>Ga0209564_1000011_pt1 | contig 822327 bp, 697 predicted proteins | sample AraplaCol_mMF_r2_FD_184272 | JGI IMG/M metagenome (GOLD analysis project Ga0209564, IMG submission 184272) | Arabidopsis root microbial communities from North Carolina, USA - plate scrape MF_Col_mMF_r2 (SPAdes) (version 3) | ecosystem: Host-associated > Plants > Roots > Endosphere | place...
ATGTGGCTATATCCTTGATCCAACACCAGGCATGCTGCCTGCTGTTTGAACTCAGGGGAAAACGTACGTCTTTGCTTGCTCATCAAACACCTCTCCATGGCGAGCATTCTCGCCTAAATCAGTGTCCAGGTGCATTAAACCACTACAACCTGAAGTGCCCTCCTGGGCTTGAGGATTACTACAATCTTCCTCGAACCCAGAAAAAAACGAGCAGAGCAAACCGCATCCCAGCCGTTGCCGCAGACAACCTCATTTAATCCAAAAGGGGCAGTTCCATCTCCATATTGTGTATCTGGGGTCCATCCGCGCTTTAGCAAAACAGCCTTCACGACAGAATAGAGCTGTCCTTGTTTGAGGTTAAATTCGCCGAGCAGAGACGAAGGGGCTCCCGCAACAGCCCGATCGTGCGCGACAAGCGCTAATGCTGCTACCAAAATTACTTTGATTAACTGTTTCATGTAGCGTCAGTTATTGCGGTGAATTTGTACGCTCTTGGCCAATACGGCCGCATGGTCAGGATAGCATTCTTGCCTGCTTGCAAAGTTCACGCTTTGTCACATCCAGTTGAAGTCGCCCTAAGCGGGCGCCGACTAATCTGCTTTCTGGCTTATCGTAGAGCCGGGTGTACAGTCCTGATCGTAATGCCGCGCATTGTTCTGGCGGAGCCCCGTTACAAAAAGTGAGATTTCCACAGTTATAGCTTCGGTATGCTAAGAAATCAGCCAAGGATGCCTTGCTAACTGCCGCACATGAGCTTTCTACAGCATGCCAGAGGAATCTATATGCATACTTGGTCAAACTACACGGTGATGGTCGTCGAGGACAGCTTAACGCAGCGTGTTCATCTGATTAGATTACTCAAAGAGTTGGGCTTTGGCCGCGTGCTGGCAGCGACCGACGGGGTCGAGGCGATACGGTTGTTGAAGGAAGTCGCGTCCGAACCACTGTACCTCGTAATCACGGATCTGGACATGCCCGGAATGGATGGCATCGAGCTGACCCAACGTATCACGGATGCCGCATATGCTCAGCACATCATTGTCACCAGCGCCCGTGATCCGCGGTTGCTGGAAGTTGTGGAAAGCATGAGCGCAGAGGATGCGAAGCTGCCGCTGCTGGGGACGTTACTCAAGCCGATCAAGCGGGAAAGCCTGGTGGATTTAATCAGCCGTGCTCCAGAGCGCGGCAGCGAAACCAAGTTCGACCCCAAACACACAAGCTTTGCGCTGGATGAACTGGAACTTGCTCTGGATCAGAAGCAGTTTTTGCCTTACTACCAACCCAAGGTTGCAATCAGCTCCGGCCAGGTTGTCGGAGCAGAAGCCCTGGCGCGATGGCAGCATCCAGTACAGGGGATCGTCTCTCCGTTTTTCTTCATTCCCATCTTAGAGGGCACGCCATTAATGGCAAAGCTGACGCTACTGCTGATCGAGCAAGTGCTGCGTGATATGGTTGCATGGCGCAGTAGTGAATTGTCGATTGATGTCTCAATCAATCTGTCTGCCGAGAACCTGGGTGATCGCGGCTTCATCGACCGCATTACCGATCTGGTGGCAAAGTACGGCGTTTCGCCATCCAGCATCACATGGGAGGTCACGGAAACGACGGTCATGAATAATTTGTCGTCCTGTCTGGCAAATCTGGCGCGCCTTCGCTTAAAAGGCTATGGTTTGGCGATGGATGATTACGGTATCGGCTATTCGTCGATGCAACAGCTATCGCGTTGTCCGTTCACCGAGCTGAAAATAGATCGCGCCTTCGTCGATGGAGCCGCAGAGCGGCCCAACCGGCGAGCGATTCTCGAAACCTCCATCGACATGGGCGTGAAGCTGGCGGTCACGACAGTGGGAGAGGGCGTTGAATCGCTGTCGGACTGGCATTTATTGCGCGACCTCACCTGTGATCTGGCACAAGGCTTTCTCATTGCAAAGCCGATGCCTGCCGATGACTTGCCACACTGGATCAATGCCAATCGTGCGCGCCTGACTTCCTTGGTGGGTTAAACCTTCCAGTTGATCAGCGCAGGGTTTCTGTCAGCACGCGGCCTTCCGCCCCTGCCGGCGGGCGCAGGTGGAGGAGGTTGGCCAGGGTCGGCGCGATGTCGACCACTTCGGCATACTGGCCGTAGGCGCCCGGCTTGACCCAGCGTTTGCCCATGATCATCAGCGGCACATTGGTGTCATAGGCATACGGCGAGCCGTGCGAAGTGCCGCTGTTGCCGGTGCCGAAGTACCAGAATGGCTTGGTGATCACCATCAGGTCGCCCGACGCTTCGCGGTTCCAGGCGCGGCGCATCAGGGTGGCGATGTGCGTGCCTTGCACCGCGCCGCTTTCAAACTGCGTGCGGGTGAAGGTGTCGGCGATGCCGTTCTGCGCCAGCAGGAAGCGCGCTGCCGCGGTTTCCAGCTCTTCACGTTTCAGCTTGTTCTGCTCGGCCAGCGCATAGTCGAGGTGGATGTTGGGCAGCGACCATGCCTGCACCAGCTTGGCCACGCCGAATTTCGCTTCCAGATGCTTGTCCAATGCTGCCATCAGCTTGTCGCCATCGAGGCGCTGCGCGTCGTAGTGCTGGGTCTGCGAGAACTCCGGCGTGTTGGCGAAGCCGTGGTCGGCGGTCAGCACCACCAGCACGTTGTCCATGCCGATGCGCTTGTCGAGGTAGTTGAAGAAGTCCGCCAGCATGCGGTCCACGCGCTGCAGGTGGTCGTGCGACAGTTTGCTCTCCGGGCCGAACGCGTGGTTGACGTAATCGTGCGCCGACAGGCTGACGCCCAGCAGGTCCGGCACGCCGGCCGGATTGCGGCCGAGGTTTTCGCCTTCCACCGCCGCGCGTGCGAAGTCCAGGGTCAGCTGGTCGAGATACGGGCCGACGCGCAGGCTGGCGTAGTAGCCGGCATCGATTTCGCCGCTCTCGCTGTAGTAGCTGTACGGCAGGCGGTTGTGGCCGCCGGCCTTGGGCGCGTTCAGCTCTTCCGGCGCATCGCCGGCGTAGGCGGCTTCCGGCAGCAGGGCCGACCAGGTCTTGCCGTAGTAGCGGTCCTGCGGCTTGGTCGCCAGGTACTGGGTGGCCCAGGCCGGATGCTGCTTCATGTAATAGGTGCTGCTGGCGAAGTTGCCGGTTTTTTCCATGTACATGTAGGCAGTGCCGGTTTTACCAGCCAGCAGGATGGCGCCGCGGTCCTTGCCCGAGACGGTAATCACCTTGCTGCGGCTGCCAGTGGCGTAGCGCAGTTCATCGCCCAGCGTGTTGACTTTCAGCTTGGCCGGCGAGGTGCCGTCGGACGGCTTGGTTTCTTCGCCGATGTAGGTGTAATTGGTGTCCTCGGTGCAGTACACCGATTTCTTGGTCAGCGGGTCGATCCAGTTATTGCCGATGATGCCGTGCACGTAGGGATAGGCGCCGGTCAGCACGGCGCTGTGGCCGATGGCGGTGACGGTCACGCCGTGCGCCTGGTGGGCGTTGCTGAAGGACGCACCTTGGTCCAGCATGCGGCGCAAGCCGCCTTCGCCGAACTGGTCGCGGTAGCGCTGCACTTGCTCGTTTGGCAGGCCGTCCACCACCAGCACGACGACGAGCTTGGGCAGGGTGGCGGCGGTGCCGGCTGCCGGCGCGGCGTAGCAGCTGGACAGGGCGAGGCAGGATGCGGCCACAACGAGGGCGCGCAAGGACAGGTTTTTCGTCATAAGTCGTCGTCAGGTGGAGGGAAATAACACCGCATGGTAGCCCATTCTTGTTACCAGCCGATGACGAGTGTGGTCGTTGCTGCAACTAAATGCATGCAAAACTATCAAAACATAAAGGCAATTAATTTTGGTAATGACGGAAGTGTTGCTTGAAAACATTTTTTCAGGAAAAGAGCACTTTTTTGCGGGAGAAGCCCGCAGGAAATGAAAACTCTTGCCAAAACGCTGATAGAATGCAGGGGTGAGGAATCTTCTTGCAGGAGTCGATTATGATTATGGTGAACAACATTGGTGGTGCTACCCTGTCCGCAGCCCTGGTTGCAGATAAGGCGCTTGCGCCTGTCAAAGTCGCCGAAACGGACAAAAGTACCAACGCTGACATGAGCGCTTCGGTGGCGGCTTATCTGTCGCTGCCTGGCTTTACCAGCCCGCTGCAAATCGATACCAGCTCGACTACCAACACTGGCGACCAGGCCCACGCGCTGGTCAAGGCCGTGTCGGAAGACGAATCGTTGAAGAATGCGCTGCAGCAGTTTGACGAAGGCCTGAAAAAGCTGGCCGAGCGTCCTGAAACCCAGATTTTCCAGGCCCGTTTCGGCGCCGACGCCGACGCTGCCAAGAGCGTGGATGCCACCAGCGCCGCCATCACCAACGACTCGCTGCCGTCGCCGGAACCACTGCCGGGCGTGGGCAAGGATGGCCTGCTGGGCGTGCCGCCGCCAAACGGTGAAATGTCTGCTGACACCAACCACGACGGCAAGATCAGTGAAGACGAGCGCATCCGCTACGAAGCCCCGCTGACCTACCGCAGCCTGGCCCACGATGAAGCCGCCGATGCGCAAACCAATGGCCCTAACGCCTTCTCGCTGACCGAAGTCAACCGCGCTTATGGCGCCGTGGCGACTCCGGAACCAGCCTGATACCTCCCTGATTCGCGAAAACGGGCTTTGCCAGCAATGGCAAAGCCCGTTTTTTTTGTCGCCGCACGGCAATAAACACACACTTGAGCCGGAAAAAATGCGAACATGTTAAATAATGTATATTAATCAGTAACTCGGCGGAGGGGAGACTGTAGTGGATAAACGGATCTTCACAGCGGCTGTGCTGGCCGCAGGCCTGAGCGGATGCGCGCTCGGACCCGATTTCAAAACACCCGCGGCGCCGGCGGCCGCCAACGATAGTTACACACCAACGCCGCTTCCTTCCAAGACAGTTTCCGCGCCCGGCGCCGGCGGCGCTGCCCAGCAGTTCGCCTTCGGGCAGGAGATCCCGGCGCAGTGGTGGACGCTGTTCCGCTCGGAAGCGCTGGACCAGCTGATCCGTGCCGCGCTGGCGCAGAACCCGAACATGGCCGCTGCCGAAGCGGCCTTGCGCCAGGCGCAGGAAAACTACAACGCGCAGGCGGGCAGCCTGGTCTATCCCTCGGTGAACGCCCAGCTGGGCGCGACGCGCCAGAAGACCAGCGCCGCCACCGCCGGCGCTGCGGCGGGCGTGTTCAATCTGTATAACGCCTCGGTCAATGTCTCCTACACGCCGGACGTGTTCGGCTCAACGCGCCGTACGCTGGAAGGCGCGCAAGCCGCAGTCGACTACCAGCGCTTCCAGCTGGAGGCCACCTACCTGGCGCTGAGCGCCAACGTGGTCACCGGCGCGATCCAGGAAGCGTCGCTGCGGGCGCAGCTGAAGGCCACGCGCGAAGTGCTGGATGCGCTGACCCGCCAGTTGGGCGTGATCGAGAAGCAGTTTGAATTCGGCGCGGTGCCGCGCACCACGGTGCTCAGCCAGCGCAACCAGGTGGCGCAGGTGGCGGCCACGGTGGCGCCGCTGGAAAAGGCATTGGCGGCGGCGCAGCACCAGCTGTCGGTCCTGGCGGGCAAGCTGCCGGGGGAGGCGGGCATGCCGCAGTTCGCGCTGGAGTCGCTGACCTTGCCGGAGCAGCTGCCGGTGTCGCTGCCGTCGGCGCTGGTGCGCCAGCGGCCCGATATCCGCGCCAGCGAGGAAGCGCTGCACCAGGCCAGCGCCGCCATCGGCGTGGCGACAGCGGCGCAGTATCCGCAGTTCACCCTGAGCGGCAGCTACGGCTCGCAGGCGGGCACCTTCGGCAAGCTGTTTGAATCCGATACCAATGTGTGGAACCTGGCGGCCGGCATCGCGCAGCCCATCTTCAACGGCGGCGCCCTGAGCGCCCGGCGGCGCGCAGCGGAAGCTGCCTACGACGCTGCCGCCGCGCAGTACCGCGCGACGGTGCTGACGGCATTCCAGAACGTGGCCGACACGCTGCGCGCGCTCGATGCCGATGCGGCGGCGCTCAAGGCGCAGGCGGAAGCCGAAGCGCTGGCGCGCGAAACGCTCACGCTGTCGGAGCAGCAGTATAAGCTGGGTGGCATCAGCTACCTGGCGCTGCTCGACGCCCAGCGCAGCTATCAGCAGACCCATATTAGCCTGGTACAGGCGCAGGCAGCACGCTACGCCGACACGGCGGCGCTGTTCCAGGCGCTCGGTGGCGGCTGGTGGAATCGTAACAACCAATAATCAAAACGGCAGGAGAAAACTTCATGACCAAGCGTATGCTCATCATGGTTGGAGGCGTGCTGGTACTGATCGCGGTGCTGGCGTTCGGTAAGTACATGCAGATCAAAAAACTGATTGCCAGCTCGCCCAAGCCGGGTGCACAGGTGGTCACGGCGGTCAAGGTGCAGGCGGCCGAATGGCAGCCGCAGCTCAGCGCCGTCGGCACGCTGGCGCCGGTGCGCGGCGTCGACGTCACCACCGAGATCGCAGGCCTGGTGCGCGAAGTGCGCTTCAAGTCGGGCGACGAGGTGAAGGCGGGGCAGGTGCTGTTCGAGCTGAATGCCGATACCGACGTGGCGCAACTGCGTTCGCTGCAAGCGGCCGCCGATCTCGCCGCCACCACCCTCAAGCGCGACAAGCTGCAACTGGCGGCGCAGGCCATCAGCCAGGCGCAGGTCGACGCCGATGAGGCGGACCTGAAGAGCAAGCAGGCGCTGGTCGCGCAGCAGAAGGCCGCCGTCGACAAGAAGACCATCCGCGCGCCGTTCGCCGGCAAGCTGGGGATCACCGCCATCAATCCCGGCCAGTACCTGAACCCCGGCGACAAGCTGGTGACGCTGCAAACCATCGATACCGTGTACGTTGATTTCTTCGTGCCGCAAAAGCAGCTGGCCGGCCTGTCCATCGGCCAGAAGCTGAACCTGAGCAGCGATGCGTATCCCGGTGTGGCTTTCCCGGCCAAGGTCACTTCCATCAGCCCGAAAGTGGATGCGGCCACCCGCAACGTGCAGGTGCAGGCCACCGTGCCGAACGCCAAGCGCCAGCTGTTGCCCGGCATGTTCGCCAACGTGGCGCTGGACCAGGGCGACATGAAGAAGTACCTGACCTTGCCGCAGACCGCCATCACCTACAACCCGTATGGCTCCACCGTGTTCGTGCTGGCGCAGCCGGCGGCCGATGCCAAGGATGCGCTCAAGGATGACAAGGGCCAGCCTTACCTGATGGCGCAGCAGGTGTTCGTCACCACCGGCCCGACGCGTGGCGACCAGGTGGCCATCCTCACCGGCGTAAAAGAAGGCCAGACCGTGGTCACCACCGGCCAGCTGAAACTGAAGAACGGCACGCCGGCGCGCATCGACAACAAGGTGATCCCGGCCAACAGCCCGAATCCGACGCCGCAGGAACACTGAGGATAGCGCCATGAACTTTACCGACATCTTCATCAAGCGGCCGGTGCTCGCCAGCGTTATCAGCTTGCTGATCGTGGTGCTGGGCCTGCGCTCACTGTTCAGCCTTCCGATCAACCAGTATCCGAAGACGCAGAATTCGGTGGTGACCATCTCCACCACCTACTACGGCGCGGATGCGGCCACGGTGGCGGGCTTCATCACCCAGCCGCTGGAATCGGCCATCGCGCAGGCGCAGGGCATCGACTACCTGTCGTCGTCGTCCAACAGCGGCGTGTCGACCATCACCGCCACGCTGCGCCTGAACTACGACTCCAACCGCGCGCTGACCGAGATCACCACCCAGGTCAACTCGGTCAAGAACCAGCTGCCGCAACAGGCGCAGCAGCCGGTGCTGACGGTACAGACCGGCCAGACCACCGACGCCATGTACATGGGCTTCTACAGCGACACGCTGCCGACCAATAACGTCACCGACTTCCTGGCGCGCGTGGTCAAGCCCAAGCTCGATTCGATCCAGGGCGTGCAGACCGCCGAGCTGCTGGGCGCACGCCAGTTCGCGCTGCGCGCCTGGCTGGATGCGGGCAAGATGGCGGCGCACGGCGTCACCGCGGCCGAAGTGAGCGCCGCGCTGGCGGCCAACAACTACCTCGCCGGCCTCGGTTCGACCAAGGGCCAGATGGTGACCGTACCGCTGACCGCCGGCACCGATCTGCACACGGTGGATGAATTCAAGCAGCTGGCGGTCAAGCAGGCCGGCGGCGCCATCGTGCGGCTGGAGGATATCGCCACCGTCACGCTGGGATCGGAAAACTACGACTTCAACGTCGCCTTCAGTGGCGTGCGTTCGGTGTTCATCGGTATCAAGGTGGCGCCGGAGGCCAACATCCTCGACGTGGCCAAGCGCGTGCGCGAGGCCTTCCCGCCGATCCGCGACCAGCTGCCGGCCGGCCTGACCGGCGAAATTGTCTACGACTCCACGGAGTTCATCAACACCTCGATCGAGGAAGTGGTGAAGACGCTGGTGGAGGCGTTGATCATCGTGACGGTGGTGATCTACCTGTTCCTCGGCAGCTTCCGCGCGGTGATCGTGCCGGTGGTGGCGATGCCGCTGTCGCTGATCGGCACCTTCTTCGTGATGCTGATGCTCGGCTATTCGATCAACCTGCTGACGCTACTGGCCATCGTGCTGGCGATCGGGCTGGTGGTGGACGACGCCATCATCGTGGTGGAAAACGTCGACCGCCACATGAAGGCCGGCATGACGCCGTTCGATTCCGCCATCATCGCCGCGCGCGAGCTGGGGAGCCCGATCCTGGCCATGACGGTGGTGCTGATTGCGGTGTATGTGCCGATCGGTTTCCAGGGCGGCCTGACCGGCGCGCTGTTTACCGAGTTCGCGTTCACGCTGGCCGGTGCGGTGGCGGTGTCCGGCATCGTGGCGCTGACGCTGTCGCCCATGATGTGCGGCCACTTCTTCGACCACACGCAGGACGAGGGCAAGTTCGTGAAAGCCATCGACAAGGTGTTCGACAAGGTGCACAACGGCTACCTGCGGCTGCTGCACTCCTTGCTTAACACCTGGCCGGTGCTGATCGTGTTTGGCGTGATTGTGTTCCTGCTGCTGATTTTGCAGTTCAAGATGTCGCAGTCCGAACTGGCGCCGGAAGAGGACCAGGGCATCGTGTTGTCGCAAGTGGTGGGCGCGCCGACTGCCACCTCGGACCAGATGCAGGCCTACGCCAAGCAGATTTTCGAAGTGGCCAAGGAACTGCCCGAGTATGAGCAGATGTTCCAGATTACAGGCGTGCCGACCACCAATTCCGGCATCGGCGGTGTGCTGTTCAAGTCGTGGGACAAGCGCACCCGCTCGGCGCATGAGATCCAGCAGGAGTTGCAGGCAAAGTGGAACAACATCGCCGGCGGCCGCGTGGCGGCGTTCCAGTTCCCGGCGCTGCCGGGTAGCTCGGGCCTGCCGGTGCAGTTCGTGATTACCACCACCGAGCCGTTTGAAAACCTCAACACGGTGGCGCACGCGGTGCTGGAGAAGGCGCAGAAGGACAACAAGTTCTACTTTGCCGACGTCGACCTGAAGATCGACACCCCGCAGGCGCGGGTCGAGGTGGACCGCGACAAGCTGGCCACACTGGGCCTGACGCAGCAGGACTTTGGCAACGCCATGGCGGCGGCGCTGGGCGGCGGCTACGTCAACTACTTCTCGATCGCGGGCCGCTCGTACAAGGTGATTCCGCAAGTGCAGCAGGTGGACCGCCTGAATCCGGACGATGTGCTGGACTTCCACATCAAGACGCCGAACGGCGACATGATCCCGGCCAGCACCGTGGCCAGCATCAAGTACAGCGTGCAGCCGGAATCGATCAACCGCTTCCAGCAGCTGAATTCCGCCACTATCTCCGGCGTGACCGGCGCCACCCAGGGCGAGATCCAGCAGTACCTGCGCGACGCGCTGAAGGAAGCCGCGCCATCCGGCTACACGGCCGACTTCTCGGGCGAATCGCGCCAGTACTCGAAAGAGTCGGGCGGCTTCCTGGTGACCATGCTGTTCGCCGTGATCATCGTGTTCCTGGCGCTGGCGGCGCAGTTCGAGAGCTTCCGCGATCCGATCGTGATTCTGTTCTCGGTGCCGATGGCGCTGTTCGGCGCGATGACCTTCATCTTCCTCGGCTTCGCCTCGATTAACATCTACACCCAGGTGGGGCTGGTGACGCTGATGGGGCTCATCTCCAAGCACGGTATTTTGATCGTGGAAGTGGCCAACCACCTGCGCGCGGCCGGCAAGACCAAGCGCGAGGCCATTGAGGAAGCGGCGGCTACCCGTTTGCGTCCGATCCTGATGACCACTGCGGCGATGGTGTTCGGCGTGGTGCCGCTGGTGATCGCGTCCGGCGCCGGCGCGGCCGGCCGTCACGCCATGGGGCTGGTGATCTTTACCGGCCTGTCGATCGGTACCCTGTTCACGCTGTTCGTGGTGCCGGCCATGTACATGTTCCTCGCCGGCGAGCATAAGGCGGAGGCCAATGCGGCTGACGCGCCTGCACCGCAGGGCGCCCACTGAGCGCCGCCGTGAACCAGCCGCCGGACACTGGACGCTGGCGCTGGCTGTCGGGCGGCCGCCAGCGGCGCCAGGAAGAAATCATCCTGATGCTGCTGTGCGCTCTCAGCATCCCGAGCATCCTGCCGTTCGGCGTTTACCGGCTGCTGCAGGGCAGCTGGGCTTCGGCGACGGTGGACATGGCGCTGGTGCTCGGCATGCTGGCGGTGATCGTGCATGTGTGGCGCACCGGCCGTTACCAGGTTGCCAGCGTGGCGGTAACAATTTTCTACTCGGCCGGCATGCTGGTGACGGTGTATCTGCGCGGCGTAGCGCTGGTGTACTGGGTGTACCCGACCATGATCGCCGCCTATTTCGTGCTGCGGCCGGCCCTGGCGCTGGCGATCAACAGCGTCGGGCTGGTGGCGCTGGTGGCGATCCTGACGAACCGGCTCGAAGTGGTGAACCTGCTGACCATCGTGGTCACCATTAGCCTGGTGAACCTGTTCGCCTACATCTTCGCCTACCGCACCGGCTTGCAGAACAAGGAGCTGCACACGGCGGCGGAGCTGGACTTCCTGACCGGCGTCGGCAACCGCCGCGCGCTGGAGCGCAAATTGGCCGAACACGCGCAGGAGCGCAGGCCGCAACTGGAATCAAGCTTGCTGCTGCTGGATCTCGACCACTTCAAGCAGGTCAACGACCAGTACGGCCATGCGGCCGGCGACAAGGTGCTGATGCGGCTGGCGGAGCTGATGCGCCGCCACACGCGCTCCTCGGACCGCATCTTCCGCTATGGCGGCGAGGAGTTCGCGGTCCTCGCCAGCGGCGCGGGCCTGAGCGCGGCGGCGCGGCTGGCGGAAGGCTTGCGCGCGGCGGTGGAGGCGGCCACGCTGCTGGAGGGGCATCCGATCACGATCTCGATCGGCGTGGCCTATATGGACAAGGCGTTCACGCCGGCCGACTGGCTGGCGCAGGCCGACAAGATGCTGTACGCGGCCAAGCAGGGCGGCCGCAACGCCGTGCGGGTGGCGGAGGAAGCGCAGGTCGCATGAAGATCGCAATCGCTGCCTTGCTGGCCTGCTGCACGTTGGCGGCTGGCGCGGAGCCTGCCCTCGACTTGTCGGCCAAGCCGCCGGCGGCACCGCTGCTCACGGATGACGTCATCAAGAAAGCAGTGCGTGAAACCATTGCGGAAGATCCGCGTCCGGCACCGGTGGGCAACCAGCAGGCCGGCGTGCTGCGCGCCACCGGCAGCATGGAACAGCGCATGAGCATCGCCTTCGACGAAGCCAAGTTGCCGGATTGCCTGCATCAGGATGCGCTCAAACTGCAACCAGCGCATATCGGGCCGATCGGCGTGGTCGGGCCGTTATCGCTGCCGTGGATTGTCGCCGCCGTGGTGCGCGGCAAATGCCGTTAGAACGGACGCACGCCGATCAGCGGCGCGTGCAGCCACATGGCGAAGACTTGGGCTGCGGCGATGCCCGCCACGATGGCGACGACAGTTGCGCCCAGGCTGCCGGCCGGGTAGGTGACACCTTCGGCGCGGTCACGCCGCCGCGAGGCGCGGAACAGCAGCACCGACCATACAAGGAAGCCGCCGAACAGCAGGATGTCGTGCAGCGTGCCGTTGGCGATCAGGTGCGCCGCCGCCCAGGTCTTTATGCCCAGCGTCATCGGGTGATGCAGCTTGGCCTTGATGCGGTTGCGCGGCACGTAGGCAGCGGCGAGGAAGATAAAGGCAATCGTCGCCAGCGCCGCAGCAGCGTGGCGGGTGAATGGCGGCGGCGTCCAGATGACGACCGGGGCCTGGCGCGCCAAACTGTAGCCCCACACAATCAGCCCGAAGCCTAGCAGCGAAACCAGCGAATACGCGCCTTTCCACGCGTTCGCACCGATGCGCGCGCGGGTGGCAGTGCGCCAGTCGTCGGCGAAGATGCGGATCGAATGCAGTCCGAGAAAAATGACCAGGCCCAGTACCAGTATTGCCATCGCGTGCTCCCTGAATTGAGGTTTATCGTAGCCGGCCCGCCAAGTGCACGGCCTCGCCGCTGCCGGCCAGGCGCAGCGCGCGCCAGCCTTCTGCATCGGCCGCCGCTTCCGGCGCCACTTGCACGGACAAGGCAGTGCAGGGCAGTCCCACCGGCTTGATGAAGCGGACGTCGATCTCGTCGAAACGCACGCCTTGCTGCGCCAGCACTTCGTAGCTGCGCACAAAACTGCCGAAGCCGTGCAGCACCATGCCACGGAAGACCGAGCGCCGCGCCAGCGGGCCGCACCAGTGTATCGGATTGAAATCGCCGGTCAATAGGGCAAAGCGCAAGCCGTCGCGCGCGTCGGCGTGCCACAGGCCGGCGGTGATCCAGCTGGGCTCCGGGGCGCGTTCCTGCGCCGTTTTCGGCGCGCGCGGGCCGGGCAACAGGAAGCTCATATGCAGCCTGGCTTCGACCAGCGCCGGCTGCTCCGCGGTGCCGGTGCTCACGGCCACCACCACCTTGATGCGGCCTGGTGTCTCTTCGATTTGTTCGACGGCGGCGCGCAGGTGCAGCGGCACGTTGCGCGGCAGCGGTCCGCACACGCGCAAGCTCACGCCCTGGTTGATCACGCTGGTCAGGCGGTAGGGCATGCGCAGCAGCAGTTCAGCCACCAGCGGCAAGCTCCATTGCGACACCATGTGCGGCGGCAGCAGGCCGTCGTAGCGATGCGCCGCGCCGGCCCAGGCGATGTATTGTTCCACCAGCTCTGGCGGCGGCGCTGCGATCACCCGCGTCACCGGATCAATGCGCGGGACGGTGCGCGCGGCTGCCGATGGCCTTGATGCCGGAGACAGCGCGTTCAGAATCGTGTGGCCGACCACGCGCACGCCGGTCAGCAGCATCGGGGCCTGATGGCGCAGCAGGCGGTAAGGCACCGCGTCCATCATGGCTGCACCGCCTTCACCACTGCGGCCAGCAGGGCTTGCGGCTGGTACAGCAAGCGGTGCGGCGTCAGTCCAAGCCGCACCAGCACCAGCTGCTGCGACGGCACGATGGCGATGCTTTGGCCGTCGTGGCCTTCCATCCAGTAGGTGTCGGCCGGCAGCTTGAACGGCGTGTCGGGATTCTGGCCTTCCGGCGTGTCGCCGGACGGGCCCCAGCGCCACACCTGTCCTTGTCCGTACTGGCCGCCGGAGGCCAGGGCCACTTCCTGCATGCCTTGCACAAAACCTTCGGGCAAAATGCGCTTGCCTTGCCAGGCGCCGTCCTGCAGCAGGAACTGGCCGAAGCGCGCCCAGTCCAGCGTGTTGGCGTACATATAGCTGGAGCCGACCAGATTGCCGCGCGCATCGGCTTCGATCACCGCGCTGTTCATCCCCAGCGGCGCAAACAGGCGATTGTGCGGCAGCGACAGCGCATCGGCTCCGCCGCCCGCAGCGCGCTGCCAGATGCGCGACAACAGCACCGTGGTGCCGCTCGAATAATTCCACTTGCTGCCCGGCGCCGCCTCCAGCGGCTGCGCCGCCGTGAAGGAGGCCATGTCCGGCTCGAGGTACAGCATGCGCGTGACGTCGGAGACGTCGCCATAGCCCTCGTTGTAGCGCAAGCCGCTGCTCATGGCCATCAACTGCGCCAGCGTGATCTGCGCACGCGGGTCGGCCTGGTCTGGCCAGAATCCGTTCTGCTGCAGGGATAGCTTGCCGTCCGCGATCTGCATGCCGACCAGCGCGGCGGTGACGGTTTTGGTCATCGACCATCCGAGCAGCGGCGTGGCGGCGCTGAAACCTGTGCCGTAACGTTGTGCGATCAGACGGCCGCGATAAATCACTGCCAGGCCGCGCATGCCCGGACCGGCCAGCGCGTCCTGTTCCAGCAAGGCTTGCACCGCCGGATTGGGTTCCGCCTGCGAGCCGGTAGGCCAGGCGACGTTGGGCGAGGGCGCCCAGATCGGGATCGGTTTGAATTGATGTTGCGCGGCTTGCGCCACGTCGCCATCAGGCACCGTAGCGCAGCCCGTGCCAGGGCGGTAGACCGCCATGCCGTCGCCGAGGAAGCCGAAGAACTGTGCGCGCACCGTCTTGCGCTCGGTGTCGACCTGCACTTCCAGATGTTTGAGAACCGGATGGCCGGGCGCCTGCACGTCGTCGACCAGCACGGCCTGCGCATCACGCCCGGCGATAAACACATTGGAGCATACGATTTTGGCGCCGTAATTGGCGCCGACTTTCAACAACTCCGGCGGATGGATCGCCAGAGCCGCCGCACCACCTGCTGCAACCACCACTACTGCCGCAGCAGCCAGTACGAGTTTTGATGCCATTACATGCTAGCCCTGAATTCCACGCCGATTGCGCGCGGCGGCGTGAGGTAAGCGTACGGCGCGCCGTATTGTTCTGTTTGACCGCCCAGCGATTCGATGTAGCGCTTGTCGAACACATTGTTGACGATCAGCGCCACGCCGTAGCGCGAGCTTGGGCTGTCCCAGCCGAGACGCAGGTCGAACTTGGTCTTGGCGGTGCCGGTCTTCAGCTTGGATGTGGTCAGGCAGCTCAGGTCCGCGTTATCGCTGTTGCAGCGATAGGCGCTGGCGTGGGTGCCCTGGAAGTTGACACTGGCGCGGCCCTCGGCCATCTCCCAGTTGGCGTTCACGCCGGCCATCGCGGTCAGGCGCGGCGTGCCGACCGGCTGGCCGCCCAGATCCAGCGTGACGTTGCCTGCCGCGTCCAGGCGTTGGTATCGGGTGTAGGTCTGGTCGATGTATTCGAAACCGCCGAACAGCGTCACGCGCGGCGAGATGCGAATGCGGCCATCGACGTCCAGACCATGCGCCTTCTGGTCGCTGGAGATCACGTTATAGGTCGGGAAGGTGCCCACGCTATACAGCTGGATATCCTGCAGGTTCTTGAATTTGTAGGCGAACAGCGAGGCGTTGATGGAGGCGTTGTACTGCGGCAGCGCCATTTTCAGGCCGGCCTCGAAGTTGGTCATCTTCTCCGGTTCGAAGCTTGGGTCCTTGCCAGTATTGGTGGCGGAGGCCGGATTCGGCGGCGTGAAGATATTGAAGCCGCCGGCCTGGTAGCCGCGCGACACGGACGTGAACAGCAGAGTGTCCTTGTTCAGCTTATGATCGAGCACCAGGCGCGGGCTCCAGTCGGTCCAGTCCTTCTCGCGCGAGACCGGCGACGCCGCCAGTTGCGCGGCGGTGGCAAACACCACGTTGGACGGGAAGGACGATGCATCCAGCCCGGCCAGTGGGCCGAAGCGGTTGAGGAAATCGTCCAGCTGCGGCGACACGCGGCCCGGCACGTGCCAGCGCATGCTCTTGGTGTCGCGTGTGTAGCGCAGGCCGACGGTGGCGTTGGTCTGCGGCGTCAGGTGCCAGATGGTGTCGCCGTAGACCGAGGAGGACTTGGTGCGCACGTCACTGTAGTGGGTCTCGTCCCAGTTGAACTGCGTGTTGGCGCTGATGCCCGGCAGGCCGGCTGCGGCCAGGCCGCCGAACAGCATGGCGAAATTAGGATCGCCGCCCTGGAACTGGCTCAGGGTATCCAGCGTACCGGTGGTGATGAAGGCGCCGGCGTCCTGGTGCTCGTTATTGTGATAGAAGCTCAGGCCCGCGATCCAGTCCAGCTTATCGGTCTTGCCCGACAATTTGAACTCCTGCTGGAAGCTGTGCGCGCGCTTGGCGTCCTGCGTGGTCAGGTGCAGGTCGGGGCGGGCGCCGCCGTCGTTGTCGGTCAGGTTGTGGGTGTTGAAGCGGCGGTAGGCGGTGGTCGAGTTGAAGGTCATGCCGGACAGCGGCGTCTCGAAGCGCAGGGTGGCGCCGTCGAACATGCGGCCCTCGCTGCCTTGCTGGTCGTTGGCCAGCGGGACATCGAACGGGTTCTCGAAATTGGCGGTGTAGGCCGCGTCATACACGCCGCGATAGCCGGCCAGCGGCAGCGCCGGATTCTTGATTACGCCGAAGGCAGGGCGGCCGTACTGCTCCATGTTCTCGTGCTCCCACGCGAACACCAGCTTGGCCGCGTCGAAGTCCTTGCGGAACGACAGGCGGGTGGCCCAGTCCTTGTCGCCGCCGGACTTCTTGCCGGTGGCGGTGTTGTCGGCCCAGCCCTCGCTGCCCGAGCGCACCACCACCAGGCGGGTGGCGAAGGTGTCGGTGATCGGGAAGTTGAGCATCACGTCGGCGTTGGCGCGGTTGAACCTGCCCAGCTTGACGTGGGCGCTGGCGTCGACTTCCTTGCCCGGTTCATTGGTGGAGATGGAGATCGCACCGGCCGCGCTGTTACGGCCGAACAGCGTGCCTTGCGGGCCCTTGACCACTTCGATGCGCTGCACGTCGATGAAGTTCATCAGCGCGCCGCCGGTCTTGCCGGTGTAGACGCCGTCGACGTAAATGCCGACCGGCGAGTCGGTGGCAATACCGAAGTCTCCCGCCTGCACGCCGCGGATGCCGAACGATGGCTGGGTAGGTTCGATCGCATCGACGCTCAGGCCCGGGATGTAGCCGTTCAGGTCCGCCAGGTCCTTGGCGCCGACGGCGGCGATATCCTTGGCCGTCACCACCTGCATGGTCATCGGCACGTCCTGTACCAGTTGGCGGCGCGCCTGCGCCGTCACCACCACCGACTGGATATCGTCGGCGGCCCACGCCGGGGGAATGAAGAAGGCAGCGGCCAGGCTGGCCGCGATCACGGTGCGATGCGTTTTCATACTGTCTCCCATTGATGTGTTTTTATGTTTTTGTCCAACCATACAGCGGCGCCCAGCGTCAGCGCCAGCACCGTTGCACGCAGCAGCAACGGTGCTTCGTATCCAAACCATTCAGGCAGCAGCGCGAAGGCGATGCCCAGCGCCGCGCCGCGCGCCTGCTCGATGCGCGCGCCGAGGCGGCGGCCTTCCAGCAAGCTGCCCAGCGACAGCGTGCTGCCGGCGATCACCAGCGCGTACAGCAGCAGCGACGGCACCGGCTGCGAGGTGGCGGTCGCGATCAGGTGCATCACGCATGGCGCCATCAGCGCGAATTGCAGCACGCCGTAGCCGGCAGCCGGCGCCGGCGTGGCCGGGCGGTAGCGTTCGAACTGGCTGCCGTCGAAATGGGCCAGCGGCTCTCCGCGCCAGGCGCCGGGAGGGGCCAGCCAGACCTGCAGCTTCCGGCGCAAGCCCTGCGCCTGGCCGGTCGAGCGCCACAGGTCGGCGTAGTAGTGCAGGTTGGCCCACAGGGGATTGAGGCTGCGCAGCGGCGAGCGCACGCCGTAGATGATTTTTTCGCCGTCCCTTTCATCGGCGAAGGTACCGAACAGGCGGTCCCACAGGATCAGGATGCCGCCGTAATTGCGGTCGATGCAGTAGTCGTTCTGGCCGTGGTGCACGCGGTGGTTGGACGGTGTCACGAACACCCGGTCCAGCCATCCGAGCCGGCCCACCATTTCGGTGTGCACCCAGTACTGGTACAGCAGGTCGATCAGCGCCACCGCGCCCATAACGATGGGCGGCACGCCGGCCAGCGCCATCGGCAGGTAGAAGATCCAGCCGAGCAGCCAGCCGCTGGAGGTCTGGCGCAGCGCGGTGGAGAGGTTGTAATACTCGGACGAGTGATGGACCACGTGCGCGGCCCACAGCAGCGCCACTTCATGGCCCATGCGGTGCGCCCAGTAGTAGCAGAAATCGTAGGCCAGCAGCGCACCGAGCCAGACCCACACGCTGGTCATTGGCAGGGTGGCGAAGCGCCATGCTTCGTAGACGGCGGCATAGATGCCGAGCGCCGCCAGTTTGACAAACAGGCCGGTGATCTGGCTCAGGACTCCGAGGTGAAGGCTGGTGAGGGCGTCGGCCGCGTCGTAGGCGCGCACGCCGCGGCGGCGGGCGACCCACACCTCCAGCAGGATGGAAGCGATGAAGACGGGGATGGCAAAGACGATAGGATTCACAAGCGGACGCGATCGTTTAAGTCGCATCGATTATGCCTACAACAATGCCATATACTCAAGAAGTACCGGCCCGTGTGACGCGCATCGGACACATTCGGGCCGGTTTTCCGTATCAAATGAAGCTAGTTGAAGCGCCTTAGCCGCCGTAAGGCGTAAACACGATACCGTTCTGCATCACGCCGGTCAGCGCGGCGATGTTTTCGGCGCTTTCGCTGAAGCTGTACAGCGCTTGAGCGGTGTCGATCTTGTGCTGGTCGAGCTGCGCCAGCCAGTGGGCGGCGCCGGCCGGTTCCGGGGCGCGGTGCAGTACGTTGTTGTACAGGCGGACCACCAGCTCATTGTTGGTGGGCGTCTCGCCGTACAGCGCCTTGAATTCGGCCGACTGCACGAAGCCCCTCGCCACATCCACCACGCTCCAGCCATTGTCCATCTTGTTGACCCAGAAGCCGAGACCTGCGAGGTCCGGCGCGCGGTTGAAGGCTGCCTGGTACAGGCGATAAGCCGCGCCGGCGGCGCCGCTGGTGTCGAAGGCCAGCACGCTGTCGCTGAACTGCATCCGCTCGATGCCGGCCAGCGTGTCGGTGCCGTCGCTGCCCTTGTCCTGCACGGTGTAGCCGGTGGCGGTCTTGCTGATGGTGTAGTCGGCGCGCGCGTGATGGAACAGGGCGGTGTCGATGCCGTCGCCGCCGCTGATGTCGTCGTTGCCGGCGCCGCCATCCAGCGTGTCGCTGCCGGCGCCGCCGAACAGCTTGTCCTTGCCATCCATGCCGTGCAGCGTGCTGCCGGCGGCATTGGCGATAATCGAGTCGTCGCCATCGCCGCCGAAAGCGTTACGGATGGTGGTGCCGTCGGCGATGGTCAGCTTGCCGCCGTTCAGATTGGACGCGGTAGCGCCGCTCAAGTCGATGTAGTTGTCGAGGCCCAGCGCGGCGGTGTTGATGGTGTTGATGCCGCCATCCTTGTCGCTCAGGATGCCGCGCGCTGCATCGTACTTCACCAGGGCCGGGAAATCGTTGGTGAAATAGTAGGTGTCATCCTTGCTGGCGGCGTGGCCGACCAGATCGAGCGTCCAGTCGGTAAAGGTGCCGGTGTCTTTCTGCGACAGGTCCGTCACTTTCAGGGTCCAGTCGCCGCTGGCCGACTCGCCCCAGTCCAGCACAGTGTCGAAGGTGAAGTGGACGTCGTCCTGGCTCGACCCATAGGCGCTCAACGCACCCGCCGATGGACGATACATCAGGTAGCTGGTGGTGCCGGTGGGCGAGGTGAGCGAGATTTCCAGGTCGCCGATGAAGCTATGGCTGATGTTGACGCTGACGTCGACCCGCTCCACCACCATGTCGCTGGCGACCTTGATGGTGCTGCTGATGCCGGTCTTGTCGTTGTCCGGAATGGTTTGCCCGACCGCTTGCGTGGCCGTTAATTCCACCGTGTTGGCCACCGTTTTTGGCGTGCCTTCCCAGCTGGCGGCCAGGCGCACGGCGGCCAGCGCGTCAACCTGGCCGAAGCCGGTGGTCTGCGCGCCGGCGATAAATTGCAGGCCGCCGCCATTCCAGTCGGTGGCGCCATTGGCGGTCACCTTGCCGGAGCTGTAGTCGGTCTGGTGCGCGGTGTAGGCCAGGATCTGCTGTACATCGCGGTAGCCGAGGTGCGGATTCACCTCCAGCATCATCGCCACGATGCCGGAGACCACCGGCGCCGAGAACGAGGTGCCGTCGGCGAAAGAGAAGTCGCCGTTGGCGTTGCCGGCGCTGCCGCTGCGATCGGTGGTAATGATGCTGGCGTAATCGTAGTTGCCGGCGCCGCCGGGCGCCGCGACCAGGATCGAAGCGCCGGTGGTGCTGAAGTAGGAGGCGCTGCCCTGGTAGTCGGTGGCGCCGACCGTGATGACGTAGCGGCTGTTCTGGAAGTTGTGCAGGTTGGTGTCGTCGCCGTAGTCGTAGCCATTGCCGGCGGACTGCACCACCACCGTGCCCAGTCCCTGCCGGCCTTCCGCGGCCAGGTCGTGCAGCGCCTTGAAGGCGGGCGCGAAGGCCGGATCGTTGGCGTTGTCGAGGAAGGCCCAGTTGGTGCCGCTTTGCAGCGCGTTGCCGTAGCCCCAGGAGTTGTTCAGCACATCGAAGTTTTTGGCGTAGGTGAAGCCGTTGGCGATCTCGGTCGGCAGCTGCGCGTTGATCTTGCTGCCGCTGTACAGCGACACCAGCTGCGCATTGTAGGCCACGCCGACCGCGCCGGTGCCGTTGCGGGCGGCGGCGATCACGCCGGCCACCAGCGTGCCGTGGTTGTCGTCGTTGGTCACGGGCGCGCCGCCGGCGGTCAGGGTGAGGGCGGTGCGGCCGAGGTCCGTGCGCACGTTGGCGGCGAGGTCCGGGTGGGTGGCATCGACGCCGTTGTCCAGTACCGCGACCTTGATGCCTTTGCCGGTCGCCTTCTCCCACGCCCATTCGACGCGGGTGGAGTACAGATACCACTCTAGGTCGGCGAAGCCGTCGGCCGGCATGTAGTTGGGCAGGTCGTCGTCGGCAATGTAGCCGACGGCCGAAAAATCGTTGCCGTTGGCAGCGCCGTTGACCAGATTGCTCAACTTGACGCCGAATACGCGCGTCGGCTCGAACAGCTCGTTGCCGATGATGGGCACGGACACCGTGGCGGTGGTGCTGTTCGGCGCAAAGGTGACCGTCTGGTGCACGCCGCGGTAATCGACGCCGGACACCCCGGTTTCGTCGTAGGTGTCGAACTGCACGGTGGTGGTCATCGGCGTCGGTTGCGACAGCTTGATCGTGAACACCATCGTCTGCTCGCCCTTGTCGCCTTCCGCCATGGTTTGCGACTCGATGCTGACGGTGGGCTGCACAATGGCCGTGTGCTCGATCGTGCCGCTGCTGCCGACCGACAGCCATTTGTCAAAGCTGACCGTACTGTCGAACACGTAACCGTCGTCGGTGGCCACATCCTTGCCGGTGTATTCGGTCAGCATCAGCGTGACATAGTAGGTGCCCGCCGGCGGCTTGGTGAACGCGACCGTCTGGTCGATGTTGAACAGCTTGCCGTTGGCCGCCAGCGTGCCGTTGGTGGCGGAGCTCAGCGGAAGCACCGCCATGCGGTAGCCGTTGTTCGAGGTCGTGGTGTCGAAGGGCTTGGTGGTAGCCCAAACCTCCAGGCGCAGCGTGCCGGTGGTGTAGGCCGACAAATTGTCGATTTCGGCAGCCGTAATATGAATGGTGCCGGCGGCGCTATTAATCTGGTACGTGGAGTTTCCGACAATGACTGCGTTGCTCATGGCGATCTCGTTAGAAGAAGATGCGCCATTGTAGACTTTTAGTCATTTTAAAATCAATAATATTTCTTGATGGCAGCTAAACTTACCACGCCTGATAGCGGCAAGACGATGTGAATGACCATCAGCCACCACAAACTTCCACTTAACAGGTAGCCGGCGGCGAACGCCAGTGCCGCGGCCACGCTGAGAGAAAACTGCCTGGGATTCTTGTAGCCGTGCGCCGCGCCGTAGGCCAGGCCGGACACCGCCACCGCGCCCCAGCCGCCGATGAAGGGCGTGAGGACCAGCAGCAGGAAGCCGCGATACAGCAGCTCCCAGCCGGCGCCGATCATGATCGCCAGCGGGAAGAACAGGCGTACTTCTTCGGCGCTGGTCGGCATGCCGGTGTCGCGGCTTTTCTCCAGCATCTGCGCTGCTTTCTCCGGTGTCATGCGGGCGGCCTGGAGATAACCGCCGGCGACCAGCGCGGTCATGGCGACGGCGGCCACCACCAGGCACCACAGCGGCGCGCCGGCGGTGGGGGCGGCCAGGCCCATGTCGGCGGCGCTGTAGCCGTTCCACCAGCAGATCGCCAGCAGCACCAGCAGCGTCAGGCCGATGTCGCGCATCGATTCGAGATAGCGCACAGTGAGCTCGCGTTTCGGCGCGTCCTTGGGACGGAGGCTGCGCCACACGTGCCGGATAGGCAGGATGAAGACCAGGTAGAACGCCAGCGCCAGTTCGATCATATGTCGGCCATCGGTGTAGATAATGATGGCCGATTATACGTTGAAAAATAAGCAATCAGAAGGCGCTAGCGGATGCTGCAGGCCTCGTCGCCGCACTGCGCCTGCTGCGGCGTGGTTTCCGCTACCAGCTGGCCAATCAGGGCGCCGACCTGCATGTCCTCGGCCCTGCCGAAGTGGCTCAGCCGCAGCCGTCCCTGGCGATCGATCAGGATCAGCGTCGGCGTGCCGCGTAGCTGATACTCCTCCATCGTCAGCGGAATCGGACCGTGGGTGGACGGCTGGTCTATCGCCACCGGGAAGCCGATGCGGTACTCGTGCACGAAGGCGTCCAGCGCGGCGCGGTTCATCACCGCGTGGTGCTCGAACACCGAGTGCAGCCCGAGCACCGCCACGTCCTTCTCGTCAAACGTGGCGCGGATGGTCTTTGCCTGCGGGATGCCGTGCGAAACGCAGCCAGGGCACAGCATCTGAAAGGCGTAGATGGCGACAACCTTGCCGCGCAACTGCTGCAAGGATAGCGGCCTGGCAGTGTTCAGCCACTCGGCGACCTGCAGTTCGGGGGCGATAGGGGACATGGCGGCTCCTTATTTGGCGCGCAGTTTGACCGATGGGAAGTCGACCGGCACCTTGAACGCCACATTGACGTAGTTGGTGAACAGGTTGAGCGCCACGTGGGCCATGATCTCGACGATTTCTTCATCGGTGAAGCCGGCATCGCGCATGGCCACGACTTCTTCATCGGCGATTTGCGCACGGTTGTTGACGACTGCGATAGCGAAGCGCAGGGCGGCGGCGGTTTTCGGATCGGCCGATTGGCCGGCTTGGGCGGCGCGCATTTCTTCAGCGGTGGCGCCGGCCTTGCGACCCAGCACGGTGTGCGCGGCGAGGCAGTACTCGCAGTCGTTGCGGTCGGCAATCGCGACGGCGATTTGTTCACCGAGCCTGGCGCTGATAACGCCGCCGCCCAGCGCGCCGAACGAGCCCCACATGCTTTTCAGCGCGGCGGTGGAATTGGCCACGGCCTTGAACATGTTGGGCGTGGCGCCGAACGCGCCGTGGATCTGGGCCAGCAGTTGTTGGCGTTCGCCGGTAGTGTCAGCAGGGGTAACGAGGTTGATGCGAGACACAATAGGACTCCTAAGTAAATTAAACAAAAAAAATTTAAGCGAAGACTTTCCAGTTGCGCGCTTTGGCTGCCGGATCGGCCGGCTCGTGTTCAAGGCAATCCATGCGCAGCAGCGGCACCGACAGCGGCGCATCCACCAGGCCGCAGTGGTGCGGAGCAGGTTTGCCCGGATGACGGTTCGGCTCAAAGAACCGGCACGACAGGCAGGCCCGCATTTCCGGGAAGCGATCCATCTTTTGCAACTGCGCGATCAGTTTGAACAAGCCGGTGAGCAGCTCCACCTGCTGTGCCACAGGCAAGGCATCCGCCGCTTGTTCCGCAAAATCCAGAGCGCTGCCGATACGGGCCGCCGTGGCCGCACCTTCCGGTGTGAGGAAGAGTGCAGTGGCGCGGCCGTCGTCTTCTGCGCGCGCCTTGTACAGCAAACCCTTGGACACCAACGCCGAAACCGAATCGCTGGCACTGGCTGCGCTGATCGACAACTGCGACGCCAGCCAGGACAAGCGCACCCCTTGCTTGCGGCCTTGAAGCAACTGCAGCATCTCGGCCTGCGTAGGGTTGAGGTTTTCGGCCGTGGCAAACTCCCACATACCGGAGCGCATCACGCTGGCGATGCGTCCGATAGAGGTAATGATGCGCGCTGAGACGTCAGGCGTACCTTGCCACGGCTGTTTAGAAATGGTGTCCATGCTTCGCATTATACACAGCGCATTTAAATTAGCAAGGACTCCTAATCATATTTAAAAACTGGTGGACAACCCGGCGTACAGCGAACGGCGCTCGCCGTACTGCGGCGCGCCGACGCCCACGCCGGAACCGTCGCGCAGCAGGTAGGATTTGTCGAAGGCGTTGATCAGTGCCAGGCGGCCTTCCACCGTGCCCACCGGTGTCGCCTTCCACGTATGCGTCAGCGCCAGGTTGACGGTGGTGTAGTGCGGCAGGTGGCCGGAGTTCGGCGCGGCGCCGTCGGGCGTCATGCGCAAGCCGCTACCGTACAGGAAGTCGCCGCTGATCTGCGAGTCGCCCCAGTGGTAGTGGGCGCCGCCCGACAGCGTCACGGTCTGGTCGTGGTCGACGTGGATGTAGTGGCTGGCGATGTAGGCCAGTTCGTCCGGCGCGAACAGCGACTGGCCGGAGATGATGTTGCTGCCCTCGGCCTTTTGCGTGGTCACGTTGAGGAAGCCGCCCCAGTTCTTCTGGTTGTAGACGGCCGACAGTTCCAGCCCCTTGGCGTAGCCGCGGTCGTAGTTGAACGGCGACAGGATCAGCGCCTGGCCGAACTGGCCTTCGTCCAGCATGTTGCGGATCCGCTTGTAGTAGGCGTCCGCCGTCACGGTCAGCGCCTCGCTCACCTGGTGGCTGATGCCGACGTCGAAGTAGTGGGTGCGCTCGGACTTCACGTTATCCGACAGCGGCACTTCCGGCGCGTTCGAGGTGCCGGCGTATTTGTCGATGCTGGATTGCGCCGCCAGTTCCTGCGGTGGCGGCGTGAAGTAGCGCGAGTAGCCGGCGTGCAGCGCGGTGCCTTTCGCCAGCTGGTAAGCCACATTCACGCGCGGGCTCCATTGCTGCTCGTCGACGTAGGCCGACACTTTATCGAAGCGCACGCCGTAGTTGACGGTCAGCGGCGCGCCGATATGCCATTCGTCCTGCAGGTAAATGCTGGACGTCCTGCCGGTCTTGCCGGCGTTGTCGATGATGATGCGCGGTGTGGTGCTGGCTTGCGTGCCGTCGTCATTCAGGTCGAACACGCCGACGCTGTTGTCGCTGTGCGTGGTCTGGCGCGTGTAGGCCAGGCCGGTGCGGATGGTGTGGGCGTCATTCAGCTTGTAGCTGGCGTCGAACTGCAGGCCGTTGGAGGAATTGGAACGCAGCGTGTCGGAGGACACGCCGGTATAGGCCAGGTCGCCCACCGGATCGGGCGTGTAATGCAGCTCCGAATACTGGTGGAAGGCCGATAGCTGGTAATTCAGGTCGCCCATGGTCTTTTGCAGCGACAGCACCAGGAAGCGGTTCTGCTCGCGCTGGCGCTGGTCCAGCTGTGCCGAATCCGGCGTGTTGGCGATGCTGTACGCCGGTTCCTGGTTCGGGTTGTTCGGAATCTGGAAGCGGCCGTTGTAGGTGCCGAACATCAGGCCGAGGCGGGTGTCGTCGTCGAGGAACCAGGACAGGGCGCCGAAGGACTTGGCCTGGTTGGTGCGGTCGTGCAGCGCGGTGGTGGTCGGCAGCGGATTTTCGACACCGAGTTTGTTGGTGACGTAGCTGCCGGACAGGTAGTAATTGAAGGCGCCCTGCGTGCCGAAGAATTCCGCGCTCGGCTCAACGTGGTCATGGCTGCCCACCAGCACGCCGATGCGGCCGCCGTTGGTGGGCTGGCCTTCCTTGGTCTGGATATCGACGATGCCGGAGGTGCGCAGGCCGAATTGCGCCGGCAGCGCACCGGTAATGAAATCGGTCGATTCGACAAAGCGGGTATCGATCGACTGCCCGAAACCGCTGATCGATTCCGGCAGCTGCACGCCGTTGACGCGGTACTGCACGTTGCCGTGATCATCGCGCACGTGGATGGAGCCCGAACCCTTCGAATCCTGGCTCACGCCGGGAAGGCGCAGCAGCACTTCATTGAAGGGCGTGTTGTCGCCCTGGCCCAGCTGGTCGACCATGTGCTTGTCGATGCTGTAGATGGTGGTGCCGACGTTGGGCGACAGATCGATGCGCGCATTCTTCATGTGCGCGGCGGTGACTTCGACTTGCGGGATCACGCCATCCTCTTCGGCATGGGCGTGGGAGCAGAAAATGGCTGCGATCAGCAGCGGCATGGTACGGAGTTGCATGTTAAATCCTTGAATGTACAGATGCGACGCTACCCAGGCGGGTAGCGAACTAAAAAATTCAGATGGAAGAAACAGCAACGCCGGGCGGCGCGTGGGAGGGCGGTGTGAGGTAGCTGGTTTGCGTGGATGGCGCCACGGCCTGTGGCGCCAGCAGCGGCACGCTCGTTTGCAGTGCCGGTGTGGCCACCGACAGCGTCGCCGGCGGCACGCCGCCGGACGGCAGGTGCACCACTGAGCAGGCCGCGCAATCCGGTTCGTGGTCGGTGTAGGCGTGGGTGTGCGAGTTCGCGCCCAGCAGCTGCAAGGCCAGGAACAGCAGCACGAAGAACATCATGACGCGTTGATAACGCGTCTGGCGATGTGGCGTGCGGTTGTTGATGGCTGGGGTGTGCATCCCGCGATTTTACATCAATGTGGCTGATTCAGATACGAATCGCCCACCAGGCCGCGCCGCGTGGCCAGCACCACGGCGTGGGTACGCGCCGTGGCGCCCAGCTTGTCGAACAGGCCTTTGACGTGCGTCTTGACGGTGCCGACGCCGATCCCGAGCTCGCGCGCGATCGACTTGTTGCACTGGCCCTGCGCCAGCAGCTGCAGCACGTCGGTCTCGCGGCTGGTCAGGCCGATGCGGGTGAAGCTGTCGGCCACGCAGCGGCTCAGTTCCGCGCTCAGGTAGCGCATGCCGCGGCTCAGCTGGCGCACGGCCGCCAGCAGTTGTTCGCAGTCGGCATTCTGCAGCAGGTAGCCGTGCACGCCGGCCATCATGGCGGTGCGCACTTCCCATTCGCGTTCCAGCTGGGTGACGACCAGGACGCGCGGCTGCGCATCGCCGTGCGGCGCGTTGGCGCTGCGGCGCATGTGTTCCAGGCCGCCGCGATGGTCGTAGATGATCACGTCGGCGTGCTCGCCGTTGGTGATGTCCATGTCGCTGTGTGCACCCAGCAGCGCGGCCAGGCCGGCGCTGACGATCGGGTCTGCATGGGCGATCCTGACGCTGACTTGCTCTTGCATGTCACTCTCCTCAAAATAAAAACTCAGATCAATTGCTATCCATCGGGGCGGGCGGCACCACCAGCCGGCGCCGTCCGAACAGGCGCGCGTCCACCGAGTAGGCGCCTGCGCCGAGCAGCACCAGCGCAATCGCCGTCATGGCCGCGACCAGCAGCCTCGCCGTGTGCGGCCAGTCGGCGTGCAGCAGGCAGGCTGCATAAAAGCCGGTACTGAGCAGGGCGGCCACCGGCGTCAGTGCGCCCAGCGCCAGGGCCGGAATCAGCACCAGTTCCAGCGCCGCCGCCCACCAGGGCGTGACGCCGCCGCAGCCGCTTTCCATCGTCAGCTGCAATCCCACCGCTACTCTCAGAATCAAGAGGCCGGCGCCCGCGCCACGGCGCGGAAAACTGGAACTGAATCCCCGCATGAACAGAAGGATAAGGTTTCCAATTCGCTTTGCCACGCCCCGATCCGGGAGGTACACCCTACCTAGATGGAGGTATAGGCAAACGCTTGCGTTTATGTCATGCTTGGAGTATGAATGCCGCACCTATCACCATCCTCAGCGTCGATGACCACCCCATGTTCCGCGAGGGCATAGCCAGCGTCATCGCCGACGAGGAAGACATGCGGGTGGTGGAAGAGGCCACCAACGGCGTGCAGGCGGTGGAGGCTTACCGCCGGCTGCAGCCGGACGTCACACTGATGGATATCCAGATGCCGGAGATGAACGGCATCGACGCCACCATCGCCATCCGCAGGGAATTCCCCAACGCCCGGATCGTGGTGCTGACCACCTACGAAGGCGACGTGCTGGCGCAACGCGCCATTGCCGCCGGCGCCACCGGCTATCTGTTGAAAAGCATGCTGCGCAAGGAGCTGCTGGCGACCATCCGCTGCGTGCACGAGGGGCGGCGCAGCATCCCGGCGGCGGTGGCCAGCGGCATCGCCGAGCATTGGCACGAAGGAGCGCTGAGCAAGCGCGAAGTGGAAGTGCTGCAGCTGGTGGCCGGAGGCCAGAGCAATAAGCGCATCGGCATGCATCTGGCGATTTCGGAAGAAACGGTCAAGGTGCACATGAAAAGCATCCTCGCCAAGCTCAATGCCAGCGACCGCACCCACGCGGTCACGCTGGCGATCGAACGCGGCATCCTCGACCTGCACGCCTGCGGCGTGATGCAATAAACGGCTAAGCGGCTTCCCGCGCCAGCCAGCGCCGCAGCGCGCTGCGCCGGCGCTGGTACACGGCCGATGCCGGCGCCCGCATTTCCATCACCGTCCCCAGGCCCGGCGGGCACCAGAAGTCCAGCGTCGCATCGATCTTGGCCGCGCGTTCACGCATGCCGGTCAAGCCCCAGTGGCCGGGCAGCTCGCCGGCGGCCAGTACATCTTCCGGAATGCCGGCGCCGTCGTCGCGCACTTGCAGCGTGATGTATTCCTGCGCGTAGCCCAGTTCCAGCTCGATGCGGCAGGCGCCCGCGTGGCGGAAAGCGTTGAGCAGCGCTTCGCGGCCGATGTGGTACAGGTGTTCGCCGGCCGCGTCGTTCAATGCGGTCAGCTGGCCGGTGACGATCAGCGCGAAATCGGCCGCGTGTTCCTCGCGCAGCTGTTGTCCCAATTCGCTGAACAGGCGCGGCAGGTCGTGCTGCCACGCGGTCACCGCGCGCAGGCCGCTGACCTGGTTGCGGCCTTCGGCCAGCACGCAGTCGGCCTGGTTGAGGATTTTCTCCACCAGCTGGTAGGCTTCGCCGCCCGGCGGCAGGCGCTTGAGCAGCGTCTGCACGCGCAGCATCAGGCCTTGCACGCTTTGCAGGAAGGTGTCGTGCAGCGCGCGGGCGATGCGCTCGCGTTCCTCGGCACGGTCTTCCAGCCGGCGGCGCAGCTGGCGCGTCACGTGCTGCAAGCGCAATCGATAGGCGATCCACAGCAGCAGGCCGGCCGCCAGCGCGCACAGGACTTTGAACCACACGGTTTCTACGAAGGTGGGCGGGATGCTGAATGCCAGTTCGGCTTCCTGCGGATTCCACACGCCGTCTTCATTGGCGGCCATGACGCGGAAGCGGTAGTCGCCCGGTGACAGGTTGGTGTAGAAGGCCTGGCGGCGCGTGCCGGGGTCTTGCCAGTCGCGGTCGACGCCGTCGAGGCGATAGCGGAAGCGCACCCGCTCCGGCACGCTCAGGCTCAGGGCCGTGTAGTCGATCCGCAGGCTGCTGGTCGATTCGGGCAGCTTGAGACCGGGCAGGGCGCTGTAGCGCTGCTCGCCGATGGCCAGTCCCTGCACCAGCACCGCCGGCGGCACCGGATTGCGCGCAATCTTCGATGGGTCGATCCAGTTGATGCGGTTGGCGGTCGCCATCCACAGCAGGCCGTCGTCGCCCAGCACCAGCGACGGCATCGGCCGCAATTGCGAGGCTGCGCCGAGCAGGCCATCGTTGGCGTCGAAGCGTTCGTAATCCACTTCGTGGGCCGGCTCCTTCAGGGCGCGCGCCAGCTGCTCCGCGCTGACGCGGCTCAGGCCCTCGGTGCCGAACAGCCACAGGTCGCCCTGCGCGGTGCGGGCGATGCCGGACACGCCGCGGAACATCTCGTCCTTGCGGCCATGCAGCGGCACGAAGCGCTCGCCGTCGAACCACGCCACACCGCGCTCGCCGCCAGCCCACAGCAGGCCGCCGGCGCGGTGCATGGTCAGCACATTGCCCAGTTCAAGCCCTTGCCCGGCGCCGTAGACCGTCGCCACGCCGCCGGTCAGGCGCACGATGTGATTGCGGATGTAGCCGGCCCACAGCACGCCATTGCCGCCGTCGGCCAGGCAGGTGGGGAACTGGTCGGTCACGGCGGGTGCGGTCAGCGGCGGGATGGGCTGGCGTTGCCACTGGCCGTCCTTGAGCAGGTACAGGCCCTCGCGCACCACCGACACCCACAGGCCGCCTTGCGCAGCGCGGCTCATGGCCTGCACTTCGTAACTGCGTGCTTCCGGCGGCAGCGGATAGCGCTCGACGCGGCCGCCGCGTTCCCCGTTCACGCTCCACACTTCCTCGCTGTTGCCGGCCCAGAGCACGCCGTCCGGATCGCGGTACAGGGCAGAGATGCGGCCGGACAGCACGCTGCGCCGCTCGCCGCCGGTGGCCAGCGCGTGCAGCGCGCCGATGCGGTCGCCGGCCCACACGCCGCCGCCAGCCGCCGGCGCTATCGCCGGATGGTTGAAGATCGTCTGCAGCGGTAGCGTCAGCAGACGGTTGCGGCGGAAGCGATTCAGGCCGGCCGAGGTGCCGATCCAGACATTGCCTTCGCGGTCCTGGAAAAAGCTTTGCGGCAGGCCGCCGTTGAGGTCCTGCTGCTGCTGCGCGCCGCCGGCGAGGCTGGCGCTGCGCCGTTCCAGTCCGCCGGCGCGGAACAGCCACATATCGCCATCGCGGTCGTAGTACATATTGCTGCCGCTGAGCGACGGCTTTGCGGCGGCGTCGCCGGCCGGCGCTTTGGGCAGCAGGTGGTAGTAGTTGTCGACGTCCGACGCCCACACGGCGCCGTCGGGCGCCAGCGCCAGGCTGCTGAAATCGCCCTGCGGCCACACGGGACGGAACGGCGATTGCGTTTCGGCGCGGCTGTAGGTCGCGCCCTGCATGGCCACCCATTGCCGCCCGCTGCGGTCGAACAGCACTTGCCGTGCGCGCCGCTGCGGCAGGCCCGCTTCCGCGCCGACCGTGACGAAGCGTTCGCCGTCCAGCCGCGCCAGGCCGTCGCGCGCCGCTACCCACAGTACGCCGTCCGGCGCGCGCACGATGCTGGTGATGGCGCCGGCCGGCAGTTCCTGGCCGGCGGCGTAGTGGCGCGCCTGGTGGTTGTGGAAGTAGCTGATGCCGCCGCCCATGCGGTAGCCGACCCACAAGCCGCCTTCGGGCGGGGCGTACAGCGTGCGCACGTTGGAGGAGAGCAGGGCGTGGCCTTCGACGCTGTCCATGCGCTCGTAGCGGCGGCCATCGAAGCGGTACAAGCCGGTGCCGGCGGCCAGCCATAACCAGCCGTCGCTGGTCTGCGCGATGTTGAGGATGTCGACCGGCGCGTTATCGAGCGCGCTCCAGGCAGTGTGAGTGTATTGTTCCTGCAGGCGGGATGGCGGCTGCTGCGCCGGCGCCGAGGTGCAGCACAGCAGGCCGCACAAGGCTGCGGCTTGCAGGAGCAGGGATGCGCGTGCAGTCGTCATATGACAATTTTAGCATCTATTCATACGCAAGCCGGGATCCCCCAAATGGGAGGGGCACGCACGATCAATACCGGTGATGCCTTAATACGCCGGCATCTTTACACTACGGGCACGATTTACTTATTGGAGCTATGCTAAATCATGAAAATGTATATTGTGTCGTTGGCGGTCGGCCTGCTGGTTGGGCTGATCTACGGCTTCCTCAATGTGCGCTCGCCGGCGCCGCCGGTGATTGCGCTGGTCGGCCTGCTCGGCATCCTGCTCGGCGAGCAGATACCGCCGCTGCTGCGCCAGTTGCGCCAGACCGAGGCCAAACAAGTCTCGTGGATCGAAGACCACGTCAAACCACATTGTTTCGGCCAACTGCCATCCGCGCAGAAGTCCGATGAAACCAGGAGCTCCTGATGTCCCAAACGTCGCAAACCCCGGATCTGATTCTTCACCGCGGCCTGTTCACCACCCTGGACCGCAGTAACCCGCACGCCGAAGCCGTCGCCATCAAGGATGGCCGCTTCACCCACGTCGGCCGCGCCGACGAGATCATGGCGCTGGCCGGCCCGCAGACCAAGGTCATCGATTTGCACGGCAAGCGCGTGCTGCCAGGCCTGATCGATAACCACTGCCACATCATCCGTGGCGGCCTGAATTTCAACCTTGAGCTGCGCTGGGACGGCGTGCGCTCGCTGGCCGATGCGATGGCCATGCTGAAGGCGCAAGTGGCGATCACGCCGGCGCCGCAGTGGGTGCGCGTGGTGGGTGGCTTCACCGAACACCAGTTCGCCGAGAAGCGTCTGCCGACCATCGAAGAACTGAACGCGGTGGCGCCGGATACGCCGGTATTCATCCTGCACCTGTACGACCGCGCGCTGCTGAACGGCGCCGCGCTGCGCGCCGTCGGCTACACCAGGGACACGCCGGAACCGCCGGGCGGCCAGATCCTGCGCGATGGCGCCGGCAATCCGACCGGCCTGCTGCTGGCCAAGCCGAATGCCTCCATCCTGTATTCGACGCTGGCCAAAGGCCCGAAACTGCCGCTCGAATACCAGGTCAACTCGACCCGCCATTTCATGCGCGAGCTGAATCGCCTCGGCGTGACCGGCGTGATCGACGCCGGCGGCGGCTTCCAGAATTATCCGGAAGACTACCAGGTGATCCAGCAGCTGGCCGACGCCAGGCAGCTGACCATCCGCATGGCCTACAACCTGTTCACGCAGAAGCCCAAGCAGGAGAAGGAAGACTTTATCAACTGGACGCAAAGCGTGAAGTACCAGCAGGGTGACGACTACTTCCGCCACAATGGCGCCGGCGAAATGCTGACCTTCTCGGCGGCCGACTTTGAAGACTTCCGCCAGCCGCGTCCCGACATGCCGGCCAATATGGAAGACGACCTGGAAGGCGTAGTGCGCGTGCTGGCGCAGAACCGCTGGCCGTGGCGCATGCACGCCACCTACGACGAAACCATCAGCCGCGCGCTGGACGTGTTCGAGCGCGTCAACCAGGACATCCCGCTGGAAGGCCTGAACTGGTTCTTCGACCATGCCGAAACCATTTCGCAGCAATCGATCGACCGCATCGCCGCGCTGGGCGGCGGCGTGGCCGTGCAGCACCGCATGGCGTATCAGGGCGAGTACTTCATCGAGCGTTACGGCCACGGCGCGGCCGAAGCCACGCCGCCGATCAAGAAGATTCTGGAGTCGGGCGTGAAGACCTCGGCCGGCACTGACGCCACCCGCGTGGCTTCGTACAACCCGTGGGTGTCGCTGGCGTGGATGATCACCGGTAAAACCGTCAGCGGCGCGCAGCTCTACCCGCGCGCCAATTGCCTGGACCGCGAAACCGCGCTGCGCATGTGGACCGAGAACACCACCTGGTTCTCCAACGAGGAAGGCAAGAAGGGCCGCATCGAAGTGGGTCAGCTGGCTGACCTGATCGTGCCGGACAAAGACTTCTTCGCCTGCGCCGAAAGCGAGATCTGGGACCTGACCTCCAACCTGACCGTGGTTGGCGGGAACATCGTGTACGCATCCGGCGCCTTCGCCAGCCACGACACGCTGCCGCCGCCGGCCATGCCGGACTGGTCGCCGGTGCGCCGTTTCGGCGGCTATGCGGGATGGGGCGAGAAGCAGGGCACCAGCCGCGCCGCATTGAAGGAACTGGAAAAGCGCCAGCTGCAGCAGAAGCGCGAGCGTGAGCAGCAGGCCGCCGCCTGCGGCTGCGCCAACAACTGCAATGTGCACGGCCACCAGCACGCCAATTCGTGGGCCAGCAAGATGCCGGTGTCGGACCTCAAGAGCTTCTGGGGCGCGCTGGGCTGCGCCTGCTGGGCGGTGTGATGCGGGCGCCGGCGATTGCTACCACCGCGCGTTCGCTCGTCGAGCGGGCGCGGTGGATACACTGGGTGTGCCTGTTGCTGCTGTGCGCTGCGTATCTGCAGGGCGGCATCAACAAGCTGCTCGACTTCGACGCGGCGGTCGGCGAGATGCAGCATTTCGGCCTGTCGCCGGCGGCGCCGCTGGCCGCGCTGGTGATCGCGCTGGAGCTGGGCGCCTCGCTGGCCATCCTGACCGGCTACTTCCGCTGGCTGGGCGCGGGCTTCCTCGGCGTGTTCACGCTGATGGCGACCTTCGTGGCCAACCGCTTCTGGGAGATGGGCGGCCACGATCGCTTCATGGCGGCCAACAGCTTCTTTGAGCATCTCGGCCTGACCGGCGCCTTCCTGCTGGTGGCATGGCTCGATTTACAGAAAGGTAGTAATGGAACGTAGTGATATCAAACTGGGCGTGGCGCTGGGTTTCCTGGCCGGCTACGTCGACACGCTGGGCTTCGTCGGGCTATTCGGCCTGTTCACGGCCCACGTGACCGGCAACTTCGTGCTGATCGGCCGCGCGCTGATCGAACCCTCGCAAACCATCGCCATCAAGCTGATGGTGTTCCCGGTGTTCATCCTGTTCGTGGCGCTGGCGCGGCTGGCGATACTGCACTGGGATCGCAGCGGCGCCAAGACCTTGCGCAACAGCTTCCTGTTCCAGCTCTTCACGATGCTGGCGACGGTGGTGTGTGCATGGCAGGCCGCGCCGGTGGTGGAAGCCTCGGCGCCACTGACGCTGTTGACCGGCGCCCTGTGCGCCGGCGCGATGGCGGTGCAAAACGCCTACGGCAAGCTATTGCTGGGCAAGGCCGCTGCGACCACGGTGATGACGGGGAATGTGACCACGCTGGTGATCGAGATGGTGGACTCGCTGCGCGGCGACGCGGAAGCGATCGGCCGCTGCAAGAAGCTGACCTGGCCGGTGCTGGCCTTCACCGCCGGCTGCATGAGCGGCGGTGTGGCGTTCGTGCTGGCCGGTTTCCACGGCCTGCTGCTGCCATGCGCGATCCTGGTAGGACTGGCGGCGGCAGCGAAGGATTAGATGGTAATAATCCCGCGTTTGAGGGCGATCGTCACCGCGTGAGTGCGATCGTTCGCGGCCAGTTTGGCCAGCACGTTCTTCATGTGCGCCTTGACGGTTTCCTCGGAAATCGACAGGCGCTCGGCGATGCGGCGATTCGAATTGCCGCTGGCCGCGTAGTTCAACACTTCCATCTCGCGCGAGCTTAACGGACCCTGGCCCATGTGCTGGGCCAGTTCCATCGCGATCTCCGGCGGGATGCGGCGCTGCCCCATGTGCACGCCGCGCACCGTATCCAGCAAGTCCTTGCGCAATGTGCTCTTCAACAGGAAACCGGCGGCGCCGCCTTGGACGGCGCGCAGGATTTGCGCGTCGCCTTTGTAAGTGGTCAGCATCACGACGCGGGCGTTGTTATGCTCGCGCCGGATCTCTTGCAGCGCCGCGACGCCGTCCATTTCCGGCATGGCGATATCCATGATGGTGACGTCGGGGCGCAATTGCTGCCAGGCCTCCACGGCTTCGCGGCCGTTGCAGGCTTCGCCCACCACGCGCATGTCGGCTTGCGCGGAGATGGCTTCGCCGAGACCAGCGCGCAGCAGCGGATGGTCGTCGACGACAAGTACAGAAATAGTCTCGCTCATATCAGCGCAGTTGAGTGTAAGCCACCGGCACCCACTGGTAACCCTTGCCGTTGCTGCGCAAGTGGCCCAGGCCCGGGAACGACAGGTGCGACACGCCCACCAGCGCACCATCCTTGGCCACTGCCTGGAACACTTTGGCGCGCGCAGCGGCTGCCGCCTTGGCGTCGCTGTCGAAGCCGATGGTCACTTCCGGATGGTCGAACTGCACCGCGCCGACGTGGATCAAGTCACCCAGCAGCACCAGCTTCTTGCCCTTGCTCTCCACCGTGTAGATGGTGTGGCCCGGCGTGTGGCCGTAACTGGAGGTGGCGCGCACGCCTGGCGCCAGTTCGGTGTCGCCGCTGAATGGCTTCAGGTGCTGGGCCGCCGCGTATGGCGACAGCGACGCCACGGCGCCCTGGAAGAAGCCCTTGCTGTCCGCCGGCGCCTTGTCCTGGTTGGCCTGGCTGAGCCAGAAATCGGTATCGCGTTGATCGGCGCGCACCACCGCGTTCGGGAACACCTGCTGGCTGTTGGCTGCCAGGCCGCCTACGTGGTCCGGGTGCAAATGGGTCAGGTAGATTTCGTCGACCTGCTCCGGCTGATAGCCTGCGGCCTTGAGGTTGGCGGCCAGCTTGCCGAGGGTAGGGCCAAACAAGCCGCCAGCGCCGGTGTCGATCAGAATCAGCTTGCTGCCGGTGTTGACCAGGAAGCCGTTGACCGAAGTTTCAGTTGGCAAGCTCTGGAAGTTGCGCGCCAGCGCTTTGGCGGTGACGCCCGCCGGCTGGTGCAGCAGCTTGTCGACCGGCAGATCGACGGTACCGTCGCTGAGGGCGGTGACTTCAAAGTCGCCCAGCATGATGCGGTGGAAGCCAGGAGCGTTGGTGCCGGCCAGCGGCGCGGCGGCGAAAGCGGGAGCGGCGAGGGCCAGTGCGGCGAGTAGCGGCGTGAATTTCATTACGGGTTCCTTAATATTTCATCGACAGTCAACAGTATGCTGCTTTGCAAAAAATGGCACAATATGCAAAATGGCAAATCGTCTTTGCGTGGAGTGCAAAGGTCTTTTGAGTTGGAGAGAAGATGATTGATGCTTTGGAATGCTTCGTTACGGTGGTGGAACTAGGCAGCTTGTCGCGCGCGGCGGTACAGCTGGAAATGGCGGTGTCCTCGGTGTCGCGCAAGATCGACGCTCTCGAAGAGGAACTGGGTTCGCGCCTGCTGCTGCGCAGTTCACGCCAGGTGATCCTGAGCGACGCCGGCGAGCGCTTTTTGCCGCGCGCGCGCAACATCCTGGCCGAACTGGCGGACGGCCGCAGCGCGGTGCAGGAACTGGACAGCGAACCGCGTGGCCTGCTGACCGTGACCGCGCCGGCCGCATTCGGCCGCCTGCATGTGGCGCCGGCCATTGCTACTTTCTTGCAGCGCTATCCGTTGATCGAGGTCGACCTGCATGTGAGCGACGAAGTGGTCGACCTGTCGGCGCGCCGTGTCGACGTGGCGGTGCGCGCCGGCGTGCTGCCCGCCAGCGATCTGGTGGCGACGCGGCTGGCCGGCATGAACCGCGTGGTCAGCGCCAGTCCGATCTACCTTGAACGGCACGGCTGGCCCACGTCGCCGGAGGACCTGCTCAATCACCAGTGCCTGACGGTGAACGGCCGCGTGCCGCCGCGCGGCTGGTGGCGTTTCGAAGGGGTGAATGGCTATCAGCCCTTGCCGGTCAAGGGCCGCATGCGCTGCGACGATACCGACTCGCTGCTGCACGCGGCCATCAGCGGCGCCGGCGTTGTGCACCTGGCGAACTGGCTGGCCAGCGACGCCATCGTCTCCGGCCAGCTGGTGCCGGTGTTCCCGATGCTGCCGGTTGAACGCGACACGCCGGGCATGCGCCGCGATCCGAACGAGCCGGCGATCCATGCGGTGCACATGCCGGGCCGCTCGAACCAGGGCAAGGCCCAGCTATTGATACGTCATTTGAAGGAGTACTTCGGCAGTCCCGCCTACTGGGACCTTGCGATGGAGGCTGCCGGGGCGGGCGAACGCCGCGCCCCGTGAGGTGAGTTAGTCCCAGTCGCCGCCACCGCCGCCGCTATCGCCGCCGCCACTGCCACCGCCGTCGTCCCAGCCGCCGCTGGTGCCGAAGTCATTGCCGCCCATGTCATCGCGGCGCAGCAGTTCATCGCGCGAGGATGGATCGTCGTAGACGATGTCGTTGCGTTGCTGGTCGTGGTTGCCCGAGTTGGAATCGTGGCCGCCGGTGAACTGGCGCGCAATCGCTTCACCGGCCACAATGCCCGCACCCACCGCCGCGCCGGTCGCCAGGCCGCCCATGATGCGCGAGCCCATGCCCGGTTGCCCCGGCTGCGGATAGCCCGGCTGGCCGTAGCCCGGTTGGCCATAGCCTTGCTGCGGATAGCCGCCGCCCGGAGGATAGCCCGGCGCCGCGCCCGGATTGTAGCCGGCCGGGTTGAAGCCATCGTTGGCCGCTTGCTGCTGGCGGCGCTGCATGAAGCGGGTCGCCAGCCAGATAAAGCCGGCCAGGCCCAGACCGATAATCAGGATGCCGCTGAACGAAATGCCGCTGCTCTGCGGCGCGTTGGCGTAACCGCCGTTACCGTAATTGGCGCTGCCGCCGCTAGTGGCGTGGCGTGCCGGCTGCTGCGAATAATTGGTCTTCTGGCCTTCCGCGATCAGGGTTTTCAGCTTGGCTACGGCCTGCGGGTTCTCCTTGGGGAGTCCGGGGGCGAGCTGCTCGGCCTTGGCCAGCGAAGCTTGCGCCGCGACGAACTGGCCTTGTTTGGCTTGCAGTTGAGCTTCGACATAGTACGCCTTGGCGCTGTTGGGGTGGGCCTTCAGCACCTGGTCCATCATCGCTTGCGCTTCAGCGTATTTGCCGGCTTCGGCGGCCGTATAGACTTCGTGAAGCGTGGGCTCGGCGGCAAATACAGGGGCCGCGAACGCGAGCGCGCCGGCCAGCATGGTGATACGTGCAATAGATTTCGCCGTCATTTGATTACCTCCTGTTGAAGACAGGCCTAAGATGAAGCCAGTTTACGCCAATTTCAAGGGGCTGGCTGTGCGTTGCAGTACTGAGTCGCGCGCGGCGGCGATGCTGGCGGCGACCATGTCGGCGGTGGCCGCGCACAGGGTCCAGCCCAGGTGGCCGTGGCCGGTGTTGTAGAACACCCCCGGCGCCTTGCCGGGACCGACGCGCGGCATCAGATCCGGCATCATCGGCCGCAGACCGGCCCACGGCGTGATGTTGCGCGTGCTGACGCCGGGGAAGTTGTGTTGCACCCATTCGGTGAGCGGCGCGATGCGGTCGGCGCGGATGTCGCGGTTAAAGCCGTGGAACTCCGCCGTGCCGGCCACACGCAGGCGGTGGTCGCCAAGGCGGCTGCACACCAGCTTTACGGTATCGTCGACCAGGCTGACCTGCGGCGCGGCAGCCTGGCTGTCGATATCGTCCAGATGCACGGTGACCGAATAGCCCTTGACCGGATAGACGTTGACATCATCGCCGACGTGCGCCGCCAGTTCGCGGCTGGCCGCGCCGGCGCAGATCACCACCGCGTCGTAATCGGTGATGACGGCGCTGTCGCCTTGCAGCACGGTGACGCTGACGCCATCGTCGCTGGCGCTCAGCTGCACCACCTGCTGGTTGAAACGCAGCTGCGCGCCCAGGCGCTGCGCCGCTTGCGCCAGCCCGTTGGTGAATTTGTGGATATCGCCGCTGCTGTCGCTTTCGGTGTAATGGCCGGCGTAATACTGGCCCTGCAGCGCCGGCTCGATCGCGCGCATCTCCTCCGGCGTGACGGCGCGGCGCGGCACGCCGCCGCGTTCCAGCAGCTTGCTGACCGCCACCGCATGCTCGAACTCCGCGCGGTCGCGGTGCAGGTGCAGGATGCCTTGCCGCTTCAGGTCAAACTCGATGCCTTCGTCCTCGGCCCACTGGAACAGGTGATCGCGCGCTGCCACCGCCATGCGCGCCAGGGCGATCGTGTTGTCGTGATAGTTCGGCATGGCGCCGATGAATTCACCGAGCCAGGACAGCTTGTGCCAGGTCGGATGCGCGTGCAGCAGCAGCGGCGCATCGCGGCGCAGCATCCATTGCAAGGCCTTGGCTATGGTGGCGCGATGGTTCCACACCTCCGCATTGGAGGCGGACAGCTGGCCGCCGTTGGCATACGAGGTTTCCATCGCCGGATAGCGATGGCGCTCCAGCAGGGTGACGGCGAAGCCGCGTTTGGCGAGGGCGTAGGCGGTAGTCACTCCGGTGACGCCGCCGCCGATGATGGCGATGGTTTTCATGATGTGCATAACAATGTTACAAGAAAACCATCAACCCCGATAGAAAATTTACGCTTTCTGTTGTTTCGCGCGCTGCGCCGCAATATAGCGGTCAATGACACCCGGCAGTACAGTCAACGGCACGCCGGTGCTGGTCACCAGCGCATCATTGAAACCGGCCAGGTCGAACTTCGCACCCAGCGCCGCCTTGGCGCGCTCGCGCTGGCGCAGGATCTCGTTGTGGCCCATCTTGTAGCCGCAGGCCTGGCCCGGCGACACCGTGTAGCGGTCGATTTCGCTGGTCATGGCTTGCTCACCGCGGCCGGTGTTCTCGACCAGGAAGCGGATCGCCTGTTCGCGCGTCCACTTCATGGCGTGCATGCCGGTGTCCACCACCAGGCGGCAGGCGCGGAACTGCTGCGCCTGGAGGTAGCCGATCTGGCTGAACGGATCGTTGGCATACAGGCCGAATTCATCGCACAGCTGTTCCGCGTACAGCGCCCAGCCTTCGATGAAGGCATTGAAGCCGATCAGCGATGAAATCAGCGGCAGCTGCTCGTGGTGCTCGGCCAGATAAGCGCCTTGCCATGCGTGGCCCGGCAAGCCTTCGTGCGCGGTGAGGGTGGCGATTTCCGACTTCGGCCACAGCGTGGTCGATTTCAGGTTGATGTAGTAGATGGCCGGGCGCGAGCCGTCCAGCGACGCGAAGTTCATGTAGCCGAGCGCCGCGCCGGCTTCAATATCGACCGGCACGCGCTTGATCTGCAGCGGCACTTTCATGTCGAGATGCGAAATCTGCGGCATCAGCTTGCGCACCGCCAGCACGCGCTCGTTGCAGTAGGCGATCAGCTCTTCGCGGCCCTTGTCGTTGTCGGCGTAGAAGCGCTGCGGGTCTTTCGACAACGCGAGCAGGCGCTGGCCCACCGAGCCTTGCGTGATGCCTTGCTTCTTCAGGATGGCGTCGATGCGCGCTTGCAGCTGCTTGTTCTGTTCCAGGCCTATGGCGTGGATTTCCTTCGCGCTGCGGGTGGTCGAGGTGCCGAGGCGCAGCGCCCACTCGTAGTAGGCCGCGCCGTCGGGCAGGCGGTGCACGCCGGCGACATTGGTGGCCTTGGCTGAGGCTTTGGCGAAGACGTCGATCTGGCGCTCAAGCGCCGGATAGACCGAACCTTCCACCAGTTTCAGGGCGCGAGCCTGCCAGTCGCCGGCGATGTTTTGTTTTTGCGTGCGCCCGGCGATCGAGGTCACCAGTTTTTGCCCGGCGGCGGCGGTCTTGCGGAAGTCCTTTAACTGGCCCAGCGCGGTGCGGCAGATGAAGTCCGGTGGCATGATGCCTTTGCTGGCTTGCTCGGTGATGCGCGCGGTTTCCTGATCCAGCATCTTGGACATGGCGGCCAGGCGGGCGAGGTAGGCCTCGGCGTCGGCGGCGTCGTTGATCTGGTGCTGCGAATCGAGGAACTCCGGAATGCGGGTCAGCGCGCCATCCTGCTGCGTGACGGGGAAGGGCGCGGTGCCGCCATTGAAGCCCGCTGCCGCGCCGCCGAACGGGAAGCGCAGGCCGGCGATGCCCGATTCCGCCGCGTAGGCGACGCTGTCGTAGCGGGTTTGCGCTTCGGCGCTCAAGGCCTTGCGGTCGATGGCGCGCAGGCGCGCGGCGATGGATTTCACTTCGGCGGCCCAGGCGGCATCGCCCTCGGGCGACAGGTCTTCCAGCTGCGATTTCAGCGCGGCGCGTGCGCCCTTGTCCAGACCAAGGCCGGTGGCGCTGGTCGGCGACAGGCGCAGGACTTCTTCCGCGATATCGTCCAGCAGCTTGCGGAAGCTGGCGTCGGCGCCGTCGGTATCTGCCCACGACAGGCTTGGCACGGCGGTGGCGGAAAGTGCGGTCAGCAGGAAATCGCGGCGGGAGTAAGTCATGGCGTCCTTCGAGTGAAAACAGCGGGACATTGACCTTAGCCCGTCCTCCGGCGGGATGTCAATGGCATTTAGCTATCCCTGCTGAATCGTAATGCGAAGTGCGTGGCCAGATCCTGCAGCACGTCTACCTCCTGCCGGGGCAGGGCCAGCGCCACGTGCATGTCGGGGCGGACCAGGTAGGCCGCATCTTCCAGCAGGCCCGCATGGGCGGCGTCCTCGCTCCACGGCCAGGCGTGCAGCGGCAGGTGCAGCGCCTGCGCGGCGGCGGCCAGCAAAGGATCGACGCGGCCGTAGACATGCAGCTGCCAGTCCAGCGATTGCAGCGCGCTGAAATTATCGGACGGGAGCCACGGCAGCCGGTCGCCCCCGATCACCTCGCCGGCACGGCCGCCGCTGAGCGGACTGTCGGGATAATGGATCAGCACTTGCGACACCGTCTTGAACAGCGTGCGGCGCGCGGCGGCAAAGCCGCTCAGCACCGGCGCCACATGCGGCAGCAGCCAGTGGCGCAACAGCTGCCCGCCCGCACCCTGCGACACGATCAGCTGGAAGGCGCGGTCGGTGGTAACTACCAGCTTGCGCGCGAAGACGATGCGTTCGGCCTCGTAGGTGTCGAGCAGCCCCGGATCGGCGCGGCCCTGCAGCACATGGGCCAGTTTCCATGCCAGATTGATGGCGTCGCCGATCCCGGTGTTCATGCCCTGGCCGCCGGCCGGGCTGTGGATGTGGGCAGCGTCGCCGGCCAGGAAGCAGCGGCCAATGCGGAAATGCGCGGCTACCCGGTGATGCACGCGGTAGGTCGAGAACCAGTTCACCTGTTCGACGCGGATGCCGAACAGCGGCTCCAGCATCGGGCGTACCGTCTCAAAGTTCGCATCGGGCGGGGCATCATCCGGCAGGATGCCGATCAGGCGCTGCATGCCGCGCGAGCGCACCGGCAGCATCAGCGCGAAGCTGTTGGCGGCGAGGTGGCCGACCAGATCGCGGTTGGGCGGACCGGCCGTTTGCACATCGGCCACGTAGTACAGATGCTGGTAAGTGCCGCCGCTGAAATCGAGCCGCAGCAATTCGCGCACGCGGCTGCGGGCGCCGTCGCAGCCGCACAGGTAAGCGCTGCTGCAGGCGTGGCGTTCGCCGTCCTGCAGCAGTACGGCGCGCACGCCCCATTCATCCTGCGTGAAAGATTCCAGCTCGGTGTTCCATTCGACTTCCACGCCTTCCGCCTGGAGCTGCGCGACCAGGAAGCGTTCGTGATCGTCTTGCGGATACGCGAGCACGAAAGGGTAGGGACTGAGGCCGGCGCCGATATCCTTGAGCGGCAGCTCAACGATATCCTCGCCATGTTCGCGCAAATGGATGGCTTCTATCTTGATGCCTTGATTGACCACCACTTCGGCAAAGCCCAGCTGGCGGTAGAACTCCAGCGTGCGGGCATGCACCGCCATCGCGCGGGAAGCCTGGCCCGGGCCACTGTTCTTGTCGATGATGCGGACAACGACGCCCCGTCTCGCCAGCGCGATGGCGAGCACCAGGCCGGTAGGGCCGGCGCCGACGATGAGCACTTGAGTAGCCATGCGAATAGTCTACATCCGCGGCGGAATGCGGTGCGCGCGATAGTGAGGCATTTTTTTCAACACGCTGGTATGATGTGTTTTCATTTACTTAACTATTATCCGCAGCCGATGAAGCATTTCACAACGCGCCGCGCGCTGATGCTGGCGCTGGTCTCCACTCCTTTGGCGCGCGCCGCCGACCTGCTGGACCATGCACCGGCCGCCGCGCCGCTCACGCCGGCGGCGCAGCTGGCGGAGCTGGAAAAAGAATACGGCGGGCGGCTGGGCGTGGCCGCGCTGAACATGGCCGACGGCCGGCAAGTGCTGCATCGCGCCGACGAGCGCTTCCCGTTCTGCAGCACGTTCAAGATGATGCTGTCGGCCGCGGTGCTGTCGCGCGAACCGGCGCTGCTGAAAAAGCGCATCGCTTTTGACAAAAGTGATCTGGTGCCGCATGCGCCGATCACCAGCAAGCGGGTGGGCGAGGGCATGACCGTAGCGGAACTGTGCGAAGCGACGATACAGTACAGCGACAACCCGGCAGCCAACCTGCTGATGAAACAGATCGGGGGGCCGGCTGCGGTGACGGCCTTTGCGCGCTCCATCGGCGACAACGAATTCCGGCTGGAGCGCTGGGAGACGGAACTCAATAGCGCGCTTCCCGGCGATCCGCGCGATACCACCACGCCGCTGGCAATGGCGAAGTCGCTGCAAAAGCTGGTGCTGGGCGATGCGCTGCCGCCGGCGGCCCGCAAGCAGCTGAAAGACTGGATGCTGGGGAATACCACCGGCGCGACGCGGATCCGCGCGGGCGTGCCGGCTGGCTGGCCGGTGGCCGACAAAACCGGCGCCGGCGATTACGGCACCGTCAACGACATCGCTGTCATCTGGCCGCCAGGGAAAGCGCCGATCGTGCTGGCGGTATATCTGACGCAGCCGAACAAGGACGACAAACTGCGCCCGGAAGTCCACGGCGAAGTCGCCAAAGTCGTCATCGAGGCTTTCCGATGAAAGAACTGAAGTTCAACATCTTCGGCGCCCATATCGTGGTGACCGGAGGGCAGGGCGCATGGCGCGCCTATTACTACGGCGCCGAAGGCAAGCGCCGCCCGGCCGACTTCATCATCCCCGGCGACGTGGCCGAGGCGGACCTGTGCGAATACCTCTCCGACCTGTTCCACGAAAACGCCACCCCGCGCAACAACAGCGCAGTGCAGCTATGACAGTGCGAAGCTACGCCGCCTCAGATTTCCCCGCCGTCTGCCGCATTTACCTCGAGGCCAAGCCGGACGAGTTGAGGTTTGAGTCCGGCCATTTTGAATTCACACCGCTCGACCAAGACCCGGTAATCCTGCCAGCCTTCCTCGAATCCACGGTGCTGGTGTACGACGATGGCGAAGTACAAGGCTTCTCCGCGACCGTCGACGGCCAACTGCGAGCGTTGTTTGTGCTGCGAAGCGCACGGGGGCAAGGCGTAGGGCAAGCGCTGTTGAGCGCCGTGCTGGCAAATGCGTCAAGCGATGTATCGCTGAACGTAGCCCAGTCCAACGCAGGCGCAATCCGCTTCTACCAGAAGAACGGATTCTCCGGAGTCGAGCAGACCACAAGAAAATATAACGGCATCGACGTGAACTACATCAGGATGCTGTGCCCTTGTGCCATCCTGATCCGAAGCACCACGGAAGACGACTGGCAGGAACTAAAGCGCATCCGTCTCACCGCTTTGCAGGACGCGCCGGAGGCGTTTGGCGTGAGCTATGCGAGCGCCGCCGCTTACAGCGACGAAGCCTGGCGTGACCGCGCAGCAGGTCGCGGCCCCGCGCGCTTTCTGCTCGCATTTAAAGGCGATACAGCGGTCGGTATGGTCGGCCATGTCGCGGACGAAAATCAGCGGCAAAACCTGATCGCCATGTGGGTGGCGCCGTCCGAACGAGGATCTCCAATTGCTGGCCGCTTGATAGACGGCGTGAAGGCCCAACGTTTCACACGCATTGTGCTCGACGTCGCCCCAACCAACCTGCGCGCCGTCGCCTTCTACCGGAAGCACGGCTTTACTTTTCTGCCCCATTGGGAACCACTCGAAAGCCACCCGCACATCCAAGTTCAGAAAATGGAGTGGACTTTACTGTGAGGTTTTCAGATGCACTTGGTGACCGGATCAACGCTTGCACTGCTCGGCATCGCCCTGTTTTTCGCTCATCGCGACAACGACACCTTCTACGAGCTCGAATTCCTTCAATCTTAGCTCGGACAGTCGTTGGGATTTTGGTTGCGGAACCCAGCAGCATTTTTCTGGCAACAATACGCCTTCACGGCCGTTCATGCGGACAGTGTCGTGTAGCGGTTCGGTAGCATTCGCGAGCGAAGGCATTATCGAAAGGATGAACGCCGCAGCTAATCCTGCAGCGCCGAGGCGTCGTTGATTCATCGCTTAGTCGTCCAGGCCTTTGCCGTCGAGGATGCGCTGGACGCATTTTTCGATGCGGGATTCGCGCGTCTTGGCTTGCTTGGCGGACGAGAAGTGCAGCAGGTAGGCGCGCTGGCGGCCGGGCGTCAGTTCTTCGAAGGCGGTGCGCAGGGCGGGAACGTCGTCCATTTTGTGCTCCAGCTCTTCGGGGAAGGAGAATTCGGCGGTCTTTTTCAGCTCGACCTTGGCGCCGGATTTTTCCAGCGCGATGGCGTCCTTGATGTAGCTCTTCAGCGCTGTCTTGTGCCTGGTGATCTCGGACAGGCCTTTGAAACGGATCTGCCGCGCGGCCTGCACGTTCTCGGTCTGCTGGATCAGCAGGTTTTTCGGATCTTTCATCAGCGCGCCTTTGAAGAACAGCAGCGCGCAATACTCCTTGAAACCGTGCATCAGCACCACGTTGCGGCCATCCAGCGTGTAGCAGGGCTGGCCCCATTTGAAGTCTTCGGTCAGCTCGTCGCTGCTGCTGATGATTTCGCGCAGGGCGGCGAATTCTTCTTGCCACTGCTTGGCCCGCCCAAGGAAGGCGTCGACTTTATCATTGCTCATAGCGCTCCTCTCATTGCCATTCAAGATGGACGACTTTGTAGCCTTTGTCTTTCAGGACTTGCAGCAGTGTCGGCAGGGCTTTGGCGGTCGGTCCGTTCGCGTCGTGCATCAGGATGATACCGCTGCCGGCTTTATCGAGGTTTTCGCTTAAACGCTGGGCGAGGATGGCGTTGGTATCTTCAGGGATCCAGTCGTTGATGCCAAGGTCGATCGAGGCGACGGTGATGTTGGCTTGCTTGAGCGCGTCCAGCAGGGCCGGGGTCTCTTCAAGGAAGGGGAAACGGTAGGCCGGCGTCTCGGTGCCGAAGGCGGTTTTGTACGCGGCGCGGCTGCGCTTCAGGTCTTCCAGCTGCTGCTCGACGGTGAGCGACGCCAGGTGCGCATGGGTGTCGCTGTGAATGCCGGTGGAGTGGCCTTCACGCGCCACGCGGCGCGCGAGTTCCGTCTGCTGCACGATGTTCTGACCGACCATGAAGAAGGTCGCTTTCGCGCATTGATCGGACAGGGCTTTGAGGACGGCCGGGGTGTTTTCCAGCGATGGACCGTCGTCGAAGGTGAGGACCACTTCGCCCTTGTTCAGCGGCAGGGCGGCGTGTTGCACGGTGCCGTAGGCTGCCCCTTCGCGTTTCAGGGTGATGGTGCGGTAGGTGTTCAGTTTGTCCGCGCCGCAGTCGGCTGCGGTGGCGGTTCCTGCAAGTGCTGCCAGTATCAATGCGAGTACTTTCATGCGCTTCTGTCTCCGATATGTATGTGTCCCAGCAGGCCAGGTGCCGGCAGGACGAGCGGAATGGACTGGCCGGGGAGGTCGGCCTGCCATTCGCTGATTTGTTGGGCATGGCATTTTAACGCGGCTTCGCGTTGTGTCCATGCTTGTGTGAAGGCATGGGGGCGGCCGGCGGCGGTTTGCAGCGCGGATGCGACGTAGGGGCCGAGGTAGTCGCGGGCTACGGTTTGCCAGTCTGGGACGTCCTGCACGCGCATCAAGTCCGTGCCGATGGGGCCTTGCAGGTTGAATGCCGCCAGTGCGTAGTTGGCGTCGTGGCTGAAGGAGATGCCGATGCGGCTTGCAAGACCGGCCAGCAGGATGCGCGGCGGCGTGCCGGGGGTGGAGTCGATGGCGATATCGGCAGCGGCGACGTCCAGCACTGCGGCCAGCGCCTCGCGCGCGGCCAGCCGGATCGCGCGGCGGGCGGCCTCGCGCTGGGCCGACGGTGCGGCCGGCCGCGCGTCGCCGGATGCTGCGCCGGCGGATGGCGCTTCGGGCGCTGCACCGGTGGTGCGGATCAGGATTGCGAACAGGCTGTCCTGCGGCGTCGGGGTACGGCCGGGCCAGAGGTCGACGGCCAGCGCGTTCATTTGCGCGCCGGAGCGGCGGGGCAGCCGGCCCAGTTGCCGTTGGCTGGGATGCTTTCGCCTTTCATCACCAGCGTCAGCGCGCCAAGCCGCGCGTTGTTGCCCACGCTGGCGCTGTACAGCACCGACGCCCTTGCGCCCATGTAGACGCGCTCCCCGATCATCACGTGGTCGATCTTCATCACGCGGTCCTCGAACAAGTGGGTCTGCGGGCAGCTGAGCGCATTCAGTTCGCTATGGTCGCCGATATGCACGCAGTCGAATTCGGTGATATCGGTGGTGTCCATGTAGACGCCTTTGCCGATCCGGCAGCCCAGCACATTGAACGCCATCGGCAGCCACGGCGTGCCGCGCAGGTAGCGCATGAAGTTCGGCACGGCGATGCCTTCATACAGATTGGTCACGCCTTCCGACAGCCACACAAACGGCGTCCACATGGGCTCCGATTGCTTGCGGTAGCGCCCGATCAGCAGCCATTTGAGCAGCACCACAAACACGTAGTTGCCGACGCCGTAGACCAGGCCAGCCAGCGCCAGGTCCCAGATCACTTCACCCCAGCGGCCCGCGCCGGCTGCAGGCATCACCGCCAGCACCAGCGTGTAGCCGACCGCGATCACCAGCGCGTGCGGCGCGACGATGCGGAACGCTTCAATCAGTCCGCGACCCAGGCGGCGCAGCGGCGATGGATGGAAGGTCAGCCACTCCGGGTAGCCGCTGGTCTGCTCGCGGGCGGGCAGGTTGATCGGCGGCGAGCCAAGCCAGGTATCGCCGCTGTTCATCTGCGCATTGTCCGGCGCGCGCGAATGCACGCCGATCAGCACGTGCTCAGGCAGCACGGTGCCGTCCGGGATGTAGGCGCCGTTGCCGACGAAGCTGCGGTGCGACACGACGGTCGGTTTCATCACCATCCAGCCGCCGTCGATTTCTTCATCGCCCAGCATCACCGCATCGGCGATGAAGGTTTCGTCGCCGAGGGTCAGCATGTCCGGCACCACGCCCAGCGCGGTGGAGATTTCCGCATCCTTGCCGACCTTGGCGCCCAGCAGGCGATACCAGTATGGCGCAAACACGGTGGCGTAAATGCCGTGCAAAACGTTGAGGCTCGATTCCTGGATCTGGCTCACCAGCCATTTGGCGCAGTAGGTGTTGCCGTGCACCGGGAACTGGCCCGGCTTCAATCGCGGCAAGGCGCTCCAGCGGATGCCGGCCGATACCAGCGCGGTCAGGATAATCAGCACGGCGCTGGCCGGGAAGGCCAGCAGGAAGTAGCGCAGCAGGCGGATGCGCATGTCGTCGCCCTGTATCCACGGCAGCCAGCCAGCTTCGTCGAACCAGTCGATCAGCACAAAGCTTGGGAATACCGGCATGAAGAAGAGCGTCACCACCAGCAGGATGCCGAAGATGAAGAACAGCGCTTCGCCGGTGTGGCGCGCGGCGCTGGCCACTGGACGCGGCGGCAGTTTGTTTTCGAACGCGCCCATGTCGCGTGCCGGCGAGCCGGCCCAGACGCGGCCCGCAGGCACCACGCCGCCGTCGCTCAGGGCCGACTGGCCTTCAAGGTGGCCCAGCGCGTCGACCCGCGTGTTTCCTTCCATGATGGCGAAGGAGCTGACGCAGGCGTCTTGTTCCAGCGTGATCTGGCCGAGGTAGAGCTGCCCGCGCTCGACGCGCGCGTTTTCGAAGTTGACGGCATTGCCGATACTGACGCGGTCATCGATGCGCAGCAGGTCCGGCGCGCGCAGGGTCATGGAACCGATGGTGACGTCTTTGCCGATTTTCGCGCCGAGCGCGCGCAGCCACCAGGCGTTGAGCGAGGAGCCGCTCAGCAGGTAGGCCGGTGCGGCTTCGAGCAGCCGGTCGGCCAGCCACCAGCGGTAGTAGGTCAGGCCCCACAGTGGATAGACGCCGGCTTTCAGGCGGCCGGCGATCAGCCATTTGCCGAGGATGGCGACGGCGAATTCGCCGATGGTCGCCAGCAGGAAGACGCCGACCGAGGCGGCGATGGCACGTGCCACCGAGTCGCCGGGATCGCCGGTGAAGAAGTGGTAGGTGAAGAACGGCGCCAGCCACTGCGCCATGCGCAGCGTGACCAGCGGCGGCATGGCGGCCGCTTGCGCCGCGCCGCAGATCCAGCGTTTCAGCGTGGACGGCGGTGTCCAGTCCTGCTCTTGCGCGCCGGTGTCGGGTGCATCGGCCAGCGCCTGCGCGATTTTGCCGATCTGGCGCTGCTGGTAGATGTCGCGCACGGTGACGTGGGCGTAGCGTGGATCGGCGCGCAGCGAGGAGGCCAGGCGGGCGGCGAAGAACGAGTGGCCGCCAAGGTCGGTGAAGAAGTCGGCGTTGCGCAGGATCGGCTGGCCGGGGAACAGGCTTGCCAGTGCGGCGAACAGGGCTTCTTCGGCCGGCGTTTCGGGCAGGTCGGAGTCTTCGGCGCTGCCGGCGGGGGCTGCGCTCAGCGGCGTGGCTTTCAGTGTTTTGCGGTCGATTTTGCCGGAGGTCAGGCGCGGCATGGCGTCCAGCATTTCGTAGCGGCCCGGGACCATGTAGGGCGGCAGCTTGGCGGCAAGGGCGGTGCGCAGTTCGCGCGGCTCCATCGCTGTCGCGCCTTCCGGCACGATGTAGGCGACCAGTTGGTCAATGCCGTCGTCCTTGCGCAGCAGGACTGCGACGGTACCGACGCCTGGCTGCTGCGCGAGCAGGGCTTCGATTTCGCCCAGCTCCACGCGGAAGCCGCGGATTTTTACCTGGTCGTCGGCGCGGCCTAGGCAGACCACTTCGCCGTCAACGCCGATGCGCGCGAGGTCGCCGGTGCGGTACAAGCGCGCGTCGTGCGGGCCGCAGGACCAGGGATTGGGCAGGAATTTTTCGGCCGTCAGGTCGGGGCGGCCAAGGTAACCGGCGGCCAAGCCCGGACCGGTGATGCACAACTCACCGATTTCACCGCGCGGCAGCAGGCGCAGGACCGGACCGGCGGCTGGCGACACGCCATCGCCAGCCGGCGGGGCGGGATCGGTGTTGGTGTCGATGACCAGCAGGCCGTAGTTCGGCAGCGGCGTGCCAATGGTGACTGGCTGGCCGGGCTGCAGGCGCGCCAGGCTGGCCGAGACGGTAGCCTCGGTCGGCCCGTAGGTGTTGAACATCTGCCGGCCTTCACGCGACCAGCGCTGCACCAGCGATTCCGGGCAAGCCTCGCCGCCGAGGTTAATCAGGCGCAGGCCCGGCACCTCCTGGTTGAACAACGCCAGCAGCGTCGGCACCGCGTGCAGCACGGTGACGCCGTTCTGCGCCAGCATGCGCGGCAGCGTTTCAGGATCGCCGCTGATTTCCTTCGGTCCGATCCACAATGTCGCGCCGACCAGATACGCAATCCAGATCTCTTCAAACGACATGTCGAAGGCCACCGAAAAGCCTTGATACACCTTGTCCTCGCCGGTCACGCCCAGCACCGCGTTCTCGCTGCGCAGGAAATGGCAGATACTGCGCTGGGTGATCAGGATGCCTTTCGGCTTGCCGGTGGAGCCGGAGGTGTAGATGACGTAGGCCGGAACATCCGGCGACACCGCACCGCGCCGCGCCAGCACTTCACCGGCGGCGGGTGGCGCCAGCAGCGCTTCCGCCGTCCACACCGCGCGGCCGCCGGCGATAACGTCGGCCAAACGCGGCGCAAAGGCAGCGCAAGTGAGCACGCCGGCGCCGGCGGCATCGTCGAGACAAACCTGCAAGCGCTCGACCGGCGTATCCTCATCGACCGGCAGCCACGCGGCGCCGGCCTTGGCGATCCCCGCCTGCAGCACCAGCAGTTCGATCCCGCGCGGCAGCCACAGTCCGACGATCTGGCCCGGCTGCACACCGGCCGCGATCAGCCGCGCCGCCACCAGGTCGGCCTGCGCGTTCAACTCCCCATAACTCAGCGAGCGCTCGCCGAAAACCAGCGCGGTCCGGTCGGGATGGCGCGCAGCGCTGGCCTCCAGCAAATCGGCCAGAATCTCATCGCGCAGCAGGTCTGCCTGCGATGGGCCAAATAGAACGTCTGGGTTAAGCGGTGTTACGGGTTGAGTCATGCTGATACTTTATTCGAATTCAGCCTGACATTGTATCCGATAGGGGGGGAATGCAAGTTCTGCTTACAGCCTTTACAATAGGACATACGAGCCGAGAAAACCAAGGAGCCGCATGTCTACGCACCATCGCCCATTCATCGCCCCCATGCAGTTCGACGACGCCCAAGCCGCGTACGATCAGGTCCTGGCCATTTACGACACCAACATCGCCTATCTGCGCGACGCCATGAGGCGCTTCGTCGCCGGCGAGGACGTGGGTGAACATGTGCGTGCCTGCTATCCGTTCGTCCGCGTCCACACGGATACTGTGGCCCGCGCCGATTCGCGGCTGGCGTTCGGTTTTGTCGCCGGACCGGGCACCTACGAAACCACGCTCACCCGGCCCGACCTGTTTGCGCGCTACTACCTCCAGCAATTCAAGCTGCTGCTGAAGAACCACGGCAGCCACCACGTCAAGCTGGAAGTGGGCACCAGCGCGCAGCCGATCCCGATCCACTTTTCGTTCGCCGAACATGAACACATCGAAGGCAGCCTGACGGCCGAACGCCGCCTGCTGATGCGCGACGTGTTCGACCTGCCTAATCTGGCGGCAATGGACGACGGCATCGCCAACGGTACCCACGAGCCGCCGATGGGCGAGGCGCAGCCGCTGTCGTTGTTCACCGCGCCGCGCGTGGACTACTCGCTGCAACGGCTGCGCCACTACACCGGCACCTCGTGCGAGCATTTCCAGAAGTTCGTCCTGTTCACCAACTACCAGTTCTACATCGACGAATTCATCCAGCTCGGACATGAACTGATGGCCCATCCATCCGGCGCGCCGGGCGACGATTACATCGCATTCGTCGAACCGGGCAACCTGGTGACGCGCCGCGTCGGCCAGTCGGTGCAGCCGGGCGATGCGCTGGGCGCCGCGCCGCCGCGCATGCCGCAGATGCCGGGCTATCACCTGATCCGCGCCGACGGCACCGGCATCTCGATGGTGAATATCGGCGTCGGCCCGGCCAACGCCAAGACCATCACCGACCACATTGCGGTGCTGCGCCCGCACGCCTGGCTGATGCTGGGCCACTGCGCCGGTTTGCGCAACACGCAGGAGCTGGGGGATTACGTGTTGGCGCACGGCTATGTGCGCGAAGACCACGTGCTGGATGAAGACCTGCCGCTGTGGGTGCCGATTCCGCCGCTGGCCGAGGTGCAGGTGGCGATTGAAGCGGCGGTGGCCGAGGTCACCCAACTGACCGGCCATGACCTCAAGCGCGTGATGCGCACCGGGACCGTGGCCAGCACCGATAACCGCAACTGGGAACTGATGCCGCAGAGGACGCCCGAACGCCGTTTCAGCCAGAGCAGGGCGATTGCGCTGGACATGGAAAGCGCGACCATCGCCGCCAACGGTTTCCGCTTCCGCGTCCCGTATGGCACGCTGCTGTGCGTGAGCGACAAGCCGATGCACGGCGAGATCAAGCTGCCGGGCATGGCCAACCAGTTTTACCGCGACCGTGTCGACCAGCACCTGCGCATCGGCATCCGCGCGATGGAACTACTGCGCGCCCTCGGCGTGGACAAGCTTCACTCCCGCAAGCTGCGCAGCTTCACGGAAGTGGCGTTCCAGTAGGACCTGGCCAGCAGCGCCAGGCCGGCCAGCAGCATGGCCCACGTCGACGGTTCCGGCACGGCGGAGACGTCGAAGCGGACTTCGTCGACGAAGATCCATCTGCCGTCCACGGTGGTGCTGGCCGTCACCCGCATCTGGTCGGTGATCACGTTCAAGCCGCTGAAGGTGTAGAACGCGTGCGCGCTGGTATCGCCGGAGCTGGCGTCGTTGGCGCTGCTGGGCGGGTTGATAATGCTGCCCTGGTGCACCCACGAGCCGCCCACATACGCCCACAAGTCGAACGAGGGCAGGACCACATCGCCGAGGTTGTCCTGTGTGCTGCCCACGCTGACCGATGAAAACTTCATGGCCTGGCCAAACTGGAAGGTGATGTTGACGTTTGGTACACCTACCCAGCCATCCCATTCCGCGCCGGCGTTGACCGCCCAGCCGCGATAGCCAACCACGCCATCGGTTAGCTTGGTATTGAAAGGATCGCTGTAGCACCAGCTGCCGCAGGCAGTCGGCTGATCGTAGGTGTAGGTCGGCGCGGCTGCGTGGGCGTGGTGGAATTGCCCCAGGGTGATCAACATCAAGGCGAGAAGCAGTTGTTGTAGTTTGCTCATTTTTTTCTCCCGGCTGAGTTTTTGTGACTGCGACTTTCAGATTAGCAGCTAGTTTCGGCTTGGGAAGGACATTTGCATTTTTTCTAGTGTGTTGTGCAGTGACTACAAATTTGATAGCGTTATCACTACCGTCGGCCGTCGTACTGCCTTGCGTGATATCTTTTTCGATATCAAAAACCGTCAAAAATTGATTGGTTTGTTTTGGGGCCAGCACCTAAGATTTGTTCCAGACGGCAGCCCCCTCCTGCCGCTCCTAAGAACAAATAGACACACTGGAGACCTATGAAACACACCGTATCCGGGACTTGCGAGTCCCAGGCAAAGCATCGTCTCGTCCTGAAATCCGGCGTCGCCGTCCTGGCTGCCGCAGGCCTGTTGAGCACTTTCTCTGTCATGGCGCAAGAAGCGTCCACCACCCCGGCTGCCGCGGTCCCGGAACAAGCAACTGTGACTGTGACCGGCGTGCGCCGTGCCGCGCAAAGCGCCCAGAAGATCAAGAAGGATGCCGATAACGTTATCGATTCCATCGTCGCCGACGATATCGGTAAATTCCCTGACACGAACGTGGCCGAGACCATCGCCCGCGTGACCGGCGTGCAGGTGCGCCGCGATGGCGGCGAAGCGAACACGGTGCTGATCCGCGGCTTGCCCGGCATCGCGACGCTGCTCAACGGCCGCGAGATGTTCACTACCACCGGCCGTTTTATCCAGCTGGCCGATATCCCGTCGACCATGCTGCAGCGCGTGGACGTGTACAAATCGCAGAGTGCGGACCTGGTCGAAGGCGGCATCGCCGGTGTGATCGACGTGCGCACCAACCGTCCGTTCGACTTCAAGGGTTTCACCGCCGTGGTGAATGGCGGCGCGACCAACAACTCGCTGGCCGAGCGCACCGACCCTAACGTCAGCGGCATGATCTCCAACCGCTGGAAAACCGATATCGGCGAATTCGGCGCCCTGGTTGGCGTGTCCTACCTGCGCAACCACTACACCGAAGAACGCGTGTTCAACACCAAGCCGATCGACAAGAGCTGGCTGCTGCCGAAGCTGACCGGTCCTGACCTGGTTGGCCTGGAAAGCATCAAGGGCGACCGCCGCCGCACCGCCGCCAACTACGCCTTGCAGTGGAAGCCGAACAAAGATGTCGAGCTGTATGCGGAAGGCCTGACCTCGCACTACCTGAACAACTTCGAGACCGACTTCTTCGTCGGCCTGCCGTGGTGGGGCCCTGGCGATCAAATGAGCGCCACCAAGATCCCGGGTTCGGACCAGATGCAGACGCTGTCGTCGCACAATGTCAACACCATCATGTCGACTCAGGCCAACCGCGCCGACAACGTGACCCAGCAGCACGCCATCGGCGGCCGCTGGACTGCTGCGCCGGGCCTGCGCCTGAGCACCGAGATCGCACGCACGCTGTCGTCCTACGATTGGCAGAACCCGATCCTCGACACCATCACCAACGTGCCGAATGCGAACGTGAACACCAACGTCGGCGGCAGTTCGTATGTGGCCTACGGCGGCATGGACCTGAACGATCCGTCGAAGTACACGCTGTCGCAGCTGTTCGACCGCTACGGCCACGACAATGGTTCGTCGACCGACTGGCGCGCCGACGGCACGTACACCATGCAGGATGAAGGCCTGTTCAAGGACTTCGCTTTCGGCGTGCGTGCTGCCAAGCGTACCGCCGCGTCGATCAAGTCGTTTGAAGGCTCGGTGCCGGCGCCGGCCGGCGTGAGTGCGGCTTCGCTGCAAGGCATGAGCTGCACCGCGCAGATGCAAAACAACTGGGGCACCACCTCGTGGTACACCCCGTGCGCGAACTACCTGATCTCGAACACCGCCGCCGTGCGCAAGGCCGTTACCGGCAGCAGCAGCGCCAAGTCGCTGGACCCTGGCTCGTACTTCGCCGACGAAGAGAAGAACTACGCCTTGTACGGCAAGGCCCACCTGGGCTGGGAAACCGCCGGCATTCCGTTCGACGCGGTTCTGGGCATGCGTGTCTCCAAGACCGACTCGGACCTGCTGGGTAACTCGCAGAGCAATGGCGTCTATGTGCCGACCGCGAAGACCTCGAGCGATACCTCGTATCTGCCGAGCGCCAACTTCAAGGCCACGCTGCGCGACGACGTGATCGCCCGCTTCTCGGTGACCAAGACGCTGACCCGTCCGGACTTCGCCCAGCTGAATCCAGGCACCGCCTACATCACGCCGAACGGCACCACGGTGCTGGCGACTGCGTCGGGCGGCAATCCTGACCTGAAGCCGTTCACCGCGCGTAATTACGACGGCTCGCTGGAGTACTACTTCTCGTCGAGTGGCATGGCCAGCCTGGCGCTGTTCCGCCACGAGTTCAAAGGCTACATCATGAACAAGGTGGTGAAGGAGACCTTCAACGGCGTTGCGTACGATACCACCCGTCCGTTCAACACCGACGACGGGCACCTGCAAGGCGCGGAAGTATCGTACCGCTCCTTCTTCGACAAACTGCCAGGCTGGTTGGGCGGCTTCGGTGTGGAAACGAATGCGACCTACACCCAGGGCGAAACCAGCTCGTCGAGCAATTCGGCCCTGAACGGCAAGCCGTTCGCCGGTATGTCGAAATGGTCCTACAACGTGGTTGCGCTGTATGAGAAGTATGGTATCTCGGGCCGCCTGGCTTACAACTGGCGCTCGAAGTTCACCCAAGTCTACAATGACACCGGTGACGGCAAGGACCTGATCGCGTCGCCTATGTCGTCGCTGGACGGTTCGCTGGGCTACAAGATCAACGAGAATACTTCGGTGACGCTGACCGGCACCAATCTGCTGAACTTCAAGTACACCGACTACTGGAACACCAAGGCGCTGTACCCACGCGATACGCGCAAGTATGACCGTTCGGTGGGCCTGTTCCTGAACTGGAAGATCTGAATCAGTTGATCTTTAATGGCCGCGTCCCCGCCTGAGCGAGGGCGCGGCCTCGCACTTTGAGGTAGTCACGATGTCGAATCAAAAAATGTCGGTGCTGGAGAAAATCGGTTTTGGCGCGGGCGACATGGCGCTGAATGTGGTGATCTCGTCGATGATGTTGATCATTACCTTCTTCTACACCGATATCTACGGCCTGAAGACCACGGACCTGGCGCTGATGTTCGGCGTCGTCAAATTCGTCGGCGCGATGGCCGACCTGGTGATGGGCCAGATCACCGACCGCGTCACCATGCGCTGGGGGCGTTACCGTCCGTGGCTGCTGTTGCTGGCCGTGCCGTATGGCGTCAGCGTGTTCTTCGTGTTCCTCACGCCGGACTGGGACTACAGCGCCAAGCTGGTTTGGGCTTATTCCACCTACATCATCATGACCATCATGACTGCGGGCGTGGGCATTCCGTACATCTCGCTGCCTAGCGTGCTGTCCAAGGATCCTCAGGAGACCCTGTCGGCCAACGGCTACCGCCTGTTCTTCGCCAAGATCGGCGCCTTCATGGTGACGGTGATCGTGCCGCTGCTGTCGGAGCGCCTCGGCAACGGCAACGCCGCCGCAGGCTACGAGCTGGCGATGGCAGTGATGGCGGCGATGGGTGTGGTGCTGTTCCTGTTCTGCTTCTTCACGACCAAGGAGCGCGTGCAGCACCAGATCAAGCGCCAGCCGCTGTGGGAGCAGATCAAAGTCCTGGTGCGCAACGACCAGTGGCTGATCCTGTGCGGCGTGTGCATCACCGGCACCGTGGGCTATGTGCTGCGCGGTTCGGTGGCCATCTACTACGCCAAATACTACCTGCACGCCGATGCCGCCGTGATCTCGGCCTTCCTGTCCACCGGCGTGGCGGCGGCCATCCTGTCGATGGTGGCGTCGACCTGGATCACCAAGTTTTACTGCAAGATCAAACTGTTCCGCTGGACCCAGATCGGCGTCGGCGTGATCAGCGCCGCCATCTACTTCCTGGTCAAGCCGGGCGACGTGGCGCTGGCTTTCGTGCTGTACTTCCTGCTGTCCTTCGTGGTGGACCTGCACGCCCCGGTGTTCTGGTCGGCCATCGCCGAGACCATCGACTACGGCGTGCTCAAAACCGGCAAGCGCGTCTCCGGCTTTGCCTTCGGCGGTATTTCGGTCTGCCAGAAGGCCGGCATGGGCATCGCCGGCATCGTGGTGGGCAAGCTGCTGGCGTACTTCGCCTATGTGCCCAACGTCGAGCAGACCGATTTCGCATTGCACGGCATCGTGCTGATGATGACGCTCATTCCTGGCTTCTTCCATACCGTCATGGGACTGCTGATGTTCAAGTACCGTATCAACGACGGCTACTACGCGCAGGTCAAGGAAGAGATGGGAGCAAAAGGCTATGTGGCAGTCTAATTTTTTGGAACTTGAAATGGAAAACATCCTCACCCCGCTGATCGAGCAGCGCGCCGATCCGCACATCTACCGCCATACCGATGGCTACTACTACTTCGTGGCTTCGGTGCCGGAGTACGACCGCATTGAACTGCGCCGCGCCCAAACCATCGCCGGCCTGGCTGACGCCGAGAAGGTCACGGTCTGGCGCAAGCCCGACACCGGCCCATACAGCGAACTGGTTTGGGCGCCTGAGCTGCACTTCAATGACGGCGCGTGGTACGTCTACTTTGCGGCCGCGCCTAGCCGCGAGATCAAGTACAAGCTGTTCCAGCACCGCATGTACGCCATCAGCACCGCCGCCGCCAATCCGCTGCAAGGCGAGTGGGAGTTCAAGGGCCAGATCGACACCGGCATCGACACCTTCTGCCTGGACGCCACCACCTTCACCCACAAGGGCCAGCTCTATTATGTGTGGGCGCAGAAGGACAACGCCATCGAGGGCAATTCCAACATCTACATCGCGCCGATGAAAACCCCGTGGCAGCTGGGCGGCGCGCCGGTCATGCTGAGCAAGCCGGAATTCGACTGGGAGATCCGCGGCTTCTGGGTCAACGAAGGCCCGTCGATTTTGAAAAAGAACGGCAAGATCTTTCTCAGCTATTCGGCCAGCGCCACTGATGAGAACTACGCCATGGGCCTGCTGTGGGCGGACGAAAACGCCGATGTGATGGACCCGGCCTCGTGGACCAAATCGAAGGAACCGGTGCTGCAGACCTGCTTCGAGCACAAGGTGTATGGCCCCGGCCATAACAGTTTCACCGTCGGCGATGATGGCGAAACCGTGATGTTGGTTTATCATGCACGCACCTACACCGAGATTATCGGCGACCCGCTGTGGAATCCGGACCGTCACACCTACGTTAAACCGCTGAAGTGGGACGAGCAGGGTATGCCCGTTTTCGGAAAGCCGTCGATCGCATAACATAACGCGAGCGCACATATTCCGGCGGCCGAGCAGGGGAACCTCTCGGCCGCCTTGTCATTAGAGAGTCAACATGCAAGCAACGATCACCGAATCCCCATTTGGCAAACTGCCGGACGGCCGCGAGGCCACCCTCTACACCCTGACCAACGCCAACGGCATGATCGCCAGGATCAGCAACCTTGGCGGCGTGATCGTCGAGCTGCACGTGCCGGACCGCGACGGCGTGCTGGCCGACGTCTGCCACGGCTTCGACAACGTCGACGCCTATCTCGGCGAGTCGCATTACTTCGGCGCGCTGATTGGCCGCTACGGCAACCGCATCGCCAACGGCCGCTTCACGCTGGACGGCCAGACCTACCAGCTGGATGTGAACGACGGCGCCAACCACCTTCACGGCGGCGCCGATGGCTTCCATCGCCAGTTGTGGGAAGCCGAAACCTTCAACACGCCGAAATCGGTAGGCCTGATCCTGACATACCTGAGCATCGATGGCGACCAGGGTTATCCCGGCACCGCCGAAGTCACCGCCATCTACGAACTGCGCGACAATAACGAATTGCGCATCGCCTTCCACGCGGTGGCCGACAAGGCCACGCCGATGAACCTGACCAACCACGCCTATTTCAACCTTGCAGGCAAGGGCGATATCCTGAGCCACGAGTTGACCATTCCGGCCGACGCCATCACGCCGGTCGGCAAAGGCCTGATCCCGGTTGGCGCCCCGGCGCCGGTGGCCGGCACGCCGTTCGACTTCCGCACCCCACACGCCATCGGCGCGCGCATCGGTCAGGAAGATGAGCAATTGGCCCTCGGTTCCGGCTATGACCACAACTTCGTGCTGAATAAATCCGAGCCGGGCAAGCTGGAACTGGCGGCGCGCGTGGTCGATCCATCGTCCGGCCGCGTGCTGGAAGTGCTGTCGCAGGAACCGGGCATCCAGTTCTACAGCGGGAACTTCCTCAATGACGCGATCAAAGGAAAAGGGCGCATCTACAGCCATCGCAGCGGCTTCTGCCTCGAACCGCAGCACTTCCCGGATTCGCCGAATCGCCCTGACTTCCCGTCGACCATCCTTCGTCCCGGCGAGGAATACAGCACGGTGATGGCTTACCGCTTCACTACTGTCTAGGTATATCGATTTCGATATCGATATCGATAAACAATTTATTGGAAAGTTATCTCAGTCCGCCTTAGTATGCCTTATCGATGCGGGGACATGACACTCAGGTCCCCGCACAGGAAAATACTGAGGAGAAATGCATGTCTGAGAATGACAAAAAGGTGAAGCTGCGCTCCGCCGAGTGGTTTGGCACCCAAGACAAAAACGGTTTCATGTACCGTAGCTGGATGAAAAATCAGGGCATTCCTGATCACGAATTTGAAGGCAAGCCGATTATCGGCATCTGCAACACCTGGTCCGAACTTACCCCATGCAACGCGCACTTCCGCAAACTCGCGGAACACGTCAAGCGCGGCATCTACGAAGCCGGCGGCTTCCCGGTTGAATTCCCAGTGTTCTCCAACGGCGAATCGAATCTGCGTCCTACCGCCATGTTGACCCGTAACCTGGCCTCGATGGACGTGGAAGAATCGATCCGCGGCAATCCGATGGACGGCGTGGTGCTGCTGGTCGGCTGCGACAAGACCACCCCGGCGCTGCTGATGGGCGCTGCCTCGGTCGACATTCCAACCATCGTCGTCACCGGCGGCCCAATGCTGAACGGTAAACTGAACGGCAAGAACATCGGCTCCGGCACCGCCGTGTGGCAGCTGCACGAGCAAGTCAAGGCTGGTGAAATCTCGATGCACGAGTTCATTGGCGCGGAAGCGGGCCACTCGCGTTCCGCCGGCACCTGCAACACCATGGGCACCGCATCGACCATGGCCTGCATGGCCGAATCGCTGGGCACCTCGCTGCCGCACAACGCCGCCATCCCTGCCGTGGATGCGCGCCGCTACGTGCTGGCCCACATGTCGGGCATCCGCATCGTCGAGATGGTGAAGCAGGACCTGAAGCTGTCGAAGATCCTGACCAAAGAGAATTTTGAAAATGCGATCCGCGTCAACGCCGCCATCGGCGGTTCGACCAACGCCGTGATCCACCTGAAGGCCATCGCCGGCCGTATCGGTGTCGATCTGGAGCTGGAAGACTGGACCCGCGTCGGCCGCGGCACCCCGACCATCGTCGACCTGCTGCCGTCGGGCCGCTTCCTGATGGAAGAGTTCTACTACGCCGGCGGCCTGCCGGGCGTGATCCGCCGCATGGGCGACGGTAACATCCTGCCGCACCCGAACGCGCTCACCGTCAACGGCAAGACCATCTGGGAAAACTGCCAGGACGCGCCAATCTATGACGAAGAAGTGATCCGCACGCTGGATAATCCGATCCGCAAGGACGGCGGCATCTGCATCTTGCGTGGCAATCTGGCGCCGCGCGGTGCGGTGCTGAAGCCATCGGCGGCCACGCCGGAACTGATGCAGCATCGCGGCAAGGCCGTGGTGTTCGAAGACTTCGAGCATTACAAGGCGCGCATCATGGACCCGGGTCTGGATGTGGACAAAGACTCCGTGCTGGTGATGAAGAACTGCGGCCCGAAAGGTTATCCGGGCATGGCGGAAGTGGGCAATATGGGCCTGCCTCCGAAGCTGCTGGCAGCGGGCGTGAAGGACATGGTGCGGATTTCGGACGCGCGCATGAGCGGCACCGCGTACGGCACGGTGGTGCTGCACGTGGCGCCGGAAGCCATGGCCGGCGGCCCGCTGGGCATCGTCAAGGATGGCGACTGGATCACGCTGGATTGCGCCGGCGGCAAGCTGAATCTGGAAGTGTCGGACGAAGAAATCGCCGCACGCCAGGCCGCACGCGAGCGTGGCAGCGCGCCGGGACCGAAGACTGGCTATCAGCAGCTGTACATCGAACACGTGCTGCAGGCCGATGAAGGCTGCGACTTCGATTTCCTGGTCGGCAAACGCGGCTCGGCCGTGCCACGCCACTCACACTAAACCACGTCGCTCCGGCGAAGGCCGGAGCCCAATGAATGCATGCTCAGCTTGGACCCCGGCCTTCGCCGGGGCGACGGCTTAGGAGACTCTCAATGTTACTGGTACAGTTCAAGAACGAACAAGGCGCGCGCAAAGTCGGCGTGCTGGAAGATAAAGTCATTCGCGTCATCGACGGCTACAGCACCACCTACGCGCTGGCGCAGGATGCGATCCGCAAATCGGTATCGCTGGCGGTGCTGGCTGAAAAAGCCATCGGCGCGCAAACCACCTCGTTTGACGACGTCGCCGCAGCGGGCCGCCTGCTGTCGCCGCTCGATCACAGCGATGATGCGCACACCTACGTCACCGGCACCGGCCTGACCCACCTGGGCTCCGCCGACACCCGCGACGCGATGCACAAGAAAATCGGCGGCGATGTTGAATCTCTGAGCGACTCGATGAAGATGTTCCGTATGGGCGTGGAAGGCGGCAAGCCAGCCGCAGGCCAGGCCGGCGTGCAGCCGGAGTGGTTCTACAAAGGCGACGGCTCCATCGTGGCCGCCAGCGGCCAGGACCTGAACATGCCGGACTTCGCGCTCGACGGCGGCGAAGAGCCGGAAGTGGCGGGCCTGTACATCATCGGCGACGACGGCCAGCCTTACCGCGTCGGCTTCGCCATCGGTAACGAATTCTCGGACCACGTCACCGAACGCCAGAACTACCTGTACCTCGCGCACTCCAAGCTGCGCGTGTGCGGCCTGGGTCCTGCGCTGCTGGTGGGCGAAGCGCCGGCCAGCATCGAAGGCACCTCGCGCATCCTCGACAAGGAAGGCAAGGTACGTTGGGAGAAGCCATTCTTCAGCGGCGAGCAGAATATGTCGCACACCATCGCCAACCTGGAGCACCACCACTTCAAGTACCCGCTGTTCAAGCGTGCCGGCGACGTGCACGTGCACTTCTTCGGCACCGCGACACTGAGCGTGGCCGATAACATCTCGGTGCAGCCGGGTGAAACCTTTGAGATCCACTCGCCGCAATTCGGTCCGGCCCTGCGCAACAAGCTGGCCGTGTTCAAGACCGAAGTCGCCAAGGTGAAGGCACTATGATCATCACCGGCGATGCACTGATTGGCGGCCAGTCCGTCAAGGGCACCGGCGCGGGCGTCCGCGCCTACAACCCGGCGCTGGGCCAGGCCATGGATCCTGAATTCCGTACCGTGGACGCGGCGCAGATCGACCAGGCCTGCCGCCTGGCCGACGAAGCATTCGACACCTTCCGTTCGCTGAGCGACGAGAAGCGCGCCGTCTTCCTCGACACCATCGCCGATCAGATCATGGAACTGGGCGATGTGCTGGTCGAACGCGTGATGGCCGAAACCGGCCTGCCACGTCCGCGCATCGAAGGCGAGCGTGCACGCACCACCGGCCAGCTCAAACTGTTTGCCAACTTGCTGCGCGAAGGTTCGTGGCACGATGTGCGCTTCGACAAAGCTCTGCCGGATCGGACGCCGCCGCGTCCGGACCTGCGCATGCGCATGATCGGCCTTGGTCCTGTAGCGGTTTTCGCCGCCAGTAACTTCCCGTTGGCTTTTTCTGTTGCCGGCGGCGATACCGCGTCTGCATTGGCCGCCGGCTGCCCGGTGGTGCTGAAGGCGCACTTTGCGCATCCGGGCACCTCGGAGCTGGTCGGCCGCGCCGTGGTCAAAGCGGTGGAAATCTGCGGCCTGCCGGCCGGCGTATTCTCGCTGCTGACTGGCGTCGGCAATGAGCTGGGGATTGAACTGGTACGCCATCCGGCTATCAAGGCGGTGGGCTTTACCGGCTCGCGCGGCGGCGGCATGGCGCTGATGGCCGCTGCTGCGGCGCGTCCGGTACCGATTCCGGTGTATGCCGAAATGAGCTCGATCAATCCGGTGTTCCTGCTGCCGCAGGCGCTGAAGAATCGCGCGGAAGATATCGCCGCCGGTTTCGCAGCCTCGCTGACCATGGGCGTGGGGCAGTTGTGCACCAACCCTGGCCTGGTGCTGGCGATTGCCGGTCCGGAGCTGGACCGCTTCACCGCTGCCGCTTCGCAGGCGCTGGTTGGCGGCGCGGCGTGCGCCATGCTGTCGCCGGGGATCGCCGGGAATTTCGCACGCGGCGTGAACCAGCTGGCGGAACATGCGGATGTGAAGACCTTGGCCCTGGCGCCGCAAGCGGAAGGCAAGGGCGCTCCGGCGCTGTTCGTGTCGTCGGCTTCGGCCTTCCTGTCGCAGCATGCGCTGCAAGAGGAAATCTTCGGCCCGGCGTCGCTGGTGGTGGCCTGCAAAGACGTGGCCGAACTGCGCGCCGTTGCGGACAAGCTGGAAGGCCAGCTGACCGCCACGCTGCAAATGGACGAAGGCGACCTGGAAGCGGCACAAGTGCTGTTGCCGGTGTTGGAGCGCAAGGTTGGCCGCATTCTGGCCAACGGTTATCCGACCGGTGTTGAAGTGTGCAGTGCGATGGTGCACGGTGGTCCGTTCCCGTCGACGTCGGATGGCCGTTCGACTTCGGTCGGTACTGGCGCGATCACGCGCTTCCTGCGTCCGGTGTGCTACCAGAACCTGTCGCAAGCCTTGCTGCCGGAAGTCCTGCGCGACAACGGCTCCGCCAAATGGCTGCGCCGCGATGGCGAATTGACCCGCAACTAAAAAAGACCGTCGTCATTCCGGCGAAGGCCGGAATCCAATGCTGCGCAAGCGTTAATTGGGCACCGGCCTTCGCCGGTGCGACGGATAACAGGAGACCGTATGACCCAACTGGCCAAGTTTGGCAGCTTGCGCGGCAAGCGCGTATTCATTACCGGCGGCGGCACCGGCATCGGTGAGGCGATGGTGATTTCCTTCGCAGAGCAGGGCGCGCAAGTCGCCTTCGTCGATATCGCCCGCGACGCCAGCCTCGCCCTGATTCGCCGTGTGAAAGAAGCCGGCTACCCGGAACCGCTGTTCCGCCAGTGCGACATCACCGACATCCCTGCACTGCAAGCCACCATGGCCGAACTGGCAGGCCTGGTCGGCGACTTCGATATTTTGGTGAACAACGCCGCCAACGACCAGCGTCACGACACCGCCGAAGTCACGCCCGAGTACTGGGACAAATGCATCGCCGTCAACCAGCGCCCGATGTTCTTCACCTGCCAGGCCGTCCTGGAAGGCATGAAGAAAAAAGGCGCCGGCTCCATCATCAACGTCGGCTCCATCTCGTGGCACGTAAAAAACGCAGGCTACCCAGCCTACGCCACCACCAAGGCCGCAGTGCATGGCCTGACCCGCGGCCTGGCGCGCGAGTTCGGCGCCCACGGCATCCGCGTCAACACCGTCACGCCGGGCTGGGTGATGACCCAGCGCCAGATCGACCTGTGGCTGGACGACGCCGGCGAGCAGGATATCAAGCGTAACCAGTGCCTGCAAAACAAACTGATGCCACAGCACGTCGCCTCGATGGTGCTGTTCCTGGCCGCGGACGACGGCGCCATGTGCACTGCCCAGGAATTCATCGTCGACGCGGGCTGGGTATAAGAAAAGAATTCGCAGCAAATTCATCCAACTATAAAACAGGAGACCTGAGAATGAACCCAATCAAACATGGCGTACTCGCGTTGTGCATGCTGGCTTCGGGCGGCGTGTTCGCGGCCGATGCCGTTAACCTCACCATCGACACCGCCAAGCCGGGCGCCGTCATCAACAAGGACGTGTACGGCCAGTTCGCCGAACACCTGGGCACCGGCATCTACGAAGGCATCTGGGTCGGCCCGAAATCGAAAATCCCGAACACCAAGGGCTGGCGCAACGACGTGGTCGGTGCGCTGAAAGACATCAAGGTGCCGCTGGTGCGCTGGCCGGGCGGCTGCTTCGCCGATGAATACCACTGGCGCGACGGCGTTGGCCCGCGCGAGAAGCGTCCGGTCAAGGTCAACACCAACTGGGGCGGCGTGGATGAATCGAACGCCGTCGGCACCCACGAATTCTTCGATCTGGTCGACCTGCTGGGCGCTGACGCCTACGTCAACGGCAACCTGGGCACCGGCAGCGCGCAAGAAATGTCGGAGTGGGTCGAGTACATGACCTCCGACAGCAAATCCACGCTGGCCAACCTGCGCCGCAAGAACGGCCGCGACAAGCCGTTCAAGGTGGCTTACTTCGCGGTCGGTAACGAGGCCTGGGGCTGCGGCGGCAATATGAGCCCGCAGTACTACTCGGACCTGTACAAGCAGGTTGAGACTTTCCTGCGCGCGCCGAAGCAGTACCGTCCGCAGATCATCGCCAGCGGCGGTAACGACAACGACGTAAGCTGGACCGATGTGCTGAGCAAGCAGCTGAAGAACCAGACCAGCGGCATCAGCTTCCACTATTACACCCTCCCGACCGGCAAGTGGGAAGTGAAGGGCGCGTCGACCGGCTTCCAGGAAAACGAGTGGATCTCCACCGTGTCCAACACGCTGCGCATGGAAGACCACATCCAGAAGAACACCGCCGCCATGGACAAGCATGACCCGGAGAAGAAACTGGGCCTGTTCGTGGACGAGTGGGGCACCTGGTACGACGTCGAGAAGGGCACCAATCCTGGCTTCCTGTTCCAGCAGAACACCCTGCGCGATGCGGTGGTAGCAGCGCTTAACTTCAACATCTTCCACGCCCACGCCGACCGCGTGCGCATGACGAATATCGCGCAGATGGTCAACGTGCTGCAGGCGATGATCATCACCGACAAGGACAAGATGCTGCTGACGCCAACCTACTACGCGTACCAGATGTATGTGCCGTTCCAGAATGCGACCTCGCTGCCTGTGACGCTGCAGAACAATCCGGACTACAGCGTTGGCAGCGTGAAGGTGCCTGAGATCAGCGCATCGGCTGCACGCGGCACGGATGGCAAGCTGTATGTGGCGCTGGTGAACACCAACCCGAACAAGCCTGCCGACGTGGCGGTGAATATTCCGGGCCAAAGCGTGAAGGCAGTGAAAGGCCGCGTGCTGACCGCCGCTGCGATGGATGCGCATAACACGTTCGCCGCGCCGCAAGCGATCAAGCCTGCCGCGTTCAGCGCAGCAGCTGGCGCCGATGGCAAGCTGACGGTAAAAGTGCCTGCCAAGGCCGTCATCGTGGTGGCAGTGGAGTAAGCACATGGACAACATCAACATCACGCGCCGGAAAGTGATTTCCGCCGGCGGCGTGGCGTTGGTGTTGGCTGGCTGCGGTGGTGGCGGTGGCGGAACCACGCCGACGCCTACCCCCACGCCCACTCCAACTCCAACTCCGACCCCAACTCCTACGCCAACGCCAACCAGCATCACGTTCGCGGAAGCGTCAGTGCACGATCCATCCGTCATCAAGGTGGACGGCACGTTCTACGTATTCGGTTCGCACCTCGCCGCCGCCAAGTCGACGGACCTGATGAACTGGACCAAAATCGCCGATGGCGTCAACGCGGCCAACCCGTTGTTCAACAACGTCGTGACCTCGCTGGCCGACACCTTCGCCTGGGCGCAGGTTACCGACCTGTGGGCGCCGGACGTGGTCAAGCTCGCGGACGGCAAGTTCTATCACTATTACTGCGCCTGCAAGGGCGACTCCCCGCGCTCGGCGCTCGGCGTTGCCGTGGCGGACAAGGTGGAAGGCCCGTACGTCAACAAGCAAATCCTGCTGAAGTCAGGCATGTGGGGGCTGCCGGGTGAGGACGGCGTCACCATCTACGACGCGCTGACCATGCCGAACGTGGTGGACCCGAACACCTTCTTCGACCAGCAGGGCAGGCTGTGGATGATCTACGGCTCCTATTCGGGCGGCATCTTCATCCTCGAGATGGACACCGCCACCGGCCTGCAGAAGCCCGGGCAGGGCTACGGCAAGCATCTGATGGGCGGTAATCACAGCCGCATCGAAGGTGCGTATGTGCTGTATAGCCCGCAGTCGAAGTACTACTACCTGTTCACGTCCTTCGGCGGGCTGGATGCCAATGGCGCGTACAACATGCGCGTATCGCGCTCGCTGAATCCGGACGGTCCGTACGTGGATGCCAAGGGCAACGACATGGCCAACGTCAAGTCGAATCCCGCGCTGCCGCTGTTCGACGATGCGTCGATCGCGCCGTATGGCCAGAAGATCATGGGCAATCACCAGTTCGCGCTGGCTGCCGGCGAAACCGGAACGCCGCTCGGCTATGTCTCGCCGGGCCACAACTCGGCGTACTACGAGCCGTCGACTGGCCAGTACTTCCTGATCTTCCATACCCGCTTCCCGGGTACGGGAGAGCTGCACCAGATCCGTGTGCACGAGATGTTCATCAACGCCGATGGCTGGCCGGTGGTGGCGCCGTTCCGCTACGCGCCGCTCAGCAAGAATGCCACGGCCTTGTCGGCAGAGGTGACTGCGGCCGATGCGGCAGGCACCTACAAGATGATCAATCACGGCAAGGATATTTCGACCGTCATCAAGGCCTCACAGGAAGTGGTGCTGGCGGCGAATGGCACGGTGTCCGGCTCCGTCAGCGGCACCTGGAAGCACGACGGCAGCAACAAGATCACCATTTCGCTCGGGGCGACCGGGACTTTCGTTGGCGTGTTGTCGCGCCAGTGGAATACCAACGCCAGCGCGTTTGTGGTGACGTGGACGGCGCAATCGGTGGACGGCGTGTCCATCTGGGGCGCGCGGACTGGCAATTAATCGGGGTAGGCGATGAAGCATGTTTTATTGACGGCGGCGTTTGCGTTGGCTACCGTTGGCTGCACGGCCAAGGAAGTCAGCGTGCACGATCCGGTGATGGCCAGGCAGGGCGATACCTGGTACGTGTTCAGCACGGGGCCAGGGATCACCTTCTACAGTTCGAAAGATATGAAGAACTGGCAGCTGGAAGGCCGCGTGTTCAAGGATCAGCCGGTGTGGGCCAAGAGGGCTGCGCCTTCGTTCGACGGCCATATCTGGGCGCCGGATATCCAGTTCCATAACGGTCAATACTATTTATATTATTCCGTTTCGGGATTCGGCAAGAACACATCCGGCATCGGCGTCACCGTCAATAAAACGCTGGACCCGCGTTCACCCGATTATCGCTGGGAAGACAAGGGCATGGTGCTGCAGTCGGTGCCGTTGCGCGACGACTGGAACGCCATCGATCCGAACGTGATCGAAGACGGCAAGGGCAATGCATGGATGGCCTTTGGCTCGTTCTGGAGCGGGCTGAAAATGGTGAAGCTCAATGCCGATTGGACGGCGCTGGCCGAACCGCAGGAATGGCGGACCATCGCCAGCCGTTCGCGCGGCAAGTCGGTAGCCGATGCGTCGGCGGGGCCGGACGAGATTGAGGCGCCGTTCATCTTCAAAAAGGGCGAGTATTACTACCTGTTTGCGTCGTTCGGTCTTTGCTGCCGCAAGGGGGATAGCACTTATCACGTGGTGGTCGGGCGCTCGAAGGATGCGACCGGGCCTTATCTGGACAAGAACGGCGTCGATATGATGCAAGGCGGCGGCTCGCTGGTGATCGCAGGCGACAAGGACTGGAAAGGCCTGGGCCACAACAGCGCTTACACGATGGACGGCAAGGACTATCTCGTACTCCACGCCTACGAGACGGCCGATAACTACCTGCAAAAGCTGAAGATCATGGAAATGAAATTCGACGCCGCCGGCTGGCCGACGGTCGATCAGGCGGACCTGAACAAATACCGCAGCGTCCAGCTGCCAGCGAAATGATGACGGCCACGCCATCCCGCCGTCGCGCGCTGAAGCTGGCCGCGGGTGCGGCCGCCACCGTCGCGTCACACGGCGCGCTTGCCGTCACGTCCAGCGCATCGGCCGCCGCTGCGGGCGGCGCGCTGTCGCTGTTCCCGCTGAACGCCGTCCGTCTCGGCCCGAGCCCATTCCTGGAAGCCCAGCAGACCGACCTGCGCTACATCCTCTCGCTGGTCGCCGACCGCTTGCTGGCTCCATTCCTGCGCGAGGCCGGCCTGCCGCTCAAGCAGCCCAGCTACGGCAACTGGGAATCCAGCGGCCTCGATGGCCACATGGGCGGCCATTATCTGTCGGCGCTCGCCTTGATGCATGCCTCCACCGGCAACCAGCAAGTCCTCGAGCGCCTGAACTACTTCATTGCAGAACTCAAGCACTGCCAGCAAGCCAACGGCAATGGCTACATCGGCGGCGTCCCTGGCGGCGCGGCCGCATGGAAGGACATCGCCAACGGCCAGCTCCACGCCGACAACTTCTCGGTGAACGGCAAATGGGTCCCGTGGTACAACCTCCACAAAACCTACGCTGGCCTGCGCGACGCCTATACGTACGCTGGCAACCAGGATGCCCGCACCATGCTGATCGACCTGTGCGACTGGACGCTGGAACTGACCTCGCACCTGACCGAAGACCAGATGCAGTCCATGCTCCGCAGCGAACATGGCGGCATGAACGAAGTGCTGGCCGACGTCGCCCAAATGACCGGCCAACAAAAATACATGGACCTGGCCATCCGCTTCTCGCACCAGGCCATCCTGCGCCCGCTGAAAGAAAACAAAGACCAGCTCACCGGCCTGCACGCCAATACGCAAATCCCGAAAGTCATCGGCTTCAAGCGCATCGGCGACATCACACAGCGCCATGACTGGCAAAGCGCCGCAGCCTTCTTCTGGCAGACCGTCCATGATCACCGCACCGTCGCCATCGGCGGCAACAGCGTGCGTGAGCACTTCCACGACGACAAGGACTACAGCTCCATGATCGAGGAAGTGGAAGGCCCGGAAACCTGCAACACCTACAATATGCTCAAGCTCACCGAACTGCTGTTCCTCGGTGACGCCAAGGCCAGCTACGCCGATTACTACGAACGCGCGCTGTACAACCACATCCTGTCGTCGCAGCGTCCCGACAGCGGCGGCTTTGTCTACTTCACGCCGATGCGGCCGAACCATTACCGCGTCTATTCGCAACCGCAGAAGGCCATGTGGTGCTGCGTCGGCTCCGGTATCGAGAGCCACGCCAAGTACGGAGAATTCATCTACGCCCATCGCGGCGACAGCTTGTACGTCAACCTGTTCATCCCGTCCACGCTGGACTGGCGCGAGCAGGGCGTGCAAATCCGCCAGGCCAACCGCTTCCCGGACGAAGACCGCAGCACCATCACCGTCAAGGGCAACAAGACCTTCACGCTGAAGATCCGCCAGCCGGAATGGGTGAAGCAGGGCGCCTTGCGCGTCGCGGTGAACGGCAAACCGGTGGCCGCCGCCGTCGGCGCCGACGGCTACATCAACGTCCGCCGCGCGTGGCGCGATGGCGACAAGGTCGAACTCCAGCTGCCGATGACCACGCGCCTCGAGCAGATGCCCGACAAATCCGACTACTACGCCGTGCTGCACGGCCCCGTGGTGCTGGCCGCGAAAACCAACCCGTTCCCCGGCGAGCAGCTTGAGTACTTCGCCGACGACAGCCGCATGGGCCACATCGCCAGCGGACCGGTATGTCCGCTGGAGCAGGCACCGGTGCTGGTCAGCGACAGCCCGGCCTTCGCCAGCCGCTTCCGCCCCGTGCCCGGCCGGCCGCTGACCTTCACCGCACCGGGACTGGTGCAAACCGCCAGCACTGGCCCGACCACTTTCGTGCCATTCTTCCGCGTGCACGATGCGCGCTACGTGGTCTATTGGCCGTACGCCACGCCGGCCGGCCTGGCTGAACGCCGCGCCAAAGCCGCCGCCGACGAAAAGGAACGCCTCGCGCTGGACGCCCAGACCATCGACCAGGTGGCGCCGGGCGAGCAGCAGCCGGAGTCCGACCACTTCTTCAAGGCCGATGGCGCGGATGCTGGCGTCAACAAGGGCAGGCACTGGCGCCACGCGCGCGGCTGGTTCAGCTACGAGCTGACCGACAAACGTGGCGAAGCCCGCACGCTGCGGCTGACATATTCAAAAGCAGATGCCGGCCGCCGCTTCGATATCTTAATTAACGGTCAACTGCTGGCCGAAGTCCGCCTTGACGCAACCGCGCCACAAGAGCTGTACACCCGCGATTACGCCATCCCGGCCGGCGCCGCAGTGGCGGGCAAGCTGGTGGTCAAGTTCGTGGCGCGCGAAAACTCGGTAGCCGGCGGCTTGTACGGCCTCCGGCTGCTGCGCTGATATGTCAAAAACGATATCGCAGAATACGAAAATATCATTGGATAGATATTTGTAATTCTCATAGTATTTATCTGAAAAATAGAAATCCACAGGAGACTTTCACCATGATGAACCGCAGAACCGTGCTGGCCACCGCGCTGGCCGCCGCCGCCACCCTGAGCGCCCCCGTATTCGCCGCCAAACCGCTGGTGATCGGCTTCTCGCAGGTCGGCGCCGAAAGCGAATGGCGCACTGCCAACACCGTTTCGATCAAGGACGCCGCGAAGAAAGAGGGCATCACCCTCAAATTCGCCGACGCCCAGCAAAAACAGGAAAACCAGGTCAAGGCCATCCGCTCCTTCATCGCCCAGCGCGTCGACGTGATTGCGTTCTCGCCGGTGGTGGAATCGGGCTGGGACACCGTGCTGCGCGAAGCCAAGCGCGCCAACATCCCGGTGATTCTGACCGACCGCGCGGTCAATGTCAGCGATCCTTCGCTGTACGTGAGCTTCCTCGGTTCGGACTTCGTGGAAGAGGGCCGCCGCGCCGGCCGCTGGCTGGTGGAGCGCCAGAAGAAAACCCCCGATGCCGTTTTGAACATCGTTGAACTGCAAGGCACCGTGGGCTCGGCGCCTGCGCTGGACCGCAAGAAGGGCTTCGAGGAAGTCATCGCCGGTAACGCCAAGCTGAAAGTGATCCGCTCGCAGACCGGCGACTTCACCCGCGCCAAAGGCAAGGAGGTGATGGAAGCCTTCCTCAAGGCCGAGGGCAAGAAGATCAACGTGCTGTATGCGCATAACGACGACATGGCCATCGGCGCAATCCAGGCGATCGAGGAAGCCGGCCTGAAACCGGGCAAGGACATCATCGTGATTTCGATCGACGGCGTGAAGGGCGCGTTCGAGGCCATGATCGCCGGGAAGCTGAACGTGACGGTGGAGTGCAATCCGCTGCTCGGCCCTCAGCTGATGCAGATCGCCAAGGACGTTGCGGCCGGAAAGCCTGTACCTAAGCGCGTTGTGACGCAAGAAGGCGTGTTCCCGGCCGAAGTCGCGGCCAAGGAATTCCCGAACCGTAAATACTGATTGCGATGACGACGATATCTACCGCGCCGGTGCTGGAGCTGCGCGGCATCAGCAAGGCGTTCACCGGCGTGCAGGCGCTGAATGGCGTGTCGCTCAATCTGTATCCGGGCGAGGTACACACGCTGATGGGGCAGAATGGCGCGGGCAAGTCCACGCTGATCAAGGTGCTGACCGGTGTGTACACGCCCGATCATGGCCAGATTCTGCTGGCGGGGCAGGCGATACAGCCGCAGTCCACGCTGGACGCGCAGAACCACGGCATCAGCACGGTGTACCAGGAAGTGAATCTTTGCCCGAATCTGTCGGTGGCGGAGAATATTTTCATTGGCCGCTATCCGCGCAAGCTGGGACGGATCGATTGGGCAGGCATGGCGAAGCAGGCTGCGGAGCTGCTGGAGCGCATGCAGATCCGCATCGATGTGACGCTGCCGCTGGCGCACTATCCGCTGGCGATCCAGCAGATGGTGGCGATTTCGCGCTCGCTGCTGGTGTCGGCCAAGGTGCTGATCCTGGACGAGCCGACTTCCTCGCTCGACGAGAAGGAAGTGGATTTGCTGTTCAGCGTTTTGCGCGGCCTGCGCGAGCAGGGCATGGCGATTCTGTTTGTGACCCACTTCCTCGATCAGACGTATGCTATTTCGGATCGCATCACTGTGATGCGCAACGGCGAGCGGGAAGGCGAGTACCTTGCCGCCGACCTGTCGCGCGTGGAGTTGGTCAACAAGATGGTTGGCGCGCCTGCCGCTACCGAAGCCGCCGCCGCGAGCGCACAGCCGGCCGCCGGCAGCGCAGCCGTGGGCGGCGAGGGTGAAGGGCGCTTCAAAGCCTTCCTGCGCGCCGTGGGCCTGAGCCGCAAGGGCGCGCTGCAGCCGATGGACCTGGAAATCCGTGAAGGAGAACTGCTGGGCCTTGCCGGCCTGCTGGGCTCCGGCCGCACCGAGGCCGCGCGCCTGCTGTTCGGCGCCGACAAGGCCGACAGCGGCACCGTCACCATCGACGGCAAGGAACGCAGCCTGTCCTCGCCGCGCGACGCCATCGCCGCCGGCATCGGCTTCTGCTCCGAGGACCGCAAGCACGAAGGCGCCATCCTCGACCTGTCGGTACGCGAAAACCTGATCCTGGCGCTGCAAGCCCGCACCGGCATCATGCGCGCCATCCCGCTCAAACGCCAGCAGCAGCTGGCCGAAGAATACGTGAAGGCGCTCGGCATCAAAACCGCCAGCATCGAGACGCCGATTGGCTCGCTCTCCGGCGGCAACCAGCAGAAAGTGCTGCTGGCGCGCTGGCTGGTCACCGATCCCAAGCTGCTGATCCTGGACGAACCAACGCGCGGCATCGACGTGCGCGCCAAGCAGGAAATCATGGACTACGTCTCCGCCCTGTGCAAGAAGGGCATGTCCATCCTGTTCATCTCGTCCGAGCTGCCGGAAGTGCTGCGCGTGAGCGACCGCATCGTCGTCATGCGTGACCGCAAAGCCGGCGGCGAATATCCGCGCGGCGCGCTGGATGAAACCTCCGTGCTGCAAGTGATCGCAGCGGGAGACCAGCATGCATAGCCCGGCCGCCCGCGCCGTCGCGCCAACCAAAACAAGTTTGCCCATGTTCGTGCACCATCCATTGTTCCGGCCACTGGCCGCGCTGGCGATCCTGCTGTTGATCGACTTGATCCTGGTCCCTGGCTTCTTCCACCTTGAGATCAAGGGCGGCCACCTGTACGGCAGCTTGATCGACATTGCCAACCGCGCCGCGCCGCTGATCCTGGCGGCCATCGGCATGACGCTGGTGATCGCCACGCGCGGCATCGACATTTCGGTCGGCGCCACCGTCGCCATCAGCGGCACCGTCGCCGCCATGCTGGTCGGCGGCACCATGGTGATGAACAACGGCGTGCCCGAATACGTCGCCAATACCCCGATGTGGATCGCACTGGCCGTCGCCATGGGCGCCGCATTGCTGTGCGGTGCATGGAACGGCGCACTGGTGGCCGGCCTGGGCCTGCAACCCATCGTCGCCACCCTGATCCTGATGGTGGCGGGGCGCGGCCTGGCGCAGCTGTTCACTGATGGCCAGATCATCACCGTCTACTACCAGCCGTTCTTCTTCCTTGGTAGCGGCTATCTGCTTGGCTTGCCGTTCTCGCTGTTCATCGTCGCCGCCGTGTTCATCGTCACCGCGCTGATGCTGCGTAAAACGGCACTCGGCCTGTTCATCCAGTCGGTCGGCATCAATCCGGTGGCCGCACGGCTGGCCGGCCTGAAGACCGCGGTGCTGATCTTCTTCGTCTACGTCTTCTGCAGCGCTTGCGCCGGACTGGCCGGCCTGATGATCACCTCCAACATCAAGAGCGCTGACGCCAACAACGCCGGCCTGCTGCTGGAACTGGATGCCATCCTGGCTGTCACGCTGGGTGGCACCTCGCTGGCAGGCGGCAAATTCAGCCTGGCCGGCAGCGTGATCGGCGCGCTGATTATCCAGACCCTGACCTACACCATCTACTCCCTCGGCCTGCCGCCGGAAGTGAACATGGTGGTCAAGTCGGTCGTCGTGTTTGTGATTTGCGTATCGCAGTCGGCGGAATTCAAAACCATGTGGCGCCGTGCCTTCCCCGGCGCACGCGGAGGTAAAGCACAATGAGCACCATGACTCTTCCGAAACCGTCGATCGCATCGTCGCCGTATTTTACTTCGCTGATCACCGTCTTCCTGCTGGTGGTCCTGCTGGGCGCGGGCGGCGCGGCTTATCCGGGCTTCCTGTCCTTGCAAGTACTGTTCAATCTATTGATCGACAACGCCTTCCTGCTGGTGATTGCGGTCGGCATGAGCTTCGTCATCCTGTCTGGCGGCATCGACCTGTCGGTGGGGTCGGTGCTGGCGCTGACCACCATGATCTGCGCGTACATGCTGCAAACGTGGCACCTGCCGCCGCTGCTGGTGATCGCGATCGGGCTGGCCATCGGCACGCTGTTCGGTGCAGCGATGGGCGCGATGATCCATTACTTCAAGCTGCAGCCGTTCATCGTTACGCTGGCCGGCATGTTCCTGGCGCGCGGCCTGTGCTACCTGATCAGCATCAACTCGATCACCATCGAAGATCCGTTCTTCGTGGCGCTGTCGCAAACGCAGCTGCCGATCGGCGACTGCTTCATCTCGCCGGGCGCGCTGATTGCGCTGGCCACGCTGGCAGGCGCCATCTACGTCGCCCACTGCACGCCGTTCGGCCGCGCCATCTACGCCATCGGCGGCAACGAGCAATCGGCGCTGATGATGGGTTTGCGCGTGGCCCGCACCAAGGTGCTGATCTACGCCTTCAGCGGCTTCTGCGCCGCGCTGGCCGGCGTGCTGTTCTCGTTCTACATGCTGTCCGGCTACGGCCTGCATGCGCAGGGCACCGAGCTAGATGCGATTGCGGCGGTGGTGATCGGCGGCACGCTGCTGAGCGGTGGCTACGGTTATGTGGCTGGCGCGCTGACCGGCGTGCTGGTGCTGGGCTCCATTCAGACTTTGATTGCTTTCGACGGCACGCTCAGTTCCTGGTGGACCAAGATCGTCATTGGCGGTCTGCTGTTTGTGTTTTGCGTCGTACAGCGCGTGATGACAATGCGCGGCAATAAAAAATAAAACAATAAGAATACCCCCTCGACACTGGAGAGAAAATTGAAGAAGACCCTGATGTTCGCCGCGGCGAGCATGCTGGCTTGCGCCGTGCATGCTGCGAATCCCATCCTGCCTAAACTGTACACCGCCGACCCGGCGGCCTTCGTGGAAAACGGCATGGTCTACCTGTACGTCGGCCATGATCAGGCCGAACCGGACGGCAAGGACTACGTCATGAAGGAGTGGCGCCTGTACAGCAGCTGCGACATGAAGAACTGGGTCGATCGTGGTACGCCTCTGCTGCCGTCGGCCTTCAAGTGGGCGATCGGCAAAGTGGACGCGTGGGCCGGCGACATCACCAAACGGAATGGCAAATACTACTTCTACGCCCCCGTCGATCACGCCACCATTCCGGGCCGCGCCATCGGCGTCGCGGTGTCGGACAAGCCGGAAGGCCCGTTCGTGGACGCGCGCGGCTCGGCGCTCATCACCAACAACATGACGCTGGAATCGCCGATTACGTGGGACGATATCGACCCGGGCGTGTTCATTGACGACGACGGCCAGGCCTATCTCTACTGGGGCAACACGGTGCTGAAGTATGCGAAACTGAAATCCAACATGATTGAGCTGGATGGGCCGATCCACACGGTGGGCATGGACCGTTTCACCGAAGCGCCTTACCTGCACAAGCATAAGGGCACCTACTACCTGTCCTACTCGCGCGACTTCCCGGAAGAGACGGCGTACTACACCGGCCCAAGCGCTACCGGTCCGTGGAAGTACCAGGGCGTGATCATGACCAAGAACGATGAGGTGAAGACCATCCACCAGGCCATCGTCGAATTCAACGGCAAGAACTACATCTTCTACCACAACGCCAAACTGCCGGGCGGGGGCGAGTTCCGCCGCTCGGTGGCGGTGGAGGAGTTCACGTACAATGCAGACGGCACCATCCCGTTTATCAAGCAGACCAAGGAAGGGCCGGCGGCCAATCCAAGCCCGGCCTGCAAGTGACTATGGATACGAACCCGAACTGGTTCCTGCGCGCGCGCCTGAAAACGCGCCAGCTGCTGTTGCTGATCGCGCTGGACGAACAACGCAATATTCACCGTGCCTCGGAAGAGCTGCACATGACGCAGCCCGCTGCGTCCAAGCAGCTCAAGGACCTGGAAGAGATGCTGGGCGTGCAGCTGTTCGAGCGCCTGCCGCGCGGCATGGAGCCGACCATCTACGGCGAGACCATGATCCGCCACGCGCGCATGGCGCTGACCAGCCTCTCGCTGGCGCACGAAGACATCGTCGCCATCAAGGCCGGGTTGAGCGGACAGGTCGACATTGGCACCATCATGACGCCGGGGATCGCGCTGCTGCCGCAGGCGATCACGCGCACCAAGCAGGCCGCGCCCAAGCTGCGCATCGGCGTCGAGATGGAGCAGTCCAACGTGCTGCTGGAGCAGCTGCAGCGCGGCCGCCTGGACTTCATGATCGGCCGTATTCCGGAGCGCGAAAGCGCGGAGGGTCTGAGCTACGAAGAGCTGGGCGACGAGCCGGCATGCGCGGTGGTGCGTCCCGGCCATCCGCTGCTGGCGGCGAAGAACCTGCAGCTGCGCGATATCGCCAACCAGGCGTGGATTCTGCCGCCGCAAGGCTCCATCCTGCGCGCGCGCTGTGAACTGATGTTCCGCCGCGCCGGTCTGGAAGTGCCGATCAACGTGGTCGACACCACGGCGGTGCTGCTGATTAAACCGCTGCTGCAGCAGACCGACGCGCTCAATGTCATGCCGATCGCAGTGGCCAAGTACTACGAATCGCAGGGCGTGTTGAACATCCTGCCGATCGAGCTGCCGTGCCGGATGGATGCCTTCGGCATCATCACCGTGGACGGCCACATCCTCTCACCTGGCGCCGAACTGCTGCTCAAATCCGTCCGCGCCGTGGCGCGAGAAATTTACTGAGCCGCCATCTGGCGGCAGGATTTTTCGCACGCTTCGCAGGCGCGGGCGCATTCTTCCATTCCATCGAGGTCGAGGCAACTGAGGGCGCAGGCATGGCAAATGTCGGCACACAGTGCGCATAGGCGGGCGCTGAAGGGCGATCCGGCCAGCTGCAGGTTGGCTGAGGTTTCGCAAATGGTGGCGCAGTCCATCATCAGGCGGAAGTGTTCCGGCTCGACGTGCCTGCCTCCCTGCTGCAGACAGTGCTGCAGTGCCGTTTGCAGACAGGCTTGATGACAGTTGGTGCAGGCGTCGATGCAGTCCTGCATGTCGGTTATCTCATCCATTTCGGCTCCTCGTGCGTTGCGCGGAAACGTCCATGCTACGATTGAGGCAAGTCGGGATCTGTGCGTTGACTATCTTTACACCCATACTCCATAGTAATGGATCTGAGCATATGCAAAAACAGGCAAAACGATGGCTCGCTGGCGCGTTTGTTATAGCGGGTATTGTGTCCGTATGGGGAACTTGGCAGCGTCCGCCGTCCGAAGTCAAACCGGGCGTCGCTGCGGCAGGAGGGATGCCGGCGCAGACACCCGCCCACGCGAAGGCGCCTCGGGCGCCAGTGATGCCGACGCCAGAAGCGCCCATTACAGTGTTCAACGGCGAGAGTGATGAACCGGTAGGCGTGCAGGTCCAGCGACTGATTGCGGCCAACGATGGGCAGCAGGCATTTGCGGCATACTGGCTGCTGGTAGGCTGTACCGCATTCAATCTGCAGCACGAGTTCAATGTCTACGACGAGCAGCTACATGCTCAGCGGCACGTGAACGCGGCCGAGCAACGTCATGCTGAAAAAGTGTGTGGTTCCATGACCGAGCGCGAACGGCAGGCGCGTCTGGACTATCTGGCGATGGCCGTGAAGGCCGGCGTTCCCTCAGCTGCATGGATTTTTGCGACGGAAGGCCCGTTTGGCGACCCGAACGCGCTCAAGACACGCCCGGACGATCCGTTGGTGCAGGCCTGGAAAGCCACCGCCACCGCGCAGCTGGTCCGCGACGCCGAGCGTGGCGAGCTGGGCACATTGATCGCCTGGGGTATGGAAAAGATGAACGGGTCAGATTTCACTGACAAGGATCCTGTGGGTGGCTACGGCTATTTGCTAGCGTTCGGACTGATCCAGGCAGACCGTGAAGGCTCCGGCGACACCGGCGCGCAGGTGTACGCCGAGGGCGGCGCAATGATGAACGCCATTGGGGCTGGCCTCACACAGCAGCAGCGCGCAACTGCACTGGTCGAAGCGCGGCGCATCGCAGCGGCGGTGAAAGCAGGCAAAGCCAATTAAGGCGTGAACCTCAGCAATCCTTGCTATTTCCCAAACGATTCAAACGCTTCCAGCAGGATTTTGGCGCGGAAGGGTTTGAGGATGACGCGGTTGACCTGGCGTTCGCGCAGCTCATGCATCAGTTCTGTGGTGGCCTGGTCGACCATGACGGCGATCGGGATGGTGGCCGGGCTGGCGGACAGGCCGTTGCGGACTTTGTCCAGCAGGCTCAGGTTGTACATGCAGTCGACACCGGCGCCGCAATCGATGGAGATCACCGCGCCGTGAAAGGCGCGCTCGCGCAGCATGCGTTCGGCCGCCTGCATGGTGGCCGCTTCGTGCACGGTGCCCAGGCCCAGCGAACGCGCGGTCAGCGAGACGGTCTTGCGCAGCAGGCTTTGTTCTTCTACCAGCAGCATGTTGAGGTCGCGCGGCGGGATATCAGGCATGAGGCGCCTCCGCCGGGTTGACCAGCTCCTCCACCAGCAGGTCGCGCAGTGAACCGAGAATGGCCAGCTCGGTCCTGTCCAGCATCGCGCGCGGCTCGTGGCCGATCAGGCACAGTGTGCCGATCGCATGGCCGCTCGGCATGCGCAGCGGTGCACCGGCGTAGAAGATGACGTGCGGCGGCCCGGTCACCAGCGGATTGTCGGCGAAGCGCGCATCCGCGCGCGCGTTGGGGATAACGAGGATGTCAGGTTGCAGGATGGCGTGGCCGCAGAACGAAATATCGCGCGAAGTCTCGCATGCATCCAGCCCGACGCGGGCCTTGAACCACTGGCGGTTTTCGTCGATGAGCGAGATCAGGGAGATCGGCACGTCAAATTCCTGCGCTGCGAATTGCACCACTTTGTCGAAGCGTTCTTCCGGCGGCGTGTCGAGTATCAGCAGCTCGCGCAGGGCGGCGAGGCGTTCGCTGTCGTTGTCGGGAATCGGCGCAGCTAACATGGCAGGAGGCGGCGCGGTGGCCGCGTGGTCGTGTTGCTCTTACTTTAGCACTATCTCTGGCGAGGTACAATGTTGACTCAGTCAGCAATCTGTCGCAAAATCAGGTCAAACGATAGCCGGAGTGCCCATGCCTGTCCCTGTTTTTAACGACCGCGTTGCGGCGGTCCGTTCCTTCAACCGCTTCTTCACGCGCCAGATCGGCGTGCTGCGCGAAGGCCTGCTGCACAGCGAATTCACGCTGACCGAGATGCGCGTGCTGTACGAGCTGGCGCATCACGGCGACCAGCCATCGGCCGCGCTGTGCCGCGACCTGGGGCTGGATCGCGGATACCTGAGCCGCATCATCGCCAAGTTTGAAAGCGCGGGGCTGGTCAGCAAAGTGCCGTCGCCGACCGATGGCCGCGCCAAGCTGCTGCACCTGACCGAACATGGCCGCGCCGTTTACGAACCGCTGGACCGCCGCTCGCGCGAGGAAGTGGGCGACATGCTGTCGCGTTTCGGCGAGTCCGACCAGCTGCGCATGCTCGACGCCATGCGTACCATCCGCGAACTGCTCGACGCCGAAAACGGCATGAAATACGCCCAGCCGTTCGTGCTGCGCGCCCACCGCCCCGGCGACATGGCGTGGATCACGCGCCGCCACGGTGACATCTACGAAGCCAACCAGGGCTGGGACCGCAGCTTTGAAACGTTGGTCGGCCAGATATGCGCCGACTTCGAACGCAATTTCGATCCCGCGCTGGAGCACTGCTGGATCGCCGAGATGAACGGCCAGCCGGTCGGCTCGATCGCGCTGGCGCGCAGCGGCGAGGAGGGCGTGGCCAAATTGCGGCTGCTGCTGGTGGAAGAGCAGGCGCGCGGCTACGGCCTTGGATCGCGGCTGGTGGATGAGTGCCACCGCTTCGCGCGCGCCGCCGGCTACCGCAAGATGCGCCTGTGGACCACCGACCAGCAGCAGGAGGCACGCCACATCTACCAGAACAAAGGCTACGTGCTGGTGGCGGAAGAGCCGGTGCACGCCTTCGGCAAGGACATGGTCAACGAAACGTGGGAACTCGAACTGTAAGTAGCTGATTGCCCGCGCCCCGTGTCTCTGGCAGTATTGCCAACTTGATGATCTTGAAAACGGGGACGGTATGCAGAACAACCGGGTGCTGGTGTGGTCCAGGCGGATCTTGATCGCTGCGGCAGGCTTGCTGCTGCTGGCGATAGCCGCAGCGTGGCTGTATTTGCGCGGCAGTCTGGCGCAGCTGGAAGGTTCACGCCAGGCGGCGGGGCTTGAAACCACAGCCAGCGTGGCGCGCGATGCGCACGGAGTTCCGCTCATCAGCGGCGGCAGTCGCGGCGACGTGGCCTACGCCACCGGTTTCGTGCACGCGCAGGAGCGCTTCTTCCAGATGGATTTGCTGCGCCGCGTGGCGGCAGGCGAATTGTCCGAACTGTTCGGCGAACGCGCGCTGCCGCTCGATAAGTCACACCGCCTGCACCGCTTCCGCGCCCGCGCCGAGCTGGCGCTGAAAACCATGTCGCCGGCCGATCGCGCGCTGCTCGACCGTTACGTCTCCGGCGTCAACGACGGCCTGAATGCGCTCGGCACCAAGCCGTTCGAGTATGCGCTGGTCGGCCTGCCGCCGCGCGCGTGGCAGCCGGCCGACACCATGCTGGTGATCTGGGCCATGTACTTCGACCTGCAAGGCGGCCAGGAACCGCGTGAACTGGCGCGCGGCTGGTTCAAGGAGCATGCCACCGAAGAGCAGCGCGCCTTCCTCGCGCCAGAGTCGTCGCCGTGGGATGCGCCGCTGGATGCGCAAACCATTCCCGCTGCCGACGTGGTGATCCCGGCCGCGCCGCCGGCATGGTGGGGCAAGCCGAAAGCGGCCGATGCGCCAGCGCCAACCAAGGTGGCGGCGGCAGAATTCCTCAACACCGTGGGCAGCAACAACTGGGCGGTATCGGGCACGCGCAGCGACACCGGCGCCGCTATCGTCTCCGACGATATGCACCTCGGGATTTCGCTGCCGGCTATCTGGTATCGCGCGGCGCTGCAATTCCCGGACGCGAAGGGCGGCCAGCGCCGTATGGTTGGCGTGACGCTGCCGGGCGCACCGCTGGTGGTCGTGGGCAGTAACGGCAAGGTGGCGTGGGGCTACACCAACAGCTACGGCGATTACGTGGACTTCATCGCGCTCGACACCGACGCGGCCAAGCCGGGCCAGGTGCGCACGCAAGCTGGCTGGGAGACCCCGGTGGTGCATGAAGAAACCATTCTGGTGAAAGGCGCGCCTGCGGCCAAACTGGCCGTGCGCGAAACCTCGCTCGGCCCGATTCGCGAAGCGCTGGGCCGCAGCTACGCGCTGCATTGGACCGCGCACCTGCCGGGCGCCGTCAACTTCAACCTGGCCCGCATGGAATCGGCCGACACGCTGGATGAGGCGCTGGAGATTGCTGCCACGCTGGGCGTCCCGGCGCAGAACTTCACGGCCGGCGACGACAAAGGCAATATCGGCTGGACCATCGCCGGTCCGCTGCCGCGCCGTGCGCAGGCCGGCATGGCCTCGACGTATCCGATGAGCGCGGACGATGCGGCCGGCGTGTGGCAAGGCTGGCTGCCGCCTGCGGAATATCCGAAGGTGGTCAATCCCGCGACTGGCCATCTGGCCACCGCCAACAGCCGCCAGTTGGCCGGCCCTGATGCGGCGCTGATCGGCGACGGCGGCTTTGACCTCGGTGCGCGCACGCACCAGGTGCGCGACGATCTGGCCGCGCTGGGGCCGAAGACGGATGTGAAAAAAGTCTACGCCATCGGCCTCGATGACCGTGCCGTGTTCCTGACCGCGTGGCGCGAGCGCGCCATCGCTGCACTGGACGCCAAGGCGGTCGCCGGCAACGCCCAGCGCGCCGAGGCGCTCAAGCTGCTGAAGGATGAATGGAGCGGCAGGGCCAGTGTGGATTCGGTCAGCTACCGTATCACGCGCGGCTTCATGTACGCGGTGTACGACATCGTCTACGAAAACGCCAACGCCGAACTGGCGAAGATCGATCCGAAATCCACGATGGCCTCGGTGAGCTCGCGCTGGCCGGTGGTGCTGGCGCGCCTGCTGGACCAGCAGCCGGCAGCCTGGCTGCCGTCGCAGTACGCGGACTGGCAAGCCTTGCAGGTCGCCGCCATCGACCGCGTGATCAAGGACCTGACCAAGGATGGCCAGCCGCTGTCGGCCGCCACCTGGGGCCAGCGCAACACCGCAACCAGCGCGCATCCGATGGCGTCGGCAATTCCGCTGCTGGGCAAGTACCTGAAGGTGGCGCCGGACATGCTGCCAGGCGACAAGCACATGCCGCGCGTGTCCGGTCCTGCCTTCGGCCAGTCGGAACGCCTGACCGTGTCGCCGGGCCATGAAGAGCAGGGCATCTTCAACATGCCGGGAGGGCAGAGCGGCCATCCGCTGTCGCCGTACTTCCTCGATGGCCGCAGCGACTGGCTTAGCGGCCGGGCGTCGCCGCTGCTGCCCGGACCTGTGCAGCATACGCTGACGTTCACGCGCCCGGCCGGCGCCACGCCTTAAGCGCGGCGGCGTTCCAGTGCCGCCACCTCGGTAGCCGGCTGGCGCACTGCCGATTTGACGGCCTGCAGGCCATGGCGTCCGGCGCTGCGGCCGGACGGTTGGGACGCCAACTGGAACACCGATACCAGTTCGCTCAGCGCGGTGGCCTGGTCCTGCATGCTCTGCGAGGCGGCGGTGGCTTCTTCCACCAGCGCGGCGTTCTGCTGGGTCACGGCGTCCATACCGGTGATGGCGGTGTTCACCTGCTCGATGCCGGCGCGCTGTTCCTCGCCGGCGGCGCTGATCTCGTTCATGATGTCGGTCACGCGGCGCACGCTGGCCACCACTTCTTCCATGGTGGAGCCGGCCATTTCAACCAGCTTGCTGCCATCTTCCACCTGCTGCACCGAGTCGCTGATCAGTTCCTTGATTTCCTTGGCGGCGGCGGCCGAGCGCTGCGCCAGATTGCGCACCTCGGTGGCAACGACCGCAAAGCCGCGGCCCTGTTCGCCGGCGCGCGCCGCTTCCACTGCAGCGTTCAGTGCCAGGATGTTGGTCTGGAAGGCGATGCCGTCAATCACGCCGATGATGTCGACGATCTTGCGCGACGACTGGTTGATCGAGCCCATGGTCTGTACCACCTGCGACACCACGGCGCCGCCTTGCTGCGCCACCGCCGACGCGCTCAGCGCCAGCTGGTTGGCTTCGCTGGCGCTGGCCGAGTTCTGCTTCACGGTGCTGGTCAGTTCTTCCATCGAGGCGGCGGTTTCCTCCAGCGAGGCGGCTTGCTGCTCGGTGCGGGCCGACAGGTCCACGTTGCCGGCCGCGATTTGCTGCGAGGCGCTGGCAATGGTGTCGGTGCCGGCGCGCACGCGCTCGACCAGGCCGGCCAGGCTGTCGCGCATCGACTTCATCGCGAACAGCAGGCTGTTGCGGTCGCCGGCGCGGGTGTCGATGGCCACGCTCAGGTCGCCGCCGGCGATCTTGCCGGCGATCGCCACCGCGTAGTCCGGCTCGCCGCCGAGGCGCTGCACCAGCCAGCGGGTGATCAGCGTGGCGCACAGCGCGCCCAGCACGATCGAGCCGATCAGCAGGGTGATGATCCAGACGCGCGCCGACGCATACAACGCGTCGCCACGGTCGGAAGCGGCGTCGCCGCCGTCGCCGTACAGCTTGACCAGCTTGTCGACCTGGCCGCGCAGCGACACGATCAGCTTGTTCGATTCGCCGCGGATCAGCGCCTTGGCGGCAGCGTCGTCGCCGGCGCGGACGGCGGCGCGGATCTTGGCGTCTTCGGCCATGTAGCGGTCCCACATGGCCAGGAAGTCGTTGTACAGCGCTTTTTCCTCGGGCGTGACGATCAGCTTGACGTAGCTGTCCTGCATTTTGCCCAAGTCGACCAGGTCGTTGGCGATGACTTTGTCGTACTGGTCCATCTGCTTGGGATCGGTCGAGATGATGTACTGGAACTCACGGGTGCGCACGCGGGCGATCTGCGCCTTCAGGTCCTGCACCACGCGCATGGCCGGCATCCAGCGCTCGGACAGTTCGGTCGCGGCGCTGTTGACCTGGGCCAGCTTGATGATGGCAAACACATCTACCGCAGCCGCCAGCGCCAGCACCAGCGCGAATGCCAGTCCCAGCTTGGTTGCCAGCTTGAGGTCACGTATCAAAGTCATAAAACTATTCCTTCTGGAGCAATGGACAGCACGGGTTCTGGGCCTGTCCTATTTTGTTATTGGAAGCAAGTGAGAAAGTGTGATGTTTCCCATGGGAAATCGATAGTAACACAATATAATTTCATATGCGTCACCCCGTGGTGCAACATGGGCTACGTAGTTTCCGCATGTTGCATTGCAATATCGCCTGCCTTATTATTCGCTAAATATTTCCACATGGAATTTTTTAGGGAGGTCTGGATGGGCGCAGCACTGAGGCAGTCACCGCGGATTTTTATCAATGAGCGCAGTTTTGAATGGGGGCAGGACCAGGCGGCCATTGTGGCCATCGTCAGCCGTTATTTCAGCGACTACAACGGCAACGGGTTTTATCCTCACCCCGACGAGGTGATGCTGCAGCGCGAGCTGCTGGCGCTCCCCGCGTTGCAGCAATTACAGCGCATGCTGCGCCAGGGCGGGGCGCGCGGAATGGCCATCACCGGCCTCGGGCTGGCAGGGCTGGACGAGCCGCAACGCAACGCGGTGTTGTACGCGATTGCGCTGAGCCTGGGCTTTCCGACCTCGACGGACCAGCGCACCCAGCGTGTGGCATGGGACATTCGTGCGCGCCCGGGCAGCGCCGGGGAGAGCCGCTTCGTGACCTTCTCCGAGCGCGTCGGCAATGCGGACATGCATACCGACTCTTCGTTTTATCCGATGCCTGAAGAGCAGTTTCTACTATACGTGGTGCGGGCGGCGCAATGCGGCGGCGGAGCGTCGCTGCTGATCGATGTCGACGACATTCACGCCGAACTGCTGCGCACCGAGGCCGGCCGCGCCAGCTTTGACTTGCTGAGCCGGGCGCAGGTGCCGTTCCGCGTGCCGTCGGTGTATGCGGCCAGCGACGCGCAGGTGGAAATCGAACTGGCGCCGGTGTTCGAGCAGGTGGGCGATGCGCTGGCGATCCGCTGGCGCTACGATTCCATCCTCAAGGGCCTGGCGGCGCGGCCGGACCTCGACACGCCTGCGCTGAGCGCGGCGCTGGCGCTGCTGAACGAAGTGATCGAGCAGCATGCGCCGCGCTTCTGCCAGCAGCTGCCGGACGATACCTTGCTGTGGGCCGACAACCGCCGCACCCTGCATGGCCGCGCCACCTACACCGATCCGGCGCGCCACCTGGTGCGCATCCGCATCGGCGACACGCCCAATGCTGAGCGCATCGGCCCATCCGGCGTGGCGATGGATTGAGCATGCTGAACGCGATTCTGCCGGTTTTGCTGATCATCCTGTTGGGCGTGGCGATCCGCCGCTACGGCTGGCTGCCCGAGGCGTTTTTCCCGTCGATAGAGAAGTTCTCTTACAACATCTGCTTTCCCGCCCTGCTGTTCGGCGGCACGGCCAGGCTCAGCTTCGGCTCGGCGGCAGTGGGCGACCTGGCGCTGGCGACGCTGCTGCCGACCGTGCTGGTGACGCTGGCGGCGCTGCTGGTGCTGCTGCCGGCGCGCGCCTTGCCGGACGCGGCGCGCTCGTCGGTGGTGCAGGGCGCGGTGCGGCCCAACACGTATTTCGGCATCGCCGTGTCGGCCCTGCTGTTTCCGCCGCAGACGGCGGCGCTGGTGATGCTGTCGCTGGCGCTGTGCCTGCCGGTGGTGAACGTGATCTCGGTGATTGCGCTGTCGTGGTGGAGCGGGGTGCCAACCGACGCCGGCCGCGTCGGCCGCACGCTCGCCACCAATCCCATCATTCTGTCCACCTTGGCCGGCGTGGCGTGGAGCGTGGCCGGCCTGCCTTTGCCGGCGCCGCTGTTCAACACGCTGGACATCCTGGGCCGGGCGGCGCTGTGCCTGGGCCTGATCTGCGTTGGCAGCGGCCTGGTGTTTTCGCTGCAGGGCTTGCGGCCGCTGGCGCTGGGCCTGACCTCTGCGCTGAAGCTGCTGTTGCTGCCGCTGCTGGCGGCCAAGGTCAGCCTGCTGTTCGCGGTGCCGGCGCCGGTGGCGCTGGCGGCCTGCTTTTATTGCGCCTTGCCGACCGCGCCCAACGCCTACATCATGGCCAGGCAGATGGGCGGCGACACCCGGCTGATGGCCTCGCTCATCACGGTGCAGACCTTGCTGGCCGCGCTGACGCTACCGCTGAGCAGCCAGTTCCTGCAGTGGATGGCTTGAATCCGGCTGCGCTGCCGGGCGGCCGAGGCCAAACAGCGGACGCAGCACGGCGACGCGGCGCACCACTTCAAACACGCCGAAGCTGATGGCGAAGGTCAGCACGATCAGGAACACGCCTTCGATGCCGGGGGCGAGCTTGATTGGTTTCATCCAGTGCGCCATGCAGACGATCAGCGTCTGGTGCAAGATGTAGACCGGGAACACGGCTTCGGTCAGGTAGCGGCGCTTGGCGCTGTCGAAGTTCAGGTGGCGGTGGCCGAAGCCGCACACGGTCAGGATCGGCGCCCATTGGCACAGGCAGTAAATGATGCGGAAGGCTGGCTTCCACTGCTGGACTTCGGGCGTGTTGGCCAGCGCTTCCGGGATCGACCAGTAGCAGACGATGACCGCCCAGCTGGCGAGCCACAGTCCGAGGCTGGTGAAGCGCAGCGCTTCCACCTTGGCCCAGAACTGCGTTTGCATCGCCAGCAGCGCGCCCAGTGCGAACAGGAAGAAATACTGCGCGTGGTTGTACCAGTCATCGACCAGCGCGTGCGTCGATTCGAAGCGGTCGGCCAGCGCGAAGCGCGCCACGGCCAGCATCGCCACTGGCAGCATGACGATGCGCCATCCGCTGAGCAGGCGGGCCAGCGCATCCGATACGGCGTTGAAGCGCGCGCCCAGCAGCCACACGATCAAGCCGCCGATCATAGTGTAGACCCACAGGTAAGCGACGAACCACAGGTGATTCCAGGTCGGCATGATCAGGCAATCGTCACCGCGGCAGAAGCCGTGGTAGCGGGCGAGGTACAGCCGCATGAACTCTCCGTAGCCGCCTTGGTACGCCACTTTCTCCACCACTTCAAAATACGCCTGCGGCGGCACGATCACGAACATGCCGAACACCAGCGGCACCAGCAGCCGCCAGCTGCGTTGCCTGAGCAGCGCGCCGACGCGGAATTTTTTCAGCATGAAGGCGGTGGCCACACCCGAGATCATGAACAGCAGGCCGAGACGCCAGGGCGAGGACAGGATCATCAACGGTTCGATGTCATGGCTGGCGAAAGGGCTTTTCACGTGCCAGTCCCAGGTCACGTAGTACATGCCGGTGTGATAGAAGATCAGCACGCAGAAGGCGAAGATGCGGATCCAGTCGAAGTAGTAGAGGCGGTTGTTGTTCATTGTTGGCTCCTTGTTGATGGAGCCAGACTACCGGCGCCCATCGCGCGCGTCTATCGCGATGGGGCGAAATGGGCGTGGCGTGGGGCGAGTTGGATCGATGCTATCGGACGATGTCGTATTCCTGCGTATCCATGATCTTGTTGTCGACCGTGACAATGACGCGGTAGTGGCCGGGGTCGAAATTGCCAGCAGGGAGATGCCAGTTCAGGCGCATCGGCGTCTTGTCGAACTTGACCTCTTTTTCGCGAATGGCGACTACTTTATCTTCACTGTACCAGGTCCACTTCACTGCGTGGTTGCCGGCGCTTCCCGCTTGCGGATCCCATTTCAGATGGGTGAGCACCACCACCGAGTCGCGCTGTTTGATTTGCTTCATGGGCGTCTCTTCCCAGCCGCCACCACCGCGTGCGCTGGTAATCATGCCGCCGGTCGACGTCATCTGGTCGACGCCGATGGAGGCGCAGCCTTGTAGCATTGCCAGCGTCGCCATCCCTGCAATCCATATCGTCTTCATGTCGCTAACTTTCCGTTGATGAGATTACGGAATTGTAGGGACACTCAGTTGCGAAGATATACGCGGTTTGTCACGTTTTACATTCCGATACAAGACGGGCTTCGAGCTCGGCGCGGTATTGGCGGCTAAGTGGGACACGGGCGCCGGTGTGGAGGATGATTTCGCCGTCGCCTTTGTCGTGGTTGGCGATGCTGGCGATATAACTCACTTGGACGGCGGCACGGCGGTGGCAGCGAATGAATCGGGGACCGAGTTTGTCCAGCAGGCCGGCCAGGGTCTGGCGCATCAGGGGTTCGCCGTCGGCGTTATGCAGGATGACGTAGTTGTCAGCGGTTTCGATCCACTGGATCTGGTCGACCTTCACGACGCGCGTGCCGCTGCGCTCTGGGACCAGCAACTGGGTGATGGCAGGCAGCGGCAGGTCGCCCGGCTGCGATGGCGCGCTCACGGCCACCGCAGCGCGTTGCTGCGTGAAGCGATCTTGCACGCGCTGCAGGGCGCGTTGCAGGCGGGGCTGGTCGTAGGGCTTGAGCAGATAGTCGATAGCGTTGGCGTCGAAGGCGCGGATGGCGTATTCGTCATAGGCCGTCACGAAGACCACCAGCGGTGCGGGCGAGGGCAGCGAGGCGGCGACGTCAAGGCCAGTAATTTCGGGCATTTGAATATCGAGCAGCAGCACGTCCGGCGCGAAGGCGGGCAGGCGTTCGAGCGCTTCGACACCATCGCGTGCTTCTTCAATGGCGGTGATGCCCGGCTCGGAGGCCAGCATGCGGCGCAATTTGTCGCGCGCCGGGCGTTCGTCGTCGACGATCAGGATACGCATGGCAGCCTCACTTCGGCAAGCACACCGGCCGGCGACAGTTGAATCAGATCGAAGGCAGCGCGCTCGCCATATAGCGCCGCGAGCCGCTCGCGTATATTGCGCACGCCGATGCCACTTGTCCGATTGTCGGCTCTGACCCCGATGTTGCCGCTGTCGTCTTGCACGCGCAGTCTCAGCGTGTCGTCCTGGCGCTGGGCCGAGATGGTGATGGCAGTTGGCTGACGGCGCTTTTCAACGGTGTGCTTGAACACATTCTCCAACAGCGGCTGCATGCTCATCACCGGCACGTCGACGCCGAGCAGCGATTCGTCGATGTCCCACGCGATGCTGACGCGGTCCGCAAAGCGCTCGCTCATCAACGCCGCGTAGCCTCGCAGGATACGCAGCTCGGTCTCCAGCGGCACCAGATGGCGCTCGCCCACATCCAGCGTGGCGCGCAGCACGTCGGACAGCTGCACCAGCATTGCGTCCGCCCGCTGTACATCGCTGTACATCAGCGACGAAATCGTGTTCAGCGCATTAAACAGAAAATGCGGCTGCATCTGCTGGCTAAGGCGCAGCAGCTGTGCCTCGCGCAAGGAGGCAATGGCGCGCTCCACGCGCAGCTTCTCTTCCAGCATGGCGTGGAACGACAGCACGCCAAAGGTAATGGCCACGAAGATGCTGAAGAACACCGTCATCTTGACGTCTTCGTAGAGGTAGACCTTGGCCCAGCCTTCATGCGGATAAACTTCGCCCATCCAGCCGTACACCGCATGGCGGATGCCGAAGGCCGCCGGCACGAACATCACCCAGTACACCGGCAGCCACGCCAACTGCCGCAGGAACCAGCGCAACGGCTGGTTCACGATCAGCACATCATACTTGCGCGTGTAGCGCCGTTGCGCCAGCAGCAGGATGGTGCCGACCAGCGCCGATGAAGTCTCCCACAGTATCGGCTTCCATACGCCATGATCGTGGTCGCGCAGATATTCCTGCACCGAAGTGGAAACCATCAGGATCCAGAACAGGACCCACGCGATGGCGATGATAGTGCGGGTTCTTTGCATGGGCTTAGCGGTAGCGCGCTTCCATCAAATCGATCTCGCGTACCAGCTTGCGCGAGATTTCGTCGGAGATGTGGTCATGCTTGGCCAGGTCCCACACCGCACGCCGCTCTGCTTCCAGCGCGGCGAGGCGGAGTTCTTTCTCAGCGTAGTCGGTCTTGCGCCAGGCTTGTTCGCTTTCGGGATCCACTTCCTTCAGCTTGTGCTCATAAAACGCGATCACGCGCGCCGCTGCCTGCGGATACACCTCGGGATCGACGCAGCTATCGGCCTCCATCAACTCGATCTGCGTCTTCTCGATAGCGTCGATGGCCGCATTGGCGGCTGCGCGCCGCGCCAGGTCTTCTTCCTGCTGCTCCTCCGGCTCGGCCGGGAAGGTGACGCCAGCCAGCAAGCGAGGCAAGGCCAGGCTGGCCACCAGCAGCGAAATCAAAATCACCGAACAGGCCAGGAAGATAGTCAGCGCGCGCGCCGGGAATGGCGAGCCGTCCGGCAGCACCAGCGGCAGCGTCAGCACGCCGGCCAAGGTGATGGTGCCGCGCGCGCCGGCAAGGGTGGTGGTCAGCAGCAGTCGCAGTTTGATCTTGTGGCGCGGCTGGTGCCGGATCTTCTGCTTGAAGATGGTCAGCCGCAGCGACGCCCACACCCACGCCATGCGCAGCACCAGCAGGCCAAAGGTGATGGCGAACGCATAGACCACCAGCCACCAGCGATTCACATGGCCGCTTTCTTCCAGCGATGCACCGGCGAGGCGGAAGATATCCGGCAGCTGTTCGCCCAGCAGCACGAACATCACGCCATTGAGCGCAAACTGCACCGTGTCCCACACGGCCGAACGCTGGATGCGGGTGTTGGCGTGCGCGTGGCCGCTCAGCTCCACGTAGCTCATGGTGATGCCGGCTGCCACCGCCGCCAGGATGCCGGAAGCGTGCAGGCGTTCGGCCACCAGATAGGCACCGAAAGGAATCAGCAGGTTGACCAGGATCGGAGAGCCGGGCGGTTCGCCGAAGTGGCGCACCAGCCAGCGCTGCACCCACGTCACCACCAGCGTCAGGCCGACGCCGGCCGCGATGCCGGCCACCACCAGCCAGACGAAGGTGAGGGCGGCGGTTTGCAGCGAGAAGGCGCCGGTCATGGCCGCCGCCACGGCAAAGCGGAAGCACACCAGGCCCGAAGCGTCGTTCAGCAGCGACTCACCCTCAAGAATGTGCATCAGCCGCTTGGGAATCGGCGAGGAGGAAGCGATCGAGCTGACCGCAATCGGATCGGTCGGCGAGACGATGGCCGCCAGCGCAAACGCCACCGGCAGCGGCATGGCCGGAATCATCCAGTGAATCAGGAAGCCGGCGCCGATCACCGTGAACACCACCAGCCCGAACGCCAGTTCGATGATGGTGCCCTTGTCGCGCAGCAGGCCGCTCTTGGGAATGCGCCAGCCGTCGAGGAACAGCAGCGGCGGCAGGAACACGATGAAGAACAGGTCCGGCTCCAGATCGACGCCATGCGAGGACTTGGCCGCGATCAGCGCGCCCAGCCCGATCTGCACCAGCGGCAGCGGAATCGCGCGCGGCAGCAAACGCCTGATGTAGGCGCTGGCCACCACCGCCAGCAGCATGATCAGCACGACTTCAATCGAATCCATTCCCATCCTTCCGTGTAGCAAAACGAGGCTAAGCTTACACTATTGGAAGTTCGGTAAAAAGTTCAGGGGCGACTCTGGCGGGATGGAAATCTTTCTGTCATAATACGTGCCTTCTGCGGGAGTAGCTCAGTTGGTAGAGCGCAACCTTGCCAAGGTTGAGGTCGAGAGTTCGAGACTCTTCTCCCGCTCCAGAATTCAAAAGGAAGCCCACGGGCTTCCTTTTTTGTTGTTTATCGTTCTCCTATACAACATCCAATACGACAACTTTGCGTTGCAAACGTTATACTGGGTGAGGACCACCGAAGGAGACGAAATCCATGAAATCTGTTCAACAGGAAGTTGATGAGCGCAGTAACCTAACCAACTCCAACAAATTCGAACTCCTCCTGTTCCGCCTGGGCGGCGACGCCAAGGGCGAACATTCTGAGCTGTTCGGTATCAACGTCTTCAAAATCCGCGAGATCGTGGCCATGCCCGAAGTGACTGCTGTGGCCGGATCCCCGCCACACATGCTGGGTGTTGTGAACCTGCGCGGACAAATCATCACGGTGCTGGATTTGCCTGGCATCGTCGGTGTGACCCCAAAAACCGGTCTGAACATCATGTTGGTCACTGAATTCGCGCGCACCACGCAAGCGTTCGCGGTCGAATCGGTGGATGAAATCGTGCGCCTGGACTGGAGCCAGGTGCTGACCGCCGAAGGCACGGCCGGCGGCAAAGTCACCAGCATCGCCCGCATCGACGGCGACACCCAGAACACCCGCCTGGCGCAGGTGCTGGACGTGGAAACCATCTTGCGCGAACTGGTGCCGCCGGAGCGCGCGGACATCGATCCGGAAACCATCGGCCCGAAAGTGCTGCTCAAGCCGGGCTCCGTGGTGCTGGCCGCCGACGACTCGGTGGTGGCGCGCAACCTGATCGAAAAAGGTCTGGAAGCGATGGGCGTGCACTTCATCATGACCAAGTCGGGCAAGGAAGCGTGGGACCGCCTGCAGTCGATCGCAGAAGGCGCCAAAGCCGAAGGCCTGCCGATCACCGACCGCGTGGCCATGGTGCTGACCGACCTGGAAATGCCGGAGATGGACGGCTTCACGCTGACCCGTTTGATCAAGCAGGACCCGCGCTTCGGCAAGATTCCGGTGGTGATTCACTCCTCGCTGTCGGGCAAGACCAACGAAGACCACGTCAAGGGCGTAGGCGCTGATGCGTATGTTGCGAAGTTCTCGGCAGAGGACTTGGCCGGCACCATCCGTACCGTGCTGGGCAAGGCTGCAACCGCCGCTTAAACACCAGCGCCGCGTGACAAGGCCGTGACGGTAACGTTACGGCCTTTTTTTATTTTTGGGCTTTGTCGACTTCATTTCTCACTTCCGTTTCCGCGCGAAACAGTAGCAAAACGCAAAAACACGGAATTTTAATCTAATTTAATTACCTTTGGCGTTTATAGCTCTTTATGAAACCATCAATACTCTTTAAAAAGAAATCAGTATCTAAATAATAGTTTGGGTAACACTGACGTAGGGAATTAAAGGATTCTGCCCCGACTAGAACTGCTTGAGCTCCAGCGTAGTTATCAAGTTCGGGGAACAAGGACGGTTGGGCGAATCCGAACTGTCTCGGCAACATTCTTTCGGCCTCTTCATAGGCACGGTAAGCATCTTCTGCTTTTTTTGTGGGGAAATAGGTGATTTTTAATTCTCGTTGAGCGGGTAAAAGGAGAAGCAAGAAGTAGCCACGCTGCGGCAAAGTTTTGCTTTCGGTAGCTTTTAGCGCATCTCGATAAGAATGCAATTTCTCTGAAATTTTTAGTTCTTTGTCTAACTGTGCTAATTGTCGAGCAATTTCTCCCAAGCTTTTGGGGATGATTGTAGTAAAGAGCGGTCGCTCGATATACTCTAGAGCCAGTGAAGCATTTTGAAAATACTTGAGCCACCTTTCCTCTCCCTCGCTAGACTTTAATGCTTGTCCTATAACAGCACCCACTGTCTCGACTGCGGTCGCCCAAGCGTGTTGAACGCTGGTACGCATTTGAATTTCAAGAAGCAATTTATTGTATTCAGGATACTTTTTACTGTTGTAGCGAAGAATTAAATGAATGCTCCTATATCCAGAATCTTTAGGAGCACGAATATAGTCGTCAACGTGTACTATTTCGTAATTTCCCTTCCCACTGAGATATGACTCTTTTAATTTATACACATCCTCGACAGATTTCAGCACAGCCCTGCATCCGCCAATATCCTGCATCTGCGTCAGCCGCATACTTGGTTCCCGGACTAGTTTTGCGAGTACAGAGCGTGAGCGTTTAAGCCTTTCCACGACGAGGGCATCGCTTTGAATTCTACGAGCCTTGCCCTTCAATACGACGGTAATCGAATTCAACGGAAAGGTATGGAAGTTTCGCCAGTCGTTCAATGCAGCTAGGGCAAGCTCAGGTAAAGCCTCAGCGTCTTTGCAGGCTACCAAGTTTTTTCCTGCCGAATCGACTTTGGTTCGGCTGAACTGCAATTTATGCCGCAAGGTCATTGTTTCTTCACTCTGTCATGAGTTTAAAAGGCTCAAACCGCTGATTCTCATTAGACATAATTGGTCCGCAATACCGTGGCAGGCCCGGATTATATACACTCGAGGTTGAATGAGGTATTATCGAGAACACCACAATGTCATATGCTTGGTGAGCGTCGTTTGTGTGAGAAGTTTTCTGAGGCCAACATTTGAATCTATGCAGCCTCAGAGGGATTAACTAATCATGGTCGGAATTCCGTCCCGTGACAATTTGGACAAGGTGGTAGGCGATCGGAATTGTCATTTAAAAATACTCTCTGGCCGCATTTGACGCAGAAGTACATACCGATTCCTGGCTTCTCTCCAGTACTAGACATAGACACCCCCGTTTGGAAAAATTTAGTCCTTTAAATAGATACCCAGGTGGACTATTACCTTAGGTTCTTATTAACTCCCACTTTCGGCCGAAGCCTCGCCATCATCCCGAAACTCGCATCAGTACGTGCGTATGGTGGTGTCCGGTATGAGCCGAAAATAGTTGTGCGTTTAGACCAATTTTCTGAGCAAGTTTTGACCTAAGTGCAGCGTACTGCTTTTCGTTAAGCGCAAGGTATTGGGGGCAGCTCCCCCTTTTCTACACGAACTTATCAATATAATAAGCTGAATCTTCAGTCGAGAACGTGTGGAAATGGAGGTCCTGACCTTGTTACCTATGTGCAAGCCTACGGGGTCAGTTCCGGCAAAGCGCCATTTGTCAGGTTGCCGGTATTTGACCCCATCGCGCTACGTTGGTCTGATACCACTTCATCTTTTTGAATTGACAAATCCGGCCTTCCAAAGCGAAACAATCACATCCATTTGAGAGTTAGGGAGCTTATCTTCGCCAGCCATAACGCGCTTCCAGAGCGCGAGCTCGTCATTAGCGAGGCTTGGAGACGCACGAAGTATTTCAAGCGCTTTTAATCCGTAAAGCTTGTTCTTTTGAGATTTAGTGTATTCACCAGCAGGTACACCAACTATTTTTCCACTTTCGCATATGCCAAGAAACGTGCCTCTGGGACAGCCTTTTTCTTGAGATGACTGACTATCGGGGAAAACACTCTGAACTGCGACGTCCCAAGCATCAGCTACACTTTGTGCTCGTCCAGATGTGTAAGCGCGAATAGCATCCACGGCAGCTACTCCATATTTCCCCATATTCGTCTCCATCGTTTTCGTAACTTTTTACAAGCTTCGGGCCTTAGTGGCAGCCGGGAGTTGTCGTACAGCATCACCCTGAGGGTTATGGCTCGTGGATGGCTATGATTTGTTATCCCATCCAACGACAAGACCATTCTCTACTGTTACTCGAAGCCCGTATCTGTTCCTCCCTCGCTGGTTGTACTTCCAGACCTGACGAACCACTGACTTCAGGACTTTGTTGTCTTTCGCTATCGGATAGCCAAGCGAATCGATTAGTTGTTCTTCCGTTTGCCCTTGCCAGAAGTAGCCCTCAATAATCCGATCAACGATTTCTTGATCGTTGTACTTTGCCATAAGGAACCGTACACGGTCGTTGTACTTCTTTCGCTTGTACCAAGCAACCGCGCCGATAAATCCAACTATTAGAAGAATCGGAGTAATCCAGCCTACTGACTCCACTACTGTGCTCACCAGCCAGATGGGTATGCCAATCACCACCAGCAAAGCGATTAAGGTGCCATCGCCTTTCGAATTTTTTCGAGCCATTTTTGTTATCCCCTAGGCCTATTTTTTCTCAGTCGAATTTCAATGGCTGTTCTTGGCCTGTAACGACGAAAGCCATTTCAATTACTTCGTGGCTTTACATTCGACGAGCAAGTTGTTCGGTGTCATCATCGGCACGGACGTCGCGGTCCCGTATCCCCCGGAAACACTCGCACTACCAAGCTGACCAAGATATCTAGCACCGTCGCTAGTCAAGATGCTGTATCCGTTCGGGCAGATTTCGCCTGCTTTCTCATAGCACGCGGTCAGTGCAGCCGCGCCGCACTTAATCGCATAGGCTGGAGAGCCACTTGGGCCAATAATTTGCGTGGACGTCGCGCATGCAGACAAAACCGTGACGACTAGGAAAAGCACAATGATTTTCATATTCGAATCTCTTATGAGTGAGCGTCCGCAGCTGGCCGAACTCGACTGATTGGCTGTCAGCATAACAGTTTGCGCATTGGCAAAATTCACCAATTATCACTTTTGAAGGTGTTTGCTAGTTGCTGCGTCCAGGTGAGCAGAAGGCGCGTAAAGGGGTTAGTATGGTGTGGTCGTAATGAGAACATTGCGGCCCTTTTAACTTCTAAGAAAGGATCTACCGTGGCAGCGAAAAAGATACTGTTTTTGACGGGCGATTTTGCGGAAGATTATGAGACGATGGTGCCGTTCCAGGCGCTGCAGGCGGTTGGGCATACGGTGCATGCCGTTTGCCCTGACAAGAAGGCCGGCGACACGATCAAGACCGCCATTCACGATTTTGAAGGCGACCAGACTTACACCGAAAAGCCCGGCCACCGCTTCACGCTCAACGCGAATTTTGCCGACGCCGATGTGAGCAAGTACGATGCGCTGGCTATCGCTGGCGGACGTGCGCCGGAATATCTGCGTCTCAATCCGCGCGTGATCGAGCTAGTGCAGCAGTTCGCCGCTGCCAACAAGCCGATCGCCGCGATCTGCCACGGCGCGCAGTTGCTGGCTGCGGCCGAAGTCATTAAAGGCAAAACCATCTCCGCGTATCCTGCCTGCTCGCCGGAGGTGAAGCTGGCCGGCGCGAACTATGCTGACATTCCTGTCGATCAGGCCATCACTGACGGCATCTTCGTCACCGCGCCGGCATGGCCTGCGCATCCGGCGTGGATTGCCCAGTTCTTGCAGAAGCTGGGTACCGAGATCAAGCTGTAAGGTTTTTGGCGTGGAAGCGCAAGTGGTCTTCGACGAAGGTTGAGATGAAGTAGTAGCCGTGATCGTAGCGCTCGTGCTGACGCAATGTCAGCGGCTGCGCTGCGGTCATGCAGGCCGCTTCAAACGCTTGCGGGTACAGCTGCTCGGCGAGGAATTTGTCGCCCAGTCCCTGGTCGATCAGGATGCCGGCCGGGAAGGGCGTCTTCGATTGCGCCATCAGCATGCTGGCGTCGTACTGGGCCCACTCGGCCTTGTCTTCGCCGAGATAACCAGTGAAGGCCTTCACGCCCCACGGGCATTTCGACGGCGCGGCAATCGGCGCAAACGCTGACACGGAACGGAACAGGTCTGGACGCTTCAACGCGATCGTCAGTGCGCCATGTCCACCCATCGAGTGGCCGAAGATGCCGATGCGCGCAGCATCCACCGGCAGTTCCTGCGTCACCAGTTCGCGCAGTTCATGAATGTAGCTGTACATGCGATAGTGCTTGGCCCATGCAGGCTGCGTCGCATCGAGATAGAAGCCGGCGCCGACGCCGAAGTCCCAGCTCGCCGTTTCGCCTTCAACACCAGCACCGCGCGGCGATGTGTCCGGCGCGATCAGCATCAGGCCCAGTTCCGCCGCCACGCGCTGCGCGCCGGCTTTGATCATGAAGGTCTCTTCAGTGCAGGTCAGGCCCGCGAGATAGAACAGCGCAGGCACCGCGCCTTGCTCCGCTTGCGGCGGAATGAAAACCGAGAAGCGCATCGGCAGGCCGATCTCGCGCGAGTGATGACGATAGAAGCGCTGTACGCCGCCGAAGCAAGCGTGTTCGCTGACAAGTTCCAGCATAGTTGTTTCCTTATGTTCCCCAGCGCACAGTGAAAAAGCCGGTAATAGCCCAGAATTGTACAAGTATCTTTACAAAGGAGAAGTACATGCCGGATATTCAGGTCATCTTGGCCGATCTGGGCTGGCCGCTGGCGGTTGCAGTGGCTTGGCTGTCGGGGGAATTCGTGCATCGATGGACGCGCCTGCCGCGCATCAGTGTTTACGGTTTGATTGGTTTTTTATTGGCACAGGCTTTTCCGGAAGCGCTCAGCAGCGGAGCGTCCAGCAATGTGACTCTGCTTGCGAACATGGCCTTTGGCCTGATCCTGTTTGAATTTGGCTACCGCATCAATCTGCACTGGCTGCGGATTAATCCCTGGATCGCGGTCAGCGGACTGGCCGAATCGGCCGCCACGTTTGGCGTGGTTTATCTGATCTCCCATCTCACCGGCATGCCGCCGTTGACCTCTTTGCTTCTGGCCTCGCTGGCCATGTCCACTTCGCCGGCCGGCGTGCTGCGCGTGATTAATGAAGAAGACAGCTCGGGCCAGGTGACTGAGCGCGTGCTGCATCTGGTCGCGATCAACAGCGTGATCGCGCTGTTCGTGTTCAAGGTGGTGGTGGGCTTCTGGGTGTTCCAGACCTCGGGCAGTTTGACGCAGGCGATTTCGCACAGCGGTATCGAGCTGCTGGTGTCGGCCGCGATGGGCGCGCTGATGGGCTTTGTCGTGCCGCTGGTGCTGCGCCGTCTCGGCGCGCTGGCGCAGGATGGCACGATTGCGTTTGCGCTCGGCGTGATCCTGCTGGTGGCGGCGTCGCGCGCGTTCGATGTGTCGCCGGTGCTGGCCACGCTGACCTTCGGCTTGACGGCGCGCCACAAGCGCGTGGCTTTCAGCCGCACCGAGCGTAACTTCGGCGGCATCGGCGAGATCATGACGGTGCTGCTGTTCGTGTTCGCCGTGTCGACGCTGGAATGGGAGCGCGTGGTCGATGGCGCCGGGCTGGCGGCGGTGCTGCTGCTGGCGCGCTTTGTGGTGAAGGCGCTCAGCGTCGCAGCGTTCTCGCACGTGGGCGGCATCACCTGGCGCAAGGGGCTGTTGACCGGCATCGCGCTGTCGCCGATGTCGGTGTTTGTCACGCTGCTGCTGGAGCAAACCAAATACATGGGCATCGTGCTGGTGGACGAACTGGCCGCGCTGGCGGCGATGACGCTGCTGCTGGAAGTGCTCGGCCCCGTCATCACGCAGCGCGCGCTGCGCTGGGCGAACGAAACGCCGAAGGAGGAAAAATAAATGGCATTGGAAGAATTCAAAAACTCGCAACCGCTCACCATGGGCGTGGAGCTGGAGCTGCAGTTGGTCAGCCTGTCGGACTTCGACCTGACCGCATCGAGCCCGGACCTGCTGCACCTGTTGAGCCGCAAGCCTTTCCCCGGCAACGTGACGCCGGAAATCACCGAGAGCATGATCGAGATTAACAGTGACGTGCACACCAATCACACCGAGCTGGTAAAACAGCTGCAAGTAATCCGCGATACGCTGGTGCAGGCCGGCGAGCAGCTCAACATCGGCATTTGCGGCGGTGGCACGCACCCGTTCCAGAAATGGTCGGAGCGGCGCATCTTCTCCAAGCCGCGCTTCAAGGAAGTGTCGGAGCTGTATGGCTACCTGGCCAAGCAGTTCACCATCTTCGGTCAGCACGTGCACATCGGCTGCGCTTCGGGCGACGATGCGCTGTTCCTGCTGCATGCGCTGAGCCGCTACGTGCCGCACTTTATTGCGCTGTCGTCGTCGTCGCCGTACGTGCAGGGGAATGACACGCTGTTCAATTCCGCGCGTTTGAATTCGGTGTTTGCTTTCCCGATGAGCGGCCGTGCGCCGTTCACGCAAAGCTGGTCCACCTTCGAGCACGAATACTTCGCCAAGATGGAGCACACGGGCGTCATCAAGAGCATGAAGGACTTTTACTGGGATATCCGTCCCAAGCCGGAATACGGCACCATCGAGCTGCGCGTGTGCGATACGCCGCTGACGGTGGAGCGGGCGGCGGCGCTGGCGGTGTATTTGCAGGCGCTGTGCCGCTACCTGCTGGAACGGCGCGAGGAGCCGCCGGCGGAAGACGATTACCTGGTCTACAACTACAACCGCTTCCAGGCCTGCCGCTTTGGCCTGGACGGCACCATCGTTCACCCGAAGACCTACGAGAGCCTGTCGCTGCGCGAAGATATCCTGACCACGCTGCGCAAGATGGAGCCGCATGGCGCGGCGCTGGGTGGCACGGCCGGCTTGCAGCATCTAATGCAAGTCACGCACGAAGGCAGCGACGCGCACTATCTGCGCCAGCAGTTCGACAGCAGCGGCAGTGTGGAAGGCGTGGTGGCGGCAGCGATCCAGCGCTTCCGCGGCTGATTATCTGAAGGTGATGGCCTTGTTCAGCCGGTTGATGATCTCGTCCGGCACCGCCTTGCTGCACATGATGTGGCGGTCGCCGCCGCGCGGCATGTCCTTCAGCTGCACCAGCCGCAAGTTGGCCGCCTGTTCGCCGGCTTCGTGCTTGAGGATGTAGCTGCCTTCGTCTTCCGACACGAACATCAGGTCGACCGAGCCTTTGGCCACCGACTGCACCATCTTCACGGTGGAGGCGGTGGACACGGCCACCACCGGATTCCACTTGGCGATGAATTTATCCAGCCCGCCGTACGAGAAATTGTCCTTGACCAGCACGCGCAGGTCGCGCTGGTTGGCCAGCTCCTGCATGGTGGTGATGCCGCGCTCGGCGAAGGCGGTATTGGTCAGCAGCAGCCAGCCTTTGTCGCGGTAGATGGGCCTGGTGTACTTGGCATAGGCCAGGCGCTCCGGCACCGAGAACCAGCCGATGGTGCAATTCAGCGCGTTCGGTTCCTTGATCATGGCCAGTTGGCGGTTGGTCGGCACGACGTGCCACTGCACCGGAATGCCGGCCGCTTTGAAGGCGGCGGCGGTCGGGGTGCCGGTGAGGCCTGTCGGCGAGCCGTCGGGCTGCACCGTCAGGTAGGGCGGGCGCTCGCTGTAGGCGACGTGGATGGTGTCCTCCGCTTGGCAGGCCAGTGGGGCAAGCAGCAGGCTTGCGGCAATCAGGGCGGAACTGCGCGGGCGTTTCATGAAAATCCATCCAGCTTTGCGAAGACCGCCAGTCTACACCCGGCGATGACATAAGATCAAAATACATTTTCTAATGGCATCATTTTGAGACTTAGAAGCGTGTCTCCCGCGCCACGCGCAGGAAGTTGTCGAGGATGGCTGTGCAATCGAGCAGCTCGACCCCGCCGGCGCGGTGGAATTCCGGGTGCCATTGCAGGCCCATCACGAACGGCGCCTTGCGGTAGCGGATCGCTTCGACCATGTTGTCCGGCACCGATAGGGCCTCCACTGCCATGTCGCGTCCCAGCGTTTTCACGGCCTGGTGGTGGATCGAGTTGACCAGACGGCTGCTCTGGTTCTGCAGCAGCCGCCCCAGCGAGGAGCCGGCCGGGAAGCTGATTTCGTGGCGGTTGCGGTCGTAGTCGTCGTTGACGTGGGCCAGCGAGTCCGGCATCTCGGTGGCAATGTCCTGGTACAGCGTGCCGCCGAAGGCAACGTTGATCAGCTGGCAACCGCGGCAGATGCCCAGTACCGGCTTGCCTGCTTCGACGAATTCATGCAGCAGTTCCAGCTCGTACATGTCGCGCGCGCGGTCGCCGCCCCATTCGGGCCGGGTCGGTGTTTGGGCGTAGCTTTGCGGCGAGACGTCGGCGCCGCCTTGCAGCACCAGGCCGTCCAGATGTTTGGCGTAGTCGCGCAGGCGGATGTTGGAAGGGTGCAGCAGGCCATCGGTGTTGACGGTCGGGATCATGAACACCAGCACGTCGCGCGACATCACCCACTGCGCGATCGACTCTTCCAGGTATTGCAGGTTCTTGCTGCGCAGGCCTTTGGCGCCGGGCTCGGGGTGGAAGATGCGGGCCGAGACGCCGATGTGCAGCGGCCGCTGGATGATGTGGCGTGTGGCCGCCGCCGCAATGCGCCGGTAGCGCGCCATGATGACCCGGCCCCACAGACTGAACACGGTGTCGCCGGGATCGAGATAGCGCGGCGTGGCGTCGGCGTGGCGCGTCTTGCGCTCGTGCTGGCGGCGATCGCCGTGGTCGCTGGCGCGGCGCTGCGGTGTATCGGATTGCGGCTCTTGGTCGTCTGGGCCGGCGCTCATGCTGATTCCTGTTCGTTGCTGACGGCTTTAGTGTGCCACACGTCGGCGTCAGCAGTCGCCCGGTTCGAGCAGGGCTGTGAGGGTGTCGGCAAAGGCGGTGACCAGCGGGTCGGCGTCGCGCCGTGTGGCCAGGCCGATGCTGCTGCGCAGCCGGCCTTGGGCCAGTGTCACAAAGCGCACGCCGGCCGGCGCGGTCAGGCGCATGCACTCGGGCACGATGGCGATGCCCAGTCCGGCCTCGATCAAACTCAGCTGCGAAGATTTGCGCGACAGCGCGCGCGCCGGTTGCGGGAAGAAGCCGTGTTCGAGGCAGAGATTGGCCACCAGGTAGCTCAAGCCGCCGCGGTCCTTGTGCGGGATGGAAATGAAGGCCTGCGCGCTCAGCTCGGCCAGTTCGAGGTTGTCGCGCGTGGCCAGCGGCGAGTGCTGCGGCACGGCTACTACCAACTGCTCGCTGCCGATCTCGCGCACCTGGATGTGGGCGTGGCGGCGCAGCGTGGGTAGGCGCAGCAGGCCGATATCGGCGCGGCCTTCCTCGATTTCCAGCGTCTGGTTTTCCGATGGCAGCATCGATACGTCCAGCGTCACGCCCGGATGCTGGTCCAGCGCCTGCACCAGCGCGCCGCTGATGCGCGGCGTCAGCACCACCGAGCTCGAATGCTGCAAGCGGATCAGGCCCTGCGCGCCCTGGCCCACATGGCGTGCTTGCACCAGCGTGTCGTCGATTTCGGCGAGGATGCGCTTGCCGCGCTCGAAGAACAGCTGGCCGGCCGGCGTCAGCTCGAACTGCCGCGCGTCGCGCATCAGCAGCGGCGTTTGCAGCTCGTCCTCGAGTTCCTTGATTTGCCGGCTCAGCGCCGACTGTGCGATGTACAACTTCTCGGCCGCGCGCGAGTAGCTGCCGGCCTCCACGATCTCAATAAAATATTTGAACTGTTTAAGCGAAATCACCGTTATGCCGTTTCGAGATGGATGGCCGCCGTTTTTGCTATTGGATCAAATCCGGCCTGGCCGTTAAAGTGAAGCGTCCCTTCTTCATTTACGGAGCAAGCCATGTTGGCAATCATAAGCGTTATCGGCGTGATCGGCATGGTGCTGAGTATTGCAGTAAAACTGATTTGCGTCCAGATTGGATGCACCGGCGCGGCGGACCAGCGCGAGGATTAGCGCAGCCGGCTCTTGAGAATTTTCCCGGTGGCGGCGGCCGGCAGCGCGGGCATGAAGATGATCTGCGATGGACGCTTGTACGGCGCCAGCTGGGCCGCGAGGTAGCCGGACAGTTCTTCCGCCGTGACCGTGTGGCGCGGGTCGGGCTCGACGTAGGCGACGACTTCTTCGTTGCCGTCGGCGGCGGGGCGGCCTACCACGGCCGATTGCGTGACGGCCGGATGCGCGTTCAGCACCGTCTCCACTTCCAGCGGATAGACGTTGAAGCCCGAGCGGATGATCAGCTCCCTGGTGCGGCCGACGATAAACAGCGCGCCATCGGCATCCTGGCGCACGATATCGCCGGTGTTGAGCCAGCCGTCCGCGGGCAGCACGGCGGCCGTCAGTTCCGGCTCCTGATAGTAGCCGAGCATGACGTTGGGGCCGCGCACCCACAGCTCGCCGGCGCCATCGTTGCCCGTTTCAATGCGCACTTCAACGCCGGGAATGGCATGGCCGACCGAGGTGTCGTTGCGCGGCTGGTCGAGGCGGGTCTGGCTGACGGTGGGCGCGGTCTCGGTGAGGCCGTAGCCGTTATGCAGCGGCACGCCCAGCAGCTGCTCGACCTGTGCTTTCAGCGTTGGCGACAACGGCGAGCCGCCGGCGTAGGCAAAGCGCAGATGCGTATCGAACCTGGCCTGCGCGCCGCCCAGCTTTTCCAGCAGCCGCGCGTACATCGCGGGCACGCCTTGAACGATGGTCAGGCGGTCGTCGCGCAGCGCTGTGAGCAGCGCGTCCGGCGAGTAGCGCGGGCACAGGTACAGGCAGGCGCCCGCGTACAAGGTCCCGAGCATCACCGACGTCAGGCCGTAGACGTGGGTGACCGGCAGCACGCCGTAAGCGCGGTCGCCCGGCGTCAGGCCGCGTAGCGCGCTTGAAACGGCGGCGATGAACAGCAGGTTGCGGTGCGTGAGCATCACGCCTTTCGGATTGCCGGTGGTGCCGGTGGTGTAGAGCAGGGCGGCCACCTGCTGGTCATTGGCGGCGTGCACCGGCTCCGGCACACAGTGCGGATTGAGTGCGCTCACCAGCCATGGGCCAACCGGCGTGTGTTCGGTGGCGGCGCCATGACGCTCGGCGTGCGCGGTGGTTTCCGGCGAAGCGGGCGAGGGCAGGTAGACCGCAAGGCGCGCGCCGCTGTGGCGCAGGATCACGTCCACTTCGCGCGGCGACAGGCGGCCGTTGATGTGGACGATCCACGCGTCGCAATCGGCAGCGGCAAAACTCAGCACCACTTGCGCCACGCAGTTTTCGCCGACGATGGCCAGCCGGTCGCCGGGCCGCAGCTGCCAGCGGCGCAGCTGTGCGGCAGCCTGTTCGACGGCGGCCGCCAGTTCGGCATAGGTCCAGTGGCGCTGGCCGTCGTGCAGTGCGTGGGCCTGCGGTGTGCGCTCGGCCCAGCGGCGTGGAATATCGGAGATGCGTGCCGGCAGTGCGGCCAGGAGTGCTGCTGTGTTCAAGCCTTGATATCGATGAGCGTGCCGAGATTCTGGTCGGCGGCCTGGATCACCTTGGCCGAGAGGTCGAACTGCGCCTTGTACACCAGTGAATTGGTGGTTTCGGTGGCGAGGCTGGTGGCGCTGGGCGCATTGGCCTGCGACAGTTGCTGGCCTTGCAGGGAAAGCGAGACGCCGGTGCCGGCCGGGGCATTTTCCTTGAACACCGCCTGCGACGGCTGGAAGCCCTGGGTGTTCAGGTTGGCAATGGCGTGCGCGCTGTTGCCCAACGCGCGTTCTGCGGCGTTGAGACCGGTAACTCCTGAACTCAGTGCGGCGATGGCCATGGCATTTCCCTTCGGCAATAAGACTACAGTGTACACCGCAACTTCAGGTGTTGCAATTTATCTTGGCAGCTTGATAATGTCCCGGGGCAGGCGTAGCATCGAAAGCGATCCCTTCATGGAAGTGACTGCGTTATGCGACTGCTGTGGATACTCTGCCTGTGGTGCAGCCTGGCGGCGGCCGAGCCGACGACCATCTATTTCCCGCGCTCGGACGGCGACGGCTCCCAGGGCGACTATGGCATGGCCTTGCTGGAGCTGGCGCTGGCCAAAGCTGGCGGCCACTATCGGGCCGAACGGTCGCCGACGCACATGCAGCAAAACCGCGCATTGGCCGAGTTGCAATCGCCTCGCGGCAGCATCGACGTGATCGCGACCATGACCTCGATCGAGCGCGAAGCGAAAATGCTGCCGGTGCGCATCCCCATGACGCGCGGCCTGATCGGCTGGCGCATCGGCCTGCTGCGCGCCGAGCGCAAGGAGTTGCTGCGAGCGGTGCGCAGCGTGGACGATCTGCGCCATTTCACCGCAGGGCAGGGCCGCGACTGGCCGGACACGGAGATCCTGCGCCATAGCGGCTTGCCGGTGCAGGCGGTCGCGATCTACAACAACCTGTTCGGCCTGCTGAACGCCGACCACTACGACTGGGCGCCGCGCTCGGCCAATGAAATCTGGGCCGAGGCAGCCCGCCATCCCGAACTGGCGGTCGATCCTTACGTGGTGGTGCGCTACCCGACTGCCGACTACTTTTTCGTCAACCGCAACAACAGTGCGCTGGCCGAGGAAATCCGTCGTGGCCTGGAAGCTGCGCTGGCCGACGGCAGCTTTGAAAAACTGTTCTACGCCTACTACGGCAAGCATATCCGCCAGGCCCGGCTCGACAAGCGGGTGCTGATCAACCTGCCCAATCCCTTGCTGCCACCGCAAACGCCGCTGAGCCGCAAGGAATTGTGGTTCACGCTGGACGATTTGAAACGTATCCCCTAGCCATTGCATTTGTGCTATTCTTTCGCCCATATTGTTCTTGAGAAACATTAACCTGGGGAAAATGCATGGCTTTGTTTGATTTTCTGGAAAAAGAGCGCACCGTTGCCGGTGCCGGATTCAATCGTTGGCTAGTGCCGCCGGCGGCGCTGGCGATTCACCTGTGCATCGGCATGGCCTACGGCTTCTCGGTGTTCTGGCTGCCGTTGTCGAAGGCGCTGGGCATCAAGGAAGCGCTGGCGTGCCCGGCCGATATCGGCGTGCTGGAGCGCATTCTGTCGTCCAGCTGCGACTGGCAGATCTCGATGCTGGGCTGGATGTACACCATGTTCTTCGTGTTCCTCGGCCTGTCCGCCTGGTTGTTTGGCGGCTGGCTCGAGCACGCCGGTCCGCGCAAGGCCGGTGTGGTGTCGGCCGTGTGCTGGTGCGGCGGCCTGGTGATTTCGGCGCTGGGCGTGTACCAGCACCAGATCTGGCTGATGTGGCTGGGCTCCGGCGTGATCGGCGGTATCGGCCTGGGCTTGGGCTACATCTCGCCGGTGTCGACCCTGATCAAGTGGTTCCCGGACCGCCGCGGCATGGCGACCGGCATGGCCATCATGGGCTTTGGCGGCGGCGCCATGATCGGCGCACCGCTGGCCGACAAGCTGATGAAATTCTTCGCCACGCCTGACTCGATGGGCGTGGGGCAAACCTTCCTGGTGATGGCCGCGATCTACTTCGTGTTCATGATGGCCGGCGCACTGTCGTACCGCGTGCCGCCGACCGGCTGGAAGCCAGCGGGCTGGACCCCGCCGGCCACCAACGCCAACGCCATGATCACCACCAAACACGTCCACGCCAGCAAAGTGTGGGGCATTCCGCAGTTCTGGCTGGTGTGGCTGGTGCTGTGCCTGAACGTGACGGCCGGTATCGGCATCCTCGGCATGGCGTCGCCGCTGCTGCAGGAAATCTTCGGCGGCCAGCTGCTGGGCGTGCCGCGGGCGTTCAATGAACTGGATACCGCGCAGAAGGCGCAGATCGCGGCCATTGCGGCCGGCTTCACCGGCCTGCTGTCGCTGTTCAACATCGGCGGCCGCTTCGTGTGGGCCTCGTGCTCGGACTACCTGGGCCGCAAAGTCACCTACGGCATCTTCTTCGTGCTGGGACTGGGCCTGTACGCCTCGATTCCGTCGATGGCGCATGGCGGCCACCTGGCGTTGTTCGTCGGCTTCTTCTGCATCATTCTGTCGATGTACGGCGGCGGCTTTGCCACCGTGCCTGCTTACCTGGCCGACCTGTTCGGCACGCAGATGGTGGGCGCGATTCACGGCCGCCTGCTGACGGCGTGGTCGGCGGCCGGCGTGTTCGGTCCGATCCTGGTCAACTACGTGCGCGAGTACCAGATCGCCAACGGCGTGCCAAAGGCACAGGCTTACGACATCACCATGTACGTGCTGGCCGGCCTGCTGGTGCTGGGCTTGATCTGCAATCTGCTGGTGCGCCCGGTGGCCGACAAGCATTTCATGACCGACGCCGAACTGGCGGCCGAGAAGAAGCTCGCGCACGAGCGCGATACGGCCGCGTCGAACGGCTCGGCAGTAATCTCGAACGGCGTCACCAGTCCGGTCACTGTAGCGCTCGGCTGGCTGGCGGTCGGGATTCCGCTGGCGATCGGGATTGCCCTCACAGTACAGAAAGCGGCCGTGCTATTTAAGTAGTTATGTGTGTGAACACCCGCACGTTTGACATATATCAAACGTGCGGAATGGGGGTAACGTAGCCTTGACGTTCGCGCTGCAGCCGCAGCGTGGACACCATCCCCGCACTTAACTTTCGAGGCAAATCTATGTACCCATTCTCACAAGCCGTTACCCCTGCAGCAAAGAACCACATGGAAGCGCAACTGTCGTTCTTCAACGACATGTCCAAATCCCTGTTCCGCACCGTCCAGCAATACAGCGACCTGAACATCCAACTGGCGCAAACCCTGCTGGAAGAAACTACGCAGGCCGGCCAGCAAGTCATCACGGCGCACCGCGCGACCGAGGTGCTGGCTGCCGCCGCATCGCATGCCCAGCCGGCCGCTGAAAAGTTGCGCGCTTATCAGCAGCACCTGTCGCGCATCGCCGCCGACACCCACGTCGATCTGTCCAAGGTGGCGGAAGAACACGTGCAGGAAACCAGCCGCACCGCCAAGGCGCTGGCCGATGAAGTGGCGCGCGTGACGTCGGAAGAAACGGAAAAGACCATGCGCAACCACCAGGATGCGGTGGAGCGCTTCACCGATCCGTTCTCCTCGTTCCGTGACGATGGCGCGCGCCAGTCGCGCGGCAATGAAGGACGCGGCGGCCAGACCCTGCAAAGCGGCCAGAACGGCACTGAAGGCCGTGAAAGCGGCCATATGCAAGGCGGCCAGGCCAGCCAGGCCCAGACCGCTGCGCAAGCCGCCAGCCAGACCGGCAAGCAGCCGGGCGCTCGCAAAGAGACCTGAACACGTTGACCCGTAGTGTTTTGCCGCGCCCCATGGCGCGGCATTTTTTTTGCGCTTGGATTATGATGCTCAGCTTGACGTTTGGAGAATCATGATGAGCACTACCAACCCTGGGCAGCCGGAGTCGCTGCATATTGTATGTCCGCATTGCGATGCGGTGAACCGCGTGCCGGCAGCCAGGCTGGCGGCGGAGCCGGTGTGCGGCAAGTGCCAGAAGGCGCTGTTTACCGGGGCGCCGGTCGATCTTACCAGCGCGCGCTTTTTGAAGCACATCGAGCGCAGCGACATTCCAGTGCTGGTGGATTTCTGGGCACCGTGGTGCGGCCCGTGCCGCACGATGGCGCCGTTTTACGCGCAGGCCGCGCAGCGGCTCGAGCCGCAATTCCGCGTGGTGAAGGTGGATACCGAGCAGGCGCAGGACCTGGCGGCGCGCTACGCCATCCGCAGCATCCCGACGCTGGCGCTGTTCAAAGGCGGCCGCGAAGTGGCGCGCCAGCCGGGCGCGATGGATGCGGCCAATATCGTCGCGTGGGCGATGCAGAATAACCGCTGATCAGCGCTTATGTCACGCCTCGCTGGCGCGGTCCAGCCATTTACGGATGCCGTCGAGCGTGCGGAAGTCGGCCACCGAGCGGGTGCTGATTTGCGGGTGGCGGTTTTGCAGCATGCGCGAGAGCGCCGCGCCGGGGCCGAGTTCCAGCGCGACAGTGATGCCCGCTTCGGCGGCAGCATCCATGCACGCCAGCCAGCGGATTTTTTCTGCCAGCTGGCGTGACAGCGTCTCGACGGCGCGGACTTTATCGCCGACCGGCGCGGCGTCTATGCCGGCCAGCACCGGCGCTTGCATCGGCTGGAACGCCGTCGCGCGCAATGCCTCCGCGAACGGCGCCACGGCGCTTTGCATGTAGCGCGTGTGCGACGCCACCTCCACCGGCAGCCGCTTGCTGCGCGCGCCGGCTGCCTCAATCGCCTGCTGTAGCTGGTCCGCCTTCGCTGCGTGGCCGCCGACGATGCAGGTATCTTCTCCCGTTTCGATGCTGACGTGGTAGCCGTACTGCGCGGCCAGGCTGCTGGCGCTGGCGAGCGGCAGGCCGGTGATGGTCAGCAGCGCCTGGCCTGGCGCTGCACGCTGGCAGTCATCCATCAACTGCGCGCGCCGCGCCGCCAGCGCGACCGCCTGTTCAGGCGCGATGGCGCCAGCCACACCATGCGCGACCAGCTCGCCGATGCTGTAGCCTGCCACCAGCGCAGGCACGGGCGTGAAGTCGCGGATAGCCTCCCACATGCACAACGTGGCCGCGACGATCAACGGCTGCGCGATGCGGTTGGCGAAAATGTCGCAATCGGAAGACGGGGACGCTGCCAAGCGGTCGGCCAGCGCACTGGCGGCGAGGCTGGTGCGGGCGAGATTGAACATGTCGGCATGCTGGTCGCCCTGGCCAGGGCAGAGCAGCAGCAAGCGTGCGCGGCTCATGATTGATCGAGCGCGGCGACGGCTTGCACAAAGCAGCACGCCGCCAGCAAATCCGCTGCACCGCCGGGAGAGAGTCGATGCCGCATGAAGACCTGATGGCTATCGATGGCGCGCGCAAGCCAATCTATGCTTGCCGTGCCGCCCATCGCCAGAAAACGCTCGGCATGATCGCGCACGATCTGCGCACCTTGCGGGCCGGCGCGGTGATAGACATTGCTGTCGCTGATGTGCGCCATCAGCGTGTACAGCGTATCGACGCGCTCCTCAGTCACCGACGCGCCACGCGCGCGCGCCGCCAGCAGGGCAGGCAGGCCAACCTCGAACACCGACGGCAATCCCAGCGCACCTTCCTCCCGCGCGCCACTCACCGCATACTGCGCCGCCACGCGCAAGCCATTGCTCGGATGCGCATCGCCGCCGTCGATGTGCGCTGCGTTGCCGACTGCGAGCGGTGCTGCGTGGGCAGCAAGTTCCTCGCTCCAGCGAATCAGCATCGCGGCGCGCAGGGCGGCGGGCGTGAGCGGCGTGCCTTGCGCGCGGGCGCGGCCGGTGGCGGCGCACAGCATGCCGAGACTGAAGATCGCGCCGCGATGCGTGTTGATGCCGCGCGTCGCCTTCAACATCGCCGCTTCCGCCGCGATGCCCAGCTGTTTCAACCGAGCGAACGGCGCATCATCCCATCCTGCCAGACAGATTTGGCGGAAGTAGTGCCGCAGCGCGAACATGCTGCGCATGAAGGTCCCAGCATCCATGTCATCATGACTGCCGCTGTCCACCGGCGACACCAGTCCCGGCTTGGGATACAGGCACAGCTCCGCATGCAAGGCGCGTACCGCCAGCCGTGCTACCTCCCGCGCAAAGGCCCGCCGTGCGATGCGGCCCGCTCCAGCGGGAAGCCGCGCATCGATGCGCGTCTCCGTGCCGACGCGCTGGCGCGCTGCGATCATGCGCATCGCTGCACCTCCTGCGCGTCCAACGTCGCCAGCAGCGAGGCGGTATCTGTCAGGCGCACCGTATGGAATTCCTTCACCATCACCTTGGCCGAATGCCGCATCGCCATCTGCCACTCCTTCCATGACACCGCCGCGCCGCCGGGGAATACAATCTCGCCATCGAGCGGCACGTGCTTCGTGTGACGCTCCAGCAGCGCCACACCATCATCCAGTTCCTGCCGGCTGGCCGGATGAAACAGCACATCCACGTCAGAAGCCGGCGACACATACTGCAAGCCAGTCAACGCCTGCATCGCCAGCGACCCAAACACGCGCAGGTGCAGAGCCGAAGCCTCATCGCACAACGCCGTCAACCGTGCATGCCACGCCCCCGAAAACGGCAAAGCCGCCCGCAACGCCATCGCCGCCGAAGATCGCGCCACATCGGCAGTCCGCACGCGCAATGCAATGCGCGTCTTCACGCCAGCACTATCCGGCGGCACCGGCAGGCCAAGGCAAACCTCATCCAGCGAAGCATCCGCATCCTGACGCCGCACCACCGCAGGCCAATTGCGGCGCTGCCACTGCGTCAACGCCGCCGCATGCTGCGACTGCGTAGCGCGCGCCGCCTCCCAGCCAGCTTCGCTGAGCCACACCAGCATATGACGTTCAAGCGTGGACATGACTGCCAGACACCACGGCATCAATCACCGGCTGCGCCAACTTGCGCCCGCCGCGCTGCAAGCCCAAAGCACTGCGCTGATCACCGCCCGACGGCTGCGCCAGCGCTGCGCGCAAATGCGCCGCCAGATCGCCATTCCAGATCGACTCCAGCCCGCCCATGCGTAGATAATTCTCCGGCCCCGGCGCAAACACCGGATTACTCTGCGCCAGCTCGGTCAACAATTCTTCCGGCACCTTGGTGATGCGCGCCATCGCCGGCAGACCCATGACGCGGATCGTCGCATCCGGCAGGGCATGACAAGCATCCGCCATCAAGCCGCTGGTGATAAAGCCGCCCGACAGCGCCTGGTCGTACACCAGGCCGATAATCTTGTGTCCCTTGCGCCGTGCCAGATCGACGCACTTGCCCAGATGGGCCATGTAGCTGTTAATGCCCAACATCTCATCGCGATGGCGCAGGCGCTGGCCCTGCGTATCGATCAGCATCAAGATCGGCATGCCTGGGTTTTCGCGGACTGTGCGCAAGATCGCCTGCGCTTGCGCCAACGCGATCTCCACGCCGATCGGCGTGTGATTGGTGGTGCCGATCACCGCCACTGTGCCGCCGTCAACTTGCGCGCTACCGCACAGGAATTCGTTTTGCTCGACGATGGCATGCCCTTCGGGGAATAGCGCATCTACCAGTTTTTTCCAGTCCATTTCAGGCTCCCTTGCGGCGCGTTGCCGACGCCGCGATAAAGCTGTCCACATCCAGCATCGGAATATTGGCCGCATCCGGCATCTGCATCGCACTCCAGATATCGACCGGATCGGGCAGGGCGCCGAAGTTTTGCAGGCGTGCTTCCAGCATCTTCTGCTCGGCTTCCAGCGCCTCAAGCGTCAGGCCGGTCGCGCCGCCTGCCAGCGCGGCCACCGCTTCCTGTGCGGCGACGCGGAAGGCCGCTACATCATCGGCCACAATGCGCTGGCAATCGCCGAGCAGGTAGCGATGCTTGCCGCCGCTGGTGCGCCACACCAAGGCGCGGTCGCGCGAATCGAATTCCTCCACGCCGTTGGCCGTCTCGATCACTTCCGGGCCGGACATGGCCAGCCGTCCTTCTTCCGACATGATGACCACATTGGCACAGCGCGTGACGATGCCCATGCCGCCGAATGCGCCGTTGGCGCCGCCGACCAGCGCAATCACCGCCACGCCGGCGTCGCGCGCGTCGAGCAGGGCGCGCATCACTTCCGACACCGCGATCAGGCCGGCGTTGGCCTCATGCAGCCGCACGCCGCCCGATTCCACAAGCAGAATCACGGCCGCCACTTTGTCCGCGATCGCCTTGCGCAACAGGCCGACCAGCTTGGCGCCATGCACCTCGCCGACCGCGCCGCCCATAAAGGCGCCTTCCTGCGCCGCCACGTACACCGGCACGCCGCCGAGCAAAGCGCGGCCGATCGCGACGCCGTCATCAAACGCCATCGGGGCATTCAACTGCGCCAGGTGAGGACTGGTGACGCGCGCCGACGGCGGAATGAATTCCTCGAAACTGCCGGGATTGAACAGGTGCTGCAAGCGTTCGCGCGCGGTCGCTTCCTGATAGCTGATCGCATGGCTCATGCTGTATCTCCCAGCATGGTTTGCACCGCCTGGTCGAGGCGCAGGCTGACCACCGCCGGCGTCGCACCCATGTCGTTGATCGAAATGCGCGTGTCGGCCAGCATCCAGCGTGCGTGGAAGTCGCGCATCACCGCTTCCCAGATCGTGCCGAAGCCCACGGCGGCGGTGCTGATCTCGATGGTGCATGCGCCATCCAGCGCGGCCGGCTCGATCAGCACTTCCAGATTGCCCGAGCCGACCACGCCCACGACTTCCGGCGCTGCGGTCAATCGGCGCGTGCCTTGTTCAAAACGATAATTCAATGTTTCCATCTCGGGACTCCTTTACCAGTTGCGGAAACGCTTGGGCGGGTTGTACAAACCGCCCGATGCGCGCACCAGGTCTTTCATATTACGGGCCGCCAGCAGGTCGCGTGTGGCGAGACGCTTGTCGATGCCCAGGTCTTCGGCGCGCGTAATCACGCCACGATCGCGCAGGTTCTCCACCATGCGCTTGTCGCGTCCCAGGCCGACCGGCGTGTAGCCGGCCACGCCGCGTATCGCCTGCTCGCGCTCCTCGTCGGTGCGGCACAGCAGCAGGTTGGCGATGCCTTCCTCGGTCAGGATGTGGGTGACGTCGTCGCCGTAAATCATCACCGGCGGAATCGCCATCTTCGCCTGTTCCATCAGCACCCACGCATCGAGCTTCTCGACGAAGGCCGGCTGCATATGCTCACGGAAGGTCTCGACCATCTGCACCACCAGCTTCTGGCCGCGCGGGATGGTGTTGCGGCCTTCGCGTGCCTGCTGGCCGGCCTTGAGCCACGCCGGGCTGGCGTGACGCCGCCCGCGCGCATCCGCACCCATGTTGGACGCACCGCCAAAACCGGCAATGCGGCCCGCCGTCGCGGTCGACGAGTTGCCCTGCAAATCGATCTGCAGGGTCGAACCGATGAACATGTCGCAGGCATAGTGGCCTGCGGCCTGGCACATGGCGCGGTTGCTGCGCATGGTGCCGTCCGGGCCTATCGCGAAAACGTCCGGCCGCGCATGGATGTAGTCCTCCATGCCCAGCTCCGAACCGAACGAATGCACCGAGCTGACAAAGCCCGCCTCGATCGCCGGGATCAGCGCCGGGTGCGGATTCAGCGCCCAGTGCTTGCCGATCTTGCCGCGCAGGCCGAGCGATTCGGCATATGTCGGCAGCAGCAGTTCAATCGCGGCGGTGTCGAAGCCGATGCCGTGGTTCAGGCGCTGCACCTCGTATTCGGCGTAGATGCCCTTGATGGCCATCATCGCCATCAGCACCTGTATCTCAGAAATCTGCGCCGGATCGCGAGTGAACAGCGGTTCGATGTAGTAGGGGCGCGGCGACTGGACCACGAAATCCACCCAGTCGCCCGGCACGTCGACGCGCGGCACCTTGTCCACCAGCTTGTTCACCTGAACGATGACGATGCCTTGCTTGAACGCGGTGGCCTCGACGATGGCCGGCGTGTCCTCGGTATTCGGCCCGGTGTACAGATTGCCGTGGCGGTCCGCCGCCTCTGCCGCGATCAGGCACACGCGCGGCGGCAGGTCGATGAAGTAGCGGCTGAATAGCTCGAGGTAGGTGTGGATGGCGCCGATATTCAGCTTGCCGGCGGAAGCCAGCCGCGCCACCCGCGCCGCCTGCGGGCCGGAGAACGAAAAATCCAGCCGCGAAGCGACGCCGCGCTCGAACACGTCGAGATGCTCCGGCAGCGCCAGCACCGACTGCAGCATGTGCAGCTGGTTGACGCGCGCCGGATCGAGATTGGCCAGCGCATGGCCGAGGAAGTCGGCCTGCTTCTGGTTGTTCCCTTCGAGGCAAACGCGGTCGCCGCATTCGATGACCGCATGCAGCAGGTCGGCGATGCGCGCGGCCGGCAGGCTTTTGCCATCCAGCTCTGCGCCCAGCGCCGCGCGGGCGCGCTGCAATCGCGCCGTGCGGTTTTGCTGCAAGGTGTTCCAGGACATTTTATTTTGCTCCCATAATCATGTCAGGCAGGCCGGTTGCAATCGACGGGAAGACGCACAGCAGCAGCACCGCGGCCACCATCAGCAACAGGAAGGGGAACACGCCCCAGACCACGTCCTTGAGCGGAATGTCCGGCGCAATGTTCTTGATGACGAAAATATTCAGCCCCACCGGCGGGTGGATCAGGCCCATCTCCATCACCACCGTCATGACGATGCCGAACCAGATCAAATCAAAACCGGCTTCGCGCAATGGCGGCAAAATGATCGGCGCCGTCATCAGGATGATGGACACCGGCGGCAGGAAGAAGCCGAACACGATCACCATCAGCAGGATCACCGCCAGCAGCACCCACTTCGACAGGTGCAGGCTGACCACCCAGGCGGCAGCCGACTGGCTGATGTGCAGGTAGCTCATCACGTAGGAATACAGCAGCGACATGCCGATGATCAGCAACAGCATGGTCGATTCCTTGATCGACGAGCCGAGGATAGGCGACAAGTCCTTCGGCTTCCACACGCCGTAGATCACGGCCAGCAGCGCGAGGGCCAGCAGCGCGCCCAGGCCCGCCGTTTCGGACGGCGTGGCGAAACCGCCGTACAACGCGACCATCACACCGATCAGCAGCACGATGAAGGGCAGCACGCGCGGCAGCATTTCGACTTTTTCCTTCAGCGTGAAATGCTCGTCTTCGAGGTAGGCCGACTTTTCGCCGCCTTTTTGATAGATCTCCAACGCCATGCGGTATTCCTTGCGGGCGCGGTACACGGCGTAGCCGGCGAACAGCACCACCAGCAGGATGCCGGGGCCGATCCCGGCCAGGAATAAACGGCCCAGCGACTGCTCGGCCGCCACCGCGTACAGAATCATGGTGATCGACGGCGGCAGCAGAATACCGAGTGTGCCGCCGGCCGCGATGATCCCGGCCGCGAAGCCCGGCGAGTAGCCGCGTTTGCGCATCTCGGGGATGCCGGCCGAGCCGATGGCCGAGCAGGTGGCCGGCGAGGAGCCGGCCATCGCCGCGAACAGCGCGCAGGCAAACACGTTGGCGATGCCAAGGCCGCCGGGAACTTTGTGCATCCACGTGTGTATCGCGGAGTAGAGGTCCTTGCCCGCCGGTGATTTGCCGATGGCCGCGCCCTTCAGAATAAACAGCGGTATCGACAGCAGCGTGATCGACGCCATCTCTTCGTAGACGTTCTGCGTGATGGTGTCCAGCGACGATGCCGGCATGAAGAAGTACATGAAGCCAGTAGCGACTACGCCCAGCGCGAATGCGATCGGCATCCCGGAGAACATCACCACCAGCGTTACGGCGCCGTACAGCGCGCCCAAGGTCAGGTCACTCATGCTGCTTGCTCCGGTTTGTTGGTGAGGCGGGCCAGCGTTTGCAGCAGGATCTGCAATGTCAGCAGGGTCATGCCGGCGGCCATCATGGAGTAGGGGATCCACAGCGGCGGCGCGAATGTGGAGGAGGTGGTCTGGCCGTCGACCCACGCTTCATGGAACAGCAGCCACGATTTCCACGTGAAGAAGCCGCAGAACAGCATCGACACCAGGTCCACGAAGAACAGCCGCACAGCGTTCACGCGGCGCGGCAGCAGGCCGGCCACCGCTTCAATACCGATATGGCCGCGATGGTATTGGACGTAGGCGGTGCAGAAGAAGGTCACGCCGACCAGCATGAATACCGAGGCTTCATCCTGCCAGTCGGTGGGCGCGTGGAAGAAGTAGCGCGACACCACCGAGTAAGTCAGCACGATGGCGGTCAGCACCAGCGCGACCATCGACAGCACCATCAGGAAGCGATTGAGCTTGTCCATCCACGCCGTCAACGCTGCGATGAGCGCGTTGTCGGGCGGTGCGGGGCCGCGCGACGGCTGCAGTTCTACGCCGTGGCTCACAGCGTTTTCTCCGCCAGTTTGAGCAGGTTGGCGCAGCTGGGATTCTTCTCGCTGTAGTCCTTCCACGCGGTGGCCTTGGCGATCTCCTGCCATTTTTTCAGTGCGCCTGGATTCATGTCGACCACTTTGGCGCCGGTCTTCTGATAGACGGCGGCCACTTGCTGATCGTCCTCCTTGGACGATTTGAGCGCGAACGCTTCCAGCTCGGCGCCGACGGTCAGCAGGATTTGCTGCTGGTCTTTTGGCAGACGGTCGAACACGGAGCGCGACATCATCAGCGGTTCCAGCATGAACCAGTAGGAACCGGCGCGCGCGGTGGTCAGCGATTTCGAGACTTCTTCAAGACGGAACGAGATCAGCGAAGTGGAGGAGGTGAGCGCCGCTTCCATCGCGCCGGTCTGCATGGCGGCGTAGATTTCGTTGGACGGCAGCGTCACCACGGCGGCGCCGGCGGCCTTCAGCATCAGGTCCATCTCGCGCGAGCCGCCGCGAATCTTCATGCCCTTGGCGTCATCGGGATCGACCACCGGCTTGCCGCGCGATGCCATGCCGCCGCCTTGCCAGATCCAGCTCAGCATCACGATGCCTTTGTCGTACAGGATGCGCGCCAGCTCCTTGCCGACTTCCGCATTCTTCCAGCCGTAGGCCTGATCGTAGGAAGTCACGAGGCCGGGCATCAGGCCGATGTTCACTTCCGGCACTTCGCCGCCGGCGTAGGACAGCGGCACCAGCGACAAATCCAGCGCGCCTTTGCGCATGGCCGAGAACTGGGCATTGGTCTTCATCAGCGAGGAGCCGGGATAGATGGAAAACTTGAGCGCGCCCTTGGAGCGCTTTTCCACTTCGGCCGCGAACATGCGGGTCAGGCGGTCACGGAAATCCCCCTCCGTGAGCGTGCCACCGGGGAACTGGTGGGAAATTTTCAGCCCCGTCTGCGCCCAGGCAGGTTGCAACAAAAAAGGGCTGGCAGCCAAAGCGGCCAGTACGGACCTGCGGGTGATAGCGCTCATACATCCTCCAAGGGTGGGTGAATTATGCAACGTTCGGTCTTATGTATACAAGAATAGCGGTTGCGAATACATTGTCAAGCGATATAATGCAAACATGACTACCCATTCCGCCACCCTGCGCGAGCAAATCGAAGAGCTGATCGCTGTCGGCGAGCTGAAGCCGGGGCAGCATCTGGACGAGACCGAGCTTGCCACGCGCTTTGGCGTGTCGCGCACGCCGATCCGCGAGACCCTGATCCAGCTGGCGTCGATGGGGCTGGTGGTGATCCGGCCGCGCCGCGGCGCCATCGTGGCGGAGCTGGGGCCGCAGCAGCTGGTGGAAATGTTCGAGGTGATGTCGGAACTGGAATCGACCTGCGGCCGCCTCGCCGCGCGCCGCATGACGCCGGAAGAGCAGCAGGCCTTGCTGGCCGCGCACCAGGCCTGCCAGGAAGCGCTGGATGCGCAGGAGCCGGACGTCTATTACTACCGCAACGAGACCTTCCACGAAGCGATCTACGCCGGCAGCCACAATCAATTTCTGATCGAGCAGACGCGCGCCCTGTACCGCCGCCTGCGTCCCTACCGCCGCCTGCAACTGCGGGTGCGCAACCGCCTGGGCACGTCCTGGAGCGAACATGACGGCGTCGTCAAAGCCATCCTCGCCGGCGACGGCGACCTGGCTGCGCAACTGTTGCGCGAGCACGTCATGATCCAGGGCCAGCGCTTCTCCGACCTGATGGCCTCCCTGCCGCAGCTGCGGCAAGACGCCGCCTGAGTTATTATCCCGGCAACATGGTATTCTTGCCATAGTCCGATAAAAATGAGGGTGGTATGGGAGCGTGGGGTGCGATAATCATGGGCTTCTTCGGAGGCGTATTCGTTAGTTTGACGATGCACTGGCAGTGGCACGTTTCCGGCTTGAGGCTCGCCATGCCGTTCGTACTTTCGGCGTTGATAGCGCTGGCAGCCGTGTACACGATACGCCGGCCGGGCGCGGGCCTCGCGCCTTCGCCACGAGGTCAGAAAGCCATCATGTGGAGCAGCATCGGCGAGGGCGTCGGCCTTTTCCTGGTGACTAATATCGTGATCAACCTCGGGCACCCGCAACTGCTGCTGCCTGGGATGGCCATTGTCGTGGGCCTGCATTTTCTGCCCATCGCCTACGCTGAAAAATTCCGCGCGTTCTATGTCCTGGGGTTTGCGCTGATCGTGTCGGCAATCGTTGGCTTCCTGATTGAAGCGCCGGTCGGCGGCGAGCTGGCCGGTATCATGGCAGCGGCAAGTCTGTGGCTGGCGTCCATGATCGCGATCAGACGGGATTGGCGGGCCAAACAGGCATCGCATAGCTTGAGTCAAGAATGACTTTTATATTTTTAAACGACCGGTATCGCTGGAGTAAGGCCTTCTATCGTTTTAAAGAGGTAGTTGGCCGTGCTATTCGTCATAGGATCTTTTCAGCCATTGAACAAGCATCTGACGAGGAAGTGCTGCGTCTTGCGAATAAGCGCGTTCTTACACGGTCCAGGGATGTCTGGGGTACCAGCCCACTGGTGGCTGCGATAACAATGAATCGGCCAATGCTGGTGAGTCAATTCATTCAGCGCGGCGGTATGTTTCCCGGCGACGGTGCGCTTGCTCAGGCTGCGATGAGGGGAAATATCACTGTTGTCGAGATGCTTCTGGACGCTGGCAAGAATCCCAACGAAGTGATCGATGAAAACGCTGAGCACTGTCGAGGATATACCCCTCTCATGTGGGCAGTGAACAGAAAACATATACCGATTGTCCGGGCACTCTTAAAAGCAGGGGCTGATATTGATGCTATCGCAGCTGATGGTTCAACAGCCGTTATGTTTACCCGTGACTCGGATTCATTCAGCTTGGAGGCGCTTGAGCTTCTTTGCAGTCATAACGCCGATCTGACAATAAAGGATTCGCGCGGCCGAAACATCATTCGTGAAGCACGGGACAGATGGATATGCGCGAAAAAGCCGGAGATGCTGGAAATTATCAAACGACATCATCCGAACATTGATTTCGAGTCCGCCTAAACCTGATTTGCTGATTTGCGCATGATGCGTACCGGCTTGCTGGCTGGTTCGGCCACCGGCAGCATGTCTTCCAGCGTTTGCTGGTCGAGCACTGCCAGGAAGGCTTTGGTGGCGTCGTTGAGGGTGTGTTTCAGCTTGCAGTTGGGCGTCAGCGGACAGGTGTCGTTGGCGCGGTCGAAGCATTCGGCCATGAAGAAGTCGGTCTCGGTGCTGCGCACCAGCGCGCCGATGTTGATGTCCTTGGGCTCTTTCGCCAGCCGCAGGCCGCCGTTGCGGCCGCGTACCGTCTCCACCAGCCCGGCCAGGCCGAGCTGATACACTACTTTCATTAAGTGATTTTTTGATATCACGTGCAGGTCGGCGATGTCTTGGATGGTGACCAGTCGATCCCGATTGGCTGCCAGGTAAAGCAGCGTACGCAGGGAGTAATCGGTAAAAGAAGTAAGGCGCATCCAGCTATTCTACATGCTTGGAGGTGATCTTGCGTACCGACGCAAATACAGGATGGCGCTAGTCTCGCGCTATCGTAATGGGAGGCCGCATGGACATGGAAGAGGAACGTCGCCGCTTTATCGGCGAGTTATGGCAGCGCTTCGAGGAACTGCAGGCGTGGGCGGTGGCGAATTGGCCGGATCAGGAGCATCCGCTATCGAGCGCTGATTTCGTCGCCGCGCGCAAGGAGATATTGAACTTGCGCGCTCCGCTGCCGGCCCCCGCGCCGGCTGCCCTGGAACCGGAGCAGGGCGGGCCGCAGTACATCGACCAGAACCCCGCGCCGTGGCCGTGATTTAATCGTGGACGACCGGTTTGCCTGCTTGCGCCAGCAGCCAGGCGATCAGGCTCACCACCAGGCTGGCCAGCACGCCCCACGCCAGTTTCAATGCGCTGTCGAACAGCAGCGGCGCCACCAGGCCGGAGACCAGCGCAAACAACAGCATCTGGATGAAGGACTGCATCGAGGCCGCGAGGCCGCTGTTATTCGGGAAGTATTCCAAAGCGATCAGCGACAGCGGCGTCATCGCCAGCGCCAGGCCGAACGAGTAGATAAACAGCGGCATCACCGCCCAAGGCACGGCGGCCGTGAACGTGGCGTTGTAGGCGACGTTGATGATGCCGGCGCTGATCATCACCGCAAAGCCCAGCCACACCTGCCGCTCGCGCGAGAACTTGTGCGCGAATTTGCCCGACAGCGCGGAGCCGATCACCATGCCGCTAATCAGCGGCACGAACATCCACGCGAACGCGGTTTCCGGCAGGTGCAGGATGTTCATCACGAAGTAGGCGGCGGAGCCAATGTACAGCGCCACGCCCGCAAAGCACATGCCCACCGCCACCGACAGCAGCAGGAAGTGGTGATGGCGCAGCACCATCCAGTAGTTTTTCGCGATCACGCCGAGGTGGAACGGATGGCGGTCCTTCACCGCCAGGCTTTCCGGCAGCGCGCGGTACACGGCCAGCAGCATCAGGATGCCGAAGGCGCTCAGGAACCAGAAGATCGAACGCCAGCCGAAGCTCACTTGCAGCCAGCCGCCCAGCACCGGCGCGATCGCCGGGGCCAGGCCGAATACCATCATGATGTGCGACAGGATCTTCTGCGCGGCGGCGCCGGAGAAGCGGTCTTGAACAATCGCGCGGCCCACCACTGAGCCGGCGCCGGCGGCCAGGCCCTGCACGATGCGGCACGCCAGCAGCACGCCGATCGACGGCGCCATCGCCGCCACCACCGAGGCCGCGATGTACAGCACCAGCGACACCATGATCACCGGGCGGCGGCCGAAGGAGTCGGACAGCGTGCCATAGAACAGCATCATGAAGGCAAAGCAGAACAGGAACATCGACAGCGTCTGCTGCACCAGCAGCGGGCTGGCGTCAAACGCCTGGGTGATGGCCGGGAACGAGGGCAGGTAGGTATCAATCGCCAGCGGGCCGACCATGGACAGGCCAGCCAACAGCAGCGTCAGCAAAATATTCATGAATCGCGTATTCTTCGTTGGACCCGGCATTTTACGCGATAAATCGATACATCATGACCATAGATACCTTTGACGGCACCGCTGTCAAGCCCTCGCACTGGAACCTCGGCAGCGTGATCGAACAGCTGCGCGTGTCGCGCGAGGCGACCCACAACATCCGCCATCACGGCCGCATACGCGAGCTGCCGTCGCGCGATGCGCTGACCACTATTGTCAATGGCCTGCAGGCGGTGCTGTTCCCGACCCACTACGGAAGGCCCAACCTGACCGACGAGAGCATCGACTTCTTCGTCGGCGACACGCTCAACACCACCTTGAACCGGCTGGCCGAGCAGGTGCGGCGCGGTTTGCAGTTCTCATCGGAAGAAGCGATTACCGACGAAGAGGCGCTGACGCGGCAGGCGCATGACATCACGCGCCGTTTTGCGGCCGGCTTGCCGGAGGTGCGGGCCTTGCTGGTGTCCGACGTGCAGGCGGCGTTTTCCGGCGACCCGGCGGCGACGTCGGTGGCCGAAATCATGCTGTGCTACCCGGGCACCATCGCGATTTTGTACTACCGGCTGGCGCATAGCCTGCACCGACTCGGCTCGCCATTCCTGGCGCGGCTGATTTCGGACATTGCGCATTCGCTGACCGGGATTGATATCCACCCGGCGGCGCAGATCGGCGGCAGCTTCTTCATTGACCACGGCACCGGCGTGGTGATCGGCGAGACTGCCATCATCGGCCAGCGCGTGCGCCTGTACCAGCACGTGACGTTAGGCGCGAAGCGCTTCCCGGCCGACGAACAGGGGGCCTTGATCAAAGGCGTGCCGCGCCACCCGATCGTGGAAGACGACGTGGTGATCTACGCCGGCGCGACCGTGTTAGGCCGCATCACCATCGGCGCTGGCTCCACCATCGGCGGTAACGTGTGGCTGACCCAGAGCGTCCCACCGGGCAGCAACGTCTCGCAAGCCCAGATGCGCAACGACTAGGCGCAGATTTTTTCGCGCAGCGTGCCGGCGGCGTATTCGGTGTGATAGCGGCCGCGCCGCTGCAGTTCCGGCACGATCAGGTCGACCACGTCGCGCATGCTTTCGTGGGCAATGGCGTAGGCGAGGTTGAAGCCGTCGATGCCGGTTTCGTCCTGCCACATTTCCAGCTGGTCGGCCACTTGTCGAGGATCGCCCACCAGCACCGGGCCACGGCCGCCAAGGCCGATGAATTCGGCCGCTTCGCGCACGGTCCATTTGCGGTTTGGATCGGCTGCGCTGAAGGAGGCCAGCGCCGAACGGCCTGCATCGGAATCGATGTATTCGATGGTGGCGTCGAGCGGGAATTGGCTGAAGTCCACGCCGGTCCAGCCGGACAACAGGGCAAGCGCCGCTTCGATATCGATGTGGCGCTTGTAATCTTCGTGTTTGGCGTGTGCTTCGGCTTCGGTCGGCGCGGTGATGATCAGCGCTTGCGCGTAGATTTTCAGCGCATCGCCATCGCGGCCGGCGGTGCGCACGGCGGCGCGCAGGTCGTCGGCGTATTTCTTCACTACCCGGATGCTTGGGCCGCTGACGAACGTGCATTCAGCATGTTTGGCCGCGAACGCCGTGCCGCGTGGCGAGGTGCCGGCCTGGTACAGCAACGGCGTGCGCTGCGGCGACGGTTCGCACAGGTGGAAGCCGGGCACCTTGAAGTATTTGCCTTCATGCGCGATCGGGTGGATGCGCGCCGGCTCGGCATACACGCCGCGCGCTTTGTCGTTGACCACGGCGTCGGCGTCCCAGCTTTTCTCCCACAGCTTGTGGACTACTTCCATGTATTCATCGGCGAGGTCGTAGCGCTCATCGTGGCTCAGTTGCTGATCCAGCCCGAGGTTGCGCGCCGCGCTGTCGAGATAACCAGTGACGATGTTCCAGCCGATGCGCCCGCGCGTCAGGTGATCCAGCGTCGACATGCGGCGCGCGAAGGTGTACGGATGCTCATACGTCAACGCGCATGTCACGCCGAAGCCGAGGTGCCTGGTGGCCTGCGACATGATCGGCACCAGCGCCAGCGGATCGTTCAGCGGCGCCTGTACCGCGTGCCGCAAGGCGGCATCGGCGCTGCCTTGATACACGTCGTAGGCGCCCAGCACGTCGGCCAGGAAGATGGCGTCGAACAAGCCGCGCTCCAGCAGCTGCGCCAGTTCGGTCCAGTAGTCCGGGTCCGTGTAGCGGTGGCTGTCGTTGCGCGGGTGAGTCCACAGTCCTGGTGACTGGTGACTCACGGTGTTCATCTGGAAGGCGTTGAAGCGTATGAGTTTGCGCATTACTTTTCCAGCGCGAGCTGGTAGTCGGTCTTGGCGTAGTCCGCGAAGTGTTTGTTGGTGATCTCGAGGAATTCACGCGAGCGGTAGGCTGCGGCGATATCCTTGGCGAACTGCTTGTCCTTGTCGGCGGTGCGCACCGCCACCAGGTTGGCGTAGGACGGCGAGATTTTCTCGGTGATCAGTGCATCCTTCAGTTTCAGGCCCGAGGCCAGTGCATAGTTCCCGTTGACGAAGGAGTAGTCGGCGTCCTGCAGGGAGCGCGGCAACTGCGCGGCTTCCAGCGGCAGCAGCTTGATTTTCTTGATGTTGGCGGCGACGTCTTTTTCCGAAGCCTTGATCGGGTCCGTGTTCGGCTTCAGCTTGATCCAGCCCAGTTGATCCAGCAGCACCAGCGCGCGCGCCTGGTTGGTCGGGTCGTTCGGCAAGGCGATGGTGGTACCTTCTTTCACATCGTTCAGCGTCTTGTGCTTTTTGCTGTAGATGGCGATCGGCGCGGTCGGGATCTTGATCAATTCCGACAGCGCCAGTTTGTGGTCGGCCGAGAATTTGCTCAGGTAGATGATGTGCTGGAAGATGTTGGCGTCCAGCGAACCTTCGGCCAGCGCGTAGTTGGGCTGGATGTAGTCGTTGAATTCCACCAGCTTGACCTTGTAGCCTTGCTTTTCCAGGATAGGTTTGATGCCCAGTTTGACCTGGTCGGCATACGGGCCGGCGCTGGTGCCGATCACCAGTTCTTTTGGATCTTTGGCGTGGGCGGCGAAGCTGATAGCGGCAGCGGTTACGGCCAGCAGGAGTTGACGGCGGGTGGTCATGGTGATTCCTTTTATCGTTTATCGATGCGTTGTGCGATGCGGTTGCCGGTGAACTGGATCAGTTGCACCAGCAGGATCAGGACGGCCACGGTGGCGATCATGATGTCGGTTTCGAAGCGGTAGTAGCCGTAGCGGATGGCGAGGTCGCCGATGCCGCCGCCCCCCACCACGCCGGCCACGGCGGAGTAGGAGAGGAAGCTGATCGAGAGCACGGTCAGCGCCAGCACCAGGCCTGAACGGGCTTCCACCAGCAGCACGCGCAGGATGATTTGCAGTTCCGATGCGCCCATGGCGTGGGCAGCTTCGATCACGCCGCGCGGCACTTCGCGCAGGTTTTGTTCGACCAGCCTTGCGAAGTAGGGGACGGCGGCGAACGACAGCGGTACAGCGGCCGCCAGCGGGCCGATGGAGGTGCCGGCAATCACGCGCGTCAGCGGCACCAGCGCCACCAGCAGGATGATGAACGGGAAGGAGCGCACGGTGTTTACCAGCCAGCCAAGCAGCAGCGCGGCAGGGCGGTTTTGCAGCGATTGGCCGTCGGCGACCAGGAACAGGACGATGCCCAGCGGTCCGCCGATCAACACCGCGGCCGACAGGCCGATGCCGAGCATGAGCAGGGTCTGGCCGAGCGCTTCCCACATTTCAGGCAGCATGGCGTAGATGGCGCCGGCCGACACGGCCAGCGAAGAAATCAGTTCAGACATGGGCGGTCTCCGGCAACGGTGCGAGGGCGGCGTGGGTTGCGACCGAAGCGGCCAGTTCGCGGCCCAGCGCGGTGAGGCGCGGGGCGGACAGGCTGGCGGCGTCGTCGAGCGCAAACTGTTCGGCGATGGCGCCGTCTTCGATCACGGCCACGCGGTTGCAGATTTCGCCAATCACGTCCAGCTCATGGCTGACGATGACGATGGTCACATCCAGCCGGCGGTTGATATCCTTCAGCGTTGCCAGCAGTGCGCGTGTGGTTTCAGCGTCCAGTGCGGACGTGGGCTCGTCGCACAGCAGCACCGCCGGCCCACTGGCCAGCGCCCGCGCGATGGCGACGCGTTGTTTCTGCCCGCCCGACAGCTGCGCCGGATAGCTGGCGCTCTTGCCGCTTAGGCCCACCAGCTCCAGGCAATCCGCCACACGCTCGGCAATCTGCTGCTTCGAGCGGCCGCCGTGGATGCGCAGCGGGAAGGCCACGTTCTCGAACACGCTGGCATTCTGCAGCAGATTAAACTGCTGGAAGATCATGCCGATGTTGGCGCGCGCGTCGCGCAGGTCGCGCTTGGACAGCGAGGTCAGTTCACGGCCATCGACCGTGATTGCGCCTGCGTCCGGGCGCTCCAGCAGGTTAATCAAACGAAGCAGCGTGGATTTGCCGGCGCCGCTCTTGCCGATCAGGCCAAAGATATCGCCTTGGCCGACGTCCAGCGATACGTCGCGCACCGCATGGAAATCGCCAAAGGCCTTGCTCGCATGCTCGATGCGAATCAGGGGAGTAGTCATAAGAAAATCAGGAATAAGCAGTGGGTTCAGGCAGCGTGCCGCCGAGTGCATAGCGTCCGAGGTCGCGGATTTTGTAGTCGACCGGGTCGTGCAGGGTATGCACGCGCACGTTACGCCAGTAGCGGTCGAAGCCAAATTTGGCGGAGGTCGAGCGGGCGCCGGTCAGTTCGAAGATCTCGCTGCTGACCTCTACGCCGGCCTTGTGCGCCAGCACCTTGGCCTCGGCCACGGAAATCGCCAGCTCGCCGCGCTGCTGCGCGGTGACGGCCGCACCGAGACGGAACAGGCGTTCCAATTCCTGCGCCGCCTGGTCGGCCAGCACCGCCGCAGGCCGCAGCTTGAGCCACAACTGGCCGAAGCGGTGCTGCACCAGCGGATCGGCATTGGCCGCCGCGACGCCGGACGCGAACCACGCCCGCGCCTCGTGCGCCATGTACTGGCGCGCCGCCTCGAACGCACCTTCGCCGATGCCGAGGTAAAGATTGGCCATGATCAGCTGCGCCACCTGCGAGCGCAAGGTCGCCTGCGCGGTCGGCTTCGCGCCCGGCGCCTGCAGCACCTGCGTCGACGGCAGCGACACGTGGTTGAAATGCACATTGCCGCTGTCGGTCTGCTTCTGGCCGAACGCATCCCAGTCTGCCTGCACCGCCACGCCGTGCTGGCGCGTCGGCACCACGCCGATCAAGGCGCTCTGCGTGGCCTCGTGCCAGGCCGAGATGGTGAGCCAGTCCGAGCCCACCGAGCCGGAAGAAAAACTCTTCACGCCATCGAGCTGGAAGCCGTAGTCCGCATCGCTGGCGGTGGTGCGCTTGTCGAGCGGGTTGAGGGCATTGCCCCAGAAGAGATTCTGCTCCACCGTCTGCGTCAGGAAGCGGCGCTGCTGCTGGGCGCTGCCGTACAGCTGGATGCCCGCCAGTTGCAGATGATGGAAGCCGAAGACGTGGGCCAGCGCGCTGTCGGCGCGGGCCAGGATGCGGATCACTTGATACACCGTTGGCCAGTCTGCGCCCTGGCCGCCGTACGCGGTTGGGATGGAGAGAGTCAGCAGGCCGGATTCGCGGATCCATTCGCGTTCCTGCGCTGCGTGGCCGCCGGCCTGGTCGCGGGCGTTGGCGCTGGCGGCCAGCCGCTGCGCCAGTTCGGCCGCGACTTGCAGCGGATCGCGGGCACGGTCGTGCGCCGCCTTGAGTAGTGCTTGAGACATGGTATGTCCGTGGTCTTGATATCGGTGTTTTTAGTATTGCATCCGCCGCTAAACGCAGTACACGAAGAAATCCGGCTTTCGATATGCGGAAAAATCATGCTTAGCTTTTTGCATATCAAAACGTAAAACTATTCGTTTTGATTTCAATTGGGCGGCTTTATTCTGGCGCCACCAAGACAAGACAGGGGACAGAGCATGACCATTCTTCTACTCGGCGGCAGCCCTGCGGCGCCATCCAGTACCGGCCGTTTGCTGGATCACGTCGGCGACAAGCTGGCCGCGCTGGGCCATCGCCACAGCAAACTGAATGTGCGTGACCTGCCCGCCAAAGCGCTGCTGCATGCGGACTTCGCCGACCTGGCGCTCAAGCGCGCGATCGATGCCGTAGCCGAAGCGGATGCCATCGTGATCGCTACGCCTATTTATAAGGCGTCCTACACCGGCGTCCTGAAAGCCTTCCTCGACCTGCTGCCGCAAGACGGCTTGAAGGACAAGCTGGTGCTGCCATTGGCCACCGGCGGAAGCCAGTCGCACCTGCTGGCGCTCGACTACGCGCTGCGCCCTGTGCTGCAGGCGCTGGATGCGCGCCAGGTCTTCACCAGTATTTACGCCACTTCGCAGCAGCTGTCGTGGAGTGACGTCAGCGGTTTGACGGTGGATCCGGCCATCGCATGGCGTGTGCAGGCGGGCGTGGATGCGCTGTCGGCGGCGCTGCATGCTCTTCGCCGCGAACCGGAACAAGTATTTGTCGCCAGCGCCCAGCCAGTGCGGCTGGCACGATAAGGAGAATTGAATGAATATCGATCAGAAACGCGCGGCGCGCCGCCATACTTTGGGCCTGCTGTTTGCAGCGGGCGTGATGGCGGCCGGCGGCGGACAAGCCAACGCGCAGACGCCTGCCAAGCAGGAAGTCCGCATCGGCTACCAGAAATACGGCACGCTCACGCTGTTGAAAGGTCGCGGCACTTTGGAGCAGCGCCTCGCGCAGCGCAACGTCACTGTCAAGTGGACCGAGTTCCCCGCCGGTCCGCAGCTGCTTGAAGGGCTGAATGTCGGCAGTGTGGATTTCGGCACGGTCGGCGAAGCGCCGCCAATCTTTGCGCAGGCGGCTGGCGCGAATCTGGTCTATGTCGGCAACGAGCCGCCATCGCCGGGCAGCGAGGCGATTGTCGTGCCCAAGGATTCCAGGTTGCGCAGCCTGGCGGATTTGAAGGGCAAGAAGGTGGCGCTGAACAAAGGCTCCAACGTCCACTACCTGCTGGTGAAGGCGCTGGAGAAGGCTGGCCTGGGCTACAAGGATATCGATGTGGTCTACCTGCCGCCCGCCGATGCGCGCGCGGCGTTCGAGCGCGGCGCGGTGGACGCGTGGGTGATCTGGGATCCGTTCCTGGCCGCCGCCGAGAAGCAGCTCGGCGCCCGCGTGCTGGCCGATGGCAAAGGGCTGGTGGCGAATCACCAGTTCTACCTGGCCGCGCGTCCGTATGCTGAAAAGAACGGCGAAATCGTCCGCATCGTGCTGGAGGAAATCGCCAAGGTCGACGAGTGGGGCGCGAAGAATCCGAAGGAGGTGGCGCAAATCCTGTCGGCGCAAACCGGCCTCGATGTGGACGTGCTGGCGCTGGCCGCGTCGCGCTATGCCTACGGCGTCAAGCCGATCACCAGCGAGGTGCTGGGGCAGCAGCAAAAGCTGGCCGACACTTTCGCCAGCCTGAAACTGATCCCGAAAACGATCTCCGTCAAGGACGCGCAATAATGTCTCTCAATCTGTTCTGGTTTATTCCGACCCACGGCGACAGCCGCTATCTCGGCACCTCGAAGGGCGCCCGCCCGATCGACGCCAATTACTTGAAACAAGTGGCGGTGGCGGCCGACACGCTGGGCTACGACGGCGTGCTGCTGCCGACCGGCCGTTCCTGCGAAGATGCGTGGGTGGTGGCGTCGTCGCTGATCCACGTCACGCAAAAGCTCAAGTTCCTGGTGGCGATCCGTCCGGGACTGACCACGCCGGGCCTGGCGGTGCGCATGGCGTCCACCTTCGACCGCCTGTCGAACGGCCGGTTGCTGATCAACGTCGTCACCGGCGGCGACCAGGGCGAGCTGGAGGCGGACGGCCTGTTCGCCGACCACGCCAAGCGCTACGAAATCTCGGATGAATTCATCCGCGTGTGGCGCGCCTCGCTGGCGGGCGAGGGCGGCGACAAGGGCTACGATTTCGAAGGAAAGCATATTCAGGTCAAGGGCGCAAAGACGCTGTATCCGCCGGTACAGAAGCCATATCCGCCCTTGTACTTTGGCGGTTCGTCCGAACCGGCGCACGCACTGGCTGCGGAGCAGATGGACGTGTACCTGACCTGGGGCGAACCGCCGGCGGCGGTGGCGGCAAAGCTGGACGATATCCGCGCCCGTGCCGCGAAGCATGGCCGCACCGTCAAATTCGGCATCCGCCTGCACGTCATCGTGCGCGAGACGAATGAAGAAGCCTGGCGCGCCGCCGATGAGCTGATCAGCCATCTGGACGATGAAACCATCGCCAAGGCGCAGGCGGCGTTTTCGAAAATGGATTCCGTTGGACAGCAACGCATGGCGGCCCTGCACGGTGGCCGTCGCGACAAGCTGGAAGTATCGCCCAACCTCTGGGCCGGCGTGGGACTGGTGCGTGGTGGCGCCGGGACCGCGCTGGTGGGCGACCCCGAAACCGTGGCGGCGCGCATCAGGGAGTATGCGGATCTCGGCATCGAGACCTTCATCTTCTCGGGCTACCCGCATCTGGAAGAGTCGTACCGCTTTGCGGAACTGGTGTTCCCGCTGCTGGGCAAGGGCAAGGACCACGGCGAGCAATCGCTGACCGGGCCATTCGGCGAGATCATGGCCAGCGATATTGTGCCGAACAAGAAGGCGGCGTAGATGAAGCAGAAGCAAAGTGCATGGGCGCCGTGGGCGCCGTGGGTGCTGCCGGTGCTGCTGATCGCAGTGTGGCAAGCGTCGTCGCAACTGGGCTGGCTGTCGAGCCGCATCTTGCCCGAGCCGTGGGCGGTGGCGAAGGCCTTCTGGGCGCTGGCCGTCTCCGGCGAGTTGTGGGTGCACCTGCGTACCAGCCTGTGGCGCGCGGCCAGCGGCTTCGCCATCGGCGCGGGCCTCGGCCTGTTGCTTGGTCTGTTGACCGGCAGCTTCCGCCGCGCCGAAACGCTGCTCGACACCACGCTGCAAATGGTCCGCAACATTCCGGCGCTGGCTTTGATCCCGCTGGTGATCCTGTGGTTCGGCATCGATGAAACGGCCAAGCTGTTTTTGCTGGCGGTGGGTGTGTTCTTCCCGGTGTACCTGAACACCTTCCACGGCATCCGCTCGGCCGACCAGGGCTTGATCGAGATGGCGCGCAGCTATGGCTTGTCCGGCTGGCCGCTGTACCGCGACGTGATCCTGCCGGCGGCGCTGCCGTCGATACTGGTGGGCGTGCGCTTTTCGCTGGGCCTCGTGTGGGTGCTGCTGATTGTGGCCGAGACGATTTCGGCACAAGCGGGCATCGGCTACATGACCATGAATGCGCGCGAGTTTTTGCAAACGGACGTGGTGCTGGTCGGGATCCTGCTGTACGCAATACTGGGCAAGCTGGCTGACTTGGTGTCGCGCGGGATGGAGAGGCACTTCCTGCGCTGGAATCCCGCATACCGTTAAGGAGATCGCATGTTCGTATCCACCGCTTTATTCGATACCGGCGCACTGCTGCGCGAAGGCGCCACGTGGACCTCGGCGCAGCCGCCGCGCCGGCAGGGCGTATCGCTGGAACTGGACCAGGTGAGCAAGTCGTTCGGCAAGCGGCAAGTGCTGAACGATGTGCAGCTGGAACTGGAGCCAGGCGAGTTTGTCGCCATCGTTGGCCGCAGCGGCTGCGGCAAGAGCACTTTGCTGCGTGCGATCGCCGGGCTGGAGACGGCAGACCGTGGCAGCATCGCGGTCGGCAAGGGCAGCATAGCGGCCAGCATCCGCATCATGTTCCAGGAAGCGCGCCTGCTGCCGTGGAAGACGGTGCTGGAGAATGTGGCGATCGGCCTGCCGCATTCGCTGAATGCTGCGGCGGCCACGCTGGCCACGGTGGGCCTCGCGGAGCGCGCCAACGACTGGCCGTCGGAGCTGTCGGGCGGCCAGCGTCAGCGCGTTGCGTTGGCGCGCGCGCTGCTGCACGAGCCGCAGTTGCTGCTGCTCGACGAGCCGCTCGGCGCGCTCGACGCGCTGACCCGCATCGAGATGCAGCAGCTGATCGAGTCCCTGTGGCTGGCGCGCGGCTTCACCGCCGTGCTGGTGACGCACGACGTGCAGGAAGCGCTGGCCCTGGCCGACCGCGTGGTGCTGATCGAAGACGGCCGCATCACGCTGGACCTGAAAGTCGAGCTGCCACGCCCGCGCGCCAGCGTCCGTGGCAACGCCGCCTTCGCCGCACTCGAACAACGCCTGCTGTCGCGCATCCTCAAGCAAGCGCCCGCCGTTGAGACCGTGATCGCGGCCTGAGCGTCGTCGCCTCTGGCGGTTGTATTTGCGCCAGATCAAAAGGCCGTTCGCGCCAAGGCGCAGACTGGGCCTTTTTGACGAGGGGCGCACGATGAAGAAAAAAACCGATCTGAACAACGTGCAACGTGGCTGGCAGCAGGCCCTGACGATGCTGCCCAACGCGTTCCATGACTTCCTCGACTTTTACTTTCCCCAGTATTGTGCCGAGATCGATTGGTCGGCCGCACCACGCCGGCGCTACCACAAGCCCGCCCAGGATGGCCTGGTGGACCGTGTGATGGAGGTCAGCCTGCGCAACGCCGGCGGACGCCGCGTGCTGGTGCATTTGCTGGTGCAGACCGAGCGCGATGACTCGCTGCCGCTGCGCATCTTCGGCTACAACTACGGACTGTTCAGCGCCTACGGCCTGCCGGTCGCCAGTCTGGTGCTGCTGGTCGATGATGATCCCGGCTGGCGTCCGTCGTCGTTTCAGTCGGCGTCATGGGGCACCAGGCTCAGCTTCTCGTTTGACATCGCCAAGATACAGGATTATGAGGAGAAGGCGATGCGCTCCCTTGGTCTCATGGCGTAACGCTGGCGGGGCATCGTTGCACCAGCCTTAAGGCAGATTCCGTTTTTCTATCGCACGGTTATCATAACTGCATGCGGCAATGATCGATTTTATCGATAGTAAAGCGGTAAATTTTTCGTTTTACAACTTTAAATGTCGCGAGCATAATCATTCTCGCTAGAACAATCCTGTTCAACCACATTGGAGTTACTAAATGAAAAAAATCGTTGCCCTGCTGCTCGCCGCTGGTGTTTCGCTGACCGCTTTCGCTGCGCCTGAGAGCTTCTCGTCGGACGCTAACCACACCTTCTCGAGCTTCAGCTACAGCCACTTCGGCTACTCGACCCAGCAAAGCCGCTTCAACAACACCACCGCCAAGTTCACCATCGACCGCGCTGCCAAGACCGGCTCGGTAGAGGCGACCATTGACACCAAATCGGTGGATACCGGCTCCAAGCTGTTCGACCAGCACATCCAGGGCGAAGATTTCCTCGATACCGCCAAGTTCCCGACCATCACCTACAAGTCGACCAAAGTCAACTTTAAAGGCGATGTGCCATCGACCGTGGAAGGCAACCTGACCATCAAGGGCGTGACCAAGCCAGTGACCCTGACCGTCACCCACTTCCAGTGCATGGATCACCCGATGATGAAGAAACTGGCTTGCGGCGCCAACGCCACCGCCACCATCAAGCGCACCGAATTCAACGCCGGCAAATACGCGCCGCACGTGGGCGATGACGTGACCCTGTCGTTCGCTATCGAAGCACTGAAAGACTAATACCGGGAACTGGGCTCGCCTCAATTCTCTGACGCCGCCGGCGCTGTACCTCAACGGCGCCGGCTTTTTATTTTTTGGGAGTAGTTATGAAATTGAAGCAGCTCGCGTTCGCGGCAGCCTTCGCCTGCGCGTCGTATGCGCACGGCACTGACCTGATCATCACCAACGGCAAGGTCGCCACCATGACCAAAGAGGGCGCGTTCGCGCAAGCCCTCGCCATCAAGGACGGCAAGATTGAAGCCGTGGGCAGCAATGCCCAGATCCTCAAGCTCAAATCCGCACAAACCCAAGTCATCGACGCCGCCGGCAAGACCGTGATCCCCGGCCTCAACGACTCGCACCTGCACATCATCCGCGAAGGCCTCAACTACAACGCCGAGCTGCGCTGGGATGGCGTGACCTCGCTCAAGCAAGCCTTGCAGATGCTGAAGGAGCAGGCGGCCCGCACGCCGGACGGCGCGTGGGTGAAAGTGGTGGGCGGCTGGAACGAATACCAGTTCGAAGAAAAACGCCTGCCGACGCTGGAAGAAATCAATGAAGCGGTGCCGGACAAGCCGGTGTTCCTGCTCTACCTGTACGGCCTCGGCTTCCTGAACAAGAAGGGCATCGAGACGCTCGGCTACAACGCCGACACCAAATTCAAGGATGGCGTGGTCGAGCTGGGCGCCGACGGCAAGCCGACCGGCAAGCTGATCGCCAAGCCGAATGCGATGATCTTGTACACCACGCTGGCCAAGACTGGGGCGCTGACGCGCGAGCAGCAGCTGAACTCGACCCAGCAGTACTACACCGAACTCAATCGTCTCGGCCTGACCAGCGCCATCGACGCGGGCGGCGGCGGCCAGGCCTATCCGGACGATTATGCCGTCAGCCTGGAGCTGGCGAAAAACGGCAAGCTGACGGTGCGCACTTCCTACTACCTGTTCGCGCAAAAGCCGGGCAAGGAGCTGGAAGACTACCAGCGCTGGCTGACCCAGACCCATCCCGACAAGAACGACCACCTGTTCTACGCCAACGGCTACAACACCGAGGGCGGCGGCGAGAACCTGGTGTGGAGCGCGGCCGACTTCGAGAACTTCCTCGAGCCGCGTCCCGACATGCCGGCCCACATGGAAAGCGAGCTGGAGCCGGTGCTGCGCCTGCTGGTCAAGAACCGCTGGCCGTTCCGCATCCACGCCACTTACGGCGAGAGCATCGACCGCGACCTGGCGGTGATCGAGAAGGTCAACAAGGACACGCCGCTCAACGGTCTGCGCTGGTTCTTCGACCACGCCGAAACCATCACCGACGGCCAGCTGGCGCGGGTGAAAGCGCTGGGCGGCGGCATCGCGGTGCAGGACCGCATGTACTTCCAAGGCGAGCTGTACTGGAAGCGCTACGGCGAACAGGGGCGCCAGATGCCGCCGATTAAGCAGATGCTGAAGATGAAGATTCCGGTCGGCCTCGGCACCGACGGCACCCGCGTCTCGAGCTATGGCCCATGGCCGTCGATCTACTGGGCGGTGACCGGCAAGACCGCCGGCGGCCTGAAAATCTGGCAGGACAAGGACGTGCTGAGCCGCTATCAGGCGCTCAAGCTGATGACGCAGGGCAGCGCGTGGATGAGCGGCGAGGAAAAGCTCAAAGGCACGCTGGCCAAGGGCCAGTACGCCGACCTGGTGATCCTGCCGCAGGATTACTTCACGATGAATGTGGAGAAGATTAAAAACCTGGAGTCCAGCCTGACCATCGTCAACGGCAAGGTGGTGTATGCCGCGCCGGAGTACCAGCAATATGCCCCGGCCAAACTGGACGTCACGCCGGACTGGAGCCCCGTCAAATACTACGGCGGCTACCAGAACAAGTAATCAGCCGATAAACCAGCCGGCCAGCGCGCCCGCCGCCAGCAGCCACAGCAAATGGATGCGGGTGCGCCAGATCAGCAGACCGGCCACGGCGGACACCAGCCACAGCGGCCAATCGGTGGCCGGGTTGCCACTGGCCTTGGCCAGGATCACGCCCACCGACACCATCAGGCCCACCACCACCGGCGCCAGTCCCTGCTTGAAGGCGCGCACGCCGATCAGCTGGCGGTTCTGGTGGCCCCAGCGCGCCGCCAGGTAGGTCAGCGTGGTGCTCGGGATCAGGATGCCCAGCATGGTCACCGCCACACCGGCCAGGGCCAGCGTGTAGCTGCCCGCGTTCAGCCCGACATTCCAGCCCATCAGCGCCACGAACAGCACGTTCGGCCCCGGCGCCGCCTGCGCGATGGCGATGGCGTTGTTGAACTGCGCCTGCGTCAGCCACTGGTGCTCGACCACCAGGTAGCGGTGCATCTCGGTGGTGGTGGAAATCGCGCCGCCGACCGACATCAGCGACAACAGCATGTAGTGTCCGAACAAACTCAGCCAGTCACTGAAGCTGAGCACGATGTGCAGCGGCGCCTCGTTCATGCCGACGCTCCCTTCAGCTTGCGGTAGGTGAGGGTGTAGCCCAGCCCGCCAAGGATCAGCAGGGTGTAGGCCAGCGGCAGTTGCAGCACCAGCACGAACAGCACGCACAGCAGCGCGATCGCGGCGGTCTGCCAGCGCGGCAGCGGGTGCGTGCGCAGCGCCGACGCCAGCTTGAGGCCGGTCGCGGCGATCATGCCGGCCGCCACCGCCGCCATGCCGCGCAGCGCGCCGCTGACGCCCGGGTGGCTGCCGTACTGCGCGTACAGCAGCGCCAGTGCCAGCACCACCAGCAGCGGCAGGCACAGCATGCCGGCCAGCGCGGTCAGCGCGCCGCGCAGGCCGAAGTAGCGGTCGCCGATCATCAGCGACAGGTTGACCACGTTCGGGCCGGGCATGATTTGCGCAACGGCCCAGTCTTCAACGAATTCTTCCGGCGTCAGCCATTTCTTGCGTTCCACCAGTTCGCGCTGCACTACCGCCAGCACGCCGCCAAAACCTTGCAAGGCCAGGATGGTAAACGAGACGAATAAATCGAGCAGGGAGCGAGGGCGGGGGCGGGCGTTCTCAGAAGTCATGCCACATTATAGAACGGCGCAAATTTTAATTGCGGAATGATAGGAGCTTGCCATTGACTTTCTACCATCGTCGGCCATACTCGTTGAGCGCATCACCGATCGGGCGGCAGCCCATATTCTCACCAGGGATCATGATGAACGTCATTCAAGTCCAGCAGCGCCGCGACGAGGCCAGCAGCGCGGCAGTCGAACGCGGGATCACCGTGCAGGCCAGCTTCAACACCGTGTGTGCGATCGAATACCTGAAATCGCATAATGTGCATCCGCAAGTCATCGAACGGGTGCTATTGCACCCCGAACAGCGTCGAAAAGCGCCGCATTGATATGCGCGCCGCGCGTTTACTTATGCACAAATCATGATGGCAAGAATTTTTTTGAAAAGTTTTCTTGTTACAATCCGTGAAAATATAAGCTGTTGATTTTAAAGGGAAATGTTTTTGCCTGTTGGATGGGCAGTTTGTAGAAAACCCCGCCGTTACAGGCCGTATTCGATGTCAATGGGGGGCTGTCCACATAGATATCCACAGCTATTGTGGATATCCGGAAAAATGCTTATGGATGAGGGACTTAAGCGAAACTTAAAGCGGTTTTTTCAGCGCCTGCAGTACGCTGCCAACGATAATGGCGCCGTCGTCGTCAGCGGTGGCGGTGATCCGCAGGCGGACTTCCTGGCCGTCGCGCCGCCAGCTGCTGACCACATCGGTCCAGGCTTCGCCTTCTTTCAGCGCCTGCAGCGCATCGGCCAGCTGGTCCTGCGGGTACGGTGACGGATGCAGCAGGCGCGGATCGGCGCCCACCAGCTCTTCGCGGCTGAACTGGAACACCGCGCACAATTTATCGTTGACCGTAGCAAAGCGGCCGTGCCGATCGAGGGTGGCGATCACGGCATGCCGGTCGACCGTGCCCAGCAGCCGGCGTGCGTCGTCCAGCTCGGCCTGCAGCGCCAGCGTGTGACGGTGCGCTTCTTCCAGCCCGGCGTAGGCGCGCAGCGACGAGATCACGGTGGTGAACAGCTTGCGCGTGGTCAGGTCGGTCTTGCACCAGAAATCATTGATATCGTAGTCGAGGATGATGCTGTGTTCGAGCGCCTGGCCCGGCTGGCCGGTGCGCAGCACGATGCGCACCAGCTGGTTGTGCAGCTGGTCGCGGATGTGGCGCGCCACCTGCAGGCCGGCGTCGCTGGTTTCCATGATGACGTCCAGCAGCACCAGCGCGATGTCGGGCGTATTGCGCAGCACGTTGAGCGCTTCCTCGCCGCTGTAGGCGTGCAGGAAGCTGAGCCGGCGGCCCTGGAAGCAGGCATTGCTGAGGGAAAATTTGGTCACCACGTGGACGTCGACATCATCGTCCACGATCAGCACGCGCCATGGCGGCGGCCCGCCGGCGTTGGCGGCGCTGGCCGGGCGGTCCTGGCCGCCGGGCTGCGCCTCGTCTTCTATCATCCAATCGGTATCGTCGTCGTTCTGATTCATGCATCAAGTCCCGGTTAGGTCGAACAGGCCGATCTCCAGAGTGACACTATTCCTTGCCAGCACTTTTGTCAAAGGATTCGCAGTGTGGCGAAACAACGGTGTCGCACTTCGCACTTATGCACACAAAATTATTTTTCAAGACGCGCCAAAGCCGCCGGATGGCGACTTTGGGCATTTTGTAAGTCATTGATTTTAAGAGGGAAAAAATCTGCCTGTGGATTAGGCATTTTGTTGGAACGCCCGTCGTTACAGGCGATCCAGGCTGTCAAGAGCGGCTTATGCACACCCTTATCCACAGTTGGTGTGGATATCTGCAAAAACCACTTTAGATACGCTGACTTATGCCTTTCTGCTGAGAAAACGCTTGCGTTATGTCTTCCGACAGATGGCGGCTCAGCAGGATCAGGAATACCACCAGCGCGTGCAGCGCCAGCGCGAACGTCACGGCGGTGCTGGCCTGTGGGCCGGCCAGCACCGGGTAGGCCAGCACCGCCAGCGCCGGCGACAGGCCGTAGCGGTCGGAGCTCAGCAATTGCTTGGCGTCCAGTTTGACCCAGGCAATCAGGCCGATGCCGAACAGCACCCAGCCGGCGCCCGGCGCGTCCAGGCTGCCGAGCATGAAGGCCGCCAGCAGCGCGATGGTGCTGAGCGGCAGGGGCAGGTTGTGCAGTCGTTTCATGATGGGCTCTCTCTGTGTGCGATGGAATGATGGCCAGATTAAAGCGCGCGGGATTATTGGTAAAGTTTATTGTTTCTATTATTTCGATAGCTTTTTACATTTATGTCTTTTCGTCTATCATGCTGCAATGCAAAACGTTTCCATTTTTTTGTGCCTGCTGGCCTTGCTGGCGGGCGTGCCGCGCGCGTCGGCGCTCGAGCCCCGCACCAGCCTCTCTGATTACCACCACGATATCTGGACCGGCAAGGATGGTGCGCCGGGCGAAGTGTCCGCCATGGCCCAGACCGCCGACGGCTGGCTGTGGATCGGCAGCAGCCAGGGCCTGTACCGCTTCGACGGCGTGCGCTTCCGCCGCTTCGAGGCGCTGCCCGGCGAAGTGGCGCCGCGCCGCCCGGTGACGGCGCTGAACGCGTTGCCCAACGGCGATTTGCTGATCGGTTATATCTACGGCGGCGTCAGCGTGCTGAGCAAGGGCCACTTGTGGCACGCGCCGTCCACGCTGGGGCCGCTGCCGGTGCCGCCGGTGTACAGCACGGTGCGCGACCGCGATGGTGTGCTGTGGGCGGCCACCACCAAGGGCCTGCTGCAACTGAAGAAGGGCGCCTGGCATAACGTCAGCCAGGCGCTGGGCGTGCCGGCCGGACGCGCCACCAACCTGATCCTCGATCAATACGACCAGCTGTGGCTGGCGGCCGCCGAACAGCTGCTGGTACGGCCGCGCGGCGCGGACCGCTTCCGCAGCGTGCTGCGCGGCCATGCCACCACCAATCTGGTGACCTCGCCCGACGGCCGCCTGTGGCTCGACACGCACGGCCAGCTGCTGCCAGTGCCGCCGCAGCACGGCGGACCGGACCGGCCGCGCGCGCCGTGGCAGGTGCAGGCCCAAGGGCAGGAGAGCGGCCTGTTCGACCACGACGGCAATTACTGGACGCTGGCCTGTCCCGGCGTCTGCCGCAGCGACGGCATTGGCAGCAAGCCGTCTGCCGTCTACCGGCCGATGGCCGCGCCGGACAGCCGGCTCGACCAGCCATGGCAAGTCAGCAGCCTGACCGCCAATGTGATGCTGGAAGACCGCGACGGCAGTATCTGGATCGGCACCCAGGCCGGCGTCGAGCGCTTCCGCAACAACCGCCTGCTGCCAGCGCGCCTGGCTGGCGGCGAGCGCATGCTCAGCTTTGCGCGCGGCATTGACGGCCAGGTGCTGGCCTGGGCCCGGCCCACCGGCGACGTGTGGCAGCTGCGCGCCGGCGCCGCGCCGCGCGTGGTGGAGCGCCACCCGGCCAGCCAGTGGGGCGTGCTGGGCAACGGCGCCGATGGCGCGCTGCTGGTGGCCGGCGTCGACCATATCGAGCGCCGCTACCGCGACCGCATTGAGCGCATCGCCTATCCGCCCGGTGCGGCGGACGCCAGCGGCGAGGTGTCGGTGATCCGCATCGTGGACGACGGCCGCGCGTTGTGGATCACCATCGCCGGGCGCGGCACCTTCCGCCGCCAGGACGGCAAGTGGCAGACGCAGCCGGAACTGGGCCTGCCGCCCGGCATTTTCTACGCCGCCCCGGGCGCGCCGGGCGCGATGTGGTTCGGCTATAACGAGGGCGTGGTGCTGCACTACGATAACGGCAAGCTGACCCGCTACGCCGCCCAGGGCGAGCACGAAATCGGCGCCATCTCCTTCCTGTACGGCGGCGCCGAGGTGATCGCCGCCGGCAACGTCGGGTTGGCGGTGCTGCGCGGCGGCCAGTTCCAGCGCCTCAACGCGGCCGATTCCGACGTGCTGGCGCGCGTGTCCGGCATGGTGGTCGCGCCCAACGGCGACCGCTGGTTCAACGGCAGCAAGGGCGCGCTGCAGGTGCGGGCGGCCGACTGGCAGGCGGCGCTGGCGGCGCCGCAACAGCCGCTGAAATACGTGCTGCACGGCGTGCAGGATGGCTATCCCGGCTTTGCCGCCACCGCGTTGCGGCTGCCGAGCGCGATTGCCGGCGCCGATGGCCAGCTGTGGTTTGCCGGTGTCAGCGGCATTGCCCGGCTTGACGCCACGCGCCAGCCGCCGCTGCCGCAGCCGCCGCTGGCCAAGATCGACACGCTGGTGGCGCCGGGCGGGGTGCGCCATCTCGACTTTACCGGGCCGCTGACGCTGGCGGCCGGCACCACCTCCCTGCGCATCGAATACACCGCACTCAGCTACACCATGCCGGAAGCGCTGCGCTTCCGCTACCGGCTCGAGGGCGTAGAGGCCGACTGGCAGGAGCCCGGCACCCGCCGTGCCGTCTCCTACACCAACCTTGGCCCCGGCGAGTACCGCTTCCGCGTGGCGGCGGCCGACCAGTACGGCCAGTGGAGCAAGGAGGAGGCGGTTGCCACGCTGCGCATCCTGCCCACCTTCACCCAGACGCCGCTGTTCTACGCGCTGTGCGCGCTGGCGGTGGCGGGGCTGCTGTACCTGCTGCACTGGCTGTGGCTGCGCCAGGCCACGCTGCGCATCGCCACCCGCATGGCCGAGCGTGAACGCATTGCGCGCGCGCTGCACGACAGCTATCTGCAAAGCGTGCACGGCCTGACCCTGAGCTTCCAGTCGGCGCTGGGCGGCTTGCCCCAGGACTCGCCCGCACGCCACAAGATCGAGCGCGTGATGCTGATGGCCGACAAGGTGATGGAAGAAGGGCGCGACGAAGTGCTGGAGCTGCGCTCGGGCGCCATGCGCGATGGCGATCTGGCGCAGGGCCTGACGCTGGTGGGCGAGGTACTGCAGGAAAGCCATCGCAGCGTATTCAGCCTGCGCAGCGCCGGCATGCCGTGCGCGCTGGACGAGCAGGTGGCGTGCGAGAGCTATGCGATCGGCCGCGAGGCCTTGATGAACGCGTTCCGCCACGCCGAGGCGGCCAGCGTGCAGGTGACGCTGGAATACGCTGCCAGCCAGTTCATCCTGCGCGTGCTGGACGATGGCAAGGGGATTGCGGAGGAGACGGTGAGCAACGGCCGCGCCGGCCACTGGGGCCTGACCGGCCTGTTCGAACGCGCTGCGCGCATCAGCGGCCAGGTGGAGATCGCGCCGCGCGAGGGCGGCGGCACCTGCGTATGCCTGCGTGTGCCGGCTGCGCGCGCCTACGCCAGCGCCCGGCCGGGCCGCTGGCGGCGCTGGCTGCCGGGCTGGTTCAGATAGCGGCCAGCAGCTTGCGCACCGCGCCGTGCGCCATCACCAGTTCCGGGCCGTCGTGCAGCAGCGCGTTGTACTTGGCGCGGAACTCCTGGTCGCCTTCCTCGCATGGCCCGATCAGCATTTCCAGCGACTGCCGGAACGCCTTGGCTTCGGCCGGCGTCACCGGCTCCTTGTCGTCGAGCCGCTCGTCGATCTGCGTCATCAGGCCGGACAGCTTTTGCAGCCAGGCGAAATGCGGGTGGTTGGTGATCAGCTGCAACTGCTCGAGCGGACTGCCGACATTGCCGAAGTACTGGCTCTCGAGGTGGATCAGCTGTTTGTGCAGGTCGCGCAGGGCGCGCGCCAATTGGTGGAGTTGTGTATTCATGATGCCATCTTAGCAGAGGCAGGGTGAGTGCAAAGCCTGCTTTAAGACAGATAGTGTTTCAGCCGCGCGCGCCTCAAAATGAAGGCTCCTCAGACCCACATGGAACCTATCATGAGCAATCCTAAATTAGAAGTCCTGACCCCGCACAACAGCCAGCTGATCTTCATCGATCACCAGCCGCAGATGGCGTTTGGCGTGCAATCGATCGACCGTCAGGTGCTGAAAAACAATACCGTGGCGCTGGCCAAGGCGGCCAAGGTGTTTGGCATCCCGACCACCATCACCACCGTCGAAACCGAAGCCTTCTCGGGCCACACCTACCCGGAGCTGCTGGACGTGTTCCCGGAAAAGGACATCCTCGAGCGCTCGTCGATGAACTCGTGGGACGACCAGAAAGTGCGCGACGCGCTGAAAGCCAACGGCAAGAAAAAAGTCATCGTGGCCGGCCTGTGGACGGAAGTCTGCAACACCACTTTCGCCCTGTGCGCCATGCTGGAAGGCGACTATGAAATCTACATGGTGGCCGACGCCTCGGGCGGTACTTCGAAGGAAGCCCACGACTACGCCATGCAGCGCATGATCCAGGCCGGCGTGGTGCCGGTGACCTGGCAGCAAGTGCTGCTGGAATGGCAGCGCGACTGGGCGCACCGCGAAACCTACGATGCCGTCATGGCCATCGTGCGCGAACACTCGGGCGCCTACGGCATGGGCGTGGACTACGCTTACACCATGGTGCACAAGGCGCCGGAACGCACCCACAGCAGCCACAAAGTGCTGCCGGCCGTGCCAGCCAAGTAAATCGGGACGCGCCCGGCGCGGCGTGGTCCGTTTCAGGACAGTTTCAAGCCCAGCCGGGCATACGCTGCGCCCGCCTCCGCGTTGCGCTGGCGGGCCTGCGCCGCATCGGCATTGCCGCCGGCCGCATCGCCCGAACGCTGCCTGGCGATGGCGCGCCCATACCAGGCCGAGGCGCGGTCGCCATAGCGGATCGCCGCGCTGAACACTTCAATGGCCTCGGCATTGCGCTTTAGTAGCAGCAAGGCCGTGCCCTTGTAATCCAGCGTTTGCGGGTCGGCGCTGGTGCGCGCCAGCGCGGCGTCGCACACATCCAGCGCAGTGCCTGTCGCGGCGTTGTTCTGCACCATCAGGCCGCACATCTCGGTGAGGTCTGCTGCCGACCTGGCGGTGGCGCGGGCGGCGCTGAAATCCTGGCTGGCCAGCCGAAACTGGTTTTTCTTGTAGTACATGATGCCGCGCTCGGTGCGGATCATGGTCGCGCTGCGGCTATCGAAGGTGGTGCTGTCCAGTGCCTTGCCCAGCCCGGCAACGGCGTCTTCCCAGTGACCGCTGTTGAATGCCAGCTCGGCGCGCCAGCGGATCGCTTCCACCATCTGGGGCTGGAGCTGCAACACGCTGTCGAGGTCACGCAAGGCGGCCGCCGTGCTGGCGGCCGCGTGCACTCTGGCGCGCTGCAGGTACAGCGTGGCGTCCGGCGCGGCCTGGATGCCCGCGTCGAGCACGGCCAGTGCCTGGTCGCGCTGCTTCCAGTCCAGGTAGACGCCGGCGACGGCCTGATAGATGCGGGCTTCCTGCGGCTTGGCGGCGATGGCGGCCTTCATTTCCTTGACCGCGCCAGCCTTGTTGTCCTGTTTTTGCAGGATCGCAGCGCGCAGCATGTGGACCGCCGACAGCTCGTCTTTTTTCACCGCCAGCAGACGGTCAGTATCTTGCAGCGCGCTCGCATAGTCGCCCTTGCCGTAATAGCTTTCGGCGCGCTGCGACAGGGTGTAGACGTGGTCTGGTGCTAATTGCAGTGATTTGCTGAAGGCGGCAATCGCCGCGTCGTAGCGCTTGTGTTTTTTGGCCACCACGCCGCGCGCGCGGGAAATCATCGGTTCGGACGGGTCGAGCTTTTCCGCCATCTCCAGGTCGTGCTGCGCATTGTACTCGTCGCCATTCAGGATCGACGCCATCGCATGGTAGGCATAGGCCTTGGCGTTCCTGTTGTTGTCGCGGATGGCGCGGGCAAAACTGACGACGGCGGCCGGGTAGTTGGCCTTGTTGAACTGGACCAGGCCCTCCGCCATGGCGTTGCTCCGGAACTGCTGCGCCGGCGCCGGCTTTGCAGCGTGCTGCTGGTGCGAGCTCATGACGATGAGCAGCAGGAATGCGCTGGCGAGCACCAGCCAGGTCCACGGGAATGACTTGACGTCGGCGGGCTCGCGCACTGCGCTGAGACCGGTGAAGGTCAGCTTGCGTTTCCACGCCGGCAGTGTGGCGTTGCGCGTGCGCCATTCGCGGACGTGGCTGGCGCTCGTGATCAGCCCCAGCCAGTTGGGGAAGCGGGCGATCAGCAATTCCATCATCGGCATGTCCAGCACCAGGTCGCGCCGGCTGGGCGGCCTGGCGTCGCGCAGGCGTTCGATGATGCGGCGCTGCCTGTTGCGCACAGCCGGTTCCTGGCAGTCGTAGTGTTCGCGCTCGTGGATCGCGGCGTCGATGATGGCGCCGGCGCGGCCCAGGCTGAGGATGCGGCGGCTGTCCTTGGCCCAGCCGAAGACCTTGATGGCGGCCACGAGCAAGGCCTCGTGGCCTGGCTGCCAGCCCTCGGCCAGCAGGTGGGCAATGCGGTGCTCGAAGATGTGGCGCGCCGGGATGGCAATCAGGCGCGGATCGTCCAGGCTGTGATGGAGCTCGCGCACCCACGGTGCTTCCGGCAGGGCCGGGCGCTCGGTGTGGATGGCCGCGCTGCGCTGGCCAAAGTCGTTGAATACTGCGCTGGCCAGTGCGGCGAAATCTGGTTCCGGCTCGGGAGCGGGCTCGGACACGGGCGCGGTAGCAGGTGCCGGCTGCGCTGCCGGCTCCGGCGCCGCGCCAGCCGCGCCGGCTGCGTTGCGGCGTGCCCATGCCAGCGCGTGATCGTAGGCTGCCCGCAGCGACTGGAACGCCTCGGGATCGGTTTCCTGGTCGATCTGCTTGAGTTCGCGTGCGTAGGCGCGGCGGATCTCGCGCTCATCAGCATCCTGCCGCAGGCCGAGCCGCGTCAGGAAAGAGACGGTCTGGTTCATGCCTTACACCGGGTTGGTATAGTTAAAGTCTTCAATGCCGTTGAGAACCTGTTCAAACTCGGCGCGGACCGGGCGGATGGTGCGCGCGTCCTGCGTTTCCAGCACCTGCTCGAAGCGGCGGATGTGGGCGCCCAGGTAATCGCGTGGCTGGCCGCGCAATTGCAGGTATAAGCGCTCGGCCCGCGCCAGCAGGGTACGGTGCTCGATGCGGTCGCGCGGGTGGATTTTCAGTTCCTGCAGGCGGCTGAAGCGGGCGGCGATTTCCTCCTGCGACAGCAAGCCCGGGTTGCCCTCGATGACCAGCGCGTGCCTGACCTGCGTCTGCACCACCGTGGCCTCGACCTGCAGCAAGCCATTGATGTCGTAGGTGAAGCGGATATCGACGCTGCGGTCGCTCCCCTGCGTCGGCAGGGGGCAGATCAGCGCACCGAGCGGGATATTGTCGCGCGCCATGCGCGCCTCGCCCTGGTAAATCCGCAAGTCCAGCTGGCGCTGGTGCGCCTCCACCGGTGCGTAGCGCTTGACGCGGCTGACCGGAACCGGCGTGTTGCGCTCGATGAGCGGGTCGAAGTGGCCGGAGGAGAAGCTGCCGTCGCCCATGCGCATCGCCACCTCCAGGCCCAGCGAGTACGGCGAGACGTCGGTCATCACCACCTCGTCCAGCGCGGCGTCGCGCATTTTCAGGCCCGCTTGCACGGCCGCGCCCAGCGCCACCACTTCATCGGGATTGATATCGCAGGCCGGCAGGCAGCCGAACATGCGCGCCACCAGCTTGCGCACCAGCGGCATGCGGGTGGCGCCGCCGGCCAGCACCACGTTGTCCAGTTGCTGGATCGGCAGGTTGGCATCGCGCAGCGCGCGCTCGACCGGGTCGCGCAGACGGCGCAGCAGCTCCGCGCACACGCGCTCCAGCGTGGCTTCGTCGATTTCCAGCGCGTACTCGCTGTCATTGTGGAGCACCTTGATGGCGGCGCCCGGCTTGTCGCTTAACGCGCGCTTGGCGGCTTCGGCTTGCGCGGTCAGGCGCTGCATGAAATGCGCATCGCTCTTCAGGCCGGCCGGCAGCTTGTGATGGTTGAGGAAGTGGTTCACCAGGCACAGCACGAAATCCTCGCCGCCGAGCGTGTTGTCGCCGGCCGAGGCCCGCACCTCCATCACGCCCTCGAACAGGTCCAGCACCGAGACGTCGAAGGTGCCGCCGCCGAGGTCGAACACGAGAAACTTGGTCTCGCTGCCGCGCTGGTGGATGCCGTAGGCCAGCGCCGCTGCTGTCGGCTCGTTCAGCAGGCGCTCGACCTTCAGGCCGGCCAGCTCGCCGGCGGCGCGCGTGGCCTTGCGCTGGGCGTCCGAGAAGTAGGCCGGCACGGTGATGATGGCTTCGCTGACTGGCCGGCCCAGCGCGGCCTCGGCATCTTCCTTCAGCGAGCGCAGCACCAGCGCCGACAGTTCCTCTGGACGGAAGCTGCGCTCGCCGAGGCGGATCGCCTTGTCGCTGCCCATGTAGCGCTTGAACACGGCGGCGGTGCGGTCGGGGTGGGTTTGCAGGCGCTCGCGCGCGGCGCGGCCGACCAGCACCGTGCCATCCTCGTCCAGACTGACGCAGGATGGGGTCAGGACCTCGCCCAGACTGTTGGGAATCAGGCGCGCCGCGCCATCCTCCCAGACGGCGATCAAACTATTGGTAGTACCGAGGTCGATCCCGACGATCATGTTGGCTTCCGGAAAAATTAGTGATCTTATCACGGCGTGCCGGCCTGTCCAGCCCACGCTAGTCCGGGTGCACCGTCCCGTCGTAATTGAGCGGTAGCCACTGGTACTCGCCGTGCCGCTGGCGGATGTGGCCGAGCCCGGGGAAGGCGATGTGGGCGGCCGCGATGAGCCAGTGCTGTTCCGCCGCACGTTGCAGCACCTGGGCGCGCGTGGCTTGCGCCTGCGCCTCGCTGCTGTCGTATTTGACGCTGGCGCCCGGATGCGGCAGCTGCACCGGCGCGACGTGCACAATGTCGCCCCACACCAGCAGGCGCTGGCCGCGGCTCTGGATCAGGTAGCTGGCATGGCCGGGGGTGTGGCCGGGCGCGGGCAGCGCTTCGATGCCGGCTTCCACCGCGCCGAATTGGGTGTAAGGCTGGAAGCGGCCCGCCGCCTGGTATGGCGCCACGGCTGCCTGCGCGGCGTCGAAAAAGCTGGACAGGAAGGCGGGCGCCCTGGCCTTGTTGGCTGGCGTCAGCCAGTAGTCGGCCTCGGCCTGCGACAGCCGCAGCACCGCGTTGGGGAAGGCCGGGATGCCGCCGGCATGGTCTTTGTGCAGGTGGGTGATATAGATTTCGTCGACCTGCTCCGGCTGATAGCCCGCCGCGCGCAGATGCGCGGCCAGCTTGCCGCAGCAATCGCCATACAGCGCGCCGGCGCCGGTGTCGACCAGGATCAGCTTGCTGCCGGTGTTGATCAGGAAGGCGTTGATCGACCCTTGCAGCGGCAGTTGGAGATCGGCGTCGGCCAGATCCTGCAGCGCTTGCTGCGGCGCGATATTGGTCATCACCGTGTCGACCGGGAACGGATGGGTGCCGTCCGACAGCGCTGTGATTTCAAACTCGCCCAGCATCATGCGATAGTAGCCGGGCGCCTGCGTGTGCGCCATTGGCGCGGCAGCGTGGGCGACAGCTGCCAGGGCGGCGCTCAATGCGCACGCCAGCAGGCATTGCTTTAATAACTTCATAGGGTTCCTGGAGTGAAAAGGTGAACGCCTATGGTAGCGAAAGCCTGCGCGCCACGCCCCTGCCTTAAGGCCCACGGCTAATTCAGGTGCACCAGTCCGCGCCGCGCGGCCACCATCGCCGCCTCGGTGCGGGTGCAGACGTTGAGCTTGGACATGATGCTCTTGACGTGGAACTTGACCGTGCCGACGCCGATGCCGGCCGCACGCGCGATCACCTTGTTGCTCATGCCGCTGGCCAGATGGCCGAGGATATCGCGTTCGCGCGGCGTCAGCTGGTTGCCGTGGATGCGGCTGGCCAGCTTGAGCGCCAGTTCCGGCATCATGAACTTGCGGCCTTGCAGCACGGCGTGGATGCAGGTCATCAGGTCGTCGAGCGGGGCATTCTTCAGCATGTAGGCGTGGGCGCCGGCGCGCATGCTGCGGTCGGCATCCTCCTCGCCATCGTGGCCGCTGAGGATGATGACCTTGGCGTCCGGATGCTGGGCGCGGATGCGGCCGAGTGCCTCGACGCCGTCGCAATCGGGCAGGTTCAGGTCCATCAGCAGCAGGTCGGGTTGCAGGCGTTCGCACATCTCCAGCGCCTGGGTGCCGTTGCTGGCCTGGCCGAGCAGCGTGAACTTGCCATCGGACTCAATCAGCGCAGCCATGCCGGCGCGGATCAGCGGGTGTACATCGGCAATAACGACGGAAGCGGTATTCATGGTCGGGCTCCAGATGAGGTTGATGGAGCCATTCTCGTCAACCTTGCCCCGTCCGTATAGTTATACGAAGGTATAGGCGCATAACAACCACTAATAGCTGCTTGAACCAAGGGCAGGGTGTGGGGAGCTCTTTTTTTGATTTGGTCTAATTCGGTCTAAATAGCGCGAGGCCGGTCTACTTTGGTCTAAAAAGCGGTTGTTATGATCTAGATTGGTCTAAAAAAAACTCCGCAAAGTCTAATCCGGTCGATTTTTTTGCGGCCAAAGTCTAAAACGAACTAAATTTCGATACCTCCGTCTAACTTTTAGACTCGTTTGGAGGAGATCGAATCATGCCGTACGAACCGATGCAGACTATTTACATTCCCTACGGAGACTTCCTCGACCTTGAGCTTCATCTGCTGGAGACACGGCCGGGAGTCAAAGCAAAAGAACTGGTAGTGGAGTTGGTGAAGCGTTGGCTGGCCACTGACAAGGAACGACTGGCACTGCTCAAAGACGGGCCATCGATGCGTGGCTACCAGTGGAAGAAAGTCTTTCTCCCGGACGGAACCCATCTACGAACCAGTCACCGTCAAGCCAACGAATTCGCCGAGGTGGCAGGAGACCGCATCATCTCCAGCACCGGTGAACCGCTCACGCCATCACAGTTCGCCAACCGCCACGCCAAGGGCCGCAACGCTTGGCGCTTCATCTGGCTCCGCTTCCCTGGCGAAGAGCACTGGGTCCGCGCGTTCGATTATCGAGAGCGCTGCAACGAGCGGTCGAAACCAGTCTAAAAGTTGGGAGGTGTGGATCGATTTATGGATCGGTTTTAGACTTTTGCACTGTAAAACTAGACCGGTTTAGACTTTCGGCCTTTTTTTTTAGACTGGTTTAGATTCGCTGCTGCTTGTTTTAGATCGGTTTAGTCTCCAGTAGCGGCGATTAGACCGGATTAGACTCAACGGATTTTTTAGGCACCCCATACTCCGGCTACTGCCTGGTCACGCGCTCAGTTGTTTGAGGTTGGCGAGTTCGGCGAGGAAGCGGTCGGCGGCGAGGGCGGGGGGCCAGGGTTTCCAGGCGGTGCCGCCGTAGATGGCTTGCAGCGGATCGTCGCTCAGTGGCGGCACGGTGATTTTCAGCGTTTGCTTGACTTCCTGCGCCGACCAGCCGGCCACGTGCACCGCTTCGCTGGCGGCGGCCAGCCGATCGGCCAGTTTGTGGGCGGCGTGTTCTTTTTGCGTCCAGCGCGGCAGGGCGTAGCGCAGGAACACGGCGGCTTCCAGTTTTACGCTCAGCGTTTTGAAGGCCTCGCCCATGAAAGGCTTGAGTGGCGAGACGCAGTCGAAACCGAGCAGGCCTTCCTCGGCATCGTGCAGCAGTTCGCGCAGCGCCGAGATGGGCGGCAGTTCCAGCCCAACCGCCTTGCAGGCGGCGGCGCGCACGTGCATCACCGTCAGCGAATGCTGCGCCACCGACAGCGGCAACGGCCACGCCGAATGTCCGCCCCAGCGATAGGTGCGCGCCAGGCCCAGCGCGAGGTCGCTGTCGTCCCAGTCAAATGGCGTGGGGTCGAGCAAATCCAGCCGGCGCCCCGACGGCATGCGCACCCAGGCGCGTTGTTCTTGCTGTGATCTGGCCATGGCAAATTCTACATTGAAAGCCGTATTTTATTTTAGGCAATAGTACCTGATCTGAAATACACTGAAGGATTAACGACTACTCTTTCCTGCAACGCCATGGCGACCAGACCTTCCTATATTTACCAGGGTGGCTCGGTGATGATGCACTCACCGCTGCAATTGAAGAATTCCGAGATGTACGGCTTTTTCGTCAGAGGCGATCTGGCCAAATTACAGGCGACGCTGGACGATACGCTGAACACCGTCGCCGGCCAGCGCATGACATTCAAGGCGCTGTCGCCGTATGTGCTGATCACCTTCACGCGGGTGAATCACGCCGATTCCGCCGCCCCGGTGGACCATGCCAAGGGCTGGATTACGGAAATCGATATCGTCACCTGGATTATGGTGGGGGCAATGGACGACGAGGGCGAGCTTGCTCACATCTACTACTACCCGGCGCATATCTTCGTGGACGATGCGATGGCTCTGATTAATGGCCGCGAACTGTTCGGCTATCCCAAGTACCTGTGCGAATACGAGATCGACGCCAGGCGCTGCGCCATGTCGGCCAAAGGCTTCCACCCGTTCTCGCCGGAGACCAGAATCGCCACGCATCCGCTGCTGGAGGTGAACGCCACCCAGGCCACGGACGGCGAACGTGAAGTCAGCAGCATTGCCGACATCATCGAGCAGGCGATCACGCTGTTCCTGTCGATACCGGACTTCTTCAACATGGACGTCGCCGGCTGGGAAGATATTATCTCGCTGCTGCGCAATCCGCGCATCGATCAGATCTTCCTCAAGCAGTTCCCGGATAGCGCGGGCTTGAAGGCGGTCTACCAGGCGATCCTGGCAGCACCGGCCACCATCGAGAAAATCCACAGCGGCAAAGTGCTGGGCAGCGAGTATGAGGCTGTGTTGCACGCCTTCGACAGCTTCCCGCTTGACCAGACGCTGGGCCTGAAACTGGGGCCGCAACCAGCCATCCTGCCGTATTACCTGAACTTTGACTTCACCGCGCAACCGGGTGAGGAGCTGGTTGATAATTCGTCCGTCGCGCCGCAGAAGATTGCGGTTCTGGGCGGCGGCGTCAGCGCCATGACCACGGCTTACTATCTGAGCGACCAGCCGGGATGGCAGAACAACTACGACATTACCGTGTACCAGCAGGGCTGGCGCCTTGGCGGCAAGGGGGCGAGCGGGCGTAATGCCCGGCTGGGACAGCGCATTGAAGAACATGGCCTGCACATCTGGTTCGGCTTTTACGCGAATGCTTTCAAGATGATCAAGGCGGTGTATGCCAGCCTGGATCGTCCGTCCGGCGCGCCGCTGGCGACCTGGCGCGACGCCTTCAAGCAGCATGATTACGTTGCCTTGTCGGAGCAGGTCGGCGACCAGTGGCATAACTGGTCCATCGAGTTCCCAACCCTGCCGGGCGAACCGGGCGAGGGCGATGAAAAGATCACGCTGTGGCAAATGGCGGTGGCGATGGTGGGCTGGATCGAGAAGTGGATCCGTGGCCTGGATAATCTCACCCAGGAGATGGCGCTGCCGCCGCATCCGCACCACACGGGCGTGATTCCGGACTGGCTGTATCACCTGGCCGAAGGCGTGACGTCGTCGGTACATGAACTGCTCGATGATGTGTCGCTGCTGGCCAGCGCGCTGACCGGCATGGTATTCAATATGGCGGAAGATGCGGACGAAGGCCAGCATCTGGCGTTGGCCGGAGCGATGGCGGGTGTGCGCGGCAAGCTGCATGCGCGCTACGGCCAACTGATCGCCAATGCCAACGGTGATGTGGCGGACGATATTCGTCGGCTGTTCATTTGCCTGGACCTGGGTATCACGGTCATGAAAGGCGTGTTTGAAGATGGCGTCATCAGGCATGGCTTCGATGTCATCAACGATATCGACTTGCGCGACTGGCTGCGCAAGCACGGCGGCGACGAAGTACTGTGTGTGAATTCGGCGCCGGTGCGTGGTTTCTATGATCTGGTGTTTGCCTACGAAGGCGGTAACTTCGACCAGCCGAATGCGGAAGCGGGCACGCTGCTGCGCGCGATGGCGCGTATCGGCCTGGCCTACAAAGGCGGCATCATGTTCAAGATGCAGGCCGGGATGGGCGATACCATCTTCACGCCGATGTACCAGGCGTTGCTGGCGCGTGGCGTCAAGTTCAAATTCTTCCACAAGGTGGAGGAGCTGGTGCCGGACGGCGGCCAGATAGGCAGTATCCGGATGACGCGGCAAGTGGCGCTGACGGGCAGCAGCTACGATCCACTGGTGCCGGTGAAAGGTCTGGACTGCTGGCCAAGCGAACCGCTGTACGGCCAGATCGACAAGGCGCAGGCAGAATTGCTACAGTCCCGGAAGATCAACCTGGAGTCGCACTGGACCGACTGGCCGCAGGTCTACCGCGAGGCGTTTGACCAGGAACTGCCGGTCGTCACGCTGAAGCGCGGCGTCGATTTTGACCTGGTGGTGTTTGGCATTTCGATTGGTTCGTTGCCGGTACTGTGTCCGCAGTTGCTGGCGCAAAGCCCGGCGCTGCTGGCCACGTCCGAGAAGGTGCAAACGGTGGCCACGCAGGCCTATCAGGTCTGGCTGGACAAGGATCTGGCGCAGATGGGCTGGACCCATCAGCCCGGCGGCCAGCAGCCGGTGCTGAGCGGCTTCACCGAACCTTACGATACCTGGGCGCCGATGGACCAGTTGCTGGTGCGCGAAGACTGGCCAGCGCCGCTGGATCCGCGCAACGTCTCCTACTTCTGCAGCGCGCTGCCGGTGGCGAGCTATCCTCCGGCCAGCGACCACGGGTTCCCGGCGCGCATGGCGGAAGTGGCCAAGGCGGGCGCCATCAATCAACTGGGCAAGCAGATCGCCTCGCTGTGGTCGGCCGCCGGACCAGCAGGCGCATTCCCCTGGCAGTGGCTGGTTGACGGCAGCGAGGCCACCGGCGTGCAGCGCTTTGATGCGCAGTACTGGCGCGCTAACGTCGATCCTTCCGAGCGCTATGTGATGTCGGTGGTCAATTCAACCAGATACCGCTTGCGCACCGACCAGTCGGGATTCTCCAACCTGTTCCTCACTGGTGACTGGATCAGGACAGGCATCAACGCAGGCTGCGTGGAAGCGGCGGTCATGGCGGGCATGCAGACCTCGCGCGCGATCAGCGGCTATCCAGCCGTGATCGAAGGCGAGGTCGATTTCTAAAGCTGCTTGTGCATGAAGGTGGTGCCGCAGTAGGCGCCGTCCGGCATCAGCGCGTAGTTGGGCACCACACCCGCCACTTGCCAGCCGGCCCGCAGGTACAGGCGTTCCGCGTCGCCGCCGGTGACGGTGTCGAGCACCAGCACAGTCCTGCCTTCCTCGCGTGCGGCCTGGTCGACGGCCGCCATCAGCTGTGCCGCCACGCCCTGGCGGCGGGCGTCGCGGTGCACCAGCATCTTGGCGATGTCGGCGCGGTGCGGCTGGTTGTCGGGCAGGGCAGTGATCAGCTGCACGGTGCCGATGATGCGCTGCTCGCCGGTTTGCGCCACCAGCAGCACGCGCTCGTTGCGTGCCGCGCCTTCCAGCACGCCGCGCCAGAATGCCCGCGCTTTCGCGCGCGGCAGCGGCAGCATGAAGCTGACCGAGGCACCGCCTTCGACGCAATCGATCAGGACGTCGGACAGCGCTTCGGCCAAAGCCTCGGCGCGTTCGTGCGCTTCGCCGGCGCTGATGCGGCGGATGGTGATGGTCATGCGCTTCTCCTGCTGCTTGCTTGTGTGGTCAGCGCGACCAGATAGCGCGCCTGCTTGCGGGTGGGATTGTGATAAACGATGTGGCGGTCGAGCCGCATGGCCAGCGTATCGCCGGCTTCCAGCCGCCAGTGCTGCTCGCCGATGCTGATTTCCATTGCGCCTTCGATCATCCATACCTGCTGATGAATGTCGGCGTTGTGCGGCACGCTGTCGTAGGCCACGCGCTGGCCGGGCGGGAACACCACATCCACCAGCTGCAGCGGCGATGGCGCGGCCGGGGACAGGCTGCGGCGCATGTAACCGGAGGCCGGGTCGGTCCATACTGGCTGCTCGGCCACGCGTGCCAGCGGCGACGGTTCGTCTTCCGGTGCACCCTTGTCCTCGAACAGCGCGGCCAGCGCAACACCGAGCGCGCTGGCCAGCTTGTCCAGCACAGCGGCAGTGGGGCTGCTTTCGCCGCGCTCGATCAGCGAGATGTTGGAGCGGCTGACGCCACTGCGGGTCGCCAGCGCATCGAGCGACAAGCGCTGCGCGTCGCGCAGCTCCCGCACGCGGCGGGCGATAAGAAGGTTGATGTCCATGGATTTCCATTTTACAGGAAATCCATGTCCAGTAAACTGGAATTAGCGTTTGCCGTCCGCTTTGTCGCCGCGTGCGCCGGCGGTGCGGTCGCGATGGGTGACCGCCTTGGCCGTGGTGGCGGCACTCTGCTGGTTGGTCGGCGTGTCGTTGGCCCGGCTGCCGCTGGCATGATTGCCGCTTTCCGACATGCCTTCCGTATTGGGATCGTAGCCTTCATGCGGCATGTTGGCGCCGGGTTTGAAACCTTTCTCGCTGGGTTTATTGGGTTGGCTCATGATGCTTCTCCTTGTAGAAAACTGCATCCTAAGCCGCCGCGGCCTTGTGCGATGTGTGCCAGCGCACGGAGCGCCGCAGTGAGGCGTGTCAACCTTACAGCTCATCGGAGGCCATCATGACGGAAGTACGACGAGGGCAGGCGCCACCGCCGCTGGGGCGCGAGGAATTCAAACTGCAGTTCATGCGCTCATTTGTCGATCCGGCGTTTGAGACAGTGCGGGACGCGCTGGCGCAGGTGGAACAGGTGGCGTGGCAGAATTATGACGCGGGCCGCAAGGCGCCGGTGACGCAAAAAGCGGGCAGTGAATTTGCCGATCCCGATTACGAACTGTCGGTGGAATGGAAGGCCACGCGCGACCGCTTGCTGGCTGCAGAGCAGCGGCAGAAGGATGCGCGCATACGCTCGCGGGTGCTGCTCATCATTGGCGCGGCGCGTAACGACGGCAGCTGTCCGGGCGAGATTTCCAAGACTTACCGCATGAGCCTATGGGCGCAGGAGGTGCTGGCCGGGCTGGCGATCGACACCGAGGTGCTGGATCTGAGTTTGCTGACGTCCAGCTATGACCGGCACATCCATCCCTGCAAAGGCTGCGTATCGACTGCCATGCCCTTGTGCCACTGGCCGTGCAGCTGCTACCCGAATCACGGCGCGCGCCAGACCAACGACTGGATGGCCGAGATCTATGAGAAATGGGTGGCGGCGCACGGCATCATCATCCTGACGCCGGTGTACTGGTATCAGGCGCCGTCGCCGCTCAAGCTGATGATCGACCGGCTGGTGTGTGCCGACGGCGGCAATCCCGATCCTACCAGCACCCATGGCAAGAAAGCCGCCGAGGCCAAGGCACTGGAGCTGGCGGGCTGGGACTATCCCAAGCACCTGGCGGGCCGCGCTTACGGCCTGGTGGTGCATGGCGATGTCGCCGGCGCCGAGAGCTTACGCCGCAACCTGGCGGACTGGCTGGACTGGATGGGCCTCATCGATGCCGGCCAGCTGTCGGCACTGGACCGCTATATCGGCTATTACGAATCCTACGCCGACAGCCACAAGGCATTGGATCTGGACGAAAAATTCCAGCAGGAGGTGCGCAACGTGGCGCATGCGGTGGCGGCTGCCGTGGTCCAGTTGCGCAGCGGTGCGTTAAGCAAGCCCGATGCCGCGCTTACTCCGGCGCGGCCGAAGTGACGGCCAGCCGCGCGAAGCTGGCGATGCTGGCGACGCCCGCAAACACGGCGCCCAGCACCAGCGCATAGACCGTGCCGCGCGTAGCCGACAGGGTGAGGCAGTAGGCCACCAGCGCCGCGCCGGTGGCCTGGCCGATCAGGCGCGCGGTGGCGACGATGCCGCTGGCGCCCCCCGCGCGGTGCGGCGGCGCGCTGCCCATGATGGCTTTCAGGTTGGGCGCCTGGAAGAAGCCGAAGCCGATGCCGCACCAGGCCATGCGCCAGCCTATGTCGAAGGCGGTCGGCTGCGCCGGCAGCATCAGCATCGCTACCAGTCCCGACGACAGCAAGGCCAGGCCAATGCCGCCCAGCGCGCCGGGTGGGTAGCGGTCGCTCAGGCGGCCGGCGATCGGCGCCATCACCGCCACCAGCACCGCCCAAGGCGTCATCAGGAAGCCGGTTTCGATCGGCGAGCGGCCCAGCGTATGTTCGAAGTAGAACGGCAGCGAGACGAAGGCCAGTCCCTGCGCGGCAAAGGTGCATACCGACGTCAGCGCGGACAGCGTGAACAGCGGCCGCTTGAACAGATCCACCGGCAGCATGGGCGCCGCGTGGCCGGACTGGCGGCGCAGCAGCAGGAAGAAGAACAACACGGTGGCCGTCAGTTCCGGCAGCAGCTGGTGCCAGCCTTCCTGATGCGCGGCGTCGCCGAAGACCAGGATCAGCAGGCCGAAGGCCAACACATTGAGGATGGCGGTCGGCGCGTCGATGGCGTGCGCGGCGCGCGGCGAATGCGGCAGCGCGCGGCGCGCCAGCAGCACGGCGACGACGCCCAGCGGCACGTTGATGGCAAACAGCCACGGCCACGGCGCGGCCGCCAGTATCAGCGAGGCCGCAGTCGGCCCGACCGCAAACGCCACCGCCACCACCAGTGAATTGAGGCCGAAACCCTGGCCGTGCAGCCGCGCCGGGAAGATGGTGCGCACCATGGCGGTGTTCACACCCATCATGGCGGCGCCGCCGACGCCCTGGAATAGCCGCGCCAGCACCAGCGACGGCAGCGACCACGCCAGCGCGCAGGCCAGCGAGGCGGCGGTGAACACGGCCAGCCCGAAGATGCACACGCGCCGGTAGCCGATCACTTCACCCAGTGCGGCAAACGGCAGCAGGGTGGCGACCATCGCCAGCTGGTAGACGTTGACAATCCAGACCGAGGCGGCGGGCGTGGTGTGCAGCTGGTCGGCAATCGCCGGCAGCGCGGTGTTGGCGATGGCGGTATCGAGCGACGCCATGCCGACGCCGATGGAAACCGACAGCATGGCCAGCCGCCGCGCCGCGGGTGGCAGGCCGTCGCGTGCGGCCAGTTCGGTATCGGCGGTGTTCATAATGCTGCGCTGCGCAGGTCGGCGCAGGCCTTGTCGAGCGCCGCTTCGACGGCGGGCAGCATGGCGGTCACTTCGCCCAGGTTGCCGGCGCTGGCTGCGTCTTCCATCGCATGGCACATCGCGTGCAGGTGGGTGGAGTTGAGGTAGCCGGCGCTGCCCTTGAGCGCGTGGATGGCCGCCGCCGCCGCTGCGCTGTTGCCGGCGACGACCGCCGCCCGCGCCGTCGCCAGCCGGCGCGGCGCTTCATCGAGGAAGGCCTGGGTGATGCGCTGCATGTGCTTATGCGACAAGCCGGCCAGCGGCATGATGTGCACTGCGGCCGGATCAGCAGCCGCAGCGGCGGCGCCATCAGCCGGCGCCACGTTGAACTGCTGGTCCAGCGCCGACATGCGCTCGGCAGCCAGGCGCACCGCGTCGGTAGCGCGCAGCTGCCGGCCGCGGCTCAGGTGCTGGGCGATCACTTTTTCCACCTGGTCGTACAGCAGCCGCTCGTCCACCGGCTTGCTGAGGAAACCGTCCATGCCCACCGCCAGATAGCGCGCGCGGTCATGGTCGCTGGCGTTGGCGGTCAGCGCGATGATCGGAATGTCCGGATCGAGCACGCGGTAATCCTCGCTGCCGCCGGAGCGGATCAGGCGCGCCGCCTGTTCGCCGTCCATCATCGGCATGCGGCCGTCCATCAGCACCAGGTCATAGGCGGCGGTGCTCAGGGCGTGCAGCGCTTGCAGGCCGTTTTCAACGATGCGGATATCGTGGCCCATGCCTTCCAGCAGCGTGCTGACGATAATCTGGTTGGTGCGCACGTCTTCAGCGCACAGCACGCGCAGGCGGTAGGCATGGTGTTCCTTGCGCGGCAGCGTGGCCGGATCGATGGCCGGCACCGTGCCCAGTTGCAGCGGCACGGTGAAGCTGAAAGTGGAGCCGGCGCCGACCCGGCTTTCGGCCGAGATCGAGCCGCCCATCAGCTCCACCAGCTCCTTGCAGATGGCGAGGCCCAGGCCAGTGCCGCCATAGCGGCGCGTGGTCGAATGGTCGGCCTGCTCGAATTTGCGGAACAGGCGCGGCAGCGTGTCCGCCGGGATGCCGGGGCCGGTGTCGGTGATGTCGATGCTGATGTTGGTGTGGCCGTCGGCCGTTTGCAGCGCCGACGCATCCAGCCGCACTTCGCCGCGGTCGGTGAATTTGATGGCGTTGCCCAGCAGGTTAAGCAGGATCTGGCGCAAGCGCGTCGGGTCGCCGCGCACGTAGCGCGGCAGGTCCAGCGCCAGGTCGTAGCGCAGCAGCAGGCTCTTGGCATCGGCCTGCTGCTGCAGGATGCCGATGGCGTCGTCGATCAGCGCGATCAGGTCGAAGTCCACGGTTTCTATCGCCAGCCGGCCGGCATCGATTTTGGAAAAATCGAGAATGTCGTTGAGGATGGCCAGCAGCGATTCGCTGTTCTGCAAGCCGATGCGCAGGTATTCTTCCGTGCGGCCGTTCACCGACTGGTCGCGCAGGGCGAACTTGATCATGCCGATGACGCCGGCCAGCGGCGTGCGGATGTCGTGGCTCATGGCCGACAAAAAGTCGATGCGGTGGCGGCTGACGATTTCCGCGTGCTCCTTGGCTTCCGTCAGTTGGGCCGTGCGTTCGTTGACGCGCTGTTCGAGGGTGTTGCGCAGCAGGCGGATCTGGTCGGCCAGCGCGAACGCCAGCAGCACGCCGTCCAGCGTGCCGCCCAATAAGGTGAACAGCTGGGCGTTGGTCACCAGCGCCGGAATCAGGCCGACGTTGGCCGGCAGGATCAGCAGCCCGGGGACCATCAGCGCCACGAAGCCCAGCACGAAGAAGCGCGCCGGGTAGTAGCCGCGCCGCCAGACGATGATGCCGCTGGCCAGCGCCATCGTCATCCAGATGGTGATGACGATGGTGGCGATGGTGTGCGCATAACTGAGCGCGAAGAAGCAGCTCGGCAGCGTCGCCAGCGGCAGCACGATGTTCACGCGGCTAAGCCAATAAAGGCGCGGCGCGGTTTCCTTCAGGCGCAGGAAGGTGGTGTAGAACAGCGTGCTCAATACCGGCAGCAGGAAGAACGGCACGTAGTGCCAGTGCAGGTTGTGCCAGCCGAATAAATCGGCCGACAAGTGGAAGGTCATGCCCCAGGCGACGGCATAGCACAGCACATACAGCGAGTAGTACAGCGACGAGCGGTCGCGCGTGATCGAGTAGATGAAGAAGTTGAACACGGTGAGCGCCAGCAGCGCGCCGATGGCGCCGATAATCAGCACGTTTTCCTTGGCCACCAGCCGCTGGTAGGCGGGCCGCTGCAGCACCGAGAACACCGGCGTGCGCGCGTAGTAGGGGCTGGAGAAGCGTATCAGCACGTGGTAGCGCTGGCCCGGTTGCAGGTCGATATCCTTCCCGTAATGCAGCAGGTAGGAGTGCTGCTGGCGGTAGCCGGTCAGCATCTGGCGGATGCTGCCGTCGTCGCAGTAGATCTGGATATCGACCATGTCGATCAGCGTGTCGTTCGGATCGATCACCCAGTGCGGCTGCAGGCTGTCGTTGCGCAGTTCCGCATACAGCCAGTAGCTGCCGCCGAGCAGATCGACCTTGGGCGTGGGCTGGAGCCGCGCCAGCATGGCGGGCAGGCCGGCGGCATCGAGTGGATAAGGCTCGCCGTTGTCGGCGTACAGGCGCCCGGCCTTGGCCAGGTCGACGCTCGCAGATAACAAGCTGATGGTCTGCGCCTGCGCTGCAACGCACGTGCACAAGGCGAGCAATAAGAGGATAAGTCGGCGGTGGAGGATGCTCGCGATGCTCATTCGTGTTCCGTGCGCCGGCGTCCGTAAAAGATGGTTCCCCCATTTTAAACGAGAACTTAACCATTTGGTATGATGGCGCTTTTACATGTCGGGAAAATATCTTGCTCATCTCACCTGAACAATTTATCGGCTTTCTCAGCGCCGCGCTGCTGATCACCATTTCGCCGGGCCCGGACAACCTGATGGTGCTGAGCGTTGGCATGTCGCGCGGACGGCGCCAGGGCATGATGTTCGGCCTCGGTTGCGCGCTGGGCTGCCTCAGTCATACGGTGCTGGCCACGCTGGGCGTGGGCGCGCTGATCAAGGCCTCGCCGCTGGCCTTCACCGCGTTGAAAGTGGCGGGCGGCCTGTATCTGATCTGGCTCGGTTTCGGCGCCTTGCGCAGCCGCGGCGGCGCGCGCGTGGAGGGTGCGGGCTTGCCGGATGAAAGCCTCGGCAAGCTGTTCACCAAGGGCCTGTTCGCCAATGCTATCAATCCGAAAGTGGTGCTGTTCTTCCTGTCCTTCCTGCCACAGTTCGTGGTGGCAGAGCGCGGCGACGTCAGCTGGCAGACCGCGCAACTGGGCCTGCTGTTCACCGCGCAGGCGGTGGTGCTGTTTGGTTTGCTGGGCTATTTCTCGGGCGCGGTGGGCGCGTGGATCAACCGCACGCCGAGCGCCGGCAAATGGATGGACCGTGTCGCCGGCGCCATCTTTGTCGGCCTGGGCCTGCGCCTGATCATCGCGCGTTAAAAAAAGTTTGTTCTGTCATCAGGGCGTCATGCACGGTTGCCATACTGTGCTTGCTCTTTCAAGTCTCTCCCGATTTGAAATCTTTGGCCCGCGCACTTACCCAGTGCAGCGGGCTTTTTTTTATCTGGTGCGCAGATCAAAGCGCAATTCCATCTCGTCCTGCACCGCCAGCGCGCCGGCCATGACGGAGAAGGGCGTCAGGCCGAAATCAGTTTGTTTGAGCGACACAGTCCCTCGGACTGTGAGGACGCCATTTTCTTCGCGCAGTTCGGCCGGAATCGCCAGCGTGCGCGTCACGCCGTGCAGCGTGATCGCCACTTGCAGCGGCTGGCCCGGCGCGCCGCGTTCGGCGTGCACGTTCACCAGCGGATAGCGCTCCGCCTCCAACACTTTGGCCAGCATATTGTGGCGCGTGCCTTCGATGGCGTCGGCCGAGGGCTGCTTTTCCAGGCCGGCAGTGCGGCGCAGGTCTGCTTCATCGATTTTCATCTCATCGAGGCGGAAGGTGAAATCGGCGCGGTTTGCTTGCGGCCAAACGGCGCCGCTGATGTTATGGCTGGCTACTACGTGGTCGTGGCCGAGGCGCGCCAGCACGCCGCCGCGCCGCACGGTGGCGACGATCAGCGATTGTCCGGTATCGATCGCGAGCTGCGGGCCGGCGCCGGCCGGCGGCGCGGAGGGGGCGACGGTGGCGACTGCGGCCGCCGGTGTCGTCGCCTGTGTTGCCGGCGGCGGCAGCTGCGAGCACGCGGCCAGCGCTAGCGCGGCCGTGAGGGCCGAAATCATAACTTTTTGATACGTCATCGCGCTGTTTTAAGCTTTCTTAATGAAGTCCTAAGCCTGTCTTTGCCGATCGCTGGCAAAGTAGAACCCATAGCGCGCGGCTAAGCCAAGCGCCCGGTTGCCGGACCGACCAAGCCCGGCACAGATTTCGTTCAGCAGGCACGATAGTCTGCGAACCAGCGAACATCCCCACGCTCTCGAGCGTTTTGCAACCAGCACCATCTTACGATGATGCTGGTTTTTTTTTGCCCGCGCTTAGCCGGCGTGCTGCGCCAGCCAGGCGTCGATCTGCGGCAGGCGCTTGCTGCGCACCTTGATGCGATACTCAACCGACGCAATCGCGGTTTTGGTGTCGCCGGTGGCGTCGGCCGTCAGGTGCTGTTTGGCGTAGTTTTGCAGCTTGCCGACCATGGCCGGATCGGCCGAATGGCTGCCCAGGCGCGGGAAGTAGCGGCTGCGCGACCACGCTTCCATCTTCTGCTCCACTTGCGGCAGATGGGCAATGGCGAAGTCGAACGCCAGGTCAGGATGGCGCACCGCGACCTGGCCGATCATCGCCGCGCCGGTAGTCGCTTCCGGTTCAGTGGTCAGCGCCAGGTCCAGCGTGCGCTGGGCCAGCGCCTTGTCGCGGGTGGCGCCGAGCAGGCCATACAGCTCGTCCTTGATGCTGGACGACGATTCGGCCTTGGCGGCGGCGTGCAGCTGGTTCCAGGTCGCCTCGTCCGCATTCGATGCGATCACCGCCAGCACCGGGCGGCGCAGCGCTGCCGGCAGGGCATTCTTGTCGGTCAGCGAGGCCGCATACAGGCGGCGCGCCTCGGCCAGCACCGCTTCGTCGCCGGCCTTGCCCAGCGCGCCGATCAGGGTCTCGCGCAGATTGGCCACCGTCGCCGCTTCATCCTTGGCGGCGGTCCAGCCGACGCGGGCCAGCACCGGCGCCAGGCGTGCGCGCGTGAAGCGGTCCAGCGCCGCGCGCTGTTCCGGTTTTTCGTCGTAGGCGTCGCGCAGGCCGGCCAGCACCTGGGCGATCTTCTGCCACACTTCCGGCACCGCGTCGACCGGCGCGCGGCTGGCCAGTTCCATGAAGCTGGAAGCCGGCATCTGGCCGGCCAGTCCCAGCGCCCAGGTGTCGCCCAGCAGGCCCAGTTGATCGATGGCCGGCAGCCTGGCGAAATTGTCCGCCAGCGCGGCAAAGGCCTTCGGCGCGTACAGCGTGCGGTAGTAGCCGCTCTGGCCCGCATTGACCAGCACCGCGCCGCAGCCCGGCAGCGTCAGGGTGGCCTTGCCGCCGCTGACGATGGTGCGCGCGCTGGCGTTGCCCACGGTCTGGGCGATCACCGGCACACGCCAGCTCAGTGGCTTCTTGTTTTCCTGGTCCTTGCTGAATTCTCCCTGCGTCAGCTGGATGGTGGTCTTGCCGTTCTTGCAGACCGCATCCGACACGCTCACCAGCGGCACGCCCGGCTGCAGCGTGAAGTCATGCGCGATGGCGACCACCGGTTTGTGCGCGGCCTTTTCCACCGCGCTCCACAGATCCTTGGACACGGTATTGCCGTAGGCGTGCTTGGCCATGTAGGCGCGCACGCCGGCGCGCCAGGCATCGGCGCCGACATAGTTCTCCAGCATGTTGATGACAGCGGAGCCCTTTTCGTAGGTGATGGTGTCGAAGGCCTGGCTGATCTCCTCGGCGCTGCTGATGCGCTGCACCACCGGGTGGGTAGTAGCCAGCGCGTCGCGCTCCATGGCGGCATCGCGGCCGCTGACGCCGCGGATCTTCCAGTTCCATTCCGGGTGCAGCAGATTGGTGGTGCGCGATTCCATCCACGAGGCGAAGCCCTCGTTCAGCCACAGATCGTCCCACCACGACATGGTGACCAGGTCGCCGAACCACTGGTGGGCGATTTCGTGCGCGGCCACCAGGAAGGTGGTTTCCTTGTCGGTCTGGGTGGCGGTGCGCGGATCGAGCAGCATCGCGTATTCGAAGGTGAAGATGCCGCCCCAGTTTTCCATCGCGCCGAACGATTGGCTGCGGCCCGGCGCGGCGATGTTGTCCAGTTTCGGCAGCGGATACTTGACGCCGAAGTAGTCGTTGTACTCCTTCAGCACCGCGCGCGAGCTGTCGAGCGCAAACTGGGCCTGCGCCACATGACCTTTTTGCGTGACCACGCCCAGCTCCACGCCGCCTTCCATGGCGGTGGCGCGCTCGAATTCACCGAGGCCGAAGAACAGCAGGTAGGTCGACATTTTCGGCGAGGTGGCGAAGCGTACCAGTTCGCGGCCATCGGCCAGCTTGGTGGTGGAGGCGACCGGCATGTTCGACACCGCCATCTGGCCGGCCGGGATGGTGGCTTCCAGCGCGAAGGTGGCTTTGTACGATGGCTCGTCCCACGACGGGATCATGCGGCGCGCGTCGGTGGCTTCGAACTGGGTGTACAGCGCGCGCTTCTTGGCGCCGTCGTTTTCGTAATCGAGCGAGAACAGGCCGGCCGGCTGGTCGCCGATCTTGCCGGTGTAATCGAGTTTGAGCTGGTAGCTGCCCGGCTTGAGCGCCTCGGCAAAATGGAAGGTCGCGGTTTGATTTTTGCTGTCGACGTCGATCTTGCTGGCCGCCTGCACCGCCTTGCCCGGACCGGCGCTGATGGCGGCGGCGCTGAACTTCAGGTCGACGGCGTTCAGCGTCAGGCTGCTGGTGGCCTGCTTGACGTTGAGCGCGATCGTCACGCTGGCGCTGAAGCTGCTGCTGGCGGCATCGGGCGTGAGCGAGAGGGCGTAGTGGGTCGGTGCGGCGTTGCGCGGCAGCTGGGTGGTGACCTGGTCTGCCTTCTCGGCGGCGTTGGCAGCCAGTGGCGCGGCCAATCCGAGCGCCGCTGCGACGGCGAGCGAAATCAAAGTACGTTGCATGCTTATCCTTTTATTGTGTAGCCTTTTGGGCAAGCAGACAATCTACGGTGAAGCGCATGCGCTGTCAAATCCCAAATGGGATTATGCTCTGGCGAGGATTTACTCTCATCAAAGGCACAGACATGATCGACCTGTACACCGCCGCCACGCCCAACGGCCACAAGATTTCGATAGCGCTGGAAGAACTGGAACTGGTTTATACGCTGCATGCGCTGGACCTGTCGGCCGGCGAGCAGAAAGAGCCGTGGTTCCTGGCGATCAATCCCAACGGCCGCATCCCGGCCATCGTCGACCGCAGCGAGGACAATTTCGCCGTGTTTGAATCGGGTGCCATCCTGATTTACCTGGCCGAGAAGACCGGCGAGTTGATGCCCCGCGACGCCAAGGGCCGCTCGCAGGTGCTGCAATGGCTGATGTTCCAGATGGGCGGCGTCGGCCCGATGATGGGGCAGGCCAATGTGTTCCACCGCTACTTCGCCGAGAAGATCCAGCCGGCCATCGACCGCTATCAGGGCGAGAGCAAGCGTTTGTTTCGCGTGCTGGACGCGCACCTGGCGCAGCATGAATACCTGGCCGGCGACTATTCGATTGCCGATATCGCCAACTGGGCTTGGGTGCGCACGCATGACTGGTCCGGCGTGAGCGTGGACGACCTGCCGCACTTGCAGCGCTGGCTGGCGGCGATTGCGGCGCGTCCGGCGGTGCAGCGCGGCGTCCTGCTGCCGCCGCGCGCCGAGCGCACCGACCCGAGCACCGTTCGCACCATGCTGGAGACAGGACAATCGCGATGAATTCTATACCTCCCTGCGCGCGCCGAATCCGCGCCGCGTCGCCATGTTCATCGCTGAAAAAGGCTTCGCGTTCATCGAAATGGCGGACCGCCGGGTGGAGCTATACCTGTTCTATGGCATCGCCAACTGTATCCGCCACACGCATCCGGGATTGGCTGCCTTGGAGCAGCCGCAGTTCCCCGAGTATGGCGCAGCGCAGGGCGAGAAGATGCGTGAGACGGCGCGCTGGCTGGATGGTGTGCTGGCCACGCAGCCGTTCGTGGCTGGGCAGCGGTTCACCATCGCCGACATTACGGCGTTTTGCGCGCTGGAGTTTGCGCGCGGCCTGATGAAGTTCAGGCCGGGGCAGGAGGGCATGGCGCATTTGCAGGCGTGGCGCGACCGCATCGCCGAGCGGCCCAGCGCCGCCGCCCTGTAGCGTCAGGCGACACGCTTGTACCAGGGCTGGTGGGCCAGCAGCGGCTTGTAGCGGTGCGATAGCGGATCATGTCCGTCCAGCGGGCGGTCCAGCGCCAGCACGCCGAACGGCGTCAGGCTGTCGTCGAACAGCTGCAGCACGCGCTTGCGCAGCGCGGGGCCGAAGTCGGGCAGGGCGCGGTGGCCGAGGATCATCTGGAATTCGTTGAATGAGGCGTCGGTCACCAGGTTGTACTGCGCCCAGGTGATGCGGCTGTTCAGGTGCGGCTTGAGCACCGCCTGCAGGCCGTCGTCGCCGACGTCGAAGTAGTCGATCAATTTGCCGATGCCGCCGCTGCGCACGTAGTTGGCCTGCAGTTCGCCCAGGCGCGCCATCGGCAGGCTGGCCTGCCGCACCTCGGCCAGCATGGCGTCGCTGGCGACGGTGGCGTAGATTTCGGTGCGCGGCGCCAGCTGTTCCTGTTCCAGCAGGATGGCCAGCGTCCAGGCCTGCTGCGCGCCGGCGCAGTCGGCCAGCCAGATGCGCGGCAGGGCGGCGCCGTACAGGCAGGCGCCCAGCGACAGGCGCAGCATCGACACTTCCAGCGCGTTGTCGAACATCAGCGCCGGCGCTACGTACAGCGCGCGCAGCATGGCGCTGTAGGCTTCGTAGTCGTGCAGGATGCGCGACTGCAGCGCCGACAGGGTGGCCAGGCCGAGTTCCGCCTGCAAGGCCAGCACCTTGCGCGCCACCACGTCGCGGTCGTAGCCGCGGAAGTCGAAGCCGTAGCACTGGAACAGCGCTTCCAGCAGCAGTTCCAGTTCCAGCTGCTCCACCGACGACGGCGAGTGCCGCTGCGGCGCCATCAGGGCCGCCATCAGTGCAGCCATACCCGCATCAGCGACAGCAGCTGCGCCACGTCCACCGGCTTGGTGATGTAGTCCGAGGCGCCGGCCGCGATGCACTTGTCACGGTCGCCCTTCATGGCCTTGGCGGTCAGCGTGATGATCGGCAGCGACTTGAATTTCGGGATGCGCCGGATCGCCCGCATGGTGTCGTAGCCGTCCATCTCCGGCATCATGATGTCCATCAGGACGATCTCGATGGTCGGATCGCGCTCCAGCACCTCGATGCCGTCGCGGCCATTTTCGGCGAACAGCACCTGCATCTGCTGGCGCTCCAGCAGCGACGACAGCGCGAAGATGTTGCGCAAGTCATCGTCGACGATCAGCACCTTGCGTCCCGCCAGACCGCCTTCGGCGGCGTGGATTTCTTCCAGCATGCGGCGCTGCGCCTCCGGCAGGCTGGCCTGCGAACGGTGCAGGAACAGCGCGGTCTCGTCCAGCAGCCGCTCCGGCGAGCGCGCGTCCTTGACCACGATGGTCTTGGCATAGCGCTTGAGCTTTGCCACTTCCTTGCGGTTCAAATCCTTGGCGGTGTTGATCACGATCGGCACGTCGCGCAGCGTTTCGTCCTTGCCGATGATGTCGAGCAGGTCGAAGCCGCTGATATCGGGCAGCGTCAGATCCAGCACCATGCAGTCGAAATGCTGCTGGTGCAGCACGTCCAGCGCGGCCTGGCCGGTTTCCACCGCCACGATATGAATGTCCACATTGCCGATCAGCGCAATGATGGCATCGCGCTGCGCCTGCTCGTCATCGACCACCAGCAGGCTGCGTTTCCCGCCCAGCAGGAATTTCTGGATGCGGCTGAACTCTTCCTGCAAGACCTCCTTGCTGATCGGCTTATTCAGGTAGGAGATGGCGCCGAGGCGCAGCGCGCGTTCGCGCTCGCGCAGGCTGGACATGACGTGCACCGGAATGTGGCGCGTGCTCGGATCGCGCTTCAGGCGGTCCAGCACCGTGAAGCCGTCAATGTCCGGCAGGTCGAGATCAAGGAAGATCGCCGACGGCAGGTAGTCGCGCGCCAGGCTCAGTGCCGAGTCGCCCTGCATGGTAATGATGCCCTTGAAGTTCTTCTCGCGCGCGAAGCCCAGCACAATCTGCGAGAAGCGCTCGTCGTCCTCGATGATCAGCACCGACGGATCGCCCGGCGCCACCAGCCCGCGGTCGTCGCTGCCGGTGTATTCATCGAGCTCGGTATCCAGCTCAATGATGTTCTCGGGATGCGCCGGCGGCGTGTACACCACTTGCGGGGTCGGCGCCGGCAGCCGCACTTGCGGCGCGCGCACCGTGTCATAGTTGATGAAGCCGGCGCGGTTGTAAGGCAGGAACAGGGTGAAGGTCGAGCCGCTGCCAACCACCGACTCGACGCGGATCTCGCCGCCCAGCAGACGTGCCAGCTCGCGCGAAATCGACAGGCCAAGGCCGGTGCCGCCGTATTTGCGCGCGGTGGAGCCGTCGGCCTGCTGGAACGCTTCAAAGATCAGCTGCAGCTTGTCGGTCGCGATGCCGACGCCGGTGTCGGATACGGCGAACGACAGCACCGCATCCGCATGCAGCAGGTTGGGGTGGTCGCTGGTGAAGCCGCTGGTCACCAGGCTGATGACCAGCGACACTTGGCCGTGGGTGGTGAACTTGAACGCGTTCGACAGCAGGTTTTTCAGCACCTGCTGCAAGCGCGTGGTGTCGGTCATCATCGCGGTCGGCAGGTTGTCGCGCAATTCGACGTAGAAGCCGAGGTGCTTGGCCTCCGCCATGTGGCGGAAGGTGCGGTCGACGTAGTTGCGCAGGTTCTGGAAGCGGTACTCCGACACGTCCAGCGTGACCGTGCCCGACTCGATCTTCGACAGATCCAGAATGTCGTTAATCAGGGTCAGAAGGTCCGAGCCCGAGCCGTGGATGGTCTTGGCGAATTCCACCTGCTTGCCGGACAGGTTGCCGTCGGGGTTGTCGCCCAGCTGCTGCGCCAGAATCAGCAGCGAGTTCAGAGGCGTGCGCAGCTCGTGCGACATATTGGCCAGGAACTCGGATTTGTATTTCGAGGACAGCGCCAGCTGGGTGGCTTTCTCTTCCAGCGCCAGCTTTGCTTGCTCCACCTCGCGGTTTTTCCGCTCCACCTCGATATTCTGCTCGGACAGCAGGCGGGCTTTTTCCGCCAGCTCCTGGTTGGTCTGCTGCAGTTCCTGCGCCAGCGATTGTGACTGCGTCAGCAGCGATTCGGTACGGCTGTTCGCTTCGATGGTGTTCAGCACCACGCCGATCGATTCCATCAGCTGGTCGAGGAAGGACAGGTGGGTTTCAGTGAAGCGGTCCAGCGAGGCGATCTCGATCACTGCCTTCACCTGCTGCTCGAACAGAATCGGCAGCACCACGATATTGTTCGGCGGCGCCGCGCCCAGCCCGGACGACACCACGATGTAATCTCGCGGCACGTCGGTCAGCCAGATGCGCACCTTCTCCAGCGCGCACTGGCCGACCAGGCCTTCGCCCGGCAGGAAGGAAGTCGGCAGCTTGCGGCTGGAGCGGTAGCCGTAGCTGGCGATCATGCGCAGGCGCGCATCGCTGTCGCCGGCGTCCATCATGTAGAACACGCCGTGGTGCGCCGACACCAGCGGCGCCAGTTCGGACAGAATCAGTTTCGTCACCGCCTGCAAGTCGCGCTGGCCTTGCAGCAGGCGGGTGAAGCGCGCCAGGTTGGTCTTCAGCCAGTCCTGCTGCGCGTTTTTCTGCGTGGTTTCCTTCAGGTTGCGGATCATCTCATTGATGTTGTCCTTCAGGTAGGACACCTCGCCGCGCGCTTCCACCTGGATGGAGCGCGACAAGTCGCCGCGCGTCACGGCGGTTGCCACCTCCGCAATCGCGCGCACCTGGTTGGTCAGGTTGGCCGCCAGCTGGTTGACGTTTTCGGTCAAGTCCTTCCACGTGCCGGCCACGCCGGACACGTTAGCCTGGCCGCCCAGCTTACCTTCGGTACCCACCTCGCGCGCCACCCGCGTCACCTCGGATGCAAACGAGGACAATTGGTCCACCATCACGTTGATGGTGTCTTTCAGCTCCAGAATCTCGCCCTTCACGTCCACCGTGATTTTCTTGGACAAGTCGCCGCGCGCCACCGCCGTCGTCACCGCCGCGATGTTACGCACCTGGCCCGTCAGGTTGGACGCCATGAAGTTCACGTTATCGGTCAAGTCCTTCCAGGTGCCGCCCACGCCCGGCACGTAGGCCTGGCCGCCCAGCTTACCTTCCGTACCCACCTCGCGCGCCACCCGCGTCACCTCGGATGCGAACGAGGACAATTGGTCCACCATCACGTTAATGGTGTTTTTCAGTTCGAGAATCTCGCCCTTCACGTCCACCGTGATTTTCTTCGACAGGTCGCCGTTCGCCACGGCGGTGGTCACGTCCGCGATGTTACGCACCTGGCCGGTCAGGTTGGATGCCATGAAGTTCACGTTGTCGGTCAAGTCCTTCCAGGTGCCGGCCACGCCGGACACATTCGCCTGGCCGCCCAGCTTACCTTCGGTACCCACCTCGCGCGCCACCCGGGTCACTTCCGATGCGAACGAGTTCAATTGGTCCACCATCACGTTGATGGTGTTTTTCAGTTCAAGAATCTCACCCTTCACGTCCACCGTGATCTTCTTCGACAAGTCGCCGTTCGCCACGGCGGTGGTCACCTCCGCGATGTTACGCACCTGGCCTGTCAGGTTACCCGCCATCGAGTTCACCGAGTCGGTCAAGTCCTTCCAGGTGCCGCCCACGCCTTTCACCTGCGCCTGGCCGCCCAGCTTACCCTCCGTACCCACCTCGCGCGCCACCCGCGTCACCTCGGATGCGAACGAGGACAGCTGGTCCACCATCACGTTAATGGTGTTTTTCAGTTCGAGAATCTCGCCCTTCACGTCCACCGTAATCTTTTTCGACAAGTCGCCGTTGGCCACCGCCGTCGTCACCGCCGCGATGTTACGCACCTGGCCGGTCAGGTTGGACGCCATGAAGTTTACGTTGTCGGTCAAGTCTTTCCAGGTGCCGCCCACGCCCGGCACGTAAGCCTGGCCGCCCAGCTTACCCTCGGTGCCCACCTCGCGCGCCACGCGCGTCACTTCCGATGCGAAGGAACGCAGCTGGTCCACCATCACGTTGATGGTGTCCTTCAGCTGCAGGATCTCGCCGCGCACGTCCACCGTAATCTTCTTCGACAAGTCGCCGTTCGCCACCGCGGTGGTCACCTCGGCGATGTTACGCACCTGCGAGGTCAGGTTACCCGCCATCGAGTTCACCGAGTCGGTCAAGTCCTTCCAGGTGCCGGCCACGCCTTTCACCTGCGCCTGGCCGCCCAGCTTACCCTCCGTACCCACCTCGCGCGCCACGCGCGTCACTTCGGAGGAGAAGGAGGACAGCTGTTCCACCATCGTGTTCGCGGTCATCGCCGCGCGCAGGTACTGGCCCTTCAGCGGGTGGCCGTCCACTTCCAGCGACATGGTCTGCGACAAATCGCCTTTCGCCACCGCGCCGATCACGCGCGCCATTTCCGAGGTCGGGCGCACCAGATCGTCGATCAGCGTGTTGACGGAGCTGATGATGGTGGCCCAGCCGCCGGCCGTATTCGGCATCTCGGCGCGCTGCGTCAGGCGGCCTTCGCGGCCCACCACGCGGCTGACCTCCGTCACCTCGCGCACCATGCGGGCCTTGGTATCGATGATGTCGTTGAGCGTATCGGCGATCTTGCCGGCCATACCCACCCAGTCGGATGGCATGCGCACTGAAAAATCTCCTTTTTTCAGCGCCATCAGCGTGGACAGCAGCAGCTTGGCGTCCAACTGTTCGCCCATATCGGTCATATTATTCATGGCTCAGGTCCTCATTGCTTGGGAGGGGATGGGTATTGAAGTCGCTGCCGGCTTGTTCCAGCAGGCCTGCCGCGGGCAGGGGCGGATAAAACAGGGCGCCCTGGCAGGTGTGGCAGCCCAGTTCGTGCAGCACTTCGAGCTGCTTGCGCGTTTCCACGCCGAGCGCCACCACCTGCATCGACAGGGCTTGCGCCAGGTGGATCACGGCGGCCACGATATCGGTGCCGCCTTCGTCGTTGCCGATGCCGTGCACGAAGCTGCGATCGATCTTCAGCGTGTCGAGCTGCCAGCGCTTGCACGCCGCCAGCGAGGAGCGCGCGCTGCCGAAATCGTCCAGCGCGAGGCGGACGCCGGCGCCCTGCATCTGGGCCAGCAGTTGCGCCAGCGGCTCGCTGGCGCCGATCAGCAGCTTTTCACTGAGCTCGATGCCGATGCTGCCGGCCGCCAGCCCGTGCTTGCGCATGGACGGCAGCAGCGCCTGCAGCAGGTCCGGCTGCAATTGCGGCGTGGCCAAATTGAGCCAGATGCACAGCGGCGGCGCCGATGCATCGTGCGCGGCGCCGTGCAGGCCTTGCCACAGCGCCGCCTGCGAGCAGCACTGCGCCATGACCCAGCTGTCGATGCGCTCGAGCAGCGCGCGCTCCTGCACCAGCGGCAGGAACTGCGCCGCCTCCAGCGCGCCATGCACCGGGTGGCGCCAGTACAGCAGCGCTTCGGCTGCGACCATGCGGCCGGTGTCGAGATCGAGCTGCGGTTCGTAGCGCAGTTCCAGCTGGCCGGAAGCCAGCGCCTTGCGCAGTTCCAGCGTCCAGCGCTCGCGTTCGCGCTCGCGCACGTTCAGCTCTTCGTGGAAGAACTGCACCGGCGTGGCGCTGTTTTGCTTGGCGTGGTACATCGCGGTGTCGGCGTTTTTCATCAGCGCCTGGGCGTTGGCGCCGTCCTGCGGATACAGCGCGATGCCGATGCTGGCCGCGGTCTTGACGCGCTGGCCGCCGATCTCGAAGGGCAGGGCGCACGCGGTTTCAATCTTGCGGCCCACGCGCGCGGCGTTGGCCAGGGCGGACTTGCCTTCGATGAGCACCACGAATTCGTCGCCGCCGAGGCGCGCCACGATGTCGGCCACGCGCACTGCCGCCGTCAGGCGCGCCGCCACCTGGCGCAGCAGTTCGTCGCCGGCCTCGTGGCCGTAGGTGTCGTTGATGGGCTTGAATTTGTCGAGATCGAGGAACAGCAGCGCGAAGCCGATGCCGTTGCGGTCGGAGGTGGCCACCGCGTGCTCGAGCTGCTGGATCAGGGCGCGGCGGTTGAGCAGGTTGGTGAGCGCATCGCGGGTGGACAGTTCGTGCGCGCGCTGCTCGGCGAGCTTGCGCTCCTTGACCTCCTGTTCCAGCTCGGCGTTGATGCGCTCCAGGTCCTGCAGGCGCTGCACGCGCAAATCCTGGTTGAGACGCGCCAGCTCTTCGGTCTTGATGCGCAGCTGCATATTCTTCTTGGCCATCTCGACGAACACCGCCACCTTGGCCTGCAGGATTTGCGGGATCACCGGCGTGAACAGATAATCGGCCGCGCCTTTCTGATAGGCTTTCAGGCGATTCAGCTCATCGGCATAGTGCGCGGTGATGAAGATGATGGGCGTGCCGGCCGAACGCGGATGCGAGTGGATCGCTTCGGCCGTCTCGAAACCGTCCATGCCGGGCATGCTGACGTCCAGCAGGATCACGGCAAATTCGTGCAGCAGCACGTGGCGCAGCGCCTCCTTGCCCGAGCCGGCGCTGATCAGCTCATACAAATGCTGATCGGCCGCATCCAGCAGCAGGCTTTCCAGGGCGTATAAGCTGGCCTGGTCGTCGTTGACGAGGAGAACTTTGGGGATCTGCACGGCGGTTCGACACTAGCGTAAGGGAAGTAAGAAATACACCCGTTATTTTATCGATTTACCAACTCGGCTTCCAGCTTTTACGAAAATAAAAAATCATAGCGCAATTAAATTTTCCTGTGCGCACGATTGAGCGCCGCCATGCGCCAATTCTCACCAATTCTTCCACTGGTTCCGGCGCGGCATTGATAGTATGCTGCTGTGATGCAAAACATTTTCCAGATTAACGCGATTGTGCATGCTGAAATCGGCTAACAGGAGAAAGATCATCACCGGTTCACGCCTGCTTTTCTGGGGCGTGGGCTGCGTCTTGGCGGCCGGCGTCGGCACGCTGTTGTACAGCGCCGCGGCGCGCACGGTCGATGACGATGCCGCGCAACGTTTCGAGAACCTGGCGCGCAGCACGCAGTATGGGATTTCGGCGCGCATCAAGTCCTACTCCGATCTGACACGCGCGCTGGCCGCGTTGTTCCAGACCACCAACAAGCTCTCGCGCCAGCAGTTCAGCCAGTACGTGGCCAGCCTCGATGTGCCGCGCCACTTCCCGGCAATTGAGGCGCTGACCTGGGCGCCGCAGGTGTCCGATGCGCAGCGTGCCGCTTTTGTGGCCGGGGTGCGCGCCGAGGGCTATCCGAATTTCGATATCAAGCCGCAGGGCCGCCGCGAGCAGTACGCGGTGCTGACCTATCTGGAGCCGGCGGCGATGCTGGAAGAACGTCTCGGCGTCGACATCGCCGCCAATCCGGCGGTGGCGAAAATGCTGGCATCCTCGCGCGACAGCGGACAGGTGGCCGCTTCGGGCCAGCCGATCGTGGTCAGGCTGCCGACGCCGCACTTCGGCCTGGGCGTGCGGCTGCCGGTGTACCAGCCCGGTATGCCCACCGGCACAGTGGCTGAACGGCGCGCCGCCTATCTTGGCTCGGTGGGCGCGGGTTTCAGCATTCCCAAGCTGGTGCAGGGCGCGATCGACGAGATGACGGTGCGGCAGGTGCATCTCACGCTGTATGCAGACGGCAGCGCCGACGTCGAGCAGCGCCGGCTGGTGATCGAACCGACCGACCGTCTGCTGTTCAATGACACCGGCGCCATGGTGGCGACGCCGCTGGCTGCGGCCGACCGCTCCGGCTATTTCGAGACCGTGCTGCCGATTGATTTCAATGGCAGCTTGTGGAAGGCGCAGTTCCAGGTGCGGAAGACGGCGCTGCTGACCGGTTTCGATTTGTACTTCCCGTGGATCGCCGCGCTGACCGGGTTTGCCGGCGTGCTGCTGCTGTACAGCTATGTGTTCGTGCTGTATGCGTCGCGCCGGCGCGCCATCAAACAGGGGCTGCTGCTGGACACGGTGCTCAACAACGTCGACGCGCATGTGTACATGAAGGATCAGGAGCGCCGCTTCCTGTACGTGAACGCGCGCATGGCCGACAGCCTTGGGCTGCCGGCCGAAGAGATCATCGGCAAGTTCGATCGCGAACTGATGCCGACCAAGGCGGCCGATGCACAGTGGGCGCTGGAGCGGCCGGTGTTTGCCGACGGCGCCAAGCGCTCGTGCGAGACCCAGTTTGTCGATCGCGACGGCGCGGTGCAGCACCAGTGGACGGTCAAGGTGCCGGTGGAGCTGGGGCGTTCGTTCACGGCGGTGATCGGCATGTCGACCGACGTCACGGCGCTGCACCAGCTGAAGGACGAAGCCGATGCGGCCAATCAGGCCAAGAGCGACTTCCTGTCCAACATGAGCCACGAGATCCGCACGCCGATGAACTCCATCATCGGCATGGCGCACCTGGCGCTGAAGTCGGTCACCCATCCCAAGCAGCGCGATTATCTGCAAAAGATTTACCACTCGGGCCAGCACTTGCTGGGCATCATCAACGACATCCTCGACTTTTCCAAGATCGAGGCGGGCAAGATGGACCTGGAGGTGCTGGACTTTACGCTCGATACGCTGCTGTCGAATATCTCGTCGCAGCTGGGCGAGAGCGCGCATGCCAAGGGCTTGGAGCTGGTGTATGAAATCTGGCCCGGCCTGTCGCACCAGCTGCGCGGCGATCCGCTGCGGCTGGAGCAGGTGCTGCTCAACTTCACCAGCAACGCCATCAAGTTTTCCGACAATGGCAAGGTGGTGATCCGCGCGCGGCCGCTGGAAGAACGCGACACCCACATCATGGTGCGTTTCGAGGTGGTCGATCACGGCATCGGCATGACGCCGGAGCAGTTGGCGCAGCTGTTCCAGTCCTTCCACCAGGCCGACACCTCGACCACGCGCCGCTACGGCGGCACCGGCCTGGGGCTGGTGATCAGCAAGCAGCTGGCGGAGTTGATGGGCGGCGGCGTCGGCGTCGACAGCACGCCGGGCGAGGGCAGTACCTTCTGGTTCACCGCGCGCCTGGCCAAGGGCGTGCGCTTCCTGCAGCCGAGCGACGAATCGGTGCAGCCGGATGTGCTGGACAGCATACGCGGCGCCTCCATCCTGCTGGTGGAGGACAATATCTTCAGCCAGCAGGTGGGGCAGGAACTGCTGGAAGACGCCGGCGCCACGGTATGCGTGGCCAACAACGGCAAGGAAGCCATCGACCTGCTGCTCAAGGAGCGCTTCGACTGCGTGCTGATGGACGTGCAGATGCCGGTGATGGACGGCTACGAGGCCACGCGCCTGATCCGCGCCCATCCCAAGTTGTCGGCCACGCTGATAATTGCAATGACCGCCAACGCCGGCCGCGACGACCAGCAGCGCTGCCTCGACGCGGGCATGGACGAATTCGTGACCAAGCCGATTGCGCCCAAGCTGTTGTTCAACATGCTGTCCAAGTGGATGAGCCAGCGCGCGCGCATGGCCAGCGACGCGGTGCGCAAGCCGGCGCCACCGCCGCCGTCGTACTTTTCGGTGCTGCCAGCGCCGCCGGTATTCGTGCCGCGCCAGATGGCGCCTGCCGCGCCGCCCCGGCCCGCGCCGGTGGCCGCCGATGCACCGCTGGCCGCAGCGCCGCTGCCGCTGGTCCCCGCCGTGCCAGCCGATACCGCGCCGGCCGAGCTGTTCGACGTGGCGGCGCTGGCCGAAACCTTCTCTGGCAAGCCAGACAAAATGCGCAAATACGCGCTGCTGTTCCTCACCTCCGCCCGCGACGGGCTGGCGGAAATGGACGAGGCGCTGGCGATGGAAGACCTGGCGCACCTGTCCGAACTCGGCCACCGCACCAAATCCGCCGCGCGCGCGGTGGGCGCCATGCAGTTCGGGAATCTGTGCTACGAGCTGGAACAGGTCCGCAAGGACGCCGACGCCACCAACGCGGCACGGCTGGTGCAGGCCCTGCACGCCATGCTGGACCTGCTGGACCAGCACATCGAGCAGGAACTGCTGGCATACGACCCGGGCTAGAGCGATAATACGGCTTCGATCCAAAAAAAGAGCCCTATGCACCCTGGCATCACCCCCGGCCTGCTGATTTTGCACGGTAACCAGATGGAGCAGCTGCGCGCTGCCGTGTTCCAATGGCTGCGCAATCACCCGCTTGGGGCGCTGGAGCCGGAGATCTTCCTGGTGCAGTCCAATGGCGTGGCCGAATGGCTGAAGATTGCGCTGGCCGAGGAAAACGGCATCTGCGCCGCCGCCCGGGTGGCGCTGCCGGCGCGCTTTCTGTGGGATGCGTATCGCGGCATGCTGGGGCGTGAGCGCGTGCCGCCCATTTCCGCCTTCGACAAAGGCCCGCTGACCTGGCGTTTGATGCGGCTCCTGCCTACGCTGCTCAGTGATCCCGTGTTCACGCCGCTGCGCCACTTCCTTGCCGACGGCGAGGCCGAGCGCCGCCTGCAACTGGCCGAGCGCCTGGCTGACTTGTTCGACCAGTACCAGGTCTACCGCGCCGACTGGCTGGACGACTGGGCCGCCGGCCGCGACCAGCTGCGCAATGCGCGCGGCGAAGTGTCGCCGCTGCCGGAAGACCAGCGCTGGCAAGGCCAGTTGTGGCGTGCCGTGATTGCCGACGTCGAGCCGCACGAGCGTGGCTTGGGCCGCGCCACCGTGCACACCGAATTCGTGCGCGCCTGCGCCGCCGGCGAGGAACCGCTGGGCAGCCTGCCGCGCCGGGTGGTGATCTTCGGCGTCTCGGCGCTGCCGTTCCAGACCTTGCAGGCACTGGCTTCGCTGGCGCGCTACACGCAGGTGCTGCTGGCAGTGCCGAATCCGTGCCAGTACTACTGGGGTGACATCATCGAAGGGCGCGACCTGCTGCGCAGCGCCCACCGCCGCCAGCAACTGCGCAACGGCCAGGACCTGGGCCAGATCCCGCTGGAAGAACTGCACGCGCACAGCCATCCGCTGCTGGCCAGCTGGGGGCGGCAAGGCCGCGACTTCGTGCGCATGCTCGATGAATTCGACGAAGCAGCGCAAGCCGCCGCCGCCTTGGCCGACGGCGACGCGGTGGCGCCGCTGCGCGTTGACCTGTTCAGCGAAGGCGAGGACGATACGCTTTTGACGCAGGTGCAGGCCGCCGTGCGCGAGCTGCTGCCGCTGTCCGAACACCCGCACACGCCGCCGGCGGACGACGACCGCTCGATTGAATTCCACGTCACCCACAGCGTGCAGCGCGAAGTGGAAGTGCTGCACGACCAGCTGCTGCAGATGTTCGCCGACGCGGAACACAGCGGCCGCCCGCTGCGCCCGCGCGACGTGGTGGTCATGGTGCCCGATATCGACACCTTCTCGGCTGCCATCCACGCCGTTTTTGCACAGTACCGCCGCACCGACGTGCGCTACATTCCGTTCGAGATCGGCGACGTCAATGACCGCAGCGTCAATCCGCTGCTGGTGGCGCTGGAATGGCTGCTGCGACTGCCGCAGCAGCGCTGCCGCCAGAGCGAGGTGCGCGACCTGCTGGACGTGCCGGCGCTGGCCGCGCGTTTCGGCCTGCACGAAGACGACCTGCCGACGCTGGGCCGCTGGATCGAAGGCGCGGGCGTGCGCTGGGGCCTGGACCAGCAGCATCGCAGCGGCTTGGGCCTGGGCCCTGCCGGGGAGCAGAATGCCTGGATCTTCGGCGTGCGCCGCATGCTGCTCGGTTATGCCAGCGGCGCTGGCGGCGACAACGGCGGCAGCTTTGCCGGCATCGAGCCGTACGCGGAAGTCGGCGGGCTGGATGCGGCGCTGGCCGGGTCGCTGGCGCAGCTGGTGGAAGCGCTGCTGCACTGGCGCGCCGTGCTGGCCGAATCGCGCTCGCCGGCCGAATGGGGCCTGCAGGCGCGCGCGCTGCTGGCGGCCTTCTTCAAATCGGGCGAGGAGGGCGACCGCCTGACGCTGGCGCAGCTGGACGATGCCCTGAACAAATGGCTCAATACCTGCGAAGGCGCAGGCTACGAAGAAGCCGTGCCGCTGGCCGTGCTGCGCGAAGCCTGGCTGGGATTGATGGACGAGCCGACCCTGAACCACCAATTCGTCTCCGGCGGCGTCACCTTCTGTACGCTGATGCCGATGCGCGCGGTGCCGTTCCGCGTGGTCTGCCTGCTTGGCATGAACGACGGCGACTTCCCGCGCCGTGCGCCGAAGGCCGACTTCGACCTGCTGGCGCAGCCGGGCATGGCGCGTCCGGGCGACCGCTCGCGCCGCGACGACGACCGCTACCTGATGCTGGAAGCGGTGCTGGCCGCGCGCGACAAGCTGTATATCAGTTGGGTCGGACGCAATGTGCGCGACAACAGCGAGCAGCCGCCGTCGGTGCTGGTGTCGCAGCTGCGCGATTATCTGGTGAATGGCTGGCAGCTCGATCTGCATGCCCGTACCACGGAGCACGCGCTGCAGCCGTTCAGCCGCCGCTACTTCGAAGACGGCGGCCTGCTGACTTACGCCCGCGAATGGCGCGAGGCGCATGGCGACGCCGCCGAAGCTGGCGAGAGCGCGGCGCTGCCGCCGTTCGAGATCGACGATAAATTCCGCCTCAAGCTTGGGCAGCTGCATAACTTCCTGCGCCAGCCGGTGCGCTACTTCTTCCGCCAGCGCCTGGGCGTGATGTTCGGCGAGGCCGCGCTGGTGGGCGAGGACGAAGAACCATTTTCGCTCAACGCGCTGGAACGCTATCTGCTCGAAGACACCATGCTCGATGACGCCGACACGCCGGAAGAACTGGACCAGGTCTACGACAAACTGACCCAGCGCGCCGAGCGTCTGGCGCGCGAGGGCGTGCTGCCGATCGGTTTGATCGGCCAGCAGTACCAGCACCAGCTGGTGCAGGCGCTGGTGCCGGTGCGCATCGCGTGGCTGACTTTGCGCCAGCACTACGAGCTGCACGCGCCGAAGGTGGCGCTCAATCTGAAGCTGGCCGGCGTGCCGCTGGATGACTGGATCGACCAGTTGCGCAGCAACGGCACCGAGACGGTATGGCTGGCGCAAATGTCCTCGCGCGTGGCCGACAAGCAGGGCAAGCCGCGCGGCGACAAGCTGATTGCGATGTGGCTGCGCCAGTTGGCCGTCTGCGCCACCGGCATGCAGGTCAAGGGCTTGCTGGTGGCGCGCGACGCTATCGTCACCATGAATCCACTGCCGCCGGAGGCGGCGCAGGAAGCCTTGCGTGAGCTGGTGTGCCTGTGGCGCGACGGCATGAACCGTCCGCTGCCAACCGCCTGCAAGACCGCGCTGGCGCTGGTGCAGGAAGGCGATCCGCGCGCCACCTACGACGGCGGCTTCGATATCGATGGCGAAAGCGCGGACCTGTGCCTCGCGCGCCTATGGCCGGACTTTGCGGCGCTCAGCGCCGAAGCGGATTTTGAGGACGTTTCGCGCGCCCTGTATGGCCCCATGGCGGACTGGATGGAACAGTACATCACCATAGAACAAATTGACGTCGAGGGTGCAGCATGAGCAACGTCGCCAATCAACTTGCGCCGCTGACTTTCCCGCTGCACGGCTCGCGCCTGATCGAGGCCAGCGCCGGCACCGGCAAGACCTGGACCATCGCCGCGCTGTACGTGCGGCTGGTGCTGGGCCACGGCGGCGAGAACGCCTTCCAGCGCCCGTTGCTGCCGGCCGACATCCTGGTGATGACCTTCACCCGCGCCGCCACGCGCGAACTGTCCAACCGCGTGCGCGAACGGCTGGTGGAGGCGGCGGCCTACTTCCGCACGCACGAAGAACGCGAAGAGCGCGACGATTATCTCGACGCGCTGCTGGAATCCTATCCGGACCACAGCGCGCAGCAGCAAGCCGCGCACCGCCTGCAACTGGCGGCGGAAACGATGGACGAAGCAGCCATCTTCACCATCGACGCATGGTGCCAGCGCATGCTGCGCGAGCATGCTTTCGACAGCGGCAGCCTGTTCGACGAAGAACTGGTCAGCGACGAGCAGGCGCTGTTCGAAGACGCCGCGCACGATTACTGGCGCCAGCAGGTCTATCCTCTGAACGCCGATTCGCTGGAGGCGCTGCTGTCGTGCTGGGGCGACGTGGGAGCGCTGAAAAGCAGCATCCGCGAACTGGTAAAACGCGCCGACATCATCGGCGAGAGCGCGGCGCGCGGAGAATCGCTGGGCGTCCTGATCGCCGAAGTGCAGCGCAAGCAGCAGGCGCAGCTCGCGCAGCTCAAGGCGGGCTGGCATGAACGCGCAACGCGCATGGAGCAGTGGATCGCCCAGCACCGCGCGGCCGATCCCAAGTGCTTCAACGGGAACAAGATGCGGCCCGATTCGCTGGCCAGCTGGTTCAACGGCCTGCGCGAGTGGTCGCAAAATCCGGCCAGCGTCATGCCGGAGATGTCGGACACCGCATGGAATCGCCTGACGGTGGAAGGCATTGAAGACGCCTTCTCCAAGAACTTCAGCACCGCGGTGCCGGACGACTTTGACGCCATTCTGCCGTTGAAAGAAGCGCTGCGCGAGATCGAACCGCTGGCGCACGCGCTGTACCGCCACGCCGCCGCCGCCGTGGCCGACCGCATGGCCGAGCTGAAAAAGCGCAGCCGCCAGTTCGGCTTCGCCGACATGCTGGACCGCCTGAACGCCGCGCTGCAAGGCGAGAACGGCGCCGCGCTGCGCAAGCGCATCACCGACCAGTACCCGGTGGCGCTGGTCGACGAATTCCAGGACACGGCGCCCAACCAGTACCAGATCTTCAACCAGCTGTATCGCGTGGCGGACAACGATCCCGCCACGGGCCTGTTCCTGATCGGCGACCCGAAACAGTCGATCTACGGCTTCCGTGGCGCCGACATTCACAGCTACCTGTCGGCACGCCGCGCCACCGCTGGCCGCCATTACCAGCTGGGCACCAACTACCGCTCGACCAAGGCGGTGGTGGACGCGGTCAACCATTTGTTCCTGCACGCCGAGGGACGCGCCGATGGCGAAGGTTTCCCGCGCGGCGCCTTCCGTTTCCGCGACATACACACGCGCGAAAACCCGCTGCCGTTCGAGGCGGTCGGCGCCAAAGGCCGCAAGGAGCGCATGGTCGATGCGGCCGGCGACGTGCCTGCGCTGGTTATCGCCTGCAGCGCGGCGCAAGACCTGAAGGCCGATAGCTACCGCGAATTCTTCGCCCATCACTGCGCCGAAGATATCGTCGCCAAGCTGAATGATGCGTGCGTCGGCTTCGACGGCGAGGGCTTCAAGCGCCTGCAGCCGGCCGACATCGCGGTGCTGGTGCGCGACCGCAAGGAGGCCGCCGCCATCCGCCGCGCGCTGCAACGGCGCGGCGTGCCGAGCGTCTACCTGTCCGACAAGGATTCCGTCACCGAGAGCGAAGAAGCGGCCGATGTGCTGCGCTGGTTGTCGGCGGTCGCCAATCCGCTTGACGGCGCATTGGCGCGTGCCGCCTTCGCCACCCGCACCGCCGGGCTGGAACTGGCCGAACTGGCGCGCCTGTCGTCGGACGAACTGGCGTGGGAAGAACGCGTCGAACAACTGAAAACGCTGCACGTCATCTGGCAGCGGCAGGGCGTGCTGGCGATGCTGCGCCGCTTCATCCACGAGCTGCAACTGCCGGCAGCGCTGCTGCAGCAAGTCGGCGGCGAGCGTCGCCTGACCAATCTGCTGCACCTGGCAGAACTGCTGCAATCGGCCAGCCGCCAGCTGGATGGCGAGCAGGCGCTGATCCGCTGGCTCGCCGAGCAGATCGAAGGCGGCGAGGGCGCGGGCGACGAGCGCGTGCTGCGCTTGGAAAGCGATGCGGAGCTGGTGAAGGTCGTCACGGTCCACAAATCCAAGGGCCTGGAATACCCGCTGGTGTACCTGCCGTTTGCCGTCACCGCGCGCAAGGTCGATAAGCGCAACCGCAGCTTCTTCGAATTCAGCGACGACGACGGCGTGCGCCAGCTCGACATGGGGCTCAGCGACACCGCACTGGAGCTGGTCGAACGCGCGCGCCTGCAAGAGGACTTGCGCCTGATGTACGTGGCACTGACGCGCGCGCGCCACTTCCTGTGGCTGGGCGTGACCGCGCTGTCGGCGCGCAAGGCCGGCGACAACACGCTGCACGAATCGGCGCTCGGCTACCTGCTGACCGGCGGCTCGCCGCTGCCGTCGGACCTGATGATGGAGCGCTGGCAGCACGCCTGCGAGGGCTGCGCGCCGATCAGCCTCACCACATTGGCGATGGGCGCGCAGCCGGTCACCCGCTTGAGCCGCATCGAACAACGCCCGCCGTTGCTGGATCCCTTGCATTACGCCGGCCATTTCGAGCGCGATTGGTCGGTCGGCAGTTTCAGCTCGCTGGCACGCCGCACCGGACCGACAGGCGCCATCAGCGCCGATGGCCTGGTGCCGCGCGACGCCTTGCAGGAAAAGCTGCTGGAAGGCGGCGACCTGCCGGCCATGGTCCAGCCGACGCGCGTGGAAGACGCGCCATGGCATCGCTTCCCGCGCGGCTCGGTGCCCGGTAATTTCCTGCACGAGCAGCTGGAGTGGATGGGGCAGGAGGGCTTTGCCATCGCCGAATCCGAGCATTTCGAAGCGCGCCTGACGCGCCGCGTGGAGCGCGCCGGCTGGGGCAACCGCCTTGAGGACACGCTGGCGTGGCTGCGCGAAGTGGCTGTCACGCCGCTGCCGCATCTGAATGCCCCGCTGAGTCAAATCTCCGGCGCGCTGCCCGAGATGGAATTCTGGTTCCCGAGCGAGCGCCTTGCCACCGGTGCGCTTGACCAGCTGTGCGCCACGCATCTGCTGGACGGCGTGTCGCGGCCGGCGCTGCCGGAGCGCGCGCTGCACGGCATGCTGAAAGGCTTCTGCGATCTGGTGTTCGAGCACGAAGGCCGCTACTGGGTGCTGGACTATAAATCGAACGCGCTGGGTGGCGGCGACGCGGCCTACCACGAGCCGGCGCTGGTTGGCGCGATGGCCGAGCATCGCTACGACATCCAGGGCGCTATTTATATGCTGGCTTTGCACCGGTTGCTGCAAAGCCGTCTGGGCGAGGCCTATGATCCGGCCGAGCAGCTGGGCGGCGCGATTTTCATGTTCCTGCGCGGCATAGGCAATCCGCAGACGCGCGGCTGCTACCGCATGGAGCCGGATCCCGAATTGCTGGACGGGCTGGACCGTCTGTTGGGTGCAAGCCATGAGTAAAGCATTTTTCGACCAGGTCGACGCCCTGACCGAGGCCGGCCAGCTGCGCCGCCTGAGCGGTGCGTTTGCCCGTTTCATCGCTTCGGTGGGCGCGGCCTCGCCACAACTGATGGCAGCTTGCGTGCTGCTGTCCGAACTGGAGGGGCGCGGCCACAGCTGCCTGCTGTTGAGCGAACTCAACGCCGATCCCGCCGCGCTGCTCGGCTGGAGCGGCGACGAGTGGCAAGATCTTCGCACATCTGTCGGCAACTGGCCGCAAAATGTCGCTGAATGGCGTGATCTGCTGGCCGGCTGCTCGCAGGTCTGGCCGGTCGGCAGCGACAATATCAACCAGCCGCTGGTGCTGGACGGCGACCGCCTCTACCTGCGGCGCTATTGGCAGGACGAAACCCACGTGGCCGGCGCGGTGCGCGCCAGGGCGCTGGGCGGCGTGCTGGCGGCTGATGCCGACGCGGAAACCGCTGAAATCCGCCGCTGGCTGGATATTTTGTTCCCGCACGCGCCACGCGGCGGCGGCGCGGACTGGCAAAAAGTTGCCTGTGCGGTGGCCATGCGCGGCAAGCTGGGCATCATCACCGGCGGTCCGGGCACGGGCAAGACTTATACTGTGGCGCGTTTGCTGGCCTTGCTGTTCGCCACGACAGGCAAGCGCCAGGCCGGCTTGCGGGTGGCGCTGGCGGCGCCGACCGGCAAGGCGGCGGCACGGCTCAAGCAGTCGATTGATATCGCACTCGATGAATTGGCTGAAAAAGTCGGCTCGGCCTTGGACTTGCGCGAGCTGGCGGCGCGCATGGGCGCGGCGCGAACCCTGCACAGCCTGCTTGGCGCACGGCCGGATACCCGCGCGTTCCAGCACCATGCCGGCAACCGCCTGGACGTCGACGTGCTGATTGTCGATGAGGCATCAATGATCCACCTGGAAATGATGTCGGCGCTGCTGGCGGCCTTGCCGGAAGAGGCGACCTTGATTTTGCTCGGCGACAAGGATCAACTGGCGTCGGTGGAGGCCGGTGCGGTGCTGGGTGACTTGTGCCACAACGCCGAGGCGGGAGAATATCTGCCTGAAACATTGTCATATGTGCACGCCAGCACCGGCCAGCTGATTCCCGGGCAGTACGCCGGGCAGGGCGGACCGATTGCCCAGCAGACCGTGATGCTGCGCGAAAGCCGCCGTTTCGGCGGCCCGATCGGCGCGCTGGCATTGGCGGTGAATACCGGCGATGCGGGCAAGGCAGTGGAAATATTGCGATCCGGACAAGATGGAAAGGTGGCCTGGACCGACCTGGCGCAGTCTTCGGACCTGCTGCAACTGGCCTTGTCGGGCTATCGGCCGTATTTGCAATTGATCAAGAATATCCCCGAAAATGCCGATGACGTCGTACGACTTGGTATTTTGAAAAGCTTTGAACGCTTCCGGATCTTGTGCGCAGTGCGCGAAGGCGAATGGGGCGTGTCGGGCTTGAATGATGCAATTGAGCAAAGACTGCAGGTGGCGGGATTGCTCAAGCGGACTGGCGAATGGTACGTCGGCCGGCCGGTGATGGTGACGCGCAACGACTACGCGACCGGCGTGTTCAACGGCGACATCGGCTTGACCTTGCCGGACCCGGCGCGGCCGGGGGCGTTGCGGGTGTACTTCTCGGAAGGCGAAACGGTGCGCAGCGTGCTTGCCACGCGGTTAAGAAACGTGGAAACCGCGTTTGCCATGACGGTGCATAAATCACAAGGTTCCGAGTTCGCGCATACGGCAATGGTGTTGCCGAAAGACAGTGGCGGAATGCTGGCGCGGGAACTGGTTTACACCGGCATCACCCGCGCCCGTGAATACTTTACGTTACTGACGCCGAACGGACAGGTGCTGCTGGATGCGATCGGGCAGCGTACCCAGCGGGCCAGCGGCCTGCGTCATCTGCTCGGCAGCTAGAAGGCTGCGCCTATGCCGGCGCAGCCCTTTTTTTGCCTGAATTAAGCCAGTAGTTGGCACGTTGGAACCAAGTTCTGGCGCGAGTCCACGGCAGAATGCGGGCTGCAGGCGAAAAAAAAGCCGGACACCAGGTCCGGCTTTCGGTGGGGCAGGGCCGCTGCTTACATCGCGCGGCGCGTGCGCTTGCCGGCTTTGGTGGCTTTTTTCTTGACCGCGACCGACGCTTTCATGACTTTTGGTTTTTCCTCTGGACCCGCAATGAAGCGGCGGATGTTGACCGCATCCATCAAACGTGCCGAGTTGGCCTTGGCATTCAGCAACACCAGAGTGGCGTTTTTACCCGCCGACTTGAAACGCATGATCAGGCAGCGGCCGGCTTCCTCGGTGTAGCCTGTCTTGGACAAACCGACGTCCCAACCCTTGGCGCCGACCAGGCGGTTGGTGTTGTGATACTCGACCTTGCGGCCCTTGATATTGATCACATCCTTGGTGTCGGTGGTAATGCGGCGGATGTCCGGGTAGGCCGAAGCGGCTGCTGCAATCTTCGCCAGTTCGGTCGCGGTCGACATATTGTGCGGCGACAAACCAGTTGGCTCTTCGATCACGGTCTGGGTCAAACCCAGCGCGCGGATCTTGTTTTTGACGGCTACACGGAAAGCTTCGATGCCGCCAGGATAGGTGCGGCCCAGCGATGCAGCGGCGCGGTTGTCTGACGACATGAGGGCCAGCTGCAGCACGTCGCCGCGCGACAATTCAGCGCCGACCGGCACGCGCGAGGCGCTGTGTTTCAGCATATCAACATCCGAGCGATCGATTTCGATCTTCTCGTCCATGTCTTGCTTGGCGTCCAGCACCACCATGGCGGTCATCAGCTTGGTCAGCGAGGCAATTGGCACCTGGGCGTTGGCGTTTTTTTCGAGCAACACTTTGCCAGTGGCGTCTTCCACCACCAGCACCGATTGCGAACCCAGCGGCACTGCAGCGAACGCGGCCGCAGCAGTAAACGAGGTTAACAATGCAGCAATAATTTTCTTGAGCATATGGATATTCGGGGAACAGGAGTCTATCGGACACACCAGGGCGGTGTGGCGCACGTAAAAAGTCTGGCTATACGGCAATATTCTCTAAGGATAGACAATAACATTAAAGTCCGTTCTCGTCTATTGAATGTAAGTCTAGGATTCAAAAGGATAAACAAAAAAAATCCCGGACTGTGTCCGGGATTTTGGCGGCAGCGGCCAGTGGCGTCTTATTTGTTGTAGATCTTGTCGAATTCGCCGCCGTCGTCGAAGAATTTCTTCTGGGCTGCTTTCCAGCCGCCGAACAGCTCATCCACGGAGAACAGGCTGATCTGGCGGAAGTTGGCGTTGTATTTCTTGAAGGCTTTTTCCGAGCGCGGGCGCAGCGAGTGCTTGGCGATGATTTCCTGGCCCTCTTCGCTGTAGAGGAAGTTCAGGTAGCCGGTGGCTTGCTTGCGCAGGTTGCGGCGGTCGACCACTTTGTCGACCACGGCCACCGGCGACTCGGCCAGGATGGAAGTGGCAGGGTAGACCACGTCGAACTTGTCGCCGAATTCCGCGCGCACCAGGTTGACTTCGTTCTCGAAGGTGATCAGCACGTCGCCGATTTCACGCTGGGTGAAGGTGGTGGTGGCGCCGCGGCCGCCGGCGTCCAGGATAGGCACGTTCTTGAAGATCTTGCCGACCAGCTCGCGCGCCTGCGCTTCGCTGCCGCCTTTTTTCAGCACCGAGCCCCATGCGGCCAGGAAGGTGTAGCGGCCGTTGCCCGAGGTTTTAGGATTCGGGATGATGACTTGCACGCCCGGTTTGGCCAGGTCGTCCCAGGTCTTGATCTGTTTTGGGTTGCCCTTGCGCACCAGGTAGACCACGGTGGAGTAGAACGGCGCCGCGCCGTTCGGGAATTTCTTGGCCCAGTCGGCCGCCACTACGCCGCGCTCGACCAGAATATCGATATCGTTAGCCTGGTTCATGGTGACCACCGACGCTTCCATGCCGTCCGCCACCGAGCGCGCCTGCTTGGACGAGCCGCCGTGCGACTGGTTGACGTTGATCGATTCGCCGGTGCGCTTTTTCCAGTCGGCTTCAAACACCGGGTTGATATCCTTGAACAGTTCGCGCGTGACGTCGTAGGACGCGTTCAGCAGCACGGTGTCGGCCGCCTGCGCTTGAGGCAGGCCGAGCAGGGTGGCTGAAGCGGCCAGGAAGGAAGCGATGACAACGCGGCGAGTCGTGTTTTTAGTGGTCATAATGAGCTTTCGTAATAACAGACCTGCATGGTGTAAAATTTTGGCCGGAAAAGATACGAATTTTTCGTAATATGCTTAGAAGTTCACCAAAAAACGTATATGGATTTTAAAAAACATTCGTGGGCAAACACGGGAGCCGGGTCTAGTCTGGCGTCATCCGACGGCTTTATCCCGCTTAGTGTATAGTCGTTCCCAGCACTAAAGTAATGTTTTGTGAGCGTACATGAGTCTTGAAATTCGTATTGCTGCTTCGACGGATGCGGAGGCGGCGTGCAATGTATTGCGCCGGTCGATCCGGGAATGCTGCGAACTCGATCATAAAAATGATCCCGCCATTCTCGAAGCCTGGCTGGGCAATAAAACTCCGCAGATGGTGGCGAACTGGTTCAGCTCGCCCACCAATTTTTCGCTGGTGGCTGTCAGCGAAGGCGTCGTCGTCGGCGTCGCATTGCTCACCGGCGCCGGCAAGCTGGCGCTGTGCTACCTGTTGCCGGAAGCGCGCCGCCAGGGCGTGGGCAAGGCGCTGCTGCAACGGGTGGAGGAACAGGCATGCGGCTGGGGTGTGAAGGCGCTGCAACTGCACAGCACCGCGACCGGCAAGGAATTTTTCGCCCAGCGTGGCTACACCGATGCCGGCCTGGTGCGCTCGCCCTACGGCGTGGAGACGGTGTTCTTCTGGAAGCAGCTGGATGACGAGGCGACCTGCCCGAATGCGCCCAAGCGCAAGAAATTCTGCAACTGCAATACCGCCTAACCCACCATCCGCAATGGCTCGCGCTGCACCGGCGCCGCGCCCACCTCGACACCCCGTTCAAATAACTTCAGCTCGCCCTCGGCAAAGCGCGTCCAGTGTTCGTTGGAGGTGAGCGGCTGGGTGGCGATCACGGCGATGCGGTCGTCGCGCTGGTTGTAGTGGCTGAAATCGATGCTGAGCGCGCAGTCGACCAGGTGCGCCACCGAGAATGGGTAGGCGCGCACCACCACGTGCAGCTCGGTGCTGCAGTGCGCAAACAGCAGGTCGCCGTTGGACAGGATGAAGTTGAACGGGCCGTGCTCGGCTATTGCGGCCGTCAGCTCGGCCAGCGCGGCGTACAGTTGGTGGCGCTCGGGCTGCTGCTCGAAGCGCTCGGCCAGCCCGGACAATATATGGCAGAAGGCGCGCTCGCTGTCGGTGTCGCCCCACGGCGCGTACCGCGCCGGTTTCGGATCGTACAGTTTAAGGTCGCCGTTATGGGCGAACGACCAGGTCTGGCCCCACAGCTCGCGCGTGAACGGGTGGCTGTTTTCCAGCGAGACCCGGCCCTGCGTGGCCTTGCGGATGTGCGCCACCACGCTGCGCGCCTTGATCTGGCTGTGCTTGAACTGCTCGGCCAGCGGCGAATCGATCGACGGCAGGTAATCGGTGTACAGGCGGCAGCCGCCGGGCGTGTGCAGGGCGATGCCCCAGCCATCCTTGTGCTCGCCCGTGCGGCCGCCGCGCTCGACAAAACCGGTGAAGGAGAAATCCAGGGCGGCGGGTTGGTTGCTGCTCATCGCGAGGAGTTGGCACATGGGGCGGGCACGGAGTTGAACGATGGTTCCACGATAACGGCCGTGCTGTATGGGCGGAACGAATGTTTTGGCATATCCATAGCTGAAAGCATTCGTTCTGCTTTCCCGCACGGGGGCATACGCTATCGACATTGTCAGCATCCCACGAGGAGTTCCATGTCATTTCCCATCCTGCAAAAGTACCTGGCGCGTCTATCCGACGCCACCGGCGCTGCTTCCAGCATCTGGCTCGATCACGAGGGCAAGGCGCAAGGGCGGTTTTTCAATTGCACCATGAGCAGCGCGTTCCAGCCGATCCGGCAGCTGGACAGCGGCGCGGTGCTGGCCTATGAAGGCCTGGCGCGCAGCGTGTCGGCGCAGGACCAGGGTTTGTCGTTGTGGAAGCTGCTCGACCACGCCGCCAGCGACGATGAATCGATCGAGCTGGACCGGCTGTGCCGCATGCTGCACGCGATTAATTTCTTCCGCCAGGCCGGGCAGGGCGATACGGCGCTGTACCTGAACGTGCATGACCGGCTGCTGAGCGCGGTCAGCAGCAACCACGGCCACGCCTTCCGCCGCATCCTTGATGCGCTGGAGCTGCCGCTGGAGCGGGTGGTGCTGCAACTGCCGGCGGCGACGCCGCAGCAGGGCTGGCTGTTGAATTATGTGTCGGACAACTATCGCCGCAATGGCTTCCGTTTCGCGGTCAATGTGAACAGCCCGCGCGACGGACTGGCCGTGCTGGAGCGCTTGCGGCCGGACGTGTTCAAGCTCGACGTGCGCGAGTCGCAGGACAGGGCGGGATTGGTGGAGTTGCTGCAGCGTTGCGCCGCGTCCCGGGTGGAGGTGATTTTCAAGCGGCTGGAAACGCCGCAGCACCTGGCGGCCTTGCGCGAACTGAGCGGGGCCGCAGGTGTGTCGTTACTGGTGCAGGGTTACTTGCTCGACGAGCCGCGCGCGGCCTTGTTGCAGGCGCCGGCGCGGCAGGCAGCATGAGCATGATTTAGTTCAGGACCCAGTTGTACTGCACTTGTGCCCAGACTGGTTCGCTGCCGTTGCTGGCTGGCTTGAACTTGCAGCCGGCGCTGGCGCGTTGCGAGGCTTTGTCCAGGGCCACGTAGCCGCTCGACGAGATGATTTTGCTGTCTTTGACGTTGCCGTTGGCATCCACCAGCACGGCCAGCTTGACGTTGCCGGTCAGTTCTTCGTCTTGCCATGCGTTGCGGTAGTTAGGCACGTCGCATTCAGCATTGTTCAGACGGCCGGCTGGGGCGGCGGCGCTGGCTGGGTTGATGGTCGACAGGGCGATCAGGGACAGGGCGATGATAGAACGAGTGATCATGGTAGGCTCCAATTAGTTAGTTCGATGGAAAAACTCATCTGGTACGACTGAACTATACTGCGTCGCACCATATATGAATACTTTATTGTTGGAATGCCAGCCATCAACAAGGTGTATAACTGTGGCGGTCAAATCGTTTCTGATACGAAATTTATGTATCGCAGACGCAGCTGTATCATTTCTTAAACGAAAGTTAGGGTGGTTTTTCTTTCCCTCCGCATAGGCTATAGTGGCAATATTGCTTTTTACGGTAGGGTGGATGTTATGGCGACGCGCAGGGAATTTCTGGGACTGACTGCAGCGAGTTTCTTATCGGTGCCGTTGATCGGCTGCGCTTCCAGCGTGCCGGTGCGGCACAGCAGCATTGCCAAGCCTTCCACGGCCCCGGCAGCACCGGGTCCGGCCCCGGCGCCTTCCGGTGTCGGCATGGAGCCGCCTCCCGATATTTTCGACGCCCAGGCGCTCGACCTGGAATTCTGGCTGCGGCCGCGCACCATCGAGGTGGTGCGCCCGGCCAGCAAGGAGCGCGCCAAGCTGCTGTACTGGAAAGATGGCGAGATCATCGACTCGGCCTACCAGGACCTGTGCCACCTGATGCGCGACGTCAATGGCGGCAATGAAACCCGCAACATCGATCCCAAGCTGTTTGAAACCCTGTGGGGGACGCAAGCGTTTGTGCGCCGCTACGGCATCGACAGCCCGCTGGAGATCCTGTCCGGCTACCGCACCCCGGCCTCCAACAACAAGCTGCGCGAAGCCGGCGTTCCGGCCGCCCGCCAGTCGCTGCACATGGTGGGGCGCGCGGCCGACATCCGCATCGCCAACCTCAACGCGGAAGTGCTGGGCGGGCTGGTGAAGAGCTTCCGCCAGGGCGGCGTCGGCTTCTACTACCGCGCCGGTCCGAGCGGCGGCTGGATCCACGCCGACACCGGCCTGCAACGCACCTGGAAGGGGTGAGCCCGGATCGGCTACACTGGCGGTTTGGCAAGTCGAGGAATACCATGCAGGACAATCAAGAACCGCCGCGCTTCCGCCCGGTGCCGTGGAGCGGGCTGGAAACGCCGGCCGACGTCGAGCTGTGGATCGAGGAACATAACCAGGCGCTGCAGCAGCACATCCGCCCGAACGAAACCGGCTACGGCGTGTGCTTCACCCTGGCCGAGGGCGGCGAGATTTATCTGCAAACCACGCAGGACGGCCACCTGGTGCTGGACGTGACGGAAGAAGCGCAATGGGTGTCGCCGCTGATCATGGCTGCCGCCCGCGTGACGGAAGCGCCGCCGGGCCGCCTGTGGGTGCTGCCCGATGATAAGCTGGTGCAGTTGATGATCGGCCTCAGCGGCCTGATCGCCAGTTCCATTCTGGTGGTCGGCCATAATTTCGGATTGCGCCGCCGCATGGGCGCTTGGTAAGGGAGTCGCATGCTCAAACGTCATTTCATTCTCCTGCTGGCTGCGGCGCTGTCCTTGCCGGCTTCGGCTGCAGATCTGCTGGCCACGGTCAAGGCGCGCGGCACGCTCAAGGTGGCGCTGGAAGGCACTTATCCGCCGTTCAATTACAAGGAAAAGAACGGCGAACTGGCCGGGTATGACGTGGACGTGGCCAGGCTGCTGGCCACCAAGCTGGGCCTGAAGGTGGAGTTCGTCAGCAGCGAGTGGGCCAGCATCCTGGCCGGACTGGCGGCCAACAAGTATGACGTGATCATTTCCCAGGTCGGCATCAATCCCAAGCGCGAGCAGGCGTTTGATTTCTCCCAGCCTTATATTTACTCGATGCCGCAGCTGATCGTGCGCAATAACGAGACGGCGGTGTACAAGACGCTGGCCGACTTGAAGGGCAAAAAGCTGGGCGTGGGGCAGGGCAGCGTCTACGAGCAGCAGGCCAAGGCAGTGCCGGGCGTGGAGGTGCGCAGCTACGCGGCGGCGCCGGACACCATGTCCGACCTGGCCTCGGGCCGCATCGACGCCGCGCTCAACGACAGCTTGATGTCGGCCTATCTGCTGAAGATTTCCAGGCTGCCGATCAAGGCTGGCGCGCAAGTGGGCGCGGTCGAGCGCATGGGCATTCCGTTCAAGAAGGGCAATCCCGAATTCAGGCAGGCGCTCAACAAGGCGCTGGCCGATGCGGCCGCCGACGGCAGCCTGAAAGCCATTTCGCTGAAGTGGTTCGGCACCGACGTCAGCAAGGCGCCGTAAGCGATGGACTGGCTGGAGCTGCTGCGCGAGGCCGCGCCGGTGATGCTGCGCGGCGCCGGCTACACGGTGCTGTTCGCGCTGGCGGCCATGCTGGGCGGCTTGCTGATCGGCTTCCCGGTGGCGGTGCTGCGGCTGCTGCCATATCGCTGGCTGGCGTGGCCGGCCGGCGTGTACGTCAGCCTGATGCGCGGCACGCCGCTGCTGGTGCAGATGTTCGTGATTTACTACGGCCTGCCCAGCGTCGGCATTGAATTCACGCCGGTGACGGCCGGCATTCTGGCGCTGAGCCTGAACTCGGGGGCCTTCCTGTCCGAGAGCTTGCGCGGTGCGATCGGCGCCATCAGCAAGGGCCAGTGGGCGGCCAGCTTCAGCCTCGGCCTCGGCTACTGGTCCACGCTGTACTACGTGGTGCTGCCGCAGGCGCTGCGGGTAGCGGTGCCGGCCATGAGCAACACCTTGATCAGCCTGATCAAGGATACCTCGCTGGTGTCGGTCATTACGCTCACCGAGCTGATGCTATCGACCAAGGAGGTGATCGCCACCACCTTCCAGCCGCTGCCGCTGTACCTGGCGGCGGCCGCCATCTACTGGGCGCTCAGCCTGCTGTTTGAAGCGCTGCAGCGGCGCATGGAACAACGCTTGAACCGCGCACACCACTCCCGATAGCCCATCTGCTCGACATCCCGGTCCCACGATGTTAATCTGAAAACATCAAACAAGGGGGTGTATGGATAAGACTATGCACGCTGAGCTGCCGGGGTTGACGGTCCTCACGGAAGAGGCCGGCATGGCGCCCTACGCCGCACTGGCCAGTGGCCACGATGCCGAGCAAGCCTATTTCAATGATATCTACCTGCTGGCGCCGGTCGGCTATTTCGTGCTGGCGTTTGACACCACCATCCTGCAAATGAATGTGGTGGGCGCGGACCTGCTTGGCCTGCCGCGCGCCAATCCCGAACGCACCTCGCTGCGCCACTTCATCGCGCCGCGCTTCCACCAGGATTTCGACGCTTTCCTGCGGCGCGCCCTCAACAGCGGCCAGCCCGAGCAGTGCGACTTGCAGATGCTGCGCACCCGCAACCCGCAGGGCTTTCCGGTGTCGCTGCGCGCCAGCGTCGACGCCAGCGGCCAGGCCATCCGCGTGGTGCTGGAGCTGGCCGAGGGCAAGCTGGCCGCGCTCGAGCGCAGCGAGGAGCGCTTCCGCCGCATCGTCCACAACGCCGAGGAAGGCATCTGGGAAATCGACGCCGCCGCCCGCACCAGCTTTGTCAACCCGAAGATGGCGCAGATGCTGGGCTACTGCATCGAGGACATGCTGGAGCAGCCGCTGGTGGCCTTCATGGACGAGGAGGGCCGCAGCATCCTCGAACGCAATATCGCACGCCGCCAGCAGGGCCTGTCGGAACGCCACGAATTCAAGTTCCTGCGCAAGGATGGCAGCGACCTGTGGGCCACGCTGGCCACCAATCCGATTTTCGACGCCGACGGCAGCTACCGCGGCGCACTGGCGCTGGTGACCGACGTGACCGCCAGCCGCGCCTCGGCCGAACTGATCTGGCATCAGGCCAACTTCGACCAACTGACCGCGCTGCCCAACCGCCACATGTTCAACGACCGCCTGGGCCAGGAAATCAAGAAGGCGCGGCGCGAAGGCTTGCAGCTGGCGCTGCTGTTCATCGACCTCGACGGCTTCAAGGAGGTCAACGACACGCTGGGCCACCAGCAGGGCGACGCCGTGCTGGTGGAGGCGGCGCGCCGCATCGGCCTGTGCGTGCGCAGCTCGGACACGGTGGCGCGGCTGGGCGGCGACGAATTCACCGTGATCCTGTCCGGCCTCGAGCACCCGAACGGCGTCGACCGCATTGCTGACAGCATGCTGGCGCTGCTGAGCCGGCCGATGGCGCTGGAGGGCGCCCAGGCCACGGTCTCGGCCAGCGTCGGCATCGCGCTGTACCCGGCCGACGCCGCCGCCCCGGACGACTTGCTGCGCTGCGCCGACCAGGCCATGTATGCCGCCAAGCAGAGCGGGCGCAGCCGCTACAGCTATTTCACCCGCGACCTGCAGCTGGCGGCGCAGGCGCGCCAGCAGGTGACGCTGGATTTGCGCTCGGCCTTGGCGCTCGAGCAGTTCGAACTGCACTACCAGCCCATCGTCAATTTGCAGAGCGGCCGCATCGAGCGCGCCGAAGCCCTGCTGCGCTGGCGCCATCCGCAGCGCGGCCTGCTGGCGCCGGCCGAATTCCTGCCGTTTGCCGAAGCCGGCGGCATGATGCTGGAAATCGGCGACTGGGTGTTCCGCCAGGCCGCGCAGCAGGCGCGGCGCTGGCTCGATGAGTTTGGCGGCAGCTTCCAGGTCAGCATCAACCAGTCGCCGGCGCAGCTGCGCGGCGATGCCGCGCTGTACGTCGGCTGGCTGCAGCATGCGGCCGGGCTCGGACTGCCGCCGCGCAGCATCGTGCTGGAAATTACCGAGGGCGTGCTGCTGGACGGCGCGGCGCGCGTCAGCGAGCGCCTGCGCGACCTGCGCGAAATGGGCTTGCAGGTGGCGCTGGACAACTTCGGCACCGGTTATTCCTCGCTGTCCCACCTCAAGCACTTCGGCATCGACCTGCTCAAGCTCGACCACAGTTTCATCCAGCACCTGGCCAGCGACAGCGGCGACCTGGCCATGTGCGAGGCGCTGATCGTGATGGCCCACAAGCTGGGCCTGAAGGTGGTGGCGGAAGGGGTGGAAACGCCGGCCCAGAGCGGCCTGCTGGCGATGGCCGGCTGCGATTACGCGCAGGGCTATGTGTTTGCCGGCGCGCTGCCGGCGCAGGAATTGACCGCGCTGGCGCGGCGCGGCGCCAGCCTGCTCAATTAACGCAGGCGCAGCAGCGAGGCCACGCGCTCGCGGCTGATGCCGGCCAGCGCCGAGGTGATCGACAGCAGCGACTGGTAGCCGGGCTGGCGCGTGGTCGAGACAAAGTTTTGCGCCATCTGCTCCATGCCGCCGCGGGTGGCGGTCGGCGTGGCGTTCTGCACGCGCGCGCTCACTTGCGCCAGTGCCTGCTGCACCGACTGGATCGACGCTTCCACCTTGGCCAGCGCCTGCACCACTTGCTGCAGAGTGGCGCGGATGCCGTCGACGTCGGCCGTGTTCCAGCTGTCCGGATCGATTTGCGGTGCTTCGGCCTCGGCCTTTACGCGGTTGAGCTGGCCGGTCGGGAAGCGCACGCCGCCGCCCTGCACGGCAATGGTGTCGCGCACATTGCTCCATTGCGCTTCCGAGGTGGAAAATTCCAGCTGGCCGTCGTCATTGATCTCGGCGCGCACGCCGTTGGGCGCCAGCGCCTCGTCGAAGCGCTGGGCGATCTGGGCGTCGCTCAGGCCCGGCTCCAGCACCACCGAACGCACGTTCTGGCCGCCGCCGATGGAAATGGCCAGCACTTCGCGGCCGCCGTTGCGCAGGTTGGCCAGGTTCATGCCGCGCACGGTGAAGGCGGTGGTGGTGCCCTTGTTGCTGAATTTGAGTTGCGCATCGAGCGTGCCGCCGGAGCCGCTGCTGCGGTTGCGCCAGCTGTTGCTGAACTGGCGCACGCGCGCTTCCAGCGTGCCATCCGAACGCTGGCGGTTGACCAGCCGGTTGCTGAGGTCGGCCTTGAGGTTGCGCAGCTGGGCCGCGCTTTGCTCGAGGAAGTCGAGCGCCTGCTGGGCGCCCGAGATGTCGCCCTGCAGCGGCTGGTCCCAGTTGTTCAGGCCGCGGCGCAGCGGCGCCGCCGAGTTGGGCGTCGGCGTGACTGGCGTAGCGGTGGCGGCATTTTCGCCGTTCAGCCCCAGCGCAGTGCCGTCCACCGCAGCCGCATTGCCGGCGTGCGCGCCCGGAACAATGACTTGGGGGGTAGAGGTGGACGTGATTTGCATACGCGGGCCGGCTTAAAAGTTACAGGACGTTGAACAGCGACAGGTTGGTGATCTTGGAGTAAGCCTTGTACGAGGCTTGCAGCGCCAGATTGTAGCCGTTCAGTTCGGTGGCGGCGTCGGTCATGTCCAGCGAACCGAGGTCGAGGATGGCGGTCTTGTTCGACAGGCTGACGTTGGCATGGTTGCCGTCCAGGGTTTCCATCACGTTTTGCGCGCCGCCAAACGAGGCGATCTTGCCGGCCACTGCTTCCATGGTGTCCAGCGCGCCATCCATATTGGCCTTGATGGCGGCCTGCAGGCCCGGCGTGCTGGAAGTGACGCCCGGTTTCGACAGCTCGTCAATGGTGACGTCCATCTGGTTGAGCAGGGTTTCCAGCCCGGACACGTCAACGTTGACGGTCTGGGTGATGCCGTTGCCCACCACCGATTTCTGCTGGCCGGTGTTGCCGGTGAAGGTATAGCGTGAACCGGGCGCGGCCGCCGCGTTGTAGGTGATGGCCGGGGTATTGGTCAGGGTGCCGGAAAACACATAACGGCCTTCCTGGTCTTTCTGGTTGGCGCTGTAGAACAGGCTGTCGCGCAGCGAGGTCATCGAGGTGGTCATCGACTTCAGGTCGTCGCCGGTGTTGCTGCCGTCGGCGGCCCAGACCAGCAGGTCGTGGCTCTGGGTGATATCGTTGACCATGCTGGTCAGATAGGTCTCGTTGGTCGACAGGCGGATCTTGATGGCAGCGATGTTGTCGCGGTACTGGCCGACAATCGCTTCCTCGCGGTTCAGGCGCGACAGGCGCACCGAGGTCACCGGGTCGTCCGACGGCACCTGCAGCTTGTCGCCGCTGGCCATGCGCGCGGTCAGCGAGGCCAGGTGGCTCTGGTTGTCTTGCAGGCCGCGGTTCATGGTGGCCTGGAACTGGCTGGTGGCGATACGCATTCAGGCTCTCCTTAACCGAACATTTGCAACGTCGACTCGAACAGGGTGTTGGCCACGGCAATCACCTTCATGTTCGCTTGGTACATATTCTGGAATTCCACCAGGTTGATGGCTTCCTCGTCGGTGTTGACCGCGCTGGTCGATTTCCAGTCATCCTCGGCCTGGGTGCGGATGGTGGTGGCGGTGTTCAGCTGCGACTGGTTCTGCTGGCTGTCGATGCCCAGCTTGCCGACGATCTGGGTGTCGGCATCGCCCAGCAGCACACTGCCCAGCGTGGTCAGAGTGATCGGCTGGCCCTTGATGTCGATGACTTTCTGCAGGTTGCTGCTGTCGCCCGGCGTGGTGTCGCCGGAGAAGGCCAGGTCGGTGGTCTGGAAGCCGCTGACCACCTGCAGCAGGCCGGTGGCGCTGGCCGGGTTGAAGGCCAGCAGCGCGGCGCCGGGCGTGCCGTCGCTCTTGAAGCCGGCCTGCAGCTGGTCGTTGACCTTCTGCGCCATCTGCTCGGCGATTTCCTTGATCGAGCCTTGCAGCGGAATCAGGGTGTTTTGCTTGTAGTCGCCCAGGCCGCCGAGCTGGCCGCCGACCTTGGTGTCGTCGAGCTTGAACTTGGTGTCGGCAAAGCTCAGGGTCAGCACCGGGGCGCCGCTGGTGCTGACGTAGTTCATCGACGCCGACAGATTGCTGACCACCAGCGGCTGGCCGCTCTTGAGCGACACGCTGGCGGTGCCGTCCGGGTTGTTGATCACTTCGATGGCCACTTGCGAGGCCACGCTATCGATCAGCTGCTCACGCTTGTCCTGCAGCGCCGAGGTGTTGGTGCCGGCCGAGCTAACTGCGATGATCTGCTGGTTGAGCGCGGCGATATCCTTGATCGACTGGTTGAGCGACGGCAGAATGGCCTGCTGTTGCTGCTGCACCGAGACCAGCTGGTTGGCGGTGACGTTGTAGATCGAGTTGATCTGCTGCGACATGGAGTCGGCGGCGGTGATCACCTGCTGGCGCAGCGGGGTCGAGGTGGGGTCGACGCCGGCCGCGTTGAGCGCCTTGAAGAAAGTGTCGATGCCGTAGCTGATGCTCGACTTCTTGTCGCTCATCACGGTTTCCATCTGGGTCAGGTAAGGCTGCACCTGCGAGCGCGAACCGAGCTCCGAATTCGCGCGCCACAGTTGCTGCGACTTGTAGGAATCGCTGAAACGCAGCAGCGAGCCGATCTGCACACCATTGCCGGCCGATTTGGTGCCGGGGTCGGACGCGGTCGCTTGCAGCAGCACGCCCTGGCGGGTGTAGCCCTTGGTTTGCGAGTTGGCGATGTTCTGACTGACGGTGTTCAGTGCGGCCTGGGCGGCCAGGGCGCCCGACAGTGCGTTGTACGAGATGGTCATGGAGCGGGTCTTTCCTGGTGAAGTCCGTGGGGCCCGCGCGCGCTGTGCCGTACGGGTCCGATATCTGTGAAAGGCGACCGTTTATTGCTGCGGATTAAGCGGCGGAGTAATTTTTTGCGAACCGGCAACATTGACGGCTGGTGCAGCTTGCTGCTGTGGCAACAGCTGCTTGAGGATGGCATCAGCCACGCCAAAGGCGCGCTTGCCGGCCATCTGGTCGGCCACCAGGTTGTCGGCCATGTCCAGCATGTCGTCGTTGATGCGGCTCTTGCCCGGGCTGTCCTCGGCGGCCAGGGCGCGGGCGCCGTCGCGCATCTGGTGCAGCAGGTGGCCGATGAAGAAGCTCTCGAACTTGACGGCGGCCTCGGTGGCCTTGGCGCGGTAGGCCGGGTCGACCGTGTCGCCGGGCTGGGCCGGCTGCGGCGCCACGTGGGTGCTGCTCAGCTGGCCGGCAGTGCCGTTGGCCAGCAGGCGGCCCGGATCGAAGGAAGTAGAGTCCATATGCTGTCCTTAAATGACCACCAGTTCGCCTTCGATGGCGCCGGCCTGGTCCAGTGCCTGCAGGATGGCCATGATGTCGTCCGGGGTAGCGCCCAGGCTGTTGACCACGTCGATAATCGATTGCAGCTTGGCGCCGGCCGGCCATTTGAACATTTGCGCCGGGCCCTGGTCGGCCGTCACCTGCGACTGCGGCGAGGCCACAGTCTGGCCGCCGGCCAGCGCGTTCGGCTGGCTGACCTTGGTCGATTCGGAAATCACCACCTTGAGCGAGCCGTGGGTGACGGCGGCCGCGCGCACGCGCAAGCCTTCGGCAATCACCACGGTGCCGGTGCGTGAATTGAACACCACTTTCGGCGCATCTTCGCCAACCTCGATATTCATCGCTTCCAGCTTGGCCATGAAGGCCACGCGCTGGGTCGGGTTGGACGGGGCCACCACGTCGACGCTGGTGGCGTCGCTGGCGCTGGCAATGTCGCCAAATTTCTTGTTGATCGAGTCGACGATGTTGATCGCGGTCTGGAAGTGCGGATGGCGCAGCGACAGGCGCACGGTCGGCTTGGTGGCAAAGTCGGTGCCGATCTCGCGCTCGATGTTGGCGCCGCTCGGGATGCGGCCCGAGGTCGGGGTGTTGACGGTGATCGAGGAACCGCTCTTGCCGGAAGCGCTGAAGCCGCCCACCACCACGTTGCCCTGGGCCAGCGCATACACTTCGCCGTCGGCCGCGCGCAGCGGGGTCAGCAGCAGGGCGCCGCCGCGCAGGCTCTTGGCGTCGCCCATCGAGGACACCACCACGTCGATCGACTGGCCCTTGCGGTAGCCGGGCGGGAACACCGCCGACACCATCACGGTGGCCACGTTCTTGGATTTGGCGTCGGTGCCGTCCGGCACTTTCACGCCGAACTGCTTGAGCATGTTGATCACCGACTGGCTGGAAAACTTGACCTGGGTCGAGTCGCCGCTGCCGTTGAGGCCGACCACCAGGCCGTAGCCGACCAGCGGATTGTCGCGCACGCCTTCGATGGCAACCAGGTTGCGCAGCGCCTGCGCGGCATGGGCCTGCAGCGCCAGGGACAGGGCGAGGGGTAGGGCGAGGAGCAACTTGCGGAATTTCATGGGATCACCCGTGGTTCAAAACTTAGAACGGCATCAGCGGGCCGTTGAAGAAGCGCGTCAGCCAGCCCGGCTGCTGCGACTCGGCCAGCGTGCCTTGCGCCGAATAGGCGATGCGCGCATTGGCGATGCGCTGCGACGACACCTGATTGTCGGCGTCGATATCGGCCGCGCGCAGGTAGCCGCGCAGGCGCACGAATTCTTCGCCGTTGTTGAGGGTCAGGGTTTTTTCGCCGGACACGCGCAGCAGGCCGTTCGGCAGCACTTCCTGCACGATCACGGTGATGGCGCCGGTCAGGGCGTTCTGCTGGGTGCTGGTGGCGTCGCCGGTGAAGCTGTTGGAGGCGCCGAGGCCGACCGCAGCCTTGCCGAAAGTCTTGCCCAGCAGGTTAGGGGCGTTGATGTTGTCGGCCGATTCCTTGGAGAAGCTGGTGCCGGCCTTCTTGCTGGCCTGGGTGGTTTCCTGCAGGATGATGGTGACGATGTCGCCGACGCGGAAGGCGCGGCTGTCCGAGGTCAGCGACATGCCGAGGTCGGCACTGAACACGCCGCCGGAAACGCCGCGCGGCCCGCTGCTGCGGGCCACGGCAGGCGGTTCGTCGCTCGGGCCGGGACGCACCGCCGGCGGCTGCAACGCGGCACAGCCGGCCAGCGACAGCGTCGCCAACAACAAGGCAGGCAGTGCGGTTTTCATCAGCGGGCTGCCTGCGACAGGTACTGCAGCATATTGTCGGCGGCCGACAGCACCTTGGTGTTCATCTCGTAGGTGCGCTGGGCGGCAATCATGTCGACCATTTCTTCCACCACCTGCACGTTCGAGCCTTCCAGCGTGCCCTGCTTGATCTTGCCCCACTGGGCGGTGCCCGGCGTGCCTTCGGTCGGCGTGCCCGACGACGGCGTTTCGGCAAACAGGTTCTCGCCCAGGGCCAGCAGGCCGGTCGGGTTGATGAAGGAGGTCAGGGTGAGCTGGCCCAGCTGTTGCGGCGTGACGTTGTCGGCGATCTTGGCCGAGACGGTGCCGTCTTCGCCGATGGTCAGCGCGGTAGCGTTGGCCGGCACGGTGATCTGCGGGATCAGCGGCAGGCCGCTGGCGTTGACCAGGATGCCGTTGGCGTCGACCTGCAGCTGGCCGGCGCGGGTGTAGGCGGTGGTGCCGTCAGGCTGGCGCACCGACAGGAAACCGTTGCCCATCACCGAGATGTCGAGCTCGCGGCTGGTGGTTTGCAGCACGCCCTGGGTGAACACTTTCTGCGTGCCGACCAGGTGTACGCCGTTGCCGAGCTGGACGCCGGACGGGGTCAGGGTGTTGTTGTCGGCGCGCTGCGCGCCCGGCTGCTGTTCCACCGAGTAGAACAGGTCTTCGAACACGGCGCGGTCGCGCTTGAAGCCGACCGTGTTGGCATTGGCCAGGTTGTTGGCGATGGTTTGCAGTTTCAGGTCTTGGGCCTGAACGCCGGTCTTGCTGATCCACATTGCTGGATTCATGTGTTTTCTCCCTGTCGTGTTACGTGGATTAGCTGCCGCTAATCAGGCGGTTGCCAGCCTGGGCCATCGAATCGGTGGCCGAGAACAACTTCATTTGAATTTCAAAGGTACGGTTCAGGCTCATCACCGACACCATTTCTTCCACTGCCGAGACATTGCTGCCTTCCAGGTGGCCGGGGCGCAGCACCACGGTCGGGTCAGTGGCCAGCGGGTTGCCGTCGCGCGCCACCAGCAAGCCCTGGGTGTTCTTGGTCAGCTCGGACGCTTCGGCCTTCACCAGGCGCAGCTTGTCGATCACCTGCATGGTGGTGGTGCCGGGCGCCTGGATCGAGATGGTGCCGTCGGTGCCGATGGCAATGTTGGTGTACTCGGGCAGGGTGATCGGGCCGCCTTCGCCCAGCACCACGTCGCCGTTGACGCGCAGCGTGCCGTTTTCATCGAGCGTCATATTGCCGGCGCGGGTGTAGGCTTCGCCGTTGGCCGATTGCACGGTGAGGAAGCCGTTGCCGGCAATGGCCACGTCGAGGTCGCGGCCGGTGCTTTTCATGGTGCCCGGCTTGGTCGACAGCGCGTTGGCCTGCAACTGCGACATGTGGCGGTCGTCGTAGCCGTAGCCGTTGACGGCCTGCGCCGCCGACAGCTCCATATTGGCACGGAAGCCGCCGGTGTCCATATTGGCCAGGTTGTTGGCGTGCACCTGTTGCCCGCGCAGGGCCCGTTCGGCCCCGCTCATGGCGGTGTAGATCAGCGCGTCCATGGGTCAGTGCGTCCTTAGATGGCTTGCATCAGCGATTGCAGCATGGTCGACTCGGTCTGGATCACCTTGGAGTTGGCCTGGTAGTTGCGCTGCGAGGTCATCAGGCCCACCAGTTCCGAGGTGATGTCGACGTTGGACTGCTCCAGCGTGCTGACGTTGATGCTGCCGGCCATGCCGACGCCAGGGGCGGTGACCAGCGGTTCCCCCGAGTTGATCGAGGTGACCCAGCTGGTGTCGCTGACTGCGGTCAGTGCGCCTTCGTCCGGGAAGGTGGCGACCGCCAGGCGGCCGACGGTCTGCTTCTGGCCGTTGGTGTAGCTGGCGATGACGGAGCCGTCGGTGCCCAGCGACACGCCGCTGAAGGTGCCCGAGGCGTAGCCGTCGGCGTTGTTGGTCGAGGTGGTGGCTTCGCCGGCAAAGCCGGTGGTGCCGGTGTAGTTGATGACCACATTGTTCAGCTTGCCGCCGTTGGCGGGGGTCACGCCGCTCAGGTCGACCGTGATGCTGCCGGCATCGGTGGGCTGGTCCGGCTTGGTCATATTGCCGTCAGTGTCGAACTCGATGGTGGTGCTGGTGCCCGTCACTTCCACGCCGTCCACCACATAGTGCACGTCGACCGAACCGGCGGTCGCGGCGCCCGGGGTGCCGGTGCGGGAGAAGTACTGGGTCAGGGTGTGCTTGCCGCCCAGGCTGTCGTAGATGACCGAGGCCTTGGACATATTGAAGGTCGAGGTGTCCGGCGGATTGGTCGGATCCACTGGCGCTGGCGTGCCCCAGGCGGCCGCAGGCGGTTCCCAGTCGGCCGACAGGTTGCCGACGTAGCTGACTTTTTCCGAGGCCACGGCCGGGATCGCGCCGGTCGGGATGGCGACATTGCCCTGCGCGCCCATGGTGCCGGTCTTGACGTCGACCGGGTAGCCCTGGACCTTGCGGCCGGAAGCATCCACCAGGTAGCCGTCTTTCGAGGCGTCGAAGATGCCGACGCGGGTGTACTGGGTTTCGCCGGTGTTGTCCTTGGTGATGAAGAAGCCCTTGCCGTTGATCGAGGCGTCCAGCGCGCGGCCGGTGTTGAGGATGCCGCCCTGCAGGCCGATGTTCTGGGTGGTCGAGCCCACCATCACGCCGGTCACCTGGCTGCCGGCCACCAGCGACGAGAAGTTGGCGCGGCTGGCTTTGTAGCCATAAGTGCCGGCGTTGGCGATGTTGTGGCTGGTGACGTCCAGCGAATCGTTAATGGCCTGGATGCCAGACAATGCGATATCGAAACTCATGATGGATACCTTCCTTTAGAGACTAGATTGAGTGGCAGAAGCTTGACCGTTGAATGCGGTAATGGCGCTGGTGGCGGTTTCGCCGATGTTGCCGACGTTGAGCACCACCGTGCCGGTGGACGACAGGCGCACGCTGTTGAGGCGGCCCTGGATGTCGACCGCCGGGGTTTCCTTGCTGGAGGTCTGGACCGACATGGTGTAGGTGTCGGCCTTCAGGCCCAGCTTGGCTGGATCGATGCTGAAGGCGACCGTGCCCGGCGGCTGGGTGCCGAGGTTGATCTCGTGCTTGACGCCGTCGGAACCGGTCAGCACCAGCGTGGTCTTGTTGCTGGAGGCCGCCAGCGTGGTCTGGCCGCTGACCTTGGTGCTGCCATCGAGCGTGACCGTCTTGGTTTCGGCCATGACGTTGGAACCGACTTGCGCGCCCAGGGCCAGCACCTGCATGCTTTGCAGCACGCTGGCACTGGCGCTGGTGACATTCGACAGATTTTGCAGGGTTTCGGTCTGCGACAGCTGGGTCAGCTGCTGGACGAACTGGGCCGGATCGGTGGGCGACAGCGGGTCCTGGTTCTGGATTTGCGCCACCAGCAGCTTGGTGAACATATTCGACGCTTCACTGGCGGTATTGCCGGTGATGCTGGTGCCGGAGTTGGCCGAGGTGGTGCTGCTGCCGTTATTGAGGAGACTGACGGTCATGATTAGCCTTCGCCGAGTTTTAAGAGGGAGCTCTGCATCGAACGGATGCGGCCCAGGACTTCCACATTGGTCTCAAAGGCGCGCGAGGCCGACATCATGTCGGTCATCTCGGCCACCTGGTTGACATTCGGGTAGAACACCATGCCCTCGGCGTTGGCCATCGGGTTGCCGGGCTCGTAGACCTGGCGCAGCGGCTCGTCCGACTGCACCACGTCCAGCACCTGCACCTTGCCGCCGGCGCTGTTCATGCCGTCCGGGCCGTCGCTCATGACGGCGGCAAACACCGGCTTGCGCGCGCGGTAGGTATCGGCCTCGGTGCCGGCCACCGAATCGGCGTTGGCCAGGTTGGAGGCGATGGTATTCAGGCGAACCGACTGGGCCGCCATCGCCGAGCCGGCGATTTCTGAAATATTCTTGAACGACATATTGGTTCCCGCCTTACTGGCCGCTGATGGCTTTCGCCAGGCCCTTGAGTTTCATGTTGACGAAGGTCAGGCTGGTGGCGAAGTCGGTGGCGTTCTGCGAGAACGCGGCCTGTTCGACGCCGATTTCCACCGTGTTGCCGTCGCGGGTAGGGTGGTAGGGCACGCGGTACATCAGCGCGCTGTCGCCGCCGTCGCCGAGGTCGCCGTTGCCGACCGCCTGCACATTGGCCAGCGTGGCGCTGAAATCCATGTCCTGGGCCTGGAAGCCGGGCGTGTTTTCATTGGCGATATTGGCTGCCAGGATGCGCGTGCGCTCGGCGCGCAAGGCCAGCGCATCGGCGTGGACGCCGGCTGCATCTTTGAAGTTAATGCCCATACTGTTCCCCTGTTTTGGCGTGGCGGTAAATCGTGTCGACATGAGTGGCGGCAACACCAAGCCGCCCTGTAGAATGACCTCTCGCATCATAGTAGAGGTTATTGCTCATGTACAACAAATCTATTGTAACTGTTTCGGCCGTCGTATTGCTGTTTTGCATTCGTATTTCGCCAGTATTTTCTGCGACCGGTGCGGTGGCAGCCGAGCAGGTGCCCGGCATAGTCGAAACGGCGGCGCGCCAGCAGGTCATGCGCTGGGCCGAAGCAGCCGGCTTGAGCGAGCCGCAAATCGGCATCACGGTGGTGCCCGGCACACGGCCGCTGGCCGCTTGCAGCGGGCCGGTGACAGTGCAGGGAGCCGATACGCGCTTGCCCGCACGCATGCGGTTCATCGCGGTCTGTGCCGGCGCCGGCGGCTGGCGGTATGAATTCATCGTGCGCGCCCAGGTGTCGGCGCGCATTGCTGTGATGGCAAGCGAGTTGGCGGCTGGGAAAGTACTGGCGGATGAAGATGTGTTGCTGGAGCGCCACGACATTTCGTCCATTGCCGACAGCATCGCCGATCCGCAAGACGCGATCGGGCTGAGCGCCAAGCGCGCGCTGCGCAGCGGCGAGATTTTGCGCAAGGGTTTGTTGTCCTCGCCCACGCTGGTCAAGCGCGGCGAGCCGGTGCGCATTGTTGCGCGCCGCGAGGAAATCGAAGTCAGCATGGCCGGCGAGGCGCTGGATGCGGGCGCGCGCGGCGACACGGTGCGGGTGCGCAACGCCAGCGGCACGGTGATCCGTGCCCGGGTGACGGGCGCGGCCACGGTGGAGCCAGTGTCTGCGCCGGTCACAGCTAGTTCTCCGTCGGAGTAATGCCGGCCAGGCCGCCGCTGCGCTGCAGCTGCGCGGCCACTTTGCCCAGCTTGTCCGCATACTGCGGGTCGGTGGCGTAGCCGGCCTTGGCCAGCGCGCCGGCAAAGGCGCGCGCGTCGCTGCCGGTGTTGAGCGCGGCCGCGTAGCGCGGATTGCTGCTCAGCAGGCTGGCGTAGTCGCGGAAGGCGCTGGCGGTATCGGGATAGCTGCGGAAGCGCTCGGTCTTGCGCAGCAGGGCGCCGTGTTCGTATTCGGTGGTGCTGGCGGTGGCCACGTCGCCCTGCCAGCCGCTGCCGGCCTTGACGCCGAACAGGTTGTTGGCGCTGGCCGTGCCATTTTTCAGCGGTTGCTTGCCCCAGCCCGATTCCAGCGCGGCGTGGGCGGCCACCAGCTCGGGCGCGACGCCCAGCTTGCCGGCGGTTTCCTCTGCCCACGGTTTGATCGAGGCCAGGAAGGCTTGCTGGGTGGCGCTGTCGACCCCGCTCTCACCGTCTTCAATGGCGCCGGCCGCGCGGTTGCGCAGGGCCATGGCTTGCAGGCTCATGGCTTGCGAGGAGGGCGCGGCGTCGCTGCGCACTGGCGCGCTCAGGTCGCCCTTGGCGATGTAGGCGGCAACGTCGGCCTGGACTTGCTGGAAGGCGGCGTTAAAGGCGCCGGACGTGGCAACGCCGCCAGTAGCCGCGGTCGGGCGGCTGGCGGTGACATTCGATACGGTTGCAGCAGTGGGTGCAGTGGCTTGCATCCCGCTAAGCTGGCGCATAAATTTGCTCCTCGCCATGCAGCACGCGCTGCATGATGCTGTATTGCTCCACCAGCAGGTCGCCATTGCGCTTGCTCAGCGCCTTGCACGCGATGACAGCCTGTTCCAGCGTACTCCAGTCTGCTTCCATTTTCTCCCGTGCAGCATTTTTCAGCAAGGCAAAAGCTTGAAGCATGGTGCCTTGCGGCCCCACCAGGCGTTGTACCAGCGCCACGCGCAGCGCGCGCCGCGCCTGCATGGTGTCGACCAGGGTGGAAATGGCCTCGGCCACCGGGCCCAGTTCGGACGCCTTGTGGCGCAGCGCGGCCTGGAATTGCTGTTGCAGCAGGTCGTGCAAGGTTTGATAAGCGAGCAAATCTTCGGCGATCCCGGCCAGCAGCTGACGCATGGCGTCCTGGCGGGAGAGATTACTGACTACGCTCACTGCTCGCTCCCGTGGAAGCGCTGGATCAGGCCGGCCAGCTTGGCCGGGTCGAACGGCAGCTCGCCCTTGGCCAGGGCGTCGCGCAGCATGTCGACTTTTTCCTGGTCGATTTCGGGCATCTCGCGCATCGCTTGCAGCGCCGGCTGCAGCACTGCCGATTGCAGCGGCGCCGGCGCGGCGGCCTGCACCGCCTCGGCCGCCTCTACCGGCGCGCTGTCGGCCACGCGCTGGACGGCCATCCCGTCCGGGGTCGAAGTCGTGATTCTCATACGTGTGCCTCGTGTTGGCTTGGTTTCCATACGAACTCTTATTTGTTGCGGCGCGGATCCCGCAGCGGACTATCGCCGCCGAGCTTGCTGCGCAGCTGTTGCAGCAGCGTGGCATCGGGCAGGGCGGTGTCGACGTCGTGGATCAGCGGATCGCTGGCTTCCGGCATGCCAAACATGGTGGCTATGGTCTTGGCCTGGGCGGTGGTCAGGATCAGCATTTCAATGCGGCGGTTGACGCCGGCGTCGGCGCGCTTGGTGTCGAGCGGCGCGCGGTCGGCCATGCCCACCACCTGCAGCACCGACTCGCGGTTCATGCCGCCGGCCAGCAGCTGCGAGCGGGCCGACATGGCGCGGTTGGCCGACAGCGTCCAGTTGGAAAACGCCGCGTAGCTGGTGTCGGCGTACTGCAGCGAGTCGGTGTGGCCGACGATCAGCATCTGGTTTTCCATTTGCTGGAACAGCGGCCCCATCTTGCGCAGCAGGGCGCGGAACTTGTCGGTCGGCACCGCGCTGCCGCGCACGAACATGCCCTGGCGGTCGGTATCGTGCAGCATCACGCGCAGGCCGTACGGCGTTACCACCGATTCCAGGTTGCTCGACAGGCCGGCCTCGGCGCTCATCTTGGTCAGCACCTTGGCCAGCTGGGTCAGGTCGTCCGGGGTGTCGTACTTGACCTTGGAAGACGGCTCGGCCGGCGCTTCAGCCACTTCGGCCGTGGCTTTCTTCTTGCCCTCGGCTTCCGAGGTGCCGAAGTGCGGCATCGGGAAGCGGTCGATCAGGCTGCCGCGCGGGCCGCCCACCTGCTCGGGCATGACGCCCTTGCCCTGGTCGGTCTTGGCGCCGTCGGCCTCGGTCAGCACCTGTTCCAGCGCTTCGGTGTTACGGGCCGCCATCAGCCACAGCACCAGGAACAGGCACATCAGCGCGAGACAAAAGTCGGCAAACGCTACCTTCCAGGCGCCGCCGTGGTCGTCGTGCTTGTGCTTGCCGCCACCGCGCTTGACGATGGTCTGGTCATGCCCTTTGTCATGCGGCTTTAGCACCACGGCCTCCACGACGCGAACTATCATCGGCCGGCGCGCTGTCGCGGCCTTCCAGATCGTTGATCCAGCGCTCGAGCTGGGCGAAGCTCGGCTTGATGTTGAGCTGCACCAGGCGGCGGCCGGCGTCGATCGCCAGCAGCGGCGGCTTGCCGGCCACGTGGGTCACCAGCACCACCTTGACGGTTTCCTTGTTGGCCGCCTCGGAGTTGACCAGCTGCTTCATCATATTGCACAGTGGGTCGATCAGGCCGTAGCAGAAGAAAATACCGATAAACGTCCCCACCATCGCCGCGCCCACGTGCTCGGCGATCTCGCCCGAGGTCGCGCCTTCGTTCACGGTGTTCATGGTGATCACAATACCGAGCACGGCGGCCAGAATACCGAAGCCCGGCATCGCCTCGCCGATCTTGTTGAGCGACTTGGCCGGCTGTTCCAATTCGGTGTGGATGGCTTCCAGTTCCTGTTCCAGCACGCCTTCGAGCTCGTGCGCGTTGATTTTACCCATGGCCATCAGGCGGAAGTTGTCGACGATGAAGGCCAGCAGTTTCGGCTCTTCCAGCACGCGCGGATAGCGCTGGAACAGCGGGCTGTCTTTGGGCGCTTCGACGTGGGCGTCCAGTGCCTTCAGGCCGCCGGCAGCCAGCTGCAGCAGCTCGTACATCAGCAGCAGCAACTGGCGCTGGAATTCCGAGTCGTATTTTTTCTTGGTGAGGATCTTTTTAATCTGCGTCATCATCTCCTTCAGCACGTGGCTGGGGTTGCCGATGACGAGCGCGCCCAGGCCGGCGCCGGCAATCACGATCAGCTCGATCGGCTGCCAGATCTGATGGAAAGACCCGCCCATCATGAAGAAGCCGCCGAAGACGCTGCCTAAAACTATGAGGAGACCGACTATTTGCTGCATGATGATTCGCCTTTCCGCGTCATTTTTCTAATCCCTAGCCGCACAGTGCCGTTCAGGCGCTCTGCAGTACTGCCTTCATTTTGGTCAGCGCCGCCTTGTTGAGCTGACAGACGCGGGCGTCGGTCAGGTCCAGCACGGCGGCGATTTCCTTGTAGCTCAGCTCGAATTCGTAATACATCTGCACCACCCGCTGCTCGCGCTCGTCCAGCCCGCGCAGCGCCTGCTCCAGGCTGCGCCGCACCACCAGCTGGTCTTCCGGGCTCGGTGCGCTGTCGTTGCTGACGCTTTCCTGCAGCACCTCGTCGAAGCTGGCGATCAGCTCGGCGTTTTCATCCATCAGGTAGGCCTGGTAGGCGTCCGGCGTCAGCGCCAGCGCTTCCATGATTTCGTGCTCGCTCGGTTCGCGCCCCAGCTTGCGGGTCAGGGCGCGCACGCCGTCGCGCAGCTTGTGGCTGTGCTGGCGCACCGCGCGCGGGCGCCAGTCCTGGCGGCGCAATTCGTCCAATATCGCGCCGCGGATGCGCAGGCTGGCGTAGCTGCCGAAGGCACCGTCCGGCTCGCCGTAGCGGCGCAGCGCTTCGAGCAGCCCCATCAGGCCGATCTGTTCCATATCATCGCGGTCGATGGCGCCGGCGATCTGCGAATTGAGCTGGCGCACGATGCGCTTGACCAGTGGCGCATACGCCAGCAGATGCTTTTGCTCGTCGGCCACGCTGTGCACGGGCGCTGCGGCGCCGTGCTCACTGTAGCTTTCAGCATAAGCGTCTGCAAATTCCTCTACGTATCCCATGCCCGCTCCACTTGTGTTCATGCTGCTCCGGCTTACTCGACGATGAGCTTGCCTATCATGACTTCGTCAAACGGCTTCTCGCGGCCTTCCTGTTCGAATTCGTGATCGAAGGCCTTGTTCAGTTCACCGGCAAACTGCTCGATGGTCATCACGCGCGCGCTGGCCATCGGCAAATTGGACAGGGTCTTCACCGCCACGCTGCGCAGCATCGGCAGGGTTTCCTTGGTTTCCTTCTCGCGCTTGGCGTCGGTGGCCACCACCAGGTCGGCCGACAGGTAGTGGGTCACCGTCTCGCTCGGCTCGTGCTTGAGCATCACCACCACTTTATCGACCGTCAGGTACTTGGGCGGCAGGTCCGATTTCTTTTCTTCCTTCTTGGCCGGCTTCTTCTTGGCTTCTTTGGTATCGGCGGCATGTTCCTCGCCGCCCTTGGAAGACATGAACCAGACTGCGCCGCCGGCGACGCCGGCAGCCAGTACCGCCACCGCGGCGAAAATGATGATGAGTTTTTTATTCATTGTGCGAGTTACTCCCCGGTCATGGCAAAGGTGGCGGTGCTGTCGTCTTCGTTCAGCGCGCGGCCTGGCGTGCGGCCGTCATCCTGGCTGCGCTGCTGGCCATTGCGGCCACCCTGGTCGGCCTGCGCCTGGGCGCGCGACGACGACACGGTCACGGCCACGTCGCTGAACTGGCGGTTCGACAAGTCCTGGCGCACGCTGTCGCCGATGGTGTTCAGCTGGCGCAGCACTTCGCTGTTGTTGGCCGACAGGTTCACCTGCAGCGCGCCGGCGCTGTGGCGGATCGAGATTTCAATGCTGCCCATATTGGGCGGTTCCAGACGGATCACGGCCTGGTCGTTATTGCGCTGCAGCTGCAGCTGCAGGCGGTCGCCCAGCGCGGCGCGCAGCGGCTGCTGCCATTGTTCCGGGGTGCCGTTCAGCACCACGGTGCTGCTGGTGTTGGCGGCAACTGGCGCGGTGGCCTGGCCGGCCGCGCTGGTGTTGCTGGCGTTGATGCCGGTGGCCAGCGTGAAGCTGCGCTCGTCGCTGGCATTGGCAGCGATGCTGGTCGCCGCAGCAGCCGTGGCGGCGTTGGCGGCCGGCGCGGCGGCCGTGTCGGCGGCGCGGGTAAGCACGCGCGCGCCATTGACCCAGGCTTCGCGCAGCGGCGCGGTGTTGGCGGTGCCGGCCGGATTGGCGGCCAGCGGCAGGGTGCTGCCGGTGTCGGCGGCCGGCGCCGCGCTGTCGCTGCCGGCAGAGGCCGGGACGGCGCTTTCCGACTGGCGTGCGGCCACGGCGGCCAGGGTGGCGTTGTTGGTTTGGGCGTACACGCTTTGCGGCGCGGCAGCGGCGGACGCCACGGCGTTGGCCTGGGCGGCGGCCGCGGCGGCGGCGGTGTCGTCGGCAACTGGTGCGGCTGGCGCGACGGCGACGCTGGCGGCGGCCAGGTTGAGACGGGTGGCGCTGCTGTTCAGGGTGGCGGTGGCGCTGATGGCGTCCACGCCGCCGCTGTCGGCCTGGGTGGCAGCGGCTGGGGCCACCGGTGCCGGCGCTGGTACGGCGGCGTTCAGCAGCGAAGTGATCATGGCTGGCAGCACATTGCTGGCGGCGGCGCTGCCGGAACCGGTGCTGTCATCGCTGTCGCTTGCGGCGGCGGTGTCGCTGCTGCTGTCGGCGGCCACGTCGGCCAGGTTCAGCAGCTGGGAAAACAGCGGGGCGGCCACTGGCGCGGCGTCGGCCGCTGCCTGCGCGGCGGCCTGGGCGGCGTTTTGTGCGGCGTCGGCCTGGCTGCGGCTGTCGGGCTGATTGGCGGCCTGGGCCGGCTGGCGGCTGCTGCCGGCCGCGGCCTGGCTGGCCGGGGCGGCTGGCGCCGGCTTGGCTGCAGCCTTGCCGGTCGTGCTCTCCGTGGTGGTGGCCTGCTTGCCGGCCGCAGCCGGGCTCTTGCCGCTGGCGGGCGCCGTGTTGTTGGCGGCCACCGGGGCGGTCAGTTCGGCTTGCGCGGCCCTGGCCGCTGCGGTTGCGCTGGAGAGTGTCGTGGTCATGCTTGGATTCCGCTTTCTGCTGTGTCGTTTTCGAGGGCATAGGCCAGCCAGCCCTCTTTGTTGGCCTGCATATCGTGCAACCGCTTGGCCAGTTCATCGGTGGCGCGGTCGCAGCGCTTGACTGCTTCGTTGTGCATCTGGCGCAGGGCCGAGAGGGCGGCGCGTTCGGCGCTGCTCCAGTTGCCTTGCGCTGCCATCTGCGGCAATACGGTACCCATTAACGTGTTAATCGCCGCCAGCGTTTTCCAGTCTTCGGAAGCGATGGCGGCGCTCATCTTCTGCGCCATTTGCAGCAAAGTGCGTTGTCTATCCATTGGTCTTCGCCTGCACGCCCAGCCATCCTTTTTTAATCGTGGTCAGCAGAGTGGTCACTTCGTCGATGATGGCCGGGTCCAGCGCCACGCCGGCCGTGTACAGGCGGCCGGCGCAATACTCGTACAAGCGGCCCAGGTTTTCCACCACCTCGCCGCCGTTGTCGAAGTCCAGCGAGCTCGACAGGCCGTTGATGATGTCGGTGCACTTGTTCAGGCTCTTGGCCTTGAGTTCGTAGCGCTTGCCGACGATGTGGCCGCGCGCGCGGGCCAGCTCTTCGAGCAAGCCGTCGGTGAGCACCAATACCAGCTCAATCGGCGAGGCCCGGGCAACCTGGGCGTCGAGATTGGTGGAGTGGTAACTGCTATACGCTTCGTGATTCAACATGGTATTCACCGTACGGTTCTAAAAGTGTGGCTGGGTATTGCCTGGTCGTGCTTAGTTGCTGCTGTCGTTGGAGAACATCGCCGTGAACATGTTCGAGGTGCTGGTCATTGACGACTGCAGGGTCTGCAGCGCGGTAAATTGCGCCAGGTACCGCTGGTAAGCGTTGTCGAACTGAGTTTTGAGCGTGGCCTGGCGGTCGGTGATGTCGCTCTGGGTGCGGGTGTTCTGCGCGCGGCGTTCGACAATGTAGCCGCCGCTGGCGCTGGTCCAGGACGTGGTCAGCTTGTTCATGGCGCCCAGCACGCCGCTGTCGACGCCGAGCCCGGCGCGCCCGAACAGCGTGTCCAGCGTGCCCGGATTGGCGGCGATGGCCTTGTTCATGCGCTTGGTGTCCAGCGTCAGCGTGCCATCCTTGGCAGCCGAAATGCCGAAGTTAATCAGCGATACGCCACCGGTGGCCGTGCGCAGCGCGCCTGCCAGCCGGTCGCGCAGATTGGTGACGCCGGCGTCGTTGTAGAAGGCCGCGTCTTCGGCGGTCGGTGAGACGGCCGACGAGTCGCTTGAACTGACCGGGGTGTGATCGCCGGGAGCGGTCAGGCCGTTGAACACGCCCAGCAGGGTGTTATAGGCGGTGACGAAATTCTGCACATTGGTGGCGGTGGCGCTGTTGTCGGCTGCCACGGTCAGGGTCACCGGCGCGGCTGCCGGGGCCTGGGCCTGGGTGATGGTGAACTTGACGTCGTCAATCACGCTGAAGGTATTGGAGGCTTGCTCGACCTTGGTGCCGGCCTGGCCGCCGACCCAGACAATGGCGTTTTTGGCGCTGGTCAGCACGGTCTGGCTGGACAGGTCGGACTGCAGCGAAGCGCTGCCCAGACCGCTCACATCGATCGATGCCACCGCGTTGTCGGCGCCGGTTTCGGTCGAGTTCAGCACCAGCTTGGTCACGCCGTTGACCGTCATGGTGGAGGCGGTCACGCGCGAATTATTGGTGGCAGCAACGTTGATGGCGGCGGCGATTTCCTTGGCGGTCAGGGTGCCGTCGGCGTTGCTGTCGGCATTGGCGAGGTCGACCTGGAAGGTCGAACCGTCGGCCAGCACCACATTCATGGCGCCGGCGCCGGCAGCGGCGCTGTCAGCCACGTTGTACGACACCTGGCCGGCGGTGGCCAGCTGCTCGACATAGAACGAGTAGGTGCCGGGCACGGCTTTCGAGGTGGCGGTGGCGGTGCCGATCGCGGTGCTGCTGAAGATGGCGGTGTTGGCGCTCACCGAATTGCTGCTGCTGGCCAGCGCCGACAGCGAGCTCTGGAAGGCGCTTAGCGCCGAGCTCAGCGTGCTCAGGCCGGTTGCGGTGGCCTTGGCCTTGTTCGCTTGCTTGGTCAGAATTGCCGACGTGCCAGCCACATAGGCGTTAGCCAGGTTCTCCGCAGTGGTCTTCGGATCGTAGGTGGGACTGCTGATGACTGCCATGATCGTGCTCCTGGAAAGGATAATGAAGTGTACCTTGATATAAGGCGACCTTAACCGTTTCCCTATGAAAATATTTCCGACTATTTTTTGTAACTGCGCTTATTTCTGACTGCGCAGCCATACTTGCGTTGCCAGTTCGTCATGTTGCTTGCGCTCCTTGACGGTTTGCTGCTGGTTGTAGACCTTTTGTTCCTTGGTCAACACCATGTCCATCACCTCGCGCTTGGCCCAGGCTTTGTTGAGCGCCTGCTGCGACACCGCCATGTCGGCCTCGTGCATGTGCAGGTCGAGCCGGTGGCTGTCGGCCATGGCCATCACCGCCTGCTTGTAGTCGCCGCAGTTGCCGGCCAGGGCAGGGTGGAGATTGCCGCTGGCGCCGCTGTTGGTGTACAGGCTGGTCAGGCGCTCGAGGTTTTTCTGATAACGCTCGCGCACGTTGGCCTTTTCCGCCATCTCCGTCTGCAGGCGCTCGACTTCCGTGTTGCGCAGGGCCACCAGGGTGGTCAGGTTGCGGATTTTTTGTTGGCTCATGGTGTCATCAGCTTTTCAAGTTGGGCAACGCAGTTGGCGATCGGGGCTTCTTCCTTGGTGCCCTGGCACAGGAAGTCTTCGACTTTGGGGTGCAGCTGCACCGCCTTGTCGGTAATCGGGTCGGCGCCTGGCACGTAGGCGCCCAGCGGGATCAGGTCGCGCACGCGGTCGTAGCGGCCCATGCTGGCTTTGAGCGCGCGCGCCGCCATCATGTGCTCTTGGCTGATCACTTGCGTCATGCAACGGCTGACCGAGGCGGCAATATCGATCGCCGGGTAGTGGCCGCGTTCGGCCAGTTCGCGCGTCATCACGATGTGGCCGTCGAGAATGGCGCGGGCGGTGTCGACCACCGGGTCCTGGTGGTCGTCGCCCTCGGCCAGCACGGTGTAGATGGCGCTCATGCTGCCGGCCTGGTTTTCGCCGTTGCCGGCCGATTCCACCAGCTGCGGCAGGGCCGAGAACACCGACGGCGGATAGCCCTTGGTGGCCGGCGGCTCGCCCAGCGACAGCGCCACTTCGCGCAGCGCCATGGCGTAGCGGGTCAGCGAGTCGACCAGCAGCAGCACGTTCTTGCCCTGGTCGCGGTAATGGGCGGCGATCGAGTGGCACAGCTCGGTGGCCATGACGCGCATCAGCGGGCTTTCGTCGGCCGGCGCGATCACCAGCACGGCTTTCTGCAAGCCTTCCTTGCCCAGCGACATGTCGACAAACTCGCGCACCTCGCGCGAGCGCTCGCCGATCAGGCCCACCACCACCACGTCGGCCACGGTCTGGCGCGTCATGATGCCGAGCAGGACCGACTTACCGACGCCGGAGCCGGCCATCAGGCCCACCCGCTGGCCCTTGCCCAGGGTCAGCATGGAATTAATCGCGCGCACGCCGACGTCCAGCGGTTCGGTGACCGGTTTTTTCTTCAGCGGATGGATGCGCGGCGGCTGCGAATCGAGCGGAAAATCGCCGCTCAGCTTGCCGAGGCCGTCGATCGGCTCGCCGAGGCCGTTGACCATGCGGCCCAGCCAGCCGGAGCCGATCTGCAGGCTGATTTTTTCAGGCGAGGGCAGCACGCGGGCGCCGGTGGTCAGGCCCACGGCTTTCTTGAACGGCATCAGGTACGACAGCTTGTCGCGGAAACCGACCACTTGCGCGTCCAGCCACTCGCCGCCGACTGTCTCAATCTGGCAACGCTGACCCGTGTGCAAAGGGCAACCTACGGCCTCAAGCAATAAACCGGACGCCCCTACCAGACGACCCGTCGGGGTCGCCATAGGTACTGAACCCAGTTCCAGATTGCGTAAGGCATCTGCGATCACTCTTCGATCTCCGGTTCATCGCCGCTGTCGGCGATCTGTAATTGATTATCGACCTGTTCCATGACAGCCGCAAGACGTTGATGACATCCGGCATCAACTTCATTATCGCCAGCCTTGATGCGGCATTCGCCCACTTCAAGACGGGCATCGGGAATCAGGTTCCAGCGCTTGGAGCGCTTCGGATCGAGCTCGGCAATACGCTTCAGCTCTTCCGGATTCAGGTAGACATCGATTTCATCGCGGGTTGGCGGCATTGAGGCCAGGGTTTCTTCCACCAGCGCCATCAGTTGCACCGGCTGCAAGGCCAGTTCGGCGCGGATCACCTGGCGCGCGACTTTCGCCACCAGATCGACCACTTCCTTGCGCTGGGCGGCGCGGTAGTCGGAGCGCAGCTTTTTCAGGCTCTTCAGCATGGCGTCGACCGGGCGCGCCATCTGGTCGTAGGCCACCAGGGTTTCGTGGCGGCCTTCCTCGCGGCCTTGCTCCTGGCCGGCGAGGCGGCCGGCTTCAAAGCCGTCTTCCTGGCCACGCGCGAGGCCGATCTCGTAACCGTCGCGCTGGCCCTGTTCAAAACCCTCGCTGACCGAGGCGGCCCACTGGGCGCCGCCATCGCCGCCGTGGCCGTGGCCATGGCTGTGCGCGGCCGCCGCAGCGGCGCGCTGGGTGGTGAACTGCGCCAGCGGCGGGAAGCGGTAAGGGCGGAATTGCTTCATTCAACCACCTGTTCGGCAAACAGCTGGATCTCGACTTCGCCGGCGTCGGCCAGCGCTTTCACGGTAGCCATGATTTCCTGTCGCGTCTGTTCGATGCGTGACATTGGGACCGGACCGGCGCGGCGCATCATGTCCTCGAAGGCTTGCGCCTGGCGTTTTGGCATAGTTTTCAGCACGGCGTCGCGCACCGCAATGTCGGCGCCCTTGAGCGCAATCGCCCATTGTTCGAGCGGCACGTCTTCCAGAATGCGGGTGATGGCCTGTTCGGTCTGGTTGCCAAGGATGAAGAAGTCGTACATCGACAGCTCGATTTTGGACACCACGTCCGGGTCGTGGGCGCGCAGCAGTTCCACCATCTGCGCGCGGTTGCTTGGCAGGCGGTTGAGGATCTCGGCGGTCTGGCGGATGCCTTCCACGCTGGTGCCCTGGGAATCGAAGGAGCTCAGGCAACGGTCCACCAGCTCGTCCAGCTCTTGCAGCAGGTCGCTGTCGACTTCTTCCATGCGGGCCAGGTTGAGCAGCACCAGGTCGCGGCTGTCCTGCGGCAGGGCGTCGATGATCTGGCCGGCCAGCGCGGCCGGCAGGAAGGCCAGGAACACCGCCTGCATCTGCACGTGTTCATTGGAGATGTACTCGGCCAGCCACTTTGGCGAAGCCCACTGCAGGCGCGCCATTTTCGGCCGCAGCTCATCGCCGTAAATGTTGTTGAGCACGGTGTTGGCGAGGTCGCCGCCCAGCGCCAGATCCAGCGAGCGCTTGAGGTAGCTGCGCGAGGCGCCATGCACGCCGGACTGTTCGCGGTAATCGTCAAAGAACTTTTGCATCGCGTTCTTGACCGACTCGACCTTGATGCCGCTCATGCGCGACATCACCTGCGTCACTTCCAGCAATTCCTCGCGCGACAGGCAGCGCAGCACGGCGGCGGCCGGCTCTTCCCCAATGCTCAGCAGCACGATGGCTGCCTGTTCCACCGGGGTCAGCTTGGTTGGCATGGCGTATTCGCCGCCATCATCATCCATGTTATTGAGTTCGGCCATTTTTCTGCATCCATTGTTTGACGACTTCGGCGACGCGCTCTGGTTCTTTCGCGGCCAGTACTTTCAGGTGATCGACCATCACATCGACTGCCGAGCCCGGAGGCGGCAGGTCGTAGTTTTCCAGCAGCGGCACCACCGGCATGCCCGGTACGGCGCCAGCGACGCCGCCCAGTGCCGGCGCGGCGCCCGGGGTACCCGGAGCCGCCGTGCCTGCCAGCGCGGCCTGTTCCTTGGCGGCGGCTTCCTTGGCTTCCTTGGCGGCGGCCACGGCAGCCTGCTCGGCGGCGCGGCGTTCGGCGGCAATGCGGGCCGCTTCGCGCGGATCCGGGGTGAGGCGCATGGTGATCAGGCGCAGCAGCGGACGCGCCAGCAGCAGGTAGCCGAGCAGGGCGGCGATGGCGTAGCCGGCGTACTTGCTGATATCGACGATGTTGTCGCGTTCTTCCCACCACTCGACCGGGGCGGCCTTGCGCGGGAAGTTCATGGCCGACACCACCAGCTGGTCGCCACGCTCGGCGTTGATGCCGAGGCCGTTGCGCAGGATTTTGTCGATGTTGGCGATCTCGGCGGGGGTCCAGCCGGTTTTCGGGAACGGTGCGGCTGCTTGCGCCAGCACCACCGCCACGCTCAGTTTCTCCAGGCGGCCGCGGCTGCGCTTGGTCTGGGTGATGCTGCGGTCGTAGGCGTACTGGCGGGTGGTGGCGTTCTTGCGCGCGGTGCCGTCGGCCGGGGCGGTGTTCGGATCGTTGGCGCCGCCGGCGGTCTGCTGGTTGGCGGCGGCCGGGTTGGCGGCCGCTGGCGGCGGACGGTTGGACAGGGTGCCCGGCACGCCCATCACCATGCGGTTGCGGTCCTGCTCTTCGCGCATGGCTTCGCTGGTGACTTTCGGGTCGGCGCCGTATTTTTCCACGGTTTCTTCGACACGGTCGTTGTCGACCGCGGCCGCCACTGACATGCGGTAGTTGTCTTCGCCAATGACCGGGCCGAGCAGGCCGCGGATATTGGTCTTCACGTCTTCGGCGTAGCGCTTGCTGGCGTCGTTGCCGCTGGTGCCGGCGTCAAAGCCGTCGGCCAGGTCGATGTGGGCCGACAGCAGGTTGCCGGCCTGGTCCACCAGGCTGACGCGCGACGGCGCCAGGCTGGCCACGCTGCCGGCCACCATGTTGACCACGGCGGCAATCGCTTCCGGTTCCAGCGTGCGGCCTGGTTTCAGCTGCACCACCACCGAGGCCGAGGATTTCTCGCCATCGGACGATACGAACGAGGTCGACTTGGCGATCGACAGGTGCACGCGCGCATGCGAGATCGCGTCCAGCGTCATGATCGATTGCGCCAGCTCGCCTTCGAGGCCGCGGCGGAAGCGCACGTCCTGCACGAATTGCGACACGCCCAGCGGGTCGTTCTTGTCCATCAGTTCCAGCCCGGCCGGCAGCTGCGCGGTCACGCCCTTGGCGGCCAGCAGCATGCGCACCTTGCCCAGCATGGAATCGGGCACCAGCACCTGGCCGCTCTCGGGGTGGATGCGGTAGGGGATGTGGTCGCCGTCGAGCACGGTCATCATGTCCGGCGCCGAGACTTTCTCGCGCGCGCCAAACACCGGCTTGTAGGTGGACTGGCTGTTCCACATGTACATCAGCACCAGCGCGGTCAGGCCGATGGCCAGGATCAGCAGCGGGTACAGGGTTTTCAGCAGGTTGGGGGACAGCGCCGGGGCAGCCGCAGACGGATTGGCGCGCCAGCGCTCAAAGGCGGACTTGATGGTGTTGATCACGTTGAAGGCTTTCGCTTGGGCTTACAGCGGTAATTTGATGAGTTCGTCGAGGCCGCCCATCACTTTGTTGCGCACTTGCATCAACATCGAGAAGGACAGGCTGGCTTCCTGACTGGACAGCATGGCACCGACCAGGTCGTCGCTCTTGCCGGAATCGACGTCGGCCATTTTCTGCCCCGCTTCGACATCCTGCGTGTTGACCTTGTCGACCGCGTTTTGCATGGACTGGCTGAAGGAGAAGGCGGCCTGCGGGTCGTGCGCCCCGTACTGGTTGGCGGCAGCGATGGCTTGCTGGCCGCTGTTCGCCATGTTTTGCGCCGCGCTCGTCAGCGACGCCAGGTCGGCCTGAATCAGGCTGGAGAATCCGTTGCTCATAGTGCTACCCCCGTTTTTACCGCGTTTTTACTGCAATGAATCCAGATGACTACCATAGCGAGATTGCCGAAAAGCAGCAAGCCCAAGTGGCGATATTCTGCTGCGCTGAAGCAAACCTGCTACACATCCGTTGCGCATGTCACAGTCTTGTAAGAAAGATAGTGTAAGCCTGTCGGACAAAACCGGACACAAGACCGGACAAGTGCTCGGCAGACAGCGGAAACGGGAGGCGAGGATGGTATTCAGCGGACGCTTGCTGCGCTGTTTTAATCCACTCCGGTTAAAACAGTTTTCTTAAGGCAAATCTCATTACAAATCATTTACTAAGCGCCGTTTGTTGAAGTGCGTTTCGCGGTAGATGTGTTGAGGTAAGCTTACCGGTTAGCAACATTCCTGTAAAGTGGTATTTGTCCCGGAAGAAATTTCTTGGCCAAATATTGTTCAATAGCAATAATGTGAATTTTGCTGTATGCTGCTTCCGAGATCGTCCTACTTTAAGTTACGATGTGCAACCAAGCCAAAAAATTGCGCTGGAAGTAACCAGTTTTTAGCTGGATAGTGCGATGATGGAGGAGTAGGGCAGGAATTAACCTCATGGCCAATACATGACAACGACAAAACAGACGCAACATCAAGTCCTGGACCCCAGTCTGCTGGGCCGTCCGGTGCACCTGCTGCATATCTTTGCGGCCCAGTTGCGCGACGATCTGGCACAGTCCATGCGCCTGAACATGAACCGCCGTTACTGGGGCGGTTTCCAGGTGCAGGAGGTCGCGTTCAGCCGTCTGGAGGGCAATGAGATCCGCAGCCGCTGGCTCAGTTTTGCCGCGCCGGCTGGCCAGATCGCCTTCTCGATGGAACGCAAGGTGCTGCTCAGCGTGCTCAATTACCGCTACGGCAGCGGCGCCAAGGCGGAAGCCAAAGCCGATGCCGCCGCACCCGTCGACGAGAGCACGGTGCGCGTGACCGCCACCGAAGAGCGCCTGGCTGTGGTGCTGGGGCAACAGTTGTGCGGTACCCTGGCCGGCCGCATCGAACTCAATTTACCCGTGATGGAAAAGCCGGCGCTGGCTGAAGGCGAGGCCGAGGAACCCGGCGCCGACGCCGAATTCAAGCCGGCCCCCGGTTCGCATCCGCCCAAGGGCACCTGGGTGATCAGCGTCACCGTCAGCGAGCTCGCCGGCGGCGCCTCGGGCCAGTTCTGGTTCGCCCTCGACAAGCATCTGATGACCAGCGTGCTGCGCGGCCTGCTGCGCGACCGCGAGGCCGGCAAGAAACCGAAGGCGGTAGCGCCGCTGGCGCAGCGCCTGCAGGTGGGCCTGATTGGCCGCCTGGCCAGCAAGGAAGTCACGCTGGGCAGCCTGTACGATCTGCAGGTTGGCGATGTCATTCCGATCAGCCTGGCAAGAGCCGACGTCTTGCTCGAAGACTCCCGCCTGTTCACGGCTGCCGTCACCGAGCACAAAGGCAAACTCTGTTTAACCTCTTTTGAAGACGCCGAATAATGATGAACATGAACGTAGCCAACCCTAGCGACGCCCTGCTGGAAGACCTGTCCGAAGAGATGATTATCGACCAGCCCGGCGCCGAGCTGACCGATCTCCCGGCCACGCCCGCGCGCCGCGACTTGCCGGCCATGATGCGCAAGATCCCGGTGACGCTGACGCTGGAGGTGGGCTCGGCCCGCATCTCGCTGCAAGACCTGATGAACATCGGTCCCGACAGCGTGGTCGAGCTCGACGTGCTGGCCGGCGAGCCGCTGGTGATCAAGGTCAACGGTACCGCCATCGGCCGCGCCGAAGTGGTGGTGGCGGGCGAAAACTACGGCCTCAAAGTGATCGACCTCGACGGCCTGAATCTCGACATGATGGCTCCATGACCTGGAGCGTGAACCCGCAGTGGCGGCGCCGCCTGCTGGCGCTGGCGCCCGTTGCTGCTGTGCTGGGCCTGGCCGCTGTGCCGGGTGCGGCCCACGCGGTCGACCTGCTGGCCAATGTGGTGCCGGGGGCGAAGACCGAACTGACGGTCAAGATGCAAATCCTGATCATCATGACCTTGCTGGGCTTGCTCCCGGTGATGGTCATGATGATGACCAGCTTTACCCGCTTTGTGATCGTGCTGTCGCTGCTGCGCCAGGCCCTGGGCCTGCAGCAGGGCTTGCCCAACCGGATCATCACCGGCGTGGCCCTGATCCTGACGCTGCTGGTGATGCGGCCGATCGGCAACGAGATCTGGACCACCGCCTTCGTGCCGTACGACCAGGACAAGATCGGCCTGGAAACCGCGCTGCAGATCGCCGAGAAGCCGGTGTCGCGCTTCATGCTGGCCCAGACCAGCAAGGCCGCCCTGCAGCAGATCGCCCACCTGGCCGGCGAAGACAAAATTACCGAACCGTCGCAGCACGCCTTCACCGTCAAGCTGGCGGCGTTTGTGCTGTCCGAACTGAAGACTGCGTTCCAGATCGGCTGTATGCTGTTCATTCCCTTCCTGGTGATCGACCTGGTGGTGTCCTCGGTGCTGATGGCGATGGGTATGATGATGCTGTCGCCGCTGGTGATTTCGCTGCCGTTCAAGCTGCTGCTGTTCGTGCTGGTGGACGGCTGGACCCTGACCGTGAATACGCTGGTGACCAGCGTGCAGGCCTACTGAGGAGGCGCATCCCATGCTGACGCCTGAAATTGCCGTCGATCTGGTGGTCGAGTCGCTGCACATTGTGATGCTGCTGGTGGTGGTGCTGGTGGTGCCGGGCCTGATCACGGGCTTGCTGGTGGCGCTGTTCCAGGCCGCCACCCAGATCAACGAACAAACGCTGAGCTTCCTGCCGAGGTTGCTGATCACGCTGCTGGCCGTGATCCTGGCCGGGCGCTGGATGTCGACCCTGCTGATGGACTTTTGCGTGTCCATCTTTACCCGCGCCGCCACGCTGGTGGGCTAGCCTGCGCTGTCATGGAATCCGTCCTCGCCCAGTTGCTGCCGCTGCTGACCGCCATCTGGTGGCCGTTCTGCCGCATCCTGGCGATGTTCATCGGCGCGCCGGTGCTGGGCGAGGCGGTGACCCCGACCACGGTGCGCATCCTGATCGCGCTGGTGCTGTCCATCCTGATGCTGCCGCTGACCGGCGGCCATCCGCCGATCAATCCGTTTTCCATGCACGGCGTGGTGGCCACCATCGAGCAGGGCCTGATCGGCTTCGTGCTGGGCCTGGCCTTCCACTTCGCCATGTCGGTGATCGGCGTGCTGGGCTTCATCGTGTCGTCGCAGATGGGCTTGTCGATGGCGGTGATGAACGACCCGCTGAACGGGCAATCGTCGGACGTGACCTCGGCGCTGCTGTCGACGCTGGCCATCATCGTGTTCTTTGCCATCGACGGCCACCTGGTGATTGCCAATGTGATCGGCCAGAGCTTCAAGGCCTGGCCGCTGGGCAGCGGCTTCGGCAACCACTTGCTGGAAGCGGTGGCCTACAACGTGGCGTGGATTTTCTCGGCCGCGATGCTGCTGGCGATCCCGGTGGTGTTTTCCACCATCGTGGTGCAGTTGGGCTTTGGCTTCCTGAACCGCGTGGCCCCCAGCCTCAACCTGTTTGCGCTGGGCTTTTCCGTGATCACCATCTTCGGCCTGCTGATGCTGGCGCAGATCGTGAAATTCATCCCCGAGCACTACATTCGCATGACGAATATGGTGCTGGAGTTGATCCGTCAGCAAATGCAGGTGGCGCATGGCTGACGAGAGCACAGGCGATAAAACAGAGAAGGCTTCACAGCAGAAGCTGAAGAAGTCGCGCCAGGAAGGCCAGGTCGTCCGCTCGCGCGACCTGTCGACCGCGATCGGCATCCTGGTCAGCCTGAAGCTGTTCGTCTACCTGCTGCCCGGCTACCTGATGGAGTTTAACGAAATCTTCCACCAGAGCTTTGCGCCGCTGGACAGCGACGGCGCCATCGATAACGCCATGTCGACCGTGTTCAGCAGCTCGATGTGGTTGCTGATCAAGATGCTGCTGCCGCTGTTTGTGGTGCCGCTGTTCATCATGCTGGGCGCGATGGTGCCGGGCGGCTGGGTGATTTCGACCAAGCACTGGGAACCCAAGCTCTCGCGCATGAGCCCGGCCGCCAATATCGGCCGCCTGTTCAGCGGCAAGCATGCGTTTGAGACCGCCATCTCGGTCGGCAAGGCCGGCGTGCTGATCGCGGTGCTGATCCACGTCGCGCGCTCGAGCGTGCATGACTACACCCGGCTGCAGCTGATGCCGATGGGCGAGGCCATGCTGAAAGGCTCGGGCCTGATGCTGGACGGGCTGATGGCGATGGTGGCGGTGTTCGTCATCTTCGCGCTGATTGACGTGCCGGCCCAGGCCTGGTTCTTCGCCAAGAACCAGCGCATGTCCAAGCAGGATTTGAAGGAAGAGCACAAGTCGACCGAGGGCCGGCCCGAGGTGAAAAGCCGCATCCGTCAGTTGCAGCGGGCGCTGGCACGGCGCAGCGCGCGCAAGAGCGTGCCCACCGCCGACGTGGTGATCGTCAACCCGGAGCACTACGCGGTAGCGCTCAAGTACGACCTGGCCAAGGCCGAGGCGCCGTTCGTGGTGGCCAAGGGTGTGGACGAGATGGCGCTGTACATCAAACAGCTGGCGGCCGAATTCAAGATCGAGATAATGGAACTGCCGCCGCTGGCGCGCGCCATCTACAACACCAGCCAGGTCAACCAGCAGATCCCGGTGCAGCTGTACCAGGCGGTATCGCAGGTGCTGAACTACGTGCTGCAGTTGCAAGCATTCCGTACCGGACGGCGCGCGGCCGAGCCGGAACGTCCAAAAGAAGTTGTTGTGCCCACATCCATGAGCGAGGTTAAGCAGTGAATTTTTTACAAACGCTGATTGCGGAGGTGCGTCGCCACAAGTTTGCCACCCCGGCATTCTTGCTGATTATTCTGGCGATGATCATGCTGCCGCTGCCGCCGATTTTGCTGGACGTGATGTTCACGTTCAATATCGTGCTGGCGCTGATTGTGATCCTGGGCTCGGTATCGGTGCGGCGGCCGCTGGACTTCTCGGTGTTCCCGACCGTGCTGCTGGCCACCACCATGCTGCGTCTGACGCTGAACGTGGCGTCGACCCGCGTGGTGCTGCTGCACGGCCATGAAGGCACGGCCGCCGCCGGTCACGTGATCGAGGCGTTTGGTAACGTGGTGGTCGGCGGTAACTACGTGGTCGGTATCGTGGTGTTCGTGATCCTGATGATCATCAACTTCATGGTGGTGACCAAGGGCGCGGAGCGTATTTCCGAGGTGTCGGCGCGCTTCACGCTGGACGCCTTGCCGGGCAAGCAGATGGCCATTGACGCCGACCTTAACGCCGGCTTGATCAATCAAGAGAAGGCGCAGCAGCGCCGCCTGGAAGTGGCGTCGGAAGCGGACTTCTACGGCGCCATGGACGGTGCCTCCAAGTTCGTGCGCGGCGACGCCGTGGCCTCGATTCTGATCCTGATCATCAACATGGTCGGCGGTGTGGCGATTGGCGCGCTGATGCAGGACATGTCATTTGGCGCCGCCTTCAAACAGTACGCGCTGCTGACCATCGGTGACGGCCTGGTGGCCCAGATTCCGGCGCTGCTGCTGTCGGCTGCAGCCGCGATTCTGGTGACCCGTATTTCGGATTCGGGCGACTTCGAACAGCAGGTTGGCAATCAGGTCCTGACCTCGCCGCAAGTGATGATGAGCGCGGCTGGCATGATGCTGATCCTGGCGCTGGTGCCGGGCATGCCGTGGCAGATGTTTGCGCCGTTCTCGCTGGTGCTGGCATATGTGGGATGGAAGCTGCTCAACCGGGTGCAGAAGCCGGATACCTCCAATCTCGACGCCATCGAAGCGGCGCTGCGCGACGAGCGCGCGCCCGACCTCGACTGGTACAGCCTGCCGGCGGTGCAGCCGCTGCAAATTGCGGTCGGCTACAAGCTGGTCGGCCTGATCGACAAGGCACACGGCGAGCCATTGACCAAGCGCGTCAAGGGCGTGCGCCAGAGCCTGTCCGAATCGATGGGCCTGCTGCTGCCGCCGATCGGCGTGCGCGACGACCTCGGCCTCAAGCCGACCCAGTATTCGGTGATTTTGTCGGGCAGCGTGGTGGCGCAGGCGGAAGTGTTTGCCGACCGCCTGATGGCCATCCCGTCGCCGAATGTGTACGGCCAGATCGACGGCATCCCCGGCATCGAACCGGCCTATGGCATGCCGGTGACGTGGATCGAGACCAGCGAGAAAGCCAATGCGCTCGGTCTCGGCTACCAGGTGGTGGAAACGCCAAGCGCGATTGCCACCCACCTGTCCAAGCTGATCCGCGAGTATCTGCCGGAGCTGTTCCGCCACGAAGACGTGCCGGCCTTGATGGAGCGCCTGACCGCGATCTCGCCCAAGCTGGCCTCGGCGCTGGACAAGGCGCTGACCCACACCCAGATGCTGCGCGTGTTCCGCGTGCTGCTGGCCGAGAACGTGTCGCTGAAAGACATCGTGCCGATCGCCACCACGCTGGTGGACAGCTCGGAAACCACCAAGGACCCGATCCTGCTGGCGGCCGAAGTACGCTGCGCGCTGCGCCGCCAGATCGTTACCAGCCTGTTCGGCCAGAAGACCGAGATGCAGGCCTTCAACCTCGGCGGCGACCTCGAAAACATGCTGCTTGGCTCGCTGAACCAGGCGCGCCAGAGCGGCAAGGTGGTGCTGGACAATTATCCGATCGATCCGCACCTGCTGGCGCAGCTGCAAGTGAACATGCCGGTGGCGCGCGAGCAGATGAAGCAGCAGGCCACGCCGCCGCTGCTGCTGGTGCTGCCGCAGATCCGTCCACTGCTGGCGCGTTATGCGCGCCTGTTCGCGCCGGGCCTGCACGTCTTGTCTTACAACGAGATTCCGGAAAACCGCGAAGTCAGCATTATCGGCACAGTAGGCTAAGCCAGCCGGCCAGTCCGCTGAAGAGGATGACGGGGATCACACCCCGTTTGTAGCGGAACAGGGCCACGCCGGCGGCCAGCCCGATCAGCGCTGCCGGCCATTCGAAGCCGCCTTGCCAGCCGGACGGCCACAGCGTGTGCCAGGCGAAGAACAGCGCCAGGTTGACGATCACGCCGACCACGGCGGCGGTAATCGCGGTCAGCGGCGCGGTGAATTGCAGCTTGCCGTGGGTCGATTCGATGAACGGCCCGCCCAGCAGAATGAACATGAAGGATGGCAGGAAGGTGAACCAGGTCACCACTGCCGCCGCCAGCACGCCGGCCAGCAGCTGCGCCTGCGGCCCGAGGAAGGCGGTGTTCCAGCCGCCCGCAAATCCCACGTAAGATACCACCATGATCAGCGGGCCGGGCGTGGTTTCGCCGAGCGCCAGACCGTCCATCATCTGCGCCGCGCTCAGCCACTGGTGGTGCTCGACCGCGCCCTGGAACACGTAAGGCAGCACGGCATACGCGCCGCCAAAGGTCAGCAGCGCGGCCTTGCTGAAGAACCAGCCCATCTGCGTCAGCACCGCGTCCGTGCCGAAGCAGGCGACCAGCACCGCCATCACCACCAGCCACAAGCCCAGGCATACACCCAGCACCAGCCAGAAGCGCGGCCAGCGGAAGCGCGCGTGCGGCGGTGGCGGGGTGTCGTCGTCGATCAGGGCTGGCAGGTGGACGCCGCCGGCCTTACTGTGGCCGCCACTGCCGGTGAAGCGCTGCGGCGCGAGCCAGCCGGTCAGCGCGGCAGCCGCCACGATCAAAGGGAAGGGCGCCTGCAGCGCGAAGATGGCGATAAACGCCAGCGCCGCCACCGTCCATTGCCAGCGGTTGCGCAGCGCGCGCGAGCCGACCCGCCACGCCGCGTGCAATACCAGCGCGGTTACCGCCGGCTTGATGCCGTAAAACACGCCGGCGATGGCCGGCACATGGCCCCACGCCATGTACAGCCACGACAGGCCGATCAGGATGAACAGCGAGGGCAGCACGAACAGCGCGCCGGCCGCGATGCCGCCGCGCGTGCGGTGCAGCAGCCAGCCGATGTAGGTCGCCAGCTGCTGCGCTTCCGGGCCGGGCAGCAGCATGCAGTAGTTGAGGGCGTGCAGGAAGCGCTGCTCGGAAATCCAGCGCCGCCGCTCCACCAGTTCCTGGTGCATGATGGCGATCTGGCCGGCCGGGCCGCCAAAGCTGATAAAGCCGAGTTTGAGCCAGTAGGCAAAAGCCTGGCCGAAGGTGGGATGGGCCGGGCGCTCCGGCGTCATGCGCTCTCGGAGAACAGATCGTCTGCGATGGTAGGCTGCGACACCAGTACCGCCACTTCCGCCATGGCGCGGAACAGCGCCTGCGTCAGGACCGCGGTGTGCATGCGGCTCGGGTGGGAGTGTTCGCCGGTCGACGCTGGCAATTCGCGGCGCAGGCGGCAGCGCAGGATGCTCAGGCCGGAACGGCTGACTACAGCCGCCAGTTGCGGCAGCAGGTCGCGCATGTGCTGCATGGCCGAGGTCTGGGCCGCGCCCACTTCCAGCACCACGCCGTTGCCGCTGGCCGGCTCCATCTGGATCACGACACGGCCGACGCCGGGCAGCATCAGTTCCAGCCGCAAGGCCACGCGGGTGCGGCGGCGGCGGTTGCGGTCGTATTCTTCATCGTCCTTGACCACCACTTTTAGCACCAGCCGTTCCGCGCCCCAGGCGTAGACGGCAAAGCGCCACGGCTCCATCTCGGTGACCAGCGGCGTGCCGGGGCGGCCCTCGCGCAGCGAGGAGGACGGGTTGTCGGCCATGAACAGGCTGGCGGGCAGGTGCTGGCCGGTGGCTTGCTCCAGCCAGGCGGCGCGCTGCTCGCTGTAGGTGCGCACCATCACTTGCCATGAGGCGGCCATGGCGCTGGTATCGGGCGGTTGCCACACCAGTTGGCGCGATAAAAATACTTGGTTGGGCCGCATCGCGGCCGGGTCGCCGGCGTCCGGCACTTCGCCCAGCGCGGCGGCCAGCGCCTCGGCATGCGAGGGCGGCAGGGCTTGCTGGTGATCGGGGCCGTCAAGGATGGCGCCGACGGAATTCGGGCCGCCGGTGCTGCTGGGGCCGCTCGGGCCGAGCGGGCCAACGGGGAAATCGATATCGATCGGCGCTTCGCCCGGCACACGCGTGACCGGTCCTGGCTGCGTTTGCGGCCGGTCCGGGACGCCAAGCGGGCGTAAAGAGGGTCCGATACGATCGACAGCCATCAGGCTCGCTTTCTGGAATTTCTGGAATTGCGGGTATAAAAAAAGCCAACCGAAACGCTCCGGTTGGCCCTTTTAGCAATCCGGATATCAGCAGATATCCGGATATTACTACGATTACTGCAGCAGGGACATAACCAGCGACGAGGTGCTGTTCGACTGTTTCAGCATCGCGGTGCCAGCTTGCAGCAGCATCTGCGACGAGGTCATGTTCGACGATTCGCTTGCGAAGTCGGTGTCCATGATACGGCCGGTAGCGGCTTTGGTGTTGGTCGATACGTTGGCCAGGTTGTTGTACACGTGGTCCAGGCGGTTCGAAGCAGCACCCAGAGCCGAGCGCACGGCGCCGACGTCGTCGATTGCGGTTTTCAGCAGGTCGATGGTGGCCGAAGCAGCACCGGTCAGTTCTGCACCGGTGGTTGGTGGAATGGTGGCCACACCGGTGTTCACGTATTCAGCCGACGCCGACAGGATGCTGGCGTGCATGGTGGCGATGGCGGTCGACACGTCGACGTTCATTTTTTCAGCGGTCGAGGCGCCGATCTGGAAGTTCACGCCGCCGGCGGCTGCGAAGGTGCCGGTGGTGTCGTTCATCAGCTTCTGGCCGCCGAACGAGGTGTTACCCACGATGTTGGTCAGTTCAGCGGTCAGCGCGTCGAATTCCGACTGCATGGCGGTTTTGTCGGCGGCGGTCGACGAAGCGTCAGCTGCCTGGGTGGCCAGATCCTTCATGCGGATCAGGATGTTGGTGGTCTCGTCCAGCGCGCCTTCGGCGGTCTGCATCATCGAGATCGAGTTCTGGGTGTTGCGCATTGCCATGGACATGCCACTGGTTTGCGCTTTCAGGCGGGTTGCGATTTGCAGGCCTGCAGCGTCGTCCATGGCCGAATTGACACGGAAGCCGGTGCTCAGACGGGTCTGCGAGGTCGACAGCGCCGACTGGGTGCGGGAGATCGAGTTCTGTGCGGAAAGGGCCGCAGCGTTAGTGTGAAGGCTCAGCATGAAATAACTCCTGGTAGGTGGATTCAGTTCGGAGCAACGGATCCTTTGTGCTCTCCCAAGTACAAGACGACCGTATCTGGAAGGACATTAAATGCTTTAAAGAAATTTATGAAAAAAATTTTCAGTGGCGTCCGGAAAGCTTGGCATCACCTTCTGCACCCGGTGATTATGGGCCGATTTGCAGCGGGTGTATCAATAAATTACACCTCGGCTGTTGCTTTTTGGGATACGTAAGGCTAGTATTTCCTTAAGGAAAGATTTTATTTTGAATATCCATAAATGACAACAGGGAGTTTATTATGAAGAACTATCTTATTCCGCTGGCCGTCGCCGCGCTACTGGCGGCCTGCGGCGGCGGCAGTCCGGATAGCACCGCAAGAGCGCCGCAGGCGATGCGCGTGGCACAGGGCGGGGCGGTGCCGGCGGCGGTCAACACTTATGTGTTCACTGGCATCCGCAGCAATTACACCATCAGTGCCACCGAGGCCGGCTATACCATCGCCGACCAGACCGGTGTTGATGCGACCCAGCTCGTGCCGCTGGGCGCCTCGGCGGCGCAGTTTGCCGATCTGACGGTGTCGTTCGATACGGCCGGCGATGCCGGCAAGCTGTATCGCCTGGTGTTGGCGGCGACCGGCCGTGTGCCTGGCGGGCAGGAGCTGGGCCTGATGCTGAAGCGGCGGGCGGATGGCGTCACCCTGGAAACCATAGCGGCCGAGCTGATGAGCGGCGCCGAATACCTCGCCTTGTATGGCAGCAACCAGGACGATGCTGCGTTTGTCACCAGCCTGTATGTCAATGTGCTGCAGCGCCAGCCGGACGCCGACGGCATGAACGCCTGGCTGGCCGCCCTGGCCAATGGCATGACCCGCACTGCGGCGCTGATGGCCTCGGCCGAAAGCGCCGAAAACATCGCCAGGGTCGCCCCGCAGCTGGCCGGCGGCATCGAATATCTTGCCGTGCCTAAGCCGGGCTCGGCCACCCAGAATTTCTGGGCCAAGTCGGTTTCGGTCAGCAATGGCTATGCATGCGCCTTGACCACGGTTGGCGGCGTCAAGTGCTGGGGCATCGGCAGCGGTGGCCAGCTGGGTGACGGCTTGCGCAAGAACTCCACGGTCCCGGTCGATGTGAGCGGTCTCACCAGCGGTGTCAAGCAGATGAAAACCGGCTATATGTTTGCTTGTGCGCTGACCACAGGCAACCAGGTCAAGTGCTGGGGCTTCGATTCGCAGGGCCAGTTGGGCGATGGCGTGACGCCAACCTCGCTGCTGGTCAGCCCCGTGCCGACCACGGTGGTGGCGCCAGCCGGGGCGGCCCAGCCAGCCACGCCGGTTCAGATCGAAGTGGGCAACACGCATGCGTGCATGTTGACGGCGGCCGGCGAAGTCTATTGCTGGGGCGCGAACGGCGGCTATCAATTGACTGCCAAGACCATTAGCTATTCTGCCGTTCCCCTCCCGATTGTCGATGCGCAGGGTAACAAGCTGAGCGGCATCAAGAAAATCAGCAGCGGCTTCAATCATATTTGTGCCTTGACCAACGCTGGCGGCGTCAAATGCTGGGGCGATAACAGCTACGGCGAACTTGGCACCGGCCAGGGCGGTACGCGGGTGCAAACTGCAGTTGATGTGCTGGGGCTGAGCAGCGGTTATGTCGACGTTCGCGCCGGCTACATGGGCAGCTGCGCGCTGGCTTCCGACAGTACGGTGAAATGCTGGGGCCGCTACATCAAGGACCTCGGCGCCAAGCCGGTTGATGTGCTCGGCTTCACCGGCGGCAAGGCGTTTGCTGTCGATGGCATGATGAGCAACACCGTGTGTACCACCGCGCCGGGCGCCGTGAACCAGTGCTGGGCCGGCAACAACAACGGCCAGCTCGGCACGTGGAACAGGCTCACGACTTATGACGTGGTGACGCCAACGGTCGCTGGACAAAAACTGACGGTGTACGCGACCAGCGCAAGCATGGCCTGTGCGGCCAGCAACAGCGGCCGCCTGATGTGCTGGGGCGCGGGCAGCTCCGGGCAGATGGGCGACGGCAAAACCAGTCCCGACCTGCCGGATCCGATCATCGTGCACTACGTGAACGGCTTCAATTAGGCATAAAAAAAGCGCGGCTTGCAAGCCGCGCTTTTTGCTTTACATATTCGGATAGTTCGGGCCGCCGCCGCCTTCCGGCGTGATCCAGACGATATTCTGGGTCGGGTCCTTGATATCGCAGGTCTTGCAGTGCACGCAGTTCTGGGCGTTGATCTGCAGGCGGTCGGTGTTGTCGTCGTTCTTGACGAATTCATACACACCGGCCGGGCAGTAGCGCGCTTCCGGACCGGCGTACTGGGCCAGGTTGACGTCCACCGGCACGCTCGGGTTCTTCAGCGTCAGGTGGATAGGCTGGTCTTCGGCGTGGTTGGTATTCGAGATGAATACCGACGACAGGCGGTCGAAGGTCAGCTTGCCATCCGGTTTAGGGTAATTAATAGGCGCAAATTGCGAGGCCGGTTTCAGGCATTCGTGGTCGGCGTGCGAGTGGTGCAGGGTCCATGGCGCCTTGCCGCGGAACACCAGCTGGTCGATGCCGGTCATGATCGAACCGATGTACAGGCCCTTGTTCAGCCACGGCTTGACGTTGCGCGCCACGTGCAGTTCTTCGTGCAACCACGATTGTTCGAAGGCGGTCGGGTAGGTGGCCAGTTCGTCGCCCTGGCGGCCGGCGCCCAGCGCCTCGAATACCGATTCAGCGGCCAGCATGCCGGACTTGATGGCAGCGTGCGAACCCTTGATGCGGCTCATGTTCAGGAAGCCGGCGTCGCAGCCGATCAGTGCGCCGCCCGGGAACACCAGCTTCGGCAGCGATTGCAGGCCGCCGGCGGTGATCGCGCGGGCGCCGTAGGAGATGCGCTTGGCGCCTTCGAAGAAGCCGCGGATTTCCGGGTGGGTCTTGTAGCGCTGGAATTCTTCGTACGGCGACAGGTACGGGTTTTCGTAGTTCAGACCGACCACGTAGCCGACCACCACCTGGTTGTTTTCCAGGTGATACAGGAAGGAGCCGCCGTAGGTCTTGCTGTCCAGCGGCCAGCCGGTGGTGTGGATCACCAGGCCAGGCTGGTGCTTGGCCGGGTCGATTTCCCACAGTTCTTTAATGCCGATGCCGTACGATTGCGGATCTTTGCCCTTGTTCAGGTCGTATTTGGCCATCAGCTGCTTGCCCAGGTGGCCGCGCGCGCCCTCGGCGAACAGGGTGTATTTGCCGTGCAGCTCCATGCCCAGCTGGAAGTCCGGACCGGCTTCGCCGTCGCGCTTCACGCCCATGTTGCCGGTGGCGACGCCCTTGACCGAGCCGTCGTCGTTGTACAGCACTTCGGCCGCGGCGAAGCCCGGGAAGATTTCCACGCCCAGCGCCTCGGCCTGCTGGCCCAGCCAGCGCACCACATTACCAAGCGAAATCACGTAGTTGCCGTGGTTTTCAAAGCACTTCGGCAGCAGCATGTTGGGCGTCTTGAACGCCTTGGTTTCGGTCAGGAACAGCACGCGGTCTTCGGTGACGGCGGTGTTCAGCGGCGCGCCTTTTTCTTTCCAATCAGGAATCAGTTCGGTCAGGGCGCGCGGGTCCATCACGGCGCCGGACAGGGTGTGGGCGCCCAGCTCGCCGCCTTTTTCCAGCACGACGACGGACACTTCCTGGCCTTTTTCAGCGGCCAGCTGTTTGATCTTGATCGCTGCCGACAAGCCTGCGGGGCCGCCGCCGACGATGACGACGTCATACTCCATCGCGTCGCGTGGGCCGTACTGTTCTACGAGATTTTGAGGCTGTGTCATGGTCTGTTGTTATAGTGATGGTGGTGAATGTAAAAATTTTAGCACGAACGTGCTTCTTTTTTGGTTGGATTGCTGCCATTTTCCGCGACATTATTAGACACCGCAATCTAATACTGGGAATTTGTGTAATGATTCTATTTAATCACCAACACTAGGGAGTCGCACGTGGGCATAGAAGTTAACTTTGAGGGAAAAATTGCGCTGATCACTGGCGCCTCCAGCGGTTTGGGAGCCCGGTTTGCCAAAGTGCTGGCTCAGGCGGGCGCGCAGGTGGTGCTGGCCTCGCGCCGCACCGAGCGCCTCAAGGAGCTGCGCGCCGAGATCGAGGCCGACGGTGGCGCGGCCCACGTGGTCAGCCTGGACGTGACCGACTACGCCAGCATCAAGTCGGCCATTGCCCATGCCGAGACCGAGGCCGGGCCGATCGATATCCTGGTCAACAACTCGGGCGTCTCGACCACCCAGCGGCTGGTCGACGTCACGCCGGAAGACTATGCGTTCGTGATGGACACCAATCTGCGCGGCGCGTTTTTCGTTGCCCAGCAGACCGCCAAGCGCATGATCGCGCGCGCCAAGGGCGATCCGACCAAGAAGCACCGCATTATCAATGTGGCGTCGGTGGCCGGCTTGCGGGTGCTGCCGCAGATCGGCGTGTACTGCATGAGCAAGGCCGGCGTGGTGCAGATGACCAAGGCGATGGCGGTGGAGTGGGGCAAGTACGGCATCAATACCAACGCCATCTGCCCGGGCTATATTTCAACCGAGATCAATGAAGAGTATTTCGCCAGCGAACAGGGCCAGAAGCTGATCGAGATGTTGCCGCGCAAGCGGCCCGGCAAGCCGGAAGACCTCGATGGCCTGCTGTTGCTGCTGGCCGGCGAGGATTCCAACTTCATCAACGGCGCGATCATCAGTGCTGATGACGGCATGACCGCCATGTAACGTCGTACCGGCGCAGGCCGGTACCCAAGTTGAGTCTGGCGGCCAGCGAACTCAGCTTGGATACCGGCCTTCGCCGGTACGACGCTAGAGTTGCACGCCGACCAGCTTGTGGACCAGTTCCGACGAGGTGGCGGCCGAGAATTTTCGCATCAGCTTGGCGCGGTGCATTTCCACCGTGCGCGGGCTGAGGTCGACCTGGCGGGCGATGGTCTTGCTGGTTTTGCCTTCCACCAGCAGAGCGGCGATTTCGCGTTCGCGTGGCGTCAGTTCGGCCGTGACCGGGCGCTTTTCGCTGACGTCCTCAAAGGTCCAGATGCCGGGGCCGAGCGGTTCGCTGGATTTCATGGCGTGGCCGGTCACATGGCACCAGAACAGCTCGCCGTCGGCGCGGCGCATGATGCGTTCGTCCGAATAGCGGCCCTTGGCGTTCATGATGGGGATGATGCGGTCGCCGGTGCGCAGGAATTCATCCATCGTGGGATAGAGGGCGCGGAACGACAGGCCGTCCAGCTCGGCGCGGCTGTAGCCGAACATGCTGGCCAGCGCTTCGTTGCTGGACTGGATGATGCGGTTCTCGGAGATACACATGCCCACCGGCGCATGCAGGAAGATGGATTCGTAATCGATGACAGGCTGTACGCTCATGTACTGGCAGGTATTTCTACGGTATTGAACTTTTGATGGGCGTATTCTATGCTGGATCGCCGCTTTGCTAACGCATTTAACAACGTTGGCAAAGTACACGCAACATAAATCATAAGGGACACATATGAATAAAATCTTTCCGGACCCCGCCAGCGCCTTGGCCGGCGTCGTGCAAAGCGGGCAAACCATTGCGGTGGGCGGCTTCGGCCTGTGCGGCATCCCGGAGGCGCTGATCGGCGCGCTGCGCGATTCCGGCGTCACCGGCCTGACCGCCATCTCCAACAATGCCGGCGTCGACGGCTTCGGCCTCGGCCAGCTGCTGGAAACGCGCCAGATCAAGAAGATGATCGCTTCCTATGTGGGCGAGAACAAAGAGTTCGCGCGCCAGTACCTGGCTGGCGAGCTGGAGCTGGAATTCACGCCGCAGGGCACGCTGGCCGAGAAGCTGCGCGCCGGCGGCGCCGGCATCCCGGCCTTCTTCACCAAGACCGGCGTTGGCACCATCGTTGCCGACGGCAAGGAAATCCGCGAGTTCGACGGCGAGCAGTACGTGATGGAGCGTTCGCTGGTGGCCGATGTGTCCCTGGTCAAGGCGTGGAAGGCCGACAAGGCCGGCAACCTGGTGTTCCGCAAGACCGCGCGCAACTTCAATCCGAATGCGGCCATGGCCGGCAAGATCTGCATCGTCGAAGTCGAGCAGATCGTCGAGACCGGCACCATCGACCCGGACCAGGTGCACCTGCCGAGCATTTACGTGCACCGCATCGTGCTCAACGCCACGCCGGAAAAACGCATCGAACAGCGCACCATCCGCGCCGCAAATTAAGCATATCGGAGATTACTATGGCATGGACTCGTGATGAAATGGCCGCGCGCGCGGCCAAGGAACTGCAGGACGGTTTCTACGTGAACCTCGGCATCGGCTTGCCGACGCTGGTGGCCAACTACGTCCCTTCGGGGATGGAAGTGTTCCTGCAATCGGAAAACGGCTTGCTCGGCATCGGCCCGTTCCCGACCGAAGATGAAATCGACGCTGACCTGATCAACGCCGGCAAGCAGACCGTGACCGCGCTGCCGGGCGCTGCCTACTTCAGCTCGGCCGACTCGTTTGGCATGATCCGCGGCGGCAAAATCAACCTGGCCATCCTGGGCGCGATGCAGGTGTCGGAAAAGGGCGACCTGGCCAACTGGATGATCCCGGGCAAAATGGTCAAAGGCATGGGCGGTGCGATGGACCTGGTGGCCGGCGTGAAAAAAGTGGTGGTGCTGATGGAACACGTGGCCACCGCCAAGGACGGCTCGACCTCGCACAAGCTGTTGCCAAAATGCGACCTGCCGCTGACCGGCGTGGGTGTGGTCGACCTGGTCATCACCGACCTCGGCGTGATGGAAGTCAGCGAGGCCGGCCTGAAAGTAACCGAACTGGCGCCGGGCGTCAGCAAGGAGCAGATCCAGGCCGCCACCGGCGTCAAGCTGGACTTCTCGGCGCTTTAAAACGCGCCGGAACCACTCAAACGGCATGCTGCGGCATGCCGTTTTTATTGGTTTCTCGCAATTTTGCAGCGCAGAATAGGTCGGATCTATGGCAACTGGAATGTGGATAGGAAATTATTTGTTGATAGCAATTTTGTAAGAGGATATGCTGAGCTCGGTGCTGTTGTTTATTTGATAGTGAACTTGTTCTTTCCACAACCCTGATCGGACAATAAAATGAAACTACGCTCGCTGGCCTTAGGCCTTGTATTGGCCGCTTCCTCCTTTGTTGCTTCGGCTGCCGCCTTCACGGTTGCCTTGACGCCCACCTCGCCGGATCACCTGACCGCCGCGTTTGGTGATACCCCTGTTCTGGGCAGTTTTACCGACGTCTTCACCTTCACCCCTAATCTGAATCCAGGCAGCAGTGCCTCGGCCTACTTCTTCAACTTCTCGTTGGACGGCCACGGCAACTATGATCCTAGCCTGCAGATTCTGTTTACCGCAGCGGATCTGAATGGCAACCCATTCGCCATTAGCAACACCATTCCGTTCACCCAGGCTGGCGTGTATGTGCCGACCACGGGCGGCCCGCTGGTGCTGACGGTTTCCGGTATCTCGGGTGGCGGCAGCTATTCTGGCGTGATCAACGTCACCATGGCGCCAGTGCCTGAGCCAGCAACCTACGGCATGCTGGCCGGCGGCCTGGCCCTGCTGGGTGTGGTGGCTCGCCGCAAACGCCTCAGCTGATCTGGCCCTGCCAGAAAAGAGCAAGCCCGCCGAGCGCGGGCTTTTTTTTATCTCAGAGGGCCAGGCTGAAGATCCGCAGGCCGCGATAGCGGCGGCGGTAGACGACCACGCCGGCGGTGGCGATCAGCACCACGGCAATCATGGTCAGCAGGTCCTGGCCGCCGTGGGTGACCACTGCCGGCTGGCTGGAGATCATGGTCGAGGCGCTGAATTTCTTGCCGGCGTACTTAGCGCCGATCACCAGTTCCTGGTTGTTGATGGCGTTGACCAGGTACAGGCCGTATCCGCCCGGATGCACGGTCATCTTTCCGTCGCGGTACACAAACGAGCGGCGCTCGTCGCCGACGCGGATGCTGCCCACCACGTGGCCCGCTTCGTTGACGGCGGTGGCGAAGCTGTCGCCATAGCCGATCAGCGCGCCGAGGTCGGTCATCTTGCCTTGCTCCCAGACGAAGGCATGCCAGCGCCGGCCCGCCGTTTCGGATGCGCCCACCACGATGCCTTTGTCGTTGATGGCGCTGGCGCTGCTGCTGCGGCCGCCCAGCGTACCGATGTCCTGCATGCTGCCGCCGGCTTTGTAGAGGAAGGCGCGGCGGTAACCATCGGCCAGGGCGGCGGTGCCGACCACGTCGCCCAGGTTGTTGATGCCGGCCGCGTAGCTGATCTTGCCGCCCAGCGTGCCGAGGTCGCGCGGCGCGTGCTCGCCATCGCTGAGGAAGGCGCGGTAGTAGCCGTCGCTGGTATCGGCAAAGCCGACCACCTGGCCCTTGTCGTTGATGGCGGCGCCGTAGCTGCTGTTTCCGCCCAGCGTGCCGAGGTCCTGCATGCGCTCACCGTGGCGGACCACGAAAGCGCGCCAGTAGCCGCTGGCGTTCTGCGCCGTGCCGACCACATCGCCTTCGTTGTTGATATCGCGCGTGAAGCTGTCGCTGCCGCCCAGCGTGCCCAGTTCGATGGGGCGCTGGTCGTACAGGATGGCGCGCTGACGACCATCCTCCTCCTCGATAATGCCAACCATCTGCCCGCGCGCATTGATATCGACCGCGATGCTCTGTTCCGTGCCGCGCGCGCCCAGTGTAAGTTCCGCCATGTTGTGACCTCCGCAGTGTGAATGCAGTGCTCAGTGCAACTCCCGTGCCACGCCGTTTCCGGCCCCAAACTGTACGAAAATGAACGCTACCGCTGTCCGCTGTCGGACAGTAGCACTATTTATCGGTAACGAGCGGCTGCAGCAACTTGGCACGTCGCTGCGGTGTCAGTCTGGCTGCATCCAGGCGGCGCTGCAAGGCGGTAGCCAAGGCCGGGTTCGGCAGCCATGCGGAGGCGATGTAATCTTCGGCCTCGGCCTCGGCCCGCTCGGCTTCTTGCAACAGGGCGTACTGATAGCTATAGCGCTGGTTTTTGAGGCCATTGGCCGATAGCGCCTCTTCATATTTTTTGCGGATGGCTGGATCTTTAATGCTGTCCGGTGCCACACCTGCCGGCAGGCCGGACTCCGGCGGCGGGGCCACCGTCATTTGCGGCACCTCGGCCGGGTTGAAATCCACCGCGAGCTCGCTGTCCAATATGTCGAAAATCGCCAGCCACGCCGCCAGTTTGTCTTTCAGCGTAGCCGCTGGCGCGACAGGGGCCGCATCATTCGGCATAGCCGCTGCCAGCGAAATAGCTTGCGACAGCGCTTTGACGTCGTGGTCTTTCTTGAACTGGCTGAGCTGGGTGATGATGTGATCGTATTGCTTGGACATAGTTTTTTTCGCTGATGAGTTGTGCTTTGCAAGCGAAGGAACGGGTTTATCTTGTGCATGTGAGGGCGCCGCGCAAGCCAGGGCCATTGACATGATGAATACAGCATAGCGCATATTTGCTATCCGTTCAGTAGGTGGAGCTTGGGTCATTGAGTTTTGCCGATCCGGTCGCGCCGGCCTTGCTGACAGTCATATCGCCGGCGGCGTTAATTGTAAAGCGTTGGTGCACGGTCGCAAAAACCTTGTCCGCGCCACCGTTGAGACGAAACTTCCATGGGATAGGCCAATCGAATGTCCCGGCAGCATACGGCGTACCGAAATTGCAGTGGCCGGAAGAGGCGGTGTCCTGGGCGACGACCTTGGAGCCTTTTCCGGCGACAGGAGAGCCCACCCGCACCCAAGTGCCGGCGCCGTGTGCGCCGTGGCGTATCCCGTCTAACGGCGTGCCGACGAAATAGCCGGTCACCAGGCCTGGACAGTCGTCCTCGGAAATTTCGATGAACTGGAACGATACCGTGTCGGGTTGTAGGAAAATCTCTGCCTTGATGCCGACCGACGGGATGCCGTTGTCGTGAAAAATCCCGGTCCCCGGCGCACGCTGCATCAGGACACTGCTCGGTTCGATCACCGTGAAGGTGACAGTGCAGGTGCAGCCGCCACCGGTAGCCTCGATCCTGACAGTGGCCGCCCGGTCGGGCGCCTGGAAGGTGACCATGGCGCCCGTGGGGGAGGTGAGTGTGCCGTGCGAGGTGGTCCAGTTCGCACTGCCCAGGCTGTACGTCAAGTCGATTTGCTCACCGACACCCACCGTGGTGCGGTCGCGCTTGGACGGTCGCACTGCCTGGGCTTTCACGGTAATTTTCGCTTTGGAGCAAGGCGAGCTGACCACGGCGGGCTCGCGAGTCTTGACTTCTTTCGGTGTGGTGGTACTGGATGCCACCGTTTTCCATGTCGTCATCGTTCAGCCTTGCGCGATTTCCAGCGACAGCGATTCCGGCGACGTGGTCGATACCAGATGTGTTGCGCCGTTTTCATCGGTGACGCCTTCCTCATAGGTGCCGTCTGCGAGCTTGATGCGGTAGCGCTGGTTTGGTACGGGCAATCCCGTCGTTTCATCCTTCACGATAAATGCCTGATCAAATAGTTTAAGCCGGCTGTCCGGCAGGGATGGAGCCGCCGCCGCAGCGCTGGCGCCGCCATCAAACACATGCTGCCCGCCCTTGACCGTGAAATTGCCCGGGCAGGCGAAGGTGATGTCGCCGCCGTCCAGCGTGATCGAGGACTGGCCGGCCTGCAGCACGATTTTCTGGTTGGCTTTAATTTCGATGCTGTCGTTAACCGAGATGATCTTCACGTCTTTATCGGCCAAAATCTCCAGCTGGTCGGTATGTGCTTGCAGCGATACCGGGCCGTTGGCCGCGATGGCCTGGATGCCGCCGTTCTGGCTGAAGTAGCCGGCCGCGTTGGCCGCCACCGAGGACAGGGTGTGCGCCGCCGTCATGTGCAGATCGGCCTGCGACGTCCAGTGCAGTTGTTCGCCGGCGAACAGCACGGTCGATGCCGGCGTGGCCCAGTTGATGCTGGCCGGTGCGTCCATTAGTACCAGCGGTTCGGCAAATTTCTCTACCGGCTGCGCGGCGTCCAGCGTGCGGGCGCCGCTTTGCGCCTTGCTGGCTTCCTGGCCGTTGACTGCGCCGTCGTGCTTGCCCTTGTCTTTGGGATCGATGTGCGACAGCAGGTCCTGCTGCGCCTTGGCCGCGTCCTTGCTGAGCAGGGCGTTTTGCTTGGTGGCGACGTCGCCCAGCACCTTGCCCAGTTCCTGCGCCGCTTGCAGCGCGCGCACGGCTTCGGCTGCGTCCATTTGGGTCGAGGCGACGCCAGCGCCTTGCGCGCTGCGCGCGCTGGTGGTCAGCAGCACGCCTTCGCCGCCGCGCACCACGGCCCAGGCGTCGGTGCGTAGTTCAAAGCCGGAGCCGCGATACGCGCCGCGTTGGGCCGAGCCGGGCGCCTGCGCGATCAGATAGCCCAGGTTGAGCTGGGTGGCCGCGCTGCTGGTGGCCAGCCGTGTGCGCACCTGGCCCGGCGTATCGTCCAGCTGCCACTGGTTGTAGCCGCCGCCATCGAAGTTGTGGCTGTGGATGCCGGACAGGGTGCCGCCGTGATTGGCGCCCGATTCCACGCCGGCCGCATACGGCGGCTGATCCGCGCCGGTGTACAACTGTGCCACCACCAGCGGCCGGTCCATATCGTTGTCGATGAAGTCGACCAGTACTTCGGTGCCGATGCGCGGCGTGAATTGCGAACCCCAGTTGGGACCGGCCAACGCCTCGGCCACGCGCACCCAGGTGCCGCTGCTGTCGTCGCCGGGCGCGCTGCCCTTGGCGTCGGTGTCGTGGGCGATGCCGCCGGAATTGGCGCCTTGGCCGCGCTGCCAGGCAAACTGGATGCGCACCTGGTGGTCGCGCGTGGTGGTCGCCACCGCGCCCGGCGCGCCGACCACGATGGCGGTCTGTGGCCCCAGTGCGGTGGCCGCCTGCGGCGCGGCAATCGCGCGCGGCACGATGGCCACCGCCTCGCGCACGCAGCCAAAGCTGTTGCGGTAGGTGCCGGCCTCGACCAGGTCACCGATTTTTTTCACCTGCGACGGCACGTTGTTGCGCGCCTCGTGCCGCACCCACAGCACGGTGAAGCGGTTGTCGTCGGCGTAGCGTTCGTGCTGGGTCAGCGCGAACGCGTGGCCGGCGGCCAGCTGGCGCACCGCGCCTTCGCCTTCAAACACTTTGTTGTCGAGTTCCAGCGCCTGCAGCATCAGCTGGCTGATGTGTTCGGGCTGGCCGCTGGCGCTGGCGATCCGTTCGCCGCCGCCGTCGTACACGGCCAGCGCCGGCAATTCGCCGGCATCCAGCGATGACAGCTGCTCGGCGCCTGGCGCCAGTAACTGCGCCGGGTCCCAGCTGCTGATGCTGACGGCGTTGGGTTGCACCTGCCGCCGTGCGGCAAACTGGTCGATGGCGTCGGCGCTGTCGGTGGCGCGCACGCCGTGGAAGCGGATCTCGGCGCCGCCCGGCATGTCGGGCGCCTTGGCCTTGCTGTCGAAAATCACCAGTTTGTGTTTGGCCTGGCCGTCCGCCGCCTCAGCATCCGGCTGGTCGTGCTCGAAGCGCCAGCTCAAGCCTTCCGAGGCCAGCAGGCGCTGCAAAAACTCCAGATCGCTCTCGCGGTACTGGGTGCAAATGGCGCGCGACTCCAGCGTTTGCGTGACGTCGAATTCAAAGCGCAACTGCGGATAATCGGCCAGCAGCTCGGTGACGATGTCTTGCGCGTTCTTGTCCTGGAAGATGTAGCTGTCGCGCCGCAGCCGCAGCAGCGCCAGCGCCGGTTCCAGTAGCAGGCGATAGCGCGCCGTGCCGCCATCGGCGCCCAGCCAGGCGGCTTCGGTGCAGATGCCGTGCCAGGCGCGGCGGCTGCCGTCGGCCTGCAGCAGGGTGACGGTCAGTTCCTCGCCAATGAACTGGTTCAGGTCCAGATTGGTGGAGGTGCTGAGCGCATCGACTTCAAACGCATACAGTTCGTTGACGCCTTCGCGGCCGGAAAAGCGCTCGGGCACCAGCGCTTCCGGCAGCGACGAGTCCTGCGCGCTGGCCAGCGTCAGCAGGCGCGCGTGCTGGCTGAGGCCGGTGCCGAACAGCCCCAATGCCGAGGGGATCAGCGAGGCGATATCCATTACGGCAGGGTGATGGTCAGGTTGGCCTGGCGCGGCGCCAGCTTGACGACGTCGTTATAGGCTGCCACCTGCTGCTCGGTGTTGCGGTCCAGCGAGGTGCGCAGGCCGAGGTAGCCCAGCACGCACACCAGCCCGAACACGGAGCACAGTACCCACAGCGGCAGATCGCTGCGCAGCTTGTGGACCACCTGGTCCGGCCGCTCGGCGTGCGGCGCAAAACCGCCGCGCTTGCCTTTCATGTGGGCGATTTCATCGCCCAGGCGTGCGGTCAGATAGTTCAACTTTTCCGAGCCTTCCAGGATGTAGCGGCCCTGGAAGCCCAGCAGCAGGCACATGTGGAACACTTCCAGCGCCTGCAAGTGGGCGCTGCCGCGCGCGCGCAGCGCTTCCAGCCGGTGGAAGAAGTTCTCGCCAGCCAGCTGCTCGCCAAACAGCGCCAGTTGCAGCGGGCGGCGTTCCCAGATGTCGCGGATGGCAAACGGCGAGCGCAGGATGATTTCGTCCACCGCCGCGCAGAACGCGTACTTGGCGGCGTCGATATCGTCCGGCGAGGCGCCGTGCTTGCGCGCGGCGCGGCCGAAGTCGTCGAGGAATTGCGTCATCTTGTGCGCGAACTCGGCGTTTTCCTGCGGGCCGTTGCCGTTCTTGAGCATGAACAGGGCGTAGAAGCCGTCGTACATCAGGTCCAGCAGGGTTTGCGGCGCGTGACTGGCAGCCGGCGCCGGCGCGGCGCCGATCAGGGAAGGTGCGGTAACGGTATTCATGGTGCGTAACCTCAGGATGTGACGGCGACCAGCTCCAGTTGCAGGTCGTGTATGCCGCCGGGAACGTAGATGGAGATCGATTGGGCTTGCAGCATGCGCTCATACATCTGGCCCTTGGCCTCGATCGAGAAGTACAGCGCGTCGGGCCGCACCGGCACCGCGGCCGGCACTTGCGGCGCGTGCTGCAGGCGCACGCCCGGCATGGCCGACAGCACGAATTTGTCGACGTCGTCCGGCGCGCCGACCTTGAAGCGCAGCGGCACCACCTCCACCAGCTCGCTGGCCGGCATGGCCGCCGAGACCGCGATGTAGAAGGTGGTTTTGTCGTCGATCTTGCCCGAGTCCAGCATGCCGTGGTGGTAGGACGGCTTGACCTCGCGCAGCGCAATGGCGAAGTAGCGCGACGAGATCACGGTGTCCAGCAGCTCGCGGATGATCTGGTGCAGGGTGGCGAAGCCGGGGCCCGGATCGGTGTGCGAGTAGGGCGGCAGGTCGGCCAGGGTCCAGCTCTTGGAGAAGGTCATCAGCGCGCCGGCCAGGCCCAGCAGCTGCTCGTACAGGCGTTCCGGGTGCAGCGCCGGGTGCTGGAAGTAGTGCGTCAGCGAGGCGAAGGCGGAACTGGCCGTGTGCAGCAGCCAGAACGAGGACATGTCACCCGAGCGGAATTCGATCACGTGCTTGCTCGGCTCGCGGTGGTGGCCGTACAGCGCGCTGACCTTGGCCTGCAGCGCGTCGAGCAGGCGGCGCAGCTGCAGGAACAGCAGCGGCGCGGCGCGCACGGACAGGCTGGGCGGCACGAAGGACGCATCCAGCTCGAAGCCGCCGGTGGCCGCGCGGCGCAGGCGCAGCAGCGGGAAGTGGGTGTAGGAATCGCGCGGTTCGAATTCCGCCACTAGCCGCAGGGTCTTTTTCAGGTAGCTCAACTGGGCCGGCGCCGCGTGGGTGTACAGGTCCGGCGTGTCCTGGTTGTGCTGCAGGTAGCGCACCGCGCTGCTGTTCGCCGCGTCGCCGAAATTGCCGCCAAACGGCTTGAATGCCGGCAGCGCCGCGTAGTAGGTGACGGTCTGCTGCGACTGCGGCAGCTGGCTCAGGTCCACCGCGTCCGGCAGGTCGTCGGCGCCGGGGGCGTCATAAAACTCGCCGTCCTGGAAGCGCAGCGACAGCTCCAGCACGCGCAGGCTGTGGTTGGCCAATGCGTCGCGGTCGACCTGGATCTGGTTCACACCCCAGGCATAAGGGTGTAGCGCCAGCACGCTCTGGTGCAGACGCTGTTCGTGGTAGCGATCCTGCTGTTGGAAGTGCTGCGGGCGCAGGAACAAGCCCTCGCCCCAGAGAATTTTGCTGCTCATTTGCTATGCCTTTTTTGAAAGTAGCAGAACAATAACATTTCTTTTTTTAAAGGGTGCGCACGGTTGAGTTCAATTGAACGCGGTCAATAATAAATTTCTGATAACGTGGCGCCCAGTTGCAGAAATTGTTTTTTAAGTATTCTTTTTTGATATCGAAATTGAGGTAAGCATGACAACCGTACTGTCCTTCGCTCGGGCCGCGCAACTGGCTGGAGCCATCGTCTCGGTGGTGGCGCTGAGCGCCTGTACCACCGCCCCCGTGGCGCCACAGGTGGCCGCCAAGCCCAGTCTTCAATCCATGCTGGCGCAGGCCGGCACCGCGTCCAGCACCGGCCAGAAGGAGCAAGCCGTCAAGCTGTGGCAGCAGGCGGCGCAAGCCTATCCGTCCGACAAGTCGCCGTGGCTGAGCATCGCCCAGACCCGTTACGAAGCCGGCCAGTACGGCGACGCCATCATCAACGCCCAGGAAGTGCTGGTACGCGATCCGAACGACACGCTGGCCAACAGCATCATCGCCATCAGCGGCCTGCGCCTGTCGACCCGTTCGCTGGCCGACCTGAGCCGCCAGAACAACCTGTCCGGCTCGATCCGCACCGAGTCGCAGGATCTGGCCAAGCTGTTGCGCGAGAGCCTGGGCGAGACCGTGCTGGTGCCGCCGGCCCCGGCGCCGGTGCAGCAAGCCGCCACGCCGGCGCGCGGCAAGGCCAGCGCCAAGAAGGCCGCCAAGGCCAAGCAAGAAGAATCCAGCGCCGATCCGTTCGGCGCCCTGAAATAACCGAAGAGGGGATAGCCATGTCCAAGAGCACTAGCGTGCAGAAAAAACTGCAAAAAATCCGCCCACCACGGGTGCAGATGACTTACGACGTCGAGATCGGCGACGCCATCGAGAACAAGGAACTGCCGTTCGTGATGGGCGTGGTCGGCGATTTCGGCGGCAACTCGGAAGTCGAGCAGAAGCGCCTCAAGGAGCGCAAGTTCGTCAACATCGACCGCGACAATTTCGACGAGGTGCTGAAAGGTGTCGAACCGCGCGCCAACTTCCGCGTCAAGAATGAGCTGGGAGAAGAGGGCGGCGAGTTCGCGGTGGATCTGAAGTTCAAGTCGATGGCCGACTTCCGCCCGGAAGCGGTGGTGCAGCAGGTGGAGCCGCTGCGCAAGCTGCTGGAGGCGCGCACCAAGCTGGCCGACCTGCGCAACAAGCTGGCCGGCAACGACAAGCTGGAAGACATCCTCAACGACGTGCTGCACAGCACCGAGAAGCTGGCCGTGCTGGGCCAGCAAACCGCCGACAAGAAGGAGGACTGATCATGTCCGCACAACTGACTCCCGGCGGCGCACCGGCCGCCACTGAAGTGGCGCTGCTGGACCAGATCGTCGAGCAAAGCAAGGTCGCCAAGTCGAGCATCGAGCACGCCCGCGCCAAGGATCTGATCACCGAGCTGGTGAACCAGGTGATGGAAGGCACGGTCGTGGTGTCCGACAATCTGGCCGCCACCATCGACGCCCGCGTGGCGGAACTGGACCGCCTGATCTCGGCCCAGCTGTCGGCCGTGCTGCACGCGCCGGAATTCCAGAAGCTGGAAAGCAGCTGGACCGGCCTGCACTACCTGGTCAAGCACAGCGCCACCGGCCAGAACCTGAAAATCAAGATGCTCAACGCCACCAAGAAGGAACTGGTGAAGGACTTCCAGTCGGCGCTGGAATTCGACCAGAGCACCATGTTCCGCAAGGTCTACGAAGAAGAATTCGGCACCTTCGGCGGCGCGCCGTTCGGCGCCCTGATTGGCGATTTCGAAATCACCCGCCAGCCGGAGGACATGTACTTCATCGAGCAGATGTCGCACGTAGCGGCCGCCGCGCACGCGCCGTTCATCTCGGCCGCCTCGCCGGAGCTGTTCGGCCTGGAAAGCTACGGTGAGCTGGGCAAGCCGCGCGACCTGTCCAAAGTGTTCGACACCGTGGAATACGCCAAGTGGAAGTCGTTCCGCGAGTCCGAGGATTCGCGCTACGTCGGCCTGACGCTGCCACGCTTCCTCGGCCGCCTGCCATTCAACCCGGCCGATGGCGCCACCGTCGAAGGCTTCAACTTCGTGGAAGACGTGGACGGCACCGACCACCAGAAATACCTGTGGTGTAACGCCGCCTACGCCTTCGGCACCAAGCTGACCGCAGCCTTCGAGGACTATGGCTGGTGCGCGGCGATCCGCGGCGTGGAGGGCGGCGGTCTGGTGGAAGACCTGCCAACCCACACCTTCAAGACCGACGAAGGCGAAGTGGCGCTCAAGTGCCCGACCGAAATCGCCATTACCGACCGCCGCGAGAAAGAACTGAGCGACCTCGGTTTCATCTCGCTGGTCCACTGCAAGAACACCGACTACGCCGCCTTCTTCGGTGCGCAGTCGGCGCAGAAGGCCAAGAAATACGCCAACGACGCCGCCAACGCCAACGCCGTGCTGTCGTCCCAGCTGCAGTACATCTTCGCGGTATCGCGCATCGCCCATTACATGAAGGCCATGATGCGCGACAAGATCGGCAGCTTTGCCGCCGCCTCCAACGTCGAAGACTTCCTGAACCGCTGGCTGACCCAGTATGTGCTGCTGGACGATAACGCCAGCCAGGAACAGAAGGCGCAGTTCCCGCTGCGCGAAGCGTCGGTGCAGGTGTCGGAAGTGCCGGGCCGCCCGGGCGTGTACCGCGCGGTGTCGTTCCTGCGTCCGCACTTCCAGCTTGACGAACTATCCGTTTCCCTCCGATTGGTCGCGGAGCTCCCAGCATCGACCAAAAACTAAGTTTTATTTTTTAATCATTGAAAGGAATACCAATGGCAATCGACGTATATCTGCAAATCGACGGCATCAAAGGCGAATCGGCAGACACCACCCACAAAGACTGGATCGAAGTGAAATCGGTGCAGTGGGAAGTGCTGCAGCCGAAATCGGCTACCGCGTCGACCGGCGGCGGTCACACCGCTGAACGCACCGAGCACAAAGACATTGTGGTGAGCAAGCTGGCCGACCTGGCCACGCCGCTGCTGCTGCAAAACTGCTCGTCGGGCAAAACCCTGCCTAAGGCCAAGCTGGAATTCCTGCGCGCCGACGGCCAGGGCGACCGCGTCAAGTACTTCGAAATCGAACTGGAAAACGTGCTGATCTCGAGCGTGGCGCCTACCGTTGAGCAAGGCAACATCCTGACCGAAGACGTGGCCCTGAAGTATTCCAAGGTCAAGTGGAAGTACACCCAGCAGAAAGTGGGCGGTGGTTCGGGTGGTAACACCTCCGGCGGCTGGGATCTGGCCTCCAACAAGACGGCTTAATTTGCAATGAAGGGATTTACTCCGGGTTTGTTCGACCGTCTGATGGACGGGCCAGCCAACGGCAGCAGCGGCAACAGCGGCGCGGTGTCGCGTTTGTCCATCGAGGACTTGAAGGATTCGGTGGCGCGCGACCTCGAAGCGCTGCTGAATACGCGGGCCGTCATCCCGGAGGAACTCCTGAAACGTTTTCCGGAATGCGGCCGGTCGATCGCGACCTATGGCCTGAATGACTTTGCCGGCCTGTCGCTGTCGAGCGCAGACGATCGCGCTTTCATCTGCCGCAGCCTGGAAAAGGCAATCGCCCGCCACGAGCCGCGCCTGCGTAATGTGCAGGCGTCGCTGGAGCTGCGGGCGGACGCCGTCAATCGTTTGAATTTCGCTATTACGGCGCTGCTGGTGGTCCACAGCGCCCATGAACCTGTCAATTTTGACGCAGTCCTGCAGCCCTCAAGCCTGCATTACACCATCAGCAAGGCGCGCCGCCTGACCCCGACGCCGCTGGGAGTTTGAGAAATTGGAACAACTACTGCCGTACTACGAGCGTGAACTGGGATTCCTGCGCCGCTACTCGCGCGAGTTCTCGGAACGCTACCCTAAAATCGCCGGCCGCTTGCTGATCGGCGGCGAGGTGTGCGAAGACCCGCACATCGAACGCATGATCGAGTCCTTCGCGCTGCTCAATTCACGCATCGCCAAGCGGCTCGACGACGATTACCCCGAATTTACCGAAGCGCTGTTTGAAGTGCTGTATCCGCACTACCTGCGGCCTTTTCCATCGTGCTCGATCGCGCGCATGGACTTCAGCGGCGCCGCCGCGCAGCTGACCACCGCCAGTGAGATCGCGCGCGGCACGCAGCTGACCACGCGCCCGGTGCGCGGCGCCACCTGTACCTTCCGCACCGCTTATCCGGTGACGGTGGCGCCGCTGGCGCTGGACGGCGCCAGCTTCGCCCCGATTATCGCCGCGCCGGAAGCAGTGCGTCCGCCGCCGCAAGCCACATCCAGCATCAGCCTGACCTTGTCCTGCACGGCGGAGCAGGTGACGCTGGCGCAACTGGGTCTCGGCAAGCTGCGCGTGTTCATCGACGGCGAACCGTCGTTCTGCGCCGCGCTGCGCGATGCGCTGTTCACGCGCGCGCTGGCCGCCTACGTGGAAGCGGACGGCAATGGCCGCTGGAGCCAGCTGCACAAGATTCCCGTGTCGCCTGTGGGCTTTGGCGAGGACGAGGCGCTGATCGATTTTTCGGCGCGCTCGCACACCGCCTACCGCTTGCTGACCGAGTATTTCTGCTTCCCTGAAAAATTCAACTTCTTCGACATCGACTTGCACGCCATGAGCGGCGCGCTGCCGGTAGGCTGCAAGTCGGTCACGCTGCATCTGGCGCTGTCCGGCATGCGCACCGATTCCGATCTGGCGCGCATGCTGGCCACGCTGAGCACCAACAACGTGCTGCTGGGCTGCACGCCGGTGGTCAATCTGTTCCGCCAACGCGGCGAACCGATACGGCTGACGCACGCCACCGCCAGCTACCCGGTGCTGGCGGATGCGCGCCGGGCGTTTGCCTACGCGGTGCAGTCGATTGAATCGGTCAAGCTGGTGCGGCAAACGCCGCAGGGCGAATCGGTGCAGGAATTCCGCCCGTTCTACTCGCTGCGCCACGGCCAGACTCCGGAAAAGAACGGCCACTACTGGGTCGCCCGGCGCGACGAGGACATTGCCGAGAAAAGCCCGGGCTACGAAACGCAGATTTCCATCGTCGATATCGACTTCGACCCCGCCGAAGTCGAAACCGACACCCTGAGCCTGGAGCTGACCTGCACCAATCGCGACCTGCCGGCGTCGCTGACCTACGGCATGCGCGGCGGTGATCTGTTCCTGGAAGGCGGATCGAGTGTGCGCGCCATCAGCTTTCTGCGCAAACCGACGCCGTCGTATCGCTTTGCGCGCGGGCGCGGTGCGCACTGGCGCCTGATTTCGCACTTGTCGCTGAACCATTTGTCGCTGACTGGCGGCGGCGTCGATGCCTTCCGCGAGATGCTCACGCTGTACGACCTGCCGCGTTCACCCGCGTCGCAGCGGCAGATCGGCGGCATCGTAGCCGTGTCGCACAAGGCCGCGAATACCTGGCTGCCGGGGAATCCCTTCGCCTGCCTGGTGCGCGGCGTCGAAGTGACGCTGACGGTGGATGAAGAAGCCTTCGTCGGCAGCGGCATCCACGCCTTTGCGCAGATCGTCGAGCGCTTCCTCGGGCTATACGTGCACGCCAACAGCTTCACGCAGCTGGTCATCAAATCGAATAAAAACGGAGAGGAACTGCTGCGATGCTTGCCACGAAGCGGCGATTTGAGCCTGCTGTAATTGAGCGCCTGTTCTCGCAGCCGCACAAGTTCGAATACTTCCAGGCCGTGCGCATGCTGGAGCTGTGGCTCAAGCGGCACGGCGCGCCGGGCGAAAGCGCGGTGGCCAACTTCCTGCGCTTCCAGAATTCGACCTCGCTCAGCTTCCCGGCCAGCCAGCTGGAAACGCTGCAGCCGGAGCCGCGCGACACGGCGACAGACGCGCGCAGTCTCGGTGAGGCGCTGAAGACGGCGCAGCTGCGCTACATCCGCATTACGCCGGCCTTCATGGGTTTTCTGGGCAGCAGCGGCACGCTGCCGGCGCATTACACCGAACGTATCGCCGCGCACACGCTGTACCAGAAGGACGAGGGGCCGCGTGCCTTCCTCGATACCTTTTCCAACCGCGCGCTGGCGCTGTTCTACGAAGCGTGGCGCAAGTACCGGCTGGAGTTGAAGTACCAGCTGCACGGCCGCGATGAATTCCTGCCGCTGCTGCTGTCGCTGGCCGGCATGCACAACCCGTCGCTGCGGCGGCGCCTGTCGGATGGCGGCGATGGCGTGCTGGATGAATCGGTGGCGTACTTCGCCACCGCCATGAGCCAGCGGCCGGCATCGGCGGTGCAGATCGCGCGCGTGCTGTCGGAATATTTCTGCCAGCCGGTGCGCGCCGAGCAGTTTATCGGCGCCTGGTACGACGTGCCGGATGGCCAGCAGACCATGCTGGGCATGGCCAACGCGGTTCTGGGCGGCGGCGCCATGGCCGGCGCGCGGGTCTGGCAGCGCGACTTGCGCATGCGGCTGGTGATAGGACCGCTGGACCGGGAAGGCTACGAATCCTTCCTGCCCGGCGGGAAGGCGGCGCGCGCGCTGGAGAGCATGCTGACCATGTTCACCGGTGTGTCGCTGGAATATGAGGTGCAGCTGGTGCTGCGCGCCGAGGACGTGCAGGGCGCGCGGCTGGATGAAGAGTGCTGCGGCGGGCGCCTGGGCTGGGACAGTTTCCTGGTCACCGAGGCGCAGCGGCGTGACCGCAGCGATGTCCGCTACGAGATACACACATCATAAAAAGGATAACAACATGAGCATCAATCTGAAAACGCTGATCGGAAAATTGAACGACACCAGCCGTGCCGCCGCCACGCGCGCCGCCAGCCTGTGCGTGTCGCTGGGCCAGTACGAGGTCGATATTGAACATTTGTTCCTGGCGCTGCTGGAGCAGCCCAAGAGCGACGTGGCGCTCATCGCGCGCCAGTGCGATATCAGCATCAGCCAGCTGGAAGCGGATTTGCGCGCGGAAGTAGGGCGCTTCAAGAACGGCAATACGCGCACGCCGGTGTTCTCGGCGCGCCTGCCCAAGCTGTTTGAAAACGCCTGGCTGATTGCCTCGCTGGATTTGCAGGACGATACGCAAGCGCAGATCCGCAGCGGCCATCTGCTGCAGGCGCTGCTGACGGATACCGAGTTGTCGCAGCTGGCTGCACGCAGCTCCAAGCTGTTTGCACGCTTCGATCTGGAGCAGATCAAGCACAATCTCGACAAGATCACGGTTGGTTCGGAAGAGGTGCCGGTGGCGAAGCCCGCTGCGACTGCGGGCGAGGGCGGCGATCCGGTCGGCGAGCTGCAGGCGCGTGCCGCCAGCAAAACGCCGGCGCTGGACCAGTTCACCACCAACCTGACGCAGCGCGCGCGCGACGGCAAGGTCGATCCGGTGATCGGGCGCGATCTGGAAATCCGCCAGGCGATCGATATCCTGATGCGCCGCCGCCAGAACAATCCTATCCTGACCGGCGAGGCCGGCGTCGGCAAGACTGCGGTGGTGGAGGGGCTGGCGCTGCGCATCGCGCATAACGACGTGCCGGATGTGCTGAAAGGCGTGGAAATCCATACGCTGGATATGGGCCTGCTGCAAGCCGGCGCCAGTGTCAAAGGCGAGTTTGAGAATCGTCTGAAAAACGTGATCGACGAGGTGAAGAAAAGCCCGCATGCCATCATCCTGTTCATCGACGAGGCGCATACCATGATCGGCGCCGGTGGTCAGGCGGGCCAGAACGACGCGGCCAATCTGCTCAAGCCGGCCTTGGCGCGCGGCGAATTGCGTACCATCGCCGCCACCACGTGGGGCGAGTATAAGAAGTATTTTGAAAAAGACGCTGCCCTGGCGCGCCGCTTCCAGGTGGTGAAAGTGGAGGAGCCGAGCGAGGAACTGGCCTGCGCCATGTTGCGCGGCATGGCCCCGCTGATGGAAAAACACTTTGGCGTGCGTGTGTACGACGAGGCCATCACCGAGGCGGTGCGCCTGTCGCATCGCTACATCATGGGCCGCCAGCTGCCGGACAAGGCGATCAGCGTGCTGGATACGGCGTGCGCCAAGGTGGCGCTAGGACAGAACGCGACGCCGGCCCGCATCGAGTCGCTGTCACGCCAGATCGAGCGTATCGACGCCGAGGCGGCAGCCTTGCAGCGCGAACAGGCCGAAGGCGGCGCCGCACCAACTGCGCGCCTGCAGGAGTTGCGCGATTCGCGCGCTGCGGCGGATGAGCAACTGAAGGCGCTGTCCGAGCGCTGGGAGCGCGAGAAAGCGCTGACGGCCGACATCATCGCCGTGCGTGCTGCCGCAGGCGAGGCTACGCAGGCCCGAGACATTCAAGCCATGGTGGCCGAGCTGCGTGAACTGCAAGGTGAAACGCCGATGGTGCCGGTGCAGGTGGACGGCCACGTGGTGGCGGAAATCGTCGCCGGCTGGACCGGCATCCCGCTTGGCAAAATGGTCAAGGACGAAATCAAGACCGTGCTGCGCCTGAAGGAAAGTCTGGAGCAGCGCGTGCTTGGCCAACCGCACGCCATCGAAGCGGTAGCACAGCGCGTGCGCACGTCGCGCGCGAATCTGGACGATCCGAACAAACCGAAAGGCGTGTTCCTGTTCGTCGGGCCGTCCGGTATCGGCAAGACCGAAACCGCACTGGTGCTGGCCGATACGCTGTATGGCGGCGAGCGAAAACTCATCACCATCAACATGAGCGAGTACCAGGAAGCGCACAGCGTCTCCGGCCTGAAAGGTTCGCCGCCGGGCTATGTGGGCTACGGCGAAGGCGGCGTGCTGACCGAGGCCGTGCGCCGCAATCCGTACAGCGTGGTGCTGCTGGACGAAGTCGAGAAAGCCCACCCGGACGTGATGGAACTGTTCTTCCAGGTCTTCGACAAGGGCGTGATGGATGACGCGGAAGGCCGCGAGATCGACTTCAGGAACACCATCATCATCCTGACCTCCAACGTGGCGTCGGGCACAATGATGCAGGCTTGCCTGAATAAAGAAGTCCCACCGTCGGTGGAGGAGCTGGAACAGCTGATCCGTCCAGCGCTGATGAAGCAATTCAAGCCAGCCTTCCTGGGACGCTTGAAAGTGATTCCGTTCTATCCGATTCCGGACGACGTGCTGGTGGAGATCATCAAGCTCAAACTGGGCAAGATCGAGCGCCGTATCGCGGTCAATCACAAGGCGGAATTCAGCTACGATGAAGCGCTGGTGGAAGCGGTGCTGGCACGCTGCACGGAAGTGGATTCCGGTGCTCGCAACGTGGACAACATCCTGAATGGCACGCTGCTGCCGGAAATCGCAGAATCGGTACTGGCCCGCATGGCGGAAGGCGCGGCGATCAGCAAGATCAAAGTCAGCGCCAACAAGCAGGGCCAGTTCAAATACAGCGTGAAGTAAAGCGTGCTCAGTCCCGCTCTTGCGGGACGCCGAGCAGTTCTTCGATGTGGGCCAGGGATGCCTGGTCCTTCACGACGGAGCGCAGCCAGGTGTGCAGGTCTTGCTCGGCCGCCGCTGCGGCTTTGTCTGCAAAGTAGGAGGCAGGGCTGTGCGGCTCGCTGCGGCGGAAGAACTCCGCCACCGCCCGCAACTGCGCCACCGCCTGCGCGCGATTGCTGATCACGCCCGGCTGACCCAACGTCGCACCACCCAGCGCGCCATATCCATCCGTCGTGCCGCCAGCATGGCCGTAACCGCCGCTCGCGTCGCCCGCCGCACCGCTCGCATCCCACGCCCCACCGGCAGCGGAGCCCGCGCCTGCGGGGCCAAGGGCGCTTGCCCCGTTGGCGGTGTGCTGCGGCGCCGGCATGGCATGCAGCATCGATTTCACCGCATCACGCGCTGCAGAGAACCCAGGGCTGTCGTTGCCCAGCCGCGCGTCGGCCACGCGCTCCAGCTGTTCCAGTGCCTCGATGCAGAACTGCGCATCGGCGCGGAACGCGGCCGCAAACTGCGCCGAATTATTGCGCTTGGCGGCTTCCATGTCCGCCAGCCGCGGCGTGCGGTTCTGCAGGGCTTCGTCGCCGCTGGACGCGCGCTTGCGGGCTTCTTCAAAGTCGATGGTGGAGTAGTCGCCGTTCTCGGTCAGGCCGATCTCGCGCACCAGCGCCGGCGTGCGCGCCAGTATCCAGCCCAGGTTCCCGATGCGCTGGTCGTTGTCGCCATCCTCCGCCTGCGGATACAGGCCGCGGTCCCAATATTGGTCGCACAGCCCGGCCAGCAGCAGGTAGCCTTCACCCAGGCCGCGCAAATGGTGCACGCGCGCGCCGGCCTCGGTCAGCCAGACGCCAAGCCGCAAATCCTTGCTGGCGGTCTTCAGCAGGTGCGCGCAGCGGTCAACCACGAATGGCCAATCGGCCTCCTTTAATTCAGTGACCCACTCACCCTGGTCCAGCGAGGGATCGTCAAACTTGCGCGCTTGCGCGATGGCGTCCAGTTCTGGCGAAAACGACAGATCGCCACCAGCTGGCTGGCTATCGGAAATCGGTTCTAAGAGCTCTTGTGCGGAATACATAGTGTCCTCTTACTGCGCCATGCGGAATTCAATGCGGCGGTTGCGCGCGCGGCCTTCGGCGGTGTCGTTGCTGGCGATTGGCCGGTCCGGCCCTTGGCCGCTGGCGGTCAGCAGGTCGCCGTTGATGCCGTGGCTGGCCAGGTAGGCTTTGACCGCCTCCGCGCGCGCCTGGCTCAGGCCCTGATTGGTGGCGCGCAGACCGGCGCTGTCGGTGTGGCCGATGATGTCGACCTTGCGGTTATTCAGCTTACGCAGCGCCACCGCCATTTCATCGAGAATGGCTTTGCCGGTTGGCGTCAACTCGGCTTTGCCGCTTTCGAATTCAACGATACGGTTGGCCAGCGCGTTATCCAGCACGCCCTGGTCGGCGGCCGAGACGCGCAGGCCGTTATTGACGGTGTAGGTTGGATTCAGGCTAGTGGCGATATTGCTGGCAATGCGCTGGCGTACCGCTTCGTTGCCGACTTCACCGCGCAGGCTGACGGTGCTGCCGTCTATTTTCAACTGGCCGCGGCTGATCTGCTTCAAGTCCGGCGTGATCAGCTTTTGCACGTAGCTGTTCCAGTTGGCTGGCGTGGCCACCTTGTCGATCGAGATCTGATCCACCACCTTGTCCGCGCCGTAGACGTCGCGCAGTTTGGCCAGCACGGCGGCCTTGCTGGCTTCATCGGGCACGGTGCCGGCGGCCAGTACTTGCCCCGGTTGCGGTGCGTTGGCCTGCGCGCCAACGGCGCCAGCAGCCAGTAGCAAGCTTGTAAATATGAGAGTACGCATGATTCAGGTTCCGATAAACGCCGCGCTGACCGACTCCAGCGCGGACTTGAGTGACAGGGACGGTTGCGACAAGTAGGTCGACAGCTTGTTGACGGCGTAGTCGCTGCCCGCTTGTTCTTCCACCCAGTCCAGTTCTTCAAACGCGATATGGCGCTCCTGCGCCGCGTGCGGGTCCATGATGGCTTGCAGCGTGGCCGGCGAGGCGCCGCTGAAGCCGACCAGCAGCACCGGCTGTTCGCGCAGGCGCGTGAGGAACAGCGCCAGTTCGAAGTCGGCACGCGCCAGGAAGGGCGTGATCAGCTGCAGCCAGAACGAGGCCACCAGGTTGCGGTACATCGGGTCTTGCGGCAGCGGCAGCAGCAGGGTTTTATCCAGCCGGCTGGAACTGCTGGCCAGCACCGGTTGCAGCAGCATGCCCAGTGCCAGCAGCACCTGGCGCGACGAGCCTTTGAAGCCGGCTTGCGCCAGCATGGCATCGAGGCCACCGACGGTTTGCAGTTCCAGGAAGTCGTCGAAACTGGCCTGGTAGGCGGCGCTGCGCAGATCCAGTTCGACCGCCTCGCTGGCCGCCAGTTGCAGCGGCACGGTCGGATCGCCGGCATTGACTACGCTGGTGCTCAGTGCCGCCAGGCGGTTCCACAGGCGGTTGAACACCATCGGCGCGCTGGCGACGAAGGTGGACGGCTCCGGCACTTCCACGCTGCTGGTCATCAGGAACGGGAAGCGGCGCGACGACTGGTCGCTGCTGGCGACGATGTGGCCCGCGATCGCGTGCCGCCGGCGTGGGCCGACAAAGGCGAAGTGCAGCGGTGCGACGGCGTCGTAATTGAGCTTCCAGCGGGCGTCGGCGCTCATCAGGTCCATGGCCTGGGCCAGCCAGTCGTCCAGGACTTTGATGAGGGCGGGGCTATCACCGCCTTTGACAAAGTCGCCGCGTCCCGGCACCTTGCCGAAGTAGCCGATGTTGGCAATGGTAGCGGCGCGGCTCATGGCTGGGCTCCTGCGGTGCGGATGACGCCAGTCGCTGGCGGCACCGGCATGGTAGCCGGGACCGGGCCGTTGGGCGGCGAGGACGGCGTAGACGGCGCAGCCGGGGCAGGGCCAGGCGCCGGCGCTGCCGGAGCGACCGGCGCAGGCGCAGGCGGCGCGGCGGCCGTCACTGTATCCGGCAGGCGCAGACGCTTGAAGCCAGCCGATGCCGGTGCGGCTTGCGCTTGTACTGGCGGCGGCGTGGTGCCGACGATTTTCAGGTTGGCGGTCACCGACACGCCGGCGTTATCCCAGGTCAGTTCGAACGCGCCGTTGTCCTTGCGTTTGCGCTTGGCCGCGTCGATCATTTTCTTCAGGCCGAAGTGGCCTGGCTCGTTGAAGATCACCACGCTGCGGCCTTCCGGTGTAATGGCGGTGATCTTCGCGCCCGGCACACCGGCAGGATTCGGCCACGCCATATGCACCCAGGGCTGCGGCTGGCCGCGCCAGCGCAGGGCCTGGCCATCGATCTCGATGGTGAATTCGCTCGCACTGACCGCGCCCAATGCCTGCAAATCGAAATTGGTCTGACCCTCGCCGCCGCTGGAAGCTGCCGCATTGGCGACGCCATTGGCGGCCAGCGGCGCCACCCAGCCAGGGAAGCTGGCCACCACCGGCGGCGCCAGGTTGATGCCCATATTGGCCCAGGTGCGCGTGCTCACCGTGTCGCCACGGCGCACCACCAGCGGACCAAGCGTGGTGTTAAAGAACTTGGCGATCGCGCCATCGGGACCGAACACCGCGCCGATTTCCGCATTGCTGGCTTCCGCCTTGGACTCGGTGGCAAATGGGTACTTCATGGCCAGCGTCTGGCGGAACGGCTGCAGCACTTGTGCCGCCCACACCTTGTTGATCTCCACCTCGGTCGGCTGCACGATCACGGCGAAGCTCTGGATCAGCGGACGGACCAGCAGCGGACGGATGGCGGCTTTCTGTGCATCGGTCATCCCGGTCAGCATTTGCTCGTCCACGTATTTCAGCGCGTCGGCCAGCTCGGAGCCGTTGCCGTCCAGCGTTTGCTGCATCAGCTGCTTGGCGCCCGGGCCGGGATCGCCCTGGTTCTTGATCTGGTTGAAGCGGCCGCGCAGCTTGGCCAACTGCTCCATGTAGCCGCGCATCAGCGACGCGTCCTTGTCCTTGGCCACCACCAGGCGCGCCACGCCGGAGAACTCGCGGCCCACGGGACCGAGCGGCAGGGCGGCGTTCTGCACGCTGCCGCCGCTGACGTTGATATTCACCTGCGACGGTTTCTGGCGCAGGATGGTCTCCTTGAACCAGCCGGCCACGCCGCGCTGCGCGCGTTGCAGACCAGCGTCCAGCAGCGATGGATTGTCCCACGAGGTTTGCTCGTAGACGCTGTTCATCAGCTTATTCAGCGGCGAGGTTTGTGGATCGCCCAGGCGGTTCATGGCGTTTGCGGCCTGGTCGAAGCTGGACAGCTCACGCACCGTCACGCCCTGCACGAACTTCTGCCATTCGCGCGCGTAGTCGTTCTTGTACAGGTCTACCAGCGATTTCTGGATTTGTTCCGGGCTGCCTTCCAGCGTCAGATCATCCTTGGACGAGGTTTTCAGTACCCAGTCCGCGCTTTGCAGCTCGCGGTTGGCCGCTTCGCGGAATGCGTCCTGCACGAAGCCCTGCCACGCGGCGCGGGTAAAGCTGCCCGGCACGGCGTAGCTGCCCAATACCAGTTCCTTGTCCTGATCGCCGACGATGGAGCTCACCGTCACCGCCGGGAAGCGGGTTGCGGCGCGCGCCTTGACGTCCGCATACACGCGTTCACGCGCCGGCATGCCGCGCACCACACGGCGCAGGTTATCGCGAGTCTGGTCGACCAGCGCCAGGCGGTTGTCGATCTGCGGCCACGAGGTGTCGTTGACCTGCGCCAGATAGAACGAAATCATGCGCTCGGCGCTGCGGATCAGCTGCTCGCGCGGCATGCTGCCACGGTTGGTGTCCAGCCACACGCGCCAGTAGCGGGTGATCTGGTCGTTCAGGTGGCCAGCTTCGGCGCGCGATTTATCGCCCAACATCAGATAGGTCTTCAGCGCGTTGTAGGCGTCTTCGGCATCGGTTGGCGACGCATCCTTGAACTGCTGCGCGCTGTTGTTGATGGCTGCTGCTGCCTCGTCCCGCGTGGCGTTCGGCGGCACCGAGGTGCTGCCGGCAGCTGCGCTCAATGGGCGCGACATCGGCTGCAGCTGTGCGGCGTTGTTGTTGACTTCCCCGAGGAAGGCTTCCAGCGTCTGGCCGACTGGCTTGAGCATCACTTCACGCACGCCGTTGAAGTATTCCTCGCGCAGCTTGCGGTCCAGCAGCGTGCCTTGATACAGGCCGAGGCTCAGCGACAGCGGGCGGTTCTCTTCATATTTATCCAGTTGTTCGATGCGGTCCTGCAGGATCTCCAGCGCGGCAAAGCGCGACTGCAGGTCCATGGCTTTTTCCTGCACCTTGATGGCCTGGTCCAGGTCTGCCTGCACATTGGCCACCAGCTGGCGGTTGTTCATGTACGACCAGCTCCAGCCGGCCAGCGCCAGGCCGGCAAAGGCAGTGGCGGCAAAGAAGGCGATATAGCGCATGCGCAGCTTGGCCGGGCTGGCGTATTGCGCCACCAGATCCTTGTCCGCGAAGATCACCTTGCGGAACAGGTTAAGCAGGAAGTAGCCTTGCTGCTGGTGGGCTTCTTCGTGTTCGGATGGTTTCAGTTGCAGATCGAAGCGCTGCGCCACGCGCTGCGACGAGGCGGACACGGCTTCGCCTTCCTGCAGCGCGCTGGTGAAGTAGAAGCCGCGGAATACAGGCTTGAACTGGAACGGGTTTTCTTCAAACAGCGTGGCGATGAAGGTGCGCAGCGACGGCTTGATCGAGCTGAATTCCAGCGGGAAGGTGAACACGCCGGGCGGCATGCGCTCGCGCCATTGCAGCGCCATGTTGGCGGCACTGAGGTCTTTCAGGCCTTCGTACAGTTCATCGAAGCGGGCGTCGAACTGGTTCAGCACATCTTCGCCGCTGGCGTTGCGGCTGTAGGGCAGGGTGGCGCCCCAGACCTTGTCGCGCTCACCGCGCTCGCTGTCCTGGAAAAATTCGTTGAAGCCGGTGATCAGGTCAGCCTTCGTGAACAGCACGTAGACCGGCGCGTGCACTTCCAGCCGTTCGGTCAATTCCTGCACGCGCTGGCGCAGGTTCTTGGCCAGGTTGATGGCGAATTCGGGACGGTTGCGGGTCAGCTCCGCCACGCTGACGGCGACAATGACGCCGTTGATCGGCGCCTTCTTGCGGTATTTTTTCAGCAGGTCGAGGAAGCCGAACCACTCGGCGCGGTCGTCGTCCACCACCGAATAGCGGCCGGCCGTGTCGAGCAGGATGCCGTCGGTGGTGAAGAACCAGTCGCAGTTGCGGGTGCCGCCCACGCCTTGCACGATTTTGCTGTCGGCGAACGGGAACTGCAGGCCGGAGCTGGCGATGGCCGTGCTTTTGCCGGCGGCCGGATTCCCGATGATCATGTACCACGGCAGTTCATACAGCGCGGCGTTGCCCGAGGTTTGTCCCAGCTTGGAGTTCTTGATGGTGCCGATGGCTTCCAGCATGCGGGTGCGCAGCGCCTCGGTTTCCTGGCGCGTGGCCGGATCGGCTTTCACCGGCTTGTTGGCCTGCTGCTCCAGCATGTCACCCAGGCTGCCGGCGGCGCGCTGGGTCTTGCGGTAGCGCCAGTACCAGACGGCGGCGCCAAACAGCAGCGCGACCGCCAGGATGGTCCACGGCACGGAGGCGGGCCACTGCAGCAAGGCGCTGGCGATGAACAGCAGCGCGGCAAAGGCCAGCCAGCCGATGACGATCAGCGTGCGGCGTTGGGTCAGGAATAGCCAGAATTTTTGCATCATGATAGGGCTCGGTTGCTTGGTGTAGTCAAGCCGGGAGCGCGGGGCGCAACAGCGCGGCGCAGCGGCGGTAAGGATCTTCATTGCTGATACAGAGCACGGGACCGCCGCGGTCCTGTGCTTCGGCGGCGGCCACCGCCAGTGCGGTGAGCCAGGTGACATCGCCGCAGCTGCCGCAGCTGGCGCCGATGCTGGCGACGTCGGCGCCGGGATCGAGCTGCGGCGCGACGGCGGTGACCACGTGCATCAGCTCTGTGACGCGGCTGGTGCGGTGGCCGGTGTCGGCGGTGACGGCGGCAATCGCGCCGCCGTCGACTTGCGCCGCCTGCAGCACCGCGCTGGCGGTGCTGGACAGGCAGGTATCGGTGTCGCGCTTGACAGTGTCGGCACAGCTGTTGCGCTGGTCGCTGTGCAGCGCTTGCAGCAGGCTGCCCCGGTCACTGCCTGCCAGCAGCGCCGCCTGGGCCGGATCGGCCAGCAGCAGGCCGGCCGCGCCCTCGCCAGGGATGCGCCCTTGCGGGCTGTTGGCGGTGAACAGCGCGTTGTCGTTGGCCAGTCGTCCGATGCCGGCATCGCTCAGGTGCGAGCCGGCGGCAATCACGATGGCCAGGCAGGGCTGGCGCGCGTCACCGCAGCGCGCCAGCAGGCCGGCCAGCACTTGTGCCGCGTTCGTGTCGTACGCGGCCTGCGACGCGGCGCTGGCGATGCGCTGCGCTGGCCATCCGGCTTCGATGGCGATGTGGCGCAGCCATTGTTCGGCGAGGCTGCGCTGCGCCGCCTGCCACTCCGGCGGCCACACGGCCAGCAATTGCAGGACCGGCGGCGTTGGCAGCGGCGCGGCGTTTGGCGGCAGGCGGTGTTGCTGGCGATCCTGCTCTTGCTGCAGCCACGGCGCCAGTTGTTCATGGCTGGCCGCCAGCGCCGTCAGTTCTGCCAGCGCCGAGGTGGCGGCGGCCAGGGCGCGCCACTGCGCCAGGTCAAAACGCGGATCGTCCAGCGCCTGCGCCCTGCGCCAGAGTTCCAGGTTTTCGCGCAGCGCGGCATCGCCTGCATCGGCCAGGCGCGCGGTCAGGATAGGATAGCCGTCATCGTCGTACAGTTCCTTGTCCAGCTCCGGGCGGGCGCGGTTGGCGGCGAGCGCGGCGCGCAGTTCCGCCACCGACGCGCCGTGCGGCGTGCGTATGGCGCTGGCCGCGACCTGCAAGGCCGGCGCCAGCGGTGGCGCGACTGGCGTTGCCTCGGCCGCTGGCGCAGCGCTGACCGTGCCGGCAGTCGTTGACGCCGCGCTGACGCGTGCCCATGCCTTGCGGCCCAGCCACCAGGCGGACAGCAGCAACAGCGGCAGCACCAGCAGATACAACGCCAGTTCGCTGGTGGCCGGCATGCGGTTGGTCTCGCGCCAGAACCAGATGGCACCGCCCCAGCTGCCGCCAAAGGCGGCGCCGGTGACGGCGATATTGCGCAGCCAATTCATAACTTATACCTGGTCCACGGTGTTTTGCTGGGCGGCGATCAGGGTCGCGCCGCACGAGGTCTTGTCGCCGTGGCGCGCCACCGGCTTGCCGTCCACCAGCATGCTCGGATCACCGCTGGTAATGGTGCCGTCGCCATGGCGCGGGCAGGTGATCTTGTCGCCCACGCGCGCGATGCCCTTGCCGCCGCTGTCGCTCATCTGCGAACACTCGACCACGGCGCCGTTGTGTGAAGTCTTGTCGCCCAAGACGATAACTGGTCCTGCCATGCTGCTCTCCTATTTGTTCATTACGCCGGGCCGGCGCAGTTCCGTGTGCCCGAAATCCATCATCTTCCAGCGCCCGCCCCAGGTCAGGCCCAGCGACTCGGCCACTTCGCCGTACAGCTGATACCCGCGCATGGCCCATGGGTCGCGTTCGGAAATCACCAGCTTGCCGTCGCGCAGGAAGGCGCAGTCGGCGGCCAGGCCGTACTGGTGCCAGCTCTGGAAGGCGGCGGCATTGGTCACGCTGGAGCCCATCGCGGCCAGCGTGTTCTGGCGCTCGGGACTGCGGTAGCCTTCCAGCAGCGCCATCTCATAGCCATATTTCTCCTTCATGATGCGGAAGGCTTGCAGCAGCCGCTGCGCGTAGGCGCTGTCGAGCAAGGCCCAGTCGCGGCTGGCCGAAACCAGCATCGGGCGCTCCAGCTGCACTTCGGCGGTGGTGAACACCAGCGGCGGCAGGGCCGGCGGCGGCACCAGCTGCTCGCCGGCCAGCAGCCCGGCCACTTGCGTGTTGACCTCGCGGGTGGAGGCTTCGTAACCGTTCAACGTCGGTTTGCCAGCCAGCAGGAACGCAGCCAAGGGTGGCAGGCACAGCAGCGCCAAGCCTCCCAGGCACAGCAAATAGTGCTGGCCAAAAAAGTCGCGCAGATTGCCGGCGGTGGCATTGCCCGAGCGGCGCAGGGCATCGATACCGCTGCGCTGACGTTCGGCGGCGCGCCCCAGTTTCTGCTGTAGCCGCGCGCCGGCGCCCGCCAGCGCCGCCAGTACGAACTCACGCCCGGACGGGAACAGCACCATCCAGCTGATGAGGCAAGCCAACAAGAAATAGAGCGTTACCGCCAGTACGAACACGTTGCCCTCGAAGTCATTAAATGTCTAAAAAGCATTGCTTTGGAGTATATATTAGAGTTATGACAATCCCGCGCACGATTGAAACTAGCCGTGCGGCATGATTTCTTTGAATGTTTTAAAGTGATGCGAAATTAATAAGGGAGCTAATTTTGCAAGGTGAAGAAAAACGCCCCGCGACCAGCGGCCGCCCCAGCCTGCTGTCGACGGAATCCCCGGCCGAGGCCGGCCGCGCGAGCATTCTGGACGGACTGGAGCGACGCCCGGCCACGGCATCGGCTGTTGGCGTGGGCCCGGTCGGGCGCAAGAAAGCGCTGCTGGCCGGCGGCGCTGCGGCGATTGCCCTGATTGCCGTAGGCGTCGCGGCTGTCCTGAATTTGATGCCCGGTCCTAAGCTGACCTTGCCTGAGGCCCAGGCGCCGATGGCCGCCGCACCGCAGCCTGAGCCGCCGGCGCCGACACCGGCTGCTGTGCCAGCCGCCACCATCGTCGAAGAAACGGCGGCCGTCAGCCCCGCGGCCGACAACACGCGCTCGCTCAAAGACATGCTGAACGACACGCCGGCCAAACCTGCGAAAGATGAACTGACCGCCGCGCTGGAAAAGCCGCACGCGGCGCCGGCCAAGCCCAAGCTGGCCGAGCACAAGAAAGCCGACAAGCCGGCCAAAAAGCCAGTGCAAATGGCGAAAAAAACCGAGACCAAACCGAAAGCGCAGCCGGACAGCGATGTCGCTTTGCTGGCCGCGCTGATGGCGCACGTCCAATCCGGCAAACCTGCCAAAGAAACCTCGACCCCGGCCTATCAGCTCAAGCAATGCAGCCGGATGAACGAAGCCGGCGCCGCCCAATGCCGCGAACACCTGTGCGCGACCACCGCCCGCAAGGAGCCTGAGTGCAAGCTGCAGCCGGTGGCGGTGAAAACTGCTGCCGAATCATGAGCCTCGCACTGCTAGAACAAATCACCACCGCCCTGGCCCAGTTTTCCAGCGTCACCCGTTTGTACGAGTTGACGCTGGATGATGGCGCCAGCGCTGACCTCGGCGCGGGCGGTTTGCTGGTCGAGGCGTTTGCCGCTGACGATAGCGTGCAAGGCGTCGGTCCGCGCGATGTGATCGTGCTGTCGACTAACGCGTCGGTAGAGCTGGCGCCGCTGCTGGGCCGGCAGGCCGCGCTGGAAGTGAGCCTGGCTGATGGCAGCCGCACGTCATTCCGTGGCGAGATCACGCACGCGGCCATGCTGGGCAGCGAAGGCGGCCTGGCGCGCTTCCGCCTGCGCCTGACGCCCTGGCTGTGGCGCCTGAGCCAGGTGCGCAACAGCCGCGTGTGGCAAGACAAGACCGTGGTCGACATCATCGATGACGTGTTTGAAGGCTATGCGCCGCTGGCGCAATGGCGCTGGAGCGAAGAAGCCGAACCGTTCATGGCGGACGCGGTGGCGCGCAGCTATTGCTGTCAGTATCGCGAATCCGATCTCGATTTCGTGCAGCGCCTTCTGACCGAAGAAGGCCTGGCGTGGCGCTACGAACAGCTGGAAGACGGCGTCGGCGTTGTGCTGTTTGCCGACAGCAGCCAGCTCAGCGCAACGCCAGAAGACGCCAGCAGCGAGGCGGGTGGCGGCATCCGCTACCATGGCGTGCGCGCCGGCGAAGCGGCCGATACCATTCAAGCCTTGCAGTCGCGCCGCGCCGTCACGGCGTCGCTGACCACGCTGCTGAGCTACGACTACAAGGCCAAGCAGGCAGTCAACGCCAGCGCGCCATCGAGCCTGCAGTCGGGCAAGCTGCCGGCGCTGGAAAGCTACGACGTGCCGGGCCAGTATGCCTACGCTAACGCCGCACAAGCCCAGCGCTATGCCGACATCCAGATGCAAGGCCGGGAAGCGGCCGCTCAGCTGTGGCGCGGCCGTTCGACCGTGCGCACCATGGCCGCCGGCACGCGCTTCACGCTGACGCAAGGCCCGCTCACCACCGACGCCGCGCCAAGCTACGTGCTGCTGCGTGTGCGCAGCGTCGGCGTGAACAATCTGCCGTCGCCCGCGCAGCAAGCGTTGGCCGAGTTGTTCGGCCCGCTGCCGGAGTTGCTGGAAGAAGTCGTCACCGATGCACCGGACGATTTTGCGCTAACCATCGCCCAGGCGCGTGAAACCGGCTATGCCAACAGCTTTGAAGCGGTGGCTGCCGACGTGATCTGGCGCCCGCAACTGCCAGGCAGCGATGGCCGCAGTCATCCCAAGCCGACCGCGCGCGGCGCGCAAAGCGCCATCGTCATTGGCGCCGACGGCCTGGCGCAACCGTCCGGTGCGGACGAACTGTATTGCGACAAGCTGGGCCGCGTGCGCATCCGCTACCACTGGCAGGACAACGGCGACGCCACCTGCTGGGTGCGGGTGGCGCAGCGCTCGGCCGGCGGCGGCATGGGCAGCCAGTTCCTGCCGCGGATCGGGCAGGAAGTGCTGGTGCAGTTCATCGAGAACGATATCGACCGCCCCATCATCATCGGCGCGCTGTACAACGGGCAAGGCGAGGGCGGCACTGCGCCGACACCGGGCGCGCAAAGCAGCGGAGGCGAAGAGACGCGCTTCCAGCCGGCCGCTGATCACGCGCCATCGGCGCAAGGCAATCTGGCCGGCGGTAACAGCCCGCTGTGGCATGGGGCCTCGGCTGACAGCGCGGGACACCGCAACGCCGCCGCGCAGTGGGGCGTGCGCAGCAAGGAGTTTGGCGGCTCTGGCTACAACCAGCTGCTGTTCGACGACACCGATGCGCAAGGCCGCGTGCAGCTGCGCTCGACGCACGCGGCCAGCGAACTCACGCTGGGCCACCTGATCCACAGCGCGGACAACTATCGCGGCAGCCTGCGCGGACAGGGCGCCGAACTGCGCACCGATGCCTATGGCGCGGTGCGCGCCGGCGCCGGCCTGCTGATCAGCAGCTACAAGATCAACCACGGCGCCGACGCGCGCGATCCGGCCGGCGACAACGCGGCCGGCATCGCGCTGCTCAAGCAGGCGGTTAAGCTGGGTGAGACCTTTAGCGAGACCGCGAAGACGCATCAAACCGTGGCACTTGCTGGTCACATCGGCGCGGCCAAGGCCAACGCCAGCACGCTCGATCCGAAAGCGGCGCCGTTGCAGGCGATGCTGACGGCGGTGTCCGGCATGGTTGGCAACGCCAGCCTCGACGCGGCCAAGGCCGATGCCGCCGAAAAGAAAACTGCACCGGGCGACGACCAGCTGCCGCACGCCAGCGCGCCGATCATCGCCATCAGCGGCAAGGGCGGCATCGGCGTCACCTCGGGCGCGGCGGTGCAACTGGCCAATGGTGAAACCATCTCACTCATGAGCGGCGACGACAGCCAGTTCGTGGTCGGAGGCCAGATGCGCGCGCACAGCGGCCAGGCCATCGGCGTGCTGGGCGGCGCGGTGAAGGCCGGCGAGGGCGGGCTGGGCCTGCAACTGATCGCGGCCAAGGACGCCATCGACATCCAGGCCCAGGCCGACGAACTGAAAGTGCAGGCGCGCGACGACATCAACATCGTCAGCGCCAATGCCAGCGTGGACTGGGCGGCGGCCAAGCGCATCAGCCTGTCCACTGCCGGCGGCGCCAACATCACCATCGAGGGCGGCAACATCACGGTGCAGTGTCCGGGCAAGTTGACGATTCATGCAGGTAAGAAGAATTTTGGTGGCCCCGCGCAGATGGAACAAACCATGCCTGTATTGCCTAAATCTGAGAATAGCTGGGTACAGATGCGTGCGGAGTACGACGACGCATGGAACACGCCCTGGCCATTGCAGGGAATGAAATTTAAAATTGACGGAAACATGCTTGCGAAGTCTGTTCTGATTAACACGAAGCGGTGATAGCGATGGCAGAAAGCTCATCAGAGACAAAGAAAATAGCGGCACGAAAAGATGGTGCTGTGCTCGTGACTGTGGATAGCGATGTAACCGAGCAGGACATTACCGAAGAGCGCGAGACAATTGTACTTAGGCTGCATGGCGCTTACTTAAACTTATCTGATCATATGGGGGAATTTCAACAGCAGTGGGATGAAAACCCGACGCTTGCGTTCCTCACCAGTGCCCGTGAAGGATGGAACGCTGGCGGTGCGCAATGGTTAAGCGATCAGGCGGAGCTCTTTGAAACGAAGTTGTGGATAGACTTGGGCGGAAAAATAAAAGACGCTGCCGCAGCAGGTTACGATCGCCTTGCCACTTATAGCAAGCAGCGTTACGAACAACTCAAGGAGCAGTTGAATAAGCACGTGGAGCATCCGGAGGACACGCTGTACAACTGGGCTTGGTGGCAAGCAACGCTACGAGAGGAGTCAGATGAGCAGATCCAGCGCTTGAAAGCTGCAGTGCACACAGCAGAGACGATGGCTTCAGACATGCTTGCCACGGCAGAGAAGGCGAAAAAAATTTTTCAACATCGTGAAGAGATACTCAGATTGCCAGAGATGATCGCCTACGGTGATCCGAAGCCGATCCAGTCTTTTGTAGATACGGTGTTGATGGATATTGATCCTGAGCTTGCCAAGGCAATCAAGCACGACCCAAATTTTGCAGTGGTGCTGGAAATCATAGCCGATCACGATAGCGCCTTGAGTTATCTTGCCTATGTTGGGCTTATGTTCGAGGCGATACCCCCCAATTTCTATGCATATGTTGCAGGTAAGGGCGGAGCGTATTTGATGATCGAAGTGATTATGTTGGTACTCACTGCATTGCTGAGTGCAGGTGCCGCCGCCGCCGCACGTATCACGATGCTTATCGGGCGTTTCGCGGCGACAGGCGCCAAGGCGGTGGTAACTAGCCGTCGCATTAGAAGGGCCAAAGCTGCCATCGATGCGTTCGTAAGGATTCTTCGGGATTTGTCAGATGCAGTAGACGACCTCCATAATTTGGGCGCAAAGCTGATATCTGCGCGTAGCAAGGGCCTAGTGGTTCGGGGACGAACTAAAACCACCTTGCAGGCGAAAAAAAGCGCGATCAAACGGGACAAGCGATGTCGCCGATGCGGGAGTACCCAACACAGTACACCTCGGTCACATATAGGAAAAATTGTGTATGACTGATCCCCATTCTCAAATCTCAGTTTGCAGAACGCCATGACCAAGACCATAGGAAACTCCGCGAAGGATAGCGGATATCTCAAGCGTCTAAAGGACGCAATAGAGCACGACAAAGACCACCCGCGAAAACACGGTATCCGTATGCAGGCGCATCACATCATCTCTGGCGACGGCATGAAGCGGTCAAAGATGGGTAAGAAGATCGAGAAGTTCGGCTACAACATTAACTACCTACCCAATCTGGTTTTTATTCCATGTACTTTGCAAGGGGCCTGTTATCTAGGCGTGCAACCACATCGCGGCAATCATGATTTCTCAATGGAGCAGGAAGATTACCAAGATGACTTGGAACCTGCTGGATATCACGAATTAGTAGCAACGAGGTTGCGTAGACTAGAGCTGCCGATGGAAAAGGCATGCGATAAGGAGACTGCGCTCGATAGAGCTAAGGTGGTAGATGCCCTGGATGCTTTAAGTAAAAGCATCTTGAATTTGATACAGTTTAAGCCATTGGAAGCACCCCTTACTAAACTTGCGGCGCAATTTGGTGTTGGTGCGGTGGGCTGCAGTGGTACCGATTCTATCCGGACGCATTCGAGAACCCGTCCCTGCCCCGTCGGTCGTCATCATCTTCTCGATCCGGCCCACCCCGAGTTATCCCAAGGACCGTCGCAAGCGCGAGAAAATATTAAATTTGTCCCTAATGGGAAATTTCGATTAAAGGTAAAAAGCTAAAAATGACTCACTATAACGACGACTACTTTTTTGTGCGTAAGCCGAAGAACAATGACCTGTTGCCATTTTTAGAGCCGGATGTTAATACCGAGGATCGTCGCTTCCGCTTTGAAGCGCAAGCTGCTGGATCGCCGCCTCTGGTCTTTCATAATACGTGGAAGGAAGAAAGTAAGAAAAAAGGATTGCGTACTCTTGCTCCAACTGTGTTATTTGAAGGAGATGATCTGGTCGTTGACACAGCCATTCGTGATCAGCTGCTATTGGCGGAGATTCCCGATTTGTCGATGCATCCTGCAATCTATATTGATGACCAAGAGCAATGGCATGAAAACTATTGGTTCCTAACCTTCACAAAATGGCTTGATTGCTGGGATCGACGCACATCTATCTATGAACAGGACGATCCTCCAGTGCAGTTAGGGGGCTTCGAGCTGCATCAGGTATATCAGTACAGTTTGGATCCAGATGTGCTGGATAGCATACCGCAGCAACAGCGACTCTTGTTTAAGCTAGGTGGTTCACTGGATGGATTTATTGTTTGCCATAAAAGCCTTGCGAGATTGTTTCGAGGAAACGGGCAAAGTGGGGCCGAATTGGTTCCCATTACCAGTTATTGAGCTGGCAGGGTCCCCAATTCGCGCCGAATAGACATTGCTTTGCAAGTCGGGAAGGGTAGGGGGCTGCTGACCGCCGACGCCGCGCCAAGCTACGTGCTGCTGCGCTTGCGCAGCGTCGGCGTGAACAATCTGCCAGCGCCGGCACAGCAAGCATTGGCCGAATTGTTTGGCCCGCTGCCGGAATTGCTGGAAGAGGTTGCGGTGGATGCTGGCGACGACTTCGCCGCTGTCATCGCCCAAGCCCGCGCCACCGGCTACGCCAACAGCTTCGACGCCATCGCCACTGACGTCACGTGGCGGCCGCAGTTGCCGGGCAGCGGTGGCCGCAGCCATCCCAAGCCGACCGCACGCGGCGCGCAAAGCGCCATCGTCATCGGTGCCGACGGACTGGCGCAACCATCGGGCGCGGACGAACTGTATTGCGACAAGCTGGGCCGCGTGCGCATCCGCTACCACTGGCAGGACAACGGCGACGCCACCTGCTGGGTGCGGGTGGCGCAGCGTTCAGCCGGCGGCGGCATGGGCAGCCAGTTCCTGCCGCGCATCGGTCAGGAAGTGCTGGTGCAGTTCATTGAGAACGATATCGACCGGCCTATCATCATCGGCGCGCTGTACGACGGGCAGGGCGAGGGCGGCATTGCGCCGACACCGGGCGCGCAAAGCAGCGGCGGCGAAGAGGCGCGCTTCCAGCCGGCTGCCGATCACGCGCCGTCCGCGCAAGGCAATCTGGCGGGTGGCAACAGTCCGCTGTGGCATGGCGCCTCGGCCGATAGCGCGGGCCACCGCAACGCTGCCGCCCAGTGGGGCGTGCGCAGCAAGGAGTTTGGCGGTTCGGGCTACAACCAGCTGCTGTTCGACGACACCGATGCGCAAGGCCGGGTGCAGCTGCGCTCGACGCATGCTGCCAGCGAGCTGACGCTGGGCCACCTGATCCACAGCGCCGACAATTATCGCGGCAGCCTGCGCGGGCAGGGCGCGGAACTGCGCACGGATGCCTATGGCGCCGTGCGCGCCGGTGCCGGCCTGCTGGTCAGCAGCTACAAGATCAACCACGGCGCCGACGCGGCCGGCATCGCGTTGCTCAAGCAGGCGGTCAAGCTGGGCGAGACCTTCAGCGAGGCCTCGAAGACGCATGAAACCGTGGCGCTGGCTGGCCACATCGGCGCGGCCAAGGCCAACGCCAGCACGCTCGATCCGAAAGCGGCGCCGTTGCAGGCGATGCTGAAGGCGGTGTCTGGCATGGTCGGCAACGCCAGTCTGGATGCGGCGCGCGCCGACGCAGCCGAAAAGAAAACTGCACCGGGCGACGACCAACTGCCGCACGCCAGTGCACCCATCATCGCCATTAGCGGCAAGCGCGGCATCGGCGTCACCTCGGGCGCGGCGGTGCAACTGGCCAATGGCGAAACCATCTCGCTCATGAGCGGCAACGACAGCCAGTTCATGGTCGGTGGCCAGATGCGCGCGCGCAGCGGCCAGGCCATCGGCGTGCTGGGCGGCGCGGTCAAGGCAGGCGAAGGCGGGCTGGGCATGCAGCTGATCGCGGCCAAGGAAGCCATCGACATCCAGGCCCAGGCCGACGAACTGAAAGTGCGGGCGCGCGACGACATTAACATCGTCAGCGCCAACGCCAGCGTGGACTGGGCAGCGGCCAAGCGCATCAGCCTGTCCACCGCCGGCGGCGCCAACATCACCATCGACGGCGGCAACATCACGGTGCAGTGCCCGGGCAAGCTGACGATTCAAGCGGGGAAGAAGAGCTTTGGTGGTCCCGCCCGGATTGATCCGGTTTTACCTGTGTTGCCGAAGGCTGAGAACACCTGGGTAGAAATCAAGGCTGATTACGATGACGCCTGGAATACGCCTTGGCCGCTGACCGGACTCAAGTTCCGCCGCACCAAGTTCTGGGAAATCCGCGCAAGCGTACCGCGCAAGCACGATCTGCGCTGCGGTCTGCGAGATTGCAGCCACCCGCTCGGCATGCTTAAAAATGATGTTGGCATCGGCATGGTGCTGAATCGGAACGATGAGTATGGCGAACTATGGCAGCTCAGCCTCAACCTGAAAAATGAGTAAGCTGAAAAAAGGAAGCGCGTTGGGCTGCTTGCTCTCCTGGCTTTGGTTTTGCCATTGGTCAGCAGTGCACAGGACACGCCATCGCTAGGGCAACGATTGGGGCAGGCGATTGAAAAGGCGGCGAAAACCACCGGTGCATCGACAAGCTGACCAGGTTCTGGGAGATACGCGCAAGCCTTGATCACAAACGCGGCCTGCGTTGCGGCTTGCGTGACTGCAGTCATCCATTGAGAGCGTTCGGACAGTCTGCCGCGATCTTTGCGATTGCCAACGATAGCACTCACCAATGAGGCCCCGCGTGCTTAACCAGGTAGGCCTTGAGCGACTTGACGTCCGCGATCTTGCCAGTGCTCGCAGCAGCTTGGGCGAGCTCCCTCTCGGCGCGTACCGTGGCCGTGTCTTTTGCCACCGAGAACACAGCGATCCTGGTGGCTGCATCGCCGCCCTTGAACATGCCGAGGTAGTAAGTTTTGGCCGGCGTATCGAGCTTGCTCGATGCCAGATAGTTGATGCACTTACCGCGTTCCGCAAAGAGTTCGCTACCAAATTTGCTCAGCTCAGTACCATTGTCCACCACGAAGGTGCAGCTTGCGCTGGTCTTGTCCTTGTACACCGCAAATGCCCCTGTGCCGTCCGCCACCAGGTCACGCGCTTGCAGCTCCATACCAGGCTGTGCTTGTTTGATGGCGTAGGCCCGCGCCAGTCGGATGCCCTCGGATGCTTTCGGCCCGGCTTTGGCGGTCGGCTTCTTGTTATCGTCGTTCGCGCCAGCCCCTTCGTTAAGCTGCGCATCGGCTATATATTCGCCAGCTTTGTCCTTGTAAACATAGAAGAACTGTTCGTACGTCTCGTTGCGGGTGTCGCGATCGCTATATTCAAAGACCAGGTAGTCTTTTCCAGCGAGCTTAAATGCTGCAACGTCGTTGATGGCGGCGCAGTGCGGATATTGTTCTCCCGGCTCGGTCGACAATATGTCGATGAATTTGGGCGCATTGGCGGTGCCGGCCAACAGTCCGCAACTCGGAACGTTGGCGTTCTTGGCGTAGTAGGTTAGCGGCGCGATGTCGTTGGCCGGTATGGCAAGCCGGGCTTTGCTGTCGTAGGCGGTCCAGCCGCGCTGGGCCAGGTATTTTGCTACGTCAGGGCTGCCTGCGGCGCTGGCGGTATTCAGCGCCAGCACGCTAATCAGCAGGCAGATTTTTTTCATCAGCGATCCAGCTGCGATGATTTGGCGAGTTCCAGGTCGTTGTTGTCGTAATACAGCGATTCCACCAGCCATCCGGCTTTTTTATCGTAGACGAAGTTGTAGTCTTCGATGCGGGTCGGGCCGCTGAAGGCGCATTTGGCGCTGTCGAATCTGGTTTGCGGGATGTATTCCTTGCCGGTCGATTTTTTCATCGCGGTCAGCATGGCGATTTCGGTGTCGGCTGGACCGCGCTGGAACAGTTCGACGTAGTTCTTGATGAACACCGGCCGGGTGATTTTCATCGATTTCATCCCGTCCATCGGCGGCAGCAACTGTACCGGGAATTTGTAGTAGCGCGCTACTTGCTCGGGCTGGCCAGCCAGGGTGGCGCTGCGGAACGATTGCCACGTCGAGCGCAGCAGCGCCGGGTCGGGCGCGCTGCACGGCTCGGCGCTGGCCGGCGAGTTCAGGCATCCTGCCAGGCTCACAGCGCACAGCGTCAGCATCAGGGATTGCTTCATTTACGTTTTTCCTTTTCAGTCGGCCAGCGGTACGATACCAGATGCAAGGCTGGATCGTCGGCGGGGTCGACGGTCCAGCCGGCAAAGTCCCTGACCATGCGCGAGAAGTTGCCGCTCAGGAGGCGTACCACCTTCACTTTTCTGAATTTCTTTTTGGTTTTCTTGGTGATGGTGCCGTCTTTGCCTTTGACTTCGACTTCCTCGACGCCATCCTCGACATTTTTTTCCGTCGTGCCGGTGTAAAAACCAACGTGATACTCCGGCTTGGTGGAGCGGGTGACAACGGTGATGGCGCCGTAGCGCGGTTCGCTCAGTTGCTCGCCCCAATTCTTCCACGACACGGCTTGCGCGTCGTCGGTGCCGATGTAGCCCGCTTGTTCCATACACCAGTTGGTGAATGACGAGCACCATGACGTGCCGTCGTCGCGTGCCGCATCGCGATCCAGCGAGGTGGTTTGCAGGTATTTGACGATGTCCGGGTTGTTGAAGCGTTGCTCGATCTTCAGCATTTCGGCGTCGGCATCGGCGTAGGCTTTTTGCTGGCCGGTGATGGCGGCCTGCAGTTCTGCCACTTTAGCGCCGTCCACCGGTTTCTTTTTCTGCTCGATGCCCAGCTGCTTGTGCGCGGCTTTTTCGGCTTTTTTGGCAGCCTCGCGCGCGGCGTGCTGTGCTTTCCACTCAGGGTTGGTCTTGTGGTCATCTCGGTTTTCGATGACTTTCTCGGCGCCTTCCTTGCCTTGCTCCTTGAGGGCGAATGGCATCCACGGCGCGTCGGTGCTGGCGGCAACCGGCTTGACGGCCGGCTGCTCGGCGGTCTGGACTTTCTCTTCGGCCTTGAGTTTCTTGGTGTCCTTGTTGGGCAGGCTGCTGCCGATCACTTGCTGGCGCGCCGGGCCGGGCGCGCTGGTGGGGGTGCTCAGCGGCGTTTCCGGGAATTTCGGACGCGTGTAGAACTGCTTCACGTAGGCGAAGGAGGTCATGTAGACGGCGTTCCAGCCGAGGTCTTTTTTCACGGCGGCCACGATGTCTTCGAAGGTGATTTCGCGGCTCGGCGTTGGCTTGGGCGCGGCTTTTTCCTTGGCCGCTTGCGCAGCTGCGTCGAAGACGTTGCTTGGGGCTGGCGGCTTTGCCGCTGGGGCTGGCTTTGGCACCGGAGCCGGTGCTGGCGCGGCGGTCGGCGTTGGCGTTGGCGCCGGGGTTGCGCCGCCGGTGTTGTCGGGCGTTGGCTTCCAGCCGTTGTCCGGGGCAGGGAAGGCTTGGGCGATCTGCTCGCCGTCGTGGGTCTGCAGGACGTGCTGGTTGCCGTCTTCAGGCATGCCTTCCTTGCTGACGGCGTCGTTGTAGGCTTCGACGTCGATGCGCGGGATCAGGATCACCACCGGCTCCTGCGACTCGGAGCTGATTTCGGGGACTTTGCCGTCGGCACCGGTGGTTACTTCTTTGGCGCTGACTTCCCATTCGATGCCCTCGTCGGCAGGCGCGGGCGCGCTGTCCCCTGATGCGTTCGCGGCCGGCGCGGATGCGGTGTCGGCGCCGGGTGCGGCGGCGGGCTGGGCAGGCGCCGCTGCCGGCGCAGCGCCTCCGTCCATGCTGGCGGGCGCGGACGGAGATGCGATCGGGGCCGCCTCGGTAGGCGGTGCGGACGCAGATGCAGTCGGCGTTGGCTCGGCGGATGGTGCAGGCGCTGGCGCGGCGGGCTTGGCGGGCGGCGTTGCGGGGGCGGTGGCCGCTGGCGGCTTGGCAGGGCCAGCCGGCTTGGGCGTCTTGGTTACGACGATGACCTTGCGGCTGTTCATCGGCTTGCCCATGATGTCATTCAGCTGCACCACCAGCCCATGCGAGGCGTTGAGAATGGCTTCGATACGATCCGCCTCGTCCACCACGGTCTTGGAGTCCGGATAGCGCTTGTTCTTTTCCAGCTCGGCAAACTCCTTTGGATGCCAGGTTTCTCTCTTGCGCTTGCTATTGGGGATCGGGACCATCTCGCAGTCGCGGGTCGAGAATTCACCGTAGTGATAGCGATAGTAGATCAGCGGTTCAAACTTGCCGGCTGCCGAGCCGTAGTCCTTGATGGTTTCGGCCTTGAGGTCGCGGAAGTAGCCCAGTCCGGCCTTGATGCTGGAACGTGCGTCAAAGCGGTTGCTGTCGTTGACGCCGTAGGTGGCTGCGGTCTTGTCGATCACCTGGGCGATGCCGGAGGCCGTGCCTTTGCGATTGGCCGCATCCGGATTGAATGACGACTCGCGCTTGGCGATGGCAATGTAGTACGCCAGGTCGCGGTTGTTGAAGCCCATCTTGCGGGCTTCCTCAATGATGATGTCGAGGACTTTCTGCTGCACCTCGGGCGGCACTTCGAAGCCCATCCGGCCGGTGCCGGACAGTGGCTTGCTCTTGTCGATCGGCTCGTTGAAATGGGTATCGGTCATTGCGGTTGTGGATCTTCAAGCACAGTATTGTTGATCGGGTAGCGCGGCGCCAGATGCCAGGACGGCTCGCGCAGGCGGATCGCGCGCTGCTCGCTGGCCGGCGTGGATTGCCATTTGCTGCCGTAGCGTTTCCAGCGGCCGTCGAGCCCCACCACGGCCTGGAGCTCGCAGGTGTCGCAGCTGCCGCCGGTATCCAGGTTCACCAGCAGATAGCGTTGCTTGCCGGCCTCCACGCAGCGCAACGCGGACGCAATGTGGAAGTCGTCGCCCACCGGCTCGTGCTCCAGCAGGTCGCGTGTCACGGTTTTCTTTCCTGGCTGGGTGATCACCAGTTCCTGCTCGGTGCAGCCGCTGTTGACCTGCACCACGGCATTGGCGCGCTGTGACACCTCGCAGTAGGAACGCACCACCACCTTGGCGTCGCCGCACTGGGTCTCGTTCTTGAACCAGAACATGTCGGGATCGGCAGCCAGCGCGGCGGCGCCGCAGGACCACAGCAGGGCAGCGGAAATCATCTTTTTAGGCATGCTCAGGAAAACCATTGGTTCAGTTCATCTTCATCGATTTTGTCGCGATGGAATTTCTCGTTATGGTCTAACGAGATCGCGAGTTGTTCTTGTTTGGCGGTGTTGACCGGCGTGGTGTGGCCTTCGGCATCGGTCTTGCCGAAGAAGACCTTGCCGTCGGCGCGCTGCTTCTTGTACAGGCGGCCGGCGATGGCGGTACCGGCCAGCGCATCCTTGACCTGGAAGCGGCCGGCATACAGCTTCTCGTTCGGCAGCTCGGGCAGGGCCGGCGTGCTCTGCGCCGGGCCGGTCAGCTCTTTGATGCTGGCCTTGAAGGTCATGGTGCCGGGGCCGTGCACTTCGATATTGCCGCCTTCCAGTTTGATGTAGGCCCCTTGCGCGGTCAGCAGCACGTGCTCCTTGGCTGCCATGCGCACGTCCTTGCTGACGCTGGCCACGGTGATCATGCGGTCAGCGGTGAGCGAGGTGGCGTCGTTCTGGCTTTGGCTGCTGACCTTGCCGCTGGCCGCGTGCAGGCGGATGCCGGTTTCCTGATTCGGCTTGTCGGCGCTGCTCGCTTTGCCGTAGGTGAACAGGCTGATGCCATCGCGCACGGCGTGCAGGCTATTGGCTTGCGTGAGCAGGTTGATGTCTTGTCCGGCCGCCAGGCTGCTGGTGGCGCCGGCAGCAATCACCGCGCTCGCCGGCGTGGTCGCTGCGATGCCGGAAGGTGCCGACAGCTGCATCAGCGCGGCGCTGTAGGCGGTGGCCTGGCCGCCGCCACCCGCATCGCCAGCCAGCCCCGACCCGGAGGCGGACAGGGCTTGCGCGCTACCGGCCATCTGCGCGATGGCTGAGATTTTCTCGGGCTCGGGCTCGGCCTTGAGCTTGGCATTCTGCTTTTGCGCGGTGGTCGCCAGCGTGGTTAGCAGCGCTTGTGCCTGTTCGATCTGGGCCTGCGCTTCGCGCGCATCGAGCTGATGGCCGCTGCCGCCGTTGCGCAGATCGGCGGACAGCAGCATGCCGCGGCCGGCGCGCAGCGCGGCGCTGTGGTCCGATTTGAGCTCGGCGCCGAACCCGGCCGGCTGCAGGCGCTGGTTGTCGGTCTGATGGCGCAGATTGCCGAGATTGAGTTCGTCCGTGCCCTGATGCGGCGAGGCGTGCCGCTGCAGGCCCAGGCGCGGCTGCCCCGGCGTGTCATCAAACACCAGCTGGCTGTAGGCGCCGCTGCCGCCCTGGCTGGCCGGCAGCGTCTGGCTCTTGAGGCCGGACAAGGTGGCCGGATGGGCATGACCGGCAGACTCGCCGGGGAACCACGCCGGCGCATTGCCGGTGCTGGCGCCGCCGCCTTGTGCGACCTGGTTATGTTGGGCATCGGCCTGGCCCTGGCCGTTGTAGAGCGCGCCGATCACCACCGGCCGGTCGATATTGCCGTCGATGAAATCGACCAGCACTTCCTGGCCCACGCGCGGCACGGCGTTGCTGCCCCAGTTGGCGCCGGCTTGCGGCGCCAGCGGCGTGGCGACGCGCACCCAGGCGCCGACGCTGTCGTCGGCCGGTGCGCCGCTGTGGCTGCCTGGCGCCGGATGATTCAGGCGGCTGTGCCCGGCATCGCCGCGCTGCCAATGGAACTGCACCTTGATGCGGTGGTCGCGGTCGGTATGCACCGCCGCACCGGACGGACCAACCACCACGGCGGTCTGCTGACCCTGAATGGTGGGGCGCGGATGCAGCAGGCGGCCGTGGCCGTCCGTGCCGGCGGCGCGGTAGGGCACGCTGGCGCGGATGGCGTCAATGCGGTTGCGGTACAGCGGTCGTTCGCCGGCCGCCTTGCCCACCGCGTGCAGGCTGCTGGCCTGCTCGGCGGCGATGGCGGCGCCCAGCGCGCTTTCGCCCAATCGTTGCATCAGGCCGGCATGCAGGTCGGCGCTGAGGTTGTTGTGCATCAGGTGGACCACGCGCGTGACGAGGAAGGTTTCAGCGCCCAGCGCATGCTCGCTCAGATTGAAGGTCGAGCCAGGCGACAGCGTGCGCACGGTGCCGGCGCCGGTGTAGATCTCGCGCGCCGCTTCCAGCGCTTGCAGCTGCTGGTCGGCGATGCGCTGGCCGTGGGCGCGTGACGGGTAGGCGTAAGCGCCGGGCGCGTCGCGGCTGGTGAGCAGCACATCGGCCGCTGCATCCGGCGAGGCGGCGCTGACCGGGCGCTTGTCCAGCGTGCGGTAGTCCCAGCTGTGCAGCTCCACCGCATTGGTTTGCAGCTTGAGTTCGCTGCGCCAGCGGTCCATGCTGTCCTCGCGCATGACGGCGCCGGGCTGGGTGAAGCGCACCTGCGCCTGGGCGTTGGGCTTGAAGCTGCTGTTATCGTCGGCAATCACCAGCTCGTGGCCGTCCTTGCTGTGCACGAAGTAGTGGAACAGGCCTTCCTCGTGCATCAGGCGCTCGGCAAAGGCGAGGTCGCTTTCCTGGTATTGGGTGGTCAGGCTGCGTACCGGATAGCGGCTGCGGTCCTGCACATCGAAGCGCCAGGCCGGCGCCAGCTTGCCCTGGCCTTGCCAGGCGCCGAATACGGCGTCCAGAATGTCCAACACGTTCTGGTCCTGGAAAATACGGCTGTCGCGGTTGTGGCCGAGGAAAACGGTCCACGGTTCCAGCGTCAGGGTGTAGCGCGCCAAGCCGCCGTTGGCGCCATTGGCTTCGGCGCTGGTGACGTGGCCGTGGAACGGGCGCGCTTCGCCCAGCGTGGTTTGCAGCTCCAGCAGCACCGGCTGGCCGAGCAGCGCGCGCAGCGACAGCCCGGCGTCCGGCGACAGCGCGGTGATGAGGAAACGGAAGCCGCCACTCAGCGCCTCCTCGCCGCGCACGCATTCCGGCGTCAGCAGGTTTTCGCCAAGTGGCGTGGTCAGGCGCAGCAGGCGGGTGTCCTGGCCTGACAGGGAAAGCAATTCGCGCAGCATGGTTGTTAAGTTAATATGTTTGCATTCCGCATTACACCTGATTCGATCCAGCTCAGCAAGAGTGATTCAATTGAAAATTGCGCCAATGAAAAACGCCCCGCGCGGCGTGGGCCGGGCGGGGCGTTGAGTAATAGCAATGCTTGTTAGTGGCTAGGAATGACTTCCATTGGCTCCGGGTCGGTGATGGTCGAACCTGGATTGGCCAGTTCGGCTTTCATCTTGTCCATGTCCAGTTCCTTTTCCCAGCGCGACACCACCACGGCGGCCACGCCATTACCGATGAAGTTGGTCAGCGCGCGGCATTCGGACATGAAGCGGTCGATGCCGAGGATCAGCGCCATGCCGGCCACCGGGATATCCGGCACCACGTGCAGGGTGGCGGCCAGCGTGATGAAGCCGGCGCCGGTGATGCCCGATGCGCCTTTCGAGGTCAGCATCGCCACGCCGAGGATGGTCAGTTCCTGCATCAGGGTCAGGTCGGTGTTGGTTGCTTGCGCCACGAACAGGGCGGCCATGGTCATGTAGATGTTGGTGCCGTCCAGGTTGAACGAGTAGCCGGTCGGGACCACCAGGCCCACCACCGATTTGCCGCAGCCCATGCGCTCCAGCTTGTTGATCAGCGACGGCAGCGCCGATTCCGACGAGCTGGTGCCCAGCACGATCAGCAGTTCTTCCTTGATGTACAGGATGAAGCGGCCGATCGAGAAGCCGGTCAGGCGCGCCACGGTGCCCAGCACCACGACCACGAAGATGATGCAGGTGGCGTAGAAGCAGCCCATCAGGGTGGCCAGTGGCAGCAGCGATTTGATGCCGTATTTGCCGATGGTGAAGGCCATCGCGCCGAAGGCACCGATCGGCGCGACTTTCATGACGATGTTGACCACGCCGAAGATGGCGTGCGAGGCTTCGTCGATCAGCTTGACCAGCGGCTTGCCGCGTTCGCCCAGCAGCGAGATCGAGAAGCCGAACAGGATGGCGATCAGCAGCACTTGCAGAATATCGCCCTTGGCAAACGCGTCGACCACCGTGTTCGGGATGATATTCATCAGGAAGTCGGTGGTGGTTTGCGCGTGCGCCTTGGTGGTGTACTGCTCGATGGACTTGGCGTCCAGCGTGGCGGCGGTGGCGTTGAAACCGGCGCCCGGCTTGACCAGGTTGGCCACGAACAGGCCGATCACCAGCGCGAAGGTGGAGATCACTTCAAAGTACAGCAGCGCCTTGCCGCCGACGCGGCCGATCTTCTTCACGTCCTGCATGCCGGCGATGCCCGACACCACGGTGCAGAAGATCACCGGCGCGATAATCATCTTGATCAGTTTGATGAAGCCGTCGCCCAGCGGTTTCATGGCGACGCCGCTGTCCGGGTAGAACACGCCTAGCATCACGCCGCAGAAGATGGCGAAGAGTACCTGTACGTACAGGATTTTATAGAATGGCTTTTTCACGGGCTCTCCTCGTATTGTAATTCGTTTGAGGAGTGCATCATCGCTCAGCAGGGCAGATATCACTATTGTGGAAAGCCGCAAATAAGGGCCAGTGATATCTGCCTTTGGTAAGGGATAGTACTTACTGCGTGCTTACTGAGCTACCCAGCCGCCGTCCATATTCCAGGCGACACCGCGGACCTGCTTGGCGGCATCTGAGCACAGGAACACCGCCAGCGCGCCCAGTTCTTCCGGGGTGACGAACTCGCCCGACGGCTGCTTGTCGGCCAGCAGCGCTTTTTTGGCTTGCTCGTTGCTGATGCCATCCTTGGCGGCGCGGTCGTCCACCTGCTTTTGCACCAGCGGCGTCAGCACGAAGCCGGGGCAGATGGCGTTGACGGTGATGCCGGTGGTGGCGGTCTCCAGTGCGTTGGCCTTGGTCAGGCCGACCAGCCCGTGCTTGGCGGCGACATAGGCCGACTTGCCGGCCGACGCCACCAGCCCGTGCGCCGACGCCAGGTTGATGATGCGGCCCCAGTTGTTGGCGCGCATGCGCGGCAGCACCAGACGTGAAGTATGGAACGCCGAGGTCAGGTTGATGGCGATGATGGCGTCCCATTTCTCGACCGGGAATTCCTCGACGTTGGCCACGTACTGGATGCCGGCGTTATTGACCAGCACATCGACGCCGCCGAATTTATCGCCGGCGAACTGGATCATGGCTTCGATCTCGGCCGGCTTGGTCATGTCGGCGTTGTGGTAAGCCACCTGCACGCCGAATTCCTTGGACAGATCGGCCTGCAGCTGTTCGATTTCCTTGCTGTCGCCAAAGCCGTTCAACAGCACGTTGGCGCCTTCCGCCGCCAGCGAGCGGGCGATGCCCAGGCCGATGCCCGAGGTGGAGCCGGTAACCAGCGCGGTCTTACCGCTCAAAGTCTTGTTTGCCATACTGAGTCCTCTGGAGAGTTGGTGATTGAGAGTGCGCTGCGCTACACTTCGGTAGGATTTTGTCACAACGCGGTAAAATGGTCATTCTGAACATCATTACATAAAAACCATTGAGGAAGCCGCATGCTCGAAGCAAAAATAAAGTCTGTTCAATGCCTGTCGCTGGCGGGCTTGCATCGCATGTCCTACAAAGAATGGGGAGATGAGAGCAATCCCAATGTGCTGGTCTGCGTCCACGGCGTGACCCGCGTAGCGGACGACTTTGACAACATGGCCCGCGCCCTGGCCAGCGACTATCGCGTGATCGCGCCGGACATCGTCGGCCGCGGCCGCTCCGACTGGCTGAAGAACCCGCAGCTGTACCGCATTCCTCAATACGTCAGTGATATCGTAACCCTGCTGGCGCGCGTGCTGCCAGACGCCGAAAGTCAGAAGGTCGACTGGTTCGGCACCTCGATGGGCGGCCTGATCGGCATGGGCCTGGCTTCGCTGCCGGGCAACCCGATCCGCAAGCTGGTGCTCAACGATATCGGCCCGGTGCTGGCGCCGATGGCCATGCAGCGCATTGGTGACTACATCGGCCAGGACCTGCGCTTTGAGAGCTTTGAAGCCGGCGCCAAGTTCATCCGCGACGTTTCGCTGTCGTTCGGCGAGCATACCGAAGCCGAGTGGCACAAGCTGGCCACCGATGTGTTGCGCCAGGATAAAGACGGCAAGTGGATCCGCCACTACGATATGGGACTGGCCTTGCCGTTCCGTTCGGCCACGCCGGAATCGGCCGACGCCGACCAGGCCATGCTGTGGGCCGCCTATGACGCCATCACCTGCCCGACGCTGCTGGTGCGCGGCGCCGAGTCCGACCTGCTGTCGCCGGAAACGGCCAGGCTGATGACCGAGCGTGGCCCGAAAGCCAAGCTGGTGGAGATTCCAAACGTCGGCCACGCGCCGACCTTTATTCACGACGATCAAATTGCAATAGCTAAGAAATTCTTGTTAGGTTAAGTATGGAAATCAAACGACTGCACGTGGGCAAACGCCTGTCCGAAGTGGCGATCCACAACAACACCGTGTACCTGGCCGGCCAGATCCCGGACGACCTGTCGCTCGACATCAAGGGCCAGACGCGCGAAGTGCTGGCCCACATCGACCGCCTGCTGGGCGAAGCCGGCAGCGACAAGACCTGCATCCTGAGCTGCCAGATCTACCTCAAGGACATGGCCGACTTTCCCGGCATGAACGAAGAGTGGGACGCCTGGGTGCCGCAAGGCCACACGCCGCCGCGCGCCACCGTGGAAGCCAAACTGTACGATCCACGCGTGCTGGTTGAAATCGTCGTTATCGCAGCGCAGCGCTAGGAGTCTCATGGTTTCCACCACCGCGCTCAACAGCGCAACTTCGGAGCAGCTGATTGTCGGCCTGTCGCCGGACGATAGCGCCCGCATGCTGGCCGCGCTGGACTTTGCCAGCGAGGCGTATGGCGACAAGCTGGGCGCCGGCGGCCAGCCGGCGATCGACTGCGCCATCGGCGTGGCCGGCACGCTGGCATCGCTCAACACCGACGTTGAAACCCGTATCGCCGGCCTGATGTTTGAACTGACCCTGCTCGACCCGGAGCAGGCCGCCATTATCGAGCCGCGTTTCGGGCTGGCGGTCAACGATCTGGTGGCTGGCGTGCGCCAGCTGATCCGCCTGCGCGAACTGACCCAGACCCAGCAAGGCGCGGCGCCGGGACGCGGCCGCAATGCCGCGCAAATGGCGGTGGCGCAGGTCGAAACGCTGCGCAAGATGCTGCTGGCGATGGCCTCCGACATGCGCGTGGTACTGGTGCGTCTGGCCTCGTGCGTGACCACCTTGCGCCACTTCGCCGATATCAAGCTGTTCAACGACATGACCTGCGCCTACGGGCGCGAGACGCTGGACCTGTACGCGCCGCTGGCCAACCGCCTCGGCATCTGGCAGCTCAAGTGGGAGCTGGAGGATTTGTCGTTCCGCTTCATCGAACCGGAAACGTACAAGCGCATCGCCAAGATGCTGGAAGAGAAGCGCGTGATGCGCGAAGGTTTCGTCACCAGCGCCATCGAGCGCTTGCAGTCGGAGATGGCGTCGGCCGGCATCCAGGCCGAAGTGTTCGGCCGTCCCAAGCACATCTACTCGATCTGGAGCAAGATGAAGGGCAAGGAGCTGGACTTCACCGACCTGTACGACGTGCGCGCCTTCCGCGTGATCGTGGAGGACGTGAAGACTTGCTATACCGTGCTGGGCGTGGTGCACAACATCTGGACCCCGATCCCGAAAGAGTTCGACGACTACATCTCGCGTCCGAAGCCGAACGGCTACCGCTCGCTGCACACCGTGGTGACGGCGGAAGACGGCCGCCCGCTGGAAGTGCAGATCCGTACCAAGGAAATGCACAGCTTTGCCGAGTACGGCGTGGCCGCGCACTGGCGCTACAAGGAAACCGGCGGCTCCACCTTCACCGCCCAGCAGTACGACGAGAAAATCGCCTGGCTGCGCCAGCTGCTGGCGTGGAAAACCGACGTGGCCGATGCCGTGGTCGGGCAGGAAGAACAGCAGCGCGAATGGGTGGAAAAGCTCAAGGCCGCCGCGCTGGACGACCGCATCTTCGTGCTGACGCCGCAAGCGCGCGTGATCGAATTGCCGGTCGGCGCGACGCCGGTGGACTTTGCCTATCACCTGCACAGCGACGTTGGCCACCGCTGCCGCGGCGCGCGTGTGGACGGCGTGATGGTGCCGCTGAATACGCCGCTGAAAAACGGCCAGACCTGCGAAATCATCACCGCCAAAGGCGCGCCCGGCACGGCCGGACCGTCGCGTGACTGGCTTAGCGATGAATACACGGTGGCGACCCGCACGCGCTCCAAGATCCGCGCCTGGTTCCACGCCATCGACATGCAGGAAACCCTGTCGCATGGCCGCGCGCTGGTGGAGAAAACCTTGCAGCGCGAAGGCAAGACCGCCGTCAACCTGGAGGCGCTGGCCAACAAGCTGGGCTTCGCCAAGGTCGACGATTTGTTCCTGTCGGTCGGCAAGGATGAATTCAGCCTGCGCGCGATTGAAAACGCGCTGCACGACAGCGGCGAGCCGACCGGGCCGGCGGATGAAGTCTTCCTTGGCAAGAGCCGCGCCTCGAGCGTGGAGCAGGGCGCCAAGTCGGGCGTGCTGGTGGTGGGCACGGATGGCCTGATGACGCAGCTGGCCAAGTGCTGCAAGCCGGCGCCGCCGGATGGCATCGTCGGCTTCGTCACGCGCGGCAAAGGGGTGTCGATCCACCGCGCCACCTGCAAGAACTTCGCCGAAATGCGCGCCAAGGCGCCGGAGCGGGTGATCGTGACCGAGTGGGGGCGTGCCGGTGCCGATACGGTCTATCCGGTCGACATCTTCGTTCTGGCCAACGACCGCCAAGGCCTGCTGCGCGATATCTCGGAGATTTTCTCGCGCGAGAAAATCAACGTTATCGGCGTCAACACCCAGTCGGCCAAAGGCTTCGCGCGCATGACCTTCACCGCCGAGATTGGTGCTACGGCGCAGTTGCACAAAGCGCTGTCGGCGATTTCCGAAGTCGGCGGCGTGCAGGAAGCGCGCCGTGCATAAGGACTTGCGGTCGCTGCTAAGCGATCGCCTGGCGCTGGTGCCGCTCAGCGACGAGCATTTGCCGGCGCTGGCCGAGATCAATGGCAATGCCGATGTGATGCGCTACATCGGCGCCGGCCGGCCGCAGACGCTGGAGGAAAGCCAGGCCATGATAGCCCGGGTCAAGCTGCGTTGGCAGGAGCACGGCTATTCGTGGTGGGCGCTGCTGCGCAAGGCGGATGGCGTGATGGTGGGCGCGGCGACCTTGCAGCCGATTTCCGGCGTCACCGGTGCGACGCCGGAAATCGGCTGGCGCCTGCGGCCCGATTGCCAGGGGCATGGTTACGCCACCGAGGCAGCGCGCCGCATCCTGGAATGGGCGCGTGAGCTGGGCATCCCTGAATTGCTGGCGGTTGCGCATCCTGACAACGCCGCGTCAAGAGCGGTGATGGAACGGCTGGGCATGCAGTTTCGCGGCATCGAGACGCACTACAAAGTGCCTTGCGCCACCTACGTGCTCAGGTTGACATAGTCTGCGCGATGCGCGCCGCAATCGCCTGCGCCAGCAGGTGGATGTGGTAGCCGTCCACAAAACCGTGGTGCGCTTGTACCGACATGAACATGGTCAGCTTGCTATCGTCGCGCGGCTCGCTGAAGCGGCCCCAGGCCAGCGATGGGATATCGTAATCCTTGTGCTCATAAATCGGATGTTCGATCGAGGCCAGCTTCAGCCACGGCATACAGGTGATGTGGATGTTGCGGCGCTTGTCGTAATCGCTCAAGTCTTCCGAGCGGTTGATGATTTGCGTGCTGACTTCCGCCACCGCCTTCGCCGCCACGCTGCGCGCGACGAACTCCTGCAAATCCGGCGTCATCTCAAAGCGCGCGAAGTTCAGATTCTGGTCCTGATTGATGACCGTGTACGACGCCCAGAAATCCTCGATCTTGATGACCTCGCCCTTGTGGACGCGGTACATGAAATTATCAATCCCCTCCAGCGCATGCAGCACGTGGTACAGGAAGAAGTGGAACGGCGGCAGCCCGTTCTGTTTGCAGAAAGGCCGGAACTCCGGCACCTCCAGCTCAAAGCTCAGATTGACGAGTGGTTTTTCGAACGACGCAAAAGCATCATACCGATCGCGGCGTTTTTCAAAATTTTGCATGAGACTTAAGTGCTTGTGAATGGATCAAATGTGCGCAGATTGGGAATACGCGTGAAGGCGATGCCTTTATCGCGTGTAACCACAGTGAGGCTGTGTATTAAAGCGATAGCAGCGATTTGTTTGTCTATCGAGTGAGGGTCTTTCTTTTCGCTTGATAATAAGGTGCCCCAGAGTCGAGCGGCATCGATGTCAAACTGGAGTATGCGGTCGCCGAACTCGGCCAGGAGGCTGTCAAGCCAAAGTTCGTAAGTATTCGCGCGCCGCGTGGCTTGCGCATCTTTTTGTCGGCGTAGTTTAGAGATGCCCGCCTGGATTTCTCCGATTACCTGCACGGGCAGAAACAGAGCTTCATCTTGAGTAGCATCGAAGAACTGAATGATGCCTGCGTTTGCCTTTGTGGCCTTGCGATACTCGGAGATGACATTTGTGTCGAGCAGGTACATTTATCTAGCGTCAAACAGGCCATCGTCATCAAAGTACGGCATGGCGGACAACGCTTCTTTGAAGGTGCGCTTTTTGGGCCGGGTTGCCAGGTGGGTGCGCAGGATTTCACGATGCTCTGCTTCTGCGCTGCGGCCATTGGTAGCAGCAGCGCGCTTCAGGGCTTCAATGACTTCTTCGTCAAGATCGTGAACCACCAGCTTGGGCATGATGCACCTCCTTCCACTACATTATAGGCATGATTGCGTTGTTTGCATGATTCTTGATGCGGTTAAGGATGGTGCGGGCCGCTTTCGCGGCGGGGGTTTTCATTGTGGCGATCTTGCGCAGGGTTGGCAGTAGTGGCTTGACCAGTGCGCTCAGGCGCTGGTCGGCGTCTTCGCGATCTGTGAGTGTGTCCAGTTCGCCGAGCAGATCGTGTATAGCCAGTATTTTATGCTCTAACTCATCGGGCGGTAAGCTTGCCAGCAGTTCGCCTAGCTTGTCGGCGCCAGCTTGTGCGGCGGTGGGGGCTATTGAAGCCGGTGCACGCGTGGCCGGTAGCATTGTTCAAGTCGATGTTCCGGCTGCCGGCCAAACGCAGTTCGTCTTCGACTTCCAGAAAGCCGGCCCAGCCTCGCAGGACGCGCGGGCTGTCGTTGTGGTCGCAGTCGGCGTAGATCAAGTCCTGATCGTGTGGTTTGGCGGTGGCGCCGAAATCGCGCTCACCGCAGATTGACGGCTCGTAGCGTACTTCGGTGAATTCGCCATCCGGCTCTGCGCGGGATTCAGCAAAATAGGTGATGCCGGCCTGGTACGGTTGCAGTGCAGCGGTTGTTGAGTAGCTGAATGCCTGCATGCTGACTGGCTGCTCACGCGTGCAACTTCCCCTGCCAGTCGCGAGCGCCAGCATTTGTTGTTGCGGCAGGCCGTCCAGTTGGAGCTGAATCTCGAGATCGGCCGGCTCCAGCGCGGTGGCGTCTATTGTGAATTCGACTTCATCAGCGTAAGCCCAGTCCTTGGCTTGCTTGTTGTAACGGATTTTGTAGTGAGCGCCGGGTTTAAAACCTCCGGCTGGCGCGATGCGCATCAGCCGCTGGGCGTCGTGGATCTGATCCGTAATGTTAATTAACTTGCCTGCGACGAGCAAGGCAGTCACCGATGGCCGCTCTTTGGCTGCAAGATAGGCTCGCTCATCTGACTCGCGGGCAAAACGGTAGGAATTTCTGTCGCCGGCGATTGCTTCTTTGCGACGCTCAAAGTTCGGCCATGAGAATACGGCCTGCAGCAAGCCGGGCTGCACATCCGAGCTAATACTGAAGGCCTCGGGCGTGGCTGCACTTACTTTGCCGTGATACAGCATCCCTGAGTTGTCGGAGGATAGATATTTCAGCGTTAATGGCGGCGGCAGGAATAACGCGCCGCGCGCATTGGCCGGCAAGCGCTTCAGGTTTGCGTGGACAAAGCCTGACCGTGGGAATGCGCCGCAAGAGCAGGCGGCGGCTGCGCTCGCAAACATGAGTGCGCCAATGGCGGCGAAGAGTTTAAGCATGGGGTAGTGTCGCGCCCAGCAGGCTGTAGGCAAATTCATCCATCGTTTTTTGTGACAGGTCGGTGTTGTTGAGGATGATGACGGTGTCTTCGCCGTCGAGGCGGTGGCCGAGCACGGAGCGGTAGCCTGCGGTGCGGCCGGTTTCCCAGGCGTAGGTGTGAGCTTTGCCGTCGATGACCAGGGTCTTCACGCGGCCGCCTAGTGTATAGCTCTCGCTCGGGACTTCGATGTGCGTCAGCGCCTGCAGTGACGACGATTTGAGAAAGCCTTGATTGTAGACGGCGCAGGCTGCGCGCAGCAGGTCGTGGGCGGTGCTGTAGTAGCCGCCGGAGGCGACCATGTAGTGTTTGTGGATGTCGAGCTTGCGCGCCGGTGGCGTGATGGTGGCGTAGGCGAGGGCGGCGCCGCTCGCGTCTGCCCGTGTGGCGGCAAGCTTCAGCGGGTCGAGCATGAGCTCGCGCATGGCTTGCTGGTAGGGCTTGCCGGTTGCGGCTTCTATGATGCCGATGACGATGTACCAATTGGTCGAGGTGTAGTCGAAGCGGCTGCCGGGCGGGAAAGCCAGATCGCCCGAGCTGAAGCGGTCGATGGCTTCGCGCGTGCTGAGTTCCTGATCCAGTATGGTGCGGTCAGCTTTGAGCGCCGGCGTGAACTGATTGGGGATGCCGCTGGTATTCGACAGCAGGTGCCGCAGCTTGACTTGGTCCGCACCATTGCCGCGATACCAGGGGAGCAGCTTGCCGACCGGCGCATCGAGCTCCAGTTTGCCGTTTTCAATCAGGCGCAGTACGACTGTTGAGGTCAGCCACTTGGAGATGGAGCCGACGGCGAGCGGCGTCTCCACGCTCAACGGCTTGCCTTCTTCGATATTGGCCATGCCGAAGGCTTGCGCATAGACCGGCTTGCCGCGCTTGGCAAGCATCACCACGCCATAGAACGGCTGCGTTCTGGCGAAAGCTTCCGCCACCGGGTTGTTGGCAAAAGCGCTGGCGCTGAGTAGCGTTGCCGCGCTGCCGGTCAGGAAGTGTCGGCGAGTTGTCATGTGTGTCCTTGCGGGGCGACTTCCGCTTGCAGGGTGATGTGGTCGATGCCGTGCTTTTCCAGCAGCATGGCTTTGATGTTGTGCAGGATTTCCGGCCAGCGGGCGAGGTCGGTGATTTCGACGTGGCCGATCAGCGCGGGCTGGCCGGGTGACATGTCCCACACGTGCAGGTCGTGCACGGAGCAGATGCCGTCCAGTTGTTCAAGGTCGGCACCCACTTTCAAATAATCGATTTGCTCTGGCACGCCGCCCATCAGGAAATGGTAGGACTCGTGCAGCACGCCGACCGTGGACTTCAGAATCAGCAGCGCCACGAACAGCGACAGCAGCGGATCAATCTGCATCCAGCCGGTGTAGTAGATGACGCCGCCGGCCACCAGGGCGGCCACGGAGCCGAGCAGGTCGCCCAGCACGTTGACCAAGGCGGCGCGGGTGTTCATATTGCTGTCGCCGCGCGATAGCATCCACGCCAGCACCAGATTGATGATCAGGCCCAGCGCGGCCACGATGAATACGGTGGCGCCTTGTACTTCTTCTGGATGCGTGAAGCGGCTGATGGCTTCGTAGCAGATCCAGCCCACCAGCACGAGCAGCACCAGGCTATTTACAAACGCCGCCAGCGCTTCGGCGCGGCCGAAGCCGAACGAGTGACGCGCCGATGGCGGGCGCTTGGCGATGATCTGCGCCAGCAGGGCCAGGCCCAGCGCGGCAGCGTCGGTCACCATGTGGCCGGCGTCCGAGATCAGCGCCAGTGAGTTGGACATGAAGCCGGTCACCACCTCCACCACCGCAAAGCCCAGCGTCAGCGCCAGCGACCATGCCAGCACGGACTGGCTGCGCTGCACGGTGTAGTGCTGGTAGTGGGCATCGCCGTCGCGGTGTTCGTGCAGGTGGGCGGAAGGGGAGGTCTGGGCTGGCATAGGCGCGTGTAGGGGTGGAAATAGCGACAGTTTACTGCATGCCAGAAACGCCCGCTTTCAACTTCTCATAGGAGAAATTGAAATGTTTCATTTGATTACCCTTGTTTTTCTTCGGATCGCTCTCTATAATGCTGGTCTTCGGGCGGTTAGTTCAGCTGGTTAGAATACTTGGTCGACATCCAAGGGGTCGGGGATTCGAATTCCTCACCGCCCACCAGAATACGCAGTACAATTTGAGCAGTACCCACGGGCGGTTAGTTCAGCTGGTTAGAATACTTGGTCGACATCCAAGGGGTCGGGGATTCGAATTCCTCACCGCCCACCAGACATCTGTAAGAGCGAGAAAGGCAATCACGGTTATGACACCGCGAACTACTACCAAGCTTTGGGAGTGACGCTAGTCAACGGGATTCTTTTGCTTGTCAAAAAAGAGAGAAAAACGCGGCTAGCCCGCGTTTTTTTTCGTCCAAATTTTTCCAACATCGTTTTACATCACCGGAGATCACTATGATTTCAGTTCGCCTTCCTGATGGTTCCGCCCGCGAATTCGACGGCCCGGTTACCGTGGCCCAAGTGGCGTCCAGCATCGCTACCAGCCTCGGCAAGGCCGCGCTGGCCGGCAAAGTCGACGGCAAAGTGGTGGATACCTCTTATCTGATCGACAAAAACGTCGAGCTGTCCATCGTGACCGACAAGGACCCGGAAGGTCTGGACGTGATCCGTCACTCGACCGCCCACTTGCTGGCCTATGCCGTCAAGGAGCTGTTCCCGGATGCGCAAGTGACCATCGGCCCGGTGATTGAAAACGGCTTCTACTACGACTTCTCGTACAAGCGCCCGTTCACCCCTGACGATCTGGTCGCCATCGAAAAGAAAATGGCCGAGCTGGCCAAGAAGGACGAGCCAGTCACCCGCAAAGTGCTGCCGCGCGACGAGGCTGTGGCGTACTTCAAGTCGATCGGCGAAGCCTACAAGGCCGAAATCATTGAATCGATCCCTGCCGACCAGGATGTGTCGCTGTACAGCGAAGGCAACTTCACCGACCTGTGCCGCGGCCCGCACGTGCCATCGACCGGCAAACTGAAAGTGTTCAAGCTGATGAAGCTGGCCGGCGCTTACTGGCGCGGCGACAGCAAGAACGAAATGCTGCAGCGTGTGTACGGCACCGCGTGGGCGAAGAAGGAAGACCAGGAGCAGTACCTGTTCCAATTGGAAGAGGCGGAAAAGCGCGACCACCGCAAGCTGGGCAAGCAGCTGGACTTCTTCCACTTCCAGGACGAGGCGCCGGGCCTGGTGTTCTGGCATCCGAAGGGCTGGACCATCTGGCAGCAAGTTGAGCAATACATGCGCAACAAGTACCAGGTCAACGGCTACCAGGAAGTGAAGGCGCCGCAGATTCTGGACGCCAGCCTGTGGGGCAAAACCGGTCACTGGGACAACTACCGCGAAAACATGTTCGTGACCGAGTCGGAAAACCGCTCGTACGCGCTGAAGCCGATGAACTGCCCGGGCCACGTGCAGATCTTCAACAGCAATATGCGTTCGTACCGCGACCTGCCGCTGCGCTACGGCGAGTTCGGCCAGTGCCACCGCAACGAGCCGTCGGGCGCGCTGCACGGCATCATGCGCGTGCGCGGCTTCACCCAGGATGACGGCCACATCTTCTGCACCCACGAGCAGATCCAGCCGGAAGTGGTGGCTTTCCACACGCAAGCGATGGAAGTGTATTCGGACTTCCACTTCCACAATATCGAAGTGAAGCTGGCGCTGCGTCCGGACAACCGCATCGGTTCCGACGCCATCTGGGACGAGGCCGAAGAAGCGCTGCGCGCCGGCCTGCGCGCCTGCGGCGTGACCTGGACCGAACTGCCGGGCGAGGGCGCGTTCTACGGTCCGAAGATCGAATACCACCTGAAGGATTCGCTGGGTCGCCCATGGCAGGTTGGCACCATGCAGGTCGACTTCTTCATGCCGGAGCGCCTGGGCGCCGAGTACGTGGCGGCCGACAACAGCCGCCAGGTGCCGGTCATGCTGCACCGTGCGATCGTCGGCTCGATGGAGCGCTTCATCGGCATCCTGATCGAGAACTACGCCGGCGCGCTGCCGGCCTGGCTGGCGCCGGTGCAGGTTTCGGTGCTGAACATCTCGGATGCGCAGGCAGAATACGTGCAGCAAGTGGCTGAAAAGCTGCGCCGCTGCGGCTTCCGCGTGCAGACCGATTTGCGCAACGAGAAAATAAACTATAAAATACGCGAACATTCCGTCCAAAAACTGCCGTACATCCTCGTGGTGGGCGACAAGGAGCGGGATGCCAACACCGTCGCCGTGCGGGCACGGGGCAATGTCGATCTGGGCGTCATGTCCGTCGATGCCCTGATAGAGCGACTGCAGCAAGACGTCGCCACCAAGGCCTGAGCGCACTGGCATTTCATTAGATTTTAAAAGGAATCACCATAGCTACTGACAAGTCGCATCGCATCAATGGCGAAATCACTGCCCCTGAAATGCGTTTAACGGGGGTCGATAACGAGCCGCTCGGTATCGTGAGTTTGGCCGAAGCCTTCCGCCTGGCGGAAGCGGCAGACGTCGACCTGGTCGAGATCGCGCCTACTGCGGTCCCACCGGTCTGCCGTCTGATGGACTACGGCAAGTTCAAGTATTCGGAGCAGAAAAAGGCTCACGAAGCGAAATTGAAGCAAAAAGTCATCTCCGTGAAGGAAGTCAAATTCCGTCCGGGTACCGATGATGGCGACTACAATATCAAGCTGCGTAACCTGATCAAGTTCCTGGAAGACGGTGACAAAACCAAGATCACCCTGCGCTTCCGTGGCCGCGAGATGGCGCACCAGGATATTGGCTTCCGCATGCTGGAGCGCCTGAAAGCCGACCTGGAGCCGCATGGCCAGGTTGAGCAGTTCCCGAAAATGGAAGGTCGCCAGATGATTATGGTGCTGGCGCCGAAGAAGAAAAAATAAGCTTGTCATCACGACATGCAAAAAAAGGGCACAGCAGTGCCCTTTTTTATTTTTCTGCGCTATAATGTTCGGCTGTAGTAAATGTAGTGGACTCGCATCCGCTGCACAAACAAGTGAGAGCAGGCATCTAAGAGCGACGTAGTGTTGCCACCTGTAATCCTGTTTAATAGGAGCTGTCCGAGAGGGCAGAATATCTATGCCAAAAATGAAAACCAAGAGCTCCGCGAAAAAGCGTTTTCGCGTGCGTCCAGGTGGTACCGTTAAGTCGGGTATGGCTTTCAAACGCCACATCCTGACCAAGAAGACGACCAAGAACAAGCGTCAACTGCGCGGCACCCGTAACATCGATGCGACCGACGTCCAGCGCGTCTACGCAATGATGCCATCCGCTTAATCTCACACTCATTTAAGGAGCTACTATGCCTCGAGTAAAACGTGGGGTTACTGCGCGTGCCCGTCATAAAAAAGTACTGAACCTGGCCAAGGGTTACCGCGGCCGTCGCAGCAAGGTCTACCGTATTGCCAAGCAAGCAGTGATGCGCGCTGGCCAGTACGCCTACCGCGACCGTCGTAACAAGAAGCGCGTCTTCCGCCGCCTGTGGATCGCCCGTATTAACGCTGCTTCCCGTGAGCACGGCGTTACCTACAGCGCATTCATGAACGGTCTGAAGAAAGCTTCGATCGAACTGGACCGTAAGGTTCTGGCCGATATGGCTGTGATGGACAAGCCAGCGTTTGCTGCGATTGTCAACGTCGTTAAAGCTAAAATCGCTGCTTAATTTTTAAGCGCGGATTTACGCCAAAGAACGGGGCAAGGGTCAAACCTGTGCCCCGTTTTTGATTCAAGGATAAGAAAAACGCATGGACTCCCTGGAACAACTCGTCGCCTCAGCAGTGCAGGATTTCGACGCGGCCAAAGACGACGCCGCCGCACTGGAAAACGCCAAAGCCAAATACCTGGGCAAGACCGGCCAGATTACCGAATTGATGAAGGGCCTGGGCAAGCTCGACCCGGACGCCAAGAAGGCGCAGGGCGCGCTGATCAACGCCGCCAAGCAGCAGATCGAAGCCGCGCTCAACGCGCGCCGTGATGCGCTGGCCGAGGCGCAGCTGCAAGCCCGTTTGAACGCCGAGGCGATTGACGTCTCGCTGCCTGGCCGCGGCCGCGCCGGCGGCGGCATCCACCCGGTGATGCGTACCTGGGAGCGGGTGGAAGCGATTTTCCGCTCGATCGGTTTCGACGTGGCCGACGGCCCGGAAATCGAGACCGACTGGACCAACTTTACCGCGCTGAACAGCCCGGAAAACCATCCTGCGCGCTCGATGCAGGACACCTTCTACATCGAAGGCAACGACAGCCAGGGCAAGCCGCTGCTGCTGCGCACCCACACCTCGCCGATGCAGGTGCGCTACGCGCGCAACAACCAGCCGCCGATCAAGGTGATCGCGCCGGGCCGCACCTACCGCGTCGACAGCGACGCCACCCACTCGCCGATGTTCCACCAAGTGGAAGGCCTGTGGATCGCCGAGAACATCAGCTTTGCTGACCTCAAGGGCGTGTACCTGAACTTCGTCAAGGCCTTCTTCGAGACCGACGATTTGCAAGTGCGCTTCCGTCCGTCGTACTTCCCGTTCACCGAACCGTCGGCCGAGATCGATATCGCGTTTGGCTCCGGTCCGCTCAAGGGCCGCTGGCTGGAAGTGTCGGGCTCGGGCCAGGTGCACCCGTCGGTGGTGCGCAACTTCGGCCTGGATCCGGAGAAGTACATTGGTTTCGCGTTCGGCTCCGGCCTGGAGCGCCTGACCATGCTGCGCTACGGGATCAACGATCTGCGCCTGTTCTACGAAGGCGACCTGCGTTTCCTGAAGCAGTTCAACTAACGGATACCACCGTCGTTCCGGCGCAGGCGGGCGGTCCGCCGATGCGGCCCAAGCTGAGCATGCGTTCTATTGGGTACCGGCCTGCGCCGGTACGACGCGCAAACGATAACTAAAGGTTTGATTATGCAATTCTCCGAAAACTGGCTCCGTACCATGGTCGATCCGAAGATGACTTCGGACGAACTGGCCCATCTGCTGACGATGTCCGGCCTGGAAGTGGAAGAAGTGGAACCTGTCGCGCCGCCGTTCTCCAACGTGGTGGTCGGCCATGTGCGCGAAATGATGAAGCACCCGAACGCCGACCGCCTGAACGTCTGCCAGGTCGACGTCGGCACCGGCACCTTGCTCAACATCGTCTGCGGTGCGCCGAATGTGCGCCCGGGCCTGAAAGTCGTGTGCGCAATGGCCGGCGCCGTGCTGCCGCCGGGCGCCGATGGCAAGCCGTTTGAGATCAAGGTCGGCCAGCTGCGCGGCGTCGAGTCGCAAGGCATGCTGTGCTCGGCAAAGGAACTGAAATTGTCGGAAGAGGGCAGCGGCCTGCTGGAACTGCCGGACGACGCGCCGGTCGGCCAGAACTTCCGCGACTACTACGCGCTGAACGATCTCAAGTTCACCATCAAGCTGACCCCGAACAAGGCGGACTGCCTGTCGGTGCTGGGCGTGGCGCGTGAAGTATCGGCCCTGACCGGCGTGGCGCTGCAAGCGCCGACCTTCCGTCCGGTGGCCGTCAACAGCGCGGAAAAGCTGCCGGTGAAAATCTCGGCGCCGGACCTGTGCGGCCGTTTCTCGGGCCGTGTGATCCGCAACCTGAACGCCAAAGCCGCCACCCCGGACTGGATGAAGCAGCGCCTCGAGCGCAGCGGCCAGCGTTCGGTGTCGGCGCTGGTGGACATCTCCAACTACGTGATGCTGGAACTGGGCCGTCCGACCCACGTGTTCGACCTGGCCAAGATCCACGGCGGCCTCGACGTGCGCTGGGGCCGCAAGGGCGAATCGCTCAAGCTGCTGAACGGTAACACCATCGAGATCGACGAGTGGGTGGGCGTGATCGCCGACGAGAAGGAAATCGAATCGCTGGCCGGCATCATGGGCGGCGACTCCACTGCCGTGTCGCTGGACACCGAATCGATCTACCTGGAAGCCGCATTCTGGTGGCCGAACGCCATCCAGGGCCGCGCCCGCAAGTACAACTTCTCGACCGATGCGGCGCACCGCTTCGAGCGTGGCGTCGACTACGCCACCACCGTCGAGCACATCGAGCGCATCACTTCGCTGTTGATCGAAATCTGCGGCACCCCGACCACGCAAGTGGGCCCGGTGGACGACCAGATCGTCAACGTGCCGAAGCGCGAGCCGGTCAAGATGCGCACCGCGCGCGCGCAGAAAGTGATCGGCGTGGCGCTGGACGACAAAGTCATCGCCGACATCTTCACCCGCCTGGCGCTGCCGTTCTCGCTGGCCGATGGTGTGTTCTCGGTCACCGCACCGTCGTACCGCTTCGACATCGAGATCGAAGAAGACCTGATCGAGGAAGTGGCGCGTGTCTACGGCTTCGAGAACATCCCGACCGTGGCGCCGGTGGCGGCCAACACCATGATCATCGCGCCGGAAAATACCCGCTCGCTGTTCGCGGTGCGCCACCAGCTGGCCGACCTCGGCTACCAGGAAGTGGTCAACATGAGCTTCGTGGAAGCCGCGTGGGAACAGGACTTTGCCGGCAACAGCAGCCCGATCAAGCTGCAGAACCCGATCGCCAGCCAGCTGAGCGTGATGCGTTCGACCCTGGTCGGCAGCCTGGTCGCCAATGTGCGCTACAACCTGAACCGCAAGATCAGCCGCGTGCGCGCGTTTGAAATCGGCGCCATCTACCAGCGCGACGACAGCGTGGCCGACGGTCCGCTGACCGTGGCCGGCTACCACCAGCCGAAACGCGTGGCCGGCATCGCCTACGGCGGCGCGGCCGACGAGCAGTGGGGCCTGGATAACCGCGCGGTCGACTTCTTTGACGTCAAGGCCGATCTGGAGCACCTGTTCGCACCGCTGCAACTGCGTTTCGTGAAAGCCGAACACCCGGCGCTGCACCCTGGCCGCTCGGCCCATGTGCTGCTGGACGGCAAAGTCATCGGCTTCATCGGCGAGCTGCACCCGCGCTGGCTGCAGAAGTACGAGCTGCCAAACGCCCCGGTGGTGTTTGAAGTCGAGGCGATTGCCTTGCGGCAACGACCTGTGCCAAAATATGACGAGATTTCCAAGTTCCCGGGCGCTACCCGCGACTTGGCGGTAGTGGTCAAGCAAGGTGTGCCGGCGCAGGATTTGTTGGATGCATTTAATGCCGCTGTGCAAGCAATCCCTCAGGGCAAGATTGTGCAAGCCATTGTTTTGTTTGATGAATATCGTGGCAAAGGTTTGGAGGCGGACGAAAAATCGCTTGCTTTCCGCTTTAGCTTGCAAGATACTCAAAACACGCTGCAAGACGATGTGGTGGAAGCCGTGATGGCTGCCGCCGGCGATGCCGCCAAAGTACAGCACGGCGCGCGTCTGCGTACTTAAGCATTATTTTTTGACCATTCGGGAGTCCGGCCTGTGCCGGACTCGTTCATTTTTGATATAAGGCAGGGCTGGAAAATTAATAACAACGACGTTGATTCCGCCGTACTCCAATCCGCATTGGCTGCCGACTTACACCGGGCCATGCAGGTTGCCAAGGTGCGCCAGGATGCGGAAAAAGATTTGCCCACGCTGACCAAGGCTGAGCTGGCCGAACTGTTGTTCGAGCAGGTCGGCCTGAACAAGCGCGAGGCCAAGGACATGGTCGAGACCTTCTTTGACGAAATCCGCAATGCGCTCGAGCGCGGCGAGGCGGTCAAGCTGTCCGGCTTCGGCAACTTCCAGCTGCGCGACAAGCCGCAGCGTCCGGGCCGCAATCCGAAGACCGGCGAGGAAATCCCGATCACGGCGCGCCGCGTCGTGACCTTCCACGCCAGCCAGAAACTCAAGGGCATGGTGGAAGAGAGCAATCCATCGATGGCGCGCGCCGCCTGAACGGGAGCTGAGCAGCAATGAACGATCGTCTCGCCAAGTCCGAACTGGTCGTCCTGCCGCCGATTCCGGCCAAACGCTATTTCACGATCGGCGAAGTGAGCGAGCTGTGCGGTGTGAAGCCGCACGTGCTGCGCTACTGGGAGCAGGAGTTCACCCAGCTCAAGCCGGTCAAGCGCCGCGGCAACCGCCGTTATTACCAGCACCACGAAGTGCTGCTGATCCGCCGCATCCGCGAGCTGCTGTATGAGCAGGGCTTCACCATCAGCGGCGCCCGCAACAAGCTCGACAACCGCAGCTATGACAGCAGCGCCGAGCCCGACACCGCCATCAACGGTGCGCTGCCGCCGGATGCGCCACCGCCGCTGGACCGGGAATTTATCCGTTCCGAACTGCTGTCCATCCTGGCGTTGCTGAAGCACGACTGAAGCGCCGCGCGCACCGCTGACGTAATACGCGGCTGGCGATTTGATTGCTGCTATACTTTCAATATTATTTGATTATCAGCGGCGGGGCCTGGGCACGACGAGAGGAAACAATGATACGCGTTGCCATTTGTGACGATCACCAAATTGTAAGAGCAGGCTTTAAACAGATTTTTTCGTCTTCGGACGACTTTGAAGTGGTGGCGGAAGCCGGTACCGGGCGCGAAGCGCTGGATATCGCCCGCCGCGAAATTTGCGATGTGCTACTGCTCGACATCGCCATGCCCGACCAGAGCGGGATCGATACCTTGCGTACCATCCGCCAGGGCCAACCGGACCTGCCGGTGCTGATCCTGTCCGGCTATCCGGCGCAGCAGTACGCGCTCAATCTGTTCAAGATGGGCGCCAACGGCTACCTCAACAAGGAGTGCGAGGCGGACGAGCTGATTACCGCCGTGCGCACCGTGTACCAGGGGCGCCGTTATGTCAGCTCCACCGTGGGCGAACTGCTGGCGCAAAGCTTCGACCGCGACCCGAATACCGCGCTGCACACGGAATTGTCGGACCGCGAGTTCCAGGTGTTCCTGCGCCTGGCGCGCGGCGCTACCGTATCCGATATCGGTGTGGCGTTGTCGCTCAGCATCAAAACCGTCAGCACCTACCGCACCCGCATCATGGAAAAGATGGGCATGCAGTCGAATTCCGACCTGACCTACTACGCCATGAAAAACAATCTGCTGGAGTAGGGCACACTGTTGGAAGGCGCACAGACGCACTAAATTTTCTTCCAGTCTATAATTTGGTGTTCACACTGGGAAGGAAATGGATGTATTTCACCGTCGAAACAGCGCCGCACCAACGCTTGCCGCTGTACAAGACCGTCTTGTGCGTGACATGCGCGTTGCTGCTGATCGTCAACGGTTTCAGCCTGTTCCATAATTTGCAAGCACTGCGCGGCGCGCAAGTCCTGCTCAGCCAGACTGCGCGCGTGGCCGACCGTCTGCAATACCTGAACGTGCTGGTGCTGGATGCCGAGAGCAGCATGCGCAGCTATTTCCTGTCCGACCGCGATGCCTACCTCGGCCCGACCCGCACTGCGCTGGCCGACAGCGAAAATGAATTCAGGGAACTGGAAAAACTGCTGGCCGATAACCCGTCGCAGTTGAAGAACCTGGCCCAGCTGCACACGCTGGTGCGCCGTCGCCTGACCATCATGAGCCAGGCCATCGATGTGTACCGCGACGGCGGCTTGCAGGAAATCGTCAAGATCGCCAAGCTCAGCGGTGACCGCGCCAGCATGGACGAGATCCGGCTGCTGGTGGTGATCATGGAGCAGGAACAGAATGAAATGCTGAACGCGCGCAGCGCGGCCTTCTATCAGGAATACCAGAAGGCGGTGTTGCTCGGCGTCGGCATCAATGTGCTGGCCATCATCGTGCTGATCATGTTCTACCAGCTGGTGCGGCGCAGCTTTGCGCACCGCGCTCAGGTCGAGCATGCGCTGCAGTCGGCCAACGAGAACCTGGAATCGACCGTGCAGCAGCGTACCGAGCAGCTGTCGGTGCTGTCGCGCCACCTGATCAGCATCAGCGAGGAGGAGAAGGTGCGCCTGTCGCGCGAACTGCACGACGAGCTGGGCGCCAACCTGACCTCGATCAGCATGGATATCGCCGCCGTCACCCAGCAGCTGCGCACCACCCATCCGGAGCTGGCCGAGCAGCTCAAGCGGGCGCGCGGCACGCTGGTGGAAACGGTGGAAATGAAGCGCCGCATCGTCGAGAATTTGCGGCCGAGTCTGTTGGATAACCTTGGCCTGTGCGCCGCCATCGAAAGCTATTGCGAGGAATTCAGCCGCCTGTCGCAGGTGCGCTGCGACTGCAACGTGGCGGCCGATATCGAAAGCGTCACGCGCCATTCGGGCGACCTGTCGATTGCACTGTTCCGCATTGTGCAGGAATCGCTGACCAATATCCGCAAATACGCCAAGGCCAGCCGGGTGACGGTGACCTTAAGCCGCAACGGCGAAGGGCTGATGCTGCGGGTGATCGACGATGGCATCGGCATCGCGTCCGACACCATCGTCAAGCCGATGTCGCACGGCCTGCTGGGCATGCGCGAGCGCGCCTTGCTGCTGGGCGGCAGCTTGAATATCCGCCGCGGCCGCAACGATACCGGGACCTGCATTGAAGTGGCGATCCCGCTGCGCGAGCGGGAGCCGATGGTGGAGCGGCGGGTGGAACTGCCGCCCGCGATTAGCGAAGTGATCAGCAGCGCGCTACATCAACCCGCAGGCGATCAAACTCCGACTTCGCCACCTTATAGCACTCGCCCGCATACGCCTCCAAGCCTGAGCGATCAAGCACAGTGATGTTGCCACGGCGGTAGGTGATCAGGCCGTCGTCCTGCAGCTTGCCGGCGGCGGCGGTAATGCTTTCGCGGCGCACGCCCAGCATGACGGCGATCATTTCCTGCGTCACCTTGAGCGAATTCGATGGCGAGCGGTCCAGGCGGTCCAGCAGCCAGCGGCACAGTTTCTGTTCGATCGAGCTGTGGCGGCCGCCAACGGCGTTCTGCGCCATCTGCGCGAACAGCGCGGTGTTGTAGCGCATCAGCAGGGCCGGCAGGGCGCCGCCCTTGGCAAACGCTTCGCGCAGGTGCTGGGCTTTCATGCGGTAGCCGTAGCCGGCCGCCTGCACCACCGCGCTGCACATGGCGCGCTCGCCTTCGAACAGCGATACTCCTACAACGCCTTCATGGCCGACCACGGCGATCTCGGTGGTGGCGCCGTCTTCCATGACGTACAGCAGCGAGACGATGGCGGTGGTGGGGAAGTGCACATATTCCATCGCGGTGCCGAATTCAAACAGTTCTTTGCCGAATGGCAGTTGCACCATTTCCAGGTGCTCAAACAGGGATTCCAGGGCTTCGCGTGGCAGGGCGGCCAGCAATTCGTTCTGCTGGGTGCCGGTCAGGGTGACGGGACGGGTCGCGAGTTGGGTGTTCATGGTGATCCTCACAGCTAGTTACGTGTTGTCGTAACTTTATGAGGATTGTTAATTGCCGAACATAAGCCTAGCGGACGCGGGGATGTAGGAGTGGGACATGCACAGCTGTAGTCCTGATCCTACACGGACCGGGGCCACTGTCTTTCTCGGGGAGGCAACGGCATAATGGCATAACTCCTGATGATGTGGCGCACGATTATGCACGTACTGGTGGTGGAAGATGACGCGGTGTTGGCGGACGGCCTGAGCCGGGTGCTCGGCAGTCATGGCATGGCCGTGGAGGTGGTTGGCAACGGCGCCCAGGCCGACCAGCTGCTGCAGCGCGCTGGCGCAATGGCTGCCGAAGTGGTGGTGCTCGATATCGGCCTGCCCGGCATGGACGGCTTCGAGGTGGTGCGCCGCCTGCGCGCGCGCGGCAACGCCGTGCCGGTGCTGCTGCTGACGGCGCGTGACGCGGTCGAGGACCGGGTGCGCGGATTGGAGCAGGGCGCCGACGATTACCTGGTCAAGCCGTTTGCCACCGCCGAGCTGGTGGCGCGCGTGAAGGCCCTGGCGCGCCGCCACACCGCGCCGCAGACGGCGCTGGCGTTGGGCCGGTTGTCGCTGGACGTGGGCGCCAAGCGGGCGCGCGTGGGCGACAAGGTGATCGAGCTGTCGGTGCGCGAGTGGGCGGTGCTGGAATATCTGCTGCAGCATGCGGCGCGCGTGGTGTCCAAGCAGCAGATCATCGACGCCATCCTGCCGTGGGGCGACGACATTACGCCCAACGCGGTGGAAGTCTACATTTCGCGCCTGCGGCTGAAAATTGCCGATGCCGGCGTCACCATCCGCACCATCCGCGGCTTCGGCTACATGCTGGAGGCCGGCGCATGAGCAGCATCCGGCTGCGCCTGCTGCGCTGGGTGATTCCGCCGGTGCTGCTGATGAACCTGGTGGCCGGCGCGCTGGCCTACATGCTGGCCGCGCCGCATCTGCGCGAAGCAGTGCTGCGCACGCTGGTGCTGGTGGAGGTGGTGTTCGCGCTGGCGTGCGTTGGCCTGATCTGGTTCTCGGTCAGCAATGGATTGCGGCCGCTGAACCGCCTGCGCGCCGACCTCAATGCGCGCGGCGGCGACGATCTGGCCCCCATCGCTGCCGATGAAGTGCCGTACGAACTGGAACCGGTGGTGTCGGCCTTCAACGGCCTGCTGCTCAAGGTGGGCGAGGGCGCGCAGGCACGGCAGGATTTCCTGGCCAATGTGGCGCACCAGTTGCGCACGCCGCTGGCCGGCCTGCAGGCGCAGCTCGAATGGCTGGCAGCGCGCCACGCCGAGCCGGACACGGCGCAATCGCTGAAGCTGATGCTGTCCGCCACCGGGCGCATGATACGGCAGACCAATCAGCTGCTGTCGCTGGCGCGCGCCGAGCCGCAGCATTTCGAAAAGACCCGGCTGGAACCGCTGGCGCTCGACGCGCTGGTGGCCGAAGCAGTGCAATCCTTCGTCGACCAGGCCTCGCTGAAGGCGATCGACATCGGTTTCGACCTCGAGCCCGTCACCATCACCGGCGACCGCTTCCTGCTGCGCGACCTGATCGACAACCTGATCGACAACGCCATCCGCTACACGCCGCCGCACGGCGCGGTCACGGTGAGCGTGCGTCCCGGCCTGCTGACGGTGGAGGACAACGGCCCCGGCATTCCGCCGGCCAAGCGCGAGCAGGTATTCAGCCGCTACGTGCGGCTGGACGACAAAACCCACGGCAGTGGGCTGGGCCTGGCCATCGTGCGCGATATCGCCATTGTCCACGGCGCCAAACTGACCATTTCCGACCCGCCGGGCGGACGGGGCGCGCTGTTCACGGTGAAATTTCGATAGATTTGTGCGCTTGTCAGGGTTTTGTCAGGATTTCCTCAGGGAAATGACAGCCAGCCGGGCTACACTGTTTCTCATACACTATGAGGAGCACGTCCATGAAACGCATCCAGCAAGGTTTCACCCTGATCGAGGTCATGATTACTGTGGCCATCGTCGGCATCTTGCTGGCCGTGGCGGTGCCGGCCTACAGCGATTACGTCACCCGTGGCCGCCTGGCCGAAGCGTTCACCGCGCTGGGCGCCGCGCAGCCGGCGGCCGAGCAATTCTGGTCCAACACCCGCAGCTACGACAAGTTTGACGCCTCGCCCAGCTTCCCCTCTGGCGGCACCTACTTCACCTACACGCTGAGCAACGCCACCGCGTCGACCTACACCATCACCGCCACCGGCACCGGCAAGATGGCCGGCTTCGTGTTCACCATCAATGAAAGCGGCACCCACGCCACCACCGGCAGTCCCACCGGCTGGGGCACCAACGCCTCTTGCTGGGTAGATCACAAGGGTGGAGCATGTTCCAACTAAAACCACGCGGCTTCACGCTGATCGAACTGCTGGTGACCATCACCGTGTTCGGCATCATGCTCGCCATCGGCATTCCCAACGCCAGCAACTGGCTGCTGGCCAACCGCGCGCGCGGCGCCAGCGAGTTCTACGCCGAAGGCTTCAGCATGGCGCGCCGCCAGGCGGTGTCGCACAATTCGTTCAGCCGCATTTCGCTCACGCCCAACACCAACACCGGCCAGATGGACTGGCAGGTCGACATTTGCTTCGTTGGCACCAATACCGCGTGTGCGCCGGACGACGATGCGTGGTCGACCACGGCTGCCGCAGCGGCCAATGATCCGCAGGGCGCGGCCGGATTCAAATCCGTGTTCCGCTCGGCCGATGCGCTGCCGTCGTCCGAGGTGCTGCTGCCGACCACGCTGCCGGCCGGTGCGTCGCAGGTTTATTACACGGCCACCGGCTGGGTCGATACCACCTTTGCCCAGCGCCTGACCCAGCTGCGCCTTGATCCGGCCAGCAAGTACACGCATGAAGTGCCGGTGGTGGCGCTGGTGGTCACACTGGCCGGCATGGCGACCAAGTGCGATCCCACGCTGGACACCAGCGACAACCGGGCCTGCCCACCATGAAAACCATTCCCCACCGTCGTCAGGGCGGCATTGCATTGCTGGAAGCGATGCTGGCAATAGTCATCCTCGGCATCGGCCTGCTGGGCACGGTCGGCCTGCAGGCGCGGGCCTATTCGGCCCTGTCGGACGCCGGCGCCCGCGCCGAGGCCACGCTGGCGACGGAAAAGCTGATCGGCATCATCAATGCCGATGTGCCGAATATCGCGCAGTACAACCTGGCCGAAACCGGCACGCCGAACAGCAGCCTCAAGGACTGGGCCGCTGAAACCCGCAAGAATATTCCGGGCGCCATCCTGATCGTGCAGGTGCAGGACCAGGCGGCGCAGAACCGCTACCTGGTCGATATTACGATTCGCTGGCAGCGCAAGGCCAAGAGCGAGACCAACCGCCACCGGGTTATTTCCTACATCGCGCGCTGACATGAAGACCTCTATCCCATATCGCAAGCGCGGCTTCTCGCTGGTGGAGCTGATGGTCAGCGTGGTGATCGGCATGCTGGCGCTGCTGTTTGCCACGCGGCTGGTGATCAGCGGCGAGGCCAACAAGGATGCCGCGGTCGGCGGCTCCGACTCCATGCAGAACGGCATGCTGGCCATGTTCTCGCTCAGCAGCGACGCCGGCACCGCCGGCTGGGGCCTGAACGACCGCACCGTGGCCGGCTGCAACACCACCTTCAGCGACCTGCGTGGCTATGCACTGCTGGGCGCCAAGCAGGACGGCATCGACGTCACGCCGCTGGCCTCGGTGGTGATCCAGTCCAACGGCAGCGCGCCGGATGTGATCTCGTTCAACAGCGGCAGCTCGAACGCCGGCGTCGGCTCGATCCTGATGGTGGCCGACTACGGCGGCGAGAGTTTCGTGGTGGGCGCGCAGGGCGCTCCTTACGGCTACAACGACGGCGACGTGCTGGTGGTGGCGCCGCAAACGCCAGACCGGCCGTGCACCGTGATGCAGATCGCCGGCTTCAATCCGGCCGCCGGGCGCAGCGCCGAGATGCTGCTCAACAGCGGCAGCCGCTATCGCTACAATCCGGTTGCCAGCATGGCGCAGAGTTACGCCAAGAACGTCACCTTCATGTACAACCTCGGCCAGCCGGATCTGCTGCATTTTCATACCTGGTCGGTCAGCAATGGCGTGCTGCTGCTGCGCGCCACCGATCTGGCCGGCGCCGAGCAGAGCGGCGCTTCGGTGGCCGACAACATTGTCTCAATCAAGGCGCAATACGGCTTCGACAACCGCGCACTGCCGAACTACGACCCCAACCCGGCCGGCAACGGCACCCAGGCGGTGCCGACCAGCACCGGCATGCAGATCACGGTGTGGAGCCCGACCATGATCGATGCCGACAATGATGGCGTCATCGGCGGCCCCGGCGACTACCAGCGCATCGCCGCGGTGCGCATCGCGGTGGTGGCGCGCGGCAAAAACGTCGAGAAGCCCGCACCCGGCGGCGAATGCAGCGCCACCACGGTAGCACCGACCATCTTCAGCAATCCGGTGCCGTCCGGCGTGACGGCGGTGCCGGCGACGCCCAGCCTCGCGGTCAGCGGCGATCCGGTCAGCTGGAAGTGCTATCGCTACCGGGTGTTTGAAACCATCGTCCCGATTCTTAATTCCCAGTACCGGCCATGAGACAGCTACGCTACCAACGCGGCATTGCGCTGCCGATCATGCTCATCATGCTGGCGGTGATGATGGTCAGCAGCATTTACCTGCTCAAGTCCAGCACCTCGAGTACGCTGACCAGCTCCAACCTGGCGTATGAAGCGGCGCTGACCAAGGCCGCCGACGCCGGCCTGCATGCCGGCTTTACCTACCTGCGCACCATCCCCAACAAGAACCTGCTGCTGACCGACCAGGCGGCGGCCGGCTATGTGGCGACGCTGCCGCAAACCTGGACCGTCAGCAATCCCAACTTCTGGCTGGGCTCGATCACCATGGCGCCCGATAACGAAGGCAACCGGGTCGAGTATGTGATCCACCGCATGTGCATGCTGCCGCTGCCGTACGACGACCCGACCAACCGCTGCCAGACCACCGCGCCGCGTCCCGGCACCACCGGCCCGCGCGCGCTGGGCGAAACGCTGAAGATTGACGCTTCCAACCTGGCCGTCGCGGCCCAGATCCACTACGTGGTGACGGCGCGCGTGTTCGGCCCGCGCGGCGGCAATGTGGTGACGCAGGCCGTCATCATGAAAGGCCCTTGAGGAATCATCATGAAGAAGCTGCTTTCCCTGCTAATACTGTTGCCGTTGCTGGCCGGCGCCGCGCCGACCCAGATCGCGCAAGTGCCGCTGCTGAACATTACCGGCACCGGCACCGTCAAGCCCAACCTGATGCTGTTGTTCGATAACTCCGGCTCGATGGACCAGACTTACACGCCGGACTACGTCAACGACAGCCTGTGCCGCAGCAATGTCTCGCTGGCGGCAGGCATCATGGCATGCAACGTCGGCCATCCGCCGTTCATGAGCCCGGACTTCAACAAGCAGTACTACAACCCGGCCATCCACTACCAGGTGCCGATCAAGTCGGACGGCACCTACTACCCCGAGCAGACCGCCGCCAATACCAGCAACTGGACCGTGGTCAGCAACGACGGCTTCGGCGCCCGCAAGGCCGACCTGTTCGGCAGCACCGGCAGCGCCAATATCAACCTGGTGAGCGGCTTTCCGGACTTGAAGTGGTGCACCACCAGCAGCAGCGGCGTGTGCCAGTTCAACACCTCGACCTACAGCTACCCGGACGCCACCTACAAGTCGGCGGTCGATATCACTACCGGGCCGTACTACTACACCATCGGCGTCGGCCAGTACTGCACCGACGACACCATGAAGAACTGCAAATCGACCTCGATCGGGGCGACGGCGCCGGCCGGCTATCCGGTGCCGGTCAAGGTGCGCTGGTGCAGCGACAAGCTGCTGACGGCGTGCCAGGGCAAGCGGGTCGGCGCCTTTATTTATCCGAGCTACTCGGCGCCGGCCGGCGCCATCGCTTCCTATGGCACCATCGCCATCGGCGCCTCGTCGACCGCGACCTCGCTCAACATCACGAATATCGCGATTGCCGAATCGGGCGGCAGCGTCAATATCACCAGCGGCACCATGACCGCGCCCACCGGCACCAACACCGCCATCAAGCAGCAGACCATGGCCAGCCTGGTGGCGGCCAACATCATCGCGCGCAGCACCACCAACCAGTATTACGCCTGCGTGAAGACGCCGACCGCGCAGCCGACCGTGCCGGCCTGCAGCGTGTTCGGCATCACGCTCACGGCGGACAACGTGGTGGCAGTGGTGCCGGTCACCTGCACCGGCACCAAGAGCGTGGCCAACTGCGTCACCGTGACCGATAACTCGCGCGCCGGCTGGGGCTTTACCGTCACTGCCAACTCGGTGCGCGTGGCGCCGGCCTACGTGACCTTCAGCGGCACCACCGCCAATGCCGGCACGCCGGCGATGGGCGCCACCAGCTACAACGCTGCCAGCCTGTTCAGCAGCATGTCGATCGGGCGCAACCAGACGGCGGCGCAGGTGGCGGCCTTGTTCATCACCAAAATCGGCACCAGCGGCACCTACAAGGCTTACGCCGGCAGCAACACCGCCTGCGTCAACGCCTTGCCGGTCAATAGCGTGTGCGTGGTCGATAGCGGCTCTAGCGCCAACACCGGTGCGCTCACCATCGGCGCCGTCAGCAATGCCGGCACGCTGATCAGCGCCACGGTGGCGGCCGCGATGGACACTATCCCGACCACCACGGCGGCGCTGTCGGCCGGCTCCGGCGCGCCGAATCCGTTCGTGCGCGTGAACATCGTCAGCGGCCAGACCTATCCGAAGGGCGCCGACCGCATCGACTGCGCCGGCGCCAGCTGCACCTACGCCGAGGAGATGACCAACTTCGCCAACTGGTACGTCTACTACAAGAGCCGCCTGCAAATGATGAAGACCTCGGTGGGCATCGCGTTCTCGCCGATTACCGCCAACTACAAGGTGGGCTACGTCAAGCTGTCCAACGCCGGCGCCGGCAGCGCCATGGATCTGAAACCGGCCGACTTCACCGGCAGCGCGCGCTCGACCTGGTACACCACGCTGTACAACACCACCACCTCGGGCTCGACGCCGATCCGCACCGCGATGGACAACGTCGGCCGCATGTTTGCCAATCTCACGCCGTACAACTATGCGTCGGGGCAGGAGGTGGTGCAGTACCCGTGCCAGCCGAACTTCATGATCCTGACTACCGACGGCTACTGGAACGGCAGCTCCACCGCCAACGTGGTCAACAACGACAACGTGGAAAACGCGGCGCGCTTCTGCAGCATTGCCTCGGGCTGCGTCGACTCGCGCTCGCAAAGCCAGCCGTCGATCGCCGACGTGGCGCTGCACTGGTACAACGGCGGTTCCAGCACCGGCACGGTGTCGCTGCGGCCGGCGCTGGAGCCGGACATGACCAAGCCCGGCTCGGTGCCTGCCGCCAACGGCGAGAACACCCATTTGCACATGAACACCTACACGCTGGGCCTGGGGGTGGATGGGGTGATGACGTATGAGCCGAACTACGACACCGCGCCCAAGGCCGGCGGCGATTTCTACAACCTGATCACGCGGGCACCGACCGGCTGCCCTTGGAACAGCGGCGGCGCTTACGTGTGGCCGGATCCGGACACCACCAACACCGCCAGCACGGTGCAGGAGCGGGTGGACGACTTGTGGCACGCGGCCATCAACGGCCACGGCAAGTATTTCAGCGCGCAGGACCCGAAGGACGTGGTGTCCGGCCTGCGCGAAGCACTGTCCAATATGCAGGTGCGCACCGGCGCGGCAGCGGCGGCGGCCACTTCGACGCCGAACATCACGCTGACCGACAACGATATTTTCTCGGCCACCTTCACCACGGTGCGCTGGTACGGCGAGCTGACCGACCGCAAGATCGACACCACCACCGGCGATGTGATCAAGACGCCGACCTGGAGCACCAGCACCACGGTCGGCAAATCGATCGCCACCCGCAAGATCAAGATGATGCAGCCGAACCAGTCGCCCAACACCGATCCGGTCGACTTCACCTTCGCCAATATGGATACGGCCACCCAGGGCTGGTTCGCCAACAAATGCAGCACGCTGGCGCAGTGCACGCTGCTGTCGGCTTCGGACAAGGCCATCGTCAACAGCGGCACCAATATGGTCAACTGGCTGCGCGGGGTGCAGGACTACGCCGACGACAATCTGTTCCGCGCCTACAGCACCACCACCGACGCGGCCGGCGCCACGGTGCCGATTGTGATCGGCGACATTGCCTCGTCCAAGCCGGCCTACCTGCGCGAGCCGCACAACAACTACCCGGACACCGCCTACACCGACTACAAGACCGCCAAGGCCACCCGCCCCGGCACGGTGTTCGTGGCGGCCAACGACGGCATGCTGCACGCCTTCGACGGCGCCACCGGCAATGAGCGCTGGGCCTATGTGCCGCGCATCGTGATGAGCAAGATGGCGACGCTGGCCAGCACCACCTACGGCACCAACCACCAGTTCACCGCCGACGGTTCGCCGGAAGTGGCGGACGTGAAGATCAACGGCGCCTGGACCACCATGCTGGTCGGCGGCCTCAATGCCGGCGGCCGCGGCTACTACGCGCTGGACGTGTCCGACCCGGAGGCGCCCAAGGTGATGTGGGAAATCTGCGCCGACGCGGCGGTGTGTCCGCAGAACCGGGTGGCCGAGCTGGGTGAGCTGGGCCTGAGCTTCGGCAATCCGCAGTTCGGCATCTGGCAGGACAAGTGGGTGGTGTTCCTGACCTCCGGCTACAACAATATTCCCGGCACCGACGGCGTCAGCACCGGCAGCGGGGTCGGCATGCTGTTCATCATCGACGCCGCCACCGGCAAGGTGCTGAAGACCGCCAGCACCGGTTCCGGCAGCACCACCACGCCGTCCGGCCTGGCCAAGATCACCGCCATCAGCAGCGACCCGCTGGCCGACGCCAAGGTCACCTACGTCTACGGCGGCGACAACCAGGGCCAGATGTGGCGCTTCGACCTGACCGACGCCAGCGGTGCAGTCAGCGTGGTGAAGATGGGCGACGCCGGCGCCACCAAGCCGATCACCACGCGCCCGGACGTGACGCTGTGCGGCGTGCCAGTCACTACCACTGATCCCACCACCGGGCTGACCAGCACCAAGACCACCGCCACCCGCGTGGTAGTGTTCGGCACCGGCCGCCTGCTGGACGTGCCGGATACCACCAACACCGACGTGCAGACGCTGTTCGCGCTGAAAGACAGCGGTTCGGCGCTAGGCGCCATCCCGAGTTCCAGCCTGGTGCAGCAGACCCTGAGCGTGCTCGGCTCGACCACCAACTCGGTGACCTATGCCGTGACCAACAACGCGGTCGACCTCTCGACCAAGAACGGCTGGTACTTCAACTGGAGCCTGAACGCGGGCGAGCGCATGAACCTTGATCCGCAGATCGTCAGCGGGGTGGTGAACGTGATCACCAACGTGCCGTCGTCGTCCTCGGCCTGCTCGGTGGGCGGCACCAGTAATCTGTACCAGGTGGATGTGTGTACCGGGCAGGGCGTGAATGGCGACCCGGCTGGCAGCACCTTGTCCAACACCTCGGCGGCGGTCGGCTTCATCATCGTGCGCCTGCCGAGCGGTCAGCTGAAGCTGATTACCACCTTCGCCGACGGCAGCAACGCCACCAGCCGCACCAAGGAGCTGGATACGGCCGAGGCGCACCGGGTCGGATGGCGTCGTATTAAAGGGGAATAACGGGTATAATCGAGGGTTTGCAGAACCGCCTCAGCTCCTCGATACAATGGTCAACGATACCGAAAACACAATCCCCGAGAATAACGACGACGCCCCGGCCTCGGCCGGCGCCGCCAAGACCCCGGCCCTGATCGCGCGCGAAGTGCAGCGCCGCCGCACGTTCGGCATCATCTCCCACCCGGATGCGGGTAAAACCACGCTGACCGAGAAGCTGCTGCTGTTCTCGGGCGCGATTCAGATGGCCGGTACGGTGAAAGCCCGTAAATCGGGCCGCCATGCGACCTCGGACTGGATGGAGATCGAGAAGCAGCGCGGCATTTCGGTGGCATCCTCGGTGATGCAGTTCGAATTCCGCGACCACGTGGTCAACCTGCTGGACACCCCGGGCCACCAGGACTTCTCGGAAGATACCTACCGCGTGCTGACCGCCGTCGACTCGGCGCTGATGGTGATCGATGCTGCCAAGGGCGTGGAAGCACAGACCATCAAGCTGCTGGACGTGTGCCGCATGCGCAACACGCCGATCGTCACGTTCATGAACAAGATGGACCGCGAAACCCGCGATCCGCTGGAATTGCTGGACGAGCTGGAATCGGTGCTGAAGATCCAGTGCGCGCCGGTGACCTGGCCGATCGGCATGGGCAAGAACTTCCGCGGCGTGTACCACCTGCTGAACGACACCATCATGCTGTTCAAGGCCGGTGAAGAGCGGGCCGACGGCGCGTTCGAGATCATCGAAGGCATCGACAACCCGCGCCTGCAGGAGATGTTCCCGCTGGAGATGGACCAGCTGCGCATGGAAGTGGAGCTGGTGGCTGGTGCCTCGACCCCGTTCAACCTGGAAGAATTCCTGGCTGGCGTGCAGACGCCGGTGTTCTTCGGTTCGGCGATCAACAACTTTGGCGTGCGCGAGATCCTGTCGGCGCTGGTCGACTGGGCCCCGGCGCCGCGCGAACGCGACGCCACGGTGCGCGCGGTCGATCCGAAAGAAGAGCCGTTCACCGGTTTCGTGTTCAAGATCCAGGCCAATATGGACCCGGCGCACCGCGACCGTATCGCCTTCCTGCGCGTGTGCTCGGGCCGTTTTGAGCGGGGCATGAAGGTCAAGCACCTGCGCCTGGGGCGCGAGGTGAAGGTGTCGTCGGTGGTGACGTTCATGGCGTCGACCCGCGAACAGGTGGAAGAGGCCTACGCCGGCGATATCATCGGCTTGCCTAACCACGGCAATATGCAGATCGGCGATTCCTTCTCCGAAGGCGAAATGCTGGCCTTTACCGGTATTCCATTCTTCGCGCCGGACTTCTTCCGCCAGGTGCGCATCCGCAACCCGCTGAAAATCAAGCAGCTGCACAAAGGTCTGCAGCAGCTGGGCGAAGAGGGCGCGGTGCAGGTGTTCAAGCCGGTGCAGGGCGGTGAACTGGTGCTGGGCGCGGTTGGCGTGCTGCAGTTCGAGGTGGTGGCAAGCCGCCTGATGAACGAGTACGGCGTCGATGCGGTGTTTGAAAGCACCAGCATCAGCAGCGCGCGCTGGGTGTCGAGCGACGACAAGAAGGCCCTGGCCGACTTCGAAGACCAGCTCGGCCACAACGTTGCCTACGACGCGGCCGGCAACCTGGCCTACCTGGCCACCTCGAGCGTCAACCTGCGCCTGACGCAGGAGCGCTGGCCAAAGCTGCAGTTCCACGCCACCCGCGAGCACTCGGCCAAGCTCTAATCGGCTGCCATGGCGCGCAGCAGGGCCGGCACTTCGGTGCTGATCTCGCGCGCCAGGTAGCCCTGTGGCCCATGTTTCAGGGCCAGCTGTTCTCCCGCCATGGCGTGCAGCGCCACGCCCCAGGCTGCGGCCTGTTCCAGTGGCGCGCCGCGCGCCGCCAGGCCGGCAATGATGCCGGCCAATACGTCTCCCGATCCCGATATCGCCAGGCCGGTGTTGCCGCCCAAGTGGCGCCATTCCTCGTTGTCGGCGTTGGCAATCACGGTCAGCGCGCCTTTCAGCGCCACCGTGGCGTGCCAGCGTTGCGCCGCCAGCCGGGCGGCGGCGTCGGGCTGGGCGCGGATGTCGTCTTTGTCGGCGCCGGTGAGGCTGGCCAGTTCGCCCGCGTGAGGCGTCAGCAGCACAGGGCTGGCGAAGCGGAAGCCGCCGACCGGTGCCTCCGGGCCGCAGTTGGCGTCGCGGCTGACGATGCTCATGCCTGCCGCATCAAGGACCAACGGGGCGTGGCTGCAATCCGGCAGCAGCGCGCGCACGAGGCGGCAGCAGGCGGCTTCGTCCTGCATGCCGGGACCGATCAGCACGGCGCTGGCCTGGCGGCAGACGGCTTGCAGGTCGGGGCGCTGGTCGGCGATCAGGCCGCCTTCAGCCGTTTCCTGCAGGCCGATCACGCGTGCTTCGGGCACAGCGACGCCGACCTGCGGCGCCACGCTGTCCGCAGTGGCGATCGCCAGCTTGCCGGCGCCAGCACGCAGGGCGGCGGTGGCGGCCAGCAGCACGGCGCCCGGCATCTCCCGCGATCCGGCGATAATCATCACATAACCTCGCGCATTTTTGTCGCCGTCAGCGTCCGGGACCGGAAGCGGCCAGTCGCGCAGCAGGCGGGCAGTGATGTCCTGGCTCATGATTTAGGCGCCGCCGGCTGGTCTTTTTGATGGGTGACCGGGGTGCCGGTCTGCTCCAGCGGGGCGACGAAGTTGGCTTGTACCAGCATCAGTTTGCCGTGCTTGCCCGCCGCCGGATCGAAACGGTATTCCGTGATGCCGCAGTTGGGCACGTCTCCGGCGCGGTCGATGGCCAGGATGGCGTCCTCGTCCAGCCGCTCCAGCAGGTAGCGGAAGCAGTTGACGATCACCTGATGGGCGACGATCAGCACCCGTTCGCCGTGGTACTCGCGGGTCATGGTGTCGATCACGCTGCGCAGCCGCAGGATCACATCGCACCAGCTCTCGCCGCCAGGCGGACGGAAGTAGAACTTGCCGACGTGGGCGCGCTGTTCGGCCAGCTCGGGATACTTGTCGTGGATGCCCAGCGGCGTCAGGCGGTCGAGCACGCCGAACTCCTTTTCGCGCAGCCGTTCGTCGGCGGCCGCAGCCAGCAGCTGGTCGCGCCCGAGGTGGTCCAGCACCACGCTGGCGGTGGTGCGCGCCCGGACGTACGGTGAAAACAGCACCACATTGGGCTGGGCCTCCGGCGGCAGCGCCTGGAACCAGCCGCTCATGGCATGGGCCTGGCGCTGTCCCAGTTCCGATAGCGGAACGTCAACATCGCGGTCGGCCAGATCGATCAGCAGTTTTTTGCCTGCCTCCGCCTCGTCGCGGGCGACGTTGCCGGCGCTCTGGCCGTGCCGGACCAGCCAGAGTTGCTGCGGCCATTTTTGTTCCATCAGCGGCCTCCCAGATCGAGTTCGACCCAGACCGGCGCATGGTCGCTGGGCTTCTCGCGTCCGCGTACATCGCGGTCGACGCCGGCCGATTTCAGCGCCGGCGTCAGGGCAGGGCTGAGCAGGATGTGGTCGATGCGCAGGCCGGCATTGCGGCCGTAGGCATTGCGGAAATAATCCCAGAAGGTATAAATCACTTCGCCCGGATGGGTGGCACGCAGGGTATCGCACCAGCCTTGTTCAATTAAACGGTGAAACGCCGCTCGCACTTCAGGGCGGAATAAGGCGTCGTCCAGCCAGCGTTCCGGTTTATACACGTCCAATTCGGTCGGCATGACATTGAAATCGCCCGCTAGCACGGCCGGCGCGCCGCTTTCGATTAATTGCGAGGCATGCAGAATAAACCGTTCAAACCATTTTAATTTGTAATCGAATTTAGGACCGGGAGCGGGATTGCCATTCGGCAGATATAAGCCGCCGATAATAGCGCCATTGACCACCGCTTCGATATAGCGGCTTTGCATATCGTCGGGATCACCCGGCAATCCGCGTCCGGTCTCCACTGGCAGCTGGCCACGCGCCAGAATCGCCACACCGTTCCAACTTTTCTGCCCGTGCCAGATGGCCTGATAACCTGCCTCATTAATTGCAGCTTCAGGGAATTTCTCCTGCGGGGCCTTCAATTCTTGCAGGCATACGGCATCCGGCTGGGTCTCATTCAGCCATTGAAGCAGGGCAGGCAGGCGGGCGCCGATGCCGTTGACATTGAAGGTGGCGATACGCATTTGGCAATTATAAGTTGCCGAGCCGCCTGTCCCGGTGCGTCAGCGCACCTAACAGCCCGGCTTTTAAGCCAGAGATTGGCACGTTCCCGCCAAATTCTGGCGAGGATTGCGGATTGTTCTTGACACGCACGCCGTTCGCGTCTACTGTATTACTCAACTAATACACAAATACGAGTGTCATGGCTACTCATACTTCATCCTTGTTCACGATCACAACCGGTTCGTCGGATCCCATTTATCGCCAGTTAATCGAGCAGGTGCGGCGACTAATTGCCGCCGCTGTCTTAAAACCCGGCGATGTTTTGCCTTCGGTGCGCGACGTGGCGGTGACATTGGCAGTGAATCCAATGACGGTTTCCAAGGCTTATAACATGATGGAAACCGAGGGTTTATTAAGCCGGGCGCGCGGCGTTGGCATGCTGGTGGCGCAAAATAAATCTTCGCAAGTCCCTGAACATCTTTTAAGGCCGACTTTGGAGCGCGCCGCAGCCGAGGCCCGGCAATTGGAATTGGATAATGAAACGGTATTGGCGCTGTTTGAGAAAATTCTTGGAGAAACTAAATGAAACCAGCGGTCGTTGAAATCAATAATCTACACAAAGCTTTTGGCCAGCAGCAGGTATTGCAGGGTGTTAATTGGAATATTGAATCCGGCAAAGTTATTGGCTTACTTGGACGTAATGGCGCGGGTAAATCAACCCTGCTGGAGTGCCTGCTGGGCCTGCGCGAATCCGAGGCCGGCAGTGTCAAGCTGTTCGGCCAGCCGGTGACGGCGCTGGACGAGGCGGCACGCGCCAGCATCGGCTACGTGCCGCAAAAGTCCGAGCTGTTTGAATGGTTGACGCCTATGCAACTACTGGAATATTTCAAGGCACTCTACCCGCGCTGGAACCAGGCCAAGGTGGACGGTCTGATGCAGCGCTGGGGGCTGGGCGGCGAGGCGGCGGCTAAGCAGATCAGCAAGCTTTCCGGCGGAGAAAAGCAGCGCCTGTCCATCATTCGCGCGCTGGCGCACGATCCGAAATTGCTGGTGCTGGACGAGCCGGTCGCCAGTCTCGACCCGGTCGGCCGCCGGGATTTCTTGCAGGAATTAATCAGCGATGTGATCGAGCGCGACACCACGGTGGTGTTTTCCACCCACATCTTGTCCGACCTGGAGCGGGTGGCGCTCGATGTTGCGTTCCTGCAAGGCGGCAAGATCGTGCTGCAAGGCGCGCTGGATGAGTTGCTGGAGGGTAAAAATCTGAGCCTGGAAGACCTGTTCGTCGAGGTGACCAAATGAATCCCATCGACCGCCAACTGCTGCTGCAAGTGATGCGCGACCGCTGCAGCAGCGGCGTGCTGGTACGCCTGAGCTGGTTCATTTGCTTGTGCGCGCTGGCAGCGCTGGTGTTTTCTTATTACGTCGGGAAGCCAGTGTTCGGCGAGGGGCTGATGCTGGGCCTGGCCTCGGGATTGGCTTACCTGTGGTGCGGCGCCTTCGTGAAAAACGCGGTGCTGCAAAACATGCCGTCCAATGCGGTGCTGGTGCCGGGGCTGCGGCGCCGTCTGATGCGGCTGACAGTCTGGCTTTATCTGGGCGCCACGCTGTTGACTGGCGCGCTGAGCTGGGCGCTGTTCGGGCGGCCGGGCTACGGGCTGCTGGGCGGCGCTCTGTTCAGCATCTACGTGCTGTACGCGCAGCGCTACGCCTTGCTGCATTTCCTGCCGACGGTGGCGATTGTCGGTTCGCTGTCGATCAGCAAGCACCCGCTGGATGCGGTGCTGGCGGCAGCCGATCGCATCGGCGAGCCGATGGTGACGGCGGCGGGCCTGGTGCTGCTGGCGCTGGTGAGCAGGCATGCGGTGCGGGCGCTGTTCCCGCAGGGCGGTGACCACCATTGGCGCTGGTATCAGTGCCAGCGCCGCCAGCTGGCGCGCGCCAGCGGCGCGGCGCTGAACATGGAGCCGGGCGGCGGTGTCCGCTGGCTGGCGTGGCTGCGCCGTCCGTACAATGCCGTGCTGCGCGCCGATAGCCGGCGCGGCGCCAGTCAGGGGCGGCAGATGATGCACGCGCTGGGCACGATGGGGCATGACGGCGGCGCCATCGCCTACGTGCTGATCTCGCTGGTGGCCATGTGCTGGGTCGGCGACTACCTCGCCGGCCGGAGCGATCAGGCCTTTGTGCTGGTGTGCAGCACCATGATGCAGGGAATGCTGATGATGAGCGTTCTGGTGTATGCCGCCACCGTGTCGTCGCAGGCAGTGCGCTTCAGCGGCGAGCAAAGCCTGTATCGCCTGACCCCGGCCGCGCCCGCTGCCGCGCAACTCAACCGTGTGCTGCTGGGCACGCTGATGTTCCGCTGCCTGCGCTTGTGGGCGCTGTCGCTGGCGGCCATCATCTGCATCGACGCCGTGGTAATGGGCCGCTTTGAAGTGCGCGGCATTACCGTAGCGCTGGGCGCGCTGATGCTGCCGTTTGCCGGACTGCTGCTGCGCGACTACGCGTCGGCGCCGCGCCAGCCGAATGCGATGCTGGCGCCGGCTGCCAGCGTCGCGGTAGTGATGGCCTACATCGCGCTGGCGATGGTGGACCAGATGCATCCGGGCTTGCCGCTGTTCCTGTTCAGCGCGCTGGTGGTGGCAGCGACCGGCGTGGCGCTGCGGCTGCGCTGGCAGCAGCTGGTGGACGCGTCGGTGGCGTTCCCGGCGGGCCGGCTGGCCGCCTAGTCGGTCTGCACGACCAGGCCCAGCGTGACCATGGTCTCGCTGGCGCCGCGCGCGAGGCGCTGGCCCCAGGTGGCGTCGATCTGCAAGCGGTTGGGAATCAGCGCATGGGCGTAGCCGAACTGGTAGCGTGAACCGGCACGCTGCTGGCCGTAGGTTTCGGCGGTCAGCGAATTGCGCTCGTTGAGTTTGAACTCGGCGCCGAGGCCCCAGGTGGCGTCGGTGCTGCGCGTGAGCCGGGTGCGCACCACGCCGGCGTTCAGGTGCAGCAGCACGCTGTCGCCGCGCAGCGAAAAACTGAGCGGCACGTTGGCCGACAGGTCGCCATCAAGACCGCCGCCGCTGCGGAACTGGTCGGCCAGCACCAGGCCGATGCTCCAGCCGCCGGGATCCAGTGGCTGCAGCACGGTCTTGGCCTGCAGGCGGCCATAGTGAGCGGTGTGCGTGTGATCGTCGCTGAATGCGGCGCCGGCAGCCAGTTCCCAGTTGCCCCCGGCGTTGCAGCTGGGCGTGGCCCAGAATTCGCGTGCGGCGCCGGTGCGCTGCACGTAGCTCTCCAGCTGGCATTGGCCGGGAGCCAGGATGGTGGCGTCTTCTACTGTCATCGGGCGGCCGGCGTAGGCCGGCAGGCTGGCGCAAGCCAGCAGGCAAGGAATCAGAAATTTCATCATGTCAGTGTAGTGCTGCCAGATGAAGCCCTGATGACAGCGTTTTTATTTTGCAGGGGAGGCCAGAGGCTTGCCTTTGTCGACCACGTAGACGCCGACCAGTTTCATCGTGCCCTTGCCGGTATTGATGGCGTCGTGGACGGTGCCGGCCGGGATGACGAACGATTCGCCGGCCTTGACGCGGCGCGGGTCTTCGCCGTCGATCAGCAACTCGCCTTCGCCTTCCAGCACGTAGCTGATTTCATCGCCCGGATGGGAGTGGCGGCCGGCGGCGACACCTTCATCCAGTTCGACCTTGGCGACTACGGCCTCGCGCCCGGGAACGGACACATCGGCCTTCTGGATGACGGCGCGGCGGATTGTACCAGCTTGCGTCTGCGCTGCGGCGGCGGTGAACATTACAATCAGGATAAGCTGCGGCAATTTCATGGCGTCTCCTTACTGGTTGTTGGATCGTTAATTGTACGCCGGCCGAGCCACAGCACGTCGGCTACGGCGCCGATCCAGCACAGCATGCACACCAGCGCAGCCAGATTGCTGGCCGGGTTGTCAACGCCGGATGCGTGGATGCGCTCGGCGATGGCGACCGGATCGAAAGGCAGGGCGCCGCTGTTGAGTTCATCAAGCAGACGGTCGGCCAGTTGCAGCGTGACGCGCAGCAGATAGAGCACGGCGGCTGCAGCCGGCAGCAGGAACAGCAGCCCGCGCGCACCGCGGCGCGGTTGCAGCGCCAGGTGGCCCAGGCCGGGGAAAATCAAGGCCGAGATCAGGGCCGCCTTGGTCGATGCTTTCATATCGCTCCTGTTGTTACTTTGTGCCTATTGATCGAACGCAAAATTGCACTGCGATGTCTGGCGTAGATTACAACATCTTGGCTGCCGGGGGGAATCATGCGTGCGATGATCGGAATGGCTGTGATGGTGTGCTGCGCGGTGCAGGCCGCACCGAACGAAAAAGACGCGGTGGCGCTGGCCGAGAAGGGCGCGCAGTTCGTGCGCGCGCATGGCCGGAGCGAGATGGTGGCGCGCATCAACAGCAAGCACCCGGACTTCAACCAGGGCGCGCTCTACCTGGCGATGCGCGATCTGAACGGCATCACGGTGGCGCATCCGACCACCGCGCTGATCGGCAAGAACCTGCTCGACGTGCCCGATGCGGACGGCAAACTGTTCCGGCAGGAGATGGTGGCGCTGGCGCGCGGGCCGGGGCATGGCTGGGTCGACTACAAATTCCGCAATCCGGAGACCGGCAAGGTCGAAGCCAAGCGCACCTACGTGCTGCGGGTGGGCGACGTGGCGCTGGAAGCCGGCATCTACAAGCACTAAGCCATCGTGCCGAATTTATCTAATCTTATGCTCAGCAAACTTCGAATCGGGCCCAAGCTGCTGCTGGCGCCGGGTGTGGTGCTGATCCTGCTGATCGTATTGTCGGCGGGCGCCTACCTCGGGCTGCTGCGGCAGAACCAGTCGCTCGACAATATGGTGCAGCAGCGCGCCGTGCGGCTGAAGGCGGCGGCCGACCTGGTGGCCAGCGCCCACAAGGCGCATACCGAAATCTACCAGCTGCTTACCTGGATCAACGCCAGCTTTTCCGCACCGCGCGTGGATGCGCTGGTGCGCGATATCCACCAGCGCCACGCAGCGCTGGACCGCCAGTTCGCGCAGCTGGAAATGGCGGTGGCGACTGATCCCGCCGAACGGCGCTACGTGGCGCAGTCGCAGGCGGCGCACACCGTGTACGTGAAGGCGATGCAGGACGTGATCGAGCTGGCGATGGTCGACCAGTCGATGGCGGCCAACGCCATGTCCAAGGCCGAGCGGGCGTTTGATGTGGTGGCGCAGCGGCTGGAGGAGCTATCGCGGCTCGAGCAAAGCTTGAGCGAGCGCGCCTACGCCGAGGCCGAAACCGACTTCCGCGTGCTGTCGACCTGGATGCCGATCGTGGTCGCCTTGTCGATCGCCTTGTCGTTGCTGGTGACGATGGCGGTGCGCAACGCCATGCTGAAAGAAGTGCGAGAGATCGGCGCGGCGGCGGTGGATCTGGCCGAGGGTAACCTGACCGTGCGCCAGCGCGTGTACGGGCGCGATGAAATCGCCGAAACCTCGCGCGCGCTGGACACCAGCATTCGCAATCTGAACACCACCTTGAAGACCATCCTGGCCTCGGCGCAGTCAATCGATAGCGCGTCGCGCGACATCGCGCAAGGCAACGCGGTACTGGCGCGGCGCACCCGCACCCAGGCCGGCACGCTGCAAGAAACCGGCGACGCCATGCAGCAGATGAGCGATCAGCTGGCGCAGGCGGCCACGCATGCCGAACTGGCGGCGCAACTGGCGCAATGTGCCAACAGCTTCGCGGCGCGCGGCGGCAGCGTGGTGCAGCGGCTGGTGGTGACCATGGCGTCGATACGCGGCAGCTCGCGGCGGGTGGTGGAAATCGTCGGCGTGATCGATGGGCTGGCGGTGCAGAGCCACATGCTGGCCCTGAGCGCGGCGGTGGAAGCGGCACGCGCGGGCGAGCATGGACAGGGACTGGCCGTAGTGGCGGGCGAAGTGCGCTCGCTGGCCCAGCGCTCGGCCTCGGCGGCGCAGGAAATCAAGCTGCTGATTGCGGACTCGGTGGCGGACATCGACGACGGCACACGCTCGGTGGAAGAGGCCGGGGCCAGCATGGCGGAGATTATCGACTCGGTGCAGCAGGTGGGCGACGTCATCGGCCAGATCGGCATGGGCAACGGCGAGCAAAGCCAGGACGTGCTGGGCATGCAGCAGGCGATCGTCAGCATGGACGAAATCACGCAGCAGAACCTGGCCCTGGTGCAGCAAGCCGCAGCGGCAGCGAGCACCTTGCAGCGGCAGGCGCTCTACCTGTCGGAGGCGGTGGCCATCTTCAAGCTGGACGAAAACATCGAACCGCCGGACACAACCCGCCCCGCCGGCAGCCCGCGCATTGTGCGCCTACGCCTGGCTTCCGTGCGCAGCTAGCGCGGGTGCCGCGCTGCTCCAACGGTCGCCCGCTTGCTGGATGTAGCGCGTGTAGACGTACTTCCACGGCATGGCCAACGGGATGATGACGACCACCGTGCATTCGATGAGAGTGCCCATAATGGCGTCGTCCATCGTGCCGCTTTGCCAGGCGGGCAGGGCGACGACTAGCACCCAGATGATTTTCCACGTCAGCTCCCACAGCAGCACCGGGATCAATTGCAGCGGGTAGCGGATGCCGAGCACGCACAGCAGGCTAAACGCCGCCAGCATGCACTTGACCACGCCCTGCGACAGGCCCCAGGGCTCGGCGTGACGGATCACGCTCGGCCACACCACCAGCGCCAGACCCAGCGCGATAATCAAATACACAGCTCTCAGCGAATACAGGCGAAACAGCGATACTTGCGGCATGGTGCGGCTCCTCGGTGTTGGTTAAGTTATTCGACTTCTTTCAGGACTTTCTCGATGCTGGCCAGGCGTGTTTGCAGGTCGGCCAATGCAGCTGCGGTTTGTTCTTGCGCGGCGACGGCGCGCTGGGCGATCTGGCGGTAGGCCTCCTCGCCCTCGGCCTGCAGCTTGGCCTTCTTGATGGCGACGATGAAGCGCATGCCGAAGATCAGGAAGACTGTCGCCAGTGGCATGAAGATGGTCAGCAGGTAAATCGGTTCAGACATGGACGCCTCTATTTTTCAGGGTTGGTAGTCAAGGTTTTTACTGCATCAGCAATCATGGCCGGCGTCAGATCGATGGCAAACGGCGCCGCCTTAAAAAAATTCAGCGCCTTGCCGTCTTCCGACAGCTCCAGCTGGCTGGTGACCAGGCCGGCTTCTTCCAGCTTCTGCAAATGCAGATGCAGCAAAGGGCGGCTGATATTCAACTCACGGGCCAGCTGGCTGACGTAATTCCGTCCACCATCCGCCAGCGCCGCCACCACCCGCAAGCGGTGCGGGTTGGACAGCGCCGAAAGCGCCGCCAGTAACTGATCGCCTGTGAGATGTTTTGATTTCATGTGTAAACAATACCTGACAGGTGTAAGCGAGTCAATTAATTTTTATGTTGCTATTTAGCCGCTTTGTAGATTTCAAAATATCTTTGTGATAATGTTTGAGAGTTTTCTTTTGAGAAAGATATTAATGAAAAAAGTAATTTCAGTCCTTGCTGTGACCTTGGCGCTGACCGGATGCGCTGCCTCCAAAATGCCGCTGAACGCGAATACGAGCGCCGCGCTCAAGGACCAATCGATCGTCCAGACCACCCGCAAGACGCGAAATTTTGTCGCGACGGTCCCGGCGCCAGGTATTGCCTTGATGGCAGGCGCGGACGTTAAATATACCGATGGCAATGAGATCGTTAAAATCTATGACATCGAGGATCCTGCCAAGTCGATTAGTCAACGGCTGCTGCAGGAACTGCAAACGGCCCGTTCAGTACGGCCAGTCGGATCAGCAGTGTTTGTTGATAGTACCGATCCAGAAAAACAGGCGGCTTCGGCGAAATGTGTCGCCAAATATATTCTCGACGTCGAGACCGGCGCCTGGTCTTTCCTTTATTTTCCGACGGACTGGACGCACTATCGCGTCATGTACACCGCCGACGCACGTTTGATCGATGCAGAGAGCAAAAAAGTAATTGCGGAAGGGCACTGTGCGCGTATTCCAGACGCCACCCCAACCGCGCCGACTTATAACGAGTTGCTCGACAATCAGGCGCAAGTGCTAAAAAAAGAACTGGCGCTTGCAGCAGACGCATGCGTTGCCAAATTCAAGGCCGAAATGCTTGCCTTGTAATCAGAGAAAAAAAATCCCGGCTCAGGCCGTAATGCCGTTCAGTTAAGCCCGAACGGCATTTTTCATTTTGGGCTTGTAACCAGGTAGCAGGACTGTTAACCTGCGCCGCATGCTTGACGATGCCATTCATTTCCTTGTAGAGAACCAAGAGTCGCCGGACTGGGGGCGCCTGGGAGAACACTTGCCGTATGAATGGATAGAGCAAGCCGTTGTCAGTGCCGGTAAAGCAAGTATCCGAAACGGCGCTTGCCGGCCGAGCAGGTAGTGTGGCTGGTCATCGCGTTGGCACTGTACCGCCACCAATCCATCAGCGAAGTAACCGATGATCTGGATCTGGCGCTGCCGGATAATGCGGCGCCGTTTGTCAGCAAGAGCACGATTGCGCAGGCCAGGCAGCGCTTGGGGGCCTCGCCATTAAAAGCCCTGTTTGAGTTGTCGGCGCAGGCGTGGTGTGAGCAGGATCGCAAACACTATCTGTTCAAAGGACTCAGTCTGTTCGCGATGGATGGCACGACGCTGAAGATCGCCGACACAGCAGACCAACGGGAACATTTTGGCGCGCAGGTATATCCAAGTGGTCGGGTTTCAAGTTACCCGCAAGTGCGGGGCGTCACGCTAACTTGCGTGCCAACCCATCTCATTTGCCAGGCCGCGTTTGGCCCCTACGGGACCAGTGAAATGGGGTATGCAAAAGAACTGTTGCCAGCCATTCCCGATGACTCATTGACTGTTTTTGACAAGGGCTTTTTGTCCGCCGAAATTTTGCTTGGCCTAACGGCGCCAGGAAGCAACCGGCATTTCATCGTTCCCGCAAAGGCCAACACCAAATGGGAGGTGATCGCAGGTTCCCCCAACGACGCTTTGGTGCAGATGAAAGTCTCACCGCAAGCTCGTAAGAAATCGCCCGATTTACCCGAGTTCTGGCAAGCGCGCGCCATCACGGTACGCGATCAGCATGCTCGCAGTCGCGTTTTGCTAACCTCGCTGCATGACGGAAAACGTTATACGGCGACTGATATCGCAGCGCTGTACGCAAAACGCTGGCAGATCGAAACGAGCTACAGGGAACTCAAGCAAACCATGCTTGGCTCGGCATTGACGTTGCGTAGCAGAACGGTTGGCGGCGTCTATCAAGAAATCTGGGGCGCGCTTACCGCCTACAACCTCATCCGGCTGGAAATTGCCAAGGCGGCGCTGAGCGTCAAATGCGAACCCACCGAAGTGAGTTTTATCCGGGCCTTCCATGTCATTCAGTACGAATTGCATTGGCTGGCAATGACGCGATCATATGGCAAGATACCAGCATTACTACAACGCTTACGCGAGAGGCTTGTCTCGCTCCTGAATGAGGAACGGCCCGATCGAAAATACGATCGGGCCGTTAAGGCACTACCTCAGCGCTATGCCGTGCGAGCTATTAGAAAGCCCGCTTAACTGAACGGCATTACGGCTCAGGCCGGGATTTTTTTAGTAAGACCAGATTACTCGTAGTCGCTGATCGGTGCGCAGCTGCAGAACAGGTTGCGGTCGCCGTAGACGTTGTCGGCGCGGCCGACCGGCGGCCAGTACTTTTGCTTGCGCAGCGATGGCACCGGATAGGCTGCCACTTCGCGCGAGTACTTGCGGTCCCATACGTCGGCGGTCAGCACTTCCGCAGTGTGCGGGGCAAACTTGAGCGGGTTGTTCAGCTTGTCGAACTCGCCGCTTTCCACTTTGGCGATCTCGCCGCGGATGGCGATCATGGCGTCGATGAAGCGGTCCATCTCGGCTTTCGATTCCGATTCGGTCGGCTCGATCATCAGCGTGCCCGGTACCGGGAACGACATGGTCGGGGCGTGGAAACCGAAGTCCATCAGGCGTTTGGCCACGTCTTCGTTGGTGATGCCAGTAACGTCTTGCAGCGGACGCAGGTCGATGATGCACTCGTGCGCCACCAGGCCGTCGTGGCCCGAGTACAGCACCGGGAAGTGCGGCGCCAGGCGACGGGCGATGTAGTTGGCGTTCAGGATCGCGGTTTCGGTCGCAGCGGTCAGGCCTTCCGCGCCCATCATGGCGATGTACATCCACGAAATCGGCAGGATCGATGCCGAGCCATATGGCGCAGCCGATACCGAGCCAATGCCGGCGTTGTCGCGGATGTAGCCGTTCGAACGCTGGTTCGGCAGGAACTTGGCCAGGTGCGCACCGACGCCGATCGGGCCGACGCCCGGGCCGCCACCGCCGTGCGGAATGCAGAAGGTCTTGTGCAGGTTCAGGTGCGAGACGTCGCCGCCGAACGCGCCCGGTGCGGCTACGCCCACCAGTGCATTCATGTTGGCGCCGTCGACGTAGACCTGGCCGCCGTGGCTGTGGACGATGTCGCACAGTTCGCGGATGCCTTCTTCAAACACGCCGTGGGTCGAAGGGTAGGTGACCATGACGCAGGCCAGGTTCTTCGAATGCAGTTCGGCCTTGGCTTTCAGGTCGGCCAGGTCGACGTTGCCGTTTTCGTCGCAAGCGGTCACCACCACCTGCATGCCGACCATCGAGGCCGATGCCGGGTTGGTGCCGTGCGCCGACGATGGGATCAGGCAGATGTTGCGGTGGCCTTCGCCACGCGACTGGTGGTAAGCCTGGATCACCAGCAGGCCGGCGTATTCGCCCTGCGAGCCGGCGTTAGGCTGCAGCGAGATGGCGGCGTAGCCGGTCACTGCGCACAGCATTTCTTCCAGCGAGTCGATCATCTCGCGGTAGCCCACGGTTTGCGCCACTGGCGCGAACGGGTGGATGGTCGAGAATTCAGGCCAGGTCACCGGGATCATTTCGCTGGTGGCGTTCAGCTTCATGGTGCAGGAACCCAGCGGGATCATGGTGCGGTCCAGCGCCAGGTCCTTGTCGGCCAGCGAGCGCAGGTAGCGCAGCATCTCGGTTTCCGAGTGATAGCGGTTGAATACCGGGTGGGTCAGGTAGGCCGAGCTACGCGACACCGACTCAGGGAACGAGCGCTCAACGGCCGCTTCCACGGTGTCGAAGTCCGGGCCATGGGCCGGGCCACCGACCGGGTGCGAGAACACGGTCCACAGCAGGGCGATATCTTCGCGGGTGGTGGTTTCGTCCAGCGACACGCCGACGTGGGTGGCGTCGATCACGCGCAGGTTGACGCCGTGCGAGTGCGCCGATGCGTGCAGCTGTTCGGCGTTCTTGACCTGAACGGTCAGGGTGTCGAACCAGGTGTCGTTGGTGATGGTGTAGCCCAGGGTTTTCAGGTTCGAGGCCAGCACGCCGGTCAGGCGGTGCACGCGCTTGGCGATTTGCAGCAGGCCTTGCGGACCGTGGTAGACGGCGTACATCGAGGCCATCACGGCCAGCAGCACTTGCGCGGTGCAGATGTTTGAGGTCGCTTTTTCGCGGCGGATGTGTTGCTCGCGGGTTTGCAGCGCCAGACGGTAGGCCTGGTTGCCTTGCGCGTCGATGGTCACGCCTACCAGGCGGCCTGGCATCGAGCGTTTGAATTCATCGCGGGTGGCCATGTAGCCGGCGTGCGGGCCGCCGAAGCCCAGCGGTACGCCGAAGCGCTGCGAGTTACCTACAACGACGTCGGCGCCCCATTCGCCTGGAGGCGTCAGCATGGTCAGCGCCAGCAGGTCGGCGGCGGCTACCACCATCGCGCCTTTGGCCTTGATGGTTTCGACGTCGGCTTTGTAATCGCGCACGTTGCCGTTCACGCCCGGGTATTGCAGCAGCACGCCGAAGCATTCGCCGATGCCCGCCAGTTCGGCCGGGTGGAATACTTTAACGATGATGTCGAGCGGCTTGGCGCGGGTCTGGATCACTTCCAGGGTTTGCGGCAGCACGTCGTCGGCCACGTAGAACACGTTCGACTTCGACTTGCTGACGCGTTGAATGAGGGTCATGGCTTCCGCAGCGGCGGTGCCTTCGTCCAGCATCGAGGCGTTGGCGATGCCCATGCCGGTCAGGTCGGTGATGGTCTGCTGGAAGTTCAGGATCGCTTCCAGACGGCCTTGCGAAATCTCTGGCTGGTATGGCGTGTAGGCGGTGTACCAGGCCGGGTTTTCGAAGATGTTACGCAGGATGACGTTCGGCGTCAGCGTGTTGTAGTAGCCCTGGCCGATCAGCGACTTGAGCACCTTGTTTTTCGACGCGATTTTTTTCAGCTTGTTCAGCGCTTCGTTTTCCGGCATCGGCTGGGTGTAGGCGCCCAGCGGCAGCGCTTCCTTGTTGCGGATGTTGGCCGGGACGATGGCGTCGATCAGGGCGGCGCGCGAGGCGTAGCCGAGTACCGACAGCATTTCTTGCTGTTCGGCGGCGTCTGGGCCGATGTGACGGGCGATGAAGGCGTCGCGCGCTTCGAGTTGGGTCAGGCTGGTGCGGGTCATGATGTGGGCGAGGGCAGATAAAGAAGAAGGTTGTCGTTCCGGCGCAGGCCGGAACCCAATTTAAGCGGGCAGCGAATTGGGTCCCGGCCTTCGCCGGGACGACGATCAGGCGCCGATGTTTTTGCCGTAGGCTGCGGCGTCCAGCAGGCCGTTGATGGCGCCAGCGTCGGCCGGCTTGATCTTGAACAGCCAGTTGGCGTAGGCATCGGCGTTGATCGACTCGGGCGCGTTCACCACGTCTTCGTTCACGGCCACGACTTCACCGGCCACTGGAGCGTAGATGTCCGAAGCGGCTTTCACCGATTCCACCACGGCGGCGTCGTTGCCGGCTTCGTAGCTGTCGCCGACTTTCGGCAGTTCGACGAAGACGATATCGCCCAGTGCATCCTGCGCGTACTCGGTGATGCCTACAGTGACGGTGCCGTCGGCTTCAGCGCGTACCCATTCGTGGGATTCGGTGTACTTCAGGTCTGCAGGAATGTTCATGTTCTAATGCTCCAGAGGGTGAGGGTATCTAAATTAAACGGCCAGGATTTTGCCGTTGCGGACGAACGGCAATTTAACCACAGATGCGGCCAGCTTCTTGTCGCGGATTTCCACGTGCACGGTGTCGCCCACGTTCACGCCCATCGGCACGCGCGCCAGCGCGATCGCCTGCTGCATGGTCGGGCTGAAGGTGCCGCTGGTGATTTCGCCGGTGGCGTCGGTGCCGGCCACGATGACTTTCTGGTGGGCGCGCAGCACGCCGCCTTTTTCACGCAGGATCAGGCCCACGAACTGGGCGTTCTGGCCCTTGGCTTGCAGCGCGGCCTTGCCGATGAAGTCACGCTCGGACACCAGGTCGATGGTCCATGCCAGGCCGGCGTCCAGCGGATTCACGGTTTCGTCCATGTCCTGGCCGTACAGGTTCATGCCGGCTTCCAGGCGCAGGGTGTCGCGCGCGCCCAGGCCGGCTGGCTTCACGCCGGCGGCGGCCAGCGCGTTCCACAGGTTCTCGGCTTGTTCGGCGGCGACGCCGATTTCAAAACCGTCTTCGCCGGTGTAGCCGGTGCGGGCGATCATCGCTTCGCCGAAAGCGGCGCTCTGCGCAAAGGCCACGTTGAACGGCTTCATTTCAGCGGTGGCTTCTTTCGATTCAGGGATTACTTGCCACACCTTGGCGCGGGCGTTAGGGCCTTGCACGGCGATCAGCGCCATCGCGTTGGCGCCATCGCGGCGCTGGGTGATGGTGAGGCCGCTGCTGTTCTGCTGCTGCATCCACGCCACGTCCTTCTCGGCGGTGCCGGCGTTGACCACCAGGCGGAACCAGTTTTCGTTGATGAAGTAGACGATCAAGTCGTCGATGACGGTGCCCTCTGGATTGAGCATGCAGGAGTAGAGCGCCTTGCCCGATACCTGCAGCTTGTCGACGTTGTTGGCCAGCAGATGGCGCAGGAAGCCGCGCACGTTCTCGCCCTTAATGTCGACCACGCACATGTGCGCCACGTCGAACATGCCGACGTCGGTGCGCACCGCGTTGTGCTCTTCGATCTGCGAACCGTAGTTGACCGGCATGTCCCAGCCGCCGAAATCGACCATGCGGGCGCCGGCTGCGCGGTGTGCGTTATTGAGGGGGGTAGCTTTGAGCGTCATGGTACGGTCCGAACGAAAAGAGGTTAACAGGGAATACAAACGATTCCAAAACCCCTCTGTCCTTGGTACCTGAGAGATAGCGGGGATGAACATCCCGCACGCCCCTTCGGTGGATTGCGCTGCAATCTCTCTCCAGAGTTTGAGCTCATTGAGAGCCCCTTGACCGGTCCTTTTGCCTGAGAGTTTTTGGGTAGTGCCCCTTCGGCGGCAACGCTGGATTGCCCTCTCCCGATCAAGACTCGGGAATATATGCCAGAAGGGCTGGAATGTCAATCTTGCCCGGCTGCGCACGAATGGGAGCGTGCAAGGCTGGCCAAGCGACAATTTGCTAGAATAAATGACACAATTGAGAGAGCCCAGCGATGAGCCAAGACCAGACTACTTACGAAGGGCATGCGTGGTTCACGCTGTCGGGAGACGTCAACAGCGACATGGTGCGCCGCGTCTTCGACGCGGTGGCCGACATGACGGAAGACCGCATCACCACCGCCCATATCCTGATCCAATCCAACGGCGGCTACGTCAGCGACGGCATCTGCCTGTACAACTACCTGAGCAAGCTGCCGATCAAGATCGTCACCTACAACGCCGGCGCGGTGGCGTCGATCGCCGTGATCCTGTATCTGGCGGGGCAGGAGCGCTACGCCAGCGACACGGCGCGCTTCATGGTGCACAAGTCGCATGCCAGCGCGCCGCACGGCGCCCGTCCGGACGCGCTGCGCATCATCGTCGAAGGCTTGCAGGCCGACGACGCGCGCACCGAGCAAATCCTGCGCAACCATGTGGCGCTGGATGAAGATCACTGGCGTGTGCATGAGTACTCCGACCTGCACCTGACGGCGGCGGAAGCGTTGAAAGTGGGCTTGATACGGAAGATTCGCGACTTTGAGCCGCCGAGCGGCCAGCGTGTGACGAATATCTGAGGAAGGCCGGCGCATGCGGCGCGGGATGCGCCGCATGTTCCGCTGCTGTGCTACTTAGCGGTTGCCGGATTGTTTGTTGCCGTCATTTTTGTGGCTTTGACGGCCGGCTTCAACGTGCTGCTCGTGGGTGCCGCCCTGGGTGCCGCTGCCGCGCGATCCGCTGGATGAGCCCTGGTTGCCCGACTGCTTGCTGCTGCCTTGGTTCGAGCCCTGTTTGCTGCTGCCACCTTTTTGATTCGCGTTCATTTTGATTCCTTTACGAAGTTAAAGAACGCCAGAAACGTGTTAGCGTTTCTGGTGGGGCAATGATGCGTTTTCAGTGCGGTGGCCGGTATCGGAGTTTCCCTACCGGGCATGTAGGAGCATGGCTTGCCGGGCGCGGCTCAGAATTCCTCCCACTCGACTTCGCGCCGTTCAGCGCGTGCCGGACGGGGCAGGACAGGCGGGATTTTGCGCCCTGGGTTGGCGGCGCGCGCTTTCGGCGGCGGTGATGCGGCAGCCGCCGGCGTCGGCGTTGCAGCTGGTGCTGCTGTGCCGTCGCCGGTTGTGAACACGCTGACCGCTGCGCTCAGCTTGTCCGTTTCGCCGCGCATGGCCGCCGCGGCGGCCGCTGCCTGCTCGACCAGCGCCGCATTCTGCTGGGTGGCCTGATCCATCGCCGCGATCGCCTGGTTGACCTGCTCCAGTCCGGCTGTCTGCTCGGCGCTGGCGTCGGCAATCTCGCCGATCAGGCCGGTCACCTGCTTGACGCTGCCGACTACCTCATCCATTGTCTTGCGGGCCTGGTCGGCCAACTGGGTGCCGCGCGCCACCTTGTCGACCGAATCGTCGATCAGCTCCTTGATCTCCCTGGCTGCCGCCGAGGAACGATGCGCCAGGTTGCGCACCTCGGACGCCACCACCGCAAACCCGCGCCCTTGTTCGCCGGCGCGTGCCGCCTCCACCGCCGCGTTCAGCGCCAGGATATTGGTCTGGAACGCAATCCCGTCAATGACGCCAATGATCTCGGCGATCTTCTTTGAGCTCTCGTTGATGGACGCCATGGTGCCGACCACCTGGGCCACATCGCCGCCGCCGCGCTCGGCAACGGCGGACGCCGACAAGGCCAGCCGGTTGGCTTCCACCGCATGCTCGGCATTCTGGCGCACGGTGGATGTCAGCTGCTCCATCGATGATGCGGTCTCTTCCAGCGCCGAGGCCTGCTGCTCGGTGCGCGACGACAAATCCTGATTGCCGTCCGCGATGCCGCTGGCCGCGTCGCCGATCGCATGGGCGCCGCTCTGCACCTGGCCGACGATGCCAAGCAAGCTGTCATTCATCGCCTGCATGGCCTGCAGCAGCTTGCCGCTCCGGTTGTTGGGCTGCGGCGGAATGCGCGTGCCGAGGTCGCCGCCGGCAATGCGCTGCGCCATCTGCATGGCGTCCTGCAAAGGAGACGTGACCGAACGCGCAACCCACAAGGCCAGCAGCGCGCCGCCGGGGATCAGGCCGCCAAGGAGGCTGTAGGTAACGATTTGCCCGCCGTTATACAGCTCAGCGGCCCGTTGCGCCGCTTCCTGTTTCGATGCGATGGCGCTGAGCAGCATCATGTCGTGCAGACGCGACAGCGTGTTCAGCCCCAGCAGCGCGGTCAGGGTGAGGATGAGGGCAAAGGCGGCCAGCAGCTTGCTGGACGTTTCCAGTTGGTGCAGGATTTTCATGGCGGTCCTTGGTGGCGGAGAAGGTGATCTTTTATGTTAAGGAAACCTCAACCTTGTCTTTTGAGCCGCATCAAAGTTGCTACAAATCAGCAAAATACGCGAAAAATTGCATATTCTTGGTTTCATGGTATTGCTTTATGGAAACGGCGTGTGAAAATGCCGGTATAGAGAAATAAAACTCAGCAGGTCCGCCCATGATTGCAACTTCCACCACATCCGCTGCGCCGAAAAAGACGGTGTCGCCGCGGCATGCCTTGCTGGAAGAGCTGATCGGCATCGCCGTCAAGCAGGCGGGCGACCAGTACCTGGACCTCGCCAACAAGCTGGCCGGCGCCCTGATCGACGCCACCGATGGCGACGCGCGCCAGATCCAGCAACGCCTGCGCGCCGGCAACCAGCTGCGCAACCGCAATTTCGCCTTCCTGCACATCGCCACCACGGCGCTGGAAAAAGCGCTGCGGCACGAGATCGCCCAGCTGGCGCCGGGCGCCAAGCCGGCCGCACTGGACGCCGGGCAGGCGCTGTCGCTGGTGTCGATGGAGGAAATGGACAACAAGGTGGCGCTGAGCAGCGTCAGCAAACCGTTTGAAACGCTGTACGCGGACCAGCTGCAAACCCTGAACGTGCGGCTGGCTTTCCTGCTGGACCGCGATATCCTGCGCGTCAACCAGAACCCGTTCCGGCCCGAGGTATTTTTGATCGCCCTGCAGCAGGCATGGGCCGAGTTCGATACCGAAGAGGAAGCGGCCGGGCTGCTGCAGCCGCTGCTCAAGCCCGGCATGTTCATCGAGCTGGGGCCGATGCTGGAAGCGTTGAGCCTGGCCTTGCAGAGTGGCGGCGTGCTGCCGGGCGATGTGGGGCGCTACAAGCGCCGCAAGTCGGACGCGGCGCAGGATGGCGTCAAACCGCGCACCAACCAGGCGGCATTGGCGCAGCAGCTGCGGCAGTTCTTCGCCTCCAGTGATGTGGCCGGATCTGCGGCAGGGCAGATCGTCGACGGCATCGCCAGCGGCATGCTGGCGGGCGTGGACCTGAGCATTCCCGACCTGCCGGCCGCCGCGCTCAGCGCCGGCAGCAACTGGGCCCCGAATGCCGACCGCGCCCGCGCTGTGGGCGCCGCCGCCGTCGCGAGCATGGCCGGCCACGGCGCGCATCCTGCGGCTGCTGGCGTCGTCGTCCCCGCTGGCGGCTTCGTTGTCGGCGCCGCGCCCGGCGTGGCGCAGCCGGGGGGCGCATGGGTGCAAGGCCCGGCCCAGGGCTTCCACGTCGGCGCGATGACCAACGAAGAGGCGCAACTGGCGGCCCAGCTTGGCGCCAGGCAGCCCTTGCTGGCCTACCTCGCCGAACTGCAGAAGCGCCTGCCGCTGGATGCCGTGGCAGGCGCTGCGGCGGGCGGCAGTGCGGCGGCGGATGGCGCGCCGCCCGCCAACGTGTTCTACCTGCCCAACCTCAAGCAGACCATGCCGCAAGGCAGCCTGACGCGCGCCGACGAAAGCACCATCGACCTGCTGTCCGCCGTGTTCGACACCGTATTCCGCGACCAAAGCATCTCGCCGGAAATCCGCGAACTGATCCGCTTCCTGCAAATCCCGGTGCTGAAAGCCGCACTGGTCGACAAAAACTTCTTCTTCCAGGAAGCCCACCCGGCGCGCCGCCTGCTGGAGCTGCTGTCGCGCATGGGCTGGGAGCAGCGCAAAGGCCCGGACGATCCGCTGTACCAGGCCATGCAGCGCAGCGTCGACCGCGTCGGCCGCGACTACGAGCAGGAGCTGTCGGTCTTCACCGAAGCCGTCAACGAACTGGAAGCTTCGATCCTGGCGGAAGAGAAGGCCGCCGCAGCCGCCATCGCCGCGCCCATTGCTGCCGCGCTCAAGCAAGAGAAAATGGCCGAGTCGAACAAGCTGGCCAGGAACGCCGTCGCCCTGCGCATCGGCACCGGCGAAGTGATCGCCGTGGTGGAAGCCTTCCTCGAGCAGCGCTGGGTCTCGGTACTGACTATCGCCTACAGCATCGAGGACGAAAAGCCGGGCGCCGTCAATAACGCCACCAAGACCATGGACGACCTGATCTGGAGCGTGCGGCCGAAACTGAAGCCGGAAGAACGCAAGCAGCTGATCGCCAAGCTGCCGGGCCTGCTGTCGACGCTGAACAAATGGCTGGACGTGATCAAGTGGCAGGATGCCGACCGCTTGCAATTCTTTGCCGAGCTGGCCGAGTGCCACGCTTCCATCGTGCGTGCGCCGCTGGAAATGTCGCCTGAGCGCCAGCTGGAAATCTCCATGCAGGTCGCACAGCAAGCCGCCGAACGCCGGCTGCAACTGCAAGCCCAGGCCGAAGCGGAAGAAAAAGCCCGCGCCGAACAGCCGCCGCCGGATGAAGACGAGGAAGACGCCCTCATCGAAGTCGACAGCCTGGCGCGCGGCATGTGGCTGGAATTCGCGGACGACGGGGGCGCCAGCCGCAAAGTCAAACTGGCGTGGATCAGCCCGCGCCGCACGCTCTACATCTTCTCCACCGCCGCGCGGCAGGAAGCGTTCTCCATGTCCGGCGACGAACTGGCGCAACGCTTCCGCGAAGGCAGCGCCCAGGTTGTGCGCAGCGACGGCGTGGTGACCGTCGCGCTATCCCAAGCCTTGGCGCGCACCGCCGACAACGACGCCTCCATCAATCCACCGGCGGCCGTCGGCTAATTGCGTTTCCTCCAGTAGCCTGGCCGACGGCGGTTGCGCCAGGCTGGCTCCGCCATGAGTGACATAGAAATCCGCGGCATCCTGCAACTCCGCGAGAGCTGCGGGTGCAAGGGATAGTTTCATTTTATCCGGGCGCGAAGGTGAGCTAAGGCGTCGGCGAGAGGGATGGTCGGTATGCTGCCGTTATCTAATTCGTCGGCACGGCGCTCGATTTCAGCCGCCCAGGCGGCTTCGACCTCGCTCTCATCGTTGATGCTGGCGATCAGCATCTGCGTGAGTGCTTCGCGCTTATCCGGAGGTAGCCTGAGCGCTTCGTCAGCTAAGGTTTTGAGGTCGAAGTCCATTTGATCAGCATAGCATAAGCTCGTGTATTCACGGCACGCCGTTGGCGCCGTGTTGGCGGTAACCGGGGCGGGTGGCCAAGCGCTCGGACCAGGCTTGCAGCGCAGGCAGGGCCGGGCGATCGATTGGGGTGGAGAGCCAGCGGTTCAGCGACAGGCCCAGCACCATGTCGGCCAGCGTGAACTCGTTGCCGCAGACGTAGGCGCCGGTGCCCGCCAGCTGGGCGTCGAGCAGCGCCATCAAGCGGTTCCACTCAGCCGCGCTGGCGGCGATGGCTGCGGGATCGGCGTGCGCCGGGCTGCGCCGTACCAATCCCATGAAGGCGTAGCGCCATGCGTTGTTCAACTCGGTAGCCTGCCAGTCCATCCATTTTTCCACTTGCGCCCGCGCCATCGGCGCCGTCGGCAGCAGGTCGGTGCGGCCGTGCTTGCCGGCCAAATAGCGGCAGATAGTGTTGGACTCCCACAGCGCCTGTCCCTCATCGAGGACGACCGGCACCATGCCATTGGGATTCAGCCGCAGGAATTCCGCCGTGCCGGTCGACTGGAAACCGCTGCCATATTGCTCCAGCTCGTAGGGCAGGCCGATTTCCTCGCAGGTCCACAGCACCTTGCGCACATTGATCGAGCTGGATTTGCCGAGTATTTTTAACATCGCAACATTTCCTTTGGGTAATTGTTCGCCATAATACACATGCATGTGTTTTAATGCGTGCTGCAGTGCAGAATACAAGGAGCAAGCGGTAGATGATGATGTGGTGGCATTGGTTGAGTGTAATCGGTAGCCTGGCGGTGACAGGGCCGATCGGGGTGGCAATCGTGGTCTGGCTGCTGGCGGGCAAATCTTGGCGCCTGACCGCCATCTGGCTGGCGCTGTTCGGGGCCGGCATGGCGCTGGTGGTGGCGACCAAGATGGCCTTTATCGGCTGGGGCATCGGCGTCGAATCGGTGGAGTTTGCCGGCTTCAGCGGCCATGCGATGCGCGCCGCTGCGGTGTTTCCGGTCGCCGGCTTCCTTGCCACCCGGTCCTTGTCGCGGCAAGCGCACTGGTTGGGCACAGCTGCTGGCGTGCTACTGGCCGTACTGATCGCCATCTCCCGCGTCTACGTGCGTGCCCATTCGCCGTCCGAGGCGGTCACCGGTTGCCTGCTGGGGTTGGCAGTGGCTGCGGTCTTCATCTGGTACGCCAGCACCGAACACCACATGGCGCTGAGCCGCTTGCTGGTGCTGCTGTGTATCCCGATCCTGCTGGTGGCGCCGCGCGTCGAACCGATCCCGGCCGAACAGTGGATTACCAAGGCCGCGCTGTTCCTATCCGGCCGCGACAAGCCGTTCACCCGCCAGATGTGGCGCAAGCCACTCCTGTCACTCGACTGACGGCTCTGCAACGGTGCATGTTTTCCGGCCTTATTTGATGCGCAAAATGGTATTATTGTGAACTTTTCCAGCCCACACACCAGATAACAACGTGCGTCTATCTTCCATCAAATTGTCGGGATTTAAGTCTTTCGTTGATCCCACCAATTTTCAGGTGCCAGGTCAGTTGGTTGGCGTGGTTGGCCCCAACGGTTGTGGCAAGTCGAACATCATCGATGCGGTGCGCTGGGTGCTGGGCGAATCCAAGGCGTCCGAGCTGCGCGGCGAATCGATGCAGGACGTGATCTTCAACGGCTCGACCCACCGCAAGCCGGCGGGCCGCTCGTCGGTGGAGCTGGTGTTCGATAACAATGCGGGCAAGGCCGCCGGCCAGTGGGGCCAGTATGCCGAAATCGCCGTCAAGCGCACGCTGACGCGCGACGGCACGTCGACCTACTACATCAACGGCCAGCCGGTGCGCCGCCGCGATATCCAGGACATTTTCCTCGGCACCGGCCTCGGTCCGCGCGCCTACGCGATTATCGGCCAGGGCATGATCTCGCGCATCATCGAGTCACGCCCGGAAGAGCTGCGCGTGTTCCTCGAAGAAGCCGCCGGCGTCTCCAAGTACAAGGAGCGTCGCCGCGAAACCGAAAACCGCCTGCACGACACGCGCGAGAACCTGCTGCGCGTGGAAGACATTCTGCGCGAATTGAACTCCAACCTGGAAAAGCTGGAAGGCCAGGCTGCCGTCGCCACCAAGTTCCACCAGCTGCAAGCCGACCAGGAAGAGAAGCAAAAGCTGCTTTGGCTGCTGCGTAAAATCGAAGCCGAGAACGAGCAGAAAAAATACTTCCGCGAAGTCGAGCAGGCGCAGAACGATCTGGAAGAACAAACCGCCAAGCTGCGCAACGTCGAGCTGTCGCTGGAGCAGATGCGCCAGTCGCACTTCGCCGCCGGCGACCGCCTGCACACGGCGCAGGGCGCGCTGTACCAGACCAACGCCGAAATCGGCAGCCTGGAAGCGCAGATCAAGTTCGTGGTCGAATCGCGCAGCCGCCTGCAAGCGCAGTTGGCCGCGTTGACCGCGCAGCGCGACCAATGGCAGCGCCAGGCGACGGAAGCGGGCGAGCAAATCGAAGAAGCCGAGTTCACGCTGGAAGAACTGAGCGCCAAGGTCGAGGAATCGCAGGTGATGGCCGAGCAAAAGGCCGAATCGCTGCCGATGCTGGAACAGGCATGGAAGGAAGCGCAGACCAGGAGCACTGAATCGCGCTCGCGCATCATGCAGGCGCAGCAGCAGTTGGAACTGGAATCGGCGCATCAGCGCAACGCCAACAACATCCTCAACGGCCTGGCCGTGCGGCGCGAACGCCTTCAGCAGGAGAAGAGCGGCTTGAGCCTGCCGGACAGCGCGCACCTGGCCAATCTGCGCTTGCAACTGGAAGAAAAGCAGCAGGCGCTGGAAGAGCAGACCTTCCTGCTGGAAGAAGCGCACGAGCAGCAGCCGAAGCTGGAACAGGAACGCCAGGAAGCGCAGCAGCAGGTGAACGCGGAAACCGCCGCCAACGCTCAGCTGGAAGCGCGCCTGAACGCGCTGCGCCAGTTGCAGGAGCGGGTGCAAACGCAGGGCAAGGTCACGCCGTGGCTGCAGAAGCACGAGCTGGAATCGCTGCCGCGTCTGTGGCAGAAACTGAATATCGAAGCGGGCTGGGAGCCGGCGCTGGAATCGCTGCTGCGCGAGCGCACTTCGGCGCTGCAGATGTCGAACATCGAATGGGCCAAGGCCTTCTTCAGCGATGCGCCGCCGGCCAAGCTGGCGCTGTATGCGCCGTCCACCGCCGTGCCGCCGGCGCCGGTGGAAGCGCCGGGCCTCAAGCCATTCCTGAACCTGTTGAAGATCAACGATCCGGGCCTGCGCGGTTTGCTGCAGGACTGGCTGCACAACGTCTACATCGCCGACGACACGGCCGAAGCCTTCGCCGACCGCAGCAAGCTGCCGGCCGGCGGCGTGATCGTCACGCGCCAGGGCCACGTCGTCACGCAGAACAGTGTGCGTTTCTACGCCGCCGACTCGGAGCAGGACGGCATGCTGGGCCGCCAGCAGGAAATCGACAACATCACCAAGCAGCTGCGCGCGCAGCAGATGCTGGCCGACGAAGCGCGTGCGCGTTCGGTGCGCGCCGAAGCCGCCGTGTCGGAACTGACGCGCCGCCTGACCGAGTACCGCGCCAAGCTGCAAAGCCTGCAATCGTCGGTGCATACGCTGCAACTGGAAGTGGTCAAGCTGTCCGAGATCGAAGCGCGTTTCAACCAGCGCAGCACGCAGATCGAAACCGACCTCGCCGAAATCGCCGCGCAGGAAGAAGAACAAACCCAGATCAAGCTGGAATCGGAAGAGAAATTCGAGCAGCTCGACATGGAACTCGGCAACCTGCAAGGCGAGCACGAAGACGGCCAGACCGACTTTATGCAGAAAGAGCAGCGCCTGGCCGACGCCCGCGAAGCACTGCGCGACCTGGAACGCGCCGCGCAGGAAGTGCAGTTCGCGGAAAAGACCCAGCGCAGCAAGATCGAGGAACTGCGCCGCAATATCGCCACCGCTTCGGCGCAAGTGGCGCAAGTCACCGAGAGCATCGAATCCGGCCGCATGGAGCTGGAAGGTCTCGAACAAGGCACGGCCAACGAAGGCTTACAGGAACTGCTCGACCGCCGCACCACGCAGGAAAAAGCGCTGTCCGACGCGCGCCATGAACTCGACCAGATCGCGCAGCAGCTGCGCATGTTCGAGGAAGGCCGGATGTCGACCGAGCGCGCGCTGCAACCGCAGCGCGACAAGATCATGGAACTGCAGCTCAAGGAGCAGGCCGCGCGCCTGAACCAGGAGCAGTTTGCCGCGCAGCTGGCGGAGGTGCAGGCCGACGAGGCGGCGCTGTCCGAGAAGCTGCATCCGGACATGAAGGCATCGTATCTGCAAGGTGAAGTCACGCGCCTGACCAACGCCATCTCGGCGCTGGGCGCGGTCAACCTGGCGGCGCTGGACGAACTGGCGACCGCTTCCGAGCGTAAGAACTTCCTCGATTCGCAGAACGCGGATTTGACGGAAGCGATCAACACGCTGGAAGACGCCATCACCAAGATCGACAAGGAAACGCGCGATCTGCTGCAAGATACCTTCGACCGCGTCAACGGTCACTTCTCCGAACTGTTCCCGATTCTGTTCGGCGGCGGCCAGGCGAAACTGATCATGACCGGCGACGAAATCCTGGACTCCGGCGTGCAGGTCATGGCCCAGCCGCCGGGCAAAAAGAACGCCACCATTCACCTGCTGTCCGGCGGTGAAAAAGCGCTGACCGCTACCGCGCTGGTGTTCTCCATGTTCCGGTTGAATCCCGCGCCATTCTGCCTGCTCGACGAGGTCGACGCACCGCTGGATGACGCCAATACCGAGCGATTCTGCCGGATGGTCAAGCGCATGTCTGACCAGACCCAATTCCTCTTCATCTCGCACAACAAGATTGCGATGGAGATGGCCAATCAACTGATCGGTGTGACGATGCAGGAACAAGGTGTATCGCGCATCGTGGCGGTGGATATGGAATCCGCCGCAAACTTCGCTTCCGAGGCTCAAGCAGCATGACAGATCTTCAACTCAGTTTAATCGCAGCCGCCGGCGTGTTTGTCGCCGGCGTCTTCACGTACAACAAAATCCAGGAATACAAAGCCAAGAAAAGCGTGGAACGCGCTTTCTCGTCCGATCACGACGATGTGCTGATGCGCAGCGGCGACGACGCGCAGCCGGCCCTGGCCCGCCAGGAGCCCAGCTTCTCGCTCGACAGCGCAACGCCCGGCGTGGCCGGCGGCGAGGCTGCCGCCGCGGCGGCGGCACTCAGCGCGGTAGCCGCTGAATTCAGCACCGAGGACGTCGGCGGCCAGCCTGCCAGCGTGGACGAACTGGCCGCGCGCGCCAACGCCGCCACTGCGGCGGCTGCGGAACAGGCGACGGCACTGGTCGATCCTTTGATCGACTGCCTGCTGCCGCTGGCGCTGGAAGCCCCGGCGCGCGGCGACAAGCTGCTGCCGGTGCTGCAAACCTTGCGCATGGTCGGCAACAAGCCGGTGCACTTCATCGGCAAGGCCGTCAGCGGCGACTGGGAACCGATTGCGCACGGCGGCGTCTACACCGAACTGCAAGGCGGCGTGCAGCTGGCCAGCCGCAGCACCGCGCTGAACGAACTTGAATACTCGGAACTGGTAACGCGCCTGCGCGCGGTAGCCGACGAAATCGGCGCCGAACCGGCCATCCCTGACATGATCGAAGTAATGGCGGAAGCGCGCAATCTGCATCGCTTCGTCGCCGGTCACGACGCGCAGCTGGGCGTCAACCTACAAACCAACGGTGCGCCGTGGTCGGTCAACACGCTGATCGGTGCGCTGGAAAAACAGGGCTTCGACGTGCGCCCTGACGGTCGTTTCGTGATGCCGGACGGCGAGGGTGGCTTCCTGTTCTCGCTCTCGACCAACGTGACGCCGGCCGAGGAAACCACGGCCCGCCTGACGCTGCTGCTGGATGTGCCGTGCGTGGCGCCGGCGCGCGACGGCTTCGGTGCGATGGTCGCTTGCGCCAAGTCGCTGGTGGCACGCCTCGATGCCACCATCGTCGACGACTACAACCAGCCGCTGTCCGATGAAGCGTTGAAAGATATCGCCGGCCAGGTGCAGGACTTTTATAACGAGATGAACGACGCCGACATTCCAGCCGGCTCCACCCGCGCAATGCGTCTGTTCAGCTGAGGTTTTTGTAATGACGGAAGTAGATTTCAAAACGCGCATCGCAGAACTCAGCGCGGAGCTGAACCGGCATTTGCACGCCTATCACGTGGAAGACGCGCCGACCATCCCGGACGCGGAGTACGACAAGCTATTTATCGAGCTGCAAAAGCTTGAGGAAGAACACCCTGAACTGGCGCTGCCGGATTCGCCGACCAAGCGCGTGGGCGCGGCGCCACTGCCGCAGTTCGAGCAGGTCACCCACACGGTACCGATGCTGTCGCTGAATAACGGCTTTACCGATGAAGATATCGAGAACTTCGACCGCCGCGTGCGCGAAGGCCTCGACACGGCGGCGCTGATCGAATACGCGGCCGAAGTAAAGTACGATGGCCTCGCCATCAACCTGCGCTACGTGGATGGCCTGCTGGTGCAAGCCGCCACGCGCGGCGACGGCTACACCGGCGAAGACGTCACCGCCAACATCCGCACCATCCGCAGCATTCCGCTGCGCCTGAAGACGGACAATCCGCCAGCCATCCTCGATGTGCGCGGCGAGGTGCTGATGTTCAAAAAAGATTTCGAAGCGATGAACGAACGCCAGCGCGAAGCAGGGCAGAAGGAGTTCGTCAATCCGCGTAACGCGGCGGCGGGCAGCCTGCGCCAGCTCGATTCGCGTATTACGGCGTCGCGCAAGCTGAGTTTCTTCGCTTACGGCGTCGGTGCGCTGGAAGGCGCCGAGATGCCGGTGTCGCACTCCTCGCTGCTGGACTGGTATCGCACGCTTGGCCTGCCGGTGGCGAAAGAAGCCACAGTGGTGCGCGGCTACGTTGGTTTGATGGACTACTACAAGCAGATCGGCGCGGCCCGCCCGACCATGCCATACGAAATCGATGGCGTGGTGTACAAGGCTAACCGTCTGGAAGACCAGCGTACGCTGGGCTTCGTCTCGCGCGCGCCGCGTTTCGCGCTGGCCCACAAATTCCCCGCAGAAGAAGCTCTGACCGTGGTGCAGGCAATTGAAGTGCAGGTCGGCCGCACTGGCGCCATCACACCGGTGGCGCGCCTGGCTTCCGTATTCGTCGGCGGCGTCAACGTCACCAACGCCACGCTGCACAACGAAGACGAAGTGCGCCGCAAGGACGTGCGCGTGGGCGACACCGTGATCGTGCGCCGCGCCGGTGACGTGATCCCGGAAGTGCTGGCCGTGGTTCTGGAACGCCGTCCGGAATCGACCGTGGTTTACGAGCTGCCCAAGACCTGCCCGGTGTGCGGCTCGCACGTGGTGCGCGAAGAGGGCGAGGCGATTGCACGCTGCTCCGGCGGCTTGTTCTGCTCCGCGCAGCGCAAGGAAGCCATCCGCCACTTTGCCGGCCGCCGCATGATGGATATCGAAGGCCTGGGCGACCGCTATATCGACAACCTGGTTGAACATGGGCTGGTCAAGCGCGTGGCAGACCTGTACGCGCTCAAGCTGGAAGACCTGCTGGAGATGAAGCGTCTCGCCGATGAGCGCGACGGCACCACGCCGGAGACGGTCGCCCAAGGCAAGATCGCCACCAAATGGGCGGACAATCTGCTGGAAGCCATCGCCGCCAGCAAGAACCCGCCGCTGGAACGCCTGCTGTTTGCGCTGGGCATCCGCCACGTTGGCGAATCGACCGCCAAGACGCTGGCCGAATGGCTGGGCCGCTTTGACCTGATCCGCCGCGTGCCGGCTGCGCTGCTGCGCGTGCTGCCCGATATCGGCGGCACGGTGGCCGAATCCATCGCCGACTTCTTCGCCGAGCCGAAAAATCAGGAAGCCATCGACGCCTTGCTGGCTGCCGGCGTGGTGCCGCAGGGCGAGCACGCACCAAGCGCCAAGCTGCGCGAGAAGCTCGACCCGGTCAAGCTGATGGCCGCGCTGGCGATTCCAAAATTGACGGAACCGCGCAGCAAGCAGCTGGTCGAAGAAGGCGTGACGCTGGAAGCGCTGGCTTACCTGCAGGTGTTCAACGTGTTCGGCCTGCCGGCTGCGGTGTCGGAATCGCTTGAGCAGTGGATGCTCCAGCCGGGCAACCGCGAACAAGTCAAAGCGCTGCATCTGCTGCGCGAAGACCTGCTGGCCCAACTGCCGGAAACCGTGGCCGCAGAAGGCCACCTGACCGGCAAGACCTTTGTGCTGACCGGTACCTTGCCGACCATGGGCCGCGACCAGGCCGCAGCGCTGATCGAAGCGAAGGGTGGTAAAGTGTCCGGATCCGTTTCGAAGAAAACCCATTACCTTGTCGCTGGCGCGGATGCGGGCAGCAAGCTGGCCAAGGCGCAGGAGCTGGAAGTCACGATTCTGGACGAAGCCGGATTGCTCGCACTACTCGAAGAAAAATAATCATGCCAAAAATCCAAAAAGCCGTATTTCCCGTTGCTGGCCTGGGCAGCCGCTTCCTGCCAGCCACCAAGGCGCAGCCGAAAGAGATGCTGCCCATCGTCGACAAACCGCTGATCCAGTACGCGGTGGAAGAGGCGGTGGCTGCCGGCATTACCGAAATGGTGTTCATCACCGGCCGTAACAAGCGCGCCATCGAAGACCACTTCGACAAAGCCTACGAGCTGGAATCGGAACTGGAGGCGGCCAACAAGCAGCAGCTGCTGGAACTGGTGCGCAACGTGATTCCGAAAAGCGTCAACTGCATCTACATCCGCCAGTCGGAGCCGCTGGGCCTCGGCCATGCGGTGCTGTGCGCGCGTCCGGTGATCGGCGACGAACCGTTTGCCGTGCTGCTGGCGGACGACTTCATGGACACCGCCGCCGGCGTCAAGCCGGTGCTGGCGCAGATGACCGACCTCTATGCCTACGAGCGTTCCAGCATCCTCGCGGTGCAGGAAGTGCCGCGCGAAGCGACGCGCCAGTACGGTATCGTCAGCGCCAGCGGCTACCAGCCGAAGCTGGAGCTGGTGCATGGCATCGTTGAAAAGCCGACGCCCGAAAAAGCGCCGTCCACGCTGGCGGTAGTGGGGCGCTATGTGCTGTCGGGCCGCATCTTCGATTTCCTGGAAAACCTGGGCAGCGGCGCCGGCGGCGAAATCCAGCTGACCGACGGCATCGCGGAACTGATGAAGCACGAGCGTGTGCTGGCCTATCGCTACGACGGCACCCGCTACGATTGCGGCTCCAAATTGGGCTACCTGAAAGCCACCACCGCCATGGGCCTCAAGCACCTGGAAACCGGCGCGGAATACTGCCAGTTCCTGCGCGATATCCAGTGCAATATCTCGGGTGAAGCCAAATGACCGTCCGCGAAATCCTGAAGATGGGCGATCCGCGCCTGCTGCGCGTGGCCGAGCCGGTGACGGAGTTCGACACGCCTGCCATGCGCGAGCTGATCGCCGACATGTTCGACACCATGCACGCGGCCAATGGCGCCGGGCTGGCGGCGCCGCAGATCGGCGTCAACCTGCAGCTGGTGATTTACGGCTTCAAGCAAAACCCGCGCTATCCGGATGCGCCGCAGGTGCCGGAAACGGTATTAATCAATCCGGTCCTGACGCCGCTGTCGGAGGAGATGGAAGAGGGCTTCGAAGGCTGCCTGTCGGTGCCGGGCCTGCGCGGCAGCGTGCCGCGTTATACCAAGCTGCGTTACGAAGGCGTGGACCAGTACAACCAGCCGATCAGGCGCGATGTCGATGGCTTCCATGCGCGCGTGGTGCAGCACGAGGTGGATCACCTGCTGGGCAAGCTGTACCCGATGCGCATCAAGGACTTTTCCAGGTTCGGCTTCACCGAAGTGATGTTCCCCGGCCTCGATCCCAACGACGACGACTGACGCCATGAAGCCACAGCCACCGATACGCCCGCGCGTGGGACAGGTGCGCGGCGAGTTTCAGCTAGGGACCTCGCGCATCAAGCGTGTTGGCGTCAGCCGCTGGCACTGGGGCGACATCTACCACTGGATGCTGACCGTCAGCTGGCCGCGCTTCTTCCTGCTGGTCGGCGCGCTGTACTTCCTGACCAATCTCCTGTTTGCGCTGGCGTTCTACCTGGTGCCGGGATCGATTTCCAACGCGCGCCCTGGCTACTTCCCCGACTGCGTGTTCTTCTCCATCGAGACCCTGGCCACGGTCGGCTATGGCTACATGAATCCCGCCACCACCTACGGCCACATCGTCGCCTCGACCGAGATTTTATTGGGGATGGTGGAAGTGGCGGCGGTGACAGGGTTGTTGTTTGCGCGCTTCTCGCGTCCGACCTCGCGCATCATGTTCTCCAACGTGGCGGTGATCACGCCATTCAACGGCGTGCCGACGCTGATGCTGCGGGCCGGGAACGAGCGCGCCAACCTGATTCTGGAAGCCTCGGTGCGCGCCTCGCTGGTGCGGCGCGAGACCACGCTGGAAGGGCAGGTATTCACGCGCTTCTACGATTTGCAACTGGAACGCGAGCAGTCCGGCGTGTTTGCGCTGACCTGGACCATCCTGCACAAGATCGACGAATCGAGTCCGCTGTTCGGCAAGACGCAGCAGGATTTGCAGAACGAAGGCACCACGCTGGCCGTGGCCATCTCCGGCACCGACGACACGCTCAACGATTTCGTGCATGCGCGCCAGACCTACGCGGCGGAGCACATCTACTACAACCACCACTTTGCCGATATCTTGTCCGACAAGATGGAGGGCAATGTGCGGGTGCTGGACTACAGCAAATTCCACGATATCTACCCGGACGGCAGCCGCGAAGGCAGCATGCCCGGCGCCGCGCTGGCGCACCCAGGCTAGTTGCCCAGCAGGTCGCGGGAGTTCAGCAGCGCGTAGACGATTTCCGGATGCTCGCGCAGGCAGCGGCGCACCGCGGCCGGCAAGGCCTCATGTGTCTTGCGGCACAGGCCCGGCTGCTCGGCCAGTTTGATCGACAGGCCCATGACGGTGCTGACGCCACGGTCGCTGGGCGTGATGGTCAGCCGGATGCCCAGCAGTTCCTGCAAGCGCTGCTTGATGCGGCCGAGATCCTCGTAGGTGGCCATCGCTTCGATCTTTTCGATCAGCCGCTTCTCTTGCTCACGGGTGAGCTGCAGCACGCGGATATCGGCGCCGTCGCGCTCCCATGCGTCCAACAGCTCATCGCGCCCGCAAACACACGCACCCGGAGGGCACTCTTTGCGGATTGGAAAAGGCAGGACTGGTGGCATGGTCCGGCTATTCTACTCCAATCGATGTTGTAACAGCGCGAGGACGGCGGCCTCCACCGGCGGGCTCAGTATAGTGCCGCCGAGGTAGGCTTCGATGATGGCAGGATGGATGTAGCACTTGCGGCAGATCGCAGGCGTGTTGCCAAGCTTTTTAGCGACCGACTCAATGGCCTGCACAATGTTCTTTTTAGCCTGCGTCTCCGAGTCGCATTTTTCGTACCCTTGCAAGGCGACCGCCGCCAGCACGGTCCCGGCCCAGGTGCGGAAGTCCTTGGCGGTGTAGTCGGCGCCGGTGATGGTTTGCAGGTAGTCGTTGACGTCGGAGGAATCGATGGCGTGCGGGTTGCCATCGTCGTCCTCATACTGGAACAGTTCCTGGCCCGGCAGGTCGCGCATGCGGCGGATGATGTTGGCCAGGCGGCGGTCATGCACTTCCACTGCGTGATGCACGCCGCTCTTGCCTCGAAAGCGGAATTCCACTTTGCTGCCATTGAGCCTCACATGGCGCTCGCGCAGCGTGGTCAGGCCGAAGGATTTGTTCTCGCGCGCGTACTCCTCGTTCCCGATCCGCATCAGCGTCGCCTCCAGCAGATAGACGACGGTGGCCAGCACCTTCTCGCGCGGCAGTCCGGGCTTGCGCAGCGCTTCATCGACGGCACGGCGGATGCTCGGTAGCGCCTTGCCGAAACTGAGCATGCGGCCATATTTGGCCTCATCGCGATGGCTGCGCCAGCGGGCGTGATAGCGGTACTGCTTGCGCCCCCGCGCATCGCGGCCGGTGGCTTGCAGGTGCCCCAGCGCGTGCTTGCAGATCCAGACGTCGGTCCATGCGGGAGGTATCACCAAAGCCTTGATGCGCGCCAGCGTGTCTTGGTCGGTGACGGCGTTGCCGTCGGCGTCCAGATAATGAAAATGCTTGCCGCGCCGCCGTCGTGCGATGCCCGGCTGATCGCCATGAACGTAGCGTAGGCCGGCCAGCTTGGCGGCAATCGGCGCTGGGGCGGGCGGCACGGCATGCAGGTCGCGTTTCATGGTCATACTCAAAGATGGGATCTGCAAGCATGCTACGTCGTGCCGATCGCCGGCGTTGTGCGCTAGCGCACGATTAGTGCATCCATCAGTCCATGCGTTTGAGACGCTGGCCGACGATGCTCCACTTGCAGGCTTCGCCATCTACGCTGCCGGTCAGTACCCAGCCGGTGCCGATTTTCTCGACACCGATCTCACATTCCAGCTCCTTGGCCAGCTTCTCGGCCCAGCCCTTGGCAGCGCCCTGGCCTTTGAATAGTTCATGGCCGTCATAGATGACGGTGGCGTCGAAAACGGGGGCGGCAAAAATGGTCATGGCGGTACTCCGGGCAAAATGCGTATTGTGCCACCTTTACCACTACGTCATTCAACGTATGTCCAGCAGGTTGTTGCCTCGTTAATCTTGTCTCATCCAAAACCAAGATGGGAGAGCAAGATGGGCGTGAAAAAGGTGCTGTTGGCGACTGCGGTGGCGGCGGCGATGGGCAATGCTTGGGCCGGCGCCACGGTCAACTTCGGCGAGGACAAGTCGGTCAGCGTCGGCTTTGGCCTGCGCGAGAGCTATACCAGCGCGGAGAAGGGCGCGCCGGACGGCGGCCGTTCCAGCGACTTTAACCTCGACAGCGGCCGCCTGTTCTTCGGCGCTTCGCTCAACAAGAACATCAAGGGCATGTTCAACACTGAGTGGGACGGAGACAAAATCCGCGTGCTGGACGCAGCTGGCCAATTCGCCATTTCGCCGGAACTGAATATCTGGGCCGGCCGCCTGCTGTCGCCATCCGACCGCGCCAACATGGCCGGTCCTTACTACTCGCTGGGCGGCGGCTACTGGGCCGGCGTGGCCTCGCGCTACGGCTACAACGGCGGCATCTTCCGCGGCCGCGATGACGGCGTGGTCGTGTGGGGCAATGCCGGCGACGGTGGCCGCCTCGGCTACTCGTTCGGCGCCTTCGAAGGCCACACCTTCGGCATCGGCTCGCTGACGCAGAACCAGGCCAAGGCCGCCGGGGTCAAGGCCGACGACGCGCTGATGTACGCGGGCCGCATCCAGTACGACTTCTGGGACCCGGAGCCAGGCTACTACGGCACCGGCAACTACCTGGGAGGCGCCGACATCCTCGCCATCGGCGTGGCCGGCCGCTCGCAGAAGGACGGCATCCTCACCGTCGGCAAGGTGGGCGATTACAGCTCCTACAACGTCGACTTCCTGCTCGAGAAACGCATCAAGGGCGCCGGCGCGTTTGCGGTGGAAGCGGCCTGGTACAAGTACGACACCGACGACATTATCAAGGCAGAGCAGGGCAAGGCTTATTCGGCCGGCGCGTCCTACATCTTCGAAGACAAAGCGGGGTGGGGCAAGTTCCAGCCGTTCGTGCGCTGGCAGAAGTTCGCGGCCGACACCAACATCGACACCAAACAGTATGACGTCGGCACCAACTACATCATCGACGGCTACAACGCGCAGATCAGCGCCGTGTACTCGAAGACCAAGATCACCGGCACGGCGGACACCGACAAGTTCTCGATTGCCCTGCAACTTCAATACTGATTAACCACCACGGAGCTCACAAATGCAAAATCGTCGTAACTTTATCGGCACCCTGAGCCGCATCGCCGCCGCCACCGCTCTGATGGCTGCCGGCACCCAGGCCTACGCTGCGGACACCATCAAGGTCGGCATCCTGCACTCGCTGTCCGGCACCATGGCGATCTCGGAAACGTCGCTGAAAGACGTGGCCCTGATGACCATCGATGAAATCAACGCCAAGGGCGGCGTGTTGGGCAAGAAGCTGGAGCCGGTGGTGGTGGACCCGGCCTCCAACTGGCCGCTGTTCGCGGAAAAGGCGCGCGGCCTGATCGCGCAGGACAAAGTGGCCGTGGTGTTCGGCTGCTGGACTTCGGTATCGCGCAAATCGGTGCTGCCCGTGTTTAAGGAGCTGAACTCGCTGCTGTTCTACCCAGTGCAGTACGAAGGCGAAGAGCTGGAAAAGAACGTGTTCTACACCGGCGCCGCGCCTAACCAGCAGGCCATTCCAGCGGTTGAATACCTGATGAGCAAAGAAGGCGGCGGCGCCAAACGCTTCGTGCTGCTGGGGACCGACTATGTCTACCCGCGCACCACCAACAAGATCCTGCGCGCCTACCTGAAGAGCAAGGGCGTGAAGGAAAGCGATATCGACGAGGTGTACACCCCGTTCGGCCACTCGGATTACCAGACCATTGTCGCCAACATCAAGAAGTTCGCGGCCGGCGGCAAGACTGCGGTGATCTCGACCATCAACGGCGACTCCAACGTGCCGTTCTACAAAGAGCTGGGTAACGCCGGCCTGAAGGCGACCGACGTGCCGGTGGTGGCGTTCTCGGTTGGCGAAGAAGAGCTGCGCGGCGTGGACACCAAGCCGCTGCTGGGCCACCTGGCGGCGTGGAACTACTTCGAGTCGGTGAAGAATCCGGTGAACACGGACTTCATCAAGAAGTGGAAAGCCTACGCCACCGCCAAGAAGCTGCCGAACGCGAACACGGTCGTGACCAACGATCCGATGGAAGCGACCTACGTCGGCATCCACATGTGGGCGCAGGCGGTGGAGAAGGCCAAGTCGACCGACACCGACAAAGTGATCGCGGCGATGGGCGGCCAGACCTTCAAGGCGCCGTCGGGCTTCACCCTGACGATGGACGCGACCAACCACCACCTGCACAAGCCAGTGTTCATTGGCGAGATTCGTCCGGACGGCCAGTTCAACGTGGTCTGGAAAACGCCAGGTCCGGTGCGCGCCAATCCTTGGAGCCCGTTCATTCCGGGTAACGAAGGCAAGCAAAAGCTGTAATTGAAGCAGTACGCCAGCCTGCTGCCATGCAGGCTGGCTTTGAATGAGGAACACATCTTGAAAAAACTCCTGCTCCTTGCATGCCTGCTGTTCGCAGGCGTTGCGCGTGCGGCGATCGATCCCGCCGTGCTGGCGCCGCTGGCCGGCGACGATCCGGACGCCCGCGTTGAAGCGATCGGCAAGATCGGCGCGCTCGCCACCGATGAAGCCACGCGCCTGCTCACCGCCATGCAAAACGGCGACGTCTACGCCACGCCCGACAAAAAGCTCTACATCGTCGCCGACGACAAGGCCACTGACGCCGCCACCGGCGCCACCGGCCCACTGCCGGAAGGGCTGGACGGCCTGATGGTCAACAACCGCCTGCGCGGCGCCATCGACGAAGCGCTGTCCGCACTCAAGATGTTCTCGCCGGACCGCGCGCAGCGGCTGGCCGCAGTCACCGAACTGCAAAAGAGCGCCACGCTGGCGCAAGCCCCGCTGATCGAAAAAGCGCTGGGCAAGGAAACCGATAACCAGATCCGCGAACTGCTGCGCCTCGTCGCCGCCACCGCCAACCTGCAATCGCCGGATGCCGCCAAGCGCCGCGGCGCGGTGGAAGCGCTGGCCGACAGCAGCAACGCCAATCTGCGCCCGACGCTGCAAGCGATGGTCACCGGCGACGCCGACGACAGCGTGCGCGTCGCCGCCGCCCACACCCTGCAAGCACTGGACAGCCGCCTGGCGCGCACGGAATTCATCGGCAACGTCTTCTACGGCATCTCGCTGGCCAGCGTGCTGCTGCTGGCGGCGCTGGGCCTGGCCATCACCTTTGGCCTGATGGGCATCATCAACATGGCGCACGGCGAATTGCTGATGATCGGCGCCTACACTACCTACCTTTGCCAGCTGGCCTTCCGCCGCTGGGCGCCCGATGCCCTGGACTGGTATCTGGCCGCCGCGTTGCCAGCTGCTTTCGTAGTGACCGCCGCCGTGGGTATCGCGCTCGAACGCACCGTCATCCGCTGGCTGTACGGCCGTCCGCTGGAAACCCTGCTCGCCACCTGGGGCATCAGCCTGATGCTGATGCAGGCCGTGCGCACCATCTTCGGTGCACAAAACGTGGAGGTGGCGAATCCGGCCTGGATGTCGGGCGGGATCACCGTGCTTGGCTCACTGGTGCTGGCCTACAACCGCATCGTCATCATCGTGTTCGCGCTGCTGGTGGTGGCCGGCGTGTGGCTGATCCTGAATAAAACGCGACTCGGCTTGTTCGTGCGCGCCGTGATGCAGAACCGCCGCATGGCCGGCTGCGTCGGCGTCTCCACCGCCAAGATCGACATGATGACCTTCGGCCTCGGCTCCGGCATTGCGGGCCTGGGCGGCGTGGCCTTGTCGCAGCTGGGGAACGTGGGCCCGGACCTCGGCCAGGGCTATATCGTCGACTCGTTCATGGTGGTGGTGCTGGGCGGCGTCGGCCAACTGGCGGGCACCGTGATCGCCGCGCTGGGCCTCGGTGAAGCGAACAAATTCCTCGAGCCAGTTGCAGGCGCAGTGCTGGCCAAGATCGCCATCCTGATCTTCATCATCATCTTTATCCAGAAACGTCCGCAAGGGCTGTTCGCCATGAAAGGACGGAGCGCAGAATGAACCATCCAACTCTGTTTTCGCGCAAGGCGTGGAGCGGCATCGTCGCTACCACCGTGCTGCTGGCGGCGCTGCCGCTGCTGAATCTCTTCTTTGCCGACGGCCATCCGCTGCATGTGCCGAGCTACATGGTGAGCCTGATCGGTAAATTCATGTGCTACGCGCTGGCCGCGCTGGCGCTGGACATGGTGTGGGGTTATGCCGGAATCTTGTCGCTGGGCCACGGCGTATTCTTCGCGCTGGGTGCATACGCCCACGGCATGTACCTGATGCGCGCCATCGGCCGCGAAGGCGTGTACCAGAGCGACCTGCCGGACTTCATGGTGTTCCTCGACTGGAAAGCCTACCCGTGGTACTGGAGCGGCACCGACAGCTTCTGGGTGTCGTTGGCGCTGGTGGTGCTGGTGCCGGGCGTGCTGGCCTTCGTGTTCGGCTTCTTTGCCTTCCGCTCGCGGATTAAAGGCGTGTATTTCTCCATCATCACGCAGGCCATGACCTACGCCTTCATGCTGCTGTTCTTCCGTAATAACACCGGCTTTGGCGGTAACAACGGCTTCACGGACTTCAAGCGCATCCTCGGCTTTTCGATCAGCGCGCCGGGCACCAAGGCCACGCTATACCTGGTGACGCTGGCGGTGCTGGTGGGCGCGCTGTTGCTGTGCCGCTGGATCGTCACCTCCAAGCTGGGACGCGTGCTGCAGGCGGTGCGCGATTCGGAATCGCGCCTGATGTTCATCGGCTACAACCCGCTGTGGTTCAAGCTCTTTGTGTGGACGTTGTCGGCGGTCCTGTGCGGGATTGCCGGCGCGCTGTACGTGCCGCAGGTGGGCATCATCAATCCATCCGAAATGTCGCCGGCGAATTCGATCGAGATGGTGATCTGGGCCGCCGTCGGCGGGCGTGGCACGCTGCTCGGCCCCGTGATCGGCGCGTTCTCGGTCAACGGTCTGAAAAGCTGGTTCACCGGCGCTTTCCCGAACCTGTGGCTGTTCGCCCTCGGTTTGATCTTCATCCTGGTCACGCGCTATCTGCCGCGCGGCCTGGCAGGACTGGTACGCAAGGAGCATGCATGAGCGTCAATGAACATCTGGAAGAACGGTTGCAGCAGGAGTCCGGCCCGGACGCCATCGGCGCGCAAGGCCCGTCGTATGGACGTGTGGCGGGCGAGGGGCTGGATACCACCCACGGCGCTATCCTCTACCTGGAAGAGATCAGCGTGGTGTTCGACGGCTTCCGCGCCTTGAACAAGCTGAGTCTCGATATCTCGGTCGGCGAACTGCGTTGCATCATCGGGCCGAACGGCGCGGGCAAGACCACCATGATGGACGTCATCACCGGCAAGACGCGGCCGACGTCCGGCACTGCCTTCTTCGGCCAGACCATGGACCTGAGCCGCATGAGCGAGCATGAAATTGCGCATGCGGGCATCGGCCGCAAGTTTCAGCGTCCGACCGTCTTCGAGCAGCACACGGTGTTTGAAAACCTGGAGCTGGCGATGAAGATGGACAAGCGCGTGCGGCCTACGCTGTTCGCGCGCCTGTCGTCCGAACAGCGCGGCAAGATCGAAGAAATCCTCAAGCTGATCCGCCTGAATGGCAGCGAGCATCGCATGGCGGGCTTGCTGTCGCACGGCCAGAAGCAGTGGCTGGAAATTGGCATGCTGCTGATGCAGGAGCCGCAGCTGATCCTGCTGGACGAACCGGTGGCCGGCATGTCCGACGCCGAAACGGCACGCACGGCGGAACTGCTGAACGAATTGCGTGGCAAGCACTCCATCATGGTGGTCGAACACGATATGGCTTTCGTCACTGAGATCGCGCAGCAGGGCACGGTGACGGTCCTGCACGAAGGTTCGGTGCTGGCGCAAGGCCGCATGGATGAAGTGCAGGCCGACGAACGGGTGATCGAAGTTTATCTGGGACGCTGACGATATGCTGCAAGTAGAAAAAATCAACCAGTACTACGGTGCCGCACACACCTTGCGCGGCGTGTCTCTCGAACTGGAAAAGGGCAAGTGCATGGCGCTGTTGGGCCGCAATGGCGTCGGCAAGACCACGCTGCTCAAGTGCCTGATGGGCGTACTGCCAGTATCTGCGGGCAGTGTAAAGCTGGAAGGTCGCGACATTACCAAATTGGCGCCGCACCAGCGCGCGCGCGCCGGCATCGCCTATGTGCCGCAAGGCCGCGAAATTTTCGCGCGATTGACGGTGGAGGAAAACCTGCTGATGGGCCTCGCCACCCACAGCGGCAAGAAGGCCAGCACCATCAAGGGTGAGGTGTATGAACTATTCCCGGTGCTGAAGGAGATGCTGCACCGGCGCGGCGGCGATCTGTCCGGCGGCCAGCAGCAGCAACTTGCGATTGCGCGCGCGCTGCTGGCGGAACCGAAGCTGATCATCCTCGACGAACCGACCGAAGGTATTCAGCCATCGATCATCAAGGATATCGGCAACGTGATCCGCCTGCTGCGCCAGCGTGGCGACATGGCCATCCTGCTGTGCGAGCAGTACTTCGATTTTGCGCACGAACTGGCCGACCAGTTCGTGGTGCTGTCGCGCGGCGAAGTCGTCGCATCCGGTGCGCAAGCCGCCATGAACGACCCGGACGTCAAGCGCCACCTGGCTGTCTAAACCACGGCGGATTCAGGCCGCCGCGCAAGCAGTTGGGACAGGCGTTGGAGACCCGCCTGCAAGCGCCCACGGTCCTTGATGCTGCCCAAAGAGATGCGGATGGCATTCACCGATCCGCCGCCGGTTGCGAATGCCTCCGCCGGCGTGACGGCGATGCCTTCGCGGTCGGCTGCGTGTGCAAGCTGAGACGAATTCCAATACGCAGGCAGCTCGAGCCATACATGCAGACCGTCTCCGGCACCCTCATAGCGGCCCGCAAGGATATCCCGCGCTATCCGGTGGCGCAGGCGCGCCTCCTTGCGCACGCCGTCCATCAGTCTTTGCGCCGAACCGTCGAGGATCCATTGCGTAGCCAGTGCGGCCGATAGGGGAGCGGTCATCAGCGCGAATGATCTCAGCGCTGCCATGAAGCGTTCGCGTTCGTCCGCGTCGCGTATCAGCACGAAGGCGACGCGCAAGCCCGGCGTCAGGCATTTCGACAGCGTGGCGATGTAGACCACCTGTTCCGGCGCCAAGGCGGCAATCGGCGATGGCGGTGCATCGGCCAGCAGCCAGTAGGGATCATCCTCGATAATGCGCACGTTGCAGCGCTGCGCGATGCTGGCGATCTCCATGCGCCTGCGTGCCGGCATGGTGATGGCGGTCGGGTTCTGTAAGGTCGGATTGAGGTAGACCAGCGCTGGCTTGTGCTGGCGGCATGCCTGGTCGAGCTCCGAGGGCAGCATTCCATGCTGGTCCGCCTCCACTGCAATGAGGCGGCGGCCGAATTGGGCCGCTGCGGCGCGCAAGCCGGGATAACTCACAGGTTCCGCCAGGATCACATCGCCAGGCGCCGTCAGCGCAAGGATCGATGCGGCGATCGCTGCCTGCGCGCCTGGACAAACGACAAGCTGGCGAGCATCCAGAGGTCCAAACATCGGTTCCAGCCATTTGGCGCCGGCCTTGCGGTCGGAATCGCTGCCGCCGGCAAGATGGTAAGTCATCAGCAGTTCACTATCCGCCCGCATCAGGACTTGCGACAGGCCTTGTTTCAACAGATCGTCGAAGTCCACGCCAGCCGGCGGTGGCGGGGTGTTCATGCTCAGGTCGAGAATCGCATTCAACTCGACTTTCGGCGCCGCGACATACGTACCGCGTGCGCCGCGGCCCTCCAGCAAATTGCGGCGCCGGGCTTCGTCGTAGGCGCGCGTGATCGTGGTCAGGTCGAGGTCCAGCAGCACCGCCAACTGGCGCTGCGGCGGCAGACGGTCGCCCGGTTTCAGCGAGCCGTCTGCCACCGCAGTCTGCAACGCATCGGCAATCTGCAGAAAACGCGGACCGCCGCGCCCAGCCAGGCGCGGCAGCCAACTTGGCAATTCTTCATGTTGTATGGATGCTGACTTGGACATTTTGTCTCAATGTATGGATATTGTTTTTGAGTAGTATGCCAGCAATAACCTTGGAATATTCAAAATCATGGAATGGATCCCTGCAGTCTTCGTTACTTTCAAGTTCGTCGTGCTCGTCACCGGCATGTTCTACGCCATTAAGTGGCATTACGATCAAGGGAAGAAAGGTAAGCAGATGCGCTCTGTGCTTCGCGCAAGCGGAACGGTTGCCGCAATCTTCATGCTATCGCTGCTGGGCCTGTCACTCTTCACCTTCCTCCTCATCAAGATGCTTGGGATGGACTTGACCACCATCGTTTGACCCTATTGACTGGCCTGAAGAAGCAGTCTAGACTCCCAATGATTGCGCAACCATAAAGTCAATCATAATGTTAGCTACCATTCCGGTCAGTTTTCGCCTGGCGCTGGCAGTCTTGCTCAGTGCAAGCAGCGCAATCGCCCACGCCATTGGTTCCGAAAGGTTCGTCAAAGTCGATCAAGCCGACGGTGTCGTCGTTGCGGCGAAAGGTAGCGCTGCCACCATCGTCCTCGGCAAGGATGAGCACGAGGGCGTGTTGCGCGCGGCGCGGGATCTGCAGCGCGACATCGGCAGCGTCACCGGCGCGACGCCAAAGTCGGTCACCGGCAATGCACCCGCCGAACAGGATCTGATCATTGCCGGCACCTTGGGGCGCAATCCGCTGATCGACCAGCTGGCAAGACAGGGCAAACTGGATGTGGCTAAACTGGCCGGTCAATGGGAAGGCTTTGTGATTCAGGCCGTGCGCGATCCCGTGCCGGGCGTGAAGCGCGCCCTGGTCATTGCCGGCAGCGACAAGCGCGGCACCATTTACGGCATCTACACGCTGTCTGAACAAATCGGCGTGTCGCCGTGGTATTGGTGGGCAGATGTTCCGGTTCAGAAGCACGCTGTGCTCAGCGTGCCGCTTGCAACGCGGATCTTCGAGAAACCGACGGTGCAGTACCGCGGCATTTTCCTCAACGACGAGGCGCCAGCGCTGACGAATTGGGCCAAGCAGCATTTTGGCGGATTCAATCACGCGTTCTACGAGCGGCTCTTTGAACTGATGCTGCGCATGCGCGCCAATTACCTGTGGCCGGCCATGTGGTACTCGTCGTTCTACGATGACGACAAGGATAACGGTCCGCTGGCCGACCGCATGGGCATCATCATGGGCACCTCGCACCATGAACCGATGATGCGTTCGCAGCAGGAGTGGCACCGCCATGGCAAAGGGCCGTGGGATTACCAGCATAATCGTGACACGCTGCGCGACTTCTGGGCCGGTGGCCTGCGCAACACCCGCGACCAGGAAAAAGTGATCACGATGGCGATGCGCGGCGACGGTGATGAACCGATGTCGGAAAACGCCAACGTCGAACTGCTGCAAAACATCGTTTCCGACCAGCGCGCGCTGATCCGCCAGGAGCTTGGCAAGGAGCCGCAGCAGGTGCCGCAGCTGTGGGCGCTGTACAAGGAAGTGCAGGATTACTATGAAAAAGGCATGCGTGTGCCGGATGACATGCTGCTGCTGTGGTGCGACGATAACTGGGGCAATATCCGCCGTCTGCCCACCGCCGAGGAGCGCAAGCGCAGCGGCGGCGCCGGCGTCTACTACCATTTCGACTACGTTGGCGTGCCGCGCTCCTACAAGTGGCTGAACGTGACGCAGATCGGTAAAGTGTGGGAGCAGATGAATCTGGCCAACGAGTATGGCGCCAATCGTCTATGGGTCGTTAATGTCGGCGACCTGAAGCCGATGGAGGTGCCGACCGAATTCTTCCTGGCCTATGCATGGAATCCCGCTGCCTGGCCGGCCAAGCGTCTGCCGCAGTATCTGCGCCAGTGGGCTGAGCGCGAGTTTGGCGCCGATCATGCCGCCGACATCGCATCCATCGTGGACCGCTACACGCGCTACAACGCCCGGCGCCGGCCGGAGCAGCTGGAACCGGACACCTTTAGCCTGACCAATTACAACGAGGCCGAACGCGTGGTTGCGGACTACAACGCGCTAGGCGCACAGGCCAGCCGCATTGGCCAGCAACTGCCGCCGGCCGCGCGCGATGCTTACTTCCAGCTGGTGGAGTATCCGGTGCTGGCGTCCGCAAACGCGCTGGACATGTATGTGTCCACCGGCTTCAACCGGCTGTACGCAAAGCAGGGTCGCCTGAGCACCAACGACACGGCGGCGCGCGTCCGCAGCCTGTTTGCACGCGACGCCGAACTCACAAAGCGCTATCAGCAGGAGATCAGCGGCGGCAAGTGGAATCACATGATGTCGCAGACGCGCTTCGGCTATGCCAACTGGGATCAGCCGTATCGCGACATCATGCCGGCGGTGTCCGAGTTGCGCGTACCGGAAGGGAATCAACTGGCAGAGCCGAACGGCATTCACCCGTTTGACTTGATGGGCGTGGCGGTGGAGGGCGATCCTGTGGCCGTTCCGGTGTTCCCGATACATAAGCTGGCGTTGCCGGCCCTGGACTCGGTCGAGAAAAAGGCGCGGTTCATCGAGGTGTTCAGCCGTGGCGGCCCAGCCTTCGATTACAGCATCGTCGCCAGCCACCCGTGGCTGCGCGTGAGCCAGCCGGGCGGCAGCATCAGCAAGGAGCAGCGGATCTGGATCGACGTCGACTGGCAGGCAGCACCTGCCGGCACCACCCAGGCCGAGCTCACCGTCAAAGGGCCAGGCAAGGCCTCGGTTGTGATCAAGGTGCCGGTGCATAACCGGCCGGCGGCCGAACTGGCAACGGTACGCGGTCACATCGAAACCGGCGGCGTGGTGGCGATCGAAGCAGAACACTATAGCCGCGCCCATGTCGCCCAAGACCGCAAGTGGCTGACCATTCCCGGTTATGGCCGCACGCTGTCCGGCGTGACCACGATGCCCGCACTGGCGCCTGCGCTGTCGGTGCAAGACGGCATGCGTCTGGAATATGACGTCCAGATGGTCAGCAGCGGCGCATTGAAGATCGAAGCCGTACTTGGCCCAACGCTGAAGTTCCAGCCGGGGCAGGGGTTCCGCTACGCGGTTGCGATTGACGACGAGGCGCCGCAGATCGTGAACGTCCATGCCGACGCATCCGAGGATTACTGGCGCAAGCTGGTGTCCGACGGCGTGGCGAAGTTCGTCACGACGCACCGCATCGACCGTCCGGGCCAGCACACCGTCAAGTTCTGGGCATTGGACCCTGGCCTGGTGCTGCAGCGCGTCGTGGTGGATGCGGGCGGATTGAAACCGAGCTATCTCGGTCCGCAGGAAAGCCCGTATCGATAACGGAATCTATCCCGCTTGCGCCAACACGCTCACCACATACAGCAGCAGCCCGACCATGCCGCCTACCAGCGTGCCGTTGACGCGGATGAATTGCAGGTCTTTGCCGATATTCAGTTCGATCTGGCGCGACATGTCCTTGTTGTCCCAGGCCTTGACGGTGTCGCTGATGTGGCGCGTCAGGAAGCTGGAGAAGGCCGGCGCCAGCGTGCGCGCCATGCCGGCCAAGTGCTGGTTGAGCGAGGATCGCATGTCGGGATGCGCCAGCAGTTCGTCGCTGAGCCACGCGCCGGCTTGCACCACGCCGGCATTCAGCCGTGAATCCTCGGCTTCGATATCGGCCCTGATCCAGTCGCGCACACTGTGCCACAGGTCCAGCGTGTAGCGGTTGAAGGTGTCGCTGTCGCGCAGGTAGCGCTTGAAGTCTTCGCCCTTGGCGATGAAGGCAGGATCGGTTTGCAGCCGCACCACGAAATTCTGCACCATCCCGTCGAAGCGGTGGCGCAGCTTGTGGTCCTTGTCGGCCGCGATGTTTTCCATGATGTTGTTGAGCGTATTGGCGATCATCACCGCGCCGTTTTCGCTGATCCATTCGGTTGGCAGCACCAGCGACATGGCGGCATGCTCGCGTTTCAGCCAGCTGATGATCAGCTCCGCGATCAACTCGCGCGTGGACGGGCGGTTCATTAAGCCGATCAGCGCACGCATGCCGTCGTCCAGCAGTTCCTGGTGGCGGCCTTCGCGCGTCAGGCCGGCGATGACAGTGCCCAGCGCCGGCGCCATATCGAGCTTGCCGATGGCGGCGTGCAGCGCATCTTTCAGCAGTTGCTGGATGCGCGCGTCATCGGCGGTGGCCAGGATTTCCGGCACCAGCTTTGCCAATTGCGCGGCCAGGTAGTTGCGGTTGGCCGGTTCCTTCAGCCATGCGGCCACGCTGGTGGCGGGATCGGTCTTGAGGATGACGGCGGCCAGCGATTCCGGCTTGAGGAATTTCTCTTCCACGAACACCGCCAGATTGTCGGCGATGCGTTCCTTGTTGCTGGGGATGATGGCGGTGTGGCGCGACACAAACGGAATCGGCACTTTGCGGAACAGCGCCACTACGGCGAACCAGTCGGCTAGCGCCCCGACCATGGCCGCCTCGGACACGGCTCGCAAGCCATCCATCCAGAAGCCGCGCGGCAGCAGGGTGGTCACGACGAAGACGATGCAAGCGCCGGCCAGCAGCGACAGGGCCAGTAGCTTGGAGCGTTTGAGTTCTTCTTCTTTGGTCATGCAGCCAAGTGTATGCCAAATTCTTCAGGAGCGCTCCATTTTGGCCAACGCGACGGAGGCTGCCGAGGTACGGGTTTCCACACCCAGTTTCACGAACACGTGTTCGAGGTGCTTGTTGATGGTACGCGGGCTGGTACCGAGAATGTCGCCGATGTCGCGGTTGGTTTTCCCCTTGATGACCCAGTTCAGCACTTCCGACTCGCGCAGCGTCAGCTTGAAGGTGGCCATCAGCTTTTCGATCTGCGCGGTGTCCGACTCTTCGCGCAGCACGATCATCCACTGTTCGTTCTCGCTGAATTCCGCTGCCGAGAAAATCAGGCGGCGGCTGCCGCGCGACAGTGTCAGCGGCGGATGCGACTGGCCCTTGCTGTGGGCGTCCTGCGTAGCTTGCAGCCATGCAGGCAGTTCGGCATCGGCCAGATAGCCTTGCATCAGCGTACGCGCCAGCGGGGTTTGCCACACGATCTTGCCGTCGCGCGGCGTCATGGCGATGACGGCGTTGCCGAAGGCGTCCAGCGCGGTGCGGGCCTGGTCGACCAGCCGCGCGGTCTGCATGTGCGCGGCGATGCGGGCCAAGACCTCGCTGGTGCGCAGCGGCTTGGTGACGTAGTCGTTGCCGCCGGCGTCGAACGCGGCCACCACGTGTTCGGCTTCGGTCAGGCCGGTCATGAAGACCACGGGGATGTGGCGCGTGGCGAGGTTGGCTTTCAGGTGGCGGCAGGTTTCAAAGCCGTCCATGCCGGGCATGACGGCGTCCAGCAGGATGATGTGCGGCTGCGCTTCGGCGGCGCGGATCAAGGCGGTTTCGCCGTTGTTCGCCACCAGCACGGTGTAGCCCGATTCGTCGAGCGCGTCGTGCAGGACGGCGAGGTTTTCTGGCACGTCGTCCACCACCAGCACGATGTTGGATTCACTGTTGAAGTTCATTGGTTTCTTTCACAAAGTCGGCCATGGCGTCGAGCTGGAAGCGGGCCGCAAAGTTGCGCATGATGTTGGCGAATTGCGGGTATTGCGGCGCAATCTCGTCGAGTTTTTTCTGGATGCCGCGCACGTAGCCGACGCGTATCAGTTCGCGCAGGGCGGTCATGATCTCCTCTGGCGGGAACACCAGTTCCGGCGGTGTGGCCGCTGCGGTTGGCGTTTCGCGTGCTTGCGTTATCCAGTCCAGCGACAGCCGCGCGCCGATCCAGTCCAGCAGTTCGTTGACGTTCACCGGTTTGATGAAGAAGTCCTCGGCGCGGATGGCGGCGGGATTCTCCATGCCCTTGTCGAAGGCGTTGGCCGAGACGATGGCAATCGGCGTCACCGACATTTCGCGGCGGCGCAGGATGTAGCTGGCTTCCCAGCCATCCATGCCGGGCATGGCGAGGTCCATCAGGATCAGGTCCGGCTTGAAAGTGGCGTATTGGTCCAGGCATTCGAGGCCGGATTCGGCCTGCGCCACTTCAAAGCCCAGCGGCTGCAGGATGTTGAGCAGCAGTTCGCGGTCCACGCGTTCGTTGTCGACTACGAGGATGCGGCGGCGCACACCGTGGTAGCCGGTGCGTTGCAGTTGCGCGTCACTGCGCCGTGCGCCATCGCCGCCGCGCGCATCACGCGCATGCACGCTCGGCAGGAACAAGCGTACCTGGAAGATGCTGCCGCGCGGCGAGCTGCGGACCTTCAGTTCGCCGCCCATCAGCTGCGTCAGCATGCGTGCGATCGGCAGGCCAAGGCCGGTGCCGCTGGCGTTGGCGTGCGCACTGGCGCTGCCGCGCGAGAACGGTTCGAAGATATGGTCGATTTCTTCCTGCAGGATGCCCGGCCCGGTGTCTTCGATTTCAAACGATGCCATCTCGCGCGCGTACTGCAGGCGCATGACGATGCCACCATGGCTGGTGAACTTGACCGCGTTGCCGAGGATGTTGATCAGGATTTGCCCCAATCGCTTGCGGTCGGCGCGCACGCAATGCGGCAGGCTGCCGGTCAGTTCATAGCGGAAGCCCAGGCCCTTGTTGGCGGCCTGCAGTTCGAACATGCGCACCACCTGGCCGATGAAGTCGGGGAAGTCCAGCTCCTTCATGTCGAAGTGCAGCTTGCCGCTTTCGATGCGTGCGATATCGAGCGTGCCTTCGATCAGCGACAGCAAATGCTCGCCGCTGTTGCGGATCACGCGCACGGCTTGCTGGCGATGGGCCGGAATCGCCGGGTCGTTGTCCAGCAGCTGCGCGTAGCCGAGGATGGAGTTGAGCGGCGTGCGGATCTCGTGGCTGATGCCGGCGATGTAGCGGCTCTTGGCCTGGTTGGCCAGATCGGCGGCCTGCTTGGCTTGTTGCAGCTGGGCGTCGGTCTGTTGGTGCAGCTCGATCTCGCGCGTCAGCAGGCCGGTCTGGCGGTTTGATTCTTCCTGCGCCACGCGGCGGCTTTCACTGGTCAGCACCAGCCACCACGCGACGATGCCGCTCAACAGCAGCAGCGCCGCGAACACCTTGAAGAACACCAGCTGCAGTTGCGGCAGCAGCGCGGCGTCGGGCAGCACCGATTGCTCGTGGTAGTAGATCAGTCCAAGCAGGGCGCCCAGCGACAGCACGGTGACGATCATCAGCAGCAGGTAGTGTCCCAGCCCGCTGCTCAGATAGCGCCACAGCGATTGCGGCAGCATGGCGCGCATGGCTTCCTGCCACTGCACGGCGACGCGTGCGTGTGGCTTGCAGGTGTCGTTGCAGCGCGCGTCAAGGCAGCAGCACAGGGAGCAGATCGAACCTTGATAGGCAGGGCAATGCGCCATGTCGTCGGCTTCGTATTCCTTCTCGCAGATCACACAGGTCTTGCTGTGCACATGCTCCGGCTGGCGCGCCACGTAGTACTTGCCGCGTGTGGCGACGGCGATCAGCGGCGACGCCGCCAGCGCCGTCACCAGTGCGATGAAGGCGGAGAAGGCCTGCGCCTGCGCGCCGAACATCCCCATGAAGGCCGCCACCGACAGCGCGGAAGCCAGCAGCATCGCGCCGACGCCGACCGGGTTGATGTCGTACAGGTAGGCGCGGCGGAACTCGATGCCTTTCGGGCTCAGTCCCAGCGGCTTGTTGATGACCAGGTCCGCCACCACCGCCGTAATCCACGAGATGGCGATGTTGGAGTACAGGCCAAGCACCTGGTCCAGCGCCTGGAACACATCGAGTTCCATCAACAGCACTGCGATCAGCGCGTTGAACACGGCCCACACCACGCGGCCCGGATGGCTGTGCGTCAGGCGCGCGAAGAAGTTGGACCACGCCAGCGAACCGGCGTAGGCGTTGGTCATGTTGATCTTCACCTGCGACACGACGACCAGCAGCGCGGTCGCCGCCAGCGCGGCTTGCGGATGCGAGAACACCAGGCCGAAGCCGGCCAGGTACATATGCGTTGGATTCACTGCCTGCGCCAGCGGCATGGCGCTGCTGATGCACAGCCAAGCCAGCAGCGCACCGCCCAGCATCTTGGCGATGCCGAGCAGGATCCATCCTGGTCCCGCCAGCAGCACGCCGAGATGCCAGCGCAGACGGTTCTGCTTCGTTTGCTGCGGCATGAAGCGCAGGAAGTCGACCTGCTCGCCGATTTGCGTAATCAGCGCCACGCCCACCGCGGTCGCGGCGCCGAACATCAGCACATTGAAGTGGCCGTGCGTGCCTTCGCGGCCGGCGTAGTCCAGCAGTTGCGCCGGCAGTTCCGGGCGCTTGAGGAAAATCGCGATGAAGGGCAGGGCCATCAAAATCAGCCACACCGGCTGCGTCAGCATCTGGATGCGCGAGATCAGCGTGACGCCGTGCGTCACCAGCGGGATCACGATCAACGCGCTGACCATGTAGCCTATCCACAGCGGCAGGCCGAAATACAGTTCCAGCGCATAGGCCATGATGGCCGCTTCCAGCGCAAACAAAATGAAGGTGAACGAGGCGTACACGAACGACGATATGGTCGAGCCGATGTAGCCGAAGCCGGCACCGCGCGTCAGCAAGTCCATGTCGACGCCGTAGCGCGCGGCGTAGTAGCTGATCGGCAGGCCGGTGAGGAAGATGATCAGGCCCACCGCCATGATGGCCCACAGCGCGTTGATGAAGCCGTAGTTGACGGTGATGGTACCGCCAATCGCCTCCAGCACCAGGAAGGAAATCGCGCCGAACGCCGTGTTCGAGACGCGGAACACCGACCAGCGGCGGAAGGCGCGCGGCGTGTAGCGCAGCGCGTAATCCTCGATGGTCTCGTTGGCCACCCAGGTGTTGTAATCGCGCCGGATTTTGACGATGCGCTGTGTCGTGGTCATAAAAAAAGCAGCTAGTGAACTAGCTGCTTTTTAAGCAAGGAATGTGCCTGTGGTTATGCGAACCGTTGTTTGCCGCTGTGCAGCTTGTCGAGCAGGCGCTTGAGTTCCTCTTCCATTGCCGGCGACAGGTTGGAGAACTGGCAGCCGATCTGCACCTGCTCGCCCAGCAGGAAGGAGCGGAAGGTGCGCGACAGGCGCACTTCAAGGTCGGCGATCATCACCGAATCCGGCCCCAGCTCGAGCCGCACGCGTTGCAGCTTTTTGCCGACGTGGAGGCCGACCGCATCGCGCGGCGCGGCGCGCATGCCGACGCCCCCGGCCGAGAAGTCGTACAGCTGCAGCTCGTACGGCTTGCCGTTCATGACGAAGGAAGCCATGTAATACACGCCAAGCGGGGTTTCCAGCCGCGCCGACGAGCGGCGGTTCAGCACCAGGCACTTGAGCGGGAAGTCCAGGTTCAGCAGGGTGGGCTGTTCAGGCAGCGAGGTCCAGGTGTCCGAGCTCAGGGTGAACTGGAGCTTGGACGAGCGCAGCCAGGCGACAAAGGTGGCGGCGCCGGGCGGCAGGAATTCGCCTTCGTTCAGTTCCAGCACGAAGAAGGGGTTTTCCGGATCGACCGAACGGATGCGCGCCATCACCACGTTGGTGGAAGAAGACGGATAAATCGAGACCGCTTCGCCGCTTTCGGCAAGCGAGGTCAGGGCATCACCGATATCGTGCTCATCGGTCATGTCGTGCGGGTTCGAACCCGTCGCGATTGGCTCCACAGCGTCTTTTAGGGTGGGAGGCCCGCGGCGAAATTCATTTGGGATTGGATCGTTCACGACGGCATATCTCTTTGATAATGACTTCTACAATGCGAGGTCGATCTACGCAGTTTACAGCGGATTCAGCTTTTTGGCTTGCAAAATAGCAAGAATATTTGATGTGGTGTGGTTCAGAAGCGCTCGTCCGGGCGCAAATAGCGCCACTGGCCGACCGGCAGATCACCGAGTTTCACTTTGCCGATGCGCACGCGCTTGAGGCCGACCACTTTCAGGCCCACCATTTCGCACATGCGGCGGATCTGGCGCTTCTTGCCTTCCTTCAGGGTAAAGCTGAGCTGGTCGTCGTTTTGCCAGCGCACCTTGGCCGGCAGCAGCGGCTTGCCGTCCATCCACAGGCCGTGGTTGAGCTTTTTCAGGTCGCTGTCGGGCAGCTTGCCCGGCTTGGTGTATTCGACGCGCACCAGGTATTCCTTGTCGACCTCGGTGGTTTCGCCGATCAGGTGCTTGGCTACGCGGCCGTCCTGGGTCAGCACCAGCAGGCCGACCGAGTCGATGTCGAGGCGGCCGGCTGGCACCAGCGAACGCAGCTGGGTCGGGTGGAACTGTTCGGACGACGGATCGTCCGGCCAGCGGTTTTCCGGCTTGATCAGCGCTACGGCCGGCTGGTAGCCGTCCTCGGCCTGGCCGGAGACGTAGCCCATTGGCTTGTTGATCAGGATGGTCACGCGCTTGGACTGCTCGGCGGCGGCCTGGCGCTCGACGGTGACTTTCTGGCTCGGGTAAATCTTGGTGCCCAGTTCGCTGACGACTTTGCCGTCAACGCGGACCCAGCCGCGCGCGATCCATTCGTCGGCCTCGCGGCGCGAGCACAGGCCCAGTTCGGACATGCGCTTGGACAGGCGGAGTAATTCTTCAGACATTATTTCAAACTCTTTTAAAACGGGTTAGACCTTGATGGCGTCCAGCAGGTCGGTCTCCAGCTGGATCTGGTTGCGGGCGTTGGACAGCGCCGCGCCGTCGATCAGGAACACGTCTTCCACGCGCTCGCCCAGGGTCATGACCTTGGCGGTGTGCAGGTTGATGTGGTACTTGGACAGCACGTTGGCAATCGAGTACAGCAGGCCGGTGCGGTCGTTGGCGGCCACCGACAGCAGGTAGTACTGGCCGCGCTCGTCCGGACGCAAGTCCACCGTCGGCTGGATCGGGAAGGTGCGCGACAGCCGCGACAGGCGGCCCTTGCTTGGCGGCGGCAGTGCTTCCGGATGGGTCAGCAGGCCGCACAGCTCGTGCTCGATCAGGCTGATGATGTCACGGTAGCTCTTGGCGAAGTTCTGCTCGGTGACCAGGAAGGTGTCGAGCGCGTAGCCGTGGCGCGTGGTGTGGATCTTGGCGTCGAGGATGGAGAAGTTCTTGCGGTCGAAGTAGCTGCAAATGCGCGCGAACAAATCCGGCTGGTCCTTGATGTAGACCGCCACCTGCAAGCCTTCGCCAATCGGCGCCAGCCGGCACTTGACCACCGGCTGCTCGCTGTCGAAACGCTCGTACAGCGCGCGCGTTTGCCACGCGATGTCGGAGGCGTCGTGGCGCAGGAAGTAGGCCACGTCCAGCTGCTTCCAGAAAGCTTCGTGGGCGTCCGCTTCCAGGCCGTACAGGCGCAGCGTGGCCAGCGCTTCCTGCTGGCGGTTGCGCAGTTCGTTGTCGGCGCTGTGCTCCTCGCCGCCCAGCACGCGCAGGGTGATCTTGTACAGGTCTTCCAGCAGCTTGGCCTTCCAGGCGTTCCACACTTTCGGGCTGGTGCCGCGGATGTCGGCCACGGTCAGCAGGTACAGGCCGGTCAGATGGCGTTCGTCGCCCACCAGCCTGGCGAAGGACTGGATCACGTCCGGATCGGACAAGTCCTGCTTCTGCGCCACTTGCGACATGGTCAGGTGGTTCCCGACCAGGAACACCACCAGCTCGGTGTCCTCGTCGCTCATGCCGTGCTCGCGGCAGAACTGTTCGGCGTCGGCCATGCCGAGCTCGGAGTGGTCGCCGCCGCGGCCCTTGGCGATGTCATGGAACAGCGCCGCCAGGAACAGCACCCACGGCTGGCCGAAGTTGGCCATCAGCTGGCTGCAGAACGGGTATTCGTGCGCGTGCTCGGCCATGGTGAAGCGGCGCATATTGCGCACCACCATCAGGATGTGCTGGTCCACCGTGTAGACGTGGAACAGGTCATGCTGCATCTGGCCGACGATCTTGCGGAAGTTGGGCAGGTAGCGGCCCAGGATCGACAAATCGTTCATGCGGCGCAGCGCGTGAATGATGCCGACCGGCGCCTGCATGATGCGCAGGAATAGCGAACGGTTGACCGGATCGGCGCGGAACGCCGCGTCGATCTTGAAGCGCTCATGCCACAGCGCGCGGGTGGCGCGCGCGGTCATGCCCTTGAGCGAAGGACGCTCGGTCATCAGCAGGAAGATTTCCAGCATGGCCGACGGCGTTTTTTCAAACGTGTCATCCTCGACGATGTCGATCAGGCCGTTGACGTCGTTGAAGCGCTCGTTGATGCGCACTGCCTCGCCCGACTGCGGGAACAGGCGTTCTTCAATGTTCTGCAGCAGGATGGTGTTGAGCTGGGTGACGGTCTTGGCGGCCCAGTAGTAGCGCTGCATCAAGTATTCGCTGGCGCGGCGCATGTGCACGCCGCTGCCGGTGGCGGTCAGGCCCAGCGATTCGGCAATCGCGGTCTGGACGTCGAACACCAGCCGGTCTTCGCGCCGGCCGGCATGCAGGTGCAGGCGCACGCGGATGTCCTTGAAAGCGCGCTCTTTTTCCATCAGCTGCTTGGCTTCGGTCTGCGTGATCAGGCCGCTGGTGGCCAGCGTGCGCCACGAGTTGGCCAGACCGGCCGCCTTGACCAGCCACAGGATCACTTGCAGGTCGCGCAGGCCGCCCGGGCTTTCTTTGCAGTTCGGCTCGAGGCTGAAGGCCGTATCCTCGTATTTTGCGTGCCGCTGCTTCATCTCCAGCAGCTTGGCGTGGAAGAAGGCGCGCGGGTCCATCGCCGCGGCGTAGCGTGCTTCGAGCTGCTGGAACAGCTGCTCGTCGCCGCAAATGATGCGCGCTTCCAGCAGGCTGGTTTGTACCGTGATGTCGGCCGCCGACTCGCTCAGGCACTCGTCCACGGTGCGGATGCTGTGGCCGATTTCCAGGCCCAGGTCCCACAGCAGCTGTACCAGTTCTTCCAGCTTGGCGGTGGTGGCGGCGTCCGGCGCCTGTTCCAGCAGAATCAGCAGGTCGACGTCGGAGTAGGGGAACAATTCGCCGCGGCCGTAGCCGCCCACGCCGATCAGCGCGGTGTGTTCGGGCAGGCCGGCCGCGTGCCAGGCCGTGGTCAGCACCGCGTCCACGCTCTGGCGCAGGCTGCGCAGCAGTTTTTCAGGCTTGCCGTCTTCCTTGAAAGCGGCAATCACCACCTGGCGGTCAGCCTTGAGCTGACGCTTGAGCTGGTCGCGCAGTTCCTGCTTCATCACGGCCGCGTTCACGGCTTACGCTGCCTTGGCCGCGCCGGTGATAAAGGCTGGCGGCGGCGGGCTGCCGGCCGACAGGGTCAGCACTTCGTAGCCGGTCTCGGTGACCAGGATCATGTGTTCCCACTGGGCCGACAGGCTGCGGTCCTTGGTTTTGATGGTCCAGCCGTCGTTCATTTCGCGGATGTCGCGCTTGCCGGCGTTGATCATCGGTTCGATGGTAAAGATCATGCCCGCTTCCAGCTTGACGCCGGTGCCGGGGCGGCCGTAGTGCAGCACTTGCGGCTCTTCGTGGAACACCTTGCCGATGCCGTGGCCGCAGAACTCGCGCACCACGCTGTAGCCGGCTTTCTCGGCGTGCTGCTGGATGGCGTGGCCGATATCGCCCAGGAAGGCACCCGGCTTGACTTGCGCAATGCCCAGCCACATGCACTCGTAGGTGATATCGGACAGGCGCTTGGCCATGATCGACGGTTCGCCGATGAAGAACATGCGGCTGTTGTCGCCGTGGTAGCCATCCTTGATGACGGTGATGTCGAGGTTGACCACGTCGCCATTTTTTAACACCTTGTCGCCCGGGATGCCGTGGCAGATCACGTCATTGACCGAGGTGCAGATGGCTTTAGGGTAGGGCGTGTAGCCGGGCGGGCAGTAGTTCAGCGGCGCCGGAATGGTGCCCTGCACATTGACCATGTATTCGTGGCACAGGCGATCCAGTTCGCCGGTGGTGACGCCGGCCTTGACGAAGGGGGTGATGTAGTCCAGCACTTCGGAGCCGAGGCGGCCGGCCACGCGCATGCCTTCGATATCTTCGGCGGTTTTGATGGAAATAGACATATTGGATCGCAATCTGCAAAGTAAACGGTGAACACGCCAGCCGCGCCGCCCTCCCGGAGGCGGCGGCGCGTGGCGTGCAATATGTCGAAATTATAAACGACGGCGCGGCTGTCGTGCGGCTGTCCCTGCCGCGGCTTAGCGGGCGGCCTTGGCGCCGGCCCTGGCGCGGCGGCGCGCCTGCCAGCCGAGCAGGCCCAGGCCGGCCAGCAGCATGGCCCAGGTATCGGCTTCCGGCACGGCGGAGACGTTGTCCAGCGGCAGGAATTCTTCGTCGTCAAAGCCGTTGCGGCGGCCAAACAGGCCGTAGCGGCTCTTGTCGGCAGCCTCCGCCAGTTCTTCCTCGGTCACTGCTTCGGCCAGGGCGTCAAGGCCGCGCTTGCGGGCGGCGCGGCGTTCGGCGTCGTCCGGGTCTTCGAGCGCCCCCAGCTCTTCGCGCTCCGGGGCGTCAGCCAGGCCGAGATCGGCGAATTCCTGCGGCTTCTCCATCTCGCGGCTTTCTTGCTTGGGCGGCGCCTTGGCGATCTTGGCGGGATCGGTGCGGGTGATGCGGCTGACGTTGCCGCAAATGCGCGGCACCAGGATGCAGTGTTCGTCCACGCAGTAGACCGCGCCCGGCTCGTTGCGGGTTTCCGCCCACTTGTCGCGGGTCACGCTGGTGCATACCGAGGCGCGCCCGAAATGCATGTCGCGGATGGCCGAATCGTACTGGTACTTGCCGGCGATGTGGTCGCGCGTGATGCTGACCTTGTCATCGGACTGGCCTTCGGCCATGCGGCGCTTGAGGGTGCTGCGCACCGCTTCCGGCAGGTCGGTGTAGCGGTCGATGGCGGCAGCGGCGCCGCCGGTGTAGGGGTTGTGCCCCGGGTTATCCCATGAGCAAGTAGGCTGGATGGCGGCGGCAAGTGTGACAGCAAGCAATAAGGGCATGTGGATCTCTCAGGCTGGGCGCTGTCGCAGGTCTTGCGCGCGGCGAAAGTTAATTAACTGGAACTTTTATGTCCCGGATGATATTACAATTTTTGCAGCTATGGATCATCGGTTACAAATTTATTTGGGCTATGACCCATGTTGGTGCGGGTGCACCACCGCGGGGCGTCCTCATAGAGCAGGAAAGCTTGCTCTGGACCCCGTTTTCGAGGTAGAATCTTGGGTTGCTTGAATTTGGTTTAAGCAATGTTGTAAATTCCGTTAATTTAAACACGCGAATCCGGTCGACAAGGGTGCCTAACAGGTGACTGATCGGATTCCAGAACTAACCCTGGAGTAAATTATGTCCGTAACTATGCGCGAAATGCTGGAAGCCGGTGTCCACTTCGGCCACCAAACCCGTTTCTGGAACCCAAAGATGGCACCGTTCATCTTCGGTCACCGCAACAAGATCCATATCATCAATCTGGAAAAGACGATGGGTATGTATCAAGAAGCGATGAAGCACGTGAAACAGGTTGCCGCTAGCCGTGGCACCATCCTGATGGTTGGCACCAAGCGTCAAGCACGCGATATCATCGCTGCTGAAGCCCAGCGCGCAGGCGTTCCTTATGTTGACCAGCGTTGGCTGGGCGGCATGCTGACCAACTTCAAAACCATCAAGACCTCGATCAAGCGCCTGAAAGACATGGAAGCCGCTCTGGAAGACGGTTCGGTTGAGAAGCTGTCGAAAAAAGAAGCGCTGATGTTCCAACGCGAAATCGTCAAGCTGCAAAAATCGATCGGCGGCATCAAAGACATGGGCGGCGTTCCTGACGCTATCTTCGTCGTTGACGTTGGCTACCACAAGGGCGCCATCACCGAAGCCGCTAAACTGGGTATCCCAGTGATCGGCGTGGTCGACACCAACCACTCGCCAGAAGGCGTGCAGTACGTCATTCCAGGCAACGACGACTCGTCGAAAGCCATCACGCTGTACGCCCGCGGCGTAGCAGACGCGATCCTGGAAGGCCGTTCGGCAGCCGGCGCTGAAGTTGTTGAGCTGGTGAAAGCCGCAGCCGGCGACGAATTCGTCGAAGTCAGCGAACAGGCTTAATCGTTCCTGACAGGCTGTAAGAAAAAAAGGGGTGGCCAACAGCTCCCCCTTTTTTTTGACATACGCACCCCACCGAATACTGAAATACCGAATACAGGAGAAACACATGGCAGCGATTACTGCAGCAATGGTAGGCGAACTGCGCGCGAAAACTGACGCGCCAATGATGGAATGCAAAAAAGCACTGACCGAAGCCGAAGGCGACATGGGCCGTGCGGAAGAGATCCTGCGCGTCAAGCTGGGTGGCAAGGCTGGTAAAGCCGCAAGCCGCATCACCGCTGAAGGCGTGGTAGCGACCTACATCGCCAACGGCGTAGGCGCGCTGGTCGAAGTGAACTCGGAAACCGACTTCGTTGCGAAAAACGACGACTTCCTGAACCTGGCTAACACCGCCGCCCGCCTGGTGGCTGAAAAGAACCCGGCCGACGTGGCTGCCCTGCTGGCCCTGCCAGCTGGCGACGAAGGCAAGACCCTGGACGAAGTGCGCTCGGCCCTGATCGGCAAGATCGGCGAGAACATGTCGATCCGCCGCTTCCAGCGCTTCGAAACCACTGCCAAACTGGCGTCGTACCTGCACGGCACCCGTATCGGCGTGATGGTTGAGTTCGACGGCGCCGACGAGCAAGTTGGTAAAGACGTGGCCATGCACATCGCTGCAATGAAGCCAGTGTCGCTGTCGGCTGATCAGGTTCCTGCTGAACTGATCGAAAAAGAGCGTTCGGTTGCAAAACTGAAAGCGGACGAAGATGCAGCTGCTGCTGTGGCCGCTGGCAAACCAGTCCAGCCTGCCGACATCGTCGCCAAGCGTCTGGAAGGCTCGGTACAGAAGTACCTGAAAGAAGTATCGCTGCTGAACCAGGCTTTCGTGAAGAACGACAAGCAATCGATCGAGCAGATGCTGAAAGAAAAATCGACCACCGTAAAAGCCTTCACCATGTACGTGGTAGGCGAGGGCATCGAGAAGAAGGTAGACGACTTCGCAGCTGAAGTGGCCGCACAGATGGCCGCTTCCAAAGGAGCGTAATAAAGAAAACGGGCCGAGAGGCCCGTTTTTTTAAGCCCGCAGCAGAACGCGGCGCCGGGCGATGTATCATAGCGCCGCAGACTTAACCCTGAACAACCCAATCAATTAGGAGCCCCGTCTCATGTCCAAACCAGCCTATAAGCGCGTCCTCCTCAAATTGTCCGGCGAAGCCCTGATGGGCGACGATCCCTACGGCATTAACCGTGGCACGATCGAGCGGATGGTGGCCGATGTGGCCGAAGTCGCGAAACTGGGCGTGGAACTGGCGATCGTCATTGGCGGCGGCAATATCTTCCGCGGCGTAGCGCCCGGCGCACAGGGCATGGACCGCGCCACGGCCGACTACATGGGCATGCTGGCCACCGTGATGAACGCGCTGGCCCTGGCAGACGCCATGCGCCACGTCGGCATCACCGCGCGCGTGATGTCGGCCATCGGCATCGAGCAGGTGGTCGAGCCGTATGTGCGCCCGAAAGCGCTGCAGTACCTGGAAGAAGGCAAGGTCGTGGTGTTCGCGGCCGGCACCGGCAACCCGTTCTTCACCACCGACACCGCCGCTTCGCTGCGCGGTTCGGAAGTGAGCGCGGAAATCGTGCTGAAGGCCACCAAGGTGGACGGCATCTACACCGCCGACCCGAAAAAGGATCCGAACGCCACGCTGTACCACTCGATCAGCTTCGACGAAGCGATCGCCAAGCACCTGCAGGTGATGGACGCCACCGCCTTTGCGCTGTGCCGCGACCAGAAACTGCCGATCAAAGTGTTCTCCATCACCAAGCCGGGCGCGCTGATGCGCGTGATCATGGGCGAGGATGAAGGTACACTGGTTCACGTTTAATTTAGATATAACAGGAGAGCAGCAATGTCCGTAGCTGACGTTAAAAAGAGTGCGCAAGAACGCATGGTCAAATCGCTGGAAACCCTGCGCGGCGATCTGGCCAAGGTCCGTACCGGCCGTGCCCACGCCGGCATCCTCGACAGCGTGATGGTCGATTACTACGGTAACCCGACCCCGATCAACCAGGTTGCCAATCTGACCCTGGTCGACGCCCGCACCATCGGCGTGCAGCCGTTCGAGAAAAAGATGGCCGCCGCCATCGAGAAGGCGATCCGCGATTCCGACCTGGGCCTGAATCCATCGGCGCAAGGCGACATGATCCGCGTGCCGACCCCGCCGCTGACCGAAGAGCGTCGCAAGGAAATGGTCAAGCTGGTCAAGAGCGAAGGCGAAGACGCGAAGATTGCCGTGCGCAACATCCGCCGCGATGCCAACGAAGGCCTGAAAAAGCTGGTCAAGGACAAAGCCATCTCGGAAGACGACGAGCGCCGCGGCACCGACGACATCCAGAAGCTGACCGACAAGGCCATCGCCGACATCGACAAGATGCTGGCCGAGAAAGAAAAAGAAGTTCTGACGGTGTAAAAACAGGGGCGCCAGCACGGTAGCCTGCCGGTCGCGTGCGACGGGCAGTGTCTGCTATGCTGGCGTCTTGTCTTTTTGCCTCACACCTGCAATACTTTATACTTTGGCACCAACGTTTTCATGAAATATACGAGTTCGACTACCGAGGTTCCAGACGCTCCGGCCGTGCCGCGCCACGTGGCCATCATCATGGACGGCAATGGCCGCTGGGCCACCAAGCGCTTCCTGCCGCGCGTGGGCGGACACGTCAAGGGCGTGGAAGCCGTGCGCGCCGTGGTCGAAGCCTGCGCCCGCCGCGGCGTCGAATACCTCACCCTGTTTGCCTTCAGCTCGGAAAACTGGCGCCGCCCGGAAGAGGAAGTGTCCCTCCTGATGCGCCTGTTCGTGACCGCGCTCGAGCGCGAAGTCTCCAAGCTGCACGCCAATAACATCCGTCTCAAAGTGGTGGGCGACCTGTCCCGCTTTGACGACAAGCTGCAAGGCATGATTGCCGCCGCCGAGCGCAAGACCGCCGCCAACACCCGCATGACCGTCACCATCTGCGCTAACTACGGCGGCCGCTGGGACGTGATGCAGGCCGTGGGCCAGATGGTCAAAGCCCATCCCGGCATGACCGATTTCACCGAAGAACAGCTGGCGCCGCACCTGGCCATGGCCTACGCGCCCGAGCCCGACCTGTTCATCCGCACCGGCGGCGAGCAGCGCATTTCCAACTTCCTGCTGTGGCAGCTCGCTTACACCGAGCTGTACTTCACCGACACCTACTGGCCGGACTTTTCCGCCGAGTGTCTCGACGAGGCCATCGCCTCCTACCAGCACCGCGAGCGGCGATTCGGCCGCACCGGCGCGCAACTGGCTGAAAAGACAAACTGATGCTGAAAACGAGGATTATTACCGCTGTGGTGTTGCTGGCGGTGCTGCTGCCGGTCCTGTTCTTCAACTATTTCCCCGCGTTTGCCCTGGTGGTGACGCTGTTTGTCGGCGCCGCCGTGTGGGAGGGCGCGCGCCTGTTCGGCCTGGCTGAAGGCAAGGCCCGCGTGGCCGGCGTGATCGGCGGCGCGCTGTTCGTCGGCCTGATGTACACCGCCAAGCCGGGTTCGGTCAACGCGCTGTACGGCGTGGCCGCGCTGCTGTGGATCATCCGCTATGCACCGACCTTGGGCCTGGGCCTGCCGCAACTGGGCGGCGCGGCCAACTGGTCGCTGGCGATCACCTTTACTTTCGCTGTGTTCGCCTGCTTCTTCGCCATCGTCGGCCTGTACCTGCATTCGCCGCTGTACCTGCTGTCGGTGATGGTGCTGGTGTGGATTGCCGATATCGGCGCCTACTTCTCGGGCAAGGCCTTCGGCAAGCGCAAGCTGGCGCCGACCATTTCGCCGGGCAAGTCGTGGGAGGGCGCGATTGGCGGCGCGATTGCCGTGCTGGCGATTGCCGCCGTGTCGGTGGTGTTGGCCGACGGTGCCGCGCCATGGCTGCAAGACACCTTCTCGTACAAACTGCACGCCCGCTTCGGCTGGGGCCTGACCCTGTTGATCCTGCTGGTGATCGTGATGTTCTCCGTCATCGGCGACCTGTTTGAATCCGCGCTCAAGCGCCGCATCGGCTTCAAGGACAGCAGCAATCTGCTGCCGGGCCACGGCGGTGTGCTGGACCGCGTGGACGCCCTGATCCCGGTGCTGCCGATGGCTGCGCTGGTCACGTCCTGGATCTGAAAGAATCATCATGCAACGTATTACCGTTTTAGGCGCAACCGGATCGATCGGCGTCTCCACGCTGGACGTGGTGGCCCGCCATCCGGACCGCTACACCGTCTACGCCTTGTCGGCGCATAGCCGCGTGGACGAACTGGCCGCGCAGTGCGTGCAGTTCCGTCCCGCGCGCGCGGTGGTCGGCACCGCTGCCGCCGCCGACCGCCTGGCCGCGCTGTTGCGCGCCGCCGGCGTGAAGACCGAAGTGGAGTGGGGCGAGCAAGCCCTGTGCAGCATCGCCAGCGCGCCGGAAGTCGACAGCGTGATGGCTGCCATCGTCGGTGCTGCCGGCCTGGCGCCGACGCTGGCCGCGGCGCGCGCCGGTAAAAAAATCCTGTTGGCGAACAAGGAAGCGCTGGTCATGTCCGGCCAGCTGTTCATGGACGCGGTGCGCGAATCGGGCGCCGTGCTGCTGCCGATCGACTCCGAGCACAATGCCATCTTCCAATCGATGCCGCAATTCGGCGGCAAGGTGCCGGCAGTGCGCGACGCCGCAGCCGGCGTGGCCAAGATTTTGCTGACCGCATCGGGCGGCCCGTTCCTGGCGCGTGACGTTGCCACGCTGGACGCGGTGACGCCGGAGCAGGCCTGCAAGCACCCCAACTGGTCGATGGGCCGCAAGATCTCGGTCGACTCGGCCACCATGATGAACAAGGGTCTGGAAGTGATCGAGGCCCACTGGCTGTTCGGCGCACCGGCCGGCCAGATCGAAGTGGTGATCCACCCGCAGTCGGTGATCCACTCGATGGTGTCCTACGTCGACGGCTCGGTGCTGGCGCAGCTGGGCAACCCGGACATGCGCACGCCGATCGCCCATGCGCTGGCATACCCGGAGCGCATCGCTTCCGGCGTGGCGCAGCTGGACCTGACCCAGATCGCCACCCTGCAATTTGAAAAGCCGGACTTCAACCGCTTCCCATGCCTGGCGCTGGCCTTTGACGCGCTGCGCGCCGGCGGCACTGCGCCGGCCCTGCTGAACGCGGCCAACGAGGTGGCGGTGCAAGCCTTCCTCGACCTGAAAATCGGCTTCCGCCAGATCGACCGTGTGATCGCCCACGTGGTGGACACGCTGCCGCACGGCGACGCCCACAGCATCGAAGCGGTGATGGCGCAAGACGCCGCCGCCCGCGCCGCTGCTGAAACCATTATCGCCGGACTGGCAAAATGAACTTCCTCCAAACCGTGCTGGCGTTCGTCGTCTGCCTGGGCTCCCTGATCGTCTTCCACGAATTGGGGCACTATCTGGTGGCGCGCTGGTGCGGGGTGAAAGTGCTGCGCTTCTCCGTCGGCATGGGCAAGGTGGTGTGGTCGCGCCGGTTCGGGCCGGACCAGACCGAGTGGGCCATCTCGGCGCTGCCGCTGGGCGGCTACGTCAAAATGCTGGACGCGCGCGAAGGCGAACTCACCGGCCTGTCCGAAGCGGACCTCAAACGCGAGTTCACGCGCCAGAACGTGTGGAAGCGCATCGCCATCGTCGCTGCCGGCCCGGCCGCCAACTTCCTGATCGCCATCCTGCTGTTCGCCGGCCTGTTCATGCATGGCATCGAAGAACCGAGCAGCAAGATCAGTGTGCGCGCCGCCGCTTCGGCCGCCGCGCAAGCGGGCCTGCAAAGCGGCGACGTGATCACCGCCATCAACGACCAGCCGGTGCAGGTGTGGTCGGAGCTGCGCTGGCAGTTCATCCAGGCCGCCATCGACAAGCGCGAGATCCGCCTCGCCGCCGAACGTCCGGGGCAGGGCCGCATCGCCGCCACCGTGCCGGCGTCCGCGCTGGCGGGTCTTGACCTGGAGGACGATGTCCCGGCCCAATTGGGTGTTGGCGTCTCCCGTCCGGCGCCGGTGGTGCAGCAAGTCATGCCGGGCAGCCCGGCCGAACACGCCGGTTTGCGCGAAGGCGACCTGCTGACCGCCGTTGACGGCAAGCCAGTCGCCGACGGCATCGCTTTCATCGACGTGATCCGCGCTTCGGCCGGCAAGACCGTGCAAGTGGCGCTGCTGCGTGCCGGCCAGGCCCTGATCCTCGATGTCGCGCCGCAGGCCGAACAGGCAAAATCCGGCAAAGGAACTGTAACAGTCGGTAAGATCGGCGCTTACGTCGCGCTGGCGCCGGATATGATCAACGTGCCATCGTCCCCCGTTGCGGCGCTCGGCAAAGCTGTCGCCAAGGTGTGGGATACATGTACGATGACGCTGAAGATGATCGGCAAAATGATCACCGGCGAGGCTTCGCTCAAGAACGTCACCGGCCCGATCACGATTGCCGATTATGCGGGGCAGACCGCGCGAATGGGCGCGGTGAGCTATTTAAGCTTTATCGCCTTCATCAGTATTAGTTTAGGTGTTATGAATTTGCTGCCAATTCCCGTTCTGGATGGCGGGCATTTGCTGTATTATTCGCTGGAAGTTTTAACTGGGCGTTCTGTACCGGAGCGCGTCGGAGAGATTGCACAGCGTTTGGGCATGGGTTTATTACTGACCTTGATGCTGCTGGCGGTGTTTAACGACGTGGCCCGGTTGTTGTAGCAGTTATCGTTGATTTAGCCATTGAACCCGATGAAATTATATTCTGACCGTATTACTTCAACTTCCTTGCGCCGCAGCCTGATCGGCGCCGCTGTCCTGGCCCTGTGCAGCGGTAGCGCCATGGCCATCGATCCTTTCGTCATCAAAGATATCCGCGTCGAAGGGATCCAGCGTACGGAAGCCGGTACGGTCTTCAGCTATCTGCCGGTCCGCGTCGGCGAAACCTTCAACGACGATAAATCCATCACCGCGATCAAGGCGCTGTACGCCACCGGTTTCTTCAAGGATGTGAAGCTGGAGAAGGACGGCCAGGTGCTGGTGGTGCTGGTCGAGGAACGTCCGGCCATCGCCAAGGTGGACTTCACCGGCACCAAAGAATTTGAAAAAGACACCCTGGTCAAGGCGCTGAAAGACATCGGCGTGGGCGAGACCAAGATTTTCGACAAGGCCTCGGTCGACCGCGCCGAACAGGAACTGAAGCGCCAATACCTGTCGCACGGCCTGTATGGCGTCAAAGTCGTCACCACCGTGACGCCGATCGAGCGTAACCGCGTCAACGTCACCTTCGCGGTGGACGAGGGCGAGATCGCCAAGATCAAAGAGATCAACATTGTCGGCAACAAGATCTTCAGCGACAAGGAACTGAAAGACCAGCTGGCCCTGAACACCGGCGGCTGGTTCTCGTGGTACACCAAGGCCAACCAGTATTCCAAGACCAAGCTGACCGGCGACATCGAGTCGCTCAAGTCCTTCTACCTGAACCGCGGCTACATCGAGATGAACATCGAGTCGACCCAGGTGTCGATCACGCCCGACAAGAAGGACATCTACATCACCATCAACATCACCGAAGGTGAGAAGTACAACGTCAAGGACATCAAGTTCGAAGGCGAGACCTTCGGCCGCGAGGACGAACTGCGCCAGCTGGTGCTGCTGAAAAAAGGCGCGACCTATTCGGGCGAGCTGCTGACCGCCACCAACAAGCTGATTTCGGACCGCCTGGGCACCTTCGGCTACGCCTTCGCCAACGTCAACGCCAACCCGGACATCGACCGCGACAAGCGCGAAGTGTCGTTCACCTTCTTCATCGATCCGGGCAAGCGCGCCTACGTGCGCCACATGAACATCGCCGGCAACACCACCACCCGCGATGAGGTGATCCGCCGCGAGTTCCGCCAGTTCGAGTCGAGCTGGTACGACGCCAACAAGATCAAGCTGTCGCGCGACCGCGTCGACCGCCTCGGCTACTTCAAGGACGTGACCATCGACACGCCGGAAGCGCAGGGCACTTCCGACCAGGTGGACGTCAACCTGACCGTGACCGAAAAACCGACCGGTAACTTCCAGATCGGCGGCGCCTTCTCGCAGGCCGAGAAGTTCTCGTTCCAGGCGGCGATTCAGCAGGCCAACTTTGCCGGCTCGGGCACCACCGTGGGCCTGGAGCTGAACACCTCGAAATACAGCCGCACCATTTCGTTCTCGCAGACCGACCCTTACTACACCGACGACGGCGTCTCGCGCGGCTACGAGCTGTATCTGCGCACCACCAAACCGCCTGCGGTCAACATCGGTTACTACACGATTAAACAGCACGGCGGCCGTATCAGCTGGGGTGTGCCGTTCTCGGAAGTGGACACCGTGTTCTTCGGCGTTGGCCTTGAGCGTTCGATGATCACCACCGACCGCACCTCGCCGATCCGCTTCCAGGAATACGTGGACAGCATCAACGGCACCACCACCGGTGTCGGTACCGCCACCACCAACGCGGTGCCGCTGACGGTGGCGTGGGCGCGCGACAGCCGCGACTCGTCGCTGACCCCGACCGTGGGCCGCTACCAGCGCGCCAACCTGGAAATCGACGTGGTCGGCCAGCAGAAATACTACCGCGCGGTGTACGAGCACCAGTGGTACAAGCCGATCTACCAGAAAGTCACGCTGGCCCTGAAGGGCGAGATCGACTACGGCCGTGGCCTGGGCAGCAGCAACTACCCGGTGTTCAAGAACTTCTACGGCGGCGGTATCGGTTCGGTGCGCGGCTACTACAGCTCTTCGCTGGGCGCGGTCGACTACACCTATGGCGATGCGCTGGGCGGCGCCTCGCGCCTGATCGGCAACGCCGAGCTGCAGCTGCCGTTCCCTGGCTCGGGCCAGGACCGCAGCCTGCGCTGGTTCGGTTTCATCGACGGCGGCCAGGTCTACCAGGAAGGCGAGAAAATGCGCCTGTCGCAGCTGCGCTACTCGTCCGGCCTGGGCATCAGCTGGATTTCGCCGGTTGGTCCGTTGAAACTGAGTTATGCTAAGCCCCTGAACGCCAAGACCGGCGACCGCCTGGAACGCTTCCAGTTCCAGATGGGTAGCGGTTTCTGATGATCTTGGGCACTAATTTTTATCTCGGAGAAATAAGTTGAAGACTGCATCCGCAACCCTGAGCAAATATCTCGCCGTGCTTGCACTGGGCTGGTGTTCCTTGGCGCCGGTGCAGGCCCAGACCTCGGCCTCGCGCATCGCGTGGATCAGCCCTGAGCGCATTTACAATGAGTCCAAGCTGGCCAAGCTGGCCGAGGAAAAGCTGAAGGAAGAATTCAAGTCGCGCGAAAAGGCCATGGCCGACATGGCTGGCCGCCTCAAGGCTTCGTCGGAAAAGCTGGAAAAGGATGCGCCGACCCTGAGCGAGGCCGACCGCGTCAAGCGCCAGCGCGACGTGTTTGAGCTGGACAAGGAATACCAGCGCCGCCAGCGCGAGTTCCGCGAAGACGTCAGCCAGCGCACCAACGAGGAGCGCCAGGCGATCTCCGAAAAGGCCACCAGGATCATCAAGCAGCTGGCGGCCGTGGAAGGCTTCGATATCGTGCTGCAGGACGCCGTCTGGGCCAGCAACCGCATCGACATCACCGACAAGGTGCTGGCCGCGTTGGACAAAGACAAATAAAGATAAATAGAGAGATTGGACCACCCGATGGGCACTCGACTAGGAGCATTGGTCGAACGCTTGGGCGGGCAGCTGGCAGGCGATGCGAACCTGGAAGTATCCGGGATCGCGCCACTGGCTGACGCCGGCGTTTCGCACATCAGCTTTCTCAGTAATAGCAAGCTGCGCGCGCAAGCGCTGCAGAGCAAGGCGGCGGCACTGATCGTGTCGGCCGCCGACGACGCATTCATCGCGGCAGGCTACAGCGGCGCGCGCATCGTTGTCCCGAATCCGTATGTGTATTTCGCCCGCGCGGCGCAGTACTTCGAATCGCTGACGGCCATCGTGCCGGCGGCCGGCGTGCACGCCACCGCCGTGGTGGCGGAGACCGCGCAAGTCGCCGCATCGGCGCACATCGGCCCGCGCGTGGTGATCGAAGACGGCGCCGTGATTGAAGACGGCGCGGTGATCAGCGCCGGCTGCTTCATCGGCCGCGAGGCGGTGATCGGTGAGGGCACCAGGCTGTTTGCCAATGTGACCTTCCACGCGTACTGCCAGATCGGCAAGCGCGGCATCATCCACTCCGGCGCGGTGATCGGCACCGACGGTTTCGGCTTTGCCAACGAAGGCGGCGTGTACATCAAGATTCCGCAGACCGGCCGTGTCATCATCGGCGATGACGTGGATATCGGCGCCAACACCACCATCGACCGTGGCGCATTGGCCGATACGATTATTGAAGACGGCGTGAAGCTGGACAACCAGATCCAGATCGGCCACAACTGCCATATCGGCGCACACACGGCGATGGCCGGCTGCGTTGGCGTGGCAGGCAGCGCGAAGATCGGCAAGTACTGCACCTTCGGCGGCGCCGCCATGGTGCTGGGCCATTTGACGATTGTCGACAAGGTGCACGTGGGCTCGGGCAGCATGGTATCGCGCTCGATCCTGGAACCGGGCCAGTACACCGGCTTCTACCCTCTGGCGAAAAACGCCGACTGGGAAAAATCGGCCGTCATTGTGCGCAATCTGCCGAGCATGCGCGATAAAATCCGCGCGCTGGAAAAAACCATTAAGACGAAAACAGAAGAAGACGAATCATGACCACTACCGAAACCTCCTCCAAGACGATGGACATCTGCGAAATCAAATCGTACCTGCCGCACCGCTATCCGCTGCTGCTGGTCGACCGCGTGATTTCGTACGAAGAGGGCAAGACCATCACCGCCATCAAGAACGTGACCGTGAACGAAGAGTTCTTCAATGGCCACTTCCCGCACAAGCCAGTCATGCCGGGCGTGCTGATGATCGAGGCGATGGCGCAAACCGCAGCCCTGCTGTCGTTCAAGACCATGAACCTGAAGCCGGACGAGAACTCGGTGGTGTACTTCGTCGGCATCGACGGCGCGCGCTTCAAGCGCCCGGTGGGCCCTGGCGACCAGCTGAAGATGGAAGTTGAAATCCTGCGCAATGCGCGCGGTATCTGGAAGTACAAAGCGGTCGGCTCGGTTGACGGCCAGGTCGCTGTTGAAGCGGAACTGATGTGCACCATCCGTAGCGCCACTGACGCTTCCCAGCCAGCAGGTTAATCATCATGGCAAAGATACACGCCACCGCCGTCGTTGACAGCAAGGCCGAGCTGCACGACAGCGTAGAAATCGGCCCGTACTCGGTGATCGGTCCAAATGTCACCATCGGCTCCGGCACGGTGGTCGGCCCGCACGTGGTCATCGAAGGCCACACCACCATCGGCAGCGACAACAAGTTCTTCCAGTTCTCGTCGATCGGCGCCGCGCCGCAGGACAAGAAATGGAAGGGCGAGCCGACCCGTTTGACCATCGGCGACCGCAACACCATCCGCGAATTCTGCACCTTCAACACCGGCACGGTGCAGGACAAGGGCGTGACCTCGCTGGGCAACGACAACTGGATCTCGGCCTACGTGCACCTGGCGCATGACTGCGTTGTGGGCAGCAACACCATCTTCTCGAACAACGCGCAGATCGCCGGCCACGTCGAAATCGGCGACCACGTGATCATGAGCGGCTTCGCCAACGTGCACCAGTTCTGCAAGATCGGCGCACACGCGTTTGTCGGCATGAGCACCTCGCTGACCCAGGACGTGCCGCCGTTCGTGCTGTTGAACGGTAATCCGGCTGCGGCCCATGGCGTCAACATCGAAGGCCTGAAACGCCGCGGCTTCACCCGCGAGCAGATCAACGGCATCCGTGCTGCGTACAAGATCATCTACCGCTCCGGCCACACGCTGGAAGAAGCCAAGGCGGCGCTGATCGCGGAAGAAGCGGCGGTTCCTGCCGACGTGGCGCTGCACATGCGCGCCATGCGTGAATTCCTCGATACCGCGACCCGTGGCATCGTCCGATAAATCGCTGGCGGGGCGACCCGCCATCGCCCTCGTGGCAGGCGAGCCGTCCGGCGACATGCTGGCGGCTCGTTTGCTTTCCGGCCTGCGTCCGCACCTGCCGAACGCGCGTTTCCACGGCATCGGCGGCCCGGCGATGATGGAGCACGGTTTCGAGTCGCACTGGCCGATGGACCAGCTGACCGTGCGCGGCCTGCTGCCGGTGCTGATGCGCTACCGCGAGCTCAAAGGCATCCAGAGCGCGCTGCGCGACCAGCTGCTGGCGGATCGCCCGGCAGTGTTCATCGGCGCCGACTACCCGGGCTTCAACCTCGGGCTGGAAGAACAGCTGAAGGCGGCCGGCATTCCGACCATGCACTACATCGGCCCGCAGATCTGGGCCTGGCGTGGTGGCCGCATCAAGAAAATCATCCGCGCTGTCTCGCACATGCTGGTGGTGTTCCCGTTCGAGGAAGAGATTTATAAGAAGGCCGGCGTGCCGGTCAGCTACGTCGGCCATCCGCTGGCGGAACTGATCCCGATGACGCCGGACGAAAACGCCGCCAAGCGCACACTCGGTTTACCGGAAGACGCCAACGTGGTCACCATCATGCCGGGCAGCCGCATGTCGGAGATCAAGTACAACACGGTGGCGTTCATGCAGGCCGCGCGTTTGCTGAAGCAGCGCGACCGGACGCTGCGTTTCGTCGCGCCGATGGCGGGTGAACGCCAGAAGCAGTATTTCCTGCAGCTGGTGGCGCAGGCTGGCTTGCAGGACGTGGAGATCCAGCTGCTCGATGGCCAGTCGCACACCGCGATCGCCGCCGCCGATGCGGTGATGGTGGCCTCCGGCACGGCCTCGCTGGAAGTGGCGCTGTTCAAGAAGCCGATGGTCATCGCGTACAAGATGATGGAACTGGAGTGGCAGATCCTGCGCCACTTCGGCTACCAGCCGTGGATCGGATTGCCGAATATCCTGGCGCGCGAGTTCCTGGTGCCGGAGCTGCTGCAGCACGACGCCAATCCCGAAGCGCTGGCCGAAGCGATGTGGAAGCAGCTGAGCGACGCGCCGCACCGCCTGCGCCTCGTGCAGCGTTTCACCGACATGCATCACAGCCTGCTGCGCAACAGCGCGGCGGAGAGCGCAGCCGCCGTGCTGCGCGTTATTGAAGGACGAAAGTGAAGAATCAAAATCTCGGCTTGTTCGACGACCTGCCGGAATCGCCGGACGAAATCATCTGCGGCGTGGACGAGGCAGGACGCGGCCCGCTGGCCGGCCCGGTGTTCGCGGCCGCCGTCATCCTCTGCCCAACGCGGCCGATTGAAGGCTTGCGCGATTCGAAGAAACTCAACGAAGCCAAGCGCGATATGCTGGCGCCGTTGATCAAGCAGCACGCCGTGGCGTGGGCGATTGCCGAAGCGTCGGAAGAAGAAATCGACAAGCTGAATATCCTGCACGCCTCCATGCTGGCCATGCGCCGCGCGGTGGAAGCGCTGAAGACGGTGCCGACCCTGGCCCTTATCGACGGCAACCGCTGCCCGGTGATGAAAATCCAGAGCATCGCCATCGTCGGCGGTGACGACAAGGTGGAAGCCATTTCGGCCGCCTCCATCCTCGCCAAGACTGCGCGCGACGCCGCGCTGGTGACGCTGCATGCGAAGTATCCGCAGTACTGCTTCGACCAGCACAAAGGCTACGGTACCGCGCTGCACCTCGAGCGCCTGCGCGAGCATGGCCCGTCGCCGGTGCATCGCCGTTCGTTCGCGCCGGTGCGCGCGCTGCTGGAGGCGGGCCTGTGAAGACGATCACCTCGCGCGACAACGCGCAATACAAGGAACTGGTCAAGCTGGCCGGCAGCCAGCAGGCGCGCCGCAAAGCCGGCCGCACGCTGCTCGATGGCGTGCATTTGTGCGAATCCTATCTGCAGTTGCGCGGCTTGCCGGAGCAGTGTGTGGTGAGCGAAGGCTCGCTGCACAATCCGGAAGTGATGGACATCATCGGCAAACTGGAAGCGCAGCGCGCCCACGTGTTGGCCTTGCCGGATGCGCTCTACAACGCCGTCAGCCAGGTCGAACACGGCGTCGGCGTGATGTTTTTGATCGCCACGCCGGAGCGCGTGGTGACGGCGCCGGTGAGCGTTTCCGCAGTGCTGCTGGACGGCGTGCAGGACCCGGGCAACGTCGGCTCAATCCTGCGCAGCGCGGCGGCGGCGGGCATCACCCAGGTGTACTGCAGCAGCGGTACGGCGTTCTGCTGGTCGCCGAAAGTGCTGCGCGCCGCGATGGGCGCGCATTTCGTGCTCGATATCTTTGAGAACGTCGACCTCGCGGAGCTGATCCGCAACGCCAAAGTGCAGACCCTGGCCACCAGCGGCTACGCCACCCAGCGCCTGTACGACGTCAATCTGCGCGTGCCGACAGCGTGGCTGTTCGGCCACGAGGGGCAGGGCGTGGCGGATGATCTGCTGTCTGCTGCTACGCACCAGGTGGTGATTCCGCACCTGGGGCAGGTCGAGTCGCTCAACGTCGCCGCTTGCGCGGCAGTTTGCTTTTTCGAGCAAGTAAGGCAGAATCAGACGTAAGCACATTCTGGAGCCGTACATGGATATCGCGCAGTTGCACTTTCTGGTAGCCGAAGGGGATCAGGTTCAACGCCATGCGCTGGCTGATATCCTTGTGCATGTCGGCGTTGGCCACATTACACAGGCGCCGGATGGACACACGGCGCTGCGCCACTTCAGCGCCGGCATCACGCCGGCAGTGGACATTGCCATCATCGACCTGGCGCTGCCCGGCATGGATGCGCTGGAACTGATCCGCCGCCTCGGCGAGGCCAAATGCAAGGCTGGCATCGTCGTGGTCGGCGCGCAGACCAACGCGGTGCTGTTCTCAGTGGAGACCATGGCGCTGGCCTATGGTGTCAACGTGCTGGGCGCGATCGGCAAGCCGGTGATCGGCAGCCGCCTGATGGTGCTAGTGAACAACTACCTGCAGCCGGGCGAAGGCCGCGGCGCGCGGGCATCGACGCCGCAGCTGTCGTTTGCCGAAGTGGGGCAGGGCTTGCAGGCGAAGGAGTTCGATCCCTTCTTCCAACCAAAAATTGAACTGGAAACCGGGCAGGTAAAAGGCCTGGAGATGTTCGCGCGCTGGCGCCATCCGCTGCATGGCGTGCTCGGGCCGGCGTCCTTCATGCAGGCGCTGGAAGACAACCGCCGCGTGGATTTCCTCGACTGGACCATGATCGAAAAATCGGTGGCGGCCTGCCGCACCTTGCACGATCAGGGTGTGCCGATTTCAGTGTCCATCAACGTCGACCAGGGCACGCTGGCGCATCCGCAATTCATGGAGCAGATCGCGGCCTGCCTTGAGCGGCACCGCATCATGGCCGACTACATCACCTTCGAGATGACCGAATCGGCGGTGCTGAGCACCGACCCGCACTTCCTCGAACGCCTGCTGCGCCTGCGCATGAAAGGCTTTGGCCTGGCGATTGACGATTACGGCACGGGGCGCAGCAACCTGCAACTGCTGGCGCGCATCCCGTTCTCCGAACTGAAGATTGACCGCAGCTTCGTGGACGGCGCCTCCAAGCGCGCCGCCATCGGCACCGTGCTGCGCTCCTGCCTTGGCCTGGCGCGCAGCCTCGATCGCAAATCGGTGGCAGTTGGCGTCGAGACCAAGCAGGATTGGGATTTCCTGCAAGGCCTGGGCTGCACCTACGCCCAGGGCTACTACATCGCCAAGCCGATGCCGGTGGAAGAATTCCCCGCCTGGCTGGCCGACTGGCAGCACTTCTTCTGAGCCCGATCAAGAACGCTTGGCGCTAACAATCGCACACTCGACCCTCTGTCCAACCAAAGGAGGTGCGAGATGGCTAAGCGTAAGAACAACAACGGCGGCGCGGTGGATGGCGCCGGATCGATCCTCAGCACGATGGCCGGGCCTGCGGCGCCGCCTTACCCCTTGCGTCTCGGGCCGCCGAATCCCGTCAGCGACCGGCTGCTGGACAAGAACACCAACGACGACAAGCTGGCCGCCGAGCGGCCGTTCAACGCCACCAAGCCGCTGGAATACGGCGAAGCGGCTTATACGCCGCACGCCGGCGAGACTTTTACGCCACCGACGCCGGCCACCACCGGCAGCACCAGCACCGAGATCGTGGCATCGCCAAAAGTCGGCGATGGTGAGCCGGACCTTGGCGACAACGCCATCAATCGCCCGCTGGACCGTGTGCGCGTCGACGACACCGGCCGCGAACTGACCACCAACCAGGGCGTGCCGGTGGCCGACAACCAGGACTCGCTCAAGGCCGGCCTGCGCGGCCCGACGCTGATGGAAGACTTCATCCTGCGCGAGAAAATTACCCACTTTGACCACGAGCGCATTCCCGAGCGCGTGGTGCATGCGCGCGGCTCGGCGGCGCATGGCTACTTCGAAAGCTATCAGGACCTGAGCGCCATCACCCGCGCCGCGCCGTTTGCGGCGGCCGGCAAGCGCACGCCGGTGTTTGTGCGTTTCTCGACGGTGGTCGGCGAGCGCGGTTCGGCCGATACGGTGCGCGATGTGCGCGGCTTCGCCACCAAGTTCTACACCGAGGAGGGCAACTGGGATCTGGTGGGGAATAACATCCCGGTATTCTTCATTCAGGACGCGATGAAGTTCCCGGACCTGGTTCACGCGGTCAAGCCAGAGCCGCATCACGCCATGCCGCAGGCATCCAGTGCACACGACACCTTCTGGGACTTTGCCTCGCTCAGCCCCGAGATCGCGCATATGCTGATGTGGCACACCTCCGACCGCGCCATCCCGCGCAGCTACCGCATGATGCAGGGCTTCGGCGTGCACACCTTCCGGCTGGTGAACGAGAAGGGGGCCTCGGTGTTCTGCAAATTTCACTGGTCGCCGCTGGCCGGCACGCATTCCCTGGTGTGGGACGAGGCGGTGCGCATCGCCGGCGCCGATCCCGATTTCCACCGGCGCGATTTGTGGGAGGCCATCGACAGCGGCCAGTTCCCGGAGTGGGAGCTGGGCTTGCAGCTGTTCAGCGAGGAGCAGGCGGCGCAATTCCCGTTCGATATTCTCGATCCAACCAAGATCGTGCCGGAGGAGATGGTGCCGGTGCGCCGGGTCGGCAAGATGGTCCTGGACCGCAACCCGGATAACTTCTTCGGCGAGACCGAGCAGGTGGCGTTTTGCGCGGCGCACGTGGTGCCGGGCATCGACTTCACCAACGACCCGCTGCTGCAAGGGCGGCTGCATTCCTACATCGATACGCAGATCACGCGCCTCGGTGGTCCGAACTTCCACGAAATCCCGATCAACACGCCGCTGGCGCAGATCCACAACAACCAGCGCGACGGCTTCCATCGCCAGCAGATCAACCGTGGGCGCGTGAATTACGAGCCGAATTCGCTGGCCGGCGGTTGCCCGTTCCAAGCCGGGAAGCGTGGTTTTGTCAGCGTGCCGGAGCCCTCGCACGGCAACGAGGTGCGCGGCAAGCCGGAGCTGTTTGCCGATCACTACTCGCAAGCGCGCCTGTTCTGGATCAGCCAGAGCGCGGTGGAGCAGCAGCACATCATCGACGCCTTCCGTTTCGAGCTGACGCGGGTGCAGACCCCGGCCGTGCGCAGCCGCACGCTGGCGCTGCTGCTGAATATTGACAGCCGGCTGGCCGGTGCGGTGGCCGATGGACTGGGCATGTCCTTGCCGCCGCCGCTGCCGCCGGCCACGGACAAGCCGCCGTTTGAATATCTGCCGTCGCCGGCTCTATCGTTGTTTGCGCGTCCCGGTGCGCTGGGTGTGCGCACGCGGCGCGTGGCGCTGGTGGTCGGCCAGGGCGTGGATGGGGCACAGGTGCGCAAGCTGTATGCGTCGCTGCTGGACGCGGGCGCGGTGCCGCGCTTAATCTCGGCGCGTATCGGGCCGCTGGCGGCCAGCGACGATGCGCCGCTCGACGTGGAAATCAGCTTCGAGACCGCGCCGTCGGTGCTGTGGGATGGCGTGATTGTGGCCGACAGTCCGGTATTTGTGGGCGATGCGCAGGCGGCGGAATTCCTCAAGCTGCAGTACCGGCACGATAAGCCGATACTGGCGCTGGGGAATGGCGCCGAGTTGCTGAAGGCGGCCAAAATCCCGCGCAAACCCGACCCCGGTGTGATCGTGGCGAATAGCGCCGATGCGGCGGAAGCGCTGGCCAGCTTCAAGAACGTGTTGGCCCGGCACCGCATCTATGCGCGCGAGCGTGGCTAGTGTTTAATACTCGCGGCGATCCGGCTTGATCTCTTGCAGGATCGTCGTCGAGATTTCCTCGATCGATTTGGTGGTCGAGGACAGCCAGCGGATGCCTTCGCGCTTCATCATCAGCTCCGCTTCATTGACCTCATAGCGGCAGTTTTCCAGCGATGCGTACTTGCTGCCCGCACGCCGCTCGTTGCGGATCTCGCTCAAACGCTCCGGCGTGATGGTCAGGCCAAAGATCTTGGTCTTGAACTCATACAGCGACGACGGCAGCTTGCCGCGCTCAAAATCATCGGGAATCAGCGGATAGTTCGCCGCCTTGATCCCGTACTGCATCGCCAGGTACAAACTGGTCGGCGTCTTGCCCGAGCGCGACACGCCCACCAGAATCACGTCGGCCGACGACAAATTCTTGTGCGACTGGCCGTCGTCATGCGCCAGCGAGAAGTTGATCGCCTCGATCCGGTTCTTGTACTCCTCGCTGTCCACGATGTTGTGCGACCGCCCAATCGTGTGGGTCGACTTCACGCCCAACTCTTGTTCCAATGGCGCAACAAACGTCTGGAACATGTCCATGTACATGCCCTTGCATAGACGAATGATGTCCGACAACTCGGTCTTGACCAGGGTGGAAAAGATGATCGGACGCTGACCGTCGGTGGCAAACGCCTCGTTAATCTTGCGCACCGCATCGTGCGCCTTGTCCAGCGTATCGATGAACGGCAGCCGCACCTGGCGGAAGCGCAGCTCGAACTGGGTCAGCACGGAGTGACCAAAGGTTTCAGCGGTAATGCCGGTGCCGTCCGAAACAAAAAAGACGGTGCGGGCGGCGGAGGGCAGGGGTGGTCGTTGTTCTTGTGTCATGTAGAGGAGGCTATCGGGTATTGTGGTTCGTCAATTCGCGCCACAGGCTGTAGAATGAAAGACTATGGTTAGATTGTGCTGCACGACGAACAGAATAACAAGAAACAAGTCTGCGCCTCGCTGGAAGATTTCTATCATCAAAAAGGTGTAATTATGTCCAACGCAGCATTGAAGGAGCAAAACAACGAAGCAGTCTACGTTGCCTCGTTCGAAAACTTACGCATGACGGATGTTGAGTCCGTCGGCGGCAAGAACGCCTCTCTCGGCGAAATGATCAGCCAGCTGGCGGGAGCCGGCGTGCGCGTGCCTGGTGGTTTCGCCACCACGGCACAGGCTTTCCGGGACTTCCTGTCCTACAGCGAAGCCGGCGGCAAGTCGCTGGCCGACCGTATCGCCGATCGCCTCGCCGATCTGAACATTGACGACGTCCGCTCGCTGGCCCAGGCCGGCGCCGAGATTCGCCAGTGGATCATCGAAACCCCATTCCAGCCGCGCCTGGAAGCGGAAATCAAAACCTTCTACGAAAAACTGGTGGCCGATTCGTCGACCGAAGTGTCGTTTGCGGTGCGTTCTTCGGCAACGGCGGAAGATTTGCCGGACGCATCGTTCGCGGGCCAGCAGGAAACCTTCCTGAACGTGGTCGGCATCGACAACGTGCTGGACGCGATGAAGCACGTATTCGCCTCGCTGTACAACGACCGCGCGATCTCGTACCGCGTGCACAAGGGCTTCACCCATGCTGAAGTGGCGCTGTCGGCCGGCGTGCAGCGCATGGTCCGCTCCGACTTGGGCGCGGCTGGCGTGATGTTCACCATCGACACCGAATCCGGCTTCAAGGACGTGGTGTTCGTCACCTCCAGCTACGGCCTGGGCGAGACGGTGGTGCAGGGCGCCGTCAACCCGGACGAGTTCTACGTTCACAAGCCGATGCTGGAAAAAGGCAAATCGCCTGTCATCCGCCGCAATATCGGTTCCAAGCTGATCAAGATGGAATTCACTGCCGAAGCCAAGGCTGGCCGTTCGGTGAAGACTGTTGACGTGCCTGTCGAACTGCGCAACCGCTACTCGCTGAACGACCAGGAAGTGGTGGAGCTGGCCAAGTACGCCGTCATCATCGAAAACCACTACGGCCGTCCGATGGACATCGAGTGGGGCAAGGATGGCCGCGACGGCAAGCTGTACATCCTGCAAGCGCGTCCTGAGACCGTAAAGTCGCAGCAGAAAGCCACCGACGTGCAGCAGCGCTTCAAGCTGAAATCGTCGGGCACCGTGCTGGCCTCGGGCCGCGCGATCGGCCAGAAGATCGGCGCCGGTCCGGTGCGCGTGATCCACGACCCATCGGAAATGGAGCGCGTGCAGCCAGGCGACGTGCTGGTGGCCGACATGACCGACCCTAACTGGGAACCGGTGATGAAGCGTGCTTCCGCCATCGTCACCAACCGTGGTGGCCGTACCTGCCACGCAGCGATCATCGCGCGTGAACTGGGCGTGCCAGCGGTGGTCGGCTGCGGCGACGCGACCGACGTGCTGAAAGACGGCACCTTCGTGACCGTGTCCTGCGCTGAAGGCGACGAGGGCAAGATCTACGACGGCCTGCTGGAAACCGAAGTATCGGAAGTCTCGCGCGGCGAGCTGCCTAAGCTGCCGACCAAGATCATGCTGAACGTGGGTAACCCGCAGCTGGCGTTCGACTTCCAGGCCGTGCCTAACGGCGGCGTGGGCCTGGCCCGCCTCGAGTTCATCATCAACAACAACATTGGTGTGCACCCGAAAGCGATCCTGGAATACCCGAACATCGACGCCGACCTGAAGAAAGCAGTGGAGTCGGTGGCACGCGGCCACGCTTCGCCACGCGCCTTCTACGTCGACAAGCTGGCCGAAGGTATCGCCACCATCGCTGCCGCGTTCTGGCCGAAACCAGTGATCGTGCGCCTGTCGGACTTCAAGTCCAACGAGTACAAGAAACTGATCGGCGGTTCGCGCTACGAGCCGGATGAAGAAAACCCGATGCTGGGCTTCCGCGGCGCCGCCCGTTATCTGGCCGACGACTTCGCCGGTGCATTCGAAATGGAATGCGCGGCGATGAAGCGCGTGCGTAACGACATGGGCCTGACCAACGTCGAGATCATGGTGCCGTTCGTGCGTACCCTGGGCCAGGCTGAGAAGGTGGTTAACCTGCTCGGCAAGAACGGCCTGGTGCGCGGCGAAAACGGCCTGCGCCTGATCATGATGTGCGAGGTGCCTTCGAACGCCATCCTGGCCGAGCGCTTCCTCGAGCACTTCGACGGCTTCTCCATCGGCTCCAACGACCTGACCCAGCTGACCCTGGGCCTGGACCGCGATTCCGGCATGGCGCTGCTGGCAGCTGACTTCGACGAGCGCGACGACGCGGTGAAAGCCCTGCTGTCGCTGGCGATCAAAGCCTGCCGCGCGCAGGGCAAGTACATTGGTATTTGCGGCCAGGGCCCATCGGATCACCCGGACTTCGCAGCGTGGCTGATGGAGCAGGGCATCGAATCGATGTCGCTGAATCCGGACTCGGTGATCGACACCTGGCAGAAACTGGCGTCCTTGCAGAAGTGATTGACGCGCGCTGAAAATGGTATAGACTGGAGTTATCGAATTTAGTAGTAAAAAACTCTATCAATACCATCTGTCAGCAGCAAAAAACCCTCGCAGCCCATCCCGGGACGCGGGGGTTTTTTCATTTGAAAGGAGTGCATCATGGCTGATTGGAGTTACTGGCTGGCCGCGGCTGGCCTGACGGTGATACTGGAACTGTTCAGCGGGACGTTCTATCTGCTGATGATCGCGATCGGACTGGCGGCCGGCAGTGCTGCGGCCTTGCTCGGATTCGGCGAGGCGGTGCAATTGCTGGTGGCGGCACTGGTTGGCGCCGGCGCCACCGTGGCGCTGCGCCGCAGCCGCTATGGCAAGCAGCAGGAGCGTGTCGATGCCGGACGCGACCCGAACGTGAACCTTGATATCGGCCAGACCGTGCATGTGCCGGAGTGGCAGGATAACGCAGCGCGCGTGATGTATCGCGGCGCGCTGTGGGATGTGGAGCTGGCTCCGGGCGTAAATGCCACGCCGGGTCAGTTCACCATTCGCGAAGTACGCGGCAGCCGCCTGATTGTGGCCGCCTGAGATTAATCAACGGAGAATTACATGGACATTAGCATAGGCAACGTCACCTTTATCCTGTTTGTTTTGGCAATCGTATTCGTTTTCAAGACCATCAACGTGGTGCCTCAGCAGCACGCGTGGGTGGTGGAGCGGCTGGGCAAATATCATGCGACGCTGGGGCCGGGCCTCAACATCGTGATTCCGTTCGTGGACCGCATCTCCTACAAGCACGTGCTGAAAGAGATTCCGCTCGATGTGCCGCCGCAGGTTTGCATCACCAAGGACAACACGCAGTTGCAAGTGGACGGCATCCTGTACTTCCAGATCACTGATGCGATGCGCGCGTCGTATGGCTCGTCCAACTACATCGCCGCGATTACGCAGCTGGCGCAGACCACGCTGCGTTCCGTCATCGGCCGCATGGAGCTGGACAAGACGTTTGAGGAACGTGAGCACATCAACACCGCCATCGTGAACGCGATCGATGAATCGGCCGCCAACTGGGGCGTGAAAGTACTGCGCTATGAAATCAAGGACCTGACGCCGCCGAAGGAAATCCTGCACGCCATGCAGGCACAGATCACGGCCGAGCGCGAGAAGCGTGCGCTGATCGCGGCATCGGAAGGCCGCAAGCAGGAACAGATCAACATCGCCAGTGGTGAGCGCGAAGCGCAGATCGCACGCTCCGAGGGCGACAAGCAGGCCGCCATCAACCGCGCGCAAGGCCAGGCGGCAGCGATTGTCGCGCTCGCGGAAGCGAATGCGGCGGCACTGCGCCAGGTCGGCGCAGCGATCCGCGAACCGGGTGGCGACGACGCGATGAATCTGAAAGTGGCCGAGCAATACGTGGGTGCGTTCGGCCAGCTTGCGAAGACCAATAATTCGATTATCATACCGGCCAATTTGGGCGACATGAGCGGCCTGATCGCCACGGCGATGCAGGTCGTCAAGACGCAGGGCAAGATCATCAAGGAGTAAGCATGGGTACTTGGGCGGTGGACGCCTTCGGCAACGACTACGCGCAGGACTGGGCGGAGGATTTGCACGAGACGAGCAATCTGGACGCGGTCGAAGACACGCTCAATACAGTGCTGGACAGCGGCGCGGAACTGGAAGCGCCGTTTGCGGCGGAGGCGCTGGCGGCGATTGAAGTGCTGGCGCGGCTGCAAGGCAAAGGCGGTCCGCGCAGCGAGGACAGCGCAACGGTGGATGAATGGGTGGAGGCGCGCAAAGCCAAAACCGTCAAGCCGCGCGCCGACCTGGCGGCGAAAGCAGCGCAAGCCATCGAGCGCATCCTCGCGCCCGACAGCGAACTGCGCCAGCTGTGGGAAGAAAGCGAGCACTACGCCGACTGGCGCGCCTCAGTCGAAGACCTGCGCGCCCGTCTGTAAGCGCCGAAGTCATTCCCGCGCAGGCGGGAATCCATACGGCGCAGGCAAGTCCAGCGCAGCATGGGCTCCCGCCTTCGCGGGAGCGACGGTGTTACTGCTTGCGGCGGCGGGCGGCGAAGCCTACCAGGCCCAGGCCGGCCAGCAGCATGGCGTAGGTTTCTGGCTCCGGCACGGCCGCGGTCAGCGAGACCGCATCCAGCGAAGTGCCCAGACTGTCGCTGGTGCCGATGGCGCGGAAGCTCAGGGCTTCGATATTGCCGGTACCGAGCAGGGTGTAGCTGACGCTCTGCCAGTTGCCGCCTACCGAGTTGTTAACGGTACCGACGACGTTGCCACCCCAGCTGATTTCCAGACCTTGCGACGAGGTGCCCACGCCTGGACGATCCTGGAACTGGAAGGTCAGGGTGTAGCTCTGGTTCAGCACGGTGCTCACATTCTGGTACATCGCGCTATTGGCGGTGGTGTCCAGTTCGACGAAGTTGACGCCGTCCGGTGCCACGCCGACCACGTTGTTGCGCAGCTCGATGCCGGCGCCGACGCCAGTCCAGCCGGTCAAGGTGCTGTAGATGTTCCAGCTGCCGTTGCCTTGCAGGTCGGCTTCAAAGCTGCCATTGGTCAGCAGTTCGGTCGATGCGTGTGCGACGCCGCTGGCCAGCAGGGCGGCGAGGGCGACAGATTTCAGTACTTTCATGGCGTATCCCTTAATGTTGTTATTTGGTAATTTATATTTCATCTGCGACATGTAAATTCTATATCGGAAATACCTAAATAAGCTACTGACATTTGCCATTTTCTGATGTGTTGTACCATTCCGGTATGAATCAAGATATCGAACAGCTGCAAGATTTCCTGCACGACAATCAACGGGTGCTGGTGCTGACCGGTGCCGGCCTCAGTACCGCTTCCGGTATTCCCGATTACCGCGACAAGGATGGCGTGCGGCGCGGCCGCAATCCGATTCAGGGGCCGGATTTCCGCAAGTCCGAGGCGGTGCGCCGCCGTTACTGGGCGCGCAGCATGGCCGGCTATCCAACCCTGGCCGGGGCCGCGCCCAACGCCGGCCACCACGCGCTGGCCGCGCTGGAGGAGGCCGGACGCATCCACGGCATCATCACGCAGAACGTCGACGGCCTGCACACGCGCGCCGGCAGCCGCAAGCTGATTGAGCTGCACGGGAATATCCACGGCGTGGTCTGCCTCGATTGCCGCCGGGTGCATCCGCGCGCGGGCATTCAGGAATGGCTGGCGCAGGCCAACCCTGAACTGGTGCCAACCGGCCCGGCCGGCGAGGTGGTGCCGGAAGCGCGCCCCGACGGCGATGCCGAGGTCGAGCTTGATGAGTTCCAGCATTTCCAGCTGCCGTACTGCGCGGCTTGCGGCGGCACCTTGCAGCCGGATGTGATTTTCTTCGGCGATAACATTCCGGCCGAGCGCACAGCCGCCGCGCTGCAGCTGGCCGAGGAGGCCGATGCGGTGCTGGTGGTCGGTTCGTCGCTGATGGTGTTTTCGGGCTTCCGCTTCGCCAAGCTGGCGGCGCAAGCAAACAAACCGATCGCGGCCATCAACATCGGGAAAACCCGCGCGGATGACTTGATCGGCTTGAAGGTGGAGGCGTCGGCAGTCGATATCCTGCCGATGCTGCTTTAATTCCGCTGCAACATCGAGCGGACGATGGCTTCCTTGGCCAGCACGTAGTCGTGGCCGGCCAGCACGAAGTTGGTGTTCGGCTGGATTACTTTGACGTTGATGAACACCATGTCGCTGGTCTCGGCATACGAACCCACCACGATCGCTTGCGCGTTGTGGCTGTTGGCCACTTCGCCGATCTCGCGCGTGAGCATCAGCTCGCCTTGATTGCGCTTCAGGTAGACGCTGTTGCGCAGCTTCATCTCCAGCATCGCCAGCCCGCCTTGCGCCATGCGCGTCGACAGCTGTTCCGACACCAGCCGGCCCAGCGTGGTGGTCTGTTCCAGCGCATCGATGTTGACCACGGTGGCCATGATCAGCGGCTTGTCGGCCACCAGCTTGCCGCTCAGCTGCTGCAGCAGCGCGTCGGCGGCCTTGTAGTTGGAGCTGATGAACTGGTTGGACGAAATCGTCGAGTAGTTGCCTTCCTCGTTTTTCGGCGTGGAAGAGCAGGCGGCCAGCAGCAGCGGCGCGGCCAGCACGGCGGTGCGCAATACGGTTTTCAGCATTACATGTCTCCGCGCACCTGGAAGGTACGGGTCAGTTTAGGTTCTTCGGGCTTGGGATCGACGATGCCGTACAACACGCGGTCGCTGTCGGCCACGTAGTAGGCCGAGGTGCTGCGCGCCAGGTAGCGGTACTGGTCCGATACCGAGACGGTAACAATGATTTCGGTCTTCGGCGTTGCGCCCGGAGCGAACTGGGCGTTGAACCAGTCGTAGGCGTCCCATGCGCCGGCGCCGGCCGCCACGTTGAGCAGGGCCGGGGCTTCGATTTCGCTCAGCAGCCAGACGCCGGCGCCGAGGATGGCGCGCTCGCCGTGGTAGCGGTATTGCGGACGGTTGGCGGTGAAGGTCACGGCCTGCACGTCCATGTCGACCTTGAGCGAGCCGGCCGGGCTGCGCGACACCACGTAGCCATCGTTCACCAGCGAGGTGGTCAGTTGGGTCGCCAGCGCGCGCTGGAACGGGGTCGGGTCTTTCGGTTCGTTGATGTAGACCGGGCGCGGCGGGCTCTTCTTGAGCTCGGCAGCTACGCCTTTTTCGATATTGTCGGAGATGACGCCCCAATGGTAAGCCGCTTGCAGCTTGGCTTGCTTGGTGGTCGGGAAGTTGGCGGCCAGCGGGGTCGGCGTGTAGCGCGCCGCGCATCCTGCCAGCAGGAGTCCGGCTGCCACAGCCATTGCAGTTTTCAGCGCCATTTTTGCCTCGTCGTCAAAGGTGCGAATGTAAAATCGTTCTCCACCCAGTTTAGCATGGATGTTTCTAATTAGAAATTGTCTACGCAATAAAAAACCCGGTACGGGACCGGGTTTTGTACAGAGTGCGCAACAGTTTTAGCGGCGATGGGTTTTCATCGCCTGCGCGACTTCGCGCTTGCCGTCGCGATCTTTCTCGGTGGCACGTTTGTCATGCATTTTCTTGCCCTTGGCGAGGCCGATTTCACATTTGACGCGGCCGCCCTTGAAGTGCAGGTTGAGCGGCACCAGGGTGTAGCCGGCGCGCACCACTTTGCCGATCAGCTTGTCGATCTGTTCGCGGTGCAGCAGCAGCTTGCGGGTGCGCACCGCTTCCGGGCTGATGTGGGTGGAGGCGGTCGGCAGGGCGCTGATGTGGGCGCCAAACAGGTACAGCTCGTCACCCTTGATGGTGACGTAAGCTTCCTTGATCTGCACCTTGTTGTCGCGGATGGCCTTGACTTCCCAGCCTTCGAGCACGATGCCCGCTTCATAGCGGTCTTCGATGAAGTAGTCAAAAAAGGCTTTTTTGTTATCGGCTATGGTCATGAGATGGTATCGGTTAAACTACTGCTGCGCGCCGGAAGCGCGAATAATTCAACATCATAGCAAATGGTTAGACAATGGCAGTAGTACACAAATCAGTTTTACTTGCTTACAGCGCCCAGCAAATGTTCGATCTGGTGGCTGCGATCGAGGACTATCCCAAATTCTTGCCGTGGTGCGGTGGTGTTGAAATCAGGGAACGCAATGGCGACACAGTGGTGGCCAGTGTTGGCATCAACTACCACGGCGTCAAGCAAGCGTTCACAACGGCCAATGAAAACACGCCGTCGAGCTCCATCAAGATGAAGCTGGTGGACGGTCCTTTCAAGTGCCTGGACGGCACCTGGACCTTCAAGGCGCTGCGCGAGGATGCGTGCAAGATCGACCTCGACCTGCACTATGAGTTTTCCAGCGCCTTGCTGGCCAAGCTGGTGGGGCCGGTGTTCGGCATGATCGCCAACAGCATGGTGGATTCCTTCTGCAAACGGGCGGAAACAGTGTATGGCAGCTGAAACCATCAACGTTCAAGTATGCTACGCCAGCGACGCGGCGCAGTTCCTGCGCGCGCTGCAAGTCCCGTCCGGCACCACGATGGAACAGGCCATCGCCATGAGCGGGCTGGCCGAAGCCGTGCCCGGCCTTGACGTCGCCGCCCTCGAAACCGGCATCTACGCCAAAAAGAAACCGCGCGACACCGTCCTGCGCGAACACGACCGCATCGAACTCTACCGCCCTCTGATCGCCGACCCCAAGCACGCCCGCCGCCGCCGCAAAACTCCCGCAGCCGCGTAAGGCCGCTGTGCGTTGTTGCAAAGTGGCTTTGCAATGATGGGGCTTCCTCGCTGGAAGCTGTCAACCTAAGATACACTCATCGCTAGTGTCCACCAAGAGAATGTGATGAGTGTTTTTCGCCTGCTTGTGATTGCCTGCTTGTGCTACGGCGCGCCCGCGTTGGCTGGTTCGGTTTGTCCGCCGGTGACGCGCGTGGGCTTGAGCGACCTCGGCTATACGGCGTACCGCGAGCACGGCCGCATTGGCGGCATTTCGGTGGACATCGCCAATGAAATGGCACGCCGTACCGGCTGCAAGTTTGAGTTCAGCTGGTTCCCGCGCCAGCGCTTGTTCGTTGAGCTCGCTGCCGGCAACATCGATATGACGATGGCCTCGCTACGCCTGCCCGAGCGCGATGCGCACGCACGCTATCTGCCTTACGCTTATCTGCAATACGATCTCGTGCTGGCCGCCTCGCCAGCGCGCAGCTATGCCAGCCTGGCCGAGTTTGTCGAGCAGGGCAAAGGGAAGCTCAACGTCACGCGCGGCCTCGCCTACGACGCGGCGATTGAGACGCAGTTGGCGCGCCTGGCCGCTGCCGGCCGCCTGGAAGTGGTGAATGATTTCGAGACGGTATTCGCCAAGTTGGAAATGGGGCGCGCTGACGGCACGCTGGCCACGCCGCCTATTTACAGCAAATACCTGAAGAGCGGCAAGCTGCAAAGCAGTGTGGTGGTGGTCCAACTGCCTGAAGCAACGCCGCGCTTTACCGGTATCTACCTGGCCAAGTCCACCATTTCGCCGGCGGTGCGCGACCGCTATGCCGCAGCGCTGAAAGCGATGGTGACGGATCAAACCATCCGCACCATCTACGCGCACTACTTTGACGAAGCGACCCTCAAGCGCATGATCCGGCAAGGGCAGGGGCCGCTGCTGACGGCCTTGTCGGCGCCGGACTAGGGCATCTCAGCGGGTGCGGATGGCCGGCACGCGCTCGGCCAGCGCCGCCGCTTCTGCTGTCTTGCGCTGGCGCTGGTAGATGATGCTCAGCTCACGTGCGCTGTCGATCACGTCGGGATGGTCAGGTCCGAACGCCGGAAGCAACTGCTCCAGCGCCTCGCTTTGTAGACGCAAGGCTTCATCCACGTTGCCGCGCGTGCGGTACAGCGTGGCCAGCGCGCTCTTCGCGCCAGCTGCTTCCAGTGGATCGGCGCTGGAGCGTGCATAGCCGTCGATTGCTTGCTGGTACATGGCCTGAGCCTGATCGTAGCGCTGCTGCGCGTGCAGGATCTCTGCCACGTTCATGCGCAGCGCTGCCAGTGGCCGCTCGGCGTACATGAGCTTGGTGCGCGCGCGGCGTTCGGCCGTTTGCAAGGGCACACGCCTGGCCGCAACCTGCTCCGCTTCGAGCGCTGTGACGGCCAGATGCAGCGCCTGCGCATCGGCGTCCAGCTTTTGTTGCTGCTGCCGGATTTCCTGCTCGCCCAGCGCCAGCGCACCGGCGACGTCGCCCTGGTTGTAGCGGCGGCGCATTTCGCTTTCAAGCTTTTGCTGCGCGCCGGGGACAAAGCGGCCTTTGCCGTTTGGATTGGTTTTCTGATAGATGGCGGCGGCCCGCTCGGCGGCGGCTTCGCCATCCTGGTAGCGCAGCAGGGCGTAATAGGCGATCGCCAGATCGTCGAGGCGCGGGATGAGCGCGGCATGCCCGGTTCCATAAGCCTGCTCGCCATTGCGCAGATTGCGCTGGGCCAGTTGCGCCGCCTGCTCGTATTGCTCTTCCTGATAGTACAGCTCGACCATCCTGCGGTAGACCGGCGCACTGATGCTGTCGGCCGGTTCGCCGGTCTTTTGCCAGTAGGCGATCAGGCGCGGCGCGGTCTGCTTCAGCGTAGCCAGGTTGGCGTTGGCGGCCTGATGGCTCACCAGGTCGCCAAGAATGCTGTAGGTGACCGATTCATCCGTCGGTACCGCGCGCTCGGCAATCGACACGGCCGTCGTCAAGGTGGTTGCGGCGGTGCGGCAGTCGCCGGCCTGCAGCAGTTTTTTGGCTTCGTCCTGCAGCCTGAGCGCCAGAGGCACGGTCGGCGCCAGGCCGGTCCAGATCGCATTGGCCTGCCTGACCAGTTCGTCGCCGCCTTTGACATCGGCGCCGAAATAGCGGGCCTCGGCCAGCGCGTACATCGCTTCGGCTTTGACCAGCGGGTCGCTGCCGTTCTGGGCTTCGCGCAGATTGCTTTCCGCCTGCTGGACCGACGTGCCTGGATAGGCGCGCTTGAGGTGCGTGCAGGCTTTCAGGTCGGCGGCCACGGCCGCTTGCGCCATGGCGGCTGCGGTGAGCAGGGCGGCGATCGTCAGGTGTTTCTTCATCATTCCAGCGTCCATACGTATTGAACATAAGCGACCGACTGCACCGGCTTGCCGTTGATGCCGGCCGGGCGGAAGCGGCAAGTGCTGAGGCCGACGCCGGCTGCCTTGTCGAGCATGGGAAAGCCGCTGCTGCGTGCTATCTCGTAGCGCAGCAGGCGTCCATTGGGCGCGACCACAAAACGCAGGGTGACGACGCCGCTTTCCTCATTGCGCAGGGACTGGCGGGGCCATTCAGGCTTGTTGCAACTGTCGAAGAAGACTTCCGCTGGATGCTGCGGGCGGGAGAATTTGGGCTGGTAGGTCGCGCTGTCCTGCGCGCTGGCGGCGGACGCCAGCAGCGCGAAGGACAGCGGAAGGGCGATGAATTTCATACGCGGCGGCGAGTGGTAAATAGCTATTTTACCAACGCCTCCGCGCGGGCCGCAAATTAGCGGCCGTTGACGTCCACGGTTTTTGCATCCAGCTTGACCTTGACGCTTGCCGCTGGCTTGGCGCCGGCCGAATCGGCCAGCGTCACCAGGTATTCGCCGGCGGCGATCTTCCAGGTCTTGCTGGCGCTGTCGTACACGCCCAGCAGGCGCGGATCGATCTTCACGGTGGCCTTGCCGCTGGCGCCGGCCTTCAGGTCCAGCTTGTCCCAGCCGCCGAGACGCTTAGGCGCTTCCCAGCCACCAGCCAGCGGCGAAACATACACTTGGCCTACCGCCTTGCCATCGCGCTTGCCGGTGTTCTTGATGCTGAACGAGACTTCGATACCGGTGCCGGCTGGCTTGGCGTCCAGGCCTTCATACGCGAAGCTGGTGTACGACAGGCCGTAACCGAACGGGAACAGCGGCTTGTGGCCTTTCAGATCGAACCACTTGTAGCCGACGGCCGCGCCTTCGATGTTGTAGTCGGTGGCGACCTTCTCGATGATGTTCTCATCCTTGGTCTTGGCGTCGCCATCGAGCACTGGACGCGGCAGCTGCGCCAGCGAAGCAGGGAAGGTGGCAGGCAGGCGGCCGGACGGATTCACATCGCCGCTGAGCACGCGCGCAATCGCGGCGCCGCCGCTGGTGCCCGGATACCAGGCTTCCAGTACCGCGCCTACCTTGTTCAGCCACGGCATCACCACCGGACCGCCGGTTTGCAGCACCACCACGGTCTTGGCGTTAGCCTTGGCCACCGCGTCGATCAGGGCGTCCTGCTTGTTCGGCAGGTTCAGGTCTTCGGCGTCGAAGCTTTCGGCCAGCCACTGGTTGGCGAACACGATCACCACGTCGCTATTGGCAGCCAGCTTGACGGCGGCGGCCAGATCCTTGCCGTCGTTGTAGCTCAGCTTGGCCTTGCTCAGCTTGGCCAGTTCGCCCATCGGCGACGAGCGGTGGTAGACGATAGGGCCCGGGAAGAAGGCCGGACCTTCATTCGGCACGGCCGAGCCGCCGATCGGGTACACCTGCGCCGAACCGCCGCCCGACAGCACGCCCACATTCGCGTGGCCGCCGATGATGGCGATGCTGCGCACATTGGCCGCCAGCGGCAGCAGATCGTTGTGGTTCTTCAGCAGGACGATGGCTTCTTCCGCATCGGCTTGGGTGATCTTGCCGTGGGCGACAAAGTCGATGCCGGCGTCGGCCGAGGTTGGTGCAGTGACCGGGTGCTCGACCAGGCCGTTGGCGAACATGGCGCGGGTGATGCGCTTGACCATGTCGTCCAGGCGCGCTTCCGGCACGTGGCGGTTGACCACGGCTTCTTTCAGGGCGCCGTTGAAGTAGTCCGATTTATCGAACGGCCAGCCGGATTGCTGGTCCAGGCCGCGCAGCGCGGCAGGGATGGTGGAGTGGGTCGCGCCCCAATCCGACATCACATAGCCTGGGTATTTCCAGTCCTGCTTCAGCACTTGATTCAGCAGGTAGTCGTTCTCGCAGGCGTAGTCGCCGTTGACGCGGTTGTAGGCGCACATCACGGAGCCCGGCTGGCCGCGCTCGATCGCGAACTGCATCGCCAGCAGGTCCGACATGCGGCCAGCCTTGTCGTCGATCTTGACGTTGACGTGATTGCGGTTGGTTTCCTGATCGTTGAAGGCGTAGTGCTTGACCGTCGAGATCATATGGTTCGACTGGATGCCGCGAATCTGCTCGCCGACCATGATGCCGGCCAGCAGCGGGTCTTCGCCGCCGTATTCAAAGTTGCGGCCGTTGCGCGGTTCGCGCAGCAGGTTGACGCCGCCGGCCAGCTGGACGTTGAAGCCGGTGCTGCGCGCTTCGCTGCCGATCATGGCGCCGCCGGCGAAGGCGACTTTCGGATTCCAGGTGGCGGCCGTGGCGATGCCCGATGGCAGGGAGGTGCGCTCGTAGGGTTTCTTCGACACGGCTTGCGTGGCGACGCCGACACCGGCGTCCGACTGCCATTGCGATGGCAGGCCAAGGCGCGGAATGCCCGGCACCCAGCCGGCCGAATCAGGACGGCCTTCTTTCGGCTGCTCGAATTTCTTCGGCGTGAATTCGGTCGAGAAGTAGGCGAACACGGTCTGGATTTTTTCATCCAGCGTCATCGCCTTGACCAGCTGGTCGGCGCGCACATCCGGCGACTGGGCCGGATTCAACCAGGGTTTGTCAGCGTCTGCGGCGTGCGCGGCGCCGGTCAACATGAGTGGATAAGCCAGTGCCAGAGACAACCAGAGACGCTTTTTCATTTGATGCAGTGTCCTTATAGTTTTAGTGAATAAATCTTTAGCGCGGAATCAAGACCTCCAGCGCATATGCTCCGCCCGCAACGATACCGGTGAAAACGTTTTCAGTCAAACGCCTGGTTTCATGCCACACCTGTATTTCGCTGACGTCGGCACGTTGTATAGACACGTTGAAGGTCGCATGGCGGAACTGGCGCACCACCTTCATGCCGTCCCAGTGCGACGGCAGCTGCGGGTTGATGGCGAGGCCCTCAGCGCAGCCTTTCAAGCCGCACAAGCCTTCGATAAAGCACTGGTAAGCCCACGACACGGTGCCGGTGTTGAACAGCTGGCTGGAGCGGCCGGCCGTGCGCGGATATTCCTTGTAAGCGCCGCGATAGTAGTTGGGGATGAACACCGGCAGCTGGCCGCGCTGCAGGTAATCGGCCTCGCTCGGGCCAGGCAGCATCTGGCGCAGCAGCTTGTAGGCGCGGTCGCTTTCGCCAATGGTGTACAGGCTGTAGATGTAGAACACGGCGGCGTGGTTGTACACCGCGCCATTCTCCGCAGAACCCGGATGCTTTTGCGTCACGCGGCCGACGTCGTCGCGCATGGCGCTGAACGGCGGCGCGAACATCTGCACGCCGTACGGTGTGCACAGCTGCTGCTCGACCTGTTCCACCATCGAGACGCGCTGGCCGGCGTTGGCCGCGCCGCCGAGGATGGCCCAGGCCTGGGGGTTGAGCCAGATGCGGCCTTCCTTGTCCTTGCTGGTGCCGAATACCACGTCGTCGTCGGTGATGCCGCGTGCGAACCAGTCGCCGTCCCACAGATGCTCGTTGGCGGCGCGGTTGACGGCGCGCGCGCCGGCGCGGAAGTGCTTCGCGCTTTCGGCCAGCGAGGAACTGGCGCCGGTGGTTTCGCAGATCTCGGCCCACAGGTTGAGCGCATACGCGGTAGCCACGGTCAGCCAGCCCGATACGCCGCGGCCTTTGTAGCCGACCATGTTCATCGGGTCGCACCAGTCGCCTTGCGCGATGTAGCTGAGGCCGCGCTTGTCGCGCGCCTGCAGCAGCCAGTCCATCGCGCTGCTCACGCGCTCGGAGACGGTGAGGGCGACGCCGCTGTCGGCGCCGACCACGTCTTCATTGAGGATGTCGTAGTCGCCGGTTTCATCGAGGTAGACCTTGAGCGCCACCGGCAGCCACACGCAGTGGTCGGTGTGCGGCACCTGGTTGATGTACTTGAGTTCCGCGCCTTCGGCCAGCAGGATCCCGTCCGGCATGGCGCCGCTGGCTTCCTGCTGTGACAGCGCGTGCAGGAAGGCCTTGCGCATCACGCTGGGCTTGATGAAGCTCATGCCCATGTTGTCCTGCAGGTAGTTGCGCGTCTGCGGATCGGTGCTGAGGCGATTGACGTCGCCGTGGTAGAACACCTGGCGCGGCAGCCAGTTGTTGACGAAGTTGTCGAGGTCCGCGTCCGGCGTTTCGATGCGCAGGCATCCGGGGCCGCCGGCGATGTAGGCGGCGTATTCATCGGCGGTGGCCTTGAAGCCTTCGGCGCTGAGAAATTTGGCGCGCACGGATTTGATCTCGGCATCGTCAAACGCGGGGCCGAACAGGAAGCGATAGTCGCGCGCTTCGCCATCGGCCAGCGCGAGGCGGTACTGCACCACGGCGGTTGGCGTTTCGTAGCGCGCATCGCTGCCGCCCAGTTGTTCGGCGTCGATAGCTTGCGGGCGATTCAGCGTGCCTTCGCCTTCGAAGGCGGACTGGCGCACTTCCCACGCATCCGGCGCCTGCTCGCACAGGAAGTAGGTCTTGTCCTTGAAGTCCTTCTGCTTGAAGTAGTCGGCCACTTTTTGATACGGAGTGACGCTGCTGGCCACCACGCCGCCCAGGTCCGCGCGGTATTCGCCGGACTGGTTCATCCACGACATGTAGCCGATCGGGAAGTACGGGTAGACACTGAGCTTGCGCGCGCGGCCCGAGATATTCGTCACGCGCAGCGACCACAGTTCCACCACGTCCGCCACCGGCAGGCCGAGTGTCAGCTCAATGCGCACGCCCAGGTGTTCGATGGTCCATTCCAGATTGCTTTTGCCGACCGAGAAGGTGTAGCTGTCCACCGGCGTGCGCACCGGCTCATACGGCGCCGAGAACAGCTGGCCCGTTTCTTCGTCCTTGATGTAGAAGAAGCGGCCCGGATGGTGCGCGTAGTAATTCTGCTCCGGCTGCATGAAGGTCTTGGCTTCCAGATTCGGCGCGTGCGCGTACTTGGCGGGCTCCGGCTGCATGTACTGCGCGGTGGCGTAGCCGCGGCAGGTAATCTGGATCATCATCTTCTGATTCCACAGGAAGCCTGCTGCTTGTGGCATGGCCGTTGGGCTGGTCAGCTCATAGCGATCGCCATTGTGGGTGGGGCGTAACATAGACATCTCTCCGTCAGGATTTGCGCGCTTCAAGATCCTTCTGGATCTGCAGCAGTTTGTGGTTATCGAGGTTATAGAAGAACATCACCGCCACCGCGAGCAGCGCGAAGGCAGCGGGAATAAAGGACATCAGCCAGACGATGCCGGCCTGCGACACGGCAGTCTGCGCGGCGTTGGCGACGTAGCCGAGGCGCGTGAAGATAGCGCCGATCACCGCGACCGCAACGGCGGTGCCCAGCTTTTGCGAGAAGGTGGCGGCGGCGAAGGTCATGGCGGTGGCGCGGCGGCCGGTGCGCCATTCGTTGTAGTCGGCGGTGTCGGCGTACATGGAGAAGGCCAGCGGCGACTTCGGTCCCAGCGCCAGGCCCATGCCGATCTGCAGCGCGAACATCAGCGTGATCTGGTCCTTTGGCACGAAGAAGAAGGCCGAGGAGAGCAGGGCGGTGATGGTCATCAGGATCATCATCAGTTTTTTCTTGTCGACGAAGCGCGTCATCAATGGCGTGAGCGAGGCGCCTGCGGCGGCGGCCAGCATGTAGGCCGGCACAAAGCCCGCCATCAGATCCGGGCGCTCCACCACGTACTTGAAGTAGTAGGCGGCGCTGCTGGTGCGCAGCGTGATGGTGATCATGATGATCAGCGCCAGGAAGAACAGCGCCAGCCACGGACGGTTCTGCGACAGGTCGCGTACGTCCTGCCATACATTGGTCTTCTGCTCTGCCGACGGCGCGATGCGTTCGCGCGTGTTGAGGAAGGTGAGCACGAACAGCACCGAGGCGAATACGCTCCACGTCAGCATGGTCAGCTGCCAGCCCAGTTTATCGTTGCCGCCGCCCAGGTGATGCACCAGCCAGGGCGTGGCCGCCGTCACCAGCGTACCGCCGGCAAAGGCGAAGATGAAGCGCAGGCCGTTGACGGTGGAACGCTCCTGCGCATCGGCCGACAGCACGCCGGACAAGGCGTTGTACGGGATGTTGATGCAGGTGTAGCACACCATCATGCACAGGTAGGTGCCGTAGGCCCAGACGATCTTGCCGTCTTCCGACAGGTCGGGCGTGGTGTAGGTGAGGAAGGCCGCGCAGGCCAGCGGCAAAGGAACCCAGATCAGGTAAGGGCGGAACTTGCCCCAGCGGGTGCTGGTACGGTCCGCCGCCGCGCCGATCATGGGGTCGGTGAAGGCGTTGATGATTTTGATCGTGAACATCATGGAGGCGGCAGCCGCGGCCGAGATGCCGAACGTGTCGGTGTAGTAGATCAGCAGGAAGGTCGCGATATTGGTCCAATAAAAATTGAAACCCATGTCGGCGATGCCGTAGCTGATCTTTTCGCGCCAGGTCAAATGTTTGTTCACGGTTCTCTTCATACGCTTGTAAAAACAGGCAGTAAGGGTATCACTGCCTGAACGGAACCTGTTACTGTTCCGGGGAGAGCTCTTTGATAGCGGTAACTATGTTCTTAAAATCTGTCGCACCAGTTCCACCGGCGATTGCGCGATATCGAGCACGATGCCGGCTTCGTCATCCTGCAGTGGTTCCAGCGTGGCCAGCTGGCTGTCCAGCAGCGCGGTGGGCATGTAGTGGTCCTTGCGCGCCGCCATGCGTTCGGCGATCAGTTCGCGCGGGCCGGCCAGGTGGGCGAAGCGCAGTTCCGGATCGGCGCTGCGCAGCAGGTCGCGGTAGCGCCGCTTCAGCGAGGAGCAGGACAGCACCAGTCCGCCGTGCTTGAGGCGGGCCTCACGGATTTCGCGGTGCAGGGCCCACAGCCAGTCGGCACGGTCGGCGTCGGTCAGCGGCACGCCGGCCGTCATCTTGGCCACGTTCTCGAACGAGTGGTAGTTGTCACCCTCGAGAAAGGGCACGTTCAGCGCTGTGGCGAGCTGCAGTCCGACCGAGCTTTTGCCGCAGCCGCTGACGCCCATGATGACCCAGCGGGCCGGCTTGTTGTTGACACTTTTGAGCATAAGGATGATAGCGCTAACAGATGGGGCGAGTTTAAAGGGATTGCGAAATTTGTAAAGCACTATCGATGCTGCGATGCAGCAGGCGGCGCTGTCAGGCGCTTTCGCGCGCCATCAGCGTGAAGCCGAGATCGATCTGGCGGTTGGCCGGCTGTTCACCCTTGATGACCGAGCGCAGCAGGGTGGCCGCTTCAAAGCCGATGCGGTAGCGCGGCGTGCCGATGGTGGTCAGCGACGGATTCATCCATGCCGAGGCCGGCAAGTCGTTGAAGCCGCAAATGGCCAGCTGCGACGGCACCGCAATGCCGCGCCGCTGGCACTGGTAGATGGCGCCGTGGGCCAGGTCGTCGTTGCAGCAGAAGATGGCGTCGCAATCGGGCGCCTGCGCCAGCATGCGGCCCAGCAGCTCGGCGCCCAGCGCGATGGTGGACGGCTCGGCCACCATCACTTCCAGCTTGACGTCGGCGCGGCCGGCTTCCTGCATGGCCTTGCGGTAGCCCTCGGCGCGGCGCAGGGTACGCTCGTCCAGCTGCGCGCCGATGAAGCCGATGCGCTTGTGGCCCTTGTCCAGCAGGTAGCGCGTCATGGCGTGGCCGGCCTGGAATTGCGAGAAGCCGACGGTGTACTGCTCGGGATTGGTGGACATGTCCATCATCGACACCACCGGCATGCGCAGCGTCGACAGGATTTGCTGCACCTTCGGGCTGTGGGTCAGGCCGGACAGCAGCATGCCGTCCGGGTTCGATTGCAGGTAGGTGTTGATCAGCTTTTCTTCTTCCTTGTCGGAATAGCGGGTGTTGCCGATCAGGATCTGGTAGTCGTCAGCATCGAGCGCATCCTGGATGCCGGCCAGCACTTCGGTAAACACCGCGTTGGACAGCGACGGCACCAGCACCGCGATCACCTTCGATTGCGACGACGCCAGCGCGCGCGCGGCGCGGTTCGGCACGTAGCCCAGTTCCGCCACGGCGGCGTCGACCCGGTCGCGCAGCGCTTGCGACACCATTTCCGGCTGGGTGATGGCACGCGACGCGGTCATGGTGGCCACGCCGGCCTTTTCCGCCACCATGGCAAGGGTGATCCGTCCGCTGGCGCGGCTCTTGCCCGCTTGAGTCTTCGTCATTGCTGCAATCTGAATGATATTGATAGCGATATCATACGGCAGCTCTGCCCAAAGTAAGAATATCTATTTGCAGTCGGCCAACACTTTTTGTGTGTTTTTGCGCAGTTCTTCGCGCTGTTCGTCATTCATATAGCCGCGTTCGCCGTTTTTATCGTAGGTGCTGAGCCGCAAACCTTGGTCCAGTGCCTGCTGGTTCTGGCGCGCGGCGTTGCAGTTGGCGGCCTCGTCGGTCTTGCGCTGGGCGTTGGCCGCAGCCTGTTTGCTGGCCTCGGCGGCATCGGCCTTGCGCTTGTTGAAGTCGGCGTTGCGCTCGGCCAGCGTGGGCGCGGCCTTGGCGGCGGGCGCTTCAGCGAGCGGTTCCGGTTCAGTGGCGTTGGGATTGAACAGCGGCTTGCCGGGCGCCTTGAGGATGCGCTTTTCCGGTACGTTGGGCGGCGGCGGGCGGTCGGAGAACTGCTTGACGCCTTTGTCGTCGATCCACATGTACTGCGCCATGGCCAGCGGGGCGGCGGCCAGCAGCAGGGCGGTCAACAGCTTGTTGCGGTGATTCATAAAAGCGCTCCAGTTGGGCATGCAGCGATTTCGCCATGATTCATGGCAACTGTCAACTGGAGCGCGGGTGATGCTTACGACTGCTTCTTGCGGCGAGCTACCATGCCCAGCAGGCCCAGGCCGCCCAGCAGCATGCCGTAGGTGGCAGGCTCCGGTACAGCGCTCACGGTGATCTGGCCGCTGTAGGACGCGAGGCCGGAGGCGGCAGGGCTGCCGGTCAGCACCAGATTGAATGGCGAACCGGTGGCGAGTTCAAAACCGCCGATCGTGAAGTTGCCCGATGCCGAGGTCCAGGAGTAGGACGTAGGCGCCGAGTTCAGTGTCACCGAGCTCAGGTTGACAAAGTTGCCGCTGTAGGACAGAACGACGTTGTAGGTGCCGGCGGCCAGGCCGGTGAAGGTGATGGTATCGGAACCGCCGCTCAGAATGGTGCCGACGTCGTCGAAATCGTAAGTATGGCCCAACGTGATGGCGATCGATTGATCGTCAGCGCTGGCGGAGAATGCGGCAGTAGCCAGAATTGCAGCAGCAAGTAGTTTCAGTTTCATCGTAGAACCCCTAAACATAACGTTTATAGTGACCGGCAGATGCAGCTACCGGGCTGTTAGCGCCACTTTTCAGTAGCCGGTCTAAGATATCTTTTTTCTTAAATTGGTGTTAAAACAACACCAATTCCGCGCAGCAAAATTTAACAATTTGTTTTACACGGTCAACGACATGGGGGGGGCTGTTATTTATGCGGAATTGGGAGGCAGGGAAGTTAGAAATCAGACCGATCCAGCAACACAAAGTCGTTTTCCGGATTGGCCAGCCAGATGTCTCCCGCCTTGCTGGCTATCGTAGCCCTGTGGGTGTCGAAAATCTGGATTACATTGGGGTAGCTTGAAGGGGCCAGTGCTTCCAAGGCCTCAAAGGTGATGACGCCGCGCTTGCGCACGGCGGGGGCGTCGCCATGGTAGATGTCGAACACGGTACGTTGCTCGGTTTCGTCGACCAATTCCCCAGTGATAATGAAGCCGTCTGCCATTTCATCCTCCATTGTGTTAGAAGAAAAGCAAACGTAGCACGATTCGTCATTCTCTTGTCGCACGCGTGCTTGCTTGGTCTGGACTGTCTGCTTTATCGGGCTGGTGTGGTTGCTGACAAACATGTGCATTTCCTGTATAATGCCGCTTTGCGCCTATAGGAAATGCTATGCGTCTACTCCAAAAAGCACTCACATTCGATGACGTGCTGCTCGTCCCAGCGTACTCCAACGTTCTTCCTGCGGATACGTCCCTCAAAACCCGTCTGACTCGCAACATCAGCCTGAACATCCCACTGCTGTCGGCAGCCATGGATACGGTCACCGAGGCGCGCCTGGCCATCGCTATGGCGCAAGAAGGCGGTATTGGTATCATTCACAAAAACCTGATTCCGAAGGACCAGGCCCGTGAAGTGGCGCGCGTCAAGCGCTTCGAGGCCGGCGTGCTGCGTGACCCGATCACCATCCCGCCGACCATGAAAATCCGCGACGTCATCAAGCTGACCGAGCAGTATGGCATTTCCGGTTTCCCGGTCGTTGAAGGCAAGGAAGTAGTCGGCATCATCACCAACCGTGACCTGCGTTTCGAACAAGAGCTGGACGCTGAAGCCCGTACCAAGATGACCCCGCGCGAAAAGCTGGTGGTGGTCAAGGAAGACGCGGACACCGCCGAAGCCAAGCGCCTGATGAACAAGCACCGCCTGGAGCGTGTGCTGGTGGTCAACGACGCGTTTGAACTGCGCGGCCTGATCACCGTCAAGGACATCCAGAAATCCACCGAGCACCCGCTGGCGTCGAAAGACTCGCAGGGCAAGTTGCTGGTCGGCGCTGCGGTTGGCGTCGGCGCCAAAGATGAAGAGCGTATCGATCTGCTGGTTGCCGCTGGCGTTGACGTGCTGGTGGTGGATACCGCCCACGGCCACTCGCAAGGCATCCTGGACCGCGTGAAATGGATCAAGACCAAGTACCCGCAAGTGGACGTCATCGGCGGCAACATCGCTACCGCTGCCGCCGCCAAGGCGCTGGTTGAGTACGGCGCGGATGCGGTCAAGGTCGGCATCGGCCCAGGCTCGATCTGCACCACCCGTATCGTCGCTGGTGTGGGCGTGCCGCAAATTACCGCCATCTCCAACGTGGCCGAAGCACTGGAAGGCACTGGCGTGCCATGTATCGCTGACGGCGGCATCCGCTTCTCTGGCGATATCTCGAAAGCGCTGGCAGCCGGCGCCTCGACCGTGATGATGGGCTCGATGTTTGCCGGTACCGAAGAAGCACCAGGCGAAGTGATCCTGTACCAGGGCCGTTCGTACAAGTCCTACCGCGGCATGGGCTCGCTGGGCGCGATGTCGGATGGTTCGGCCGACCGCTACTTCCAGGATGCCGCCATGAAGCAGGACAAGTTCGTCCCTGAAGGCATTGAAGGCCGCGTGGCCTACAAAGGCTCGGTGCTGGCGATCATCTTCCAGCTGGTCGGCGGCGTGCGCCAGTCGATGGGCTACTGCGGCTGCGCCACCATCGAAGAACTGCGCAACAAGGCGGAGTTCGTCGAGATCACCTCGGCCGGCATGCGCGAGTCGCACGTGCACGATGTGCAAATCACCAAGGAAGCGCCGAACTACCGTTCGGGCGACTAAGACCTTGCAAACGCCGGCGGCCCGCCGGCGTTTTTCTATATTCAAACTGGTTTACATCATTCCATGCATTCTAAAATCCTCATCCTCGATTTCGGCTCCCAGGTGACCCAGCTGATCGCGCGCCGCGTGCGCGATTCCGGCGTGTTCTCGGAAGTCTATCCGTATGACGTCAGCGACGAATTCGTGCGCAACTACGGCGCCGCCGGCGTGATCCTGTCGGGCAGCCACAGCTCGACCTTGGAAGGCGACGCGCCGCGCGCACCGGACGCCGTGTTCGAACTGGGCGTGCCAGTGCTGGGCATCTGCTACGGCATGCAAACCATGGCCGCGCAACTGGGCGGCAAAGTGGAGAACGGCAAGGTGCGCGAATTTGGCTACGCCGAGGTGCGGGCGCGCAACCACACCAAGCTGCTGGACGGCATTGTCGACTTCGTTACCGACGAAGGCCACGGCATGCAAAAGGTGTGGATGAGCCACGGCGACAAAGTGCTGGAAATGCCGGCCGGCTTCGTGCTGATGGGCGACACCCCATCGTGCCCGATCGCCGCCATGGCCAACGAAGAGAAAAAATTCTACGGCGTGCAGTGGCACCCGGAAGTGACCCACACCGTGCAGGGCAAGGTCATGCTGAGCCGCTTCGTGCACGAAATCTGCGGCTGCAAGTCGGACTGGAACATGCCGGACTACATCTCGGAAGCAGTCGAGAAAATCCGCGCCCAAGTGGGCAAGGATGAAGTCATCCTCGGCCTGTCGGGCGGCGTCGATTCGTCGGTGGCGGCAGCGCTGATCCACCGTGCGATTGGTGACCAACTGACCTGCGTGTTCGTCGACCACGGCCTGCTGCGCCTGAACGAAGGCAAGATGGTCATGGACATGTTCGCCAAGAACCTGGGCGTGAAAGTGATCCGCGTCGACGCCGAAGACCAGTTCATGGGCCACCTGGCTGGCGTGACTGATCCTGAGCAGAAGCGCAAGATCATCGGCCGCGAATTTGTGGAAGTGTTCGACAAGGAGTCTGGCAAACTGGTCAACGCCAAATGGCTGGCGCAAGGCACCATCTACCCGGATGTGATCGAGTCGGCTGGCAAGGGCAAGAAAGGCCAGACCATCAAGTCGCACCACAACGTGGGCGGCCTGCCGGAACACATGAAGCTGTCGCTGCTGGAACCGCTGCGCGAACTGTTCAAGGACGAGGTGCGCAAGCTGGGCGTGGCGCTGGGCCTGCCGCATGACATGGTCTACCGTCACCCATTCCCAGGCCCGGGCCTGGGCGTGCGCATCTTGGGTGAGGTGAAGAAGGAATACGCGGACCTGCTGCGCCAGGCTGACGCCATCTTCATCGAAGAACTGCGCAACACCCCGTACGAGGCGACCGTGGTGCCGGGCTTCGATCAGGACGCCGTGCCGCAGAACTGGTACGAAGCGACCTCGCAAGCGTTTGCCGTGTTCCTGCCGGTGAAATCGGTGGGCGTGATGGGCGACGGTCGCACCTACGAATACGTGGTGGCGCTGCGTGCCGTGCAGACGCAAGACTTCATGACCGCACACTGGGCGCACCTGCCGCACGCGCTGCTGGGCAAAGTGTCTAACCGCATCATCAACGAAGTGCGCGGCATCAACCGTGTGGTGTACGACATCAGCGGCAAGCCGCCCGCGACCATCGAATGGGAGTGACGAGTCTGCTATAACTTCTTGATTTTAAATGGAAAATATTTAAACTGTTTGCGGCTCGGTTTAAATCATCAACAGCGCATACAAATTGGGTCACGACATTTGTGTAGACGGGCCGGATCTGAGTGGAATGACGCGTCTGCTAAAGATGCGGATTAAAGAAGGGCAGCCCTGTTCATTCGGGCTGCCCTTTTTCCTTTCAAGGCGGGGGTTTATGACAATGAGCAAATCAGCGGCGCCCGGCTGATATCAAATGGCAGCTGTTGCCGCAATTGCGGTCAGCGTCTACCCCTCACTCGCCGGGTTAAATTCCATGAAAATCACGATTATCGGTACTGGTTACGTAGGCTTGGTCACTGGCGCATGCCTGGCCGAGCTAGGCAACGAGGTGTTCTGCCTTGACCTCGACCAGAGCAAGGTCGATTTGCTGAATCGGGGCGGCATTCCGATCCAGGAGCCGGGGCTGGAGGACGTGGTGGCGCGCAACCGCGCTGCCGGCCGGCTGCGCTTTTCAACCGATGTGGCAGCCTCGGTGGAGCATGGCGATTTGCAGTTCATTGCGGTCGGTACCCCGCCCGACGAAGACGGTTCGGCCGACCTGCAGTATGTGCTGGCCGCCAGCCGCAACATCGGCAAGCATATGACGGGCTACAAGGTGATCGTCGACAAATCCACGGTGCCGGTCGGCACAGGCGAGCGCGTGCGGCGGGCGATCCAGGACGAGCTGGACGCACGTGGCGCCCATGCCAGGTTCGCGGTGGTGTCCAATCCCGAGTTCCTCAAGGAGGGCGCCGCGCTGGACGATTTCATGCGCCCGGACCGCATCGTAATCGGCCATGACAACGCGCCGGAAGGCTTGCAGGCCGCCGCGCTGATGAAGCGGCTGTACGCGCCATTCAACCGCAATCACGAGCGCACCGTCTGGATGGATGTGCTGTCGGCCGAGTTCACCAAATACGCTGCCAATGCCATGCTGGCGACCCGCATTTCGTTCATGAACGAGCTTGCCAACTTGGCGGAAAATGTCGGCGTCGACATCGAGGTGGTCAGGCGCGGTATCGGTGCCGATCCGCGCATCGGCCACAGCTTCCTGTACGCCGGCGCCGGCTACGGCGGTTCCTGTTTCCCCAAGGACGTGCAGGCGCTTCTGCACACGGCGCGCCATTGTGCGCACGACCTGCAGATCCTGCGGGCGGTCGAGTCGGTGAACAACAGGCAGAAGCTGGTGTTGGGCCACAAAGTGCTGGCGCGTTTCGGCGCCAATCTGGAGCGCAAGCATTTCGCCATCTGGGGCTTGTCGTTCAAGCCCAATACTGACGATATGCGGGAAGCGCCGGCGCGGGTGCTGGTGCGCCAGCTGATTAATGCCGGCGCGACGCTGGCGGTGTACGATCCGATTGCGATGGCGGAAGCGCGACGCGTGCTTGCGCTCGATTTATCCGCCAGCGAACTGGCGCAGGTACGCTTTGCTGACAGCCCGGCAGACGCGCTGATGGAGGCCGAGGCGCTGCTCATCGTCACCGAATGGAAGGCATTCCGCAGCCCGGACCTGGAGCGGCTCAAGGCGAATTTGAAGCAGGCCGTGGTGTTTGACGGCCGCAATCTGTTCGATCCCGAGGCCATGTTCAACGCCGGCATTGAATACCACAGCATCGGCCGTCCGGTGATGCGCGGCTCGGGCGAGACTATTTGGCGCCGTTGCTAAGCGGCGACGTCGCCACGCCGTTGCCGCCGCCATGCTTGATCCGGTACATGGCGCGGTCGGCCTTGAGCAGCAGCGTGCGCGCATCCTGGCCGTCGCGGGGGTAGATGGCGACCCCAATGCTGGCGCTGATGGTGACGCGATGGCTCTGCAGGATGAAGGGCCGGCTCAGCGCCGCCAGCAGCTTGGCCGCCAGCGCTTCGGCCACGCCGGCTTCCGGCAGGTCGGTCAGCAGCACCGCAAATTCATCGCCGCCGAAGCGCGCAATCAGGTCGCCGTTGCGCACCGCGTTGCGCAGACGGTGCGCAATCGCAGCCAGCAGCAGGTCGCCAACGTCGTGGCCCAGCTGGTCGTTGACGGGCTTGAAATGATCGAGGTCGATAAACAGTGTGGCCAGGATGCGCGGGCTCTGCCGTGCGTGGCCGATGGCGGCGGCCAGCTCCTTGCGAAATTTGCTGCGGTTCTGCAAGCCGGTCAGATCATCGTGGTCCGCCAGATGCTGGATCTGTTCGTTGTGCTGGGTGCGTTGCGTGATGTCATGCCGGATCACGAAGAAATGGGTGATCGCGCCGTCTTCGTCGAATAGCGGCGTGATGAATTCCTCGACCGTGTAGCGGGTACCGTTGCGATGGGTGCCGGCCACCTCGTTGTGCAACTCGTGGCCGCGCTGCAGTGCACGCCAGGCGCGCGCATAGTCGCTGCTGTCGCGCTTGCCATCGCGCAGGATCGGCGCCTGCTGGCCCAGCAGTTCGTGCTCGGCAGCGTCGCTGAAGGCGATAAACGCGTGGTTGACCCAGACGATCCTGCCGTGGGCATCGGCAATCAGCGCCGGGGTCGCGGCTGCGGCCAGCGCCTTGGCCAGCAGCGGCTGTTGCGCGATGGCTTGGGCAGCGACGAGTTGCGGCATGGGTTGCCTTCTGCTGTGATCAGTTGAAATCAACATGGTGCACTGTCCCTCGCATGAGATTTTTGTTGATTGTCAGGGGGCGGTTATTCGCCGGCATTCGGGGTATTCGTCAGTGTGAACGGCATGCTGCTGGTCGGCTGATAGCGGGTCAACTGGTCGTAGATCACCAGCATCTTGGTGGCGGCTTGGGCGATCTGCGCGTCGTTGAGCGCGCGCACCAGCGCCGGGCCAGAGGTGGCTGCCGCTGTGACGCTCCGGCTTTTGCCGATCAGCTGGAGCAGGGCGTCAAACTCGGCCCGGACTTCCTGCGGAATTTCCTTGCGTTTCATGTGCAGCATGTCGGGGCTGCACGCATGGGCAAGGCGCTCGCGCTGGTCGCCGGGACCGGCCAGGTACTTCATCGCGCGGCTGAATGTGATCCAGGCGGTGGACATGGCGGCGCGTCAGTCCGGCAGGCAGCGTTGCCGCGGCATGCGTTTCAGGGTCAGCAGCGCGCCACGGTCATGAATGCAGACCGTACGGTGGTTGATGCTGATCAGGCCGTCGTTCTCGAGCGCGAACAGGGCGCGGGTGGCGGTCTCCTGCGCCATGCCCAGATAACTGCCCATGTCGCCGCGCGACATTGGCAGGTTGAACACATTGCGCGCGTAGCCCATGCTGGCGAAACGTTCCGACCAGTCCAGCAGGAAACGCCCGACCCGGGCTTTGGCGCTCAGGCCGCGCCGCTTGCTGATCGACAGTTCGCGCGACAGCTCGCCGGCCATCACCACGCACATGGCGCGGCTCAGGCCCACGCAGTCCCGGCTGAGCCGGGCCAGGGTCTCGAGCGGCAGCACCACCAGTTCGCAGTCCGACAGCGCCACCACCTCGACCGTATGGCGTCTGGACGCGATGCCCTCGACACCGACCAGCGAACCGCGCATGGGGAAGCCGACCACCACCGGGTGCTGGGTATCGGCCGGCAGTGCAGCTTTCAGAAAGCCAGTCTTAACCGCGTACAACTGGTGGCATGGGTGGCCGGCCAGGTACAGGTGCTGGTCGCGGTGCAGTCGCACGTGATGCAGGCGGAAGTGGTGGTGGTGGCGTATGTCGACGTTCATGTTGAGCAGCGAGCACAGCTCGGCCAGCGACGACGAACACGACGGTGGCGGCGGTGCGGCCAGCGCCACTGGCAAGGGTTCGTTCGTACTGAGCTTCGTGTCGAAATAAAGTTCCTGCATAGAAAACATTAACATCTCCTGACAATGAACAACTTTCGGGGAATGCCGGAGACCGCAATTCGGCACCAAATGAATGACTATGAGAACGGCGCTGTTGAACGATGCGAAAAAAATCAGGTAAGCAAAAAGGCAGCAGTGTCAATAGGACAATGCTTAATTAGAGTATCAGACTGGTCTGTAAATAACCGTCAGTAGCGACTCTGCCTCGTAATTCTCCTGATAAAAGTCACAACGGCTGCAATATTCGGCACCGGCGCAGGCATAAAGCGACAAACGTGTGAGCCGCAGGCAATTTTAAAAAGGATCCAGGCCATGATTTTTAGCTGCTCTGTCGATGATGGACACCCCGCTGACATGCGGTTGGCGCAATATCTGGCCCGCCACGGGATCAATGCCACGTTTTATCTGCCGATTCAGAATGTGGAAGGGGAGCCGGTGCTGCAGGGGGCGCAAGTGCGCGAGCTGGCGCAAGGGTTTGAGATCGGGTCGCACACCCATGACCACCGTTTCCTGGACCGCCTGGATGACGGCCGAGCCCGTTTCCAGATTGAGCACGGCAAGAGCGCGCTCGAATACATCCTTGGGCGGCCGGTTGCCGGTTTCTGTTATCCCGGCGGCAAGTACCGGCCTGCCCACGTGCACATGGTGCGGGCGGCTGGTTTTCGCTATGCGAGAACCACCAGCAATCTACATCTGAGCGTCGGTCCCAGCCGTTTTGAGCTGGCCACCAGCTGCCAGTTCTATCCGCATGGCCGCGCGGTCTATCTGCGCAACTTTATACGCGGCGGCCATTGGCTGCGGCGCGCGCCGCTGCTGCTGGACAGTTTGGAGCAGCGGACGTGGCAGGGTCGCTTGCATGCCATGCTTGATAACGCGCTGGCGCGCGACGGGGTCTTCCATTTATGGTTGCACAGCATCGATATCGAGCGTCTCGCGGCCTGGGAGGCGCTGGATGGCCTGCTGCGGCATGTGGCAGACGCCGTGCCGGCCGACCGGCGCTGGACAAATGCTCGCTTGGCCGACCACTATTTCCCTGGGTAAATTTTAATGATCATGTTGGCGGAAAAATAACACCGTCTGGCGAGCGGTGAAATATTGTCAAAATTTTTTTTGAGGGCGAAAAACTGGGTGTCCAAGCAAGTTTGATGGTCGTTTATGAAGCGTTTATTAAATAATAATAAGCTGGGCCCGATTATTTAAATAAATTGATTTCTCATAGGAAAGGAAAGCAAAGAAACATTAATCAGCGGAATTCTGAAGAATATAAAATCCATGGAAAAAGGAAAATATGCACGTTGGTTTGCCATGGAATAATGTCATTTTTTTCGAAATGAATTTATTCCATGAAAACTTGCTAATCTGAAATTTTTCCTTGTAGGTTCAAAATACCCTGACTTAACATTGCCGCACAACAAAAAGGCGGCTACGTCGGAACGTATTTTATTTATTTCTACAAGGGAATTTCAAATGATGGATTTGACATTTTTGACACGCCATAGCGGCGTGACCCTGTCGTTGGCCGCACTGGCCGCCTTAACGGCATGCGGCGGCGGCAGTGATGGGACGTCCGGCACGGCCGGGCAGCCGGATCTGCTGCTGGCCACGACCACCAGCTCCACCGCCTCGTCCACGCTCAGCGGAGCGACAGCGCAGGCAGCCCAGCCGCAGTCGGTGAACGCCGCCACCTGCGGCTTCAGCGACGTGCAGGCGGCTGTCAAGTCGGCCGGCGGTGGCGTGACGGTGCGGATCCCGGCCGGCAGCTGCAGCTGGGGCACCCAGCAGCTGAATGTGCCGGCCGGCGTGTATCTGCGCGGCGCCGGCCAGGATGCCACCGTGATCAGCCGGGTGGGAGCGGTCGGCCGCGACACCTATCTGGTCGCGTACGACTGCTCCAACGGCAAGGTGGCCGATTTCTCCGGCATCACGCTGGTCGGCAACCACAAGGGGTCGATCCAGGACAGCGGCCTCGGCCTGCTGAAAGGCTGTGCCGGCTTCAAGGTGACGGCCTCCACCTTCAAGAATTTCGTCCACGCGGCGATCTACGTTGGCGATGCCGCCAACCAGCGCGGCGTGATCGCGCAAAACCGCTTTGTCGACAACTACAGCGCCGACCTCAAGGACCTGGGCTTTGGCGTGCTGGTGTCGGGCGGCGGCGCCTGGCCGGCGCTGAGCCTGGGCACGGCCAATGCGGTCTACCTGGAAGACAATAGTTTTTCCGGCAATCGTCAAAGCGTGTCGTCGACGAATGGGGCAAGCTATGTGTTCCGGCACAACACCGTTGCCGCGACCGACGCCACGAAAGACTTTTACATGACCGATGTCCAGGGCCTGAGCAGCGCCATCCACGGCACGCGCAGCTACGAGATTTACGCCAACACCTACCAGGCTTCCGGCCTCAGCGGCCTGGCCCGTACCGCGATCGGCATCGGCGGCGGCGATGGCGTGATCTTCAACAACGTGATCCCGGCCAGCATCAGCCGCGGCGTTGAGATCAGCACGTCGGGTTTCACCTGCGGCAAATATCCGGGCGCAGACCAGGTGCGCTCGCTCCACATCTGGGGCAATACGATTGGCAATACCAGCTACGCCAGTGGCGGCATCGCCAATGACTGTCCGTCCTCGGTGGCGCTGAACCGCGATTACTTCCTCGGCACCCGCGCCGGTTACACGCCATACGCCTATCCGCACCCGGCGCGTGCGGTCGCCAGCCCCGGCCCCGGCACCACTGCGCCGCTGGCCTGCGATTATCCCGACTATGTGTGGGGCAAGAACTATGCAGCCGGCGATATCGTCCGCTACAACAGCACGTTCTACCAGGCCAGCCACGCCAACCCGGGCTGGGATCCGGTGATCAGCACGTATTTCTGGAGTCCTTACACTTGCACCGCCGGCACCACGCCGACCCCGACCCCGACCCCGACGCCGACGCCGACCCCGCCGGTGATCGCCGACCGCACCGCCAAGAGCTGCAGCTACGCCGACGTCAGCGCCGCCGTGAACACCGCCAGCAAGGGCATGACCGTGGCCATTCCGGCCGGTGACTGCAGCTGGGGCACCCAGCAGCTGAACCTGCCTGCCGGCCTGCATCTGCAAGGCGCAGGGCAGGACAAGACCACCATCCGACGCGTCGGTTCCGTGCCCAACACCAGCTATCTGGTGGCGATCGATTGCAGCAACGGCGCGGCCGCCGCCTTCTCCGGCATGACGCTGGTCGGCAACGGCAATGGCGCGATCCAGGACAAGGGCCTGGGGCTGCTGAACGGCTGCCGCGACTTCCGCGTGTTCGGTTCGACCTTCAAGAACTTCGTGTTCAGCGCCGTGTATGTGGGCGATGCGGCCAACCAGCGCGGCGTCATCTACAACAACAGCTTCATCAACAACTACAGCGCGGACCTGAGGAACCTCGGGTATGGCGTGGTGGTGTACGGTGGCGGCGCGTGGCCGGCGCTGGAGCTGGGCTCGGCCAACGCCGTGTTCGTCGAGAACAATAGCTTCTCGGGCAACCGCCACAACATCGCGTCCAACAACGGCTCGGTCTACGTGTTCCGCTACAACAAGGTGGTGGGCACCGACGCGGCCAAGGACTATGCCATGACCGACGCCCACGGCGTGTCGTCCTCGCCGCGCGGTTCGCGCAGCTACGAGATCTACAACAACGACTACTCGACCAGCATCAGCGGCGGCTTGCAGCGCAGCGCGATCGGCATCCGGGGCGGCGATGGTGTGATCTTCAACAACACCGCAACCGCCACCATCAGCCGCACCATCGAGCTGATGACCGAGGGCTTCAGCTGCGGCACGTATGCCGGCCCGGACCAGATCCGTTCGCTGTACATCTGGAACAACGCCAACAATTCGTCGAATGGCTACACCAGCAACGGCATCGATAACACCTGCCCGTCTTCGATTGGATTGAACCGCGATTACTTCCTCAGCGCCAAGCCCGGCTACACGCCGTTCACCTACCCGCATCCGCTGCGCAACGCCGAGTAGTCAGCGGTGGCGTCCCAGGGTGCCCGGCAAGCGCATGCGCGCGCGCCGGTCGCCCATCAGGGCGCGCAGTTCATCAATGCTGAGGTGGCTCACCTCGTGCATGCGCAGCAGCATTGCCGCCCCGACCCGCAGCCGCTTGTGACGGATCTTGCTGATGGTCGGGGCTTCCACCCCGAGCAGGCGCGACAGGGCGGCGTCATTTTTCAGGCGCAGCCTGGCCACCAGCACATCCAGCAGGCGCGCCGGGCTGTACTCCTGCTCGTCGGGCACGGGCGGCGGTTTCATGGCCGCTTGAGCGGACGCTGGAACAGCATCTGGCGCACCAGGCCGAGCAGGAACAGGCTGTTGCCCACCAGGTAGCGGCCGGCCAGCCGGCGCGGTTCCTTGCCCAGACGGTACAGCCATTCCAGTCCATGCGTCTGCCACCACAACGGCGCGCGCCGCAGCGTGCCGGCGTGGTAGTCGAAGGCGGCGCCGACGCCGATCAGCGGCGCCGCCACCAGCGCGCAATTGCGCGCCATCCAGCGCTCCTGCTTGGGACAGCCGAGGCTGACAAACACCAGGCCGGCGCCGCTGCCATTGATATGCGCAATATCTGCCAGCTCTTCCTCGCGTGTCGGCGGCCGGAACGGCGGCGCCGCGCTGCCGGCAATGCGCAGGCCCGGGAAATCACGCTGGCAGGCGGCCCCCAGCGCGGTCAGCGTGGCAGGGCTGCTGCCGTAGAAGTACACCGCGATGCCGGCCTGGGCGGCGGCGCCCAGGGCTTTCCACATCAGGTCCGGCCCGTTGATGCGCGCCTGCGGCTGGCCGGTAAAATGGCGCACCGACCACGCCACCGGCGCGCCGTCTGGCGTAGCCAGGTCGGCGCGGTTGAGGATGGCCTGGAATTCGCTGTCGTAGGCGGCGGTGACCACCGAGTGGACGTTGCACATGCAGGCGTAGCGGCGGTCACGCTTGCGCCCCCATTCGAGCAGGCGCTGCAGCGCCGCTTCGCAGGTCAGTACATCGATTTTGGTGTGAAGGACAAGTTGGCGTTTACGCAGCATGGCGGGCTCCTGGCAGGGACAACACGTGTTGATAGATGGCGTGCAATAAATCGAAATTGCGCTGGGGCGTGTAGTGCGCCAGATAGCGGGCGCGGGCGGCCCGGCCCATGGCCAGCATGGCGTCCGGGTGGTGCTGGGCCCAGCGGATGGCGTGCGCCAGGTCGGCGGCGTCGCCGGGCCGCACATGCAGGCCGGTGACGCCATCCTCGACCAGTTCGCCCAATCCGCCGTGGCCGCTGGCAATCACCGGCAGGCCGGCGGCAAAGGCTTCCACCGCCACCAGCCCGAAGGTTTCCAGGCAGGTGCTGGGGGCCACCAGAAAGCTGCTGCCGCGCATCAGCTCGTGCACCTCGGCCGCACTGCGCGCGCCCAGATAGTCGAGGCGGGCGGCCTGCACGGCGGCAGCCAGCGGCCCGTCGCCCACCACCCGCAGCGGGCCGGCGCTGCGCTCGAGCCGGGCGCTGGCGCTGACCAGCGCGGCCACGCCTTTTTCGGCCGACAGGCGGCCCACGAACAGGCCGCCTTTGCGCGGCTGCGCCGGCGGCGCGCCGTGGTCGGCCACGAAGTTGGGCTTGACGTGCAGGCGTTGCGCCGGCAGGCCGCCGGCCAGGTATTGCTGGCGGCTGAACTGGCTCAGCGCGATATATGCCTGCACCCGGTGGCGGTAGCTGCCGAGCAGGCGGTGCGCCACCAGCGCGCCGGCGGCCACGCCCGACTGCAGCAGCGAGTCGCGGTAGCAGCGGTGCGTCACCGCGCGCCACGGCAGCCGGCCGACACAGTCGTGGCAGGGGCGGCCGTCGCGCAGCAGCATGGCCTGCGGGCACAGCAGGCGGAAGTTGTGCAGGGTCTGCACCACCGGGATGCCGTGCGCCGCCGCCGTCCAGTACGGCGCGGCGGAGATCAGCGGGAAGGTGTTGTGGAAGTGGATCAGGTCCGGGCGCTGGGCGCGGCACAGCGCGGCGATCTCGCGCGCCGCGCGCCGCGACCACACCGTTGCCAGCGCCGCCAGCGCGGCGGGCATGTCGCGCAGCTCGTCGTTGCTGCGCTGGTAGACGCGCACCTCGACGCCGTTGGCGCGCAGCAGCGCCGCCTCGGCCTCGGCCACCACGTCTTCGCCACCGCGCAGCTGGTAGCGGTTATGGACGATCAGCACGCGCATGGGCGGGCCTCCTTTCCGTCGGGGCCGGCGCCAGCGGGTTGGCCGCCACCGCCAGATAGCGCTCGGCTAGCAGCCGCGCCGCCGGCGCATTCAGGTGATTGCCGTCCTTGTACAGCGCGGTGTTGCCGATCGCGGTCAGGCAGCGCTGCTGGTCGCACATCACGCGCTTGGCGTTGATCACGCGCACCTGCGGCATGGCCGCCTGCAGGCGGTCGATTTCATGGTCCATCGAGCCCTGCGCGGCCTGCACGTCGGCGTAGCGGAAGTCGCAGTCGCTGTCGGCCGGCAGCCAGCCGCGCCGGCGGAACAGCACGCAGCGCGACAGGTCGGTGTCGGTCGAGGGATTGTCCTTGAACAGCACCAGCGTGGTGCCGCCGCCGGCCAGCGCCTGCGCCACCTGCTGCAGGCGGCGCGCGAACAGGGCTTCCTGCGTGCGGTATTGCCAGCGCCCGGCCAGCACCACGTAGCGGTACTGGCGCGCCAGCACCAGCATGTCGGCGTTGCGGCGCTGGCAGACGGTCGGCGGCGCGCCCGGTTCAGCCAGGTCGAACGGCTCGCAGCTGCCGGCGATGTGGTACACCGCCCGCATGCCGGCCTGGCGCGCCAGCTGATCGACAAACGGCTTGAAATGGTGGGCGTGCGAGTCGCCGTACAGCAGCACGGCTGGCCGCTCGCCGGCCTCGGCCGGTGCGCCAAACGCGCAGTGGCGGCGCAGGTAGGCCGCGGTGATGGTGGCCGCCACGCCGCTGCGCAACGCGCAGGCGCCGCCGAGGTCGCGCTCGTAGGAATAGCTGGCCAGCAGTTCGCGCGCATCGGGCGCAAAGCGTTGCGGCGCGCCGTCGCTGGCGTACGAGTACAGGCCGAGCGCCAGGCAGGCGGCGGCCGGCGCCGCATAGTAGCGCAGCACGCTGGCGCGCAGCGGCAGGCGGCGCCGCCGCAGCGGCGCCTCGACGTAGCGCCAGGTCAGCCACGACAGCGCGAAGATCAGCGCCAGCACCGCCAGCCCGGCGCCGCCGTCGAGCGCGATGTGGCGATAGCGCAGCAGCGACAGCACCGGCCAGTGCCACAGGTACAGCGAATACGACATCCGCCCGATGGCCACCAGCGGCGCGCGGCCCAGCTGCGCCGACACCGGATTGGCGCGGGCGCCGCCGTACAGCAGCAGCGCCGCGCCCAGGCAGGGCGGCAGCGAATACAGGCCGGGGAAGGGCAGCTCGCGGCGCAACAGCAGCAGCGACGCGGCCAGCAGCAGCAGGCCGGCCAGCGCGGCTGCGCCGGCCGAGCGCTGCCCTGGCTGGTGGCGTGTCGGCACACGCGCGGTCAGCGCGCCAATGAGCAGTTCGTGGGCGCGATAGGGCAGCAGGAAGTAGCTGCCGACCTGGTCCGCCTGCCACTGCGAGCACAGCAGCGTGACCAGCGCCAGCAGCGCCAGCAGCGGCGTCAGGTAGCGCTGCCAGTGGCGCTGCAGCAGCATCAGCAGCAGTGGATAGGCAAAGTAGAATTGCTCCTCGACCGACAGCGACCAGGTGTGCAGCAAGGGGAACTGCTCGGCGCGCTGGCCGAAGTAGCCCCAGCTCAGCATGGAGAAAAAGATGTTGGAGACGAAGGCCCACGAGGCCGCCAACGAGGTGGTGTAGAACAGGTAATCGTCCGGAATCAGCAGGTAGCTGGCCGCCGCCAGCGTGGCCAGGCTCACCAGCGCGTAAGCCGGCAGCAGGCGCATGATGCGGTGCTGGTAGAAGTCGGCCAGGCGCCAGCGCCGTTGGTCGAGCGCGCCGGTGATCAGGCGCGTGATCAGGTAGCCCGAGATCACAAAGAAGGCGTCGACCCCGGCAAACCCGCCCGGCAGCCAGGCCGGCGCCAAGTGGAAGCCGATCACCGCCAGCACCGCCAGCGCGCGCAGGCCGTCGATGTCGGCCCGGTAGGGACTGCGCTCAGCGGGCTGCATGGCCGGGCTCCGCAAAGTACAGGCCGTGCTCGCGCCCGCGCTGCGGTGGGCGGCAGGCGCCCAGCAGCAGCAGCGCCAGGAAGATCACCCACATCTGGCCGCGCGGCGACACGTATGATGCTTCGGCCCGGTTGTGCAGCATGTAGGCCAGCACGAACGCCACCGAGTATGGGGCGATGCGCGCCGCCAGCAGGCGCGGCTGCAGCATGCCGGCCGCCCAGTTCAGCATCAGCAGCGCCAGCAACAGCACTGCCACGCCGCCGCCGTTGACCGCGAGGTCGAGCACGCCGTTGTGGTAGCTCGAATACGGCATGCCGGCCGAGGCGATCAGGTAGGCGTGGTCGTCGAAACTCCAGCCGAGCAGCGGCCGCGCGCCGATGGCTTGGTAGGCGTCGCGCCACACCTCGTCGCGGCCGGTCAGCTGGCTATTGCGCCCCAGCAGCGCGTACAGCCACTCGAGGTCGACCGCGCCGGCCAGCAATTTGAGCAGCACCAGCACGATGGCGGCGGCGGCCAGCAGCCGAAGGTAGTACTGGCGGCCGGCGCCGCGCCGCCGCAGCCAGCGCAGGCCCAGCAGCACCAGCAGCACCAGCGCCACGCACACCTTGGAGGTAACGCTGTCGGCGCCGACGATGGCCAGCAGCGCCAGTGCGCAACCGAGCCAGTGGCAGCGCGGCCAGGGCGGCGGTCCGGCGCTGAGCGCGGCCGCGTTGGCCCAGAGGGCGGTGAAGCCGAGCCCGCCCAGCGTATTGGGGTGCACGGTCAGGCCCTGCCAGCGGCCCTGCCAGTCGATGGCGTAGCCAGGCAGCAGCAGCACCGCTGCCACCTGCAGCGCCATGTTGGCGCCCAGTACCAGCCCCAGCTGCTGTGGCAGGCTGGCCGGCTGGTGGCGGTAATGCATGGCGGCCGACAGCGCGATCAGCAGCACGCCGTTGTTGTGCACCACGTTGAGCAGGACTTTTTCCGGCAGATAGCTCCACAGCGCGCTGGCCAGCAGCAGCGCCATCAGCAGCAGCAGCGGCCAGCAGCGCAGCAGCACCGCAGCCACGCTGCGCGGCCTGCTGAGCAGCATGGCGCCGGCCCAGCTGTACAGGCCGCCCAGCAGCAGCAGGTTGCCGAGCGAGCCCAAGGTGCTGGCGCTGGAGGCGGCAGCGGCGGTCTGCTCGGCCACGTCGGCCACCGCCATGATGCGCGCCGGCGCCAGGCTGTAGCCGATCGGCAGGCCGGAGCTGGCCATCAGGATCAGCAGCGGCCAGGCGCACCAGCGGTCGGCCAGGGCGCCGGCGCTGGCCTGGCTAAGGCTGTTGACGCGCATGGTATTCCTCGTAGTCGTAGGGCAGCAGGCTGCGCGACAGCTGGCCGGCGGCGCCGGCCAGGCGCAGCGTCAGCTGCACAAACGCCGGATAGCTGGTGCAGCGCAGCAGCGGCGCCAGCGCCAGGCCCGCCAGCAGTTGCAGGGCCTTGCCGCCCAGCCACAGCAGGCGGGCGCGCCGCGGGCTGCGCCGCACCACCACCCGGTAATAGGTCTGCCCGCCGCGGAAGGCGCGCCGGCGCGCCCAGCGCAGTTGCAGGCGTGCCGGCGGCACTGGCTCGCTGGCGCTGGCCTCGGCGCACCAGACCAGGCGCCGGCCGGCCAGGTGCAGGCGATAGAACCAGTCCAGATCTTCGCCGCCGGTCAGGCCGAAATCGGGATCGAACCAGGGCCCGGGCGGGGCCAGCACGCGGCGCCGCAGCAGCACGTTGCCGGCGCCGCCGTAGCGCAGCGTTGCGCCGGTGGCCAGCGCCGGCTTGTGGAAACAGGTGTGGGCCCACGCCGGCGCGTCGGCCGGCAGCACGCTGTCGACCGGGCCGAATACCAGATCGGCGTCGCAGCGCTGGCTGCATGTGAGCAGCGCCGCCAGCCAGCCGGGCGCCGGCGTTTCATCGTCGTCGATGAAGACGATGTAGTCGGCCTTGCTTAAGCGCAGCGCCCGGTTGCGCGCCAGCGCGATGTTCTGTTGCGGCTCGATCTGGTACAGCAGCGGCAGGCCGCTGTGGGCGGCGCCGGCCCGCGCCGCCGCGCGTGCTGTGCCCTGGCGGTCGTTGTCAATCACGATCAGGCGCACCGCCATGCCGCGCCGGTCCTGCTGCGCCAGCGCGGCCAGCAGCGCGGCCAGCAAGGCCGGCCGGCGATAGGTGGCAATACAGATATCAACCGAGTTCAGTACGGGCGCCATGGGCGATCTCCTTCCAGATAAGCAGGGCCAGCAAGCCTTCGCCGGCCAGTACGCCGGCAATGGCGCCGGCCGCCTGGTAGCGCTGCATCAGCAGCACCGCCGTGCCCACCGCCAGCACTGCGCACGGCAGCGTAATCAGCGTCAGCTGGCGGAACTTCATTTGCGTCTGCAACAGCAGGGCGCCGCAGCTGCGGCCCACCTGGAACAGCAGCACCAGGCACCACACGGCCACCAGCAGCGGCAGCTGCGGCACGCTGTAGCCCAGCAGCAGCGGTGCCAGCCAGCCCAGGCAGGACAGCAGCAGCAGCGCGTACAGCGCCGCCAGCAGCACCATCGCCAGCGCCAGCCGGGTGGCCAGGCGGCGCATGCGGCGCGGGTCGCTGGCCCGCAGCGCCGCCAGCCGCGGCAGCGCAATCTTGTTTACCGCCGGCACCAGGAAAGTGAACGGCGAAATGAACAGGCGGCTCAGGTTGGCCAGCCCGGCGCCGGCCGGCCCCAGCATGGCGGCCAGGGAGTAGGTCGCGCTTTGCGCCTGCACCCAGCTGATCGCCACGCCGCCCAGCGACCAGCCGCCGTGCCCGCGCGCGCTGCGCCAGTGGCAGCGCAGTTGCGGCAGTGGCTGGCGCCAGGCCAGCGGCGCGCTCAGGTAGGCCAGCGCGGTGCCCAGCGCATTGCCGCCGGCATACAGCAGCAGCACGCCGGCCGCGTCCGGCGGCACGCCGGCCACATGCAGCAGCGCCAGCCCGCCCGCCACCACCACCAGCGCGGCAGCATTGACCAGCAGCGCCGCGCGCTCGTGGTGCCGGATGTAGGCGTAGGTGATGAAAAATTCGCCGCACAACATCAGCGCCGCCGCCACCGCCACCGGCACCACCAGCCCCGCATACGGGCTAGCGGGGGCCCACAGCCACAGCGCGGCGGCGCTGGCGGCGCCGGCCAGCAGCAGCACGCTGCCCAGCAGCAGGATGCCGGCCAGCACCCGCCCGGCATAGGCCGCCTGCACGGCGGACGGCTGGCAAGCTATGCTAACGGTCATCTGGGTCAGCAGCATGGCGTTGCCGACGCCGATGTACAGCATGCACAGGCCGTAGCAGATGCCGTACAGCCCAAATTCCGCCAGCGCCAGGCTGCGCGCCAGGTATACCCCGACCAGGAAATTGGCGCCGCTGCCGAGCAGCTGATTGGCCAGGCTCAGTAGCAGCGGCGCGCGCAGCGCCGCCAGGGCAGGGGCGTGCGCGCGGGGCTTGCGGGTGGGCGACACGGCGGCCCGGCCTCAGTAGGGCGCACGCATGTCGGCGTAGGCATGGGCCAGCGATGGCGCCGGCTGGAACTGACCACGCAGGCGATGCGAGACCGGATCCAGCGCACGCGCCTGCTGCTGGCGGCTGCCTGCCTGCTCGGCGCGCAGGAAACTGTGGTAGGTCTCCTGCAGGCCGCGCGCCAGCGTGACGCTGGCGCGCCAGCCCAGCTTGTTGAGGCTGGCCGTGTCGAGCAACTTGCGCGGCGTGCCGTCCGGGCGGCTGAGGTCGAATACGAGGCGGCCGCCATAGCCGACCACCTGCGCAATCAACTGCGCCAGCGCGGCGATGCTGACTTCCTCGCCGCTGCCGATGTTCAGGTGCGACACCATCGGCTTGGTGACGCTGCGGTAGCGGTCCTCGCTGACGTTCATCACGTGCAGGCAGGCGTTGGCCAGGTCGTCCACATAGAGGAATTCACGGCGCGCCTCGCCGGTGCCCCAGATCAGCACCTCCTTGGCGCCGCTGATCCGGGCCTCGTGCAGGCGCCGGATCAGGGCCGGGATCACGTGGCTGTTTTCGGCATGGTAGTTGTCGCCCGGCCCGTAGAGATTGGTGGGCATCACGCTGCGGAAGCGGGTGCCGTACTGGCGGTTGTAGCTTTCGCAGATCTTGATGCCGGCAATCTTGGCAATCGCGTACGGCTCGTTGGTCGGCTCCAGCGCGCCATGCAGCAGCGCCGATTCGTGGATCGGCTGCGGCGCCAGCCGCGGGTAGATGCACGACGAGCCGAGGAACAGCAGCTTCTGGGTGCCGTGGCACCAGGCTTCGTGGATGACATTGGCTTCGATTGCCATGTTCGAATAAATGAACTCGGCAGGATAGCTGTTGTTGGCGTGGATGCCGCCGACGGTGGCAGCGGCCAGGTAGACCGCGTCGATCGATTCGCGCTTGAACAGTGCGCGCACTTGGGCCTGGTCGGTCAGGTCGAGCTGCTCGCGCGAGCAGGTCAGCAGGTTGGTATAGCCTTGGCGGCGCAGCGCGCGCACGATGGCCGAGCCGACCAGTCCGCCGTGGCCGGCGACGAAGATGCGTTGGTTGTGCAGGTTCATGCGAGATTCTCCCGGTGGACGGCAGCGGGAGCGCTGGTGGGCGGCGCGGCCATGGCCAGCGCCAGGTCGGCCCGCACCATGGCGCGCACCAGCTGCGCAAAGCTGTGCTGCGGCGTCCAGCCCAGTTGCTGGCGCGCCCGGCTGGCGTCGCCCAGCAGGGTGGCCACCTCGGTCGGGCGGAACAGCGCCGGGTCGATCTGCACCACCAGTTGGCCGCAGCGGCAGTGCGCGGCGGCGGCAGAGCCGGCCTGCAGCGCGGCAATGTGGGCGCGTTCGTGCAGGCCGGTGCCAGACCATGCCAGCGTGATGCCCAGTTCATGGGCGGCGCAATCGACAAAGTGGCGCACGCTGTATTGCACGCCGGTGGCAATCACGTAGTCGCGCGCGTCGGGCTGCTGCAGCATCAGCCATTGCATCGCCACGTAGTCGCGCGCATGGCCCCAGTCGCGCAGCGCGTCCAGGTTGCCCAGGCGCAGCGTGGCCGGCTGGCCGCAGGCCAGTCGCGCCAGCGCCAGGGTAATCTTGCGCGTGACGAATTCGTTGCCGCGGCGCGGCGATTCGTGGTTGAACAGGATGCCGTTGCAGGCGTAGATGCCATACGCCTCGCGGTAGTTGACGGTAATCCAGTAGGCATACAGCTTGGCCGCCGCGTACGGGCTGCGCGGCGCGAACGGCGTGTCCTCCGCCTGCGGCGAGGCCTGGGCCTGGCCATACAGCTCCGAGCTGGAGGCCTGGTAGAAGCGGGTGCGGTGCGTCAGCCCCAGCGTGCGGATCGCCTCCAGCAGCCGCAGCGGACCGAGCGCATCGGTCTGGGCGGTGTACTCGGGCACCTCGAACGAGCAGGCGACATGGCTCTGGGCGCCCAGGTTGTAGACTTCGTCGGGCCGCACGGCTGCCATGATGCGCATCAGCGCGGCAGCGTCGGTCAGGTCGCCGTCGTGCAGGAACAGGCGGCCGCCGGCGGCGTCGCTGCTGCCCAGCAGGTGGTCGATACGGCTGGTGTTGGGGCTGGAGCTGCGCCGCACGATGCCGTGCACCACATAACCCTTGTCGAGCAGCAGCTCGGTCAGGTAGGAGCCGTCCTGGCCGGTGATGCCAGTGATCAGCGCCACTTTGGCAGCGCGCGGCGGCGGCATGGCCTGGTCCAGCGCGGATAGTGCGGGCTTGTCATTCATTTGCTTCTCCTGGGGATGTCACGGTTAATAAACGTTGTTGCCGGTCCAGCCTTTGCACGCAGTCCACAGCACGATGCGCAGGTCCAGCCAGAGCGACCAGTGCTGCAGGTAATACAGGTCCAGCTGCACCCGCCGGATCATCTTGTCGAGGGTGTCGGTCTCGCCGCGCGCGCCGTTGATCTGGGCCCAGCCGGTGATGCCGGGCTTGGCGCGGTGGCGCACCATGTAGACGTCGAGCTGACGGCAGTACAGCTCGGTGTGCGGGACCGCGTGCGGGCGCGGTCCGACCACCGACATGTCGCCCAGCAGCACGTTAAAAAACTGCGGCAGCTCGTCCAGGCTGGTACGCCGCAGCCAGCGCCCGAGCCGGGTCACGCGCGGGTCGTTGCGGCCGGCCTGCCGCAGGGTCGGGCCGGCGGCGTGGCGGTGCATGCTGCGGAATTTGTAGAGCCTGAACTGGCGGCCGTTGAGGCCGATGCGCGGCTGGACGAACAACGCCGGCCCGGGCGTCTCGCAGCGGATGGCCAGGCCGATCAATAGCAGCAGCGGCGCCAGCGCCAGCAGCGCCAGCAGCGCAAACGCCTTGTCGAACAGGTATTTCTGCAGTTGGCCGGCGGCGCTGGTTTTCATGCAGTTCAGGTCCAGCACCGGGAAGTCGTACAGGGTGCTGCCGCTGACGTTGAGCACCTGCAGGTCGCGCAGGTCCTGCAGCCAGCGGATGTGTACCAGAGTATTGCGCAGCAGATGCTGCAGGCGGGAGATGGCGGCGGCGTCGCTGAGCGGCAGCACGATCCAGATCTGGTCGATCGCGTGGCTGCCGACATAGGCCGGCACCTGGCTGCTGCGCGCGATCTGCTCGACCCCTGCCGCGGCCGGCGCGCTGGCGCCGTCGGTCAGGCACAGCGCGGTGATCTGGTAGGGACCGGCGCCGGCCTGGCGGTGGCGCTGGTACAGCGTCTGACTGGCGTCGGCATGGCCGATCACCAGCACCCGCGCCGGGCTCAGGCCGGCGCCGCGGGCGGCCATGTGCAGCCCCCACATCAGCGGCAGCGCCAGCAGCAGCCAGTGGCCCAGCCACAGCAGCGTGGCGCGCGGCGCCTGCTCCAGCGCCAGCGCGGCCAGCATGGACCCGGCCAGCAGGCTTAGCCAGGTGGCCAGCAGCCGCGCCAGCAGCGCGCGCGGCGCGCCCGGCAGGTCCATCCGGTACAGGCCGCACTGCGGCAGCAGCGCCGCGCCCAGCGCCACGCACAGCGGCAGCCAGGCCGGCGCCGGCGCCGCCATCGTGCCCAGGAATTGCCAGCGGCTGGCGCCCAGGCCGGCCAGCGCCAGCAGCGCGAGGTCGCCCAGACGCAGCGCAAAGCTGAGCCGTTCCGTATCGTTGAGTAAGGCGATGCGCATGGTGTCGGGACTGTCGTTAGTGAAGGGAGGCCGCGCTCGGCGTGGCGGCTGTGGCCACCGGTCGCCGCAACTCGGCGGCCAGGTGGTCGGCCAGCCGCAGCGCCAGCGCGGTCAGGGTGATGGTGGGAAAGTTGGCGCCGGCGGTGGGAAACAGCGAGCTGCCGGCCAGGTACAGATTGTGCATGCCGTGCACGCGGCAGTTGGCATCGGCCACGCCGTGGCGCGGCGAGCGGTGCATACGGGTGGTGCCCATGTGATGCCAGGTGCCTTCCGGTTCCAGGCTGGACGGCCAGGGGCCGCCTTCCAGCGTCGGCCCCAGCGTCACCTTGGCCACGCCGTCGCGTTCCAGCTCGGCGCCGATGATGGCCAGGGTGCGGTCGAAGGTGCGCTGGACAATGCTGCCGAGGCGCCAGTCGACCTGCACCCGGCGCATGCCCAGCGCGTCGTGTTCGGTGGCAGACAGCGTCACCCGGCTGTCGGGATCGGGCTGCGGCTCGACGATGGCCTGGAAGCGCACCTCGCGCACCAGCCAGCGCGGCTGCAGCAGGCGGGTCATGCCATAGCCCAGCGTATCGAGCGGGTGGCGCGCCATCAGCGCGGCGTCGGCCAGCGGCTGCCAGTCCGGCTGGTCCTTGCTGAGCGCGGCCTGTTTGTAGCGGAACAGGGCGGCGGCGGCGGGGCTGCCTTCTCCCGGGAAGGTCGAGGAAAACCAGACGCGGGCGTTGAGCAAGCCTTCGCTGGCCTGGGTGGCCTCGCTCAGCGCCAGCTGGGCCGCCACGCGGGTGGCGCCGACCGCCACTGCCGTGTTCTGGTAGTGGTACTTGATGTCATACAGCTTGTTGCGGCGCCACTCCGGCAGCAAGGCCAGTTGCCCGGACAGGATGCGCGGATGGTCCATGAAGTAGCGGCCGACCAGGTCGTGGCCGTTGCCCAGCCCGCCATGCTGGACATCGTCGGAGGCCAGCAGCAGGCGTGCATTCTCGATGCCGCCGGCCGCCAGCACGTAATAGCGGGCCCGCACCTGCAGGCGGCGCCCGCACAGGGTGCGCGCCTCGACTTGCTCGAGCTGGTGCGCCGGGCGGGCGGCGGCCAGGTGGGTGGCGTTGGCCCACAGGTAGACCCGCACCTGGCGCGCGCGCAGCAAGTCCTTGCGGTAGGCGGCGCCAAAGCGGACCGGGGCACTGAACTGCGAAATCGTATCGCGCACCTTGCCGCTGCGCAGCGGCAGGCGCCGCACGTCGGCGCGGCCGATGGCGTCAACCCAGTATTGCGGCACGTAGTTGTACGGCCCCAGTTGCAACACCGCGTGCGCGCGCAGGTAGTACGGCGCCAGTTCTTCCGGCCCGAACGGCCAGCCACTGTGCGGGATCCAGCGCCGCTGCTGGAAATCCCAGGGATCGAGCGGCCGGCACCAGCCGCCCCAGCAGTTGCTGCTGCCGCCGAGGAAACGGCTGCGGCAGCCGTCGGCAAAGCGGTAGGGCAGGCCGAGGTCGGCGCCGCGGTAGAGGTCGCGGGTGGCGTCGTCTGCGTGGAAACCGCCGCTTTCCAGCAGGCAGGTGGCGATGCCGAGGCGCTCCATCTCCAGCGCGATGGTGAGGCCGGCCACGCCGCCGCCGACGATGCAGACGGTGGTGTCTACCTGGGTGAGCGGGCCGAGCTGGCGCGTATCGATGAACATGGCAATCTTTCGTGAGGAGGGTACGGAGGCGAAGCCGGGACCGCGTCAGCGCGGCGCCAGGCGCTGGCGCCAGCGCCGCAGCAGCGTGTAGGCTTGCCACACGGTGCGCACGCCGACGCGCTCGCTGTGGCGCCCGGCGTGCAGCCAGACCAGCAGGCGGCGCTGCTGCGCCCGCCACCAGCTGCGCAGCCACAGGCCGCCGTGGGCCAACAGCGCGCGCCGCGAGCGGTACAGCTGCAGCTGGTCGAGCTGACGCAGCTGGCCGAGGAACAGGCGCTTGTAGTCGTAGCGGCCCCACAGGAAGTGGAATTCCTTGCCGCCGCGTTCGATGCAGGCGCTGATGGTCCAGTAGCAGCACAGGAAGCCCAGGCTGTAGCGGTCGTACTCTGGCGCGTGTGCCAGCACCACCAGGAAGAAGTTGTCGCCGACCCGGTAGCTGATGGCGCCGGCGCAGACCTGGCCGTCGATGGTCACCAGCGCGACCAGGCCGCAGTGGCGCGCCAGGTTTTGCAGGCGCTCGGTTTCGGCGCGGTCGATGATCGAGCGCCGCTGCTTGCCGGCCATGCGCGCATGGTTGAGCGCGATCACGGCGTCGATCTGCGCGGGGTCGACTTCGTCGCCGAGGCGGACGCTGAAACGGCAGCCGGGCAGTTCGCGCTCCACGCTCTGGCCGTAGCGCCGCACGTTGCGGCGGGTGTTCTTGCTCAGGCTATCGGTATAGGCGGCCACGCTGGCGGGCAGCGCCACCACCGTGTCTTCCAGGTAATCGTACTGCTGGCTCGGGTAGCGGTAGCGGTGGTGCGCGGCCTGCACCGCGCGCAGGCTGACCACCTGTGCTGCCGCGAACTCGGCAAACACATAGTCGGCAAAGTCCTGGATCTCGGCCGCGCTGACCGCAATCACCTCGTTGTACAGCGTGGCCACGCCGTGCTGCAGGCTGAAGATGAACAGCGTGCGCAGTTCGCCGCGCTGGTACACGGCGTAGGTATGGGCCGCGCCCAGGTCACGGCTGGTGCGGAACTGCGGCAGCGAGGCAAACAGGTTGCCGTACAGCCGTTCCAGCGCAGGACCGACCCAGTCGGGCACCTGGTTGTGCCAGCAGCGGATGTGGTGTTCGTGCACGGCCAGCGGCCGGGGCGGGGACAGGGAGGACATGGCAGCTCCAATCGGTTCGGGGGCCTAGCCTGCCAGCGCCGGCAGCGCCGGCGCCGGCAGGCGCGGATAGGCGGCGTGGCGCAGCCGCAGGTCGTTGAACAGCACGCCTTGCGGGGCGACCCCGGCATGATTCAGGCGCTTGACCGATTCGTTCAGCTCGTCGTCGCTGGTGTGGCCGGCGCGCGCCACGATGAACACGGCGCCGGCATGGCTGCCCAGCACCAGCGCGTCCGAGACCGCCAGCAGCGGCGGCACGTCGAGCAGCACGTAGTCCCAGTCGAGCGAGGCCAGCGCCAGCAGCGCGCCGACGTTGGGATGCAGCAGAAATTCCGCCGGGTTGGGCGGCAGGGCGCCGGTCGTCAGCAGTTGCAGGTGGCCGATGCCGGTCTCGCGCACCGCTTGCTGCAGCGGCAGGCTGGCGCCGATCACCTCGCTCAGGCCGGTGCCGCGCGGCTGCCCGAAATAGCAGTGCAGCTGGCCGCCGCGCAGGTCGGCGTCGATCAGCAGCACGCGCTTGCCGCTGGAGGCCAGCACCGCGGCGAAATTGGCGCAGATGAAGGACTTGCCCAGCAGCGCGGTGGCGCCGCAGATCTGCACCACGTTGTTGCGCTGGCGCGGCATGCTCACCTGCAGCGTGGTGCGGAAGCAGCGCAGGCTTTCCACCGCCGGGTCGCCCGGCGCCAGCGCAGCCAGCAGCGGCAGTGCCTCGCGCCCGGCCTTGGCCGCGTGCTGGCGGTAGCGCTCCTGCGCCGCGCTGTGCGGGATGTTGGCGTACACCACGCGCGCGCCCAGCAACTGCTCGATGGCGTGGGCGCTCTGGATGCCCTTGACCAGTAGGCGCTGCAGCACCACCACCGCCAGCCCCAGGCACAGCCCCGCCGCAGCCGCGACTGCCATGATGGTGCCGCGGTGCGGCCGGGCAGGCGCTTCGGGCAGCATTGGCAAGTCGATCAGGCGCACGTTGCTGACCTTGCCAGCCTTCACCAGGCGCAACTGCTGCGCCGAGTTCAGCAGCGCGCTGTACAGCTCGGTATTGACCTTGACTTCGCGGTTCAGGCGCAGCAATTCCTGTTCAAGGATGGGCAGCTTGCGGATCTGCTCATTGACGCGGGCGCCCTCGCGGTCCAGCTGGCCAAGCTGCTGGTCGAGCGCTTCGACCAGCGGGTGGGCGGCGGTGAAGCTGACCAGCAGTTCGTCGCGCTTCTGGCGCAACTCCAGCCGGCGCGTCTTGACTGCCGCCAGCTGCTGAAGGCTGAGCTTGCTTTCCTCGGCCAGGTCCACCGTGCCGCTCTGGTGGCGGAAACGGTAGAATGCGCTTTCCGACTGGTCGAGCCGCTGCTTGATGTCGGGCAGCTGCTTTTCCAGGAAGGCCAGCGAATTTTCCGCCTCCTCCAGCTTGCGCGTGACGTTCTGGTGGATGTACTCGCGGCCGATGGCGCTCAGGGTGTCGTACGTGCTCTTGGCGTCCGGCCCGCTCATGGTGACGCTGATCAGGCCCGACTGCTTGCCGATCTCGGCCACCAGCATCGCCTTCTGCACCTGCTCGATGGCCGCCAGCTTGGGCACATAGCGCAGCGAAAATTCGGCGCCCGGCTTGGCCGCCAGCTGTTCAATGGTCAGCAGCAGTTGGCCCTGCGGCAGGGTCAGCGTCATCGGCACGCCGGTCTGGCCGTGGACGTCGATGCCGGCCTGCGCGTGCAGCAGGCGGTAGTCGCGGCCGCGGCCGGCGATCACGCGGAAGCGGCTGTTCTGCAGCGCTTCCGGCACGTAGAAGCGGGTGATGTCGATCGCTTCCGCGCCCCAGGCGTAGCCGCCGTAGCCGAACAGGCCGGGCTCGGACAGGCCGCGGCGGTAGCGCGCAATGGCGGCGCCGATCAGCGGCAGGTAGACCGGGCGGGCGTCGATGTACAGGCCGAGGCTGTCGACCGACTTGGCAATCACCATGCGCGACTTGATCAGCTCCATTTCCGAAATGGCGGCCGCCTTGACGTCGAACATGGCGGAAATCTCGCCGATCATGTTCTTGGTATTGTTGTTGGGCAGGTCCTCTTCCACGTGGATCAGCATGGTGGCCTCGTAGACCGGGGCCACCAGCAGCGCGTACACGCCGCCGCAGAACAGGCACAGCGACATGATCCAGGCCATGCGCCAGCGCTGCTCGGCGAGGATGTGCAGGTAGCCGGACAGCTCGATCTCGGCCTCGTAGGGCGGCAGCGGCGGCGCCGCCTGCAGGCCGGCAGGGGCGGGCAGAGTGCGCTGGGGCAGCGGGCGGTCCATCATTGCTTCCCGGCGCTGACGGCCGACGTCAGTGCGCCGGGGATGATCAGGCTGAGCGTGCGGTGCCAGTGGGCCAGCCCGGTGGCGTCGATGAACACCAGGTCGCGCGGCGCCAGTTCAAAACTTTCGGCCAGCGCCAGCGCGCCGGTGTCGCGCGCGTCCAGCTGGTACAGCTCGATGGTGTCCTGGCGGCGCCGCACCACGAACACCCGCCGCGCATCGCCGCTCAGCGGATTGATGCCGCCGGCTTCGCCGATCGCCTCGTTCAGCGACAGGCGGCCGCTGTGCATCAGCAGCGCCTTGGGCGTGACCACCTCGCCGCTGACAAACACCTTGCTCTCGTCCAGCGCCGTCACGCGCAGCACGTCGCCGCTGCGCAGCAGCAGGCGGTTCGGATCCTCGCCATGCTGCACCAGCAGCGGCAGGTCGATGTGGTAGCGCCGGCCGTCGCGCAGCAACCACAGCTGGCTCTGGTCGCCCGCTGCGGTAATGCCGCCGGCGCGGTTGATCGCTTCGGTCACGGTCATCGGCAGATCGTTGATCGCCTGCACGCCGGGCTGCTTGACTTCGCCGTCGACATAGATGCGCTGGCTGCGGAAGGCTTGCACATGCAGCTTGACGCTGGGCCGCTGCAGGTATTTGGCCAGCCGTTCCGTCAACAGCGTCCGCGCCTGCGCCACGGTGAGCCCCTGCAGCACCAGCTCGCCCACCAGGGGGAACTGGATGGCGCCGGCGGCGTTGAGCAGGAAGCCCTGCTGCGCGGCGGCGTTCTGTTCGTCCGCCACGGCGCCCGGCGCGGCGGCGGGCACCGACATGGTCAGGTCGGCGTTCTTGTAGACGCTGATGGCCAGCAGGTCGCCCGGCCCCAGCGTGTAGGCGGAGGGCGCGCTGCGCAGCGCGGCCAGGTCGTCGCCGCCGCGTTGCTGGCGCGCGCTGCGCTGCTCGGCGATCAGTGCGGCCGTAATCAGGACCGGCTTGGCCGGCAGGTCGGCGCGCCCGGTGCTGTCGGACAGCGCGCTGCGGTTGGCGCAGCCGGCCATCAACAGGCTGCCGCAAATCATCAGCAGGCCGGGCAGTTGCAGGCGGCAGTGGCGCGGGTTGGACATCGACATGGGCGGCTCCTTGCATCAGGTGGGATTCAGCTTAAGCGGCCCGGCCGCGCCATCTTTGTTGGTTGTCATAAAACCCATGCGTAGCGCCAAAATAGGCCGGCACTGTTGCACCGGAACGCAATTGCCGGCGTTTATGACAGTAAGCAAACCTGCGCTGCAGAACTGGTATTCAATGGCCGATGTCGCGGCCGCTGGTCCGCTCTTTCCTGGAACCTTCCCATGCTGAAAATTGCGATTGTCACCAACACGCTGGCGCCTTACCGCACCCCGGTGTTTTCCGCGCTGGCGGCCATGCCGGGCATCGAGGTGCACGTGTTCAGCTGCGTCGAGCGCGAGCCTAACCGGCAGTGGGACTACGCGCCGCTGCGCACCGGCCAGACCACGCTGCAGCGCTGCTTCGTGGTCTGGGGGCAGCGCTACATCCACAGCAACTTCGACGTGTTAAGTGGCCTGCACCGCTACAGCCCGGACGTGGTGGTGACCGACGGCTTCAATCCGACCCACCTGTATGCGTTTGCCTACTGCCGGCTGCGCGCCGTCGCCCACGTGGCGATGACCGACGGCACGCTGGCGTCGGAGCAAACGCTGACGGTGCTGCACCGCTGGGTGCGGCGCTGGGTGTACGCGCGCTCGCAAGCCTTTGTCGCGGCCAGCGCCGGCGGCCAGGCCCTGTATGATGGCTATGGCGTGCCGCACGCGCAGCGCTTCACTTCCTGCCTGGCGATTGACAACCAGGCCTTTGCGCGGGCGGCGGCGGCGCCGCAGTTCGACCTGCTGTTTTGCGGCCGGCTGGAAGCGGTCAAGCGGCCGCAGTTCGTGCTGCAGATGGCGCTGGCGCTGGCCACGCGCAGCGGCCGGCGCGTCAGCGTGCTGATGGTCGGCAGCGGCTCGCAGATGGCGGCGCTCAAGGCCGAGGCCGCCCGCCATGCCGACCGTGTGGCCGTGACCTTCGCCGGCTTTGCCAGCCAGCACGCGCTGCCGGCGCTGTACCGCAGCGCACGCTTGTTCATCATGCCGACCAGCTGGGAACCGTGGGGCGTGGTGTTCAACGAGGCCTGTGCCGCCGGGCTGCCGATCCTGACCACGCCGGCCGCCGGCGCGGTGGGCGAGCTGGTGCTGGACGGCGAGAATGGTTATGTCGACGAGCCCGACGCCGGCCGCTGGGCCGCGCGCGCCGCCAGCCTGCTCGATGACGATGCCGCCTACCGGCGCTTTGCGGCGCGTTCGCAGCAACTGGTGGCCGGCTATACCTACGCGCATGCGGCGCAGGGCCTGCAGCAGGCATGCCGCCGCGCGTGGCAGCGCCAGCAGGCCAGCGCGCCGCAGGACGGCAATTACCGCTCGCGCCCGCGGGTCCTGATCGTCGAGCGCCAACTGCTGCACTACCGGGTCGGCATCTATGAGCGCCTGCGCGAACTGCTGGCGGCCCAGGGCATGGAGCTGCAATTGCTGGTCGGCGAGGGCACGCCGGCCGAAAAGCTCAAGCGCAACGACGCGCATCTGGACTGGGTGGTGTCGATCCCGACATATTATCTGCTCAACGGCCGTCTATGCTGGCAGCCGTATGGCCGCTACGCGCGCGGCGCCGACATCGTGATCGTCATGCACGAGAACAAAATCCTGTACAACCTGTGGCTGATGTTCGTGCGGCGCCCGGCGCGGCTGGCATTCTGGGGCCACGGCGCCAACCTGCAGTCGGCGCGTCCCCAAGGCTGGAAGGAACGCTTCAAGCGCTGGACCGTCCGCCGCGCCGACTGGTGGTTCGCCTACACCGATCTGAGCGCGGCGCTGATCGCGGCCACTGGCTTTCCGCTCGACCGCACCACCGTGGTCCACAACGCCATCGACACCACGGCCATGACGGCCTTGTGCCAGGGTATCGACAGCCAGACGCTGGCGGCGCGGCGGCAGCAGCTGGGCCTGAACGACGGCCCTGTGGCCATCTACCTGGGCTCGCTGTACAAGGAAAAACGGCTGGAGTTCCTGCTGGCGGCGGCGCTGGACGTGCGGCGCCAGATCCCCGGTTTCCAGCTGCTGGTGGTCGGCGCCGGACCGGAACAGGGACTGATCGAGCAGGCCGCTGACAGCCACCGCTGGATCCATGTGCTGGGCGCCTTGCACGAGCAGGACAAGGCGCTGGCCTTGCGCCTGGCCGACGTCATGCTCAATCCCGGCCTGGTCGGGCTGGGCATCCTTGATTCGTTTGCCAGCGGCACGCCGATGTTCACCACCGACTGCGGCTTGCATTCGCCGGAGATCGCCTACCTGGACAATGGCGTGAATGGAGTCATGACGGCCAATGACAGCGTTGCCTTTGCGGCCGAAATCGTGCACACCTTGTCGGCGCCGGAGAAGCTGGCGCGGCTGCGTGCCGGGGCGCGGCGCAGCGCCGCCGACTATACGCTCGATGAGATGGCCCAGCGCCTGAGCGGCGGTATCGGCGCGGCCCTGGCCAGCCTGTAGCGGCGAGCGCGGAGCCGGCGTCGTCATGGTCCGTAGCTACGATCCCGGCCAGCTGTTCGACAGCACGATAGCGCGCCTCAGCTTGCGCAACGACCGCGAACTGTGTCGCCAGCTGCAGGTCGCTGCCCCGCTGCTACGCAAGATGCGGCTGTGCCAATTGCCGGTCAGCGGCGTGGTGCTGTTGCGGATCCACGAGATCACCGGTATCAGCTTGCTGGAATTGCGGCAGTGGATGGGCGACCGGCGCCGCAGGTTTCGCCTGTCGTCGCCGGGCCCGGCACGCGTGGCCGGGGTGCCAGCGCGGCAACTGTCGCCTTAGTCCGCCGTAGGGGCGGCGTCGATCGCGGCCCGGACCGCTTCGGCGTTGCCGAGGTCGACCTGACGGCCCCCGGGCCCGTCCTGGTAGCGGAAATGCAGGCCGTCCTCCTTCACCACCAGCCAGGTATCGACCTCAATACAGTCATACGGATTCTCGACGTTGACCGCATCCATTTTCAGACGCATGCCGGGCTGCAGCAACCGTACTGTGCTCTTGGTCTTGAGGGTCGGCAGCGGGAAAAAATTGGCGGTGCCGCGATCGATGCTGTCTTGCCTGTCGCCGCTATCCATCGCTGCCGCCATCTTGTGCCCGGTCAGGTAGCGACGCTGCAATTGCGGCAGATTGCCCAGCCGGCGGGTTTCCAGTTCACTCAAGGGATGGCGGGCATCGGTGGTGCGCCGTTTGGCGGGGGCCGCCAGCACACGCAGTATCACGTGGCGCGGTACCCGATAGTGCGTCATGTAAGCCCAGGCAGCACTGGCGCCGTTGACCGCATCAATCAGGATGCCAGTGCGGACCTTGACTGCCAGTCGGATATTTTCGCGGTTCTGCATGATACTCGACCAATCGGAAGGAGTAGAGCAGACCACCTTAGCAGGTTGACGGCCACTGTCCACTGCGATCTATCGCTGTCGTGACAAGCAACAAGCCTGGTTGCAGCGACGGCCTGCCAGCAAAGCCGCTTACGGCAAGGTGTGTCCAACCTGGTGGTCCAGGTGCATTGCAATACACCGCTGGCGCATGGAACGCATCAAGCCGCCATGTTCGTGTAAAAACGCTGTAAGATTGATGGCGCATGTATGGCCTTTCCCTGTCACTTGAGGTCCGTTATGCCGCTCTCCCGGGCCACTTCCGGCGCCGGCTTGTTCGGGGGCGGCATCATCTGCCGCAGCAGGGCTTCTCATCGTTGTTCTGGATACCTGCTCACTCGCTCTCTCTTGCCCGCCCCTGGATACGTTGTTACTCCATCAGATGAAGCGACAACTACTCTGACAACGGGGCTATCCGGGGAACGAATGGCGCATTAATTGTGGTTCGAGTGCCCTTTTAAGATCGGAATAATCGGATGAATAATATCCAATATCAAGAGATGCTTGATGCGGACGGCCAGAATTTGGCAGTGCGTTCCTTCCTGCTGATGTACAGTTGCGATTACGTTATCAGCATTTCTGAGATGCGGAATCACATGGAAATGTCTGGCTGGGGTGGTATGTGGCCTGAGGTAGTCTCTGCTGCCAGAGACAGGCAGGATCTGACCAAAGCTTGCGCTCAAATGTGGATTCGGCACCTGTTCTCTCTTGAGGGCAGGCAAATGTCCGAACAAGGAAAATAATCAGAAACACCGTCGCAGTGTTCCTGAAACTCCCGGCATTGATGGTATTTCTCAGGGTGCCGCCATTTAGCGAGACGCCAATGTACGGCAAAATCAATGGCTTGGATGTCCAATCAATCATCGAATGGGAATGACGAGTCTGATATAAATAATTGATTTCAAAGGGCAGCCCAGTTGGCTGCCCTTTTTTGCTTTTGCGGCGCCGCTTCTTCCGGCGTCAGTCCGATGTTGCAGAGAATGGCGCTAAACAATGGCTCTTGTCGGGGGAAAGCGTGGTCGGTACGCAATTGGATTGCAATAATTGGTGGCAACAATCCGCACCTATAAAGGAGACTTATGAAACGTCCAACTCTGCATGGCCTGGCTGCAGGGATCCTGCTTTCCCTCGCTACCTCCGCTGGCGCTGCATCGCAAACCGTGACGCTGGATGGCAAAGCCGGCGGCAAGCGCTTTGACGGCATCGGTGTCGTCGATGGCGGTGGCGCCACATCGGTACTGCTCAAGGATTACCCCGAGCCACTGCGGAGCCAAATCCTGGATCTGCTCTACAAACCAAAATTTGGCGCCTCTGTCAGTGCCTTGATGGTCGAGATTCCAGGCGATGGCAACGCCACGCAAGGCGCCATGCCTAGCCATATGCATACGCGCGACGACCTGAATTACTGGCGTGGCTACTCTTGGTGGATTTTGACCGAGGCGAAACGGCGCAACCCGCGCTTGTCGCTCGATGGTGCGGCGTGGAGTGCGCCGGGCTGGGTCGGCGACAACATCGGCAAGTCGCAGCAGGATGAATCGCGCTTCTTTTCGCAGGATACCGCCGACTACTACGTCAAATGGCTGGCTGGTCTGCGTCAGGTGCATGGCCTGGAGTTCGACGCGCTGGGCGTGCGCAATGAGAAGGGTAGCGACTACATCTTCCCAGGCACGCTGCGCAAGGCGTTAAACGCGGGCGGCCTTGGCAAGGTCAGGATACATGGATTCGATAACTGGCCGGATGAGTGGAAGTTCAAATTTGTGCACGAGATGCAGAGCGATCCGGCGCTGCGCGATGGCATCGACGTCATTGGCGCCCACATCAATGCGCCCGAGTCGGTGGTGCCCGGCGATGTGCGCAAGCTGGCAGCCGACATGGACAAGCCGATCTGGAATACCGAACAGCACGTGTACAAGGCCGGCTACGATGGCCTGATTAGCATCCTGCAGGCCTTTAACGACAATTTCGTCAGCAGCGGCGTGACCAAGATCGTCAACTGGTACGGCATCGCAGGCTTATACACGCTGGAACCGTATAACGGCGAGAAAGAGGCGGCCGTGCGGGCCAACTGGCCGTGGAGCAAACATGTTCAAATCAACCCAGCCCTGTGGGGCTATGCTCACTACGGTCAGTTCAGTGAAATCGGCTGGACTTACCTTAACGGCGGCAGCGGGAAACTGCGTGATGGCGGCAGCTATGTCACCCTCAAGTCGCCTGGTAAAGACTACAGTGTCATTATCGAGACCAAGGGCGCGCGCGGTCCGCAGCAGCTGAGCTTGAACATCGGCGACGGCCTTGCCCAAGGCGCGCTGGCGGTGTGGCGCAGCACCCCCGAAGCCCATTTCATGCGCCAGGCGGACTTGGCGCCGGTCAATGGCAGCGTCACGCTGACGCTCGATCCGAACGCGGTCTACTCGCTGACCACCACGCGCGGTCAAACCAAGGCGACGATCACAGGCAGCGCCAAGCCTGAGGCATTCCCGTTCCCGTACTACGAGACATTCGAGCAGTACACCAAACTGCAACAGTGGGGATATCTGCCGCGCTACTTTGCCGACATTGCGGGCGCGTTCGAATTGAGCGATTGCCCAGGCAAGAAGGGCCGCTGCCTGCATCAGGCGGTACCAGTTCCCACGCTCTCCTGGTCGCCGGAATGGCAGCCGTATACCATCATAGGCGACGACAGCTGGGCGGATTATGAAGTCAGCGCCGACGTCTATCTTGGCAGCGGAGAGCGTGCTGCGGTGATGGGGCGGATCAACAACGTGGGCTCGGGCTACGGTTTTATCCCGAAAGGCTATTTCCTGCAACTTGACGATCAGGGGACGCTCAACCTGGTCCTCATTCGCGGCAAGAAGGACAAGAAGGAGTTGGTCGGCGACGCTGAACAGCAAGCCCTGATCAAGGCTGCCAACGATGCCGCCGAAGGCGGTGAAAAGAATCTGGCCAGCACCCAGGTGGCCGGCATCGCGGCCGGGCAGTGGCACCAGCTCAAGCTGCGCTTCGAAGCCACGCGCCTGACCGGCTTCATTGACGGCAAAGCGGTCTTAACGGCGGAGGACGCCACCTATGGCAAAGGCATGGCGGGCCTGCTGGCGGGGACGGACGGCAGGCGCTTCAGCATGCCTTGGTTCGACAATGTACTGATTAATCGTCCAGATGGCGCCACGCCACAACCGACGCCTATGTTGCCAGGGCAGAAGCCGATGTACGCGAAAACGTCGCCACCCCGCTGACAAGGTGGTGGGACTAATGCCCAAGCAACATCTTCGCCACAGGCAACCAGGCCGGCCACAGGTACAGGCTGACCTGCGTGACCTGCCAGCCGAAACTCCAGACCAGGCCCGCCACGTAGGCGGGGTGCAGGCGCCTGCGGGTCAGCAGATCGTAAGCCCCGATACCGAGCGCAAGCACATCGTTGGTCAGGTGCAGGATCAAGAAAGTCGCCCAGAAACTCTGCCCCCAATGGCCGAACGAGAGGGCGGCGCCCACCGTGCCGCCCAGCCAGCGCGCGAATCCCGCCGTACTCAGTTGCAAGATCGCGAGCAGCATCAAACGCTTGTGCGCCGCCGTCCGCTGGCGATAGACGATGGCCGCCACGCTCAGGCCAACGAAACCGATCAGATCGCCCATCTGAACGCTGAAAAAAGCGGGGTCGCTGCGCGGTGTGCCGAAATTCAGGTTTTGTATCGTGTAGGCCGTCAACGTGCCGACCACGGCCATCACGCCGACACCGAATGCCATCGCCATCCCCAGGCGGCGGTGCAGCGCCGGTCGCCCCGCACGGATGAGCAGGATCTGCGCCGTGAACGCGACCAGCCATGTGACAAACACGGCCGAATGCACGTGCAGGATCATCGGATAGGGCGGATCGTTGTTCCTGACATGGCTGGCGATCTCGCGGCCGAAGCCGAGGATCATGCCGAGCCAGATCAGCGCGATATACACCAGGAAAAGCACGCCATCGGCAGGATGGGACGGCGCGAATTCGCGCGGCGGCGCTGGCGTCTTGGTGGGCGCGTAGGTCAACACCGGTGCGCCCCGTCAGTTCGCAAGCTGAGGGAAAACGGAGAAATCCGGCAGCGGAAAGCGCTTCAGTTCCTCCGCGTTACCAAAGCGCTGCACCGTGGCCTGCGATCCGTCGTAGGCCGGCCACGCTGGCAGCTCCTTTTTGTTCGGGCTGCCGGTACTGGCGAAATGAATCCAGGTATCGGCCAGGCGTGCCGACAGCTGTCGGTCCGCGCTGCTCCAGGGCCGCTGGTCCAGCCCCAGGTTGTCGAACACGTACGGAATTTCAGAGCCATGGCCGGCGCCGCAGCTGTAGCTGCACGGGGTCAGCGGTTCTGCCGGCTGATGCGCGAAGAAATACAGATACGAACTGGACTTGCCATATTTGGCCTGCAGTCCAGCCCAGTACGCCATGCGCCAGCCCCACCAGTCGGTCATCAGCTGATCGATCGCGGCCCGGCTGGGCTTGGCGTCCACGATGCCAGGATAGTTGGCCAGCAAGGCATCGGACGGCGCGCGGCCCAGCAACATTGCGACCAGTCCGCGTACATGGTCCGCCGACAGATTGCCGATGTGGGCGATTTCCTGGGTCAGATCCCGGCCTTCCTCGGCATTCCACCCCATCAGCAAGGGCACGTCGTTTTGCAGGTGATTGCGATAAGTGGTGCTCAAGTCCTGCTGCAGCACGTGCCCCTCGACCGCAGTGCGCGCCTTCCACGCCTGCTGGTGCAAAGCCTCGACGCTGAGCGAGCGCAGCTCGGCCAGATGCGGCGCGCCGGCGGCGGTGGCAAACGCCAGCCCGCTGGCTTCAGCGTCCGCCTTGTACTGGAAGCGGACTTTTTCTTCGGCGTTGATCGGCATGGAGTCGTTGCCGCTCTCGGCGATGGCGCGCTGGAACAGCCCCTTGGCCAGCGGCGAGGCGATCAGAATCGCCACCGACTCGCTGCCGGACGATTCACCCATGATGGTCACCCGCGACGGATCGCCGCCAAACGCCGCGATATTGTCCTTTACCCAGCGCAGGGCCGCAATCTGGTCAAGCAGCGCCTGATTGCCGGAGGCATGGTCCGGCGATTCCGCCGACAGTTCGGGATGCGCAAAAAAGCCCAGCACGCCGAGCCGGTAATTCATGGACACAACGATGGCGCCGCGTTTGGCCAGATTGCCGGCGCTGTACTTGCCGGAGCCGCCGTAATAGCCGCCGCCATGGATCCACACGATCACGGGAAGCCTGGTCGCGTGCTCGGGCGCCCAGACATTCAGATACAGGCAGTCTTCGCTTTTGGCCTCGGTCATCCACACGGCGGTCTGCGCGCAGGCCGCCGAGAAGTCGCGCGCTTCCCTGACGCCTTGCCACGGCGGCACCGCTTGCGGCGCGCGCCAGCGCAGATTGCCGACCGGCGGCGCGGCAAACGGTATGCCGAGATAGGTGTTCAGGCCGTCGGCGTGCAGGCCGGCGACAGCACCGCCGCTCACTTTCACGGGGCTGGTGAGGACGGCGGCGTGTCCGGCTCGGGCCGCGAGGGCGGTCAGGCAAAACGCGATCAGGCAGATCGCACGAAAAGACGTCATTACAGGTTCTCCATGGTCTGAATTACGGGGTGGCCGATGCGGTGGGACGCTGCCTACTCAGCGACTCGTGGAAACAGGGTGAAATCGGGCAGCGGATGCGCCTTCATTTCTGCCTCGCTGCCGATGCGCAGCATGCTCGCCGGCGTGCCGTCGAACACCGGCCAGGCCGGCAAGCCTGTTCCGGTCGGGGTGCCGGTGCTGGCAAACTTGATCACGGTGTCGGCCAGACGGGAGGCCAGCTGCCGGTCCGCTGCGGTCCAGGCGCGTCCGTCGACGTGTAGATTGTCGAACAGGTATTGAATCTCCACGCCATGACCGGCGCCGCAACCCCAGTTGCACGGCGTCGGCGGCGTGGCAGGGCGGTGGGCGAAGTAGTAGACATACGGTTTGGCGTGGCCGTATTTGGCCTGCAGCGCAGCCCAGTATTCCATGCGCCAGCCCCACCAGTCGTTGGTCAGCTGGTGGATGGACGCGACCGCCTGGGCGTCGCTGCCGCCCGGGTAGGCCGCCAGCATGCGCGCGGAGGGCGCGTGGCCCAGCAGCTCGGTCACCAGTTCACGGTGTTTGTTGGCATTGATTTCGTTGGTGCCCAGGATTTCCCCTGCCAGGTCCTTGCCTTCCTCGGCGGTCCAGCCCACCAGCAGCGGCACATCGTTCTGTTGGTGGTTGCGGTAAATCGTGGTCAGGTCGGCGTGCAGCAGGTAGCCGTCAACATAGGTGCGCGGCAGCCACGCCGGCTTTTGCATGTCCTTCACACTGAGCTTGCGCAGATCGGCCAGATGTTCGGCGCCGACCGACTTGGCCAGCGCCAGGCCCTTCGCTTCGGCCACGGACTTCTGGTTGAAGCGGTGGCTGTCGTCCGGCCGGATCGGCATCGCATCATTGCCGCTTTCGGCCACGGCGCGCTGGAACAGGCCTTTGGCCAGTGGCGAGGCGACCAGCAGCCCGACCGATTCGCCGCCCGATGAATTGCCCATGATGGTGACGCGCTCAGGGTCGCCGCCGAAGGCCGCGATGTTGTCCTTCACCCAGCGCAGGGCCGCGATCTGGTCCAGGATGCCCTGGTTGCCGGAGGTGTGCGAGGGCGATTCGGCACTGAGTTCCGGGTGCGCGAAGAAGCCGAAGATGCCGAGCCGGTAATTGAGCGTGACCACAACCGCCCCGCGCCTGGCCAGATTGGCACCGTCCTGGACCGGTACCGCAGCGGTGCCGCCATACATGCCGCCGCCGTGAATCCACACGATGACGGGCAGTTTGCTGGCTTTTTCAGGCGTCCACAGGTTCAGGTACAGGCAATCCTCGCTTTTCGGATTGGAGATCCATTCCGCAGTCTGGGCACATGCCGGCGAGAAGCTGGTGGCCTGCTTCACGCCCGTCCACGGCACCACCGGTTGCGGCGCACGCCAGCGCAAATCGCCGACCGGCGGCGCGGCGAACGGGATGCCCAGATAGGTCCTGTGCGTATCGGACTGGATGCCGGCAATGGCGCCGCCGGTGACCTGGACCGGACTGGTGAGCGTGGCCGCGTGGGTCAGCGGGGCCGCCAGAGACAGCAAGCCGGCAGTGGCCAGGCTGAGTGCGCGTACAGACATGATCATGGATGTTCCTTGTAGTGTGGGACGGTGGTAGTGTTTTTTGCCTGGGCCAGGCGCTGACGGCGTGCGCTGTTCAGATTCTGGCGCGGCCGCAGCGTGCTGACGTGGGACGCCGGTTCGACCTCGGCCACCAGTTCGGCCAGGCTGGCGATGGTGGGACTGCCATAGATCGTGACGAGGTCGATATCGCGGTGGTAGCGCAGGTCCAGTTCGCGCTTGACCGCCATCAGCGCCAGCGAATCGCCGCCCACTTCGAAAAAGTTGCTGCGCCGCCCGATGGCATCGTGCCCCAGCACCTTGCACCAGACTTCGTGCACCGCGACTTCGTGCGGCGTGCGCGGCGATTCCGCCGGCGCCGTCCCTTCATCGGCCGGCGCCGGCAAGCGCGCGAGGTCGATCTTGCCGTTCTGGTTCAGCTGGAAGCCGTCGACCAGCATGAAGCGGTCCGGCACCATGTAGCTTGGCAGGGTCTGGCGCAACTCGGCCGCGAGGCCGGTGGCCGTGGCTGGCGCGCCGTTGGCCAGCTGGACGTACGCGACGATCTGCATGCCCGCGCCGCTGGGCCGGGCGATCACTACCGCCTGGGTCACGCCATCGCAGCCCTGCAGCGAGGCTTCGATGTCGCTCAGGTCGACGCGCAATCCGCGGATCTTGATTTCATGGTCCTTGCGGCCGGCATACTGCAGGGCGCCATCAGGGCGGATGCGCACGAAGTCGCCGGTGCGGTAGGCGCGCACGCGGCGGCCGCCGCCCAGCTCGGCGAGCACGAAGCGTTCGGCGCTCATGGCCTGGTTGGCGTAATAGCCGTCGGCCAGCGCCACGCCGGCCACGTACAGTTCGCCGATCGCGCCGGGCGCCTCGGCAACGCCGCAGGCATTCATGACGATGCAGTCGGTGTGGCCGATGGGCCGGCCGATATCGGGCACGTCGGGCCAATCAGCGGGCTCCTGGCCCAGCGCGGCGATGGTGACGACGTGGGTTTCGGTGGGGCCGTAGTGATTGAACAGGCGCGCAGCGGGATGGCGCGCGAAGAATTGGCGCAGGCCGGGCGTGATCTTCAATTGCTGCGCGGTCGAGAACACCATCCGCAAGGCCGGCAGGGTGACCCCGGCCTGTTCGGCGCCCAGCGCCAGTTCGCACAGTACCGGGTAGGACAGATTGAGCACGCTGACGCGCTCCTCGGCCAGCAGGCCAAGCAGGGCCAGGGTGTTGCGGCGCATGGCCGCGCCGGCCAGCACCACGGTGCCGCCGTTGAGCAGCGCGGTGAACACTTCGGTGAAATGCATGTCGAAAGCAATCGACGAGTAATTCAGCACCACTGGCTGCGCATGGTTGAGGTCGGCGCTGATGGCCGTGATCAGATTGTCGAGCGCGGCATGCCCCATGGCCACGGCCTTGGGCGAGCCGGTACTGCCCGATGTGAACAGGATGTAGGCCGGGTGATGGCCGCGCGCTTCAGCGCCGGCCAGCGCGCGCGGGGCCGGCGCGTCACCGCTGGCGGCCGGCACCACGATCAACGGCACGCCTATGTCCGCGCCGGCCAGCGCCGCAGCCGTCTCGTCGTCGGCCAGCACGCAGGCCGGCGCGATGAAGCCGATCCGTTCGGCCACGGCATCCTGGTAGTAGTCGGGATCGAGTGGCACGTAGGTGCAATCGCGCCGCAAGATGGCGAGGATGGCCGCCACGTAGCGCGGCGTGCGGTGCATGAAGATCAGCACGCGCGCGCCCGGCGCGGCGGGGCCGATCAGGGCGGCGATGCGGTCGGCCTCGGCGGCCAGCTGGCGGTAGCTGAGGCTGTCCTGGAGGTAGCGCAGCGCGATGGCGTCGGGGGTAGCGTCGGCCTGCGCGCGGAAGCGCCGGTACAGCGACGCCTGGCCGTCCGGCGGTGCGGCGATGGCCGGTGGCGCATAGCCGGCCAGGCGGCTCACCGGCGCGTGCGGCGCGGCCAGTGCGCTGTCGAGCAGTGCCAGGCAGAAATCGGCCAGGCGGGCGATGCTGGCCGGTTCGAACAGCGCCCGGTCGTAGTTGAACTCCAGGCGCAGGCCGCCGTCATGCGGGTGCACGTCGACCGACAAATCATAGCGCGCCACGCCGGTGTCGACGTCGATCAGGCGCGCGGCCGTGCCGCCGCAGCGCACTTCGTCCACGCCGTAATCGTGGTAGTTCAGGCTGATCTGGAATAGCGGGTTGTAGCTCGGGTCGCGCGCGGGCTTGAGTTCGCGTAACAAGTCCATGTACGACACGTCGGCATGCTGATGCGCGTCGAGCAGGGTGTCGCGGCACAGGGTGACCAGCGCGCCGATGTCGGCTGCCAGGTCAACCCGCGTGCGCAGCAGTGCCGTCTGTGCGAGAAAGCCGATTTGACCGTGTTGTTCCAGCCCGTCGCGCCCGGCCAGGAAGGTGCCGAGCACAATGTCGGCCTGGTTGCCGAAACGCGCCAGGGCCAGCGCCACCAGCGCGTGCACGCCGCTGAACAGGGTCGCCTGGCGGCCGGCGCACAGCGCGCGCAAGGCGTCGATCTTGGCCGGCGGCACATGCAGTGCGTGGCGGCCGGAGGCGGCGCGGTCGCGCGCACCGCCGCGCGCGACGTCCAGCGGCAGGCTGTGCACGTCCGGCGCGGCGGCCAGGGCCGCCTTCCAGTAGCGCAGCGCGGCCGCGTGGCGCGCGGGAGGCGCCGGCCTGAACACGAAGGGCACGCGCGTTTGCTCCGGCACGCCGCTGTCGCAGGCTGTAACGATGGCGTCGGCCAGCAGGCGCAGCGACCAGCCATCGGCGGCAATGTGATGCACCACCAGCACCAGCACGGTCGGCCCCTGCGGCCCGGTGGTCAGGATGTGGCCGCGCAGCGGATAGTCGCGTTCCAGCGCGAACGGGGCGACGGTGAGCGCGTGCAGGCGCGCACCGAGCGCGTCGGCATCGGCCGGCTCGATCGTGATACGGAACCCGGCGGCATCGAGCACGGTCGGGTAGTAGCGTCCACCGGCCTGGCTCGGATAAACCGTGCGCAAGATTTCGTGGCGCATCAGCACCTTGCGCGCGCTGTCCGCCAAACGGTGCGGATCGATGCCGCCATCGAAGGCCAGCACCAGTGGCAGGTGGTAGGCCGGGTTGGCCGGCGACCAGGCTTCGATCGACAACATCATCTGCTGGTTGGCCGACAGGGCCGCGGCGTCCGGCGCTGGCGCCGGTGGCGCCTCCGCGCCGGCGGCGAGCCGTTCGGCCAGCAAGCCGGCCAGCCCGCGCAGGCTCGGATGCTCGAACACCTCGCGCACCGTCAGGACCACGGCAAAGCGTTCGTTCAGCTCGGCCACCAGCTGGTAGATCTGCATCGACGACAGGCCGAGCGCGAACAAGCTGCGCCGCGCATCGCTGATGGCCTCGCCGGTCAGCGCGGCCAGAACGCCGGCCACTTGCGCTTCCAGCGCCGCATCGGTGGCCGCTTCGGCCGCGCCCGGATCGTCGCCGGCGCGCGGCTGGAAGCGGCGCGCCGTCAACGCTCCCGCCTCGAGCGCCTGGCGCAGCACCTGGCGCCGCAGCTTGCCCGACGAGGTTTTGGTGATGCTGCCGCGCGGCACCACGATGATTGCTTCGATCAGCACCCCCTGTTCTTCAAACACCCGCGCGGCCACGCGCTCGAGCAGGCCGGCATCGTCGCTGGCGTCGTGGACGCGTGCTTCGAGCACCAGCAGCACGGCCTCGGTGCCGCCCTGGCGCTGGCCGATCGCGGCGCAGCCGGTGTAGCCAGCCTCGCTGGCGGGCTCGGCGGCCAGCACGGCGGCGGCCACCTGCTCGATGTCGGTCGGGTAGATATTGCGGCCGTTCTGGATGATCATTTCCTTGATCCGTCCCAGCACGTACAACTGGCCGCCTTCGATCACGCCGCTGTCGCCGGTGGCGAAAAACGGGCCCTCGCCGTCGGCCAGGTGGCGGCGGAACGGCGAGGTCTGATCGTCGGCGCGGCCGAAATAGCCGGCGCCGACGTGGGGGCCGCGGATCCAGATTTCGCCCTCGACACCGGGCGCCGCTCGGCGTCCTTCGGCATCGGCGATCAGCACCGCGTGGCCGTCGGCGGGGCCGCAGGCGATGGTGCCGGCCAGCTGCGCGGCGCCGGCCTGGCTGGCCCGGATGTCGCGCTCGCGCCCGGGACGCCAGTGTGCGCCGCACACGAACACGGTCGCTTCGGCCATGCCGTAGGCGGCAAAGAACACGTCCTCGGCGAAGCCGGCCGGAGCGAACGCATCGAGGAAAGCTTCCAGTGTCGCGCTCTGGATCGGTTCGGCGGCGTTGAAAGCGACCCGCCAGCGGCGCAGGTCCAGCTCGGCCAATTGCGCCGCCGCACGCGGGCCGCGCGCGTGCAGGCGGTCGACCACGGCCTGGTAGGCGAAGTTCGGCGCACCCGAGATGGTGCCGCCGTAGCGCGACATGCGCGTCAGCCACGACAAGGGATTGCGCATGAACGAGAGCGGCGTGCCGATCACGGACGGGCAGCCCATCGCCAGCGGCAGCAGCACCGTGTTGACCAGGCCCAGGTCGTGGTGCAGCGGCAGCCAATTGACGAAGACGTCGTCGCCGCGCACCCCGGCCGCTGCCGCGATCATCGCCAGGTTGGCCATGATGTTGGCGTGGCTGATGACGACGCCCTTGGGCGCACCGGTCGAACCGGAGCTGTACTGCAGATAGGCCAGCGTGGACGGCGCGACCGGCGCCGGCGCGGCCGCTTCTGCGCCATCGGCCAGCAGGGCAGCCACGTCCACCTGGCCGGCCTCCGCGGCGCCAGCGCACACCGACAGGCGCGCGCCGCTGTCGGCCACGATGCCGGCCAGGCGCCGCCGCACGTCGGCGTTGGCCGACGGGTACAGCGGCACCGGCACCAGGCCGGCATAAAGGCAGGCCCAGAACACCGTGACGTAGCTTTCGCCCTGGGGCAGCTGGATCGCGACCCGGTCGCCGCTGGCGCAGCGGCGCTGCAAGCCGCCCGCGAGGCGCTGCACCTGGCGCAGCAGCCCGGCGCGCGTGAGGCGCCGCTCGCCGCCGTCCTCGTCCGGGAAAATATAGGCCGGCGCATCTGGCGCGGCGCGTGCGCCCGCCAGCAACAGCTCGATCACATGGGCGCCGTTCATGCTGCTTCCTTCGCGGCCGACAGGTTCAGCGACGTTGCCTCGGCCTGTTTGTTGGTGATGGTGTAGGCGCACATGGCCAGCGCAGACAGCAGCGCGAAGCCGGCGGGCACCAGCGTGAACATCAGGCTCAGGCCGTGCACCGACGAGGCGCTTTGCTCCACCCCCGGCTGATAGTGGAAGTACGCCAGGCCCAGCGGCGCGAGCACCATGCCGAGCGAGCCGCCCAGGCGGCCGCCCAGCATGGCCAGGGAATTGATCAGCGCCGGCGCGCGCTGGCCCTGGGACTGGTCGAAGTAGTCGACCACGTCGGAATAAATCGAAAACATCACCGGCGCGCAGGCGCCGCCCAGCAGGGAGTTGAGGCAGTGGCAGAGGATGATCATGGGCAGGTTGGCCGCGCCGAGGAAATAGATCGCGCCAATGAAGAGCGCGTTGCCGCCCATGAGGCCGAGGTACAGCTTCTGGCGGTCGACGCGGTTGATCAGCAAGCCTACCAGCGCGACGCCGACGGCGCAGGAAATGGTGCCGGCGGCCAGCATGAAGTTGGAGATATCGTCGCGCCGCATGACATAGGTGATGTAGTACAGCGTGGTCTGCGATTTGATCGCCACGAACATGCCGGTAAACAGCGTGGCGACCAGGGGCGCGATGAACAACTTGTTTTTCAGGATCAGGCCCACGCCGGCCAGCATCTCGCGCGGCCCGTCCTGGGCGGCGGGCGCGGCGGTGCTTTCGGTGGTGGTGGCGTAGGTGATGTACATGGTCAGCGCGCCGAACGCGGCAAACAGCAGCGCCACATAGTAGAAGCCGCCGCTATCCTTGCCGCCGGCGAAATCGACGATGTACTTGATCGACAGGGTGGCGATGGTGCTGGCGCCAAAGGCAAACGCGAAGCGCATCGTCGACAGGCGGGCGCGGTCGCTGGCCAGGCTGGCGATCGACGACACCAGGCTGGCGTAGACCACCGAGATCAGCGCCGACACCAGCACGAACACGCTGACCACGGCGTAGGCGTAGGCCACGCGGGTGGAGGTGTCCCAGCTGCGGTCAAACGCGAACAGCATGGCCGACGAGACGAAGGCCGGCACGATCAGCCAGCCCAGCCAGCGGCGGAACTGGCCGCTGCGCCCGGCCAGCCGGTCCACCATCAGGCCGAACAGCGGATAGCTCATGCTGTCGAGCACCTTGGTCATCAGGAACAGCCCGGTCACGCTGGCAAGCGGCAGGCGCATGACGTCGGTGAAGAAGTACAACTGATAAAAGCCGATCAGCGTGCCGACCAGCGCCTGGCCGGCGTCGGCGATGCCGTAACCGAACAACTGCCACGATTTCAAAGACTTTGTCATTGCGTGTCTCGCTAAATGTTGGACAGCCTTGCCATTGCCACGCCGGTGAAGTCGCATTCGGCGGCAAGACGGTCGTTGATGTAAGCCTCGGCGTGAAACTTGAAGAAATTCTCGCGGTACTTGGTCACGCAGACCGGCAGGCGCAGCACGTCGCCGGGCCGCGCGCGGCGCAGGAAGCGCACGTTGTCCATGGCGATGAACGCGACCGTGACCCCGTCCAGATTGGCGCCCAGCGACTTCGACATCATCACCCCGCCGGTCTGGCCCATGGCCTCGAGCACCAGCATGTCGGGGTAATACTCCTGGCCGGGCGGGCAGCCCCGGCTCCACGGTTCGTTGACCGACACGTTCTTGATGCCGACCATGCGCTGGAACGGCTCGAACTCGCTGCCGCGGTCGATCTGCAGCAGCGGGTAGCGGTGCGGCGTGTAGCGCATGATTTCGGCCAGGCTCACCTCGCCGGCGGCGTGCGCGCCGCTGGACATGACGCCCACGCTTCAGCGCCCCGGCCGAAGCGGCGGCCGCACATGCGGCATCACTTCTTCGGCGAACTGCTGCATCGAATCGAGCACCGCCTGGCGCGGACCGACGCCCTCGAGCGCCAGCGCGATGCGGCGGATGCCCGTCACCTCGGCCGTGCGATTGAGTTTGTCGATGCATTCGGCCGGCGTGCCGATCGGGCTGTTGGCCAGGTAGGCGTCCACCTTGCCGAACAGGCTGGTGCCGCCCCACACCGTTTCCTCGCCGGGCCGGCGGCCATAGCGCTCGCTCACCAGGGTCTCGCCGAACTGCATGGCGCGCTGGCTGGCTTCCTCCCACCACAGAATGCGTTCGCGCGCGGTGTCCTTGATCCGCGCGCCATCGGACGATACGCCGGCCAGCGCCGTGAGCACGTGCGGCAGGCCGCTGGCGTCGATGCCGGCCTTGTCGGCGAAGGCGTTGTAGCGGTTGAGGATGTCAAGCGTCTGCTGGTTCGAAAAGCCGAACGGCAGCAGCAGCGGGATGCCGCGCGTGGCGGCCCATTCGATGGTCTGGTCGGTCTGCGCCACCGTGTACAGCGGCGGGTGAGGGCGGGTCAGCGGGCGCGGATGCACATGAATCTGCGGGAAGCGCAGATGCTCGCTGTCGGCGGAACAGCGTCCCGTGGTCCAGGCCGACTTCATGATGGCCAGCCATTCGTCGGCGATCTCGCGCGTCTTGTGGCGGTCCTTCTCGAACACCACGAAATCCTTTACAAAATAACCGCGTCCGAAACCGAAGATCAGGCGTCCGTTGCTCAGGTGATCGAGCAGGGCTACCTGTTCGGCCAGGCGCACCGGATGGTCCAGGGTGATTACCTGAATTGCCGTGCCGACCTTCAGCGTGGTGGTGCGGCCGAGCAGGAAGGAGGCGTGGAACAGCGGCGAGCCGACCAGGCCGAACTGGGTGAAGTGGTGTTCCAGCACCCAGGCCGTGGAAAAACCAAGGCGTTCCCCCGCCACGGCGTACTGCACGCCGTTCTCGATGACGTCGTGCGCGTCCATACCCGGCGGCTGGGCATGGATCAGGAACAGGCTCCAGTCCATGCCGCTGGCGTTCGTTGCGTGCGCGCCGGTCATGCCAGCTCCGACAGGATGCTGGCGCGGATTCCCGCCATGAAGCGGGCGATGGTCTCGCGGCGGTACTGCCGGGCCGAATGCTTGCAGCTCAGGTAGAACATGCCGTTCTCAAAACCGAAGTTGAAATCGAGCCGGCACCAGCGATCGTAGTCCGGCGGCACGTGCACGTAGGTTCCGACCGGGATCACCTGGGCCGCCCCGATGTCGGGCGCGTCGTAGCCTTCGTAGCCATGGAAGTTCACTGAGAGTTCGCGGTTGTAGAGCGGCTTGTGGTCAACATTGACCCGTTCCACACCGGGCTTGACCGGCGCGTCCGAACCGATGAAGTAGGACAGGCCTTTCGACGGTATCGCCGCCAGCTGGCGCTTCATGTCCTCGACCCGTTCGAGCACCGTGGCGCCGGCCGGCGCGTGCAGCAGCAGCAGGCCGTTCAGGGCCAGCAGTCCCACCGTGCTGGAGAAATCGTGGCCGCTATTGCCCAGCAAGTCCGATCGGCCGCCGAAGGTGCAGGACATCTGGGTCCATTCGCCATCGCTCTCGGAGGTCGAGAAGGTGGTCACCGCGTACAGGATCAGGTCCATCAGCGCGACCTTGTGCGGCTTGAGGCGGTTGATCAAGGCCACGCTGTCCTCCACCGACAGATACTCGCGCAGCTCGGTTTCATCGGCGGCTTTGCCGCCGATGCCGGCTTCCTCGTCGACCGGCAGGCTGCGGCAGCGCTGCCATTCCGGCCGTGCCCAGTAATCGTTCTCGCGCGCGCTGTCGCTGGCATCGAACCAGCCATTCTGGAAGCTGGCATAGACCGAGATCGGGGTGGCTGCCGGCAGCGGCGGATTGTCCTTCTGATAGTAGGCGACGAAGTCGTTGGCCAGCATGCGGAAGGAATTCCCGTCCAGCATGACCTTGTGGCTGAACAGGATGATCAGGTTCTTGTCATCGTCGAAGCGCAGCAGGTGGGCGAAGAACAGCGGTGGCCGGGCGAAGTCGACGGCGGCGAAGATCGTCTGGCAGTAGGCCATGGCATCGAAGCCGGCGTAGGCGCCCAGCCGCACGTTGCGGAAGTAGCCATCGGCAGGGAAATCGTCATACTGGACAAACCAGTGGCCGTGCGCGTCCTGCAGGTAGCGCGAGCGCAGGGCCTGGTGACGCAGGATGGTCTTGGCCACCGCCGACTTGACCTTGGCCGCATCGATGGCGCCGGTCAGCTCGAACATCGTGGCGCCCATCTCGGCCGCCGGGTCGGCCGGCTTCGGATAGAAGAAGCGGTTCTGGCCCAGGGTGAGCGGTGAATGGTCGGGAATCTCTGCGGCCGGCGCGCTGGCGCTGTCCTGCGGGGAGGCGGCCGGGCCCGCCGCACCGTCGGGCGCACGCATGGCCGCGATCAGGTCCGCCACCGTGCTCAGTTCCGCAAAGCGCGCCGCCGTCAGGGTGTGGCCGAACTGGTTGTCCAGCTCTTCGGTGATCATGATGACGCCGATCGAATCGATGCCCAGGTCTTGCAGCTTCGATTGCGGCGTGATTTCCGCGCCGGTGGCGTTCTCGCGCAGCACCGCCAGGATGGCCTCGGTGTCCTTGGCGCTGCTATCCGCGGCGTCGCCGTCGGGGCCGGAGGCCGGCGCGCCGGAGTCGCGCTGTTCGCCGCGGCGGGCGTTGCGCTTGCGCAGGATGCCATCGAAGCGGGTGCCGGTGTCGGCCAGCGTCGAGGCCAGCTCGAAATCGTCGTCGCCGGCTTCAATAATGATGTGGCCATTGGTGCCGCCTATGCCGAAGGAGCTGATGCCCGCGTAGCGGCTGTCGGACTTCGGCAGGGCGACCGGCTGCTGCGCCAGGTCGAAACCGGTCTCGTCGAATTTGCACAGCGCGTTGAGCGTATCGATCGGCATCTCGGGCGGCACTTCGCCGTGGCGCAAAACCAGCGCGGCCTTGATCAGGCCCGCCAGGCCGGCCACCACGTCGGTGTGGCCGATATTGGCCTTGACCGAGCCGATATGCAGGCGCTCGGTCTTGCCCCAGCGTTTCAGGGCACGGCTGAGGGCCGTCACCTCGATCGGATCGCCCAGCTTGGTGCCGGTGCCGTGGGTTTCGACATAGGCCAGCTGCGACGGATCGATGTTGGCGGCGGCCAGCGCCGCCTCAATCACGTCGGCCTGGCCGCGCTCGGACGGACCGGCGTAGCCCGGCTTCTGGTTGCCGTCGTTATTGATCGCCGAGGATTTGATCACACAGAAGATCTTGTCGCCATCTTCGCGTGCTGCCTCCAGGCGCTTGAGCACCACGAACGCGGCGCCTTCGCCCGGCACGGTGCCGTCGGCGTTGTCGGAGAACGGCGAGCAGCAGCCGCTGGGCGAAAAGAAGCCGCCTTCCTGGAAGTGGTAGCCAGCCCAGAACGGCCGCACCGAACTGGCCCCGGCCAGCGCGATATCGCAGTCGCCGGCCAGCAGCGCCTGGATCGCCGTATGGATCGCCACATGCGAAGACGAGCAGGCGGAATTGACCAGCACCGCCGGGCCGCGCAGGCCAAGCTGGTAGGCCAGGCGCGTCATGTAGAAATCGCGTTCGACGTAGGGCACTTCGCTGATCGCCATCTGGCGCCCCGCGCCCAGGCTGTCGCGCACTTCCCACGCCCACTCCATCGAAATCGAGGCGGCGCCGTAGACGCCGATCTGGCCCCAGTACAGGGCCGGATCGTAGCCGCTCGAGCGCAGCGCGTGGCTGGCGTGCTTGAGCATCATGCGCAGCTGGGGATCGACGATATTGGCGTCGCGGTTGGAGATGCCGAACTTGCGGTTGTCGAACAGCGCGATGTCCTTGAGCGGCGAGATGCGCAACACCACATCCTCGGCGCCATACTGCTGTAGCGCGCCGCGGTCCTCCATTTCATCGACGCCGATCTGGCGGATGAACGATTGGCGGTTGCGCATCATGCTCCAGTATTCCTCGAGGCCGGATGCTCCTCCAAATTCACACGACACGCCGATCACGGCGATATCGACATCGGTAGATGCGGACATATCAATCTCCAAAATTTTTGTTGTGGGTTTGCTGCGGAAACGGTGGGCGCCGTCAGGGCGACGCGCGGGCGGGCATGAAGCTGCGTGCGCACAGGAATGCCGGACGCGGCGTGCGCTCGCCGGCATCGGGCGGATTGTCGATGGCGTTGTAGGTGATGATCAGCAGACGCCGGTCACGCGGCGAGACATTTTCGCGCGAGCCATGTACCAGCTGCGGATGGAAGAAGTCGATGGCGCCGGCGTGCCGCAGCATGGCCACCGGCGCCGCGCCGCCCGCACGGCGCGAGAACTCGTCCGGGCAAACCTGGAAGGTCAGCTCGCGGCCGACATTGGACTGCCAGTCCGCCGCGCTCCCGGACGGCTGCTTGCAGATATTGCCCCACAGGTGGGAGCCCGGGTAGTACTCGAGCGGACCGGCGTCGAGACCGGTGTCCGACAGGTGAATCGCCACGTTCACCAGGTCGGGGCGGGCGATGCCATCGAGCGCGTTCCAGAAAATGAAATCCTGGTGCCAGGGCCAGCTCTCGCCCACCTGCGCCGCCTTCAGATTGACCTTGAACTGGTGCACGTAGACCTGGCGCTGCAAAATCGCCTCGACCACGTCGAGGATCTCGGGCCGGGCGCTCAGCGCGCGGAAAAATGGATCGACCAGGTGCAAGCCATGCGCCGCGCGCGGCACCGCTTGCGCATCTTCGGCGACCACGCCGAAATCGGTCGATGCGAGATAGGTGCTGATGTGCGCGTTGATGTTGTCGACGTCGGCCCGCGAGAGCCCGACGGGCATGCTCGCCAACCCCGTGTCGTAGTACGCATTGAGAATCCCAGTGGTCATACTCCTCCATTACCGCGCATGGTGCCGTTGGCCGGCGAGAAGCAAATCATACGGGACGGGATGGTTGCTGAAATTGTAATTTTCAACAACCGGAGTTATGAAATTTACCAGACTACATCGAGCCCAATAAACACAAAGTCGCCACGTGGCTGGCGTCGATGTTGCGGAAGGCGATGGCGCAGCGCATTCCTTCGCGCCACTGTGCGCTGAGTGTCTCGCGCAGTTGCAGGACCAGGGTGTGGTTGGCCAGGTCGATCCGTATCAGCTCCGCCGCGTCGAAATTGAAATAGCGCCCCACGACCCCGTGCGCCGCCTTGAAAAAGCTCTCCTTGGCCGAGAACGCCAGGGTCAACGGCAGGTGTGCGCCGAGGCGGGCCTCGAAAGGCGCCAGGTAGTGCGCCTCAGCCGAGGACACGACCATGGCGCGCGCGGCGGTGGCGCCGTCGGCGCTGAGGATGGGCTCGATGTCGATGCCCACGCCGCGCCAATCGCCCGTCGCCGGCAGAGCGGTTGCCGCCGCGATGGCGGCGGTGTGGGTGATGCTGCCGATCACGCCGGCTGGCCAGAGCGGTTCGCGGCGGGAACCAATGGGTAGTTGAAGCGTGTCGCTCTCAACGCCGATGCGGCGCAAGGCCGCGCGCGCGCACAGGCGGCCGTGGAAGAACTCGGCCTGGCGCCTGGGCGTGGAGACGGTAATCTGCGGCGGGCAATCGATGCCGGCCAGGACGAATTGGTCGTGCCGGAAGTCGGCCGGCGTGAACCGGGTCAACGCCAGCGACAGGTCGACGCCGGCGTGCGGCCAATCCAGCCAGGTTAAGTCCGGTTGCGGAGCTGCGTGCACGCGTAGATGGGGTCTACACTGCGGCCGGCGTGGCGTTCAGCGGATACTTGCTGCGAGAGGTCAGGGGTTCGATGGCGTGGGCGAAAGGCGCGCCATCGAGTTCGCGCCGGGCGAATTCTGCCTGCGCTTCCTCGTGTTCGACCATGTGCTCGCACACGGCCGCCTGGTCAGGCCTGCCGCGCGTACGCGCCTCCTCGGCGTAGCGGCGGTAGTGCGGCAGCAAATCGTCGGTGGCGATGTTGTAGATCGCCTGCATGCCCTCGAGCCAGCTCAAGCCGGCCATGGTGGCGGCCAGCGAGGAGCCCATGGTGCGGATCTCGTCCGGCTCGACGACGTTCATGCCGGCGGCCAGCAGGTGCTGGCGCAGCCATGCCTTGGTTTCGGTTTCCAGTTGCAGCAGGTACGACAGCTTCAACTGGATCTCCAGGTCGGGCGTGGCAGCGATCAGGGCCGAGTAGACAGCCTCGCCCAGCACTTCGCCGTTGTAAAACATTTCGAGACCTTCCAGATATTGATAGGTCCTGATCTTTTCTTCCATGGTTGTTCCCCGCTCCTTACTTTGTGCTGGCAAAGCCGCCATCCCGACTATACGGGATCGTCGCAGTCGCTGGGCCTTTCTGATCAATTTCGCAACTCGGGTTGCGTAATTTCATACTTTTACCAGCTGCCGCCCAGGGCTTTGTAGAGCGATACCGTGGCCTGCAGGCGTTTGAGTTTCAGGATGCCCAGCTCATTTTGCACGTCCGACAGGCTGCGCTGGGTATCGAGTACGGTCATCAAGTCTTCGGCGCCGGCCTTGTAGCGGATCTCCGACAGGTTGAACGCGAGGCGCGACTGTTCCAGTTCCACTTCTTTCAAGCGGCGCTGCTCGTCAAGGCTGTTGATCTGGCCCAGCACGGTATCGACTTCCGCCAGGGCCGCAAGGACGGTTGAGCGGTAGGTCTGCACCAGTTCCTGTTTCTGCTCGACGGCAAGGTCGCGTTCGGTGCGCAGGCGGCCGCCATCGAAAATCGGCGCCACCAGCGAGGCGCCGACATTGGCGAACAGATTCTGCGCGTTGAGCAGCGACAGCAAGGCATTGCTTTGCGTGCCGGTCGATCCGGTCAGGCGGATGCTGGGAAACAGTGCCGCGCGCGCCGCTTCGACGTTGGCGCTGGCCGCTGCCAGCACCGCCTCCGAACGGCGAATGTCGGGGCGCCGCGACAGCAGCTCGGACGGCATGCCGGGCGTCACCTCGGGCAATCGGATGGTATCGAGTCCGCTATCGCTGATCTTGAAAGTCTGTGGTGAGCGGCCAAGCAAGATGGCCAGCGCCGATTGCGCCTCGCGCTGTTGCTGCAGCAGAGCAGGGATGGCGGCATGCTGGCTGGCGACAGCGGAGCGCTGACGCGCCAGGTCGACCGAGGTGGCGGCGCCCACGCTGCTCTGGGCCTCGACCAGCGACAGGATATGCTCGGCGGTCCTGGCGTTCTCGCGCGCCACGATGAGCCGGTCGTGCAGCGACAGTAGTTGCAGATAGGTCGATACGATGCCGCTGGTAACAGTGAGAGCCACGGTCTGGCGATCGTAGAAGTTGGCCCTGAGCGATGCTTCGGCGGCGGCCGCGCTGGCGGCATTCCTGCCCCAGAAATCGAGCTCGTACGATACCTGCAGCTGTGCGCTGGTTGAAACGTTGGCGTTGCGGTTGCCGGCGACCGGCAGATCCCGGCTGGCGCCGGCGGAGACGTCGACGGAAGGCAATAGCGCAACGCCGGCAATCCGCGCCTGTGCTGCCGCCTGGCGCATGCGCGACAGCGCGGCGGCCAGTTCCAGATTGCTGTCCTGGCCCTCGCGCACCAGTTGGCTCAGTTCGTCGCTGCCGAAGCGTTGCCACCAGTTGGTATCCGGCCATTCCTGGCTGCCCGGCTTGCCCGCCTGCGACCAGCCGGCCGGCAGCTCGACCTTCGGCGGCGGTTCCGCCGGGGGCGTCGTGTGCGCGCAGCCGGCCAGCAAGGCGCTGGCGAGACAGCCCGCCAGTCTCAATCTGCCTCGCTTCATGGCGTGCCGGCCGGCGCAGTCGCCGTATCTTTGGCTTGCGCGAGGATGAACTGTACCTTCGCGGTCATGCCGCTCATGAGCTCTTGTTCGGGATTGTCGACCTCGAACAGCACATTGTAAAAAGTCTGCTTGCCTTGCTCGCCGGTGCCGTCGGCGGGGATGGGAAGCACCTGGCGCAGTTTGCCCGACCAGGTGCGGCCGGGATAGCCGGGCGTCTGGAAAGTGGCCGTCATGCCGCGCTTCAGGCGCGTCACATCCGCTTCCGCCACGCGCGCCTGGACCGTCATTTTCGACAGGTCGGCAATGCGCATCAGCGGCAAGCCGGCCTGGCCGACGCTGACCGCTTGCCCGGGGCGGGCGTTGACCGCCACCACGGTGCCGGACAGCGGCGCCAGCAGCTGCCGCTGGCGGCTGCTTTCCTCGTCGAATTTCAGCGTCGCTTCCAGTTGCTGAATCTGCGCGTTGATGGAGTCCACGCGCGCGCGGGCCGACGCCAGATTCATGCGGCTCGACTCGACGCTTTCTTCGCGGGTGGCGTTTTGCGCCTTCAACTGGGTCTGGCGCTTGAACTGCAATTCGGCGAAGTCGGTCTGGGCTTGCTGGTCCGCCAGCTCAGCACGCAGCCGGGCCATTTGCGCACGGTTGTTTTCCACGCGGACCACAGGCGCAATCTCCAACACCAGCGCGCCTTCGCGCACGGTGTCGCCGACTGCAAACAGCACATCCTTGATCTGGCCCGAGACCTGGGCATTCACATCCACGACGCGGTGGAATTGCAATTTGCCGATGGCGTCGACGGTTTGCGGCACCTCTGCTGAGTCCAGTGTTTGCGCCAGGGAGGGATGGGCATGTAATGCCAGCAAGAGCGCTGCCGCCGCCATCCAGGCAGGGCGGCGAGCGCCGTCTTTTTCGTCGTTCATCGGTTTTGCATCGTTAAAAGCAGCGGGTATTTTATCCCAACCGGCTTTTTACGTGCGCAGCTTCTCCAGCAGCTCGTCGAGGCGCTCGAGGGTAGACTCCATGCCTTGCTGCATGCCCATGTCGATGACTTTCTGCACATCTTCCGGCGAGTTGTACTGCACGACCGTGGTGACCAGCGTGTGTTCTTTCAGGTCGGCAAACGTCACGTCCCAGCGCGAACGCGGCATGTCGGGATTGACCACGCCCGATTCATCGGTGAAGCCGTCCAGCGTCGCATAGCTGTCGATAGGGTGGATGGCCAGGTAGTCGACGCGGCTCCAGTAGGACTGGCCATCAGGCGTGACCATGGCGTAGTGCCAGTAGCCGCCTTCCTTGAACTCCATGTGCTTGGTCTTGGTGCTCAGCGGCTTGGGCGCGAACCAGCGGTCGAGCAGGGCGCTCTGCGTGTGGCAATCCCAGACCAGTTGCCGTGGGCCGGCAAATTCCCGTTTCACGGTGAGGGTGCTGTTTTCTTTGTTGACTACAAAATCAAACTGAAGCTTAGCTGCCATTGTTTTCTCCTTGCAGTTGTTCCAAAAGGTTGTCCAGGTTGTCGTATCGGCTGCTCCAGAGCGCGCGCTGCTGTTCGAACCAGCGTTCGGCGGCGGCGAACTTGTCGCGCTCGAGCGTGCAGGTGCGCACCCGCCCGCTCTTGCTGCTGCTGACCAGGCCAGACTCTTCCAGCACCCGCATGTGCTTCATGAACGACGGCAGCGCCATGTCGAAAGGCTCTGACAATTCACTGACGGTGGCGGGGCCGGCGCCGAGCCGGTGCACCACGGCCCTGCGTGTCGGGTCTGATAAAGCGTGGAAGATCGCGTCCAGCGCAACTCGATAGTTATCCATGTGGCTAACTATAGTCTGAAAAGAATCTCAACACAACAACTATTTGTGTTCCGCGCGTGCCGCGTCGCGCAGGAGCCTGCGGTAGCCATGCGAAAACTTGATGGATGGCGAGCTTACGTTTCGGCCGGACGCGACGGCAATTGCGAGGCCGGGGCGGGCGCCACCAGGCGGCGCACCCAGAGGAACAGCATGCCGAGCAGCGAAGACAGCGTCATCACGGCAGCCATCACCGACAGCTGGTTGCCGGCCAGCAGGCCGATCAGGGCGCCAGCGCTGGCGCCGGCCAGCATCTGGATCGAGCGCAGCAGGGCGGAAGCGCTGCCGGCCACCTGGCCGACCGTGGACAGCGCCTGGTGCGTGGCCTGCGGCATGACGATGCCGGCGCACACATTGCTCAACAGGACGCAAGCTGCAACCACGGCCACCGAATGAACGCCGCACAGCGACGCCGCCAGCAGCGCGCCACACATCACGGCGGAGGCGATGACGGCGCCGGCCAGCATCCGGTCCGGATCCACGCGGTGCGCCAGCCGGGCGCCGGCCGCCGCGCCGCCGATGGTGCCGGCCGCGGTCAGCGCGAACAGCGCGCCATAAGCAGCGTTCGATACGCCCAGCATGTCGATGAATACCGCCGAAGAGCCGGTGATGTAGGCGAACATGGTGCCGAACGAAGCCGCCAGCAGCCCGGCGTGCACCAGGTAGTGCTTGTTGCGCAGCACCTGGCCGTACGCCGAGAGCGCCGCGCTGAAGACATTCTGCGCACTGTCCTGGCGCGGCCTGGTTTCCTCATAGCCGAGCGCGCCCAGCACCAGCAGCACCAGGCCGATCACGCCAAGGCAGCCGTAGATCAGCCGCCAACTGCCGAAGGCCAGCAGGCCGGCCCCCAGCAAGGGCGCCACCAGCGGCGCCACGGCATTGACCAGCGCCACATATGACTGGCGCGACAGTGCGGCATGGCCGGTGAACACGTCGCGCACGATGGCAGCGGGCAAAGCGGCGGCCGCACCGGCCGCCACGCCCTGCAGCAGGCGCAGCGACAGCAGGCCGTCGATCTGGCCGGCGCAGGCGCACGCCAGTGAGACCAGCGAGAACATGCCCAGCCCCAGGATCAGCACCGGCTTGCGGCCGTAGCGGTCGGACAGGGGGCCGAACAGGATGGGCCCGACCGAGAAGCCGAGCACGAACACGGTCAGGGTGCGGGTAGCCTGGCCGATGCCGATGTGGAAGGCCGATTCCAGCGCTGGAATGGCGGGCAGCCCCATGTCGATGGCCAGCGGCGGCAGTGCCGACAGCAGGCCGAGCATGATGATGTAAAACGGTGAATGGGGAGGGATATATTTCCGTGTCATAATGTTCTGTATCGTTAGGCGGTACAGCAAAGTGTATCACGATGCGGTACAGTTTGCTGAGCATGGAGAATTTGATGGAAGGAATACAAGTAATTTCCCGGGCGGCGGCGATCCTGCGCGAGGTGGGCGCCCAGCCGGACGGACTGAGCCTGGGCAAGCTGGCCAACGCCACTGGGCTGGCACGCTCGACGGTCCAGCGTATCGTCGATGCGCTGGAGATGGAGCACCTGGTGCAGGCCGGCGCCGGCGGCGTGCGGCCGGGCTGGGGCTTGCGGCGTTTGGGCGAATTGCCGGGCTCAGGGATCGCCCAGGAGTTGCGCGGGGCTCTGTATCAGCTCTTTGAGGCGACGCACGAAACCATTGACCTGTCGACCCTGAGCGGGGGCGAGGTGCTGTTCATGGACCGCTTCCTTTCCGATCAGCCGGTGCGTGCGCTGCCGGCGGTGGGCGCGGTGTATCCTGCTTACACCATGTCGAGCGGCAAAGCCTTGCTGGCGGGCCTGAGCGACGACGAGGTGGCTGCCTTGTACGGCGACGGCCCGCTGCAAAGGCTGACCGCGAACACGGTGGCCGATCTGGTGGCGCTCAGGCAGCAGCTGGAGGCCATCCGCGCCGGCGGCTTTGCCTACGACTGCGAAGAGCACGCGCTGGGCCGCAGCGCGATCGGCTTGCCGGTCGGCGTGCACCAGGGCGTGATGCTGGCGATTTCGGTGGTGATGCCGGCCCAGCGTTTCGAACGCCAGCGCGCGATGGTCGAAGCGGCCTTGCGCATCTGCGCCGAACGCTGCCGCGCGCGCTTGGCTAACCCTTCGGTTAACCACAATGGTTAAAGCGCTGGGCATGAAATAAGATGCGCGCCCAAGGTATGCCGCTGGCAGCTGCAATTTATTTTCAGAAGGATAAGATCCATGAGTCAGGCGAACAACAAAAACACGACAATGGAGACCAAGGGCCGGCGCTTCTCCCGGCGCCAGTTTATTGGCGCGGCAGTTGGCGCGGCAGCCGTCTGGGGCGGCTATTCAGTGCTGTTCGGCGGCCAGTTCCGCGCCGACAAGGCCGACCGCAAAGTCGATGTGCTGCTGATCGGCGGCGGCATCATGAGCGCGACGCTGGGTGTCTACCTGGCCGAGCTCGAGCCAAGCTGGACGTTCGAGGTGTTCGAGCGTCTGGACAAGGTCGCGGAAGAAAGCTCCAACGGCTGGAATAATGCCGGCACCGGCCATTCGGCGCTGTGCGAACTGAACTACACGCCCATGGACGACAAGGGCAAGGTGCAGATTGCCAAGGCGGTTGAGATCAACGAAAACTTCCAGATCTCGCGCCAGTTCTGGTCGCACCAGGTGCGCAAGGGCGTGCTCGGCAATCCGCGCGAGTTCATCAACTCGACGCCGCATATGAATCTGGTTTTCGGTGCGGAGAACCGCGAGTTCATCCGCAAACGCGTCGAAGCGCTGAAGGCATCGCCGCTGTTTGCCGGCATGGAAATGTCGACCGATCCGGCCAAGATCAAAGAGTGGATTCCCATCATGATGGAAGGCCGCAAGCCGGACGAGGTCGTGACCGCCACGCGCTCGCCGCTGGGCACCGACGTCAACCTCGGCGCGATCACCCGCCAGTTCTACAAACACTTGAATGAGCGCGTTGGCGTCAAGGTGACGACCGGGCATGAGGTGCGCTCGATCACGCGCAACGCCGATGGCTCATGGCGCGTGTCGGCCTTCGATATCAAGGATAAATCCCGCATCCAGACCGTGGACGCGCGCCACATCTTCATCGGCGCCGGCGGTGCTGCGCTGCCGCTGCTGCAGCTGTCTGGCATTCCTGAAGCGAAGCAATATGGTGGCTTCCCGGTGGGCGGCGAGTTCCTGGTGACCGAGAACCCGGAGATCGCATCGCGCCACCTGGCCAAGGTGTACGGCCTGGCCGATACCGGCTCGCCGCCGATGTCGGTGCCGCACCTGGACACCCGCGTGCTCGATGGTAAAACCGTGCTGCTGTTTGGTCCGTTTGCGACCTGGTCCAGCAAGTACCTCAAGAATGGCTCCTACTTCGATATGGTCAAGGCCACCACGCCGTCGAATGTGATTCCACAGCTGCAGGTCGGCATGCATGAATTCGCGCTGGTCAAATACCTGGCGCAACAGCTGGAGCTGTCCAAAGAGGAAAAAATGGCGGCGCTGCGCCGCTACATGCCCGAGGCGAAAGACCAGGACTGGCGCCTGTGGCAGGCCGGCCAGCGGGTGCAGATCATCAAGAACGTGCCGGGCCAGGGCGGCGTGCTGAAGCTGGGCACCGAAGTCGTGGTGTCGGCAGACCGTTCGGTGTCCGCGCTGCTGGGCGCCTCGCCGGGTGGCTCGACCTCGCCGGCCATCATGCTGTCGCTGCTGGAGAAGGTTTTCCCGGACCGCATGAAAACCGCCGCCTGGCAAAGCAAGATCCGCGAGATCGTTCCCACTTACGGGAAAAAGCTCAACGAGAGCCCGCAACTGCTGGCAGCGGAATGGGCGGCCACCGCCGAAGCGCTGCAACTGGCGATTGCGGCGCCGGACCTCGGCGGTTTCGTGCCAGCCACTGCCCCGGCCGAACAGCCGGGCGTGGTGAAAAAAGTGCCGGATATCGCGCTGTAATCCGGCCCCGGCTCAGTTGGAGTAGAGCAGGCCGCGTCCGGTGCCGCTGACGTAGATGCGGCCATAGGTGTTCCAGTCGCCGGTCATCACGCCGATGCCGCCGAACTGGTGGGCGTCGTCGTTGAAGCGGGTCCAGCTGGCGCCGGCATCGTCGGAGCGGTACACGCCCCACACACCGTTGATCACACCCACCACGTACACCGCCGCCGAATAGCCGGCGCCCGGCTTGGCCCTGCCCAGCGCGATCAGGCTGGCGCCCTGGACGCCGCCGGCGGTGGCAAAGTTGGTGAGCTTGGTCCAGGTGGCGCCCGAGTCCAGCGAGTGGTACACGGTGTTGCCGTCGGCCAGCCACAGGTCGCCCTCGGCGTTGGGGTTGACCACCAGCGTGGTGGTCCAGTACGCGTTAGGCGCGAGGTTGGCTGTCACCGAACCCTGGCTCAGCGTGAAGTTGTGGCCGCCGTCGGTCGAGACGTAGACCTTGCCCGGCGTGGCCCACGACGCGCCGCCCGAATCGTAGGCATACACCTTGTTCGCGTTCTTGCGGTCGGCTGCCAGGCGGTAGCCGCGGTCCCAGCCCTGGCCGACCACCGGCAGTGCCGGCAGGTTGGTGGCGGTCCAGCTGGCGCCGCTGTTGGTGCTGTAGGACGGCACCGAGTTGGCCGGCGCCCATACGATGTTGTTGCGCGCCGTGACTGCGATGTTGCCGCTGGCGCCGGTGTTGGCTTGCGCGCCGGCCGGCAGGGTGGCGAAGTTGCTCCAGGTTTTGCCGCCGTCGCCGGTCCAGAAGCCGAAGCCGCCCGCGCCGGACCAGTTGGCCACGCCGCTGCCGGCGATGTACAGCGGGTCGGACCACGCCATGTCGGCGGCGTTGCCGTTGCTCCAGTTGGCGGTCGGCGCCAGCGTCGGCTTGACGGTGACGTCGGTCTGCAGCCAGGTACCGATGTCGCCGGCACTGTTGATGAACTTGTACGGCGCGCCGGCCGGCGGCGTCGCCAGCGACAGGGTGGCGGTTTCCTCGATATTGGCGATCATGCCGCTCCAGGTCGGCTTGGCGGCCGAGGCGTTGCTGGTGGCGATGATGCCGCCGCCGTGGACGTGCATGATGTGGTCGTGGTTGGACGGATCGATCTCGACATCGTCGACCCAGCCGGAGGCGATTTCGCCCGCTGTCATGGCTTCGATCTCGCGCCAGCTCTGGCCGCCGTCGTCGGACAGCTGCACGATCTGCTGGCCGTTCCAATTGCCCCAGGAGTTGCTCACGCCGAGCGCGATGCGGGTGGTGGCGCCGCTGCCGTACACCGACAGGCCGCCGAGGCCGAAGTTGGTGCCGTTCGCCGGATCCACGCTCTTGAGCAAGGTCCAGTTGCTACCGTCGAACTTGTAGAGGCGGCCGGGGCCGCCGGCGCCCGGTCCGGCATCCTTGGTGAACACCACGTAGAACACGCCATCCGCCGCGCGCACCATGTGCGGGATGTGGTAGCCGGTGACCGGGGTGGTCACCGCCGTCCAGCTGACGCCGCCGTTGCTGGACTTGTACAGGTTGGCGCTGAGGCCTGCCACGCCGGCGTAGTCGGGCGCGACTGCGGCATAGATGGTCTGGGTGGCGTTGCCGCTGCCCTTGCTGCCGGTGTCGTACACCACCAGCTCGACGCCCATGGCGCTGCCGCCAACGGCGTTGACCTGGTCCTGGGTCATCTTGGCCGTGGCCAGCGCGCTGACCTGGGACCAGTTCTGGCCCGAGTCGCTGCTCTTCCACAGGCCGGCCGTGCGCGAGCCGTAGAACAGGATGGACGGTTTGTTCGGATCGACCATCAGGCGCTCGCCCATGGCGCGGCCGCCGTTGTTGCCGCCCAGCGGGAACGGCAGGTCGACGTGGGTCCAGTGGGTGCCGCGGTCGCTGGACAGGTACAGGCGGCCGTTGCCTTCAAAGGTGTACATGCCGGTGGCCATGTAGACCAGCTGGTCGTTGTTGGGATCGAGGGCGATGCTTTCGATGCCGTGGTACTTGCTCTCAGCCGCGCCGAAACCGGCGCCGTCCGTAATCGGCGTCCACGATGAGGTGCTTGGGTCCCAGCGATAGGCGCCGCCGATGTCAGTGCGGGCGTAGAGCAGATTCGCGGTGGTGGGGTGGTAGATCAGGCCGGTGACGTAACCGCCGCCGCCCCATTTGACGCTGTTCCAGGTGGCGGTAGCCGGGGCGGTGGGGGTGGCGACCGGTGGGACCACCGCCACCGCTTCCGCAGCCGGCGCTGTACCGGCGCTGCCGCCGCCGCTGCCGCAGCCTGCCAAGACCATCAATGCGGAAAGGCAGGGAGCCAGTGTCTGGATACGCATGTGCACCTCTCATGGGATGAATGATCGGTGCAGCATACGCAGCGCACGATAGCGCCACAATTCCAAAAACTGCCAATTCCGGGAATGAAATTGACTACGCCGTTGCGCCGCGTTCCTTGACGACGCCGCGGTACACCAGCACCGTGGCGATCAGGCTGATGGTGGCGGCGCCCGCCATCCAGTAGCCTGGCGCGGCCTTGTCGCCGCTGGCTTCGATCATCCAGGTCGACAGCAGCGGGGTCAGGCCGCCGAACAGCGCGGTGGCCAGGCTGTAGGCCAGCGAGAAGCCGGTGGTGCGCACCTGGGCCGGGATGATTTCGGTCAGGGCCACGATGGTGGCGCCGTTGTAGCTGCCATACAGGAAGGACAGCCACAGTTCCACCATCACCATATCGCCGAAGCTCGGGTTGGCGATCAGCCACGACAGCGCAGGGTAGGCGGTCAGCATGGTCAGCGCGGCGCAGGCCACCATCACCGGCCAGCGGCCGATGCGGTCCGACAGCGCGCCCATGACCGGCAGCCAGATGAAGTTCGACACGCCGACGCACAGCGTCACCAGCAGCGCTTCCTCGGTGCTCAGCTTGAGCACGCTCTTGCCGAAGGTCGGGGTGTACACAGTGATCATGTAGAACGCCACCGTGGTCAGCACCACCAGCATCGCACCCACCGTCACCAGCTGCCAGTTGACGGCGATGGTGCGCATCATCTGGCGGAAGGTCGGATGGCTTTTCTGCTTGAGATAGGCTTCGGTTTCCTGCAGCGAGCGGCGGATGTAGAACACCACCGGGATGATCGAGCAGCCGATGAAGAACGGAATGCGCCAGCCCCAGTCGGCAATCACGTCCTTGGGCATGGCGTGGTTGAGGCCATAGCCGAGCGCGGCGGAGAAGATCACCGCCACCTGCTGGCTGGCCGACTGCCAGCTGACGTAGAAGCCCTTGTTGCCCGGCGTCGCCATCTCCGACAGGTAGACCGACACGCCGCCCAGCTCCACGCCGGCCGAGAAGCCTTGCAGCAGGCGGCCGATCAGCACCAGGAACGGCGCCAGCAGGCCGATGGTGGCGTAGCCGGGCACGAAGGCAATCAGCGCAGTGCCGGAAGCCATGATGCCGAGCGTCAGCACCAGGCCCTTGCGGCGGCCGATGCGGTCGATGTAGCTGCCGAGGAAGATGGCGCCCAGCGGACGCATGAAGAAGCCGGCGCCGAAGGTGGCGAAGGTCATCATCAGCGCCGCGTATTCGCTGGTGGAAGGGAAGAAGGCGGCGGCGATCTGTGTGGCGTAGAAGCCAAACAGGAAGAAGTCATACATTTCGATGAAGTTGCCGCTGGTGACGCGGATGACGGCGCCCAGCTTGGAGGGCGCGCGTGCCGGCTTGGTCGCGGCGGGCGCCGGTGCCGATGGGACAGGGCTGGCGGTGGTGGATTGGGTGTTCATGATGAGCTCTCAGGGAAAAATCTGTTCAATGCGCCGCGGCGACCGGTTCCAGCCCGGTGGCCTCGATGGCGGCGGCGTTATCGGGCGCGGCCAGGAAACGCAGCAGGGCGCGTGCGCGCTCCGGCTGGCTGGCGCCGCGCACCACCGCGCCGGAAAACTGAGTGTGCAGCTGCACTTCTTGCGGAATCAGGCCGACGATGTCGATGCCAGCCACCGGTTTCAGTTCGCTGCGCTGCTGGCAGCCGAAATCGGCCTCGCCGTGGGCGATGATTTCACCGACCGGCGTGGCCGGAATCTGCGCCGCCTTGCCTTCCATCTGCTGGCGGATGCCCAGCTTGTCGAGCAACTGGCGCTTGATGTATTCGCCGCTGGCGCTGTCGGAGTAGGCCACGCGCTGGGCGTTCAGGAAAGCTTTGCGCAAGCCGTCGACGGTGCCGATGTCCGGCCGTGCCGCGCCCTGGCGCACCGCGCAGGCGATCGGCGAATTGGCCAGCACGACTTTGCTGCCTGGTTCCAGTTTGCCCTCCGCCATCAGCTTGTCGAGCGAGTCGCCGACCATGATGACGACGTCGATCGGCTCGCCGCGGTCGAGGCGGGCCGGAATGGCGTTCTTGGTGGTGCCCATCGATGGTCCCCATGCGGACACCAGCTTGTCGCCGCTGCTGCGCTCATAAGGCGCGGACAAATCCTTGTAGGCCTGGGCGAAACCGCCGGAGCTGACGACGTGCAGCTCTGCTGCCGAGGCAGCGCCGCCAAATGCCAGCGCGGCCACTGCCGCCAGCATGCTGTGTTTGAGGTGATGTGGTCGCATAGGAACTCCCTTGTTTGCGTTAGAACTTTTGCATGAGGCCGAGCGTCACGCCGTTGCCGTGGCGGTCGTTGGCGCGGGTGCCGGTCAGGCCGGCGGCGTCGCCGCGCCAGGTGGTGAAGTCGGCTTCGGCGTAGGCGGTGGTGCGTGGTGATAACGACTTTTCGAGGTACAGGAAAGCACGGTCGAAGCCGTCGTCGCGCAAGCCGGTGGCTTCGCGCCGCACGCTGTACAGCGCGGTGGTCAGCAGCAAGTCGGCTGCAAGGTTGCGGCTGACGCCGGCCGACAGCACACGCTGGGTGACACGCTTGCCGGCGCCGGTATCGGCCTTGTTGCGCGCCGCATTGGCCTTGAACTGCCAGCCGTCGATGCGCACTGCGCCGCCCAGCGTCCAGGCATCGAGCGGCAAGCCGTCGCGGCTGCGGAATTGCATGCTGGCGCCGGACACGGTCCAGTCCTGGCGCTGGTAGGCCAGCGCCACGCCGTGGGCAGCGCCGGCGCTGTTGTCACCTGCGACCTCGCCAGCCGACCAGGCGGCGCGCGCCAGCCACGGGCCGTTGGTGAAGGTGTATTTGACCGTGTTGTCGAGGCGGTAGAAATTGTCGTTGTAGCCGCTGGGGCCGTACTGCCGGCCGAAGGAATGGGTGCCGAAGGCGGTGTTGCTCAAGGCGGCGACGTTGACATTCGGGTTAAAGCTGGCGTCGCGCTTGCCGAGCGGATCGACGGTGATCAGGGCGTCGGACAGCAGGTTGGTCTGGCGGCCGGCCGCCAGCGTGCCATAGGGCGTTTCCAGCCCGGCCCAGGCCAGGCGGTCGAACAGGCGGTCGCTCTTGGCGGTGGCGCCGGTGTCGGCGTTGATGCCGCCCTCGAGGCGCACTAGCGCGCCCCAGCCGCCACCGAGGTCTTCGCGGCCACGGATGCCCCAGCGGCTGGTTTCGTTGACGCCGCTGCTGACGGCGCTGCTGCGGTCGGCTGCGGGCGCGTTCGCGGCGGTGAGGCCGTTGCTGCTGCGGACGCCGAGGTCGACGATGCCGTACAGGCTGACGTTGCTTTGTGCGGTGCAGGCGTCGCTGGCGATGAGCAGGGCGGTGAGGGCGCAGGAATGGCGCATGCTGTCTCCGTTGAGGACGGCCTTCTTGTTGAGGCTCAATGTTCAGTGTCCGGATCATGCGCCAAATGGCATAATTTGATAATCGCAATTTTTACGTGGATTAATGCACCATGCGCATCAATTATGATTTGCACGATCTGCAAGCCTTTGTGGCCGTGGCCGAGCGGGCCAGTTTCCGCCAGGCTGCGGCCGATCTGTTCCTGTCGCAGTCGGCACTGAGCCGACGGATTGAAAAGCTGGAAGAGGCCCTGGGCGTCAAGCTGTTCGAGCGCACCACGCGGCGCGTGCAGCTGACCAATGTCGGCCAGACTTTCCTGGTCAATGTGCGCACCGCGCTCGATGGACTGGAAGATGCGGTGCTGGGTGTGGCCGACCTGGCTGCGCATCGCACCGGCACGGTGACGCTGGCCTGTGTGCCGTCGGCCGTGTGGCATTTCCTGCCGGAGGTGCTAAGCCAGTTCAGTGCGCGTTTCCCGCGCATCCGCGTGCGCGTGCATGACGAGAGCGCGCAGGATGTGCTGAACCTGGTGCTGGCCGGCGAGGCCGATTTCGGTATCAACTTCACCGGCGCGGAAGACGCTGAGATTGTGTTCGAGCCGATTTACGAGGAGCGCTATGTGCTGGCGATGCGGCGTGACCACCCGCTGTCGCGGCGCAAGTCGCTGAGCTGGAAGGATACGGTGGGCGAGCGCTATATCTCGGTCGCCAAGTCGAGCGGCAACCGCAGCGTGATCGATGCCGCGCTGGCCGGGGTGGAGAAGCATCCGCTGGTGTTCTGCGAGGTCAATCACGTGTCCGGCGTGCTGGCGCTGGTGGAGGCGGGCATGGGCGTGGCGGCGGTGCCCGGCCTGTCGGTGCTGCCGGGCCGGCCGGACGGGATTATCGGCGTGCCGCTGGTGAATCCGGCCGTGCACCGCACGCTGGGGCTGATCAGCAAGCGCAACCACGCAATGGCGCCGGCGGCACGCACCCTGTTCGAGATGCTGGCCGCCGCGCTGGTGAAGAAGAAACGCCGGCCCGCCAAGCCGGCGTGATGGGGCGCCGCCCGCGCTACCGCCGAGCCGCCTGCCACCACGTGCGCGCTTAGCGGCAGCCGGGCAATGCCACTTCGACCGCAGTGCTGCCTGCCAGCACGCGAACGCCCGGCTTGGCTGGCGTCGCCGCGCAACGCACGACAAACGCCTGCTCGCGCTTCATGCCGGGGAAGCTGCCTTGCCACGGCGCGATGCTCAGCTTGCCGCGCGCCTGATCCCAGCTGAAGCGGCGCACCGCGTACTCGCCCTTGGTGTAGCCCGGACCGTCGCCGGCATCGTCATACAGTTCGAAACTGCCATCCTGCCCCGGATAAACGCGCAGTTCGATCGGCTGCTCGCTCTTCTGGTCCGCATACTGCACGTCCGGTCCCAGCGGCAGGATGCTGCCGGCCCGCGCGAACAGCGGGATGGTGGCGATATCGGCCTTGGTGGCCACCACCTTGCCGCCGGCGTAGCGCTTGCCGGTCCAGAAATCGAACCAGTCCTGCTTGGCCGGCAGGTAGACCGTGCGCACGTCGGTATTCGGCGTCATCACCGGCGCCACCATGAGCGCCTTGCCGAACATGTACTGGTCGCCGGTGGCGACGGCCTGAGCGTCGCTGCGGAAGTCCATCGCCAGCGCGCGCATCATGGTGCCATTGCGGCTGGTGACGTCCCACGAAGCCGAGTAAATGTAGGGCAGCAAGCGGTAGCGCAACTGCGTGATGTCGCGCAGGATTTTCTGCGTGGCCGCATTGAAGCGCCAGATTTCCTTGCTTTCGCCGGTGCCGTGGACGCGGAACATCGGATTGAAGGCGCCGAACTGATACCAGCGCGTGTACAGCTCGGCATAAGCCGGATCGGCCGGCGAGCCGCCGAAGAAGCCGCCGATATCGGCCGACCAGTACGGAATGCCGCTCAGCGTGAAGTTGAGTGCGGCCGGCAGCTGCATGCGGAACACGTCCCAGGTGCCCATTGTGTCGCCGGACCAGGTGAGGGCGGCGTTGCGCTGCTGCCCGGCGTAGGCCGAGCGGGTCAGGATGAACGGTCGCTTGGCCGGCGTATCCTTGCTGGTCCCTTCAAACACCGCGCTGGTGTGCAGCAGCGGATAGGCGTTGTACACCTGCTTGCCCGGACCGGCGCCGGTGGCCACGTCGCGCATCTGGCCCGGCCAGCCGCCCAGTTCGGCCTCGCTGGCGTCCAGCCACCAGCCGTCCCAGCCGGCCTTGCCGAGCGAACGGCTGATCTGCTCCCAGTACAGCTTGCGGCCGGCCGGCGCGTAGGCGTCGTACCAGTAACCCTTGCCGGCCGGGTAGACATTGTTGTACAGCGTCGGATACATGGCGCCCGCCGCTTGCAGTTCGGCGGCGTTGCGGGTGCCGGCGTCAAAGCGGGCCCAGACCGAAATGATGGCGTGGACGTTCTGCGCGTGCAGCTGGTCGACCATGCCTTTCGGATCGGGGAAGCGCGCCGGGTCCATCTGGTGATCGCCCCAGCCGCCCGGCTGCCAGTACTGCCAGTCCTGGACCACGGCGTCCAGCGGCACCTTCATCTGACGGTAGCGCGCCGCCACGTCCAGCAGCTCGGCCTGAGTCTTGTAATGTTCTTTCGATTGCCACAGACCCCAGGTCCAGCGCGGCATCATCGGTGCGCGGCCGGTCAGCTCGCGGTAGCCGGCCACCACTTCGTCCAGCTCAGGGCCGAGGATGAAGTGGTAGTCGACGCCCTGGCCAGCTTCGGAACGGATGCTCACCGGGTTGTGGCCGGCCGGCAGGCCGACTTCGACGTCGGTGACAGCTGCGTTATTCCACAGGATGCCGAAGCCGTCCGGCGTCGCCAGCATCGGCACCGCGACGTCGCGGTTGACCTGCTGCAGGCGCACCGTCGTGCCGCGATAGTCGAACTTGCCGTTCTGGTGCTGGCCGAGGCCGAACACCGGGCCGTTATAGTCATATCCCTGGGTGACGCCGTCCTGGCGGATATCGCGCCCGGACTCGGCCAGCAGCAGCTTGCCTTGCGCGTCCAGGAAACTGACTTTGCCGCTGTCGCGCGCCACCCGCACTTGCAGGGCCGGCGTGGCGAGCTGGTAGTACTCGGCGGTTTCGGTCACGCGCCAGTCGACCTTGCGCGGCGCGGCGATGACGGCCGGATTGTAGTTGCCGTCCCAGCCGGTAGCCGGCCCGGCCAGCACGTGGATGATGCGGTCGCTCCACGGCTCGATCCGCAGCACGCCCTGCGCCGTGGTCAGCGACAGGCCGCGCGCGCCCTGGACGGCGCCATGAACAGCCGGCGCGTCGGCATGGACCGGCAAGGACGCCGCGCACAGCGACGACAGGGCAAGCGCGACAGCCGCGCGCAGCAGGGATTGTCTCATGATTTTTTCCTTGACTGAAAGGTAATGAAGTCCGGATTCTAGCGATTTGGACGTCGCCCCAGCATAGCCGCTGCGCGATTTCATCAATAACATTCAAGCACTTGGTGATTTTCGTAATTGCCCGCCAAAGTGCAAAATCGCACAATCTTTCGATAACGACAATCACAAGGATTAAAGATGGAGATAAACCGTAATGCGGTGCGCCTGCTGGCGCTGGCCGCGGCATACGCATGCCTGCCTGCGCAAGCAGCTGATCTGGATCTGGCGCGGGTCTTTTCCGACCACGCCGTCTTGCAGCGCGACCAGCCGCTGACCGTCTGGGGCACTGCCACCGCCGGGCGCGAGGTAGCCGTCACGTTGAATGGCAAGATCGCCAGCGGCCGCGCCGACGCGCAAGGCAAATGGCGCGTCACCTTGCCGCCGCAACCAGCCGGCGGTCCCTACGTCCTGAAGGCCAGTTCGGACGGCAAGACTGTCAGCCGCAGCGATATCCTGGTCGGCGACGTCTACCTGTGCTCGGGCCAGTCCAATATGGAGTTCGCCGTCAGCAATTCGACCAACGCCATCGGCGCCACCTGGGGCGCGCGCAATGACCAGCTGCGCTACCTGAACGTCCAGAAAACCAACGCCGCCACGCCGCAGGAAGAGCTGGCGGGCAAGGTGGCCTGGACCACGCTGGCGCCGGAGACGGTGGGCGAGGCGTCCGCCGTGTGCTACTACATGGCGCGTTCGCTGCAAGCCAGCTACAAGATTCCGGTCGGCTTCATCCACGCCAGCTGGGGCGGCACCACCATCCAGAGCTGGATTGGCGCCGAGTCGCTGGCGACGCTGGCCGATTACCGCGCCGGCGTGGCCGCCGTGGCCGAATACGGCGCCGACCGCGCCGCCGGCATGCGCGCCGAGGAAGCGCGCAACGAAGCCTGGTGGACTGCCCACGATCCGGCCGCCGCCGCGCAACGCTCGTGGCGCCTGCCGGAGTTCGACGACTCTAAATGGCCAACGGTTACGCCTAGCGGTTCGTGGAAGGACAGCGGCGTGGCCGGCTTCAAGGATTTCGACGGCGTGGCCTGGTATCGCACCACGGTCACGCTGACGGCGGAACAGGCCAGCCAGGCCAACCAGCTCAACCTCGGTCCGGTCGATCAATACGACAGCACCTGGGTCAACGGCGTGCGCGTGGGCGGCAACAGCACGCCTTGGGTGTGGCGTGAATATCCCGTCCCGGCCGGCGTGTTCAAAGCGGGCCGCAACGTGATCGCGCTGCGCGTGCTGAGCGGCGGGCAGGGCGGGGGCTTGTCGGGCCAGCCGGGCAGCCGCGCCATCCGTCTGGCGGACGGTCAATCGGTGGCGCTGCCGGATGCGTGGAAGGTGCAGCGCGGCAGCGTCTTGAAAGGGCAATCGATACCGGCCGCGCCATGGGACGTGCCGACCAGCCTGACCACCCTGTACAACGGCATGATCGCGCCGCTGGTCGGCTACAAGTTCAAGCTGGCGGCATGGTATCAGGGCGAATCGAATGCCGGTGCGGCGCAGGAGTACCGCACGCTGCTGCCGCTGCTGATGCGCGACTGGCGCCAGCGTTTTGGCCAGCCGGAATTGCCATTCATGATCGCGCAATTGACTGCGTTCGGCACGCCATCGAAAGCGCCAGGCCAGTCCGGCTGGGCCGAGCTGCGCGCCGCTCAAGCCGCGTCGGTGGCTGGTGATGCCCATGCCGGACTTGCCGTCACGCTGGACGTCGGCGACCGCTTCGACATTCACCCGACCCAGAAAACACTGGTGGGCGAACGGCTGGCGCGCGCAGCACGCGCAGTAGCCTACGGCGAGAAGATTGCGCCGGGCAGCCCGTACGCGGTATCGGCCCAGCGCAGCGGCCAGGATATCGTGGTCAGCTTCCGCGATGCAGGCGGCAAGTTGGTGACGTATTCCTCCGATCGCGCCATTGGCTTTGAAGTGTGCGCCGACACCAGCTGCCGCTATGCCGAAGCGAAGGCGGAAGGCGACACCGTGCGCCTGCCGGGCGCGGCTGCTGCGGACGTGACGCGCGTGCGCTACGCCTGGTCCGACGCGCCGTTCGTCAACCTGTTCGGCGGCGACGACCTGCCTGTCGCACCGTTTGAACTGGAGGTGCGCTAATGGCCGGCCAGAAGATGCGTCTGCGCCCGTGCGCAGCCTTGATCGCTTTGCTGCTGGCGGCTGGCGCGGCCCACGCGGCCAAGCCCGATCCGCTGGCGCCGACTTCGCGCTGGAGTGCCTACACCGCCGGCCACGCCGCCACGCCGCCGATGGGCTGGAGCAGCTGGAACGCCTTCGGCACCGATATCGACGAAGCCAAGGTGCTGGGCTCGGCCCAGCGCATCGTCGACAGCGGCCTGGCCGCCAGCGGCTACCGCTACATCAACATCGATGACGGCTGGGCGCTGCGCCGCCAGCAGCCCGATGGCAAGCTGGTGATCCGGCCGGACCGCTTCCCGTCCTCCGTCACCGGCGGCGCCAGCACGTTCCGCCCGTTCACCGACAAGATACACGCGATGGGCCTGAAGGCGGGGATTTATTCCGACCTTGGCCGCAACACCTGCTCCCAAGCCTATTCCGGCGACGACTCCGACCTGCCGAAGGGCAGCGTGCTGGAACGCGAAGTGGGCCTGTACGGCCACATCGACCAGGACATCGCGCTGTACTTCGCCGACTGGGGCTTTGATTTCATCAAGGTCGACGGCTGCGGCCTGCGCGCCTACGGCGCCGACAGCCCGAAAGTGCGCTCCGGCCTGCATCGCGCGCTGGCGCCGGTGCTGGACCTGCAATCGGTCAGCCGTTCCAACATCCCGGCGGTGCAGGCGGAGTTCACCGAGATCAACCGCGCCCTGCAGCGCCACAATCCTGACGGCGACTACCTGCTGTCGCTGTGCGTGTGGGGCGCGGCCGACGTGCGCGCATGGGGCAAGGACTTCGGCAACCTGTCGCGCACCAGCGACGACATCACGCCGGCCTGGGCGCGCATGTTGAGCAATTTCGACAGCGCGGTGCGGCGCGAGCTGTACGGGCATCCGGGCAGCTGGAACGATCCCGACATGCTGTACATCGGCAAAGGCGATTTTGATGCCGGCCATCTGGTCGAGGCGCGTTCGCACTTCGCGCTGTGGGCCATGCTGAACTCGCCGCTGATGATCGGCGCCGATCTGCGTACCATGCCGCAGCCGCTGATGGACATCGTCGGCAATACCGACGTCATCGCGCTCAACCAGGACCCGGCCGGCAATCAGGCCACGCTGGCGTATGACGCCGACGACGTGCAGATCCTGGTCAAGCAGCTGGCCAACGGACAGAAAGCGGTGGCCGTGTTCAATCGCGGCGTGGCGGCGATCGATGCCGATCTCACGGCCGAGCACCTGAAGCTGCGCAAGGATGCGCCGGTCACGCTGACCGATTTGTGGAGCAAGGAAAAGAGCAGCTTCACCAACGAGACCAAGCTGCGCCTGGCGCCGCGCGAGACGCGTATCTTCCGCGTTGACGGCACGCGCGTGCTGGCGGATGGCCTGTATCTGTCGGAGCTGCCGGGCAGCGTGAATCCGGCGGTCGATGGCGTGGTTCGTCCGCAGGCCGATCCGTCTATCTTCCGTTCGTCGTTCAGCTGGAGCGGAACCAAGGGACCAGGTGAGCGGCCGATGTACGCAGGCTGGGGCGGCGCGCGCGCCGACAGCACGCCGTTCGGCCAGACGCTGCAAATCGCCGGCAAGCATTACGGCGCCGGCATCGGCATCCTGGCCAACTCGCGGCTGGAAGTACGCAACCAGGGTTATCGCCGCCTGAGCGCGCAAGTGGGTGTGGATGATTCGGCGTCGGACCGCGCACACGGCGTCAGCTTCATGGTCTACGGCGACGGCAAGCTGCTGGCCAAGACCCCGGCCTTGCGCTGGGGCCAGGCGGCGCAGGCGTTGAACGTCGACGTCGCTGGCGTCAAGCTGATCGAGCTGGTGGCGCGTAGTGCCACCACCAGCAATGAGCAGCTGCCGGTCAGCTGGGGCGACGCGGCGCTGCGTTAAGCCACTGCTTCAGAAGCTGATCCTGAAGCTGGAGGAGATGGCGCTGGGCAGGGTGGATGGTAGCTGGATGGTCAGCGCCTCGTCATCCTGGGTCCAGCGCAGCGGGGTGCTGCTGCCCAGCAGCGTTACCGCTTTCACCGGACGTTTTTCCAGACCCGCCTTGCGGCTCAGCGACTGGATGCGCACACTGCCGGAAGGCGTGCCCAGGGTGATCGCATACAGCGCGCCATCCTTGGTGGTGAAGCGCAAGTCCTGCGGCGTGTAGGCCGTGTTTTCCTGGAAGTGGCCGGAGGCCGCCTTGGTCGGGCCTTCGCCGTAGATTTTCCACGGACGGGTGCCGTAAATGGCGTCGCTGTTGACGCTCATCCAGTCGGCCATCTCCTTGAGGAACTGCATGGGCTCGGGCGGCAGGCTGCCGTCCGGGTACTGCACCACGTTCAGCAGCAGGTTGCCGTTCTTGCTGACGATGTCGGCCAGCATGTGCACCACTTCGGCGGTGCTCTTGTACTTGTAGCCCTCGCTGTAGAACCAATCGCCAATCGAGGTATCGGTCTGCCACGGCAGCGGATTGATGCCTTCCATGACGCCGCGCTCGACGTCCTGCACGCCCGCCTCGCGGATGAATTCTCCCGAACCGATATCCTTGTGGTCGTACACCGCCTCCAGCTTGCCGCCGTGGTTGGCCACGCTGGCATTGTAGAAGTTGGCGATCAGGGTGCGGCCCACCTCGCCGAACGGAATGCCGCCGTCCGAATACAGCAAGTCCGGCTGGTAGCGCGTGAGCAGGTCGGTGATGCGGTTGTACCATTCCTGGTGGAAGCGCGTGTCGGTGGTGTACCAGGTGGCGCTGCTGCGGTAGGGCTGGTCATGGGCGCGGTGGTACAGCGATGCATATTTGGGATCGGCGCCATCGTAGGCGACGCCCAGCTGCGGCCAGATCTGATCGTAGCCGTGGCTCGGTGCAAACCAGCCGTAGCTGGCGCCCAGGTGTTCCGACACGCCAAAACGCAGGCCGGCCTTGAGCGCGGCTTTTTTCCAGTCGCCGACGATGTCGCGCTTCGGGCCCATCTTCACTGCGTTCCATTCGTGGTAGCGCGAGTCCCACAGGTCGAAGTTATCGTGGTGCACGCCCATGCTGACGAAGTAGCGCGCGCCGGCCTTTTTGTACAGCGCCATCAGCGCTTCCGGATCGAATTTCTCGGCCTTCCACAAGGGGATGATGTCCTTGTAGCCGGACTTGGACGGGTGGCCGTAGTGTTCCAGGTGGTGCTTGTACTGGTCGCTGCCATAGACGTACATATTGCGCGCATACCAGTCGCCAGCGCGCGGCACGGCTTGCGGGCCCCAGTGCGACCAGATGCCGAATTTGGCATCGCGGAACCAGTCGGGTGCTTTGTAGGTCTTGAGCGACGCCGCATCCGGGCGGAAGGGGCCGGGCACAGTGGTCAGCTGGACTGGCGGCTGTTCGGTATCGGCCGCATGGAGCGGCAAGTGCAGGGCAAGCACGGGGGCGGCAAGCGCAAGGAGCGCGGCGCGGCGGTCTGGCATGGGAAGAGTCTCCGTATAATCGTTGGTGCGGGCTAGATTAAGGAGTAAGCGCCGCAGGGGCAAGCGGATGCGAAATTTCGTTGGCTGGTTTGGTGGGATTCATAAACGCCCGCCAGGCGCGCGCCGCGCTATGATGTTGGGCACATTAACCAGTCTTTATACCTATGATTAATTTGCCGCGTCGCCTGCTTCTCGCTTCCTCCCTGACCACTGCCGCCACCCTGGCGCTGCCGCATGCCGCCTTTGCGGCAGCGTCGAAAACCGCCGCCCGCAAGCCATTGGCGCCAACGCCGCCAATGGGCTGGAACAGCTGGAATTCTTTTGCCACCACCATCACCGAAGCCCAGGCGCTGGAAAACGCCCGCATCATGGCGGACAAGCTGCTGCCGTCGGGCTACAATATTTTCACCGTCGACATCCAGTGGTACGAGCCCAACGCCAAGAGCTACGAGTATCGCAAGGACGCGGAGCTGACGATGGACCAGTACGGCCGCCTGCTGCCGGCGCCGAACCGCTTCCCCAGCGGCTTCAAGGGGCTGGCAGACCAGATCCACCGCATGGGCATGAAGTTCGGCATCCACCTGATGCGCGGCATTCCGCGCCAGGCGGTGCGCCTCAACACGCCAATCCTGGGCACCAAGTTGCGCGCGCAGGATATCGCCGATACCAGCTCCATCTGCGAGTGGAATGGCGACATGTACGGCGTCGATATGAGCAAGCCGGGCGCGCAGGAGTACTACAACTCGGTGTTCAAGCTGTACGCATCGTGGGGCGTGGACTTCGTCAAGATGGATGACATGTCGCGCCCGTATGACAAGAACTGGCCCGAGATCGAAGCCGCGCACAAGGCCATCGCGGCATCGGGCCGCGACATTACGCTCAGCCTGTCGCCGGGCGAGACCGATCTCAAATGGGCCAATCACGTGCCGCACTACGCGCAGATGTGGCGCATCTCGGACGATTTCTGGGATGAGTGGAAGCTGCTGAAGGAACAGTTCCAGCGGCTGGAAAACTGGAACCCGTTCATGGGCCCCAACTCCTGGCCGGACGCGGACATGCTGCCGCTGGGCCGCCTGGCAATGGGCGAGCGCGACACCAAATTCACTCCGGATGAGCAGCAGACGCTGATGACCTTGTGGTCAATCGCGCGCTCGCCGCTGATCATGGGCGGCGACCTGCGCCATCTGGATTCGGCCACGCTGGCCTTGCTGACCAATCCGGAAGTGCTGGCGGTGAACCAGAAGAGCTTGCAAAACCGGCCGCACCGTGCCGAGCCGGGCACGCGCATCTGGAGCGCGCGGGCGCCCGGTGCCGGCGTGGTGCATTACCTCGCGCTGTTCAATACCGAGGATGCGCCGGCGACCATCGAGTTCGATCTGTCGCGCCTCGACCTGGGCGGCAAGACCGTGGCGCTGCGCGACCTGTGGCGCCGCCAGGACGTCGCGCCGGCACGCGGCGTGATCCGTCAGACGCTGGCGCCGCACGCTTCCGTGCTGCTGCGCCTGACGGCTTAAGCTCCACAAGCGGCGCGACTCAGCGCGCCGCGTCCTCCTCGATAATCGCCACGTCCCACGGCGCCAGGCTCAGTTCCTGGCCGGCGCGCACCGGGCGCGTGGCGAGCAGGTCGGTGCCGGGCTGGTGGCCGTAGCTGAAGTTGACGGCGGCGCCCGAGTAGTTGAAGTAGTAGCGCACGGTACGGCCTTGCGCATTCACGCCGCTGCGGGCATGCACCTGCGGCGGCAGTTGCTGGTCCGGCCCGATCAGCCCGCGCTCCTGCAACACCGATTGCAGCACCGACTTTTGCAGCTTGTCCGACAGGTAGGTGCCTTGATACACCACTTTGCCGCTGCCGTAGTCATTCGACGTCACGGCCGGCCAGCGGCCGAAGAACGGATGGTCGTAGTACGCCAGCGCCTTGGCCGTGTCCAGCTGCAGGAATTCGGCCCAGTAGCGCACCTGGTTGTCGGCGCCAGCCTGGTAAGGATCATCCTTCAGCTTGAGCGGCTGCGCCAGGTTGGAGAATTCCTGGTAGTGAAAGCCCAGCGCCTCGCGCAGCGGGCCGGGCGCCATGCTCCAGCGCACCGCCGCGTTTTCATTGGCAAAGCCGCTCTTGAAGGTCATCACCACGCGGCCGCCGTTGCGGATGTAGTCGCGGATGCGCTGCAACAGGGCGTCGTCGGCAATGTACAGCGCCGGCACGATCAGCACTTTGTAGGCCGAGAAATCGCCGCTTTCCGGGAACACGAAATCGGCGCCGACATTGAGGTCGTACAGCGCGCGGTGCATCTGGCGCACCAGCGAGCCGTAGTCGGCCTTGCTGCTGCCGCCACCCCATTGCGAGTCCTTGGCAAACGGCATGTCGTTGATCGCGTTGAGGGAGTCGCGGCTCCACAAAATGGCGACCTCGTTCCTGAGCTTGAGGTTGACCAGGCGCGGGCCGATTTTCTTCAGCTCGTTGCCGGTGCGGCTCATCTCGGCATAGGCGCGGTTAGGTTCGAGGTCGTGCGACAGCACGCCTTTCCAGTAGGTTTCCTGATTGGCGTGGATCGAAGCCCAGTGCCAGTATTCGACCATGTTGGCGCCGTTCGACAGGTGGGTGTAGACGTCCTGGCGGAACTGGCCGTCATATGGCGGATACTGGAACGATGAGCTCCAGTCGGTGGTCTGGGCGTTGGTCTCGGTCACCAGGAAGTTGTTGCGCTTGAGCGAGCGCGTAAAGTCGGCGTCCAGTGCTTGCGCGCTGCCGTTGTAGTTGTCCTGCGAGCCCCAGTGGTAGATGTTCACGGCCGGCACGTCGAGCGCTCGCGCCACGGCTTCCTCGTTGACGTCGCCATGCAGGGAGCCGGCAAAGTCGTGGGTGACGAACTGGCGCGGCGAGGCGCATTCGCGGATCAGCTGCGCCTGCCAATGAAGGAAATCGGTTACCCGCATCTGGCTCCAGCGCGACCACTCCAGCTTGTAGCCGGTGGCTTGCGCGCCGTCCGGACGCGGCAGGTCGGTCCAGCTGTGCAGGTCCTGGCCCCAGTAGTTGAGGAACCACGCTTTGCTGAGTTTTTCCGGCGTGCCGAATTTCTTTTCCAGGTAGTGCTGGAAGCGCACGAACACGTCGTCGTTGGCGGCGCCGTAGCTGCTGGTTTCGTTGTCGACCTGCCAGCCGATCACGTTCGGGTTGTCCTTGTAGCGCGCGGCGATCTTGCGGATCAGGCGCTCGGCGTAAAAGCGGTAGGCCGGCGCATCGGTGTTCATATTCTGCCGCATGCCGTAGGTGTTCTGCACGCCGTTGAATTTACGTGCCAGGATTTCCGGATGCTGTTTGGCCATCCACGCCGGAATCGAATAGGTGGGCGTGCCCATGATGACCTTGATGCCGGCCTTGCCCATGGCATCGACCACCCGGTCCATCCAGGCGTACTCGAAGCGGCCGTCCTCCGGCTCCCACAGGCTCCAGGTCGATTCACCGAGGCGCACCACGTTGAAGCCGGCTGCCTTCATCATCTGGATATCTTTGTCGAGCCGCTCGTAGGGCATGTACTCGTGGTAATAGGCGGTGCCGTACAACACGGTCGGGAAGGGCGGCGGGGTGGTGTTGTCGGCACGGGCGGTCAGGCACGCGGCAAGCGCGCACCACACCGCCACTTGCCATAGTCTCCTTGCTGGCATGGGGTTGTCCCTCTCTGGTATCGGAACGAACCATTGTGCGCCGCCCCGCGCGGCCTCTGCAATTATGAAATTCGCCGAGGCCGGGTATGATTTCTGCCAGCTGCTGCCTGCGTTTTTTCATTCGCCCGTTTGGTGAATTTGACAATTGCGGCGCCTGCGTGCCGATCCGACAATGGCGTATCTCCACTGTGTTCAGTGCTGCCTTGTCTGTGGTGGTTCGGGGGCGGCTGCAGCCGCCCCATTTTTTATTGTCTTGACGCCACCGGACGCGTAAAATCAGCCGCATGTATGAATTTTATAAACGTGCGTTGCTGGCCTGTCTGTGCCTGTTAGCCGCCAGCCTGTTGTTCAGCTATTTTTGCTTGACCCGCAGCTACCTGCATCTGCCGATGCTGCCGATGCATGACAGCCCGCTGCCGTGGCGTCCGGCGCCCAGTTGGGAGGCGCGTCCGGACGGGCCGGCCACCTTGCGCATCGAGGACGATCCGCAGCGGCTGCGCTACGAGTACCGCATTTCCAATACGGCGGATCAGCCGTTTGCCGCGCTTGAGATCCTGTTCCGCGACCGCAAGGGACAGCCCGCGCATGTCGATCTGTCGCGTTACAGTTCGCTGTCGCTGCGCAGCAAATGCGCGCCGGCCAATACCCTGACGTTCAACGTGTTCAGTTTCGAGCGCATCATCAAGGGCCAGGAATACCTGAGCTACCGGCCCTCGTTCGCCTACTTCCCGTGTAATAAAGACGAGTCCAAGGTGGACATCGACCTGACCCGGCTGGAAACGCCGCAATGGTGGTTTTTCCAGATCAAGAAGGACCTGGCGCGCCAGGCGTACACGCTGGACAAGGTTTCCAAGTTGGCCTTCGGCAGCACCTACCAAAGCCCGCGCGGCGTAGCCTCGATGGTGGAGATCAGCGAGCTGGAACTGCAGGGGCGCGACTACCGCTACCTGACGCTGCTGGCGGTGGTGCTGTGCTTGAGCTGGGGCGGCTTTGGCCTGTGGTTCTTCGTGCGCCACGCCCGCGTGCTGGTCGAGGATGTGCGCGGCCGCCTGCAAAAGGACTTGCCGTTTGTCGCCTACCAGCAGTTGTCGCTGGAGCCGCACCGCGACAAGGAAAAAACCGTCATCTTGCAATTTATTGGCAGTAAATACGCCGATCCCGCGCTGGAACTCGATACCGTGGTCGAGCAAACCGGGGTCAACCGGACCAAGATCGGCGAGGTGTTGAAGGCCGAGCTGGGCTACACCTTCAGCGGCTATGTCAATAAATTGCGGCTAACCGAAGCGGCGCGCCTGCTGGCGGAAAAGGAGTCCGCCGCCGTGGCCGAGATCGCCTATTCTGTCGGCTATGGCAATGTCTCGTACTTCAACAAGCTGTTCAAGGAAGAGTACGGCTGCACCCCGAAAGCCTTCCGCGACGCTTGCAAGCGCGGTGAAAAAACCGGCTAAAACCGGTTAACACTTCCGTCAAAAAAAATAAAACTAGCTGAATTGTAGAAGCATTTTCCCTCTGAGCGTTACCTCTGGCGGCAAGCGTCTCACTATCCTCACGATAGTTGATTCAATTCCCACCAGAGGAGACAAATGGGGTTCAAAAATACACTGGGAATGTGGCCGGCCGCGCTCGTGCTGTGCTGCAGCACCCTGTCGGCGGCGGAGACTGCCCATGCATGGAGCGACACCCGGCTGAGCGCCGGTCAGCGCGCCGATCTGGCGCTGGCCGCCATGACGCAGGACGAGAAGCTGAAGCTGGTATTCGGCTATCTCGGCGCCGACATGGCGTGGAAAAAATACACCCGGCCGGCCGAAGCGCCCAACCAGTCGGCCGGTTTCGTTTACGGCGTGCCGCGTCTCGGCATCCCCCATCTGTCGCTCACCGACGCCGGCCTCGGCGTCGCCAGCCAGGCAGGACCGAACGTGCGCTCGGGCACAGCGTTGCCTTCCGGCCTGGCCACCGCGGCCAGCTGGGACCTGGACGGCGCCTATGCCGGCGGCGCCATGATCGGCGCCGAGGCGAGGGCGCGCGGCTTCAATGTCATGCTGGCCGGCGGCGTCAACCTGCTGCGCGAGCCGCGCAACGGCCGCAACTTTGAATATGCCGGCGAAGACCCGCTGCTGGCCGGCCAGATCGTCGGCGCGCAAATCCGCGGCATCCAGTCCAACCATGTGGTATCCACCCTCAAGCACTTCGCGCTGAACGACCAGGAAACCGGCCGCACCACGCTCAACGTGAAGATCGATGAGGCGGCGTCGCGCATGTCCGACCTGCTGGCGCTGCAGATCGCCAACGAGCAGGGCCAGCCCGGCTCCGTGATGTGTTCGTACAACCGCGTCAACGGCTTGTACGCCTGCGAAAACGCTTACCTTCTGACCGAGGTGCTCAAGCAGGACTGGGGCTTCAAGGGCTGGGTGATGTCGGACTGGGGCGCCACCCACAGCACCATCCCGGCCGCCAACGCCGGTCTCGATCAGCAATCCGGCATGCCGTTCGACTTGGCTGATTACTTCGGCCCGCCGCTCAAGGAAGCCGTGCTCAACGGCTGGGTGCCGCAGTCGCGCCTCGACGACATGGCGCGCCGCGTGCTGTACGCCATGTTTGCACACGGACTGGTCGACCAGCATCCCGTACCGGCCATCGATGCCAAGGCCAACGCTGCCGTGTCGCAGCGCGATGCCCAGGACGGCATGGTGCTGCTGAAAAATAACGACGCGTTGCTGCCGCTGTCTCGCAAGCTCAAGCGTGTAGCCGTGATCGGCGGTTACGCCGACCGTGGCGTGCTGGCCGGCGGCGGTTCCTCGCTGGTGTATCCGGAGGGCGGCAACGCGGTGCCGGACCTGGAGCCGAAGACCTGGCCGGGGCCGGTGATGTACTACCCATCCTCGCCGCTGAAAGCCATCCAGCAGCGCTTGCCGCAAGCGCAGGTGCGCTTTGCCGACGGCGCCGACCTGGCCGCCGCGGCCAGCCTGGCGCGCGACAGCGACGTGGTGCTGGTGTTCGCCACCCAGTGGACCGGCGAGGCCTTCGACGTGCCCGACCTGGCGCTGACCGGGCAGCAGGACGCGCTGATCGCTGCGGTGGCGGCCGCCAATCCGCGCACGGTGGTGGTGCTGCAAACGGGCGGCCCGGTCACCATGCCGTGGCTGGCGCAGGTGCCGGCCGTGCTGGAAGCCTGGTATCCGGGCAGCAGCGGCGGCGAAGCCATCGCCAGCGTGCTGTTTGGTGAAGTCAATCCGTCCGGCCACCTGCCGGCCACGTTCCCGGCCTCGGTGGCGCAGCTGCCGCGCCCGGTGCTGGATGGCTATCCACACGTGGAAGACCGCCGCTTCGATGTCGACTACCACGAGGGCGCGGCGGTCGGCTACAAATGGTTCGACCTCAAAGGCCACAAGCCGCTGTTCCCGTTCGGCCATGGCCTGTCCTATACCAGTTTTGATCTGTCCGGCCTGCGCGCCAGCGTCAGCGGCGGCGTGCTGAGCGCGACCTTCACGGTACGCAACAGCGGCAAGCTGCGCGGCAAGGACGTGGCGCAAGTGTACGTGGCGCCGCTGGGTGCGCGCTGGGAAGCGCCCAAGCGCCTGGCCGGTTTCAAGAAGGTGGACCTGGCGCCGGGCGCAAGCGCCACGGCCACGGTGACGATCGATCCGCGCTTGCTGGCCATGTACGAGCCGGCCAGCAAGCGCTGGAAAGTGGCAGCCGGCGATTATCGCCTGACGCTGGCTGCCGACGCTGGCGCCGATCCGGCCGCCAGCGTGGTGGTGCGGTTGCAGGAGGCCAGCTACGACGTGAACGGCAAGCCCCTGCCGCGATAAAACTAAAAGGAGGAGACATGCATCATGAAGAACCAAAAAGCCCATCGGATCGCGCTGCTGTTTAACGCGAACAAGACCTTTGACCGTGAAGTGATCACCGGCGTTGCCGCCTACCTGTCCAGCCGCCGCAGCGCCTGGGAACTGTTTTTGGAAGAGGATTTCCGCCTGCGCCTGGGCGGCATCGAGCACTGGCAGGGCGACGGCATCATTGCCGACATGGATGACCCGGCAGTGGCGGCCGCGCTGGCGCGCTGCAAGGTGCCGGTGGTGGCAGTGGGCGGTTCCTACGCCGACCCGCATGACTACCCGCCCGGCGTCCCCTACGTGGCCACCGATAATTGCGCCCTCATCAAGGCCGCCTACACCCACCTGGTGGACGCCGGGCTGCACCGCTTCGCCATGTTCAGCCTGCCGGAAGCGGCGTCCAACCGCTGGGCCCAGGAGCGCGAGAAAGCGTTTTGCAGCCTGATGGCGCAGGACGGCATGGCGGCCGAGATTTTCCGCGGCTGCGAGACCAGCGTGCCGGAGTGGGACGAAGCGGTGCGCGGCCAGGTCGAATGGCTGCGCAGCCTGCCCAAGCCGGTCGGCATCATTGCCGTCAACGATGCGCGCGCGCGCCAGCTGCTGCAGGCCTGCCTGCTGGCCGGCATCGAGGTGCCGGAGCAGGTGGCGCTGATTGGCATCGACAACGATCCGCTGGTGCGCATGCTGACCCGCATTCCGCTCAGTTCGGTGATCCAGGGCGCGCAGGAAATGGGCCGCACTGCCGCCGGCCTGCTGGACCGCATGCTGCACGGCGTGCAGCTGGACAGTCCGCGCGTGCTGGTGGCCCCGGCCGGCATCCAGGCCGCCGCCTCCAGCCAGCACCAGGTGATCCGCCATCCGCAGGTGATGCGGGCGCGCCACTTCATCCGCCAGTACGCCTGCCAGGGCATCAAGACCCACCAGGTGGCCGAGCATGTGGGCGTGTCGCGCTCGTCGCTGGAGACGTATTTCCGGCGCGAGCTCGGTTGCAGCGTGCACGACGTCATCCTGCGCTGCAAGCTCGATGCCGCCAAGGCCGGCCTCGCAAGCGAGCGCAGCATTGCCGATGTAGCGCAGGGCAGCGGCTTCACTTCGATCCAGTACCTGCACCTGGTGTTCAAGCGCGAGCTTGGCTGCACGCCGCGCGCCTACCGCGAGCAGGCGCTGGGCGCGCGCAGCTTGCAGGCTTGCGCCTAGCGGATTTTGTCTGTTGTTTTGAGTTTTTTCATAATTGTGGACGCCATGTGCCGTTCCTACAATCGAAGTACCTAGTACATAACAATATCGGAGACGAGTAAATTGAAACAGCTTAAGAAGACCGCAATCGCGCTCGGCGCGGCACAACTGGCACTGATGACCGGCGGCGTCGCGTGGGCCCAGTCCGAACCTGCCACCGTGATGGTGGTGGGCCAGCGCGCGGCGCTGGAGTCGGCGCAAAAAATCAAGCAGAACTCCGACGAGATCGTCGACTCGATCGTCGCCGACGACATCGGCAAGCTGCCCGACAAATCGGTGACCGAGGTGCTGCAGCGTATCGTCGGCGTCACCATCGACCGCACCATGAACCGGGTCGATCCGCAGCAGGGCGTGGGCGACGGCATCCAGCGCTTTGCGGCCGAGGGCACCGGGGTGTCGATCCGCGGCCTGAGCTATGTGCGCTCCGAACTCAACGGCCGCGATTCGTTCTCGGCCAACGGCGGCCGCTCGCTGAGCTTTGAGGATGTGCCGCCGGAACTGATGGCCGGCGTCGACGTGTACAAGAACCCGTCGGCCGAACAGATCGAGGGCGGCATCGGCGGCCTGGTCAACCTGCGCACCGCGCTGCCGTTCGACTTCAAGGGCCGCAAGGGCGCCATCTCGGTGGAGGCGGCGCGCTCGGACTTGCGCGGCAAGACCTCGCCGTCGTTCTCGGGCATGGTGTCGGACCGCTGGGACACCAGCCTCGGCCAGTTTGGCGCGCTGGTCGACCTGGCCCATTCGCGCATCAACACCCGCAGCGACGGCATGTCGGTCGGTCCTTACATCCCGCGCACCAACCTGCTGGTGGGCGACACCAGCGGCAAGACGCGCTGGGCGCCGGGCGGCATCGGCTTCACCACCAATGACTTCAACCGCGACCGCGACGGCCTGTACGGCGCGCTGCAATGGAAGAAGGACACGCTGTCGTCGGCGCTGACCTTCTTCCGTTCGCGCTACAAGATCGACACCACCGAAAACGGCTTCTTCCAGACCGGCCAAGGTAGCGTTACCACGATCGACCAGGGCGCCACCTTCGACGACCACGGCGCGCTGCTGACCGGCGTGCTGCGCGATCCAAGCGAAGGCGGCGTCAACATCGGCAGCGCCGCGCGCGCCACCGGCCGCACCGCCGACACCCGCGACATTTCGTGGAACCTGACCTGGCGCGCCTCCAGCCAGTGGACCTTGCGCACCGACCTGCAGCACGTCAAGGCCACCACCGAAGGCTTTGACAACACCGTCGGCCTGGGCGGCTTCATTCCGAAGGAAACCCTGAACCTGGCGGCCTCGCCGATCCGCGTCTCGTTCGACGACAGCGACCGCGCGGCGCTGGTCAACCCGGCCAACTGGTACTGGGGCTTCACCCAGGAGCACCGCGACAAGGCCGACGCCACCCTGAAGACCGGCCGCATCGACGCCAAATACACCTTCGACGATCCGGTGCTGAACGACGTGCGCTTCGGCCTGCGCGCCACCGAACGCGAAGCGCTGACCCGCTCCACCCACGACACCGAATGGACCCAGATCAGCCAGCCGTGGGCGGTCAGCAATGAGCCAGGTTCGTGGCAGCCGCTGAGCCAGTTCGCCTACCTGAACGACCCGCGCTTCACCGGCAACAGCAGCACCCAGAGTTTCCCCAACTTCTTTGGCGGCAAATTCAACCTCCCGACCGTGATCGTGCCGGCCATGTCGACCACCAGCAATGTCGCCACCAGCTATGCCGCCTTGCACAACTATACCCAGCTGGTGTGCAAGACCCCGTGCACCCAGGCGCCATGGAAGCCGGCGCCATATGGCGACGCCACTGGCCTGAACGAGCAGCAGGAACGCACCCAGGCGGCCTATGCCCAGCTGCGCTTCGGCTTTGACAAATGGCAGTATCCGGTGGACGGCAATGTCGGCGTGCGCGTGGTCCACACCGACATGACGGCGCGCGGCTATCAGCTGTTCTCGCCGCCGACCTCGACTGTGATTGGCGTGCCGGCGATTCCGGCGCAATCGGAGCGCCAGGAGTTCGACAACAGCTACAACAATGTGCTGCCGAGCCTGAACCTGCGCATGAAGGCCAGCGACCAGTTGCAATTCCGCGCCGCCGTGTCCAAGGGCATGACCCGGCCGGACTTCTATCAGTTGCAGACCTACACCACGCTGAGCCAGAACGTCCACACCCACCAGGACCCGGGCGGCCAGCCGGTGCTGGACTCGATCGACTACAGCGGCGACGCCAAGGGCAATCCGATGCTCAAGCCGACGCTGTCGAACAACCTGGATTTGACCGCCGAGTACTATTTCGGCCGCAGCAGCTCGTTGACGCTGGCGGTGTTCAACAAGCAGATCAAGGACATCATCATCGGCCAGACCACGGCGGTTACGCTGAAGGACACTGCCGGTGTCGGTCATGACTTCCTGATCAAGTCGCCGGTCAATGGCGCCAAGGGGCGCGCCACCGGCCTGGAGATCGGCTACCAGCAGTACTTCGACAAGCTGCCGGACTGGCTGAACGGCCTGGGCGTGTCGGGCAACTACACCTACATCGACAGCCGCATGAGCATGTACAAGCCGCTCAACCGCGTCTGGTGCACGCCGAAGGCTGACCTGGACTCGTCGCTGGCGGCCACCATCGGCGGCTGCGATACCGACGGCCGCGTGCTCAACGCCACCAACCTGCCAATGACCGGCATGTCGAAGAACGCCTACAACCTGGCATTGCTGTATGACCGTGGTCCGGTGTCGGCGCGCCTGGCCTACAGCTGGCGCTCGAAGTACCTGCAAGCGGCCAACGCCTACGGCGCCAACGGCAGCGACGGCGTCGATTACAACCCGGACAGCGCCACCAAGGGCCAGATTTCGTCGGTCAACTATGCGCTGCCGGTATGGGGCGGGGCTTACGGCCAGCTCGACATGGGCATCCACTACAAGGTGACCGAAGACCTGAGCGTGGCCTTCGAGGCGCGCAACCTGACCAATGCGCTGTACAAGCAGTACATGCAGCAAAACATCGGGTTCAAGGAGAAGGGCGCGTTCTACACCGGCCGCAGCTTCACCTTGCAAGCACACTACAACTTCTGATGGCCTGATATGTCCGACAAGGCTATTCGCAAGATTGTCATTGTGGGCGGCGGAACGGCGGGCTGGATGACCGCCGCGCCGCTGGCGCTCCGCCTGGGCAAGTCGTGCCAGGTCACGCTGATCGAGTCGGCCGACATCGGCACGGTCGGCGTGGGAGAGGCCACGCTGCCGTCGATCCGCTACTACAACCTGGCGCTGGGCCTGGACGGCGCCGATTTCGTGCGCCGCACCCAGGCCACCTTCAAGCTCGGCATCGAGTTCAAGGACTGGGGCTGGCGCGGCAACCGCTTCTTCCATGGCTTTGGCGATTTCGGCCCGGCCATCGACAACCGGCCGGCGTACCTGTACTGGCTGCACCTGGCGCAGCAGTTCCCGGACATGCCTTCCTACGAGGACTGGTCGATGACCACCGCCATGGCGCGCAGCAACCGCTTCATCCCGCCGTATGGCGAGCCGGGCACGGTGACCAGCAGCTATTCCTACGCCTTCCATTTCGATGCCAGCCTGTACGCCGCCTACCTGCGCGAGTACGCCGTCGAGCGCGGCGTGCAGCGCATCGAAGCGACCATCGACGGCGTCGACCAGCATCCCGAAACCGGCTTCATCACGGCGGTGCGGCTGACCGACGGCCGCCGCGTCGAGGGCGACCTGTTCATCGATTGCTCGGGCTTCCGCGGCCTGCTGATCGAGGGCGTGTACAAGGCCGGCTACGACGACTGGAGCGCCATGCTGCCGTGTAACAGCGCGCAGGCCGTGCCATGCGCGCGGGTCGAGCCGCTGACGCCGTACACCACCTCGACCGCCAGCAGCGCCGGCTGGACCTGGCGCATCCCGCTGCAGCACCGCACCGGCAACGGCCATGTGTACTGCAACAGCTTTATCAGCGATGCCGAGGCCGCGCGCCACCTGCTGGCGGGACTGGACGAACGCGCGCTCGACGAGCCGCGCCAGCTGCGCTTTACCACCGGCCGCCGGCGCAAGACGTGGATCAAGAATTGCGTGGCGATCGGCTTGTCGGGCGGCTTCCTCGAACCGCTGGAATCGACCAGCATCAACATGATTGAAAACGCGGTCGGCTGGCTGCTGCAATACTTCCCCGACCGCGAGTTCCGGCCGGCGCTGGCGGAAGAGTTCAACCGGCTGGTGGCGGAACGCTACGAGTTCGTGCGTGATTTCGTCGTCCTCCACTACAAGGTCACGCAGCGTGACGACAGCGAATTCTGGCGCTACTGCGCCAACATGCCGGTGCCGGACACGCTGCGCCACCAGATCGAGCTGTTCCGCGACACCGGGCGCGTGGTGATCTACGACCCGCAGGGTTTTTCGGTGTCGTCCCACGTCTCCATCCTGATGGGACTGGGCGTGGTGCCCAAGCAGACCGATCCGCTGATCGAGCTGATGGACCAGCAAGCCTTGCACCTGCACTACACGCGCATGCGCGACACCATCCAGCGTGCATCCGCCGCCATGCCGGGCCACGCCGCCTTTATCGCCAAACAGATCGGCACCGCCGCCTCGGGGAGATGAATTGAAATTAGCTTGCAAACGTTATGCGCGCCGCCTGCTGGCGGCGTTGGCCATTCTGTCCTTTGGTGTTGCCGGCGCGGCCGACAAGGAGCGCATCGACTGGTGGCGCGAAGCGCGCTTCGGCATGTTCGTGCACTGGGGCCTGTATTCCATTCCGGGACGCGGCGAATGGGTGCAGTGGAACGAGCAGATTCCGGTCGACCAGTACGCCAAGCTGGCGCAGCAGTTCAAGCCGAAGGCGTTTGACGCCGACGCCTGGGCCGGCCTGGCCAAGTCGGCCGGCATGAAGTACATGGTGTTCACCGCACGCCATCACGACGGCTTTGCCATGTTCGATGACGGCGCCAATCCCTTCACCAGCGTCACCACCGCCGCGCGGCGCGACTTCGTTGGCGACTACGTCAAGGCCGCGCGCCAGGCCGGGCTGGGCGTGGGGCTGTACTACTCGCCGCTGGACTGGCGCTTTCCCGGCTTCTTCTTCCCGGATCTGCAGCGCGCCAATGCGGAACTGATGCGCGAGCAATATCATCGCCAGGTCAAGGCGCTGATGTCGAACTACGGCAAGATCGATGTGCTGTGGTTCGATGGCGGCGAAACGGACTGGCTCAGCTTTGGCGGCGACTGGGCGGCGGTGGATGCGGGCGCTACGCTGATCAAGCGGCCGTGGGGCCAGCACTACAAGGGCGGCTTCGACTGGGGCCATCAGCAGGTGTACGACATGCTGCGCCGCGAGCAGCCCGATATCCTGATCAACGGCCGCGCCGACATGCGGGAAGACTTCCACTCGCGCGAAGGCGACGGCGCGCTGGGCGAGTTCGACAATCGCCAGCCGTGGGAGTTGTGCACCACCATCGCCGGCGCCTGGGGCTACCAGCCGAACATGATGCCGCGTCCGCTGGAACACTACATCCGCCTGCTGGTCAACGTGGTGGGGCGTGACGGCAATCTGCTGCTCAATGTCGGCCCCGATCCGGACGGCCGCATCGATGCGGCGCAGGCGCAGCGCCTGCGCGAGATCGGCGGCTGGCTGGACAAGTATGGCAGCAGCATTTACGCCACCCGTGGCGGGCCGTTTCTGCCGGGCGACTACGGTGCTTCCACCCACCATGCGAACACCATCTACGTGCACGTGCTGAAGTGGACGCAGGACAAGCTGGTGCTGCCGGCGATTCCGGCCAAAGTACTGCGCGCCACCGCGCTGACTGGCGGCGCGGTGCAGCTGGCGCAGGGCGGGCAGGGCATCGAGCTGACACTGCCGGCCGCCCAGCGCGATGCGATCGACACCATCATCGCGCTGGAACTGGACGGCCCGGCCAGCGCCATCAGCACCCGCGCCGTGCCATGAGCCGGCGCATCGTGGTGGTCGGCGGCGGCACGGCCGGCTGGATGGCGGCGCTGGCGCTGACCACCGGCTTGCCGGGCACGGTGGTGGAGCTGGTCGAATCGGAGGAGATCGGCATCGTCGGCGTCGGCGAGGCGACTTTTCCGTCGATCCGCCACTACAACCGCCGGATGGGCATCGACGAGGCCGAGTTCCTGCGCGAGACCCATGGCACCTACAAGCTGGGCATCGAATTCCGCGACTGGCGCCAGCTTGGCCAGCACTACTTCCACACCTTCGGCGACTTTGGCCAGTTGAGCGGTCCTTATGCACTGTGGGGCCAGCACCACCGCCTTGGCGCCGAAGCGCCCGGCGCGTTCGGCGAGCAATGCCTGCCGACCGTGATGGCGATGCGGGGGCGCTTCAGCCTGCCGGACGACGGAGGAGGCGGCTTCAACTACGCCTACCATTTCGATGCCACCCTGTATGCCGCGTATCTGCGCAAGCTGGCCCTGGCGCGCGGCGCACGCCGTGTGGAAGGCCGCATTGTCGAGGTGCTGCGGCGCGAGGACGGCTGCGTGCACAGCGTGCGCCTGGCCGATGGCCGTGCGCTGGCCGGCGACCTGTTCATCGATTGCTCGGGCTTCGGCTCGCTGCTGCTGGGGAAGGCGCTGGGCGAGCCGTATGTTGACTTCAGCCGCTGGCTGCCGATGGATAGCGCCTGGGCCTGTCCGTGCGAGCGGGGCGAGGGCGGCCGTGCACCGCTGGCGCCCTACACCCGCGCCACCGCGCTGGAAGGCGGCTGGTCCTGGCGCATTCCGCTGCAGCAGCGCACCGGCCATGGCCATGTCTTTTCCAGCCGCTACATTGATGAGGACCGGGCGCGCTCGCAGCTGATGGCGCAGCTGGACGGCAAGCCGCTGGCCGAACCGCGCCTGCTGCGCTTCACCACCGGCCATCGCGAACGCTTCTGGGTCGGCAACGTGGTGGCGCTGGGACTGGCCTCGGGTTTCCTCGAGCCGCTGGAATCGACCAGCATCTTCCTGATCCAGAGCGGGCTGGCGCGGCTGATGCCCTTGCTGCAAAGCGGCGCGCCGCTGGAACCTGCAGCCATCGCCGGCTACAACACTGGCGCGGTGCGGCAGTTCGCCCGCATCCGCGATTTCATCATCCTGCATTACTGCCTGAGCGGGCGCCGCGACAGCGCCTTGTGGCGCGACATGACCAGCATGGAGTTGCCCGACACGCTGGCCTATCGCCTGCACGCCTGGCGCGAAGCGGGCGCGCTGCTGGTCTACGACGAGGAAGGATTCGACGCCACCAGCTGGCTGGCGATTCACGCCGGCATGGGGCACTGGCCGCGGCACGCCGACCCGGTGCTGCAGGAATGGCCGCGCGCCGAAGCGCTGGACGTGCTGCAGCGCCGCCGTGACGCCATCGCCGCCATGGTGGCGCGCATGCCGGCCCACGCTGATTTTTTGGAGAAGAACATTGCGCGTACTTGAGTTGACCGCCATCCACCGTCCCACCGCCGTTGCCGCAGCTTGCCTGCTGGTGTATGCGCAAGCGGGCGCCGCCACCGTGCTGACTTCGCCCGACGGCCGCACCGCCATCCGCATCGCCGCCGACGCCAGCCACTTCTCTGTCTCGCGCTTGGGCGAAGCGGTGCTGGCTGATTCGCCGCTGGGACTGGAACTGGAGGACGCACCGCAGCTGGCCGGCCTGGCCTTGGAACGGCGCGCGGAACGCTCGGTCGATCAGCTGATTCCGCTGGTCGCCACCAAGGCCGCCAGCGCGCGCGACCATTATCGCGGCGCCACGCTGACCTTCCGCGAGCGCGGCGGCGACCGGCGCCGCCTGCTGCTCGATGTGCGCGCCTACAACGACGGCGTGGCCTTCCGCTACCGGCTCGACAGCGCCGCGCCCGTGCGCCTGCGCGGCGAACGCACCGCCTTCATGCCGGCTGGCGACCCTGATTGCCTGGCGACGATCGCCAACGGCTCCCACGAAACCGAATTCACGCGCCAGCACTGGTCGCAGTTGCGCGAAGGCGCAGGCTACGATGTGCCGCTGGTCTGCACCACGCCATCCGGCCGCAGCACCTACGCCATCACCCAGGCCGACCTCGGCGGCTACACCGGCGCCTCCCTGTGGCGCGAAGGGAACGCGCTGCGGGTCAGGCTGTCGGCCGTTCCCCAGCGCGCAGGCCCGGCCTATGTGTCGGCGTCCGGCCTGAGCACAGCCTGGCGGGTGGTGATGCTGGGCGACCGCAACGGCGATCTGATCGCCTCGCAACTGATCGGCAACCTGAACCGCCCGCCGCAGGGCGACTTTAGTTGGGTGAAGCCGGGCAAGGCCGCCTGGGACTGGTGGTCCGGTCCGCTGGAGGGCATGCAGCCGAGCATGGACAACTACCGCCGCTACATCGACTTTGCCGCCGCTTCCGGCTTCCCGTACTACCTGATCGATGCCAACTGGGCCTGGGGTTCGGGCGGCTGCTGCGAGGCGTTGCCGGGCACCGACATCACCCGCGCCGCCGATGGCGTCGACATGCCTGAACTGGTGCGCTACGCCGCCGGCAAGGGTGTCGGCCTGCTGCTGTGGGCGCACTGGGCGCATATCGCGCCGCGCATGGATGAAGTGCTCGACACCTATGCCCGCTGGGGCATCAAGGGCGTCAAGGTCGACTTCATGGACCGCGACGACCAGGAGATGGTGGCGTTCTACCGCCGCATGGCCGATGCCACCGCCAGGCGCCACCTGCTGCTCGACCTGCACGCTGCCTATGTCCCGGACGGCATGCAGCGCAGCTATCCCAACTTCATCACCCAGGAAGGCGTGCTGGGCGCGGAGTGGAACAAGATGGACAAGCGGGTGACGCCGCAGCACAACCTGATGCTGCCATACACCCGCATGCTGGCCGGGCCGATCGATTACACGCCGGGCGGCTTCCGCAACGGTACGCCGGCCAGCTTCAGCGTGCGCGCGGTGCTGCCGTTCACACAGAGCACGCGCGGCCAGGCGCTGGCCATGTACGTGGTGTATGACAGCCCGCTGCAAATGGTGTCCGACGATCCCGACGCCTACCGTGACGCCGATGGTTTCGACTTTATCCAGCGCGTGCCGACCGCCTGGGATGAAACCCGCTTCCTGGCCGGCGAGCCTGGCCGCGATATCCTGCTGGCGCGGCGCCAGGGCAGCGCATGGTATCTGGGCGCGATGACGGCGGCCGAACAGGCCAGCGGCATCAACGTGCCGCTGCATTTCCTGCCGGCCGGCCGTTACCGCGCCACGCTGTGGGAAGACGGCGAGCAGCCAAATGCATTGCGGCGCACGCAGCGCGAGGTCACTGCGGCCGATGTGCTGTCGCTGCGTCTGGCGCCGGCAGGTGGCGCCGCGGTGGTGCTGGAACCGCTAAGCAGCCACGACTAGCCGTTGCCGGCGCTCACGGCTGAATGTCCGGAAGGCGCAGGCGCAGGCGGCGGTTCAGGTTGAGCGCCCTGATGTCGGGGCCGAAGGTTTCTTCGATCAGGCGTGCCTTGAGTCCGCTGGTTTCGGCTTCCTTCAGGGCGAGTTCGATGATGGGGCGGTAGTGGGCTGCCGCTGCGTTCAGGTAGAAGGCAAAGTCGGCCCGGTACTCGACCAGCAGGTGCGGTTCCACCGTCAGTTCCGGATGCAGGCGCGCCTCGTCCAGCACTTCAATGATGCCGCGCGGCAGATAATCGACATGGCGGTTTCCCGCTGCCACCATCGCGTAAATCGTACTCCATGGCCCGGCGTGTTCGTATTGCGGCAAGCCGGACGCCCTCCATACTTTGGTATCGCCCCAGCCCGCGCCGAAGCCGGCGATGAACCCGGTGCGCTTCAGATCGTCCAGCGACTGGACCTGCGCGAACGTGGCGGCGTCGGCCTGGCGTATCAATAGCACGCGCTGGCCGATCAAGCCATTGGTCAAGGCGTTACGGACCGGGACCAGCTGCGGGTCGCTGTCCTTTTCCTTCGACTGCATGCCATAGAAAAGATTGATGTCGCCTTTGCCCAGCATCCACCACATGCGGCGGGCCGGAATATCCTTGACGTACTGGATGTGATAGGGCTGCCGGATCAGCTTGAGCGACTGCTCCAGCAGCTGGATGAAGTAGTCGGCGCGTCCATCCGTGACCACAGCGACGCGCAGCTCCAGCGGCGCCGCGATGGGCGCCGGCAAGGATGGAGCCGAAATGAACAGGGTGCTCGCAAAAACAATCATGCGGCGCAGCTTGAAAACCATGTTCGCGACTCCAGCGGAAAACCGCGATTGTAGCGTAACTCAGGCTTTCGCCGCGCCGTTTGCTTACCACCAGAGTGCGTACACCGCCACCAGGATCACGCCGATCACTGCGGCGCCGGCCGCAAAGCCCGGGCTGACGCGGAACAGGGCACGGTCGATTTCCAGGCCCTTGTCTTCCTTGTGGCCGCGCTGTTCAGCCAGTTTGCTGATCAGCACCATGCCGGCCACCACGACGAAGAACACGATGAACATGCGGTCGAGGAAAGGAATTTCGACCACGCCGCTGGCCGTGGCCTTGGCAAAGCCGAACGGGATCAGGAACGACAGGTCGGTCATCTGCGGCAGGAACTTCAGGATGATGGAGCCCACCAGGCCGCCCAGGGTGGCGAACATGGCCGCGCCCGACGTGGTTTTCTTCCAGAAGAAGCCCATCAGGAACATGGCCAGGATGCCCGGCGATACAAAGCCGGTGTATTCCTGGATGTACTGGAAGCCGCCTTGCTTGTCGATGCCCAGCAGCGGTGCGATCAGTACTGCCAGCAGCATGGCGGCGACCACGGTGACGCGGCCGACCCACACCAGGCTTTGTTCGCTGGCGCTCTCGTGGTGGAAGCGCTGCTTGTAGATATCCAGCGTGAAGATGGTGGCGATGGAGTTGGCCTTGCCGGCCAGCGAAGCCACCACGGCGGCGGTCAGCGCGGCAAACGCCACGCCTTTCAGGCCCGACGGCAGCAGGCCCAGCAGGATAGGGTAGGCGCGGTCGGCATTCAGCTCGCCGCCCTGGCGCATGGCGTCGCCCAGCATGCCGGAACGGTCCAGCGCAAACGCGGCGATACCCGGCAGTACCACGATCACCGGCATCAGCAGTTTCAGGAAGGCCGCAAACAGCAGGCCTTTGCGTGCGGTCGGCAGGTCGGCGCCCAGCGCGCGCTGGGTGATGTACTGGTTGCAGCCCCAGTAGTTGAGGTTGACGATCCACATGCCGCCCAGCAGGATGGACAGGCCCGGCAGGTCCATGTAGTTGGCGTTGTCGCGCGTCAGCACCATGTCGAAGTGGTCGCGGGTGCTCTTGTACAGCTCGGACAAGCCTTGCAGCGCGCCGTGGCCGTTGGCCAGCGAGGCCACCAGGTCCAGCGCCAGCCAGGTCGTGACCAGGCCGCCGACCACCAGGCAGGCCACCTGCACCACGTCGGTGTAGCCGATCACCTTCATGCCGCCCAGGGTGATGATGGCGGCAAACACGGCCAGGAACAGCATGCACGGCAACAGGGCGATGCCCGACAGGCTGGAAATCGCCAGCGCGCCCAGGTACAGGATCGAGGTCAGGTTGACCACCACGTACAGGCCCAGCCAGAACAGCGCCATGGTGGTGGCGACCGCCTTGCCGTAGCGCTGCTCAAGGAATTGCGGCATGGTGTAGATGTGGTGTTTCAGATACACCGGCATGAAGAACACGGCCACGATCACCAGCGTGGCGGCGGCCATCAGCTCGTACACGGCAATGGCCATGCCGATGCGGTAGCCGGAGCCGCTCATGCCGATGAACTGCTCGGCCGAGATGTTGGAGGCAATCAGCGAGGCGCCGATGGCCCACCAGGTCAGCGAGCCTTCGGCCAGGAAGTAGTCGTGCGAGGCCAGGCCGGAGCTGGCCTGGCGGCGGCGGTACACCCAGAGGCCGTAGCCGGCCACCAGGACGAAGTACACCAGGAAAACAATGGTATCAAGTGTGGAAAAAGCGGTCATGTAGGTCTCATCTATCTCGGAATAAGGGACGCGGCTGGCATTATCGCGCAGGAATCAGCGTGCCGGAACAGGTTCGCGAGAATCATTGTCGGGGTTGTTCAATTTCGTAACGCCGGCTTCGGTCTGGAGCACCGGCTGCATGGTGCCGTCCGGGTTGTAGTGCAGGCGTTCCACCGTCACCGCGCGGCGGCCGATGGCACCGTTCTGGTCGCCGATGGCCAGGGTGGCATTGTGCAGGAACAGGTACCAGTCATTCTTGAACTGGACAATGCCGGGGTGGATGGTGAAGCTGTACTTGCCGGGGCCGGTCAGCAGGCCGCGATAGGTCCAGGGGCCGGTGATGGCCGGCGCGGTCGCGTACGAGACGTGCTCGTCGCGCTGGGTGCTGCGGTCCAGCGAAGCGTAGGTCAGGTAGTACATCTTGCCACGCTTGTGCAGCCAAGGGCCTTCCTCGAAATGGGGCGGGGTGATTTCGGTGATCGGGCCGTCCAGCTCGATCATGTTCGGCTTCAGCCTGGCGATGTAGCACTGGCGGTTGCCCCAGGCCAGCCAGCTGGTGCCGTCGTCATCGGTGAATACGGTGGGGTCGATGTCTTCCCAGCTGTGGGTGCCCTTGGGCGTCATCTGGTTGGTCACCAGCGCCGAGCCGCGGGCGTCGGCGAAGGGGCCGGTCGGCTGGTCCGATACTGCCACCGCGATCGCCTTGCCCGGATGGGTGGCGTCGTGTTCGACCGCCGCGTAGAAGTAGAACTTGCCGTTCTTTTCAATCGTTTGCGAAGCCCAGGCGTCGGCCTTGGCCCACTTGAAATCCTTGACGTTCATGATGGCGCCATGCGGGGTCCAGCTCTGCATGTCCTTGGTCGAGTAGACCAGCCATTCGCGCATATTGAACATTTCGTCGCGCTGCGCCTCGTCGTGGCCGACGTACAGGTACAGCGTGTCGCCCACCACCAGCGGCGCCGGGTCGGCGGTGAAGCGGTCGCGGATGATGGGATTGGCAGCGCCGGCCGCCATCGGCAGGCAAAGCGCCGCGAGCGCGATCAGCTTGTGCATGGTGTCTCCTAAAAAAAACCGCCGCCGCGGCTGGTCGGCCGCGGCGGCAGTGGGTGGCTACAGCTTAGAACGAGTACTGGGCCAACAGGGTGTAGCGCGGACCGCTCATGAACACCTGGCGGGTGAATTCACCTGCGTGCTGTTGCATGATCTGACGCGTGTACGAGTTGGTCAGGTTGGTGCCTTCCAGGCCGACGCGGAACTTGTCCGTGAAGTCGTAGAAGATCGACGCGTCCACCTGGCCGTAGGCGGCCTGGTACAGCGGCAGGCCGAAGGCCTGGTCGTTGTTGGTGGTCGGGATCAGGAAGCGACCGGCACCGCTGTCCGGATTGGTGTTCAGACCGTTGTTGCCACGGCTGCCCCACTGGTTCACGCCCAGCAGGTAGCGCGAACGCCAGTTGTACGCCAGGCGCATCGACAGGCCGTGCTGCTCGTACATCACCGCGAAGTTGATGGTGTTGCGCGACAGGCCTTGCAGCGGAGTCTTGCCGAACGCACGGGCGTCGGTATCGCAGCCGTTGATGCTCAGGTTGAAGTTGGACGAGGCGTCGTTACCCGAGCACCACGCTTCAAACACCGGCTTGTTCAGGGTGCGTTCGCTGTCCACGTAGGTCCAGCTGGCCTGGGTGCCGATGCCGCGCAGCCAGTCAGGCACGAAGTCGTAGTACTGCTGGTGGGCGATCTCGAAACCACGGGCGTAGCCCTTGGCGCCGTTGACCGGACCGGTGACCACGAAGGTCTGTTCCTTGCCGGTGACATCCTTGGCCTTGTACGCATAGTTCTGCGTCATGATGATGTCTTTGAGGTCTTTGTTGAAGACCGACATGGTCAGCGAACCAGCCTTGGCGAAGTACCATTCCGCGGTCAGGTCGACGTTGGTCGAGGTGGTCGGTTTCAGCATCGGGTTGCCGTCGCTGGTACCGGTCAGGCTGGTGCCGTCGAAGCGCATGCCGGTGGTGGTGCCCGACGCGTCCTTGAAGGTGGTGGTCAGGTGTTGCGCGCTCAGCGTGGTTTGCACCTGCAGCTGGTTGAAGTCCGGACGCGACATGGCCTTGGCGACCGCGAAGCGGAATTGCAGCTGGTCGGTGGCCTTCAGGCGCAGGTTCAGGCTAGGCAGCCAGTTGTCGTAGGAATTCTTGTACGACTGGGCTTCGGCAAAGCTGGCGATGTTGATCAGCTTGTCCTGGCCGGTGACGGCGGCGCCGGCCGGGATGCTCGGCAGGGACGGCTGCGTGTACGAGACGTAGCCGCTGCCCGAACCATTGGTGCGCACGTAACGCAGGCCGACGTTACCGTCAACCGGGTACTTGAGGTCATCCCAGCCGAAGCGCAGCTGGGTGTAGGCCGCATGGGTACGCTCTTTCTGGGTGTTGGTGGCCGCCGGATCGTCAAACGATGCCGGTTTCCACTTGTCGCAGGTCGAGCCTTGCTCGGCGCACAGGACGTCGTGGTAAGCGTGGATCTTGCTCCACTCATCCGGGAAGCCGCGCACGGTCTTCTCGTCGGCAAACAGCATGGCCGGGATGTCGAATTTGCCGCCGAAGAAGTTGTCGATTTTCTGCAGCGAGGCGCCGCCGGCAAAGCGCGGATCGTTCAGACGCGCCACGTGCGGAATCTGCCAGCCTTCCATCCACGGGAAGGTAATGCCTTGCCAGTTGTAGAATTTCTGGGCCTTGTTGTTGACGCCTTCACGGTCGGTGAAGCGCACGCCGAAGCGGACGTCGCGCAGCACCGGATCGTCGAAGGTGAACTTGACGTCGGATTTCCAGGCTTTCTGGGTGGCGTGGGCGCGGTCCAGCGCTTCCTGGGTGTAGGCCCAGTAGTAGTTCTTCGGATCGGCCATGTAGGCGGCCGAACCGAGATTGATCTGCGGCACCTTGCCGGTCATGTCCATGGTCTGGTCGGGCATGATGAAGCCGGTCGAGACGTCCGCGTCGAAGCCCTCGGTAGTCGAGCGCACGTGCTGGAAGTCATTGGTCCAGGTCCAGTTCGGCGCCACGTTCCAGCGCACGTTCAGCGACACGTCGCGGGTGCCCGATTCACGGGTGTTGATGCGCTGCGAGCTGTTGAACGGCGAGCCGCCGTAGGTCGGATTGGAGATGGTGCCGCTCTGGAACGCGCCATTGCTGTCGAATACCGCGTTGGAGCTGGCCACCTGCTGGTACCACTTGTCTTCCGACGAGGCCACCACGTGTTCGTCCAGGTCTTCCTTGTACTTGGTCTTGAAGTAGGTCAGCGCGGTGGTCAGGTCTTTGCTCGGGCGCCACTGGAAGGCAGCGTAGTCGCCGCGGCGGGTACGCTCGAAATCCTGCGAGCGGTAGCCGACGCCGAGCGGAATCCACTGGGTCTTGGAGCGGTCGTACTTGGCCGGATCGGTCGAGTTCACGTGCGGGAAGTACGGGTCGACGCCGACGCCGTCCGAGCGGCTCGGGCTGTCGGCGTGGGCGATGTCGATCAGGGCGCCGAATTCACCGAAGTCGGTGTTCCAGCGGTTCGACAGCAGCAGGGTGCCGGTCGGCGAAGGTTTGCCCTTACGCAGGGTGGAGTACGATTCCGACACGCCCACGGTGCCCTTGAAGCCTTTGTAGTCGAACGGCATCGCGGTGCGCAGGTTGACCAGCGCGGCCACCGCACCTTCGACCTGTTCCGCGGACGGGTTCTTGTAGACGTCGACACCGGCCATCAGTTCCGGCGCCACGTCGGCGAAGCCGAGCGAGCGGCCGCCGCCGGCCGAGAAGGCGTCGCGGCCATTGACTTCCGAACGCACATAGGTCAGGCCGCGTACCGACACGCCGGAGCCTTCGACCGACTGGCGGTTCGGATCGCCCGCCATATTGCGGTCGATGGTGACGCCGGCGATACGCTGCAGCACCTCGGTCACCGAACGGTCCGGCAGCTTGCCGATATCTTCGGCGACGATCGAGTCGACGACTTCGTCAGCGTCCTGTTTGAGTTTTTGTGCCGATTGCAGGGCGGCGCGCTGGCCGCTCACCACCACCACCGTGCCGGTGTTGGCGGCATCTGCCGTTTGCGCCCATGCCGGGCTGGCGTGCAGTACGACCACTTGTGCGACTGCTGCGGCGATCGCCGTTTTTTGTAACTTCCTCAATTTGCTCCCCCTTGTGTAGGTGTTTTTTAAGTCATAACGCTGCTGTCAGTGCTGATTGAAAAGTGCGTGCCTCCGTATGGTGTGAATTTGTGTCATTGAACTGGCATCAGGCGGCTGCGCGCGCGGCCTTGGCGGCAGCGGCCGCCTGGCCGGCAACATAGGCGCCGTGGTCCGGCATGCGCGCCACCGCTTGGGCGATCATGTCGCGCAGGGTGGCAAAGTGGCCGTGCACGGTGCGCAGGTCGACGCGCTCGGCCAGCGGGTCGTGGCGTTTCGGCATCGCGCCCAGGCCCATCATCATGGCCACGAAGGACGGCTCGGCGAAGCCGCCGCGGTCGACGATGGCCACCCGCCCGGTTTCGCGGAACAGCTCGATCTGGTGGCGCAGCGTGTCGGGGATCGCCATGTTGGCGCAATAGCGCCAGAATTCCGAATCGTCGCGCCGGGTCAGCTTGTAGTGCATGACGATGAAGTCGCGCACCGATTCGTAGCGGATGCCCATGAAGCGGTTGAACTCGTCGGCCAGCACCGGGTTGCAATCGCGCTCCGGGAACAGCTCGAGCAGCTTGCCGACCGCCGTTTCGATCAGGTTGATGCTGGTCGATTCCAGCGGCTCGATGAAACCGGCCGAGAGGCCGATCGCCACCACATTCTTGTCCCAGGACTTGCGGCGGCGGCCGGTGACGAAGCGCAGCTGGCGCGGCTGGTCCAGCGCTTCGCCGTCGAGGCCGTCGAGCAGCACGCGGCGCGCCTGTTCATCGGTGGTGAAGCCGCTGCTGTACACGTGGCCGTTGCCGATGCGGTGCTGCAGCGGAATACGCCACAGCCAGCCGGCTTCCCTGGCGGTCGAGCGGGTGAACGGCGTCAGCTGCGGCGCCGAGGCGCACGGCACGGCTTGCGCGCTGTTGCACGGCAGGTAGTTGCTCCAGTCCTCGTAGCCGGCCTTGAGCGTGCCTTCGATCAGCAGGCCGCGGAAGCCCGAGCAGTCGATGAACAGGTCGCCTTCGATGCGGCGGCCGTCGCGCAGCTTGACGGCAGTGACGAAGCCGCTGTGCGGATCCTGCTCAACCTCGACGATCATGCCCTCGACGCGCACGGCGCCGCGCGCCACCGCGTAATCGCGCAGGTAGCTGGCGTACAGGCCGGCGTCGAAATGGAAGCCGTAGGAATAGGCGTCGGTCATGCCCGGTGTTTCTTCGTTGGGCGGCACGAACTTGTTGTGGCGCGCCATCACCGAGGCCATCGACCAGTTTTCGATGTCCGGCATCTGGTCGAAGGCCTGCGCCAGGCGCAGCCAGTGGTGGTGCGCGCCGATGCCGGCCAGCGGCGGACCGAAGTCGCCGAACTGGTGGAAGAAGCGGTTGCCGATATGGCCCCAGTCCTTGAATTCGATGCCGAGCTTGAAGCTGGCCTGGGTCTTGGCGATAAAGTCGGCGCCATCCAGGCCCAGCGCCTCGTTGTAGACGCGGATGGTGGGCAGGGTGGCCTCGCCGACGCCGATGGTGCCGATCTCGGGCGACTCCACCAGGGTGATCTCGCACGGTTGTTCCGGGTGGCGCGCCAGGCGCTGGGCCAGCGGGGCCGCCGTCATCCAGCCGGCCGTGCCGCCGCCCACGATGACGATCCTGCGGACCGCACCGCCTTGCGTATTAGGACTGCTCATGGCGTCTCCTCAACCTATGACAACGTTTTCACGACGGTTTGAGAAAAAGACGGCAAGGGGCAGTGCGGCGAAGGCGCAGACGAGATGTGGCGCGGCCGTGACAGTGGCCGGTTGCTGTGGCTTACCCATTGTGTTGTCTCCAGTATCTTTTTTATATGTCCAGCAATGTGTGCCGGTAAGCGCAAATTATCATTAATGCGAGCAGCGAACAAATAATTATTTCGTAAGTGTCGCTGTTTAACCGCAATAACTAAACAGGGGTTGACAAAATAAGCTCCTTTCCAAGGGGCTTATTATTGAACTTTCATCGGCGCGTGACTGGCATGAATACTGCTTTGCAAGTCGCAGGCCGGCTTGGACGCCCCGCTTTGGTGCGCAGGCCGCCGTCCTGTGACCCTCTCCGGAAGCCTTGAATGCAGAACAATTCGTGCCCCTCCGCCGCGCAACGCGACGCCATCGATTCCCTGGCCGGGCTGGGCCGCTGGTCCATGACGCGCGGTGCTTCGCAGCTGTGCCTGTCCGAGACCGCCATGCGCCTGCTGGGCGTGGAGCCGGGCGACGCCACCCCGTGGACCGAGCGGGTGGTACCGGAAGACCGCCAGGCGCTGGAGGCGGCCTGGTCCGCCATCGGCACCGACGGCGCAGCCATCCGCTGCGAATTCCGGCTGGTCGAGCGCGAGCACGGCGTGCGCTGGCTGCGCCTGCAATCGGTGGCAGCCTGGCAGGAGCCGGTGGTGCACGGCATGCTGACCGATATCACCATGCTCAAGCGCGCAGCGCTGCGCGAGCGCTTTAACTTCGCGCTGACCCAGTACCTGATCGGCACCGACACGCTGGACGAGGCGGTGTACAAGATCATCCATCTGGTGTGCGAAGAACTGGGCTGGGAATGGGGCGCGTTCTGGGCGCGCGAGCACGACGGCGCGGCCGAGGTGTTGCGCTGCCGCCACATCTGGCATACGCCGGACCGCGACTATTCAGCGCTGCGCAGCGCCGCCGCCATGCTGGCGGTGGCGGCCGGCCAGGGCGCGGTCGGCCAGACCTGGCTCAGCGGCCAGTCGCTGTGGGTGGAAGCCAGTGCCGGCCACAGCGATGCGGCGCGGGTGCAGGCGGCGCTGCATTGCGGCCTGCAGTCGGGCTTCTTTTTCCCGGTGACCTACACCGGCGCCGACGGCCGCCTGCACAGCGTGGGCGTGCTGGAATTCTTCAGCGCCGAACCGCGCCAGCGCGAGGCGCAGCTGCCGGGCCTGGCCGAATCGATCAGCGCGCTGATTGCGCAGGCCGGCCAGCGCATGGTGCAGCAGGAACGGGTGCGGGTGCTGGCCCAGACCGACGAGATGACCGGCCTCACCAACCGCGCCCATTTCCATGCGCTGCTTGACGCCGCCTGCGCGCGCGGCGAACGCTTTGGCCTGCTGTACATCGACCTCGACCAGTTCAAGCCGATCAACGACGGCTTCGGCCATGCGGCCGGCAACGAGGTGCTGTGCCAGTTTGCCGACCGCTTGCGCCGGCTGGCGCCGGCCGGTGCCAGCGTGGCGCGCCTGGGCGGCGACGAGTTCGCCATGATGACGCCGGGCGGCGCCGGCCAGCATGCGCTCGACGCGCTGGCCGCGGCCATCCTCGACGCGGCGCGCACCCGCTTCAATTATCTGGGCCATGATCTGTCGGTGTCGGCCAGCATCGGCGTCAGCCTGTTCCCGCTGCACGGCGCCGACACTGCCGCGCTGCTGCACGCGGCCGACTCCGCCATGTACCAGAGTAAGCGCAACGGCCGCAACCTGGTCAGCTATTTCGGCAACGAGGGCGACACCCAGCAGCGCCTGGTGGCGGCACAGCTGCTGATGCTGTCGGCCTTGCAGGACGCCTTGCAGCGCAACGAGTTCTTCGTCGAGTACCAGCCGATCCGCGATTTGCAGAACGACCAGGTGGTCGCGCTGGAAGCGCTGATCCGCTGGCGCAAGGCCGATGGCACGATCGTGCCGCCGGACCAGTTCATTCCGGTGGCCGAGCAAAGCCGGCTGATCGTCTACATCGGCCGCTGGGTGATCGAGCAGGTGTGCCGCGATCTGCCGCGCTTGCGGGCGGCCGGGCTGCCCCACGTGCAGGTGCACGTCAACATGGCGGCGCCGGAATTCCTCGACGATGATTTGCCGCATGAGCTGATGGCCATCGTCAACGCGGCCGGCGTCGACCCGTCGCTGATCTGCCTGGAACTGACCGAGGGCGTGATCATGCGCCGCATCGAAAAAACCTTGCCCATCATGCGCGAGCTGGTGCGACTCGGCTTTGAAATCAGCCTCGACGATTTCGGCATGGGCTATTCCTCGCTGTCGCTGCTGAAGACCTTGCCGATCAGCTCGATCAAGATCGACCGCGTGTTCCTGCAAGGCGTGCCGCACAACCGCAACGATTGCGCCATCGTGCGCACCATCATCGACCTCGGTCTCAACATGCAGCTGCGCGTCATTGCCGAAGGCGTGGAAAGCGCGGCGCAGCTGGACTTCCTGCGCCAGTTCGATTGCACGCAAGTGCAGGGCTACCTGTCGGGGCGGCCGGCGGAGCTCGGTGGCTTGCTGGCACGCCACGGCGCGCTGTCGGCAAATTTGACAGTGCCTGATCGCGCAACGGCGCAGCCCGCGCTAAGCACCTGATTTCACAGCAAGCGCAGCACATGGCATGAGGTATGCGACAGGCGGTCGCGTATCTGCCATGTGTAGATTCCTGTTCAGCTAGAAAGGAAATCGTATGCGCACTGTCTTATCGTTGCTGCTGGCGTCGCTGCTGCTGGCCGTCAGCCTTCCGGGCAACGCCTTCTGTCCCAAGAACGGTTTCGTTTGCTTCATCACGTCCAAGTCGGCCGGCAGCCTGACCCACCAGGACATTACCCAGCGCGGCATCGAGGAACTCGACAAGCGCTACTTCGCCGTACCCAAGCTGACGGCGTCGATGCAAAAGGCGCTCGATCAGATCATCGAAGCGGACGCCAAGGTCGACGAGGACCAGACCAGCTCGGCCAAGCACTTCGACGGCGAGAACGCCGCCGGCGCGCAGCTGCGGCTGGCCACGCTCAAGCAGAACATCCTCGATGCGCTGCGCAGCGATCCGATTAACGCCAGCGGCGCGCGCGACAACCTCGGCAGCGCGCTGCACACCATCCAGGATTTCTACTCGCACAGCAACTGGGTGGAGCAGGGCAATAGCAGCGCCCATCCGGGTGTAGGCCGGCCCGGGGCGCTACCGTTTTCCGGTCCCGCCACGCCGGCCTGCGCCGGCTTCACCGATACCGGGATGTTCTGCGCCAACTCGTCCAACCTGACCGGCTCGCTGCTGACCAGCGGCTACTACGGCGGCGAAGACCGCGTCAAGCCGGGCGCCTTCAAATGCAGCCACGGCGGGCCGCTGGACAAGAGCTCGCCGTCGAGCGACCCGATCGGGTACTTCCGCGAAGGCATCAACAAGGACACGCTGTACTGCGACATCTCGCCGCACAGCAGCTTCCACAACACGGCGGCGGCTGCCGCCATCGCCGGCACCCAGCAATTCATCGAAGACATCAAAGCCGAGATTACCCAGGCCCAGCTGAAGGCGCTGCTGGGCGCCGGACCGACGCTGGCGTTTGCCATCGACACCACCGGCAGCATGGGCGGCATCATCGCCGGCGTGCGCGCCTCGGCCATCAGCATCGTCGACGCGCGGCTGGGCACGGATGAGGAGCCGCTGCAGTACGTGCTGGCGCCGTTCAACGATCCCGGCACCGGGCCGACCACCGCCACCAACGACGCCGGCCTGTTCAAGTCGTTCATCAGCGGCCTGTTCGCCTCGGGCGGCGGCGATTGCCCGGAACTGGCCATGACTGGCATGTACAACGGCCTGTCGCTGGCCGATCCCGGCGGCGACCTGTTCATGTACACCGACGCCGGCGCCAAGGATGCCGCTCTGGCCGGCGCGGTGATCAGCCTGGCCAAGAGCAAGGACATCAAGATTTATCCGATGCTGTTCGGCAGCTGCTCGCCGCTGACGCCGGGCTTCCTGCAAGCGGCGGCGGAAACCGGCGGGCAGGTGTTCTTCCTGTTCGGCGGCGAGGCCGGCGCGGTCACGCAACTGGCCGACCTGGTGGGCCGCAACAACGTGGTGCAAATCCTGTCGGTGGTCGATACCTACAGCAGCGCCAGGAGCTACACGGTGCCGGTCGATACCAGCCTGACCCGGCTGACGGTGTCAGTCAGCGGCACGCTGGCCGGGGTGCAGCCGGTGGTCACGCTGACCCGGCCCGACGGCGTGGTGATCACGGCGGCCACCGCGACCAAGTACCTGAGCCTGTCGAGCGGCGTCATCATCTCGATCGACAGCCCGCCGCGCGGGGCGTGGAAGCTGGCCATCAGCGGCTCGTCCGACCAGACCTATGTGAACGTCAACGGCGTGGCCGACCTGGCCTTCAATTCCTTCAAGCTGGCGCGCTTCGGCGCCATGGCGCCGCACCAGGGCTTGATGACCATCGATGGCGAGCCGGGCCCGGGCCAGCCGCTGTATGCGATTGCCGCGCTGAGCGGCATTGCCAGTGCACCGCAGTTCCAGCTGCGGCGCAAGAACTTCTCCGCGCTGGGCCCGCTGGCGCTGGAGCAGGACCAGACCGACAACGGCAAATACTTCGGCGCGCTGACCATTCCGAATGAACCGTTCGTGGTCTACGCCACCGGCACCGACAGCTCGGGCTATCCTTACCAGCGGCTGGTGAGCGTGATGGTGACGCCGCAGACGGTGTCGGTGATTGCGCCGTCGCGCCAGGACCTGCGGCCCGGCATCAGCACCGCGCTGGTGTACCAGGTGCGCAATGACGGCCCGGCCGATAGCTTCACCATCAGCGCCACCGACGACCGGCACTACATCACCTCGGTGATGCCATCCACGCTGACCCTGGCGACCGGCGCCAGCGCCAATGTTACCGTCACGCTGACGCCGCCGGCCAGCGCGCCCATCGGCAGTTCGGACAGCCTGACGGTCACCGCGCAAAGCACCAGCGTGGCGTCGCTGCACAACAGCGCGTCGCTGACGGTGCTGGTGAGCGGCGTGGCGCAGACGCCGGGGCGGCCGGACCTGATCGCGGACATCATCGGGCAGGAAAACGTGGCGCCGGGCGTGATCGGGCTCGATGTGCGCTTCACCAACACCGGCGTCGGCACCGCGCGCGACCTGAGCCTCGCTTCGCTGACCCTGCGCACGCTGGCCGGCACGGGCGTGGTCACGCTCAACAGCGCGCTGTCGCCGCCGCTGCCGTTCGTGACGCCGAATGTGGACGTGGGCAGCTTCTTCACCGTGCGGCTCACCTTCAACGTGCCGGCCACCGTCAAGCGCTTCAGCGTGGCGGAGAGCGGCAGCGTGACCGACCTGGCCGGCGTCAGCTACGCCTATTCGCAGGCCCAATCCGTGATTCCGAAATGAGGAGCAACATCATGAAACGCCGATACCTACGGGTTGTACTGATCCTGTTATTGAGCCTGCTGTCGCTGGGGGCGCAGGCGCTGCCGTTCACCTTTACCTTCGCCACCAGCCCGGCCGGCGCCGTCAACGGGCTGCCCGGCCAGACGGTGGGCTGGGGCTACCATCTGGTCAACACCGACAGCAGCAACTGGTTCGTGCCGACGCAACTGAATGCCTCGTCGTTCAGCATCGGCTCGCCGGACGCCAGTTACTTCGACTTCCCGGTGCTGGCACCGGGCGCCTCCGTCGATGCGGCCTTCGATGCACTGCTGCATACCGGCCTGTACGGCGTGCAGCTGTTCCCGTTCGCGCTGGCGGGGCAGAGCGACAGCGGCGTCTTCACCTTGTCAGGCGAATGGTGGAGCGGCGATCCGCTGGCCGGCGGCACCTTCCTGCAGGCATCCGATGCAGTGCAGGCCTCGCTGTTGCTGACGGTGGGCGCGGCGGCGTTGCCGCTGCCGGGCAGCCTGCCGTTGCTGGTGTTTGGCCTGCTGCTATTGCTGCTGTGCCAGCGCCGCCGCCAGGAAGGCATGCATGCCGGCTTCGGATTCGGCTGACGGCGTGGTGGGCTGCAGCTTCATGTACAGTCCCGGCCCGGTGCGTCCCAGCAGCTTGAATTGTTTGCCGGCGTATTCGGTGGGATGCAGCTGCAGCAGCGCCAACTGCGCGCCCGGGCCGTGCGCCGTAATGTGAATCAGGAACTGGCAGCTGTATTGCCGGCCCTCGGCGCGCCAGAAGTAATCGACGTCCGGCGTGATCAGCAGGTCGTGCCGGCGTTGCTCGGCAGGCAGGGCCAGCCATGCCCGCAGCTCCGGCGCCAGCGGCGGCAGGGCGAGGTCGGCGTCGGACGGAAACAGCGGCGCGCCGAAGGGCAGGGCCATGCGGTAGCGGCGGCGCTCCTCGCGTTGCGGCGCGATCTGCCGGACCGCTTGCAGCACCGCTTGCTGCGCCTGTGCCGGCGCCATGCCCACAGCCAGCGGCGCGGCGATCGGGGTCGAGCATGCAATCAGGAGAGCGCAGCTAGTTGCGCCGTAGCGCCACCCCACATGTGTCACAGGAATCTGCCAAAGGTCAGGAAGATCCACGCTACCACAATCACCACGATGCCGGCGACCGTCATGCACGACCAGGTGAAAAAGCAAGCCGACAGCACGGTGGCTTGCAAGCCGCGTTCGCACAGGAAGCCGAGCCCAAAGTCGAAGGTGGCCAGCACGCTCCAGCGCCGCAGGTAGATCGGCAGGTAGCGCGACATGTAGATGTTGTGCTGCAGCGCGGCGTGGCGTTCGAACAGATTGCGCGCCGCGCTGACGTCGCGGAACAGCCAGTCGAAGAAGATGAAGCGGTACAGCAGGGTGCGGAACGGCAGGGCTGGCGGTTCCTGCACTGGATGCTCTTGTTCAGGCTTTAACGTTTCAGTCATCTTAAGCACTCCCGGTGGTGTGTGCTGGCGTCCGAATGCCTAGCATATACGGAACGGATGGCGGCCTCAAGTGACTTACATCAAGCCGCGTGCAGGTGTCCCCGCACGATATATTGTGCTGTCATTGAATTGCAACGTATAGTGCCTGAGGCTAACGTAAGCCGCCGTGGTCCCCGAGCGCAAGCCGTGGCGGTAGGAGATGGCGGCGTGCTCGCAAGATGACGTCAGGCGCGGCGGGCGGCCGACGGTTCCTCGTGGTAGCCGGCCGGCTCGGTGGCCTGCGATTTTTTCAGCACCAGGCTGGCGCCCGGCTTGCCCCTGGCGCCGCCTTGCGGCGGCAGCTTGAACACTTCCAGTGCCTTGGCCACAGCCTGGGTCTGCATGTCCAGCACGCCGGTGGCGACCGACGCTTCTTCCACCATCTGCGCGTTCTGGCGTGTGACCTCGTCCAGCTGCATGATGGCGTCCTGCACCTGGTGCACGCCGTTGTTCTGCTCGCGGGTCGAACCGCTGATGTCGCCCATGATGGCGGCCACGCGGCCGATGGCGGCAATCACCGCCTGCATGTCCTCCCCGGCGGCGCTGGCCATGCCGGCGCCCACCTCGATCTTGCCGGCCGAGGTATCGATCAGCGCCTTGATTTCCTTGGCCGCCGCCGCGCTGCGCTGGGCCAGGTTGCGCACTTCGCTGGCCACCACCGCGAAGCCGCGGCCGCTTTCGCCGGCGCGCGCTGCTTCCACCGCCGCGTTCAGCGACAGGATGTTGGTCTGGAACGCGATGCCATCGATCAGGCCGATGATATCGACGATCTTGCGCGACGATTGGCTGATGTCGTTCATTGCCGCCACCACCTGCGTGACGGCCACGCCGGTGCGTTCGGCCAGCGTGGTTGCTTCGCTGGCGACGCTGCTGGCGGCATTGACGTTGTCGGCGGTCTGGCCGACCATGCCGGTGATCTGGCCCATGTGGGCCGAGGTTTGCTCGAGGTTGGATGCCTGCGCCTCGGTGCGCGCCGACAGGTCGCTGTTGGCCGCGCGTACTTGCGTGGTGGTGCTGCGGGTCAGGCTGAAGTTGCTGCGGATATCGACCAGGATCGACGCCAGGTTCAGGTTCAGCTGGCGCACAAACGCCTGCAGCTGGCCCAGTTCATCGTGACGGTCGACCGCCATGCGGGTGGTCAGGTCGCCGCCGGCCAGAATGCGGGCGGCGTGGATGCTGGACTTGATCGGCGCCACAATGGCGACATGCAGGTTGCGCCAGCTGTACAAGGACAGCGCCGCCGTCAGCAGCGCCATGGCGACCAGCGTGCTGTCGGCGAAATCGAACAGCGCGTGGCTGGCCATCAGCAGCGCCAGCACGGCCATGCTGCCAAAGCTCAGCGACAGGCGCTGTGCCAGCGTGATGTCGCGCAGCGCGTTGCTGAATTTGCGCCAGCCACGGGCCGCCTCGGCGCCGCGCACGATGCGCACGCCATCCGGGTTGCCGCCCTTGAGGGTGCGGTACAGCTGCGCCGCCTGTTCGATCTGTTCGCGCTTGGGTTTGGTGCAGACGGACATGAAACCGGTGGTCTTGCCGCCCTCGATCACCGGCGTGACGTTGGCGATGCACCAGAAATAGCCGCCATCCTTGCCGCTGTATTTGACCAGGCCGCGCCACGGCTCGCCCGACATCACGGTGCGCCACATGTCGGCGTCGACTTCAGGCGGCATGTCGGCATGGTAGAGCGCGCTTTGCAGCTTGCCGGCCAGTTCCTCGTCGCTGTAGCCGCTGGCGGCCGTGAAGGTGGAGTTGACGTAGGTAAGGCGGCCCTTCAAGTCAGTGGTGGTGACGATGGGCTTGCCGTCTTCAAGAACGGTTTCGTGGCCGTGCATGCGTTGTCCTGTGCAAATAAAGTGGTCTGCATACTAACAGATTTAAGTCTCAACTAATTCCGTAAAGTATGTTTTTTGCACAGGAACAACAGTTACCAATCGGTGCGCAGCCGTAATGTGGCGAACGGCTGGGTGCGGGTGATGTTGTGCTCGGTTAAGTCGACGCTGGCCAGGCGGTCGTTGCCGGCGTAGTGGACGCGGTCGTTGCTGACGGTGCGGCTGGCGAGGTTGTTCAATTCCAGCGTCAGCGTCATGTTGGAGGCCGGACGGTAGTTGATGTAAGCGCGGGCCCAGCCGCTGCCGTTGCTGGTGTCGCGCTCGGCCACTTGCCAGTTGTCGTTGCTCCAGCCGTTGTCGAGCGAGAAGCCCCAGTTGGCGCGCTGCTGCGGCAGGTCTTGCGAGAACTCCACCCGCCAGCCCAGCGGCTGCTCGCCGGACAGGCGGCGCGTGGCTTGTGTGGCCGGGTCGGTCACCGATGACGAGCGCCAGGTGGTCGTCAGCTTGAGCAAGCCTTGCGGCAGCGCCCAGCTGTCGGTCGGCAGATTGAGCATGCCGGTAACGGCGTCGGCATTGGCGTCGCCGATATTGCCGGCCGTGTCGTAGGTGGCGGTGGCGGTGCGGATCGGCATGCGGTCGATGGCATCGCTGATGTGCGACTGGGTGTAACTCAGCGTTGCCGCGCCGCGCTCCCAGAAACGGTATTCGACCGCGCCTTCGCACAGCCAGGTCTTGGCCGGCACCAGGTCGGGCAGCTCGGCGCGCAGCGTCTTGTCGGCCATGCCGAAGTAGCCGGCATTGTCGTAAAAGGTGAACTGGCTGACTTCGCGCTCCAGGCGCAGGCGCAGCTGCAATGCTTGCGACGGCGAGAGCGACAGGCGCAGCCGTGGTTTCGGATAAACGTAGGCCTTGGCATCCTGCTGGCCGGCGCTGGTGCTCAGGCTGGAATGTTCGATGCGCAGTCCGGCTTCGGCATTGAGCGTGCGGTCGACTTGCCACGCCGACGACAGCTGGCCCTCGGTGCGCGATTCCTGAATCCACGCGCCGACGCCGGGCGCGGGCGCCGACTGGGCGTTGGCCTGCCAGGTATTGCCGGCATCATTGGCGTTGACCGCGTGTTCGATCCCGCTGCGGATCACCACACCGTCGCGCGCCTGCCAGGTCAGCTGGCCGGCCACCACCTGCTCGCTGGCCGTAGTGCTGCTGACCGCGTGCGCGGTGCCGCTGGCGGTGACATTGCCCCAGTCCGAGCCGGATTCGGCGGAGCGGTGCAGCAGTTTGAGGTCCAGGCTGGTGCTGGGCGACAGGTCGCGGGTGTAGGCCAGGCCTTGCTCCACTGTGCGGCCGCCGTTGTCGTTGAGGTTGAGTGCCGGGCTCGCGCCGTCAAAGTGGATTTGCGACTGATAGGTCCATGGATTGACCGTGCCATTCAGGGTCAACTGGCCGTCCAGCAGGTCTTGTCCGTAATTGACTTTGACTGACTTGCTTTCATTGATGCCGCTGCCCGATATGTTCACTTCGGAGGTCGAGCCGTCGGCGTACTGGGTGGTGCGGGAACCGCTGCCTAGTCCGGTATCCGGCGCGCGGCGCCAGCCCAGCGTGACGTTGATGCTCTTGTCGCCGCGTTTCAGGCTGTAATTGCCGTCAAGCGCGGGCTGCAGGCTGCCGTCCGGCATCACCGTGCTGGACACGGTGGTGGAGGCTGCCACCAGATCGATTGGCTTGAGCAGTACATTGGCGATGGTCGGATAGCTCTGCATGTCGATGCCGCTGGCGCCGCCGTTAATCACTTCGATGCGCTCGACGGCGGCGGCCGGGATCCGGCCCAGCACATCGCCAAGCGGCTCGGTCTTGGAAGCCGGGCGCTTGCTGTTGATCAGCACATTGCCCGGCGTACCGCGCCCCGCGTTCCCGCCTTCAAACACGAAGCCGGGCAGGCGCGTGACCATATCCATCGCACTGTTGGCCTGAAACTGACTGAAGTATTCCGGCGCAAACGACTGCGCGCCAGCCTGCCCAGCGGCAGCCAGCGCACAAACCAGCAAAACTGCCGGACGTATGGATCGGAAATCATTCATCCCGACATTGTGCAATGAACATCAGCCAATCGCAACCGTAATATTGCTTGTCTAGTCAAGCTTGAGGGCCTTGGCGACGTCTTCCCAGGCGACGTACTTGAAGTTTTGCGGGCCGTCGGGCAGGCGTTTGTAGCCGTCCTGGATGACCAGCATGCCTTTGCTGTACGGGCCGCCGAAGTTAGCGGCGCTGACTTCGAGGCCGTCGGTCTCCGAGGTGCCGTCGATGCCGGCCGCCAGGTTGTAGCCGACCCGGAAGCTGCCGCGCACGCGGTAGGGCGCTTGCGCGTCCAGCACCAGGTAGCTGTTGTCGCCCTGGCTCGATACCACCAGATAGCTGGCTTTCTCGCCGTAGTACAAACCCATGCCTTCCACGTCCGCCACCAGTTGCGGGCCGACCGGCGCCACCATGGTCAGTTTGGCCGGCGCGTCGCCGCGTGCCGAGACGGTCCACACGCCGCGCTTTTCCTCGCCGAGGAACAGGCGCTGGTTGCGGTCATCCACCACGCAGCCTTCCGGCTGGCTGGCGACCTTGAAGCGGCGCAGCAGTTTGCCGCTCATGGCGCCGGCTTCACCTTCGATGCGGTATTGCAGGAAGCTGCCGTCCTTGTCGTTGATGAAGGCTTCCAGCCCGCCATCGGCCGGGCGGTACAGGCACATGCCGTAGATGTTGTCCAGGCCGGTTGGGAAGGCGCCGGCCGGCGTCACCACGCCCTGGACGTCGATGGTGAACAGCATCACGCTGTTGTCGTCGCGCTGGGTGGCCACGGCCAGGTCCAGCTTGCGGCCGCCGACCATCACGTCCTGCCGCACGTCGACGTTGTTGAGGCGGCCGACTTCCAGCAGTTGCAGTTGTTTGCCGTCCAGGTTGTAGACCAGCAGGCCTTGCTTTTTGTTGGTGCCAAGGATGCGCGCGCCCGACGGATCGGCCGGGTTGCGCCAGATGGCGGGATCGTCGGCGGCGTCGCCGGTCCGCGCCACAGGCTCTGTCTGACCGCGAGGGATGACGATGGCTTTGGTGGACGTAACCGCTGCTGGCGCCTGCTTCCAAGCCAGCACAACGACTTCGCCTTTCCTGGCGACGTCGCCGCGCTTGAGCAGGGTGCGCTCCGGCACGCCCTCAGCCTCGGCGTTGTAGGCCCACAGGCCGACCTTGTCTTCGCTGACCAGCAACTGCTGCGCGGCGTCGTCCACGCGGCAGTGTTTGGTGTGCGGTGGCAACGCCAGCTTGCGCACCTGAAGGCGCTGGTCGCCGTGCATCAACCATTGCTCGGCCTGGCCATCCTTGCCGATCACGAACAGGTGATCGATCTGCTGCGGATCGCGGTACAGGCAAGCGGCGTCAATGCCAAACGGCGGCGCCGGGAACGGCGGCTGCGCGGCCAGCGTGCCGGCCTGCCAATCGACCAGCACCGGCAGAACCTGCTCGGCGTTCGAGTCCAGCACCACCGCCAGCGCGCCGCCACCCGCAGGGCGCAGGTCCAGATGCTTGGCGCGCACCTTTAATTTCGCACGCTGCTTGCCGCCCGCATCCAGCAGATGCATGCCTTGCTTGTCGATACTGAGCCAGCCGCCGTCCGGCAGCGCGGCCAGTTCGCTGGCCTTGGCAGCCAGCCCCGGCAGTGGCGCGGCGGCGTGGGCCAGCGCGCCGCAAGCCAGCAGGGCGCCCGATAAAATCGTATAAATCGTTTTCATTAGAACAGACTGACTTTCAGGCCGAGTTTATAGGTGCGGCCATACTGTTCGTATTGCGCATTGTAGGCTTTGCTGCCGAGGTAGACGTAGTACTTCTCGTTATTCAGGTTGGCCGCTTCAAAGTTCAGCTGCACCTGTTTGCTGATCTGGTACGAGGCCGAGAAGTCCACCTGCTTCTGCGCATCGACAATGCGGTCCTGTTTGGCGTCGAGGATATCTTCGCCCATTTCCAGCAGGTAGTCCGACTTGTAGTTGACCGCCAGACGCGCGCTCAGCGGGCCTTGCTCGTAGCCCAGCATCAGGTTCAGCACGCGGTCCGACTGGCCCGGCAGGCTGATGCTGCGCGAGCGCATGCGCTTGGCGCTGGTGTCATAACGGGCCACGTTGGCGTCCGAGCGCGTCAGGCTGCCGTTGGCGCCGATGATGAAGCGCTTGAACGGCGACGGCAGCATGCGCAGCGGCTGGTTGTACGACAGCTCGATGCCTTTCACGCTGGCCTTGTCGCCATTGGCGTAGGTGATGGCCGAGGTGTAGCCAGCCCACGGCCCGCTGCCGGCAAGGTTGGTGGTGTAGGTGAAGTTCTTGATGTCCTTGTGGAACACGTAGGCCGACACCGCGCCATCGTCGCCGAGGATGCGCTCGATGCCCAGATCCAGATTGGCCGACTTCAGCGGCGCCAGGTCCGGATTGCCGATGGTGGCCTCGGTATCGCTGGCCTGGCTGATGCCCGGCGCCAGCTGGTCGAAGTTGGCGCGCACCACCGAGTGGGTCCAGGCAGCGCGCACGCTGGTCTTGGCGTCCAGATCGTAACGGCTTTGCAGGGCCGGCAGCCAGTTGGTGTAGGAGCGGCCGTGGTTGACGGCGCTGATCTTGCCTGCTTCCTCGTCGACGCGCGAACCGGCCGCATCGAAGCGGGTGCGTTCGGCGCGGACGCCGGCCAGCACGTGCCAGGCGTCGATGTCGATGCTGTGCTGCACGTAGCCGGCATCGATATCTTCCTGCAGGTGGTAGTCGTCGATGGTGGAGTCGGCCAGCACGCGGGCACTGGCGCGCGGCAGACCGGCCACCAGCGTGCGGATCGCGGCCGGATTGATGGCGGTGCCGATGCGGCCCAGCTTGAAGTCGAGCTGCTCGGCGCTGACATAGTCGCTCATGGCGGTGCTGGCGCTGCCGATCTGCTTGCTGCTGTAGGACCACAGTTCGGTATCGTTGGTCTTCTCGCGGCGGCTGGTCTTGGCGCCGAATTTCAGGGTGGCGCTGCCTTCGGTCAGTTCGAACTTGCGGGCCAGGTCGAATTGCAGGTGATGTTCCTTGTCCTTGGCGTAGCCTTGCTTGAGCGCGACCGAGTTCAGCTTGTAGTTGGCGGCGTTGTACAGCGCGTCCGGCGCGATGAGGTGCGGGATCTCGCTGTTGCTGAAGCCGACGCCGGCGAAGTCCTTGCTGCCACGGAAGCGCGCGTCGTTGATCGATTCCGGCGCATCGTCGGTCGAACGGCTGGCGCCACCGTTCAGGTCCAGCTTCCACTGATCCCACTTCTGTTCGGTGCCCAGCACCAGCGACTTGATGGTCTGGGTGTACTTGCGCTGGCGCAGGCGGCGCTCGCCGCGCGCGCTGGCGGTCTGGCCCTCGGCGACGCTGCCGCCGGCGATGTTGCTGATGGTCAGGCGGTCGCGCACCTCGTCGTCGCTGAAGTCGCTGATGAAGCTGCGCAGGAAGTATTTGCTGCCGTTGTCCGGGTGGTAGTCGAGATTGAGCGCGGCGGCGCGGCGTTCGCGGGTCGGCAGGTAGTCGCGCAGTTCGACGCCGGCCAGTTTGCCGTCATTCCAGGCGCCGCCGGTTTCCACGTTGTCCGAACCGAATTCGCGCTTCTCGTAGCTGAGGCCGCCGGCGACGCCGAGTTTGCCGTCGAGGAAGCGGTCGGCAAACAGCACGCTGCCGCTGGGGCCGGTCTTGCCGATATTCTGGTCGCGGCTGGCGCCGATGGTGGCCGAAAGCAGTCTGCCCGGCAGGTCGAAGCCGGTCAGGGTTTTGACTTCCACCGTGCCGCCCAGCGAGTTGGCGTCGTGGTCGGGGGTGTTGGTCTTGCTGACTTCCAGCGAGCGGATCAGGCCGGCAGGCAGCACGTCCAGCGCCACGGCGCGGCGGCCCGATTCCGGCGACGGCACCAGCGCGCCGTTGATGGTGACCGCGTTCAGGTCGGGGCCGAGGCCGCGCACGCTGACGTAGCGGCCTTCGCCCTGGTCGCGCTGCACGGCCACGCCCGGCAGGCGGGCCAGGGCTTCGGCGGCGTTCTTGTCGGGCAGGCCGCCGATATCGTCGCTGCTGATGACGCTGACGATGTTGTCGGCTTTTTCCTGCGCGGCGATGGCGTTGCGCAGGCTGGCGCGCTGACCGCTGACGACCACGCTGTTGGCGGCGATAAGTTCGGCGGTGTCGGCGGCGTGGGCGGAAGCTGCCAGCATGGCCAGCACGCCGATGGTCAGGGCCGACAGGCGCGGCGCGGTGTTGTTGTGTGTTTTCATTGGATACCGTTGGTGAAGGGGAGAACGGGGCGGATGATAGGCAGCCAATGTTTCAGTTGCGTGACAGGGACGGGCGAGGCAGGGCGCAAAGGGCGGCCGCACGCCAAAAATGAGCCCGAATGACCCGCTCCCGCATGTCGTTCCGGCGTAGGCCGGACGGTCCGCCGCTGCGGCCCAATACGCCGCGTCCAGTCGCGCTAAGCTTGGATTCCGGCCTTCGCCGGAACGACGCGGTATGAGCTGTTTTGACCTGTTGTGGCGAATCCGCACATACCATCGCGTGTCATACGCTGGTCACAAACCGCCGCTATCCTCCGCCCGCACTCACCACGCCCATCTAAACCATGCTGCAACTCCACCGCCTCACGCTGATCCTCTCCGGCCTCGCGCTGATCGCCTGCGTTTGCCTTTACGCCTCGCTGGGCATCGCCAAACCGTTCGCCATCTGGAAGTGGACCGACATCATCAGCGAAGGCGGCACCGCCGTGATGGCCGGCGTCTGGGTGCTGTTCACCCTGAGCAGCCGCCCCGGCGGCCTGGTCACGCGCTTGCTGGCCGGTGGCCTCGCGATGATCATGATCGGTTCCTTCGCCGACTGCCTCGACGAATTCTTCGCCATCAGCAAAGCCACGCGCTGGAATCACTGGCTGGAAGCGCTGGTGCCGCTTGGGATGTTGTGCGTCACCTGCGGCATGTACTATTGGCGCCACGAGCAGTTCCGTCTCAACGAACACCTGCAAAAGCGCGAACGCCTGTTCCGCGACCACCGCGCTTTCGACCGCATCACCCAGCTGGCCAACGCCGACTACCTGCGCCGCCAGATCCGCCACGAACAAGCGCTGCGCCCCGGCCGACAATGCGCGCTGGTGCTGCTCGATATCGACGGCTTCCACCTGATCAACCGCGCCCACGGCCAGCGCGAAGGCGACCGCGTGCTGCAAGCGGTCGGCCACATGCTGCTGCTGAACCTGCGCAACGATGACCTGCTGTGCCGCTACGCCGGCGACCGCTTCGCCTTGCTGATGCCCGACACCAGCGCCGCCGAAGCCGACGCGCTGGCGCGCCACCTGGCAGCGATGGTCGCCCAGATGCGCCATCACGCCAAGGACGGCCGTGTCCACATCACCCTGCGCCACGCCAGCGCCAATGCGGACGCCGCGCCGGATGTGTTGCTGGCCCGGCTGGGCCGCGAACTGGCGCTGCAAGCCGAAGCGAAATCAACCGGGGCGGCCCGCGCGTGATTGCCTACCGCCAGCTCACCGACCGCTTCATCCCGGCCCAGCACCATCCGGCGCTGGTGCTGGACTACGCCTGCAGCCAGGAGCTTGACCGCGACGGCGGCCATCTGCTGCGCGGCACCGGACTGCAAGGCTGGCACATCCCGTCCGCCGATTGCGCGCTGACGCCGGCCGAATACCTGCAGTTGCTGTCGAACGTGATGCGCGCGCTGGACAGCCCCGACACCAGCTTCCTGCTGGGCCAGCAGATGCTGCCCGGCCATTACGGCGCGTTGAGCCACGCGCTGCTGCAAGCGCAGAATCTGCGGCAGGCTCTGGATATCCTTTGCGCCGGCCATGCCAGCCTGTGTCCCTTGCTGACGCCGCGCTGGCGTGAAGACGGCGGTCTGGCTGTGCTGTATTGGACCGATAGCTTCGGCGCGCCGAGCCAGTTGCCGGCGCTGGTGGAAATGCACATGACGGCGCTCACGGCCATGTGCCGCTGGCTGGGCGGCGAGCATCTGCCATGGCGCTACTGCATCAACCGCAGCGCGCCGGCGCATATCGAGCAGCACGAAGTCCACCTCGGGAGCGAACTGCGCTTCAACTGTCATCTTGACGCCATGCTGATCGATCCTGCCTTGCTGGACCGCCCCTGGCCGCGCGGTAACGCCATGGCCGCCTCGGTGGCGCTGCAAGGCGCAGCGGCAGAAGCGCAGGCGCTGACGCCCGGCCTGCTGACGGCGCTGTACGATTATTTGCTCGAGAACATCCGCCTCAGTCCCACGCTGGAAGGCAGCGCCGCCGCCTTTGGCGTCAGTCCGGCGACGCTGAAACGCCACCTGGCGCGCCACGGCAGCCACTTCCAGGCCGAGCTCGACCAGGTACGCGCGCACGTTTCCATGCACCTGTTCCAGATGCGCGGCTATGACAACGAAGCCGTCGCCCAATACCTGGGCTTCCACGACGCCACCAACTTCCGCCGCTCGTTCAAACGCTGGACCGGCCTGGCGCCGCGTCTGCTGCGCGATGCTTTGCTTTAATCTTGCGTCCTGAGCCGCAGCTTGCGCCAGGCACCGGGCGTCATACCGGCCCAGTGCTTGAAAGCGTGCTGGAATGGACTTTGTTCCGAATATCCAAGCAGCGCGGCTACCTCGCTGACGCTGACCGCCGGATCACTCAGGTAGGCTTTGGCGCGCTGGAACTGCGCCTCATGCAGCAATTTGCGGAAGCTGCTGCCGGCCGAGGTCAACTGCTGTTGCAGCTTGCGCGCCGACATGCGCAAGTCTTCAGCGACCGCTTCTACGCTGGCGCGGCCGGCGGCGATGCGTTGCCGCACCAGGCAGACGATTTCACTTTCTTCAGCTTGCAGCAGTTGCTGTTCGGCCTGTTGCAGCAGGATCTGGTTGGTCTGGCTGTCGCCGGACACCACCGGAAGGTCGAGGAAGCTGCGCTCGAAGACCAGTTTGCTCATCGGCTGCGAGAACCTGGCCGGAAGGCCGAAAATCTCCTGACAGAGTCCGGCATGCTCCGGCGTGGCAAACGTGAAATGCGCCTCGAACGCCTGCGGATGGCCGCTCAGCTGGCGGCCGACCGCTGCCCATGAGGCCAGTGCCAGCTGCATGAAAATCGGCGAAATCGGCCCGCGATAAGGCAGCCATTGCAGCTCGGCCCAATCGCCATCGACCTGCAATGCGGTGGCATTAACGTCCTGCACCAGCCGTTCGTAGCGCAGCATGACTTCAATCGCCTTGCCCAGCGTGGTGCAGCTCATGGCGGCAAAGCCCAGCATGCTGTAGTCGCTGGGCTGCACGCTGGCGCCCACGCGCAGCGGCAGGGCGGGATCGCCGCTCAGGGCGATGGCTTGCTGGTACAGCGCGAGCCAGCATTCCGAAGAGATATGCTCGCTGCCGCTGAAGGCCGATGCAACCGCGTCCGCGTGCGGGCTGCCGCTGCGGCGCAGATAATTCAGCAGTGGCAGCGCCGTTGCCGCCTTGACTTGCCCCATGTCGTACTTCTCTCCGAAGATGCGCGAATTCTCAATTTTGCGGGAATTCGCTAAAGACGTCTCGCGTCTGGTCTGCCCATAATAGCAAATGGACAAATTTCAAGGAAATATGCAGGCGTCCGATGCGGTCAGCCTGCTTGCACAGCTGCGCAACGGCCAGCTGACGGTGGAACAACTGGTGAAGGAGCGGCTGGACCGGTTAGCCAGCTTACAGCCGCAGATCAACGGCGCCACGCGCATCTTCCGCGACGAAGCGCTGGCGCAGGCCGTGCAGCTGGACCGGGAGGGCAACCGCTCGCTGCCTTTGTTCGGCCTGCCGTGCAGCGTGAAGGAGACTTTCGGGTTGGCGGGTGAGCAGGTCACGGCCGGTTCGCTGCGCATGCGGCCGGAATCCCACGCGCAGGATGCGGAAGTCGTGCGGCGGCTGAAGGCGGCCGGGGCCATCGTCATCGCGCGCAGCAATGTGCCGGAGTTTGCCATGACCGGCGAATCCACCAACTTGCGCTACGGCCGCACCAATAATCCGCTCGATGTCAGCCGTGTGGCGGGCGGGTCGAGCGGCGGCGAGGGCGCGCTGGTCGGCTCGGCGAGTTCGGTGTTTGGCGTCGGCTCGGATATTCTCGGTTCGATCCGGATTCCGGCGGCCTTCTGTGGCGTGGTCGGCTTCAAGCCGCATTCCGGCGCGGTGGAGACGCGCGGCACCTGGCCGGTGGTGACGGGGAATACCCGCAGCTGGCTGGCCTTGGGACCGCTGACGCGCAGCGTGCGCGATGCGCAGCTGGTCTACAACGTGATCGCCAATCAGGCCGCGCCAGACGCCGTCGCCAGCGGACGGCTGGTCATGCCGGACGGCCTGGCGCTGACCATGCAGGAGCCGTGCATCGCCGCTGCGCTTACCGCCGCCCGCAGCGCGCTGCTGCAGGATGGCTACAGCGAGGAACATCAGGACTTTGCCGACACCCGCCAGCTTTACCTGAATATCCCCAAACTGATCCTCGACGATTTTTACGACGATTGGATACGGCTGCTGTCGACGCCCCAGAGCGGGCGTTTCTCGCCATTGCGCGAACTGCTGGGCCAATTGCTCGGCAAGCCGAGCGTCGACAACGGCCTGCTGCAATGGATGCTGATCGCGCCGATCATGAAAACCCGCAGCAAAGCCAAGATCGCGGCGATGGCGGAGAATTATGCCAGCGCGCGCCAGCGTTATCAGTCCTTACTGGGCGCGGAAGGCGTCATGGTGCTGCCGACGCTAGGCCTGCTGGCGCCGCCGCACGGCAAGATGAATCGCCAGTCGCTGAAGCCCGGCGTCAACGGGCTGTTCACCGCCCACACCATGGGTAACTACCTCGATCTGCCATCCATCGCCATCCCGGCGTGGAAATTCAGGGACCCCGCCACGGGACTGCCGCCCAGCATTTCGGTCATGGGCGCCCCGGGAGCCGAAGGCAAGCTGTTCGCCGCCGCGAAGCGCGTCGAGGCGGCGCTGTCGCTGTAAGCTCAGGGCGCCAGCAAGGCCGCCATGATCAGTTGGTCGACGCCTTCATCGTGACGGAAGCCGGCGGCCAGTGCGGCCGGTGTGTGCAGCGGAGGCAGGCGGCCGAACAGGGCTTCGATGCGCTCGTCCGGCGAGAAGCTGATTAATTCGCGGCGCTGCGGGCCGTAGCGCCAGATCAGCGCATCCAGCACTTCGCGCACGCTCAGGTGCAGCACCGGCAACTGCCACACGCGGGCCGCCGGCGCATCGTCGGTCGACATGGCGGCGGCGTGCAGCAGGTTGTTGACGCAGCAGCGTAGCGACATCCACCACGCGGTAGCCTTCGGCCCGACCGGGCAGACGTAGGGCTGACCGGCGGCGATTCTGTGCATGATGAGGCTCATGAAGGCCGAGCCGTGCCCGGACTCCGACGGCGGCCGCGCGACGATGCCGGGCAGGCGCAAACTGACCGTATCGAGCATGCCGCGCCGGCTCAGGTCCGCCAGTTCGATTTCCGCCATCAGCTTGTGCGCGCCGTAGCTGAGGGCGGGGCGGGCCGGCTGGTGTTCGTGCACGGCGTCGGTCCCTAGCGCGCCATACACCGCGACCGAGCTGGCAAACACCAGCCGCGCAGGACGCGGCCGCGCCGCCAACCGGTGCGCCAGTGCCAGCGTGGCCTGCAAATTGACCCGGTAGCCCAGCGCAGGCTCACGCTCGGCCAGCGCGCCGGGTACGCTGGCTAGGTGGAAGACGGTATCGACCGGCGACTTTAGCGCCGCATCCAATACGGCAGCATCGCCAAACGAACCCGCGATGCATTGCACGCGCTTGGCGGAAGGCACGTCGTCGAATGAGCGGTCAATGAGCGTCAGCGTGTGGTCGGATTGCGCCAGCAGGCGCTTGACCAGTCCTTTGCCGACGAAACCATTGGCGCCGGTGATGACGATGTGACTCATGCCTGCACGACCTGCTGTTCGATGACGCCGAACGGGCCTGCGTCCGTGCCCGGCACGCGCGCCTGCATGCGCACGCGGTCACCGAAGCGCATGAAGCCAGTGCGGGCATCGCCGAAGTCGATCATCTCGATCACGCGGCGCTCGGCGATGCAGGCCGATCCTGCTTCGCGGCTGGTGTTCGATACGGTGCCGGTGCCGATGATGGTGCCGGCGGTGAGTTTGCGCGTGCGCGCTCCGTGCGCGATCAAATCGCCGAAGCTGAAGCTCATTTGTCCACCGTGCGGATGGCCGAAGTGCGCGCCATTCCATTCGACGTGCAGCTCGAGGTGCACGCGGCCGTCGCGCCATGCGTCGCCCAGTTCATCGGGCGTGACGGCGACCGGTGCAAAGCTGGTCGATGGCTTGGCTTGCAGGAAGCCGAAGCCGGTGCGCATTTCGCGCGGCCCCATGGCACGCAGGCTCCAGTCATTCAGCTGCACTAGCAGGCGCACCTGATTCAGTGCCTGTTCCGGTGTACTGCCCATTGCTACCTGGTCGAGGATGGCGCCGAATTCGCCTTCGAAGTCGATGCCGTCGGCTTCACTTGGCAGCGGCACGTTGTCGTGCGGGCCGAGAAAGTCGTCGCTAGCGCCCTGGTACATCAGCGGGATGCGGTCCAGGTCCGGAATCGGCGGCGTCTTGAAGGCTTGTTCCATCAGGTTGGCGTGGCTGAGGAAGGCGGAGCCGTCGCACCATTGCGGGCTACGCGGCAGCGGCGCGGCGCACAGGGTGGGATTGAATGGCTGGCTGGCGGTGGCGCCGCTATTCAGGCTGTCGTATAGCTGGCGCAGCTTCTCTTCCACGTCGGCCCAGTGCTGCACGGCGTGCAGCAGCGATGGTGCGATGGCGCTGGCGTCAAGGCAGCGGGTGAGGTCACGGGAGACGACGAGCAGGCGGCCGTCGAGGGTGTGGTCTTTGAGGGTAGCGAATTTCATCGTGTGCTTTCGATTCAGTTGTACTGTTTTAGTGAGGCGGCGATGGCGGGGTCGTAAGCGCCATCAATCAGCACGAACAGCATGCGGCATGGAGCCTTGGAACGGTTGGCCCAGGCGTGGTTGGTACCGCGCTGGATTACTACGCTGCCTGGCTTGAGCTGGACTTCGGAATCGTCCAGCACCAGTGTCAGTTCGCCTTCGATGACGATGCCGTAATCGACCGATTCGGTGCGGTGCATCAGCGGATGCGGCGAGTTGGCCTTGACGGTGGAGGCGGCGGCATCGCCGATTTCGCTGAATGCGTCTTGCATGCGGCTGGCACCGTGCGCAAGATATTCCTCGGTGTCCGGCGGAATATCGACGAAGCGGATGCGCGTGCCGTTTTTTGGCGGCGGCAGCACCAGCGGCCCGGTACTCGGGTCGGCGCCGTTGTCGACGCAGGCCGGCGTGGTGGTGGTGCTCCACACTTCGTGGAAAACGGTGCCTGGAATGGCGGCCAGTTCGATCACGGTCGGCAGCGCGCCTTCCGAGGCGATGATGGCTTTGCCGTCGGCGTCATGGCCGGTGACGACGCGGTGGATGGGTGGGAAACTCATTGCAAACTCCTTAAAGTGTATCGTTGGCCGGCGCGCGCGAAGCACAGCACTGCGATGGTGGCGATGATGACGGCGGCGGTGCCCAGCGTGGCGTAGCCCGCGTGCTGCACCAGCGTTCCGCCCAGTACTGGGCCAATGGCGGCACCCACCATCAGCATGGCCGGGGTGGCGCTCAGCGCGCGGCCGCCGGGATCCAGCTGCGCCACCAGCCCGAAGGCGAAGGTGTGGGTGAAGATCATGACGGCGGCGAAGACGGCGGCCGCACCTGCGTAGCTGGCGAAGGTGGCGCTGTTGGCGATGGTCAGGGCCAGCAGTGCCTGTACCACCGGACCGGCCAGCACCACGTAGCGCGCTTGCCAGCGTTTCTCCAGTAGCGCCGCCAGCGGAGCAGGGAACAGGTTGACGATACCGAGCGCAATCAACACACCGGTAACGGCAGCAGCGCTGTAGCCGCGATCCGCGCCGATGCGCTCCAGGAAGCTGAACATCATGGCCTGCACGAGGCCCATGCAGCCGATGCCCAGCGCCGCGAGCCACACCGCGCTCCTGATCGGCGGCGCGGCCGCGGATGCCGCATCGTTGTCGTTTGCAGCGACTTGCGCTTGGCCGGTCCGGCGCGGGAATAGCAGGGCGCTGGTGGCTGCGGCGGTCAGCATGACGGTTGCCAGCGCCACGAACAGCGCCGGGCCGCCATTGGCCGCCACGATCTCCGGCAGCGCGCCGAGGAAGACGATGGCGAATACGCCCAACGCCATGCCGCACAATGCAAACATGCGGTGCGGATTGGCGCTCAGGCCCACGGTGCCGTGGGTGACGCTCAAGGCGCTGCCGGCCGCCACGCCGGCCAGCAGGTGCAGGCCGGCCATCGCGGCGTAGTCGCTGGTGAGGACCACGCCAGCAAACGCCAGCGCCGCCACGGCAAAGCCGCCCGCCGCCACAGCGCGGGTGCGCAGCCGCAGGAAGCGCGGCGCGCAAAACAGGCTGCTGCCGACAGCGCCCAGCAGGAACAGCGTCACCAGCGTGCCTGCCTGCTGCGGCGGCAGGCCGTAGCGGGCGATCAGTGCGCCCATCCACACCGGCAGCGCCACCAGGTCGACCATGCCGGCGCAGTGGGCCACCATCAGCGCGATGCGTCCGCGCCAGTTTTCGCTGCTGGAATCGTGATTGCGCATGGCATGCTCCCGCGATCAGATTGGCGCGGCCAAAGCGGCCAGCGTGTCGCGCATGATCTGGCCATGTTCGGCCTTGTCGCCGCCGGTGATCTCGATCTCGCCGAGGCGGCCCGAGTTCTCCACCACCATGCGGCAGCGTTCCCAGCGCCGCGCGCCGAACTGTGTCAGCGCTTGTTCCACGCTGGTGGCGCGTTCCAGTTCTTCGGCCAGCACCAGCGCATCCTCGATGCCGATGCAGGCGCCGGACGCCAGATGCGGCGTGGTGGCGTGCACCGTGTCGCCGATCAGCACTACGCGGCCGCGATGCCACGGCTGCGGCACCAGCAGCGATTCCAGCGGGCGGTAGACGATTTGCGCGTGTTCGTTGATCTGCTCCCGGACTTGCTGCATCAGCGGTGCCTCGAAAGGCGCCAGCAGCGCCGAAAGCATCGGTGCGAAGTCCTTCGGATCGATCATCACATTCTCTTCGCGGTCTTCGGTGACGAACAGGTACATCTCGTCCTTCGACACCGGATTCAGGCCGGTCTTGATTTTGGGACCAAGCCACATGCTGGCGCGGTCCATTCCCGGTGTGCGTGGCAGCACCGCGCGCCACACGGCCTGGCCGCAATACTGCGGCTGCGGCGCTTCCGGCATGATGGCGGCGCGGGTTTTGGAATACAGGCCGTCCGCGCCGATCACCAGATCATAGTTGACGGTGCTGCCGTCGGTGAATGTCACTTCCACACCGTCGCCATGCTGACGCAGCGCGGTGAAGGTGCATCCCAGCCGCACATTGGCGCCGCTGGCGACGGTGGCTTCGGCCAGGATCTTGGCCAGCACCGGACGCATGATGGCGCCGCCGCCCGGCACGTCGTCACCGGCGATGCGCGGAGTCGGCAAGGTGGCAACCTTGGGGCCGTGCGGCAGGAAGATGTCGACGCCGTCGTCGGCCGCGCCGCGTTCCAGGAACTGCGGCAGGATGCCCAGCGTTCTAAACGCGCGCAGCGTGGCGCCGCCAAGGCTGATGCCGGCACCGTACGAACGCCAGCCCGGATCGATTTCGACCACGTCGATGTCAAGCGCCTGTTTGCGCAACTGGATGGCGGCAGCCATGCCGGAAAAGCCGCCGCCAATGATGAGGATTTTTTTTGCTGGTGAAGTCATGTTTGTCTCCGATGATGTTGTGTTGTTTATGCAGGCTTGCCGGCGATAGCGAAGAACGCGGCCAGCGCAGCTTGCACGGTGTCTGCGTGATTATTTTGTGCTTGCTCCGGCTGGCGCAGCAGCCGCTGCGTGGCGTCGCCGAGCAAGCATGAGAGCAGGAAGTTGGTCAGTTGTTCGGGGCTCAGGCCCGGACGCAGTTCGCCCTGTACTTTTGGATGCGCGAACAGGCCGGTGAGACGGGCGCGCAGCGCGCCGGGACCAGCGTCGTAGAACACCCGGCCCAGTTGCGGATTCTGCGCCGCCTCCGCGATCACCATGCGCTGTGTGGCGATGGCGCGCGGCGTGTTCACCAGCGCCAGGTAGCGAGTGCAGAAGTCCTGTAGCAGGTCGGCCAGCGGACGCTTGTCCGGCAGTTGTTCGTCCAGCTGGTCCATCATGCGGTCGCGTTCATGTGCGACCACCGCCTCGAACAAACCGAGCTTGCCGCCGAACTTGGCGTAGATGGTGCGCGCCGCCACCCGCGCTTCCGCCGCGATGGTGCGAAGACTGACGTGTGCATAGCCCTGCGCCATGAACAGTTCCGCCGCCACCTGCAGCAGGTCGCGCGTGCGCTGTTCGACTTCGTCTGCGCGCGGGCGGCCGCTGCTCCGCATCAGGTGTACTTCGCCGTCGCAGTTGATGGTGAGCGGCACCGGCGTCAGCGCCTGTCCAAGGCAGGGGCCTTGCACGCACACGCCGTCTTCTACCTGGAACAGCGCTCCATGCGCGGCGCAGACGATGCGGCTGCCGTCCGCGTTCAGGTAGGCATGCCGGCGCCACGCCATCGGGGTGTCGCCGTAATGCGGGCACTGGTCACGGTAGCCGAACAGACGGCCGCCCTGGCGCACCACGAACAGGCTATCCTGGCCGCTGTTCTCGGGATCGAAGCCGCGCGAACCGCCATCAGGCAGTTCGGCCATGCGGCACAGGTAGGTGGATGCCGGCATGTCGCGTCCTTACTTCGGTGCGCCCGGTGGCGGGCCGCCGGCCGGCGCCCACTTCTCGCGCGACTGGAACAGGAACAGCTGCGAGGCGTCGGCGCTCATTGGTGCGGTGCGGGCGGTCCATTCGGCGTCGTGCAGGTCCATGTCGGCGTCGTACTCGACGTGGCAGCCGAGCGGGCTGTTGAAGTACCAGAACCAGTTGGAGCCGAATTTATGGCGGCCCGGCCCCCAAAACGATTGGTAGCCTTTGTTGACGAAGCGGGTACCGGCCTGCATCAGTTCCGTCGGGCCGCCGAGGTGGAAGGTGAAGTGTTCGCAGCCCTGCATGAAGGGCGGGGTCTGGATCAGGAACAGGGTGTGATGATCCAGCGTGCCGGCAGGCTGCAGGAACGGACCGGCGCCGGCCAGTCGGTCGGTGCAGCGGAAGCCGAGGCGCTCGGCGTAGAAGGCCTCCGCCTTGGCGGTATCCGGTACGAAGTAGACCACGTGCGACAAGGTGCGCGGCACGATGACCGCGTCTTCGCTGACCGCCACCACGTTGGGTGCGCGCTGCGCCGGCGCACCGGGCGCGTTGACAGTTTCTGCGGCGATGCTGATAGGGCGGCGCACCGTCACCTGGAAGCCCAGCACGAAGCCCATGTCGTCTTTCGCTTCGATCGAGCCATCCGGCAGGCGGCGGACTTCGCGGTCCTTGCCCAGTTCTTCGGCGATGGCGCCCAGCGTGGCAGCATCGGCCACGCCGTAGACGGTTTTGCGCAGCATGGTTTTGGTGGGCAGCGGAGCAGGGAGCGAAGCGTCGCTCTGGTGGGCGATGACGATGGCGGTGCCGTCCAGCGCTTCAAAGCGGCCGCCGGCGTCGGTGACGCCGACCGGTTTCAGCCCGTAGTCGGTCAGGTATTGCGCGCAGGCGGTGACGTCGTCGACGCCGAAGATCAATGCATCTGGTCCAATGATGTTCATGTTTGTTCCTTGTTGGTTCACAGGGCGGTGCGGCCGCCCAGGGTTTCTGCGACCCAGTCGGCGATGTAGGCGCCGGCGTTGGCAGAGTTGTCGAAGCTGGAGTGCTGCACGCCGCCTTCGCGTTCGGTGAAGATCTTCAGTTCGCGTTTAGGGCTGTTGACCAGTTGGTCGTAGGTGCGCTGCGCCCAGTGCAGCGGGATTTGCGAATCCTTCTCGCCATGGGTGACCAGGAATGGCACCTTGATTTTCTCGACCACGCCGTCGAGGTGGACGTTTTCGGCGATCTTCATGAAGTCGTCCATGTCCTTGGCGCCCCAGACCCAGCGCACGTGCTCCCAGTAGTGCGGCACCGGGAAGCTGCCTTCTTTTTGCAGGCGCTTCTTCTGCACGTCGCGCCAGTCGTGATTCGCTCCCCAAACCACGCCGCAAGCGAAGCGTGGTTCGAAGGCGACCGCGCGCGGGCAGTAGTAGCCTCCGAGCGACACGCCTTCCAGGCCGATGCGCTTGGCGTCGACGTCGTCGCGCTGTTCCAGCCAGTCGACCACTTTGCTGGCCCAGATTTCACTGTTGTAGACGGCCGTCAGCCCTTGCAGACGCAGGGCTTCGCCGGTGCCCGGCTGGTCGATGATGAGCGAGGACACGCCGCGTTGCGCCAGCCAGCGTGGCAGGCCGACGCGGTATTTCATCTCCTTGGTCGAATCGAGGCCGTTGAGCTGCACCAGAATCGGCGCGCGGCCGCTGACGCCATCGGCGCGCACCAGCAGGCCGGAGATGTGGCTGTCGCCATAAGGGATTTCGACGCGCTCGCAGTTTTCGCCGGCCAGCCTGATGCCCTTGTTGAAGACTTCCTGGAAGCGCTGGTACAGCGCCATGCGGCCTTCGGCGCCATGCGCCTGCAGGCGTTCGGCGGTCAGGTAGTAGGTGGCGGCGCGCCCGTACTTGTCGCCGGCCGAGATCAGGCGGCCCTTGGCTTCGTCTTCTGCGGCGAGGTCGCACAGCTTGTCGGCCATGCGCGCCCAGGTTTCGCGGAAGGCTTTGGTGCCGGCGGCGTCGGGCTGCTTGGCCGCGTCTTGCAGCGGTGCGCACATCTCCTGGATCTCGCCCATTTTGGCGCCCATTTCGATGGCCAGGTTGACGGAGAGGTCCCAGACGTAGTTGGTAGGGAAGTAGCGAAACATGGATGCTCCTTGGTGGTTAATTCGTTTTCTTGAACAGGAAGTGGCCCAGCGCCGGCACCAGAATCAGCGCGCCCAGCATGTTCCAGATGAACATGAAGGCCAGCAGCAGGCCCATATCGGCCTGGAACTTGATCGGGCTGGCGACCCAGGTGATGACGCCGATGGCCAGCGTTACGCCGGTCAGCATCACCACCTTGCCGGTGAAGAGCAGGGCGCGGTAGTAGGCCGCCGACAGCGTGGCGCCAGCGCGCAACTGCGCCAGCGTGATGCTGAGGATGTACAGCGCGTAGTCGACACCGATGCCGACGCCAAGCGCGATCACCGGCAGCGTGGCGACTTTGACACCCATGCCAAAGACCACCATCAGCGCTTCCGCCATGACGGAGGTCAGCATCAGCGGGAGCACGGCAACGACGACCGCGCGCCACGAGCGGAAGGTGACGAAGCATAGCAGGATCACCGCGCCGTAGACCAGCAACAGCATGCTGCGCCAGGCGTCGCGCACCACGATGTTGGTGGCAGCTTCGATGCCGGCGGTGCCGGCGGCCAGCAGGAATTGCGTGTCCTTGGTGTTGTTGGCGGCGGCGAAGGCTTCGATGTGCGTGGTCACGCGGGCCAGCGTGTCGGCCCTGTGGTCGCGCAGGTAGACGTAGACGGTGAGCAGGTTGCAGCTGTCGTTGTACAAGCCGCGCGGCGCGCCGGCGGTGACAGTGTTGAGCATGTCCTGGTTGGGTAGGAATTCATACCATTTCGGGTTGCCTTCGTTGAGGCCAGCCAGTACGCGGCGGTTCAGCAGCGACAGGCTGTTGGTGGTCTCCACGCCGTCGATCTGGCGCAACTGCCATTCCAGTGCGTCGATCTTGTTCAGGGTGTCGTACTGCGAGCATTGGCCGTCCGGCGTCTTGACCATGATGGCGAGGACGTCGCTCGATGCGCCATAAGCTGCGCTGAGCGAGGCCACGTCGCGGTTGTAGCGGCTGTCGGCGCGCAGTTCCGGTGCGCCGGGATCGAGGTCGCCGATTTTCAGCTGGGCGCTCAGAGCGTAGGCTCCTAATGCCAACACCAGCGCGGCGATGATCGCGCCGGTTGCCCAGCGGCGGCCGGTGAAGCGGTCGAGGAAGGCCCATGCCGCGTGACGCTTTTGGCCCGCTGCATCGGCGGTTTCCGCTTGCAGGCTGCGTGCGGCCGCTGCGGCGCTGACGCCGGTGTAGCTGAGCATAATCGGCAGCAGGATCAGGTTGGTGAAGATCAGCATGGCCACACCGAGCGAGGCGGCGATGGCCAGTTCGCGGATCACTGCAATGTCGATGGTGGACAGCACGGCGAAGCCCACGGCGTCGGCCAGCAGCGCGGTCAGGCCGGCCAGGAACAGGCGCCGGAAGGTGAAGCGTGCGGCCACCAGTTTGTGCATGCCGCGTCCCACGTCCTGCATGATGCCGTTCATTTTCTGCGCGCCGTGGCTCATGCCGATGGCGAACACCAGGAACGGAACCAAGATGGAGTAGGGATCGAGCGCGTAGCCGAGCAGCGGCAGTACGCCAAGCTGCCATACCACGGCCACCAGCGAGGCCAGTACCACCAGCGCGGTGGAGCGCGCGCAGCGGGTGTACCAGTAGACCATGGCGGTGGCGATGGCGACGGCGATAGCGAAGAACAGCAGCACGGCGCGCACGCCTTCAATCAGGTCTCCTACCAGTTTGGCGAAGCCGGTGATGTGGATGCGCACGCCCTGTTGTTCATACTTGGCGCGCACAGCTTCCAGGCGCTGGGCAAACTGGCCGTAGTCGAGCAGCTGGCCGTTGGCGTCCTTGAGCAGCAGCGGCACGTAGATGGCGCTTGAGCTGGCGTTGAAGGCGACCAGTTGGCCGATTTCGCCGGAGCGGGCGATGTTGGCTTGCAGTTTCGCGAGGCTGGCGGCGCTGCCGTCGTAGCCATCGGGGATGACCGGGCCGCCTTCCAGGCCATCCTCGGTGACGCCGACCCAGCGCGTGCCGGGCGTCCACAGGGACTTCATCTGGTTGCGGGCGACGCCGGGGATGAGGAAGACTTCTTCGCTCAGCTGGCGCAGGGTTTCGAGGTAGGCGGCGTCGTAGATGCTGCCTTTCGGGTTATCGACCGCGATGCGAACGGCGTTTCCCAGGCCCGTCAACTCGTTTTGGTATCGCAGGTAGTTGGCGATGTAGGGATGGTTGGTCGGGATGGTTTTTTCGAAGCTGGCGTTGATCGTCAGTTTGGTCGCTTGCCATCCGAGCAGGATGGTCAGCAACGCGCAGGCGATGACCACCAGCAGGCGGTGGTTGAACAGCAGGCGTTCAATCAGGGAGCCGGAGTTGGTGTCGAACGTTGACAGTTCGCCGGTGCTTGCGTCGCGCAGGTTCATTGCTTGTCTCCTGCGGCCGGGACGATGCCCTGGATGCTCAGTGCGAGCAGGCCGCCGTTGTTCAGGTCCAGTACAGCTGTCAGCGGTGGCAGTGGCTTGCTGCTGATAGGGATCAGCACCTGGTCGCGCACCGCGAGCAGCATGCCTGCCTGGTTGCCCAGCACGAGCGAGCCGTCGCTGCGGCGTGCCGATGCAGTCACGGTGACTGGCATTGGGTTCGCAAGCTGCTGCCAGCTGCGGCCAGCGTCGGCGGAGCGCCAGACGTTGCCGCGCAGGCCGGCCAGCAGCATGGTGTTGTCGTCGCTGAGTTCTGCGGTGAAGAAGCTGCCTTGGTACGGTAAGTTCAGCGTGCGGAAGCTGCGGCCGGCGTCGGTGGATAGCTGGGCGAAGCCGCGTTCTCCCGCGATCAGGATCGTATCGCCGCTGGCGCGCACGGTGTTCAGGTGCAGGCCTTTGGGATTGCTGATGCGGTCCATCCACGAAACCCAGGTGCGGCCACCGTCTTCGCTGGCGAAAGCGAGGCCGTAGGCGCCGACGGCGAGGATGCGATTGTTCGGCAGCAGGCAGACATCCAGCAGCGGCTTGTCCGCGCCATCGGCGACCAGGCGTTCGGCATCGCGCAGGGCGGCGCTGGCGTCCGCGCCCGAGGCGGCAGTCGCGCTGGTGCTCGCTTTTGCGGCTTGCAGGGCGATGGCGGCCAACTGTTGGCCGTCCAGCACGCGCTGCCAGTGGGCGCCGCCGTCGCTCGTGGTCAGCACCACGCCGGCATGGCCGACGGCGACGCCGGTGCGGGCGTCGGCGAAGCGCACGGCCGTCAACGAAACGCTGACCGGCACCTCGGCTTGCTGCCAGCGCTTGCCATTGTCGTCACTGAGCAGGATGATGCCACGCTCACCGACAGCGACGATGCGCGAACCAGCATGCGCTGCACCGAGCATCACGGACTGCGATGCGCTGCGCGACACGACGGCAGGCCGCAACTGCGCCGCAACGACAGCGCCGGGTGTAGGGCCCAGCGCTGCGGCAGGCGCCGGCGCGGTAACCGTCGTGCCACCGGCGTCCGGAGCGACAGCGGCACTGCGATCCGCCGTTGCGCCGTCGGCCGCTGGCAGCAGCACGGCGAACAGGGTGGCGCAGAGCAGGCTGCGTTGCAGCCCGCGAGTTTTCATCGACTGCGACATCAACGCGCACCTTCCCCGGCCATTGCATCCGGCGTGAACACGCTGTCCTGATAGCGCGGTTTCAGCGGATATTGCGCCGCCTTGGCGTTATACAGATTGCCGACAAAGCCGGTCCCAGAAATCAGATCCGCAAAACCAAACGCACCAATCACAGTCCCCGGCAGGTCCGGCGCCACGAAAGTCTGCGACCACAAGGTCTTCCACAACTGGCCATTGGCGTCCCAGCGATCACCGAGCACGCAGTTCCAGGTATCTTCATCGCAGTAGTAGCGGCTCTTCGGCGCCTGATGGCGCTGGCCTGCGCGCAGCGTGGCCTCGACCACCCACACGCGATGACGCTCCCAGCGTACATGGTCAGGATTCAGATACGCCTTGCCCAATACCTCCGCATCGGTCTTTGGTTGCAGCAGCTTGTTGCCGTTGTACGGAATCAGCATCTCCTGCTTGCCGACCAGCTTCCAGTCGAAACGGTCGGTGCGGCCGTTCCAGGTTTCTAGTTCATCGAAGCTCATCACGCCGGCTGTGGACGGCGTCGGCGTATCGCAGCATGGATTCGGCAGCTTGCGCACGCGACGCTGGCCGGTCAGGTACACCCACGCCTGATCCTTGCTGGTGTCGATGTTGGTGCGGCCCACAATCGCCTCACCAGCGCGGATCGGCGGACCGGAATTAATCAGGCGCAGAAGCCAGAATTCATTCGACTTCGAAAACTGCTCCAGCGAGCCGTCCTGCAGGTAGTAGGGCATCTGCTGGTCGCCGGTGCCGCTGGTGGTCAGCACAGCCTTGCCGTCCGCAGTCAACTGATATTGGTTGACCTGGAACTGCCACGACGTGCCACGCCAGCGCAGCATATGGTTCCACATCACCTCCGCACCGGTCTTCGGAATCGGGAATGGAATGCCGCCATACGCGCCCGAGGGAATATCGCCATTCAGTTTGGCGCGCGTGGCGTTCTTGAAGGTGTTCTCATACACCCAGGCCGGCGCAGCTGCCGTGCGGTGGGTCGGATACACATCGAGACGGAACTCAGGATACTTCTTCAGCAGGGCCTTGGTGCCATCGGTCAGCATCGCAGCATACTGGTCGGCGTTTTTCGCGGTGACCACGTACAGCGGCTTCTCGTCCTTGAACGGATCGCCACGACGGCCACCGGCTTTGTCACCAGCGATAGCCGTGGTGTAGCCGCCGGTCCATGCAGGAATGCTGCCGTCTTTATTACCGGCCTTTTCGCCGCCCAGCGGCGTCAGTTCCGATTTCAGCCTGGCTGCTTCTTCAGCAGTGACGGCAGCGAAGGCAGGCAGGGCGGCCATCAGCGCGGCCAGTACGATCAGATTTTTTTTCATGTCTTGTCTCCTCAGAAGGTGCGGCGCACGGTCAGTGCTACGTAGTCGCGGTCAGCCAGCGGATTGCCTCGGGTGTAGGTGGCGTGGCCACCCGCCAGCAATGGGCGATAGTCGAGGAAAGGCTCGGAGCCGCCGAGGTATTTGTTGTAGCTGACGCTGAACTGCCATACGCCCTGATAGACGCCATCCACGCCCAGCGTGGCGGTGCCGGTGTGCCTGGCGCCCCATGCCAAGCCGGTAATCGACGAATAGCCGTCAACGATATAGCGCAGGCCTACCGGTACATTGATATCGAGCCCCGGCAGCACCTGGCGATACGATGGCGTGTAAATCACTTGCAGCGCCGTGGCGTCGCGCGTGCGCAGGTCATCCAGCATGTGGTCCGGATCATCCTTGGACAGCGCGCGGTTCCACGCCAGCTCACCCACCAGCGACGATTCGCGCGACAGGAAATTAGGATCGAGATTGCTCAGCCATGAGAAGTTGACGTGCGCCGTGCGGCCGGTGGCGTAGCGCGGTGTAGCCTGCACATTTGGATACACGATGTTCGCATTCGTCAGCGGCATGTTGTTACGCACCGACGCTTCGATCGACAGGTTGGTGCTGCCGATGGAATGTGTGGCGCTGACGCCGGCGGTGGTCACCGCATCCGGGAACACGTAGTACCAGCTGCCAGGTGCGGGACTGGTCACATTCAGCTGCGAGTACAGCACGCCGGATTTGTCGTGATAGCGCGCCGCGTAGAAACCGAGGTCGGTGTCTTCCAGTCGCCACTTGAGCTGCGCGCCGAACTGGCCGCTGTTAGACGCTTTGCGGTCGCCGCCCGGCAGCAGCACGTTGGTGGTGATCACTTCCGGCAGCTGCGAGCCGCCCCAGATGGCGTTGGCGTTGCTGAAGTAGCTACCGGCCGGTGCGATGCGGTCGGCCTCCCAGCGGAACTGGTAGTACGCACCCAGCATCACGTCCTGGCTCAGTTGCAGCTGCCCGGAGAGCTGCGGCACCGGGCGGATGATCTCCTTGAACTGCGCGTTCGGCGACGACTGTAGCTTCCACACATCGATCGGTCCTTGCGCGCGGGCGATGCCGTTATCGCCGAAGAACAGCGTTTCGCCATATACCAGCGCGTGCTGGCCGAGACGCGCGGTCAGCTTCTGGCCTTCGCCGATCTGCCAGCCGCCGAACACAAAGGCGTCCAGGATTTCTGCCTTGTGGCCAGCCAGTTTGCGCGTGGCGCCGGGGAAGGCGTTGTAGGGCTGCTGGCCGTTGAGCGCATCGGCGGCGTCGGTCGCACCGTCGTAGGAAAAGTCATACCACGCGGCGCCGCTGACGCGCAGGCCGAAGTCCTTGCGGTACACGGCATCGAACTCGCTCAGCAAATCGACGCGCTTGGACACGATGCCCTTGTTGCGGAAGTTGTCGTTACCGGCGTTGAAGTTCAGCGCCTGGGGGAAGGCCGATGCGGGCACGCCAGGCACCAGCAAGCGCGTGCTGTCGACCAGCGAGGCGTCGGCGTCGTGCAGGCGATACAGCGTGCTGGCCTTGATGGTGTTATCGAAGCGCAGGCTCCAGTCGGGATTGTCGATCTCCAGTTCCGTCGCTTGCGCGTAGCCCGCTGCCAGCAACGCTGCAGCAGCCCACTTGAGGTGCAATACTCTCATTTGCGTCTCCATTAAAATTTTTTGTAATTGGAGATCGCAGTTTGCCGTCCGCGCTTATATGTGTAAAATTGATTGCATGCATTCGTAGTATCGATCTTGTAGATACATATAAAAATGAAGGAGACAGAATGCGCTTCAATAAGCTGGACCTCAATTTGCTGGTCGCGCTGGATGCCTTGTTTCGCCTGCGTAGCGTGAGCCGCGCGGCCGAGCAGCTGCACATGAGCCAATCGGCGCTCAGTAGTTCGCTGGCTCGCCTGCGTGAATACTTTGACGATGAACTCCTGGTGCAGGTCGGCCGCCAGATGGAGCTGACGCCGCGTGCTGAAGTACTGCGCGAAGCGGTGCGCGATGTGCTGGTGCGGGTCGACACCACCATCACCGCCATGCCGAGTTTCGACGCCACGCAGTCGGATCGTGAGTTCCGTATCTTCGTGTCGGACTTCACGATGGCGGTGCTGATGCCGCACTTCCTGGCGCTGGCGCAGGAGCAGGGCAGCACCGTGCGTTTCCATCTGATGCCGCAAACGCGCCAGCCGCAACGCACGCTGGAGCAGGGCGACGGCGACCTGCTGGTGGTGCCGCACGATTACTGTTCGCCTGACCATCCTGACGAAAAATTGTTCGAGGAAGAGTTCTGCTGCGTGGCCTGGGACCAGAGCCGCATCGCCCGCAACGGGCTGACGATGGAATCGTACGCAGAGGCAGGGCACGTGGTGATGCAGCCGCCGGGCATGGACCGCTCGTTCGAGAACCAGTTCATGAAGGAGACGGGCATTGCGCGCAAGGTGGAGGTCAACACCTACAGCTTCCTCGCCGCAGCCTATCTGGTGTTGGGCACGGAGCGCATAGCCACCGTGCATCGGCGGCTTGCGCATCAAGTGTCGCGCGGACTGCCGCTGAAAATCCTGCCGCTGCCGATGCCGATGAAGCGCATGACGCAATCCATGCAGTGGCACAAATACCGCACTCAGGATCCGGGCCTGCTGTGGTTGCGCGGCCTGCTGAAACAAGCGGTGGTGCGGATGGACGCTGCTATCAACGCGACCGATAGCACGCATCGATAAAAAGCATTGGTCGCAAGCGGCGTGGCGCGCATAGCATGCGCGGACTCAGACGAAGAAAGGAATCACCATGCCACGCCGTTTTGTCGACCTGTCGATTTATCTCGAAAACGAAGTTCTGTCCGATCCGCCGATTCTGGCGCCGAAGATCGAGTACCAGACCCACAAGGACACGCTGGGCGAATTCATGCACCTGCTGCCCGGCACCAAGGCCGGCGATTTCCCCGACGGTGAGGCTGCCGCCGCCGAGTGGGTGCGCCTGACCACGCACAGCGGCACCCACCTGGACGCGCCATATCACTTCCACTCGACCATGAACCGCAAGCTGGGCGAGTCGGAGCGTTCGATCACCATCGATGAAGTGCCGCTCGAGTGGTGCTTCCAGCCCGGCGTTAAGCTGGACTTCCGCCATCTGCCGGATGGCCATGTGGTCAGCGCGGCGGAGGTGGAAGCGGAACTCAAACGTATCGGCCACACCTTATCGCCGCTGGAAATCGTGGTGGTCAACACGCGCGCCGGTTCGCGCTACGGCCAGCCGGATTACGTCAACTGCGGTTGCGGCATGGGCTATGAAGCGACCATGTATCTGCTGGAGCGCGGCGTGCGCCTGACCGGTACCGATGCGTGGAGCTGGGACGCGCCGTTCAGCTACACGGCGAAAAAAATCCAGGAAACCGGTGACGTGAGCCTGATCTGGGAAGGGCACAAGGCGGGCCGCGATATCGGCTACTGCCACCTGGAGAAGATGCATAATCTCGAAGCACTGCCGCCGACCGGTTTTACCATCAGCTGCTTCCCGCACAAAATCCGCGGCGCCTCCGCCGGCTGGACCCGTGCCGTTGCCATCTTCGAAGACGCCTGAACTATCGGTCCCGCCAATGGCGGGTATCCATTCTATTCATACCCAGGAAGTCCGATTTTCGTTGACTTCCATTTTTTGGGTTAATATCATAATTAGAATTCTGATTTTGATTTATAACCACAACCAAAGGGACACCACCATGCGCTTCTCCGTCTTCCTCAATGCCCGCACCATGACTGCGGATGCCGACAAACAGCTGATCGTCGACCTGGAGCAGCACGCGCTGTTGGCCGGGAAGCTGGGCTTCGACGCTATCTTCCTGCCTGACCACCACTTCAACGGCTACATGCCGGTGGCCAGCGACAGCTATATGTTCGCGTCCTACCTGGCGGCGAAGCTGCCGGATATGCACTTTGGTTTTTCGGTGACCTCGGTGCCGCTGCACCATCCGGTGCGCTTCGTTGAGCGCATCAATATTCTCGATCATCTCACCAAGGGCAAGCTGCTGGTCGGTATCGGCTCGGGCACCACGCCGGAGGAGATGATCGGCTTCGGCGTGAACTACAAGGACGCCGGCCGCATCGCCGAAGAAAACCTGCAGGCCGCGGCGGCGCTGTGGAACAAGAAGATCACCGATGAACCGATCGAGCTGGATGGCTTCCACAAGGGCCGCGTGCTGCAGCGCATCGCGCCGGCGCCGTATGGCCAGAAGCAGGCGCGTTTGATGCCGGTCGCGATGAAGGAGAGCAGCGCCACGCGCGCGGCCGTCAATGGCTGGCCGGCGTTCATTCCTGCATTCACGCCGCCAAAAATCGGCGGCACCGAGCCGCTGACCCATGTGAAGAAATACTTCAGCAACTACCACTCGCAACTGCTGGCCGCTGGTCACCCGGATGAAGTGGTGGCTGATGCGCTGTCGTGGACTACTCACAGCTATCAGTGCGTCCACCTCGCTGCGACCGACGAGCAGGCGCACAAGGAAGTCATGGAAATCCTGACCGCTTATCAGGAAGCGATCGAGCGCGAGGCGGAGTTTAATGCCAAGGCCGAATCGGATGACGCCAACAAGAAGACCGATCGCACCAATTCCGCGCTGACCGAAGAGTGGATGGCGACGTGGTGCCTGTACGGTAGCCCGGAAACTGTCATCAAAAAGCTGCGCGAATACCAGGAAGTCGGCATCGGCAATATCCTGTGCGGCACCACTACTGGTCCGCTGACCGAAAAGCGCCTGGCCTACGCCAACCAGACCTTGGAGCTGCTGGCCAAGCACGTGGTGCCAGCTTTCAAATAAGAGACCAACATGACTAAAGAATTAAGCACGCAGGAGATGGCGATGCTGACCGCCGGCGCCACCATGTGGAGCACCGCTGCGATTCCCGACGCCGGCATTCCGTCGCTGGCGATGGCGGATGGCCCGATGGGCGTGGCCGGCGCCAAGATCGATGAGCGCGACGTGTCCTTGCTGACGCCATCGCCGCTGGCCTTGGGCGCGAGCTGGGATCCGGCGCTGGTGCAGCGCGTTGGCCGTCTGGTCGGCGGCGAGGCGATACGGCGCGGAGTCGATCTGATGCTGGCGCCTAACCTGAATATGGCGCGCAGCCCTTTGGCTGGACGTGCGTTTGAATATTTTTCTGAAGACCCGCTGTTGTGCGGCACGCTGGGCGCTGCGTGGATTCATGGCTGCCAGTCGGTGGGGACGGGGGCCGTTGCCAAGCACCTGGTGTGCAATGACAGCGAGACGGCGCGCGACCAGATGAACGCGGTGGTGGATGAGCGCACGTTGCGCGAGGTGTATCTGCTGCCGTTCGAGATGGCGGCGGAGGCAGGTTGCGCGGGCATGCTCACGGCCTACAACAAGGTCAATGGCGACTGGTGCGCGGAGGCGGCACCGATTGTGCAGAAAGTGGTGAAGGATGAGTGGTGCTTCCCGGGCGTGTTCATGAGCGACTGGTTTGGCACGCACTCCACGGTCGGTACGCTCAACGGCGGCCTCGATCTGGAGATGCCCGGCCCTGCGCGTTTCCTCGGCGCCCGCAGCGCCGCCGCTGTCGCTGAAGGCCAGGTTGCACCGGAGCGGTTACGCGACGCAGCCGGGCGCGTGGCTTCCGCAGCCCGCCGCTTTGGGCGTGCCGCCTCGACGGCTGGCGGCATCGGCGCCAACAAGGGCAAGCCGCTGCCGGATGATGAGGCGACGGCGCTGCTGATCGAAGCGGCGGCAGGCGGCTTTACGCTGGTGCGCAACGAGCGTGACATGCTGCCGCTTGATCCGTCGCGCTGGCCGCGCATCGCGGTCATCGGTCCGAATGCCAGTGCACCGTGCTTCCAGGGCGGTACCTTCGCGAAGATCGCGGTCAAGCCAGACGCTGTCCTGCCGATCGATGCGCTGCGTGCCCGCTTCGGCGACGCCATCGTAGCCTACGCGCCGGGCGTCGATCCGCAACCCAAGCTGCCGCGCATGACAGTGCGTCCACGGCGCGATCTGGGCGACGGCTGCACCAAGGGCATGACGCTCGATTACTTCGACAACGCCGACTTCTCCGGCACGCCGGTGCTCAGCGAAACGCGCGACACCAACTCGCTGACCTGGTTCCACGGTGTGCACGAAGCCGGCGCATTGCAGACCAGCGCCGGCACGCGCACCAGCGGCTGGTTCCGCGCCTCCGAAAGCGGCGAGCACCAGTTCTACGTCGGCGGCACCGGCGCACTGCGCTTGCTGGTCAACGGCAAAGAATACTTCCGCCGCGACGAACAGCTCAAGCCCGGCGACGTCATGGGCCGCCTGAAAAGCGGCGACGCCGATTGCATCAGCATCCCGCTGGAACAGGGCATCGCCGTCGAAGTCGTGGTCGAACTGCGCTACACCGCCGCACGCTGCCAAGGGCTGTGGTACGGCATCCGCAGCCCAGGCGGCGCGGAACAGATGATGTTCGCCGCCGTGCAAGCAGCACAGCAAGCCGACGCCGTCATCCTGATGGTCGGCGAAACCTCGGACGCCAGCGTGGAAAGCAAGGACCGCGCAGACACCTTGCTGCCACCCGAGCAGCTCGCGCTGATCGAGCGCGTTTGTGCGGCCAACCCGAACACCGTCATCGTCACCAACGTCGGCCACGCCTTCGACGTGCGCTGGGAGCAGCAGGCAAGGGCAGTGCTGCACTGCTGGTATCCCGGTCAGGAATTCGGCGCAGCGCTGGCGCAAGTGTTGGCCGGCGACCGCGAACCGGGCGGCCGCATGCCGGTCACCATTGCCCGCGAAGACAGCGACTATCCAGCCCTGTCGCTGCAGCCGGACGAAAACGGTGACTTGCATTACCGCGACGGCGTGCGCTTTGGCTATCGCGGCCTGGCTGCACGCGGCGTCGCGGCACGCCAGCCGTTCGGTGCGGGCTTCGGCTACACCACGTTTGCGATAAGTGATCCACAAGTCCGCGCCGCCGGCAACGGCGACTGGGAGCTGACCGTCCAACTGCGTAATACCGGCAGCCGCGCCGGTGCGGAAGTGGTGCAGGCGTACCGCACGCAGCCCGAACTGACGCTGGTTGGCTATACCAAGGTGTGGCTGGAGCCGGGCCAACAACAGGAAGTCCGCATCGCTATCGCCGCGCGGCGTCTGCAAGTGTGGCAGGGCGCGTGGACCGCACTGCAAGGCACCATCGACCTGCTGGTCGGCCGTTCCAGCGCGGAGCTGCCGCTGGCGGTGCAGATCAAGCAGTAACCAACAAAGGAGACAGACATGAACCAATATTCCAACAATGCCCGCGCCAATGGCCGCGCGCCTTTCGTGGTCGGCATCGGCGGCACCACGCGTCCCGGCTCCAGCACCGAAACCGCCTTGCGCGCCGCATTGCGCCACGCCGAAGAACTGGGCGCCGTGACCCAGCTGTTCGGCGGCGAAGCACTGGCCGCGCTGCCCGGCTACTCGCCGGAAGAAAAAGAGCGCACCGAAGGCCAGACCGCACTGGTGGAAGCAGTGCGCCGCGCCGACGCCGTGATCTTCGCGTCGCCCGGCTACCACGGCGGCGTTTCGGGCCTGGTGAAAAACGCCATCGACCTGCTGGAAGACTTGCGCGCCGACGACCGCGTCTACCTCGACGGCATGCCGGTCGGCTGCATCGTCACCGCCGCCGGCTGGCAGGGCTGCAACACCACGCTGGGCGCGATGCGCTCCATCGTGCACGCGCTGCGCGGCTGGCCGACGCCATTGGGCGTTACGCTCAACACCGCCGGCGTCAAGCTGTTTGATGGTGACGGCCAATGCCTCGACGCGCAAGTCAGCACCAGCCTGCGCATGCTGGCGGAGCAGGTAGTGGGCGTGCGTAGCCCTTCCGCATCAAACTGATAAAAAACCAGAATTCCAATTCTAATTTTGTGTTATTCTGATCCGCACATGACGCCTGAACATAACAGGCGCGTGCGGACTACAAGAACATCGGAGACAAATGTGCTTATGCAGACCGTGATTCAACAACGGTTGCGCGCCATGCTCGTTCGGCCGCAATCGACCCTCATCCTCGCTGGCCTCTGCGCCGCCAGCGCCGCCGCCCAGGAAAGCGGCGCCATTCAAGAAGTGATCGTCACCGCGCAAAAGACCGCGCAACCCGCATCGAAAACGCCACTGGCCCTGTCGGTGCTGGGCGGCGACGATTTGCGCCAGGCCGGCGCCACCAATGCGGTGGCCCTGACCGAGTTGGCGCCGAACGTGCAAATCTCGACCGACAACGGCAAGCTGCAAGTGGCGATCCGCGGCGTGGTTAGCCTGGACACCAGCGAGAAGGGTGACTCCTCGACCGCCTTCAACGTCGACGGCGCCTACATTGGCCGCACCGAGGCGCAGCTGGGCAGCTTCCTCGATCTGGAACGGATCGAAGTGCTGCGCGGCCCGCAAGGCACGCTGTATGGCCGCAACGCCACCGCCGGTGCGATTAACCTCATCACCAACAAGCCGACCAACAAGCTGGAAGGCCGGGTCGATGTGGAGCTGGGCGACTACAATGCGCGCCGGGTCGAAGGCGTCGTCAATATCCCGGTCAACAGCAATCTCGCGCTGCGCGCGGCGGCAGTGACGGTCAGCCACGACACCTACCAGAATCCAGGCCCGAACAAGATCGGGCTGGAAGACCAGGACGACAACGCCGGGCGCCTGCACGCGCTGTTCAGTTTCTCGCCGCAGACTTCGTGGCTGCTGACGGCGGAACGCAGCAAGTCCGGTGGCAACGGCTCCAGTGTGGTGCCGCTGACGAACTTCTTCACTGGTACACCGGTCGCGAACGGGAATAATCTGGCCAATCCGCAGTACGTGGATCGCGGCGCGGGCACGCAACTGACGGCGGCCGCCAGGTATGCCGATGAGGGCTCGCATAAGGCGGATGTGGCGACCTCGCTGCGGTCCGAATTCAAGACCAGCCTTGGCGGCGCGGCCGACCTGACCTACCAGTTCGCCCGCCTGCGCGCGGAGGTCGATCAGCTGAACAACGGAACGTACTTCGGCTTCCCGATGTATAACTATGTCAGCGGCGGCTCGACCCAGCGCACGCATGAAGTGCGCCTGAATTCCGCAGGTGATTCGGCACTGAGCTGGGTGGCTGGCGTGTACCACTTCAACGAAGACATTTATCGTTCGTCGAGCTATAACACGGTGACGCCGGGACCGGTGATCGTGGTGCCGTTCGCACCATCGATCGAGAGCCGCTCCAAGGCGGCGTTCGGGCAGCTGACCTACCGCTTCGACAAGCAGCTGCGCGTGACCTTTGGCGCGCGCACCACGCGCGATGAAAAATCCGGCCACGATGCGCTGAGCGGCAGCACCACCGGCCCAGGCTACACTGCGCATGTGGCAAGCTCGAAGTCCAACTTCCGCCTCGCGGCGGACTACGATGTGGCGCCGGCCATCATGGTGTATGGCAGCCTGTCCACCGGCTACAAGGCGGGCGGCTTCAACGACACCAGCGGCAAGGCCTACCTGCCGGAGAATATCACCTCGGTGGAGGGCGGCATCAAGGGACGCTTCCTGAACAACAAGCTGCGCCTGAGCGCTGCGGCTTTCCACTACGATTACAAGGACATGCAGCTGACCTCCGTGGTCTGCACCGGAGCAGGCACGGCGGCAAACTGCGGCGCGCTGACCACCAATGCTTCCAACGCCAAGGTCAAGGGCGTGGAGCTGGAGGGGAGCTACAACGTCACGGCGGATGACCGCATCAACTTCTCGGTGGCGACTTCGGACGGCAAGTTCGAGAAGTACCATCCGAACGACACCGCCGACTGGTCCGGTCAGCAGATCGATCGCGCACCGGCCTACAACGCCAGCCTGGGCTACACCCACACTTTTGCGCTGGACAGCGGCGCGACGATTGCGGCGCGTATTGGCACACGCTTGAACGGCGCCTACTTCCTCAGCGATTCGTCGGCGGCCATCCGTTATCGCCAGCCGGCTTATCGCAAGAGCGATATCGGCGTGACCTACACCGCGCCGGCGCAAAACTACTACGTGCAGCTGTACGCACGCAATCTGGAAAATGCGGTCACGCTGGATAGCCTGCTGCCTGGCGGTTTCGGCATCGGCGCTCCGCGTACTTTCGGCCTGCGCGCAGGCACGCAGTTCTGACAGAAAGGTGATGCATGAAGATCAGTAAAATGGAATTTACCAAAACGGTGGGCTTCGCCTCCGGCGCTGCACCGGCAGGCGTCTCGCGACGCGAGGTGCTGGCCGCGCTGCTGGCCGGTGGCGCGATTGCAGCAACGTGGAGTGCCCCGGCCGCAGCGGCAGCGCTGAAAAAAGCCGGAGCACCAGCCACGCTGCGTCCCTCCCTGAACGCCGATGAAATGGCGGTGTTGTCGGCCGCCGCGCAGGTCATCGTCCCGGCCACCGATACGCCAGGGGCGAAGGAAGCCGGTGTGCCGCAGTTTGTCGGCGCGCTGTTCTCCGGCTGGATGACGGATGACGAAGCGGCCGCATTTCGCAAGGGGCTGGCCGCTCTCGACGACAGCGCGCGCCAGCTGCACCAGCGCGGCTTTGCGGAATGCTCGCCAGAACAGGGCGCGGAGGTGCTGCAAGCCTTGCGCGCCGCCAGCCCTTACGGCGGCCGCACCTTCTCGCTGACCGACCGCATTCTCGATCCTAAAGCGCCGTTCTACCTGCGCCTGCGCGACCTGGTGGTGCTGGGCTACTTCACTTCCGAAGCGGGCAGCAACCAGGAACTGCGCTATATGCCGGTACCCGGAAAGTTTGAATCGAATGTGGATATCAAGGACTGGCCATACCAGGTCGTCATCTAAGGATCAAGCATGAGCAAAACTACGCAATTTGACGCCATCGTGATCGGTTCGGGCATCACCGGCGGCTGGGCCGCCAAGGAACTGACCGAAAAGGGTTTGAAAGTGCTGGTGCTGGAGCGCGGCGCCAACGTCGAACACCAGAAAGGCTACATCCACGAATTCACGCCGCCTTGGCAGGCGCCCAACCATGGCTTGCCGGAGCGCGAGCTGTATGCGCGCGACTACGAAATCCAGAGCAAGATCGAACGCGGCGCCTTCAGCTGGGCCAACCGCCATTACTGGATCAACGACCGCGAAAATCCGTACGAGCAAATCAAGCCATTCCGCTGGCACCGCACCAATGTGCTGGGCGGCCGCTCGCTGACGTGGGGCCGCCAGTCCTACCGCTGGGGCAATGACGACTTCCTCGCCAACGCGCGCGATGGCCACGGCAATGACTGGCCAATCCGCTACGCTGACCTGGAGCCTTGGTACACCCACGTTGAAAAATTCATCGGCGTGAGCGGCCAACCGGAAGGCTTGGAGCACTTCCCGGACGGGCACTATCTGCCGGCGATGGAAATGACGGCGCTGGAGGCAGCTCTCAAGCAGCGCATCGAGGCCAAGTGGAGCGACCGCCGCGTGACGATTGGCCGCGTCGCCAATCTGACGGTGCCGCACAATGGACGCGGCCAGTGCCAGAACCGGAATATCTGCAATCGCGGCTGCTCGTTCGGCGCCTATTTCAGCTCACTGAGTTCGACGCTGCCGGCGGCGCAGAAAACCGGCCGCCTGACCATCCGCACCGACAGCGTGGTGGAAGCCATCGACGTCGATCCGAAGACCAACAAGGCCAGCGGCGTGCGTGTGATCGACGCCAAGACCGGCAAGCGCATGACGTTCAAGGCGCGCGTGATCTTCCTGTGCGCGTCGACCTACGGCACGCTGCAAGTCCTGCTGCAATCGCGCAGCGCAGCGCATCCGAACGGCATCGGCAACCACAGTGATGTGCTGGGCCGCTACCTGATCGACCACCACGGCGTGGCCGCCTTCGGCGAAATCAAGGGCTTCGAGGACCGCAACTACAAAGGCCGTCGCGCCACCGGTATTCTTGTGCCGCGCTTCCGCAACGTCGGCGGGCAGGATGCCGATGCCGATTTCACGCGCGGCTACGGCTTCCAGGGCGGCGCCATGCGCGACGACTGGACCAACACCGCTGCGCTGACCGATGATTTCGGCGCCGGCATGAAGCACAATATCGCGCGGCCCGGCAAGTGGGTGGCCTTCCTCGGCGCGTTCGGCGAGCAGCTGCCACAGGCGCATAACCGTGTCACGCTCAATGACAAAAAGCTGGGCAACTACGGCTTGCCGCAACTGAGCTTCGACGTGGCCTACGGCGAGAACGAGCGCAAAATGGCGGTCGACGCGGGCAGGCAAGCGGAGATGATGCTGAAGGCCGCCGGCGCGGAGCGCGTGCAGCTGATTCCATCGCGCGCCTTGCCCGGCGTGTCGATCCACGAAATGGGCGGCGCGCGCATGGGCCACAACCCGGCCGAGTCGGTGCTGAATGCGCACAACCAAGTGCACGGTGTACCTAACCTGTTCGTCACCGACGGCGCGGCAATGGCGTCCAGCGGCACGGTCAATCCGTCGCTGACGTACATGGCGCTGACCGCGCGGGCGGTGGACTTTGCCGTGGCCGAGTTCAAAGCCGGTCGTCTATAATCGCATGTCACCATACAGCAAACAACCTATGCCAGCTATCACCGCTCATGCACGCGCGCCGAAACAGGGCCGCAGCCGTCAATCCTTCGAACGCATCATCGAACGCACGATCGACTTGCTGCGTGAGCGTTCGTATGACCAGATCACGCTGGCCGAGATCTGCGAACGCTCCGGCGTCTCGACAGGTTCGCTGTATGGCCGTGTGGCCGGCAAGGACGAGTTGCTGCGCGCCGTGCAGGTGCTGTTCCTGGAGCGGATGGCCGAGCAGTTCAACACCGAGGCTGAGCGCATCGCGCGCGAGGCGCGTGGGCTGGCGCAGGTAGTGCCGGCTGTCGTGGCCAGCCTCGGTAATATCCTGAAGGACAACGCCAGCGTGCTGCGTTCCTTCATGCTGCGCAGTGCCATCGACGCCGAGATTGCGGCAGCCGGCAAGAAGTCGTTTGTTGAAAACCACGGCAAGTTCATCGCCTTGCTGAAGGCATGTTCAAAAGAGATACGCCATCCGCAGCCGGACCGCGCGATCGATTCATCAATGCAGCTGATTTATGCCACCCAGGCCCGCTTCCTCGGACTCGATTCCGTTGGCGGCCAGGGTGAAGCCAGTCAATGGAACGCCTTGTTGCAAGACTTGAGTGACATGATGCTGGCCTTCCTGTTGTTTACGCCTCCCAAGCGGTGACCAGGCGCGGGGCACGGGTTCTCCGTGCTCCAGGTCGCGCAAGAAAACTAATCAATATTTTCATATTCTGAAAAAGGAATAGGCATGACTGCACCCGCAAATAAACTGCGCTGGGCCTACATGGACCATTGGCGCATCGACACTCCGCAAGGACAGCTGTCGCAATACACCTCCGTCAAGCGTTTCGACGCTTTCCTCAAGCAGATCTCGGCGCTCGGTTTCGAGGCGATTGAGACCTTCGACTTTCACCTTGGCCCGCTGCGTGAGTTATTCGGCTCGCTGGAAAACGCACGTGCGTTCATGCAGGAGCGTGGCATTGACAAGGTGCTTAGCCTGTTCCATGCGGTGATGTACGACGAGCGCCAAAGCGCGCCGCATGTGCGCTCGACGCATGACCACATCTTCAACTACGCGCAGCACATCATGCGTTCCAGTGCTGGTCTCGGCGTGGAGAACTTCATCGTGATGCCGGCCGGTTTGTACTACGACGTCGAGCCGGTCACCGACGACAAGCTGCGCGCCTGCGCGGAGCTGTGGAACCGGGTCGGCAAGATGACGCTGGAATATGGCGTCAAGACCTGCTGCCACCATGAGTTCTTCTGCGGTATCCGCAGCGCGGAACAGCTGCGCAAATTCTACGAATGGACCGATCCGCGCTATGTGTTCTTTTACTGCGATACCGCGCAGCACGTGATTGCGGGCGTCGACCCGGTCGATCTGTATTTGAAGCTGCACGACCGCTGCGGTGGTTTCCACATGAAGGACACCAAGCACGTTGACTTGACCGGCGACTATCGCCGTAAGCCGGACGCCGAGGTGATGGCGCCGACCACGCCGCGCTGGTTCCACGAGATGGGCGTGCCGGGCGGCCTGGTCGACTTCCCGGCCATGATGCAGGCGATGAAGGAGTGCGGCTACGAGGGCTGGGTCGGCGTCGAGCATGACAAGGCCGATGTCGGCGGCGGCAACTACCCGCAAAGCACGGCATTGTCGGCCTGGTACATCCAGCACGTTCTGAAAAAAATCTACGCGTAAGGTGAAGACATGATGAAATGGGGATATGGCGTTAATCAATGGAAGGCTGGTTTCACCAGCTTCGCGCGGCTTGAGGAAATCGAGAGTGCGCTCAAGGTAACGGCGGCTTGCGGCTTCGATGCGGTAGAACTGAATGCGGGCAGCGGTCGCTGGGATCCGATCGGGCGGCCGGAGAATATCGCGATCAATTATGGCTCGGCGGCGCACTTCAAGTTGAAGCTGAAGGAACTGGGCATCAACCGCGTGTCCAGCACCTTCTTCGATCCGACCGTGATGAGTTTCGAAGAGCTGCACTTTGGCCTGATGAGCACTCAGCCAGCTGACCATGCACGCATTGTGGCGCAGGCGCGCATTCACGTCGAGATGCTGGCGGAGCTGGGCGGCGAACTGCTGGTGGTGCGGCCGTTCCCGTCGTTCTGGAAGGAGGGCGCGCTGAATGCGGAGCGCTTGCAGGCAGCTGCTGATTGCTGGAATGCGGTCGGCGCGATGGCTGCGTCGCTTGGTCTGAAGGTGGCGCTGCATATCGACGCATTATCGGCGCTGCGCACCGGCGAGGAACTGGAGCGCTTGCTGAAGCTGTGCTCCGCCGACGTGGGCCTGGCGATCGATACGGCGGAGCTGACGATTGCGGGCCATGATGTGGTAGCGCTGTACCGTCGCTTCCATGAGCGCGTGCTGCACTTCCACTTCAAGGATGCGCTGGCGGTCGACACGATGGGCGAGTACAAGCTACCCAACGCGGAGCGGGCGCTGATCGCGGCTGGCGGCGAGCGTGAGATCCAGCGCTGGTTCGGCGAGATGGGCAGCGGGCTGGTGGACTTCCCGGCGCTGCTGGCGGCCATGTGCGAGCACCGTTACGCCGGCTGGATCATCGTCGAAAGTGATAAAGGCCCCGAGCCTATCGCCACCGGCATGATGCTCAACAGCTGGTACAAGCAGAACGTGCTGGAACGGCTGTCATGAACCCGCTCCAGCCACCCGTGGCGCCGACCGTCACGGCCAGTGTCGCTGACGCCGCGCTGTCGGCGGCCGGCGAGCGTCGCGCCGGACCGGCTCAGGGGATTGCGCTGATGGCGATCCTCGCCATGCCGACGCTGGCGCTGGCGGCGCTGGTTCCCAGCTTGCCCCAGTTGTTCCAGCAATTCTCGTCGGTGCCGAACTTCCAGTTGCTGGTGCCGATGATTATCACCGTGCCGTCGCTGTGCGTAGCGCTGTTCTCCGGCGTGATGGGCGCGATCGCGGATCGCTGGGGGCGGCGCAAGCTGCTGCTGGTGGCGTTGTTCGCATTCGCGCTGCTCGGCCTCGCACCGCTGATGTTCGACAGCTTGCTATTGATCGTCGCCAGCCGGGTAGTGGTGGGGCTGGCCGAAGCGGCCATCCTCACCGTCGGCAATGCGCTGATGGGCGACTACTTCGAAGGCGAACAACGCCAGAAGTGGCTAGGCTACCAGAACATGTTCGCGCCGCTGATCGGCTCCGCCATCCTGCTGTCCGGCGGCTTCCTGGCCGGGCTGCACTGGCGCTATCCGTTCCTGCTGTACCTAAGCGGCTTTGCCGTGCTGGCGATGGTGTGGCTGGTGTGCTGGGAACCGGGCAAGCAGGCATCGGCGCAGGCCGGGCAGCCTGCGTCGGCTGCTCCCGCCGCTGCGCCATTCCCGTGGCGCGTATCGCTGATGGTGTGCGGCGTGACCGTCCTGTTCTCGCTGGTGTTCTTCGTGCAGGCGGTGCAGCACGGCCGTATCTTTGGCGACATGGGCGTGGCCTCGCCTGAGCGCATCAGCGTGCTGGCCACCATCGCAAGCCTGGGCACTGTGGTTGGCGGTTACCTGTTCAAGCATTACGGCAAGGTGTCGGTGACGCGCTGGATGATGGTGATCCTGGCCTTCTACGGCGCCAGCTACATCGGCGTCGCATGGGCGCCCAATCTTGCCGTCGGCCTGCCACTCGATGCACTTGGCCAGATCGGAGGCGGCTTGATGCTGCCGGTGCTGGTGACATGGGCATTGCAGCACTACGGCTATGAACATCGCGGACGCGGCATGGGCTTGTGGGGCGGCGCGTTCTTCCTCGGCCAGTTCCTTAGCCCACCGCTGGTCACGCTGATCGGCAGTGCGGGCTTCAGCTTCCTCGGCAGCGTGGCCGTGATCGGCGGCGCATGCCTTGTCGTAGCCATCGCAATCAGTCTCACTCTCACTCAGAAAGAACAATGATATGCAAATCGCAGCTTGTATTGAATGGATGTTTGCCGACGCCGGCGAAGACCTGGCCGCACGCATCCGCGCCGCCAGCGCGGCCGGTGTTAAAGCGGTGGAATTCCACCTGTGGCGCGAGAAGACGCTCGACGCCATCGAGGGGGCACTGAAGGAAACCGGCTCGCAACTGCTAAGCTTCTGCGTCGAACCGCGTCGCAGCCTGGTTGATCCTGCTGACCATGAAGCCGTGCTGGCTGCCGTGGCCGACGCCATCCCGGTGGCGCAGCGCTTCAACAGCGCCATGATCCTGGCCTCCGGCTTCACCCGGCCGGACGTGGCGGATGGCGCGCAGTTCGACGCTGCCGTCAGCGTGCTGAAACGCGCAGCTGCGCTGGCGCAGAAGGCCGGCGTGGTGCTGTGGTTGGAACCAGTCTACATGGTGGTGAACGGCCAGCGCATGTTTGTCGATACCGTGGGCCGTGGACTGGACATCGTCGCGGCGGTGGATAGCCCGGCGCTGCGCCTGCTGGCCGATGCCTACCACTCCGCCCAAACGCAAGAGGACTTCGTCGCCGCCATCGGCGACCGCATTTCACTGATCGCCCACGTGCAGGTAGCCGATACCAACGGCCGCCACGAACCGGGCACCGGCGATATCGGCTGGGGCGACATCATGGCGGCGCTGCGCCTGAAAGGCTATCAGGGCGCTATCGGGCTTGAGTATTTCCCGACTGCGGCTGATGGCGCGTCGTTGGAGAGATCCCGCCATGCGCTCGGCATTTAACCGCCGGCGTTTTCTATCTGCGCTTGCTTTGGCAAGCGCCTACGCAGCCAGTCCTTCCGCCATGTCGCGCGAGCGATTGCGGCAAGGGCTGACTCCACACCTGTTCAATGCCGATCTTGAAGACACATGCAAGATGGCGGTGTCGCTCGGGATACAGGCACTGGACTTCGTGAGTAATCCAAAGGACTGGGCGCTGTTGAAAAAATATGGCCTGGTCATGTCGGTGCTGCGGGTCGATTATGGAGGTGGTATCTCCACGTTGGCCCGCGCGCCGGCCGGTCCTCCCGGCTGGAACGCGATCGGAACGCCCGACCGGGATGGTCAGTTCGAAGCCGCGTTCAGGGACCGTATCGATGCCGCTGCTGCGAACGGGATTCCCAACATCCTGGTTACCTGCGGGGCGAGGGGCGAGGTAGGTTACGAAGCGGGAAAACGCAATGCGATCAGCTTTCTGGAGCGCGTTCGTGCACAAGCGGAGCAGCGCGGCGTTACCATCGTCATGGAAAACATCAACTCGGGCCATGCCGGCGGTCCTCCCGAACCGCCGGGCAGCATGTTTGATCACCTGCCGTGGGGGCTGGACGTGGTCACGCAAGTGAACTCGCCGGGCGTGAAATTGCTGGTCGATCTCTATCATGCGCAGCTCATGGATGGGAATATCACCAATTTCCTGCGCAAGCATATTCACCTGATCGGCCATTTCCATACTGGCGGCGTGCCTGGCCGGAATGAGATAGACGACACGCAGGAACTGAATTACCGCCATCTCGCCAGGACTATTTCGGACCTGGGCTATCGGGGCTTTGTCAGCCATGAGTGGACGCCATCCGCCGGTCAGGACAAGATGGCGTTGCTGCGCAAATGTATCGACATCATTGAAGGACACTAGCGCGGCGCCCTGGGCATCACTTTGGCCAGGTGGTGGGCGCCAGTCATGGCGATCATCACCAGTGCCGCGAACAGCGGCAGCACTTGCAGGTAAGCTTGCGCGTAGTGCGCCGCAGCCGCCGATGCCGTCGGCTGGCTGCGGAAGAACACCAGTCCGGCCAGCGCCACACCCAAGGCGGCAGCGACTTGCTGAACCGCCGTCAGCAATCCAGCCGCCACGCCTGCATCCGACATCGGCACGTCCTGCAAGGTGGCATTGGACAGCTGCGGGCCGCACAAGCCCATGCCCAAGCCCATGCCAAATTGCGCCACCAGCAGCGGCCAGTATTGCAGCACACCGTCGTGCACCGACCATCCGGCCAGACACAAGCTGATGCAGGTAACCATCAGTCCGATCATCATCACGCGCACGCCGAGTAGCTTGAAAAGGCGCGGGCCGATCATGGTGATGCCGCCCATCGCACCAAGAGCAATCGGCGCGCAGGCGTAGGCCATCTGTGAAGCACTCAGGCCTATGCCGGCTTGCAGCACGAAGGTCATCACCAGCAGGTAGCCGGGCAGGATAGGATTGATGGTCAGGGTGCATAGCAGGCCGAGAGCGACCTTCTTCAATTTGAATAGCGACAGCGGCACCAACGCATCACCAAGCGCCGCCTGGCGCCGCGCCAGATAGCGCACGGTGGCCCACGCCAGGGGTACGCTGGCCGCGAGCACCACGACCAATGCCAGCGGCCAGCCGCGCGACGGACCCTCGATCAATGGCGCGAGCAGCGCGAACAGCAGCAGCACCGACAACGCGGCGCCACGCACGTCAACCTGCACCGCGTTGACGCCGCGCCCCGGCGGCAGCAGGCGTGCGCCAGCCAACAGGCTGAATAAACCGATCGGCAGGTTGATGAGGAAGGTCAGGCGCCAGCCAAGGCCAAACCAGTTGGCGTCGATCAGCAGGCCGCCGATAATGGGGCCGAGCGCCGCCGAGAAGCCGCCAAGGAAGCCGAATACGGTGTAGACCTTGTAGCGCTGCTCTGGCGGATACATCACCTGCACCAATGCCATCACCTGCGGCACCATTAGCGCTGCGCTGGCGCCTTGCAGTACACGGGCGATCTGCAGCGACAGCGCGTCCGGCGCCAAGCCGCAAGCCATCGAGGTGGCGGTGAACAGTGTTATCCCGAGCAGGAACATGCGGCGGTAGCCCTGGCTGTCGCCGAGCCGTCCGCCGACGATGAGCAGCACCGCAAACGCCATCGCGTAGCCGGCGATGATCCATTCCAGCGCGGCGCGGCCGGCGCCCAGCGTGGAGCCGATGGAGGGAATGGCGACGTTGACGATAGTGGTGTCCAGCAGGTCCATCACAAACGCCAGTGCGACGGCGATCAGTGCCAACTGGCGTCGGCGAGGCGTGAATGCGGCTGCGGCAGCGTAAGCGCTGCCCTCCGCTCCGGGAACGGCTTGGTGCATATTTTTCCTTTGCGTGAAATTAGACGCCGGCGGCGGTCTTGATGATTTTTTCGCGTATCCAGCCCAGCGCCGGATCGTTGCTGCGGTGCTTATGCCATTGCAGCATCTGCACCAGGCGCGGGATGCGTGGCGGCGGTTCCCACACCTTGACCGGCAAGGTCTCCTGCGCGTGCAGCGCAATGCGGCAATGCACGGTGGCGATGCGGTCGGTGCCAACCACCAGCGCGGGCAGGGCGGTCATGGTCGGCGCGGTCACTTCCACCCGGCGCTTGACGTCGAAGCTTTCCATGAACCAGCCGTCGAACGTCGGCAGCGACGTGGTGCCGTGATTGGCAAAGGTGGCGATGACGTGGCCGCAGGCCAGATAATCGTCAAAGGTCAGGCGTTCGCGCACGCGCGAGTTGCCTTCCCACGTCACGCACAGGTAGTCCTCTTCAAACAGCGCTGCGGATGGATGTTCCTTGGACGTGTACTGCGATGGAATCACCAGGAAGTCGGCCTCGCCCTGTTCCAGCAGTTCGGTCGCGCGGTCGGACTGGTCGCGCAGGCGGATGCGCAGGTTGGGGGCTTCGCGATACAGCTCCGCCAGCAGCGGGGGAATCAGCACTGCTGTGGTGTAGTCCGATACCAGCAGCGTGAACACGCGCGTTTCGGCGGCGGGATCGAACTGCGGCTGGGCGGCGATGGTGGTCCCGATCCGCATCAGCACTTCGCGCACCGGCTCCACCAGCTCCTTGGCGCGTGGGGTCAGCAGCAGTTGGCGGCCCGATGGCACCAGCAGTTCGTCGTTGAAGTAAGCGCGCAGGCGAGAAAGGGCGCCGCTGGTGGCGGGCTGGCTCAGGTAAAGCTTTTCCGCCGCGCGGCTGATATTGCGTTCGGCCAGCAGCGCATTCAGCGCCACCAGTAAATTCAAATCGAGTTTATTGAAACGCATGGCAGCTCCGGAAGCGTTATGCAGACTGGCGCACAATCAGTGCATGGTCCAGCGTGCGCGATGTGGCCGCGCCGCCGGCCAGGCGCTTGAGCAGCAACTCCGCCGCCGCCGCGCCCAGTTCGCGCACCGGCTGCGCGATGGTGGTCAGCGCCGGTTCAAACACCTGCGCCACCGGAATATCGTCAAAACCCAGCACCGCCACGTCTTCCGGCACGCGACGTCCGACGCGGCGGAAGGCCTTGATGGCACCGATGGCCAGTGTGTCGGCCACCGCGAAGACGGCGGTTGGCGGATGTTCCATCGCCAGCAGCGTGCCGGCGGCTTCCATGCCGTGCACATAGTCGGTGCCGCGCGCCACGCGGATCAGCTGCGGCTCGACCGCAATGCCGGCGCGCTGCAACGCGTACTCATAACCTTCATGGCGTTGCCGCGCCCAGCGATAGTCTTCGCTGGCACTCAGCAGGGCAATCCGCTTGTGGCCGCGATTGAGCAGGTACTGCACCGCGTCGATGGCGGCCTGGCGATGGTCGATGCTGACGCTCGGGATATCGCTGTCTTCGACGAACTCCGAGCAGGCCACCCACGGAAAATCGGGAATCTCCTGCAGCAGCGGCTTCAGGTCTTCAAAGCGCGCCAGGCTGATGACGCCATCGGCCAGGCGGTTGTAGAGCGAATCCAGCGCCGCACTGTCGCGCGACAGCGTTTGCGAAGCGTCGGCAATCACCAGCCCATAGCCGTTGGCGCGCGTGATCGATTCCACGCCTTTGACGATTTCGGCGAAGTAGGGGTTGGCGAAATCCGGCACCAGGACTAATAACAGGCGGGTTTCGCCGCGCATCAGGCTGCGCGCCAGCGCGTTGGCGCGGTAGCCCAGCGCATCGACCGCGCTTTCCACCCGTTCGCGGGTATCGGCGTTGACTGCCTTGGTGCCGTTCAGTACCCGCGACACGGTGGCGATGGACACGCCCGCGCGTTCGGCCACGGCGGAAATCGAGGTGGTGGCGGCGGTTTTGCTACGGACTTTGACGGTTTTGGATGACATTGTTGGTAAATTGGGAAAAGTTTTTCCTAATATACCGTAATGACGGCATTCCGAGGTATCCAAGATACAAATACGACGTATCGATAAAAAGCCTTGTACAAGCGGATTTATCGGTGGAGTACGCGGCGGGAAAGCGTTATCATTTTTCCGTGTACTGATTTTCCTGCGAGAGACAGGCAAACGACAACAAAGGAGACAAGTAATGCAAAGTTCCGAATTTCCGGTGCGCCGCAAGGCCGACTGGCGTCAGGGCTGGATTCTGGTGTTTTCCGGCTTCCTGCCGGTGATGGCCATCATCGCGCTGGCGCCAACCCTGCCCACGCTGCTGGCGCACTTCCACGACGTCCCCAACGCCAAGCTGATGGTGCCGCTGCTGATTACCGCGCCGAGTGCCTGCATCGCCTTGTTCGCGCCGGCCGCCGGCGTGATCGCCGACCGCTTCGGCCGTCGCCGCCTCCTGTTATGGGCGATGGCGTTTTACGGCGGCGGTGGTTTGATGCCGTTCTTGATCGATGACTTCTGGGCCGTGGTGGCCGGCCGCGTGGTGATCGGCATCGGCGAAGCCGGCGTGCTGACCGTGGTGAATACCCTGTTGGCCGACTACTACGAAGAGCAGGAGCGCCATCGCTGGCTGATGATTCAAGGTGTGGTCGGCTCGGTGCTGGGCACCGTGACCATCGCCAGCTCCGGTTTCCTGGCCGCGCAGGGCTGGCAGTATCCGTTCCTGGTGTATGCGGTGGCGATCCCTATCCTGTTGGCCAGTATCGCCTTCCTGTTTGAGCCTGAGCCACGCAGCAAGCGCAATGTCGCCACCGCAGTGCCGGCGCAGTCGACGCCATTCCCTTACATGGCCGGGCTGGTGGTGTGCGGCGTGACAGTGATTCTGTCCACCATCTACTACGTTCAGGTGATTAACTTCTCGCTGCTGCTGAAAGAGCTGGGCGTGGCCGATCCGAAATCCATCGGCTTGAGCATGGCCATTCCCAGCATCGGCGTGCCGATTGGCGCGGTGCTGTTCAAGCTGACCACGCGCTTTGGCTCCGGCGCCCAGATCCTCATGGTGTTCGTCGGCTATGCGATTGGCCTGGGCGGCATCGGCTTGGCGCCGGATTACAAAGTGGCGCTGGCCTTCGCCTTCGTGCAGCAGCTGGCCAACGGCATCATCGTTCCGGCGCTGATCGCCTGGGCGCAGAGCAAATTCTCGTTCGAACACCGCGGCCGCGGCATGGGCTGGTGGGCAAGCTCCTTCTTCGTGGCGCAGTTCCTGTCGCCGGCCGTGGTCAACCTGATGCGCGGCGCGGTCGGCAACCTGCAAGGCGCGTTTGTCGCCTTCGGCGTCATCGCCGCCGTCTGCGCGCTGGCTGCGTGTCTGCTGCGCTGGCGTGCACCCGCGTCGCCTTCCAGCGTCGCACTCTAATTACTCAACCAGAGGTTCATAGCATGAATAAACAGCACAGCATCAAGCGCGGTGTCTCCCTGTACAGCTACCAGTACGAGACCTTCCTGCGCAAGATGACTCTTGACGACTGCATCGCCCACGCCGCCGGCCTTGGCGCGCGCGGCATCGAAGTGGTGAGCGAACAATCGTTCACCGGTTTTCCCAACGTGCCGCAAGCGCAGATCGACGGCTGGTTCGCGTCGCTGGAGCGCCACGGCGCCTACGCCCAGTGCCACGACATGTTCCTGGACGTGAAGCTGTACAAAGACCGCAAGCTGAATTTCGACGAGATGGTGGCATCGCTCAAGCGCGATCTGCACTTCGCCAAGAAGCTCGGCTGCCGCAATGTGCGTGTGATCGTCAACACGCCGCCGGAAGTGGTGGTGGCATGTGTGCCGCTGGCCGAGCAGCTGGACGTGCGCATGGGGATCGAAGTCCACTCGCCATTCCACTTCGACCACCCGTGGATCCTGCGCTACACCGAACTGACGCGCGCCACCGGCTCCGACCACGTGGGCTACGTGCCGGACATGGGCATGTATACCAAAAACTACCCGCCGGTGTTCCGCGACCGCTTCCTGCGTAACGGCGCCACGCCGAAGATTGTTGAATTCATCCTCGAAGCGCACAAAGCGCGCGTGCTGGCCGACTACGTGCTGATGGACGTGCGCAAGATGGGCGGCAATCCGGTCGACCTGCAAATGGCCGAAACCATCCGCCACAACATCTGGAGCAATCCGCGCCGCATGCTGGAGTTCATGCCGTGGATCTTCAACATCCACGCCAAGTTCTACGAGATCGACGACAGCGGCAAGGAGCCGGCGATTCCGTACGAGGAAATCATTCCGGTACTGATCGAGGGCGGCTACGACGGCCACCTGTCGAGCGAGTATGAAGGCCAGCGCCATATCGAGGACGCTTTCGAAGTGGACGGCGCCGAGCAGGTACGCCGCCAGCAAGAGATGTTCAAGCGCCTGTTGGGCGAAGTGTAAGGGGAACCAGAGCATGTACGACAAACACATTATATATCCGGGCAGCGTAGAGAACATCGAAGGCGGCTGGCGCCTGGGCGCGCGCTTGCCTTACTATCGCGGCCAGATCCTGTCGGCGGTGGAAGACGTGGCGCTGACCGTGGACGGCGAAAAAGTCCCGCGCGAGAATGTGCGCTTCATGGTGCGCGGCGTCACCCGCACGCTGGACGAGGTGGAAACCACCTACGACGAACGCTGGGAATTCGGCGAGGTTGCCGAGATCTCGGTGCTGCAACCTGGCGGCCTGGCGGCGGGCGAACACACCATCACGGCGGCGGTGCAATTGCGCATCTCCTACCTGCCGTGGAGCCCCGTCACCAGCTGCACCGTCACTGCCACCATCGCGGGCTGAAGATCACTATGGCGACCACCATCAAGGGACCGGCGATTTTCCTGGCGCAGTTCGCGGGCGACGCGGCGCCGTTCAACAGCTGGGATGCGATCACGCGCTGGGCTGGCGATCTTGGCTATCGCGGCGTGCAGGTGCCGTCCAACGACACGCGCCTGTTCGACCTGGCGCTGGCGGCGGAGAGCAAGACCTACTGCGAAGAGCTGCAAGGCGTGGCGCGCCAGAACGGTGTCGAGATCACGGAACTAAGCACGCACCTGCAAGGCCAATTGGTGGCCGTACATCCGGCCTACGATGAAGCGTTCGACGGCTTTGCGCCGGCGGAGTTGCGCGGCAAGCCGGCGGCGCGCCAGCAGTGGGCGGTGCAGCAGATGCTGTTGGCTGCCAAGGCCTCGGCCAACCTGGGATTGAATGCGTCGATCAGCTTCCCCGGCGCGTTGGCGTGGCCGTTCGTCTATCCGTGGCCGCAGCGCCCGGCGGGCCTGATCGAATCGGCCTTCGACGAGCTGGCGCGCCGCTGGCGGCCTATCCTTGATGCCTATGACGAGGCGGGCGTGGATCTGGCGTTCGAACTGCATCCGGGCGAAGACCTGTTTGACGGCGCGACGTTTGAAATGCTGCTGGAGCGCGTCGGCCATCATCCGCGCTTGTCGATCGCCTACGATCCGTCGCACTTCCTGTTGCAGCAGCTGGACTATCTCGGTTTCATCGACCGCTATCATGACCGCATCAAAGTCATGCACGTCAAGGATGCGGAATTCCGTCCCGATGCTCGGCAGGGCGTGTACTCCGGCTACCAGCCGTGGGTGGACCGTGCCGGCCGTTTCCGTTCGCTCGGCGATGGGCAGGTGGATTTCAAAGCCATCTTCTCCAAGTTCGCGCAATATGGTTTCAAAGGCTGGGCGGTGCTCGAATGGGAGTGCTGCCTGAAACACCCGGAGCAGGGCGCGGCCGAAGGTGTATCCTTCATCCGTGACCACATCATCCGCGTGACCGACAAAGCCTTCGACGATTTTGCCGGCAGCGCGGCCGACCCGCAGCGCAACCTGCGCATGCTGGGCATCGCTTAGGAGAATAGATGGAACAACCGAAGATTTTCCCCGGCCGCATCCGGCTGGGTATGGTGGGCGGCGGCGAGGGCGCTTTCATCGGCGCAGTGCACCGCCACGCCGCGCGCTTCGACGACCGCTATGAACTGCTGGCCGGCGCGCTGTCGTCCAGCGCCGAGGCATCGCAACGTTCTGGCCGCGCGCTGGGCCTGGACCCGGAGCGCATCTACGACGATTACAAACAGATGGCGCAAGCCGAAGCGGCGCGCGAGGATGGCATCGAGGCCGTCGTCATCGTCACGCCGAATCACATGCACGCGCCGGTGGCACGCGCTTTCCTTGAAGCGGGTATCAACGTCATCTGCGACAAGCCGGTGACCATCACCAGTGCCGACGCACTGGCGCTGCAGGCGCTGGCCGAAGATCGCGGGCTGCTGTTCGCCGTCACGCATAACTATTCAGCCTACCCGCTGGTACGCCATGCGCAGCAGATGGTGCGTGAAGGAGCGCTTGGCGACATCCGCGTGGTGCAGGTGCAGTATGCGCAGGACTGGCTGGCGGCGCCGTTGGAGCAGGGTGGCCACAAACAGGCCGCATGGCGCACCGATCCTGCTAAAGCCGGCGGCGGCGCCATCGGCGATATCGGCTCGCATGCATGGCAGCTGGCGGACTTCATCACTGGCTTGAAGCTTGATTCGCTGTCCGCGCAATTGAGCTCCTTCGTGCCAGGCCGCCCGATTGACGATGATGTGCAGGTGCTGCTGCGTTATGAAGGCGGCGCACGTGGCATGCTGTGGGCCAGCCAGGTAGCCATCGGCTGCACCAATGAGTTGCGCATCCGCGTCGTTGGCAGCGCGGGCGGCATCGAATGGGCGCAGGAGCAGCCCAACGGACTGAAATGGACGCCGCTGGGCGAGCCGACCCGCATCATCACGCGCGGCAGCGCCGCCATGAACGCGGCGGGCGCGCGCACCAGCCGCGTGCCAGCCGGGCATCCGGAAGGCTACGTCGACGCATTCGGCGCCTTGTACAGCGAAATCGCCTGCCATCTGTTGGCGCGGCGCGACGGAGGAGATCCCGGCGCGGCGCAATTCCCCACCATCGCCGATGGCGTGCGCGGGGTGCAGTTCATCGAAACCGTTCAAACTTCTTCTCTCTCCGGCGGCGCCTGGGTCAGTCTCCCCTGATTGGAAAAGCGTCCGTCGTTAGCCCCGCCTGTCCCGCAGGCGGGGCTTTTTTATTCGTAAAAACGTTTTCCTCGCGGCCTGCTATTCGGCGCGCAAATGCTAGCTATCCAAATAACGAGCTACAGGAAAATGCGGGAAAGCGCCTATCATTTTTCCTACAAACTAAAAATTTTTAGGAGACCATGATGCACAATCCAAAACTGACTTCCGTCGCACAAGCCCTTATTGCCATTGGCTCGCTTTCAATCGCCACGGTGACCGTCGCCGCCGAAGGCGAAGCGCAAAAGGACACCGGTCTGACGGAAGTCATCATCACCGCGCAGAAGATTGCGCAGCCGGCCAGCAAGACGCCTTTGGCGCTGTCGGTGCTGTCGGGCGAAGACCTGAAGAACGCTGGCACCGTCGATCCCCGCGCGCTGTCGGCGACGCTGCCAAACGTCGAAATCAGCCAGGAAAGCGGCATGCTGCAAGTGGCGATCCGCGGCGTGACGAGCCTGGACATGACCGAGAAAGGCGATCCATCGGCCGCCTTCCACATCGACGGCGCTTATATCCCGCGCTACGAGGCGCAAGCTGCCGCCTTCTTCGACCTCGATCGCATCGAAGTGCTGCGCGGTCCGCAGGGCACGCTGTACGGCCGTAATGCCACCGCCGGCGCCATCAACCTGATTAGCAATAAGCCGACCCGCAAGCTGGAAGGTAAAGTCGGCATCGAGCTCGGTAACTACAACACCCGCCGCTACGACGGCGTGGTGAATATTCCGCTGACCGATGTCTGGGCCCTGCGCGCCGCCGTCAACGGCAACAAGCACGATACCTTCCTCAATCCAGGCCCGAACAAGATTCCGCTGGAAAGCCAGGACGACAAATCGGCACGCGTACACTTGCTGGGCACCTTCACGCCCGACACCAGCCTGCTGCTGACCGCTGAACACAACCAAATCGGCGGTGCCGGCGTGACACCGGTCCCGCTGACCAACTTCTTCTCCGGCACCCCGACCGGCACCTTGCCGTTCACCGCGCCGGGCCGCGGCAACGACCTGCTGAATCCTGTGTACGTGGATCGCGGCAGCGACATGCAGCGCACCGCCGCCTGGGAATTCAAGCAGGATCTGAACCAGCACCGCGACAACTTCGCCAACTCGCTGCGCGCGGAATTCAAGACCAAGCTGGGATCGACCGAGATTACCTACCAGCTGGCGCAAATGCGCATGCATACCGACCAGTTGAACAACGGCGTCTACTTCGGTTTCCCGTTCGCTAACTTCATCAACGGAGACAGCAAGGCGGTGTCGAACGAACTGCGTTTCAACTCCACCGGCAGCGGTCCGCTGCGCTGGGTGGCCGGCGTGTATCACTTCGACGAGGACAACTTCCGTCACTCGGAATACAACACCTACATCACCGCGCCATTCGGCTCCTTCGTGGTGAACCTGCCGTTCCTTGCCTCGATCAACAACAAATCGAAAGCGGCGTTCGGGCAAGCGACTTACTCGCTGCGCGAAGACACCCGTGTAACTGCCGGCGTCCGCTACACCAAGGACCGCAAGTCCGGTTACGATCCGCTGAGCGGTGAAGCCGCCGTGCCGCCGGCCACCACCAGCAGCAAGGCCTACGCGCAGGACGTCAGCTTCAACAACACCAGCTGGAAGCTCGGCATCGACCATGACCTTACACGCAGCATCATGCTGTACGCCAGCGTATCGACCGGCTACAAGTCCGGCGGCTTCAATGCGGAAGCCGACACCGGGGTGTACAAGCCTGAAACTTTGAAATCGTACGAGGCTGGCGTCAAGGGCCGCTTCCTGGACAACCACTTGCAAGTATCGGCCAACGCCTTCCACTACGATTACAAGGACCAGCAGCTGACCATCACCACCTGCCGCACCAACGATCCGTCCACGTGTCACTCGTTCACCAGCAACGCCGCCAACTCGGTGGTGAATGGCCTGGAAGTGGAGAGCAAGTTGAGGGTTGGCGCCGGTGGCGAATTCCGCGCCACGGCGGCCTTCACCGACGCGCACTACAAGGACTACCGCCCGAGCAGCACCATCAACTACTCGGGACGTGACCTGGACCGCGCGCCGAATACCACCATAGGCTTCGGCTACACCCATCGCTTCCTGCTGGAGAACGGCGGCGAAATCGCGGCCACGCTGTCGACCCGCCACTCGACTTCCTACTACCTGAGCGACCCGACCATCGATGTGCGTTATCGCCAGCCGTCGTTCCGCAAGTCCGACGCTTCGATCGGCTACGACAGCGCGGATGGCAAGTGGAACGTGCAGCTGTTCGTGAAAAACATCGAGGATGAAATCACCATCCAGAGCCGCGTGCCGGGTGCGTTCTTCATCAGCGATCCGCGTACCTACGGCATCCGCGCCGGCTACAACTTCTAAGGAATCACGCATGAATATCATTGGACCAGACGCACTTGTATTCGGCGTGGACGACGTCGATGCTTGCGCCCAGTACCTGAGGGACTACGGTCTGACACCGGTCGGCGGCGGGCGTTTCGAAGCGCTGGACGGCACCGCCATCGTCATCGCTCACAAGGAAAGCCCCGGCCTGCCACCGTCGCTGGGCACGGCCAGCATGCTACGCAAGACGGTCTACGGCGTGGCCGACCAGCGCACGCTGGACGCGATTGCGGCCGAACTGCGGCGCGACCGCGAAGTGCGCAAGCTGGACGACGGCAGCATTGAAGCGCTGGACGACATGGGCTTCGTGCTGGGCTTCCAGATCACCGTGCGCAAACCGCTCGACCTGCGCGCCGAAGCGGTCAATGCGCCGGGCGCCAGCCTGCGCCGGCCGTTCAACGTGCCGGCGGTGGACGAAGCGGCGGAGGCGAAACCGCGTTCGCTGTCTCACGTGGTGTACTTTGTGCCGGATGCCGCCAAGGCCGAAGCGTTCTACAACGAGCGCCTCGGCTTCCGCTGCACCGACCGGCTGCTGGGTGCCGGGCCGTTCCTCAAGCCGGCCGGCATTGACGACCACCACACGCTATTCCTGATCCAGACGCCGCCCTTCATGAAAGGCTGCGAGCACTTCACCTTCCACATGGGCGGGCCGACCGAAGTGATGCTGGCGGGGACGCGCTTCGTCAACAAGGGCTACCAGTCGTTCTGGGGACCGGGGCGGCACAAGTTTGGCTCCAACTGGTTCTGGTACTTCAACAGTCCACTGGGCTGCCACGTCGAGTACGACGCCGACATGGACCTGCACGACGAGTCGTGGGTGGCGCGTCAGGCGCCGATGAGCGCCGACGCTTCGCAACTGTTCCTGTTCCAGTCGCGCGAGAAGTGGGCGCCGGGCGGTCCACCGCCGCCCAAGGCCTAGTCCTGGCGCCGGAAGTCCTTGGGCGTCACGCCCATGCGCTTCTTGAACAGGCGGCTGAAGTAGGCCGGGTCCTGGAAGCCTAGTTCGTAGGCGATGCTCGCAATGCTGGCCGGAAGATAGGTCAGCTTGCGGCAGGCTTCCAGCATCAGCCGGTCCTGCGTCAGGTCGAAGGCCGACTGGCCGGACAGCTTGATGCATAGCCGGTTGAGGCGCGTCGGCGTCACGCGCAGCGTCTCGGCATACTGGCCGACCTGCCATTGCTCCTTGTAGTGCCGCTCCACCTCTGCGCGGAAACGGCTGAACAATTCAAAATCGCTGCGGCCCGATTGATCGGCCAGCGTGTGCGCCGCCTGTTCGCGCATCAGCAGCAGCAGGGCGCTGCGCGCCAGCCATTCCAGCATCAGTGTGTGGCCGAACTCCGGCCATGCCGCTTCCGCACTCAAATTCTCCAACAGAGCCACCAGCCGCTGTTGCGACACGCTCAGGTCTATCGCCAGTGGCTGCACGAACAGCGGCGAGTACAAGTCGCCCTGGCCATGCGCCGCCGAGAAGATCACGTTCTGGTCCACCGTCAGCACATAGCCGTGCGCCTCGGGCGAAAAATCGAAGCCATGCACCACCGACGGATGGATGGTGATGGCGACAGGGCCGCTGCGCTGCCAGACGGCGTCGCCGATGCTGGCGCGGACTTCGCCGCCGAGCAGGAAAAGTACCTGGAACAGGCCGGGGTGGGTGTGACTGCCGATATGCCAGTCGTAGATGCGGCTGCGCGTCTCGATCAGTTCAATATGTACAAATTCAGCGGCGGCGGGGCGGGTTTGCTCGCCGTACAGCGCGAACTGCGGAATGTCGGGCTTGTTCATGGTTGTGGAGCGGTACGTGGTCTGTCAAAATAGTACAAGTTTTAGCGTTTTTCATCCATGTTTTTTACGCCCCAACGCCGCTACGATGACGTCATACAATAACCACATCGGAGATAAAACATGCGTACCCAAGTCGCTATTATCGGCGCCGGTCCCGCCGGCCTGCTGCTGTCCCACCTGCTGCACCTGCAGGGCATTTCCTCCGTCGTTGTAGAAACCCGCTCGCGCGCCGATATCGAGGCCACCATTCGTGCCGGCGTGCTGGAACAGGGCACGATGGATGTGCTGACCGCTGCCGGCGTCGGTGAGCGCATGCGCAAGGAAGGCGCGCTGCACCACGGTTTCGAGCTGTCCTTCGGCGGCAAGCGCCATCGCATCGACCTGCACGGCCTGACCGGCAAGTCCATCACAGTCTATCCCCAGCACGAGGTGCTGAAGGATCTGGTGGCGGCACGGCTGGACGCGCAAGGCACCATCTTGTTTGAAGTGAGCGATGTGGCGCTGCACGACGTGGCCACCACCAAGCCATACGTGACGCTGCGCCACGCCGGCGAAGCGCTGCGCATCGATGCCGATTTCGTCGCCGGCTGCGACGGCTACCACGGCGTATCGCGTCCTGCGATGCCGGATCAGGCCAGGCGCCAGGATTACCAGAAGATTTATCCGTTCGGCTGGTTCGGCATTCTGGTGGAGTCGGCGCCATCGTCGGAAGAACTGATCTACGCCCAGCACGATCGCGGCTTTGCGCTGGTCAGCACCCGCTCGCCGACCGTGCAGCGCTTGTACTTCCAGTGCGATCCAACTGACAAAGTGGAGAACTGGTCGGATGACCGTATCTGGGCCGAGCTGCATGGTCGCCTGGAGAATCACGACGGCTGGAAGCTCAAGGAGGGCAAGATCTTCCAGAAAGGGATTATCGGCATGCGCAGCTTCGTGTCGACGCCGATGCAGGCCGGTCGCCTGTTCCTGGCTGGCGACGCCGCCCACATCGTGCCGCCGACCGGCGCCAAGGGCTTGAACCTGGCGGTGGGCGACGTGAAGGTACTGACAGCGGCGCTGGTGGAGTTCTACCGCTGCGGCAACGAGGCGCTGCTGCAGACGTACGGCGAAACGGCATTGAAGCGCATCTGGCGCGCCGAGTGCTTCTCGTGGACCATGACGCGTTTGCTGCACACCTTCGCTGACGCTACGCCGTTCGAACGCGAGATGCAGCGCGCCGAATTGGAAAACATCGTCAGCTCGCCAGCGCTGGCGACAGCGCTGGCTGAGAACTACGTCGGCGCGTTTTAAACCGACGCTAAAAACTCCTGCACCAGCGCCGCGAACGCCGCAGGCTGTTCGATGGCGCTGATGTGGGAGGCTTCAGGAATCACACGCAGCTGGGCGCGCGGCAATTGCTTGGCCAGTTCTTCGGCCATGGCTGGCGGCGTACCTGCATCCAACTCACCGGCGATGACCAGCGCAGGCACGTTGATGCCTGGCAGGCGCGCGGTGGTATTCACACCAGCCACCGCTGCGCAGCAAGCCACATAACCTTCCGCGCCAGTGGTCAGCAGGCGGCGGCGGAAGCGCTCCACGGTCGCCACACGCTCGGCGCGGAAGCCATCGTGGAAGTAGCGGCCCATCACGGCATCGGCAATCGCCGCCAGGCCGCCTTCGCGTACCGTGGCGATGCGCTGTTCCCACATCGCTTGCGCGGCAGCAGGGTAGGACGAAGTCGTATTCGCCAGCACCAGCGCAGATACCAGCGACGGATGGCGCAATGCCAGTTCTTGTCCCACCATGCCGCCCATCGACAAACCAATCCACGTTACCGGGCCGGTATCCAGTTCGCGCAGCAGGCGCGCGGCGTCGTCGGCCAGTTCGGCCATGCTGTAAGGGCCGTCCGGCGCATCGGAGCTGCCATGGCCGCGATGGTCGTAGGCGATGACGCGGCTGTCTTCCGACAGCACATTGGCCAGTTGATCCCACATGGTCAGGTCGCATCCCAGCGCGTGGCTCAGCACCACGGTGCGGCGCGGTGTCTTGCCGTTGCGTGGCCCGCGCACGCTGTAGTGCAGGGCGGGCAGACTGGCCGTACGGCCTTCGCGGCCGATGCCGGGATGCGCGGTGGCGGCTGGTGCGAGCGGCTCCAGCGCGTAGCCGATTTGCGGGCCGACTTCGCGCAGGATGGCCAGCGCGTGGGTGAAGGCGGTGTTCGCGGCCGGCACGCCGGCGTAGATGGCCGACTGGATCAGCACTTCTTTCAGTTCGTCCGGCGTCAGGCGGTTGCTTTCTTCGCCCAGCAGCGCAGCGCGCACGTGCAGATCGAATTCTTCCCAGCGGCCCAGCGCAATGGTGATGGAGAGGACGATGGCGCGGCGGGTCTTTTGCTCCAGGCCCGGACGGCCCCAGATCTCATTCCACGCAAAGCGCGTGATCAGGTTCTGGAAATCGGCATTGAAGTTGTTGGCGTTGTTCAGCGAGCGCTCTACCCACGCGTCGCCGAGAATGCTGCGGCGGTTGTGCAGGCCGCGTTCGAAATCGTGGTCGATAGGATCGTAGCTCATGATGATGTCGAGAATTGGTTGAAGTCTGCACGCAGTTGGCGCAGCTGCTGTTCGGCGAGCCGTTGGGCGGGGCGCGCCAGCGCGGCGGCGTCCTGCTCGGAGCCGGGATACATCAGTTCCTTGAATTCGCCGATATTGCGCAGCATGCGCGCGCTGTCGATCCGCAGGCCGGCGATGGCTTCGTTCAGCGCTTGCAGGGCGCCGTGCGCGCTCAGGAACAGCGACGGCCATTCAGCCAATTCCGCTTGCCAGTTACCGAGGCCGCGTTCATGCTGCTGGCCCATGGCCGTCAGCAGCGCTGCGCCATGCTGCGGCGTGCGCGCGGCCGATGCCAGCGCGATCAGCGCCGACACCGGATTGCGCTTGTGTGCCATGGCCGAAGAACCACCGCGGCCTTCGCCGGACGGCTCCGAGAGTTCGGCGATTTCGCCTTGCGCCATCAGACTGAGGTCTGTCGCGATTTTGCCAAGGCTACCCGACAGCACCGCGACTTCGAGGCCCAGCCGCACCCACTCATCGCGTTGGGTGTGCCACGCGGCGTCCGGCGCGCGCAAGCCGAGGATGGCAGCCATGCGTTCGACCACGGCCGGCCCTTGTTCGCCCATCACGTCCAGCGTGCCGACCGCGCCGCCCAGCTGCAGTTGCAGGGCACGGGCGCCGGTTTCGCGCAGGCGTTGACGGGCGCGTACCAGCGGCGCCAGCCAGCCAGCAAACTTCAGGCCGAGCGAGGTGATTTGCGCCGGCTGCATCAGCGTGCGCGCCAGCACCGGCGTGCCAGTGTGCTGTTCGGCCAGTTGCAGCAGATGGCCGCTCAGGTCGTGCAGGCCGTCGTCCAGCAGTTGCAGCGCTTCGCGCGTGGCCAGCACCATGGCGGTGTCGATCACGTCCTGGCTGGTGCCGCCAAAATGCACTTTGCCGCCGACTTGCGCATCGGCGGCAGTCACGGTTTTTTTCAGTTCCTTCACCAGCGGGATGGCCAGGCTGCCGGCGCGGCGGCTGGCCACGATCAGGGCCTGCACATCGTAGCGCTGCACGTCGCAGGCCTCGGCGATGATGGCCGCCGTGGCTTGCGGCAGCAGGCCGACGTCGGCCTGGGCCTGTGCCAGCGCCTGTTCGAAGCGCAGCATGGCTTGCACGATCGCGGCGTCGTCGAACACCGCGATCATGTCGCTGCTGGTAAGGAAGCTATCGAAGATGGATACGCTCATGGATCCCAGTTATTTATAGTCGAAGAACACGGTCTCGCGTTCGCCCTGCATGTGGATGTCCCAGCGATACGGGCCATCGGCATTGCGCTCGGCCAGCAGTGTGGCGCGGCGCGCGGCCGGCACCTGGTCCAGTATAGCGGACTGCGACAGGCCTGCGTCGTCGGCCAGGAATATGGCGGTGAACTGGTGCTTGACCAGGCCGCGCGCGAACACGGTCACGTAGGCCACCGGCTCGCCTGCCGGCTGGTCTACCCTGGATAGCTGCAGCGTGAAGCCGCCGTCCTCGCCGCTCGGCACGCGGCGGAAGCCCGGCAGGTCGGCCGCCGCTTCCACGTTGGCGGCGGCAGGCTGCCACGATTCGATCTGCGCGTCGTTGATCGGCGCGCCGGCGCCGTCGTAGATCACGCCACGGATGGTGATGGCGCCAGCGGCGGGATTGAGTTCAGTCGCCCATTTCCACGCTTCGTGCGAGAACGGGCCGATGGTTTGCGAAGTGGTGATATTGCTCATAGCCGGTTCTCCTCAGATGCCGAATGGGGTGGCGTCGCGTCCGCGCAGGACGATGTCGAATTCATAGCCCAGCATCTGGTCGCTCACGGTTTCTTCGATGCTGAAGCGCGAGATCAGGCGCTGGCGCGCGGCTTCGTCCGGAATGCTCTGGAAGATCGGATCGTAGGCAAACAGCGGATCGCTGGGGAAGTACATCTGCGTCACCAGGCGCTGCGCGTACACATTACCGAACAGCGAGAAGTGGATGTGCGCAGGGCGCCAGGCCTTGTCGTGATTGCCCCAAGGGTAAGGGCCCGGCTTGATGGTGACGAGGCGATAGCGGCCGTCGTCGTCGGTCATCATCTTGCCCCAGCCGTTGAAATTCGGGTCGAGCGGCGCGTCGTGCTGGTCCTTCTTGTGGCGATAGCGGCCGGCGGCGTTGCACTGCCAGACTTCCAGCAGCGAGTTGCGCACCGGTTTGCCGTCTTCATCGACGATGCGGCCGGTGACGACGATTTTCTCGCCGAGGGGAGCGCCTTCGCCTTGCGTGGTCAGGTCGGCGTCGTGCGGCAGCAGGATGCGCGGCTTGGGCGCCAAGCCTTGCGATACCGGCACCGGCGCGTCGAGGCGCAACAGCGGTTGCTGAGGGCCGCGATGGGTGGTGGATTTGTACGGTGGATAAACCAGTTCCGGATAAATTCCGGGCGCGATGGCATCGAATTTCACAGCTAGTCTCCTCTAATAAATGCTGTGATGATGGTACGAAGCAGGGCGAGGACGGACAAGAGGGCGGTGTCGTGCTATATTCGCTATGCGCACACATTGTGCGTATATCGCACAATTTCCGATTTATTTGCCATGCATAGTGATGACGATTCGATAGCTCCGGCACCACGCGATCTGGTGGCCGGGCTGGAAAAGGGCCTGCAGGTGATTGCCACCTTCGACCAGGAGCGTAGCCGCCTCAGCATTGCCGAGGTGGCGGCCCGCACCGGCCTGACCCGTGCGGCTGCGCGCCGCTATCTGATCACGCTGACCCACCTCGGCTACATGCGTCATGAGAACAAGTTGTTCTCGCTGACGCCGATGGTGTTGCGGCTGGGACAGTCCTACCTGCATTCGGCGCGGCTGCCGCGGCTGGCGCAGCCGCTGCTGTACCGGCTGGCCTATGCGCAGGGCGAGGCGGCCTCGGTCGGTGTGCTCGACCACGACCAGTTGGTGTGCGTGGCGGCGGTCAGCGCCGGGCAGCTGGTGTCGGTGACCTTGCAGCCGGGCACCCGCGTGCCGGCCTGGTGCACTGCCAACGGCCGCATGCTGCTGGCCAGCCTGCCGCCGGCGCAACTCGAAGCCTACCTCGAGCGCGTGCAGCTGGAACCGATCACCGAGCACAGCATCATCGACAAAAAGCGCCTGGCCGAGGCTATCCACCGTGCCCGTAGCCAGGGCTACGCGCTGGTCGACCAGGAACTGGAACTGGGCCTGCGCACCATGGCCGTCCCGCTCAAAAACTTCCGCGGCGAGGTGGTCGCCGCAATGAACATCAGCGTCCACGCTGCTCGCATGACGCTGGAACAAATGACCGAGCGCTGCCTGCCCGCCTTGCTGAAAATACAAGTTGAACTCAATGCCATGCTCTGAACCAGCGAGTTAACATCTGCTACGAATTTTCCTGTAGGATACCGACTTCTTCCGACCGGAGGATGTACGACTATTTCTCTTGGAGACGGAATGGGAGTGTTTCGCCCACCGATGCACAAGCCGGCAAAACTGGCTGTGTTTGCTTGTATTCTTGCTATTACGACCGTGGCCGCCGCTGAGGGCTGGCGCTGGTCGCGCGCGCGGCAACACCATTCGAAGCCGGCCACGGTGGACGCAGGCGCGCCGTCGCCGGTCACGCTGACCGAAATATCGCGCACCATCATCCCAATGCCGAAAGGCGTGCCGTCCGCGCACGCCAGCGCGCTGGCGCAGCTGCCGCAAGGCGACCTGATTTCCTTCTGGTGGGCCGGCAGCCGCGAAAGCGGTCCCGATGTGAAGGTGTATGCCTCGCGCTGGTCCAACGGCCAGTGGAGCGACAACTGGGTGGTCGCCAGCCGCGACTCGCTCGGCGATGCGCTCGGTCACGGCGTGCGCCGCATCGGCAACCCGGTGGCGTGGACCGCCGCCGACGGCACGGTGCATTTATATGTGGTGGCCACCGGCCTTGGCGGCTGGGCCGCCTCGCGCGTGGTGCAGCTGGAGTCGCACGACGAAGGCCGCAGTTTCAAGGTGCGCCGCGTGCTGCCGATGTCGCCGGTGTTTAATACCAGTGTGCTGGTGCGCTCGACGCCGGTCGGCCTGGCCGATGGCGGTTGGTGGCTGCCGGTGTACTTCGAGATCGGCCACAAGTACCCGATGCTGGTGTCCTTCGACGCCAACGGCAATCCACAGCGCATGACGCGCATTGGCGCGCGTACCCGTTCCTTGCAGCCGACGCTGGTACCGGTATCACCGACCGAAGTGCGGGCGTGGATGCGCGATGCACGCAAGGAGAACTCGGTGGTGCAGCAAGCGGTCAGCCACGACGGCGGCACCAGCTGGGAAGACCTTGGCCCGACCAATATCAGCAACCTCGGCACCTCGCTGGCGGTGCTGCGCCTGCGCAGCGGCAGCCTGCTGATGCTGGCCAACCAGGGCACCAGCCGCAAGACCGCGCGCAGCACGCTGACGCTGTCGATATCGGCCGACGGCCAGACCTGGAAGCCGCTGACCGACATCATCGCCGGCCAGCCAGGCGACGAATTCTCGTATCCCGCCATGTTCCAGGTGGGCGACGAACTGCACATCACCTACACCCATCAGCGCCGCGCCATTGCGCACCACCGCCTGAAAATCCACGACGGGAAGGAAGTATTATGAGCTTGCCCGATCTCGACCTGCAGATCATCTATGCCCGCATCGCCTGGGGCCTGATCGCGGCGGCGATGCTGCTGTCGGTCTTGCCGACGCTGTTGCCGAAGATTTTCCCGCAACTGGCCAACCGCACCAAGGCGATGGTCATCGGCACCGTGGCGGTGGTGATGCTGCTGCCGGGAGCCGCGTCGCCGGCGTACTGGCTTACGCTGGTGTTCCAGTATCCAAGCGGCCTGCTGGCCGGTTACAGCCTGGTGGCGCTGCTGGCGCGCTGGCGCGAACGGCCGGTGATCTTCCCGCTGCATCCGGCGTTCGCCGCGCTGCTGACCGTGACCGGCGTGGTGCTGTACCTGGACGCGTTTGGCGTGCTGGCGCTGGGACTGTACTATCGCGGCTTTGATTCCGGCGCGGCCACGCTGCTGACCTGCGCTTCCGCCGTCTTCGCCGGCGCCGCCATCCTGTTCCGCTTTGCCGGCAGCGCCGGCCTCGCGCTGATGACCAGCGTGCTGCTGTTTTCGCTGCTGCGTCTACCGAGTGGCAACCTGTGGGACGCGCTGATCGACCCGCTGGTGTGGGCTTGGGCGGCGGGATCGGTGATCCTGGCCAGTGTGCACCGCTACCGCGCGCGCAAGGCTGTTGCACATCCGGAGCCCCAAGGGGAGCCCGAGCCTGAACTTGCGGCGGCGCGGGTCGCCAACGGCATCGAATAAATCGATATAAATCGTATAAAACAAAGGGAGTAAATACATGACATCGACGAAGTGGTACGTGCATCCGGTGGTTGCCACCGGCATCGCCATCAATGTTTTCATTCTGGGCCTGGCTGTCCTGTTCGCGCACGACAATGCGGCGTCGTGGCGCCTGCTGGTGGAAGACGGCATCGTCGAATGGATGCAGTTCCTGTGCTTCGCCTTGCTGAGTGGTTTGCTGGGCTTCCTGGCAGTCGAGCAGTGGCAGCGCGAGCCGAAAATCAACCTGCAGTTCCTGGCCTTCGCCGGCCTGTGCGCGCTGGTCGGCCTGGCCGCGCTGGAAGAAGTCAGCTGGTTCCAGCGCGTGCTGCACATCGTGCCGCCGGAATTCTTCGCGCAGAATAACCGCCAGGGCGAGACCAATCTGCACAACCTCGCAATGGGCAAGAGCAGCCTGCACAAAGCCGTGCTGTTGAAGGTGATCGCGGTTGTCGGCCTGACCCACAACGTTATCTTGCCGCTGCTGGCGCGCAAAAAGGTGGCGGTGCGCACTTTTGTCGAGAAGTTCGGCCTGTACCTGCCGCCGCTGTCGGCATCGCTGATCTACATCGTGTTGGTGGCGTTGTCGCACGTGCTGATCGACCATCCACGCAAAGGCGAACTGGGTGAGCTGTTCGGCGCCATGCACTATCTGGTGACCGTGGTGGCAGCGTACTTCTTCGGCGTGAACTACGGTAAAAAGCCGGTGTTCGGCGAATCGCGCGACAGCCGCAATATCTCCACGCTGTTCTGCATGATCCTCGTGTTCATCCTGCTGTGCGGCTGGATGCTGAGCGCCGGCGCTGGTGCAGGCGCCTACATCGCCAGCCATCCAGGCTTCGGTGCTGAATGATTAAGCGTATCGCGGCCCGGCTGGGCAAACTGACGCTGTGGGCCGGCCCGTTTGCCGGCGTGCTGCAACTGCTGTTGCTTGGGCTGGCGATCTTCTCGCTGTCGCGCATTGGCCTGGTGGCGTGGCAGTGGCAGCGCGTGGCTGCCACCGGCATCGTCGGCCAGATCCTGGTGCAGGGCGTGCGCGCCGACCTTATTATGCTGGGCTATCTGATCGTGGTGCCGCTGGTGCTGTCGCCGCTGCTGGCGCATCAGAAGACGCTGGGCCTGTGGAAGAACCTGACGGTGGTGTGGGGCACCTTTGCCCTGATCTTCATCGTCTTCATGGAGCTGTCCACGCCGCAGTTCGTGATGCAGTACGACGTGCGTCCGAACCGCCTGTTTATTGAATACCTCTCGTATCCGGCCGAAGTCATGTCCACGCTGTGGCACGGCTTCCGCATCGCACTGGTGCTGGGCGTGGGCTTCACCATCCTGCTGGGCACCGCCATCTACAAGCTCCTGAAGGCCGCGTCGGCCGACATGGTCGCGTGGAAGCCATTGAAGCTGCTGGCCCTGTGGCCGCTGCTGGTGCTGCTGGTGGCATTCCAGATCCGTTCGACGCTGGCGCACCGTCCGGCCAATCCGGCGCTGTTTGCGCTGACCGGCGACGCCATGGTCAACTCCCTGATCATCAATTCGCCGTGGTCGGTGCTGGATGCATGGGGCGCCATGAGCCACGAAGCCAATTCGTCTGAAATCTACGGCAAGTACCCGCGCGAAAAAGTATTCGAAGTGGTGAAGAGCGCGCCGTGGCTGCGCAACGAACAGTTCACCTCGCCCGATTTCCCGACCCTGCACAAGCAGGTGGCGGCGATTCAGCGCGAGCGTCCGCTCAATCTGGTGATCGTGCTGGAAGAAAGCTTGGGCGCGACCTTCGTTGAATCGCTGGGCGGCCTGCCGGTGACCCCGGAGCTGGAAAAGCTGAAGAAGGACGGCTGGTGGTTTGAACAGCTGTATGCCACCGGCACCCGTTCGGTGCGCGGCATCGAGGCCGTGGTGGCGGGCTATCCGCCGACCCCCGCGCGCAGCGTGGTCAAGCTGTCGCTGTCGCAGCAGAACTTCTACACGCTGGCCGCAGGCCTGGGCAAGCAGGGCTACCACACTGAATTCGTGTACGGCGGCGAAGCGCACTTCGACAATATGCGCAGCTTCTTTACCGGGAACGGCTTCCAGAAAGTGGTGGACCGCCGCGACATGAACCCGGTGTTCGAGGGCAGCTGGGGCGCCTCGGATGAAGACTTGTTCGACAAATCGCTGGAACGCTTGAAAACTCTGCATGCCAGCGGCAAACCGTTTTTCAGCCTGATCTTCTCCTCGTCCAACCACGAGCCGTTCCAGTTCCCGGACGGCCGCATCAAGCTGCACGACGCGGAAAAGCAGACCGTGAATAACGCCGTCAAATACGCCGACTATGCGCTGGGCCGCTTCATCGCCGAAGCGAAGAAGCAGGACTACTGGAAGGACACTGTGTTCCTGATCGTAGCCGATCACGACAACCGCGTGTACGGCGACAGCCTGGTGCCGATCAAGAAGTTCCACATCCCTGGCCTGATCCTGGGCGCGGATGTGCAGCCGAAGCGCATCACCACCATCGCCAGCCAGGTCGACCTGGCGCCGACGCTGCTGTCGCTGCTGGGCGTATCGAGCGAGCATCCGATGATCGGCCGGGATCTGGCGCGCGACAGCGATACGCCGGGCCGCGCGCTGATCCAGTTCGATAACTACTTCGCGTGGCTGGAAGGTTCGTCGGCTACCATCCTGCGTCCTGGCCAGGCGCCGCTGGCGGGCCAGTACGACGCCGCCACCGGCGTGCTGACCACCGGCGGCGTGCCGGATGCGCAATTGGTCGACAAGGCCATGTCACACGTGGTGCTGCCATCGCTGCTGTATCGCGAGCAGCGCTACAAGCTGCCGCAGGCCAAATAGACGGAGACGGTCATGCGCTTGCTACTGGTCGAAGACGATCCCATGATCGGCGAGAGCATCGAGGAAGGCCTGCGTGGCGAAAGCTACGCGGTCGACTGGGTGCGCGACGGCAGTGCGGTGGAACTGGCCTTGTCCGGTTTTGCCTACGATCTGATGCTGCTGGATCTCGGCCTGCCGGGCAAGCAGGGCATGGACGTGCTGCGCGCGGTGCGTGCGCGCGGCGATGACCTGCCGGTGCTGATCATCACCGCCCGCGACGGCACACCGGCGCGGGTGGAGGGTCTCGACGCCGGCGCCGACGACTACCTCGTCAAACCCTTCGACCTCGATGAACTGCTGGCGCGCATCCGCGCGCTGCTGCGGCGGCGCGTCAGCCGGACGCGCTCCATCATCGAACATGGCAGCCTGAAACTGGACCTCGCCAGTCACGAGGCCACGCTGGCCGGGCAACCGGTCAAGCTGTCGGCGCGCGAATTCTCGGTGCTGCGTGCGCTGCTGGACAATCCGGGTTCGGTGGTCTCCAAGTCGCAGCTGGAAGAAAAACTCTACGGGTGGAATGCCGAAGTGGAAAGCAATACCGTCGACGTCTACGTGCATCACCTGCGCAAGAAACTCGGTCCGGACTTCATCAAGAACGTGCGCGGCGTCGGCTACAAGATCGCGGCGGCGCCGTGAGAACCATCCGCCGCCAGCTGCTGATTGGCCTGCTGGGCGCAACGCTGTTGTGCGTACTGGGCGCCGGCGCTTTGCTGTATCGGTCGCTGCGCATGGAGACCTACGAACTGGCCGACCTGCAGTTGCGCCAACTGGCGGTGGCGCCGGAAAGCCATCTGCCCGTGGCCGAAGATCCCGAAGAAGAATTTGTCTTGCAAAGCTGGGACGAGCAGGGCGTGCATGTGCTGCATATCTCGCATGGCATGAAGCCGTTGGCCAATCATGCGGTGCGCGGCTTCGTCACCGTCAAGATCGACGGCCACCATTGGCGCCTGTACGGTGAAGAGCGGAACGGTCTGTACGTCCAGGTCGGGCAGCCGCTGGCAGTGCGCAACAAGCTGGCCGCCGAGATGGCGTTGCGTGCCGGTGCGCCGCTGGTGGTGTTCGCGCTGGTACTGGGCGTGATGCTGGTGTTTGTGGTCGGCCGTGCCCTGCGGCCGCTGGACCGGCTGGCGCAGGCGGTGGAAGGGCGTTCGGCATCGGCGCTGGAGCCGTTGTCGACGCAAGACCTGTCACCCGAGTTGCTGCCGGTGGCGCTGGCGCTTAACTCCCTCATGCACAAGTTTGAGGAAGCCATGACTACGCAGCGTAACTTCGTGGCCGATGCCGCGCACGAACTGCGCTCGCCGCTGACGGCGCTCAAGCTGCAGCTGCAGCTGGTGGAGCGGGCCACCACTGATGAAGCGCGCGCACTGTCGCTGGCCAAGCTGGATGAACGGCTGGACCGCACCACGCATCTGGTGCGCCAGCTTCTTAGCCTGGCGCGGCATGAAACCACGCTGGCGGTGGTGCAGCGCAAACCGGTAGACCTGGGGCGCCTGCTGGAATCGGTGGTGGCCGATCATTCCACGCTGGCCGAAAGCCGCAACATCGACCTCGGCATCGAGGCGCCGGGCCAGCTGGTGATCGACGCCGATGAAGACAGCCTGCGCGTACTGCTGAATAACCTGGTCGACAACGCGCTGCGCTACACGCAGGAAGGCGGCCGGGTCGACCTGCAAGCTTGCCTTGAAAACGGTCGCCCGCTGCTGCGCGTGCGAGACAACGGTCCTGGCGTTCCGCTCGAATACCGGGACAGGTTATTCGACCGCTTCTTCCGGCCGGACGGCCAGCAGGCTTGGGGTGCCGGCCTTGGACTGTCTATCGTACGCAACATCGTCGACCATCATCAGGCCGAAATAGTACTGGATGATGGGCTGGAAGGTCGCGGATTGAGCGTCGCCGTGATTTTTTAATGCAGCGTTAATACTTTTTCGGGCACACTGACCGCTTTTGAAAATAGAGCGGCAGCGTTAAATGAAAAAAGTTCTCATCCTCGGCGTGAACGGCTTTATCGGCCACCATCTGTCCAAGCGTATCCTGGAAACCACCGACTGGCAGGTCTACGGCATGGACATGAACACCGACCGAATCGGTGATCTGCTGGCGCATCCGCGCATGCACTTCTTTGAAGGCGACATCACCATCAACAAGGAGTGGGTCGACTACCATGTCAAGAAGTGCGATGTGATCCTGCCGCTGGTTGCCATCGCGACCCCGTCGACCTACGTGAAAGCGCCGTTGCGCGTGTTTGAACTGGACTTCGAAGCCAACCTGCCGATCGTGCGCGCCGCCGCCCGCTACGGCAAGCACCTGGTCTTCCCGTCGACTTCCGAGGTGTATGGCATGTGCCACGACGAGGAATTCGATCCCGAGAATTCGGAACTGATCTGCGGCCCGATCAACAAGCCACGCTGGATCTACTCCAACGCCAAGCAGCTGATGGACCGCGTGATCTGGGGCTACGGCATGGAAGGCCTGAACTTCACGCTGTTCCGTCCATTTAACTGGATCGGCGCCGGCCTGGACTCCATTCACACGCCGAAAGAAGGATCGTCGCGCGTGGTGACGCAGTTCTTCGGCCATCTGGTCCGCGGCGAGAACATCTCGCTGGTCGACGGCGGCCACCAGAAGCGCGCCTTCACCGACATCGATGACGGTATCGACGCGCTGATGAAGATCATCGCCAACAAGGACGGCGCGGCCTCCGGCAAAATCTACAACATCGGCAATCCGGTCAACAACTACTCGATCCGCGAACTGGCCGGCATGATGCTGGAACTGGCCACCAAGTATCCGGAATACGCCGACAGCGCCAAGCAGGTGAAGATCGTCGAAACCACCTCCGGCGCGTACTACGGCGAAGGCTACCAGGACGTGAAGAACCGCGTGCCGAAGATCACCAACACCTGCGAAGAGCTGGACTGGAAGCCCACCACCACGATGGCCGACGCGTTGAAGAAAATCTTCGACGCCTACCGTACCCAGGTCGCTGACGCGCGAGCGCTGGTGAACTAAGACCGCATCGCCGATGACCCCATTCCTGCGCTCGCGGGCGGCCTGGTACGCGCTGGCCGCCGTATTCATCGTCGTATCCCTGTTCGTGCTGGATATACGGACCCTGATCCCGCCGGATGAGGGCCGCTACGCCGAGATGGCGCGCGAGATGCTGCTCAGCGGCGATTGGGTCACCACGCGCCTGAACGGCATCAAGTACTTCGAAAAGCCGCCGCTGCATACCTGGATGAGCGCCTTGTCGTTCGCGGTGTTCGGCATCGGCGAATGGCAGGCGCGCTTGTGGAATGGCGTGGGCGGCATCTTCGGCGTGCTGATGGTCGCTTACACCGGACGGCGCGTCTATGGCGGCCTGGCCGGCGAATATGCGGCGCTGGTGCTGGCTTCGATGGTATTCTGGGGCGGCGCATCGCAATTCAATTCTCTGGACCTGGGTGTGGCGGCGACCATGTGCCTGTCGTTGTGTGCCTTGCTGATCGCGCAGCACAGCGGCGCCACCGATGCTGAGCGCCGCCGCTGGATGCTGGTGTGCTGGGCCGGCATGGGTTTGTCGCTGCTGGCGAAGGGTCTGATCGGCATCGTGCTGCCGGGCGGTGTGCTGGTGCTGTATTCGCTGCTCAGCGGCGACCGTGGAATCTGGCGCCGCTTGCACATCGGCGTTGGCGTGCCGTTGTTTCTGCTGGTCGCCTTGCCGTGGTTTGTGCTGGTGGGATTGCGCAATCCCGAGCAGCCGGGATTCTTCTTCATCCACGAACATTGGGACCGCTTCTTCCTCAAGGAGCATCACCGCGAAGGTCCGTGGTACTACTTCCTCGTGCTGCTGCTCCCCGCGGCCATGCCATGGATCGCCATCATCCCGGCCAGCCTTGCGGCCGCGCGCCGCAAGCTGCCAGGCCGTTTCCAGCCCGGCTTGATGCTGCTGACCTGGACCGTCTTCATTCTGGCCTTCTTCAGCTATTCAAGCTCCAAGCTGCCGGGCTACATGCTGCCGGTGTTCCCGGCGCTGGCGCTGCTGATGGGCCGCCAGCTGGAGCGTGCATCCAGCAATGCGGCGCTGAGCCTGACCGCGATCGTGGCGCTGGCCGGCACCGCCGGCCTGAGTGCCGCCTTGCTGGCGCCGGGCCTCGACAATATCCGCCACTTGCTGTTGACCGCCAGCCTGGCCGCCTTGCTGGGCGCAGGTGCGGGCTGGATGGCTGAGCGGCGCGGCCATCGCACCGGCATGGTGATCGCACTGGCGGTTTCCGGCTGGCTGATGACGCAACTGCAGATGGCTGCTACCGAACCGTATGGCCGCGAGCAGTCCGGCGTCGCGCTGGCGAAAGCGCTGCGTCCTGCATTGACGCCGGACACGCCGGTGTACGCGGTCGGCACCTACGAGCAGTCGATGACGTTCTACATGGCGCACAAGGTCACCACCGTGGCCTTCAGCGATGAACTGGCCTTCGGTCTGCAGCAGGAACCGCACTTGGGCATCCCCACGCTGGACGAATTCGTCACCCGCTGGAATGCCCGAGCCGCGCAAGGCCTGCCGCAATACGCCATCATGCGCCACACCATGTACCAGCACCTGCAAGAACGCCAGCTGCCGATGAAAATAGTCGGCAGCAGCGAGCGCGTGGTGCTGGTTTCGTCATCGCAGAGCAGCCGTTAAACTGATTTTTTCGTGGCCTTTGCGGTTGGCGTCATAAGCGTGACGCCAACCGGCAATGTTCCGGTCTTCAGGAACTCAGTCAGCGGCTGCATGTCTTTCTCGTCCAGATACGTCAGGTAGCTGTCGGGTTCGGGAAGGTCCGGAAGGACCTCTCTCAAGCCTTCCAGGATTTCCATATCCGGCTCGGGATCGCAGAACAGCTCCCGATACGTCTCTGCATTCAGCTTGTTAGGATAGTCCTTGGTGATCAGGTAAAGCAAACGCCCGCAAATCTGCTTTTTGTTTGCGGCGTGCCACCGGACACTCTCCTCAAATGACAGCGAATCATTTATTTCGGCAGATGGATGATAGATATGCAGGTATGCAGCAAGCAAAATTGAGCCATACAGCAGCCCCAGTGCCTCGCTAGCGTATTGATTGCTCTTCGACTTCTCAAGCAGGTAAGGCAGAACCTCGGTCATATCTGCCACTTCGGGCTCGCTGACGTTGTTCAGTATTTGCTTGGCCAAGTTTTTAAATGCAGCGGAGGGTATCTCGCGTCCGCTATCTTCCAGATATTTCAGCGCGTCCGAAATGCTGCGCCAGTTTTTAAGTCTGACGTATCCTCCTGTCAGTGACGCAGTAATGTGATCAAGCGCGCCCTCTACCTCGAAGGCGTCGAGTGTTTGAATGGCGCCCGCGGCAAGCAGTCCCTGGTAAAGATTGATAAAGTCGTCGGCGGATTTTGCGATAGCATACTTCGGAATTTGTTCGTTCAGATAACTGCGCAGCGCATAACTTGACCATAGGGCGTGTGCGGTTTGCATCGCTTGTATATCGAACTTCTCCTGCATGAAGTATCCCGAAGTGCACATCATCAGCGCTTGCTTGATGGTCTTCTTCAGAATCGAACGTTCACCATCGCACTGAATCACGGTATCCAAAAACTCCGCAAAATGGGGAAGATGGAGTGGCACTGGTTCAGCGCGGCGTAAGGAGTTATTGAGCGCGTTGAGGAAGCCAATCTTCTGGAGTTCATTTCTATCGGCGAAGAATTGGCCACCGAAGATGCGCTGGACAATTTGAGTGTATACAAGTGGATCGGACTGCGCGTGTGTTATCAAGATCTGCCCGATACACATATCGAAAACGGCAGCGAAGCCTGGCTCCAGATACCTGGCGGCCAATTCTTCCTCTGCAATGTCCGGTTTTAGCATGTCTTCGATCAATGGCCGGAACAAAATCTGCTTGGCCTCCTCGGGAGGAATGTTTGTTTCGAGCGCAAACAGAGAGTCTTCAATGCCGGCGCCCAGTAGGTCCTCGTGCAGGTCGATGGTCTTGTTCAGCAGCCGGGTCCTGAGATCGGTAATACTTCGTTCCCGTTTAAGAATCGAGAAATAGGCGTGGTGCTCCAACTTAATCGATGCACCAGGACCTTCGTCACTCCACAGCGTCTTGGTCGCCACCATGCCGTTGATGATGCTGATGATTTCGCGCGGGCCGGGCGGCATAGAGAAGCTGTACCAGCGGGTCATCAGCAGATAGATGGCGTGTGCGCTTGTACGGAACTCCTGCTCGAATGCTTCGCCGAGTTTTTGTTCGAGGTAACTGCGCCAGTTCGACAACACCGGTGCCGGGACGAATACTTGTAACTGGAATACTTTGTCGAGGAAATGCGATGATGCACTGCCAGTGTGCTTGCGTTGAACGGTGCTGTCGTCCGGGATTGCTGCATCGGCCTCTTTTGCGGTTTCTTCCAGTGCCTCGCGGTCGTGCGGGACGATGACCCACAACCGTTTGAACCAGTCCAACTCCGAGAACGCGGGATTGTCAATGAATGACCTGAGCATCGGCCACACGGCTTTTGCTTCTTCAATTGTCAGCCGATCGAGATTATCCAGTACGATCACCAGCCTTTGATCTTTCTTTGTCAGGACCGCCGCCATCAAGCTGGCAAAGATTGTCTGAAATTCGATCGTGCTGCGATCCTGGGATTCGCTCGTGAAGACCTTTTCATTGACGCTGCTCTTCTGCAGGAACAGCGACAGCATGTGATTTTCATCCGCAGAAGTTACCAGGAAACTACTCAACAAAACCCACAATGGCCCCAGTAAAAATATCAAGGCGGCCAACAGGAGGCACGTGGACTGGAACGAAAATCCGTCTTTGAGGATCTGGGGCAGGGCGCCGTTGAAAAGAGGTATGCCAACCGGTAGCAGCGTCAGGGAAAGCAGCATGGCAATACCCCATTTGGTAGCACGCGGCTCGATGCGTTTGTCCGTATCTTTGATCTTGCGGCCCAGATTGGCTCGCTCTTCTGCCCAATGCAACTTCAATTGCTGCGCATCCTGCTTTAGCGTCGGTTTTAACCAATCGCCGTCGATCGCTGCAGTGATGAGTTCCTCCAGAAAAGAGCGGCGAAGCGGGTCATCCTGATGCACCCAACTGTCAAAGCTGACGAAATGGTGCCTCCCTTCCGATTTGATTTTTTGCTGAAGGAGATTAATGACAGTGGATTTGCCCGATCCCCATTTGCCTTCAAGTCCAATGGTTTTTCCGCCGTCGTTGTTGGCGATTATCGAGTGCAGCGACTTGGCTATGAGCGAATGAGACTGGAAGTTGTCTTTTCCGGCTGGAGTGTCGTTGATTAATTGGGCCATTATCAGAAGTGAAGAAGATTTGCTCGATGATATCATCGTAACTTCTGGTATGTCTCATCATTTTGCCAATGTCTCGCATCCGAACATGGCGTATGAATCTATAGCGCCTTGCTGCAAAGCTGGAATTCCGGATCGTCGTCGTAAGGGCGGATCTGGAATTCCAGGCTGGCCATGAGCTTGAGCATGGGACGGTTTTTGCGCAGGACCAGGCCGACGATTTCGCTCATGCCACGGTCGCGTGCAATGTCCATGATTTCGGCCATCAGGCGCGTGCCCAGGCCTTGGCCGCTGAATTTGTCGTCCACCAGCAGCGAGAATTCGCAGCTGCTGCGGTCTGGATTGGCGATGTAGCGCGAGACGCCGATAATGCTTTCGGTTTCATGGAAGCTGCCGTCGTCTTCCACGGTGCGGGTGGTGAGCACGGCCACCAGCGCCATTTCGCGGTCATAGTCGATCAGGGTGTAGCGCGCCAGCATTTGCGCCGACAGTTCGCGCAGCGACGAAGCAAAGCGGTTATAGCGCGATTGCTCGGACAGGCCGCGCACCAGCGCCTGCAGCATCTCCGCATCGGTCGGCTGCACCGGACGCAGAGTGTATTGGCCGCCGCCGCGCATCGGCCATTCGCTGGCGTAGTTGGACGGATACGGCATGATGGCCAGCTGGTCGTAGCGTTGTGCCAGCGGCGGTGCTGCGCCGACCATGACACGCGCATCCACCGCCAGCACACCGTGCTGGTCGACGATCAGCGGGTTGATATCAAGCTCGCGCAGCTGAGGCAGTTCACACACCATTTCCGAGACGCGCAGCAGGATATGCTCGATGGCTTGCATGTCCACCGCCGGCGCACCGCGCCATTCGCCCAGCGTGTCGGCCACGCGGGCGCGCGCCACCAGCCGCTGCGCCAGGAACTGGTTCAGCGGCGGCAGTTCGACCGCGCGGTCGTTGAGCAGATCGATCATGGTGCCACCGGCGCCGAAGCCGATCACCGGCCCGAATAGCGGATCGCTGGCGACGCCGATGTACAGTTCACGCCCATCGCGCTTGCCGGCCATGCGCTGCACGGTCACGCCGTTGAGGCGCGCCCCCGGCTGCAAGCGCTGGACATTGGCCAGCATGTCGTTGTAGGCGACGCCCAGCGCAGCGGCATCGGCCAGGTTCAGCACCACGCCGTGCACCGCCGATTTATGCGTGATATCGGGCGAGTCGATTTTCAGCGCCACCGGGTAGCCCAACTGCGCGGCGATCAGTTGCGCCTCGGCCGCGCTGCGGGCCGGCATGGTCGGCGTGATGGGAATGTGGAAGGCCGCCAGCAGGGCCTTGGATTCCATTTCGGTCAGCACGCTGCGGCGCTCGGCCAGCACGCTTTCTACCAGCCGGCGCGCGCCGTCCAAGTCCGGCTTGGCCAGTTGCGACAACGGCGGCGGAGTTTGCTGCAGCAGTTGCTGGTTCTGGTAGAACACGGCGATATTGCTGAAGCCATCGACCGCCGCTTCCGGCGTGCGGAAGTTGGCCAGCCCGGATTGCGCGATCAACTGGCGGCCCGGCGTCACCCGCTCGTCGCCCATCCAGCAGGCCAGCAGTGGCTTGCTCAGACCACGCCCTGCGTCCACCACGCCGCTTGCTACTGCCAGCGGGTCGCCATCCAGCTTGGGGGAGTAAATTACCAGCAGGCCGTCGATATTCGGATTCTGTGCGCACGAACGGATCGCGGCGGCGTAGTGTTCCGGGCCCGCTTCCTCGGACAGGTCGAGCAGGTCGGTCAGGGTGGCATGCGGCGGCAGTTCGGGCGCCAGCGCCTGCGCGGCGTCAGCGCCGGGCACGCCCAGTTGCAGGCCGAGTTGAGCGAGCCAGTCGGCCGCCAGCACACCGGGACCGCCGCCGTTGCTGATGATCGCCAGCCGAGGCCCCACCGGCCGGTAGCGCGAGGCCAGGCACTTGGCCGCCGAGAACAGCTGCACGAAGGTGTTGACGCGCACCGCGCCGGTCCGCCGCAGCGCCGCGTCGAACACTTCATCGCTGCCGATCAGGGTGCCGGAGTGGGTGGCGGCCGCGCGCGATCCCGCCGCGCCGTTGCCGGATTTGATGATGACCACCGGCTTGGTGTTGGCCGTGCCGCGCAGCGCCGACAGGAAGCGGCGCGCGTCGGTGATGCCTTCCATGTAGATGACGATGCTCTCGGTGGCTGGGTCGGTGGCAAGGAAGTCCAGTGCCTGCGCCAGGTCGACCGAGGTGTTGGGCCCCAGCGAGATTACCGCCGACAGGCCGACCGCGTTGCTGCCAGCCCAGTCGAGAATGGCCGAGGTGAGGGCGCCGGATTGCGAGATCAGCGCCAGGCTGCCGGCCTGCGCCAGCTTGCCAGCCACGCCGGCGTTGAGCTTGAGGCGCGGCCGCTGGTAACCAAGGCTGTTCGGTCCAAGCAGGTGCATATCGTGTTTGCGGGCGATGGCGTGCAGCTCGGCCGCCTGCTCCGGCAGCACGCCGGACGAAATGATCAGCGCCGATTTGCACTGGATGCGGCCCGCGACTTCCAGTGCGAAGGTCAGTTCGTCGTTGGGCAGGGCGATCAGGGCCAGGTCGGCACGCGAGTGCACCAGGTCAGCCAGGGTGCCAGTCATGCTGACGTCGAGGAAGGTCAGGGCGCCTTCGTAGCCGCCGTCGCGCAGTTGCGCACAGATGCTGCGGCCGTACACATTCTGCCGCTCCGGCTGGTCCGGTGGACCGGCAAACACGACGATCGACTTGGGCGCAAACAGCGGGCTCAGATAGTGCAGGTCCATGACTTCCTTTTCAGCGACAACAAGGCCACACTATACGCTAACCAGATGCGACTGCATGAACTCGACGCACGCGCGTACTTTGGCGGAGCCGGCCAGGCGCTGCGGGTAGACTGCCCAGACATTGGCGCTCTGGGTGTACTGGGGCAGTACCTGTACAATTTCGCCACTGTGCAGGTACGGTTGCGCGTCCCATTGCGAACGCAGCACGATGCCCGCGCCTGCCACTGCCCATTGCAGTGCGATTTCGCCGTGATTGGAGGATAGCGAGCCGGTCACTTTCACCGTTTCCTCTTCGCCGCGGCTGCCGCGCAGCGACCATACGCCGAACGGCAGGTCGCGTTCCTTGATCACCAGACAGTTGTGGCCCGCCAGTTCCTGCAGGCTGCGCGGCGTGCCATGCCGTTTCAGGTAGGCTGGCGCGGCGCACAGGATGCGGTGATTCGCCATCAGCTTGCGTGCGATCAGGTGCGGTGCGATGTCATCGCCGATGCGGATATCCAGATCGAAGCCTTCGGCCACGATATCGACCAGCCGGTCGAACACTTCAAACCGCACCTGTAATGACGGATGCGCCGCCACCAGCCGCGCCACCACTGGCGCTACCACGTTGCGGCCGAAACCGAAACTGCTGCTGATGCGCAGTTGGCCGCGCGGCACGTCGCGCCGTTCGGCCACTTCGTGCAGCAGGCTGTCGAGATTTTCCAGTATCGTCATGGCGTGCGCGTAGACGCGCTCGCCGTCCTCGCTGACGATCACGCGCCGCGTGGTACGGTGGAACAGGCGCACGCCCAGCGCCTGCTCAAGTAGGCCGATCCGCTTGCTCACGTAGGCCGGCGACATGCCCAGCTCGTCGGCTGCGGCGGCAAAGCTGGCCTTGCGCGCCGCCGTCGCAAACACGCGCAGGTCGTTGTTATCGATGGGATTATTCATGAATCGTGGTTTATAGCTTCACATTTCAGGCAATTATAAACAGGGTGTTACGGTTTATGCTGTGGTTTTTCCATGAAGGGAGCAGTCATGAAGGTGCATAAGATCGCGGTGCTGGCTGGCGACGGCATTGGCAAGGAAGTGATGCCGGAGGGGATGCGCGCGGTGGAGGCAGCCGCACGCCGTTTCAATTTCGCCGTCGAGTGGACCAGATTTGAATGGCCGAGCTGCGACTACTATCTCCAGCACGGCAAGATGATGCCGGACGACTGGATGGCGCAGCTGCAGGGCTTCGACGCGCTGTTCTTCGGCGCGATCGGCTGGCCGGAGACGGTGCCGGACCACGTCTCGCTGTGGGGATCGCTGCTGCAATTCCGCCGCAAGTTCGACCAGTACATCAATCTGCGCCCGGTGCGCCTGCTGCCTGGCGTGCCTTGTCCGCTGGCGAACAAGCAGCCCGGCGATATCGACATGCTCATCGTGCGCGAGAATACCGAGGGCGAATATTCGAGCGTCGGCGGCCGCATGTTCGAAGGCACTGAGCGCGAGTTCGTGCTGCAGGAATCCATCTTTACCCGCACCGGCGTGGACCGCGTGCTGAAGTTCGCGTTCGAGCAGGCGCAGAAGCGGTCGAAGAAGCATCTGACTTCCGCCACCAAGTCGAACGGCATTTCCATCAGCATGCCGTACTGGGACGAGCGCGTGGATGCGATGGGCCGCGACTACCCGCAGGTCCGGCACGACAAGTACCACATCGATGTCCTGGCCGCACGCTTCGTGTTGTCGCCGGAGCGTTTCGATGTGGTGGTGGCGTCCAACCTGTTCGGCGATATCTTGTCCGACCTTGGCCCGGCGTGCGCAGGCACTATCGGCATCGCGCCATCGGCCAACCTGAACCCGGAGCGCAACTTCCCTTCGCTGTTCGAGCCGGTGCACGGTTCGGCGCCCGACATCTACGGCCGGAACATCGCCAATCCGATCGCCATGATATGGTGCGGCGCGATGATGCTGGACTTCCTGGGCCACGCCGATGCGCATGACGCCATCGTCTCCGCAGTGGAGCGTTGCCTGGTCGATGGTCCGCGCACGCCGGATATGGGCGGCACAGCGAACACCACGCAGGTGGGCAGCGCCATCGCCGCGCTCATTTAGTATCGATCAGCGGCTTGACGCTGCAGCCGTGCATCAGTATCGACAGCATCACGACGCCAAGCGCGATGCCGGTCAGCTCGCGCGCCAGGTTGGGCGGCAGGCCGGCCTGGATCGCGAACACCAGGTAGAAGATGGAGCCGATGCCGCGCACACCAAACCATCCTGTCATGACGCGCATGCGCTTGCTGATGCCGCTGCCCATCAGTCCCACGTAGACCGCCAGCGGCCGCGCGATCAGAAACAGGAAGGCGGCCACGCCGATGGTTTCATAGGGCAGGTCGCGCAGCGAGATCATGCCGCCCAGGAGCAGCACCAGCGTCAGTTCGGACAGGCGTTCCAGGTGTTCCTTGAAGACCAGCGCTTCGGAGCTGACCACCAGAGGCGGTGTGCTGTCTTGCGCTGCTTCGGATTTGGCGACGTCAGGTTCCAGCAGGCCTTGGCGGTCTTTGGGGGCGCCGGCCAGCACCAATTCGGTCTGGCGCAACGCCACCGCCGCGAAGAACACGGCCAGGTAGCCTGAGGCCTTGATCATGCTCGCGATGGCGTACACCATGGCGATCAGGCCGAGCGCCACCAGGTCGTCCATGATGTCATGGCGCGGTTCGACGATGCGCAGTTGCCAGCCTAGCCGCGCCAGTCCGGCGCCGGCCAGCACGCCGACCGCCACCGCGCCGGCGGTGGCCCAGCCGACATCCACCAGCAGCCAGCGCAGGTAATGCCCGTCGCCGCTGGCGTTGTCGCCGACGCCCAGCAGGCCGAGCCCCAGCAGCACAAAGGGAAAGGCGCTGCCGTCGTTCATGCCGGCTTCGCAGGTGAGGGTGAAGCGCAATTGATCCTTGTCGCCGGGGTGGCGCACCTGCACATCGGTGGCCAGCACCGGATCGGTCGGCGCGAGTATCCCGCCCAGCAGAATGGCGGCGCCGGGTGGAAAGTGCAGCACGTACCACGCGAACACCGCCACCAGCGCTACGGTCAGCGTCATCGATATCCACGCCAGCCGCAGCGGCGCATCCCAGCGCGCCAGCTTGAACGGCACCGGCATCTTGATCCCGGCTGAAAACAGGGAGATCAGCAGCGCAGTCTGAGTCAGCATTTCCAGCAGCGCCGACTCCTTCCACGGATCGAAGCGGAAGATGCCGAGAAAGCTAGGCCCAAGCAGGATCCCGACGCACAGGTAGACGATGGCCGACGTGACCGGCGACCGCGAGATCGTCGTCACCGCCAGGCCCCGCGCCAGCATCAGCAGTCCGACCAGCAGGAACCATTGGTTAGTACTCATGCTGGAAGGCTAAGAGTATTTCTTCAACTTGTATGTGGGATAGGGCACGGTGCAGCGGTTATACTCATCGCCACTATGAAAAAATTCCTGCTCTCCCTGGCGGCTTGGGTGCCGCTCATCTCGTCGGCGGCGCCATGCCTGCCGGCGCCTGCCTTGATCGCGCTTGATTCGAAATACGAAGAAGCGCTGCGTGTCGGTGACGTGCCGTTTTTGCAATCCCTGCTGGCGGATGACTATGTGTGGGTGCATTCGCTCGGTTCGCAAATCGAAAGCCGCAGCAGCCTGCTGGCGCGATTGAGCAAGCCGGTGGTTTACAAGGCGCGCAGCACCAGCGACACGCAGGTGCATGCGCTGGGTGACACTTCCGTCGTGCGCGGCGTCAGCACCACCGAACAGTGGAACACGGATGGCGCCACCTGGCGCACCAACCGCTACCAGTTCATGCGCACTTACGTGAACGTGGACGGCCAGTGCAAGCTGCTGTCGGTACAAACCATGAACCTGAAATAATGCAGCGCGAAGAACTGGAAGAGCAACTGGCGCAAGGCGTGTGCCGTTTTGAAAACTGCGCCTTCGATGATGCAGACCTGTCGCGCCTCGACTTGCAAGGCTGCGTGTTCGAGCGCTGCATCTTCGCCGGGACTTCGCTGTTTGCCGCCAGGCTGGCACGCACGCAGTGGCTGCGCTGCCGTGCCGGCGGTGCGGACTTCGAGTCGGCCGATGCAGTCGACGCGCGTTTCGATGGCTGCGACCTGAATAACAGCAAATGGCGCCGCTCCAAGCTGGCTTCTGCCTCTTTCCACGGCTGCAAGCTGACTGGCGCGTCGTTTGAAGAAGTGGTGCACCTCGGCATCCACTTTGAAGAATGCCTGCTGGTGGGCGCTGACCTGCGCGGCTTCTCGTTCCGCAAGGCGACCCTGAAAGAGCTGGATTTCTCTGACGCCTATCTGTCAGGCTGCGACTTCCGCGATGCTGTATTTGAAGGCGGCAGCTTGCGCAACGCAGTGCTCAAGCTGACCAAGTTTCAGGGCGCAGACCTGCGCGGGGCCAGCATCGAAGGTGTGAGGCTGACCGAGGCAGGGCTGTTCAAGGGAGCGGTGATCTCGCACGCGCAGGCTGCGGCCTTCCTGCGCGAGCTCGATCTGATCGTAGTGTAACGACTACTCGCAGCTGAAGTTGGCGGCGTCCTCGATGTTGCCGCTGCCCTTGTACTTCGCGGCTTTCGGATAAGGGCAGAGCGGGCGGGTGCGCGCGGCGGACCATGCTGTCGGCAGGTCGGCATTGACACCGCCGGCATTGCCCGCACCGCGCACGCTGGCCTGTACGCTGTCCGGCGCCTTGCCTTGCTCCACCCATGCGATCAATGGCGTCAGCATGTCGAACTGGTCGGCTGCAGGGCCGCCGGCGCAGTGGTTCATGCCCGGCACCGCGAAGAAGCGCGAGAAGTTCGACGCATCGCCGCCGTTGTTCGTGCGCAGCGCGTTGTACCATGCCGTGGTGTCGTCGCTGGAGAAGATCGGATCGCTGGTGCCGTGATAGACCATCATCTTGGCGCCGCGGTTCTTCAGCGTCGACAGGTCGGATGGATTCGGTGGCAGCATGAACGACAGCGCGCTCTCCGTGTAGGTGGCGTTGGTGGCACCGACCTTGGACAGCATACTGGCCAAGTCGCCCGTCAGCGCGAAGTTCGGGCCATTGAAGGTGGCCGGATCTTCAGGCGGCGCTTCCCAGATCAGGCCCACCGCACCGGTATCCAGAACGAACGAGGCGAAGAACTTCCACCACGCCCAGCCATCGTAGGCGATGCCGGCGTCGTAAGGGAAGCTCGAATAGATCTTGGTTCCCGTCGCCGTGGTTGCACCTGCAAACAGGCCGCCGATGGTGGTCTTCTGCGCAGCACTCAGGCAGGTGCCGTCACGCGCTCCGCTGCACGTCGGCACGTCGCGATTGAGGTCGAAGGCCGCCTGGCAGGCTTGCGTGTTCTGCACCATGCCGTCGGTGGCGCCGTCGAGCGCATCGCATTTTGCCAGTACCGCGTCGGAGACCAGCTTGCGCTCGGCCGCCGTGAAACCAGTCCCCAGGTCGCCCGGCTTGGTCGCCAACGCGTTGTAAGCCTTGGCGCCGGCGATGTTGGCGATGGCCGCATATGGCAGGCGGAAGCCGGGATTCCCGACCAGGAAGCCGTCGTACTGGTCGGCGTAGCGCGCCGCCGCCACCATCGTGTGCCGCCCGCCGTTGGAGCAGCCGCCGATATAGGAGCGGTCCGGCTTCTTGCCGTAAGCGGTTTCGATGATGTACTTGGCCATAGGCGTTAGTTTGCCGACCGCCTGGTAGCCGTAGTCGAGACGCGCTTGCGGATCTATGCCGAACAGCGGTGTCGCAGCGGGGTGGCCTGCGTCCGAGCTGATGACGGCGAAGCCCATGTTCAGCGCGTTATTCAGCACACCGCCGCCGCCCACATCGCCGGTGGCGGTGACCACGGCGCCATCCAGGCCGCCATTGGCCTGATAGAAGAAGCGCCCGTTCCAGTTGTTCGGCAGCCGCATCTCGAAGCCGATGGCGTAATTCTGGCCATCGACGGTGCTGGTGCGCTTGTACATCTGGCCGGTGACCTGGCAGTGCGCGGGCACCGGCTTGCCGGCAACGGTCAGCGTGCCCGCCGCAACAGCGGTGGCGCCGGTGATGGTGGTGTTGGCGAAGTTGATTTTGCCCGCCAGTTCGGTGCACGAGGCCAGCGTGGCGCCGGTCGCCCCACCAAGTTGCGGCAGGCCGCCGTTGGACGCCGTGGCAGTGGCCTTGGCGCCGGACCCGCCGCAGGCGGCGAGCAGCAGGGCGGCCGACGCCGCCGATAGTGCCTGGATATGGATGGTCTTCATATCAGTTCGGGCTCACGTCTTTGAGTACGCCCACAGGCTGGTTTACCAGCTTGCCGTTGACCTTCTTCACTTCGCGGATGTACATGTTCTGCACGATGTCGCGCGAGGCCGGATCGATGGAGATCGGGCCGCGCGGGCTGTCCCACTTCATGTTGGACAGCACCGCCATCGCTTTGTCGCCGGTGACTGTGCCATTGAGCTTGCGGATGGTTTCATACAGCATGCCCATGGTGTCGTAGGCTGCCACGGTGACGAAAGTCGGCGGCAGCGCTTTCGGCAGCGCGGCGCCGTAGGCGGCCAGGAAGGCTTTGTTGGCCGCATTGTCCAGCGCCGTCGAGTAGTTCAGCACCGTGATCGCGCCCAGCGCGCGGTCGCCCAGTGCTTCCAGCGTCGGCGAGTCGCTGGTCATGTCGCCCACGCCGAGGAACTTGACGCCGGCCTTGTCCAGACCCTTGTCGCTGAAGGCTTTCAGCACGCCGATCCCGTCTTCCGCGCCGGGGGCGAAAAAGAACAGGGCGTCCGGCTTTTCATCCTTGACGCGCTGGACGAACGGCGAGTAGTCCGGGTTCGCCAGCGGCACGCGCGAGGAACCGACCACTTTGCCGCCGCCCGCCGTGAAGCCTTTGTTGAAGCGGGCTTCGGCGTCGATGCCGGTGCTATAGTCGCTGACCAGCGTGTACACCTTGCCGACTTTGTTGGCTGCGCTCCAGGTACCGAATGGTTCGGTCATCTGCTGCATGGTCATGCTGGTGCGTAGCATGTACGGCGACTTGGCGGTGATCCCGGTGGTGACGGCGTTCATCACGATCATCGGGATTTTTGCCTGGGTGGCGATCGGCGCTACTGCCAGCGCGCTAGGCGTCAGCGAGAAGCCGATCAGGAAGCTGACTTTTTCACGCGTGATCAGTTCCTGGGCGGCGCGCTTGGACAGGTCGGCGTTGGAGCCGCCGTCGTCGCGGTAAATTACTTCGATCTTCTTGCCCGCGACCTTGTCGCCATACTGCTGCATATAGGTCTTGATGCCATCCTCGAACGGTTTGCCGGTGTTGGCGAACGGTCCGGTCAGGGCGGCGATGACGCCGATGCGGATGGTGTCCTGCGCCTGCGCCACGCCGCTGGCAAAGGCCATGCCTGCTACGATGCCGTAGCATGCGAGTTTTTTCAATTTCATATTTGTCTCCGTTGTTTTGTTTTATGCAGCGATGATGACGTTTGGATCAGTACCTTCATAAAGCGATGCAACGATGGCAGCGCGGCGTGTGAGCACCACTGCCTGATTGATGGAGCCTTTGTCGGTCAGTTCGCGATGATCGATCGACGGCGGCTCCGTTTGCAGCAGCAATCGGTCGATCCGCATGGATGAACCGCTGGCGTCTGCGTTCAGCCGGTTCAACAGGCTTTGGAATCGCTCGCGCACCGGTGCGCTGGCCAGTACTTCTTCCACGCTGGCCTCCGCATGGAGGCCGGACAGCGGATGGCAGTGCTCCATGCGCGGAAACACCAGCAGGCCGATGGCATGGCGATCGATGCCGGTCACCACCACATCCATCACGTGTGGCGCCGCCGCGCTGATGACGCGTGCGCGCAGCGGACCGACGCTGACGAAGGTGCCGGTATTGAGCTTGAAGTCCTCGGCGATACGGCCGTCGAACATGAAGCCCAGCTCCTTCCGATCCGGATCGATGAAACGCAGCGCGTCGCCGGTGCAGTAGTAGCCTTCGCTGTCGAAGGCTTCCGCCGTGAGCTGCGGTGCGCGCCAGTAGCCCGGCGTGACGTGCGGGCCGTGGAAGCGTGCTTCCAGCTTGTCGCCCGACGGCACCAGCTTGACCTTGCAGCCTGGTGCTGGCACGCCGACGTAGCCGGCCTTGATGATGTCGCCGGTGCCGAAGGTGCAGGAAGGCGAGGTCTCGGTCATGCCCAGGCCTGTCATGATGCGGATCGACTCGCCGGTTTCGGCGATGCCCGCCGCATCCAGCCTGTCCCACGCCGCCTGCGACAGGCCGGCGCCGGCGCACAGGAACAGCTTCACGCGCGAGAAGAAGGTGGCGCTCAGCTGTTTGTCGGTCTTCATGGCGTCGGTCAGCATTTCAAATCCCTTGGGGATGTTGAAATACATGGTCGGCGCGATTTCCGCGAGGTTGCGCAACGTGGCCGCGAAGTCGCGCGGCGTCGGCTTGCCGTCGTCGATGTACAGCGTGCCGCCGTTGTACAACACGATGCCGACGTTATGGCTGCCGCCGAAGGTGTGATTCCACGGCAGCCAATCCACCAGCACCGGCGGCTCTTCGCCCATGAAGGGGAAGGTCTGCAGCAGCATCTGCTGGTTACTGCACAACATGCCATGGGTGGTGATGACGGCCTTGGGCTTCTTGGTCGAGCCGGAAGTGAACAGGAACTTGGCGATGGTTTGTGCGTTCACCTTCGCATGCGCGGCTTCCACGGTGGTTGGCTCCACTTCCAGCAGCGCACTGAAGCTGCAGGCCTCATGGCCAGCTACAGCGCCATGTGCCAGGATCAGTTCCGCGTCGGCCGGCAGCACGGCGGTAATGGCCTTGCTGAAGGCCGCACCATCGGATGCGTACAACGCGCCCGGCGTCAGCTGCGCAACCAATTCCGCCAGCTTGCCGTAGTCGGTCGCCACCAGCGAATACGACGGCGACACCGGCGCATACGGTATGCCCGCATACATCGCGCCCAGCGCCAGCTGGAAGTGTTCAAGGTCGTTGCCCGACATGACGAGCAGCGGGCGCTCGGCCGACAAGCCACGATCGAGCAGCGACTGGCCGATGCGGCGCGCGCGGTCCAGCACTTCGGCGTAGGACAGCCGTATCCACTCGCCATCCGGTCCGCGCCGCGCTACCAGCGTGCGTTCGGGATGCGCGGCGGCGCCGGATTCCAGCCGGTCGGTGAAGCGCGGCGGGAAATCGCCGAGCGGCGTAATGGCATCGACATGCCACAAGCCATCCTGCTGATACACCGCGATCTCCGGGTTGCCCAGCTTGACCGGGCGCTGTGCCGCAGTCTTTGCTTGGTCCATGCTGCCTCCTTAGATCGGGTAGTGGCGCGGCGTGGTCTGGACCGTAATCCAGCGCAGCTCCGTGAACTCCGCAATGGCCGCCTTGCCGCCGAAGCGTCCCTGGCCGCTGTGCTTTACACCGCCGAACGGCATCTGCGCCTCATCGTGCACGGTCGGGCCGTTGATGTGGCAGATGCCGGATTCGATGCGCTTGGCCACCGCCATGGCGCGGCCGATATCGCGGCTGAACACCGCCGCCGACAGGCCGTATTCGCTGTCGTTGGCGAGACGCAGTGCTTCTTCTTCGGTGTCGAAGCGCAGGATGGAGACGATAGGCCCGAACGATTCCTGCTGGTAGACCTGCATCTCTGATGTGACGCCGTCGACGATGGCAGGCTGCATCAGATTGCCCTGTACTTCGGAATTCGACTGCAGTACGCGCGCGCCGCGTTTTTTTGCGTCTTCCAGCATGGCGCTCACGCGTTGGGCGGCGGCGCTGTCGATCATGCCGGTCAGTGGCGCGTCGGCGTGGGCCGCTTTCAGCTTGCTGGTCTTGGCGGCGAACTTGTCGAGGAAGGCGTCGGCGATTTTGTTGTCGACGATGATGCGGTCGGCCGACATGCAGATCTGGCCCTGGTTGAAGAAGGCGCTGAAGGCGGCGGCTTCCACGGCTTCGTCGATATCGGCGTCGTCCAGCACCACCAGAGGATTTTTGCCGCCCAATTCCAGCAGCACCGGTTTCAGATGGGTGGCGCAATGCTGGGCGATGATGCGGCCCACATTGGTGGAACCGGTGAAGTTGACGCGGCGGACCGCCGGTGCGGCGATCAGGCGCTCCACCACTTTCGGTGCGTCCTGCGGCGCGTTGGTGATGACGTTGACCACGCCCGGCGGGAAGCCGGCATCGGCAAACACGTTGCCGATCAGGCGGTGCAGGGCAGGGCACAGTTCCGACGCTTTCAGGATCACGGTATTGCCGCAGGCGAGCGGCATCGCCACCGCGCGGGTGCCGAGGATGACCGGCGCATTCCATGGCGCGATGCCGACTACCACGCCGGCCGCCTGGCGCACGCCCATCGCCAGCGAACCCGGTACGTCGGACGGAATCACTTCGCCGCTGATCTGGGTGGTCATGGCGGCCGCTTCGCGCAGCATGTTGGCGGCCAGCGTGACATTGAATTGATACCACATCGGCGCACCACCCGCTTCGGCGACGCCGCGTTCGACGAATTCTGCACGGCGTGCTTCCATCGCATCGGCGGCCTTGAGCAGCAGCGCGCGGCGCGCGCCCGGCAGCATGGCCGACCACTCAGGGAAGGCCGCTTGCGCCGCCTGCACGGCGCGGTCCACATCTTCCAGCGAGGCGGCGGCGGCGCGCGTGGCGACTTCGCCGTTGGCTGGATTGCGGCGCTCGAACACAGCGCCGTTGTGGGCAGCGCCGCTGGCGCCGCCGATCAGCAAATCAGTGTTAAACATTGGTTGTCTCCTCGTCTTTATTATTGTAGGGTTTAACCGCGTTTGTAGGTTTGCAGTCCGGGCTTGATGGTCTTATCGTCCAGGAACTGCTTGAGGCCCTGGGCGCGTCCTTTTTCCGGATCGCGGTAGTTGGACTGGTCGACCTTGGCGTACAGGTAGTCCTCGTTCTGGTCCCAGTTCAGTTCACGGCAGCGTTTGAAACCGTTCTTGGCGATGCGCAGTACAGTTGGCGACTTGGCCAGCAGCTTGTCGGCCAGCGCCAGTACAGCGTCGCGCAGTTCGGCGCGCGGCACGCTCTTGTTCACCAGGCCCATGGCGGCGGCTTCCTGGCCGGTGAAGGTGTCGCCGGTCATGATGTAGTGCAGCGCCTGGCGGTGGCCCATGGTGTCGGCGACGGCCTTGCTGACCAGGTTGCCGGGCGGGATGCCCCAGTTGATTTCCGAGAGACCGAACACCGCTTCGTCTGCGGCGATGGCCAGGTCGCACGCCACCAGCGGCGAGAACGCGCCGCCGAAGCACCAGCCGTTGACCATGGCGATGGTCGGCTTGGAGTACATGCGCAGCAGCTTCCACTGCCATTGCGAGCAATCGCGGCGCAGGCGTTCCTGGAAAATCTCAGGCTTGCCGTCGTTCTCGCGGAAGTACTCTTTCAGATCCATGCCTGCGGTCCAGCTGTCGCCGGCGCCGGTCAGCACGATCACTTGCGCTTCCTCGTCCAGTTCCAGCGTTTCCAGCACGTCGATCATCTCGCGATTGAGCGTCGGGCTCATGGCGTTGCGCTTTTCCGGGCGGTTGAGGGTAATCCAGCCGATGCTGTTTTCAATATCGACCTTGACGGTTTCCCATCGGCCTGCGTATTTGGACATACAATATCTCCTGTGTGTAAGTTTATTATCAGGCTACCTGATATGTGACTTATACTATACCTACCTTCTACGTTTTTCAAGATTAATTTTTATGGTTAAAGCACATTCCGATAATCGGCCGGCGGGACTGGCGTATCTGGTGGGGCGTCTGGATCACATTTTGAGCAAGCGGCTGCGCGATTGCGTGGCCCCGGCCGGGCTGACGGTGCCCCAGTACACCGCGTTGTCGGTGTTCCGCGCGCATGGTTCGCTGTCGAACGCGCAGCTGGCGGTGCGCATCATGACCACGCCGCAGTCGGCCAATGAAATGGTGAAGGCGATGGAGAGCAAGGGCTGGATCGAGCGCACTCCGGATCCGGCGCACGGCCGTATCATCCAGATCCAGCTGACCGAGGCCGGCCACGCCATCCTGCGCGAGTGCGATCCGAAAGTGCGTGAAGTGGAGATGCTGATGTTCCCGGACACCAGCGAGGAGCAGCGCGCGCTGCTGCTGGCCCAGTTGAAGGGCGCGGTGCGCGCGCTGAGTATTGAGGGGCTTTAGTTCTTGGCTTCTTCCAGGCGCAGCTGGCCGCTCATGCCGTCGCAGCTGTCGGACCACGCGGTCAGCCATTCCGGCATGGCCGGCGATTGCTCCGGCAGGCCGAGGTCTTTCGCCAGCACGGCCGGCGGTATGGTGCCTTTCGGCGCGCGGAACACGCCGCGCATGACCACCACGCCTGCGGTGCGGCCATCCTTGACGAAGCGGTGTTCGAGGAAGCTCCACTTGTCGTCCCAGCCCAGCATGCGGGTGTGGATTTCAAACACTTCGAACAGTTTCAGCTCACGGCGGAACTTGCCCCAGGCGTCGCCGACGATGGGCACAGCCTTGTGGCGCAGCGCGGTGCGGAAGGCGCCGGTCTTCAGCACGTAGTCCATGCGGCCGATATCGGCCATGGTGAAATAGCGGCCGTTGGTGACGTGGCGGTTCAGGTCCAGGTCGTGCGGCCACACGCGCATGCGGATGACGGTGGTGGAAAACGGGTCGGCGGCCTTGCGCCACGGGCGCTTCAGCAACATCCAGAACAGTCGGATCCAGAGATTCATGGTGTATAGGCGAGTAGAGGATAGCCACCACTATAGGGGAGGCGATTCTGGTAAGGTAGGTGCAGAAATGACTTATTCCATGCGACTTTTGCCAACCTCGTTGCCATGCACCTGACCCTATTGTTTGCCGACCAATGCTCGGCCTCCAGCGCCACCACCGCGCTGGAACTGCTCACCGCCGCCAACCTGTTTGCCGGAGAGACGATCTTCGACGTGGTGACGGCGTCGCTGGACGGCCAGCCGGTGCGCACCCTGCGCGGCCAGGCCTTGCAGCCGGAAGTCGCGCTGGAGCAGATCGAACATACGGATCTGGTGCTGATACCGGGATTTTTGTTCACCTTGCGCGAAGCCTTGCCAGGCTTCGGCCGCTACGCGGACTGGCTGCGCAGGCAGCACGCACAAGGCGCGGTACTGGCCACCATGTGCACAGCCACTTTCATGCTGGCGGAGACTGGCTTGCTGTCCGGCTGCCGCGCTACCACGCACTGGGCCTTCGCGGACCTGTTCCGCAAACGCTATCCCGATGCGCGCATGGACGAACGCGAAACCCTGTGCGAGGACAACCGGCTGCTCACCAGCGGCGGCGCCACGGCGGCCATGGATTTGCTGCTGCATCTGATCCGCCGCTACGGCTCACTGGATCTGGCGCAGAAGTGCAGCCACTACCTGCTGATCGACCCCGCCCGCAGCGAGCAGTCGGTGTATGTGATGTGGTCGATGCCGAAGAGCCACGGCGACGAGGGCATCCTCAAGGTGCAGAACTGGCTGGAAGAGCACTACCACCAGCCGCTGTCGATCGACGAACTGGCGCCGCGCTTCGGCTTTGGCGTACGCAATTTCGCGCGCCGCTTCAAGGAGGCGACTGGCTACACGCCGCTGGCCTACCTGCAAACGCTGCGACTGGAAAAAGCCAAGCACCTGCTGGAGTCGACCCGCATGAGTCTCGACGCCATTACCTTCAAAGTGGGATATGAGGACAGTAATTCGTTCCGCCGGCTATTCCAGCAGCGGGTGGGACTGCTGCCCGCGTCGTACCGGAAGAAGTTCCAGCCGCGGGCAGCATAGGGGGCAGGCTTACTTGTTCAGCAGCGAGTGTTTGCGGGCGTAGCCGAAGTAGATCACCAGGCCGATGGCCAGCCAGATACCGAAGGCCATCCAGGTGAACCAGCTCAGATAAGCCATCAGCGTGACGCAGAAGATCACGGCCAACGCGGGCACCACCGGCACGCCTGGGCAGCGGAAGCCGCGCTTGAGGTCAGGGCGGGTCTTGCGCAGGATGACGATGGCGATCGACACCAGGCTGAATGCCGCCAGTGTGCCGATGTTGACCAGTTCATTCAGCACGTTCAGCGGCACGAAGGCAGCCATCACGCCGAACACGATGCCGACCAGCCAGGTGCAGAAGAATGGGGTCTGGAAGCGCGGGTGCACCTCCGACAGTTTTTTCGGCAGCAGACCGTCGCGCGACATGGCGTAGATGATGCGGGTCTGGCCGAAGGCCATCACCAGGATCACGGTGGTCATGCCGAGGATGGCGCCCAGGTCGACGAAGCCGGCGAACCAGTTTTCACCGGCCTTTTGCAGCGCCAGCGTGACCGGGTGGTCGATGCCGAGGAATTCCTTGAACGGCACGATGCCGGTCATGATGGCCGAGACGATCACGTACAGCACGGTGCACACGGCCAGCGAGCCGATAATGCCGATCGGCAGATCGCGCTCCGGACGTTTCACTTCTTCCGCCGCCGAGGTCACGGCGTCAAAGCCGATGAAGGCGAAGAACACCAGCGCCGCTGCACTCAGCGTGCCTTGCATACCGAACGGCATGAACGGCTGCCAGTTGGCCGGAGTGACGTGACGCGCGCCGACCAGGATAAACAGCAGCACCACGCCGATCTTGATGAACACCATGATGTTGTTCATGCGGGCCGACTCGCGCACGCCGATGCTCAGCATCGCGGTCAGCGCCATCATGATGCACAGCGCCGGCAGGTTGATGATGGTAGCCACGCCTGGAATGGCGCCCGGCGCGGCGGTCAGCGCCACCGGCAGCTTCCAGCCGAAGCCCTCAAGCAGCGATTGGAAGTAGCCGGACCAGCCGACCGATACGGCGGACGTGGCGAGGCCATATTCCAGCAGCAGGTCCCAGCCGATCATCCACGCGGCCAGTTCGCCCAGCGTGGCGTAAGAGTAGGTGTAAATGGAGCCAGCCACCGGCACGGTGGAGGCAAATTCAGCGTAGCACAGCGCGGCGAAACCGCAGGCGATGGCGGCGACCACGAAGGACAGCGTCAGCGCGGGGCCGGCCGTCACGGCGCCGGTACCGGTCAGCACAAAGATACCCGTGCCGACGATCGCGCCGATGCCCATCAAGACAAGGTCCATAGGACCGAGCACTTTCGCCAGTCCGCCCGGTTTCTGGGCGGATGCGATCATGTCATCCAGATTCTTAGTTCGAAAAATGCTCAAAATGGCTCCAATTTTATTGTGGTTATCGTGATTCCCGACAGCGCCTCGTGAGCGTTAAAAGTCGGGCGACCGCAAATAATACAATACGGCGGAGCCAAAACTACCGATTAATGTGCGAAAAATGCGCGGACAGGCCGCCGGTTGTTTCTTTTTAGTGTAGAAGCAACGAAGAGATGTACAGCAGGAAGCGGTCCTCCAGCCGCGTCATGTCCAGGCCAGTCATTTCACCGATGCGGCGCAGGCGGTAGTCCAGGGTGTTGCGGTGGATGTGCAGGGCGTCGGCAGTGGCGGCCGGGTGGGCGTCGTTGGCGAACCAGGCTTCCAGTGTGCGCTGCAGCAATTCGCGATTCTTGCCCAGCTTTTCGATCGGCGCGCGCAGCTGGGCGGCTTGCCAGCCGGTGTTCAGGCCGGACAGCAGTACAGGCAGCACATGGTCGTAGTAACTGTACTGGTGACGGCGCGGATGGCGCAGGCGGCCGATGCGCGCCGCGTTGCGGGCGCTGTGCCACGAGGTAGCCACGGCTTCCACGCCCTGCAGCGCGATGCCCATGGTCAACCAATGTGGCTGCGGACACAGTTCGCGCAGCACGGCAGCCAGCGCCTGCAACTGCTTATGGTGGCCAGGGCCGGGCGCATCGAAGAAGTCAAGGATGGCCAGTTCGCGTTCGCCTGCCGCCGCTACCAGCAGCGAAGGCAGGCGGGCCTGCAGGCGCATTTGCAGGGCGTGCAGGTCGGCACCGTCTTCAAGTTCCAGCAGGTAGACGGCGTGCATGCGGTTGAACTGCACGCCGAGGCGATTCGCCCACGCGGCCAGGTCGGCCGGATTGGCGTGCTCGCCGTTGATCAGGTTGAGCACAAAGGCTTCGCGGTAGCGCGAATCGCGTTGCAGTTCGCCGGCCAGCTGCGCCTGTTCGAGGATCATCTCTGCGGTCAGGCGTACCAGCTCGCCGAACTGGCGTACTTCGTCCGGTGCGCCGCTCAGGCCTACTGCACCGCACAATTGACCATGCACCGTCAGCGGCAAATTGATGCCCGGCTGCGCGCCGTGTAGGTTGCGTGCGCTGGCCTGGTCGATTTCCACCGTCAGCCGCTTGGCCAGCGCCAGCAGCGCGCCCGCGTGCAGTTCGCCGATGCGCGCCGGATTGCCGCTGGCGATAATGCTGCCATTGGCATCCATGACGTTGACGTTGTAGGGGATGATACGCATGGTGCGGGTAACGATGTCCTGCGCCAGTGCCGTGCTCAGAATGTTCATACTGCCTATTTTAGGGCATTTGCATAATAGATGGCCGCTTTGACCGGCTTGATTCGGGCGTTCGGCCAATGCTTTTTTGTGATCGATTCCAGATAATCGCCATACTATTAAAAGATACTGGAGACCTGCATGAACACTTCCGTCCTCGACGGCGCCTATAAAAAAGCCAGCTGGCACCTGATCCCGTTTATCTTCGTCTGCTACCTGTTCAATTACCTGGACCGCGTCAACGTCGGTTTCGCCAAGCTGGAAATGCTGGACGCGCTCAAATTGAGCAATACCGTATATGGCCTGGGCGCCGGCATTTTCTTCATCGGCTATGTGCTGAGCGGCGTGCCGAGTAACCTGATTCTGCACAAAATCGGCGCGCGGCGCTGGATCTCGGTGATGATGGTGGCGTGGGGCGGGCTGTCCGCCTGCATGCTGTTCGTGACCACGCCTGCGTCGTTCTACGTGCTGCGCTTCTTCACCGGCGTGGCCGAAGCGGGCTTCTTTCCCGGCATGGTGCTGTACTTTACCAACTGGTTCCCGCCCCGGAAACGCGGCCAGGTGATGGCGCTGTTCATGTCGGCGATTCCGATTTCCGGCTTGATCGGCGGTCCGCTGTCCGGCTGGATGCTGGCGCACTTCTCGGCGGGCCAGGGCGGCATGGCCGGCTGGCAGTGGCTGTTCCTGCTGCAAGGCCTGCCGACCGTGCTGCTGGGCGTCGGCGTCTACCTGTATCTCAACGACGGCATCGCGCAGGCCAAGTGGCTGAGCAGCGAAGAGAAGGCCGCCATGCACGCCGCGCTGGCCAGCGACGAGCAGCAGCGCGCCGCCGCCAGCAATGTCGGCCAGTCGTTCGGCGCGGTGCTGCGCAATGGCAGCGTGTGGATGCTGGGCGTGATCTACTTCTGCATCCAGATGGGTGTGTATGCGATCAATTTCTGGCTGCCGTCGATTATCAAGTCGCTTGGTTTCCAGAGCGCGGTGACGGTGGGCTGGCTGAGCGCCGTGCCTTACCTGCTGGCCGCCGTGTTCATGGTGTGGGCCGGCCGCTCGGCCGACAAGCATCGCGAGCGCCGCTTGCATGTATCGCTGCCGATGGTGATGGGCCTTATCGGCCTGCTGATGGCGGCGAACTTCTCCAGCAATGCGCTGATCGTGATGATCGGCTTGAGCATGGCGACCATGGGCGCGCTGGCGGCACTGGCGCAGTTCTGGTCCCTGCCGGCGGCCTTCCTTGGCAGCGCTGCGGCGGCGGGCGGGCTGGCGCTGATTAATTCGCTGGGCCAGATCGCCGGTTTCGTCAGCCCCTTCCTGGTCGGCTGGATCAAGGACGCGACCCAGAGTACCGATATGGCGCTGTATATTTTGTCCAGCGTTCTGCTGCTTGGTGCGATACTGGTGCTGAGCATTCCTGCGCGCCTGGTCAACCGTTAAGAGCAGCCGATGAAAATAGTCATAGCGCCGGATTCCTTCAAAGAGAGCCTGACGGCGATGGCCGTCGCCAATGAGATCGAGGCCGGCTTCCGCGAAATCTTCCCGGATGCCGAATACCACAAGCTGCCAGTGGCGGACGGCGGTGAAGGCACGGTGCAGGCCATGATCGACGCCAGCGGCGGCAAGCTGGTGGCGCTCAAGGTCACCGGTCCGCTGGGCGAACCGGTGGACGCCTTCTACGGCTTGATGGGCGACGGCCAGACGGCTGTGATCGAAATGGCGGCCGCCAGCGGGCTGGAACTGGTCGCGCCGGCGCAGCGTAATCCGCTGCTGACCACCAGCTTTGGCACTGGCCAGTTGATACGCCATGCGCTCGACGCCGGTGCGCGCCGTTTCGTGCTGGGCATCGGCGGCAGCGCCACCAACGATGGCGGCGCCGGCATGCTGCAAGCGCTGGGCGGACGCCTGGTCGACGCCACCGGCGCCGGTCTGGCACCGGGCGGCGGCACGCTGAATATGCTGGACCGGATCGACCTGTCCGGCCTCGATGCGCGCATCAAGGACTGCATCTTCGACGTGGCCTGCGACGTGAACAATCCGCTGACCGGCCCACAGGGCGCATCGGCCATCTTCGGACCGCAGAAAGGCGCGACGCCGGAGATGGTGGCGCGGCTGGACGACAACCTGCGCCGCTATGCGCAGGTCATCTCGCGCGACCTCGGATGTGACGTGGCCGAAGTGCCGGGCGCCGGCGCCGGCGGTGGCATCGGCGCGGCTATGCTGGTATTCCTTGGCGGCCGCTTGCGGCCGGGCAGCGAAATCGTAACCGATGCGGTCGGGCTGGATGGCGCGGTGGCCGATGCGGACCTGGTCCTCACCGGCGAGGGCCGCATCGACGGCCAGACCATTCAAGGCAAGACGCCGGTCGGCGTGGCACGCGTGGCGCAGCGCCACGGCAAGCCGGTGATCGCCATCGGCGGCTCGCTGGGCACTGGCGCGGCGGCGGTACATGCGCACGGCATCGATGCGGTGTTCGGTTCGGTCAGCCGACCATGCACGGTGGAGGAAGCGCTGGCCCATGCGGCGGCCAACGTGCGCAACGCCGCTCGCAACATCGCCGCCACGATACGACTGGGAGCAGGCCTGCGCTTGTGATACAGTGGTTTCCCAGACAAGGCATGGGAAACTTTCATGGTGGGACGCAGGCTGCCGTCGATTAAAGTCCAGATTTATAGCCTGGTGTGGGCGTGCGCCTTGCCGGCCATCGTCGGCTTTGCGCTGCTGACGGCCCATTTCATCGAGCGGGAACGCGACCAGATCAAGCGCGACACCCTGATCACCGCGCGCGCCCTGATCCTCGCGGTGGACCGCGATCTCAATACCGGCATTACCGTTGCGCTGGCGCTGGCGAACTCGCCCAGCCTCGATAAGCGCGACTTCGCCGCCTTTCATGCGGAAGCCACCAAGGCGCTGCGGCCTGAATTCCCCGGTTTTAATTTCGTCCTCAGCGACCGCGATTCGGTGCAGCTGCTGAATACTGTGCGGCCGTATGGCCCGCTGCTGCCCGATCCGGGCAGCGCGGCGCGCATCCGCAAGGTGTTCGAGACCGGCAAACCGGTGATCTCGGATGTGTTCATCGGCGGCGCGCTGAAGCGCCCGCTGGTGGCGATTCACGCGCCGGTGCTGCGCGACGGGAAGGTGGTGTACTGCATCTCGAGCGCGCTGGTGCCGGAGCGTCTCGGCCAGGTGCTGAAGGAGCAGCGGCTGCAGCCCGATCGCGTGGTCGCGATCTTCGATTCGCAGGGCGTGATCGTGGCGCGTTCGCTGGATGCGGAGCGTACCGTCGGCAAGAAGGGCGCGCCATCGCTGCTGGCGCAGATGCAGCTCAGACAGGAGGCAGCGGTGGAAGCCACCACGCTGGAAGGTCTGCCGGTCTACTCGATGTACAGCCGTTCGCCGTTCAGCGGCTGGACCGTGGTGATCGGCGTGCCGCGCAGTGTGGTGTGGTCCGAGATGCTGGCGTCGATCAAGTGGATCAGCTTTGTGGTGGGGGTACTGCTGGCGGCTGGTTTCTGCGTGGCGTGGATTTATGGACGCAAGGTCGGGCGTTCGGTCGAGCAGGCCGCCGCCGCCAAGGATGCCTTCGTGGCCAACATGAGCCACGAACTGCGCACGCCAATGAATGCGGTGCTGGGCATGGCGCATTTGCTGGGTACTACCAGGCTGTCACCGGAGCAGGAGCGCTACCTGGAGATGATACGTGCCTCCGGCCAGTCGCTGCTGGGCATCCTGAACGACATCCTCGATTTCTCCAAGATGCAGGCCGGGAAGGTGGAGCTGCATCCGGTGCCCTTCAGCCTCGATGAGGTGATGCAGGCGGTGGCCAGCATCATGAGCGTGAGCGCCGGCGAAAAGAAACTGGAACTGCGCATGACGGTGGAGCCGGATGTGCCGCGCATGCTGGTGGGCGACGCGCTGCGCTTGCAGCAGGTGCTGGTCAACCTGGCCGGCAACGCAATCAAGTTCACCGAGCGCGGTTCTGTGTCGGTGCTGGTACAGCGTGTGGGCGGCGCGCCTTTGGTGCTGCGCTTCAGCGTGCGCGATACCGGCATCGGGATGAATAAGGAACAGCTGGCGCGCTTGTTCTCACCCTTCACGCAAGGAGATTTATCGATCACGCGCCGCTTTGGCGGCACCGGCCTTGGACTGGTCATTTCCAGGAACCTGATCGAATTGATGGGCGGGAGCATCGAGGTGGAAAGCGTTGAGGGCAAAGGCACCGAGTTCCGCTTCACGCTGGGGTTCACCGCCGCCGAGGAGGTCGAGACGCCAGGCATGCCAGCGGCCGAACTATCGCTGGACGGTGTGCGCATCTTGCTGGTGGAGGACAATCCGGTCAATCAGAACGTGGCGCGCGGCATACTGGAACAGGCGCGCGCGGTGGTTGCGGTGGCGGACAATGGGCAGCTGGCGCTCGAGCTATTGCGCAGCGACGACTATGACCTGGTGCTGATGGATGTGCAGATGCCGGTGATGGACGGCTTCACCGCCACGCAAAAGATCCGCAACGAGCTGGGACTGACGCTGCCGGTGATTGCCATGACGGCTGGCGTGATGGAGTCCGAGCGCGAGCAATGCATGCAGGCCGGTATGGATGATTTCATCGCCAAGCCGATCGACGTCGAACAAATGTTCGCTACACTGGCGCGCTACGCGCCAGGCGCGCCGCCTAGACGTTGAGGCGCCACTCGACCCGGTTGCGGCCCGACTTCTTGGCTTTGTAGAGCAGGTTGTCGGCGGCGGTGAACAATTCCGCGCTCGACTCGGCGGCCACGCAGTCGAGCGTCGCGCCGCCGGCGCTGACGGTCAGGATGGGTACGACCGACGACGCCTCGTGCGGGATTTGCAGATCCGAGATGGCGCAGCAGATGGCACTGACCACCTGCTGCGCTTGCGCTGCTTCGGTGTCGGGCAACAGCAGCACCATCTCTTCGCCGCCGTAGCGCGCGGCCAGGTCGGCCGGGCGGCGCAGGCCTGCTGCCGCGCTGCGGGCCACGGCGCGCAAGGCGCGGTCGCCGGCCGGGTGGCCGTAGAAGTCGTTGTACTGCTTGAAGGCGTCGATATCGAGCAAGGCCAGCGACAGCGGCCGGCCGCTGCGGCGGCTGCGCTGCCATTCGGCTTCGTACACTTCGTCGAAGCGGCGGCGGTTGGCCAGCTCGGTCAGGCCGTCGACGTGGGCCAGGTGTTCCAGCATGCGGCGCTGGCGCACCATCTGCAAATGCATGGCCACGCGCGCCATCACCACGGTTTCGTTGAAAGGCTTGGAGATGTAGTCGGCCGCGCCCATTTTCAGGCCGTTGGCCTCATCCTCGGGACGCGCCAGGCCGGAAATGAAGATCACCGTGATGTGCGCGGTCTGGGCGTCGGCGCGCAGGCGGCGCAGCACTTCGTAGCCGTCCATGTCCGGCATCATCACATCGAGCAGGATCAGGTCCGGCAGGTGGCGCGCGGCGCGTTCCAGCGCCTGCTCTCCGTTCTTCGCCAGCAGCACCGTGTGTTCGGGCTTGAGCAGCTCTGCCAGCACCTGGCGGTTGACGATGTCGTCGTCGGCCACCAGCACTTTTTGGGTACCCGCGAAATTCATGCGCTTTCTTTCAGTTCGGTCTGCAGCGCGCGGAAGAGGGCGCCGAGCGGCGCCAGTGCGGCTTGATATTCGATGTCGTCGACGGCGGCGGCGATGGTGGCCAGCAGACCGGCATGGCGCGCTGCCAGCGGCAGGGCGCGCAGTTCGGTCAGCACGTCGTCGGCGCGCGCATCGTCGCTGCGCAGATAGGCTTCCAGGCGGGAAATCAGCAGCGCGGCGTCGCCGTCGCGGTAGCGCATCGGCGCTGGCGCATCGGCCAGCTGCGACAGGCCGCCGACCACCTGGTCCAGGCCTTGCGCCAGTTCGGCAGCCAGCATGGCGATGCGGTCGCGGCGCTCATTGCGCAGCGCGTGCTCCAGCGCCTGCGCTTGCGCGGCCAGCTGGAAGGCGCCGATATAGGCGGCGGTCGATTTCAGGTTGTGGGTCAGGCCGTACAGCGCCTGGTGCTGGCCGCTGGCGATGGCTTCGCGCACCGATTGCGCGGCCGGCTGATACTCCAGCAGGAAGCCGCGGATGCGCCGGTCCAGGCGTCCGCGCTGGCGGTCGACGCTATCGAGCGCCTGTTGCCAGTCCACGCCCGGTATCGACGGCAGCGGCGCACTGCTGCCTGTGGCGACGCCATGGTCGGCCGACGGCGGCATGGCTTGCAGCGCGGCGTTGGCCTGCGCGCGGCGCACGGCCAGGCGCGATGGCGGAATCCACTTGATCAGGGTGCGGAACAGCTGCTCCGGCGCGATCGGTTTGGTGATGTGGTCATTCATGCCGGCCGCCAGGCTCTTGTCGCGGTCACCGGCCATGGCGTAGGCGGTCATGGCGACGATCGGCAGGTGCTGGCAGCGTTCCATGGCGCGGATGCGGCGGGTGGCGGTGAGGCCGTCCATTTCGCGCATCTGCACGTCCATCAGCACCAGGTCGTAGTCTGTCTGGTCGACCATGCGCACCGCTTCGCCGCCATGTTCGGCGACGTCGATCTGCATGCGCGCGGCGGCCAGGAAGTCCAGCGCCACCTCGCGGTTGTTGGCGTTGTCCTCCACCAGCAGGATGCGCGCGCCGTCCAGCGCCGACAGGTCGCGCATGGCCAGGCCGGTGCTGTCCGAGCGGCGCAGTTCACGCGCCTGCTGCGGGCGTGCATGGTGCAGCGGCCAGTCCACCGGCGCGCTGCGCTCGTCGGCGATGCCGAGGCGGATGATGAAGCTGAAGCGGCTGCCGATGCCCGGTGTGCTGAAGACCTGGATATCGCCGCCCATCAGTTCCACCAGCTGGCGCGAAATGCTCAGGCCAAGGCCGGTGCCGCCGTACTTGCGGGTGGTGGCGGCGCCGGCCTGGTGGAAGGACTGGAACAGGTTCTTTACCTGCGAGGGCCGCATGCCGATGCCGGTATCGCTGACCGAGAAGCGCAGCGCCACCGTGTCCGCGGTCTTGTCCATCAATTCGACGGCGACGATGATTTCACCACGCTCGGTGAACTTGACGGCGTTGCTGGTCAGGTTGATCAGCACCTGGCTCAGTCGCAGCGGATCGCCCAGCAAACGTCCCGGCACGCTGTCGTCGACGCGCATTTTCAGCTCGACGCGCGCGGCGTCGGATTTGATCACGGTCAGGCTGGCCAGGTGGTCCAGCATCTCCTGCAGGTCAAACGGCGCCGACTCCAGCCCCAGCTTGCCCGCTTCGATCTTGGAGAAATCGAGGATGTCGTTGATCACTGCCAGCAGGTGCTCGCCGGCGCCGAGGATTTTGCCGAGATAGTTCTGCAGCTTGGGATTCGGTTCGGTCATCAGCGCCAGGCGGCTCATGCCGATGATGGCGTTCATCGGGGTGCGGATCTCGTGGCTCATATGGGCCAGGAATTCGGACTTGGTGCGGGTGGCTTCCTCGGCGCGCAGCATGGCGCTTTGCATGGCCTTGGTGCGCAGGCCTAGGATGCGGGTGAATATCAACATGTCGAACATGTTCCCGAACTGCAGCGCGTGCATGGTCCAGAAATTGGCGCCGACCTTGCCGCTGATGACCTGGCTGAGCACCGCCGACGAGGCGAAGCTGACGCCCCAGCCGAGCAGGAAGTAGATGCCGACCGCGTCGCCGCGGCGGGCGCGGAAGTAAGCGCCCGGCAGGCCAAGCAGCATCGGCATTACGCCCAGGGTGCTGACCACGATGACCAGCGTTTCCACGCCCATGATATCGGCTGCGTAAGCGAGGGCGCTCAATACGCACAGCGCCGCGCCGCTTTGCATCAGGCGGCTGAAGATGCGGTCCTTGCCGGGCCGCGCCAGCGCCTGTTCCACGAACAGGTAAGCGCCGCAGGAAGCGGTCAGCGCGAATACGCCGCCGGCGTGAGCGCTCATCCACACGCTGCTCTGCCACAGGTACTGGTTACCGAGCCCGAAGAACTCGACCGAGAACAGGGTGGTGCCCAGCACCAGCAGCGCGAATTTGCCGTACAGCGGTTCACGCAGGGTGCTCCATTGCGCAAGGCTGTACAGCAGCAGGCACAGACTCAGGCCGGTTAGCACACCTTGCAGCATTTGCTCATTCAGCGCTTCGCCGTGAAAATAGGCCGGCCGTGCGAGGCTGACCGGCAGGATCATCGCGCCCTGGTTCTCTACCCGCAGCAGCACGATGTGTTCCGCGCCGGGCGTCAGATGCAGCAGCGTGGCCGGTACGCGGCCGCGTGCCACGCCACCAGGATCCGGCTGCAGGTTGCCGATTACCTGATGTTGCGCGATCTTGCCGTTATTGGCGACGTAGACGTCGATGCGGTTCAGCACCGCGTAGTCGACGCTTAGCACCCATTCGCCAGCGCTGTTGCCCGGCACCGAGACCGGAATGCGCAGCCACATCACGTCCTTGTGCACGCCCAGCGTGGCATAAGCGGAGTTGGGCACGGCGTAGTGTTCGACCGCGGCCAGCGCCGCTTCCGGCGTCAGTGTGCCGCCGGCATCGGCCATGATGCGCACCACTGGCCAGGCTTCCACATGATCGCGCTGCGCGCCGAGCACCAGCGGCCCGGAGCCCGCACAGGCTGCGAACGGAAGGAATGCCAGCGCGAGGGTTAGCAGCAGGTAGCGGGCCAGGTCTCTCAGCATCGGATCAGAAACGGTAGTCCACGCGTACGTCGACTGTGCGTGGATCGCTAGGGGCCAGCATGCCGAAACTGTCGATGGTCACTGGATGGACTTTGTTCTCGATGTTCTTCACGCGCGCGGTGACGCTCCATGCGGCGCGCTGCGGGTGGTAGCGCAGCGTGGCGTCGGTCTGGGTGGTCGACGGTACGCGGTATTGCAGCAGCTGCGCCGGCACCGCGATGATGTAGGCCGCGCTGCGGCGCGCGTTGACGCCGGCGGTGACGTCGCCGAAGTCGCGCTCATAGCCCAGCATCAGGGTGTTGGACGGCGAGCGGTCCAGCTTATTGCCGGCCCAGTCATGCACGCCGTCCGGGCTGTAGCGGACGTAGTGCGCGTCCAGCAGCGACAACGCGTAGCTGATGCGGTCTTGCGCGGTCGGCAGGAACTGGCCTTCGGCCTCCAGGCCCTTGACGCTGGCCTGGCCGGCATTGGTGGTGACGAAGCGCGGTGCGCCGGCGACGATGGCGACGCTGGACAACTGCAGGTTGTTGTAGTCGTACTTGAAGACTGACAGGTTCAGGCTCGCCTTGTTATCCAGGAAGCGCGTCTTCACGCCGGCTTCATACGAGCGTACGGTTTCAGGCTGGTAGACCAGCGCCCCCGCCGGCACTGCGGTGGCGGCCGGGCAGGGCAGGCCGAACTGGCTCGAACCGGCGAGGCAGCCGTCGTTAAAGCCGCCGGCTTTGTAGCCGGTCGACACGGAGCCATACAGCAGCGTGGCCGGCGCCAGATCGGCATCGAGGCCGAGGCGCCAGGTGGTCTGGCGCGTGCTCAGTGCCGCGTCGTTGAGCAGCTTGAAATCGGTGGACGGGTTGAAGCTGGCCGCCTGCTGGAAGTTGGTCGAACCGACGCGCGACTTGTCGTCCCTGGTCGAACGTGCGCCGGCGGTGGCGCGCAGCGCGTCGGTTACGCGCCAGGTGGCCTGGCCGAATACCGCCTTGCTGGTGGCGAGCGTCGGGCCGTTCTCGAACACGTAGTACGGCGGCAGGCCAATCAGATCAAGGTCGCGGAAGGTGTAGCGCTGCGACGACTCTTCACGGAAGTAATACAGGCCGGCCTGCGCATTGAATGGCCCGTCGCCGTTGGTAGCCACGCGCACCTCGTGCGAATTCTGCTTGTAGTCGCCGAGGAAGCTCTCGCGCACGTTGAGCGCCAGCGTTGGCGCCACGCGATAGTAGAAGTTGGCCAGCTGGTCGTGGTCGTAGTTGCGGTGCGAGCCGAGGTAGTACAGCGTGGCCGCGCCCAGGTCCAGCGTCAGGTCGGCGGCGATGCCGGAGGTGTTCTTGTAGCTGTGCGCCTGCACCGGCGGCGCAATGGCGGCATTCGGCGCGACAAAGTTGTAGGTCAGCCGGGTGTGCGTGCCGCTGCCGTACCACACCGGGTTGCCGCTGGCGACGCCGGTGTAGAAATTGGTGTCGGGGACGTAGCTGTCGTTGTTGTCGTCCACTTTGGCGTGGTCGTAGCGCAGCACCAGCGTGGCATCGCGCGTGATTTTCAGCTTGGCCGACAGGCGCGCCGACACGTCGTCGCGGTCCTTGCCCAGTTCACGGCCGTTATGCAGGCCGTTGATCAGATAACTGTCATGCTTGTTGGCCGAGACGGCGACGCGCAGCGACAGCATGTCGTTGACCGGCGCGTTGATCATGCCGCTCAATTTGCGGCTGTTATAGTTGCCGATTTCGGCCGCGACCCACGCCTCGAAGCGGTTGATCGGCGCTTTCGACACCACGCTGACCACGCCGGCGGTGGTGTTGCGGCCGTACAGCGTGCCTTGCGGGCCGCGCAGCACTTCTACGCGTTCCAGGTCGTAGAAGCTCAGGTTCTGCGCTTGCGGACGGGCGATGTAAATCCCGTCCAGCAGGAAGGCGGCCGAGGGATCGCCTTTTTCCGTGGTGTCTGCATTCGAGACGCCGCGCATGGTGATGCGCAGGCCGTCGGTGGCGTAGTCCAGCTCCACGTTGGGGATGCGGGTGGCGATGGCGGCCGGCGTATCGAGGCCCGCCGTATTTAATTGCTCGCCCGTGAGCGTCGTCATGGACACCGGCGTCTTCGATTCCAGCGATGGCGAGCGTTGTGCCGTCACCGTCACTTCCTGAATCTGCGCGTGTGCCGCTGCCGCGAGCAGCAGCGACAAGGCGGTCGTCGGTGCTTTCATGATTGCCCCTGAATGCAAAACCCGGAAGTGTAGCAGGTCAGAAAGCATTGTTGTAGTTATTAAAACAACTATCTAGGCAAATAACTCACGCTCCAAGGGTAAGGAAGCAGGGCGATGACGCGCTCCTGTCGGCTAGGAACAACAACTTATGGCAGGGCGGCGGCGCGGGGACTGCCATCGCGATGCGCCAGCACGTTTTCCGCAGCGCGCTTGCCGGCCAGGAAAGCGTGATCGGAGTTGTAATATTCCCATTCGCTGTAGCGGCCTGCCAGATGGATGTCGTGGCACGCCATCCATGTGCGGATCAGGGCGACGTTGGCGGCGCGTGCGTGATCATAGACCACGTAGGCATACGGCATGTCGACCTGGTTGGCGGTGAGGATCTGGTCGCCGGCGTTGATGAAGCCGACGCGGATGCAGTCGGCGATGCAGCGTTCAATCAGCGCGTCGCCATCGACCGGCAGCGGCTTGGCCGGCGAGTACGAGATCTCGCAGGTGAAGCCGAAACCGCCCGGCGCGTTGCATTCGGGGCTGGCGTTACCCTGCACGAAGATGCGGTGGAAGATGGAGTCTTCCGGGTAGTAGATCCAGTGCTTGTCGGTTACCCCGGTCCGCGCGACGCCGATGTTCACGCAGCGGATCGACACGTGGCGCAGCGCGCTGGCCGCCTGCTTGACGTTGTCCGGCGCGTCGCCGCCGATCAGCCGCACCAGTTCCGGCATGGGGATGGTGCTGATCAGCTGATCGTAGCGCATGCGGCGGCCATCGGCCAGTTGCACCACGCGTGCGTTCACATTCAGCGCGACAGCATCGGCGTTCAGTTCCACCTTGCCGCGAATATGCGGCAGGAAGCCATTCATCAGCGCCTGGAAGCCACCGCGCAGCGGGTAGCCGAAGCGCGCGTTGGGACCCATCGGGCGCGGCGTCGGCTGCAGTGCGCCATCGATGATTTCATTCAGGTCCGGCATGGGCACGCGTCCGCCCAGCCACGAGGTTTCCATGTCCTTGAGGGGAACGGTCCACAGCTTGCGGTTGTACGGAATGGCGAAGTGGCGGCCGATACCGGCGCCCCAGACCTTGTAGATGAAGTCTTCGAAGTTCGCGGGCGGCCGTGCCGGCAGGCTGCGGGTGCTGTTGGCGGTATCGGCGGTGCCGTCGGCGCAGCAGTCTTCGGTGGACGCTGGCGTCGCGCATGCCGCCGCTGCGGGGCGCGGCGCCGCATAGCGCGCTTCCACCGCGCCCATGATGCACTCGCGGATCACGTCCGCCGGCAGGCCGTGCAGCGATCCCTGGAACGGATAGCGGGTATAGACCTGTTTGCTGTAGATCCACGCTTCGCGCATTTGCCAGTGCTGGTTATCGCCGAGCAGAATGTCGTACAGCTTGAGCACATACTGATCGTTGGAGAACATGATGTGGCCCGCATGGTCGAAGGTAAAGCCCTTGTCCTGGATCGAACGGCACCAGCCGCCAACGGTGGGGCCGCGTTCCAGCAGCACGGTGTCGGCGTCGAGGTGATAGGCGGCCGACAGGCCGGTCGGGCCGGCGCCGAGGATGATGCAGCCGGCCGAGGTGGCGGCGGGCGCGCCGATGATGTCGGCTTTGCCGGAGCCCGGCGGCGTGCTGTCGATCAGCGCGTGCATGGCGTCGGCCGTGGCCTGCCATGACGTCTGCTCGACAACGGCGCGCATCTGCGCAGCCATGGCGGCGCGCTGCTCCGCTGTTTGCACCAGCGCGGCGGCGCAGGCGGCGATGAACTCATCGTGATCGTGGCCGATGGCGACCACGCTGCCATAAGGCTGCTCCACATCGGTAATCGCGGTGCTAACGACGGGCAGCTCGGCGGCCATGTATTCCAGCACCTTGGTGGGGCTGATGAAGCGGGTGGCGTCGTTGAGCGCGAACGGCAACAGGCACACGTCCCAGCCGGCCAGGAAATGCGGCAGCGCTTCATACGGCTGCTGGCCGAGGTAGTGGATGTTCTGCCGCTGCGGCAGCGCAGCCGGGTCGATCTTCACCACCGGGCCAACTATGACCAGCTGCCAGTCCGGCTGGGCGTCGGCCAGCGCGGCCAGCAGGGAGGCGTCGAAGCGCTCGTCGATCACGCCGTAGTAGCCAAGCCGCGGCCGAGGTATCTCGGCTTGTGCGGGATGGCCGTTGCCGCGGTCCAGCGCCTGCTGGAAGTGGATGGCGTCCACGCTGCTGGGGAAGCAGTGCGCATTGTGGTGGCGCGCGCGCTTGGCTTCATACAGGCTGGGGCCACCGGTAAACACCAGGTCTGCAATCTTGAGCAGCGCGGTTTCGCGCTGCAGCAGCTGGCGCGGCGCGTTCAGGAAGGCCGACAGCTCGTCCATGCAATCGTACACCACCAGCCGTGCGTTCAATGCGGGCAACAGCGGCAGGGCCATCGGCGTGTAGAACCAGGCGATGATGTCTTCACCAGGCGGCGCCAGCTCGGCCAGCAGCGGTTGCAGCAGCGGGATCTGGTCGTCGTGGAAGCCGGCCGCGCTGCACGGCGTGTGCGGCCGTACCACGGTGACGTCGGGCGCGGCCACCTCGCGCTCGAGATAGGGTTTGCCTTCGCAGCGCATCGGTTCTTCGACATAGACGACGTTGTAGTAAAGGGCCAGCCGGCTTAGCAGCTGTTGCGGGCGCTGATAAACGAAGTCCCAGCGCAGATGACTGAACACGATGATGGTAGGCATAGCTTGCTCCTTGTTGTTGGTGATGCGCTGCGCCTGATGCAGTGCAGCGGCATATGGCGCGACCAGCACGCGTGACAGCGAATCAGGCCCGCTGTGTTGCAGATCCCAAAGCCCGCTGCGATGCCAATGCTCGGGATGCTCCCAGTCCGGCCGGTCGATGGTGGGGTAGACGCAGGCGCCGCGCAGGTCGGCGCCGTGTTGCCTGGCCAGCGCCGCCTCGTTGGCAATCTCGCGGATCCAGGTCCCGCGGCCGCTGCCGACATGGCTGGTTTCTGCGATGAGCAGCGGGCGCTGATAGCGCTCGTGCAGTTCCAGCAGCAGGCGATGCAGCGGCATGCGGCGCGGGTCGGCCAGGTGCCACCACAGGCGCAGGTTGGTGCCGCTCTCCCACTGGTTGCTGTGGTAGTAGTTGGCCCCGACCAGGTCGAGGTAGCGCGGCCGCCCGCCCAGTTCCGGCGCGGTGCGGCCGGCCAGCATGTCCCACGCTTCGAACTGCGAAGCGCGCCAGCTGGCCGCCTGCTGCGTCCAGTCGGGACGATGCTCGGGTGCGATCACGTGGATCAGCGGATCGCAGACTAAAAAACGCGCGCCCGGCGTGACGGCGCGGATGGCGTCGCAGCCGGCGATTTGCGCGCGCACCAGTTGCCGCTTGCCTTCCGTGCCGGCGCGTTCGTACTGCATGTTCTTACACTTGAACATGCGGATCGACAGGCCCCAGCTGGTGAACGAGATTTCATTGATGGGCGAGTACACCGGCGCCTCGCCTGTCCATGGCGCCAGGTATTCGGCCAGCGCGCCGCAGTAGCGGGCAAAGCGCGGCACGAAGTCCGGACTAAAGACGTCGACGTCGTCCGGCCAGCCGTAGTGGCAAAAGGTCCAGCAGATTTGCAGGCCCAGTTCCTGCGCGGCCTGCAGCCTGCTGTCGAGCAGCGAGAAATCAAAACGGCCATCGCGTTCGCACAGGCGCCAGCCAGCCGATTCGCGCACGGTGGCGATGCCGAACTGGCGCAGCATCCGGTAGTCCTCGCGTGCGCGCTGCAAGTGGCCTGTGATGCGGTTCATGTCCTGCGCCACGCCGAGATGATTGATGTGGTCCGCGCCTTCGTATCCGGCCTGCCAGAAGCTGGCGAAAGGATCGATGCTGTTTGCTCTGCTGTTCATCATGCACCTGTGCGGACGGGGGAGTGAACAGCCATGCTATCAACGTTCGTGCGGAGCCCGCGTTCAATTCCACTCGGAATCGAACGCCGCCGCGGTGGCGCGCTTGCTACCATGCGCACGCAGGAGGACTAGCGTATGCCGCAATTTGAATATCCAAGGCCGCAACTGGTGCGCGACGTTTGGCAGTCGCTGAACGGCACGTGGGATTTCGCCTACGACGATGCGCGCCAATACCGTCATCCCGGCGATGACATCGCGTGGACGCATGAGATCACTGTGCCGTATGCGCCGGAAGCGCGCGCCAGCGGCTTGGGCGACACGGCGTTCCACGTCGTTTGCTGGTACCGGCGCAGCTTTGAGGTGGCGACACCGGCGCCGCGCACCATGCTGCATTTCGGCGCCGTCGACTATCGCGCGCGGGTGTGGGTCAACGGCATGCTGGTGGCCGAACATGAAGGCGGCCACACGCCGTTCAGCGCCGACATCACCGACGCTCTGCTGGCGGAAGGCCCGCAAACACTGGTGGTCCGGGCCGAGGACGATCCGTCCGACCTGGCCAAGCCGCGCGGCAAGCAGGACTGGCAGCTGGAGCCGCACTCGATCTGGTATCCGCGCACCACCGGCATCTGGCAGACCGTCTGGCTCGAGCCGCTGCCAGCCACCTACGTCCGCACGCTGTGCTGGACGCCGGTGTTCGACGGCTTTGAAATCGGCTGCGACGTGCTGGCCGGCGGCACCGTGCGCGATGACCTGACGGTCGAGGTGCGGGTGCTGCGCGACGGCCAGCTGCTGGCAGCCGACCGCTATCTCCTGGTCGGCCAGCAGGCCAACCGCAAGATCGTGATTTCCGATCCCGGCGTCGACGACTCGCGCAACGATCTGCTGTGGAGTCCCGAGAGCCCGCGGCTACTGGACGCCGAGCTGACCCTGTACTGCGGCGATGAAGTGATCGACCGCGTGCGTTCCTATACCGCGATGCGCTCGGTGGCCATCAACCGCGACCGCTTCATGCTCAACGGCCGCCCGTATCCGTTGCGGCTGGTGCTGGACCAGGGCTACTGGCCGGACACGCTGATGACCGCACCGTCGGACGATGCGCTGCGGCGCGACGTGGAACTGGCCAAGGCGATGGGTTTCAACGGCGTGCGCAAGCACCAGAAGATCGAGGACCCGCGCTATCTGTACTGGGCTGACCATCTGGGCCTGCTGGTGTGGGAAGAGATGCCGTCGGCCTACGCCTTCAGCGCGCGCGCCATGACGCGCCTGCTCAGCGAGTGGACCGAGGCGATAGAACGCGACTACAGCCATCCGTGCGTGATTGTGTGGGTGCCATTCAACGAGTCATGGGGCGTGCCCAATCTGACTTCGATGCAGGCGCACCGCAACGCCGTGGAGGCGCTATACCACCTGACGCGCATGCTGGACGCCACGCGGCCGGTGATCGGCAACGACGGCTGGGAGGCCTCGGCCACCGATATCCTCGGCATCCACGATTACGACCAGGACCCGGAGCGGCTGCGCCAGCGCTACGCCGTCAGCGATCCGGTGCGCACGCTGTTCGACCAGCGCCGGCCCGGCGGCCGCATTTTAACGCTGGACGGATTCCCGCACCGCGGCCAGCCGATCGTGCTGACGGAATTCGGCGGCATCTCCTACGATCCGAATCCGACCGGTGCACACACCTGGGGTTATGCCCGCGCCGGCGATGCCGAAGGCTTCCTCGCGCACTACCGCTCTTTATTGTCGGCAGTGTCAGAGTCGGTGATGTTCAGCGGCTTTTGCTACACCCAGTTTGCCGACACCTTCCAGGAGACCAACGGCCTGCTGACTGCGCAGCGCGAACCCAAGGTGCCGCTGGAGCAGATCCACGCGGCTACGCGCAATCATCAAAGTTAGCTGCGCTGCCACCAGCGTTTGCCGCGCACGTACGCCGTGCGTGCCGGCACATTGAACGTCACGCGCACGCCGCCGCCCGGCGTCGGGCCGATTTCCAGCCTGCCGCCCGCGCGCACCGCGCGTTCGCGCATGCCGGTCAGGCCGTAGTGCTTCTGCTTGTTCTCCGCATCCGGGGCCATGCCCTTGCCGTTGTCGCTGATCTGCAGCGAGAAAGATTCGGCTTGGTAGATCACGCGTGCTTCGACGTGCTGCGCATCGGCGTGATGGAAGGCGTTGCGCAAGGCTTCGCGCACAATCTCGCAGGCTTCCTCTGCCACCGTGTCACGCAGCGTGCGGCGCTGGCCTGCGACCGCAAAACCGAAGGTGGTGGACGGATGCCCGGCGCGCAGCTGGCGGCCGGCTTCCTCGGCGGCGCTTTCCACGTTGTCGACGCGGCCGGTGCGCAGCTCGTACACCTGGTCGCGGCCTTCGACGATGGTGTCGTTGGCCTGGTCGAGGATGGGCGCGAGCTTGTTGCGGGCGTCCTCCGGCAGGTTGGCCGAGACCACGTCCAGGCGCAGGATCAGCGCCTGCACGCTTTGCAGGAAGGTGTCGTGCAGGGTGCGCGCGATGCGTTCGCGTTCGGCCATGCGCACCGTCATCCGCGCCGCCACGCGCCTGGTGGCGATGCGCACGCGGTACAGGTACAGCAGGTAAAGCAGGGCGGCCAGCGCCAGCCCGCACAAGGCCTTGAACCAGATAGTCTGCACGAAGCGCGGTTCGATCTCGAAATCGAGCTGCGCCTCCTGGGTGCTCATTACGCCGTCCTCGTTGAAGGCGCGCACGCGGAAGCTGTAGCTGCCTGGCGCCACGTTGGTGTAGTAGGCGATGCGGCGGTTGCCGGCTTCCTGCCAGTCGTCGTTGACCCCGGACAGCTGGTACTGGAAGCGCATCGCTTCCGGCTTGCGCAGGCCCGGCGCGGTAAAGCGGATGCTGAAGTTCTGCGCACCGGGCGCCAGCCGCAATCCCGCCGACGCCGGATGATGCTGGTCGCCGATGTCCAGGCCAAGGATGTGCGGCGTCGGTGCGATGGCGTTGCGGCGGATCGGGCCGGGCGCCAGGCGCAGCACGGCGGACGTGGTCATGAACCAGAGCTGTCCCGACGGATCGGCGTATACGCTGTGCAGGCGGTTATCCAGCATGGCCTGGCCTTCGTAGCCGTCCAGTTGTCCCAGCAGTTCGTATTCCAGCAGGGCGTCCGGTCTGGCCAGCGCTGCTTGCCACGCGGCGTGGCGCACGTGCACCACGCCTTGCGCGCCGTTGAGCCAGCGGTCGCCGTCGGCACTGACGGCAACGCCGGAGATATTGTGCAGCACCTCGGCCGGCTGCGCCTTGAACTTGCGGAAGCCCTGGCCGGTGAACACCGCCAGTCCCTGGTCGCCGCCGATCAGCAAATCGTCGCGCGCATAAATCAGCGAGGCCAGGCCGATGGCGCTGGCGTCGTAGGTGGTCAGCTTGCCGTTGTCGTTGAACACGGCGGTGCCGTCGCCGGTGGCGTGCCAGCGTTCGCCGGGATGCGGACCGGCGGTGCCGGTGAAGATGCGCGCCGGCAGGCTGAAGGCGCTGCGCGGTTGCCAGCTGCCGTCCAGGTAGCCGATCAAGCCGGTCTGCGGACTGGCGGTCCACAGCACCTTGCCGTCGTCAATCAAACCGGCGAGATAGATGTCGGTTGCTTTGCCGTCGCGCCCCGGCGGCAGCGCAATGCGCGAGACCTGGCCGTGGTGGCGCCGTTCGATATAGCGCAAGCCGCCCAGCAGCAGCGCGCCGTCGCGGCCATTGCCGATGATGCGGTAGTGCTGCGGCCAGCGTTCCGGCTCGGCGCCGGGGCGCAGGCGCCAGGTGGTGGCGTTGGTGGCATCGGACAGCCAGACATTGCCCTCGCTGTCGCCGCCCATGCTGAAATTACCGCTGGCTTGCGGCAGGCGCACTGGAATCAGGCTGTTCTCGCGGAAGTGATCCAGCCCGGTCTGGGTGGCGACCCAGATGTTGCCCTCCATGTCTTCCAGTATCGCGTTGGTGGCGCGTGACGTCATCTGCAACGGCTGGTCGGCGCGGTCGACGGCGGCGCCGGCGATGGCCAGCGGGCCGTCCGCGTGGCGGCCGGCGTGCGCCACAACGCACAGCAATTCGGGACAGTTGCGCGTCCACAGGTTGCCGTCGCGGTCGAACTGCCCGAATTCGCGCGAGTCGCGGGCGGCGCCATCGAAGGCGCGCGGCAGCACGCGCTGCTGGCCAGGCGGCAGCGTGGTTTTCTGCGGCACCGGCCATAACTGATTCTCCGCCACCAGCCATAAACGGCCATCCGGCGACTGCAGCAGGAAGCCCTGGTTGCGCTGCGCGTGGGCCAGATTGAAACGGCCAGTGGAGCGGTCAAGGCGATAAAGCCCGTCCTTTATCAGCGTCCAGAGCTGGCCGTACTGGTCCAGCAGCACGGAAAAATTCTCGCCCTGCGGCAGGCCTTGTTCAGCGCCTTGCTTGCGTACCTGGCCGCCGCTGTACAGATACAGTCCGGTGGATGCGGAGATCCAGGTATTGCCGTCGCGCTCGGGGACCAGGGTGTAGATAATGCCCAGCGTACTGTCCAGCGGCACCGGCGATTCCAGCCGGCCGTCCTTGCGCAGCACTGACACGCCGCCAACCGAAAAACTCATCCACAGGTCGCCGTTGGGCGCGGCGCGCAGCATGGCCACGCGCAGCTTGGCGATTTCACTCCCGGCGGGCATGGCGTAGCGCTCGAAGCGCACGCCGTCAAAGCGATACAGGCCGCTGGAGCTGCCCAGCCACAGCCAGCCGTCGGGCGTTTGCGCCATCGCCTTGATTTCCGACGGCGCGCCATCTTTCGAGCGCCATGCGGCGTGATGGTAGTCGCGCAGGCGGATTTCCGGGTTGAGGGCGTAGGCCCGGCCGCACAGCAGTTGTGCGGCGAGTACGGCGGCCAATGCCAGCAGCGAGCGGCATTGGCGGCGTATCGTCAGGTGCATCTTGTTACTCAGTGGTTCAGGCTTTTTTCACGCCCAGCTTATAGCCGATGGCCAGTACCGCCAGCCAGGCCGGGATCAGATATACCGACAATTGCAGGTCCGGCGTCAAATACATCACCACCAAAATCGCGGCCAGGAAGCCGAGGCACAGGTAGTTGGTGAGCGGGTAGCCGAGGCTCTGGAACTGCGTGACCTGCCCGGCCGCCTTCTTCTGCGCGCGGAAGCGCAGGTGGATCCAGCTGATCAAGCCCCAGTTGATTATCAGCGCCGACACCACAAGGCCCATCAGGAAGCCGAAGGCCTTGGCCGGCATGAAGTAGTTGACCACCACGCAGATGCCGGTCGCCACCGCCGATACCGCGAGCGCCGTCAGCGGCACGCCGCGCGCATTGACTTTCAGTAGCGATTGCGGCGCGTTGCCTTGCCTGGCCAGGCCGTACAGCATGCGGGTGTTCGAGTACACGCCGCTGTTGTAGACCGACAGCGCGGCAGTCAGCACCACCACGTTCAGCGCATGCGCCACCACGTTGCTGTTCAAGGCGTGGAAGATCAGCACGAACGGGCTGCCGCTGGTGACCACTTTCTCCCACGGGTACAGCGACAGCAGGATGCCCAGCGCGCCGATGTAGAAAATCAGGATGCGGTAGATGGCCTGGTTGGTGGCCTTCGGGATGGTCTGCGCCGGGTTGTCCGCTTCGGCGGCGGTGATACCGATCAGTTCCAGCCCGCCGAAGGAGAACATGATAACGGCCATCGCCATCACCAGCCCGCTGACGCCGTGCGGGAAGAAGCCGCCGTGCTGCCACAGGTTGGCCACCGTGGCTTGCGGACCGGCGTCGCCGGAAATCAGCAGCCAGGCGCCGAACACGATCATGCCGACAATCGCCAGCACTTTGATAATCGCGAACCAGAATTCCATCTCGCCGAAGGCCTTGACGTTGAAAAGGCTGATGGCGTTGATGATGACGAAGAAGGCCAGCGCCGACATCCAGGTCGGCACCGTCGGCCACCAGTACTGGACGTAGATGCCGACCGCCGACAGCTCGGCCATGCTGACCAGTACATACAGCACCCAGTAGTTCCAGCCCGCCATGAAGCCGGCCCAGTGGCCGCAGTATTTGTCGGCGAAGTAGCTGAATGAACCGGCCACCGGCTCGTCCACCACCATTTCGCCTAGCTGGCGCATGATGAAGAAGGCGATCAGCCCGGCCACGCCGTAGCCGAGCAATACGGACGGACCGGCCATCTGGATCGTCTGCGCGATCCCCAGAAACAGGCCGGTGCCGATGGCGCCGCCCAGCGCGATTAACTGAATGTGCCGGCTTTTCAGGCCGCGCTTAAGTTCACTCATCTGCCTACCTATGCGAGATCAAAAGTTGATTCTCGCATAACTTAGTCTTCGTGCACAGGTAATGGCGTGAACTTGTAGTCGGCACGGGCGAATTCGTGGCCGCGCTTGACCGTCAGGAGCACCGAACGCAGGTTGCCGATATCCTGCAGCGGATCCTTCTGCAGGAACACCATATTGGCGTATTTGCCCGCTTCCAGCGTGCCGAATTCCTTCTGCTTGCCCAGCGCCTGGGCAGCGTTGGCGGTGGCGGCGATGATGGCCTCCTGCGGCGTGAAACCGGCATACTTCACCAGCTTTTCCAGCTCGCCGTCGACCACCGGGAACGGATCTTCGCCGGTGTTGTCGGTGTCGGTGCCGGCGATGATCTTGATGCCCGCCTTGTGCATGGCGCGGGTAATGTCGCCGGCCAGCCCGATGTGGCAGTGCGGGCCGTCGGTCTTGTACACGCTCAGCGTGGCGTCCATGATGGTGCCGGATTTGGCCAGCGCCGCGATGTACTTTTTGATGCCCGGGTCCTCGGCGGTCAGCCCGTCGTAGGACGGCTCGCCGCCATGGCCGTAGGCCGACTTGCCCGCCTCGCGCACATGGCGCGCGATCATGCAGACGTGCGATACCGAGGTCGCGCCCAGTGAATCGTAAGGCGAAGCAGGGTAGACCTGCATATGGGTCCAGACCGGGAAGTCCTGCGCCCTGGCCTCTGCAATCAGTTTGCGTACCAGCGTGCCAGGCAGGTTGGCGTAGATCTTCATGCCGGTGGCGCCGGTGCCGCGCGCTTGCGCGACGGCCAGCGGCAGCTTGGTCTTGTCGTCCACCGCGTACAGCCATGGCACTGTGCCGGGCTGGGTACCCAGCGCCGCCACCACGGTGCGCGGGTCTTTGAAAAAGCTTGGACCGGCCACCAGCGAGGCGTAGAACACGTCCGGCGACGGGATGCGGTTCAGCAGCGCGTCGCGCGACAGGCTGGCAAGTTCGCGGGCGTCGCCCGCCATGTCGCGCACGCCGGTGACGCCGCCGTAGATATTGCGCTTCAATTCCGCTTCGGCGTACGGGCGGTCCGGGTTGGTGGCGTAGTGGACGTGTGAATCGATCAGGCCTGGCAGCAGGTATTGGCCGCTGACATTGACCACGCGTGCGCCTTCGGTCTGCTGCGCGGTCAGCGCGGCGGCAGGCAGCACGGCTTCGATGCGGTCGTCCTTGACGATGACGGCCATGCCGGCGCGTGGTGCGGCGGCGGTGCCGTCGATCAGCGTGGCGCCGCTGTAGATCACGCGGCCCAGCGCCTTGCCGTTGAGTTTATCAAGGCGGTCCTGCTGGACGTTGGCCGCATACGCGCTTGCGCACAGCGTGGCAACGACGATTGCTGCGTACTTCAATTTCATCTTCATCAGCTCCATACGCCATCGGCCACGCGCAGGAAGTTCGCGCCGAGGATTTTTTCAATGCGGCTGCTGCTGTGGCCACGCTTGGCCAGCAGATCCGCCAGCTTCCAGAATTTGTCCTTGCCTACCAGGTCCGGCAGGAAGGGCACGATGTCCGGCCGTTCGCCCGGCGCACTGATGCCGGCGGCGCGGCGCTGGCGCACTTCGTCTTCCAGTCCCTTCATGTAGGTGGCCATGTCGTCGATCTGCGGCACGGTGCCGTCGGAACCGAAGCCCACGTGATCTTCGCCGCAGATATTGATCGCGTACTCGATATGAGCGATCAAATCCGCCGCCGTCGGCTGGCGGCCCACGGCCAGGAAAGGCATGAAGTAGATGCCGATAAAGCCGCCTTTGTCCGCCACCAGCCGCAGCTCCTTGTCGGTTTTATTGCGCGGCAGGTTGGCTACGGCGCGGCAGCCGGTGTGGCTGATGATGATCGGCGATTTGGATTCGACGGCGGCGTCGAGGCAGATTTGCTCGCCGCTGTGGCTCAGATCCACCAGGACGCGGTTGCGGTTCAGTTCCGCCACCACCTCGCGGCCGAACGGTGTCAGGCCTTTGTTGGTGGGGACGGTGGAGCCGTCGCCCAGCTGGTTAGGGCCGTTGTAGGTCAGCTGGATCACGCGCACGCCGCCCTTGGCGAAGACTTCCACGCGGCGCGCGTCCTTGCCCATCATGGCGGCGTTCTGGAAACCGAGAATCACGCCAAGACGGCCATCTGCCTTGGCGCGCTTGATGTCGGCGGCGCTGCGTACCAGCAGCAGGTCGGCGGATTTCTTCTGGATCAGGGCATTCCAGGCGCGGACGTCGGCCAGCGATTTTTCATACGGATCGCCGTCGCCGAACACATAGCCGATGGTCATGTTGAACGCGTTCAGGCCGGAGGCCTTGGCGTCGGCCAGCGCGCGGGCGTCGATGCCGAAGTCATAGGCGGCGCTGTCGCGCTGCACGGACGGGAGGTTGATGTTATCGATGTTCCCCAGCGCGTCGATGATCAGCGGACGCTTGTCGCGCAGCGATGGCGCGGCGGCGACGGAGGGCAGGGCCAGCGAGGCCAGGCCGGCAGCGGCTGCGCTGTGCAGGAAGGTGCGGCGGTCGGTCATGTGGTCGTCCTTATTTGTTCACAGGCGCGTAGGCCATGCATTCGACTTCAATCTCGCCGCCCAGCGCCAGGCCGTTGGCGCCGAACGCGCTGCGCGCCGGCAGGTGGCCCGGCTTGAAGTAGCTGACATAGATTTTGTTGAAGTCTGCCCACTTGCCCATGTCGGCGATCATGATGGTGCACTTGACCACGTTATCCATGCCGAGGCCCATGCCTTTCAAAATGCCGGACACGTTGTCCATCGCCTTGCGCGACTGGGCTTCGAACCCGCCGGGCACCAGGCCTTTGTCGTCGGTGCCCATCTGGCCCGAGACGAACACGAAGTCGCCGGTGCGCACCGCCAGCGAGAACGGGCGGCCGGGCGGATTGCCCTTGTTATAGAACTCCGCGTCGGCGGCATGGCTGAAGCCTGCGCTGGCCAGCAGCGCCAGGATTGCGGCGAGGTGTTTGAATGTCATGGCGATCTCCTTTATCGAGAAAAGTATAAACAGTTTGTTTAAAAAGTGGGAAAATAAACGCATGGATCAACAATTTGTTAGGGATCGATGAAAAAAGTTTCATTGGCGGGCGAGCGCGAGGCGGTGATCAACGCCTTGCGGCCGGTGGTGCCCATGCTGGCGGCGATGGCGGGACCGCATCTGGAAGTGGTGCTGCATGATGTGAGCAGGCCGGAGAACTCGGTGATCGCCATCGCGAATGGCCATATCTCGGGCCGCAGCGTGGGCAGCTCGGTGTTGGAAGGGCCGCAGAATGATCGCGGCTTTGCGGCGGCCACACGCATCAAATCGAAGGACGGCGCGGTGCACAGCATCGTTGAAGATTACGGGACGGTGACGGCGGATGGGCGTGAGCTGCGTTCAGCGTCGGCGGTTTTCCGCGACGCGAGCGGCGAGCCGTTTGCCACCCTGTGCCTGAATGCCGACATGTCCGGTTTCCAGGCGGCGCATGGCTGGCTGTCGCAGATGCTGAAGCCTATGGTGCCGGCCGTGGCGCCTGTGCTGCCGCCCGCGCCAGCCGAATCCCAGATGGACACGCTGATGCAGGAGATCATCAGCGAAGCGGTAGGGCCTGGCGGCTGCGCCGAGACCATGAAGCGCGAAGAAAAAATACAGGCCGTCGGGGCCATGCAGCGGCGCGGCCTGTTCATCGTCAAGGGTGGCGTAGAGCGCGCGGCGGCAGCGCTGGGCGTATCGCGCTTCACCGTCTACAACTATATGGAACAGCTGCGCCGCCGCGAGCAGTAATAGCCGTAGTTTGCGCATCCTCAACCTGAGCGGGCATGGCGAGGCTTTAGACTGGGCGGATGCCAGACCTCACGCCCGCCGCCCGCTACGATCTACCGTGGAAAACCGCGTTGACCCACGCGCTGCGTGACTTCATGCGCCTGTTTTTCCCGAAATACTGTCATCAGATTGACTGGTCGAAAAAGCCGCGTTTTCACGACAAGGAGCTGGAGGGAATAGGCTTCGGGGCCGCCCCTGACTTTATGGTGGCTGACAAGCTGGTCGAGGTTTGTCTGCGCGACGGTGGCACGCAGTGGCTGCTGATTCATATTGAGATCCAGGCACAGCGCGACGGTTCGCTGGCGGAGCGTATCTTCGACTACAACTACCGCATTTTCAAGGAATTTGGCCGGCCGGTCGCAAGCCTGGTCGTGTTGGCCGACGACGATCCCAACTGGCGGCCGGACGCCTTTCATTACGAAGTGTTTGGGACGACGATGGGCATATCGTTTGCGACCGTCAAGTTACTGGATTACGCAGATCGTATAGCCGAGTTGCAGGCCTCGCAGAATCCAATCTGCCTGGTGGCTGCTGCACATTTGCTCACGCAACAGGCACGGCATGACGCGGATCAGCTCTTCGCGGTGAAGTGGCAGTTGACGACACGATTGTGTCACCGTCGCTCGAGCCGAAAGCGCATACTAATGCTGTTCAAGGTGATTAACTGGATGATGGTGTTGCCTGAGCCTTACCAGAAACGCTATATGCAGGCAACCATCCAACTTGGCAAGGAGCACAACGTGGAATGGATAACGCAGTTTGAGCAGTCTTTAATGGATCAAGGTAGGCAAGACGGACTTGCAGAGGGCATGAAAAAAGGCTTGCAGAAAGGCTTGCAGCAAGGTTTGCAGCAAGGTTTGGAGCAAGGGCGGCGAGAGGGGGCGCAGGTGTTGCTGGAACGATTGCTCGAGAGGCGCTTCGGTCCGTTGCCGAAAACCATCCGCAACAAGCTGGACAAAGCCAGCTTGCAGCAGTTGGAGGCCTGGGGCGATGCACTGCCACAGGCGCAGTCGCTGTGGCAGGTCTTTCAATAACAATTCGCCGATCAGTAAGCTGCTGGAATTGGAGGTCGCGCTGTGCCATGACCATTACAGTGAAGCTGGTTCGATCGTGAATTCCAAGGTACAACCAAGATCCGCGCCGCCGTACTCGAACCAGGCATACTACCTCCTGGCAGGGTATGATCCCGCCTATATACTGATCCGCGTGGACGCAGCGCCTTCATCAGCGTAAGCTACGCATTCAAATAAAGCAGGACCGGGAAACGGGGCGCAAGCCCTGTTTTCCTTTCTTTAGACAGGGAATAGCGTATGACGATTTTGGTTAAAGCGTTGCGCCTGCTGGGGGCAGCGCTGGCAGTACTGTGTATTCAGGTTTCGCAAGCGGCCGATGCGCCGCCGCAGGGCAACCTGCTGATCGCCGGTGGCGCCATCCGCGCCGATAACACCATCATCTGGGAAAAGCTGGTGCAACTGGCCGGCGGCAAGGGCGCGCGCATCGCGGTGATGCCCAGCGCGGCCGGCAATCCTGAGCGTTCGGGCGCCAACATCGCGGCCACGCTGAATAAATACGGCGCGTCGGCCTTTGTGGTGCCGGTGTCCGTGCGTCTCAAAAACACCGATTACAAGGCCGCAGCGGAAGACGAAACGCTGGCGCGTTCGATTCGCGAAGCGGGCGGCGTGTACTTCTCCGGCGGTGACCAAAGCTACATCACCAAGGCACTGGTGCGCCCGGACGGCTCGCGCACCGCCGTGCTGCAAGCCATCTGGGACGTATATAACAAGGGCGGCGTGATCGGCGGTAGCAGTGCCGGCGCGGCCATCATGAGCAGCACCATGTACTACGACGCCAAGACGGTGCTCGGCACGCTGGCCGCAGGTGTCAACGACGGCAAGGAACTGGCGCCGGGACTGGGCTTCGTCGGCTTCGACCTGTTTGTCGACCAGCACCTGCTGGCGCGCGGGCGCTTCGCCCGCATGCTGCCGGCCATGCTGAAGAAGAATTACAAGCTTGGCCTGGGCATCGATGAAAACACGGCGATGGTCATCAACGGCAAACGCGACGTGGAAATCATTGGTTACCAGGGCGCGCTGCTGCTGGATCTGCGCCAGGCCAAGACCAATGGCGATATCAAGGAATTCAACTTGTCCAACGCCCGCATCAGCTACCTCGATCGCGGCGACCGTTATAACCTGATCACGGGTCAGTACACACCGTCGGCCGACAAGGCGGAGGGCAAGCTCGATCCGGCCCAGCCTTTCCTCAATGAGCAGGTGTACACGGCGGACATCCTTGGCCACAACATGGTGCTGGTGATGATGGAGCGCCTGATTAATAACGCCCGCAATGAAGCCATCGGCATGGCGGTGCCTGCGCCGGGCGAGGCCCCTGAGAACCTTGGATTTGAGTTCAAGCTGACCCGCGACGCGGGCAGCGCCGGATATGAGTCGGCAACGGCCGAGGCCTACACCATCCTTAACCTGCGCCTGGACGTGCGTCCAGTGCAGATCACGCGGCCTTGGTACCGTTGATCTTGTCGCGCTGCTCCTGCTTGCGCTTTTCGGCCTGCTGAATATTGGCGATCAGCTGCTCCTGCATCTGGATCAGGCGCTGCAGATCCATGATTTGCTTCAGCAGGAGCGTCTGCTCCATCGGATCGGTCGATTCGCGTAGCTGTTTTTGCAAGACAGTCAATTGCTTGCGCAGACCCTTGATCTGCGAAAGCAGGGAATTGATCTGACCTTGCGCGCCCAAGTCGCTCACGTGCGCGCTGGGTTCCACTAATAAGGCCATGATTTGCTCCAAAACGGCTGTTTATATCCTTGTAAGGCGGCTGCGTAAGGGTAAATACTAAGTTCACAGTTGCCTGAAATGTACGTATCCTTATACCTTTTTTAAAATCGAGTGCAGTATGACGGCAGCTAATACGATTCCTGCAGACGTGGCGTTCGTCCATTCGGCGCTGGGCAAGGTGTTGGCGGGCGTGCGGGCCGAGGGCTCGGCTTCCCACCGCAGTATTGCGGACTACCTGATGCGCAACCCGATGCGCGGCACCGCCCTGAAGATCGAGGAGATGGCCGAAGGCTGTAAGGTCTCCACCGCGACCATCAGCCGCTTCGCGCGCGACATCGGCTTTAACAGCTACGGTGCGATGCGCAGCGCGCTGGCCGAAACCCTGCACACGGCCATGCAGCCGGTGGAAAAGCTGCGTACCTCGATTGCGCGCCGCAAGGTGTCGCAGTCGCCGGGCGAGGCGAGCATGGAGTACGCGCGCAGCAACCTGGCCGCCACACAGGGTGCGCATTCGCCGCAGGTGATGGAGGCAGTGGTGCGCAAGATCAGCGGCGCGCGCAGCGTGTATGTGCTGGGGCTGGGCATGTCGTCCAGCCTCGCCGCCATGCTGACGCTGCACCTGCAGCCGTTCTGCCAGCATGTGGTGGAGATGGCGGCCGCCGGCGGTACGGAGGTCGCCGCCGGGAAGATGGTGCACATCCGCCGTGGCGATGTGCTGGTAGTGCTTTCATTTCCGCGCTATTCCAGCGATGTGATGCGGCTGGCGCAGTTTGCGCGCAGCCAGCGCGCCACCGTGGTGGCGATTACCGACCATCCTTCTGCGCCGATGGTGCCGTTGGCGGATCACGTGCTGTACGCCAGCGGCGCGCATGGCGTACTACCCGGCAGTATGGTGGCTGCGGTATCGGTGATCGAGGCGCTGGTGGTGTCGCTGATGGTGTCCAACAAGGCTAATGTGCGCAAGGCGGCGCGGTTGAGTGAGGTCATCGGCGAGTACATGGTCGGCGGCGCTGTTTAGCGAATTTACTAAACTCGCGGCCTTATTTGGTTTTCAGATTGACCGTCGCCGGAGCAGGCGCTATAACGTCAGGATGAAAACGACCACCTTCTTCCCGGCCGGCGTGATCGCGCTTGCCCTGGCACTTCCGGCGCTTGCCATCGCCCAAACCACGCCGGCTGCGGCGGTTGACGTGTTCATCGGCACCGGCGGCGACGGCCATACCTTCCCCGGTGCGACGCGTCCGTTCGGCATGGTGCAGCTGAGCCCTGATACGCAAGTGCGGCCGTTCCGCCAGAGCTATCCGTGGGCGGCCGGCTACCGCTACGACGACGACAGCATCCTCGGGTTCTCGCACACCCACTTCTCCGGCAGCGGCCACTCCGACCTGGGCGACTTGCTGCTGATGCCTTACAGTGCCGAGACCAAGTGGGAGCCGGGCTATCCCGAGCGGCCGTTCAGCGGCTACCGTTCGCGCTTCAGCCACAAGGACGAGCGCGCGGAGCCGGGCTACTACAAGGTGCGCCTGTCCGATAACGAAGTCGATGTGGAGCTTACCGCCAGCGACCGCGTGGGCCTGCATCGCTATCGCTACGCCAAGGGCGCGGAGGCCAAGGTGATGCTGGATCTGCGCGCCAGCATCTACGATTACGCCGCCAAGAATCTGTGGTCGCGCCTTCGCGTGCGTGACAATACCCTGATTACCGGCATGCGCGAGACGCGCGGCTGGGCGGCAGGGCGGCAGCTGTATTTCGCGATCCAGTTCTCGCATCCGCTGAAGGAGCGCACCTTGCGCAATATGGAGCGCGACGTTGAGTACAAGGGCTTTGCCGGTCCGGCCGACAAGGTGCTGGTGGAGGGCAAGGCGCTGGTCGGCGCACTGGAATTCGGTGTGCCTGCTGACGGACAGCTGCAAGTCAAGGTGGCGATTTCCGGCGTGAGCGAGGAGGGCGCGATCGCCAACCTGGCCGAGATGCCGGGCTGGGACTTTGACGCCGAGCGCGCCAGGGCGTCGGCTGCGTGGAATGACGCGCTGGGTTCCGTCGCCATCGAGGCCGAGCCGGAGATGCGCAAGATGGTCTATACGGCGCTGTATCACAGCATGCTGGCGCCCAGCCTGTTCATGGACCGCGACGGCCGTTACCGGGGCCCGGACAATGAGGTGCACCAGGCATCGGGGTTCCGCTATCACTCCACTTTCTCGCTGTGGGACACCTATCGCGCGCTGCATCCCTTGCTGACGCTGATCCAGCCGGAGCAACGCAATGTGGACTTCGTGCGTTCGCTGATCGAGTCGCAGAAACATAGCCCGTACGGCATCCTGCCGGTGTGGCAATTCCACGGTTTGGAGACCTGGTGCATGATCGGCTACCACGCCGTGCCGGTGATTGCAGATGCGTACATGAAGGGCCTGAAAGGCTTCGATGCGGAAGAGGCCTTGAAGGCCATGACCAGCAGCGCAGAGTATGGTCCATACGGCGGCCTGCAGCACTACATGAAGCTCGGTTATGTGCCGATCGATCTGGAGCCGGAGGCGGCCTCCAAGACCGTCGAATATGCATTCGATGACTGGACCATCGCGCGCATGGCGGAAAAGATGGGCAAGAAGGACGTCGCTGCCCGCTACTACAAGCGCGCCCAGAACTACCGCAATTCCTTTGATGTGAAGACCGGCTTCCTGCGGGCGAAGAAATCCGACGGCACGTTCCGCGAGCCGTTCAATCCCGTGCTATCCAACTTCGGCAGCGACTACACCGAAGGCAGCGCGTGGCAGTACTCGTGGTATATGCCGCACGATAACGCTGGCCTGATCAAGATGCTGGGCGGCGACGCCGGCCTGCAGAACAAGATCGACCAGGTGTTCGACGCCAAGGTCGATGACAATGTGTACGCGCACATGGAAGACATTTCGGGCCTGATCGGCCACTACGCTCACGGTAACGAGCCGTCGCACCATGTGGCCTACCTGTACAACTACGCCGGCGCGCCGTGGAAGACGCAGCAGCGCCTGACGCAGGTGGTGGCGACGCAGTACAACACCACGCCGGCGGGCCTGTCGGGCAATGACGATCTGGGTCAAATGTCGGCGTGGCTGGCCTTCACCGCGCTGGGCTTCTACCCTGTGGCGCCGGGCAGCAATGAGTACGTGATCGGCCGTCCGTTCCTCGACAAAGCGGTGCTCAATCTCCCGAACGGCAAGCGGTTCACGATTCGCGCGTCAGGCCTGAGCAAGGACAATGTGTACGTGGCCGGCGTCACGCTGAACGGCAAGCCGCTGGCGCAAACCTACCTGCGCCACGACCAGATCACGGCTGGCGGAGAGCTGGTCTTCACCATGTCCAGCCAGCCGAACAAAGACTGGGGCAAAGCCACCACCGCGCGACCGTACACGCAAACGGCTTATTAAGGCTGTTTTGGTTTCAGCGTCAGCGTCTGGATGCGCGGCGGGATGGTTGGCGTCAGCAGGATAGAACCGCTTAACCGTCCCTGCGCGCAGCGCCAGGTGAAGTCGCCGGCGAGGGCTCCGGTGGGCGCAATCGCCGCCGAAGTGTCGCATTCGCCGACGGAGGCTTTCAGGCTGGCCAGGTCGCGGCGCCAGCCGGCGGCGTCGCGATCGAGCAGGAAGTTCATCGCCAGCTGTTCGTTTGCCACACCGGCGTCGCCTTGCTGGTAGATGGCGCCGGCGGCGCGATAGGCCGCCTCCAGTTGCGTGCTGGCCGCAATGGTGCGCGGTTTGAAGAAGCCGCCGCGGCTCAGGGTTACCGCCGCATCCCACACCGGCGCCGAGGAGCCCGAATAACTGCGATTGGTGAAGGCGAATACCCCCACGCCATAATCAGGCAGCAGTAGCACATGCGAGCCATAGCCAGGATAGCCGCCGCCGTGGCTCAGCGTCAGACCCAGTTCGCAATCCGGCGACACGATCATGCCCATGCCGTAGTTGACGGCCTGGCGGCAGCTCTCCGTGCCTGTATGCCCAAGGCGCATGCGGGTGCCGGGGAAGTTTGAACCCTGCGCCAATTCGCGCACGGTGGCGCGCCTCACCGGGCCCGCGTCCGCGCCATCGCGCGCAGGCCAGGCGGACAGCAGGTAGGCCACCCATTTGGCGTAATCGACCGCGCTGGTTTGCACTCCGCCCATTGCGCCGAAAGCGCCGTGCGCCATGGTCGGCACCTGGGTCCAGGCGTTGTCTGCCCAGTGATAGCCTTGCGCACGGCGTTCACGCGGCGCGGCGTCGGCCACGAAGCCGGTCGAGGTCATGCCCAGCGGCTGCATCAGGGTGGCGCCGATGGTGTCGGCAAACGGACGGCCGGAGACGTTGCTGACGATGCGGCCCAGCACCGCGTAGCCCAGGTTGGAGTACTCCATCTTCAGGCCTGGGGCGCTGTTGAACGAGGTGCCGGCGCGCAGCAGCTGCGTGAACTCCTGTTCCGGCAGCGGCGTCTGGCGGTCGCCCCAGGGATCGTCGGTGACCAATCCGGCCGTATGGTTCAGCAGATCGCGCACGCGGATGCGCGCGGAGTCCGTGGTCGGGTACTTCCAGTTTTTCAGCTCCGGGACATAGTTCTCCGCCGGTGCATCCAGCTGCAGCTTGCCGTCGTCGCGCAGTTTGAGCACGGTGAGGGCGGTGAAAGCCTTGGTCATCGAGGCGATGCGGAACAGGGTGTCCGGCGTCACCGGACGGTGCGACTCAAGGTCTTGCACGCCCATGCCGCGCACATAGACCAGCTGCCCGCCGGCCACCACGCCGAACACCAGGCCGGGGACGTGCTGGTCAAGCGCATAGTCGGCAAAGATGCCGTCCAGCTTTGCAAACAGCGCGGCGTTGGCCTGGTCGTCGGCGCGGGCATGCGGCGCCAGCACGATTGCCGCTGCCGAGAGCAGTGCCGTGGCGCATTGGAATCGGAACATGCTGCCTCCTCAGGCGGAGATTTCGGGTTCGCGGTTGTAGAAGGTGAGGCGGTTGCCGGCTGGGTCTTTGATCGACATCTCGCGTCCACCCCACGGTACTTCCTCCACCCCGGGGCGCGCGTGCTTGTATTGTTTGGCGATTAATTCTGCCTGGTAGGCGTCGACGTCGGTGGTGGCGATGCGGATGGCCGCGCCGGGCGAGCAGTCGCCGAAGTGGCCGGAGAGGTGCAGCAGGCAGCCATCCTTGGCGACCTGCATGTAGAGCGGCATGCCGTCTTCGAAGCGATGCTCCCAGTCGATCTGGAAACCAAGGAAGTCGACATAAAATTCGCGCGCCATCGCTTCATCGAATATGCGCAGGATGGGTGTGACGGTGCCCAGGCTCATCGCGATTCCTCCAGAGTTGATTTGGCAACTCTAGCACAGCGCCTGCGCTCAGTACACCTCGGGTACGATGATCTCGGGCGGCACCGGACGGCGCACGTAGTCGTCGTGGTATTCGCGCTCCGGCAGTTCGATCGCCGGATGCGTTACCTCTTCATACGGCATCTGGCCCAGCAGGTGGTGGATGCAGTTGAGGCGCGCCTTTTTCTTGTCCACGCCTTGCACCACCCACCATGGCGCTTCCGGTATGTGGGTCCGTTCCAGCATCACCTCCTTGGCGCGCGTGTATTCTTCCCAGCGTCGGCGCGATTCCAGGTCCATCGGGCTCAGTTTCCACTGCTTGAGCGGGTCGTGGATGCGGCCAAGGAAGCGCGCATTCTGCTCTTCGTCGGAAATCGAGAACCAGTATTTGATGACCTGTATGCCCGAGCGCACCAGCATGCGCTCGAATTCCGGCACGGTCTGGAAGAATTCCTCGTACTGCTCGTCGGTGCAGAAACCCATTACGCGCTCGACGCCGGCGCGGTTGTACCAGCTGCGGTCGAACAGCACGATTTCGCCAGCGGCCGGCAGGTGCGAGACGTAGCGCTGGAAGTACCACTGCGTGCGTTCGCGGTTATTCGGTGCGGGCAGGGCGGCCACGCGGCACACGCGCGGATTCAGGCGCTGCACGATGCGCTTGATGACGCCACCTTTGCCGGCGGCGTCGCGGCCTTCGAAGAGGATGACGACTTTGTGGCCGGTGTGGACCACCCAGTCCTGCAGCTTGACCAGCTCCGCCTGCAGGCGGAATAGCTCGCGGAAGTAGAGACGGCGCGCCTCCTTGGCCTCGGCGCTGCGTTCGCGTTCGACCACCTGCCTGGTGTGCGGGTCGATCTCGCGGTCCTCAAGCTCCATTTCCAGCTCTTCGTCGTAGCTGTCGGTCAGCTCGCGCTGGACGCGGTCCAGCAAATCATGCTCGTTCAGGTTCACGCACTGCTCCTTATTTTGCAATGAGGGAGCAGCCTACGCGAGGATTATGACGCACTGATGACCATGCCCGGCAGCGCCGGTTCCGAGGCCGGCTGCGGCGCTTCCACGTCCTGCGTGGCCAGTTCCAGTTCTTCGAAAGCGTCGTAGGTCAGCTGCATCAGGCGGTCCGGGTCCGGCACCAGATCAGTGTCCACGAACAGCGCCAGCTGGATCTGGCCGGCGTAGGAGATGAAGGCCAGGCCCACACCCAGCTTGCCCGCTTGCGGCACCCAGCAAATCAGGTCGGTCAGGCGCGAGCCGGCCAGGTAGCGGCGGCTGGCCGGGCCTTCGATATTGGTCAGCACCACCGAGCCTTTGGAAGTGAACAGGTTGAGTGCGAAGTGCTGCAAGGCGGTCGGCAGGCAGCCGGCGATCGACAGGAAGGCCATCGTGGCGCGCGGCTGGTGCGAGCGCTTGATGGCGGTCATGCGGGTGCTGGACTGGCGCAGGCGCTCGGTCGGACTGTCCTCATTGGTCGGCAGGTCAACCGCCACCAGTCCGAACTCGTTCCCCAGCTGGAAAGCGTTGGCCTTCTCGCGCAGGTTGAAGGTGACGGCGGCGCGCAGGGCACGGCCATCCGGACGCTGTCCGCGCTCGCTCAGGTAGGTGCACAGTGCGCCGGAGACGGCGGCGACCCACACGTCGTTCAGGGTCACGCCCATGCGCTTGGACATGGCGCGTACGCGGTCCATTTCCAGCGGCGGCAGCCAGACCAGCTGCTTGGCGCCGGTCATCGGAGCCTTGAACTGGGTCTGCGCATCTGGCCACAGGATGGACAGGCGCGCCACGTGAGCGGCTATCTTCAGCCATGACAGCCCGCGCACCACGGCTGAACAGACTTTGTTATGCGCCACCGCGCGGTGCGGATGGCCAACTGGCGACGGCGTCTTGCCATGCAGGCCGTTGTCGTCGGTGAGGTGGTTCAGCACGTGCACCAGCCCCAGGCCGTCGGTGATGCAGTGGTGGACGCGGAACACGATGGCGTGGCCGCCATTGACGCGGTCCAGCACCGTCATGTGCCACATCGGGCGGTCGCGGTCGAGCGGCAAGTGGGCGAGGCGGGTCAGGTGTTCGTGCAGCTGCGTGTGCGGCACGTCGTGCTCCATGCGCTCCAGCTCAATGTGGCGGCTGATGTCGAACTGCTCGTCCTCCACCCAGTGCGGCCGGCCGCGCAGGCGCACCACCTTCTGCGTGAAGCGCGGATAGTTGGGCAGCCGGTGGGCGATGGTGGAGACCAGCCGCTTCATGTCTACCGGGCCTTCGAACAGCAGGATACTGTTGATGACCATCAGGTTCTTTTCCGTGTCCATGCGATGCCATGCATAGTCGCGTCGCGTCATTGCAGCTGGTGTGGCCGGGGCTTTGCTCATTCGTGCTGTCTCGCTTATTTATATTGTTATGGGTGCTGCGGATACTTCTTCCACCGGCTTCGGCGCGCGCGGGCGCAGGGCATAGCGGTTCAAGCCTGTCATGTGGATGCGGCACAGGTAGTCCTGCCAGTCGATGGCGCCGGTATCCACGCTGTAGCGTGCCCGGTCCTCGCTGCCGAAGCGCTGTGCCAATGCCTGCAGCCGGTCGCTCCGGAACACATAGCGCGGCGCGGTGTAGAACGAGAAGGTCAGGGCAAGCAGTTGCGTGGTGCGCAGGGCTTCGAGCTTCGGCGATTCGCCCGCGCCGAGCAGCTTGCGCACCGCGCTCCAGCTGGTGGCGCCGATGCGCATGGCGCGCAGCATCAGCAGGAACAGCGGGCGGCTCACCACGCGGAAGTCGTGTTTCGGTTCGTTGTAGAACAGGCGCTCGTACTGACGCCAGTTGCGCTTCGACTCGCCCTGGATCAGATCGATCACGCGGCCGACGGTGATTGGATTGGTCCCACCGGTGCAGGCCTGGTAGATGCGCATGGCCGGCGCGGTCTGCAGCGCTTCGGCCGACGCCAGCACGATGCTGTTGGCCACCAGGTCGGCCGGGACGATATCGACTACCTCTTGCGGCTTGGCCGGGAAGAAGCTGGTCTTGCCGCGTGCATAGGCGAGGATGATGGCGTCCGCCACCTTCACGCCTTCGATCCAGCCGGGCGCCGGCTCGGCCAGCGTGCTTTCGATGATGGACGGCCGCACGATGGTCAGCGAGCGTCCGCGCATGGCGGCCATTGCCAGCTGTTCGCCCATCCACTTGGTGAAAGTGTAGGTGTCGTTCCAGCCGTGGTAATTGGCTTCTCTGATGCCCAGCTCCGTCAGGCGGCGCGCCAGTTCTTCCGGCTCCTGCACCTCGGCGCGCAGCATGGCGATGCGGTGCTTCAGGTGCTGCAGCAGCGCGTACAAATCGTAATGGCCGTCGGTGTGGCGCGGGATGGCGGCGCGTGCCGGCGTCACGTTTTGTTCAGCCATCTGGCCGCGGTTGTAGCCGTTGACGTAGCAGGTCGACACCTGGATCAGCGGCGCATTGCCGGCGCGCGCCAGTTCGGTGACGTTCTGCACGCTGACGGCGTTGATCGCCAGCGCTTCATCCAGCGCCTCGCGGAAGTTGACGCTGGCGGCGGCGTTGATAATCAGGTCGACGCGGCGGGCGAGCGCGTTGAAGGCGGTGATCGGCATGCCGAAGCCGGGCTCCGTCACCTCGCCGGTGATGCACTCGATCTTTTCGGCGAAGAACTCGGCCAGGAAGGCAGGGCGCTCGGCGCGCAGGCGGTCGAAGATGGAGGACGTGGCGATATCGCGCTCGAAGCGGGTGCGGGCATCGGCGCCGCTACGGCCGCCGCGGATCAGCAGCACAATGCGGCCGATATCGGGCACGCTGCGAATCAGTTTTTCCAGCACCACTTTGGCGAGGAAGCCGGTGCTGCCGGTGATCAGGATGCGTTTCCCCGAGAGTGCCGCGCGCACATTCAATGCTGGTGTCATAGGTTTCTCAGAAACGAACGGTGTCAGAACTGCAATGAACCGATCTTAGAGCGAAACCGTTAAGTAACTAGCTACTTTGCACTGGCTTGGGAAGCCAAACGCATGGCGTGGGGAGTCATCCCCGGTGGCGCCGCAGGCCGCAGCCTGCGGCATTTGTACAACGCTATACGGGCCATTGCGCCGCGCCAGAGAGTCCCTGCGGCGCGTCGGCCAGGGAAATGGTACTGCCTTCGCGCCCCTCTACCGCATGGCGCTGCCCGTCGCTGCCAACATACAGCACACTCAATTGCTTGACATGCCCGACCGCCGGATCTGCGCCCATCGTCTCGTTGTTGATGACGACGCTACGACTCACCCCCCTTACCATCAGCTGAACCCGCTCGGTGACATCGATAAGTTGGCCGGGCACGCCATAGGTGGCCAATTGAATTTTGATGCTCATGACTGTTACCTTTCTATCGTCGCGCACAGGAAATCCCGATGCCGCCGCGACATTTCGGCACCGGGCGTGATAGCAAGCCGCCATCGCGATCGTCCGCCCTACAGCGCTGGCCAGACCTCGCTTCGAACCAAGTCGTCCAGGGTCTGTTGCAGCGCAGCGGGACTCACGCTGAACTCCCCCGCGAAGGGATGGTCGACGGCGACGATGAAGAAGAATGTCAAGCCCAGCGTGGCGGCCCAGCTGCCGATGAGAAAGACATAGAAGGGGCGTGGCGGCAGGACGTACAGCAAGACAAACGACATGGCGCTGACAATGAGAATGACGGCCCACAGTGTCACCGGCATGCGGACCACCAATTCCTGCAGCCGTTGTTGGCGGAGTTTGACCATTTCATTCGCCCGCACCAGAATTTCGTGCAATAAAACGACTTGCCTTAGCGTCGCGGGCTCCAGGTGATTGACCGATGCAAAAAACCGGTTGAAGCAGATTTCCGTATCCGGGTCGGCGCGCTGGCGCTGTTGCATGCTGGGCCATTCGGCATGAACGACGTGCTCCACATAGGCGCGCAAATGCCGGCCTGCCGCTGCGGCGGCCGGGGTGTCAAACGCGGAAAGATCGCGCGCCAGCTCGCTGGCGCTGTTGGCTTCGGCGGCGACGGTGCGGTCTGCGTCGCTGTAGTTTCCCCATACGCTGATGGCGGCAAAGGCAACCAGCAGCGAGTTAATGGTGGTGATGATGGACACCATCGTCAACGACAAGGCACGCTGCTCGGTATCGACGTTGAGCCACTGGAAGCGTTTAACGATGGCATAGCCGAAAAAGGCGCTGAATACGGTGGCGCTCACGATGAGCAGCGCCTGGCAAGTGCTGGACAGATTGTAGATAAAGCTCACCATGATTTTTCTCCAGGCGTGGTTGACGGGGCTGCGATGGCGTAGATCGGCGGCAGCATCGACAGGGTCAGTTCAGCCAGTCGCTGGCGCAGCATTTCGGGACTGGGGTCGGTGTCGAATTGCTGCTGCAGCGCCAGCAGCTGGGCCGCCAGTTCGTTCTTCGCATTGGCGCGGTCAGCATGGACCTGGGCCTTGCACGCCTCCAGCGACGACTGGTACTGGGCCGAAGGGTCACCCCGCACCAGGGCGTCGAGGGTTTCGATCAGGCGCTGCAGGATGTGGTACACCGCTGTCGACGAGAAGCCGCCCAGAATGGCGAGCGCAGGCTTGCCGAAGTCGGCCATTGAGCTGCTATCGAACAATTGCGCCGGCAACAGCTCGGACAGGATCAGGCCGGCGATCACGCCCAGGATCAGGCGGGCGCAGTACGAGGCGTCGTACTTGGGGTCGTAACTGGAGTTCGCGATATAGCGGTGGGCGTGAAACAGCGCCGCGAAGGACGCCCCCAGACCGGCGCAGCACAACAGGAACAGCAGGTTCGACAGCAGGATGGCGCCGTCCGATTCCAGCATCCCCAGCGCGATGTTTTTACTCGATACCTCGCTCGACAAACCGGTCACCATCACGGCCAGCAAAAAGCTCAGCGCGGCGATGGTCAGCATGCGGATCAGTGGCACGGGCCCCAGCCAGGCAAAGCGTTGGCCGGCGAGCCGCTGCGGATCCAGCAGCACGATGCCCAGCGGCGTGGCCGGCGCCACTGCGCTGGTCAGCCGGGCGTGGATGTCGGTCAGTGCGAACATCGCGTTGGCGTCCATCGGCGCGTCATCACGCCGGGCGGCGGCGCTGGCGGCCGTCAGCGTTGCCAGCCGCGCAATCAGTTCCGGCGCGATCGCGCCTCCTTGCTGCAGGAGGTGGCGGGCCATCGCCTGGCATTCAAGCTCCACCTGGCAGGCCAATCCCTGGCCGGGCAGTGGCTTGCGCGCGTCCTCTTCAGGCAGATAAAAGTCAGTGTCCATATGATCAAGCTCCAGGTAATTGAGTACAATTGAAACGGGTGGGCTAGCGATCGATCACCAGCAGATCATTGAAGGCAAAGCCACGCACCCGGACCGTGTGCAGGGGCAGCACCAACTGCGCCTCCTGTTCGATTTTTCGACGCAAGCGGGTGACCAGGGTGTCGAGCCGGTTCTGGTCATAGTTGAGATAGTTCTCGCCGAATTCCTGGACGATGCGCTTGCGCGATACTGGTTCGCCAACGTCGTGCAGCGCGAACAGCTTGATGAATGCAAATTCCAGACTGGTCAGGGCGACGCTGATGCCGCTCGGTGCGCGTAACGACTGGTGGCGCATGCTCAGGGACCAGCCCGCTTCCTGGGGACGCCCGAGCTCCGCCAGCAAACTTTGCAGTTTCTGCAGATTTGCCGGTTCCGGCGGCGAGCCATCGTCGTCCAGCAGATACTGAGAACAACTCGCCGCGCTGCTCATCTCGACCACATGGTAGCCAGCGTCGCTGAACAACCTAGTCAGCTCCTGATCAACTAGATTGGTCTTAAACAATACTAAATTAATCATATAGTTCCATTAGCCAGATTGTTAATTTAGAACAATCTTAGGAGTATGGATTGTTTGCTATCTGACAGTTTCTGACAACCAACACTAGCAATTTAATATTTACTCTGGTTACCATTTGATGCCATGTGGCTTCGTTTATGTCAGCCGCTCGACAATATCTTCTGTACCCGCTGCCATAGCGCGGTACGCTCCGCCAGGCCGAGATCGCCGCCATTGATTCTTTGGCAAATCTTGCCGAAATCCTTGGCCGGATCGCCACCGGGACGCGGGTCTGCCAGCTCGTTCAATCCGGACGAGTGCCAGAACCAGCCGGCGGATCGGCATGCCCCGGCTGGCTGCAACAGCAAATCCGGCGTGCTGAGCAAGTCGAGCCGGAGGGCGCGCCCGCAGCGGGTGTAGTTGTCGCGTCCGGTCAACTGGATCAGGCCGCGCCCGCGGAATTGATAACCGTCGCCGCTGTGTTCGTCGCCATTGCCCATGCGGTTGGCATACACCAGGTTGGCCAGGCGCTGCGGGTTGCCGGCATACGGGGCCGCCGCCTGCTCGCTGGCGAAGCGTTTCGGCCACACCATGCACAGGCGCGCGGCGGAATATTGCAGGTTTTCGCTGAGCTGGCTCAACGATGCCGATTCGTGGATGATTTGCGCCAGGAAGGCCGCTGACCGCGCGGGCGTATTGATGTCCCATTCATCCATCGCTTGACGCAACGGCCCGATCCATGAGGCGGCCAGCGCTGAACGGTTTTTGCTCTCCAACATCGCGGCGAATTGGTCTTGGGTGAGTTGTGGCATGTTCGCTCCTACAGTAAGCTGAAAAAAGGCCATGCCGGCGCTGGCGCCGGCATGGCTGCGGGACTTAGACTTTTTCCTGGATCGCGGTCTGCAGGATGTCGATCACGCGCGACAAGCCCTCGGGCATGCCCGCGTCTTCCGCCAGCACCTGCACGTGGTACTTGGCCGAGTTGTCCGAGCTACGCGTGTTTTCCTTGTGCGAGGACACCGAGCCTTCCATGTGGACCGAGGCGCTGAATGGACCCCAGCCCACTTTCATGTCGGCGCTGAAGGAACCGGACGAGCTCGATCCTTCCTTGGCCACGAACGACGATTTCACTTCCATGTCGAAGGTGATGTCGACCTTGGTGATCGCCAGGCTGGGGACCTTGACGATGGCCAGCAGCGGCACCTTCAGCGTGACGTCTTCGTCCACCGACTTGTTCGGATCGGCGGGATCCTGTTTCAGGCGCGTGAACTGGAACGTCGCGGTGCGGGTGACCGTAGGCGCATCGCCGGGATTGGCCGGCGCCTCGAAGCCGATATACTTGATGAAGTCGGCGGTGGCGTTGGCCAGGCGCACCTGGGCGTCGCAAGCGGCAGTCAGCGGTGCGCCGATCAGGTCTGCCATCGGCAGGCCGCGGAATTGTGAAGCGATATTGACAAGTTCAGTCATCGTGTACTCCTGTGGTTGAGTGACCCCTCGGGGCCGGGAAATGGCCGCGTTTGCACCGTGCAGGCGCGGCCGGACATCGCTGCAGGGCAGCGAATTCTGTTGAGTGTGGAAATGAAGCAGGCCTTGATTGCTGCCGGCCGCCTGAAACACAGCTTAGATGCCGCTGGCCGCTATTTCGTGACCGTTCCTGTCAGCCGTTGCAGCCAGCGCAGCAGCCAGCGCAGCAGGCGTGGCAGCCAGCGGCGGCCGCGCCGGGCCGCCTGCGTTTGCCGGCGTAGCTCAGCCAGTTGTGCCTGCTGTTGTGCACTGAGCGTCAGGCGCAGCGGTGCGGTGGCGCGGGGCGCTCGCGGCCGCCGCGCGCCGCTGGCGGCAAGCAAGCGCGGCGTGCAGACACCATCGGCCACCGCCAGCTGCAGCTCCAGCGCCGCATGCGTACGACCCAGGCGTTGCCACCATGGCGGTGGCTGCGTGCTTAATACGGCGGCGCCGGGAGAGCGCCTGGCATAGCAGGTCATCGTCAACTCGGCCGACGCCAGGGCCAGCCGTCGTCCCGATGAAAACTGCTGCCAGGGAATGGGGCCGCTGCCGTCGTCGCTCCAGTCCGGCCCGCCGGCCCGCGCATCCGCCGGCAGCGGCATGCCGGCCAGCAGGCGGTTGGCGCGTGCAAACGAGGCCAGCATGGCGGCGCACAGGGTATCGAGGGCGATCTCGGTCGCTGACATGGCGGCGCTCAGTCAAGGAACATCGGCTTGCGGTGGAAGCCGAGGTTGTAGACGACATACTGCAGCACCACCTGATGCTCGCCGATCGTGTAGAGGCCGAAGTTCTTTTCGATGCCGACGATGTGGCCGCGCGGCGTGCCCTGCAGGCAGCGGTTGACCAAGGCCATCGCTTCCGTCACTTCGGCCTCGGTGCGCATATTGGTGGGGTTGTCGTTGCCCACCACAATGCGCTTGATGTAGCGGACTTCGCTGAGGTTGAATCGGTCGTTGCTCACGGCGGTCTCCTCGCGCTGCACGTCACAGGGCCGCCACGGGCGTGTAGCCCTGGGCCTTGACGACGTCGTTGATCAGTCGCGCCAGCCCTTCCGATTTCTCGGCCGCCACCAGCTTGAGTTTGATGTGCGCCGCATTGCCGCTCTTCTTGGCCAGGCCGCCGGTTTCGGGATTGACCATCAGGCTGGGCTTGCCGGCCTGCAGATTGATGCCTTCCGGCTGCAGCGCCTCCGGATCGGTGGTGGCTGCCGTTTCGGACAGGGCGCCGAGCTCGACGTCCATCTCGATCTCGGCCTCGCCGATGATCAGCGCGCTGTGCGGCACCAGCGAAATCAGCGGCAGCCGGTACAGGTAGAATTCGTCGGCGGCGGCGCTGCTGTGGATGGCTGGCAGCTCCAGGTCGATCGCGATCGGACGACCTTCGCGGTCGAAGAAGGAACTGATGTTTGCCACCTGCGCCTTTTCCACCAGATGCTGCGCATCCATTATCGAGCCGGCAATCGCCCGTACCATATTTTCGAGATTCGCCATCATAGCCATGTAGCCTCCGGGGTTAGTGTGAGGATTCAGGTTACGTGGCGCCGGGCGGCGTGTTCTGACCATTTCTGACGCGCCGCGCCCAACGGGGCCAGCGGCGTGGCCCCGTTGGGCGAGGTGCTAGTTGCAGCTTCCTTTGATACTGAGGCTGATGCCGCGATTCAGACTGTCAATCAGCACGGCGTTCAGGGCCCGATGATAGTCTGGGCGCGACTGCTCGTTCACACTCGGCAGGCCCTGGACCGATGCATACGGCGGCCCCGCCTTGCCAGCGCTTGCTTTGCGCACCACCCATGTATCTTTGCCTTCGCGCACCAGCGCGATGCCGTCCAGTTTCTTGGCGAAAGGATCTGCCGCAAAAATCTCCTTTTCCGCCAGACCTGCAATCAGTTCCAGGCCGCTTGCTTTTTCATCCGGCGTCGGCGCTGTATATCCTTCGATCAGTCCGGCTTGCTTGGGGTAGAATTTGCACGCCAAATCGTCGGCGAGGGCGGCGCTGGTCGCCAGCGTCATTGCCAGGGCCAGCAAGAGTTGAGGTTTCAGCAGGGTTTTCATCATTGTAGACTCCGTATCAGGGTTGATAGAGCACCCCGGCCGGGACGGCCGGGAGCAAGGTCTTAGCTCTCCAGCTTTTCGCATAGCCATTTGAGGGCGCCGATGTTGAGGGGGGCCAGCACCAGGGATTGCCAGACGCTGTAGTTCGCGGCTGTCATTTCCAGCACCCGCCTGAAGGCCAGCCGATCTTTTTCATCGTCCGCGAAGTAGACCAATCGCTGCGTGGCGCCATCGTCCGCAGCCAGCAGCAGGACGTTATCAATATTGAGCTCCGCCTCGCGCAACAGGGCTGCAATCTCCTGACCGCCTTCGGCGGTACGCATGGTTTCGTTTTGGAGCGAGGTGAAGAAGCCGGGGGCATAAGCGATGCGTTGCGGCCCCGTGTCGTAATTGATGCTCAGCGCCAAGCCGACCTCGAGCACCGTGTGGTGGAAGCCGCCGACAATCGCGGCCACCGGCAATAGCAGCAGGTTGGGATTGATGACGAAGCTGCTGTCGAAACGCTTCACCCATGTCATCAGGGTTTCGAGCGCCCAGATCGTATCGCTGGTGGTGCCCGAGATGTCGGCGCCGTCGAGCAAGCCGAGCGTGCGGTTGATCTTGCCCACCACGTCCTGGGCGCCGAGGACGAACAGCATATTGCCGGTCGGGGCGAACGGACCTGATGGGGTTAGCGGCTTGATGTCGAGGGTATTGAGCACGGCCGCTTCGACGCTGGCGCGGTCGGTGCCGAAACGATTGATCTCAGCCGGGCTGCGCGGAGAACGGTCGCGCGCCATTTTGCTGAACGCCTTGCTGCCCCAGGCCGTATTGCGGTAGGCGGCGCGCAGGCCGCAGTAGTCCCCGAAGTTGAAGGCAACCTTGTCCTGCGTGGGGGCCACGCCGAACAGTTCCAGCGTGATGTTTTTGGCCAGGTTGCCTTTGCCGCCGTCGGTCGGGTCGGGATTGACATTTTCGCAGACGCCGGCAAACAGCCGCAGGATCTCGCCGATTTGCCCGGCGTTGAAGGCGCCGCCACCGGCGACCGTCCTCTGTGCCTGCGCCTGCAAGTTGTTGATGGCCCGGTTTGCGTATTCATACACGTTCAGGGCGACGGCTTTCTGTCTGCGCTCGAAATTCTGCGTGGTGGCCGGCGCAGCGCGCACATCCCGTTCGAGTTGATCGATCTCTTTTTTGATCTCCAGCAGTTCTGGACTGTGTTTGGCCAGGATCGTCAGCGCGGCTTCTTTGCCATACGTCCACATGACCTTGGTGCACATCGCGTCGCCCTGTTGCAGGCGTTCGCCGCCGCGCTCTGCCGCATAACGGTTGATGGCGGACAGTATTTCCAATGCCAGGCGGGCGACCCGGTTGGCGGGCTTGTACAGTTGTTCGCGTTGCTCGAACAGCGTGCGCAAGTCCTTGGCCATCTTGAACTCGTTGATGATCTTGGCCTTGCGTAGGGCGGCGTAGGGGATGGTGCGGGGATCGACTTTTCTCATGACGCAAACTCCTGTTAGGGATTCGGGGAATACCGGCTGGCCCGTCAAGGCGATGACCAGGCCGGTATCGGCAGCGTAGCGCCAGCGGATGGCGCGAATCTGGCCGTTTCTGACCGCGAGTGCGTTTTTGAGATGCGGGGAAGGAGGCTGCGTGCAGCTCAGCCCTTGGTGCGGCCGGGGAACAGGCTATCCCAGGCCTCCTTGATGGTGGCGGTGACAACCCCTGTAGCGTCGGGATCACCGCGCAGCAGCGCCCGCAGGTAATGGCCCGCCTGTTTGGCCGAGACATGCGGCGGCAGCGGCGGCACATTCGGGTCAGCGACCATTTCCAGCAGCGTGGGGACGGGCGAGGCCAGCGCCTGTTCCCATGCATCTGCCACCTGGTCCGGGCGGTCAACGCGGATGCCGCGCAGGCCCAGCAGCTCGGCGTAAGCGGCGTAGGGGAAGGCTGGCAGGTCCTGCGACGCGGGCAGCTTGGCGTCGCCCTCAGTGATGCGCTGCTCCCAGGTGACCATATTCAAGTCGCCGTTGTTCAGCACCATGATGACCAGGCGTGGATCGCTCCAGCTGCGCCACATGCCGGCCAGTGTGACCAGCGCGTTGATGCCCATCATCTGCATCGCGCCGTCGCCGAGCAGCGCAATCACCGGGCGTTCGGGGTGGACGCACTTGGCGGCCAGCGCGTACGGCATGGCGCAGCCCATCGTGGCCAGGCCGCCCGAGAGCGAGGCAGTCATGCCGCGCCGTAGTTTCAGGTCGCGGGCGTACCAGCTGGCGCAGGAGCCGGAGTCGCAGGTGAGGATCACGTCATCCGGCAGTTGCGGCGACAATTCCCAGAACACGCGCTGGGGATTGAGCGGCTTTGCCTCGTTCATGGCGCGAGCTTCCAGCACTTTCCACCAGTCCGCCACATTGCTTTCCACGCGCTGGCGCCAACTGCGGTCCGTTTGCTGGTTGAGTAGCGGCAGCAGGGCTTCGAGGGTAGCGGCGCTATCGCCGGTCAGGCAAACCTCCATGGGATAGCGGATATTGAGCATGCGCGCATCAATATCGATCTGCACGCCGCGCGCCTAGCCTTCCTTGGGCAGGAACTCGGCGTAGGGGAAGGCCGAGCCGACCATCAGCAGGGTGTCGCATTCGTTCATCAGATCCCAGCTGGCTTTGGTGCCGAGCAGACCGATGGCGCCGGTGACGTAAGGCAGCGTATCCGGGACGGCGGCTTTACCCAGCAGGGCTTTGGCGATGCCGGCGCCAAGCTTGTCCGCCACGGCGATCAGGGCGTCAGTGGCGTGGAGGGCGCCGGCGCCGGCCAGGATAGCGACCTTTTTGCCCGCGTTGAGCACCGCTGCTGCGCGCTGCAAGTCCTCGTGACGCGGCGTGACAGCGTGCCCGGTGTAGCCGATGCCGCTGTGGACGGTGCCGTGTTCGCGCGGCGGTTCCTCGACTGCATCCATATCCTGCAGATCGTTGGGCAAGATCACGCACGTGACAGTGCGGCGTTCGATGGCGATACGCATGGCGCGGTCGATCAGGTGGCGCACCTGCGCCGGCGTGGTGGCCATGTGGACGAAATCATGCGCCACGTCCTTGAACAGCGACAGCAGATCCACCTCCTGCTGGTAATCGCCGCCCAGCGCCATGCGGTTTTGCTGTCCGACGATGGCAACCACCGGCTGGTGATCCATTTTGGCGTCGTATAAACCGTTGAGCAGGTGGATGGCGCCGGGTCCGGAAGTGGCAAGACAGACCCCGACCTCGCCGCTGAATTTGGCATGGGCGCAGGCCATGAAAGCAGCCAGCTCTTCATGCCGCGCCTGGACAAATTCGATGCCGGTGTCGCGATGGCCAAAGGCGCCAATCACGCCATTGATGCCGTCACTCGGATAACCGTAGATGCGTTTGACGCCCCAAGCCGCCAGCCGTTTGAGTACAAAGTCGCCCACAGTCGCCATGATGCACCTCGCTTTCACCGAATCGAGGCCCGATTCTAGCGAGGAAGCTGACAATTGCGCAGCGATAACGTGCGCGGCAGGGCAAGCAGTAAGCTTTTGTCAGGTCCGCTTACGCCCCTTCTCGGACATTCGCTTTTTATTGCAAAATTACAACCGACAGCTTTCCGAGCAGACTATATGGCCTGACTTATACCGAACGGCCGCCTAAATTTCCGGTGCGGTTCAAAAGCCGGCACATTAATACTTTATAGTAACTGCCCCGCTCGCGATAAGCGCCTCAGCTTCCTTCCCAAAATAGATACCATTGATCGGCTCCCGAACTAGCGTTTTTTTCGCGACACGAAAAACCTTGCTTGCCCATTTACGGAACTCTTCGCTTTTCAACTGATTATTGCCGTAAATCCCATAGTTATCGTGGTAATAGAGGCGTCCCATACCGACCACCTTCCCGTCGCAACACGGACGAATAAACTGTATCAGTTCCGACCGGTGAATATCGACAAAAACCTTAACACTGCTCAGCTTTCTCAAATGAACTTCTTGAGAGTCGATCGGCTTCAGATAGCACACCGTAGAAACCGCTCCTGCCTGTGCCAACGGAATCCCCAGGGAGTTTATAGTCGTCAACCGCAGCGGGTCGTCCATCCACTGGTCAGATAAAAATGCGACATTCTGCTCGCGTAAAATCGCTCCAAGTTGTTCCAAGTCGCCAAACGTAGCACTGATATTAAATTGTTTGCCCATGGTTCACCGGTTATAAGCTCCAAATGAGGAGCGTTGGCTCGGGTCTTCGGGGGCAGTTCCGGCACGCCATTTGTCGTGTTGCAAGGACTGGCCCCGAGACGTGCGTTGGTTGTGGTCCTGTATCCTGACTGTCTGCTGCTGGCCGTTAGTGCCCGTTGTGATGCCTGTGTCTGCTGTTGATTTCTGCCCAAATGTTAGATGCATTTTCCTCGCACTTTGGCGATGGCTATGAACGGCAGCGCTAGATACCCTGTGAGGAAAAATGTAGGTTGGCGCTTTAGTCCATCTGCATGCAGGCAATCAGGAACCTTCGCCTCAATAAAGGCCGCGGTCATGATGTCGGTATTGAGCGAACTGAATGCCGCGGTGCTTTGATAATACGGCTGCGGTGTTGGTTCGTTTTTTAAGGTCTCAGCGACTACTTTACTTATCGACGCATCGACGTGCCCCTGCATGGCCTTCAACTGAACTTCGGATGTCACGGTATCCTTCAATGGGTCCTTTTCGATTTCAGCAGAAGTTGCCGCTGTGGAAAAAATCAAAATCCCCAGAAAGAATAGTTTCATGACGTGCTTCCTCCCCCGAATACGTGCTAGTGGTGAGGATAACATCTTGCTTACGCGTAAAACTCACGGTTTGTCACGGGCACTGGGGTAGCGATTTTGGCCGTTTACTTCTGCTTGGCATGTGCCGCTATCCGCATCGAGTCTCGTATGAGGCCGAGTGCGTATAGCGACATAAAGACCGGGCCAGCGAAAATAATGTACGCGGTAACCCAGGTGATGTTCTGCAAAATCGCCGAGAACCCGAGCATGTCGACAACCGCAGACTGAAGCACGATCGGAATTTGCAAGAACACAAATCGGCTCTTTTCGTCCAAACCGCCTAGAAAGGCGTAGGTTACGCAGCTAGCAATCAGGGCAGCATAAAGTGCGCACAATACAAAGCCTGTTCTGCTCATTCCGTCCTCGTCTTGCTGAGGCTCACGCTGCGCCTCGGAGTTTCATCTTTTCGATGAAACTTTGGTGGTTATCGTTGAATTGTTCGTCGCTGGCATATTCGGCGAGGTATGCATCCACTGTGCTGGCCTGAGCTGCTTCATCGATTGGGCGGGGGAGGCTCAGCGTGTCGGCCATCCAATTGTAGACGTCGGCCATGTCGCCACCGTGACGGTGGGCGCCGTAGATGAATTTTCCGATTCGCTCGTATTTGACTTCTGGTGCCATGCTTTTTCTTCGCGACTTGCTGCTCCGCAGCAACGTTGATAAATGCTTAAAATGATACCGGCCGCACGAGGCGGCCGGTGTTGTTATTTTGCTGCTAGAGCGTGCTTAGTTGTCGCGGATGCTCCACGCGCGGTTGATGCTCAGGGCGGCCAGCGAGCTGACTGCACCCGACAGCAGGTAGAGCCCTGCATACGCCAGGCCGAAGTGCGAGGACACGCCCAGGGCCACCAGCGGCGCGAAGCCCGCACCGACCAGCCACGCCAGGTCCGAGGTCAGGGCGGCGCCGGTGTAGCGGAACTGCTGCGGGAAGTTGGAGGTCACCGCACCAGCCGCCTGGCCGTACGACAGGCCCAGCAGCGAGAAGCCGATCAGGATGAAGGCGTCCTGGCCCGTCTCTCCGCCATTGATCAGGAACGGCACGAACAGGCTGAATACGCCAATCAGCGTCGCCAGCGTGCCCAGCGTGCGGCGGCGGCCGAAGCGGTCCGCCACGTAGCCGGAGATGATGCAGCCGACCGCCATCAAGGCCACGCCCACCATCTGCACTTGCAGGAAGCCTGCCAGCGAGCGCTGCGAGGTGAGGGTGATCCACGACAGCGGGAACACGGTCACCAGGTGGAACAGGGCGTAGCTGGCCAGCGCAGCCAGGGCGCCAATGATGACGTTGCGCGACTGCGATTGCATCAGCTCGCCGACCGGCACCGGATCGAGCTGGTGCTCGTCCAGCAGGTGCGAGTATTCATGCGTGGTCACCAGGCGCAGGCGGGCAAACAGCGCCACCACGTTGATGGCAAACGCCACGTAGAACGGGTAGCGCCAGCCCCAGTCGAGGAAGTCCAGCGAGCTCAGGTTGGTGAGCATGTAGGCGAACAGGCCGGCTGCGATGACGAAGCCGATCGGCGCGCCCAGCTGGCCCAGCATGGCGTACCAGCCGCGCTTGTGCTCGGGCGCATTGAGCGCCAGCAGCGACGGCAGGCCATCCCACGAGCCGCCCTGGGCAATGCCCTGGCCGATGCGGAAAATAGACAAAAGGATAATGGACCAGGTGCCCAGCGAGGCGTAATCCGGCAGGAAGGCGATGCCGGCGGTGGACACGCCCATCACCATCAGCGACAGGGTCAGCTTGGCTTCCCGCGTGAACCGGTGCTGGACTGCCATAAATGCGACAGTTCCGATCGGTCGTGCAATAAAGGCAAGCGCGAAAATGGCAAAAGCGTATAGTGTCCCGTCAAGCCGGCTTTCGTACGGGAAGAACACGGACGGGAACACCAAGGCTGAAGCGATGGCGTACACGAAGAAGTCGAAATATTCGGAAGCGCGCCCGATGACCACGCCTATCGCTATTTCCCCGGGAGAGATATGCCCATCCCTGGCATTGATGCTGCGTGCACCAGGGCTCGTTTGATGATGCTCGTGGACGCCAGCTGCATGGACGTCACTGATAGAAGTCGTGTTAGCCATAGTCTCTTGTCTCGTGTTAGTTGTTATTACAAGGGCTGTCCAGGCGGGTAGGACAAAGTGTCCAATGGCAAGAACGGTCCTTAGTAAGTACAGTAGCATGATCTCAATATTCTGTAACGTACATTACCGCATGATTCCTCCTATCGTTCGTCGTGGATTACTCCTCGCACCGTTAATGTGGCTCGCTGGCTGCGATACGGTCGTGCTGAATCCGTCCGGGGATATCGCAGCGCAGCAGGCACACCTTGTCGTTGTGTCAACCCTGCTGATGCTGTTGATTATCGTTCCTGTCATGTTCCTGATCTGCTGGTTTGCCTGGCGCTACCGTAAATCCAATACGGCTGCCGAGTACAAGCCGGACTGGGACCACTCGACCAAGCTCGAACTGCTGATCTGGGGCGCTCCGCTGCTGATCATCATCGTGCTGGGCCTGATCACCTGGATCTACACCCACCTGCTGGATCCATACCGTCCGCTGAGCCGCATCGACGAAAACCGTCCGGTCGCCGCCGGCGTCAAGCCGCTGGAAGTGCAAGTGGTGTCGATGGACTGGAAATGGATGTTCATCTACCCAGAGCAGGGCATCGCGACCGTGAACGAACTGGTCACCCCGATCGACGTGCCAGTGCGCTTCCACATGACCTCGACCTCGGTGATGAATGCGTTCTACATCCCTGCGCTGGCCGGTATGGTCTACACCATGCCAAGCATGGAAACGCAGCTGAACGCGGTAATGAACAAGGTAGGCGTGTATGACGGCTTCTCGGCCAACTACAGCGGCGCCGGTTTCTCGGACATGAAGTTCAAGTACCACGGTGTCACGCAGGCCGACTTCGACGCCTGGGTTGCCAAGACCAAAGCCAGCACCAGCGCGCTGACCCGCGCCGAGTTCCTGGCCCTGGACAAGCCGACCATCAAGCACCCGATCATGCACTTCGGTAGCGTGGACGCAGGCATGTACGACCTGATCCTGAACCGTTGCGTGGCTGAAGGCAGCACCTGCATCAACACCCAGATGCACCAGGATGCAACGCGCATCAAGGCAGCGGCAGCCATCAAGAAACTGCCAGAAGAAGTGTGCGAGCCGACCAGCGTCGCCGCCACCACTGCTCAACCTACCCGTAAAGAATGACCATGTCTGATCTGAACCTGACCAATCTGATCATTGGCCGGCTCTCGCTGGAAGCAATTCCATATCACGAGCCCATCCTGATCGGCACCTTCGCCATGGTGGCGATCGGCGGCCTCGCGCTGCTGGCTGCCATGTTCAAATTCCGCCTGTGGGGCCCGCTGTGGCGCGACTGGATCACCTCCATCGACCACAAGAAAATCGGCATCATGTACATGGTGCTCGGTATCATCATGCTGCTGCGCGGCTTCGCCGACGCGCTGATGATGCGTGCGCAACAGGCTATCGCGTTTGGCGATAACCCTGGCTTCCTGCCGCCGCACCACTATGACCAGGTGTTCACCGCCCACGGCACGATCATGATCTTCTTCGTGGCGATGCCGCTGGTGACCGGCCTGATGAACTACGTGGTGCCGCTGCAGATCGGCGCGCGCGACGTGTCGTTCCCGTTCCTGAACAACTTCTCGTTCTGGATGACCACCTTCGGCGCCATGCTGACCATGGTGTCGCTGTTCGTCGGTGAATTCGGCAAGACCGGCTGGCTGGCGTTCCCGCCGCTGTCGGGCATCGCTGCTTCGCCTGACGTCGGGGTTGACTACTACATCTGGTCCTTGCAGGTCGCCGGTGTGGGTACAACGCTATCCGGTGTCAACCTGATCGCCACCATCGTCAAGATGCGCGCACCTGGCATGTCGATGATGAAGATGCCTGTCTTCACCTGGACCGCCCTGTGCACCAACGCCCTGATCGTCGCGACCTTCCCGATCCTGACCATCACCCTGGCACTGCTGTCGCTGGACCGTATCGCCGGCTTCAACTTCTTCACCACCGAACTCGGTGGTAACCCGATGCTGTACGTGAACCTGATCTGGATCTGGGGCCACCCAGAGGTGTACATCCTGATCCTGCCGGTGTTCGGCGTGTTCTCGGAAATCGTTTCGACCTTCTCGGGCAAGCGTCTGTTCGGCTACACCTCGATGGTGTATGCAACCGTCGTGATTACCGTGCTGTCCTACCTGGTATGGCTGCACCACTTCTTCACCATGGGTTCCGGCGCGAGTGTGAACTCGTTCTTCGGCATCACCACCATGATTATCTCGATCCCGACGGGCGCGAAGATCTTCAACTGGCTGTTCACCATGTACAAAGGCCGCATTCGCTTCACCGTGCCGATGATGTGGACCGTGGGCTTCATGCTGACCTTCGTGATTGGCGGTATGACCGGCGTGATGCTGGCCGTTCCTCCAGCCGACTTCGTGCTGCACAACTCGTTGTTCCTGATCGCTCACTTCCACAACGTGATTATCGGTGGTGTGGTGTTCGGCCTGTTCGCCGGTATCAACTACTGGTTCCCGAAAGCCTTCGGCTACAAGCTGAACGAGTTCTGGGGCAAGGTATCGTTCTGGTGCTGGCTGGTGGGCTTCTGGGTTGCGTTCACCCCGCTGTACATCATGGGCTTCATGGGCGTTACCCGCCGCATGAACCACTTCGATGATCCATCGCTGCAGATCTACTTCATCATCGCCGCACTGGGTGCTGTGATTATCGCTGGCGGTATCGGCGCCTTCATCCTGCAGCTGTTCCTGAGCTGGAAAGACCGCGCCAAGCTGCGCGACGTCACCGGCGACCCATGGGATGGCCGTACCCTGGAGTGGGCAACCTCGTCGCCACCGCCTGACTACAACTTCGCGTTCACTCCGGTGGTGCACGACAGCGATAGCTGGGCAGACATGAAGAAGAACAAGTACCAGCGTCCGCTGAAGGACTTCGTGGACATCCACATGCCGAAGAACACCGGCGCCGGCTTCATCATCTCGGCCCTGTCGTTCGCCTTCGGTTTCGCGATGGTATGGCAGATGTGGATTCCTGCAGCCCTGTCGTTCCTGGTCATGCTGGGTGCGATCATCGTCCACACCTTTAACTACAAGCGCGACTACTACATCAAAGCCGATGAAGTAACTCGTACCGAAGACGCCCATACTCGTTTGCTGGAAAGCCATGTCTGAAATTAACGCTAACGGCGCCGTGAGCGCCGACCCAAGCGCGCGTTACTACGTGCGTGAACACCATCCAGAAAACGGCACCTTGCTGGGCTTCTGGATCTACCTGATGAGCGACTGCCTGCTGTTCGCTGGCCTGTTCGCTGCTTACGCAGTCCTGGGCCGCAGCTATGCGGGCGGCCCGTCGGGCGCGGAACTGTTCGACCTGCCGCTGGTGGCCCTGAACACGGGCTTCCTGCTGCTGTCGTCGATCACCTACGGCTTCGCGATGATCGCGTCGCAGCGCAAGAACCTGAAAGCCACCATCGCGTGGCTGGTGGTAACCGGTATCTTCGGTCTGTGCTTCCTGTACCTCGAGGTGTATGAGTTCCTGCACCTGATCCACGAAGGCGCGGGTCCGCAGCGCAGCGCGTTCCTGAGCTCGTTCTTTGCCCTGGTCGGCACCCACGGCCTGCACGTGACCTTCGGTACCGTGTGGCTGGTGACCCTGTGCTTCCAGCTGGCCAAGCACGGCCTGACTCACGAAAACAACCGCCGCCTGATGTGCCTGTCGATGTTCTGGCACTTCCTGGACGTGATCTGGATCGGCGTCTTCACCTTTGTCTACCTGATGGGAGTCCTGCCATGAGCGCACCACATAACCACGACCACCACGGCCACGGCCATGACGACCACGGTCATGGCGATGACGGCCACCACGGCAGCCTGAAGGATTACGCGATCGGTTTCATCCTGTCGGTAATCCTGACCGCGATCCCGTTCTGGCTGGTGATGACCCACCAGTTCGAAAAATCGAGCACCACCGCCATCGTCGTGCTGGCGTTTGCGGCAGTGCAGGTACTGGTCCACATGGTTTACTTCCTGCACATGAACGGTAAAGCCGAAGGCGGCTGGTCGATGCTGGCTACCGTATTCACCGTTGTGCTGCTGTTCATCGTACTGTCCGGTTCGATCTGGGTCATGTACCACATGAACAAGAACATGATGCCTTCGATGGGCAATGATGTTCACAACATGCAAGACATGCAATGATGACGGGCGCGATTAAGCGCCAACGTCCCCGCGCCCTGCGCGTCATCCTGGCCCTCGTGGCCGGGGTGATGTTCGCAGGGTTTTTTGCTTTAGGGACGTGGCAAGTCTTCAGGTTGCAGTGGAAACTGGCGCTGATCGAGCGCGTGGACCAGCGCGTGCATGGCGCGCCGGTGCCGGCGCCGTCGCGCGCGCAGTGGCCGCAGCTGAATGCGGAGGCGGACGACTACCGCCGCGTGCAATTGAGCGGCGTGCTGCTCGACGGCTCGACTACGCAGGTGCAGGCGTCGCTGGAACGCGGCATTGGCTACTGGGTGGTGACGCCGCTGTGCACGGCCGATGGCATTGTGATGATCAACCGTGGCTTCATCGAAGCGGGGCTAGGCGGGTGGAAGCCTCAGTCTGCGCCTCCGTCGGCGTCCGCCGCCGCTTGCGCTGCCGCTGCTGCGCACGGGCCGACCGTCACCTTCAGCGGCCTGCTGCGCCTGAGCGAGAAAGCAGGGCGCCTGCGCGCCAATGAACCGGGCCGCAATTTCTGGTACACGCGCGACGTGCAGGCGATTGCCGCTGCTCGCGGCCTTGATGGCGCGGCCGTTGCGCCATACTTCGTGGACGCCGATGCGCCATCCGCGCTGGCCGCCGGTCCGGTGGCGGGTGTGCAGCCGGTCGGCGGATTGACGGTTATTTCCTTCGTCAACAACCACTTGGTTTATGCTATCACCTGGTACGCACTGGCCCTGATGGTGGCCGCTGCGGTAGTCTGGGTAATCCGAGATGCGCGCAAACAAACAACCTAATCCTTATGATCGTGGCCGGCCGGGCATGCCGGTGATAGAACCGCTGGCGGCGGTGAACGCTTCCGCCGACACCATCACTTCGGCGGCTGGCCACAAGAACATGCAGCAGCTGATCCAGCTGCGCTGGATCGCGGTGATCGGCCAGATCACCACCATCGCCACCGCCTCCATTTTGCTGGGTGTACAGCTGCCGATGCCGGCCATGCTCAATGTGCTGGCCTGCCTGATTGCCTTCAACGTGGCCAGCATCCTGCGCTGGCAGGAGAACCAGGTCGTGTCCAACAGCGAACTGCTGCTGGCGCTGACCGTGGACGTGGCCAGCCTGACGGCGCAGCTCTACCTGAGCGGCGGCGCCACCAATCCGTTCGTGTTCCTGTACCTGCTGCACGTGATCCTGGGCGCGGTGCTGCTCGAAACGTGGTCGACGTGGACCATCGTGATCGTCACCGGTATGTGCATTGCCGGGCTGGCGCTGTTCTCGGAGCCGCTGCCGTTGCCGCAGGATCACGCGCTTGGCATCTTCAGCTTGTACGTGCAGGGCATGCTGATCTGCTTTATCCTTGATGCGGCGCTGCTGGTGGTGTTCATCACCCGCATCACGCAGAACATGCGCAGCAGCGCGGCCAAGCTGGCGGACCTGCGCCAGCGGGCTGCCGAGGAAGAACACATCGTGCGCATGGGTCTTCTGGCGTCCGGCGCGGCGCATGAACTGGGGACGCCGCTGGCGACGCTGGCCGTGATCCTCGGCGACTGGAAGCGTATGCCGGAATTCAAAGGCAACCCCGAACTGCTGGAAGAAATCAGCGAAATGCAAACGCAGCTCAAGCGCTGCAAATCCATCGTCAGCGGTATCCTGCTGTCGGCCGGCGAGACGCGCGGCGAATCGTCGGCGGCCACCACCATTAACACCTTCCTCGACGAAGTGGTGGCGGAGTGGCGCGTCGGCCGCCCCGTGGTGGCATTTGAATTTGAAAACCGCATCGTGCCAGACCACCCGGTGGTGTCCGACTCCACGCTCAAGCAAATGATCTGCAATGTGCTGGATAATGCGCTGGAAGCGTCGCCCGATTGGCTGCGCATGGAAACCAGCGTGGAAGGCGATACACTGGTGCTGCAAGTGACCGACAAAGGCGCGGGCTTCGATCCGTCCATCCTGGCGCAGTTCGGCAAGCCATACAATTCCAGCAAAGGCCGTCCCGGCGGCGGGCTGGGACTGTTTTTGGTGGTGAACGTGGCGCGCACGCTGGGCGGCGAAGTCACCGCGACCAACTTGTCGCAGGGCGGGGCGATGGTGCGTCTGACGCTGCCATTGTCCGCCATAGAAATCGAATCGGAACAACAATGACTACTGAAGAAGAACGAGTACTGCTGCTGGTGGAAGATGATGCGGCCTTTGCCCGTACTTTAGGGCGTTCTTTCGAGCGTCGCGGCTACAAGGTGCTGCTGGCAGAGAACGTGGACGAGGCCAGCGCGCTGCTGGTCGATAACTCGCCTGGCTACGCGGTGGTGGACCTGAAATTAAAGGGCAACTCGTCCGGCCTGGCCTGCGTTCAGATGCTGCACGAGCATGACGAGGAAATGCTGATCGTGGTGCTGACCGGCTTCGCCAGCATCAACACGGCGGTGGAAGCCATCAAGCTGGGCGCCTGCCAGTATCTGGCCAAGCCGTCCAACACTGACGATATTGAGGCCGCGTTCGAGCACGTGGCCGGCGCCGCCGAACTTGAATTGACCACGCGCGCCACCTCGGTGAAGACGCTGGAGTGGGAACACATTCACGCCGTGCTGGCTGAGACGGACTTCAACATCTCCGAAGCCGCGCGCCGGCTCGGCATGCACCGCCGCACCCTGGCGCGCAAACTTGAAAAGCAGCGCGTCAAATGAGCGGGCAAGGATCCCTGTTTGATTTCGAACCGCCGCCGAAGAACACTGACCGGCTGTTCTTCGCCGTCATGCCTGACCAGCAGGCGATTGCCGCCATCCGCGCGCTGACGCCGGAACTCAAGGCGCAGCATGGCCTGAGCGGCCGGGCTATCGACGAAGCCAAACTGCACGCGACCTTGTGCGTGCTGGGCGACTTTCCCGGCATGCCGGATGCGCTGATCAAAAGCGCCTCCAAAGCCGCCGCGCTGGTGGCCGACAGCACGCTGCCGTTCAAAGTCGGCTTCGACACCGCGCAAACCTTCATCACCGGCCCGCGCCATCGGCCGCTGGTGCTGACCGGTGGCGACGGCGTTGTCGGCCTCACCGGCTTCTACAAAAACCTGGCCGGCGCGCTGCTGAAAACCAGCGGCTTGCGCAACACGGCAAGCTACACGCCGCACGTGACCATGCTTTACGACGACCTCGCCGCGCCGCCACAAAGCGTGGCGCCGGTCGAGTGGACGGTGCGCGAATTCGTTCTGCTCCACAGCCACATCGGCCAAGGCCGCCCATACAACATCCTCGCTCGCTGGACGTTCTGAAGTGTGATAGTTTAGATGCTGTCGATTTCTATCGGAGGCATCATGCTAATCAGGCGTTGTGCTGTGCTGTTTGTGGAACCGCGCGAAGATCTGGACGTGGATTGGGCCGCGCTGTTTTCAGGGCAGGGCGCCATCGGCGCCACGATTGAGTGGGTCGCGCTGGCGCCGCATCTCGGCGAAGAGGTGATCATCGACGCCGACCAGGTCAAAGCACTCGGCGCCATCAGTCTCACGCTGTGGCAGGAGCGCGCGGCTTGCGAATCGCAATTCGGCGCCGCCACCATCAAACGCCTGCTGGAGCAAGGCCTGCTGCTCAGCGATGCTGCCGAAGGCGCGGCGATACGCGAACGCGACGAGGTACTGCGCTCCCAGCACTGGCGGCCTCTGTCGGCAGCCGTGCATATGTTCAGCCGCTGGGCCGACATGCGCGTCGACAAGGGCATGCAGTTCCCCAGCTTTGAAGAACTGGTCGACAATTACGGCACGCCGCCCGGTCCCACCATCAATCGCCGCAGCGACGGCCGCTCCATTGCGCTGCCGCAGCCCGAGCGTGCACGGCTCGACGACACGCTGTTCCAGCGCTACACCGGCCGCAATTTCGACCACAACGCCGTGCTGCCGCTGGCCACCGCCTCGCGCCTGCTGCAGCGCGCCTTTGGTTCGCAGGGCGAAAAGGAGATGGCGCCCGACGCCTACGTGCTGAAGAAGCTCAGTCCTTCCGCCGGCGGCTTGCATCCCACCGAGGTGTATGTGCTGGCGCAGCGCGTGGAGGGCATCGCATCTGGCCTGTATCACTATCAGCCAGTACGTCACGCGCTGGAGCCGTTGCAGGAAATGGCGTACGCGGAAACCCAGGAGCTGGCGCTGTGCATGGTGGCCGACCAGGACTGGTTCCAGCCGGCGCCGATGATGGTGGTTCTGGTGTCGCGCGTGGAGCGCAATTTCTGGAAGTACCGCAATCACGCCAAGGCCTACCGCGCGTTGCTGCTCGACGCCGGCCATCTGTCGCAGACTTTCTATTTGCTCGCCACGGAAGCCGGCATGCCGGCCTTCGTCACCGCTGCCGTTAATGAGATCGACATCGAACGCGCGCTCGGCCTCGATCCGCTCAAGGATATGGTGATTGCGGTGTGCGGCTGCGGCCCCGCGTCCGGCGCGCAGGACACCGTCGAGTTGCAATACGAACCGAGATAGAAAAAAAGCCTGGCAGTGCCAGGCTTTTTACCCGGCGCGTACTGTACCGGGCATGTCCATCGAGGAGGAGCGCTTAACGCTGGCCCGACAGGAAGAACGGTACGGCGCCGGCAGCGCTTTCCACTTTGCCCTGGATGGCGTGGCGGCTGGCGGCAATGACTTCTTTCGCAGGCAGGCTGCGGGTGCTTGGAATCTGGCTGGCGTCGAGCTTGATGCCCAGACCGCCCAGGGCCAGTTGCGGGTCTTTCAGGAAGCTTTGGCGGAAGCTGTCGTCGCCGGCCAGTTTGGATAGCAGCAGGTCGAGGTCTTGCGGGGAATGCGTAGCCATGTCTTGCCCTTTCGGTGTGGGGTAGGTTGCGTGTGTGGAGGAACACAAATTCATCGTACGGCATGCGCGATGCGATCTCAAGCCATTTCAAAACTAGCAGCTTGCTAGGTAGTCTGCTCGGCCTCCGGCTCGCGCGCCGCCGTCTCGCGCCGCGCGCTGGCCATGACAACTTCGAAGGCTTGCATGAATGCACGCAGTAAATCGGGCAGCGCGGCCGGCTCCTCTCTGAGCCGGTCTTCCAGCGCGGTTGACGTTTTAAAAAGTTCGTTTGCAGAAAGATTACCCGCCGCGCCGCGAATCCGGTGCACCAAATCAGCCGCATGTAACAATTCGCCGGAGTGGATTGCATCTTGAATCTGTTGCAAACTGGATTCAAAGTCGTGCGCGAACAGGCCCAGCAGTTGTGACAACAGCGCATCGTGGCCGCCCAGGCGTTCCAGCGCCGCATGCACGTCGATGCCGGGCCGGGCCAGCACCGGGCCGCTCGGCGCCGCCGGCCGGCGCGGTGGCGGTTCCGGCTCAGCCGCCGCGCGGCTCGGGTCCGGCGTCACCCAGGTGGCCAGTACCGCGTACAGCGTATCCGGGTCGATCGGCTTGGTGACGTAGTCGTTCATGTCCATTTCCAGGCAGCGCTCGCGGTAGCCAGCCACCGCGTGGGCGGTCATGGCGATGATCGGCAGGCTGGCGTGACGCTGATCGGCGCGGATCAGGGCCGTGGCCTGATAGCCGTCCATGTCCGGCATCTGAATGTCCATCAGCACCGCGTCGTACTGGCCGGCGGCGGTCATGCGCGCCGCTTCCTCGCCGCTGCCGGCGATGTCAACCCGCACGCCGGCGCGCTGCAGGATTTCGCTGGCCACCTGCTGATTGATGGCGTTGTCGTCCACCACCAGCACATGCGCGCCGCGGATGCGTTGTACCGCCACCGACGGCGGCGCGGTGATGGCCAGGGCCTGCTGGCTCGATTCCAGTCCCAGCGCCGCCAGCACGGCATTGCGCAGCAGCTGCGGACTGGCCGGCTTGTCGAGGAAGGGCATCCGGCGCACTTGCTCGACGGTTTCCTTGTTGTGCTCACGCGCGTAGGCGGTCACCATCAGCACCGCCGGCACGGTGGCCAGTTCGCCGTCGTCGGCAATGCGGCGCAGGGTTTCGATGCCGTCCAGGTCGGGCATGTCGGCGTCGATCAGCAGCACGTCGTAGGATTCAAGCTGCATCGCCGCCACTGCCGCGCTGCCCGAGGCGACGGTGCGCGCGCTCAGGCCCAGTTCCTGCAGCTGGATCTTCAGCACGTGGCGGGTATTCTCGCTGTCGTCCACCACCAGCACGCGCTTGCCTTGCGCGGCCGGCGGCACCGGCGGCAGGCGCGGCGTCTGGTCGGCCGCCGCTTGCAGGTGCACGGTGAAACTGAAGCTGCTGCCGACGCCCGGTTCGCTGTCGACCTTGATCTCGCCGCCCATCTTGTGCACCAGCTGCTGCGAGATGGCCAGACCGAGGCCGGTGCCGCCATACAGGCGGGTGGTGCTGGCGTCGGCCTGGGCGAAGGCCTGGAACAGGCGCGCCTGCTGCTCTTGGCTGATTCCCAGGCCGCTGTCTTCGACGGTGAAGCGCAGCACCAGCGGCCCGCCTGGAATGACGTTGGGCGTTGCATCATCCAGCTCGACCCGCACCTCGATGTGGCCGCGCGCAGTGAACTTGAGCGCATTGCCAACCAGGTTGACCAGGATTTGCCCCAGCCGCAGCGGATCGCCCAGCAGGTTGGATGGCACGTCGGGCGCCGCCCACAGCACCAGTTCCAGCCCTCGCTCGGCGGCGCGCCACGAGAACAGGTCGGCGATCTGATTCAGCGTGTCGGGCAGGTCGAACGGCAAGGCTTCCAGTTCCAGCTTGCCGGATTCGATCTTGGAGAAGTCCAGCACGTCGTTGATGATCTGCAGCAGGCTTTGGCCGGCGCGGCTGATCTTGCGGAAGTAGTCCATCGGCTGCGCCGGCAGGTCGAGGTGAGTACCCAGTCCCGCGAAGCCGAGAATGGCGTTCATCGGGGTGCGGATCTCGTGGCTGATGTTGGCCAGGAAGTCGCTCTTGGCGCGGGTGGCCGCTTCGGCGTTGGTGCGGGCCTGTTCCAGCATGCGCATCGAGTGCGCTTTCTGGAAGGCCGAGACGAACGGTTCCTTCAGCGCCTTGAGCAGATCCAGGTCGCTCGGCGCGAAGGTCGCCTGATATTGGTAGTTTTCGAAGATCAGGTAGCCCTCGACCTGGCCGTCGATCACCACCCGCACCGACAGCAGCGCGCAGACGTCGCCCGGCAGCGAATGCGGATGGTGCACCTCGAAGATATCGGGCGCGATCATGTCGGCCGCCGGCGCGTAGCGCAACTCGGCCTGGCGCAGATCGATGCGGTAGGCATCGGCGGCGGCGTCGATGCGGCCCCACGCGGCGCGCAGGCTCAGAGTCTCGGTGCCGTCCTCCCGCACCAGCGCCAGCGCCGAGTCGATCCCCTTGATGATGGTCGATTCGTGCAGGATGGTGTGCAGCAGGGCGTCGAAATCGATTTGCTCGTTGATCGACTTGACGATGGCGTTGAGCTTTTCCAGGTGCTGGGTGCGCGAGTAGACCAGCGCCTGCAAGGCCTCGCCCTTGCGGTGCAGCTGCCGCACGCGCCAGCGCACCAGCGCCCACGCCAGCGCGCACGCGGCGACGAAATAGCCGATCCAGGCCCACACGGTCTGGTGCCAGGCCGGCAGCACGATCACGCGCAGGGTGATCTCGTCGGAATTCCACAAGCCTTCGCGGTTGCTGCCGCGCATGCGCAGCACGTAGCGGCCCGGCGGCAGGTGGCCGTAGGAGGCGATGCGGCGGCTGGCGTCGACCTCCTGCCAGCGCTGGTCGAAGCCTTCCAGCAGGTAGGAATAGCGGTTGCGCTGCGGCGCCGAGTAGTCCAGCGCGGCCAGTTCCACTTCAAAGCTGTCATTGGACGGCTGCAGCACCAGTGTCGGCCCGTCCTTGCCGGCCAGTTCGGCCGGCGTCAGCGCGTGCTGGTCGAGGCGCACCGCGCTGATCACCAGCGGCGGGCGGTAGGTCCAGTCGTTCAGGCGTCCCGGGTACACCACCGCCATGCCGGCGGTGGCGCCGAACACCAGGTCGCGCTCCTGGGTGACGGTGCTGGCGCCGATGAAGAAGGTGCGGAACGCCAGGCCGTCGGCGCGGCCCAGCGAGCGCGCGCGCAGGCTGCCGGAATCAATGACGGCGATGCTGTCCGAGGTGGCGGCCCAGATGCGCCCCACCGGGTCCGACTGCAGCGCCATGATGGTGCCGTTGGACAGGCCGGCAGTGGCGGTGACGCGCTCGAAGACCGGCTCGCCCAGCGCGTCGCGGCCGGTCATCACGCAGATGCCGCCGCCGTGGGTGCCGACCCACAGGCGGCCCAGGCGGTCGATCACCAGCGAGCTCAGCACCGATTCCGACAGCGCCTCCGCGCGCGCCGGGTTGGCCTTGATCTGTTCCACCTTGCCGCTGTCTGGATCGAACCGGTTCAGGCCGTTGCGGGTGGCGATCCACAGCGCGCCGTCGTTGTCCATGGTCATGGCCGAGATGCGGTTGTCGCTCAGGCCGCCGCCTTCCTGCGAACCCTGCACGTACTGCCGCAGGGCGCCATTGGCCGGGTTGTAGCGCAGCAGGCCCTCGTAGGTGCCCAGCCACAACTCGCCTTTGCGCATCAGCAGGGTGCCGATGCGCGGATAGGGATTTTGCGGCAGCAGCGGCACGCGCCGCACGGCCGTGCCGTGGCGGCTGCTGCGGTACAGGCCGAGCTGGGTGCCGATCCAGGCTTCGCCCGGTTCCGCTTCGGCCAGCGCCAGCACCATGCGGTTGGGCAGCGCGGTCTCGGGCTGGTGCGGGTCGGGGCGCAGCGCGGCGCGGCGGGCGCCGTCGTGGGGGACGATGTCGATGCCCTGGTCGGCCAGGCCGATCCAGACTTCGCCGCGGCTGTCGGTCATCAGCGCGGACACGGCCGATTCCTGCGCGCCCTCGGCGCCGAACACCGAATCGATCGCCTCGCTCTGCGGGTCGTACAGATCGACGCCGCGTTCGGTGGCCACCCACACGATGCCGCCGCGCGAGCGCAGCAGGGCGGCGGTGCGGTCGTTGCTGAGGCTGAAGGAGACGGCCGGCTGGTGCTGGATGCGCACGCTGCGGTCGCTGTCGGTGCGGTACTCGATCACCCCGCCACCGTAAGTCGCGGCCCACCAGATGCCTGGCGAGGTTTCGGCCACCGCCAGCACCATATTGGCCTGCACGTCCTTGATGCCGGGCGGTGCGACGATGCGGCCGCTGTCGGCCTGGGCCTCGATGATGCCGATGCCGCTCTTGAGCGTGCCGAAGGCGATCTGGCCACGGCTGTTCTCGCCCAGCGCCAGCACGGTGTCGCTCCAGTTGCCGCTGCCTTCGCCGCGCATCGGGATGCCGACAATGGTGCCGCCGGGCCGCAGGCGCGAGAGGCCGGTGGCGCTGCCGATCCACAGGTTGCCGGCGCGGTCGGTCAGCAGTGAGCGGATCTGGTTGTCCGGCAGGCCGGGCGTGTCTTCGTGGGTGTAGCGGCGCATGGTCTTGTGGACCAGGTCGTAGTATTTGAGGCCGGCGGGCGTGCCGATCCACAGATTGCCCTTGGCGTCGCTGGCGATGGCGCTGACCAGGCCCCGGCTCAGCTCATCGTTGACGCGGACGAAGCGCTCGGTCTGTTTGTCGTACATCGCCAGGCCGGCGGCCACTGTGCCGACCCAGACGCGGCCGGCCACGTCGACGTGCAGGGTCTGGACAAAATCGCCGGGCAGGCTGGTGGGATCGGCCAGGTCGTGGCGGAAGCTGCGCATGCGGTAGCCGTCCCAGCGCGCCAGGCCGGTCTGGGTGCCGATCCAGATGAAACCATCGCCATCCTCCGCCAGCGCCATCGCGACCGGGTGCGGCATGCCCTGGTCCAGTCCCAGATGGTCGAATAGCGGCGTAGCCAGCTGATCCCAGCGTTCGGGACTGGCATGGGCGATGCCGCCGGTGCCCAGCCATGCCAGTAACGCAAAAACGGCGGTGCACAGCCAGCGCTGGGCGGCGATCAGGACGCGATGGGTGTGGGCGTGATCGTTCATGGGGTGGTTTAAGCATACGGAAATGCTGACTGAAAGTCTACGATTGGCAGCGCGAAATCGGCTTCGCTTGTACAATCGCCACAGGCAAACCAGAGTAGGTATAGACATGAAACCGGAAGTATTGGTATATGCGGCCAGCCAGTCGGCCAGCGTGATGGCGCAGCTGGAGCAGTATTTTGATTGCTACCACCTGTGGCAGCAGCCGGCCGAGGAGCGGGCTGCGTGGCTGGAGGGGGTGGCGGGGCGCGTGCGCGCGGTGCTGACCACCGGCGGCATCGGCATCACGGCGGCGCAGCTGGCGCAGTTGCCCAAGGTGGAAATCGTGGCGGTGAACGGCATCGGTACCGATGCGGTGGATCTGGATGCGACCCGCGCGCGCGGCGTGGCGGTCACCAATACGCCGGGCGTGCTGACGGACGACGTGGCCGACCTGGCGTTGACGCTATTGCTGTCGGCCGCGCGCCGCCTGCCGGCGCTGGACTTCTATGTGCGCACCGGGGCATGGGAAGCCGGTAAGCCGCTGGCGCCGGCGCGCGCTTTGCGCGGCAAGGTGTGCGGCATCTACGGTTTTGGACGCATCGGGCAGGCGATTGCGCTGCGGGCGCAGGCCTTCGGCATGCAGGTGCAGTACTTCCAGCCGCGCGCCAAGGAGGGTGTGGATGTGCCGCGTGCCGCATCGCTGCTGGCGTTGGCGGAGGCCAGCGATTATCTGGTGGTGGCCGCGCCGGGCAGTCCGGCTACGCGCCACACTGTCGATGCGGCGGTGCTGGCGGCGCTTGGTCCGCAAGGTACGCTGGTGAACATAGCACGCGGCTCGCTGGTGGACGAGGAGGCGCTGATCACGGCACTGCGCGATCGCACGCTGGGCATGGCGGCGCTGGACGTCTTTGCCGACGAGCCGCGTGTGCCGGCCGCGCTGCGCGAACTGGATAATGTTGTTTTGACGCCGCACGTGGGTAGCCTGACGGTGGAGACGCGTCACGCCATGGGCCAGCTGGTGGTGGATAACCTGCGTGCCCACTTCGCTGGCCAGCCGCTTTTGACACCTGTTGATTAATCGTTTCAGGTTAATGGCGTCGTGATCCGCTAAGTCGTTGAATATGCTATATTTACGTTACTAGTATCGTTTCAAGTAACGTTTCAGATGACCGATATCCTGCATATTCTCCGGCTGGCGCGCGTGCTGTCTGGCGCCGAGCTGCTGCTACGGCTGCAAAAAAGCCGCCCTACGCTGAGCCGCGCCACCATGATGCGCATGGTGCGCGAGCTGGGTGATCAAGTCGTCGTGCGCGGCGCGGCGCGGCGGACCAGCTACGCGGCGCGCCGTCCGCTGCGCGGCAGCACTGAACCGCTGCCGGTGTACCGCATCGACCGCAAGGGACGCGGCGAGCAGATCGCCGTGCTGGATCCGATCTATCCGGCCGGCTGCGCGCTGCGCTACGAGCAGCCGCTGGAATGGCCACTGGCGCCGGAGATGCGCGACGGCTGGTTCCCCGGCCTGCCATACCCGATGGACGACATGCGGCCGCAGGGTTTTTTAGGCCGTAACTTCGCCCGCAACTACGCCAGCCTGCTGCAAGTGGGGCCCGACCCGCAGAAGTGGCCCGAGGACGACGTCCTCTACATGCTGGCGCACTTCGGCCACGACACGGCCGGCAATTACATCATCGGCGAGGCGGCGTATCGCCGTCATCTGGAAGCCATGCAGCAAGGGCTTGCGGCGGTCAATGAAGCGGACTACCCGGCGCTGGCCACAGCCGCCATGCAGGCCGGCGATGCCGGCTCCTCGGCCGGCGGCGAGTTCCCGAAATTTACTGCCTTCCGCGAGCAGGAAGGCCATCGCGCCCACGTCATCGTCAAATTCTCCGGCAACGACCACACGCCGGGCGTGCAGCGCTGGTCCGATTTGCTGGTGTGCGAGCACCTCGCACTGGAAGCCGTGGCGAGGGAATTGGCACTGCCTGCGGCACAGAGCCGCATCCACCGCGCGGACCGTCGCACCTTCCTTGAAGTGGAGCGCTTCGACCGCCATGGAGAGTTCGGCCGTTCGCCGGTCTGCACCTGGGCCGCGCTGGACGCCGCCTTGTTCGGCATGGCGGGCGACAACTGGAACCGCGCCGCCGCGCGCATGCTGTCTGACCGGTACATCAGCGCCGATACCCAGCGGGGCATCAACCGCCTGTGGCATTTTGGCCGCCTGATCGCCAACAGCGATATGCACGAGGGGAATCTGGCCTTCGTACCGGGAGCGGAGGGCGGGCCGCCGCTGGAACTGGCGCCGGCTTACGACATGCTGCCGATGCTGTACGCACCGGCGCGCGGCGTGGAACTGCCGCAGCGCGAGTTTGCGCCAGCCTTGCCGCTGCCGCTCGAGCGCGAGGACTGGCTGGCGGCGGCCGATGCGGCGTTGGCGTTCTGGCGCGGCGCGGCGGCGGATGAACGCATCAGCGCGGGCTTTCGCGCCGTCTGCAAGGCTAATGGCAAGGAGTTGACGCGTCTGCGGGCGCTGGTTGCGTGATCGGCAGCGGCAGCTGTGAGTAGACCTTTACGCAGTTGCGGCCACCGCGCTTGGCGGCGTACAAGGCTTCATCGGCGCGGCTGTAGGCCAGTTCGAACGCGGTGCCTTGCGCATTCCAGCTCACGCCCACGCTGGCCGTGATCTGGCGGTTGATCGGTGCATCGAACACCTGGTCGGCGATGGCGTCGCAGATGCGCAGCGCTACTTCCTTCGCTTCCTCGGCGGAGGAGGTGGGCCATACCACTGAAAATTCCTCGCCGCCCACACGGCCGATCGCCACGCCGGGGCCGAGCAGCGCCTGCAGGCAGGACACCACGGTGATGATCACTGCGTCGCCGGCCGGGTGGCCGAAGTCGTCGTTAATCCACTTGAAGTGATCGATATCGAGTACGATCAGCGCCATGTCGCCTTCGGCCAGCCGCGCCGAGGCCTGGTCGATCACTGCGGCGCGGTTCAGCGCTCCGCTCAGCGGATCGTGGGTGGCGCGGTATTCCAGCTGCTGCGCCAGTTCGTGCAGCTGGCGGTTCATCTGATTCATGTCCAGCTCCGCGCGGTCGCTGCGGCGGATCAGGCGGCGGCTCTCGCGCATCAGGCGCTCGTAGTGGACGATCAGTTCGGCCAGCGCGGCGCGCGAGTCGGCGCGCGGATCGTCATGCGCCGCCTTGGCATTGGCCAGCGCGGCGCTTTCCAGCGCAAACAGGTCGGCGTCGGCCATGGTCTTCATCAGTTGCTCACTGCGTGATCGTGGAAATCGAGCGCGCCGAAATCGTCCTGCAGTTCCTGGCCGAATTCGAGGATGGTGTCGTCGTCTTCGTCGTGATACCAGTTCAGGCGCACCTGGTTGCCGGCCATGGCCGCGTTGTTCAGCGCTTCGAAAAAGGTGAACAGCATCTTGGTGCTGGAGCTGTTGAAGTAGGCCAGCGAAACGTTGACGGTGATGACTGCTTCCTTGCAGCCATCCAGCCACGCCTGCACGCGGGCGATGACCGGGCCGTAGAAGGCGGCAGCGTTCTCCGGGTACGACTCGCCCTTGATCGATAGCGTGTGCTGGTCGAAGCGGAAGTCGATTTCCGGCGAAGTGGGCGAAGCGGCGATAAACAGTGGTTCCATTGTCGTTCTCGTTTTCTAATTCAGATAATCGCTTTGATGCAGAAGATGGTGGCGTCCGGGTTGTGCGCGTCCTTGACGAACTCGAATTCCAGCGGTTCGCTGGCGTCGCGCGCCATGGTCAGGAAGCCCAGGCCCGCGCCTTTGCTGTCGGCTGGCGTTTCGTCGCGCAGGGCTTTCTTGTAGGCCGACTTGATCTCTTCCATCGTCATGGTGTGCAGCGGTTCCAGGCGGCTGCTGATGCGCTCCACGTTGGCGCTGTTGACCGGATTGGCGCACAAGAGAAAAAAGCTGTCGCCCTTCATGCCGATACAGAACGAGCCGCGGCGGATCTGATTCTCGGCCTGCTCGTCGGGCGTGAGCGTGTCGGACGAGTAGTGCATGATGTTCTGCGACATTTCGACAAACGACGAGAAGATGCGGCGGCGCGTCGGCCCGGCCGCACCGGCGACGTCCAGGCGCGCCTTGATGGTCTCCGAAATGGCAGCCACTACGTGCTGCGAGAAATAGCCCACGTAGAAAAAAATGATGTGGCGCTTGCGGGCCACGTCAAAGAAGTCGTTGAATTCTTCGTACAGCAAAATTGCTCCTCAGGGGCGGAAACAGAAAAAGGTCAGATCGTCGCGGCGTGGCTGTTCGCCTTGCCACGCAAGGTAGTCATCCAGCATGGCTTGCGACACGTGGCGCGCGCACTCGGTACGTTTGGCCAGCAGCACATCGCGCATGCGGCGCTTGCCGTAGGCGATATCCTTGGCGCCGCCGATCTGGTCGATCAGGCCATCGGTGGTGAGGAACAGCAGGCTGCCTTCGGGGAGGGCGATGGTCTTGTTGGTCCACTGGTAGTCCAAAGGCGTGTCGGTGTAACCGACGCCCATGCGTTCGCCGTCCACGGTTTGCACGGCCTGCTGGTCCGGATCGAGCTGGAACAGCGACAGCTTGGCGCCGGCAAAGTACAGCTGGCGGGTAGCGCTGTCGAACCACAGGAAGGCGGCGTCCATGCCATCGTTGGATTCGGTGTGGCCGTGGCCTTCCACCTGTCCCAGCATGCCTTTGACGCCGCGGTTCACTTCCGCGATCAAACGCGCCGGATCGCGCGGGCCCAGTTGCTGCAAGGCCTGGGTCAAAGTGGACGAAGAAATCAGCGTCATGAAAGCACCCGGTACGCCGTGGCCGGTGCAGTCGGCGATGGCGGCGAACCAGCCGTCTTCGTATTTGGCGAAGTGATAGAAGTCGCCGCCCACCACATCGCGCGGCTGCCATTCGAGGTGCGCGTCGTCCAGCGCATCGGACAGGGCGAGATTGGAAGGGCGCAGCAGCGAACGCTGAATCACGCTGGCGTAGTCGATGCTGTGCATGATCTGGCGGTTTTTCTCGGCCTGCATATTGGCCACCACGTTCATCAGCTGCAGGCCGAAGCCGACGCCGGCCAGCGCGCCGTCGCGCGTGACGATAAAGCCATCGGCCAGCGCCTTCTCGCCCGATTCCACCGCGCGGAAGGTCAGCGCTTCGATGCTCATGGCCGCATCGACGATCAGCGGCTCCTTGTCCATGAAGGCGATGCAGCTCTTCTTGCCATACAGCTCGTGGTAGAAGGGCTTGGACATTTGCGACATGAAGATGTTGCGGCTGATGAGACCTATCGGCCGGCCGCCTTCAATCACGGGCAGACTCATTAAATCGCGGCGTTCGGTGAACAGTTCCAGTACAGCGAAGTTAGTGGCGTCGGACAGTACCGATACAGTTTCCACACACAGGTCGGCGGCGACGGACAAACGAAAACGGGGCAGATGCAAACGAGAGGCATTGAACTCCACGGCCGGAAACCCTTTATCAACACTGAGGCCTGCATGCTACGAGGAAATTGTTACCCCTTCATTACATCTTAACTACAAGAAAATACTGTTGCCGTAATTGCCTTGCGGTAACGAAGGCGTCATATTCCATGTGTACATTGGTGAGAATTCGTGCATGAAGCACTTCTTCTTTTTTGATGACTGGTTATGAAATTCCCTCAATTGAATACGGGTATGCGGGTGGTGGCGTCGTTCGCGGTGCTGCTGTTGGTGATGGCGTGCATGTCGGGCGTGTCGCTGTGGCGGCTGCAGTCGGCTAACGACACGGCGTCCAACCTGGTGAACGAAAAACTGGCGCGCCAGCAGCTGACATCCGAACTGCTGGGCGTGACCGAACTGAATGGCCTGCGCGCGATGTCGATCGGCCGCAGCGACAGCCTTGAAGTATCGGATATTTTTCAGGCACAGTTGAACGCGGGCGAGAAAGTGGCGACCGACATGGAGCGCAAGCTCGTTGCGATGCAGGCCGGCGGCGACGAAGCCGCGCTGCTACGGGCGGTGACCGAGAAAAAGGCGGCCTTCCTGGCCATGCGCGGAGAACTGTTCAAGTTCAAGGACAGCGGCCGCATACAAGAAGTGAGCGACCTGCTCGACAACCGCTGGCCCGGCGTGTTCAAGGCCTACACCGGCGCGCTGGAAAAGCTGCTGGCATATCAAACGCAGCAAGCCAAGGCCTTGGCCGAGCAGTCGGCCAGCCAGTTCCAGGGCAGCCGCGCGCTGTTGATTGGCCTCGGTGTGGCGACGCTGGCGTTGGGGGCGGTGCTGGCGCTGCTGCTCACACGCAGCATCGTGCGTCCGCTCAAGCAGGCGGTGACGCTGGCCGAGCAAGTGGCCGCCGGCGAGCTGCATGTGGCGATCGCGCATGGCCGCAGCGACGAAATCGGCCAGCTGTTCGACGCGCTGTCGCACATGACCGGCCGCCTGGCCGACACCGTGGGCCGCGTGCGCGACGGCGCCGTGGCGATCGATGCGGCCTCGCGCGAAATCGCGACCGGGAATATGGACCTGTCGCGCCGCACCGAGCATCAGGCAGGCGCGCTGGAAGAAACCGCGTCGGCGATGGACGAGCTGACTGCGGCAGTGAAGCAGAACAGCGGCAACGCGCGCCAGGCCAACCAGCTGGCCATGTCGGCGTCCGAAGTGGCGGGCAAGGGCGGGGCGGTGGTGACGGAAGTGGTGCAGACCATGGCCAGCATCAACGAGTACGCGCACAAGATCGTCGACATCACCAGCGTCATCGACAGCATCGCGTTCCAGACCAACATCCTGGCCTTGAACGCGGCAGTGGAGGCGGCGCGCGCCGGTGAACAAGGGCGCGGCTTCGCAGTGGTGGCAGGCGAAGTGCGCAACCTGGCGCAGCGCTCGGCCGAAGCGGCCAAGGAAATCAAAAAACTGATCAACGACTCGGCCGAACGCGTGGCCAGCGGCAGCGAACTGGCCGAAACGGCCGGCGCCACCATGAGCGAGATCATGGCCAGCGTGCAGAAAGTCACCACCATCATCGGCGCGATCAGCACCGCCAGCGCGGAGCAGGAGCACGGCATCGAACAAGTCAACGCCGCCATCAGCGAGATGGACGACGTCACCCAGCAAAACGCCGCGCTAGTGGAGGAAGCCGCCGCTGCTGCCGCCGCGATGCAAGCCCAGGCCCGCGAACTGGCGCAGCTGGTGGGTTCGTTCAAGACCGACACCCGGCAGGCTGTCATTCAGCACCTGCCACAACGCACAGCCCTGACAGCACCGGAAGAAGTGGAGCTACGCCGCGCAGCGTAAATTGTAATTCCCGGGACCTGCTCTTACAGCTCGCGTCAGTTGAGCGGTACCTCGAGAAAACAACTCTAGAAATGAAGTTCTAGAAATTAAGTTCTAGACATTGAGTTCTAGAATTGATATTCTAGATGGCATGACAACCCTGATGCCAACTCCTCATCCATCGCCGGCCGAGCTTGATCTGCTGCGCATCCTCTGGAACCTCGGCCCCGCTGACGCCAAGCAAGTGTATGAAACTTTGCGGCTGGAACGTGCCGACGCCAGCTATGCCACGGTACTGCGTCAACTTCAGCTTATGCATGGCAAGGGAATGCTGACCCGAGACGAAACCCAGCGGCCACAGCTTTACGCGCCAGCGATAGCGCAGGAAAAGCTCCAGACCAGCATGCTTAAAGACCTCATTTCCAAGGTGTTCGCGGGTTCAGGCAGGGCACTGGTGCTGACCGCGCTCAAGGACCATGTCAGCGCCGACGAACGCACCGAGATTGAGAAGATTCTGCGCCGCAAAGAAAAAGCGAAGTCATGAATCAGATTGCGCTCGAATCTATTGTTTCCGCGCTTGGCTGGGCGTTATTGCATTTTGTCTGGCAAGGCTTGATCGTCGGCGCAGTAACCGGCGTTCTTCTGGGATTTTTGCGCGGCGTCAGCCCACGAGCGCGTTATGCCGTTTGCGCAATGGCGCTCTTCATCTGCCTGTGCATCCCGCTGACCTACATGGCATGGTCGCTGGCACAGCTCAACACGTTGCCTTCCCAGTTTCAAGCAGGGGCAACGCCCGCCTGGCGGCATGCGTTGCAAGCCCGGATGCCATCGCTGGTTGTGGCCTGGTCGATGGGAGCTGGGCTGATGATGCTCCGCCTGTTTCTCGGACTTGCGTGGGTTAGCTGGCTGCGCCGGCACGCCGTTTTTGCGCCGGCAATTTGGCAAGGGCGTCTGGATGCAGTGGCGCTGCAGATGGGCCTGCGGCGCCACGTGCAGCTCAAATTGCATGCTTCGCTGTCCGGGCCCATCACGCTGGGATTCTGGCGGCCCATCGTGATTTTCCCGGCGGCCTTGCTCAGCGGGCTGCCTGTCGACCTCCTGGAGGCTTTGCTTGCCCATGAGCTGGCGCATATCCAACGCTGGGACTACCTGGTCAATCTGCTGCAAAGCCTGGTGGAAGGACTGCTATTTTTTCATCCCGTGGTTTGGTGGCTGTCGCGCCGCATGCGCATTGAGCGAGAACAAGTTGCCGATGAACTGGGCGCGCTGGCGTTGCGTGATCCCAGCCACATGGCATTGGCATTGCATGAACTTTCGCTGCAAGGGCCTGGACGCCAACCGGGACTAATATTGTCGGCCAGCGGAGGCTCATTGTTCAGGCGCATTGAACGATTGATGGCGCCACCGCCGGCGGTGGCCAGCTGGAAGCTAGCCTTGCCGGCCTTGCTGCTCGCATGTTTGAGTTTGGCGATCCAGGCTCCGGTCCCGGATTCCCCAATCGATGCCAGCGCCGCCAGCCTGTTGCAGTTGCCGGTAAACGCGAAGCATATGCTGGTGCTGGACGAAGCAGACGGCACGGTCTTGATGGCCAAGGACGCCAATGCCGTGGTGCCCATTGCCTCGCTCACGAAGCTGGTGACCGCCATGGTCGTGCTGGACGCCAGACTGGATCCAAACGAAAGACTGCGCATCGCCCGCGCGGATTTAGCTTTCGGTATGCAAGACAACGCCCTACTTACCGTGGGCGCCGAGGTGTCTCGCGCTATTGCGATGCAAATGGCATTAATTGCGTCTGACAACCGCGCTGCGGCCGTGCTTGCCCGCACATTTCCGGGTGGCGCGAGCGCGTTCGCGCAAGCGGTCCGTGCAAAGCTCCACAGCCTCGGCTTGGCTCACACCACCATCACTGATCCAACCGGGGCCGCGCCATCGAATACGTCTACCGCCGTTGAGCTGGCCAAGATCGTGGCGGCGGCAGCGCGATATCCAGAGATTGCCGAGATCACCAGTAACCCGCGGGCCGAAGTGGCCGTCAACGGGCGGACGCAGGAACTGCTCAACACCAATCCGCTAGTTGGCAGCACGGGATGGGATATCCGTATGTCCAAGACCGGCTCCAGCACCGATGCGGGACGTTGCCTGACCATGCGGGTGCGCAGCGGGAACAAGGATGTCACCGTTGTGCTGCTCCATGCAGAAAATTCCGAGCAGCGTTCCCTCGATGCAAGCAGAATTCGCGATTCACTCGTCAACGCACGTAGCTCTATATTGCACACGCATTCTTAACCTGGAGATGAAATATGAAATTGGTAGTTAAAGTATTGTTGGCCTTGGTCGCGACGGCCGGCAGTGCGCATGCGCACGACGCCCCGGTGAATTGCGACAATTGTGCAGAATGGAATAAACCGGTCAAACCATTCAATGTGTACGGCAATACTTGGTACGTTGGCGTCGATGGTCTGTCATCCTTGCTGGTGACCGGCCCGCAAGGCCATATCTTGCTTGACGGCGGTCTACCGCAATCGGCGCCAATCATCGAGGCCAACATCAAGGCGCTGGGATTCCGGATAGAAGATGTGAAACTGATCGTCAACTCGCATGCGCACTGGGATCACGCGGGAGGGATCGCGGCGCTGCAGCGTGCCAGCGGCGCCGTCGTGGCGGCCAGCCGCTCGGGCGCGCTGGCTTTGCAAAGCGGCACCAACGGCCCGGACGATCCACAGTATCAAGCCGATCCTGTGGTGCACGTTGCCAAGGTGGCGAAGGTCAAAGTGGTTCGCGACGGAGAAATCCTGAAGGTCGGCCCCATTAGCGTGACCGCTCACATGACGCCGGGCCATACGCCGGGGAGTACCACCTGGACCTGGGCTTCGTGTGAAGGCCAGCGTTGTCTTGATGTGGTGTTTGCCGATAGCCTCAATTCGTACGCAAGCGGTGATTTTAAGTTTACCGGTAAAGGCGAGACGCCGGACATCTCGGCGTTGTTTGAGGCAAGCATCGCCAAGGTCGCTGCACTGAAATGCGACATCATCATTTCAGTGCACCCTGGTTTCACTGACTTGATGGACAAGGCGGCCACACGCACGCCAGATCGCAATCCGTTCATTGACGCCAATGGTTGCCGCGCGTATGCGGCCGATGCCAGCCAGCTCCTGGCCAAACGCCTTGCCAAGGAACGAGGTGAGTAATCTCTGAGTGGCAGCGGTGGAGGCGCCAGCCGGACCGGAGACTTACAGCTTGTAAGACGCCTGGACCGAGATCGCGCGCGGGGCCATCGGCAGGTCGTGCGGCAGGTTCAGGCCTGGTGCGGGACTCGGCTCGCGCACGTCTGCGTTGAATACGTTGCGCAGCGCTGCCGAGAAGTTCCACTGGCGGCGGCCGTTGCGGGTGCCGATAGTCAGGTCCAGCGTGGTGTAGTCGTCCAGCGCCGGGCGCACGTCGCCAAAGGCGCGCTTGCGGCCCGCTACCCAGTTCACTTGTGCGCTCGATTGATAGCCGCTGGCGAAAGCCCAGTCGGCGCGGCCATACAGGTGGTGATGCGGCGCATTGCCGGCATCGGTGTGGTTGGTTTCATCGGTGGAGCGCTGCCACGCGTAGTTGCCGCTCAGTTGCAGCTCGCGCGTCACGGTCCAATTGGACTCGACTTCCACGCCATGGCCGTTCTGGTTCCCGGTGTTCCTGTAGGTGGCGCCGGTGCCCACCAGCGCATTCGGCACGGTGCGGATGATGTCCTTCATGTGATAGCGGTAAAAGGTCAGGTTCACCGTCGCATCGGTGCGCGCCTGCCATGCGAAGGACAGCTCGGTGGTGGCATTCCGTTCGGGCTTGAGATTCGGATTCCCCAGTGCTACCGGATTGGTGATGCCGTAGCTTTCCACGAAGGCCGGCGCGCGGAAGGCGCGGCCGTAGAGCAGCTTGGCGGTCAGGTCGAAGCTGGCGTCCCACACCAGCGCCATGCGCGGATTGGTGGTGCCGCCGAAGTCCGAGTACTGGTCGTGGCGCACGCCGGCGGTCAGGTTCCAGTCGGCGGCGAAGTTCCACTCGTCCTGCAGGTAGATGTACTCGATCTTGCGGCGCTGCGGGCGCAGGAACGGGGTGGTGTAGGTGGTTTCCACCACCGACGGCAGCGGGATCGGCGTGCCGTTGGCGGCGTAGTTGAAGTTGCGGTACTCGCGCGTGCGATACAGGTCGATATCGTCGTGGCCCACACCGGCACGCACATGATGGCCCTGCGCGCCGTTGTAATCGGCGTAGGCCGAGAAACGGTACACGCGCTCCCATGTTTCCGGCGCGGCGATCATCCCTTCCGGGAAGGCGCCGGTAGGGAACACCAGTCCGGGCGGCAGCAGGCGATACAGCGTCGGCATCTCTTGCGAGTAGTACTGGGAACTCAGGCTGGCGCCCAATCCCAGGTCGCGCGTGACCTGTGGCTCGGCCCAGCTCAAGCTGCCCGTGACGCGTTCGCTTTGCTGGCGGCCGACCGGATCCAGCGCCGATGCGATGCCGGCGCCGGTGCCCATGTCGTAGCGGCGCTTGTAGCCGGCGCGCGCGCGCCACTGGCCGTAGATCACGTCCAGATTGGCGTCGATGGATTTGTATTGCGTGTTCACCTGCCCAGGCGCCAGCGAGGCGTGGGTGCCGAATAGGGTGTCGTTGCGGGTTTGCGCATCGGCGTCAATGGTGCGATGGATGCCGTCAGTCGATCCCGCGCGCAGGTAGGCGGCGACGTCCAGCGCGCCCAGTTTGCCGCCGTGCTGCACCCAGCCGTCGTAGCTGCCGAAGGAACCGGCGCGCGCGCCGACCTCGGTGCCCGCCGCTTCGTTCGGATTTTTGGTGATGATGTTGATCACACCGGAAAATGCATCCGAGCCATACAGCGCCGAGCCGGGGCCGCGGATGATTTCAATGCGCGCGATATGCTCGACCGGAAAGCCGCCCCAGATATTGCCCTTGTTGCCGATGTAGGCAGTGGTCACCGGCACGCCGTTTTGCAGTATCAGGAGTTGCGGTCCCTGAAAGCCGGCGATGCCGCGCACCACATACAGCGGCGAATAGCTGTTCGGCGTGCGGTTGACGTGGATGCCGGCCACGCTTTCCAGGATCTGGTCGAGGTCCGTGGCGCCCATGGCGGCGATGTCGGCGGCCGTGATGACCGACGCCACCGCCGGCGCGCGGCGCAGCGCCTGCAGGTTGCCGGTGGCGATACTGACGCTGTCGCCGGCGCCGTAGACCAGCGCCAGTTCGTCGTCGTCCGAAACGGGCGAGGCACCGTGGGCGGCGGCCATCAGCGGCAAGGTGAGTACCGCCGTTGCATACAGTCGTTGGGCGCTCGACTTGTTCAAGATGCTGTCTCCCGGTTTATTTTTTTGTGTACTCGTCTTGCCAAATCTTCGAATTGGTCGGCCGGCACGGCGGGGCTCAGGTGGTAGCCCTGCATCATGTCGCACTTGCGGCGCGTCAGGAAGTCCAGCTGCGCATCGGTTTCCACGCCTTCGGCCACCACGTGCAGCCGCAGGCTGTGCGCCAGCGCGATGATGGCGCTGACGATGGCCGCGTCGTCGGAATCCTGCGGCAAGTCCTGCACGAAGGAGCGGTCGATCTTGATGATGTCGACCGGGAAGCGCTTCAGGTAGGACAGGGACGAGTAACCGGTGCCGAAATCGTCGATCGACAGGCGCACGCCCAGTTCGCGCAGGCGATGCAGCGCGGCCAGCGTGTCCTGCGCGTTTTCCATCAGCGTGCTTTCGGTGATTTCCAGTTCCAGCAGGTGCGGCGGCAGGCCGGTATCGGCCAGCACGGCTTCCACCGAGGCTGCAAAATCTTTTTGCAGCAACTGGCGCACCGACAGGTTGACCGCCACCCGCATCTCGGGCAGGCCATTGCGGATGAACTGCTGCAACTGCGCGCAGGCGGTGCGCAGCACCCAGTCGCCAAGCTGGTTGATGATGCCGGTTTCCTCGGCCAGCGGGATGAATTCCGCCGGCGCGATCATGCCGCGCACCGGATGGCGCCAGCGCACCAGCGCTTCCATGCCGACGATGCGGTGGCTGGTCAGGCAGGCCTGCGGCTGATAGTAGACTTCCAGCTGGTGCTGCTGTTCCAGCGCGCGTCGCAGGTCGCTCTCCAGCCGCACGTGCTCGGAAATGGAATGCTCCATCGACGACTCGTAGAACTGGAAGCCGGTGTTGGTGCGCTTGGCGCGGTACATGGCGCTGTCGGCGTGCTTGACCAGCGCGGCGACATCGCTGCCGTCGTGCGGGAACATGGCGATGCCGACGCTGGCGGTGACGAAGATGTCGTGGCCGTCGATCGGGAAGGGCGCGGACAGGGCGCGCACGATGTTGTGCGCCGCCGTTGCCGCCGCAGCCGGATTGTCGAGTTCATTCAGCACCACGGTGAATTCGTCGCCGCCGAGACGCGCCACGGCGTCGTCGGCACGCACCGTCTGGCGTACGCGCTGCGCCACGGCTTGCAGCAGGCGGTCGCCGACGGCGTGGCCGAGGTTATCGTTGACGTACTTGAAGCGGTCCAGGTCCATGAACAGCACGGCCACCTGCTGTTCGCTGTTGCGCGCGTGCTCGATGCTCTTGCCCAGCAGTTCAAAGAACAGCGTGCGGTTGGGCAGCCCGGTCAGCACGTCGTTGTAGGCGAGGTGGCGGATGCGCTTCTCGGCGCGGTTAGCCTCGATGATGCGGCGCACGCGCTGCGACAGCACGGCGTAGTGGATCGGCTTCGGTATGTAATCGCTGGCGCCGGCCGCAAACGCGCGTTCGACCGAGGAATTGTCCTGCAGCGCGGTGATCATCAGCACCGGGATATCGGCGGCGCCAGGCAGTTCCTGCATGCGGGCGCAGGCCGTGAAGCCATCCATCACCGGCATCATGGCGTCCATCAGGATCACATCGGGCTGGAAGCGGGCCAGCATGGACAGGGCTTGCTGGCCGTCCGAGGCTTCTTCCACCTGGAAGCCGTCGCGCTGCAGCGTGTGGCGCAGCGTGCTGCGGGTGCTACGGTCGTCGTCCACCACCAGTACCTGGGGCAAATCGTCCCTGAGGTGCAGGCCGTCCGCTTCGGGGTAGCTCAGCTCTGCCCGCAGGAAGGCGGCAACCGCCTGGTATTGGTCGTTCAGCGCTTGCAGCAGCGGCGTGATGTGCTCCGGCTGCCCGGCAGCGGCCAGTTGCTCCGCTTGCAGCGCCAGCTGCGCCAGCGCTTCGGCGCCGAAATTGCCGGAGGCGCCTTTCAAGGCATGGGCGCGGATGCGGGCGGTGTTCATGTCGCCGCTGCGTACTGCTTGCGCCAGTTCGTCCAGGCAGGCCGGCATGTCTTCAAGGTAGGGCGTGACCGCGTGCGGCAGCGAGTCGCCCAGCACTTCGCGCAGCTTGTCGAACACGGCCAGGTCGACCGGCACCGGACCGTCGGCGCGTGCCGGGGAGGGCGAAAGCGCGCCGCTGCCCGCCCGGCCAGCGGTGGCCGCTGCGGCGCCCGCGCTGGCGATTGCGACGGGTGTGACGGGGGCTGCGTGCGGCAGCCATCTTTCCAGCTTCTGGCGCAGCTCGACCAGCGTGATCGGCTTGGCCAGGTAGTCGTCCATGCCGGCCGCCAGGCACTTCTCGGCGTCGCCGGCCTGGGTGTTGGCGGTCATGGCGATCAGCGGTGTGCGGCGGCCCAGCGCCCGTTCCAGCAGGCGGATATGCGCGGTGGCTTCGTAGCCGTCCATCTCCGGCATGCTGCAATCCATCAGGATCAAATCGAAGCGGTCGCGCTGCGCGGCGCGCACCGCTTCCACGCCATCGGCGGCGAATTCGCACACGCAGCCATTCATCGCCAGCATACCGGCGGCGACCATCTGGTTGGTGCGATTGTCTTCCGCGATCAGCACGCGGAACTGGCGCTCCGGCATGGGGCGCGGCGGCGCGTGCGGCACCGTGGCCTGCACCAGCTGTGCCAATTGCGCCGGCTGCGCCGCCCTGCAGGGAATCGAGAAGCGGAACGTGGTGCCGCTGCCCGTTGTGCTTTGCGCGCTGATCTCTCCGCCCAGCAGGTCCACCAGCTGCTTGCAGATCGCCAGGCCAAGGCCGGTGCCGCCGAAGCGGCGCGTGGTGCCGGGGTCTGGCTGCGAATACGCCTCGAACAGGTGACGCTGCACTTCCGCGCTCATGCCAATGCCGGTGTCGCGCACTTCGAAGCGCAGCTTGAGTGGATCGGCAGCGGCCAGCTGCACGCGCAGCGCCACTTCGCCGCGCTCGGTGAATTTGACGGCGTTGCCGGTCAGGTTGATGAGGATTTGGCGCACGCGCAGGGCGTCGGCGCACACACGTTCCGGCACGTCGTCGGCGACGACCCAGCTCACGCTTACGCCTTTTTGCTGCGCCGGTCCCGCCAATAGCTCGGTCACTTCGGACAGCAGCGCGGTCAGGCTGAACTCTGTCTCTTCCAGCGTCAGCTTGCCCGCTTCCATCTTGGAGAAGTCGAGGATGTTGTTGATCAGGGCGATCAGCGTGCGCGAGGAATTCCAGGCCACGTCGACGAATTCCTGCTGGCGTTGCGTCAGGCGGGTTTCCTTCAGCATGTCCAGCATGCCGACCACGCCGTTGAGCGGCGTGCGCACCTCGTGGCTGACGGTGGCCGCAAACTGCGCCTTCATCTGCGCCATGTTGACGGCGGCGGCCTCGCGCTGTTCCAGCACATTCATCATCTGGTTGAACGCCTGGCCCATTTCGATCAGGTCGCGCGGGCCGTCCGGCGTGGCGCGCATGCCGGATTCGCCGGATTCGGCGCGCCGCATCAGGCGCGAAAGGGCGTTCAATGGCGTCAGCATGTGGCGCGTCAGGAAGCGCGCCAGCACCAGCAGAATCACGGCAAACGACAGCGTCAGGCCCAGGTTCCCCAACAGCAGGGACCAGGTCAGCTTATCGAGCGTGGCCTTGGACAGCTGCACGTGGACGTAGCCCAGCAGCTGCTGCTGATTGTCCTGCAATTCGAACGGCGATGCCTCGCCCTGGCCACCGTAGACCGGCGCCACAAACACCCAGCCATCCGCGTTCTCACCGGCCATGCCGGCGTGCGACGGCGGCATGGCGCCGAAGATGGCGGGGTCGAGCCGGGCGCCGCCCTGCGCGCGCGACAGCAGCACCTTGCGGCGCGCATCCATGATCTGCAGTCCTGCCACGTCGGGGAAGGCCAGCGTGGCGCCGACTACCTCGCGCGCGTTTTCTGCCGAGTGGAACAGCAAGGCCAGTGTGCTCTGGCGCGCCAGGTTATCGGCGATGCGCTGGCCCTGGCCGATGAAGTGGTCGCGCATGCGCGAGTTGGCGGCCCACGCATTCATCAGCGCCGAGAACACAGCCAGCCCCAGAATGCCGGCGGAGACCATGATGGTGAGCTGACGCTGGAATCCGGTACGGCGTAAAAAATTGCGGATCATAGTCATCGGGCTCACGGTTGCGGGTACACGAAATCAAAGCTGCGCTGCTGCAGCGCGCCGAGATTGAGACCGATATGGTTGGCGGTGCGCAGGTTGATCGCGGTTTGCAGTTCGCGCAGCGGCACCAGTGGACGGCGGCGCACTTCGCCGGAGATGACGCCCATGGCGGAAGCGGCCAGGGTGCGGCCCAGCTCCACGTTATCGGGCACCATCGCAAACAGCGCGCCTTTTTTCACGTGCAGTACATTGCTGGAAAAGAGCGGCAGGTTGCTGTTCCAGGACTCGCGCAGCACCAGCGGCAGGATGGTGCTTTCCTCCACCGTGGTGCTGTCGTGCGGCAGCCAGACGGCATCGTGGCGGTTGTCGGCGGCGGCGATCAACTGGCTATACAGCTTGGCGGCGCCGGCCAGGTCGTTCGCCACATGGGCCGACAGTTCGATGTTCTGCGCCTTGGCCGCCTCGCGCGCCAGCTTGATCAGCCAGTCGGATTTCTGCGGGTTGTAGACCACCACGATGCGGCGCAGTTCCGGCAGCAGCATGTGCAGGCGCGCGAACAGCATGGCCGGATCGGGCGTCATGCTGATGCCCATGACGTTTTCGGATTCCGACAGCAGCAGCACGCCGCCGGCCAGCACCGAGATTTCGCGGTCAAAACCGGCGGTGGCGTTCAGGCCCTGGCGGCCCAGCGCGATCACCACCTTGGTGCCGCTGCGTTTGAGTATGTTATTGAGTTCGGCCGTGTCGACGCGCGGATCGACCGGGTAGCTGCGCACCTTGAACTTGATGCGCTCTTCTATGCCCTGGATCATGGCGAGGAAGGCGGAGCGGAACGGCTCTTCCACATTCGGATAGACTACCGCGATGCTGCCCTTGTTGAGCGAGGCTTGCAGTTCGGGGCGGCGCAGCTGGTCTTCCAGCTGGGCGAGGGTGACGGGACGGACGTCCGGCCGCAGCGGCGCGGGGATGTTGACCACGTCCAGCGGTTCGATCAGCATGCCGGTCTCGGCGGCAGAGGCGGCCACCACAGCGCTCGATTGCAGGACGGTGCCGGTCGCTTGCGCGGCGCCGCCCGAAATCAGCAGCGCTACCGCAGCAAACAGGGCAATTGTAATATTTTTCATCAGGCTATCGTTGCTGCACCGGTGGGCGAACGGCGCCCTTCAGATGCTTTCATAGTATAAGTCGGATCTTTGCTAAAACGGAAAGAAAATCAGGCCGGGTTCGTTGTTGGCGGGAGACACTGGTAGCGCTTCCACATGGTATAAAATAGGTTCCTCAGGAAACACTTCATCGAACACCTACATGCCCGCCGCCAAAAAAACGATCCGCACGCCGCCCATGTTCAATCTTGCGTGGCCGTTGCTGGTCGAACTGGGGCTGGCGATTGCCTCCAGCGTGGTCGGCACCGCGCTGGCCTCGCGCATCTCGGATGCCGCCGGCGGTGCGTTCGCCATCGCCAGCCAGGTGTCGGCGGCGCTGTTCATTTTGTTCCGCATCATCGGCGCCGGCGTCAGCGTGGTGGTCACGCAGAATCTGGGCGGCGGGCAGCGCGAGGCGGCCAACAAGGTGGCGTGCGCGGTGGTCGGCGCCAGCACATGGCTGGGCGCCGTCACCGGCTTGATCGCCATGCTGGGCGCGAACGGCCTGCTGCATTTGCTGAATACCCCGGCCGAAGTATTCCCACTGGCCGCGCCGTTCCTGGTGGCGCTGGGACCGGCCATGCTGTTCGATGCGTGGAATGCCTCGATGGCCGGCGTGATGCGGGCCCACCTGCGCACGCGCGATACGCTGGTGGTGCTGATCATCATGCACGTCAGCCATCTGCTGCTTGCGCTGCCGCTGATGTACGGCTGGGGGCCGCTGCCGGCACTGGGCTTGCCCGGCTACGCCTTCGCGCTGACGGTGAGCCGCATGATCGGCCTGGCGCTGCATCTGCTGATGTGGCGCGTGCACCTGCACATTGACGTCAAGCGCGAAGACTGGTGGCGCCTGCCGCGCCGCGAACTGGCGGCGGTGCTGCATATCGGTTTGCCGGGAGCGGCCGAGAATATCGCGTGGCGCTTGGCCTTCATGGTCAGCGTGGCGACGGCGGCGGAACTGGGCGCCAGGGCGCTGGCCACGCAAGCGTACGTGCTGCAGCTGATGGGCGGCGTGATGATGTTTAGTATCGCCACCGGTCTGGCGGTGGAAATCGTGGTCGGTTATCTGATCGGGGCGGGGCAACTGCGCGAGGCGCACCGGGTGGTCAAACGCTCGCTGGGGCGCGGGCTGGTGGTGTGCGTGCTGATTGCCGCCGTCGCTGCGCTGTGCGGGCGCTGGCTGCTGGGCTGGTTCACGCAGGATCAGGAGATTCTCGCGGCGGGCGCCACGCTGCTGTGGATTACGGTGGTGCTGGAGCCGGGTCGCACCTTTAATCTGGTGGTGATCAACGCGCTGCGCGCGGCAGGCGACGCGCGCTTTCCGGTGATGGCGGGCGCGTTTTCGATGCTGTTCGTACTGGCCGGCGGCAGCTGGCTGCTGGGCGTGGTGCTGGGCTGGGGACTGCCCGGCGTCTGGATCGCCTACGCCGCCGATGAATGGATCCGTGGCCTCATCATGTGGCGGCGCTGGCAAACCCACGCCTGGGTGCCGCATGCGCGGACGTCGCGCAAGCGGCTGCGGCCTGCCATCGTGGTCGAGGGCTAGCGTTATTGCACGGTGAGGATGACCTTCACACTGTCGTCCACCGCCGACTTCTCAATGTAGCCGATGGCGCTGGTGTCGGCCGCCACGGCTTTCTTCACCTCCGCGCTGGAACCATACTCCTTGGGCGCGCTGGCCTTGCCGGTAAACACCAGCTTGGACCAGATGGCCTTGACCTGCGTGGCATCCTTGTCCAGCACCTTCTTGTAAAACTCGTTGCGCAGCGGTCCGTCGGTGTGTTCGACGGGCGTGAACAAGGTCGATTTACCAAGGAAGAACTGGGCCGCCTGCTCGCTGAACATGCGCGTGGCAGGATTCTTCGGATTGACGATGACGACGATTTCCGCCGCCATCACGGGGGCTGCGGCCAGCCATACGCCGGCTGCCAGCAGCAGCGTGCCGATAGTCTTATGCATGGCATTCTCCTTAGAAGACGAAATCGATGCCTGCGGCATAAACGTTGACCGAGCTACCGGCAAAGCCAGGCTTGGCGTTGATGAAGTAGCCGTTGCCGTCGCGCGTCTTGATGCGGTCCATCTGGATCTTGAACGCGGCGGACTTGTAGAAGTCCCAGCGCAAGCCGATGGCGGTGGTCGATTGCAGGCCGCTTTTTACCGCGCCGTTGATGACGGCGGTGAGCGGCGCCAGCGGGCCGGTGGTCGGCAGCGTTTCGAAGCTGCGGCGGCTGTCCTGCTTTACATCGCCGTGCATCACATAGGGCACGAACTTGCCGTAGCGGTAGCCGAGCATCACGTACCACGAGCTGGTGTCCTGCACCAGCCGCGTATCGGTCTTGCGCTTGGCGTATTCGGCCTGGCCGACGAAGTTGTTGTAGTCCATGCTGACGCCGGCCGAGTTGAAGGTGCCCTTGATATCGGTCAGCGGCAGCTCGGCGGCGACCGCGCTCAGGCCCGCGCCCTTGACGGTGGCGACCAGCGTATTCAGGCTGGCGTTTTCATACAGGCCGAAAGTGGCGCGCGAGTGGCCGAGACGATAGGTGAACGGGCCGTTTTCCAGCACCACCTGGGTCGAGATCACCGGTTTGAATTCAACGTAGTAGTTGCCCGGCGAACGCACCTTGGAGCGGCCTACGGCGGCTTGCGCTGTGATGGTACTGTCGCCGAAACTGTGCTGGTACACGATGTCGCCGCCGTCCGCATTGTCGACCGTGACCTGCCGGTACACTTCATTCGGCGGGCGCAGCATGATGTTGGCGTAGCCGACGTTGCGCACGTCCGAGATCATATACACCGGCAGGCCAATGCGGCCGAGGCGCAGCGAGAAGTCATCGTTGAGGCGGATCTTGGCGAAGGCCCAGGCCAGCTCGGCGCCGAACTGGTCGTTGTTGCCGTTCTTGCGCACCAGTCCTTGCACTGTGAAGGAAACGCTGTCGCTGTACTTGGCGGTGGCTTGCAGGCCGAGATTGGAGTCGACGCCGGGACGGGCGTCCTTGCCGACGCCGGCCGCCTGGTTGACGCGGTTGAATTCTGCCTGGTCGGTATTGGTCATGGTCAGGGCGCCGGTGCCGAAGCCGCTGACGGTGATGGGCATGCCGTCCTGGCCATGCACTGCGGTACTGAAGATACTGAGGATTGCTAACGTGGTGATGGCGAGCGTGGGTTGTTTCATCGTGTCTCCCGTCCATGAGTTATCGTTGTGGATGCAGCCCATTCAGTATGGGCGCTTTTGCGGACGATGTCACAAATCCGTTGTGAGCTGGCAACGTCAGGCGCTGGAGGCAGCCTTGGGCGGCGCCGGTAGGTTGCGGGCGATGACGCGTAACATTTCGTCGACATCAATTGGCTTGGCGATGAAGTCATTCATGCCGCAGGCGATGCACTGTTCGCGCTCGGATTCCATCACCCCGGCCGTCATGGCCAGGACCGGCAGTTGCAGATGCAGTTCGGTGCGTATCCTGGTGGTGGCTTCAAAGCCGTCCATCTCCGGCATCTGCACATCCATCAGCACCAGGTCATAGCGGTGGGCGTCGGTGCGCAGATGGTCGACCGCTTCACGGCCGTTACCGACCGCATCGATCACGGCGCCGGCGTAGGCCAGCATGCTGTTGGCCACCAGCTGGTTGACCGGATTGTCTTCCACCAGCAGGATGCGCACGCCATCGAGCCGCTGGCCGCCGCTTTCCGCATCGGCGGCAGGCGCGGCGCCGGCGCCTGCGGCTTCGCGCGCGTTAGCCTGCGCCTGCTGCAGCGTTTCAGCGAGGCGGGTGCCGGTGACGGGTTTGAGCAGCGTGGCGTCGGCGGCCGCCGCACTGTCGGCGTGCAGCAGCTTGCCCTGGCCGAAGGCGCTGGTCATCAGGATCAGCGGCACGCGCGCCGTGTTGGCTGCCGCGGCGGCGTCGCGTATTGCCTGCAAGGTGGCGAGGCCGCTCATGCCCGGCATGTCCCAGTCGACCAGCACCGCGTCATAGCGGGCGGTGTGTTGGCGCAGCAGCGTCAGCGCCTGTTCGCCGGAGCTGGCGCTGTCGCAGCTCCAGCCACGCGCGCGGATGCTGCGGCACAGGTAGTCGGCGCTGCCGCTGTCATCGTCCACCACCAGCAGATGCTGCACCGGGCCAAGCACTGGCGCGTTGTCGCCGCACGCCTGCAGCGGCACGGTCAGTATGAACTCGCTGCCCGCGCCCGGCGTGCTGCGTACGTCGATGGCGCCGCCCATCAGCGCGGCGATGCGGCGCGAGATGGCCAGCCCCAGCCCGGTGCCGCCGAAGCGGCGCGTCATCGTGGCGTCGGCCTGGGAGAAGGGCGCGAACAGCTGCGAGAGGCGGTCGGGGGCGATGCCGATGCCGCTGTCGCGCACCGTGAAGCGCAGCGTGGCCGGGGCTTGCGCCAGTTCGACCAGCAGCGAGACCGAACCTTTTTCGGTGAACTTGATGGCGTTGCCGACCAGGTTGACCAGCACCTGCTGCAAGCGGTGGCCATCGCCCAGCAGCGATGACGGCACCCCCGGCTCAACGCCGATTGCCAGTTCCAGATCTTTTTCGCTGGCGTTGACGGTCATGATGGTGGCCAGCGCGTCCACGACGGCGGACAGCTGGAACGGCGCCGGCGAGAGCTCCATGCGGCCCGCTTCGATTTTGGAGAAATCCAGCACGTCGTTCAGGATGCTGAGCAGGGAGTTACCGGATGAGCGGATCATCTCCACGTATTTCAGCTGGTCCGATGACAGCGGCGTGTTACTCAGCAAATGCGTCATGCCCAGCACCGCGTTGAGCGGCGTGCGGATCTCGTGACTCATGTTGGCCACGAATTCGCTCTTGGCGCGGCTGGCTGCTTCGGCCTGGTCGCGCGCAGCAATCAGCGAGGTTTCCGAATTGCGCAGGGCCCCGGTCATCTGGCGCGCCAGCGCGGTGGCGTAGGCCTGGCGCGCCGTCAGCGCCCGCACCACGCCAAAGAACAGCAGGCTGATAATCACGCCAGCCAGCAGCACGATGTGCGATTTCTGGCGGTCGACGGCATTCTCGAACGACGGCTGCGAGGCAAAGCGCAGCGTCCAGCGGTGGTGCAGCAGTTCCAGCGGGATGGTGCGCAGGTAGGGATTGGGATACTGCTGCGTGTCCGCCGCCTCGCGGTCGCTGGCGTACAGCAGCGATGCCGGCGCAGTGCCGGCGCCATCGAAGATTTCCACCCGCACGGTACGGTCGGCGGGGGCGAGCAGGTCCTGCATCAGCTCATCGGCGCGGATCGGGCTGTAGGCAAAGCCCTGCAAGGCGGCCATGCGCTGCGCCACGCTGGCGCCGGGGCCCAACTGCGCCTGCTTGCGGTAGATCGGGAAGTACATGAGGAAGCCGGGCAGGCCTTCCTTCAGCTCATCCTGTACCAGCACTACCTTGCCGGTCATGGCTGGCATGCCATTGTGCGCCGCTTCTACCAGGGCCGCGCGCCGTATCGGCTCGGACATCATGTCGTAGCCGAAGGCGCGCAGGTTGCGGCCGGCGAATGGTTCGAGGTACATCACCACCACCGACATGCCGGGATCGTTGGCGCCGTCGTTGTTGGTCCAGATGTGGAAGTCTTCGTAGCCCTGGTTGCGGATATCGCGTTCGGTGGCGGCACGCTGGTCCGCGCGCAGGAACATGCCGTAGCCCAGTCCCATCACGCCGGGGAAGTTGTTGTGAAGGTCCATGCCCTCGACAAAATCGCGCCACTGGTCGCGGGTCGGCTCCTGCTGCGCCTTGAACAGCGCCTGCGCGCCGCGCAAGCCGGATTCGTATAACACCATGCGGCGACTGATGCGCTTTGCGATGTCGGCACATTCGGCGTCGAACTGCTCCTGGGCGCGCCGCTCGGTGCTGACCGATACCAGGTGCCATACCGCGACTGTCAGGCCGACGCCGATCAGCAGCGTGGCCCACTGCGCGGCGCTGTAGCTGACCGCGTCGTCGCCGGCGCGTTTGCGTTCGCTGGCATCGGCGCACAGCACCATCGAGATCAGGCTGCACAGCATGATGAAGCTGACCAGCGAGATCAGCGCGTCGTTCAGCGTGCCGACCGCGAACGGCCCGCGCCCATGGATGGTGCCCATCACTGCGCTGCCGGCAATGATCATGCACACCGTGCTGGCGCCGCGCAGACCGTGGCGGTACGACGACCAGGCGATGGCCAGTACAAACAGGTAGGGCAGCCATCCCAGGCCGTCGTCGTAGGAGTAGCGGCGACCGAACACGGCGATGGCCAGCAGCGCCAGTAGCATCAGGGAGGCGGCGATTTCCAGCGCGCCGCGCCAGCTCCAGCGCGGCCGCCGGCGCACGCACCAGACCAGAATGGCGGGCCCGAACAGCAGCACGCCGGCGGTGTCGCCCACCCACCAGGTGAGCGCGATGGTGTTGAAGGCGGCAACCGGCGCAAGGCCGAGCAGCACCAGCGTGCTGCTGCCGATGCCGGCGCTGATGGTGCACATGGCCGCTGCGACCAGCGCAAATTTATAGACGTTCTGTTGCTGACCTATTGACTGCTTGACGTCGAAGTAGCGTCGCACCAGCCATACACCGCACAGCGCTTCCAGCGTATTCCCGCTGGAGATCAGCAGCGAGGCGGCAATGGTGTCGCCGCCGAAGGACAGGCCGTTGGCGTGGAAGGTGGCGAGGTTGGCCAGCAGTGCGCCGGTGAAGATCGCCGGCCAGGCGCGGTAGCCCATCAGTAGCAAGGCGGCGAAGGCAATGCCGGACGGCGGCCAGACCGGCGTCGCATTGGTATGTGCGAACGCCAGCAGCAGGCTGGCGCGGGCAATCAAGGCGTAGCACAGCGTAAGAAGCATCAACGCGCGCATGGCAGGATCATCGGGGTTGTCGGCGATGAGCCACTATAGCGTAAATATTGCCATAATGGTTAGCCATTCAACGCGCGTGCCGGGTATATTTTCCATCTCGCGCCGCCGGGATGCAATTGGCGCCGGCCGGCTGCACTCCGTCGCAAGGCGAGGCGCCGCCGGCGCCGGGTGGATAAAGTGACCTCACACTTTCATCCACACAGGAGCCCAGCATGTCCCGCCTGATGTTCGCCTTGTTGCTTGCCGCCGCCGCACCATCCTTCGCCGCGGACCTGACTATCAATATCGACGGCGTAGCCAGCGCCGACGGCCAAGTCATGGTCGCTGTCTTCAATTCCGCCGACAGCTTCCTGGCGAAACCGGTACGCGCAGCTGCCACGCCGGCGCACGAAGGGACGGTGCAGCTGCAGGTGACCGGCCTGCCGGCCGGCGACTACGCATTCGCGGTGTACCACGACGCCAACGGCAACGGGAAACTGGACCGCAATCCGGTCGGCATGCCGACCGAGGACTACGCCTTCAGCAACAACGCCTTCGGCAAGCGCGGCGCGCCGAGCTTCCAGGAAGCGCTCATTGTGCTGCCAGCCGGCGGCGCCAGCGCCAGCGTGAACCTGCGCTGAACGGAGACCGTGATGATCAACCGCCGACAATTCATCAGCCTTGCCGCTTTGGCTGCCGCGCCGTTTCCAGCGCTGGCCGACGTCATTATTGAATCGAACGGCGAGCTGGCCGGCCAGGCCGCAGTGCTGGGCCGTTTGCCTGCTGACCTGAATGGCGTCTTTTACCGCAACGGGCCGGGGCGCTTTGAGCTGGGCGGCGAGCGCTATCAGCACTGGTTCGATGGCGATGGCTTTGCGCAGCGCTGGCAAATCGCCGGCGGCAAGGTAAGCCACGCCGGCCGCTTCGTCGCCACGCGTAAGTTTGAAGACGAAAGCAAGGCCGGACATTTCCTGTATCCCGCGTTCGGCAGCTATTTCGACCGCAAGGGCTACAAGAACAACGACAGCATCAACTCGGCCAATACCAATCTGCTGCCGTTCAACGGCGCTTTGTACGCGCTGTGGGAGGGCGGCTCGGCCACTGAACTGGACCCGCAAACGCTGGCCACGCGCGGCATCAAGAGCTGGCGCAGCGATTTGAAAGCGATGCCGTTCTCCGCGCATCCGAAAATGGATCCGGACGGCGGCTTGTGGAACTTCGGCACCGCGCCGGGCGCGGACAAGCTGGTGATCTATCGCCTGACCGCAAAGGGCGAGGTGGCGCGCACCGCCATCATCCCGGTGCCGCAGCTGAATATGGTGCACGACTTTGTGGTCAGTGGCCGTCACCTGATTTTCCTGCTTGCGCCGTACGATTTCGAGCCCGGCCACGGACGCAGCCTGCGCGATTGCCTGCAATGGGCGGGCGAGCGCCGGCCAATGCGCGCGGTGGTCGTCGCCAAGGATACGCTGGCGGTGCGCCAGGTATTCGAACTGCCGGCACGCTCGGTTTTCCATTTCGGGAATGCCTATGAAGACGGTGGCTGCACGCGCTTCGACGCCATCCTGTACCATGGCGATGCGCTGCTCAAGACCACGCTGGATGCGCGTCAGGCGTTGCGCAAACAATCCGACCATCCAGGGAGTGCAATGCAAATCACGCTGGATTACGCCAGCGGACAAGCACGCGAGGCGCGGCTGTTCGGCGCCAGCGAATTCCCGCGCGTGGCGCCACAAGTGGTGTCGGCCCGCCACCGCAAACTTCTGGTGCTGGGCGCCGGCAAGCATGACCTGACGCTCGACAGCGTCAACCTGATCGACACCGGCAGCGGCAAGGTGGACGGCTATGCGTTCGGCGCGGGGTGGCAGGTCGAGGAACATGTACTGGTGCCGCGCCGCGGCGCGCGCTCCGAGACCGACGGCTACGTGGTCGGCGTGGCGCAGGACACGCACCATGGCCAGACCGTGCTCACGGTGTTTGATGCGCACAACATCAAGGCCGGTCCGATGGCGTTGGCGCGCCTTCCATATCGCGCGCCGGTTTGCTTTCATGGTAACTTTCTGCCGACATGAAAAATTCAACTACCCGCACTGGCGAGAGTGACGCCATTCCGCCATTGGCCCATCCGCTCGAGCTGATTCCCGTATTCCGGCGCTGGCCATCGTCGATGGGCCGCAACCTGCTGTACACCGTCATCTGGAGCAGCGGCATGGGCTTGATGCTGGCCGCCCTCGAGATGGCGCTGTCGCACAATCAAACGCCATTCCTGGATCGGCTGTGGCCCATGCTGCTGATGTCCAACCTGATTGGCGCCATGATCCACGCCTGCTCAGTGCTGTCCAACCACTTGCTGCATGGCTGGCCGCGCCGTGCGCGAGGGCTGCCGCGTATTTTGTTCAGCACGGCGGTGATGGCGGTCAGCGTACTGTTTGGCGTCGGCGTCGGGAACCTGATCTGGAGCGGCATCGATCCCTTCAAGCTGCTGTCCAACCGCGCGGTGCTGGTGGAGTCAATGGTGATCGCCGCCGGCGTGGCGCTGCTGCTGTATATGGTGCGCAGCGCGGCGGAGCGCAGGTTTTCGCGGGCGATGGAGGAAGCGCGGCAAAAAGAATTCATCGCATCGAGCGCGCGCATGCTGGCGGAGGCGCGGCTGCGCGCGCTGCAGGCGCAGATCGAGCCGCACTTTTTGTACAACACGCTGGCCAACGTGGTAAGCCTGATCGGTCCACAGCCGGCGCAGGCGCAGCACATGCTGGAGCGCTTCATCGACTACCTGCGCGCCAGCCTTGCCGCCAGCCGCAGTGACGAGGCGACACTGGCGTCGGAAACGGGCCTGATTGCCGCTTATCTTGATGTGCTGGCGGTGCGCATGGGCGACCGCTTGCGCTATCGCATCGAGCTGCCGGATGAACTGCGCCAGTTCCGCATTGCGCCGATGCTGCTGCAACCGGTGGTGGAGAACGCGATCGCGCACGGTCTTGAGCCGAAAGTGGAGGGCGGCGAGATCGTGGTCAGCGCGCAGGTCGAAGGTGAGCAGGTATGTGTGCGCATCAGCGATACCGGCGCTGGTTTGAACGAGTCCGCGCCGCGCAAGCCGGGCGGCGGCGTGGGCCTGAGCAACCTGCGCGAGCGCTTGCGCAGTTTGTACGGCGCCGACGCTAAGGTAGAATTGTTGGAAAATCAACCTTGCGGCATGACGGTGCGCCTCATGCTGCCTTTGAATGCGAGTCAGACATCGATACCATCCGCGCCCTGATTGCCGACGACGAAGCCCACCTGCGTGAATACCTGGAAGGCCAGCTGAAAACAGTATGGCCCGAGCTGCGCGTGGTTGCGCGCGCGGCCAACGGCCTTGAAGCGCTGGCCATGACCGACGAACACGCGCCGGACGTGGTCTTCCTCGATATCCGCATGCCCGGTCTCACCGGGCTGGATGTGGCGGCGCGGCTGGTGGAAGGCGGCAAGCCGCCGCACATCGTGTTCGTCACTGCCTTCGACCAGTATGCGGTGGAGGCGTTCGAACATTCGGCAGTCGACTATTTGCTTAAACCGGCCAGCCTGGAACGGCTGGAGAAAACCGTCGCAAAACTGAAAGCGCGCCTTGCCACGCCTGCCGCTGCGGTGCCGGCGGCGGCTTTGCAGGCGTTGCTGGCGCAGTTGAGCGCAGCGCCGGCGCCCGCACCGGCAGCAGCGCCTTTGCAATGGATCCGCGCCTCGCACGGCGAGGAGACCCGTTTGATCCCGATTGAGGACGTGATCTACTTCCAGAGCAACGACAAATACACCAGCGTGTTCGTGGCGGATGGCGAGAGTTTGATACGCACGCCGATCAGCAAGCTGCGCGAGCAGCTCGATGAGCAGCAGTTCTGGCAGATACACCGCAGCGTGATCGTCGCCGCGCGCCATGTCGCAGGCACGCGGCAGGACTTTCGCGGCCGCTTGATGGTGCAGCTGAAAGGCCGCCCGGAACAGCTGGTCGTGAGCCGTAACTACGTCGACCTGTTCCGGGGGATGTGACTTTTACTTCACGATCACTGGCTTGACACGCGACGCCGCTTCCTTGGCGTTGACGCGCGCGGTTTCCACGTCATCGGCGGTGGCCAGCGCCACGCCCATGCGGCGGCGCGCGAACGATTCCGGCTTGCCGAACAGGCGTACATCGCTGCCAGGCACTTGCAGTGCCTGAGCCACGCCTTCAAACGCGATACCGGCCGCTTCGTGCTGGCCGTAGATCACGGCCGAAGCTCCCGGCGCCTTCAAGGCCACGTTGACCGGCAGGCCGAGAATGGCCTTGGCGTGCAGTTCGAATTCGCTTTGCACTTGCGTCGCCATGGTCACCATGCCGGTGTCGTGCGGACGCGGGCTCACTTCCGAGAACCAGACCATGTCGTTCTTGACGAACAGCTCCACGCCGAACAGGCCCAGGCCACCCAGGTCGCCGGTCACTTTGGCCGCGATGTCGCGTGCACGTTCCAGTGCCACCGGGTCCATGCGGCATGGCTGCCACGATTCCACGTAGTCGCCTTGCACCTGCACGTGGCCGATAGGATCGCAGAACTGCGTCACCACCTTGCCGTCCGCGCCCAGCGAACGTACCGTCAGCAGCGTGATTTCGTAGTCGAAGTCGATGAAGCCTTCAACGATGACGCGGCCCGAATCGACACGGCTGCCGGCAGCGGCGTAGTCCCATGCAGCCTTCACATCGGCGGCCGAATCCACTTTCGACTGGCCTTTGCCCGACGACGACATCACCGGCTTGACCACGCAAGGGAAGCCGACGGCTTCGGCGCCGGCCTGCAGTTCTTCCAGGCTGCTGGCGAAACGGTATGGTGAGGTCGCCAGGCCCAGGGTTTCCGCAGCGAGGCGGCGGATGCCTTCGCGGTTCATGGTCAGCTGCGCGGCGCGCGCGGTCGGGATGCAGGTGATTTTGCCGGCCGCTTCCAGTTCCGCCAGTTTGTCGGTGGCGATGGCTTCGATTTCCGGCACCACCAGGTCCGGCTTTTCCTGTTCGATCAGCGCGGCCAGCGCGGCGCCGTCGGTCATGTTGATGACGTGGGCGCGGTGCGCGACCTGATGGCCCGGTGCGTTCGGATAGCGGTCTACCGCAATCACTTCCACGCCCAGGCGTTGCAGCGCGATGATGACTTCCTTGCCGAGTTCACCGGAGCCGAGCAGCATGACTTTGGTGGCGGTAGGGGACAGGGGCGTACCGAGAGTGCGTGGAGTATTCATAGTGGGTCTTGAAGTTAGAAGGAGTAAACCAGCGTTACCGAGGTCTGGGTGTCGGTGTTCTTTTTATCGGCCGGCACGTTGGTATCGTTGCGGATGCTGTAGGCGGCCTTCATCTGCATCGTGCTATTGATCTTGGTGAGCAGCGCGGTTTCTGCGAGCGAGTGAATGTTCGAGGTGCCGCGTTCCACGCTGACGCTCTGCCGGAACTGGGCGCTGTCGCTCAGTTTCCATTTCAGGAGGGCGGCGCCGCGGATGGTCATGCCGTTTTCGGTATTGCCCTCCGAGCGCACGCCGCGGAAGTAGCCCGGACCGATTTCCACGTCCAGCGTGTGGGTATCCGATTGGTAGGTCTGCGTGCCATAGCCAACGCCAATGGTGGAGTAGCGCAGGTATGCGCCGAAGCGGTCGTCGACGTGGGTGGCCAGCGCAAACAGCTTGCCGTGATCGTCGTGCAGCAGTTTGTAGCCAGCCTTGGCGGAGATCGAATAGCGCTGCGCCGAGCGCTCGCGGATTTTCTCGCCGTTGTCGTCGGTGACTTCTTCGTCCTTGAAGTAGCCGGACAGGATGAATTCATTGCTCCACTTGACCGTCTCCTGCTTGGCGTCGATCTTGCCGGTGACCGAAGTACCGACCGTATTGCCGGAGGTGGAGATGGCGCCCAGTTCTGCGGAGGTGTTCCAGCCGAGGGCATGGGGGTCTATCGAATCGGCGGCTGCGGCGCAACCGCTGGCCAGCGCAAGCGCCGAAAGGATGAAAAGAGATTTCATGAGCGTGCGTGTTGCTGAGAGAAGGCGGTATTGTACCCGACATAGCGCGAACATGCCGCATCATGGCGGGTGCGAAGCCGCACAGACGGCGCTTGCGCGCGGGCCGATCATGGTGCCACTTGTTAAAGGGGCATCGATCATGAAACTCATCTTATGCGCGGCACTGGCCGTGGCGAGTGGCGTGGCCAGCGCCGAAGTCAATAAATGCGTGGATCAGGAAGGGCATGTGCTGTTCACGGACGTTGAATGTCCTGCGGAGACGCGGCAGGTAACGGGGCAGGAGCCTGCGGCGGAAGCGCCAGCGTTTGCACCTGTGCTGCCGCCGGTGGTGTCGTCCGCACCGCGCAGCCGCTGGGCCGATTTGCCGCGCCCATTGATCCGCAAGACCGTCAGCCTGGACGCCGCCACCTTGCAGGCCGCGCGCCAGAATTTGCTGATGCTGGACGAGCAGCACAAGCCGCGCCGCTTGCTCAGTTCCCGTTGACGTAATCTTCCAGCCCTGCGGCCAGCGCTTTGTAAACGGCCGCGCAGGCCGGATTGCTGCGCAGGTTTTCATGCATGGCGAGCCAGGTGTCGAGCGGGATGGTCAGCAGGCCGGGAATCACCCGCACCAGCGACGGATCGCGTGCAGCCAGCCGCACCTGGCAGATACCGACACCGAGGCCCGCGCGGATCGACGCCAGGTGTACCAGGTCGCTGTCGCTGCGGACGGCGTAGTTGCCGCCCTCGAGCGCCGCCAGCAGCGGCATGATGTTGCGCGCGCGGTTGCTCTCGCGGTCAATACCAATCAATGCATGCTGCGCCAATTCCTGCCAGGTGCGCGGCGTGCCGTGGCGCGCCAGATAGTCGCGGTGAGCGTGGAATCCCAGATCGATATTGCCGATGCGGCGCGCCACCAGCACATCCTGCTCCGGGCGCTGCATGCGCACCGCGATATCGGCATCGCGCCGCAGCAGGTTCTCTATACGGTTGGAGACAGCCACCTCGATGGTGATGCCGGGATGGCTCTCGCGCAGCCGCGCCAGTATCGGCGGCAGCACTTCCACGCTGACGACTTCACTGGCGGTGACGCGCACGGAGCCCGTCAGCTGCGAATCTTCGCCGCGCCCCATGCCGGAAGCGGCGCGCAGCAGGGCGGAGGAGGCGGAGGCCAGCGTCTCGGCGTACGGCTGCAACGCAAGCGCCGCGTCGGTGGCGATGAAGCCGGACTGCGAGCGCGTGAACAGCGACAGGCCCAGTGACTGTTCCAGCGCATCGATATGGCGGCCGACGGTCGGCTGCGTGAGGCCGAGCGCCCGCGCGGCGCCGGATAATGAGCCTTCCTGCAGCACGGACAGGAAGGAGCGGTACAAATCCCAGTTTGGCTCGATGGAGGTCATACGAAATTGTATAGCGGGTATGCGCATTTCGGTAATTTTCTTTTAGCTCCCATCGGGCGACACTGCATCCATCGACACTCACTCAAGGAGAACAACATGGAAGCACTGGTTCTGGGAGCAACGGGCGGCATTGGCGGCGAAGTGGCGCGTTTGCTGGTGGCGCGCGGCTGGAAGGTGCGGGCGTTGAACCGCGCGCAAAAGCAGGGTGACGGCCTGGATTGGATCGTCGGCGACGCCATGAACCGCGACGATGTGGTGCGCGCGGCGCAAGGCGTGCAGCTGATTGTGCATGCGGTGAATCCGCCCGGCTACCGTAATTGGGGCCAGCTGGTGCTGCCGATGATCGACAACACCATCGCGGCGGCGCGGGAGTCGGGTGCACGCATCCTGTTGCCGGGCACTGTCTACAACTATGGGCCGGACGTTCTGCCGCATATCTACGAGGATGCGCCACAGCGGCCGGTCACCCGCAAAGGCGCGATCCGCGTCGAGATGGAGCGCCGTTTGAAGGACAGCGGCCTGCCGGTACTGGTGGTGCGGGCGGGCGATTTCTTCGGGCCAAAGGCCGGTAACAACTGGTTCGCGCAAGGGCTGGTCAAGCCGGGCAAGCCGGTGACGGCGATCAGCAACCCAGCGGCGCCAGGCGTTGGCCACCAATGGGCGTATCTGCCGGATGTGGCGGAAACGATGGTGCAACTGGTGGAACGTGCCGGCACGCTGCCGCAGTTTGCTTGCTACCAGATGGGCGGCCACTGGGACTCGGACGGCACGCAGATGCCGGCGGCGATTGCACGTGTAGCCGGCACGCCGGGGATGAAGATCAACGCCTTCCCCTGGTGGCTGACCTGGCTGGCGGCGCCGTTCGTCCCGGTGTTCCGCGAACTGCGCGAAATGCGCTATCTGTGGCGCCAGCCGGTGCGCATGTCGAACGCGCGGCTGCTGGCGGTGTTGGGCAGCGAGCCGCATACGCCGTTGGACCTTGCGGTGCAGCGTACCTTGCAAGGATTGGGCTGCTAGATTACATGCGCGGTTCGCCGGTTTTGGCGTTGACCGCGATGGTGGAGCCGGGCGGCGCACTCATTTGCACGCGGTGGTCGATGCCACGATAGCGATAGCTCACGTCCCAGTACTCGGGCGTCTGGTTGGCGACGTTTTCGCAGCGGCGCACGTCGCGCGTGGAAGTGTTATTCTGGTTCGCCACGTTGTTGCCGATGGCCGCACCTGCTACCGCGCCGCCTGCAGTGGCGATGTCGCGCCCGGTGCCGCCGCCGACCTGGTGGCCGAGGATGCCGCCGATCAGCGCACCGGCGATAATGCCGCCGGCGTTGGCCCGCGATGGCTCGTTGACCTGCTGGCGCTCAACCCAGCAGCGCTGCTCAGGCGTGCCGACCACCGCGTGCACGGAGCTGACCGGCACCTGGACGATACGCTCGCTCGGACGGCGGCGCCATTCGTAGGTCGGCTGCGCCAGCGGTGGCGGCGCTTCGTTGTCGTAGCGGTCGCGCGCGCGGACCGGCCGCACCGACGAGATGCGGTTATTCAGGCCCATGCCGCTCAGCGTTTCGTAGCTGCCCCGGCGCAGAACCATGCACTGGCCGCGGAAATTAGCGTCCTCGCACACCTCCCACTGTCCGCGCTCGACTACCACGGACGAGGCGCGGTCATTGAAACCGTTGCGCGAGAAGTCGCGCACCTGGCCGTTGGCGGTAAACGCCCGGCCGCGCCAGCCGTCCGCTTCGTAGAAGGTGATTTGCGCAAAGGCCTGCGCTGCCGTGAGGCCGAAGGCGGCTGCCACGGCAAACTTGATCGTCTTGTTCATTGTCTTCTCCTTTGGGGGATGAAGCCCGAGCATGGACGATTCTGGCGCCGCGTTCTGTACGGAGCCGCACAAAGTCAGGGCTCGACCGAGTGGGTGCGCTTCAGGCAGCGCAGCACGAAGGTGGAGCGGCTATGTTTAAGGCCCGGCAGTTTGTACAGCTTCTTGCGCAGGAATTCTTCGTAGCCTGCGGTGCCTGCCACGGCCACTTTAATCAGGTAATCATAGTCGCCGGTGAGCAGGTAGGCTTCCATCACCTCCGGCAGTTTGGCCAGTGCGGCGCCGAATTTGTCGAAGATGTCGTCGTCGTGCCGGTCCAGCGTGACCTCGATGATGACGGTGTCCGGGTAGCCCAGCGCGGTCTGGCTGATCAGGGCCGTGTAGCCCTCGATCATGCCGCCATCTTCCAGCGCGCGCACGCGGTTCCAGCAAGGCGTGGTCGAAAGGCCGACTTTCTCGGCCAGCTTGGTGTTGGTCAGCCGGCCGTCCTTGCGCAGCTCGCGCAGGATGCGGCGATCCAGTTCATCGATCTCCATGAGAATAAAATTCCAGGGTGTGACTATTAACCGGAACACTTTACTACAAATATGCCCATTTCGCGTAAATTCAGGAAGCCTATTTTTTGCGTTTCTGGCTATGCTAACAGCATGGAAACCACACAAAAAAGCTATCGATTCTGCATTGAGCCGGATGCGCCCATCGCCACGCTGGAGTCGGCATTGCAGGTGGTACGCCGCTTGAATATTGAGTTGCGCGCACTGCGCACCACCTCCACGCCGCACGGCATGGAGGTGCAAATGCGCCTTGCGGCGGAAGAGGAAGATATTCTGACCTTGTGCCGCATGCGGCTGCACAATCTGATCGGCGTGCTGCCGATCAGGCTACATAGCTGTACTTGAACAGGAAGACGATGGCGATCACCCATACCACCGGCTTGACCTGACGCGCCTGGCCGGTCAGCAGTTTCAGGCCGGCGTAGGTGATGAAGCCAAAGGCGATGCCGTGCGCGATCGAGTAGGTGAACGGGATCACCAGCGCGGTAATTGCGGCCGGCACGCTTTCGGTGGTGTCGCTCCAGTCGATGTCGATGAAGTCGCGCAGCATCAGGCAGGCCACAAACAGCAGCGCCGGTGCGGTGGCGTAGGCCGGTACCACGCCGGCGATCGGCGCGAAGAACAGGGCTGCCAGGAACAGGGCCGCTACCACCAGCGCAGTCAGGCCGGTGCGGCCGCCGGCTTGCACGCCGGCCGCGCTTTCGAGATAAGCAGTGGTACTGGACGTGCCCAGCACCGAGCCGGCGACGATGGCGCAGCTGTCGGCCAGCAGCGCCTTGTTCAGGCGCTCCATGCGGCCGTTGACCAACAGCCCGGCGCGCGAGGCCACGCCCATCAGGGTGCCGGTGGCGTCGAACAGCTCGACCAGGAAGAACACCAGCACCACGTTGAACAGGCCCATATGCATGGCGCCGGGCAGGTCGAGGTGGAGCAGGGTTGGCGAAATCGACGGCGGCAGCGACATAAAGCCGTGGAAGGTATTCCCGCCGAAGAAGAAGCTCAGCACCGTGACCGAGACGATGCCGATCAACAGCGCGCCCGGTACTTTCAGGCGGTCCAGCGTGACGATCAGCAGGAAGCCGAAGATGGCCATGATGGTGTGCGGGTTGTGCATGTCGCCCACGCGCACCAGGGTTTCAGGATTGGCGACCACCAGGCCGGCGCTCTTCATTGCGATCAGCGCCAGGAACAAACCCAGGCCCACGGTGATGGCGACGCGCAGCGAGTGCGGTATGCCGTTGACGATATGCTCGCGCACCTTAAACAGGCTGACGATGATGAACAGGCAGCCCGAAATAAACACCGCGCCGAGCGCCGACTGCCACGGCACGCCCATGCCCAGCACCACCGCGTAGGCGAAGTAGGCGTTCAGGCCCATGCCCGGCGCCATGCCGATCGGGTAGTTGGCGTACAGGCCCATGATGATGGTGCCCAGCGCCGCCGCGAGGCAGGTGGCGACGAATACCGCGTCCTTGGGCACGCCGGCGTCGCCGAGGATGGCGGGGTTGACGAAAATGATATACGCCATCGTCAGGAAGGTGGTGACCCCGGCCACGACTTCGGTGCGGACGGTGGTCCCGTGTTCGGAGAGCTTGAAATATTGATTAAATAAAGACATGGCGCGCCCCTGCTAAAACTTCGAGGGGCGAAGAATAGCACGGATGGGCGCAACACTTGGTGGTGTCAAAAGGACAAAAAGATGTGATAATGGACAAATAGTTATCAACGCATACTCAAGGCATGACTATGGAACTCCAGCCTAAACAAGAGGGCAACACAATTGTACTGAGCCCCGCCGGCCGCATCGATCATACGCATGCCGATGCCTTCAAACTCGCGCTCGATCCGCATCTGGCGGACTGCCGCAAGGACGGCGCGCCATTGGTGATTGATTTCTCCAGTGTGAATTACATCAGCAGCATCGGCCTGCGCGCGCTGATGGTGGCGATCAAGCAGGTCAAGGCGCAGGGCGGGCGCATGGTGCTGGCGGCTTTGCAGCCACTGGTGCTGGAAGTGTTCACCATCAGCCGTTTCGACATGCTGTTCGAGATTTTCCCTGACCGCGCCGCGGCGGTAGCGGCGGTGGCTTCATGAAGGCGCGCATCTGGGGGGCGCGCGGTTCGCTGCCGGTGGCGCTGAGCCACAAGCAGATCCGCGCCAAGCTGGTGACGGCGCTGGAAGGTGCGATCGGCCGCAATCTCGATAACACTGAAAAGGTCGTGGACTACGTCGACAATCATCTCGGCTTTGAGGTGAGCGGCACCTACGGCGGCAATTCCAGCTGCGTGGAGGTGGAGGCCTGGGACACGGACGCCATCCATGAGCACATCATTCTCGACCTGGGTTCGGGCGTGCGGGCGCTGGCCGGTTCCAAGCTGGCCAGGTACGGGCCGGGCAAGCCCCAGACCTATCACGTGTTCATGTCGCACCTGCACTGGGATCACATCATGGGGTTCCCGTTCTTTACGCCGGCTTACATTCCGGGCAACCGCATCATCATCTACGGCTGCCACAAGGATCTGGAGACGGCGTTCCGCCGCCAGCAGGAGCCGATCAGCTTCCCGGTCGGCTTCCACCAGCTGGGCGCAACGATCGAGTTTGTACTGATGGAGCCTGGGGTGCCGTTGCAGGTACGCGATGTGACGGTGACCGCCAAACTGCAGCTGCACGCGGGCGATTCGTATGGCTACCGGCTGGAATGCGGCGGCAAGACGCTGATCTACAGCACCGACTCGGAGCACAAGCTCGATAACGCCGCCGAACGCGTGGCCTTCGTGGACTTCTTCCGCGATGCGGACCTGGTGATTTTCGACGCCATGTATTCGCTGGCCGATTCGATTTCGGTGAAGGCCGACTGGGGGCACTCCAGCAATGTGGTCGGCGTGGAGCTGTGCCAGCTGGCCGGTGTCCACAAGCTATGCCTGTTCCACCACGAGCCTATCTACGACGACGCGCAAATCTCGCGCGTGCTGGCAGAGACGCGACGTTACGCCGAGATCACCGGCGAGGCGCCGCTGGAAATCGTGTCGGCGTACGACGGCATGGAAATCGCGCTGTAAGCGCCGCCCATGCTGCGCCGCTTGCAAACTCGCGCCTGGGGCGGCGTGCGCGCCGGGCAGGGCCGGCCACTGGCGTTGCTGGTGGCGCTGGTGCTGGCCGTGCTGCTGGCGCGCGGCGGCGATGGGCCGCTGCCTGCATTGCGCCTCGCCCTGTTCGACACTTATCAAACGTACTTGCCGCGGGAGCGGCTTTCCGGCCCTGTCCACGTTGTCAATATCGATGAAGCTGCACTGAGCGAATATGGCCAGTGGCCTTGGCCGCGCACTTTGTTCAAGGAATTGCTGGCGCAGATCGCGGCACAGCGCCCGCTGGCCATCGGGCTGGATATTCTGATGCCGGAGCCGGATAACACCTCGCCGGAGGCGCTGGCGGCGCGCCTGCCGGAGGGACGCCTGCATGATGCGCTGACGCAGTTGCCGTCGCACGATGCGCTGCTGGCCGAGCAAATGCGGCGCGCGCCGATCGTGCTTGGCACGGCGGGCTTCATGCACGCGGAGGCCGGGACCAGCGACGCATTGCGCGTATGGCCGATGCGCGTGCGAGCCGCAGGTACGGCCGGAGCGCCTGTGCCGGATACGGCGCATTTGCCGGTGATGCGCTTCCCGCAGGCGATGTCCAGCTTGCCCGTGCTGCAGGCGGCGGCGCGCGGGCAAGGGCTGTTGTCGGCGAATCTGGAAAAAGGCATCGTGCGGCGCGCGCCGCTGGTCGGTGCGGTCGGCGACATGCTGGTGCCGTCGCTGTCGATGGAGCTGCTGCGCGTGGCAACCGGAACGCCTGCCATCGACATCGAGGCCGATGCGAACGGCGTGCACGCCGTTTCGGTGGGCGACCTGCGCGTGCCTACCTTGCCCGACGGCGCGGTGTGGGTCAATTTTTCCGCGCCAGCATTGGACCGCTACGTCTCGGCGCTGGACGTCATGCGCGGCCGTATCGATCCCGCCGCTTTGCAGGACAAAATCGTGATCGTTGCCATGACAGGCCTGGGCCTGAGCGACTACAAGACCAACGCACGCGGCGATCTGCTGCCAGGCGTGGACACGCACGCGCAAATGATCGAGAGCTTCTTCGACGGCGCCTTCCTGCGCCGCCCGCAGTGGATGCGCTGGTCCGAAGTGGCAGCCTTCGCGGCGTGCAGCCTGCTCACCATCTGGCTGTTGCCGCGCCTTCGCCTGCGGGCCGGCGTGCCGATGGCGCTCTTGCTGGGCGCTGGCTTGTTCGGCTCCGGCGCCTTGCTGTTTGCGCGCGCCGGCCTGCTGTTCGATGCGGCCGGCGTGGCTTTGGCTTACGCCGCCGTCTGTCTCAGCCTGTTGACCAGCATGCTGGCCGCCGCGGTGCGCGACCGCAAGCACTCCGAACGCGCGCTGCAAACCGCGCGCGAAGCCGCCGCCCGCACCGCCGGTGAGCTGAATGCGGCGCGCCGCATCCAGATGGCGTCCCTGCCGCAGGCAGCAAGCTCGTTTCCCGGCGAGCGCCGCTTCGAGCTGGATGCGCTGCTGGAACCGGCCAGGGAAGTCGGCGGCGATTTGTACGACTTCTTCAAGCTTGATGACGACCGTGTGTTCTTCATGGTCGGCGACGTCTCGGGCAAAGGCCTGCCGGCCAGCCTGTTCATGGTGGTGGCCAAAGCGCTCTCGCGCAGCATTGCCTTGCGCGGTGATGCCGACATGGGCGTCATCATGAACAGTGCCAACCGTGAGCTGGTACGCGAAAATCCCGAAATGCTGTTCGTGACCAGCGTGGCCGGCATACTCGATGCAGCCAGCGGCCAGGTCTACCTGTGCAACGCCGGCCACGACGCGCCGCGCCGCATCACGGCCGATGGCCGCGTCGAATTGCTCCAGCCTGCGGACGGGCCGCCGCTATGCGTGATGGACGATTTTGAATATCCGGTGCAGCAGTATCAACTGCAGAAAGGCGAGAGCCTGTGCCTCACCACCGACGGCATCAGCGAGGCGATGAACAAGGCAGGGGAGTTGTACGGGAACGAACGGTTAAACTGCCTGCTGACTGGTGTGGCTACGACAGCGCCGGCAGCCGTGGTGCAAGCGGTGCGCGACGACGTGCGCCGTCACGTGGACGGCGCCGAAGCCTCGGATGATTTGACGCTGCTGGTGTTGCGCTGGAACGGCGCGGTTTAGCGCACGCGGATCTCGACGCGGCGGTTGCGCGGCTCGTCCACGCCGTCGGCAGTCTGGATCAGCAATTCACGTTCGCCGCGCGCCTGTACCGCGATCTGGTCGGCCGCAATGCCAGCTTCCACCAGGATGCGCTTGACGGTTTCGGCCCGGCGCAGCGATAGCGCGTCGTTGTATTCGCGCTTGGCGACGGTGTCGGTATGGCCGATCACGATAATTTCCGGCGCCGGGCGCGAGGCCAGCTGCTGCTTGATCTGCGCCAGCTGCGCCGTTGATTCCGGCGTCAGGTTATCGCTGTCGGTGATGAAGTAGACGATGAACACCGCCGCGCGTTGCGGCAGCGTGTCGATCAGCGCGCCGTAGCGGTTCCTGATCTGCGTGCTGTCGCTGGTTGTGGCAACCGCGCCACGGCGATCGACGGCCGCGGTTTGAAACGGTTTATCGAGCACCGTGTCCTTGCCGGCCGTGGTAATGATCACGGCGCTCGGCCTGCCGTCCTGATTGGGCAGCAAGGTGATTTGTTCGGTCGGGCCGCGTTGCAGCTGCGAGACAGCGGCGAGCAGGCACGCCGCCCAGATGAACAGGACCATGGCTTACTCCCCGTCCTTGACGTCGATGACAAACTCGGTGCCGCGCACGCCCAGGATCGAAGTCGGGGTGCGGAACTGCACCGCGCCCGGCGACTGCTTGGACAGCTTGCCCGAGATGACACCCAGCGTGCCTTTCTTGACGGTGGCGTCCAGCGTGCCCTCGTGCGAGGTCGGGTCGAAGGCGTATTTTTCGAGCCACACATTGCTGTTCGGGCCCACCGCCAGCAGGGTTTCGTCGCGCAGCGTGATGCCCACGCTGCCATCGGCGCCGGTCACTATGCGGTCGCTGGCCATCAGCGCCGCTCCGGCCTGCGCCGGGGTCTTTTTACCCTCGCGCTCAATGGCGGCAGTGCCTTTGGCGGTTTTGATCATGCCGGCCGGGATGTCGGCGGCGTGTGCCAGCAGCGCGGTGCACGTTGCCAGCATCGTTATTATTGTTTTCACGGTTCTTCTCCTAACGTAAGCATTCCGATAATATGCTCGAATGGACGAAAAAGAAACCGGTATCGCGCATCTGCTGCGTTTTCCGGCACGGCTGGATGCGGTCCCCGGCGCGATGGCATTTGCTGCCATGGCGCTGACGCAGTCCGGCCTTGCGCCGGGCGCGGTCGCGCGCGCCGAATTGATCCTCGAGGAGCTGCTGCGTAACAGCATCCTGCACGGCTACGGCGGCGACAGCGCCCATGACGTGTGGGTCGGCGTGCGCGGGCAGGTGTTGTGCTATGAAGACGCCGCGCCGCCATTCAATCCGCTCACCGAAGGGCCGCCGCCGCCCGATCCATCGCTGCCGCCGGAAGAACTGATTGTCGGCGGTGTCGGCCTGCTGCTGATCCGCCAGTTGGGCAGCGCCGTGGCCTATTCCTACAGCCAGGGCCACAACCGGATCGAGATCGCCTTACAATAGCGCTTTTATTCTCAGGATTTCGCATGACCGAGTTTTCCACCGATATCTACACCGAACCACATCCGATCGACGTCAACACGCTGGCGAACCTCGGCCCACTGGCGCCGATGGCCGGCATCTGGAAGGGCGAGCGCGGGCTGGATATCAAGCCGAAGGCGGATGGCGCGCGCAAGCAGGCCTACGTCGAGCGCATCGAGCTGTATCCGATCGACCCGGTGACCAATGGCCCGCAGCTGTTCTACGGCCTGCGCTACCTGATCATCGTGAACAAGCCGGATAACGTCAAGACCTATCACGAGCAGGTTGGCTACTGGCTGTGGGAACCGAAGACCAGGACCGTGATCCAGACGCTGGGCATCCCGCGCGGCCAGATCGCGATGGCGTCCGCCGTGGTGGAGCCGGACGCGAAAGAGTTTGAACTGGTGGCACGGCTGGATTCGGATACTTACGGCATCCGCTCCAATCCATTCCTGGAATACGGCTTCAAGACCATCGAGTACCGCATCAAGGTCACCATCAACGACGACGGCACCTGGGGCTACGAGGAAGACACCGTGATGCTGCTGCGCGGCGAGGAAGAATTCCACCACGTCGACCGCAACCTGCTGCACCGCGTAGCCGATCCGGTGCCGAATCCGCTGCACAGCGGCGTTCCAGCCTAATCTCCGGCTTTGCACGGAAGGCGGATGATGCTGCGGGCGATTTTGTGGGATAACGACGGTGTTCTGGTCGATACGGAGCAGCTGTTTTACGAAGCTAACCGGGAGCTGTTCCAGCCACTGGGGCTGGAGCTGAGCGCGCAGCACTTCTTCGACTGGTACCTGGCCGACAACTGCGGTGCATGGCATTTGCTGGAGCCGCGCTTGTCCGAGGCGCAGGCCGAGGAACTGCGTTCGGCGCGCAACCGGCGCTACGCCACCCGGCTGGCGTCCGAGCATATCCCGGCCATCGACGGTGTGGCCGGCACGCTGGCCGCCTTGTCGCCGCGGGTGCGCATGGGCGTGGTCACCAGCTCCAACGCCGACCATTTCGACATCATCCACCAGCGGCTGGACCTGCTCCGCCACTTCGAGTTTGTGCTGACGCACGAATCCTACACCCACAGCAAACCATCGCCCGAACCTTATCTGCTCGGATTGGAGCGCATGGGCGTGCAGGCCGACGAAGCGCTGGTGATCGAAGATTCGCCGCGCGGGCTACAGGCGGCGACGGCCGCCGGCATTCGCTGCATCATCCTGCGCAATGCGCTGACCCGGCACTACGATTTCCCCGGCGCCTGGCGCGTGGTCGACACGATGGCGCAGGTGCAGGCGGAAGTGGAAGCGCTGCTATGAGCCACATCCATCTGTGCTGGGAATTGGGCGGCGGCCTGGGACATGCGGGCCGCCTGAAGATGCTGGCACAGGCGCTGCTGGCACGCGGCCATCGCGTGACCATGAGTTTGCGCGATCTGATGCACACGCACTCGGTGCTGGCAGACCTTGACGTACCCAAGCTGCAAGCACCGGTGTGGCTGCACAAGGCCGAGGGCTTGCCGCCGTCCGCCAGCCTGGCGGAAATCGCTTTTCATTGCGGCTTCCTGCAAGCATCCGCGCTGCGCGGCACGGTGGCAGGCTGGCGCGATCTGTATGCGCTGCTGCAGCCGGACCTGGTGGTCGCCGACTATGCGCCCACCGCATTGCTGGCGGCGCGCAGCCTGGGTGTGCGCAGCGCGTCGGTCAGCAGTGGATTCAGCAGCCCGCCGCCGGGCCGTCCGCTGCCCGCGTTCCAGCCCGCGCCGGCAGAGCGGCTGGCCGCATCGGAAGCGCGCATGCTGGCCACGGCCAACGAAGTGCTGGCGGATTTCGGCGCGCGGCCGTTTGCGCATGCTGCCGATATTTTTACCGGCGACTTGCCCTTGCTGTGCACCTGGCCGGAGCTCGATCCGTATGAAGGGCGCGGCGAGGCGCAGTGGCTCGGGCCAAATTTCGTGGCGCAGGGCGGCCTCGCGCCGCATTGGCCCGAGGGCGAAGGCCGCAAAGTATTCGCATATCTGAAAGCGACCCATGCTGCGCATGGCGCGGTGTTAAAAGCCTTGGTGGAAGAGGGCTGCCGCGTGCTGGCTTATGTGCCGGAAGTAGCGGCGGGCGGGCCGCCGCCGCTGGTGAGTGAGAGTGTGGCGTATGCCGAAGTGCCATTGTCGCTGCCGCAGTCCCTGGCCGAAGCGGATCTCTGCGTCTGCCACGCCGGCGAAGCGACACTGGCGCAATCGCTGCTGGCCGGCGTGCCGTTGCTGATGCTGCCGTCGCATACCGAGCAGTTCTTGAGCGCGCGCCGCATCGCCATGTCCGGCGCCGGCTACAACGCGGCCTTGCTGACGCCCGCATCGGACTGGCGCGCCGTGGTGCGCACGCTGCTCAACGATACGAACTATCGCGCCGCGGCGCAGGCTTTCGCCGCACGCCACTGCGGATTCAATCAGCAGCTTATGAACGAAGCGCTAGCGCAGCAGTTGGAATCTCTGCTGGCGTAGCAGCACGGCGGCCGGTCAGTTTGAACACGCTGACCGCGCCCACCAGATTGGAAGCCTGCTCCTGCATGGTGATGGCGGCAGCGGAGGCCTGTTCCACCAGCGAGGCGTTCTGCTGCGTGGTCTGGTCCATCTCGGTGATGGCGCCGTTGATGTGCTCAATGCCGGTCAGCTGCTCCTGGCTGGCGGAGGCGATCTCACTCATGATGTCGGTGACGCGACGCACGCTGGCGACGATTTCGGCCATGGTGGCGCCGGCCTGGTCGACCAGGCGCGCCCCTGCGTCCACCTTGTCCACCGAATCGCCGATCAACTCCTTGATCTCCTTGGCCGCTGCAGCCGAGCGCTGCGCCAGATTGCGCACTTCGGTCGCCACCACGGCGAAGCCGCGCCCTTGCTCGCCGGCGCGCGCCGCTTCCACTGCCGCGTTCAGCGCCAGGATATTGGTCTGGAAGGCGATGCCGTCGATAACCGCAATGATGTCGACGATCTTGCGCGCCGAGGCATTAATCGAAGCCATGGTGTCGACCACCTGCGCCACCACTTCACCGCCTTTGCCCGCCACGTCGGAAGCCGAGCGGGCCAGCTGGTTGGCCTGGCTGGCGTTGGCCGCGTTCTGCTTGACCGTGGACGTCAGTTCTTCCATCGACGACGCGGTTTCTTCCAGCGAGCCAGCCTGGCGCTCGGTGCGCTCGGACAGGTCGAGATTACCGGCGGCGATTTCCTTTGAGGCGGTGCCGATCGAATCGGTGCCTTTGCGGACTTCGGAGACGATGGAAATCAGGCTGGTATTCATGTCCTTGAGCGCAGCCGACAACTGGCCGATTTCATCGCGGGTGCGGATCTGGATCTCGGAACTGAGGTCGCCGTCGGCCACGGTACGGGCCACGCGCACGGCGTAGCGGATCGGACGCACGATGGTGCCGGTGACGTACCAGCCGGCGAACAGGCCAAGCCCTGCGCCGGCCACGCCCAGCACGATCATAAGGATGCTGGAGTTGCGCGCCGTTTGCTCGGCCTGCGCGCCGGAATCCTTCATCAGTTGCACTTGGAAGGCGACCAGCTTGTCCAGTGCCGCAACGTAGCTGGCTTGCGCCGGCTGGACTTTTTCCAGCAGCAGCACGCGGGCGGCTTCTTTGTCGCCGTCCCTGACTGCGGCCACCATCTGGTCGCGCAGCGGCGAGTAGGCGGCGCGCGCCTCATTCATTTCCTTGTACAGCAGCAGCGCTTGCGGCGCCTGCAGCATGCCGCCAAGCTGGTCGAGCCGGGTGCGGATTTCCTTGCTGCGCGCGGCGACCGATTCAAATGCGGGGCCGCCCTGGCCGGCGTCGATCAGCAGCAGGTCGCGCAGCGTACGCGATTGCAAGGCGACGCTCTCCTTGACCTGGGTGAGCAGGCCTATTTTCATATAGCGGTCATTGACGGTGAGGTCGATTTCCTTGCTGGTGGCATTCAGTCCCAGCGCACCGACCACCACGACGATGGCAAGCAGCAGCGTCGTCAGGGAAAATGCAATCGTCAGCCGGTGGCCGATCTTCAGGTTCGCGATGTTCATTAAAAGATGGTAGTTGCTTATGGGAATACTTAGTGTAGCTTGAAAAATAAATGTATAGCTAGCAATACTGATTGCCAATATGGACATTTGAGTAGATAAAGCAACAGCTCTGATGTATAATCACAATCAGTGTTGTCGCAATAGAAATAACAAAACATTGCCTCTGGTAGGGCTGGATGTTTGGGAGGGCCGGTGATCGCAAGATGCCGGCCCTTTTTGTTTGTACAGTGCTCCGTTAGAATGCAGTGACCACAATGTTTCTAGGAAGATATGTCACTGTTTCATCGCACTTTGGCTGCCGCCGCACTGCTGGCGGCCAGCCTGGCCTCGGCGGGCGAATGCCCGTCCCACTACGTCGACGGCCGCCTGCCCGAAATCCGCAATTCCAAGATGAGCGCCGCCACGACCGAGCTGTGCTACGGCGTGTTCGGCGTCATGCACTCGGGGATCACGCGCACCCCGCTGTGGTCGGCCGAGCACCTGACTGCGCAAAACATCGAAGCCGCGAAGAATTTGTCGCGCGAGAATTCCTTCCATCCTGAACCGCGCCTGCCGGCCCGCGCCCGTGCCGAGCTGGCCGACTACACCCGCAGCGGCTACGACCGCGGCCACATGGCCCCGAACGGCGACATGCCGGACCGCGAAACCCAGCACGAAAGCTTCACGCTGGCCAATATGGTGCCGCAGGATGCCGAGAACAACCGCCACGTCTGGGCCGGCATCGAAGGCGTGGTGCGCAAGCTGGCGCAAAAGGAGGGCGATCTGTACGTGATAACCGGCCCGGCCTTCATCGGCGGTAACCTGCAAAAGGTCGGCAATGTGCTGGTGCCGACCCACTTGTATAAACTGGTGTACAGTCCGCGCCAGCGCGCCGGCGCCGCGTTCTTCATCGAAAATCGCGCCGACGCGCAATATGAAATGCTGAGTATCGCCCAGCTGGAAGACCGGGTCGGCATCAATCTGTTGCCGTCGCTGCCGGCGGCGCAGAAGCAGGTGCTGCTGCGCATGCCGAAGGTGCGTCAACGTAAAGACGGGAGCAAGGGATGAGCAAATTCGTACCGTATGAAAATGAATCCGCCGTGCTGCAAATCGGCGGCCTGAGCATTGAAAACCGCCTCGACCGCGTCACCATCAGCGGCGATATCGACCTTACCGCCGACCAGGCCGGCTTGCGCGATGCGCGTGCGCTGCAGCAGCTGCTGGCCGATGTAGTGGCCAGACTGGAGGCGCAGAAGCTGCCGGACCAGTTGCCGCCGCCCGCCGTCGCCACCGTTGCCAACCCATTCGGGTAAGCACACCTTTGCTTGTTGCATGCGAACATCTTCTGACCAGTCCTTTCGGCGATAAGGACTGCGGAAGTGTTATCCTCCAAAGAAACACCTTTGCCATTCTGATGACCTTGCCATGAGCCTGACTACCGGTATTAACTCGATTGACGCACTCGTTTCCTCCAGCTGGGCCAGCAAGTCCGGCACGGCGGTAAGCCTGACCTACAGCTTCATGACCCGCCTGCCAAGCGACGCCACCACTGACGACACCAAGGGCTTCCAGCCCATGACCGATGCGCAGAAGGCGGGCGTGCGCAGCGCGCTGGCCACCTGGGCTGCGGTGGCAAACATCACGTTCACGGAAGTCGGCGCCGACGGCAATCTGCAGATGGCCACCAACGACCAGGGCAAGACCAGCAGCGGCTATGCCTATTTGCCGAACGGCGTAGACCCGACCTATCTGTTCACCAACAACCTGGACGATTACAACTATGTCTTCACGCCGGGCGACTTCGGCCTGTCGGTATTGATCCACGAGATCGGCCATACGCTGGGCTTCAAGCATCCGGGCAATTACGACTCCACCGGCGGCGATATCGACGGCCCGTTCCTGCCTGCGGCCACCGACACCCTCGATTACTCGCAAATGTCGTACAACACCGGCGCCGGTTTTGCGCTGAACGGCAACTACGGCGTTACGCCGATGCTGTACGACATCCAGGCAATGCAGTACCTGTACGGCGCCAACATGAGCTATCACACCGGCACCGATACTTATGCTTTCAGCAAGGACGCGCCGCTGCAATGCATCTGGGATGCGGGCGGCACCGACACCTTCGATTTCTCAGCCTGCGGCGGCGCCACCATCATCGACCTGCGGGCCGGCGGTTTCAGCGAGACAGCGCCGGGCTACAACAACATCTCGATCGCCTACAACGTCACCATCGAGCGCGCGATTGCGGGCAACGGCGGTTCCACCATCTACGCCAATGCTGCAGGCAATGTGATTGCCGGCGGCGCCGGCAACGATGTGGTTTACGAGGGCGCCGGCAGCGACCGGATCACCGGCAACGGCGGCAGCGACACCGTGGTGTTCGCCAAAGCGCTGTCGGCCTATACCGTCACCGGGAGCTCCAGCGCGCTGCTGGTGGACGGCGACGGCGTGGATAGCCTGTTCAATATCGGCAAACTGCGGTTTGGCGATGGCAGCATTGACGTGGCGAATTTCACCTCGTTCTTAAGTGGCACCGCTGGCAGTGATTCCTTGCATGCCGGTGCCGGCAACGAGCTTATTACCGGCGGCACCGGGATAGATCTGGTGCAGTTTGGCGGCAAGCGGGCGGATTATTTGCTGTCGGCCGGCGCCGGCGGTGACGTTGTGAGGGACCAGGCCGGCAGTGGCGGCACCGATCTTCTCGCCGGCATCGAGCGCATACAATTTAGCGACAACACTGGCCTGGCGCTCGATACCAACGGCGCTGCCGGTCAGTTGTACCGCCTGTACGGCGCGATGTTTAATCGCGCCTCGGATGATCTGGGCATGGGTTTCTGGCTGTACCGCATGGACCATGGCCAGGGCCTGCTGTCGATTGCCAAGGGCTTCATCAACAGCCCGGAATTTGTCCGCACCTATGGTGAAAATGCGAGCAACGACGTGTTCGTTACCAGCCTCTACGCTAACGTGTTGCATCGTACGCCCGATGCTGCAGGCTATGCCGTGCAACTTAACGCCCTCAACAACGGCATGGCGCGTGAGCAGTTGCTCATTAATTTCTCCGAATCGGCAGAGAATGTCGAGTTAATCAGTCATGTGATACCGGTCGGCGTGTCATACACGCCGTGGCTGGCGTCCTGATTCCGCTTAATCGCTTCCCGGCAGGCTGATACGGTTGCGGCCCATGTGCTTGGCGCGGTACAGCGCCGAGTCGGCCGTGGCTACCAGCTGGCTCGGATCGTTTTCCGGCGCCGCCAGCGCGGTGGCCGCACCGATGCTGACCGTCACCACATGCTGCTTGCTGCCCAGGTTGGGCAGGCGCAGCTGCTCCACCCGGCAGCGGATGCGCTCGGCCACGATGGCTGCGCCTTTGAGCGACTGGTTGGGCAGGATCACCGCGAACTCCTCGCCGCCGTAGCGGGCCACCAGGTCGTTGGCGCGCATTTCGCTGGACACCGCCGTGGCAATCCGTTGCAGGCATTCGTCGCCACCGAGGTGGCCGTAGGCATCGTTGTACTGCTTGAAGTTGTCGACGTCCACCATCAGCAAGGACAAGGGCTGCTGCTGGCGCAAGGCGCGCTGCCATTCCGCATTGAGCGTATCGTCGAAGCAGCGGCGGTTGGCCAGGCCGGTGAGGCCGTCGCGCGTGGCCAGCTGTTCCAGCGCCACTTGCGCGCGCTTCTCATCGGTGACGTCGCGCAGGGTTTCCACCACCGCCACCAGCTTGCCGTCGTTGTCGAAGATCGGACTGGCGTCGGCGGCCAGGTAGCGGCGGCGGCCGATGCGCGGCATGTCGCACCAGTTTTCCGCGCACAGGTTGTTGTCGCTGTCGTTGCGGCGCGCGTGCTGGCGGTACAGGCGGTGCAGCTCGGCGCTGCGGCCCTCGATCACCAGGTCGGCCAGGGTGGGGCGCTGCTCCTGGTAGAACGGTTTCCAGTGGTCCGAGGTGCCCAGCACTTCCCACGCCGGCACGCCGGTCAGGCGTTCACAGGCCAGGTTCCAGATGATCACCTTGCCGTGGATATCGATCACGAAGGTGGGAATGACCAGCAGTTCCATCAGCTTGAGGGCAAAGCCGTGCTGCTGGTCGGGCTGGGAGAATTCCATCAGGTGCTGGATTTTTTGTGTTCCGCTCATGGGCGCCGCCTTGGTTTGTTATTAAATGGGGAAAGACATGGTGAGCGCTGTGCCCGCGCCGGGTGTGCTGGCGATGTCGAGGCGGCCGCCGGCCTCGCTCACGCGCTGGGCGATGCCGCGCAGGCCGTGGCCGCGGCGCACGCCGGGCTGCGGCAGGCCGACGCCGTTATCGCGCACAGTCAGGCTCAGGCAGTGCTCGTGCCGGCACAGGCCGACGCACACTTCCGACGCCTGCGCATGGCGCACGATATTGCTCAGCGATTCTTGCAGCACGCGGTACAGCACTGCTTCAATGCCGCCGTCCGGCGCCGCGAACGCCTCCGGTTCGGCATCGAGCCGGCAGCGGATGCCGCTCAGGCGCGAGAACTGGTCGATCTGGTGTTGCACCGCGCCTTCGAGCCCGGCTTGCAGCGCTTCGGCGGGCAGGTCGTGGACGATGGCGCGCAGGGCGCGGCTGGCTTGCTGTATGTGCTCCTGCAATTGCTTCAGCGGCTGGCGCAGGGCGGGATGGCCCACCGCCAGCGCACCGGTGTCGAGCTTGAGCGCCAGCAGGTGCTGGCCGAGGTCGTCGTGCAGGTCGCGGGCGATGCGGCGGCGGTCGGCGTCGCGCAGCGAATGCTGGCTGGCGGCCAGCCGGCAAATCTGGCGCCGGGCGTCGGCCAAGGCCTGCGCGCTGCGCGCATGCTGGCGCCACCACAGCAGCAGGCAGGCGGCGCCCAGCAGCACGATGGTGGCGGCGGTGACAATATCAATTTCCAGGAGCGGCGGCGCGTATCTCATGGTGTATCTTCCTGTGATGGCCACAAGCCACCATAGCCCGCTTGCCGGTCGGAAGCATTGTGAAATGTCAACACTGGTTCAACACTTTCCTTTGCTTCCCGGAAAAGTGTGGCGTGGGATATAATTGAGGGTTGTCCTATCGGGAACTATCGTGACTTACAGCATTAAAGAGATTTTCTACACGTTGCAGGGAGAAGGCGCCCATGCCGGGCGCCCGGCGGTGTTTTGCCGTTTTTCCGGCTGCAACCTGTGGACCGGCCGTGAAAGCGACCGCGCCAGCGCCATTTGCCAGTTCTGCGACACCGACTTTGTCGGCACCGACGGCGAAGGCGGCGGCAAGTTCAAGACGCCGCAAGAGCTGGCCGCGACCATCAACGCGCTCTGGCCGGCAAGCTACACCGCCAGCAAGTACGTGGTGTTCACCGGCGGCGAGCCGCTGCTGCAGCTGGACAAGCCGCTGATCGACGCCATGCACGCGGCCGGCTTTACCATCGCGATTGAAACCAACGGCACGCTGCCCGTGCCCGAAGGCGTGGACTGGATCTGCGTCAGCCCGAAAATGGGCTCCGAACTGGTGGTGAAGAAGGGCAGCGAAATCAAGGTCGTGATCCCGCAAACCAACCAGGATTTGTCGGTCTACGAACAGCTGGACTTCGAGAATTTCTACGTGCAGGCCATGGACGGCCCGCTGGCCAAGTTCAATACCAAACTGGCGATCGAAACCTGCAAGCGCAATCCGAAATGGAAACTGAGCCTGCAAACCCATAAACTTTTACAGATACCATAAATAAGAGAGCAATTCGTGCTGACCATTACCCGCAAGCTGGAATTCGATGCCGGCCACCGCATTCCCGACCACAAGAGCCAGTGCCGCAACCTGCACGGCCACCGCTACACGCTGGAAATCACCCTGACCGGCAACGTCATCGACGTTGAAGGCAGCTCCGACAACGGCATGATCATGGACTTCTCGGACATCAAGGCGCTGGCCAAAGAGCATCTGGTGGACGTCTGGGACCACGCTTTCATCGTCTACGAAAAAGACGCGGCGGTGCGCGACTTCCTGGCCTCGCTGCCCAACCACAAGACGGTGGTGATCGACCGTATCCCGACCGTGGAAAACCTGGCGCAGGTGGCATTTGACATCCTGAAGGCGGCCTACAAGGACCGCTACGGCACCGGCCTGCACCTGCACAAGCTGGTGCTGCACGAAACCCCGAACTGCTGGGCCGAGATCACCGATGGTGTCTGAGACGGATTTCATGCAGCTGGCGCTGGCACAGGCGCAGCAAGCGTGGGACCTCGGCGAGGTGCCGGTGGGCGCCGTCGTCGTCAAGGACGGCGAGGTGATTGCGGTCGGCTGCAACCAGCCGATCGGCAAGCACGATCCGACCGCGCACGCGGAGATCGTGGCCTTGCGCGCCGCCGCCGAAAAGCTCGGCAATTACCGTTTGCCGGGCTGCGAGTTGTACGTCACGCTGGAGCCATGCGTGATGTGTTCCGGCGCCATGATGCATGCACGCCTGAGCAAGGTGGTGTACGGCGCCGCCGACCCCAAGACCGGCGCCTGCGGCTCGGTGGTCAACCTGTTCGGACAGGAACAGCTCAACCACCACGCCGAGGTGGTCGGCGGCGTGATGGCCGACGAGTGCGGCGCCATGCTGAAGAACTTCTTTGCCGCGCGCCGCAAAAGTAAAAGCATAGCAAAAGTGGTATCCTGAATCCCAAGTACCATCTGGGAGAAGGCTTTGGCTACCGCGCAAGTAAACGGCATCACAATCGCTTACGAAACGAGCGGCGACCCGCTCGATCCGCCGGTACTGCTGATCATGGGACTGGGCATGCAACTGATCGCCTGGCCGCAGGATTTGATCGACGGCCTGGTGGAGCAGGGCTACTACGTGATCCGTTTCGACAACCGCGATATCGGCTTGTCCAGCAAGCTCGATCATCTCAAGAAACGCAATCTGTTCTGGGCTTACTTCAAATCGCTGGCGGGCCTCAAGCCCGCCGCCGGCTACACCCTCAACGACATGGCCGACGACGCGCTTGGCCTGATCGATGCGCTTGGCATCGGTCGCGTCCACGTGGTGGGCATGTCAATGGGCGGCATGATCGCGCAAATCTTCGCGTCGCGCTTTGCCGGGCGCACGCTCAGCCTCACCTCCATCATGTCCAGCAGCGGGCGCCGCGGCTTGCCTGGCCCGACGGCGGCGGCGCGCGCCGCCATGCTGCGCCACGCCGATCCCGACGACCGCAGGGCCGTGGTGGAGCGCGTGCTGAACATCTACCGCGTGGTCGGCAGCCCGGCCTTCCCGACGCCGGAGCGGATCCGGCGTTCCGACATCGAGCGCGCGTTCGATCGCGGCGCCAGCCCGGACGGCGTGGCGCGCCAGATGCTGGCCATCGTCGCTTCCGGCGACCGCACGCCGCTGCTGCGCAAGATACGCTGCCCGGCGATGGTGATTCACGGCGCGGCCGATGCGCTGGTGCCGGTCGCCTGCGGTATCGACACCGCGCGCGCGATACCGGGCGCCAGCCTGCACATCATCGAAGGCATGGGCCACGACCTGCCGCAGCAGCTCAACGAGCGGCTGCTTGCCTTGCTCGAGCAGCACCTGCGCGGTAAGATGACGCCGGAACTTCCGCCGGCGGTCACGCATCGTGCGGGCAGCGGCACCCATCACTGACAGAGGCATTTTGAGCACATCGAACATCGGCATCGCCATCGCGGCGCCCAGCGGCCGTCCGCTGGATATCGAAGCCTACAATCTGGGCGTGCAGCGCCTGCGTCAGCAGGGCTATCTGGTGCACAACTACTACGACGATGACAAGAAATTCCAGCGCTTCGGCGGCACCGACGAGTGGCGCCTGGCGCAGCTGAATGCGGCGGCGGCCGATCCGCAAGTGCAGCTGGTGATTGCGCTGCGCGGCTCGTACGGCATGTCGCGCCTGCTGCCTGCTATCGATTTCCAGAAGATGGCCGATAGCGGCAAGCTGTTCGTCGGCTACAGCGACTTCACCGCCTTCCAGATGCCGCTGTTCAAGCAGACCGGCCGCATCAGCTTTGCCGGTCCGATGATGTGCGACGATTTCATCCGCCCCGAACCGGTGGCTTACACACTGGAGCAGTTCTGGCATTGCGTGCGCGGTCCGGTGCACACGGTGCGCGGCGCGGTGGCCGAGGGCGGCGCCGATAATCCGGTGCTCGATGTCAGCGGCAAGCTGTGGGGCGGCAACCTGGCGATGATGGTCAGCCTGCTCGGCACGCCGTATTTCCAGGCGCAACAGCAGGGCATTTGCTTTATCGAGGATATCGGCGAGCATCCTTACCGCATCGAGCGCATGCTGCTGCAGCTGTTCTACGCTGGCGCGCTCGATGGGCAGCGGGCGCTGGTGCTGGGCGACTTTTCCGGCTACAAATTAAACCCGGCCGATAACGGCTACGACCTCGACGCCATGCTGGCTTATCTGCGCCAGCGCTTGCCGATGCCGGTGCTGACCGGCCTGCCGTTCGGCCACATCAAGGAGCGCGCCACGCTGCCGTATGGCGGCATGGCGCATCTGGTGTCGGACCCACGCGAATTCACGTTGACCATCAGCGATTATCCGACACTGGACAGCGCGACGCTGTAATTACTGCAGCCGGCGCACGCGCGGCGCCTGGCTGGCGCCTTCGATTTCCAGGAACAGGGTGCCGAGGGAATTGCGCGTGATCTTGACCTTGGGATTCTCGATTTCGTCGACCGAGCCGGCGCTGTCGTCGGTGACGCGCCAGATCTGGCCATTCGCCAGGCGGAACAGCGTGCTCGGCCCCCAGCCATCGATGCGGCCGAGCAGGGTGCTTTCAATGAAGCTCGGTTCGTCGGCCTTGCGCATTTGCGTGGCGCTCAGGCCGAAGTTGGCGGCCGGCGCCGGCGCTGGTGCTGCGGCAGGCGCGGCAGCGGGCTTGGCGGGCGCTGCAGCTGGTGCGGTGGCGGCGAGCGGAATCGCATCGTAGCAGGCTACGCGGCTGGGGATATCGGGGATGGCGCGGCAGCGCAGGAGGTCGGCATCGTGTGCCAGGGCGGAGCCGGAGACGGCGAGTAAAACCAGCAAAGCTTTCATTCAACTCTTTCCAGGAAACGGGCGCCGCGGTGGCGGCGCCCTCTGTTCCGGATTATATCCAGAACACGCCCCGGAGTCAGGCGCTGCGGCGACGGCGCACCGCCACACCGACCAGGCCCAGGCCCGCCAGCAGCATGGCATAGGTTTCTGGTTCCGGCACCGCGGTGATGGTCACGTCATAGCCGATCGAGATCTGCTTGCCTTTGGCGAGGTTGCCGAAGTTGTAGCCCAGCGCGATCGAACTGTCGGAGTACGAATCGCCGGTGGCTGCGGAGGCCAGGGTGTAGGGGTTGGTTTCCCATGGCCAGTACACGCCTGCGTCAGCGGACCAGCCGCCAGTGCTGCTCAGCTTGATGGTGTAGCCAGTGCCCAGGCCCGTGGCCTGTACCGAACCGCCGACGCCCTGGCTCAGGATCTGGTTGTCGGTGTTGAAGTTGCCGTACGGGGCGGCATCCTGGTCGGGGTCGAAGCCGACACCATACGCGATGTTGTTCAGTGTATGGTTGGTGGTGTTGGTCAGGACCACGTTGGTATGCAGGATGTTGGTCGTGGTGTCGAAGGTCATGGTCTGCGAGATTTTCAGGCCATTGAAGGTGCCTGCCGAGGTGGCGACGTAGGTGGTGCCGGCCAGGCTCATGCTGGCGGTGGTCGAACCGAACGCGTTGTAGCCGTATTGCGCGGTGTCATACAAGCCGTTCACGCCGATCGAGTAGAAGGCGAATGGGCTGCCTGGTGTGAGGAAGTCCGGTGCGCCGGCAAAATTACCGGAGCCGGTAGGATCGAACTGCAAGCCGGTCAACGTGGTGAAGTCGATCAGGGCGCCGTTATTGCCCACGCCGAACTTCAGGTAGTCTCCGGAGACAGTCACGTCCGCCATTGCCGACTGGGCACTGAGTGCCGTGATCGCCGACAGTACTGCGCTGCGTAGAATATGCTTCACTGCTGTTCCCCTTATTATCATCGTTAATCAAACAACACTGGAAGTCTCTCAAGCCTGCTTGCGGCGGCGCGCGATGACGCCGATGGCGCCCAGGCCAGCCAGCAGCATGGCGTAGGTGCCCGGTTCCGGCACCGGACCGGCGATGGTGTAGTCGTAGCCGATGGCGATCTGCTGGTTGTTGGCCACGGTGCCGAACTTGTAGCCCAGGCCAATCGTGTAGTCGCCATCGCCATAGTTCACGATCGGGCCGGACAGGTTGTACGGGTTGGTATCCCAGTTGCTGACGGAAGCGACCGCACCCCAGCCGCTGGTGTTGGTCATCGTGATGCTCAGGCCGGTGTACATGCCGGTGGCCATCACTTCCGCGCCCATGCCCTGGCCGTTGATGGCGTTCATGGTGCTGTAGGTACAGCAGGTGGCGTCCTGGTCGGGGTCGAGGCCGGCGCCGTAAACCACGTCGTTCAGCGCGTGGCCGGAGCGGTTGGTCAGCAGCACTTCGGTGTGGATGACGCTGGAGTTGAGATCGAAAGTGATGATCTGCGAAATGTTCAAGCCGCTGTAAGTGCCGGCAGAAGTGATGACGTAGGTTGTGCCGGAATTGCTCAGTGTGCCCGTCACCGAACTGAAGGGATTATTCGATCCGCCACCGCCCGCCACCTGGTAGCTGTTGTTGACGCCAACCGAGAAGAAGGCGAATGGGTTGCCGGGTGTCAGGAAGTCGGGGGCACCGGCAAAATTGCCCATCCCGGTAGGGTCAAACTTCAGGCCGGTGAAGGTGCCGAAGTCGATCAGCGAGCCGTTATCGCCCACGCCGAACTTCAGGTAATCCCCGGATACAGTTACGTCTGCCATTGCCGACTGGGCCCCGAACAGGGTGACCGCCGACAGTACTGCACTGCGTAGAATATTTTTCACTTTCTTCCCCTCTTGTTATTAACTTAAGTGAAACAAAAATGAAACTTCGTTAACCCCTTAACGAGCTTTCATTTTGTACCTCAGTTTTTATGATTGCAACGAAAATGTTCTATTGATAACGATTTCGAATAAAGATCGTTTGCTGTGCGCCACAGGATTTTTCTGGGCAATATTGCAGAGCTTGAGCGGAGGCAACACCAGTGCGTTTGGCGGTAGCTGCTGTATAATGTCAGGCTTCGCCTCAACGGCCTGATTTCATTCGAAAAAGTACCCGTCCATAATGCTCAGCACTGCCAACATCACGATGCAATTCGGCGCCAAGCCGCTGTTTGAAAATATCTCCGTCAAGTTCGGTGACGGCAACCGTTACGGCCTGATCGGCGCCAACGGCTGCGGCAAGTCCACCTTCATGAAAATCCTCGGCGGCGACCTCGAGCCGTCGGCCGGCAACGTGATGCTGGACGTGAACGAGCGCCTCGGCAAGCTGCGCCAGGACCAGTTCGCCTATGAAGAGATGCGCGTGCTGGACGTGGTGATGATGGGCCACACCGAGATGTGGGCCGCCATCGCCGAGCGCGACGCCATCTACGCCAATCCGGACGCCACCGACGACGACTACATGAAAGCGGCCGAACTGGAAGGCAAGGTCGCCGAATACGACGGCTACACCGCCGAAGCGCGCGCCGGCGAACTGCTGCTGGGCGTGGGCATCAGCATCGACCTGCACCAGGGCCCGATGAGCGCCGTGTCGCCAGGCTGGAAGCTGCGCGTGCTGCTGGCGCAGGCGCTGTTCTCGAATCCGGACATCCTGCTGCTCGACGAACCGACCAATAACCTGGACATCAACACCATCCGCTGGCTGGAAGATGTGCTCAACGAGCGCAACTCCACCATGATCATTATTTCCCACGACCGCCACTTCCTGAACCAGGTGTGCACCCACGTGGCCGACATGGACTACGGCACCCTGAAGATCTACCCGGGCAATTACGACGACTACATGCTGGCCTCGACCCAGGCGCGCAACCAGCAGCTGGCCAACAACGCCAAGGCGAAAGAGAAGGTCGCCGAGCTGCAAGAATTCGTGCGCCGCTTCTCGGCCAACAAGTCCAAGGCCCGCCAGGCGACCTCGCGCGCCAAGATGATCGACAAGATCAAGGTGGAAGACATCAAGCCGTCCTCGCGCGCCTATCCGTTCGTGCGCTTCGAAGGCGAGAAGAAGCTGCACCGCCTGGCGGTGGAGGCTGAAGGCCTGAGCAAGAAATACGACCGCCTGCTGTTCAACAACTTCAACATCATGGTTGAAGCGGGCGAGCGCATTGCCATCATCGGCGCCAACGGCGCCGGCAAGACCACGCTGCTGCGCTGCATCGGCGGTAACGACATCACCGGCCTCGATGCCGACCACGGCGTCGTCAAGTGGGCGGAAAACGCCAACGTCGGCTACATGCCGCAAGATCCGACCGAGGACTTCGCCACCGACATCAACCTGACCGACTGGATGGGCAAGTGGACCAAGGAAGGCGACGACGACCAGGCCGTGCGCGGCATCCTGGGCCGCCTGCTGTTCGGCGGCGACGAGGTGAAGAAGTCGGTCAAGGTGCTGTCCGGCGGCGAGAAGGGCCGCATGATGTACGGTAAGCTGATGCTGGGCCGTCACAACGTGCTGCTGCTCGACGAACCGACCAACCACATGGACATGGAATCGATCGAGTCGCTCAACATCGCGCTGGAAAAATACGCCGGCACCCTGATCTTCGTGTCGCACGACCGCGAATTCGTCTCGTCGCTGGCCAACCGCATCATCGAGATCAAAGAAAACGAAGTCGTCGATTTCCGCGGCGGCTATGAAGAGTATCTGACCAGCCAGGGTATCGCCTAAGCCATCATGCAAGCCATTGAAATCAAACCCGTCGAGTACGAACATCCGCAAGACGGCGCCAGCTGCGTAGCCCATGCCTGGGCGCGCATGCCGGCCACGCCGAGCGCCGAGGAGCGTGTCGCGCTGAAGGAGCGCATCAAGCGCCTGTTGAAAGAAAAAGAAGCGGTGCTGGTGTCGCACTATTATGTCGACGCCGACCTGCAGGACCTGGCCGAGGAAACCGGCGGCTGCGTCTCCGATTCGCTGGAAATGGCGCGCTTCGGCCGCGACCATCCGGCCAAGACACTGGTGGTGGCGGGCGTGCGCTTCATGGGCGAAACGGCCAAGATCCTGAGCCCGGAAAAACGCATCCTGATGCCGGACCTGGACGCCACCTGCTCGCTGGACCTGGGCTGCCCGATCGATGAATTTGCCGCCTTCTGCGACCAGCATCCGGACCGCACGGTGGTGGTGTACGCCAACACCAGCGCCGCCGTCAAGGCGCGCGCCGACTGGATGGTCACTTCCTCGATCGGCCTCGATATCGTCAAGCACCTGCACGAGCAGGGCAAGAAGATCCTGTGGGCGCCGGACAAGCATCTGGGCTCCTACATTCAAAAGCAGACCGGCGCCGACATGCTGCTGTGGCAGGGCTCCTGCCTGGTGCACGACGAATTCAAGGGCGTGGAACTGGAACTGCTGAAGGCACAGTACCCGCAGGCGAAAATCCTGGTGCACCCGGAATCGCCGGCCAATGTGGTGGCGCTGGCCGATGTTGTCGGCTCGACCACGCAGATCATCAACGCCGCCGTGGAATCGGACTGCGATACCTTCATCGTCGCCACCGACAACGGCATCCTGCACAAGATGCGCGCTGCCGCACCGGGCAAGCGCTTCATCGAAGCGCCGACCGCCGGCAACAGCGCCACCTGCAAGAGCTGCGCGCACTGCCCGTGGATGGCCATGAACGGCCTGCAGAATCTGGCCGATGTGCTGGAGAACATGGACAACAGCACGGCAAACGAAATCTTCGTCGATCCGGAAATCGGCAAGCAGGCAGTGACCTCGATCACCCGCATGCTGGACTTCGCGGCGGCCAAGAAGGCCAATGTGCAGCCGGGTCCTGACCTGGCGCAGGAAGCTAAACTGTTTTCGGGAATCGGTCCGGCATGAGTACTTTGCTCAACAAGTTCGCGCCGTTTGACGACGCGTTGAAATCGGCCTTCGAGGCCAACCTGCTGTCGGCCTTGCTGGAAGACGTCGGCAGCGGCGACCTGACCGGCCTGCTGGTGCCGGAAGGCGGCCGCGCCCAAGCCCGCGTGATCGTGCGCGAGGACGCGGTGCTGTGCGGCGCGCCGTGGTTCGAGGGCATCATGAACTGCATGCAGGCCGGGATCGAAATCGATTGGAAGTACGCCGAAGGCGATATGATGAAGGCCGACAGCGTGGTGTGCACCATCACTGGTCCTGCACGCGCGCTGCTGACGGCGGAACGCGCTGCGCTCAACTTCATGCAGCTGCTGTCCGGCGTGGCGACCGCCACCCGCAAGTACGTGGACGTGATTGCCGGCACCCGCGCCGCCATCCTCGACACCCGCAAGACTTTGCCGGGCCTGCGCCTGGCGCAAAAGTACGCGGTGCGCGTGGGCGGTGGTCAGAATCAGCGCCTGGCGCTGTACGACGGTATCCTGATCAAGGAGAATCACATCGCGGCGGCGGGCGGCATCACCAACGCGGTGCTGGCGGCCAAGGCCTTGAACAAGGGCGTGTCGATCCAAGTGGAGGTGGAATCGCTGGCTGAATTGAAGGAAGCACTGGATGCGGGCGCGGTCTCCATCCTACTGGATAACTTCAACACGGACATGATGCGCGAAGCGGTCGTGATCAACGCCGGCCGCGCGCTGCTGGAGGCCTCTGGCGGCATCAACTTCGACACCGTGCGCGCCATCGCCGAAACCGGCGTGGACCGCATTTCGATCGGCAGCCTGACCAAGGATATCCGAGCCACCGATTATTCTTTACGCATCATTGGGTAATCACATTTTATTGTTGAGTTCGCCCGCGCACGATTGAAATTGTCAAATTGAGTAATCAATAAAACAATAAAATTCAGGCTCTTTTTTAATAAAGGAGCAATCTGGATGAAACTAAAATACGTTGCGGGTGTAGTGGGGATGATGTTGTTGGCGGGCGCCGCGCAGGCAGACGGCTTCCTCAACGGCGGTTTTGAAGCCGGTAGCACCGCCGGCTGGACCATCGGCGGCGGCTATCGCGGCAGTGTCTATAACGACGACCTGACGCCGGCGCGCCTGCTGCCGGGCGGCGACCTGAATAGCGACAGCGGCCAGCGCGGCGCCGTCATCGACAGCAGCTATGTCGATCCGCTGCTCGGCGCCAAAATCGGCTCGACCATCTACAGCGGCAGCTACGCCTACCGCGCGGAAGACACCTGGAACGGCGGCTACGGCACCGCCATCAGCCAGAAAGTCAGCAACTACACCGACTCGCAAATCGTTTTCGCCTGGAAGGCCGTGCTGGAAAACGGCGGCCACCAGGAGTACGAGTCTGCGCTGGTGAAGGTGACGCTGACCGACGATACCACCGGCCAGCTGCTGGTGAGCCGCACCTACAATGCCGGTTATACCGGCTCTGGCGTCGATTCGCGTTTCGCGACCGAGGGCTCCCTGTTCTACACGCCGTCGTGGCAAGTGGAGTCGCTGAGCATCGATTCCTCGCTGTCCGGCCATAATTTCACCTTGTCGCTGCTGGCGGCCGACTGCAATCCGACCGGCCACACCGGCTACGCCTACCTGGACGGCTTTGGCGCGGCGCTGCCGGTGCCTGAACCAAGCACCTACGGCATGATGCTGGCCGGCCTGGGCCTGGTGGGCATGGTGGCGCGGCGCAGGAAGTCGGCATAAAATAGTCTCCAGCCGGATCGCCCGGCGCGGGGAGGTTGCTTGATCTTGCATCGTACTGACAGTCGGCGGCGTGCGTTGATCAGCCTGTGCGGCATTGCGCTTGGCGCCTTGCCGCATTTTTCATGGAGCCGTCCGCCGGCCGAACGTGAACTGCTGGTGGTCGGTACCCGTTTCGAAAACATCTACGAGCGCCGCTCCAACGGCGAGTTTGGCGGCATGGGCGTGGACCTGCTGCGCGAGCTTGCGCGACGCCACCGCTACCAGCTGCGCTTCGAAATCTACCCGTGGCGGCGTGCGCAGGAGCTGATCAACGGCGCCAAAGCCGATGTGCTGGTCGGGCCGTACAAGACACCCGAGCGCACGCATACCATGCTGTTCAGCGAGCAGGCCTTCTTCCAGGATCAGGTCGCGTTTTATGTACGCGCCAACGCCTTGCCGGTATGGGAGGGCGATTACCGGATACTGCGCGGGCGCCGCATCGCCACGCTCAATGGCTGGAATTATGGACAGGCTTTCAGCAAGGCGGCGCCGCAGCTGAATATCAGCGTGACCAATTCGGTGGAGAATGGCCTGAAGATGCTGGTCGCTTCCCATGTGGAGATGTTCGCCACCAACCGGCGCGATACCGATCCGGTAGTACAGGCATTGGGCTTGCAGGACAAGGTCATGGCGCTGGCGCCGTTGATCGATGTACAGGATGCGTACTTTGCCTATCCGCTGTCACCGCGCTTTCGCGACATGCCGCGCGAGATGGACAAGCTGCTGGCGGAGATGAAGAAGAACGGCGAACTGCAAAAGCTGGCCCGCCGTTACGGCGTCACGCTGCCTTGATGGACTTGCGCATTTTCGCCAGCGGGACTTTCACTTCGCCCGGCAGATCCAGCTCCATGCGTTCGACCATTTCGAAGCCGCATGCCGTGTACAGCGGCACACCGGGCATGGTGGCGGCCAGTTCCAGCGTGTGGAAGCCGCCGGCCGCCGCCGCGTCGGTGCAGTGCTGCAGCAGCAAGCGGCCCAGCCCCTGGCGCGCGGCCGACGGATCGACAAAGAAGGCGCGGATGCGAGCCGGCTCGCGCGCCGGATCGAGCAGGGGATCGGCGCCTTGCTTGGTGCGGTCGGCGCCGAACAGGGTGCTGCGCTTGCTCCATCCGCCGCAAGCGGCCATCTGGCCGTCTTTTTCGATCACAAAGTAAGTCTGGTCCGCCACCAGCTGGGTATCCACACCGAAGACGTAACGCGTTACGGCTTGCGCCTGTTCGCTGGTGTAGAAACCCTCGCTCAACGCAATGCCGGAGCGTTTGATCAGCGCTTCCATGGCGGGGATGTCGGCTGGCGTGGCTTGGCGGACCGAGATCATTATTTGCGTCGCGGTGGGGTGAGGATGGTCGGCAGCGCCTTGGCCAGCGTTTCCGGATAGTCGCGGCTGAAGTGCAGGCCGCGGCTTTCACGGCGCAGCAGGGCGCTGTTGACGATCAGGCTGGCGACTTCCACCAGGTTGCGCAGCTCCAGCAGGTCGTGGGTGACGCGGAAGTTCTGGTAGTACTCGTCGATTTCTTCCTTCAGCAGCGCGATGCGGTGCTGCGCACGTTCCAGGCGCTTGGTGGTGCGCACGATGCCGACATAGTTCCACATGAAGCGGCGCAGCTCATCCCAGTTGTGGGCGATGACCACTTCCTCGTCGGCGTCGGTGACGCGGCTTTCGTCCCAATCCGGCAGATAAGGCACTTCGCCTTTTTCCTTGGAGGCGATGTCGGTGGCGCAGGCACGGCCGATCACCACGCATTCCAGCAACGAGTTGCTGGCCAGGCGGTTGGCGCCGTGCAGGCCGGTGCAGGCGGTTTCGCCGACCGCATACAGGCCGGGCAAGTCGGTACGGCCGTGCAGGTCGGTGACGATGCCCCCGCAGGTGTAGTGCGCCGCCGGCACGATCGGAATCGGCTCTTTGGTGATGTCGATGCCCAGCTCCAGGCAGCGCGCGTAAATGGTCGGGAAGTGCTCGATCAGCCACTCGGCCGGTTTGTGGCTGATGTCCAGATGGACGTAATCCAGGCCGCGCTTCTTGATTTCAAAGTCGATCGCGCGTGCCACCACGTCGCGCGGCGCCAGTTCGGCGCGCTCGTCGTGGGCCAGCATGAAGCGCTGGCCTGCCGCAGCGCCGGCTTCCGGCGGCAGCTTGAGCAAGCCGCCTTCGCCGCGGATCGCTTCGGTAATCAGGAAGGACTTGGCGTACGGGTGGTACAGGCAGGTCGGGTGGAACTGGATGAACTCCATGTTCGATACGCGGCAGCCGGCGCGCCATGCCATGGCGATGCCGTCGCCGCTGGCGGTATCTGGATTGGTGGTGTACAGGTACACTTTGCCAGCCCCACCGGTACACATGATCGTGTGTTCTGCCGCGAAGGTGTGAACCTGGCCGGTTTGCTCGTCCTGCACGTACAGGCCGTAGCATTTCGGCTGTGCGTTGCCTTTTTTGACCGGGTGCAGCTTGTCCGAGGTAATCAGGTCGACCGCGCAGTGGTGCTCGAACAGGGTGATGTTCGGATGAGCGCGGACTTTTTCTTCCAGTGTGGTCTGCACCGCGCTGCCGGTGGCATCGGCGGCGTGGATGATGCGGCGCTGGCTATGGCCGCCTTCGCGCGTCAGGTGGAAGCCCAGTTCGGCCGATTCGTCGCGGGTGAAGGGCACGCCCTGTTCAATCAGCCATTCGATCGCCTCCCGGCCGTGCTCGACGATGTAGCGGGTGGCGCCTTCGTCGCACAGGCCGCCGCCGGCGACCAGGGTGTCGTTAATGTGCTCGGTGTGGCTGTCGCCCGAGTCCAGCACGGCTGCAATGCCGCCTTGGGCCCAATTGCTGGCGCCGTCCTTGAGGGCACGCTTGGAAATAATCGCTACGGTACGGGTTTCGGCCAGATGCAGGGCGACCGAGAGACCGGCCAGTCCGCTGCCGACGATGGCAACATCAAATTTCATGATTACGCGTGAATAACGTGAGTGAAAATGCACTAGAGAACCAAGACTATAGACCATTTGTCATACTTGCGTCACAAATAGCCATTTTGACGTTGCGGATTGCGGGGCCTCAAGACGGTTTCCTACCGCCTTCCTCATCATGAAAGCTCGGCTGAGGGAGCGTATCGTGATCAGGATCTTTCATCATTATGTGTCCAGAATGGCATTCATGCTGCTGTTGCTGGAGTTGTCGATCTTGCTGGCGGCAGCGGGGGCCAGCGCGCCTTTCGGCCCGGCGCTGGCGTTTGCATTGGTGATGGTGCTGAGCATGAGCACACTGGGCATGTAAAACTCCTTGCGCGTCAGGACCAGATAATCGACCCAGCGCCGCTTGCGCGAAGACTCGATGCGGGCGTCGCTCTCGATGGCGTCTTTTAATGCCAGCAGCAAGTCCATGGTACTGATGCTGTTGCGCGCCGATTGAATGATCGCGTGCGACAAGCCATTGATGACAAAGCGCGGCGACACACCCGACAAACCTTCATCCGGCGACTTTTCCTTGTTGCGCACGCGCAGGGCTTCGGCATGGTGCACGCCGTCGACGTCCTCGCCGCTGTGGATGCGCACCCGCTTGGCCAGGTCGGCCTCGCGGTCTTCGCCTTCGTGCAGCCGGGTCAGCACGGCAAACACCGCCGCCGCGTGCAGCACGTGCGGATCAAGATGCACGTCGCGGAAGGCGGGCGCGGACAGGATCAGCTTGCGGTAGATGCGCGCCTCTTCCTTGTAGTTGAGCGTGTACGGCACCTGCACGATGACCATGCGGTCGAGCAGGCCTTCGTTCTCGCTCTCCTGCAGGAACTTGCGGAACTCGGCCAGGTTGGTGTGGGCCAGAATGGTTTCATCGAGATAGATCAGCGGAAAGCGCGCCACCTTGACGTTTTTTTCCTGCGTCAGCGTCAGCAGCAGATAGAGAAATTCGCGCTTGACCTTGAGGATTTCGATCATCTCCAGCAAGCCGCGGCTGGCCGCGTACACCGTGCCGGACCACGACCACGCGCGCGGATCGCCTTCGTCGCCGAACTCGGCCACCCGCGACAAATCGACCGAGCCGACCAGGTCGGCAATATCGGCAGTGTTCGGATCGTGCGGCGCGTAGGTGCCGATGGCGCTGCGTCCGGCCTCGGAAATGAAGATGCGCTCGACCGGCATGCGCAGGAAATCGCCGCCCAGCTCATGCTCCAGCCGCGCCCGGCAGAACGGACACAACTCGCCGGACGCATCCACCCCGTAGCTCTCGCGGAAACTGTGGCGCAGCGTGTGCGGCAACAGGTGCAGCGGCGATTCGCGCACCGGGCAGCCGGCGATGCCGTACAGCGCGCCGGCCTCGGTGTAGCTGTATTCCTCCAGCCCGCGCTTGAGGCGGATCACCAGCGTCGACTTGCCGCCGGACGGCGGCCCCAGCAGCAACAGCAGGCGGCGGCCCACCTCGCTGCCGGCAGCGGCCGCCTTGAAATAGCCCGCCACGCGGGTGAGGGCGTCATCGATGCCGAACAACTCGTCGGCAAACAGGCTCACCTGCAGCTTGCCGTGCTCGCCTTCCTTGCCGCTCCAGCGCAGCATGTCCCAGATGTATTGGTGCGAACTGCGCGCGAACTGCGCCGGCGCTGCCGGCAGCACCTGTTCCATGAATTCCGCAAAGCTGCCGTGCCAATGCCCGGCGCGGTGCTGCTGCGTGAAGGCCTTCAACTCCTCGCGGAATTGCTCCTGCTGCGCGCTGTCGATCATTGGCTGTCCTCCGAAAGATAGGAGTATCGGCGCTTGCGCGGCAGGTTCGGATGATCTGCCTCAAACGGAAACGTGGAACTTTATTCGACGTGGTCCCACGGCGTGCCGGCCAGCTCACGCACCAGGAAGTCGATCATCACGCGCACCTTGGCGCTCAGGTGGCGGCGGCTAGGATACACGGCCAGCACATCCATGTCCGGCATATGGTAGTCGGGCAGCACCCGTTGCAGGCGCCCGGCGCGCAAGTCCTCGCCGACCAGGAAAGTCGGCTGCCAGATCACGCCTAGCCCGCCGAGGGCGGCCGAGCGGGCAGTATCGCCGTTATTGGTGTGCATCACGCAGCGCACTTTGACCGCGTGCGGCGCACCGCTGGCGTCCAGCATCTGCCATTCGTCGGCATTGGCGGCGTAGCTGTAGCCAATGCAGGCGTGCTGCAGCAGGTCGGCCGGCGTCTGCGGCATGCCGTGCTGCTGGATGTAGTCGGGCGAGGCGCACAGCACGTTGCGCGAGGTGGCCAGCTTGCGCGCCACGTTCGCAACCGAACCAGTCCGCGAGATACGCACCGCCATGTCGTAGCCTTCCTCGACGATGTCGACCACGCGGTCGATCAATGACACATCCAGCTGCACTTCGGGATACTCGCGCATGAACCTGGCCCACAACGGCGCCAGATGGAGCACGCCAAAGCTGAGTGGGGCATTGATCCGCAGCACGCCGTGCGGCTGCATGGTGGCGGACGAGACGATGGCTTCGGCCTCGGCCACGTCGTCGAGGATGGACTTGGCGCGCTCGAACAGCGCCTCGCCGCTGGAGGTCAGCGACATCTTGCGCGAGCTGCGGTTCAGCAGCCGGGTCTGCAGGTGGGCTTCGAGATCGCTGATGTAGCGGGTGACATTGGCTGGCGAGGTATCCAGCGCTTCGGCGGCGCGGGCAAAACCATCGCGCTTGACAACTTCTACGAACACTTCCAGTGCACGCAGGCGGTCCATGGCGGGCTGTTAGTGCGCCACGTAGTTGGCGGTGGCCGCTTCCTTGATCACGCGGCTGGCGCTGCTGCCTTCATGCGCCATGCCGACCAGTCCGACGGCGGCCTGGGCATCGCCAGCGCTGGCGGCGCGTTCGAACAATTCCATGGCTTCGTGGCGCTTGGCCGGGTTGGACAGGTAGCGCAGGGCCAGCTCGCGCTGGGCGACCGGCGAACCTTGCGCGGCCCATTCCTGCAGGCGGCGTTCGGCGGCGGGCTGGCCACTCGGGCCGATTTGCATGGCAGCAGCTTCAATCACCTTGGGGGAGGGAACGGCATCTTCTTGAGCCTGGCAGGCAATCAGGGCGCCGATCAGCACCAGTACCGACGATACCAATACACCAGACTTGTTGAATAATTCCATAAATATAAAACCCCAGTTGAAAGCATTGCCACCGAGTCCACACGGACTTTTCGACGCATTGCACCATTATACTTGCGCTCGGGCAAATTGTCGAATACGCAATAAGGCGTCAGCGAAACTTCAGTGGAAGCGATATTAGCACGAAGATTTTGCGCTTCCGGCTCAGACTCTGCGCACCGGGGTAACAATTGTAACCATTCGTTAATGGCTAAAAAGCATGCTTGCACCGCGTCCCGCTGTGCGACGCAGCAAAAACATGGATTCACAAATCGTGAATGATGGGGAAAAAGTCAGCCGGCTGGCGGGGCGGTGCGTTGCAGCCAGGCATCGGCGTCACGTAATACCAATCGATACTCGGACTCGAGCGCAGCGAACAGCGCCGGGATGGCGTCCGTGCGCTGTTCGGCAATGGCTTTTTCCAGCTGCAGGGAGGCGTTGACCAGGCGCTTGGCGCCCAGCGTGCCGATCGAGCCGCGCAAGCTGTGGAAAATCTTGCCGGCCTCGGCCAGGCGCTGTTCGCCCAGGGCAGTGGCGGCCAGCTCGAACGGCGCCATGCGCGGGGCGCAGGCGTCGCGTACGATCTTGGAGACGATGGCCAGCGCTTTGTCGTCATTGCCCATGTATTTGAGCAGGATGTCGACCGAGAAAATGGTCTCTTCGCTTGCTTGCTTGCTCGCTTCAGTCATGCACTACTCCAGGATGGATTGCCTTTATCCTATCATATGCGCCCCGGCGCTCGCGAACTACTGTTGTCCATCGTGAAATTGTTGAGACAGGGTTTGCAATGGCGGGCGTGATACTGCTGGTAGCGCAACACTGGACGGCGGTGCGACCCTGACTGGCTTGCTGTTAGTGTTGGCGGAATGCAACACGTTGCCCGCGACTTCCGGGGCGGCGTTCCACACCGGCGCGTCCAGGCCCTCAAACACGCTCTTTAGCTGGTGGCCCCAGGTGTTGCGGATCATTTGGAAGTACTCGTTGCGCTCGTCGATGGTCACGAAGTGCGTGACTTCCAGCTTGCCGGCCTCGTACACCAGCAGATCCAGCGGCAGGCCGACCGAGACGTTGGAGCGCAAGGTGGAATCCATCGAGATCAGCGCACACTTGGCGGCGTCGTCAAGCGAGGTGGCCGGCGTGACCACGCGGTCGATGATGGGCTTGCCGTACTTGGCCTCGCCGATCTGGAAGTAGGTATTCTCATCGTGCGATTCGATGAAATTGCCGGCCGAGTAGATCTGGAACAGGCGGCAACGCTCACCCTTGATCTGGCCGCCAAAGATGATGCTGACGTTGAATTCAATCCCGAACGACGACAGCGCCGCCGCATCGCGCTCGTGCACCTGGCGCACAGCCTGGCCGAGAATGCGCGCCGCTTCGTACATATTGGGCGCGTTCCAGATGCTGTGGCCGTCTTCGGTCTTGAGCTCGGAGGCCAGCTGGCGGATCGACTGCGAGATCGACAGATTCCCGGCCGTCATCATCACCATCATGCGGTCGCCGGGAATTTCAAACACGCTCTGCTTGCGGAAGGTGCCGACCTGGTCGACGCCCGCGTTGGTCCGCGAATCGGATAAAAACACCAGCCCGGCATTCAGGCGCATGCCCACACAGTAAGTCATCGTTACTCAGTATTGTTTGAAAGTATGGCTATTTTACTGCGGAACAATGTGCACATCCACGCTGAGCGACTCGGTGCCGCCGCCGCGCCGCACGCCGCGCACCGGCGCCGCGCTGTCGTAATCGCGGCCGATGGCGATGCGGCAGTAGGCGTCGCTCATCAGGCGGGCGTGGGTGACATCGATGCTGACCCAGCCGCTGTAATCCTTGTCCTCCACCCAGGCGTCGACCCAGGCGTGGCTGGCGGCGTGGTCGCTGTTTTCCGGATCGATGTAGCCGGACACATAGCGCGCCGGAATGCCGTGCGCATGGCAGCAAGCCAGGAACAGGTGGGCATGGTCCTGGCACACGCCCTGGCCCAGCGCCAGTGCGGCGCTGGCCGTGGTGTCGACCGCGGTCGCACCGCTTTGATACCGGACCGCACCAAAGATGTGCTCGGCCAGGCACATCAGCTCGTGCGTGGTGGCGCGCCCGTCCGGCAGGCACGACGCTGCCAGTTCGAGAATGCCGGGCGTGGCGCCGGTCAGCCGGGTCGGCACGGTGAAGATCAGCGGCGACAGGGTGTCGCCATTCGTACCATTAGGCACGCGCCCCCGGTCGGGCGTGGTGGTTTCGATCACGCCGCTGGCAACAATCGACAGCGCCTGATGCGGCGCGTCCATCGTCATCATGTGGGAATGGTTGCCGTAGGCGTCGGTGTAGGCGTGCACATGGCCGGGCGTGGACAGCTGCCACGACAGCACGTGCTGCTGCGGCTCCGCGCGCGGGGTCAGGTGCAGCTGCTGGATGGTGTAGGCCAGCGGCAGGCTGTAGGTGTAGCGGGTTTCGTGCCGTATCGTCAGATGCATAGCGTCGCCTTTGCGCTCAGGCTGCCAGCGGCACGAGGAAATCGCGGCTGACGCGGTTGCCCAGTTCGTAGATATCGGCCAGGAAGCGGGTCAGGGTGTCGTGCAGGCCTGCCGCCAGAATATCCTCAATCTTGCCGAACTGGAGTTCTGCACGCAGGCGGCCGGCGAAGCGTTCAGTATCGGCGGACACGTCGTTGCGCACTTCATGCAGATTCTGAACCACTTCATCCATGCAAGCCAGCAAAGATCGCGGCATGTCGGGGCGCAGCATCAACAGCTCGGCGATGCGGGCCGGCGTGATGACGTCACGGTAGACCTTGCGGTAGATCTCGAAGCCCGACACCGAACGCAGCATCGCGCCCCAGTAATAAAAGTCGCGCTGGCTCATGTTTTCGCCGGTTTCCTTGGCGCCGCCGTGGTATTTGACGTCCAGGATACGCGCCGTGTTGTCGGCCCGCTCGAGGAAGGTGCCGAGGCGGATGAAATGCACGGCCTCGTCGCGCAGCATGGTGCCCAGGGTGACGCCGCGCGACAGGTGGGAACGGTACTTGACCCATTCGAAGAACTTGCTGGGGTCGGTTTCCAGCAGGTCGGATTTCAGGCGGCGCTGCATGTCCAGCCAGGTCTGATTCTGGATTTCCCACACTTCCGTGGTCAGCGTGCCGCGCACGGCGCGGGCGTTTTCGCGCGCGGCCGTCAGGCAGGCCACAATCGACGAGGAGTTGCCCGGATCGCGCACCATGAAATCGATGACTTCGCGGCCCTCCAGCGAGGTGTATTTCTGGTTGAACGCGTATTGCAGCTCGGAGATGCCGAGCAGGGCGCGCCAGCCTTGCGCCTGCTCCTCCTCGGATTGCGGCAGCATGGACGTCTGCACGTTCACGTCCAGCATGCGGGCGGTGTTTTCGGCGCGCTCGGTGTAGCGGGCCATCCAGAACAAGTGGTCAGCGGTTCGGCTCAGCATGATTTATTTCTCCAGAATCCAGGTATCCTTGGTGCCGCCGCCCTGCGACGAGTTCACCACCAGCGAGCCTTCCTGCAGCGCCACGCGGGTCAGGCCGCCCGGCACCATCGAGATGGTCTTGCCGGACAGGACAAACGGCCGCAGGTCGATGTGGCGTGGCGCGATGCCGCTTTCGACGTAGGTCGGGCAGGCCGACAGGGCCAGCGTCGGCTGGGCGATGTAGCCGTCCGGCCTGGCGATCAGGCGCTGGCGGAAGTCTTCGATCTGCGCCTTGGTCGAGGCCGGCCCGACCAGCATGCCATAGCCGCCGGCGCCGTGCACTTCCTTGACCACCAGCTCGGGCAGGTTGGCCAGGGTGTACGCGAGGTCCTCTTTCTTGCGGCATTGATAGGTCGGCACATTGTTCAGCACCGGTTCCTCCGACAAATAAAACTTGATCATGTCCGGCACGTAGGGGTAGATCGACTTGTCGTCCGCCACCCCGGTGCCGATGGCGTTGGCGAGCGTGACGCGGCCGGCGCGGTACACCGAGAGCAGGCCCGGCACGCCGAGCGAGGAATCCGGGCGGAAGGCCAGCGGGTCGAGGAAGTCGTCGTCGAGGCGGCGGTAGATCACATCCACCCGCTTCGGGCCGCGCGTGGTGCGCATGAATACGGTGTTATCGCTGACAAACAAGTCCTTGCCCTCGACCAGTTCCACGCCCATTTGCTGGGCGAGGAAGGCGTGTTCGAAGTAGGCCGAGTTGTACATGCCCGGGGTCATCACCACCACGGTCGGGTCGTTGATGCCCATCGGCGCCACCGAGCGCAGGTTATCGAGCAGCATGTCCGGGTAGTGGTCGACCGGCGCGATCTTGTTGCGGGAGAACAGCTCCGGGAACAGCCTCATCATCATCTTGCGGTCTTCCAGCATGTAGGAGACGCCGGACGGCACCCGCAGATTGTCTTCCAGCACGTAGAACTCGCCCTGGCCGGCCCGCACAATATCGACCCCGGCAATGTGGGCGTAAATGTCCGACACCACGTTGATGCCCTGCATTTCAGGCCGGTACTGGGCGTTCTTGTAGATTTGCTCGGCCGGGATGATGCCGGCCTTGATGATGTTCTGATCGTGATAAATATCATGGATGAACATATTCAGCGCCTTGACGCGCTGAACCAGCCCGGTCTGCAGCTGTTTCCATTCGGCCGCCGGGATGATGCGCGGGATGGTATCGAAAGGAATCAGCCGTTCGGTGCCGGCATCGTCGCCATAGACCGCAAAGGTGATGCCGACGCGGCGGAAGGTGAGGTCCGCCTCGGCGCGCTTGCGTTCGATGGTTTCCGTCGACTGGCGCTGCAGCCAGCCGCAGAACTCGCGGTAGTGTTCACGTATTTCGGCACTGGCAGTGTGCGCCAGGCCATCAGCAGTCATTTCATTGAAGAATTTGGCCATATCGAACATTCCCTGTTGAGCACGTTTATTCTTCTATCAAGAAGTGTGCCAGTGGAAATGCTCCGTTTTGGTGCAGGGCGCATCGCCTGACTTTATTTTACGAGCTCGATTTGCCAGAACCCGTTGGCGGCCACGGTTTTGCGCGCCGCCAGTTGGGCGGGCAGGGCGACTTTGAGCGCTTCCAGCCGTGCCGGGTCGACCAGCACGGTCGGGGTTTCCTGGCGCAGGATCGGCAGCACGTCCGGCTTGGTGTGGCGCTTGAGGATCTTGGCCGCCTGGGTGCCGGCCAGCTGGCCGACCTGCTTGAAATCGGCGCCGATGTAGAGCGCGGCACCGGGCACGCGCACCATCGCCAGCGTCACCACCGGCACCTTGTTTTCGACGCCAAAGTCGCCCAGGTCCATCGAGGCTTCATAGCGGTGCAGGCCGTAGTAGGTATCGAGCGGCACGGCAAACATCTCGGCGCCGGCAGCGTGCAGCTCCTTCAGCTTGGGCGCGATGTGCTCGTTCTTGCTGACCTGGCGCGCGCTGACGTCCAGCCCCAGCGGCTTGCCCTTGGCGGTGGCGGCCGCCACGTTGGCGATGCCGTTGTCGTCGTCGCTGTGGACCATGCCAATGCGGCGCACCTCGGGAAAGACATCCTTGACCAGTTTGAGCGAATCGGTCATGTCGGTGTACAGGGTGGAGCCGGTGGCGCCTTCGCCCGCATCCACCAGCGACACGCAGCCGGCGTCCTCGGGATTGGCGACCGCCGTGAACACCAGTGGAATGCGCGCATCGGTCATCATGCCTCGCGCGTACTTGGTGGCCGGCGTGCCGATGGTCAGCACCAGATCCGGCTTGGCCTCGACGATGCGGCTGGACTCCTGGCGGATGCGCAGCAGCACGCCCAGCTTGCTCCAGAAGCCGCCGTTTTCAGCGTCGAAATCAATGGTGGCCTTGTGCACGCTGAGGTTCTTGCCTTCCACCAGGCCGCTCGCTTGCAGCGACTTGAGGAAGCCGGCCAGCGCTTCGCGGTAGGGTTCGATATCGGTCACTTGCAGGACTTCGACCCGGAACACGCGGGTGTCGTCCATGGTTTCCGCCGGCAGCGGTTCAATCGCATGCGCAGCCAAGGCCGCAGAAAGTAAGAGGGCAGTGATGGTTTTGTGCATGCAGCGATTAAACCAGAAAGGCCCGCCCGGCATGCGACCTATCGCATGCCTTGGCGAGCCAATGTGTGCGCCGGCTGGGCCAGCGTCAGATATTGCTGCTGCCCGAACCGCGGCTGCCGCTCAGGCCTGGGTCGCTTTGCAGACTGCCGCTGCTGCTGCCCATCACGCTGCCGCTCGAGGTGACGCCGCCCGGTACATTTTGGCGGGTGCCATAGAAACTGTGCAGCTGTGTGTTGAATTCCGTACTGGCCATGTCTGGCCAGTCATCCTTGTCGAAGCCAGGAGCGTTTTTCAGGTGTTCTTTCGAAACGTCCAGCAGGAAGCGCTTGTTGACGGTGTCCAGCTCCAGCGCCTGCCACGGTACGGCAAACAGCTTGTCGCCCATGCCCAGCCAGCCGCCGAAGGACAGCACGGCATAGGCCACCTGGCCGTTGCGCATGTCAAGCATGATTTCCTTGATGTCGCCGAGGTCTTCATCCTGGCGGTTATAGACGTCCTCGCCGATCAGCGTGTCTGCACCCATCAGACGTGGGCCAGGGCCGTCGCTGTCGCTATAGTCGTTGCTGTAAATGCCAAAGGTGTCGCGGTCCAGATAGCTCATGATGGTCTCCATGTGGTGGGTTAGTTGACACATCATGCTGGCGGCGCGACAGCCGAGGTATAGGCGCACAAGCGGTGTCGCTGTAGGACAGGGCTGAGTTCACGGCGAACCTAGTGGTAAACTATCGGCCTCGTTAAACTGGAAGAAAATTATGCAAGCATCACGCGAACTGCGCGCCCGCGCGCTGCACTGCCTGACCGAGCGCGATCCGTCGGCCAAGGTGGCGGCGGTGTATGCAATGTTCGAGGCGTCGCAGCAGGGCGGGTGCGTGCCGGACCCGCTGGCCGCCCTGGCCTCATCGGCCGATATCCCCGGCCGTCCTGACCAGCCGGAGCTGGTGCCGCCGCTGCAGGTGGGGCGGCGCGCGATGAACACGGTCGAAGGCCGGGCCATGCTGATCCACGCGCTGGCGCACATCGAATTCAACGCCATCAATCTTGCGCTGGATGCGATCTGGCGCTTCCCCGGCCTGCCGGCCGCGTACTATACCGACTGGCTGCAAGTGGCGAAGGAGGAGGCGTACCACTACGCGCTGCTGGAAGAGCATTTGCAGAAGCAGGGCTACCACTACGGCCAGTTCAGCGCGCATGACAGTTTGTGGGAGATGGTCGCAAAAACATCGGACGACGTGCTGGCCCGCATGGCGCTGGTGCCGCGCACGCTGGAAGCACGCGGCCTCGATGCCAATCCGCCGCTGCGCGCCAAGCTGTGGCAGGCCGGTGACAAGGAAGCGGCGGCCATCCTCGACATCATCCTGCGCGACGAAATCGGCCATGTTGAAATCGGCAACCGCTGGTACGGCTATCTGTGCCGCCAGCGCGGACTGGAACTGATCCCGGCCTACGCTGAACTGGCGCGCCAGTACAACGCGCCGACGCCGCGCGGCCCGTTCAACCTCGAGGCGCGGCGCCAGGCCGGCTTTACCGAGGACGAGCTGCAGCTACTGCGCGGCTAAGGCGCCGCCAGCCGCTTATGGCCAGTAAGAAGGGCGCAGCGCTGCAGTGCTGCCGGTGTAGCCGTGCGTGCGGGCGAATGCCTTCAATGCCTGCGGCGCTTCCTGGCCGCCAAAGATGGACCACAGGAACATGCGTCCATACAGTTCGGCCCGCTCGCGGGGATCGCCGTCCAGCGCCGGGTCCCGCGCCAGCGCGGCCTTCAGTTGGGCCAGACCATTGTCATGCACCACCATGCGGGTGCCGCCGCCGGCCTTGGTGTCGAACACCATCAGGCGCGGCTGGCCGCTGTCGCCATGCCAGCGTCCCCACAGCGGCAGCGCCCCGGCCGGGCCGTTGCCGGGCTGGCCGTGGCGGGCGAAATGGGTCCAGTACCCGGCCATTGCGTCCGATACTTCCTGCCGCCCGGGCAGGTTGGCGCTGGTGAAGCTGCGGAAGGGGTCGAACTCTCCGGCGAGGTCGCGGAACACAAAGGCGACGTCCAGCACGTGGGCGGCGCCCAGCAGTATCTGCGGCTGGATCAGCGGCACGGCCGGCTGCTCGTCCCAGTCAAAGCGGTAGACCCAGACGTCGGCGTGGCCCGACGCCAGCATGGCATTGGCGGGCTCCAGCGCCCCCGAGGCTTGCCACAGATCCGACATGTAGGCGGCGTGACGCAGGTAGCGCGCGCGGTTGCGCATCAGTGGGATGCGTCCGAACAGCATGCGCACGTACGCCGGGTTGTTCGACATGAACAGTTTGTACTCGTCCCGGTTGGTGCCGATGATGACCGGCACCGCATTGTAGCGGCCGCGTTCCGCAAACACCTGGGCCAAAGGCATGGCCGGCAGCACGTAGCCATCCTGCAGCACGCAGGGCGCATCGTAGAAGTGCAGCGCGCCCGGGGTAATGGGCGCCAGCAGCGCCTGCGGAGACAGGCCGCGCACAAACGCGGCGATGTCGGGCGCTGACATGGTGGCGATCAGCGCCTTGGCCGCCTCGCGGCTGGCGGCGCGGCCGTCGCGTTCCAGCCATGCACACAGCAGCTCGCGCGAACTGATGGCGTGGCCGGGGACGAGGTCGTCGCGGTAGTTGCGCGCTTGCGCCACGGTATAGCTGGCGGTCAGCGGCGATTGCAAGATCGCGCGGTGGAACAGGCCCTTGGCCAGCGGGCTGGCGAGGAGGGTGTAGGTATTCAGGCCGCCGGCGGATTCACCGAACACGGTGACGTTGTCCGGATCGCCGCCAAAACAGGCGATGTGCTGCCTGACCCAGTCAAGCGCGGCGATCAGGTCCAGCGTGCCGAAATTGCCGGAGCGGTCGGCCTCGCTGTCGCCATCCTGCGCGAGTTCCTCCAGGCTGAACCAGCCCAGCACGCCGAGCCGGTAGTTGGCCGATACCAGGATCAGCTTGTCCTGGCCGGCCAGGTTGCGCAGCGTGGTGTAGGTGGCGGCGGTGCCGGCGGTGTTGGCGCCGCCATGCACCCAGAACATGACCGGCAGCCTTGCAGTACTGGCCTGCTCCGCCTGCATGCGCGGCGCGTAGATATTCAGCGTGAGACAATCTTCGGAGCCGGCCGGCACACCCCACTGGTCGGGAGGCAGTTCCAGCGTCACACCGCCGATCTGCACCGCCGGCTCGCCACAGGACAGGGCCTGGCGCACGCCATCCCAGGGCTGCGGCGGCCGGGGCGCTTTCCAGCGCAAGGGGCCGACAGGCGGCTGGGCGTACGGCAGGCCAAGCCAGGCATGCGTGCCATGCCGGTCGTCGCGGCCGACGACGCCGCCCAGCGCGGTATGCCGCAGCGAATCGGCGGCGGGCATGGGCGCTTCGCCGGCTGGGGGCGTGGCGCTCACAGCGCGCGCACGGCGCCACAGGAACAGGGCGGCAAGTGCGGCCGCGCCGGCGGCATATATCAGAAGTTCAGGCATGGTGGCTTTCCTTGTTGGATGAGCGGGCAAGATAAATGGGAGCGGCGGCAGCGCTGGAATCCGGTTCGCCTTCGTCCAGCTGGAAGCCGTGCACCAGCCGCGCCAGCGCCGTCGCCTGCTGGTGCATGCCGGCCGTGGCGCCGGCGGCCTGCGCCACCAGTGTGGCGTTTTGCTGCGTCACCTGTTCCATCGCCTGCAGCGCCGCGCTGGCTTGCGCAATGCCGGCTTGTTGTTGGCCACTGGCAGTGGCGATGCGTTCGATGATGGCGCTGACTTGTTGCACGCTGCCGACCACGTCGGACATGGTGGCGCCGGCGCGTGCCACCAGCCGGTTGCCCGCTTCCACCTGCGCCACCGAATGCCCGATCAAGGCGCGGATCTCCTGTGCGGCATGGCCGGAGCGCTGCGCGAGGTTTCTCACTTCGCTGGCGACGACTGCAAAGCCGCGGCCTTGCTCGCCCGCGCGTGCCGCTTCCACCGCCGCGTTCAGCGCCAGGATATTGGTCTGGAACGCGATGCCGTCAATGACGCCGATAATCTCGCCGATGCGCTGGGCCGACGCCGTAATCGACGCCATCGTGCTGATCACTTCCGACGCGGCGTTGCCGCCGTCGCGCGCCACCTGGCTGGCATTGGCCGCCAGTTCCGTCGCCGCGCGGGCATGGCCGGCGTTGTCGCGTACCGCCATTTCCAGCTGCGTCATGCAATCGGCAGTGGTGCGCAGGGTGACGCGCTGGCTGTCGCTGCGTTGCGCCAGATGCTCATGGCCGCCGGCGAGGTCGCGCGCCGCGCCGGCGATATGATCGGCGCCATGCCTGACCTTGCCCACCGTGGCTGCCAGCTCGGTGCGCATGGTGTGCATTGCAAACAGCAGGCTCGACGCATCGCCGGGCCGCAAGGCCACGCCGCCGGCCAGGTCACCAGCGGCGGTGCGGCCGGCAATCTGCATCGCGTAGCCGGGCTCGCCGCCAAGCAGTCCCAGGATGCCGCGCGTGAGTCGCCAGCACAGCACACCGCCGAGCAGCATGGCCGCCGCGCCCAGCACCAGCATCCAGCGCCGTGCTTCCGCGTAGGACGTATGGCTGGCTGCGGTGGCCTGCGCGTTCTGGTGCGCTTCCAGTGCGATCAGTTGCTCCAGCGTGGCCATCCAGCGCTGCTGGACCGGCAGCAGCTGGTCTACCAGCACCTGGTAGATCTGGTCCGATTCGCTGGCCAAGGCCAGCTCCATCGCGCGGGTAATGGGTGCACGCGCCGCCGCCTCCTGCTGGTCGATCCGCGCCAACAGCGCCGTTTCCTCCGCGCTGGCGGACGTGGCCAGCAACAGCCGCAGCCGGGCTTGCGCTGCGGCGTAGCGCCGGGCCTGCTCACGTATTCCTTGCGCCTCCGGCTCAATGTAGGACAGGGAGCCGATCAGCGCCATATTGCGCAAGGCAACCATGCGCTCATACACCGTGTCGCGCATCTGCGTGGCGAGCCCGGTCTTGACGTTGCCGACCTGGGTGATCTGGTCGGTGCGCTGCTGCATCTGCGCCATGTGGCCCAGGCCGAGCGCGATGACGGCGACCAGCAGCGCCAGAATCAGGCCGAAGCCCAGGCGCAGCCGCGCGCCGATGCTCATGGTGTGATGCGTCTTCATGGCGTCAGTGGACATCGGCCGCGGCGCGTTGCGGCGCCGGCGACGGCATGGGCTGCCGCACGCGCGGCTGCGGCATCAGGAAGTACGCCAGCGCGGGCACCAGCACCAGTGCACCGACCATATTCCACAGGAACATGAAGGCCAGCAGGATGCCCATGTCGGCCTGGAATTTGATCGGCGAGAACAACCAGGTGGCCACCGCCACCGCCAGTGTCACACCGGTCAGTATCACCACCCGCCCGGTGAACTGCAGGGCGTGCAGGTAGGCGGCCGACAGGCTGGCGCCGGCCCGCATCCGGTTCAGCATCACGCTCAGCACATACAGCGCGTAGTCGACGCCGATGCCTACGCCCAGCGCAATCACCGGCAGCGTGGCCACCTTCACGCCCATGCCCAGCACCACCATCAGCACTTCGCACAGGATGGAGGTGAGCACCAGCGGCAGTATCGCCACCACCACCGCGCGCCAGCTGCGGAAGGTGGCGTAGCACAGCAGGATGACCGCGCCATAGACCCAGAACAGCATGTCGTGCATGGCCTGCTTGACCACGATGTTGGTGGCGGCCTCAATGCCGGCGCTGCCCGCCGCCAGCTGGAACTGCACGTCCGGCGTATTGTGCGCGGCGGCGAAGGCTTCGACCGCATCCACCACGCGGGTCAAGGTGGCCGCCTTGTGGTCCTTCAGGTAGACGTATAGCGACAGCAGCGAGCAGCTCTGGTTGAACAGCTCGCGCGGCGCGCGCGTCTGCACCGCGCCCAGTGCGCCGGCGTTGGGGATCAGGTCATACCACTTGAAGTTCCCTTCGTTGTAGCCGGTGGTCGCCAGTTTGCTGAGCGCCGCCATTGAATTGGTCGAGTCGACGCCGGGCAGCTGCTCCAGCTGCCACGCCAGGGCATCGACGCTGGCCAGCGTGCCGTATTGCGTGCACTGGTCCGGCGGGGTCTTGATCATGACCACCAAAATATCGGAACTGGCGGCGTAGTTGGCGACCATGAAGCCATTGTCGCGGTTGTAACGGGAGTCTGCGCGCAGCTCCGGTGCGCCGGGATCAAGATCGCCGACTTGCAGCTTCAGGCTGTAGAGGTAGCCCATGCCGCCCAGCAGCAGGCTGGCCGCCACCGTCACCGCCGCCCAGCGGCGCTGGGTGAAATGGTCGAGGAAACGCCACAGCCAGGGCTGCGCGCTGTCGGCCTGCAGCGTGCGCGCGGCTGCCTTCGCGCTGACGCCGGTGTACGACAGCAGCACCGGCAACAATACCAGGTTGGTGAAGATCAGCACCGCGACGCCGATGCTGGCAATCACCGCCAGATCCTGGATGACCTTGATGCGGATGCTGACCAGCACCGCAAAGCCGACCGCGTCGCACAGCAGCGCGGTCAGGCCGGCAGCGAACAGCCGGCGGAAGGTGTAGCGCGCCGCTACTACCCGGTGGGTGCCGCGGCCGACGTCCTGCATGATGCCATTCATTTTCTGCGCGCCGTGGCTCATGCCGATGGCGAATACCAGGAATGGCACCAGGATGGAGTAGGGGTCCAGCTCATAGCCCAGGCTGGCCAGCAAGCCGCATTGCCACAGCACCGCCACCAGCGAGCACACCACCACCAGCGAGGTGCTGCGCCAGCAGCGGGTGTACCAGAACAGCACCGCGCCGGCGATGGCAATCGCCAGCAGGAAGAACAGCAGCACCTGCTGCAAGCCTTCGATCAGGTCGCCGACAATTTTCGCAAAGCCGGTGATGTGGATGCGCACGCCTTCCTTTTCGTACTTGGCGCGGATTTGCTCCAGCCGCTCCGACAGCGCGCGATAGTCGAGCGGCTGGCCGGTCTGCGGATTCTGTTCCAGCAGCGGCACGAAGATAATGCTGGACTTGAAATCAGCCGCCACCAGCTGGCCGATCTCGCCGGAGCGTGCCACGTTGGCGCGTAACTGTTCCAGGCTGCCGGCGGCGCCGTCATAGCCGTCCGGGATCACAGTGCCGCCGTCCAGCCCTTCCTCCGTCACGGCGGCCCAGCGGGTGCTGGGCGTCCACAGCGATTTCATGAACGGACGATCCACTCCCGGCAGCAGGAACAGTTCATCGTTCATGCGCTGCAGGGTATCGAGATAGGCGCGATCGTAAATCGTGCCGTTGGCGGCGGCAACCGCGATGCGCACCGAATTCCCCAGGCCATTGAGGTCGGCCTTGTTGGCCAGGTAGTTGGCGACATACGGATGGGCACTGGGGATCATTTTTTCAAAGCTGGCGTTGAGCCTGATGCGCGTGGCCTGGTAGCCCAGCAGCATGGTCGCCAGCAGGCAAAGCAGGATCACCAGCGGCCGGTAGTTGAACAGCGCCCGTTCGCCCAGGTTGCCGGAGCGCGTATCGAAGTCCTCAAGCCGCCGTATCACCGGCTGTTGTTCCAAATCGTGGTCTGTGTTCATGATGTTCCAGGTGTGTTCAGTTGAGCGGGAGACGGCGCAGGCCGCGCAGGCCGGCAACCACCAGCGCGCCGTCGGCGGCCTGCGTCACGGCGGCCAGCGGCAGGGCAGGCGGCAGCGCGGCGCCGCTGGCGGTGACAGCGGCAAAGCTGCGGCCCTGGTCGCGGCTGCGCAGCACATCGCCGCCCTGGCTGACCAGCACCAGCGTGCCGTCCGCCAGTTCCGCGCCGCCGGCCAGCGAGGCCTGGACGCCGGTCTCGATCCTGCTCCAGCTGGCGCCCTGGTCGCCGGACCAGAAGGCGTTGCCGCGCAGGCCGAAGGCGACCAGCGCGCCGCCGCGCGCGGCCAGCAGGCCGAAGAAGCTGCCCTTGTAAGGCGTGGCGAGCGCGGCGAAGCTGGCGCCGTGGTCGGTGGAACGCAGCAGCAAGCCCTGTTCTCCGGCCAGGTAAAGCGCATTGCCGCTGCCACGCATGCCGTACAGGTGCAAGCCCTTGGGATTGGCGACATGGCTGTGCCACGGCTGCCAAGTCGCGCCGCCGTCCTCGGTCTTGAACAGCAAGTTGTATGCGCCCAGCACGTAACCGCTGCGCGGACTGTCGAAGTGCAGGTCGAGGAAGGGCTTGTCCGGGCCATCCGCAACGAGGTGCTGTGCCTCGGCCAGCGCGCGCTCCTGACCGGGACCGTTCAGCGCTTGCGCCGCCCGCAGCGTGAGCGCCGCCGCCTGCACGCCATCCAGTTGCCGGGTCCAGGTGGCGCCGCCGTCAGCGCTGTGCAGCACCACGCCTTGATGGCCTACCGCCCAGCCTAGCCTGGCATCGACGAACTGCAGTGCCGTCAGGCTGACGCTCACCGGCACCTGCGCCTGGCGCCAGCTGCGGCCGGCGTCGTCCGAGTACAGGATGGTGCCGCGTTCGCCAGCCGCAACCAGCCGCTGGCCGGCGGCGGCCACCGCCAGCATGGCCGCGTTCAGCGCCTTGGGCGTGACCAGCGCCGGCTGCGTCAGCGCCACCGGCACGGTCGCGGCCACATCGGCGCGGGCGCCGTGCATCAGCGCCAGCGCCGCCAGCAGAGCGCAGCAGACCGCGCTTGAATGGAGCTTGTTCAGCTTATTCATCTGGCGCCCCTTCACTTAGCGCGAACCCTGGTTGGCCAGTTCTTCCGGTCCGAAGTAGCTGGCCGGCAGGCGCGGGATGGCCTTGTACTGGGATGACAGGTCGTTGGACGCCTCATTCAGCAGGTAGGCGCCGGTTTGCACGTTGTAGGTGCCCCACATCACGTTGCCCAGCACGGCCGGCAGATCGGGGGCCAGCAGCGTCAGCGTATAGTTGCCGCGCCAGATCTGGCCCTGCGCGTCGTAGCCGTCGACCAGGATGATCTGCCAGGTGTCTTCGTCCAGATAGTAGCGGCGCTTGGTGACGACGTGGCGCTTGCCGGGAATCAGGTTGGCTTCGACTTCCCACACCCGGTGCAGCTCCCAGCGCACCAGGTCGGGATTGAGGAACTGCGGCCCGACCAGGTCTGCGATCTTGGCCGAGGCAGCGCGGTTGTTGTTATACGGGATGTACATCTCCTTCTTGCCAACCAGCTTGAGCTCATGGTGGTCGATCGGCCCGAACAGCATGAACGCCTCGTCGAACAGGCCGATGCCGGAAGTGACCGAATCCGGCGTATCGTAGGATACCGACGGCGCGCGCCGCACCCGGCGCTGGCCCACCAGGTATTGCCAGATCGCGCGCGGCTGCGCCTCGCTGATGCCGTCGTGGACCAGGATGCCTTCACCGGCCTTGGAGGCCGGCGCGCGCGTAATCAGGCGGCCGAACTGATAGACGCCATCGAATTTCTCCAGGCTGCCGTCCTTGAAGTAGTAGGGCCGCATCAGGGTCTGTTCAGCCTCGGTCGCGGTGGCGCGCTTGCCGTCCGGCGTGACGATGGTGGTGCGCAGCGGGAACACGGCGGTCTCGCCGGTCCATGCCAGGCGGTGATTCATGATCGCCTCGTAGCCGCTCTTCGGTATCGGGAAGGGAATGCCGCCGAACGCGCCCTCGACGCCAAAGCCGCCGTCGATGGATTTGGCGCGGGTGGCGTTCTTCAGCGTGTTGTCATACACCCAGCCCGGCGCGCCGCCGGTGCGGTGGGTGGGATACACGTCCAGCCGGTAGTTGGGATACTTCTTCAGCAGCGCCACCGTGGCCGCCGACAGTTTGGCGGCGTACTGGTCGACGTTCTTGCCGGTGATCGCCAGCGTCGGCTTTTCGCCGGCGAACGGGTCGGCGCGGAAGTCGCCGGCCTTGTAACCCGCAGGGACCTTGGCATAAGCGCCTTCCCACGCCGGGATGGTGCCGTCCTTGTTGCCGGCTTTTTCGGCGCCCAAGGGCGTGAGGGTGGTGTGCAGCCTGGCCGCCTCGTCAGCGGTAACGGCGGCGCCGGCGTGCGGCAGGGCGGCGGCAAAAACGAGGGCGACGGCGAAAGTCAGGTTGGTCTTCATTATAGTTTTGTCCTTAGAAAGCGCGCTTGATGTTGAAGGAGATGTAGTCGCGGTCGGCCAGCGACTGGGCATAGCTCAGGATCGGCGTATTGGTTGCCGGATTGTTCTTCAGGAAGGTGCCCGACGCGCCCAGGAAGCGCACGTAGCTGATGCCGAATTTCCAGTCCTGGTGGTAGGTGGCGTTGACGCCGATATTGAAATCGCCGCCATGCGAGCTGCCGCCGTTGAAGTTGAAAATGGCGCGCGAGCGGCCATCGATGTTGTAGCCGACGCCGACCGGCACCGACAGGTCCAGGCCATCGATCACCTGGTAGTACGCGGGCTCGAAGAGGAACCGGGCCGAGGTGGCGTCGCGCGTGGTGTTGGGATCGAGCGAGCCTTTCCAGGTCACGCTGGTGGCGCGGTTCCACGCCAGTTCGCCCAGCAGCGAAGCGCCCTGGAAGAAGGGATTGGTCGGCATGACGTAAATCGCCGACAGATTGACGTGCGCCGTATTGCCCACTGCGTAGCCCGGATTGCCGCTGTTGTCGGCAAAGACGCCGGTGCCGCTGCGCGACAGGAAGTTCGGGGTCGGGTCGCTGACCAGTGGCGTGTTGCGGCGGACCGATACTTCCGCCGCCACGTTCGCGCCCAGCAGCACGGTGCTGGCGCTGGCGCCGAAGGTGCGGATGCCTTCCGCGTACACCGCCTGCACGGTGGACGGCGCGCCGGGCGGGAAGCCCGGTGCGAAGCCAAGGTAGAAGTAAGGTGTCTTGTCGTGATAGCGCGCCGCGTACAGGCCGTACTCGACGTCGGAGCCGGCAGGCGCGAACTTGATTTGCAGCCCGCCCTGGCCGCTGTTCTTCGCCTTCATGTCGGCGATGGTGCGGAAGGCCGGCGCGCCGCTGTCGGTGGGCGCGACCAGGAAGGCGGTGCTGCCGGCGCCGGCAGCGTCGTAGGAACTGAGGTAGCTGCCCACGCCGGGAATCTGGGTCGGACGCCATTCGAACTGGTAGTAGCCGCCGATCGAGACATTCGGCAGCAGCTGCAGCTGGCCCGAGACCTGGTTGACTGGCCGCAGGATCTCCTTGAATTGCGCGCCTGGCACGCTCAGCAGCTTGACCAGATCGACCGGCCCCTGCGCATTGGCGATGCCGTTGGCGCCGAAGAACAGGCTCTCGCCGTACTGCAGCGTGTGACGGCCGACGCGCACGGTGCCCGGCAACTCGCCCAGCGTTCCTTTGGCGAAGACGAAGGCATCCAGCAGTTCGGCATTGCGGCCGTGCAGCAGGCGGGTGCCTTCGGCGAAGGTATTGCCGCTTTTTCCGGCCAGGGTGACGGCGTTGCTGGCGGCCGAGCCGTTGTCGTTGCTGCGGTTGTAGACGCTGTCGTACCACGCGGCCGCGCTGATGCGCATGCCGAGATTGCGGGTGCCGGCGTCGAATTCACTGAGCCAGTCGACGCGGCTGGAGACAATGCCCTTGTTGCGGAAGTTCTGGTTGCCATCGTCCAGGTTGTAGCCGGTGAAGTCGCCCGGGCCGGCCGAGGGATAGCCGCCTGCCAGCAAGCGCCCGTCGGCGTCTTTCAGGCGGTAGGCGGTGCTGTACTTGAAGGTGTTGTTCCAGCTGATCTTGAGGTCCGGATTGCCGGTCTCGAACTCAAATGCGCTGGCTGCTGGTGCGGCCAGCATGGCGCCGATGGACAGGGCCAGCAGGGTTGGACTCAGGCGTTTATTCGCGTGCATTATCAGTCTCCTGGTTATAGTTGTATGGCTGCTTCAGATGAAAGTCGACACCAGTCCTCCGTCCACGGGCAAGTTGGCGCCGCTGATCCAGCGCGCGTCGTCGCTGCACAGGAAGCCGATGGCCGCAGCCACCTCGTCGGCATAGGCCGGGCGTTTCATGCGATGGGCGTCGCGCTGCACGCGCTCTTCGCCCAGCATCGACACGAAGTCGCCGAGGATGGGCGTGAACACCGGGCCAGGCGCCACGCAGTTCATGCGCACCGAGTGTTCCAGGAACCACGGCTGCGACTGGGCGTAGGTCCAGACGATCAGCGCCTCCTTGAAGTACTGGTAGCAGGTGTCGGCGGGAACGGGATGCGCATCGAGCCAGGCCTGGCCCTGGTCGAAACCGCGTACGGCGGCCAGCTGCTTGTGCAGCTCCAGCCGCTGCGGCCATTCCGCACCCAGGATGGAGGCAACGTTGACGATGGAGCCGCCGGCAGGCATGCGCGGCAGCACGCCTTCGGTCAGGTGGCGCAACCCCAGGTAGTTGACGCGCGCCAGCAGCGCCGGATCCGCGGTGCCGGGCACGCCGGCGATATTGCACAGCGCGTCCACGCGCTGGGGCAGTCTGGCGATGGCGGCGTCAATGCTGGCGGCCTGGCTCATGTCGACGGCGACAAAGCCGTCCAGCGTGAGTCCCGCTTCGTTGCGGTCCATGCCGATGACGGTGGCGCCTTCAAAGCGCGCCAGCCGCGCCACTTCCGCGCCGATGCCGGAGGCGGCGCCGGTGACAACGATGGTTTTGTTACGTAACTTCATGTGGTCTCCTGGTTGTAGTTGTGGTGTTCAGAATGGATAGCGCGGCGCTTCGGTCTTGACCGTCATCCACTGCCATTGGGTGAACTCGTCCCAGTCCGAGGTGCCGCCGTGGCGGCCGCCGTTGCCCGAGGTGCCGCCGCCGCCGAACGGCGCGTGGGCTTCGGCCAGCACGGTCTGGTCGTTGATGTGAACGTGGCCCGCCGGCACGCGGTCGGCGATGAACATCGCGCGCGCCAGCGTCGGCGTGATGATGCCCAGCGCCAGGCAGCCGCTGGTGGCGGAGGCCAGGGCGATGGCTTCCTGGTCGCTGTCGAACACGGTGATCGAGGCCACGGGGCCAAACAGTTCTTCCTCAAAGCAGCGCATGCCGGGCCGGACGCCGGCCAGCACGGTCGGCTGATAGAACTGGCGCTCGTAGCTGCCGCCGGCCAGCAGGCTGGCGCCGGCCGCCACACTGTCGCCGACGATGCCGTGCAGGCGTTCCACCTGGCGGGCGTTGATCAGCGGGCCGAGCGCCACCGCGCCGCTCATCGGATCGCCCACCGGCAGCTGCTTCGCTTTCGCCACCACGCGCTCGATCACCGCATCGGCGATGCCGCGCTGGAGCAGGATGCGGCCGGCGGCCATGCAAATCTGGCCCTGGTGCAGATAGGCGCCCCAGGCCACGTTGGCGGCGGCGATGTCGGGGTCGGCATCGTCGAGGATGACCAGCGAATTTTTGCCGCCCAGTTCCAGCGACATTTTCTTGAGGTGGCGGCCCGCCAGCTCGCCGATGCTGCGGCCCACGGCGGTCGAGCCGGTGAAGGCAATCATGGCGATATCCGGATCGGCGCACATGGCCTGGCCGGCTTCGGCGCCGCCCGGCAGCACCTGCAGCACGCCTTTGGGCAGCCCGGCTGCTTCGAAAATACGGGCGATCAGGACCCCGCCGCTGACCGGCGTCTGCAGGTCCGGCTTGTGGACCACGGCATTGCCGGTGGCCAGCGCTGGCGCGATCGAACGGATCGACAGGATGAGCGGAAAGTTGAACGGCGAGATCACCCCCACCACGCCGTGCGGCACGCGGCGGGCGATGCTCATCGTGCCGCTGGCCGAGGCCAGCAACTGGCCTTTGGGCTGGGTCAGCATCGCGGCCGCTTCCAGCAGGTGGGCGCTGGCCTCGCGCAGTTCCAGGTCGGCCTTGGGACGGATGGCGCCGGTCTCGCGCACGATCCAGGTCGATAGTTCATCGTGATGTCTGGCGATGGTTGCTGCCGCGCGGCGGAAGATGGCTGCGCGTTCCTTGTAGTCGCTGGCGGCCCATGCGGGCTGCGCGGCGCGGGCTGCACTGGCGGCACGCGCCACGTCGGCGGCGTTGGCCATGCCGGTGCGGCCCAGCTGTTCGCCGCTGGCCGGCTCGGTGAAAGTGTGGCTGCCGCCAAGGGCGGCGATCCAGTCGCCGTTGAAGATGCGGTCCTGCCATATGTCGGCCCGCAAAAGCGTGGTCGCGTCGGTCATGCTGTCTCCTTGTGTGAGGTGTGGGGTGGGGAAGTCGGCCTGTGAGCACGCTAGTTGCATCAAGGTCCGCTTACCGCTCTTGCCCTGCTTATTACAAGTTGTGTGCCAGCTCGCGAACGGGTTGCGCTATTGCGGCGCGATATGCGCGGTTTTGCTGGGAAAGCAGGGCGGATGCAGGGGATGGCGTGGCGCGCCGCAGCAAAAATACCCGCGCGGCGGCGATTGATGAAATGATCAACTTGGAGAAATGCCGATGTATGATTTGATAAAAAATGAAGAAAGCGGAGACATGAGCAAACCCCCACGCGTATCGCTGGCCGAGATGTCGCGCGTCACCGGCAAGATGCTGAACCAGGGCGACAGCCAGCATCTTGCCGCCGGCGCCGCGCCCACGCTGGACGACCTGACGCAAAGCCTGCACTTTTCGCCCGGCGACGGCCGCATCTGGCTGAACGGCCAGCGCATGCAGCTGCTGCACACCACCTCGCTGGGTTCCCTGCGGCGCGAGCTGATGGAGAGCATCGGCCCCGAGCGCACGCGCGGCTTGCTGACGCGGGTCGGCTATTCGGCCGGCGCGCGCGACGCCCAATTGCTGCGCGAGCGCTGGCCGGACGCCGAGCCGGGATCCCTGTTTGCGGCCGGTCCGCGCATGCACTCGCTGGAAGGCGCGGTCAAGGTAGAGCCGCTGCACTTCGAATTCGATTTCGAGCGCGGCACCTACCATGGCGAATTCCTGTGGCATCACTCCAGCGAGGCCGAGGTGCACCAGGCCGATTTCGGCATCGGCACCGAACCGGCCTGCTGGATGCAGACCGGCTACGCCATCGGCTACACCAGTGCCATGATCGGCCGGCTGACCATTTACCGCGAAATCGAATGTACCTGCATGGGCCACCAGCACTGCCGCCTGATCGGCAAGCCGGCCGATGAGTGGGACAACGTTGAGGAAGACCTGCGCTACCTGAATGCCGAAGCCTTTGTCAGCACCACTGCCTACGGCAGCGTCGGCGCGCAACAGCAGCAGGCGGCCGTGCTGCCCGGCGACGACCAGCGCGCCTACAGCGACAAGGAAATGGTGGGGGTATCGTCGGCCTTCAACGCCGCCTGCCACATGCTCAAGCGCGTGGCGCCGACGGCGGCGACGGTGCTGTTCACGGGAGAGTCCGGGGTCGGCAAGGAGCTGTTCGCCTACATGCTGCATCAGATCGGCCCGCGCAAGGAGCAGCCGTTTGTGGCGGTGAACTGCGCGGCGATTCCCGAGACGCTGATCGAATCGGAGCTGTTCGGCGTCGAGCGCGGCGCCTACACCGGCGCCAGCCAATCGCGGCCGGGGCGCTTCGAGCGGGCCTCCGGCGGCACCCTGTTCCTCGACGAAATCGGCACCCTGAGCCTGGTCGCGCAAGGCAAGCTGCTGCGTGCTTTACAGGAAGGCGAAATCGAACGGGTAGGGGGCGTGCGCAGCGTCAAAGTGGACGTGCGGCTGGTGGCCGCCACCAATGTCGACCTGCGCGAGGAAATCCGCCAGGGCCGCTTCCGCGAAGACCTATTCTTCCGCCTCAACGTGTTTCCCATCCATCTGCCGCCGCTGCGCGACCGGCGCGATGACATCCCGCTGCTGATGGGCTACTTCATGCGCCACTATGGCCAGAAGCACCAGCGCCGCGTGACCGGCTTCACGGCGCGCGCGGTCGATGCGCTGCTCAATTATCACTTCCCGGGCAATATCCGCGAGCTGCAAAACCTGGTCGAGCGCGGTGTGATTTACGCCAACGAAAATGGTCCGATCGATTTGCCGCACCTGTTCACCAGCGGGGAAGAATCGCAAACTTCGTATTTTTCACTGGCGCAGACCGGGCGCCTGACCAGCAACGGCACGGCCGCAGCGGAAACGCCGTCCAGCGCGGCCTTGCTCGACGTGCTGCCTGCCATGTTGCGGCAACAAGGGCAATCGCAAGACTGGTCGCTCGACCAGCTGGAAAGCACGCTGATCCTGGCGGCAGTCGAGCGCGCGGAAGGCAATCTGTCAGCCGCGGCGCGCATGCTCGGCCTGACGCGGCCGCAGTTGTCCTACCGGATGAAGAAACTGCAGCAGAACTAGCGCAGGAAGCCCAGGTATTAGCCGGACAAGAATTAGCTTGATATTATGGTGTATATACACTATATTGGGCTGCATACCGTGGCAATGCGCTGCATTTTTTTAACTCTAATGGTGCATATACACCATAAGGAAAATCCCGATGAATATCGATCGTCGTCTATTGGCCCTCGCTGCAGGCATGTTTGCGGTGGGCACGGACAGTTTTGTGGTGGCAGGCATCCTGCCGCAGGTGGCCGAGTCGCTGAATGTCCCGGTCTCCGTGGCCGGCCAGATGGTCACGGTGTACGCGCTGAGCTATGCCTTGCTGTCGCCCTTGATCGCGGCACTGGCATCGCATTGGCCGCGCAAGCGCCTGCTGCTTACCGGTCTGGCAATTTTTGTGATCGGCAATGCGGTCACCGCGATGGCGCCAACGCTGGGGCTGGTGCTGGCCAGCCGTTTCATCGCCGGCCTGGGCGCGGCCATGTACAGTCCTACCGCCACCGCCACCGGCGCTGCGCTGGCCGCGCCGGAGAAGCGCGCGCAAGCATTGGCAATCGTGATCGCGGGATTGTCCAGCGCCACCGCGCTCGGCTCCCCGTTGGGCGCCTTCATTGGCAGCCTGGGCAACTGGCGCGACACCTTGTGGTTCGTCTCCGCAGTCGGCCTGGCTGCGATGGCCGCGGTGCAGTACCTGCTGCCCGCGATTGCAGCCTTGCCGTCGGCCAGCCTTCAACAACGCCTGGCGCCGCTGAAGGACAGCCGCGTTGTGCTGACCCTGCTCACGACCCTGGCCGCCTACGCCGGCATGTTCTCGGTCTACACCTACATGGGCGTGAGCTTCGACCGCGCTACCGGCGGCCGTCCTGAAGTGCTCGCCGGCCTGATGCTGCTGTGGGGCGTGGCCGCTACGGCAGGCAACCTGGCAGCAGGCCGCCTGACCGACCGTTTTGGCAGCCGCGCCATCATCAATGGCGCCATCGCGGTGCTGGTGCTGAACTTCCTGGCCCTGCCGTGGACCAGTGCGTCGCTGCCGACGGCGGCCATCGCGCTGGTGATCTGGGGCGTTTGCGGCTGGGGCCTGGTGGTGCCGCAGCAGGCACGCCTGATCCAGATCGCACCGGCGGCCGCGCCCTTGCTGATGGGGCTGAACTCCGCTGCGCTGTATGTGGGCGTCTCCGCGGCCGGTGTGGTGGGGGCCGCCGGCATTGCCATGCTGGACCACCACCTGCTGGGCCTGATCGCTGCAGCGCCAATTGCGCTGGCCTTCATTTTCGCGCAACTGGCAAGCAGGAAGATTCGCATCGCGGCCGCCCTGGGGATCGCCCTGAGTTTCGGCGCGCAGGCGCAACCGGTCGACCCCAACCACAAGATTCTGACTGCTGAAACAGTCCGCGTCACGGTGCCGGATGTGAAAGCCGGCATGCCGCACGCAATACAGGTCAGCCCGGACATCACCTTGCGCCGCATGGTGTATCGTCCTGCGCACCCGAAAGGCACACTGCTGTTCCTGCATGGCTTCCCCGAAACCATGTATGCCTGGAAGCCGATTGCGGAATCGCTCGCCGGCGACTATGAGGTGCATGCGTTTGACTGGCCCGGTTACGGCCAATCATCGCGCCCCAGCGCCGGGCGTTTTGCCTACGCGCCGATCGATTATGCCCACGTGCTGGAGGATTACATCCGCGCCGCCGGGATCGACCGTTCGAAGCTGGTGATTTATGCCTCCGATATCGGCGCCTTGCCGGCATTGCTGGCGGCGCTGGAACAACCGGATATCGCCCGCAAAATCATCGTGGGCGATTTCGCGCCGTTCAACCGTCCGCAATATATGTACGAAACCTTGCAGGGGCTGAAGTCCAAACCTTCGGCCGACGCCGTGCATGCGGCGATGAACAAGGGGCGCGATGAAATCCTGGCCAATGCCTTCTTCCGCGGCCTGCCGGCTGAACAGCGCTATCCGATTCCGCAGGATTTCAGGGACGATATGGCAAAAGGGTGGGGCGGCGAAATCACTTCGGCGGACGCCTTCTACCACTACTACGCCAACTTTACGCGCGACCAGGACTACTTTGAAGCCAATATGTCGCAGCTGAAGGTGCCGCTAGAGGTGCTGTGGGGCGAGCAGGACATCTACATCAACAACGCGATGGGCCGCGAGTTTGCGCAGCGGAGCAAAGCCAAGCTGACAATCCTGCCCAATCTCGGTCATTACCCGCACCTGCAGGCGCCCGAGCAGACTGCCGCAGAACTGCGCGCAGCACTGGCCGGGCCGCTTTGACTTGTGTTGTACCTACACTAAAATAGGCCCATGAAAACCGATACAGACAACCACGCGCAGCTCGAAGCCGGCCTGATTGCGGAAGTGGCCCAGCATTGCTTGTTGACCCGCACGCGGATTATTTCGCGTGTCATCACCAATATTTACGACCAGGCGCTGCGTCCGTTTGAGGTGAATTCGTCCCAGTTTTCCATGCTGGTGATCATCGCCAGGATGAAGGGCGCCAGCCGCGCGGAACTGGCGCGCGCCAATCATCTTGAGCGGTCGACGTCGACCCGCAACCTGCAGCTGCTGCTGGATCAGGGATGGGTTGAAGAGCAAGCGCCAAGCTCGGGGCGCAGCCGGCCTATCCTGCTGTCCAAAGCGGGCCGCAAGTTGCTGGAGGCCGCCATGCCCGCCTGGCGTGAGGCACAGCAGACGGCCAAGCGGATACTGGGCGAGCAGGGCGCAGCAGCGCTGCTGTCGATCGCCAACGGCCTGCCGCCGGAGACTTTATAGCTGATTAAACCGCAGAAACGATAGGAACAATCAATTGCACCCCCATCATTCAATATTTACAATAGAATTTCCAATAAATTAACAAGAAGAGGGGTGGGGGAAATGAAATATCTAAAACACGGGATTTGCGCCGCCGGGCTTGCTCTGGTGGCGATGCAGGCAAGCGCTCAGGTAAGCGCTAACGCCAGTGCGGCAGGGGTCCTGGACCTGCAGGAATCGATCGTCAACAATGGCGACGGCACGTGGACGTATAACTACAGCCTGACCAATCTGACCGAAGCCAGTAACGCATGGTGGGTGGTCCTTTACACCAACTTGTCGCCGATGAGCGTGACGGCGCTGGGCGATAGCAGCCATACCGGCTGGAGCTACTACTATGGCGCAGTCCCAGGCGATATCACAGCGCCGGCCGGCGAAGCCAACGTGGTGTACACCTGGGCCGCGAGCGATGGCTGGCCAACCAGCTCGCCCAACGGCGTGGGCATGGGGCAGACGGTCGGTGGCTTCTCGTTCACCGCCGGCGCTTATGATGCGTCGGGCAAAGCGTTCTATGTCGACGTCGTGCCGTACTGGGGCGGCTCCAACCTGGGCCACAACGGCAATGACGCCCAGATCTTCAATTACGGCGGCGTGACGGCAGCAGTGCCGGAACCCGAAACCTACCTGATGATGGGCGTCGGCCTGGCCGCACTGGCCGGACTGCGCCGCCGCGCCATCAACGCCGGCCGCACCTGAGCCACCCGCGCTGCCGGCAAGCGCCAAGGCCTGAAGAGCAATCTTCAGGCCTTTTTGTTTGGTCCCCGCCTTGACGCAGATCAAACCGCTTGTGCGCAGGACGTGGATGATCACTACTTGCCTGGAAATAATCTTACCGACGTTACAAAGTACGCATTTGTTAATGATTTTTTCACTTATTCTGGTTCTTCAACAAGTAAATCCACGCGGCTAGGGGCCCAACCATGTGCACAACAATGATAATCACCAGTGGCGCCACGGCAGACGGCTCCATGATGGTCACGCATTCCGATGATAACGAGCTGTCGGACCAGCGCCTCATTTATGTTCCGGCACAGGACCATGCGCCTGGCAGTGTGCGCGGCATCGTCAATGGCAGCAACGATGCCTATCCGCGCCTGGTCAGCAAGCTGCGCGGGCCGGGCTACGACCTGCCGGACTGGCCGGAGACGCCGTTGATCGGCACCATTCCGCAGGTGGCGCACACCTATGCCTACTTCGATGGCAGCTACGGCATCATGAATGAGCACAATCTGATGTTCGGCGAATGTACCAACGGCGCCAAATGGCAGCCCATGACGCCGGTCACCCAGGCTGAAGCAAGAGCAACCGGTCAGCACTGCCGCCTGTTCTACAGCGCCGAGCTGTCCCGCGTCGCGCTCGAACGCTGCAAGACGGCGCGCGAGGCGGTTGAGCTGATGGGCTCGCTGATCGACACCTATGGTTATTTTTCCACCGGCGAGACCTTGCTGGTGGCCGATGAGCGAGAGGCCTGGGTATTCGAGATGTGCGCCTTGCCCGACGCCGAGTACCACTCCGCCTGGATCGCCCAGCGCGTGCCGGATGGCACCGTGTTTGTCGCGGCCAACGAGTTCCGCATTCGCGACATCATCGAGGGGAGCCCCGACCAGATCTTCTCGCGGCTGCTACTGCCCGGCCTGCGCAAGGTGGGCTGGGCCGGCGCCGACGACGCCACTATCGATTGGCTGTCGGCGGTGAGTTACGGCGAATACGCCCATCCTTATTATTCGCTGCGCCGGGTCTGGCGGATCTTCGACCGCATCAACCCGGATCTGGGATTGAGCCCCTGGGTCAATGGCGGGGGATACACCAGGGACTATCCGTTTTCGGTCGCCCCGCGGGAAAAGCTCACATGCCCGGACATCATGGCGCTCTACCGCGACCATTACGAAGGCACGCAGTTCGACCTGACCAAGGGAATAGGCGCAGGACCGTACGGCGATCCCAACCGCTACATCGGCCCTTATGACGGCGCCCAGAACAATGTCTCCGCTCCAGACTTGAAGCTGTACGGCGCCTGGGAACGCGCGATTTCGATCTTCTATCAAGGCTACACCTATGTCGCCCAGACCCGGCCCCACGCTCCCGAACTAACCAAGGGAGTGCTCTGGTATGGGCCGGACGTGGCCTACACCACCTGCTTCACGCCGTTTCCAAGCAAGGTGCAGCAGCTGCCGCAAGCCTACCAGGTCGGCGATCCACAAAAGTTCAGCCGCAATGCGGCATGGTGGGCCTTTGACTTCGTGGCGAACTGGGCGCGGCTGAATTTCCAGCGCATGTGCACCGTCGATATCCAGCCTCTGCAAAAACAGCTTGAAGACCTGCAGGCTCAGCAATTGCTGGCGTGGGACCAGCGGTTCAAGGATGGCGGCAGTGCGCAGGAACTGACCGTGCTTAGCGAGCAAAATTCCAGCCTGGTCCTCCAACGCTGGTGGGAGCTGGCGGACAGGCTGATTGCCAAATACTCCGATGGCTATGTCACCCCGGCGCCAGCGGCGCCGCAGAACCGGCCCCCGGTCGCGCTCGGCTATCCGTCTGCCTGGTTGGGCGTCACCAATTACCGCGATGGGCCCGTCAGCTACAACATGCCGCTATAGCCCTCGCGGCCGCCGCAAGAGTTTCTCAGTTTTTCTCCGTTTTGCATGCAGCAGCGATTGTTAACATCGGCGATGTCATCCTAAACCAGGCAACTGAAATCGGAAGGGAATACCAGCATGAACAACAAAAATCTGAGTTCGACGAGAAAGTCATCCGCAACTGAAAAATTGACGCAGAAGGAATTCAATCCGAATTATCGCTTTGCTCATCGAAGTGGATGGCTACCGGCTCCGGGTAGCGTCGCGTTCAAGGCATTCTTTGAAGAGGTTTTGACGCCAACCCAAGGAGCTTACGCACCCAGCGTTCAGGCACTGGACGACTTCATTTCTGCGAATCCGGTGTTAAGCTATCTGATGGATAATACCTGCAAGCAGAACTATAACTTGGTCACCGCCTGTTCTGCTTTGGCAAAGAGTGAAGAGGTGTTCTTGCCGCGCATTGCAAGCAAAGACGATTTGCTTACCGCATTCAACAATATTCTGACGCGCCCGCCATATTTCGTTAATGATGAGTTGGTGGGCCTGCCATTTTCCGCGCTGGTGGTTGGTATTGACTCAACATTGAGTGGCGTCACCCTGTTTGGCCTGCCCATGTTCAATCAAAAAATGCAGGCCATTTTAAATAATTGGAATACCTTCCTTGCTTCCCCGGCCTCCAACACGGTGTTTAGCGTAGAAGGCAAACAATGGCTCTCTCCGGCCGCCAAGCAGCAGTATCAGTTTGAGATCTGGCAGAAGGACAACGAAACTCTTCCTTACTGGAATTCCTGGAACTCATTCTTTACGCGCCGCTTCAAGGATCAGCAGGCTTCACGCCCGGTTTCTGCTCCGAGCGATAATCGCATCGTGATCAGCGCCAATGACGGTTCATTGTTCCGCTGGGATGATAACGTCGCATCGACAGAAGTGTTTTGGTTCAAGGACATGAAGTATTCGCTGTCCGATATCTTTAGCTCCGAGGTCCCTGAGCAGCAAGCGGTAATGGACCAGTACAATTTGCTGGAATTGTTCACGGATGGTTCCGTGTTTCAGACTTATTTAAATCCGTATAACTTCCATCGCTGGTGGTGCCCAGCGAATGGCACCGTGCTATTCGATCCGGTTGTCATCCCTGGCTGCTACTTCAACAAACTCGTTATTCCCGATTTTGGCGGCGCCTCGACCGAATCCTTGCCTTATTTGGTGGAGGTGAACGCGCGCGGCACGATGGTCATCAAGACGCCTGATTATGGTTATGTTTGCTGCATTCCACTTGGCATGAGTGAAGTGTCAACGATTGCATTTGACGCGCAAATGAAAGCCGGCGCTACGGTCAGTAAAGGGCAGGAAATGGGGATGTTTGAGTATGGCGGCTCCTCGTTCGTCATGATCTTCCAGAAAATACCGGGTAAGAAATTGATCTTCCAGGATGCGATGGGACAAGTCTTGGATAAGCTCCCGGCGCCGCCGCAAGGCAGCGCCGATACAGGCGGCAATGTGACCTTGATCGGTGGTCAAGTAGGTAAGTGGGAGGATGTTGATTTCTGCATTCAATCGACCGAGGGATGGCAGAACGCTGGCTATGTTAATCAGGGTAGCCGGTATCAAATCACTTACGTCAGTGGCTTGTGGACGAGTAATCCGAATACCAACAACGGCAATTGGTATGATGCCAACGGATCATCCATCACAGCTACGCAATCAGGCTATCCATTGCAGGGAGTTGCCGAAGGGGCTTTGATCGGCCAGATCGGGAATAATCCACCTTTCCTGATCGGCGACTCAGGTTTGACGCCAGCCGGACAGATTGGGCAGTTGCAGTTGGTCATAAACGACGACCTCATGGGACTTTACGGCCAAGGGTTGAAGGATAACGTCGGCCAGATCATCGTTTCGATCAAGCCTGCCTGATTACGCCCGATCAAGCCTCCGCAAATCAAGAAATTTGCGGAGGCGCGCAGCTTTCCCCAGATTGGAATTCCATCATGTCCCAAGCCATCATTGATCAAATTGTGCAACTCTGGTCTGAGATTAATCCGGTTGCCAGTTATACCAGCGGTTACACAAAGAGTATCGAAAGCCTGTTTTTTCAAAACCAGGAAAATGTCGCTGAATTTATGCGAAAGATCGAGACCTTAATCGGTTTAGCATCACAAATTACCGATCAGGATATGCGGTCTACTGCCTTGGCGGTGTTGATCACCCAACGCACACAAATCGAGCTGGCAAGAGCCAGTGGAGCAGGGCCGTCAGGCACCGGAGCTGGCGGCGTGTATGCCGCTGCTGATGGTGTGTTTTATGTCGTGCTCAAAGAAGATTTCCGGCAAGATTGGGTGGAAAAATACCTCGCGACCGTGGTGGCGATGGTTGTATTTGAAACCCAACGTTGGTCGGGCGGGGCATATACCGTCGAAGAGCGTAAGGAGTGCCTCAATACCGCTGCGTATATGACTGGCGCCTTGAGTGCTTTGACAAGTGCAAATCCAGCGCTAACGAGTGCTGCGGCGCAAGTAAGCAATGTACTGGATCGCTACCGAGCGATCTTTTTCACTAACGATCTTGCCTCCGATGACTTTGATGTTTATTGGCCGGCGTTCAGGGCGGGAGATGCGGAGCAGGGGCCGCAGGCAGCACGCGGGTATCCCGCGACCCTCCAGAACTACTACACGCTGGACATGAATGCCGACCAGGTCGAGCATGCCGCTAACGACTGGCTCTTGATCGACATGCCAGTGACCTTGGATCTGGCACAGCGAATTGGTGCCTCGCTTGGTTTGGCACCGAATGCTTCTTTGCAGGCAGTGTGGGACGGCCTCAGTCAAAAGTATGCGGTCGATTTTACGACGGAAAAGATGCAGGAAGTTCTGGCCGCGTGTAACAACTACGGTCAAGAGAACATCATCGGCTTCACTGCGGCCGATATCGTGAAGTTCTCGCCGACGCCCAGCTATTTAGTCAATCTGGTGACTGGTGGCGAGGACTTTGCGATTAACTATTTAACGGATCGGCCGTTTTCACAACTGTATCTCACCGCCTCCAAGAACACTTCGCTTCTGACGATGATTAACATTTTGGTCCACGAAGCGTCGCATGGTTTTAATTTTGTGATGTCGGCGCGCTTGGCGCGTTCACCATTGTTCAATCTCAATACCTCTTTGGAAGTGCCGATGACCGAGGGGCAGGCGTATTATCGGGAGTATCAGTACTATGCTGGCGCTGCCGCTTTATTGAATAAAACCGGGCTCACGCCAGCGGAGCAGGCCTATCTCAATTTGTACGGTACGACCGCGCAGGAACAGGCAGATGCCGTGCTGGGCGCCCAACTGGAAACGTATATTTGGCGCGTAATACGCTACATCCGGGCACTCTGTGATGTCAGAGTCAATGGAGGAAAACAAACCTATACAGACTTTATTGCATGGGCTGCGCAGGCGACAGGATTGTCGATGCAGACCCTGCATGGCGAGTGCTTTACATTCATGGCGTCCCCGGGCTATGCACCGTGCTATGCCATCGGTGGTGCTATTTACGGCAACCTCAGCACTATGGGCTATAGTCGAAATGTAAGCACACTGAGTTTCAATACCCAAAGTTCAGCCATGGGCTTCCATACCTGGCCCATCGATAAGCTTCGTATGCAGGCATTTGCAAACGGCACTGCAACGCAGTCGTGACCGGGGAGAGCATTCGCTGGGACGCCGCCGTATGCAGCTGGTTGGGCAACCGTCCAATGAAGCAAAAGTGGGACTTCATTCATTTCTAAGTCCCGCTCTATGATCGCCATTTTTTTGAAAAGATAGTCACACATTTATTTCAAATCGAAATGAAGCAAATGTGTGACTATTCGATGGGTATGGCAAGGCGAGCTGCGACGCTTTAGTGCTGATGCTGGTGATGAATATCCGGGTAATGCTTGTGCGAGTGTCTCATCGGTTCGTGACGATGCGGGTGCACATGCGGTTCGGTTTTATCCCAAGGGAAGTCATGTTCATGCTCATGGTGCGCATCGTGGCTATGGGCATGAGTGTGCTCCATCGGGTCGTGTTCATGCTCGTGTTCATGGCTTTCGCTGAGGTGCAACCAAATGCCTACGCCCATCAACAGTGAGGCGATCCAGAAGAGGGCGCCGGGCTGCTCGCCCGGCAGGAATAATGAAATGGCGGCTCCGACGAAGGGCGCGGCCGAAAAGTAGGCGCCGGTGCGCGCGGTACCAAGATGACGCAGTGCGAGTACAAACATGACCAAGCTCAGGCCATAGCCGCAAAATCCAATGACAGCAGCGCTCAACACCGTGGAGGCGCTCGGCAGGTGGGCGCCGAGTGCGGCGGCAATCGAGAGATTGACCGCACCCGCCACCAGTCCCTTGACGCAGGCGATCTGCACCGCGTCGCTGGCCGAGACCTTTCTTGTCAGGTTGTTGTCGATGCCCCAGCACAGGCAGGCGCCCACGGTGGCCAGTGCGCCCAGTGGCAAACCGTGCGCTGTGGCTTGGTCCCAGGACAGGAGGACGCCGGCGGCGACGATCAGCAGCATTCCGATGAAGATGCGGCGATCAAAGTTTTCCTTGAAGACGAACCATGCCAGCATCGAGGTCAGTACGCCCTCCATATTCAACAGCAGCGATGCAGATGCCGCCGGCGTCGTCGTGAGCCCGAGCATCAGCAGCACCGGGCCTGCCACCCCGCCGGCCAGGATCGCACCGCCCAGCCAGGGCCAGTCCAGGCGGGTCAGCCTGGCAATTTCACTACTGCCATTGCGCCGGGCCAATCCGCGCGCCAGATAGAGCACTAGCAGACCGAGGCCGCTGCCCATGTAGAGCAAGCCAGCGAGGCTAACGGGTGCTAGTTGGCTGACGAGGGACTTGGCGAACGGTGTGCTGGCGCCAAACAAGGCAGCTGCCAACAGCGCGTACATCACTCCTTGACGGAGTCCTGCATTGTGATTAGATGTCGAATTCATGTTGTCTTCAAAGCTCTGTCGGTGCGGCATCCGCCGTAGGCTGCTGGGCCGTCAGATCGCGGAGAATCTCGCATTCGCGCACCCGTCCCGTACTTTGGCAGCGTGACCGCAGCCGCAGAAGCTCTTCCTGCAGCGCTTGCAGCTCGGACATTTTTCGCTGGATCTCGCTGATGTGCTGATCAAGCAAGTCGTTCACGCCGCAGCATGGCTGCTCAGGATGGTCCTGGAAGGCCAGCAGCGACTGCACTTCATCGAGCGACATGTCCAGCCCCCGGCAGCGACGGATGAATGTCAGCCGATCCACATGCGAGGCGCCGTATAGCCGGTAGTTGCCGCTGGAACGCGTCGGCGCGTCCAGCAAGCCGCGCTGCTCGTAATAGCGGATGGTCTCCGCCTGGCAGCCGGTTCGGGCCGCCAGCTCGCCTATTTTCAAATTCATCACATTTCCACTTGACCTTGTAGTAGCTACAGGGATTCTAATGCACTTTTGATTGGGAGGTCGTCATGGCTGATTGCTGTTCCGGTTCCTGCGAGTCCGGCCGCGCTCCGGACCCACGCTACCGTAAGGTGCTGTGGACCGCGCTGCTCATCAACGCCGTCATGTTCCTGGTTGAAGTCGTCGCCAGCGTGAACGCGCATTCCGCCTCGTTGCTGGCCGACTCCATGGACTTCCTTGGCGACGCCGTCAACTATGGCGTTTCGCTGTTTGTGCTCGGCATGGCGACCGTATGGCGCAGCCGCACGGCCTACGCCAAAGGGTGGGTGATGGGGATGTTCGGGCTCGTCGTGCTAGCCCGCGCGCTATGGACCGGCCTGGGCGAGCATACCCCGGCGGCGGAAACGATGGGCATCGTCGGCATCCTCGCCTTTGCCTCCAACGGCGTGGTGGCCTGGTCGCTGTATGTCTACCGCGAAGGAGACGCGAACATGCGTTCGGTATGGCTTTGCACGCGCAACGACATGATCGGCAACCTGGCCGTCCTTCTGGCTGCGGCGGGCGTGTTTGGCACGGGTGCCGCATGGCCCGACATCGCCGTGGCCTCGATCATGGCCATGCTTGGCCTCATATCCGCGCGCGAGGTGATCGGCCACGCCCGACAAGAGTTACAAGACCTGGAGAAACAACATGCCTAAATTCATTGCACTTCCTTTCTATAGTTGAAAACACGCGAAACTGTGCCACGCGCCGAAAACTGACGGCCCAAAAAAATCTAACGTCAGGCCGAGTCCCCAGATGGGTGCGTGCGGAGCTGCCTGCGCCGTAACAGCAGATGCACGGCCGGCACCACGAACATTGACAGCAGGGGAGCGGTGATCATGCCGCCAACCATCAGCACGGAGATCAATGTCACGGCCAGGCCGGCCGCCGCCGCCATCGCGTATGTCTTGGTGAACGCCAGCGGCGCGAACAGGCGCCCCTCCTGCGCTTCCAGCGTGAACATCCGGCAGTCACACATTTGCTTCAATTTCACCGACGAGTCACACAGTTCCTTCAACAACAGTCACACATTTCCTTCATTAGACGAGCTGGTTGGGCAACACAGAACTCCCCGACTTAAAGATTAGTACGTCCGTTAAGCCTAGGGAGGCGACCTTCAGGTCGGTTACACCGTACTAACTTTTCTGTCGATCATTGAAAGTGAGGTTGGCCGCGAGAGGCGACGAAAACTCATACGGGGAGCGGGGCGTAAATTCTCGACGCAATGATTCAGACAGAGATGGGATGTGACCTGGATCACGCCCAACTTGGGCCGCCGCTAAAATGAAGGATGTGGGCTGTAATCATTGTTATCGTCGTTCACCGCTTTATGCTGGAGCGGGCCCGGAAGATTTGGTCAGTTTTCGGTCAGCGCCAACAGGGGCGCCATTGTTGATTTTTCTGCGACGAATACGCAATTTTGTAATTGATCGGCATCCGGAAGTGCCGGAAAATAGCGCCACGCCGCGCCGGGGAGTCCCGCGAAGGCGCTACGTGCGGCGGCCGGGGCGCGGGCGCTCATGTGGCGACCCAGCGCTCCCGGCTTTAGCCATTCCAGTCGGCGACCTGATAGATTTCTCCCCGCTCCAATAACAAGTTTAGGAAGGCTATGTCCTTTTTTCGTCTCAGCTTGCTGGCTGCTCTCGTGGCCGCGTGCTGTATCAGCAACGCACAAACTGTGCGAGGCGTTGATGCACACTTTTCCTGGTTCCGCTACGAAGGGCACAGCATCGAGGGGTTGAAGCCGGATGCGAAGCATTTCGTCAATCCGATCGTTTCCGGCTATGCGCCTGACCCCAGCCTTGCTCAGGTTGGCAAGGACTATTATCTCGTTACGTCCAGTTTCGCGCATTTCCCTGGGCTCCCGATCTATAGCTCGACCGATCTCGTCAATTGGTCGCAGATCGGCAATGCGATCGATCGACCGGCGCAACTGGATTTTCGCGGCCTGCAGGTTTCGGACGGCATGATGGCGCCGGACATTTCATACCACGACGGTATTTATTACATTGTCTCGACTTTTCGGAGGAACTTCGTCATCACTGCCTCCAATCCTGCGGGGCCCTGGTCCGATCCCTACTGGCTTGATTTCGAAGGGATCGACCCTTCGATTTTCTGGAGCGGCGAAGACGGCAAAGCATATATCATCAACAACGGTGCTCCTGAGGGAGCGGCCCACTATCCGGGCCACCGCGTGATCTGGCTGCAGGAATTCGATCCGAAAACACATAAGATGGTAGGCGGGCGCGTGCCGCTGGTGGGAGGGGGCGAACACCCGCCGTCCATTTTCTGGGCCGAGGGGCCGCATCTCTTCAAGCGTAACGGCTATTACTATCTGCTCACCGCCGCTGGTGGAACCAAGCCGCAAGAGCGCCATTCCGAACTTGTGTTCCGTAGCCGCAACTTGAAAGGGCCGTATGAAGCCTATGCCGGGAATCCGATTCTTTCCCAGCTTGACCTGCCCACGGACCGCCTGCATCCTGTTGAAAGCGCGGGCCATGCGAAGTTCGTGCAGACGCCAAACGGCGACTGGTGGGCCGCGTTCCTCGCAGCCCGTCCCTACGCGCCGCAGTTGTATAACACGGGGCGGGAGACCTTCCTGTTGCCGGTAACCTGGAAAGACGACTGGCCGACCATCCTGCCGGCGGGCAGGGCACTGCCGCTGGTGGTTGAGCGCCCCGAGCTGCCGTATGGAGCCAAGCCGGCGACGCCGCTCAATGGCGACTATGGCTACACCGACGATTTCAATGGGGCTGCGCTCAAATTTGGCTGGATGAGCATCCGGAGCGACGGCACTCCCCATTACACTTTGCAGAACGGTGACCTTGTGCTCCGTCCGTCTATACCGCTTGGCGATCCGTCGGCCGTACCATCGTTCGTCGGGAGAAAGCAGGCCCATGCGCGTGCCGAAGTCAGCACGTCGCTGCGTTTTACGCCGGCAGCGGATGGTGAACGGGCTGGTCTCGCTGCCGTACAAAACGACCAGTCGTGGTTGTTCTTCGGCATCGAGCGAATCGATGGCAGCCCGATGCTGGTATTGGCCGAACGCGATGGGGAGCAGGCTCCTCGCGTTGGCCGGGTGCTGGCGTCTCGGAAGTTGCCAGGCACGTTCGCGCAACCAGTCCGCCTACGGCTTGCGTTCGATGCGGCGCGCGTGTCCGCTACGTATGCGCTCGACGATGGCGAGTGGAAGCCACTTGAAAACGATCTGGACGCCAGCTTTCTTAGTACGAAGAAGGCCGGCGGATTTGTCGGCACGGTAATCGGGCTGTACAACGCGGTACAGCCCTGATCATCAATTGGCAGGCCAGAAGCGGAGCGGAAGTTCGCAAAAACTGAGGAAGATTCATGATATTCAAAACAGGTATTTTCGGGGCAGCCATCGTGGCTGCCTTGGCCGGATGCGGCACGACTGCGGACCGCGCCGCAGAGCCGGCGCCAACGAAGGTGGCGGTGTTTCACTGGACAGCGGGCGCGCCGCTGATCTCGCCCCAATCGGATCCGGATCAGACGATCTACGCGGTAAAAGATCCTTCGATCATCTACGTGAACGGCAAATATCATGTTTTCATGACGACCGCCGGATCGGCTGGCTGGGGGCTCGCATACACCAGTTTCGACAAATGGTCGGACGCGGCGTCCGCGAAAATCGCCCCGCTGGCCAAATCCCCGATGGGACCGGGTTACCGCGCCGCTCCGCAAGTCTTTTATTTTGCTCCGCAAAAGACCTGGTATCTCGTTTACCAGGGTAGCGATCCGCTGTATTCCACCTCGAAAGATATCGGCGATCCCATGTCCTGGAGCGCGCCCAAAACGTTCTTTCCCGTCGCCCCCGCCATCGTCAAGCGGCCGCAAGGTCACGGCTGGCTGGATTTCTGGGTCCTCTGCGATGACAGGAAGTGCTACCTGTTCAATACCGATGACCATGGGCGTTTGTTGCGGTCCGAAACCGATATCGGCCAGTTCCCGAACGGCTTCCGCAATACCGTCGCCGTGCTGACCGGAAAGGCGGAAGACCTGTTCGAGGCGAGCAATACCTACAAGATTGCCAACACGAACACCTACATCACACTGGTGGAGGCCGTGTCGCCGCAAGGGCGCTACTTCCGGATCTGAAAGAGCGAAGGCCTCGATGGAAAATGGGAGCCGTTCTCGTCCGCGCCAATGAATACGTTTGCCGGCCGCGACAATGTTGAAGGACTGTGGTCGGAAGGCATTTCTCATGGCGAAATGATTCGGACGAATGCCGACCAAACGATGACGATCGATCCTTGTCGGCCGCTTGAATACCTCTTCCAGGGCAATGATCCGGCCGTGCATGTGGACGCCTACATCAAGCTTCCGTATCGCCTGGGCGTCATCACGGCGAAGGGGGAAAATCCGGTGAGCGCACTCTGCCGCTAAGCCCGGACATCGGCGGCGTGATCGCTTCGACAGGCGCACAACTCAGCGCAGTGCGTGCTGTTATGATTCTCATGTCCCGTCCGGGCGCCGATGTGCGCAATGGTTCCACTGTAGTCTCCAAATATGCAATAATTCTATAGGAAGGCGCTCGTCGCGTTCGTTCTTCTTTTGATTGCCGACGCGCTGGTGGCGTGTTTCTGCATCTATCGAAGCCGGCCGTCTTCGTCGTTCGTCCCGCAGGAAAAAGGGCCGGCGGGCTGGCATGTTGCGCTCGTCACGGACGTCCCGTATGGCGGCGCGTCGACGGTTCGCATCCAGCATGCTACGCCGCGCTCGCTCGACTTCGGCTTCAGGCTTTCCGGGGCAATCGCGCATCCAGGGGCGGCGGCGGCATTGCAGATCGGTGACGCGGACGGGAAACCCGCCGCGGAGGATTTGTCGAAGTATTCGACAGTCACTTTCCTTGCCAAATGTGTACCCGCCAATTCCCTGGTCTTCATACTCACTGTGGTCGATGGACGTACCGCGAAGGCGGGCGGCAAGCCGGCCTACCTGCCCGCCATGACCTATTTTTCCTGCAACGAGAAAGGCATGCCGGTGTCGCTGGATCTCACGCGCCTGACCATTCCTGAGTGGTGGTACGAGACCAAACATGTCGACATTTCGCGCCGCTCCTACGAGCTGGACCATGTGACGGAACTGGAATTCGCCGCCAGCTCGTTCAGCCCGCGCGAGGTCGATTCCCATGTTGAGATCGGCGATCTAGCGCTGCACGGCCGCGATGACCGCTACCTCGCCGCGCTGGCGGCAGTGTTGCTGATCGGCGGGTGTGCCTTCGGGATCTGGTTCTTCCGGGCGCAGTCGCGCGCCCTCATGACGAAGCTCGACGCCCGGCTTAAAAGAGACCTGTCTTTCGTGGCATACCGACAATTGACGGTCTCGCCTTTCGGGGACGAGGACAAGGCCGCCATCATGCGCTTCATCGCGACCCATTACGCGGATTCCGGGCTGGACCTGGAACGGGTTGCCGCCGGAACCGGCGCAAGCCGTAACAGTATCAATGAATTGCTGAAAACGGAACTCGGTATGACATTCACCGGCTATCTGAAGAGGCTGAGGTTGACAGAAGCGGCCAGATTGCTGACCGACAAAGCCAACGCGACCGTGGCGGAGATCGCGCGTTCGGTCGGCTATGCCTACGACTCGGGCGGCGCATCCTGGAGCGGCACGAAGGGCAAGGTCTACGTCTCGACGGACGGCGGCCACACGTTCGCGCTGAGCCAAGGCTCGGTGTCGGCCAACCTGGCCCCCAACTTCTTCAGGCTGACCTCGATCGCGGTCAACCCCAACGCCGAAGGAGACATCTGGCTGACCGACGGTAACGCCGTGTACCACTCGCTGAATTCGGGCTCGACCTGGACGAAGGTCGGCAGCTTCGCGTCGGTCTGGGGCGCCAGGCGCAACACAGATTCGACTTCTGTTGCGATGCCCGTCTCAGCCAAGATCCACAACAGGGTCGCGTGCTCGACCGGCTGGTTGTTCCATCGCTCCAAAACGAGCAACGCATTACCGCCGACAACTTCATCCTTAGCACGTTGGATCGCTCGACTAATGACGCCGTAATTTTCATCGTGATACTCAAGACCCAACAGGTCATCTCCCTCAAAAAACGGTTCCATCGTCACGATCAAGTCTTGGTCGACTGCCGCCAGGACGCAACCGAAGCGATCCAGCGCTTTGGGAATCCGTAACTCGTCAAGGACGCGCTTCCGATATGGCGCGATCAATTCACGCTTGTTCGCACCAAAATCGGTATTGACGAAGACAATTTCCCACAATGCATCCGTTGTGTAATCGGCGGCCGTGAAGTTGACAGCATACTGTTGTAGGACCCTGCGAGTGAACAACGGCGCGGTGGCATAGATGTCGTCCCGTGTCGTGATAACGAAGCGCTTGTCTGCCGATGCCCAGCCAATCAGGTGTGGCAACTCCGCCGCAAGCGGCGAGTCTCCATTTGGCTTGTGATTACCCCATGGATCTATGACCACAATCAGCGCAGGGCCTACTCGCTCCAGCGCGCCGCGCAGGTCTACCAAGTTGGAGACAAGGATACTTTCAGAAGGCGGCGTGGCTTGCCGGTATTCAGCCGCGAGGAAGTCAGCGAGCATTGACTTCCCCACGCCGGCAGGTCCGACAAGCATCACGACGTGCTTAGCCTGAAGGCGCGCTCGAACCATTTCGATGGAGTTAGGTAGTACGTAACCTAAATCCATACTCGTGAATTGTCCGTCTCTTCCTTCTACAACCGCAGCTCATTGCCCTGTATGGATGCGGATTTAGGTCCACTCGGCTGCCGTTGAATTGCTTGCGCCTGAGCACTTTTTACATAAATGTTAGTTTTTGCTTTTGTCCCAAATTACTACGCCATTAAATGAAATCGTCCCGGCGGAGATACCGGAATTCGAGCTGGTGATACAGGCTAATCCCGATGTACATCTGACGGACATCCTTGACCCATGAAGACCCAAAGATGCAAGTTAAATGATCCATGAGGCACTATCAAACGCACCCGCCATTGGCATCAATCCCGTGGCAAGCACCGCTGAGCGGTATCATCTCGTTTGGATTTGATTTCGATCAAATACTTTTCGCCGCGTCCGCAACCATAATTAGCGCATCCTATTGAGGAGAGCGATGATGGATAACAGCGTTTGGCGCGCCGAGTTTGCCTTGGGCATCCCCTTGTTCGACGAAGCACATCAGGTCTTCGGCGAACAGGTTCAGCAACTGCTGGACGGCCCCGATCAGGATTTTTTCACCGGGCTGGAGGAGCTCATCACCGCGCTGGAAGACGATTTCCGCCTCGAGGAGGCTCTCATGGAAGCGATTGCGTATCCGGCGATCTGTTCCCACCGCGAACAGCACGCGCGCGTGCTGGCGAGCTTACATAGCTTGTCTCCCGACGACGTTGCCGCCGGACGCCATGCGGCACGCTTGCTGCTGCCGTGGTTTGAACTGCACCTTGCGACGGCCGACACTGCGCTGGCCATTGCGCTGCAAATGGCCGGTGATGACACTGCGGGACTAACTGAGACAAAAACGTTGACCATGGAGAAATGAGATGAAACCCAATGTTGGAACTGCCGACCGCATTCTCCGCATCGCTGTTGGTGCGGGGCTGATTGCCGCAACCTTGAATCAGACTATTGGTGCGTGGGGCTGGCTGGGCCTGGTGCCGCTGGCGACCGGGCTGCTGCGCTTCTGTCCGGCGTACCTGCCATTCGGCATCCGCACCTGTGCCGCCAAGGACTAGCGCTACCGCACGAGGCGATAGCGGCAGGCGTTGCCGGAAGGCCGCCTGCCGGCAGCATTCTGGCTAACGCGAGGCAGCGCTCAGTTCCCGCAGCATCTGCTGCAGCGCTTCCGAATGCAAGTTGCCCACTTCACCAGTGGTGACGTCGCGCGCGGACAACGTGCGTTGATAGTAGGCGTTGGTCAGGCGCTGATTGTAGCGGACGTCATTTACGCTAACCGCCAGCACGTCGCCGAACATTCCTTTATTGCTCGACCAGACCAGCACATCGCCTGTACCCACGTCGGCGCGCGTGGCTTTGCTCCAGTTGACCACGGTCAGGCCGGTCTCGACGCTGAGAGAAAAGTTGTTCTTTTGCGTGAACTCGTCGAGGGCCTTGTCATTCATGAGAAGCACGGCAAGCGATCCCTGCTGCACGCCTGCCTGCAATCCCATATTGACGGCTCCGAGTGTGTAGAACACCGGCGAGCTCCAAGTGCCGTCGGGACGCTTTAGCAGCATGACGCCGCCACCTCCGGTGCCGCCGACACCGACGGCGGCCCTGCGGTAGTTCGGAACAACAAAGATGCCGCTTGCTTGCTGAAGTGCCGAAGCCATCAGCGGCTCGCGGCTCAGCTTGCGTACCGTGTCGCGAGCGCGATTGACCTGGTTGATGGCGCGACCCCAGTCGCTGTATGGCCGGTACGCGTCTCAGGTGTGTTGGACGACGGTGCAACGCCCGCTGGCACCGCTGCGCGGGTGTCTGTGGACATTGCGATGGCGAGAGCTAGAAAGATGCTACGCATGATGGAGGTCTCCTTTGGTGAGTGGCATGTCCAGCATAGTCCGGCAATCCGCGCAGCGCGGCTCCGGGCCTGAGCGAGGTCAAGCCGGGTGAAAAAAATGCCTCTATCTGCTTGCTGATCCACTGCTTGACGCCGCTTGATTTTCGGCATGGCGAAGTCGCGCCGGGCACGGCATCCTGTGTCCCAGGAGTTGTGCTCCTCTGTACGTGATTGCACGCGCAGCCATATAATTCAAGGGGGTAAAATGAAACCGAAACTGATCGCAGTTGCAGCACTAGCCTTGATCACCACCTTCGCCAACGCTGCTGACCAGACCGTTACGGTCACCACCAATCCGGTACTTGACAGCGACAACCATTTCATCGGTGTCACCAGTGGACTGGACGGGATTCTTTCCGGCGGCGTAGACGTCATTTCCTTCGTTGGCCTGGCGCCAGGCACCTATAAATTCGACGTGTCAGTGAGCGGGCAAAACCTGTCTTTTGATCCTGTGCTGTCTACCTTAAATGGCGTGACGGGCGTCGTATTCGGCGCCGGTAGCGCATCGTTCGAATATATCGGCATTGTTGGCGCCGCCCCGTTCACGCTGAATCTGGCAGGGATGGTGACAGGCGCGCCGGCCTTGTATAGCGGCGACGTCACGGTCGCCGCCGTTCCGGAGCCGTCCACCTACGCAATGCTGGGCGGCGGCTTGGCGCTGTTGGCCTTGATGCGTCGCCGCAAAGCAATGCGTTAACACCTCATTAGGCGGGGATATCACTTTCGCCCATGCCGTCACTGGCATGGGCGGAGTTCGAAGGCGAAGACATGGCGGGCCCAGCGATGTATGTCAATGCGTCCGCGTTGCATATGGTCAACTCCGTTCGATGTATCGTCAGATAGTGCAGGCGCTGGAATCGGTTCAGCATGCGGCTGATCGTGGTGTCGGCCATGCCCAGATACGCCCCAGCCTCGGCGCGCGTCATCGGCATCGTGCGCACTGGATTTTGTCGATTTGCGCAAGGGTGGATCGGGGGCAGGCCCAAGACGAATGCCGCGATCCGCTGTTCAGCCGGTGCTGTCAGCAGCAGCCGCTCGCGCTGTGCGCGGGCGATCTGCTGACTCAACAGCGCGGCCAAGGGCGTGCCATCGACCAGTTCTGTGTAAGGACAGACATACACCACCGTATCCGTCAGAGCAATCGCGCTTTGATAATGGCGGCGCAGGCCGATGGTGCCGAGGCCGACGACGTCACCGGCGTAGTGAATGCCGGCGATGCGCTGTTGCCCGCCCACCGACAGCTCACAGGTCTTGACGGCGCCCCGGCAGATCGCATACAGCACCTGGAGTACAGGCTCACTTGTGCGATAGAGATACTGGCCGCGTTCCAGTCGGAGGCATCGGTCGCCCGTGCGGTCGCATGGGCGACCGATGTTAGCGCAGCAGGAAGATGACGGGCAATGAAGCAGGGCCGGTGTGCCGGCTGGAGTAGATTTCATCGGACTGTGCTCCTGGGGTACCTGCGTCCATTATCGCGCAGCGTCAAACCGTGTTCCCTTGATCCAGATCAAGGTTGACGCCATAGGTGACCCTATATAGTGAGCTGGCGCTCAGTCGACCGCTCCCATTAACTCTCTCGTCGAGTACACGTATGTCTAGCGAAAATCTATCCCCGTTGAACTTGATCGCCCCAGAGTCGCTGGCCCTGGATGCTGAGTATCTTCCGCTGAGCATCGCCTTGTCCAAGGTGTTGATGCGGCGCCGCTCGAGCCGGGAGTTCGGTCCCGAGCAGTTGCCGCTGTATAAGCTGTCGCGCCTGTTGTGGGCCGCCTGCGGCATCAATCGCCCCGAACGCGGCCTACGCACCGCGCCGTCTTCCAGCAACGGGCAGCAGATCGACATTTATGCCGCGCTGCCGGGCGGACTGTATCGCTATGCGGCCTTCGCGCACCAGCTTTTGCCGGTACTAGCTGAAGATTTGCGTGCCGGCAGCGGTGGCCAGGATTATGTTGCCCGTGCGCCGCTCAATTTGATTTATGTGGCGACTTTCGAAGCCGGCAATAGCGCTCCGCGTTCCGAACAGCTGTTTTATGCGGCGCTCGACACGGGCTTTATCAGCCAGAACGTCTATTTGTTCTGCGCGGCCGAGGGGCTGGCTACCGTGGTCCGAAGCTGGATTGATCGAGGTGAACTGGCGGGGCGGATGGGTTTGACCGCCAATCAGCATGTGATCGCGGCGCAGTCCATTGGTTTCCATCCCGATGGTGTCGCTGCCGATGTGGAAGTTTCGCCGATAGCAGAAGAGCCGTAATGCGATCGAGCACGGTAAACGGGATCAATGCCCCTCGCTGGCCAGTCGCTGCAGGCGTGCCGGCTCGAGCAGGGTCACTTCCCGCTCCTGTACGTCCAGCAGGCGCGCCTGCTTCAGATGGGCAATTACGCGGCTCAGGCTTTCCGGCGTTAGTGCCAAATAATTGGCAATGTCCTGGCGCGACATGACGAGCCGGAATCGATGTGCTGAATAGCCGCGCTTTTGGTATCGCCGCGAATAGTCCATCAAGAACGCCGCAAAGCGCTGCCCTGCGGTGTCGTTGCGCAGGACGTCGGCGGCGCGCTGTTCACGCGCAATTTGACGGCTGAGCACACTGTGCAGCAATGTCGGCGTTGACAGCAGATCGCCGCAATGAATTTCGCAGACTTCGCTGTCCTCCAGCGCGGTTGCGCAACCTTTATGCCGGTTGGAAGCGATCGCTTCCAGCCCCAGCAGTTCGCCGCTCATCAGGAATCCAACAATCTTATCTTGGCCGACGGCATTTGCTAGCGTGTGTTTGATGGCGCCGTAATGCAAGGCATAGAAACGGTTACCGGCCGCGTCGCCAGGGCGGAACAGCACCTCGTCGCGGATCAAACGGATGCGGCGCGTCTGTAGTTGGGCGTGCGCCGCTGATGCCCGCACGCGCACGGCGATGCAGAACGGCGCAGCGCGGCAATGCAGGCAATGTGGTTGACGTCCGCCCCGCGCCATGCCAGCAACGGGATGTATGGGTATGACGTTCATGATAGCCTCCTGTTTCTCATTTCACTGCCGCTGCCCGCGTTCACCGTCCGCAGTACTGCCTGTTGCGATGGCGCCCAAGGCTGCCGGGTCGCGCAAGGTCAGGCGATGCTTTTCGATGGTCACGTAGCCGGCGATTTGGAAACGCTTCAGCGTGCGGCTCACCGTCTCGCCTGCCAGCCCGAGATGGTCACCAATGTCGGAACGGGTCATGTTCAGCTCGATGACGTCGCCAGCCTCGCCAATGCGTCGCTGTGCCCAGCGGGCCTCGAGCAGCCAGGCGGCCAGGCGTGGATCCGCCGCCTGGCTGCACAACAAGGCGCTGCTCGCTTGTTGCAGCGCGAGTTCCTCCAGCAAAATGCGGTTTAAGCTGGTGGCCAATGCCGGGTGCTGCAGCGCCGCTGCCGCCAGACGCGGATAGGCAAATTCGCAGACGACGCTGTCGACCAGTGCGACAGCGCTCTGGCGGTGCAGTACCACGCCGATGCACTCGAGCCCGAGAAATTCGCCGGCAGCCCGGAAGCCGGTAACGCTTTGACGGCCGTTGGCGGACAATTGGTACACCTTGAATTGACCGCTGTAGATGGCGTAAATACGCTGGCGTACCGGATCGTTGGTCTGCTGCAAATGCTCACCGCGCAGCAGCACGTATATTTCAGGCAAGCTTTCCATTCATGCGGGGCTGGATGCTGTCCGCAGCAGGTAACAGTTGATCATAGGTCACATATGGCGCCCGAGAACATGATCCAGATCAAATTTGTCCGAAAGCGGCCGCCGGTGTCCTACTGCGCCTGCGCCAGGGAGCGGCGGAATCGGTGCAGGGAAGCGGCGAACAGCAGCGTCCCGATCACTGCCAATGCCAGCATTTGCGGCCAGACCACCGCCACGCCGGCACCGCGGTACAGGATGGCCTGGCCGGCGGCGACGAAATGCGTGGTGGGTGCGGCCAGCATCAAGTCCTGCACCAACTGCGGCATGCTTTCGCGCGGTGTGGTGCCGCCGGAAAGCATTTGCAGCGGCAGCAGCACCAGCACCAGCAACATGCCGAATTGCGGCATGCTGCGCGCCAGCGTGGCCAGGAAGATACCCATCGACGTGGTGGCAAACAGGTGCAGTGCAGTCACCACCGCGAACAGCGTCACCGAGCCGCGTATTGGCACCTGCAGCGCACCTTGCACCACCAGCAGCAGCGCCGCCAGCGCCGCCAGCAGCACCACCAGGCCCATCGACCAGATTTTGGCCAAGACGATCTCGGCCGGCGTGACCGGCATCACCAGCAAGTGCTCGATGGTACCGTGCTCGCGCTCGCGGATCAGCGCCGCGCCGGTCAGGATCACCGACAGCATGGTGACGTTGTTGATGATTTCCGTCAGGGCGCCGAACCAGGACTGTTCGAGATTGGGATTGTAGCGGGTGCGCAGCGCCAAGCCGACCTGCGCTGCACTGGCCGGCTGGCGGCGGCGCACGAAATCGCCAACCTCACCGGCCACGATCTGCTGCACATAGCCGTTGCCGGTGAAGGCCTGGCTCATGCGGGTGGCGTCAACGTTGAGCTGCGCGGCCGGCGCGTGGCCGGCTAGCGTGTCGCGCTGATAGTCGGGCGGTATCACCAGCACGAAGGTGTAGTTACCGTTGTCGAGGCCGGTATCGGCGCGCGCGCTGTCGACCAGCTCAGGCGCATGAAAATGCGGCGGGTAGAAGCTGGCGGCCAGGCGCGCCGACAGCGGCGAGCCGTCCAGATCGACGATGGCAATGGCGGCGTTGTGCAGGCTTTCCGGCATGGCGGTGGCGGCCACATAGATCGACAACGTGAAGGTATAGACGATCAACACCAGCAGGGCCGGCTCGCGCAGCAAGCTCCACAGCTCCTTGACACCCAGGCGGTAGAGATGAGCCAGCCGTGGCCCGGGGCGGCGCATGCTCATCGTTCCTGCTTGCCCAGTAGCATGATGGCGGCGCCGACGATCAGCGGCGCGGCCAGCACCAGCGGCCACAGGGAGCCGGTCACTTGCTCCAGCGTCAGCGCCTTGTTGAATACACCCCGGCTGATGGTCAGGAAGTGGCTGGCCGGATAGACATGGCCGATCACGGCACCGGCGCCGGTGAGACCGGAGACCGGGTTGAGCAGGCCGGCGAACTGCACGCATGGAATGATGGTGCCCATCATGGTCACGAACAGGGCGGCGACCTGGCTACGGGTGAAGGTCGATACCAGCAGGCCTAACCCCGTCGAACAGACGATGTACACCAGTGCGGCCAGGGACAGCGCCGGCAGGCTGCCCTTGACCGGCACCCCGAAAGCGGTGGCCGCCAACGCCGTCATCAGCGCGAAGTTGAGCATGCCCAGCGCGATGTAGGGTAGCTGCTTCCCGAGCAGGAACTCGGTGCGCGTGACCGGCGTGACGTACAGGTTGAGGATGGCACCCAGTTCTTTTTCCCGCACCACCGATAGCGCGCTGAGCATGGCCGGGATCATCATCAGCAGCAGCGGGATCACCGCCGGAATCATCGCCGGCAGGCTGCGCACGTCGGGATTGTAGCGATAGCGGGTTTCCAGCGTGGCCGGCGCGGCGTGGCGTGCGCGGGGCCGCTGCTGCGCCAGCCCGTCCATCCAGCCTTGGTGCATGGCCAGCACATAGGCGCGCGTGGTTTCGGCGCGCATCGGCATGGCGCCGTCGATCCAGGCGCCGACCGCCACCGGGGCGCCGCGCGCCAGATTGCGGGCGAAGCCGGGCGGCAGTTCGATCGCCAGCGCTAGTTCGCCGCTGCGCATGCGACGGTCGAGCTCGTCGTAGTCGCGCAGCGGCGCGTGTTCGATAAAGTAGCGCGAGCCGGACAGGTTTAGCGCGTAATGCTGGCTCTGGCCGGTTTGATCATGGTCGAGGACGGCGTAGGCCAAATGCTCCACATCCATGTTGATGCCGTAGCCGATGATGAACATCAGCAGCGCCGTGCCGAGCAGGGCGAGCGTGGCGCGCACCGGGTCGCGCCGCAACTCCAGCGTTTCGCGCAGGCTGTAGCTAAGTAGGCGCGCGACGCTCAGGCGCCAGCGCGACCGCGTGCGCGGCGGCGCCGGCGCCGCTGTTGTGTCCGTCAGGATGGCTGCGGCATCCGGGATCGGTGCCGCAGCGGCCTCGCCGCCGGCCTCGCGCAGGTAGCCGATGAAGGCTTGCTCCAGTGATGCGGCACGGCGCGCCGCCACCAGCGTCGCCGGCGCGCCGCTGACCAGCACCCTGCCGGCGTGCATCAGGGCGATGCGGTCGCAGCGCTCGGCTTCGTTCATGAAATGGGTGGAGATGAAAATGGTGACGTGGTCGCGCCGCGCCAGGTCGACCATCATCTGCCAGAACAGGTCGCGCGCCACCGGGTCGACGCCGGAGGTCGGCTCGTCGAGGATCAGCAGTTCGGGCTGGTGCACCATGGCCACCGCCAGCGACAGGCGCTGGCGCACCCCAAGCGGCAGGCCAGCCGGCAGGCTGTCGAGCACGGCGGACAGGCCGAAGCGCGCCGCCAGATCGGCGAGGCGGCCGCCGATCTGGCGCTCCGGCACGCTGAACAGGCGCGCGTGCAGCACCAGGTTCTGCGCCACCGTCAACTCGGCGTAGAGCGAAAACGATTGCGACATATAACCGACCCGGCGCCGGGTGGCCAGGTCGCCGGCATTGATCGCAGTCCCAAACAGGGTGGCGTGGCCGGCGCTGGGCGGCAGCAGGCCGGTGAGCATCTTCATGGTGGTCGACTTGCCGCAGCCGTTGGAGCCGAGAAAGTCGAAAATCTCGCCGCGCTCGATGTGCAGTTCGACCCCGTCGACGGCGACGAAGTCGCCGAAGCGCTTGCTCAAGCCATGCGCTTCGATGGCGGCCATGGCCGCGCCGTCGGCCGGGACAAAGGGCGGCACCACCACCGTCTTGTGGGCCAGCCGCTGCGCCGCTGGCAGCAGGGCGATGAAAGCGGCCTCCAACGTGGGGGCGGCGTCGTGCCTCCGCAGCTGCGCCGGCGTGCCGCTGGCGAGCACGCGGCCGGCATCCATCGCCACCAGCCAGTCGAAGCGCTCCGCTTCTTCCATGTAGGCGGTGGCGACGATCACGCTCATGCCGGCGCGCTGGCTGCGGATGGTGGTGATCAAATCCCAGAACTGGGCGCGCGAGAGCGGGTCGACGCCGGTGGTCGGCTCGTCGAGGATCAGCAGGTCGGGGTCGTGGATCAGCGCGCAGCACAGGCCGAGCTTTTGCTTCATGCCGCCGGACAGCTTGCCGGCCGGGCGCTGCAGGAAAGCGGCCAGGCCGGTGCTAGCCGTCAGCTGGTCGATGCGGCGGCGGCGGGCGGCGCCGTCGTGGCCGAACAGGCGGCCGAAGAATTGCAGATTTTCCTCCACCGACAGGGTGGGGTAGAGGTTGCGGCCCAGCCCCTGCGGCATGTAGGCGATGCGCGGGCAGACGGTGGCGCGGTGGCGCCGGCTGCGCATGTCGCCGCCCAGCACCGTCACGCTGCCTTGTTGGACGGTGCGGGCGCCCGCCAGCAGCGACAGCAGCGTCGATTTGCCGACCCCGTCCGGCCCGATCAGGCCGACCATGCAGGCCGCCGGCAGCGCCAGATCGACCCCGGCCAGTGCGATGGTGCGGCCATGGCGTAGTGTGACCTGGTGCAGCGCGGCCACCGGCTGCGGCCCGGCGGCGTTCATCGCAGCGCTCACTGCGGCACCCGCACCGCCAGCGTGTCCGGCCACGGCGTCTGCTGATCCAGCCGCACCCAGGCCAGGCCGGGCAGCCCGGTCTTGACCAGCGCCAGATGTTTCTGCAGCAGCGCCGGGTCGATGCGGGCCTTGACGCGGAACATCAATTTTTGCCGTTCGCTAGCCGTCTCCACGGTCTTGGGCGTGAACTGCGCCGTGCTGGCGACAAAGGAGATGCGCGCCGGGATCACGTACTGCGGCGCGGCGTCGAGCACCACCCGCACCGGTGCGCCCAGCGCCAGCTTGCCGGCCGCCTGTTCTGGCACGAAGAAGGTCATATAAACATCAGTCAGGTCGACCAGGTTGAGCACCTTGCCGCCGCTGGCCAGCACTTCGCCCGGCTCGGCGATGCGGTACTGAACCCGGCCGGCGCGCGGCGCCGTCAGCGCGCTGTCGGCCAGGTCGACACCGATGCGGGCGACAGTGGCTTGCGCGGCGGTGACCGAGGCGCGCATCCCTTCGGCCTGAGTCAGTGCAGCTTGCACGGCGCTGCCGGCCGCCGCCGCCTGGGCGCGTGCGGCCAGAAGAACGGCGCGGGTAGCGCGCACCCGGCTGCGATCGTCATCGAGTTCCTGCTCGGACGATGCGCCTTCGAGCACCAGGGTTTCCGAGCGGCGCAGGCGCCGCTCTGCGCTGTCGACTTCGCTTTCGCGCTGTCCCACCAGCGCCTGCGCCGCCTGCTGGTCGCTGCGCCGTACCGCCACCATGGCGTCGGCGCTGGCAACAGCCGCCACCGCCTGCCGGTGCAGGGCCAGTGCTTCGTCGCGCTGCGCCTGCAGCGACTGCACCTGCATATGGCCAAGCAACTGGCCGGCGCGCACGTAGTCGCCTTCGGCCACCACCAGATCCTGCAGGCGGCCGGGCAGCTTGGCGGCGACGTCGACTTCGGTGGCCTCTAACCGGCCGTTGCCGCTGATGAATTGCGGCCCCGGCGCGGCGTCAGGGTGCTGTAGCCACAGGTAAGTGCCGGCGCCCACAGCGATGGCGACGAGGACGGCGGCTGGCAGTCGATAGCGTGGAGGTATGGTCATGGCGTGTCGGCAGTGGAAGGGGCGGCGGCTAGCGCCGGATCGCCACCGAGCGCGGCGTACAGCGCGACGCCAGCGCTGAGAACGGCCCGGCGCAGCTGCACCAGCTGCTGCTCGCTGGCCAGCAAGTCGCGCTGGGCGTCAAGTACATCGAGAAACGGCGCGGCGCCATTGTCAAAACGCAGTTGCGACAGACGGGCACGCTCGCGCTGCACCTGCACCGCGCGCTCGGCCACCGCCAACTGGTCGGCCAGCCAGACGCGGGCAGAAAGGGCGTCGCTGACGTCGCGAAATGCTCCTTGGATGGTTTTTTCATAGTTGGCGATGGCGCTGTCGCGGCGCGCCTCGGCCAGCACCAGCCCTGCACGGCGGCGGCCGCCGTCAAACAGCGGCACGCTGATGCGGGGGATCAAGCTCCAGACGCCGCTGCCTGCGCCGAACAGGCCGTCGAGCTCGGCGCTGGCACTGCCCAGCGCGCCGGTCAGGCTGACCTGCGGGAAGAACGCCGCGCGCGCGGCGCCAATGTCGGCCTGCGCCGCCGCCAACTGGTGCTCGGCGGCCATGATGTCGGCACGCCGGGTCAGCAGCATCGACGGCAGGCCGGCCGCGAGCGGCGGCAGGTGATCGGGAGCGTCGTCGTCGTCCACCGCGCGGGGCGGCAGCGGCGCGCCCACCAGCAACTGCAGGACCTGGCGCTGGCGGTCGCGTTCCTGGTGCAGTTGCGCCGTCAGTCCCTGGGCCTGCAACAGCAGCGAGGCGACCTGCGTCAGGTTCAGGCGCGAGGTGGCGCCGACGGCGGCGCGGCGGTCGAAGATGCGGTAACTTTCGCGCCGGGTGCTCAAGGTTTGCTGGGCCAGGGCGATGCGCTGGCCCAGTTCGCGCTGCGCGAAATAGGCATTGGCCACTTGCGTGATCAGCGCCATGGTGACGGCGCGGCGGGCAGCGTCGCTGGCCAGATAGTCGGCATGGGCCGCCTCGCGCTGGCTGGCCAGACGTCCCCAGAGATCGATCTCCCAATCGCTGACGCCGGCTCCGGCCTGATACTGGCCGCTGATCCTGCTGGCGCCGGTGAGGCTCAAGTCTGCCGGCAGTCGCTGCCGCTGACCGGCAAGCTGGGCGGCCAGCAACGGCTGGGCGGCGCCGGCCGCCAGTCCGTAGGCAGCGCGCGCTTCGATGACCCGCAGGGCAGCCAGGCGCAAATCGCGGTTGTGCTCGAGCGCTTGAACGATCAAGGCCTGCAGGGCAGGCGAGGTGAAGTAGTCGCGCCAAAGCGGTGGCGCGGCTGCACCCTGCGGCTCGGCCGGCATCGGATAGTGGGCGGCCACCGGCAGTGGCAGCAAGGGGGCGGGCGGCGTCAGGGGCGCGCAAGCGGCAAGGCAAGCGGCAAGCAGTGAGAAGCACAGCGCAGTGAGGCCCGAGCAGGTGCGGAGGTCGGGACGACTGACCATCAGTCGAGCGCCCAATCCGGGTGCCAGTTGGCGTCGTCGAGCATGTACGACAGCGCTTGCGCGCTTACCGGCTCGCTAAAATAATAGCCTTGGGCGTGATCGCATCGCTGGTGGCGCAGGAAGTCGCGCTGCTGCGGTGTTTCCACGCCCTCGGCCACCACCGTCAGCCCGATGCTATGGGCGAGCGCGATGACGGCGCCGGCAATGGCGGCATCGTCGGCATCGTGCGGAATGTCGCGCACAAAGGAGCGGTCGATCTTCAGCGCATGGATGGGGAAGCGCTTCAGGTAGGACAGGCTGGAGTAGCCGGTGCCGAAATCGTCGATCGCCAGTTGCACCCCCATGTCGCTGAGCCGCTGCAGCGTCAATGCGGCGTCGTCGGGGCGCTCCATCAGCACCGACTCGGTGATTTCCAGCTCCACGCAGCGCGGGCTGCAGCCGGTGTCGGCCAGCACGCGCGCCACCATCGCATCCAGGCCGGGCTGGCGGAACTGGCGCGCCGACAGATTGACGGCAATGCGCACATCGCGCAGGCCGGCGCGACGCCAGGCCACATGCTGGGCGCAGGCGGTGCGCAGCACCCATTCGCCGATCGGCACGATCAGGCCGGTCTCCTCGGCAATGGGGATGAACGCGTCAGGCATGACCAACTGGCCGCCGGGCTGCCAGCGCAGCAGCGCCTCCACGCCGACCACGGCGTTGGTCGCCAGGTCGATTTGCGGCTGGTACATCAGCACCAGTTCACCGCGCTCGACCGCGTGACGCAAGCCGCTCTCCAGCGTCAGGCGATCCAGGGTGCGGGCGTTCATCTCGCGCGAGTAGAACTGGAAATTGCCGCGCCCCATCGCCTTGGCCTGGTACATGGCGGCGTCGGCATTCTTGAGCAGCGTCTTGGCGTCGTCGCCGTCCTTGGGATACAGGCTGATGCCGATGCTGGCCACCGGCGACAGCTCATGGCCCAGAATCGCCATCGGCACGAACAAGGCCTCGAGAATTTTTTGCGCCATCGCGGCCACCACACTGTCCTGCGCCAGCTCCGCCAGCAGCACGACAAACTCGTCGCCGCCCAGGCGCGCCACGGTGTCGCCGGCGCGCACCACGCCTTGCAGGCGCTGGCCGACCTCGATCACCACGCGGTCCCCGGCATCATGACCAAGGCTGTCATTGATGGTCTTGAAGCGGTCGAGGTCAAGGAAAAGCAGCGCCACCGGGTGGCCGTAGCGGCGCGCCTGGGTGATGGCTTGGCCGATGCGATCCAGCAGCAGGGTGCGGTTGGCCAGACCGGTCAGGGCGTCGTGGTTGGCCAGATGCAGCAACTCTTCTTCGAACTGCTTGCGTTGCGAGATGTCCTCGATGACCGCCACCAGGCTGCCGTGCCCTTGACCGGGATCCATGGCCGAGACCGTGGCCTTGACCCAGACCAGCCGGCCGTCCTTGCGGCGGTAGCGTTTCTCGCGGCTGGTGCTGGCCAGATCGCCGGCCGCCAGGCTGCGCATCAGTGGGGCGTCGATCTGCCAGTCTTCGGCACTGATCAGGTCGGCCAGATTCAGCTGCAGGAGCTCGGCTTCGCTGTAGCCGACGATGTCGAGCAGCTTGCGGTTGACGCGCAGCCAACGGCCGTCGGCAGTCAGCTGGGCTAACCCGACGGCGGCCTGGCCGAATGCGGCCCGAAAGCGCGCTTCGCTGTCGCGCAGTTCGGCGCGCGCCTGCATCGGCGCCGTAATGTCCTCGGCAATGACCAGCAGCTGCTCCTGCTGGTCGAGCAGCGTGCGCGACAGGCAGCAGCGCAGGTGGCGCGTAGAACCGCTCAGCGCCAGGGTGAGCTCACAGCGGTAGTCCGGCTGATCGAGGCCGGCGCCTATGCGATCGCGCAGCGCGGCATCGGCCACCAACGCCTTATAATGGCAGCGGGCCGGCACGCCCGCCGGCTGCCCCAGCATCGCCAGCATGGCCTGGTTGATGGTGCGCAGGGTGCCATCGTCGTCGATCACCATGACACCCGAGGGCATGCTGCTGATGATTTGCTCCGAATAGTTTTTCAACCCCAGCAATTGCTTGCGGCCCGCTTCAATGTAGGTGTCGAGCGCCAGGCTCATGTCGAAGTGTACGACTTTGAGCAAGGCGGCGTAGCTGGGCAGGAAGGCCTCCGGGCGGTCTTGCAGCAGCGTGTGAAATACCGGCGCGAGCGAGGCCATGTATTTACGATAGGCGCCGACATACCAGAACGGCGACAGGCCGATGCGCTGGTGCACCAGCCCGACGCGCAGTCGGTTGCGCACGTATTCTTCGCCGTAATCGCCCGCCGTCAGCGCCGCGAAATAAGTGCTTTGCATCTGCCGCAGGCGTGCCAGGGTGCTGCGGTCGCCGATCAGCGCGCGCAACTCGGGCTCGCTCATCAAATGATGGTAGAAGGCGTTGATCACCGGCGGCAGGTGTGGCTGCAGCAGTGGGTGAATATGGCGCAGCAGCGCCATATCATCCGGCGCCAGCTCCAGGTAGCGCAGGCGTTGCGCGATTTGCTCGGAAGTGGGCATCATGCTGGCAGCCAGCTGCTCCAGCTCGTTCGGTTGGATAGTCATGCAGTTCCTGCAAAGTGGCGTGGCGTGGCATCAGTGGGTGATCAGCAACGGCAGCGTCATGTCCGCCATCACGGAGCGGGTCACGCCGCCGAGCACCGCTTCGCGCCCGCGCCGGTGACCGTAGCCGCCCATAACAAGCAGGTCGCAGCACAGCTCTGCGGCGACACACAGCAGGGCGTCGCCGATGTCGACCGTGGTGTACTCGCGCATCACTTCCACCCGCACGCCATGGCGCGCCAGCATCAGGGCCATGTCGGCTCCCGCTTCAACGGCGTGGCCGGGGTCGGCGGCCGGGGGATTGAGCATTAGCAGCGTGACGGCGGCGGCTTTTTTCAGCAAGGGCAGCGCGGTACTAATGGCGCGCGCGGCGTGGGCGCTGCCGTCCCAGGCCAGCAACGGATGAAGAAATGGCAGCCGTGGCGTGTTTTCTGCGGCCATGGCGGAGGGCACGAGCAACAGCGGTCGACCGGTGTGCAGCAGCAGGTGCTGTGGCAGGTCGCGAAGGACGCCTGGTGCGGCGTGCTCCGGTGAGGCTGCGCTCAGCACCAGCAGGTCGTGATACGGCGCCAGTTGCATCAGACCATCCTCGGGATCGGTTTCCAGGAGCCGCAAAGTGGGCGCGGCCAGGCCCGCTTCCCTGCTCAGCGTGTCGAGGCTCACGAGTGCGGAGCGCGCCAGCTGGCGCCAGTGGTCCCATTGGCGCGCGACCAGCGGCAGCTGCATCGCTGCGTCGCCTGAGGCAAAGCGCGAGACACCGGTACAGGCAACGCCGGTGAGGTGTGCCTGGCAAGACTGGGCGAGGCCCAGCGCCAGGCGCATGCGGGCGGCGGCGTCAGGAGTCTGGTCGGCCTGCACGAGGACGGTTCTGTAAGCCATGCGTATCCCTAGTGGGCCATCAGCACAGGCAGGGTCATTGTGCGCAGCACGCGCCGCGTCGCCCCGCCCATCACGATTTCGCGCCAGCGCTGGTGACCGTAGGCGCCCATCACCAGCAGGTCAGCGCCGCAATCGGCAGCCAGTGAGAGCAGGGCGTCGCCGACCTCCAGCTCGGGCGGTGTTTGCTGCTGTTGCACTTCGACGTTCAGTCCGTGGCGCGTCAGGTACAGCGCGATGTCGGCGCCCGGTTGTTCGCCATGCGCGCCGTACGCACTACCGGCGTTGAACACCACCACCGTGACGCGAGCACAGCGGCGTAACAGCGGCAGGGCGTCGGTGACGGCGCGGGTGGCGGAGCGGCCGCCGTCCCACGCCACCAGCGCGTGACGCTGCGGCAGCGCATAGCTGCCCGCATACGGCACCAGCAGCACCGGCCGGCCGCCGTGTAGTGCAAGGTGTTCCGGCAATTGCAGGCCTAGTCCGAAGCTGATGTCGTCAGGGTCAGTCTGGCTGAGCACCACCAGATCGGCGTAGCGGGCCTGTTGTACCAGGCCGGCGGCTGTGTCGTCATCGCTATAGCGGCGTTCGTAGCTCAGTCCATTGTTAAATACCTGGGCCTCGAAACGGTCTAGCGTCTGTTCGATGTCGGTACGGATGCGTGCCAACTGGTCGTCGGTCAACGGGCCGCCAAAGGTCATGTTGATGTTGCGGTAGTACTCGGCGGTCAGGCCGCTCATGGCGGTGCCGATCAGGTGGGCCTCCTGGCTGCGCGCCAGGTCGGCGGCCAGCGAGATGCGGGCGGGGGCGTGCTTCGATGCATCAACATGCACCAATATGGACTTGTAGGACATGTGCGTCTCCTTGGGGTGTCGTGCACGGTGCGCGACGGGTTGATTTGAGGTTAGCAAGGACTTTCGAATAATTTAATGATCTGGATCAAGCCGCACCGTTTTCAGGTGGCAGCGTGGCAGCCGCAATTTTTCGAGCGGTGCGATGACCGTGGCGACACCGGTGAGCACGATAGCGCCGGTCTGGTTGGCGATCTCGCAGTCCAGCACCACATGGCCGTTGAGCGGGTCTTTGCTTGCGACGCTGACGCTGGCGTGCAGCTCGTCGCCGATGTGCACCGGCCGGTGGAATTGCAGCGTCTGCGCCAGATAGATGGCGCCCGGACCGGGCAGCTCCGTGCCAAGCAAGCGCGAAATCAGGGCCGCGCTCCACATGCCGTGTGCGATCACGCCGTGAAATTGCGTGTGGCCAGCATACTCGGGGTCGAGGTGTATCGGGTTGACGTCGCCGGAAACGAGGGCGAAGGCGGTGATGTCGTCGCCGCTGAGGGCGCGGGTTGCGCGGGCGCTCTGCCCGACGGTCAATTCGTCGAACGTGAAGTTCTCGATGGTGTCGCGGTCGGGGGGCATGGGGCAAGCAGCGGTGCTGCGCGATTAGCTAAGTTGCAGACCAGTTTAGTGAGCGCGATCATGAAAGTATTTGATCTAGATCAAATACGTCACGCAAGCCTGTTTCGCATAATCGGCATATCGACCATAGCGGAGGAAGTGTGAAAAAAAACGTGCTACGCCTTGCCCCCGCGGCCACTGCGGCAGCGCCGCCTGCGGTAGCGCCCCCGGCCCGGGAGCGTAATGCGCTGGACATGTTTCTGCAAAGCCGCGTGGCGGCGGTTACCGGCGGCATCTCGCCGATCGCGATGAATCTGGCATTTCTGGATTGGTGGCAGCATCTGGCGCTGTCCCCCGGCAAGCGCAGCGAGCTGGCGATATCTGCGGTGGCGGCGATGTTGGCACCTGCGATGGGCGACGCCCAGACGCAGGATCTCCGCTTTGCGGACAGCGCCTGGGCGCAGTGGCCATTCAACTGCTACGCCTATCGCTTCAAGCAGCTGGAGCAGTTCTGGCAGCGCGCCACCGAGGGCGTGCCCGGCGTGTCGCCGCACCACGCCGACGTGGTGGCTTTTACCGCGCGACAGCTGCTCGACATGTGGTCCCCTTCGAATTTCCCGCTGACCAATCCCGAAGTGTTGCGCGCAGCCGCCGAGAGCGGTGGCCGCAGTCTGCTGGACGGCGCGCGCAACTGGGGTAATGACTTGTGCCGCCGGCTGGCGCCCCCGGCCGCCACCGTCGCCAATCCGGTCGGATCACCCTACGTGCCGGGGCGGGAGGTGGCGCTGACGCCGGGGCAGGTGGTGTTCCGCAACGAGTTGATCGAGCTGATCCAATACACACCTCAGACGGCCACTGTCTATCGTGAACCCGTGCTGATCGTGCCGTCATGGATCATGAAATACTACATACTCGATCTGTCGCCGCATAATTCATTGGTAAGCTACCTCGTGCAGGCGGGCCACACCGTGCTGATGGTGTCGTGGCGCAATCCAGGTCCCGAAGACCGCGACCTCGGCATGGACGAATACCTGCGGCGCGGCCTGCTGGCGGCGCTCGATGAAACGCGGAGCCGGTGTGGTGGCGTACCCGTCCACGCTGTTGGCTATTGCCTCGGTGGCACGCTGCTGTCGATTGCCGCCGCCGCGCTGGCCACGCAAGGCGGACGTGGGCACGAGGCGTTGGCGTCGCTCACCTTGCTTGCCGCGCAAACCGACTTCAGCGAACCCGGTGAGCTGGGTCTATTCATCGACGACAGTGAACTGGCGTTTCTGGACGCGCTGATGTGGGACCAGGGCTATCTGGCTGGCGACCAGATGGCCGCCACCTTCCAGCTGCTCAATGCGCGCGACCTGGTGTGGTCGCGCCAGATGCGGGAATATCTGCTCGGCCAGCGCACCAAGCCCAACGACCTGATGGCATGGAACGCAGACAGCACGCGCCTGCCATTCCGCATGCACAGCGAGTACCTGCACGGTCTACTGTTGCATAACGACCTGGCCGACGGGCGCTATATGGTCGACGGCAGACCGGTGGTGCTGGCAGACATACGCCAGCCAATGTACGTCCTTGCGACCGAGCGCGACCACGTGTCCCCATGGCGTTCGGTCTACAAGATCCATTTACTGTGCCATGCCGGCATCGATTTCATCCTGACTGCAGGCGGGCATAACGCCGGTGTTGTCTCGCCCCCAGGACATCCTCGCCGCAGCTATCGGAGCGCTTCTCAGAAGCGGACGCCGGCCGAATATTGTGCCCCACAAACCTGGTATGAGCAGGCCGACTATACCGAGGGCTCGTGGTGGCCGCACTGGCAGCAGTGGCTGGTGCACCATTCGGCGCAGCAGCGAGTGACTCCGCCGCCTGTCGACATGGCGCGCGCGCTCGGATCGGCCCCCGGGTGCTACGTGATGCAGCCGTGATGACACCGCCATTCCCGTCGCACTTGATCACGATCAGTGCGGCGCCAGCGGACGCAGAGCTAGCATCGCTTAACCGATAGGGAGCTTACCATGTCCTACAAAACCATTTTGGTCAATGCCCAGCCTGCGCCACGCGCGCAACAGATTGTGGCCTACGCTAGCCGCCTCACCACCACGCAAGACGCGCATTTGGTGGGTCTGGCCACTAGCGGCCTCAGCGAACTTGCTTACCAATGTAACGGCTTCGCGCCCGGCGCGCCGATGGTGCCGGAAGACTTGCAGGCACTGAACACGGCTGCCCGTCAGGCCTTGGGGCGTTTCAGCTCCACGGCTGGGCGCCTAGGCGTCGTATCCAGCGAGGAAAGGCTCACCGACGACAGTTTGCTCGATGCATTAGTGCAGCAAGCACGCTACGCCGATCTGGTGGTCGTGGGGCAAGCGAACGCCGGCGCCGGCCCGCTGGCGCCACAGCAATTGATAGTGCATTGTCACCGGCCGGTGGTGGTGGTGCCGGACGAAGGCGACTTCTACCGTACAGGGGAGCGGCTGCTGCTAGCGTGGGATGGGGGCATGGCCGCCAGTCGCGCCGTTGAGGCGGCGTTACCGCTATTACGCCGCGCCAGCCTGACTAGTGTGGCCATCTTCAATCCTGGTGCCTGCTACGGTGCGCATGGCCAGGAACCGGGCGCTGATCTGGCGCGCTATCTGGTACGGCATGGCGTCAAAGTTGAGCTGGTGGTGCGCGACACGGGGCGCGATGTGGGTGACGCGTTGCTGACCTTGGCAGCGGAGTCCGGTGCAGACTTACTCGTGATGGGGTGCTACGGACATACCCGTTTTCGTGAAATACTCCTGGGCGGCGTATCGCGTTCGGTGTTGGCCAGCATGACGCTACCAGTGCTGATGGCACACTAGAGAGAATCGCCAATGGAACGACAACGCCATAAAAGAAAAGGGAGTCTGTCATGACGCCGGGAATTGAGCCAGAACGCGCCGGCCTGAGCTCCCTCGAGGCGGCCGCGCGGCTGGTGGCGCACGGGCCCAATGAGTTGCCGCAAGCGCAGCATCGTAGTGTCTGGCGGTTGTTAGCGGAGGTGCTGGCCGAGCCGATGTTCCTCTTGCTGGTCGCCTGCGGCGCCATCTACCTAATACTGGGCGACCGGAATGAAGCCCTGATGCTGCTGGGTTTTGTTGGCCTCGTCATCGGCATCACATTTTTTCAGCAGCAGCGAACCGAGCGCTCGCTGAACGCACTTCGCGACTTGTCCTCTCCGCGCGCTCTGGTTATACGAGAAGGCAAACAGCGACGTGTGGCAGGTAAGGAGCTGGTATTGGGCGACTTGGTATTGCTCGCGGAGGGCGATCGCGTTCCCGCAGACATCGATCTGGTGAACGCTTCCAACCTTAGCGTGGACGAATCCATGCTCACCGGGGAATCGGTCCCACTGATGAAGCATGCGGTCGACGTTGCGCAGGGCGAAGCTGAACATCGGGTCTATTCCGGCACTCTTGTTACGCAGGGCACCGCCAGGGGCGTGGTGGTGGCCACCGGTGTCGATAGCGCACTTGGGCGAATTGGTGCGTCGTTGGGCGCCATCGGCGGCGAGCTAACACCGATTCAGATAGAAACCCGCAGGGTCGTCAAAGCCGTAGCCATAAGCGGCATTGGACTGGCCTGCGCCCTGGCGCTGGTACATTGGTCGCTGCGGGGAGATTTGCTGCAAGGCTTGCTGGCCGGGCTGACGTTGGCCATGGCCATCTTGCCGGAAGAGCTGCCGGTGATCCTTACGCTGTTCCTAGGGCTGGGCGCCTGGCGACTTGGGCGCGAGCAAGTGTTGGCACGCAGCATACCTGCGATCGAATTGCTCGGTGCGACCACTGTGCTATGCGTCGACAAGACCGGCACGCTGACGGTCAACCGCATGGAAGTGGCCCAACTGTGGTCGGAGCAGTCCGGCTACAATTGCCGGGGCCCGGCAGCGGCAGCGCTGCAGGAAGAGCTGCATGGCCTACTGGAATATGCGGTACTGGCCAGCCACCGCCAGGCCTTCGATCCAATGGAGTCGGCCATCACGCTGGCTGGTGCGCACCTGCTGGTCAATACCGAACACATCCATTCCGATTGGACGCTGATCGATGACTATCCGTTGTCGCGGGAAATGCTAGCCATGTCGCGTGTGTGGCGATCACCGGACCGCTCGGAACTTTTGGTGGCAGCCAAGGGAGCACCGGAAGCGATTGTCGATTTGTGCCACATGACGCCGGAGCGTGCGGCGGCCATTGCGGCCCAGGTCACGGCGCTTGCCAGCCAGGGGCTGCGCGTGATAGGCGTAGCTAGTGCAACCTTCCCGGCATCCGGCCTGCCGGACAACCAGCACGCTTTCGAATTCGGCTTTCTTGGCCTGATCGCGCTGCACGACCCAGTCCGGCCTGAGGTGCCTGGCGCGGTGGCTCAATGCCACGCTGCGGGCATGCGGGTAGTGATGATCACGGGCGACCATCCGGCCACCGCACTGGCCGTCGCACGTGACGCTGGGATTTGCGGCGCGGCTGCGAGCCCGCTCTCCGGTGCGGACCTGGCTACGATGGACGATGCCACCTTGCAGGCGCGGCTGAAGGGCACCGAGGTGTTTTGCCGTATCTCACCGGAACAGAAGCTGCGCTTGGTACAAGCGTTCCGCTCGTGCGGCGACATCGTCGCCATGACTGGCGACGGCGTCAATGACGCGCCGGCGCTGAGGGCGGCCAGTATCGGCGTGGCGATGGGCGCTCGCGGCACCGACGTGGCGCGGGAAGCCGCCGCGTTGGTGCTGCTGAAGGATGACTTTTCCTCGCTATTGCTGGCGGTGAGGCACGGCCGCCGTCTTTTCGCCAATTTACGCAAGGCGATCGTATTCATCGTAGCGGTGCATGTGCCCATCGTCGGACTATCTATCGCGCCGGTGCTGCTGGGCTGGCCGATGCTGTTGATGCCGGTGCACATAATGTTCCTGCAGTTGGTGATCGACCCCGCCTGTTCCATCGTTTTCGAGGCCGAGCCGATAGAGGAACACGCCATGATCAGCAAGCCGCGCCGACCGGATATGCGTTTATTTGACAGAGAGATACTGCTGCGCGGCCTACTGCAAGGCGGTGGCCTGCTGCTTATGCTGGTATGCACGTATCTGCAGGTCAGATGGTCCAGTCAATCCGATGACTTGGCGCGCACGGTGACCTACGTGACCCTTGTGCTGGCCAACCTGGGGTTAATTTACACCAACCGCACTTGGTCGCAGGCATCGTGGCCACGGCGGGAGGCAGCCAGTCGCTCGTTTGCGTGGATCAGCGTGGGCACTATCCTGCTATTGCTTCTAGTGCTCAGCTGGAGCACCTTGCGAAGTCTGTTTGCATTCGAACTACCAGGCCCGTGGCAGCTGGCAGGCTGCGGCTTGGTTGTGGCATTGAGCGTCGCGTGGTTCGAGCTGGTTAAATGGGCGCAGTCCAGGATTTCGGCTACGTCTTTAAATCACGCGAAGGCTATCTGCGGCGGAACCCGATGAAGCTTTTCCATCAAAACCCAGTACATTTCCTATCTGGCAGCCAGACGCTTGGCTGCCGCCATGACAATTTTCAAGCCGGCCTCCAATATCGGTGGCGCATTTATTTTATAACAACACTTTTGCGGCCTTAATTCAGTCCACGAGATTGGCCAACCAACGCACAGGAGCTTCATATGAACGACATGTACGCTCGTCCCGACGAGGGCAACGACTCCGAGTCTGACCTGTCTCAGATGCGGGTCTGGGATTTGCCCGTCCGGTTTTTTCATTGGCTAATGGCCTTCAGCTTTGCGGGAGCCTATCTGACAGCCGAAATGGACAGGTGGCGCTTGGTCCACGTGACGCTCGGTTATACGATGGCGGCACTGGTCTGCTTCCGTATTTTCTGGGGTTTTTTCGGCACCGATTACGCTAAGTTTGCAAGTTTCGTGCGCGGACCGCAGGCGACGCTAACCTATTTGCGATCCCTGTTCATTGGTCGCCCGCAGCATTTTACCGGACACAATCCGGCCGGCGCCGTCGCGATTATTCTGATGCTGGGCATTGCAGTTGTCCTGGCCGGTTCAGGCTGGCTGTTGTACACCGAACAGGTCGGCGAATGGATGGGAGATGTGCACGAACTTATCGCTAACTTGATGCTGATGGTCGTGCTGCTCCACATTGGCGGAGTGCTTATCGCCAGCCTTATGCACCACGAGAATTTGGTCAAAGCGATGATCACGGGCCGCAAACGTGCCGAAACCGGCGCGCCGACGCAGGGCTTACGCGCCGGAACCGCCCTGATACTGTTGCTGGCGGTTCTGGCGTTCTGGTGGTGGCAAGGGGGACATGCAGAGGCGCCGACAAATGGCGACGCAGCCACGTCAATGCAGAACAAGCAACACCGAAGCGATGACGATTGAGCTTGTATTTGTGTGATAAGCACACTCGCACAGATACCGGTCCCTGCCAGCGTCCATGACGGCAGCGCAAAGACGGAAAGTGACCTCAGAACGGAGCGCATGGAATCGTCATATTGAGAGAGGACATTTTTTAATGTCACAACATTCGTAATGCGTTCGTACTCAACCATATTCGAGTCGAGCGCATCGCAGAATCGCAGGCATATTAAAGGGATGGATCAAGCGATGGCGCGCGCTCCGATTGACGCGATACGAGTAGACTCGTCAAGTCGGCCCATTGTGAATGTTTCGCGCTGCGGCGACCCTCGTTTAAATGACTCCGGGCCGCGTTATAAAGGTGCGTTGAGCTAGTCCGGGCCTCGTTCGATTGGCGATTGGCAGGGCTGACCGCTAGCACCACGTGAGGTGTCGTCATGTCAGGTCATGAACAATCAAATAAGCCTGCCGCGTTTCTTACAGTGAACGTCGGCTCAACCAGCATCAAGTTTGCGTTGCTCGATTCCATGCCGCCACATGGAAAATTTTTTGATGGCGTAGTTGATGGTATCGGTCTGGGTATTGGTCGTTTTCATGTCGAGGAGAACGGCAATGTATCGTCTCGCAGGTTTGTCATTCCCGACTCCGTCACAGCCGCAGAAATGTTCTTGGAATGGTTGGGCAAGCGCTTGATTGATGAGCGACCTATGGCGATCGGCCACCGTGTCGTCTACGGAGGCAACGCCTATCGCGACTGTCAGGAAATCAGCGATGCACTACTGGACGACTTATTCGCCGTAGCCTCGTTCGATACTGAGCACCTCCCTCAGGAAATCCGCTTGATTGACACACTGCGGCGCAACTTTCCTGACGCGAGGCATATCGCCTGCTTTGACACCGCGTTCCACCGCGCTATGCCCAAAGTCGCCCGCATGCTGCCAATTCCTAGAAAATATATTGATCAAGGCGTAATGAGGCTCGGCTTTCATGGCCTGTCATGTGCGTTTCTTATGCGTGAACTGGGGCATCAAGCAGGTCCGGTCGCGGCAGCAGGAAAGATCATCCTGGCTCATCTGGGCGGCGGCTGCAGTGTAACGGCGGTCAGCGCCGGCCAAAGTGTCGACACCAGTATGGGATTAACGCCGGGAGGCGGCATTATGATGGCCGCGCGTTCGGGAGACATCGATCCTGGCTTGGCATGGCGTTTGCGCCATGATCATCAGGTTTCTGCTGCTCAATTTAATCATATGGTCAACGCGGAATGCGGGCTGTACGGGGTATCCGCGATTAGCGGGGATCTTGGGGTATTGTTAGCGCGAGACGAAGTGAGTGCCGTGGAAGCCGTCGAACTGTTTTGCTATCAGACACGAAAGCAGATATGTGCGATGGCAGGTGTGCTTGGTGGCATTGAAACACTCGTCTTTTCAGGAGGATGTGGCGAACATCTTGCGGCGCTACGCAGCCAAATTTGCACAGAGTTGGCGTTCTTGGGTATCGAGATCGACGAGAGCCTGAATAGCGTGAATGCCGGCGTCATATCAGGCGCGCGGAGTACCGTCACTGTGCGCGTGATTCACACCGATGAACAATGGATGATTGCGCATGAAATGTGCGACATGCTGGAGCGTGGAACTGCGAGAGGATTGTCATGATTCATACCGGTCAACGCTCCACTTGTCCAATTGTCCCCGAGTCGCTAGCGGGGATAGACGCTTATTGGCGTGCGGCGAATTACCTATCGGTCGGACAGATTTATTTGCTCAGTAACCCGCTACTGGATCAAGAACTGGCGCTTGAGCATATCAAACCCCGTCTTCTCGGCCATTGGGGAACTACACCTGGTCTGAACTTTATCTATGCGCACCTTAACCGCGTCATCAAGGCGCACGATCTTTCTATATTGTATATTGCGGGCCCTGGCCATGGTGGCCCCGGCCTGGTCGCCAACGCCTACCTGGAAGGGGTTTATTCTGAGGTCTATCCACACATCGGACAAGACCGGCGCGGTATGGAGCGCTTGTTCAAGCAGTTTTCATTCCCTGGCGGCATCCCGAGCCATGTGGCCGCAGAAACGCCCGGATCGATACATGAAGGTGGAGAACTAGGTTACTCTTTATCTCATGCTTACGGTGCAGCATTCGATAATCCTGGCTTACTGGTCGCATGCGTGATCGGTGATGGCGAAGCGGAGACTGGCGCGTTGGCTACGAGCTGGCATTCCAATAAGTTCCTGAACCCAATGCGCGACGGCGCTGTGTTGCCTATCTTGCATCTCAACGGGTACAAAATTGCCGGCCCAACACTGCTTGCGCGCATTCCAAGCGAAGAACTTAACTCCTTATTCATTGGGTATGGCTACTTGCCGTTTTTCGTAGAAGGCGACGAACCGGCAGCGATGCATGCGCTAATGGCAGAGACGCTGGACCGCGTAGTTGCGCGAATTCAGGAGATTCAAACAGCGGCACGATCACACGGTTGCACAGCGCGGCCGCTGTGGCCGATGGTGATCCTGCGATCACCTAAAGGATGGACTGGTCCAAAATTCGTCGATGGACAGGCCAGTGAGGGAACCTTTAGGGCGCACCAGGTGCCGATTGCCGACATGTCCCGGCGTGAGCACCGGGCAGTACTGGCGCAATGGCTGCAAAGCTATCATCCACGCCAACTATTTGACGATGCCGGCTATTTGGTGGAAGCGTTGCGTAAGCTGCATCCGGAGGGCGCGTCGCGCATGAGTGCCAACCCGCACGCCAACGGCGGATTGCTGCTGCGTGATTTGCGTTTGCCTTCTATTTCGGACTACGAATTCGTCGTCGCGACGCCAGGATGCGTGAAGGCCGAAGCCACCTGCGTTCAGGGGCAATATATCCGAGATGTTGTGCGCTTTAATCCAGATAATTTCCGTGTCTTCAGTCCGGACGAAACGTCGTCGAACCGATGGGGGGCTGTGTTTGAAGTGACCAGTCGCTGCTCCACCGCACGAATCGAGGTCAGTGACGAAGCGGTATCGGCCGATGGCCGTGTGATGGAAATGCTCAGTGAACACCAGTGCGAAGGTTGGCTAGAGGGTTACCTGCTGACTGGTCGGCACGGAATTTTCTCCTGCTATGAAGCTTTCATCCATATTGTCGGCTCCATGTTCAATCAGCATGCCAAATGGCTGACCGCAGCCAAGCGCTGTGGCTGGCGCGCACCGGTCGCTTCGCTTAACTACCTGCTGTCGTCGCATGTTTGGAGGCAGGACCACAACGGCGCAAGCCATCAGGACCCGGGTTTCATCGACCACGTACTTAACAAGAAAGCAGATGTCGTGCGCGTTTACCTGCCGCCGGATGCCCACACCTTGCTGGTCGTGACAGATCACTGCTTACGCAGCCGCAACCGCATCAATGTAATTGTAGCCGGCAAACATGCCGAAGCCCAGTGGTTAGACTTGGCTTCGGCCATATCACATTGTATGGCCGGCGCAGGTGTTTGGGAGTGGGCAAGCAACGATCTGGATGGCGATCCGGATGTGGTGATGGCCAGCGCCGGCGACGTCCCTACGCTAGAGGTCCTGGCCGCTGTCCAGTTGTTACGCGCCCAATTCCCTACACTGAAGATTCGTATGATCAACGTGGTCGACCTGATGACTTTGGCGCCAGCTGGTGTCCATCCCCATGGTATGAGCGACGCTGTCTTTGACGATCTGTTCACGCTCGATAAGCCGGTAATCTTTGCCTATCACGGCTATCCGGCACTGATTCATCGACTCACTTACCGTCGCTCGAACCACGACAACTTTCATGTGCATGGGTTCCAGGAAGAAGGTACCACCACCACACCGTTTGATATGGTGGTGCTTAACCACGCAGATCGTTTTCGCCTGGCACTAGCCGTCATTGAGAGAGTCCCTTGGCTTGCTCCACATCGTTATCAGGCAAGGTGCGATGTCGAACGCACGATCGCTGAGCATCGCGCCTACATTGTTGAGCACGGCGTTGATATGCCCCAGATCGTCAATTGGGTGTGGAATGCTTCTTAGTGCAGGGACCGCGACCTGATGTCACTCGCCGCGCAGCCCCTCGGTGCCGTACACATTGTGAGGATTCCATAGCATCCATCCATCGCTGCCCGCCTGTTCGGCGGCATCGATCTGGGCCCGGATCTCGTCAGCATCGAACTGGCGCTTGTCGAAAGCGTAATCCCGGAATGCCTGTAGCCAGGGGCGGAAGCGCAGCGGCGATACCTGGGCGCGCTCAATCGCGCGGTGCAAGGTCAAGTTGACGATCTGATAGGGATGCTGTACTGGATCAGGGTAGCCGGGAATGCCGAACTGGTAGCCGGATGGGTATAGCATGGGCGAAAGGTAGTCGACTAGCTGCATCAGCTGCTTCAGGTCCTGGCCGATGCCGGTGTCGCTCTCGTTCCATGCCACGTAGCCGAAGACGTCGGCGCCGAGGAAGACGTTATATGGCGCCAGCCGCTTGCGGGCCTCGGACAAAAAGCCGGAAATCGCCGCGATCCGATTGGCTGCGGTGTTCGGAACCGAGAATACCAGTTCGGGATTTTCGGGGAAGCGTATGTAGTCGAACTGGATCTCGTCAAAGCCCAGCGCCGCCGCTTCCTCCGCCAGTGCTAAGGGATAGTCCCATGCTTCGCGCCGCGAGGGATCGATCCAGGCTTGCTGCTCACGGTCGCGAAATAGCGCTCCCTGCGCGGTCCTGACGGCCCATTCCGGGTGTGCGTTCGCCTGCGGCTCATCCTTGAAGACGACGATTCGGGCGATCAGGTAGATGCCATGCTGACGGAAGCGTGCCACCCCGGCCGCCATGTCTCGCACGGTCGTGACGGCACGTGCGCCGGATAGGCTCGCTTGCGCCACCCTTGACGGGTAGGGAACCTGACCACGGTCGCCCTTCAAATCGATCACCAGTGCATTCAATTCGGTGCTGTCCACCAGCTTGAGCGCTGCGTCGCGCAAGCCGGTATCACCCACGCCGTAGATCGACAGGTACAGGCCCTTGGGACGCAACGGCGACAGGCGAAGCAGCTGATCCAGCTTACCCTCTGGCGTAACGGCCGTGACCGTGCGCCCATAGCCGATGGCACGCGCCAGCACTGTGGCGGGTGCCCCGGGCAGATGGAAGCGGCCGTCGGCATCGGTCACGGTGGTCGCCGTGCCAGCAGTGACGATCGCGCCCCGCAGCGGGCGGCCGCTGTCGGCATCCAGCACCCGGCCGTCCAGCGCAAGTGCCAGCAAGGGACAGAGCAGGGCCGCCGACAGTAGCCGCTTCACGGCACGCACTCCGGTCCGTGCGCCAGTCTGGCCAGCAGCCCCTTGACGCCGACCGCGTCCACGATCAGATGGCGCGGCAACGCGAATGGCGATTCAGCGCTGGCGGCATTGCGGTTGCCCAATGTGAAGGCGGCGCTGTAGCCAGCCTCGCGGGCTTGCGCTTCCAGCTCAGGGGCGGTAATGCCGTACGGCCAGGCCAGGTAGCGTGCCTCAACCTGCAGCCGCTGGCGTAACACGTTGCGCGGCTGGGTGAGTTGCATCATGACGAAGCGCTGGTAGCCTGCAGCGGTCAGACGGGCGCGCTCGCGGCGGAAGTCCGGATGCCACTGCGTATGTGAGCCGATTTCGATATTGCTGTCAGCTTGCATGGTTCGTAGTTGGTCCCAGTCCAGGGCATAGCTGGCGTGGCCGATGGCGCTCGGATAGATGAACAATGTAAGCGGCAGCTGTTCCCGGCGCGCCAGCGGATAAAGCTCGCTGTACACGGAGCGGTGGCCGTCGTCGACGGTGATGGCCACCAGATTGGCGCTGGGCCGCCGCCTTGTGGCCAGTGTCGTCACCAGGTCCGCCAGCGGCACGATGCGATAGCCATGGGCGCGCAGTTGCGCGATCTGGGCCGCGAACACGGCGGTCGTCGTAGTCATGCTGTCCGCTGTAGTGGAGCCGAAGCGATGGTACACCAGGATGCTGCACGTGCTTGCGCTGGCGGACAGCGGCCACAGTAGCGACAGCCAAATGAATGCACTCCACGCCCGCCGCCGCACCATAGTTCCTCCGCTTGTGATCGCAGGGCCATTGTAGAAGGAGCTGTATGGGATTTGTATGATCCAGATCAATATGCACTGACATACCAGAGCAGCCAGTTCGATTCCCCTGCGGCGCCGGGGAGGGATTTCCACAGAAATTGGAGCATCCGTGATCTGCGTCATTTAAAGTACGCAAGATGGAGGCCCCATGACAATCCTTTTTGGAGCTTGCCATGCATCAATATAGCGTATTGCCGACTGACGCCATGTGCAGCGGGCGGTGCGGAAGCCGACTCCGGTGATACGGGCTTGAACACGATGGCCGAGCATGAGCAAGCACGCGCCGGCTCGCGCTTTAGCTTCTGGTATTGAGCGCTGGGGCTGCTGACACTGTCATGGTCCTGAACTTTCTGGATTCCTTCGCGTTGCGGCAAGTCAGCTATCTTGGAGGCGCGCTGCGCGCTGTTGTTGGACGGGTACCCGGAGCGGAGCTCGCTGGGTCCATTCTTGTCGCCGGCGCGTGCTTGGTTTTCGGCGCCGCTGTCATCGCGATCGTCGCCGGGATGATCTGATTTGTTGTGACACTAGCGGGCGGTCGGATGGGCATTGGTGGCTGCTATGGCGGCTACGGCAATCCCGGTGCTGGAAGAAGCGCTTGGGGCGGAGGAGGGGGAGGAGACCATGTCGGTGCAGGCGGCCTTTGCGGCAGGTGATTACGGGGGGGGCGGCGCCGTCGCGGCGGTCAATGCCATCGCAGGCCATCTATCCCGGCAATTTCCCCAAGAAGGTACGCCCGACCAATTGCCAAATGAGGTGGCATTGCTGTAGCGGCGTCTTACGCGATCAAAAACATCCGTTCCTGCTGCCAGGCTTTGGTGCGCCAAAATGCGGCGTCCGGCGTATTCGTGGTTCTTGACTGGCGCGGTGCCTGGGTACATGATTGACCACTTTATCGCGGTTCGTCGTTCCCGTCGAGGCGTGTGGATGTCGGAGGCAACATGAGCATATTTCTTTCCATCCCCAGCGCGCCGAGCAGGTTTCTGAGCGTACTGGCAGCCACACGGTTTTACTCCATCGGCGTCAGGCATTGCCACCTCGGGCGGCCCGTCCGCGTGACGCGCGGCGCGTATCTTTACCGCGATGGCGATCTGGTTGGCGACCGGCTTTTCCTGGTGCGCTACGGTGCGTTCAAAACTGGCAGGAACGATCATCATGGCTGCACGCGCATTACCTCGTTTCAGTTGCAGCATGACATACTGGCGCTGGATGCGATTGGCCTGGCGCGGCATTGCTCGGATGCGGTGGCGACGGTCGACAGCGAAGTGATCACGGTTGGCTACCAGCAGTTGTCTGAGCTGGAAGTCGATATTTGGCACATACTGAGCGACGCACTGACGCGCGCTCAGAGCTGGTCGCAAGTGAGGCGAAGTGGCGCCAGTACCGCGCAGAGGATGGCTGTGTTCTTGTTAAGCTGCGCCAACCGCTTCGCAGCTCTGGGCTACTCATCGCGCTGTTTTCAGCTGCCGATGTCACGCGGCGATCTCGCCAATTTTCTTGGCATGAGCAAGGAAAGCGTCAGCCGGGTGATGAAGGATCTGCGTATTGCGGAAATCGCGCAAACCGATGGCCGACGGATCACGCTGCTCGACATGCCGCGTCTGTGGGAAGTAGCCGGTGACGGCAGGGCTGCCCGCGACTTCGCGGCCGGTGGGACATGCATTCCCATCGGACTCCTCGGGGACATCATGAGCGTTGTCGATACCGATCGGCGTGAGCACGAACGCCGAACCATGCGGACATTGTGTATTGAGCGCCTGGTTCACGTGTGTCGCCCGCCGGGTGAGATCGATGCCCAAGGTCGCCGCCAGATCGAGCCAATCGCGATCCGTCACTATACCGTGGAAGCGGGTCAGCATCTGTACCGTATGGATCAACCGGTGAGTTACAAGCTGTACGCCATTCACAGTGGGCAGTTCAAGATCTATCAGCTTTCCCCCCAGGGCCAGCAACAGGTGGCGTGCTTTAGCGACGCAGGCGACCTACTGGGAATGGATGCGGTCAGCAAGACGCATTATCGTTGCAGCGCAGTAGCGCTGTGCGACAGCGTGCTTTGCGAATTTACGCTGTCTCACCTGATGGCGCCCGACGCCGGGCAAGGCAGCCCGATACCTGACCTGGCGCGTATGCTGAGCAAGGGCATTGCTAGAGAAGAATTTCTAACCCTGCTGATGGGGAAAAGCAATGCGGCAAAAAAACTGGCTGAATATGTTCTGGCGCTGGCCAAGCGCCTTCCACTGGACGCGCCACTGGACTTGCCTATGCAGATGACGCGGGAAGACATTGCAGATCACCTTGGACTAGCGCCCGAGACGGTTAGCCGGACACTGTGCGACATGGAACGTAAAGGTTATATCCGCACCACGCGCCATATGGTTTATGTGGTCGCCCCAATCCGACTGCAGGCTGTGGCCGATCATGCCTAGGTGCTGCAGGGCCACAGGTATCCGATACGGGGAGAGCTGCGTTGCCGCGAGGCCGTGCGCTTGCTGGCGCGCGATGCGGCCAATTGCGGAAAGAACGGTAGCGTCCCCTGAACGCTTTCATCGCAGACAGCCCATTGCTGAGCCATGTGCAGCAACTGCGGACTGAACTCGCCCAATTCTGGCGGAGGTCGCATGCCACGCCGGAATAGCTTCTGGCCAAGCTCAATGCATGGCTGGACCAGGCCGCCGGATCGTTCTGCGCCCCCATTTGCCCGTTTGCCGTGCCCGGCACAAGAACGCGTGACGCCCCGCGTGACAATACGGCTTAGCGGGCGCCCTTGCGGGGCTTTTGTCCCTCGTTCTTATGGCGGCCCGCCACTTCGTTTGACTCCGCCTTCTACTTCTGCTTTTGCTTATTGGCCTCTTCAGTGTGAGTTGGGGAGTGTTTGGCTTGCTTCTGTTCCGGGCCTGCTTTTTGCTGAATCACGATAACCTCCTAGTTTTTCTCGGCAGCGGAGCCGGCAGCCCAAGAACGGCGGCAACCGGCGATCTTTACTGTGCTTCGTACGCGGCGCATCCCAATATATATATAAGGCTTTGCCGCGCGCACCTAACAGTATTTGCAAAAAGGCAGGCCAGCCTTCCGAAGGTTCGGCTGGCATGGAGATCTGACATGAAACAGCAATCGTGGGGTAGATGCCCATGCGTTACTGTGATTGCATTCGGGCACGCGACAAACCCGCGCCGACGCAGCAAGGGGGCGCAGATGCGCCCAGACCTACGGTCGTACGCCGAAAGTTCCTCCGTAACGCCGACGGCCACCAGGACGGCTTTGAGTGCAGCGGTGAGCCCCTTGACTGCCGGGGCTGATATGAGCCCCGGCGGAGTACGCCGAGCCAAAGACAGCAAGTTCAAAGCGGACGGATGTTCGACGCCTTTAGGCGTTTGGGGCAGTAACGGCGCTCGAAGGACACGCGCTGGTTCTCGCTCAGCTTCTTGAAGCCATCGGCTTGAATGTCAGCAAAGTGCGCAAAGAGATCGGCACTACCATCGTCAGGTGTGATGAAGCCGAAGACAGCTTGTACGACGATCTCCAGCACGCCCCTGGAGTCGCCGAGCGCCGCGTTCCAGTCATACTGCTGGAGTTTCCGCGGTATAGCGACGGTCTCGGCGATGGTCAGGCGCGGCACAGGCGGAAGTCCTGATGACCTGCTACCCTAAATTAGTACGGTGCTAAGCTAGAGTCTGCCAACTGGGAGGCAGGCATGAAAAAGCGCTTCACGGAAGAGCAGATCATTTCGGTACTCAAGGAGGCCGAAGCTGGCGCCAAGGTGTCAGAACTGAGCCGGAAATACGGCATTGCCGAGGCTACGTTCTACAACTGGAAGGCAAAGTTCGGCGGCATGACCGTGTCAGAGGCGCAGCGTCTGAGAGAACTCGAATCAGAAAACGCCAAGCTCAAGCGGCTGTTGGTCGATGCGATGCTGGACAATGCTGCGCTGAAGGATGTCGTTGGACGAAAGTGGTAAGCCCGCAAGCAAAGCGGCTCGCTGTGACGCATTTAATGACCATCCATGCGCTAGGCGTGACGCGAGCTTGCGGGCTGATCGGCATCTCCGGATCGTTGTTCCAATACGCACCGACACGGCCTGACGACGGGCCTTTGTTGGAGCGCTTGACTGCACTGTCAGAGCAGAAGCGCCGATACGGCTACAGGCGTTTGCATGTGCTTGTAGTGGTCAACCCATCCCGGACACTACGTTAAGTTTTTCTTCCGTGACGGCCGGCGCCAATCCCTCATTGAACTGATGTGGCCGTATCCAGTTATACCGGTGCATCAGGTAGTGGCTGATGTCCCGTTGTGCTTCCTGTG